>Ga0209794_1000002_pt1 | contig 1500497 bp, 1189 predicted proteins | sample EBPBio232013_DNA_FD_185869 | JGI IMG/M metagenome (GOLD analysis project Ga0209794, IMG submission 185869) | Wastewater treatment Type I Accumulibacter community from EBPR Bioreactor in Madison, WI, USA - Reactor 1_5/23/2013_ DNA (SPAdes)... | ecosystem: Engineered > Bioreactor > EBPR >...
GAAGGAACTGGCTCTTTGCCGGCTCTGAAGAGGGCGGACGAACCGCTGCAACGATCTTGAGTTTGATCGAAACTTGTAAGCGCCTCGGCATAAACCCGGTTGCCTATCTCAAGGACGTACTTACCAGGTTGCCGAATGCTAAATCTTCCCAAATCGATGATTTCCTTCCCGATCGCTGGCTAGCTCTCCAATCGCACTAGCTTCTGCCAGAGTCATTCCGCTTTCACCTTCAAATCTTCCCGCACGCGCATGGTTTACTCAATCATGCGGTTGCTGTGACGGTTTCAGATAATCGGTGTCGGGTCTACAACTAGCGATTACTACGTCGACGACAAGAAAGTTTTTTTGAAGGACGGGTACTTCCCCGACCGGTTCGATTTCGACGCGGAGAGTCTGCCGAAGGCTCGAGAATTGGACGTAATGTCAGTAATTGACAGACTTAGCTTTGTGAAAGAGCTCGCTTACTGGGCTGTTTTCTTCCGAAATGGCATTGTGCAAATGTCCAAACAGGATTACGAACTCATTTGCCACCATATCGAATCATCGGTGCCCGTGTAAGTTAAGCGCCCGACGTTTACCACGGTAGCGATAGTCGGTCGACCACGTCTCGTCGCGATAGCACTCTGGAGCACAGCTCCCAACGATCCTTGTCCGGATCTATCGTTTCCTGATATCTGATTTCGAATACGTCACGAGCTTTCTGACGAAGGTGAATGTATTTGTCCATCATCTCGTCGAGTTTCTCAACTGTTTCTATCCAATCGTCTTCGATTGTATCTGGCAATCCTCCAAAAATATCGTATCGATCTTTCATACGTCGAGAGAGGGCTCGATAAACCTTTTCGTCCTGAGTCTCATGGTAAACGAGGTTCAGCATGTCTACGACTCGACGAACTTGACCAAAGCGTTTTATGCGACCCAAGCGTTGCTCTAGTCGAGACGGATTCCATGGCAAATCAACGTTGATAAGAGTTCCCAGAGTCTGAAGATTCAGTCCCTCGCACGCCGCGTCGGTCGCTACGACCAGGCGGATCTCCCGCTTCTTGATCGCTGTCTTGATTTCTTCTCGTTCAACTGAGGCAAAATCATTGTTTCGATATAAACCGCTTTTTCCGGCTCCTGCGTAAACGGCAATTGGTTCGTTCGGTAGAAGCAGCGCAAGAGCTTCGCCAAGCGATCGCACGGTGTCATAGTATTGGCTGAAAATGATGCAACCATGCTCAAGCCACGTCTTTCCCTCTGTTCGATGTTCTGTTAGAAAGTACCGAACGGCAACCAACTTGGGATCATGTGCTTCAGGGCGTGAAAGCTCTGAAACTATTGTCTCCAAGTATCCCCAGTCACTAGCATTCAGATCGCGCAGTGCTTCTTCAACGGCTTTCGGTTGGTCCTCCTCTTCTAAGGATTCTCTTCGAAGCAGTTTTTCAGCTGTCATCCGTCCCGACTTGAAGCTGGAACAAATGCGCTGAAGGAGGAGCGTCTTCATAAGACCCGCGCCTTTCTTACCTTGTTTTTTCAATGAATCAATGAAGTCTTCAGCTGCTTTATACGCGAGATCAAATGGGTGATTAGTTAATAGTCCAAGTCCGGCAAAACTGACACCTGGGTACGCTGTGTGAGGCCTCTCGGGGTTGGGATGGATGTCGACGCCCACTTTTTCTAACAATCCCATTTCTTCGAGCGTTTCACGCCTTCGAAGCACTGTGTGTCGTAGAACGGGATTGTGCTCTCGAAGAAAGCCCGCACCAGTTGCTTGGCTAACGGCTTGTTGTTCTAACAATCCTAACGATCCGAATCCACGCTCGGTAAAAAAAACTTGCTCTGAAACGCCGAGCAGTAAACGCAGCGTTGCAAAAAGCGCATCTTCACTCGCTGGCGGAAGAGGATCTCGAAGCCACTCCCAAGCATCTCGTTCGTCAGCCGGGAGCTCGTCACCTTTCACCACCGGCAGTGCCTTCTGGCAGTCTCGCCAACGTCCAGTAAACTCGTGGCCTAGAACAAAATCTGCTCCGGAGTTGAGGATATGCAGTAAGTCCCACAACTCTGACACGTCAGTCTGGATCGGTGTAGCAGTGCTCAGCAGCAAGTTGCGTGTTCTCGGTGCGACCCTGAGCATAAATTCCAGAAGATTGTTAGGTTTATCCTTATGCTCTCCCAATCCTCCTTTCTTTCGCGCTTTGTGGGCTTCATCTAAGATGATTGTGCCGTAGCGCCTATCTAAGAGATGTTTTCGTTCGTCAGAGTCATGGAAGATCAATCCAGTGGAGACGATCGCTATGCGAAACGGACAACGTACAATGTCTTCTGGTCCACGCGTTTTGATGACGTGCCCTTTGGGATCGATCCAAACCTTCTTGGCGGACGACCAGACTGCACTTGGTATTCCTAACTTGTCTGCAAGCTCTACCTGCCATTGAATGGTCAATGTTGAGGGGCACAGAATCAAGACCGGGCCATCATCGAGTAATGCAGAGACCATCGAACTGGCTGCAAGAGAAAGCGTCTTTCCGACACCAACTTCGTCGGCAAGCAGCAAACGAGCTTTGCCATAAATCTCTCGATGTTGAAGAAACATAGTTACAAATGAGCGTTGCCAGGGTTGCAACTGTTCCCCACCTCTGTATATCGGGCTTTCGGCTAGAGCTGCTGCCGGCAATTCATTTGGTTTAGCTTCTTCAAATCGAATTTCGACACGATCCGCGATGCGCTTAACTTCTTGAATGATAGCTTCGGGAAGCGGATATGCATCGCTCCAAAGAGCCGCGAATTCTTCTTCGACCCAAGAGACACCAGACGGCGACGGATCTTCCCAGAGAATCTCATAGTTCTTTGCAAAAGCGCTTTTTGTTTCGTTTATGGAACCGAGAAAAGATGTCTTGCTTCCGTCGGCAAGCTCGATGACGCCGGCCTTGCCATGAATGAAAACTCGATCCTTTGGTACCACACGTATTTCAACTCGGCCGCTAGATAGCAGTTCGTAAAGCTTCCTATATCGATCACGATGAAGTAGGGCCTCAACCTCCGCGGGAGCTTCGTTCCAACGCTCCTTCAAAGCCATCTCTTGAGCATGTTTTGAGATCATCACGTCGGCAGCATCAAGTTCGCTATTACATACGACCTGTACGAGCGGAATAGCAGCTATTTCTTCTCCTACAAGTTCGAAGATAGAACTGCGAAAATAACCTGCTATGCGTTTGTAGGATTTGGCGCCGTTTAGTTTGACGTTGAGAAACGCGTGGTCAAGTCGTTGTCGACGCGACGAGAATCTTTGAATTTCCGCGACCATGTCGATCACCCGAGTCGTTGATTCTTAACGAGCTCTGATAATACTCGTGCCGCACTGGCCTCTTCGGAGCGCAACTGCTCGAGTCGTTTGGCAAGGTATCCCGCCAGTTCTATCACAAGCTCGCGCTGAGTAGTATCGGAGTAATAGTTCGGCACGTTAAGCGCCAAGTGCGCAATCACCTCGTTTCCGTCCATATCCTTTTGTAGTTCCATCAACGCATACAGGACCGCGCGAAGTGTCGATTCGAAAAGCTGCGACCCTTCACCCATTTCGGCCCGACCAAATTCTGCAGAACTTTTGAGGCGCGCTTGATTTGCTTTATGGCTAGCGAGGAGCGGTTTAAAGTCTCGCACTTTGAATGCTTTCGCGAAATTTTGGTAGTTGTCTAACGTTTTGGCCCCATGCGATTCCATATCTAACATCTTCAGATAGAAGCGCTCAGCGCCGGTGAGTCTTTCCCAATGCGATTTTGGAATTCCGTCCGGAACTAGGCATTGGTTCGCTGTGTCCACTGCAAAAGAAATTAGTCCATCAATGAAGGTCACATCCCCTTTTACTCGGGGTCTGACGGCTTCCGCGGTCATGTCGCGACCGTCAATAATCGAGTAACGTGTAAGTGTTCTTAATGCGGCCGCGTAGCCTGCCATTTGTAGATCCGCATCCTCAAACAGATTTTCCAATTGCGCATCTCCCTTTGCTACGTGGTTCAACCCAGTAAGTGCGGCAACCTGCGCTTGAACTTCTTCTTGTATCTCCCATGCAAGATCGTCGCGCGTCGTCTTATGAATTCCGCTGCGCTTTCGACATACCAGAAGTACAGTTCCTTTTACGTAGCTGCCGTCGCGTAGAGCGCTGTCTGTCTCGGTGACAACGTACCAAGCCGCGGTGACCTGCAACCCTGACGCCCAGACAATATTGGCCATGTCTGCCCAAATGCTTCCGGACTGATGAGTGAACATAATTACTTGAAGGCCGTTGTCCGACATGCATTCTGTCATTCGCTTATAAGCTGAGACCATTCCTCTGCGAAACTCTTCACTCTCTCCGCGAATTGCGAGGGTGCGACGGCTATCCCAAGTCCATTCGGCGAATTGTTTTGGCGGATTCTTTCTCAACCAAGAAATAAAGAACTCCATGATTTCTTCATACTTAACGGCATCCCCATACGGCGGATCGGTAACGAAAATGTCGCAGTGATCAGTAAGTTGATCTGCGGCCTGGCATTTAATCGCCGTGTGAACGTCATTCAGGGGAAAGCTCTTGAAATTAGCTAAAACCAGATCTCCTGCATATACGGTCCCGCGAGTCCCATAGTTGTACACCGTATTTAGTGCCTGATTGTCGAACACGCCTTGAACTTTATCTGATCCTTTTGCGCTGTCCCATCTACTCAAACGAGCGTTCTGATTAATCGTTCTCCCAAATCCGAACTTCAAATCAGCATCGCTGTACTGATTGAATAGGCAACCCAACAAAAGCTGCCTAGGATTGAACAAATGATGCCAATGCGTCCAGCCACGCGTTCGAATTGGTTCGTCCGTCTTATCGCCCGGCTCGATCCGCATATCAGGAACCCAGCCAGACTCTTGCCACTGCGGCAGATGCTCCGCAACATAGTCAATTACGATCTTCTCTCGCCGAAGATCTTCAGACGTGACAGTTCTGAATTCATATTCATCAGATTTGCCCTTTGGTCGCATCCATTGAATGCAGTAAAGGCGTTCTTGAAAGATATCGTCGGGGCGAGGAACGATGTCTGATTTGTCCCACATCCGAACCCGGTTCGCTGTAGAGCCATCGCTATTTTTGTAATCGCCGCGAAGTGTAGAAATCTTTGTTCGGTATTCGACGCCTTCAACTGCGTGAATGAGATATGGCTCCTGACCGCGTCCATCGGTCCGGACCGTGCCGTTTGCCGCAATTGCGAATTCATCAGCAGATACTTTTTCAATCAGAATGTTATATCGCTTGTTTGTGGGGTCAGGAACCAGTTTTGCCATAATAAGCCTGGTTGTGCTTACAGCAAGGTTTGGCAAAAGAGGTACCATCCATCCTGTTTGCGGACAACGTACTTCGACGCAGTATATGAAGACCTTCGCGCGCCACCCACTCCCATCTTGTTCGACACCCAATTCGTCGATTCTGTCGCGAACGGCGGCGACTAGTTTCTCTTGTTTGGCGCACAGGCTGTCGCGCTGTGATGGCGGACCACCCACGATATTAAATGCGCCCCAAGTCAGCATGCACGCCACTGGATTTAGATCCGACGCGAAGACATCACATCCAATGCGTGCCGCCTCAAACGGAATTTGACCCGAGCCGCAAAACGTATCTCCTACTATTGGCCGATGTCCAAAGCGCATTATGCCGAGCTGTTCTATCAACTCCTGCATCGATGCGGCCTTTGTTCCCAGATGTTCGTTGACGGCTGCCCAAATGTGATCGTGCATGCGTTCCGAAACTTCCTCCGGCCGTTTCGCCTTCTCTACTCGTTGCCGGTAAGTTTGATGCTCTGCCGCTCGCGGTCCGAGCCTCAGAGAGAAGGACCCATCATCCATTCCCATGAGCATCTCAAAAATTTCTAGATCTCGCTTTCGGTCTTGAGTTGCTGGGAGGAGGCATCCCAGCACACAAGCCTTATTAAGGATCAAAGGCTTCCTGCCCTTCCAATAACTTCCCAGGGCAGTTAGAGTTTTTCCATTGCCGGCCATCTGCTCTTTGTATGCTTCGGCAGAAAGCTTTTGCACAGGCAGTATGTGCTCGATTAGAGCGGGAGCGTCTTTCAGCAGATGAGGTGTGACTTCTGTATTGGTGGCGATCACGACGTTCATTTGTGCTCCTATTCTCGCTTGAAGAGTGCCAGCTGCAGCATATCTTGTTCAACGGGTCTTCGCGTTCTGCGCGTTCGACTGGGCTTTTCTCCGTCAGACAATGCAAAAAAAAGTGCGCGACGCCATCCGCGATTGGCGTCCTCAGGCATGCCGCTTTCGGCTACTGTCATTGAGAACAGCCACCACCGTTCTTCTGGTCGCAAAGCTGCCCATTTATTGCAGATTACGCTAACCTGATCTGCGGTCGCCGTCTCCGCCGCCCATGCAAGTACGCAAAGCTCCTTGCCTAGCAGCCGATCAATTAGATTCGCGCCGGTATGCCACCTTCCGACATGCAATTTAGCCGCTTTCAATCGTTCGTTAAATTCTCGTCGAGCGATATCCGCGATTCCTGACCAAACATCTCGCGCGAGTTTTACCCGCTCTTCTTCTCGCGGGATTCCAAATTCCTGCCCTCGGTAGCCATAGTCCTCGATGATTATTATCGGCTGGTTTTTTGACGCCGGAATTTCCACCCGAAATATGTGCGCCCCAAATGTTCCGGGGGCGCCAAAGTCCACGGTGGAATGTTTTTCACTCATTGATCAACTTCTCCGGCGATTAACTCGATACCGAGTTTGTCAGCGAACTCTTTCAAGTCGTGGCCTGAAGAAAAGCTAGACTTTCGAAAGGTCATGGTGACAGGCGTATCCGGCTTGAACTTTTCTAGGACCTTGACCAGCAATGCTTCGATGAATGAAGCGTCTACCTCGATTTCACCAACGCTCACAGCAATCATTTGGCTTCCTTGCCCAACGGTTAACGTGACTCCTTCAAATGTGGCTGATTTGTCTTGAGCATGCTTAAGTCCTTCAAAGGTCTTTGTCCGCGAGTCAAGCTTCCGACCGGCTCGAGAAAGCAGTCTCGCGGGTTTCAAATCGTCGATCTGTATACCCTTTTCCCCTTTTGCCGGAAACCGGAATTCCTCTTTCGCCTCGATACCATCTGCGGTGGCAAATGCTCTGAGCAGGACTTCCGTATCGCCGATTGGTATCGGACCGGAATAAATCTGGCCTTCCCGTGGCTCGCTGCCATCCAAGGTGAATCGAATCTCTCCTCTTGGGGCGACGAACAATTCGATGGTTCGCTTGCCATTCGTATCGCTCAATTCATTTCGTAAGATCAATTTGTTCGACCAAGTTACCGGATCGCCTGTTTCATACTGTCCGGACACATCGCAAACCAAAAAGTTCACACGTAATGCAGTGGTCGTGAGCTGATTGTCTTTCAAATGAGGGCATGATTCGGTTACAGGGCCGTCCTCTGCATACTGAATACGCGGAGTTGGTCCTGCGTTCTGAGGATTTATGCGTAACCTGACGGAGCCAGTGTCATCCGGCTCTGTCTCTGGAATCACCTGCGCCGAGGTTTTCTTTTTCTTCGGTCTCTTTGTTATGTATCCATTGCCGAGATCCTCCCAAAGTCCCCTGTTACAGGCAATGGATTTTAGTGTTTCTAATCCTTTCGGAGTGAGCCAGGGCATTCCAGCTTGCTCCGCATAGCGATCGACCATGTCCGACCACCTCGCTTCGTCTTGGTTCTCGGGCCATAGGAGATCTTGAGCCTTGTCTGAGATCGCATCGAAATCCTTCTCGACGTCCAAGTAGAGTTTCAACGGATTGGATACGAGAGTCTTTTCGATTTGCTCCTCGCCGTTGAATGGTTTGCTTGAATCGCGCGTCATGTCGAGTGGCTTAGACGCCAGTTGCGGAGGCTTTCCTGCACGCTGAATTGGGAACAGTAATTTGTCAAACAAGTTCAAAATTGTCGCATTGAAATCTTGTTCATACGCTTGCTGCTTTCGCTCCAAGTCGTCGCGCTGTGCGTGACCTTTTGGAATGCGTCCGTCGGCCTTTTGAGCAGCGAAAAATTGGCGTGCGGCTTTTTCAATGCTGCCCATTGCGGTTTTGTCGCCAGTTAAAACGCAGATGTTATTCTTCTGGCTAAGCGCGTCGAAAAATTTCTGCACTTCTTCCGGCGGTATCTTTGAGTCAGGACTGACGATTAGTAACGTTCGAGTTTTTCGAACTTTATCCGCTGCTTCCTCTAACTTCGGCAATGGCAAGACTTCGTCGTAACAGGTTTTTCTGGCCGGCTTAAACATATCCCGAAGCCTGTGCCTGATCAGATCGTCGACTTGATTTTCTGGCGCGTCTTGAGCCAAGCTTTGTAAGAGCTTAGTGAGGTTTTCCTGCCTATCAAAGTAATACCTTCCTTCACTCGTGTGGTGCAGATACCATGCGACCTTTTCTAGTTCGTCAAAAGCCGTTAGAAATTCAGATGGTTCTCGTAATGGCGAAACTAGGCACTCAACCATTTCTTCGCGAGTTAACCCTTTGACAGCATTTACGGCCGTGGAAAGACTTGCCGTCAATAAAAGAGAACCAACTTGAGTAGCAGCTTCTTTTCCAGTTTGCAAATCGATTATTTGCGCGTGCGATGATTGCTGTGCATCCCAAAGGTCCTTAGCGATTACGTCCCGCATTCCGGAAATCTCGGTCAGCTTGTCCCGAACTTCGGGAATTGAGAGATCGAAATGCTGGGGCCCTATCAGAAATACGTCATTGTCTCTTCGTTCCCACACGGACTTCAATAATCTCGAGATCAACTCTATGAGACCGCGTGTCTGTTTGAACTGCTCGTTCTCTTTGAAGAGTGCTATTACATTTTTCAGTCGTGGGTGGAACGGATATGTCGCTACGATCTCGTCCGCGATTGCCTCGGCGCCTCTATTCGCTGTCTTGGACTTTGAGGCTTCTTCTAGTTTGCGACCAAAGGCATCCGCAAGGTCTTCAACTTCGTTATTGTCGGGCAATGCCTTAAAAAGGCGCTTGCGCAGAATGTCATAGATTTCATTTGCTGCCAGATCGACTGGTGTTATGTTCCGTTCTTGTCGACCGAGCTCCGAGCGTGCGTCCTCGAGAGCACGATTGATGAGTTTTGCCCCGGTGTCATACGCTGCTGCTAAATCGCTGACCACAACACATACATTTTTCTTCTTCCCAGCGGCCGTTAATAGGTTCGCGAAAGCACGAGTTGCGATATCAGCAACAGTTCCATTTCCAACCTTCTGTGTGTCTAAGTAGTGGAAATAGGGTGGCATTTCGTCCAATAGGATTAGGATGGGAAGATTGCCATCAAACAACTCAAGCCAGTCTTTCTCATCTGGCGCTTTCGGACCTGCGTTCCAGAATGCCTTGAATAGCTGGCTTTTGCCTAGCTGGTCTGCAATTTCACCCCAAAAAAAATGATCAGGATTGTTTCTGCCGTTAAAGGCCGCTATCTGCACAGAGTCGAATCCGTCGATGTGCGCAGTACCCGCGCAGTACTTTTTCCTGAGTCCAGGGTGCTTCGCCAGCAATCCGAACCCCACTAGCAAGTGCGTCTTACCGCCTCCCATCGCTTGCTTTAAGTGGAAAACTGATTGGGATGAAGCACTTGCTAGTCGAGCTATCCCTTCGGTGACAAGGTCTCTCATGCCTTGCGTAATGTGCGTCTTCTCAAAGAACGATGAGCCGTCGCCTTCGGCACTAATGAGTTCGTCTAATTGTTCGATTTGATCACTTAGCTTTAGTGATAGCGCGTTTGATTGCAACTGGCATGCATCGCGAACCGTTTTCATTGAATGTCTGGGTACCTTTCAAAAACGGAGAACGGCCCATGTCACGTGAAGACATAGGTACGTTCTTATAATCTCATGTAATATTCCAAGTCGTTTCTCTTGGCAATCCACTCTCCGAGACGAAGATAGCGCGTTGCACAGATTGCTCCTTGCTGTGCAAAATGAATGCAGCGCAGCGAAGTCAAGGGCGCGCGCTTAAGCCAAGTCGTCCGCAGTGGTGTGATACCGCCCGTGGTGCTAAGCGTTGGAGGCGCTCGTCTCTGGGTGCGGGATTGCGCCTTGTAGCAAACTTGATGCTCATTGATCCAGTCGTTGTGGTTCTCTGGGCTAGTTCTGGGCTAGACCCCGCTGGACCCCACCCAAAAAGAAATCCGCCTTTCGGCGGAAACGTAGATGGTGGGCGAGGTGGGACTTGAACCCACACGTATTGCTACACTAGATCCTAAGTCTAGTGCGTTTGCGCCTCTACTGCGACACTTCGAGACTTCCTTGTGTATGCACTAAGAGTTACATCCAATCTAGTCCTGTTTCTAGACAATTCATTCTCGAAATTAAATCTCGCAAAACCTGGCAAAGTATTAAGAAATATTACCAAAATATCGCCCCCTTCCCCGCCACTCATATCGTAGATCCTATAGTAGCCCCGCCCGGGTTCGGTCGGCTCGTCCCGTCGCCCGTCGCTCTCGCCGACGCACTGCACCCGCCCATTTCGAGCATCGTCCACCCACCCGAGAACTCCCCGCCCCGAGCTTCTCGTATCCATCACCTTTCTACACACCGGCGACCACCAGCGACGGCTCCCGCTCCCAGCCGCACGCGCCCATCACATCTCCACACACCAGCAACCACCAGCGACGGCTCACGCCTCAACCATCTCCCAATTGAGATTGGTATCCACGGTCATAATGCCGGTGCTAAACGTCACTTCCAGCGGCTTGTTTATCGGTGAACCACCGCGATAGCTGTGGTACTGCTCAATCTCAAAAGCAACCTCATCGGCCCATTCAAAAACCCGCCTGCGGTCCGCTTCCGGCACCCTACTCAGCATTTTTGCCTGTTGCCAAAGCTTCTTGCGCACCTCAGCAAAAGGCGGGTCGTAAGCCTCAATACCGACTTCCTTTAGCCACAAGTTCAGCACGTCTGCGCAAGGCAGCGGCGCCTCAATCTTGTGATAGGCATCGTCATCGCAGGTCCACGCTGCTTTCACTCTGACACCACTTTTGTGCCTAGCCGGCCCGTACTCGCCATATGCACAAAACAAACCAGGAAAGACCCGCCTAAAATCTGCATCGCCCTCAAGCACATCAATGGCTGTCTGGTTATCACACAGAGTGTCTGCAATCTCTTGCAAGTCGTTTATAGATAGCTCTACCTCATCAAACAAACTGACGTTTCTATCAAGCACCATTTTTGTCTGCGACAGATACTTATCTAGAAATTCTTTCGATGGAAAGTAATCTTGATATCGCCCTTCAACAACAGGCTGTCCACCAACTAAGGCTGCGCCCAGAAACATGGCTATAGGCATGACTAAATCTTCTTTTTCTACTTCTACATCTTCATCGTCTTCTAATGAGACCGAGTAACCACCATCGGTGCTAAAGATTTCATAGATGAGCCCGCGCACTTCAAATTTGTTGAGTGCAGTGACCGAACCGTCTCCACTTATAGCTAATAGCTCGGTCAAGGCGCCCAACCCAATATCGGTTGTGACTTGCATACTCTCAAATCGCTTCATATCTCTACCTACTGATTTCTACCAGAACGCCGAACGCCGCTCTCCAACCCAATCACCATATCGAACTAACCCCTACAACACTCCGCTCTCCGTCCACACCCCATCACCACAAACCAACCCCACCTCACTTCAAACCACCACACCCCGCTTCTTTATCAGTGCCGAGAAGATTGGATAATAGATAAATCCGAGCAGCGCCCAGCCCAAGAGACAGCCGCTGGTTAGCGCGCCGGCCTTGCCTATGTTTCTCAACTGTTCATCTGTCTTTGCAATAATCGTTGTGCATTTATTGGGCGGCTCAAGCTTGAAGCCGTTATCACCTTTTACTACTTTACCCGCCACCATGACTGGTGCGTCTTGCGGCAGATTGTAAATCTGCACATCTATGGTGTCGCTCAGCTTTAGATGTTCGTCCATCTCTTTGTCTTGTTGGGGCACGATGGCATTTGCGGCATTGGTGCTGCGCCAGTTTTTATCTAGCGAGCTTAAGCGATCGCTGACACTTAGATAATCTCGATGTGGATCTTGCATGGTCACTTCGACCTCGTCTTTGTCCTCTTGCAGCCACGCCCTGGTCGGCGACCAAACACAACAGTAGTCGTCGCTCGATGCGCCTTGCTTTTGTATGTTGCTTAGCTGCAAGGCGTATTTTGTCTTGCCGTCACGCGAAAGCAGCACCGGGTCACTATATAAAATGCCCTGCATCTTAATCGTCTTGCCGGTATCTGCATACTTAGCGGCATCACTAATGGGCACAAGCGGCGTCATAAACGCCAAGGTGATGTCTTGCAGTTGCGATGCCGTCACCATGCAGCCCAATATCAGCGACACAGTAGCGATCGCCAAACTATCCATGCCCGGCGTAGTCGGCAGCTGCGGCAGGTCAGGCGGCGGCGGTATGTCGATAATCTCATTTCTGCCTGTGGGTTCGTTCACGACCTTGTGGCAAATCTCAGAAAGATAGGGAAAGTTGATGATGTTTTCTGTGAACTTTATATCGCCCTTTTCGCTCTTCAATATATGAGTTTCTGTGCCCTTGACGCGCACTTTCACAAAGTTGGTTGCGTCTATCCAGGCGATGTATTTCTTGCCAAAGATGCTCTTTGACGAGATGCCGTCTTTGTCTATTACTATTTTTGCGCTCTGCATATGCCAAACTAGCGCAAACGGCAGAGACAAAAGCAGCTCTGACAGCACCAATATGATTATGCCGACATTGGCTTGGTACAAGAGGGTGCCCATGAAACTCTCTATAGTCAGCAATAGCACGAAAAATGTGGCAATGTTGTAGTGGTTGACCAGCCGCTTGAACTCAATCGGCTTTTCTATATTTAGTCGCTTTTGCATGAATTACCCTGGCAGGCTAAGCGACAATTTTACTATCTTGGCGTGCCTTTAGAGCCAAGAGGTCAGTTTTCCCAACATTAGCAGTTGCACCATCAGCCAGGGCTGGCTGCTTTTCCAAACTTCGCGGCGCACAGCCGAAGACACTGGCACCGGCACCCGCGCCTTGGCAAGATTGTCTGCCGGGCGGCGCATTTTGTTCATCACTGCCGTCAAAACCAGAGCCACGATGGCGCTTGTCACTATCGGCGCCGGCTCAAATCTGGTCTGCTGCGCCAGGGCGAGCCCGCCGCGCAGCGCTATGTCTAAAACTGCCGAGGCAAGCAAAACTGCCGTTACTATAAATCTGAGCCTATAGATAGTATCTACTTTCATGTGCGCGATCTCTCGTGGTTTCCTGCTCAAATATAGACCCATGCGTGCTTTGGCGCATCCGTGGTTTCACCATGCCTTTGCCAGGCAAAAGCCTAGTTCTGCCCTGCTCAAAAGTCACTCAGAAAATAGGCTAAAATGGCTTTTTGTGAGCCACTATGGCGCCCTTTGCAAAGCCAGACCAGCCCCCAACTCACAATCTTGCCATTTCGACCTCGCGCTCGCCCGTTTATTAGACCCACCAACTAAGGAACCGCCTTGAAAGCCGCCAAGTCTAGCTTTGTTTTCAGCCTTGCCCTTTCGTTTGTACTTTCTGGGTCGCTCTGTCATGCCTTCGAAGTCGAAGCCCTGCTTGCCGATTCGAGCACGAGCACGAGCTCGAATATGAAGACGAACCCGAGTGCGAGCACCAGCGACAGCACGAACACGACCAACAGCCCCGGCACCACCAACAGCGCGAGCCCGACCAACACCACCGGGACGGCTAACTCCCCCTCCTCCTCGCGCTCCTTCCGCTTGAGACGCGGCGAACAACCTAACCCATCTTCTCAATCTTCTCCATCTTCTTCATCTACTTCATCCTCTCCCCCCATAGATTCGTCCACCCCCACACCCAGCGCACCAAACCTACTGCAACCATCTACACCCACCCTCGACCTCGATGCCGCAAGCCCCCCGACCGCTAGCCCAAGCTCTGGCACAGACCTAAACCCCGCCACAAGCGCCTCGACCGCAGCACCACTACAAGGTGGCATCACCGAAAATAGAAATTATCAAGGTGCGTCGGCTATCGACGGTTTGTCTGGTCGTGCCGGTGTGAATGGACCGATACCCACCACCCTCGGTGCCGCAGTTGCCACCACAGATAGTTTGCCTGCCACCTATCAGGGCTGGCTCTCGCAGGCGCATCCGCAGTTTTTTCTTGGTCTTAGCAAGATGTCTGACCGCGAGCTTGTTATCGTCACCGACAAGTACGACCAGACCGAGCGCACACTTTCAGATACCGGCTTTCGCTTTACCGAAGTCGACAAGAAAGACTTTCAAAACTTTGACCTTACCGGTGTGAAAGTGCTTGTTATAGACTGCGGACCGCGCAATCTGTCTTATCAGGCTAGTCTTAAGGTGCGCGAGTTTGTCATCAAAGGTGGTTATCTTTTTACCACCGACTGGATGCTCGACCGGCTCAATCAAAAGTTCTTTCCTGGTTATATCGCCTGGACCGGTGTCATGAATCGCGGTCGCATGTATGACGCTCATATTGTGGGTGAGCACCCGGCGCTGTTTCAGCATGTGGCTACCCATGCCTATTGGAAGATGGACACCCACTGTCACTTGATCAAGATTTTGCGACCCGATGCCGTGCGCGTGCTGGCTAAGAGCAGCCAGCTAGCAGGTGAAGACGGCGACGGTGTGCTTGCCTGCGTCTTTCAGTATGGGCGCGGCTATGTGCTGCACATGACCGCCCATTTTGACCGCAGCCAGTCGGCTAATCGTTATAGTTTGCCCGACCCGGCGCCGGTTATCGGCATCAGCTTGCGCCAGGCAATTGCCATCAATTTTGTGGTCGCCGGTCTTGAGGGCAAACCGCTCTAGCGCCGTTATTTGCCGTTTGTATAGTTTCTGATTATGCCGTTTGCTTGCCCTTTTTGCGTGTAAATGAAAGGGTTGGGATTGCTGCTGTTTGTTAGTCTGTCGTTGCGCGAGCACACCACATTTGTGGTTACCCACTCGCCCAGCGGTACGCCGGGGTCTTCCGATTTGTGGATGCGCCATCTCGATACTTTGCCGTCTACGAGTTCCATATAGACCTTGGTAAAGTCGAGCCCGCACATGCCAGACTGAAGCAGGTATGTAAGCGTGTTTGGCTCTGCTCCTATCGATGGTCCAAGCAACTCTATGACCTTTTCTTTTGGCATGCCAATCAAGTTGTATTCTTTCAGAAACGTGAAGAACATGTCGACGCGGTCTTTGCCGAACCCTTGCAGCAGCCGCGTTCTAAAAGCACTTTTGTCAAAGTGGCTGTCATTTTGGCTGACTGAAGTCGTTTCGGTCATGAAGTCGTCTAATGGTCTGCCGGCTCTGTCGCCCACTGTGCTCGGGGCTTGCGCCCAAGCCGGAAGATGCATAGAGGCTGATAATGTGGCTATCGCCAAGACTGCTTTGAAGCATTTTGGCAGCTTGCTATTTGAATTTGACCGCAATAGATTTTTTGAAAAGTATCTGTATGTCATTTTCGAGATTTGCGCCTCTTAGTTCGTTTCGGCTATGGGCTGCCAATGCGGTTGCTCATTTTGCAGGAGGCTTGACCTCAATTTGATAATCCTGAAAGTCAAATCTAATTGTGATGACTTGATTTGGCTTCATCCCGGCCGGCAGCGGTCCGAAATTGCCAGCCATTTCTATTGCCGAGAGGCAGGACTTTTCGAGCAAGCCTAGCTTGTTTGTCTTGCTCAAGATTCTCGGATTTTTAGCATTGCCTGCCGCATCTAAAGTAAAGGTAGCGACCGGCGAATGCCATTCACCCATCTTGGGCGGAAACCAATGTCTCTTTATTTTGCGCCGCAAGTTATACATATATGACTCTCGTGCTTGCGCGTCTTTGGCTGCGGTGTCGACCTTAGCGTCGACCCCAGTGTCGGCAGCCGTGTTGACGGCAGTGTTGGCACTCGAGTCGACCCTTGTGTCGACCGGACTCTGGCTGCCAGAGTCGCCATTTGAACATATCTGAATATCAGAGTTGTATTGGCTATAGGAAGTATCTTGGTTGTAATAGGTGTCTTGGCTGTAAGAACTATCTGAGCTGTCTTGGCTGTAATAACTGTTTTGGTTGTAAGAACTGTCTTGGCTGTAAGCGCTGCCTTGGCTGTAAGAACTATCTTGGCTATAAGCATCTGCACTGTTTTCATCACGATCGCCGCCGCCGAATGCGTATAACTGTTCTGCCGGCGCGGTGTTGGTGCTTGTGTTATATGCTTCGGCGTCGCTCTGCCAGACTTCGGCGCACCGACAGTCGACGGCATGGTGTTTATATTTTTCGTGACAGTCATAGCCGAAGGCGATAGTAATAAGTGGAACGGAAACTGGCAGCACCAAAAGAGCGACGCTCTTTTGTATTCTGTCGCTAAACGGTTTGCAAATGTGCATAAAGTCAACCTCGGCGAGGTGCATCTGTTTTGTCGAATATCGAACTTGATTTCTGATGTTACTGCAGTTGCCGCCGCTAGACTCCGGTGTATTCCCTAAGTCTAGATTAAATAGAGCAAACAGAACTGCTGCTGTCACAACAGCCTCAGTCAAAACTGCTGGTGTCAAAACCGCCTTAGTCAAAACAGCTGGTGTCAAAACGGCCTCAGTCAAAACTGCTGCTGTCAAAGCCACCAATTGCCATCAATTACTTGGTCTTTGATGCGGCGTTCAATTTATCTAGAGCACTTTGATATTTCTTATTTGCCGGATCGTATTGCAGCGCTTTCTTATAGAGATTGCTCTTAACGACATTGTCTTCGCGAATATCATTGCCCAGGGTGAAATAGTTATAGGCAAGTCCCTTTCTGATTCTATCGTCAGCCGGGTCGGCAGCTAAAGCTTCTTGAAACTTTTGGGTAGAAGTCGGCAGGTGTCCTTTGCCTCTTTCTATCATGGCTTCCTTATATAGTGCGGCGGCAGCGGCTTTGTCAACTTTGACTGCGGGCGCGGTTTTGTCTGGTTGGCTGCCTGTATTTGCTTTATCAGATTTCTCGACTTTCTCAGACTTCTTAGCCTTCTCTGTTTTGTCAGATTTGGTAGCGGCGCCTACTTTATCGACTTTGCTAAGCGGCACTACTGGCGGTGCGGCATGCGGTCCGTCTTCTTTTGCCCTTTGAGCATAGACCGGCTGCAAAAGCTGATTGTTTGGCAGCATGTTGCTAAGCGTGCAGGCAAGTAGGCAGCTGCCCAAGAATACTGTTTGGTTTACTGCTTTCTTTTTCATGGGCGTGGGTCTCCGCTGGTTTGGCAATTTTATCGCAGACATAAAAACAGACCGCTAGAGCTTGTGGCTAAGTTTCAATCCTATATAAAGATGCCGCCCGACGCTTCCAGTCTCTGGGCGTTCACCCAGCGTCCGGCTTCGCTGCACAAAAAGGCGACGACGCCGCCGATGTCGTCCGGCACGCCGACCCGCCCCAGGGCTGTCGAACTTGCAATCATTTCGCGCGCACCCGGATGCGCCAAATGGTCTTTGGTGAAGTCTGTCTCGATGGCGCCCGGCGCCACGGTATTGACTGCAATTTTTCGATCTGCCAGTTCTTTGGCCATATAGCGGGTCATTACTTCTACTGCGCCTTTCATGGAGGCATAAGCAGAGTAGCCGGGAATGCTGAAGCGTGCAAGCCCGCTCGATATGTTGACGATGCGACCACCGTCATTCATCAGCGGCACAAGCTTTTGTGAGAGGAAATAGACACTTTTGAAGTGAACAGTCGTAAGCAGATCGAACTGTTCTTCGGTTGTCTGCATAAAGGGCGCCGCGCTGTCGACGCCTGCGTTGTTCACCAAAAAGTCGAACTTGTCTTTGCCAAAGCTCGCCTTGAGCGCTTCGGCAAGCGCCTTAGCAAAGCTGTCCCAGGTATTGCTTTTTGATACATCTAATTGCAAGGCACAAGCTTTGCGCCCCAAGGCATTTATCTCTGCCACTACCGACAGTGCTTCGTCTTTGTTTTTGTTGTAGGTCACCACTATGTCGGTGCCGTTCTTGGCCAGCGCCAGGGCCATATTCTTGCCAAGACCGCGGCTCGAACCCGTCACTAGTGCTATCGGTGCATCCTGGCGCATATTGAGACTCCTCAAAGGCATTGGTCAATTTTGTATCGTGGGTTAGTGAGTATAAACTATAGTGACTATATTGGGATCTTCGCCAGAATTCATATTTGGATTTTATATTGTTTTATATAAGGTATATTGATAACCTGCGCTTGCTCAGTGCGGCGTCTTTGTCGAGTGTCGGGCATTAGAGCATCGGGGCGGCAGAGTGTATTGTCAAAGCAGATTGCGAGAACTGGTGTGAGCAAGCCAAATTCAAAGATACGCCAATTTTTAGCAGCGATTGCGGTAGTTACCCTAGCTCTATTTTTGGTTTTGGCTTTTGCAACTGCAAATGAAACAGCCGGTCTAGCCAAACCCACAGCCGCAAAGAAAGCCGGTGGCAAAGGTCGATCGGCTGCCTCTAAATCTGGCGGTGGCGCGGCTAGTGTCGATATTGAAGCCTTGCAGAAGCAGGCGCTTGCCGCCTATATGAAACGCGATTTTGCCTCTGCTAAGGCGCTCTTTCAAAAATGTGTGGCGGGCAAAGGTCGCGATGTTTCGCTGCAATATTATCTTGGTGTTTCGGCTTTGTATGCCGGCGATTTCAACCTGGCTGAGCGCGCCTTGTGCCGGGTTGTGGTTATGACGCCGCCGCAAAATCAGTTTAGTAAGCTTGCTGCAAAGATTTTGCAAGACTGGAAGCAGTTTGGCAAAATTAAGCCCTATAGCCAGCTTCAGGATGGGCGACTGTTGAGATGGTGCAATGCCAAAGAGCCTGGCGAAAAGTCTAAAGTGAAGACCATAAAGATTTGGGTCGCCGATGGATTGCAGCTGCCTGCCGGTTATGTGGGCGAAGAGTTGACCAGTGATAAATGCAAAATTCTATATGGAATGTTTCGCCGCCCGGGCTTTTTTGAAGGTCTGGGGCGAGTCGAGCACTATATTTCGGGATATCGCGATGTCGTCATAAAAGGCATCAACGACTGGAAGTGGGTGGCGCCCCTGGGCATCGTCGACTTTGAGTTTGTTGACGACCCGCGCCGCGCCGATGTGCTTTACTTTTGGTGCCCGCGCAGCGGCGGCGATTCAGTCGGGCGCACTTACTATTCATGGACCGGCACTTCCAACTCGGTTTGCATCGTGCATATCGAGACCGAATATCTGCGGCGCTGGGGTGCGCGCTGGAGCAAAGAACTGCGCGACACAAGCTGCCACGAGTTTGGTCATGTCTTGGGTCTGGGGCACAGCGAAAACGAAATGGACGTGATGTGTGGTCATGGCATACGCGTCAGTTACCGCGCCAAGGTTGAGTATAGCGATGCCAGCCCTGTGACGCGAAATGACTTTGTCTCGCTGCGCGCGCTGTACGAGTTGCCCGGGGACGCTGAGTTTGAGGTAAAGTAGGCTTTTGGTTTGATTGATTTTGTTTGAGTGTCTTGGGGGCGAGACCGCAAGTCCAGTAATCACCAGCATTTAGCTGAATGTTTTCGTATCTTGGTATTTCTTTTGATGTAAGCACCAGCAGCGCAGGGTTTTTCTGTTGCTTTACTATTCCTTCTTGCGTCGCTGGCTCATTGAGCTTACTTTCAGAACTTATGCCGTTTTCAGATTTTGCATTTTCTAGGGAGACCTGGCTTTCTGCAAAACGCTTTTTGACGTCATCTGTCGGGGCTTTCACTCGGTGCTTTTTGTCGTTGACATCAAGAATGAACTCAATGTGTCTGCCTGATGCATCGACTTTGAAAACTGGAATCAAGCTATCGATAGGTTTGCCAATCAGATCGTATTTGGGTTCTAGAATTATCATGCCATCTGGTGTGGTCAAGCCAAAGCCATCTGGTCCTGCTATCTCTAATATAGTCGATTTGGGTAGGCTGACTAGCTCGGTTTCTATTGCGCTTTTGGGCACTGCGGCGCTGCTTAAGTGAATGTCAGAGATAGTGCAATCAGGTGGCAAAGTTGGGGTGATTTCAATACCGCTTGCTGTAAAGATCTTACATCTATAGCTGCGTGATTCGGGAACCAGTAGATTGAGATCTTCAGCCAGTATCAGATTGCCTGGCAGTAGTTCAATGCGATGATAGGCGCAATCTAGAATGACCTTGCCTTCTGTATTTTTCACGCCTTCGACTCTGTACGCTTGTGCGGGGCAACAACAAAATGCAAGCAGCTCAGTACAAAGCAGCGTCATTATAGACAGCCACTTGTATCTAGTTATCTCTCTGGCAGTACTTCTTTCCATCGTATTGCCAGTTTAATTTCAAGCTAGAGACATTACCAGGCTCTGGCTTCGTATTATCCTGGGTATACAAGTGATTTCCCCACCCAAGAGTCCGGCTTCCTGTGCCATCTGCGTAAGTTTCTTGAGCGCCTTTCGACGAACTTTGATTGACTAGATTATTTCGATTCCAGTCCAAGAGGTTCAGCAAATGCCGCAGCCGAGGCAATAGAAGTTGACTCGCTTGAAAGCTTGTCCACTAGATATTTTGCCACAGGTTTGCAGTAACGAATCTTGTCAAATGTCCTACGTTTGTGGTCGCGACTATAACCGTTTCATTTGGGTGAAGACTTTGCAGGGCAAGAGTCTGGGCACAGAGAATTACATCTCCGTCTAGCGCCTGTGGATGAGCCATTGGTTTTCCCGTTTGGCGCGCCTGAGCCCACAGCTGCGCAGCGTTATTCATTGTAGTTGTGTCCAATGCGATATAGCCAAGTATTTGTCTAAGCGCATTTAGGTCTGCAATGCTTTTCATGAACTGGTTTCTGATTAGCTCTCGGCGTAGCTCGTAGTCTGCGATTTCTGGAACGCGGAACTGATTGCCTTTCAATTTGTGATCGGCGATCCATCTTAATGTAGGTTCTCGTACTTTTGAGCTTTGGTGTACTGCAGCGCCGAGAACACCGGTATCTAGAACAATTATGCTATTCATCGAACAGCTTTCTATCAGATGTTCTGTTTTGATTTAAATTCGACTTTAGCTCTTCCCATTGCTCTATTGTTTGATTATCGTCGGCAGACATCATGCGATTGAGCAAAGCCAAACTTTCAGCCCTAGACATAGATGGACCGAAATCTATACTTTGTGTCTGCTTAACACTGAAGAGCGGGTTCCTTGAGGAAAAAGGCAGTGCCGAGCTCGTCACATAATCAGCAAGAATTTCACCAATTTTGATGTCTAGAGAATATTCCTGGCAATAGCCGGTATTGCCCACGAACCGAAGCTGCTGGCGTGGTTTATCAGCTGCGCGGCTTTGCTCCAAGCTTCTTGAAGCAGCAGGAGAAGCGAGATTAGTCTTTTCAGCTCTTCTGGATGGTAGATACTTCAGCATCAAATACCTCCCTAGTCTTATCTGTGATTAGCCCTTCGAACACTTCTCTTTCTCTGTCTCGCAGAGCTGACAATTTCTCGTCAAATACCTTCAGCGATTGGCTTAAACCACCTAGAACAATCGGACTATCATTATTTTCCCAAATTGCATCGATATCCAACATGATTATAAGTTCTTGGTCCGAGCTATCTCCGTTAGCGAAGGTTACTCGAATTATGGAATCTTCCTGAGGGTAAGCGAAGTCTACTCTGGCAAAGAAATTGACTATGGCTTCAGGCAAATTGCCAGCCTTTTCCGGAATGCATGTGAAAAACGAGCTGAGTTCTGCAGATTCTTCCGGCACTGCAATACGATTTATGTATCTGATGCCGATTCGGTGAACGGTAATCTCATTTGTAAGACTTGCGAGAGCTTGTACCGATGAAAGTATGCGCGCATTAAAAGCAGCCCAACCGCTATACGGTTTGAGTTCATGAACACTGAAAGTCCCAGGTGAAATTCCTAGAAGTCTCTTGCCGTCAGCAGATACTATTTGAGTTGTCTGCGATTCTGGTCTAATAGTTAGGCCGCTACCGGGCTCTATCGAAACGATTGATTGTTGTTGAATGCGGGGCTTCCCGGTGTATTCGTTCTTTGTGCGGTCAATCAGTCTACTCGGCCATGTGATGTCCCAGTCAGGTGAACTGAATTTGAGTTCACAAACAGCTTCTTCAATGGGGGGATTTTTGTATTGCCTTGCACTTGCCATTCCAGTTCCCATAGCGCTTGCTTGACGGTTGAAACTACCATCAGGTTACATCTTTACCCTCTCTAATGGCAACTACTAATTTTCTCGAACGCAAAGCTGTTGGTCTTGGGTGCAAGCATTTTCTGGAAAAGAGCTTTTGGATTGTCTGGATCTGACCAATGTGGACGCCGCCGCAGCCACAAGCTCGTTCTCTGATAGACTAAAAAAACCGCCTTTCGGCGGCTTTCTAAAATATCTGGGCGAGAGAGGACTTGAACCTCCACCCTTGCGGACTAGATCCTAAGTCTAGCGCGTCTGCCAATTTCGCCACTCGCCCTGGGTGCCGATGGTGTCGGATTTCTTAGAATACCACAGACCGGCCCCCTGAGACTTCTTTAGATGTCAACTGTTGCGGGCTCTTAAGGAGCGACCCAGAATTTCTGGAAGTCTCGCCATTCGCCCTCGTCCATCGTGTATTCGGCGAAGGGCGCCACCCCTTCGAAACTTTCCAGGCTGCGGGCTGGGTGGTCGCTGTCTTTTTCGGTGTTGCCCCGGCTGCGGTCCCGCTTTGCCAGTTCGTTGAGCCCGGCGTTGACTCCATGCAAGGCTGTGCGCAGATTTTCGCTGTGGGTCAGGTGCCCGGATGTGCCTTCGTCATAGACCGGTAAGCCCAGTATAACCGTGCATTTGCGCCCTTCTTGACCTCTGAGCTTGCTGCTTTCTTGGTTGGCAAGGGTGCAGCCGCGGGTGACATGTTTGGCTTGCTGCGCCACCAGCCAGCTATAAGCGCGCGGGTAGTAGAAGAAGGTGTCGTAGCACATCACTGCTATCTGGTCGCAGTGGGCGGCGAGTTCTTTGAAGTCGGCGTCTGAGAAGCCCCAGAGGGTGCCCGGGTACCAGCATGGTGTGGCGACCGAGATGAAGGCATGGGGCAGCGCCTGCCTTGTTTCATCTAATAGGGCAAGCATATCTTTATTACCCGACGGATAAAACTCATAGTCCCATTGAACTCCGTCAAAGCCGCATTCTTCCACAAGATATTTTGCCTCTTGCACCATATTCTTTCTGATTTCGGCTTTGCTTATATCTGTGGTTTTTTGCTTGGCTTGCAAATAAACGCTTTGCACATAAATCCAGGCGATTGATTTGGCGCCGGGCATCGCGTCCTTAATGCGCGCATTTATCTTGAGAGCGTTGTCTTTATAGCGGTGCATCAGCTTGCCCTGCTGATCGACGCTGCGCACATGAAAGTAGAGATATTTAAATTGCCCTTGCTTTAGTTTCTCGATGAGGCTGCCTAGGGCGGCATCGCTGTGTTTGCCAAAGTACCAAAGATAACGCAACCATATGCCGTTTGCGCCGCGATTATAAGTGGTAGCAGGGGCGGTGCCGCAGCATAGACGCGGAAATAGAAGCGCGTCCACAGTAAGAGCAAAGCATACGAACAACCCAAGCCAGATTACAAGCTTTCGCACTTTGCCTGTCTTTCTCTTTTCTAGTGGACTTTTGCTTTTTACACCATTTGTGCTCTTCAAGTCCTTGCCCTCTTTAAGCCTTTTGGCAGCGGCGTTCATGTTTGCCATGTTAGCCGACTATCCTCAGGTTGGCTCGTTTCCGCTTGAAACTGCCACTTCCCTGTCTGTCGCTCTTCTCGCGATCGCTGCTATCGTTCTCAAGACCAACTGCATCTTTTCTGCGCTTTTGCCAGTTGAGTGTCACCGAGATGCGATGCAAAGCCGAGCCGCTCCAGCTCACTTCCAGACCTTCGCTGGCGAGAGTTTCTTGCACTATTTCGCCTATCTGTTGATTTCGCTCTAGTTGACTCAATGGACCTAGTTGATCAAATTCGGTTTTGCCTTTGATTTCGCCTTTATATTCGCCTTCAATTTCGCGGCGAATGTAAGCTTGATTCTCTAGTTTTTCTTCATCGAGGGCTGGTTCGGTGAAGGCACCAAAGGTTAGATAAAGCAAGCCCGAACGTGCAGCCCTCTCGGTGTCATCTTTGTGATAAAAGACATAGCCGCGTTTCTTTTGCCCGCGCATCATAAGCTTTATGCCTTCGCTTTCTATTTGGCGGTGCCCGCAACTATTGCAGCAACTGAAATGTTGTCTGGCAATTATGTTCTGCTCTTGCAGCTTTTGAAACGCTCGTTCGATGCGGTCACAGTCTGTTAGCGGTGGATATCGCCGCTCTTCTTCTTGGTGCTGCGCTAGGGCGTGGTCGGTCCAAATTTCTAGCTGCCGTAGTCGACGCGCGCGGGTGTTGGCTGTCAGGTCGAGCTGCCTTGCAGCTGTTTCACCGCTTAGATTGCCGGTTGCATCGTCATCATTATCTTCATCATTATCATTAGCGATGTTGTCATCTAGATCCTGAAATTCATTGATCAGCAGATCGATTATCTGCTTGCGCTTCAGAAAGCCTTCTTTGACATGTCTTGCCACAAGCTGCTTGAGATATTTTTTGTTGATTTGATAGTGATTCATATATTCTCTTTCTTTCAAAGTAATTTGATTTATTGGATTCTTTTAGTTACTTACCGTTATTTACTTACAAATAGTTAGTTCCTATTTACTAGCCTGCGAAACTTCAGTCATTCCTGCATATTTCTTCAAGGTCGGCTCGGCTTCTTTTACCTTTAGATAAGCTGTCGTTCGCGACAAGTTGAAGGCTCGCCAGTCGGTCTTCCATGCACCTTTGAGCCGCGCCAATAACTGACTGGCTGTCTCTTTGCGCGCGGCCTCGGGCAGTCGCGGCAGTTGCTCGACGATGGGCGGCAAGGCATCGCAGCTTAGCGAAAGCAGATACTGTGTATCGATTTTTTCGGCGGGTCTGCTCATGTTTGATTGTGAGATTTGATATTCGGGATTCACCACATGCAGTGTCGCAATCGAGATTAGCCCTAGGGCATAGGTGGCTGGAACAAAGATGCGACGCTGAGCCTTTATGACCGATGCCAGATAGGCTATGAAGATTGTCGCTAGATAAAACATGAAAGCCGTGGTGAAGAAGCGCAGCTCGCTCATGCCGTATTCGCTTGAATAGAGTTGCATGCGTTCGATGGCTGATGCCACTATGGTCAGTAGCAATAACACTGTGGTCGAGACCAACCCATTAAAGACTACTTTTGCCTTTTTGCTGGCGCGTGGGCAGATGGCGTCGGCGCTCAATAAGAGCGGCAGCATCAAGACCGAGACCGTACAGAGTTCGAAGAAGCCTCGGCGCGCGTATTCGGCAAAGGTCAATCCAGAAGTGATTTGCACCAGTTGGGCGCCGCCAAACAGATATTTGATTTGTACACAGACAAAGGCCCCAAACAATATATTTAGCAAAGTCAGAGCTGTCGCCATTTCGGGTAGGGCAATCGTCAGGCCCCGGGGCAAATTCTCCCCTCTTAAAGTCTCCGCCCTTAAATTCTCGCCCCCGGCATTTGCTAGACCGACTTGAAGCCCTGACGCTTTCTCTGATTGCGCTGCCTCTGATTGAACTGCCGCTGATTGAGCTTTCTCTGCTTGAGCTTTCTCTGATTGAGCTTTCTCTGATTGCGCTGCCGCTGCTTGAGCTGTCTCTGATTGGGCTGTCCACTGAGCCACAGACCAGAGCAGGCCGCCGACCATGCCTGAAAGTAGAGTTGTGGTGACGCTGAGTTCAAGAATTCTTGCTAGGTCGAAGAGCTTTATAAAATCGCCTAGATGCTTGGCAAAAGCGGCGTCTGCCGAGCAAAGCAGACCGGTAAAGACCAGCAAGAAGGGCGTGGCGATAAGACTGCCTTTCATTATGAAAGCAAAGATGCGACTTGCTTCTTCGTTCATGAGCGTGCGTTTGGCTATGTTTTCAGAGACTAGTTCAATGGCAGCCAGCAGCGGGGCGATGGCACCGCTGGAATAGTTTTGTATTGTCTTCATTACCCCTGCCAGCATGGGCTCTTTGCTGATGCTGGCGTATACACCAAAGGCGGTGCTTATAGATATGGCTGCTATGTCGAGCGCTCTCAGCCAGGGCGAATCGTTCAGACTAAGCCCGGTCGAGGCTAGCGCTGCCGGTATAAAGAAGAGTAGTGCTCTTTTATTCTCTTTTCTAATAAGTAGAAGAGATAGAATTGCTGCGCTGGTATTGAGCATGACTATAAGAGTCATCCCCAAGCCCAGGGGCGCACCGTGTGTGATTGAGTCGTCCAGCAGGGCGCGAGCAAGCCCGCCTAAAGCCAGCGAGGCAAGCAGGATAGTCAGTGAAATTGGCATAGATTCAATACTCTTTGTGTAGGTGTAGCCGACGCAAAGCCCCCGCTTTCAGGCGGGATGAAAAAGTGACTCTGTTGCGAAAGCTTGATGCTGCGCCGGTTTGGTTCAGGTTTGTTACAGTTTTAGCATTGCCGGGTTTGGTCGAAAAGTAGGTAAACCACCTTTTCGCGACCAAATTCTCTATGTTAAGACAGCGCAGCTAAGCACGCAGCCGCTCTCGAGTCGCTGTAAGGCATTAGTAAAGTGTTGTCCTTACAGGTAAAGCGGCGGTTCTAATTGTTTACTACGGTCTGAAGGTCGGGCGAGCGAGTCAGGAAGCTCGCCCGACTTTCAAACCGTTCATTCGGTGCGTCGAACAATCTTTGCTGGGTCTATTTCGTGCATTTGCGGAGCATTTTAAAAACTCGCGCCCGGTTGGATTCGAACCAACGACAGTCCGCTTAGAAGGCGGGGGCTCTATCCACTGAGCTACGGGCGCACAAAGCCTTTCAAGTGGTACACAGTGGAATGTACCAACGGGCTGGAAAGCATTATAGCTTATCGATCAAAGGGTAGGGAACGTAGATCCAACCTTCTGCTATCGCCTCTTCAAAGAGGTGGCGGTGTTCAGGGCTTGTTAAGAGAATGTGAGGCGAAACTCTTTCTGGGTGAAGGCTGGTTAGTGCCGCACCAATAGCCGCTATCAGACTATCGAGGGCATTGTCGTCATCGAGGGCGACTGTTCTCAGAGATGGCTTGATTACTAGCTTCAACCCTAGCCAATTCAGTCTCTTTACAGTGTGTAACTTGCTCAGACCTTCCACAATTTCTGCCCGCAGGTCGCGGGCCTGGCTGTCCTTACCTTTATATTTTTGGTAGGGCAGCTCTAGTGCCTTTAAGATGGCGCTGGGGTAAGTCTCATAGACCACCTTTTGGTTTGGGCAATGGCTTGAGCCTGTATCGAATGGGGCAATTAGGTAACCGTTGTCTTGCATTTCTTGCAGCAGTGCAGAGCCTTGCCAGGTCATTTTGAGCATGCCTGGATTGATCAAATGTAGCGGGCTCGCTGCCTTAGGACTAACCAGGCTGTCGGTAAGGCGCAGTGGCTCTTTTCTTCCCAGTCGCTTCGACTCTGTTCTGAACAAGCCGGCGATATCTGACAGGTGTTCGAAAGATATTTGATGTATATATCTTTGGCTTTGTGTCTTCTCTTTCGCTGGCGCTTGAATCGCTTGCTGTGCGGCGGTTTGGCTTGCTTCTGGGCTAGAATTTTGGACGAGGTAGGCTTGGAAAATTTTTGGCGTGGAGAAGGGAAAATCAAAACCAACCGATATCGGTTTGTTTTTCAAAAGAGATGCCGCGATTTTTATTGATCCTGTATTATCAATATGCTCAAAACCCAACGTGGGTATGCCTTTGCTGTCTTTTGACAGGGTCCCGAGGCTTAGCCATGTGGCATTTGGGTCTTTGCTTGCGGCGCTGTAGTCGACCCCAGCCACTTCAATTTCTTGCACTTTCGCTGTCTGCGATTCTTTTGTTTTCAAGGGAATATCCAAAGCGGCTAGAGTTACTTAAATTTTGCCATTCTTGTACTATTAGATGTGATGAATGACGACCTGACCAAACATGCAAGCTTTGTAGGCATGGTTTATGACCAGACTCTGCCTGTGCGTGAGCCGCTTTGTGCTGCCTTTCAGGTCGACGGCGATACGGTTGTAACCACTGCCCATGCCCTGATTCTTTATCGCGAGTTGCTGCCGGCGCTGCGTTTGCGCTTTCCCACCAGCGGCAAAGAATACTCGGTGCGGTCCATCAGTTTTCATCCCGATCTCGACTTGAAAGAGCTGACCGCCCGGGCTAAGCAGGCGCTGGCTGCTCCCTATCCGGCTTTGCCTTTGCAGCAGAACAATGTCGCTATTTTGAAACTGCAAGAAGCCAGCGGCGATGTCTCTGAAGAGATAGCCCGAGAAGTGGTTTATAGCTTTGAGCGCTTTCAACCCTCTCGGGATGGTGGTTTGGCTGGGTCTCTTTCTGAGCTTGAGCTGCCTTTGGTTTTGCAGACTATAACCAATGCCCGCAAAGAAGGCACGCTCTCTTTGATGGACGAGCGTTTTCGTACTATCGGGCAGATTTATTGCCAGGGCGGCAAGATAAAGCAGGTTTTCTATCGCGGTCTTCTCAATGAGTCGGCTTTCTATCAGATTATCAATCACAGATTAGCCGGATTTTTCCATTTTGCCACCGACGAAGTGCCCGACTGGAGCGCCGGCGCTGAGATCAGCCGACCGCCCGATATGCTTTTGATTGAAGCCTTGAGGCGTATGGACGAGCTGGAGAAGTTGACCGCCATTGTGGGCGGACCCAGCAGTCTCTTTTCCAAGCGCCAAGAGCAGCCGAATTACGAGATTCTGCCGCCCGATTGCCGCGATGCTTGTCGCATTGTTTGGCCCTTTATCGACGGCGGCACGCCGCTTGGCAGTCTTTGGCAGCTTTGTGGGCTCGATGATTTTGCCATTTATTCCACTTTGCAAGAGCTGATTAAGACCAGGCAAATTAGCTATTACGAAGCGCCTTTTGTGCGTGAGTCTGAAAAGAGACCGATGCAGTTGGGGCTTGATACGCCGCTTTCGCCGAATGATATGGTCACCGCCCTTTGGGTGGAAGATGCTTCGATGGCGCCTTTGTTGCGCCGCGGCGTCTTGCTTGGTAGTGCTAAAGATCAGAATCCTTCCCATGTTGTGCATAATATCGGCTTGCCAGAAGAAGCATCTGGCTGCCCTGTTTTCAAAGACGGCAGTGTAATTGGTATGCACTGCGGTGCGATTTCGAAAGATGCCCAAGTGCAAGATAGTGCTGCTCTTGGGCAGATGATTTGGATCGAGTCGGTGGTGCAGTGTTTGCGCAATGCCGGCGAAGGTGAGTTGGTCAAGAAGCTCACCGCTACTGATATTTCTAAGCCCGGCACCGGTAAACTTGCCGGCATTAGAGAAGTGGTGCGCATTCAGTGTCCTAAATGCGGACGCTCTTCGATGGAGCTGGCCAATTTCTGCAAAGGTTGCGGACAGCGTCTAATTGACGAGCTGGAGCCTAAGGGCAAGAAGCGTCCCAGCGCTCGTGCCTCGCAAACCCGCATGCCTGCCGCCAGAGCCTCGCAGTTGCGATTGCCTGCCGCCGGTGTAGTGGGCGCGCCCGCTGTGGTTGTGCAGCCGGCTCCCTTGCCGATTATTTCTTCTTTGCTGACCACTGCTTTGGTGATGGGTCTCACCTGGGCAGGGGCGCAGGCACTGCCTAAGCCCAATGTTATTCCTAATATGGGGCTTTCTTTTCCAGATATTCCCCGGGTGCGAGTCGAGATGCTCGAATGGGTAAGTGATGCGGCTGCGCCCACTTGCCAGCGTCACAAGTCGCCCAATAACGAAGTTTTTAGCGGCAACGAAAAGTTTTCGCTGGAAGTAACAGCCGATACGCCTAGCTATGTTTATTGTCTCTACCGCGGTAATTCGGGCAGTGTTGCGTTGATTTACCCGGTTATCGAAGCTCAGGATCAGCTTTTAGAGAAAGGAAAGTCGATAAATATTGCGCTTGGTGGCGAAGCCTCTCAAGATGAGAAGGGCAAGGCTTTTCAGGCTTTTACTTTTGATAAGACGGCGGGTACCGAGCGCTTTATTTTTGTGGCGAGCAGTCAGAAAGCTCGGTTTTTGAACGACCAATCTATATATGAGCCGTTCGTCAAGCATGCGCTCGACCTACTCAGCACTGACGATTATATCGACGGGGTCGAGACCAATGTCGATAAGCTCGGTCCGCGCTTTTTTGCAGACCCTGGTACTTCGCGGGTCGGCTTGTCTGGTCTGATGGGCGATTCGGTCTATTTGAGGCTGATGGAACTTAAGCATAAGGCGACCCAATAGTTTTTCGGGCTCCTTCCTAATGTGTTCGTTTAGGCGGTAGAGCCTCTACGACCGGATAGGTCGCGAAAATATGGCAAAGATGGCAAAATAGACTGGAGCTGTCTCCGCGGTCCGAAATAAGGGGAGTAAATGAAAGTGATGTCACCTCAATCAAAGCAAAATTATGGGCTGAAGAAAACGCTGGTCGGCGCTTTTGCTCTAAGTTTGGTAATGAGCCTGGCGGTCAATCCGCAGGGTGCATATGCTCAACTTGAAGGTGCAGAAAGTGGCTCGGAGCGTGCTGCTTCAGAAGCTCCGCCTGAGGGAGCTAAAGGTCTTTTCTTTCAACAGCTTGATAGACCGACCGAGACAATTAATACCGGCTTGCGCTATTGGATTGAATTGAAGCGCGGACATAGCGTGCTGCGTGTCACCAATAAGACTCAGTTTCGCTCGGGTGATTCGATTCGTTTTCATGTGAAGTCAAATATCGACGGCTACGCCTATATCTTGCTCAGTCAAGGCAGTGTCAACGAGAAAGCAGTGCTCTTTCCCGATCCATCAAGCAAAGAAAACAACAGGCTTGAGCGCGGCAAAGAGTACACTTTGCCCGAGAGCGGTTATCTAACTTTTGATGATAATCCTGGTACCGAAAAGCTCACACTCTTGCTTTCGCGCACACCTATTGATGCTGAAGCCTATCTGTCCAAGCCGCAAAGACAGGTGACTATGATTGCTTCAGCCCAAACAGGCAGTAAAGATTTAGTGCCTGCCAAAATCTATATCAGCTACAACACGCCTCGCATCGATGCTCCGCCTGTAATCAGAGATGAGCCCAAGGCAGATCCGACACCGGTGCCAATCAAGGTAAGCACTGAAAAGAAAGACAAGAAGCCGGTTGCGAAAACATCTGGCATCAGCCGGGTGAACAAAGTTGCCAAAGCTTCGACTTCGTCTTCTGGCTCTTCATCAGGTTCTTCATCGGCTTCTGGCGGTAGAAATTCATCGAGTCATGCCGCCGGCGAGTCTGCGCCCAAGGTGAATAACGCTCATCATGGCGATGATGAAGGTACTACAACTGTAGTATCCAAGCAGGCTTCGAGTGTGTTGCACGTTGATGTGGTGCTCGATCACCAGCGCTAGTTGGTCAGCTCTCTGCAATATGAGTAGCGTTTAAACCGGCTTTCTTAGCCGGGTTTCATAAAAGCGGCAGATAAAAACTGGCCGCTTTTATGCTTTTTTGATATGACATTTCGCTAAGCAGGTGTATTATTTATTTCTATTGAAAGTTTGCTGGAATGAAAAGCTGCTCTCTTTCATTGATTGGTAATTTTCGTGCTTCCCCTTAGCGAGAATTTAAAGCATTTATGATGCTCTTTATACTGTCCGCCGGTCTGACTCTCTTTCTGCTTATCGGCGTTTTGATAATGTTCAATCCTCACTTGCTCTCACCGGCACTTGCTGAGCGCTGGTTGCGCAATCACAAATATTGGCGACAGTAAATTTAGCCGCTAAAGTAATAAAAGCTAATACTTGAGCCAGTATTTGAGCCAAATTTGAAGGCATTACTTAAATTAGTACTTAAGCTGCTCTCGGCTTAGAGCAAAATAAACCTTCCTCTTGTAAACCTTGCGTAATGCAGCGCCCACAAGCGCTCTTGCTGCATATAATGGTTTTACTCGGGAGGCTCACTGTCTTGGCTATATTTTTCGTCGACATGTTTATCAGGCCTTTTGCCCGCATCTATCAGAAGATGCCGATGGTCACATTTGCTATTCTCTGTGTGCTTTACGGCTTGGTTGCTTATGCAATATGGCGGTCTCTCTCAAAAGAAGAGAAGTATTATTAGGCGGCGGAAACAGCTTGCCGCCCCCAACCTAGAAAGCAAGAACCTTTATTTAGTGCCCGCCGCCTTCGCCGGCTTTCACGCTTTCAAGCTTTATTGACAGTCTGTCGCTTTCGACGCTGACCAGACCTACATATTGTTCAACGAAGTTTTTCAGCCCCATTGGTGCCACTGTACCGTCGATAGTGTAAGTGCCGTGGTCCATCGGCTTTGCTTCAAAGTCGTAAGTGACATAGCTGATTGTTATGTCGTGAATCGGCACATTGTTGTAGTTGTAGACCCTGAACCAGACCACCGGGCAGTTAATGACCCAAAGCCCAGCCACGTGCCAGTCCACCATTTCGACTCTGACATTTTGAGTGAGTGCCATGTCGACCGGCTCGGGCGCGCAGCCGCTAGCCACCAAACAAGTGGCGCTGAACGCCAAAATAAAAGGTAGTATGCGTTTTGCAAAATATAGAGTTTGCACGGTCCCCTCGGCTTTACTTAGTAATGCAGAGGCGGCAAAATGCCCTGATTTTGGGCGATTCCCAGTAGTACCAGGATCGCAAAGATCAGGAACATTCCAAAAAATGCAGGTTCGCCATCGTATAACATAAGCGGGTCTTGGACCAAAATGCTGCTAAAGTCAGAGACTATGCCATCTATTATATTATGACTGCAATAGAAAAAATATCGCCACATTTTAAGCCGCATCCCGGTCTCAAGAACGGTCATGCTATGACGATCGTGCCCGCCCTGCTGGCTGCACGCCCGGTCTTGAGCGACGGTGAGAAATTACAAATAGAAGTCGAACGTGACAATTGGGTCACCGGCTATTTGAATAGACACTCAGAAAGCCATGGCGGCGAGGGTCATTCTGAGCGTCCTCTCATGATTGTCGTGCATGGTTTGGAGGGTACCGCCCGCGCTCCCTATGTCAACGGACTCGGCTATAAGGCGCATCTGGCAGGCTTTGATGTCTTTCGTATGAATATGCGCAATTGCGAAGATACTTTTAGTCTTTGTACCACCCTATATAATGCCGGTCTCAGCGGCGATTTGTTTGCCATCGGGCTTTATCTCAAGGAACTCTTCGGCTATCGAGATATCTATGCCTGCGGCTTTTCTTTGGGCGGCAATCTGGTGCTTAAGGCTGCCGGTGAGCAAGGGACAAGCCAGGACCACCGCCTGCGTCGCCTATTTAAAGCTGTGGTGGCGGTATCACCGCCGGTGGAATTGGTCGAGTCTGTAAAGGCGATTGAGAGAGGCGCAAGCCGGCTCTATGACTTCAATTTTCTCATTTCTCTCAAGAAGAAAATTATTGAGCGTGAACGGCTTTTCCCCGGTACTTATGATCTTGAGCGTTTAAAGAAAATAAAGTCATTGCGGCAGTTTGATAATTACTTCACGGCAATCGATGCCGGCTATGACTGCGCCGAATCTTACTATCAGGCGGCTAGTGCCATGCGTGTTTTACGCGATGTGAAGATTCCGACACTCATTGTTGCCGCCCAAGATGATCCGATTGTGCCATATGCTCAGTCATTTGCCCCTCTGGCACTACAGATGGTGCGGTGCCCGCAGCTTTCGATTGTATCGCCGCCACAGGGCGGTCACGTCAATTTCTTTAGCGAGCATGAAATTAGCCTGGCTAGTTTGTATGAAGATGCTGCAACGCTCAAGCAAATTTCTTTACCTGACACCATATACAAGGACAGATTTTGGGCTGAATGGCTTGCCCTCAAGTTCTGCCTCTATACGCAATATAGCTAAATCGCTATTGCTGTGCTTATTAGCGATATGCAATTTTCTTTCCTTTAAGAGTCTGCTTGAGTTTTAGGCCCTAACATGGAAAAATGTTTGACGACAATATGATTGTTGCCGTATCCGGCACTTGGCGACCGGTTTATCCGTAACCTTGAAAAAGATACAAGCAGCATGACAAGAGTGATGAATCTGGACCTAGGCGAAAGCGCACTGTCCGATAAACATTCGATAAAAAGAGTAAGGTTGACGAGAGGCAATTCCTGTCCCAATATATAGCTAGTCTGTGAGATGAAGTTAAATATTGGACGTCAAGCGATAATTTTTACCAACAAGTGAGCTTATGAGGAGGTTCATTGTGAAAAAGCAAGTATTGGGTCTGGCGATGGTTATGGTTGCTTCAGCTTCGGTTGCTGCTCCCGTGATGGCCGCTGATGATGCCATGGAGAAAGTAACCCAGGGTGCACTTCTGCCCACCAGAGTTGGTGGTGTCGTAGCCGGTACCGTGCTTGGTACTCCCGTGGCTGTAGTGCGTGAGTCTTACAAGTCCTACATCGACTTGACCAGCAAAGGTGCTGAGTCGATCAAAGGCAAAGAGTGTGGTCCCGCTTGCCTCCTGGTTAGCGTCTTCACCCTCCCCGCCGGTCTTGTGGTTGGTGGCGTTAAAGGTACCTACTACGGTATCAAAAACGGCTTCATGAAGGGCTTTGAAACTCCCTTCCACCCCGAATCTTTCAGCCTTGGCGAACTCGAAGGAAAATGATTCCTAGAGTAAGAGTTGTGTAAAGCGCACTCAAGAGCTTTTAGATATGATGTAGAACTCGCATAAACTGCGGGTTCTACTTTTTTAGGCATCTTAGGCGACTTTCTCAAAGATAGCGAAGAGGGTCTTATGACACAGCTCAATTTGCAGGATTGGTTTAAGAAAGTGCAGTCGTGCAAGACTCGCTCTGAAGTTTTCGCCGTGCTCGATCAGTTTCGCCCGCTGCCTTGGGCCGACGAAGAAAGAGCGCAGATGGCTAAGCTATATATTAGATTGCTTGATCATCTGCCCGATGACAGCGGCGCTGTCGCTGCCACTGCGGGCGGTGCACAAGAAGATAAGCCGGCTAACGATGGTCCGGTCTGGTACGAAAAGATGTAATTACTGCTGGCTGTTTGAAAGCTTGTTCAAGATCAAATTAGCCTTGGCCTCGTAGGCGGCACTTTCATCCAACTTGCCCATACTCTTGGTGAGACGGGCTAGATCTGAATTGATCTTGCCCATATGCAGTTCGTCGCGGCTCTTGCTTTCAACTAGTTTGAGCAGTTCCTTCAGTTTCGTCTCGGCTTGTTCAAGGCGGCTTTGCTTTTGATAAATGAGGGCGAGCGACTCCAAGGCTATTTCACGCACCGCTTCCATGCTTTTGTTTACGGCATCGGGCTGGGTCTCGCTTTTGTGCGCTATGGTCTCTACAAGCTTCAACAAAATTATTTCAGAGTCTCGGTAATTACCTTCTTCTAAAAACTGTTTGGCGACAATCAGTACGTCATCAGGCGAAGTTTCTATGCGAGAAAGCAGGCTCTCGCTGTCGAAGGCAGGGGGACGGTTGTCTATTAATGCAGTCACTGCGGTTGGGGCAGCCGGAGTTGGCTGAGCTTGAGATGACTGAGCTGTTTGAGTTGTTTGAGCTGTTTGAGTTGGCGGAGCTGACTGAGATGGCTGGGCATCTATTTGAGATTTTGATGCTTCTGGTGTCGGTATGTTCGAAGGCGCCGGGACGGGCGTTTCATTTGGAGTATTTGGAATATTTTGATTGTTTTGATCAGTTTGAACTGGTTGTGCCGGCTCATTTGCTTGAGCGAGCTTAGTGCTGCTTTCTTGGCTTGGCACCGCTTGGTCTTCTAAAGAGGGCTGAGAATTAGGCTGAGAGTTTGAGGCGCTTGTGGGCGGACTGTTTTCCAAAATGGCGAAGGCGGCTTGCTCGCTATCTCGATTTTCCATCTTATCGATTAGTCTGGCTAATTGCATGCGCGTGCCGCGATCGTTTTGCAGTCGCAAGGCTTCAGATAGTTCTACGAAAGCACCGTCCAGGTCTCCGGCTTCGATTAGTTTGGCAGCTTCGCGTGACCGCTCGGCGGCATCAAGCGGGTTAAGCCCTGCTTCTTTCATCATCGAATTGAGATTGCGCCTTGATACTTCTCTGGCTGTATCTAAAAAGAGCGCGGCCCGAAATTCTTTGATTGCTTCTTTGGGATTGCGCAAGGCTTGCTGCAGTCCACGGTTGTTATGAGCAATGACTAGATTGTCACGGGCGTGCATATAGCCTGGCGATGAGCTGACAATCTTCTCTAGCATGTCGATTGCTTTATCGAATTGCTTGGCACTTATGGCTTTGGCTGCTTCGTTATTGAGGTGGGCCAGTTCGCGACTGGTGTACTTGCCGGGGCTGCTATTTATTTTTGACTGTGCAATGGCGTTCTCGGCTTTGGCCGGCTGCCCGCCATGGGCTGAGTTTTTATTAGTCTGTAGATTAGTCTGTAGATTAGCTGCATTTGGACCAATTGCCTTGAGGGGCTGCCGCTTAACCAGCTTGACTCTGTCTGTATTGATTGTTTGATTTTGAACTTGCCCGGCTTGACCAGATGTAAACTGAGCTAATTGTGATGGCACTGCATCTGGTGCTAGACCATTGCCTTCTATTTTGAAATCGGCTTGAATCTGGGACGTGCGGATAGCGATATTTTTTATCGGCTCTGCCTTATTTTCTGCTCTGGTTTCTGGTTTGGTTTCTAGTTTGCTCTCGCCTTTGCTTTCTTGATCGGCATTGACTTTGACATAGTCATTGAAACCGGCATTAACCGTAGGTTTGAGTGCTTTGTTGAAGCGTTTACCCATTTCGGGATTAATGGTGGCGGAGGTATTGTAGTCGGCTAGAGCACCTTGCAGATCGCCTAAGGCGTACTTGATGGCGCTGCGCTCGGCATAAGCCTGGGCATTGCCGGGGGCGAGGCTGACAGCTCGTTCGATATCAACTTTGGCGGCTTTCGAATCTGATAAGCGATGCCTTACCGCCGCTCTTTGAATTAAGGCTGAGACATAGTTTGGTTGCAGAGCTAAAGCCTTGTCGAGGTCTAGTAGGGCGCCCTTTAGGTCGCCAATTTGTCTGCGCACAAGCGCTCTATGCAAAAAAGCCTCGGGGCGGTTGGGGTACTTGTCTATTGTCAAAGTAAGATTGTTTATCGCTTGCAGCATATTGCCGTTGTCGGCTATTTGCGTGGCTTGGCGCAAGAGGCTTTCATAGCTGCTGCCTTTTGTTTGGGCCAGGGCGGTGCCACCTTCGCTAGTGGCAATGAGGGCGGCTAGAGAAATTAGTGAAAGAGCTAAATTGCCAGTCAGTGCTAGCGATTGTGCTGCCCTTGCCCTGGCTATTTGCATAAGCTGAGAGGCTGCGCTGTGTGTCGCTCTATTTGGGCTAGCGCTTATATTTGCCGCCATTACTGAGCACCGCTCATGGCTAGCTCGCTATGGGCACCCCATTCCATAATTGAGCCGTCATAGACTCTCACTACTTGACCCTGGTAGATCTCGTGCAAAACTGCATAAAGTGCCGCCCTTACTCCTACTTCGCAGTATGAAATAGTAGGCTTGTCCGCGACTGCGGCAATTTTAGAGAGAAATTGGTCCTTTTCTATATAACTCAATTTTTCCTTGCCGGAGAACATGTCGTCGTAGGGAAAGAGAATTGCACCTGGTATATGCCCTTTGCGCGGCTGGTAGTCATAGCTGTCTCCATTAAACTCGGGGAGGCTGCGTGTGTCTACTAGATTTATTGCTTGGGCTTGAGTCTGCAAAAGATTTTTCAGCTCGGGCATCTTGATGCGCCGCTTTTCGTCCAGAGCGAGCTTGAATTTGCCATGGTGGCTGCTTGGCGCCTCTTTACTTTCTTGCTTGCCTGGGTGTTTGCCATGGGCAATATCTAATAACGGTTCTACAGCACCGTCGAGCAGGCTGACTTTCTTTGCCCCCATATAGGCTAAGGTCCAGGCTATGCGTCCTTCTCTGCCTTTGTCTCTGTGACCGGAGCCGACCACCACTATTTCATCTTCATTACCGGCAAATGCGCCTATCGTTTGGGCTAGTTTTTCAAGAGCCGGTTCGTCTAGATTGCCCCAATAGCCCGGGGTATGCAAGACCGGCGCTACCTTTATTTGGGGTTTGCAGCAGGTATCTTCCCAAAGCAGGTTGAGCGATCCAGGTAGACTTCCTTTCGCGAATATTTCAACGGGGCGGGTGTCCAAGACGAGCTGGACTTTCCCCTGACTGAGTCTCTCTTTCAGGTCTTCTGGCTTAAGTAAGTGGAAGGTGCTGGGCAAGATTGTGCTTTATGAGACCGGTTTTGACAGACCCGAATATTATAGTCTAGAGGTCGAGGAAGCGATCTCGCTCTTGCGGGGCGGGAATGCGGCAGGCATCTCTTTTGCCGAAGAGGCGATAGCGCACTGCGGCGACAAGGTTATAGCCCGGATCTCTTAAGAAGGGCGGTATGACTAGGAAACCTTTGAGAAGACTGCTTGCACCGCGGCAATCACCCATTATGCGCAGGGCTGCCTCTGAGCGTTTATAGCGCCGCTCTTTCGGTCCAAGGGCGTCTCTGACCAGATAGACCGAACTCAAGACCTTGGTGTCGACGCCGTGGCGCGCTAGTACATATTTAGCTAAAGGGCTTTGTAAGGAGGCAAAATAAAAGTGTCCGTCGTCGTGCTCGAGGACGAACTGAACAAAACGGTCGCAAAGCCCGCAGACGCCGTCAAAGAAGATAATGTCTTTGCCTTTGGCTTTCTCTATTATTTGAGCCAACTCGCCAGAATCTTGGTTAAAATCTTCGCCAAGCAGGGCAGACTGATTTTCTAAATCAAGCCTGGCTCGCTTTTCTTCTTGCTCGTCGCTTTGGGTTTTCATACCTATATTTTAGCAAGCTTGTAGGTTGTTCTCTGGGCAATCAGGCTTTCTTGCCTGCCGAGACCACTGGGCTGCCGCTGCGCTTGCTTTGGTTGAGCGATTCTCTCGCTTGGTTGAGCAGACCGGCAAGGTCGAGATTCTCTTCCGGCAAGCCGGCGACGCCAAAGGCCAGGGCCAGACTGCGAGTGTCTAGATTACCGCCCAGTGATGAATCCCAGAGTATGTCGCAAAGTCTCTTGGCTACTAGTGTGGCGGCTGAGACCTGGGTAGCCGGTAGCAGCAAGATAAAAGTGGGCGGCTCAAAATGGGCCAATATATCTATGTTGCGTTTTACTGTATCGATGCGTTTTGCTGCTTCTTGCACAGCTTGGGGCGGCAAGAGTTCTAGCCCGTTTTGGGTGCGATAGCGCATTTCGAACATAATTAGACAGAAAGGGCTATTGGTATGTTCATGGCGGCAGTATTCTTGCTCGATGAAGTGCCAGATGACCGGATAGTCGTAAAGTCCTGTCTCGGGGTGCTTTAGGGCTCTCAGTGCTTTTTCTATAGGGGCGCGGTCGACACCGAGTGACTCTAAAGATGGTATCGTTGCCTCTCTTTTGTGGCTGCTTGCCGGAGCGACAAGGTCGCAGCAAATGAGGTTGTACAGGGTGGGAATCCACTCTACTTTCGGCATGGGCATCTTGCGCAAGAGATCAAAGAGAGTGCTCTTATTGTCGATGAGCTGATAGAACTGCTTTTGCTTAGCCATATCCATGCGAGCGCCTCTTTCCATGCGCTGCTCAAATTCGGCTTCCGATATCGGTCCGTGCCGGCGAATTACATAAGAATCCATGGTCAGACCGACTTCGTGCAAATAGCGGTACTGGTCGGTGAGGGGGGCAGACTCCATGAGCATGCCTTCCATACGGCGGCGAATCGATTTTTCGGTGGTGCGCTCATTTGGATAGAAGGCAAATTTGCCGATGTCCCAGGTGAGCAGTTCCATCACCGCTGCTTCGCCCTTAGAGTCTGGGGCTATGGCATGCACCGGGGCGCCTTCTTCAAAGTAAACTTCAACCATGTCTTCGTTTAAGACAACCATGAGAACGCCGGTCATTTTGCCTATTTGCATACTTTGCAAAAGGCTCGGCGGGGTCATGTCGGTCAGCGCTCCTTCCAATGTGGGCGGGCGTTTGGTGTAGGGCGGCGGGTTGGTGAAAGATTTAGGCAGAATCGATGAATGATAGTTGGCTGTATCGGTCTGTTCGACGCCATAGGTCATCTTGATCTCGGGTCGGGCAACCGCAGTTGGCGGCACCACTGCTGGAGTCTGGTCGCTCGGTAGGGGCAGGTTCTCGATTTTATTGCCGATGAGGGCGCCGGCTTGGGGCGAGACTCCCCAGGCGCTGATCGGCGGTCGGGAACCGCTCACTGTGCCGACTTCGTTTGAATTTAGAAGACCGCCACTGGGGGTGCGGGGATAAGCTCCGAGGGCGGGATTGGAACCGGAGGCGAGGCTGTTATTGCCGTTGCCGCCATTATTGCCGCTATAATTGACTCCATTATTGACGTTGTTATATCCGGCTGCATTGACCGGTGAACCATAAGAACCGTTGGCAGAGCCTGTGGCTGGCTCGGGCGACATTTCCTGGGCTTTCTTTTCTAATTCTTCTTTGGCTTCCGTTCTGGCTTCCACTTTTGCTTCCTGAATATTTTGACCGGGGTGGCTGTGAGACTTGAAATAACCTTGAGGCTCTTGGCTGCCTCCCGCCTCTCTGGGTGGTTCTTTTGCCGCCTGCATCGCTTGCAATCGGGTCAAGCTTATGGCTGCAGTCTGGGCGGTCGGTCCAAAAGTGGTGCTTTGCGACTGCCTACTGTCGCCCTCTTCCGGGCATTCTTTCAAAATGAAGTTGCGCACCAGTCCAGCGTCGCCGGTTTGATGCGACCAGAGTGAGTCGCCGGAGGGACCATCTCCCTGATAGAGGCTCCATTTTGGTATCTCGCCTGGGTTCTCGACCAGGCATGTTAGGCAGTAAGTATAGAGTGGCTTGCCCACCGCGAAGGGTTGCTCGACCGCTCTTCCGGGGTTTTTCTGTGATTCGCTGAGAAAGAGGCAGATCTCTTCTAAAGTCGGCAGGCGACGGTCAAGCTTAGGCAGCTTGAGCGCAGCGATTCCTGACTTGTAGGGTCTGTTCATTCGGTCTGTTTTAATGCGCCACTATGCGATGGGACTTTCAGGGGCAAATTCATCACAAACCTCCTTTTATATCTAATATAAAAAGAGGTCCCTATGAATCTGTTTTACCTGTTTGATGCCCCAGTCAAACAAAAATTTTTACCGCTGCCAAAAATTGTCTAGAGTCTCTCATGGCAACTTTTTTCAGTTCTGGGGCAAAGCCCTTTCAGGCAGTAAATGTCTGATAATTGCCAGGGTTTTTCTAGTGATTTTGTATCTATTTACAGCGCTTCTGAAGCTATTTTCAGCACTCTCGCATTATAAAGCCGGCATAAATGGGTATTAAATGACCACGAGAAAGAGCGTATAGACATACTGGCGCGAAAGAAGACTCGGAGGACGGCGTGGCGGAAGAGAAACTAATATTTGTAGAGAGAGCCGAATGTGCCGATACTAGTGAGAGCCAGTCTGTTCTTGATGTCGAAAATTTCGAGAATATCGAAAGCCGGCAGGTCGGCGCCAACAGCCTCAATATGTCGATTGAGACCGGTGGTCTCAATTTTAAGATGGACACTCGCATAGATAATAATGCCGAGCTGCTCAAATTGAGCGGACAGCTAGAACTGGCTTTAGAGATGCTCTCGCGCAGCCAGTCTCGTCTAGAAGCTGCCTTTGTCAGAATCGGACAATTGGAAGCTGAGCTGGCTGTGCTAAGACAGATTGGCAATTGAAGAGGTTGATTTGGAAGCGCTCATTTTTATCAATTTCAAGCAAGCTCTGGGTTTTGGCCATGTTGGTTGGGGCTTTCAACTAGACGGCGGCGCTGAAGGTGAGAGTCGCTATGTCTTTGGTTCGAGTGATCATCTCTACCGTCATTCTTACCTAAATCTTTGGCAGCTTGTCAGGTACAGTCATGTGCCCCGCGGCGGCGATACCGATTTTTGGATTGCTTTTGGTAGTCGTGAAGATATGCTGGCGGCAATGAAAAGCGGACCACATATTGTTTATCATGCTGCCAAAGTCTTGCCTGTCGAAGACGCTAGACCCGGCTGCGTCGAGCCGATGGCCCAGCGTCTTCGCTATATGGGCTGGAGTATTCTAGGCAATAACTGTGTCGATCAAGCTCTTCAATTGCTGCGTGCTTATGGTGTGCCAGACAGAGATCTCGGTTACCTGCAAGAAGATTCAAGGCATTATTCAATGCAAGAGGCGCTTTCTAGAAAGATGCTCAGGCTGGGAGATACTACACTAATTTCCCCGGTTTCATGGTTCGAGTCTTTGCCTGGAAAGGTCATTCAGTTGTTTGATGTACAATTTGGACTGGTTGGATCTGGGAGTTGACATGGCTAAAATTTTGCTGGTTGAGGACGATACAAATCTCGGTCAACTTCTCAAGCTGCAGTTGGAACAAGGTCGCCATTTGGTTGATCATGTCGCCGCTGGTTTTATTGCCTTAAGCCAGTTGAAGGTCAATACATACGAGCTGATTATTCTTGACTGGATGCTGCCGGATCTTTCTGGGGTTGATGTTTGTAGGCAGTTTCGTGGGCAAGGCGGCCGTACTCCTATTTTGATGCTCACCGCCCGTGGTTCTGTAGAGGACCGGGCATCGGGGCTGAATGCCGGTGCCGATGATTATCTTGTCAAACCCTTTGCGCCGGTAGAATTGAATGCACGAGTGCAAGCTTTATTGCGGCGTCCGGTCACTTATGCCGGCAAGCTTTTGACCGTGCGTGATATTGAACTCGATACCGAAACCGCTAGAGTTTTTCGCGCTGGACAAGAGATAGATCTTACCGCCAAAGAGTTTGCCCTGCTTGAGCTTTTGATGCGTTATCCCAATCAGAGCTTTACTTTGGAAACTATTCTCAGCCGGGTTTGGCAGAGTGATTCTAATGCCAGCGTCGATACTGTGCGTACCCATATGAAAACCCTGCGCAGGAAGCTGGGCGATACAGACGAGACCGGCATCATTCGCACCAAGCGTGGTGCGGGTTATCGCATCGTCGATTAGTCAAGATTATGCAACTTTCTCTGACGACTAAGACATCGGCAATTATCGTAGTCGTTGCTTTTGTGATTGTCTTTATCGGCACAACCACGCTTAGTTTGTCTGTGGACAGATTGCAAAACAGTTACTTGGTCTCTAAGCAGTTTCAGCTTTTAGATCTTTTAAACTCTGTGGTTATCGAACTCACCCGTGGTGAAACAGGCGAGAAAGAGTATTTGCTTACCGGTAAAGCTGTTGCCAAAGATCGCTTTTATTTTGCCTTTTCTCAAATCGAGGCTGATATTTCTAAGCTGAAGGTGCTATTTTCCGACCGCAGTGAATATGTCATGCTGCTTGAAGATCTGACCGAGTCTTTGAGCTTTAGAAAGAGTTGCGCCGAGGAAGTAATGAGCGTGCGCGATGCCAGTGGTTTGCAGGCGGCGATGGAAAGGTCTCGCCGCTTTGATGAAGATGGTATGACTCAGCACGTGGAATGGCTGGCAAAAGATGTCTCTCGCACAATCAACCGTGAGATGACCGATCGTTTCAGCGACCTAGACCGCGATAACCTCAATAGTATGGGCGGTATCTTTGTTATTCTCTGCTCATCTCTTGTTGCCCTTTTGCTTTTGAAATACGGGGTAACCCGCTATGTGGAAGATCGGCAAGAGGCTGAAGCGGTATTGAATAAGGCTAGAGACGCTCTTGCCGAGAGGGAAGCGCGCATGCGTGCCTTGGTTTCGACCGCGCCTGATGGTATTGTCACTGTCACTACTGATGGTATCATTGAGACTTCTAATGCCGTCTTTGATCAGATGTTCGGTTTTGCCAGTGCGCAGCCTGTTGGTCTATCGGTGGAATCTATTTTGCCAGGCTTTATGCTCGGTTTTGCCAGTGCTGACGGGCCAGAAGGTAGTGCCGTCAAGCCTACAAGCGGCGTGCGAGAGTTGTCAGGTCTGACCAGAGATGGTCTGCGTGTGCCTGTGGAAATAAGTATTAGTAATGTATCGCGTGGTGAAGAGACAGTACTGATTGGTATCGTGCGTGATGTCACGGAGAGAAAAGCGGTAGAGGAGCGAGTGCGCGATTTCTATTCTATGGTTTCGCATGAATTGCGCACGCCCCTGGCATCAATTAGAACCGCTCTTGGTCTGCTTGAGACCAACTTTGCCGGTGCCTTGCCGGAAGGCTCGATGCCCGTGGTCAAGATAGCAGCCGATGAGGCTGATCGCTTGATGCGCTTGATTAACGATATTCTCGATATGCGCAAAATTGAGGCGGGCAAGATGGAGCTTTATAGCGATACGTATAAAGCCTCTGAACTTGTTAACCGGGCTTTGGAGGGGCTTTCTACTCTCTCTGATGAAGCCTTGGTTTGTTTCCACCTGGCAGTGGACGACTCCCTTGAGGTCTTTTGTGATTATGATCGTACCTTGCAGGTGCTAAGCAACATACTTTCGAATGCAATTAAGTACTCGCCGCCGCAGGGCCAAATAGATGTAGAAATTTCCAATCTTTCCGATTTTTGTCGCTTTTCTGTGCGCGATTATGGGCCGGGTGTGCCGAAAAATCAAACTCATAAGCTTTTTGCTCGCTTTGAACAACTGCGTTCGAGCGATGGTCAATACCGCTCTGGCACCGGTTTGGGGCTGGCTATTGCCAAAGCCATGGTGGAAGCGCAGGGCGGTCAGATTGGTATAGAACTGCCAGATGATGGCGGCTCACTTTTTTGGTTCACCTTGCCTCTTTCGCTACCAGAGCCTGATGAAGAAGGTAATGTTGTTGAACCTGGTGCTTATCTAGAGACTAAAGATGAAGATAAAGATGAACAAGCAAGTGAGGAAAGCACTAAAGAGAATTCTCTTTAGTGCTTTTGCAAATATTCTCTTAGCCCGATCGGATCATCAGTGATGATTGAGTCGACCTTTAGGTCCAAGGCTTGGCGCCATTCTTCTTTCTTGTTGAGGGTCCAGGTGTTGACTGAAATATTGCCGGCATGGGCATCTTTAACCGAATCGGGGCGCACGCAGTCGAAGGCGGGGTTCCAAGCTGAAGCACCGGCATTGGTGGCGTAACCGGCAATGTCATAGGGGATGTTGTCCCCGAGCAGTGCTAGTTTATAACGCTTGCTGCGTGCCGCTATCGCTTTGATTACTTTGTGATCGAAAGAGCTGATCATGATTCTGTCTGGGTACTTGTAGTCTGCCAAAAGTTTCAGCAGATCTTCGGCGATATTTTCGTAATTCATCGGACAGTTCTTGATCTCGATATTGATTTCGAGTTTGCCGTCCACCAATTTCAGTACATCTTGCAAGAGCGGCAGCCTTTCATCTTTGAAGGAGCTGTCGTACCAAGAGCCGCAGTCTAGCTTTTGCAAGTCTGCTAAAGTCGTCTCTTTGACTAGACCTTTGCCATTAGTGGTGCGCTCCAGTGTGTCGTCATGTATGACCACAAGCTCACCGGTTTTGCATTTGTGAATATCGAGTTCTATACCGTCTACTTTCGCTTCAACAGCTTTGCGAAAAGCCGCTAGAGTATTTTCTGGCGCCCATTTCTTACCGCCGCGATGGGCGACGATTTTGACTTGATAGTTTTCATTGCCTCGTTTGCTTGCCTTCGACTTTGCTTTATCGCTTTCGGCAAAGCCCGGCAAACTTAAATTTAGCAAACTTAAATCTAGCAAGCTGCAAGCAGAAATGGCACAGAGAGCCGATATGGCAGAGCCAACCAAGATTTTCCTGCAAGACCGGCTGCCGACTTGTGCTTTTCTCATTTCTTTTCCTTAGGGGATATAGCCATAGGGCATGCCGCCACCATAAGGCATGCCTCCCATCATGTAAGGGTTCATGCCATAGCCGCCGTAACCGCCATAGCCGTAAGGCATATAGCCATAGCCCATGCTGCTCACCGCGCCCACTGCCATGGTGGCGGCTGCACCTAGAGCTTTGGCAAGACCTTTGAGCAGGGGATGCCCTTTATTTTGTTTTGTCTGATCTTGCTGAGAATAATTCTGTTGAGCCAGATTTTGTTGTGAAGGTTCTTGTTGATAGTTAGGCTGTTGATAAGATTGTTGTTGATAGCCTGGCTGCTGATAGCCTGGCTGCTGATAATTAGAACTCTGATAGTTTGATCCACCAGGATAAGAATGACTTGGTTGCGGATAGCCTGATGCAGTCGAGAAGTCGCCAGACTGAGAATATTCTTGCTGCAAGGGGCTGGCTCTATAGCTGCGGGGCGAGCCGGAAGAATTGCTGCCTGCCTGATTGTAAGCTGTATAGCCCGACTGTGGGCTGCGACCGCCATAAGAGTTGGTTGATGGATCGGATGCAGAATCTGATGAACCGGCGTTGCCATAATAATCTGTGGCGGTACCGGAATCTTGTCCGTTGTCCATGGGGGTGACTGAATTGACCGAGGGATGCCCACTTTGACCATTTAAGTGGACGGCATTGACCAGGGTGGCAATCTGATCTTTGAGCGGTACTTTATAGTCGGTGTGTTCGTTTGGAAAGATGATTCCTTCCAGGGTCTGAACCCTTTCAATAAAGGGTTTGTTTTGATAGCTCTGGCCTATAACCTGGCTTTCCAGCCAAGTGAGGTCTCGATCGTATTGAGCTTGTTCTTTAGGGGCGAGGGTTTTCTGCCAGTGCATTTCTAACTTGTCTGTGCGCGAAGAAAGGTCATCGTCTTGACTGACCCTGCCAAAGACCTTGGTCTCAAGCTGGTCTAGCCTTTTCTTGAGCGAGACATTCTTATATTCTTGCCCCATTATTACTTCTTCGAGCATATCGACGCGGGGATAGTCTGTGCCACTGTAGGCGGTGTCATCGCTCCCGCCTGAAGAACTACCTGAAGAACTATTAGAAGCATTATTAGATGCACTATTAGAAGAGCCGGTATCGCTTGTGTTGTCGGCACCAGCGCTTGCGCTTGAATTCGAATTAGAAGCTGAACTAGAATTAGAACTAGAATCTTGATTGGCTGAAACCACAGACAAGAGATTGTTGAGGCGGCTTTGATTATCGCCGGTGCGGGCTTCGCCGAAGACCATTTTTTCGAGGCGGGTAAGCCTGTCTTCGATGCTATCGCCGCTATCGTTATAGCTGTGTTCGAAAAACTTTTGTTCCAGTTTGTCCAGCCCTTTTTGCATGTCGTTGAACTGGCTGCTTTGGGCTAGAGCGACAGGGCAAGAGGCAAAAATTAGCTGTGCTGTTGCTAGCGCCAGAATAGTTTTTTTCATGCTAGGTTGCCGGTCCTTACAAGACTCTTTTAGGCTGAGCTAGTTCAGACTGAGCTAGGAGGCCTGTCAAGATACATTTCAAAAGCTGTCATTCAGAGTCCTGAAATTATAGCTATTGCGGGGGCTTCTACTTAAGGTTGCCCCCGATTGAAAATGTTAACATTGCCTCATAAGATAGAGTAAGTAGTTATTGAGGGCGTTTTTTTCATGACCTATACCTGGGAAAGCCTTGTAGCTAGGGCCGAAGAACATTCGGAGCGAGGCGATTTCGAAAGTGCCCTGAAGGCGCTGGAAGAAGCCAAGGCTATGGCGGAGAATTTTGAGCCGAAAGACCAGCGCCGGGTATTGGGTCTGCACCGTCTCGGTCGGGCTTTAGCCGAAGCCGGTCGGAAGGATGAGGCTGAGAACTGCCACAAGCGGGCGGTAGATCTTACTGTCTCTTGTTTCGGTCCCTATCATCAGAAAGTAGCCGATAGTTCTAAAGAATTAGCCAGCCTCTATTTTGAGACAGGGCGTTATGAAAAGGCGGAAGACCTTTGCCGAAAGATGCTCAACATTTATGAGAAGTCTCTTGGCATTAAGCATCAAGAAGTGGGCTTGATTTCGCGCAATCTCGCCATGATTTTGGAAGAGCGAGGCAAGCTGGAAGAAGCCGAGAAGTTCTACAAGCGCGCCCTGCTTATCTTGCAAGATGCGCTTAATCCATTTGATGGTGCACTCATTTCCTTGATGCAGAGTTATGCCGGACTGCTTGCCAAGAGTGGGCGAGAGGATGAAGCCGACTATATGAGAGCCTGTGCTCTGGGAAGAGTTTCGGGCAATATGCGCACAGTTACCGGCACTCACATCCCTGAAATTTAGCGACTGCGAGGAAGCAATGCAGAAAGTGGCTTTGGGTCAAGCTGGCTTACAGGTCTCCCGGCTTGGACTTGGTTGTATGGGCATGACCTGGGCTTATGGCACCCCCGATCGGAAAGAGGCTTTCAAGACGATTGAAAGGGCTCTGGCTCTTGGGATTGATTTTTTTGATACGGCAGAAATTTATGGACCCTATACCAATGAAGAATTCTTAGGCGAGGCTTTTGCCGGTCGCAGGGAAGAAATAAAGATTGCCACCAAATTTGGTTTCAAAATTGAATTTGGTAAGATAACCGGTGCCGATAGTCATCCACGCCGCATCAAGCAAATGCTTGATGAGTCTCTCAAAAGGCTGCGTACCGACTATGTCGATTTGCTTTATCAACATAGGGTTGATCCCCGCATACCAATTGAAGAAGTAGCAGGCACCGTGGGCGAATTGGTCGAGAAGGGCAAAGTGCGCTATTTCGGACTATCTGAGGCCGGTGTAGAAACAATCAGAAAAGCTCATGCCACTTTTCCGGTCACTTGTTTGCAGTCAGAATATTCACTCTGGGAGCGGGGCGTGGAAGAGAAGATCTTGCCTTGCTTGAGGGAACTAGGTATTGGTTTTGTGCCTTATAGCCCGCTTGGTCGCGGTTTTTTGACCGGCGCTTTGCAGAAGTTTGAAGACCTCGGTGAAGATGACTATAGGCGCCAAGACCCGCGCTATCAGGGCGCTAACTTTGCCGCCAATCTTAAGCTTGTGGCAGTCGTAAAAGAAATAGGCAAGAAGTATGGAGCCAGTCCTGCCCAGGTAGCGCTCGCTTATGTGCTTAGCCGTGACCCGCAGTTTGTGCCTATTCCCGGCACCAAGAGGGCTCGCTATTTGGAAGAGAATGTCGAGGCGCTTAATTTGCAACTGAGCAAGAGCGACTTGGAAGAGCTTGGCAATCTAAGTGTAGCCGGGGCACGCTATGACGAGCGGCGCATGTCGATGATTGAGAGATAGCGCTCTTTACTCTTCGGTGACCTTGGCTATCGCTAGACCAGCTTTGACCAGCTCTTTTGTTTTGCCGCTATAGACCAGAAAGCGCTCTTCCCAAAGCGGGTCGAACTTGGCTTTATAACTGCGCAGACCTTTATATGAAAAGAAGCGATTGAGGTGTTCGTAAACCTGGTGCAGAGTTTTCTCGTAGAGGTTGTCTTCGGCTGCTTCTCCTACCCCCGAAAGGGCTGCTAGACCGAGGCTGAACTTGGTGAAACCCTGTGCGCGCAAGCTAAGCAGCAATTTGGCAAAAAGATAGTCCATGGTGCCGCTTTCGGCGTCGACTCTATAGCGCATCATGTCGATCGTGGTTTCTTTGCCTTCGCCTACACGGCTATAGCTTCTAATTTCGTTGACAAAGGCGGTGGCCTCTCCGCTAGCCTTGCGCACGGCATAAATCTTGTTTTTCTGCAGGTCTTCACGATTGAATTGTCCAAGGCTGAAGCCTCTTTCTCTTCTGCCAGGCAAAGAAAGCCATTGCTTCGAGATCTCTTCCATTTCGTTTAGCAGGCTTTCGTCATGCGGTGCCTGATGTTCGGTTAGTTGGTAGCCTTCTTTGTCAAATTTCTTGATTACAGACTTAAATGTCTTTTTCTTGATGGTATCACTACAGAATTTGTCCAAGTCGACAACGGCATCTTCACCCACTTTGATCGCTTTTAGACCAAGCTTTTCATAGATGGGTAAATTATTTGGACTGGTTTGCAGAAAGGCTGTCGACCAATCCATTTCGCGACAAAATTCTAAGAACTCTTGCACTAAGAGCTCAAGGTTGTCACCGCTGGCAGTGGCGTCACCAAGGGCGATGGCGACATTCAGCTCGGTTTTATAGGCAATAAAACCATTGCCTGTGCTGCAAAAGAAATAGGATTTGTCGGGCATCAGCTTGAAATAGTCTAGGGACGAGTCCCCATATTTGTCGAGCAGCAATGCTGCTAATTCTCTTTCTTTTGGTTGATAAATAAGACGATAACGAATCGGGCGAAAGATATTATAAGCAATAGATAGAGCCGAGGCGATGCCAAAGAGGTGCAGTGAATCTAGAAACCATCTGGCAAAGCGGCTACCCTGCCAGACTTGACCATTGCCAATGAGGGTTATCTCTTTGATGGTGGCAATCAGGGCTTGACTAAAGTTGAAGTTTATAGTCGAGTCTTTTTTGTCCAACAGAAAGAAGCCGACAATGCCATAAATAAGCACAGCCAAAAGCGATACCATTGCTTTCTTGAGAAATTCAAAGCCTCTAATTGGTTCGCTCTTAACCGTGAACGACTTTCTTGCCGATAGTAAGGCGATAATGCTCAGGCAGGCCGGTAAGGCGCTATAAGTTGGAATATCGAGATGGAAGAAATGGCTGTGTTCGCTGCCGTAGCGGGCTAGTTGCAAAAGAGTCAGAGCAGTGCTTAAGAGTAAGGTGATAAGCCAGGCATTTTTTTTGCGACGGAAGAGATTAAGGCTTAGATAGATGGTGAGAAAGCCAAGCAGGACCGATAGTGTATTGCTCAGGTGATAGACTTCGTAGGGCACCAGAGCATGAAAGAGCCGCGGATGTTCTTTAAGCCTGAGGGAAAGTGGCGCCAGTGTGGCGGTGAGACCAGAGAGCATGGTCAGACCGGCGGTGAAGCGGACTGCTAGGCTGTCTTTCATGCTATTTAGAAAGAAAGTGCCTGCGCGCTGTCGCCTGGAATTTCTTCCTGCTTTTGAAACTTATCGCTGGCCAAGCCGGCTTCAGATATGCCCGGTCTTTCAAATGACTGCCCATTGCCTGGTCTGGCTGCCATATTTTCAGCCTCACCTCTTACCGATTCACTTTCAGCCGGTCTTTTGAACTGACCTCTTTTGCGCATATTGTCTTCGTGGGCCGCTTGCAATTCGCGGTTGATTTTGTCTTCTTGTTCTTTGCGGCGTCTTTCTGCTTTGACCATGGCTTCATGATAGGCTTTCTGGCTATTGCCGCCGGCCATCGGGTGTCCACCAGCCCTGAGGGTGGCCAGCCTGCTTGCGTTCATTAATAGAGCACTGCCGCCGAGCATACCGGCGCCCATCACCAGACCCATAGAGTTGAAGCCGCTGGAAGAGCTGGTGGCGGTGTTTTGATAAGTAGAGCCGAAATTTGAAGGCAGGCTGCCTTTGGTGTTGACTGTGCCGTTATCGTAGACGGCACCGCCGGTGTAAGGATTGCGATAGTCGCCGTAGGCGGCGTTATTGACCCGGGCATCGCCCCAATAGTTAGGCAGGGTGACTACCGGTGCTGTGCCGTAATTGGCGCTGCTGCCGGTGGTGTATTGCGCTTGGGCCGGCAAGACTAAGCCGAGATCGAAGTTGAAGAGACAGCCCAGTGCCAGTGTTGCACAGGCGAGAACTCTAACTGAACGACTTTCTTTCTTCATGGCGAGGCTCATTCGTTTTTCCGACCGAACCATACTAGGGCGCCATTCGCCTTTTATAAATGGGGAAATTCCCATAGAGGGCGGAGCTATTTCGCAAAGATTAGACGTTGAAGCGGAAATGAACGACGTCTCCGTCTTTCATTACATATTCTTTTCCTTCCAGTCTCATGAGCCCTTTCTCTTTGGCTGTTTTTTCAGAGCCAGAAAGAACATAGTCGTCGTAGCCTATGACCTCGGCTTTGATAAAGCCTCTTTCGAAGTCTGAGTGGATTATTCCGGCGCATTTAGGGGCGGTATAACCGGCTTCGAAGGGCCAGGCTCTCACTTCTTTTTCGCCGGCGGTGAAATAGGTTTTGAGACCCAAGAGGTCGAAGGCGGCACGAATTAGTTTGTTAACCCCAGAGTCTTCCACCCCAAGGCTTTCCAGATAGGAAGCCCGCTCTTCGGCGTCGAGGGCGGAAAGTTCGGCTTCAATCTGGGCGGAGATAACCACCACTGGACGTCCTTCTTCCTGGGCTTTGGCTTTTAGTGCCATAACATATTTGTTCTTATCAGGGTCGGCCAGTTCTTCTTCTTTGACATTGGCGGCATAGAGCATTGGTTTAACCGACAAAAGTTGCAACTGCGGCAAGATTTCTCTTTCTTCGTCGCTGAGAATATTCAAATCGCAGGCCTTGACCTGGTCGATATAAGGCGATAGCTTTTCGAAAATATCGCACTCTATCTGGGCACGCTTGTCGCCTTGTTTCTTTTGTTTTTGCAGGCGCTCCAGCCTTTTGCTGATTGATGACTGGTCAGCCATGGCAAGCTCGATATGAATGGTCTCAACGTCGCGAAGGGGGTCGATACCGCCGTCGACGTGGGTGATATTTTCGTCATCGAAGCAGCGCACCACATGCACAACAGCGTCGACTTCTCTGATATGCGAGAGAAATTGGTTGCCCAGCCCTTCGCCCTTACTGGCGCCGCGTACCAAACCGGCGATGTCTACAAATTCAAAGGCGGCCGGCAAAACTTGTTGCGGATTGACCATGCTGCGCAGTTTTTCCAGGCGTGCATCGGGCACTTTGACAATGCCCACATTGGGCTCGATGGTGCAAAACGGGTAGTTGGCGCTTTCAGCCTGATAAGAAGCAGTAAGAGCGTTGAATAGAGTCGATTTCCCGACGTTTGGTAAGCCGACGATACCTGCTTTGAGCACGAGACCCTCCAGAGAGCTTGATATGTTTAATCTGCTCATTATAGTGACAAGCGGCGCAAAGCACTGTCTTCATTGAACTTTCTTAAGTTATTCAGCTAAATATTGCAGCGGGTTTCGGTGCTTGGCTTCGATGAAAAGATCCACTTTAGGATTGATCTTGTGCAGTGTTTCAAAAACTTCCTGGCATTTCACTTCATCGAAATTGCTTTCGAAATATTGCAGCTTTTCTACTTTGGCGATGCGCTGATAAATCTGGCAGAACTGGTTTGGTGCTAGTTTGGTATCTTTTAGATGTAAGGTTCGCAGTGAAATTTGGGGAGAAACCTCTAAGAGCGTTGAAAAGGGCACTTCCATGTCTATCAAGTCAACTTGACGCCTTTCACTGGAGAAGATGAGCTTAATGAGAGCAGGAGTGGCTTTTAGCCCGTATAGATGAATCTTTTCTAGTCGCCTTTTCTTATCTAAACTAGCAAGCAGGGCTGTTGGGTCTTCGCTCTTATTGCCCGACAAAGTGATTTCTGTCAGATTAAGCTGCTTTATCGGTGTCAGCGCTTTGAGCGGCAGACCGCAGTCTTGCAAATTTAGAGCGATTAGATGCTTTGATGCTGCGATGGCTTTAATGGCGTTTTCGTTTAGTTTGAAAGTCGGAATTTCATAGGCGGTCAGTTCGGTAAAGTAGGGTATTGCCGTGGTTGTAAATTGGCTCAAATCGAACTTGTTGCCTTCTGCTTCTTTGAAAACAATTTCTTTCAGGTCTCTTGGTCTAAAGCCTTTTAAGAGTTGAGGATGGTCGCCGATGAATAGCCTTTTGCCGTCGCTAGAATCAGCAATGTCGACAAGATAGGTATAGCCGCCAATCTCGGGCAAGAGCAGGTCTTTATTGACTCGACTATAGACTTTGGGCAGACCGACTTCTAAAAACAAATTAGCCGGGTCTGTACTTTTGGGTGCACCTTCGCTGACTTTCGCAATTGAGTCTTTGTTCATTTCTACTTCGATGACACCCAAGTCTAGACCTTCAGGAATGTGAAAGACATTGTCTAGACCTGATTTGGCGCCGAGCGTGGTGGGCTGCGATTTTTGAAAATATTGTCCGGCTTTGATTTTTACTTTCAGTAAACTCTCAGCTCTCTCGACCGTCGGTTCGGGGGGCTTTGGTGCGCTGCCGATTTCTTTCAACTTGTCGGGCGGTAAAAGTGGTGAAATCGGGGTGCGCACTTCAGTATTTGAGGTCTTCTCTTGCCCTTTGATGAACAGTAAGGCAGCGACGACCAGTGTGACTAGTACGAGGCTGATAGAACTGATAGTTAGCACACCGTATATGGCTTTGCTGTCTTCGGTGGTGGCACCGCCGACGATACCGGTGGCGATTTTTCTTCTTTTCGTTTTCTTTTCAGCCAAGCTCTTTAGTTGCTCAGTTTTCTCTATCTCGCTTTCAATACCAAGCTCTTCTAAGATTGATTCCAAGATTTCTTCTACTTGCGCCATGCTCTGCGGTCTATCTTGGGGCGACTTGCTCAGTAAATGATCGAGAAAGTCTTCCAGAGATTTGGGGAACCTTGCCCCGGGTCGAACTTCGCCGAGGCGTGGCGGTTGGGCTTCAACATGGGCAGTCAGGGTCTCGACTAGGTTGCGCCCTTGAAATGGCGGTTTGCCGGTTAAGCATTCAAAAAGGGTGCAACCGAGGCTATAGATATCGCTTCTTTCATCTAGTTTGCCTCCCTGTGCTTGTTCTGGACTCATATAAAGTGGGCTGCCAAAGATTTCGCCCTTGCCGGTCAAAGCCTGGTCAGAGTTTTCTCGACCAATTAGTTTGGCGATGCCGAAATCTACTACTTTTACTCTGGCGTAGATGTTTCTTTCTTTTTGCTCGTCTGCAATAACTATATTGCTAGGCTTTATATCGCGGTGCATAATTCGTTTGCCATGGGCATGACTGAGGGCGTCTGCAACGCTAATAAAAACTTTTAGAGTTTCGGGCAGAGGGGAAAGACCCTGGCTCTTCAGCTTTTCAGCCAGGGTTGCGCCTTCCACCAGTTCCATAACATAGTAAGGCACTTTGTTTTTGTAGAGTCCGCCGTCGACAATCTTTACGATATTGCCGTGGTCCAGACGAGCAATTACTTCTATCTCTGTAAGAAAGCGTGTGAGAACCTGGGGGCTCTGCTGCGAACCGAGCAAGATTTTCAGGGCATACTGAGAATTTGCGTTCTGCTCGGTTTTTTCTAGTTGTTGTACTCTGTAGACTTGTCCGGCTGCGCCTTGACCTATAAAGCTTAGAATTTTGTATTTTGTCTCAGAGCCCAGTATCTCGCCTTTATTCAAATACTCTGGCGAGTTTTTGTCTTGAGAATTGCTCAGTATGGTTTCGTCGCTATTCTTCAAGATAGTCCATAGCCTCCAGGCTGCTGGAAGGTCTTGATTCTATGAGGGTGATGCTCGCTTTTTCGGGAAGAATTTTCTTGAGTTGAAACTCAAGTTTTTCACGCTCTTGCCGACTCCATTTTTTGTTGTAAATATGCACTGCAGCGATACGTCTAAAGCTCTTAACAAGAGCTAGTGCTTGCTCTGTGGTGCAGTTAAGGTCGCCGACCCTCACATCTATCCAATTAGAGTAAGGCGCAATGCTTGTCAGTTGGTCGTAGGTAATATTGCAATCGACAAAGGTTACTGCCAATAAAGATCGGCTTTCGGTTAGGCGCTTTAGGTCTGCAGTTGATAGTTTTGTTTTGCAGATAATTAGAGAGCGCAGATGATTTGACTGGCTTAGTCTCTCGATTAATTGGCTGACATTAGATTTTAGATCTGAGAGACTAAGTACACTAAGTCTTTCTAGACGCTTGAGATTTAGCGCACCGTTGGCAGTGACGTTGGAGGCGCGTAGATATAGTTCGTGAAGATTCTGGAAGCGGTTGATTGTCTCGATATCTTTATCACTGGTACCACTACCCTCTAAATAGAGTATATGTAAATACGGAAAGGCATCGGCCGCGCTTTCGATCAATTTAGATATGTTGGTCTTAACACTGTTCATTTTCAATTCATCAATATCTTCGGGGCGAAAGCCTTTCATGAATTCTGGATATTTTAGGGCGGCGCGCAGAGGCATGAAACTCATGTGCGAGCCGCTGGGAACCCTGACTTTGTCTTTTACTTTGGCATTTATACTGGTTCTTTCGCTTAGACGATCTACGATTCTATCTAGGTCATCGAGGTCTCTAAATCCGCTCGATTGAATTTCAGTTTTCGAGACAGTTTTCTTTTTCTTTCTATTATTGCCGCCATAGGCAAAGCCAATGGTGCCGGCTGATTCTTTCGAGGGAAATTCAAATTCTGACATCTGTTCGCCGTCCACTTCTACCTCACCTTTGTAGAAGCAGCCGGGCTTGATTTCATCTGGATTGAGAGTGGTCGTGCTTGGAGTCTGGGTGACTATTTCTTGATTCTTCTTCGCCGTGTCGACCATGCTGGTTACATCTTCACCATGGGTCAAATGCTCTGCTTCGGACGGTATAGCCAGTTCTTTAGCCTTTTGATCTATGCTCATCAGAGTGTAGATTACGAAAGAAAGCCCGGTAATGAGCGTGCCCAGCACAAGCGCCATGGTCATGGTAAATACTTTTTTTACCGGGCGGGCTTCTTCTTCTGAAAGATTGGTGGCGCGTACAGGTTTGCGTGTGCGTCTGGTTTGAGCTTGTGCTGCTGCTTTTTTGGGGGTGGAAGCTTCTCTGATTTCTTCTATGATTTCAACCACTTGCAGCATGGTCTGCACCCGGTCATCAGGCAGTTTTTCAAGCAGTTGGTCGACAAAGTCTTCTAGTTCCGGTGGAAACTTCTTATCGGGTCTTCTTTCTGAAAGCCTTTGCGGGCGCACTTCTCGGTGCATAGTAAAGGTCTCGATTGAGTTGCGCCCTTGCAAAGGCGGAGTGCCGGTGAGCGCTTCGTAAAGAGTGCAGCCCAGTGAGTAGATGTCGGAGCGGGCATCGACCCTGCCGCCTACACACTGTTCCGGGCTCATATAGAGCGGGCTGCCGAAAATTTCACCCTTATCGGTGAGCGACTGACCATGGTCGCGCCCTGCTAATTTGGCTATGCCGAAGTCGACCACCTTGACTCGGTCGCCAAGGAAGCCTTTAGAATTGGAGAGCACGATATTGCCCGGTTTGATATCGCGGTGGATGATATTGATTTTGTGAGCGGCGTATAGGGCGTGAGCTACCGCTGCAAACATATCGAGGGCTTCAAGCAGAGGCAGACCCTGCCGTGAGCCTTTTTTGATTATCTCTGAGAGAGTCTGCCCGTCGACATAGTCCATGACATAGTAGGGCATGGCGCCAAGTTCGGTGGGGTGCACACCGCTGTCGTGCACTTGCACTACGTTCTGATGGGAGAGTCTGGAAATGACAAGCACTTCGGTGCGGAAGCGTTCGATAGCCAGCTCGCTTACATCTTGCCCCATCATGATCTTGAGGGCATAGTCCGATTCGTCTGCGCCGCTTAGCTTTCTGACTTTATAGACTTGCCCGGCAGCACCGGCGCCTAGAAAGGAAAGTATTTCATAGTTGCCGATTATTGTGGCGGCGCTAAGATAGCCGGCGGCGCTGGAGGCGCTTTGACCGCGCGCGCCGGCGGTGCGTTCTTGGCTAATGACAGTACGGTCTTGACTAATGACAGTGCGGTCTTGGCTAATGACAGTGCGGTCTTGGCTGGGGACAGTGCGGTCTTGATCTTTGGAATCCGTCTCGTTTGAGTTGTTCGGACTGTCTGGACTATCCGAATGTTCCGAATTGAAATAGTTTTGCCTTTTGCCGCTCATTGCTTGCCTTCTGAATCTATGCCGGAAGGGGCTTGAGTGGGAAAACTACGGCAAGCCTGCAACAAAGTTGAAACGATTGCCACATAAGTTGGGCGCATGAATTCCTTTGCTTTTGGAGTGCCCATGAACGATTCTTTCTCAGGTGATGTACGAGCCTCTTTTCAAGAGGTTGCTAGGGAAGGAAATTCCTTTTCCTCTAACTTTTCTATATTAGATGTACCCACTACAGCTTTTGAGTCTTCAACTTTTCAACTGGCATCCACCACTCCCATAGACAAGGGGGTCTTAGATTTTACTCCGGTACCAGGCTATGATCCAAAACCAATTGAGAGCCAGTATCTAAAGGCTGACAGCAAGGTCAGTTATGTTGCCGATTCGACACTGCAATCAAGGGGCGGAAGAGATCTTGCTGAAGGTCAGTCTGCTGCAATTAAGGTAACTAAGTTGCCCGAGGGGCTCTCAGCCGAAGACCAAGCCAAAGCCGCTCGTCAGGCTGACATAGTCATTGGCAAAGATGGCAAAGTGAGAGTCGGTGCTGATTTTAGCGACAAGCCTTTGAATACTTACAATGTACTGGTCGAGAGTGGCGCCGATAGCGCGGTCACCGAAAAAGTAATTGACGACCTGGGCAATCTGGTCAAAGGCTCTGATGGCAAGGGCGTCGCTCGCCTAGATGTTAATCCTGCCCACCGCGATCTGGTTTCTTCTGACTTTGCCGAGCGTTTTGATGCTAAGTTCCGGAAGCCTATTGATGAACCTATAGACCAAGGTGGTTCTGACTTGGGCGGAGGCGGTGGAGGTGGCTGCGACGGCGGAGGCGGTGGCGGCGGTGGCTGCGACGGCGGAGGCGGCGGCGGTGGCTGCGACGGTGGCGGAGGCGGGGGCGGCAGCGATTTGCCCGAAACCGACCTGAACCAAGACCAGAAACTTGACTCTAAGCTGGATCAGGTCAGTCCTAATCCCACTAATCTAAACAACGAATCGTCAGCTTTCAGAGCCCTGAACGAACTTTCCGGTCGTGTCAGCGATATGAATCCGGTCCATTATTCGAGCTTCCTGACCAATATATTGCCCGATAACTTTATGGAAGAACTGGGTCCGCCGCCATGGGATCCCAAGAAACTGGCTGCCTATCTCTCTAAGCATTCTAAAGAGATCAAAGATAAATTAGGCAAGAAGGGTGAGGGGCTAGAAAAGAACGGTGATAAAGATGGTGCTCAGGCGCTCAAAGGTTTTAGTGAAGGTTTAGATAAAGCCCTTGCCGACCCGGCTAAACTGGATACTTTTGCTCAGTCTATGTCTGACTTTGTTGAGCGTTCGGCCTCTGGCAAAGCCAATATGACCGACGTGCATGCCATGTTCAACAACGACAGCAAGCTTGAAGCAGCGATTAGAAACAGCGCGGTGCTGGATGCTGCCACCAAATATGATAGCAGCTTGCCCGGCGGCGGCGCCGATTTGACTCGCCTCAATAGCGATAATGCCGCTCGCATAGTGGCCGATTTGCAAGGAGGACTCTTCCCCTCTAGGGATGGTCGATAGTTATGCCGCTGGAAAGTGAACGCGATTTAGCCAGGGAGAAACTAGATAATCGTTTTGCCGCCATTGAAGCGCGCAACCAGTTGCGAGAGTCTGTCCTGAGACCAGAGTTGAATGCCGAATCAAGTTCAGATTCAAGATCTGACTTAAAGGCTGACTCAAAACCGGACTTATTTAGACCTTTGCAGGCAAGCGAACGGACGCTCGAATCGGTTGATATAAGAAAGGGCGACGGCGCTCTTGTGACGTTGAAAGAAGGCTGCGTCTCAAAAGTAGTGCGAGGCGGAAACAGCCTCGAAATAGACTATGAAAGAGAAGACGGCATAATCAAACGTTCTCAGGATGGTCAGCCTATAGTGAGCAAAATTCGCACCTTGATAAACGGTGTGGAAAATGAGCTAGATTTGACTGCCAGTCAAAGACAGGTAAGAGTCGGGCAGAAAGAAGCGGCACTGGGCAATATCGCCATATTGAACGGTGATAGGACTGTTGTCTTGACCACTGAATTTAATAAAGTCGAGAAGCATGGCGACCGCATAGTCGCTATCGAACGACCTTCAGGGGCGGTGCAGCAATATTTCTATGACCAAGGCAATAAACTGAACAAAGTTATAGAAACTTACCGCACTTCATCGGGTCAGCTGGTCACTCAGATGAGCGAACGAGTGGGCGATAGTGAAAAGTTTGTGGTGCGCTCAGACAACGGTGCCATGCCTGCTTGGCGCAGTGCCATGCGTGTGCGCGATGACGGCGAGCTAGCCTTTAAAGAGTTAAACGAGCGCTTCTTTACTCCAGCGAAATTGCGCGATCAAAGTGAGTCGAACCTTGGTGATATCTTTGCTTTTCAGTCTACCCGCGAAGACTTTATCAAGAATGCCGCTCGCTTTGGCGTCTTTAAAGGCAGCGAGGCTGAGACCCTCTCTTGGATGAATCGTTTCGAATCACGTGCACTTTCTTATGGTAGGCGCGGCTGGATGGGCGCCAACCAGTCAGATGTAGCGGCTACCTATGACAATTTGTCAAAGATTTTGACCGCTGCACCGGTGGGGCGAGCTAGGGTGGTGGGCACTCAGGAACGTCGCTTACTGGTTGAGTCGGCATTGAAAGAACTGGCCGACCCGGCGCGCTTTATCAATCAAGGCTCGATTGGTACCTGTTCGCTCAATGCTGTGGAGAGCAATTTGGCTAGACGCAAACCACAGGAGCTGACTCGCTGGCTGAAAGAAGCCTCGACTATGGGCTATGTCACCTCGGCTGGTACCAACCGTGCCGGTGAGAAGGTAAAGGTTCCCCTTACCGAAGCTCAGCTCAATTACGAGCCCAGTTGGAACCGTTCTTATTCCAATCAAATATTTCAGTTTGCCGCCATTGCCGCCTTGGGCTATCGGTCGCGGGGTTATGACTATCGGGGCACCACCAATCAACAGCTCAATTATGTCTCAAGATTGGCTTGCGGAACCAATATGGGCATTCTGGATAATTGGATGGGTTACGGCGCCCGCAAAGCAGATATAATCGGAGCTCTAAAAACACGCGGCAGTGTGGCTTATATCGTGCCTGGTCATTGTATGGCTATTGATGACTATGACCCGGTCAAGGACCGCTTTTACGTCAATAACTGGTGGGGAGGTTCTCGCGACGGCTGGTATTCGCCCCGCAATCTCGGCTTGCGCTGATGTTTAACAAGCGCCCAGTCTGGGAAAATCCGAGGTAAGAAGACTCTTGTGACTGATAATTCGCATGGAATTTGCCTTACCCCCTCAAGACTATTTAATCGCAGCAGGCTGCCTAGTTCTGTTTCTGCTAATTTTTGGCGGGCGTCTAAAGAATATGATGGAGATGACCGTCCTGAAAGAACTCACCGGGATGGTCGGTGACCCTACTAATGTGCATCCCAATCAGGTTTTTTCCAAACAGAATTATCATGAAGCGGCTAAGTCGGTGCAGAGAGCTCTGGCTCATAACTACAAAGCCACCAACTGGAGTATCAAAGTTGTCACTATAGAAGACCCGATTGAGCGCTCTATCAGGGTGACTGGTAATTCATGGTTGGCGCCGGCCACCAATACGACCCCCAATACTTTGCAGGCACAGGACCGCCAACAGGCGGCTGTTTCCAATATGCCTATCGTGGTGCAAGTCGATGTCTTTGACTATCAGGGTGGCAGTCGCATCATTTGGAAGTACAGTCCAGCCAACCCGTCTGAATATCAAAGACGGGTTCAGCTAGGCGATCGCAACGTTTCTCTTTTGCTTGGTCGTACCAATTATTCTCTTATCAAAGAATTACATGCTCGGCGCACGCCGCCTTAGATAAACAATTAAGGCTGAGACAAGACTGGCGCTGGCAAGTGTGGCCAAGGCTGTTTCCAGCCCGTTTTCTTTCGAGGCTTCTTTGATAAAGCCAATCAAAAATGGTCCGGCAAAGCCGCCTAAATTTCCCACTGAATTTATCAGGGCGATACCGGTTGCCTGCAGGTGCCGCGGCAAACTTTCACGGCAGAGGGCCCAGAAGGGACCGACTGCACCCCAGATGCCGAAAGCCGCCAGAGAGAGAGCACCGAACTTGATACCGTTATCGGGATAGAGGGCTGACAATAATCCAATTGCAGTGAGAGCATTAGCCACAACCAAGTGAAAACTGCGCTCTCTTTTCTTGTCCGAGCTTGCCGCAATAATTAGCATGCCCAAGCCTTGAAAAATAGCTGGTATAGCTGTCAGTCTAGAAGTAATGGCATCGGATTGTCCGGCTGCCGAGAAAGCTTTGATTACCTGCGGCAGCCAAAACTGAAAGCCATACATACTCACTGTCAGGGTGAAGTAGATAAGGGCATAGGTCCAAACTACTTTGCTGGTCAGGGCCGAGCCTGCTCTCGTCTGCCTTTGTGCCTTGTCTTGTTTTTCATCTATTGCTTTATCTTGGTTCGTGTCTTGTCTCTCAGGCTCTTGGTTGCGGGATTCTTGCAATAAAGCTTTTTGTGAGGGCGCTTCGTGAGAAAGAGCTTCTTTTAGTGCTGCTTTTTCTTGGGGTCTAAGAAACTTGGCATGCTCCGGGCGGTCTGGTATCAGAAATGGTACTACGGCGCCTAGCACCACCGCCGGTGCACCAGTAATTAGAAAAAGCCATTTCCAGCCGGCGAGACCATGAAGCCCTTCCATGCCCAATGCCTTTTCGGCTACTAGGCTGCCCAGAAGCCCTGCTGCCGGAATGGCTGTCATGAAGCGAGCCACAGCTGTGCCGTACTCTCGTTTGGGGAACCAATAGGTGAGATACAAAAGCATGCCGGGAAAGAAACCAGCTTCAGCCGCGCCCAAGATAAAGCGGACAAGGGCAAAAGTAAAAGGATCTCTGACCAAGCAAAGGGCAATGGTAATGAAGCCCCATAGCACCATTATCAGTGCTATCCAACGCCTTGGTCCAAATTTCTCTACTATGTGATTGCTTGGTATGCCAAAGAGGCAATAGCCAAGAAAGAAAATACCGGCGCCAAAGCCGTACTCACTGTCGCTGAAACCTAGATCGGCATTCATTTTGAGGGCGGCAAAAGACAGGTTTATGCGATCTAGATAGGAGACAATATATAAGATGAAAAGAAACGGCAAAAGGCGCAGAGAGACTTTGCGCAGTGTTTGAGTAAGTATAGGTGCGTCCTTGGCGACTTCGTTTCTTTCAATTTCAGTCATTAGTGATGTTCTTTTGTCGCGGTGTCGATCTTTTGTTCACCATTAAGGTCAGCTCGGCTTCGTTGTGGTCTGCCTGCGCCGGCGGACCGAAAATAGTGTAATAGATATAGTCAGCGCCGTCATCCACAATTGCTGTGGTGCCTGCCCAGTAGAGCTTATCGGCTTCTCTTCTGCTCTCTTGATTAGTCCTGTCTAGATTAGTGCTATTTAGATTAGTGCTCTCTTTATTAGGACTGTTTTCTTGACTGGGCCTGCTTGCCTGGCTTATTTGACTTTCGTCTCCGGTGCTATTTTCTTGCTTATTTATAAGTGCGTACATTAGAACCTTTTCTTTGGCTTGGAAGCTATAGCGAAGCACCAAGCTGGCATTCATATGGGCCGGTTCTTCTATAGAAAGCACATTGAGATTTTCATACTTGCCGCTTGTTGCCGCCTGGGAAAGTATTTGCTTGGCTGCCGCCATAGCCCTGCCTCTTTCGTCTTGATCGTTACCGCCGGCTGCTTTTGCGATTTTGCCTGTAAATAGTATGTAGCTGCCTCCCTTATCTTGGCGGCTATAGATCTGATCATTGAGAGCCTGCCAATCTAAGACTCCTTGAGTGAGTTTAGGATGGTTGCTTATGCCACTCCAGATGATACCGGCTGCCAGTAGTACATAAAGAGAAGTTTCAAGAACTTTAGTTGTCTTTTGTCGGGTTTTATCATCATCTACAGTATCTATATCTGTTTGGCTGAGTTCTACCGTGTTGATAAGTTTTTGCAGGGCAAGAGCCATGCTGACGATTAGCAGGAAGGCATATTGATAGATGTAGTCTGCGGCGCGCAAGAATGCACTATTTAATTCAAAATTGACAGTGCCGGCAAGTAGTATCGCAAATGATACTAGAGCGAGAATATACTTGGGCTTTGCTTTGGCTTTGAATAAAGATACGAAAATTGCTGGTAGCCAGGCTAGAGCAAAGGTGTTGAGTAGGTTTATATTGAAACTTGTATAGACTGCCGTCGGTGCAAAAAGCAATCTGAATTTGATGGGTAAAGGCAGGTCGACCATGCTGTGCGAGAAGGCGGCGATGCCGCCCGCCAATGACATTAGAGCGAATGCTGTGTAGGATTCGCTTTTGTCTCTTTTACCGATTAGTTTCTTGAGCGCAAATAGTAAGGTCAGGTAAAGCACCATCTTTAATACCAGCGCCGATAAGCTTACCGGGCAATAAATTGATGGTGTGCCGTAATTGCTGAAGCGGTAGATCTGGTGGTCAAGAAATGTGGTCAAAGCCTGGTTGGAACTGAGACAGAAGGACAACTTGTCGAATAAATTGCTCAAGCCTGACAGGAGCCCGCCCAAGGCGAAGAACTTAAAGAGAGAGCTGGGTGTTATGGGTAAGGTCGTTAGTCTTTTGTTGGCTAGTATATAGAGATAGTAGGGTGGACCGACTTCGATTACGCCTTTGAACATAGCCAGGAAGATTTCATTGTTTATGCGGAAGTCGAGAGATGCCAGGCGGGCGTGTATTTCGAGCACGCAGAGACCGACTATCGCCGCATAAATTAAGATGCGACCGCGTTCTGGCCAGAGCTTTGAGCTTTGTCTGCTCATTGTCCAGCCCACTGTATGCATTAGCCAAATCAGCCAGACGGCAAAAAAGAGGCTCAATATGAGGGAATGTTTGACTGTTCTGGCAAAAGAATGGAATTGAAACAAATACTCGCAGATTAGAAAATAAGCCAGGGCGGTGAGATAGAAAAACCTATTGATAAGCTCAGTGCTTAAGCATTTGGCCATGGCAAAGCAGATAACCAGATAGAGGTCGAACATTAGTACATAGCTGAACCAGTTGGTGCTGATTCTCGTTTGGGTATCGCCAAAGAGGAAGGGACTAAGCACCTTATAGAAGGCAAAGGACTGAGTGCTCAAAAAGGTGGTTGCGGCATTGATCGGCAGATTGGCGAAAAATAGGGCAATGGTATCGGCAGTGGTGCAAATTAGAGCTGCAGGCAGAAGGGTGAGAAGCAGTGGTGAGAGATATTTTGCCGGTACTAGATCGGGCAGCGACCGGGCTATGACTTTGCTTGAACTAATAAGTTTATGCATAATACCTATGCCGATGAAGTACCAGACCGGCCAGAGATAGGCATTCGATAAACTTAAGGATGAAAGGTCTAGCCCGGCTGTCACGCCTGCATTAGAGCGAAACAGATTAGCAAAGAGGAAGAAGAGCATGAGCGCGGCGCTTAAGCGGTAGCTTTTCAGTGTGGCTTTATCGAGTGCGGTGGCGTCGCAATTTTCTTGAGAATTTTCGTGAGTATTTTCCTTTGAATTTTCCTTTGAATTTTCCTTTGAATTTTCCTTTGAATTTTCGTGAGTGTTCTTGTCAGTATACTTAAGAGTAAGGTTAACCAGTGTCAATAACAAAAGACCGAGTATGGCACCGCATATGACACCGCTTGGTATGCCGGCGTAGGCGCTTTGTAATTTTAGGGTGTCGCAGATAAATGGTTTGAGCGGTGTCATAACCATTATCTGCACGCCGACTGCCACAGAAACAAGCAAGAGATTGACGCGACTGCCTAGCTTGGCGGTTCGGGAGTCACGCGCTAGGGCGCTTTCGCTTAAGTGTAGATTGACTAGTACGGAAGCCCCCAATAGAGCGTTCCAGAAATCTCTGGGAATGGTTATGCTGGTGGTGGCAAGAAAGTAAAGTGAGGCCAGGGCGCCGGCCAAAAAGCCGAGACGGTTGGAGAGTGCTAGTCCGGTCAGAAGCGCTGACCAAGAAAGGGCGAAGAGTGGCTGCCAGAGATAGATACTCCAAACCGGTGCGGTGCTCTTGAAAGAAGCGAAGGTTTCTAGAGAGACCCTCTGAAAGGGAAAGTTTTCACCGGTGAAGGGAATGAGCAGGACGCTCAATATGGCAAGTTGCAGAAGTGGTCTGACAATCTTGAATGCTTCTGGTGCGAAATCTTCACTGGCGGAATGGCTCAGCCTATCATCGCTATAAGGGCGCCAGTAGAATCTTTGAAAGATGGCGGAGAGCGCTGCTATTTCTTTCTTTTCTAAAAGCTCTTTGAAGCGGTCATAGCCAGGTGACTTTTGCAGTAAAGCAAAAAGCTTGCCGAAGATTAGGTCGGCAAGCTTTGCAAGAGATGGAAACAGACCGGCTAGATAATTGCCTAGCTTTCTGAGCGTGGCAATTAGTTGAACTGGGTTCAAGGGCTAGCTTGTTCCTGTAGCTGATTGCAGTTGGTTTGTAGAAATGGGCACCTTATTTGGTGCGCGCTCTGTCTACTTACTTAAGAGAGACTAGGTTAGTCTTGAGTTTGTTTGTTGTCCCAAGATTTGGCTTCGGTCTCATCAGCTTTTACAGCTGGTTTTTCGGCAAGCTGTTGACTGTCTGTTTGATTAGATGTAGCAGCCTGAGCAGTTGTGGTTGCTGCTGTCGGGCTTTCTTTGGTTGATTCCAAAGTTACACCTTCAGCCTTTACGGTTTCAGGCTTGGTTTCGCCTACTGCGGCAGCGTCAGCCTTGGTCTCTACTTTGCTTGCTTCCTTACTTGCATCAGGTTTGGTTTCTTCGCCCTTAGCGGTTGCCTTAGCAGTATTTTTGGCTTCAATCATTGCTGCTTTGGCTTCCAGTGATGCTGTGGCAGCATTGACCGGCACAGCCAGACGAGTATCTAGATTGCCAGAGACAATTTTGCTGACTGTATCGGCATCTGTCATCTTGCTCATTAGTGATTGGGCATAGGCTGCAAGAAGCGGACGCTTGGTCATGCAAGCCATATGATATGAACGTACTGCAGTGGACGAAAGCTGGCTTATGGTGCGAGCTCTAACCTCAATACGTTTGAAGAGGAAGACCTCTTTGTAGAGTTTGTTCTCTTCGGATCCGCCGGTGGAAAGAATGAAGGCAGTCTTGACGAGCTGGGCGCAGGGGCCGATGAGGGAGGGCGCTAGACCCGCCACACCGAGGGCTGTCTGTACAGCGCCGGTGACCACTTCGGTCTTGGTGGTGACGGTGTACTTAGCCAATTTTTGAGCGGTGGCTGAAAGAATGGGATCTTGCTTGATTACAGCTTCTTCGAGAGTTCTGATTCTGGCTCTCTCGGCTGCTACACCCAAGCTGCCGGGATTGGGCAAAGTGGCGGGCAAGGTGGCTTTCAGGTTTTGAAATTTGTCCACCAATTTGTTCGTTTCTTCTTCACCCACCAAGAGGTTGAGGTTGGCTTTGGCGTCGCTCAAGGCTTGGGCTCTATCGGCAGCATCTTCTCGGTCGAGGGCATCGGCCAGTTCAGCACAGGCATTGACCGTGCTGACATATTTCTCGTCTACGGCTTTTTCCCATTTCAGTTCGGCAGAGAGCGTCGAGCTGGCTTTGATTTTGCGCTCCATGAGGGCGTTGGCGCCAGCGCTGGAAGGTCCGACACCGCGGTAGTTCAAGAGATAATGCAAGAAATTCTTGGACATTTCTTTTGCCGATTGACCAGAACCTTGCATTTTGAAGAGATTTTGGTCAGCCTGCAGTACTTCTGGATCCCGCTCCATGGCTGTGATGGCTGCGGTGTTGATTGCTTCTTCGAAGGGGTCTTTGCTGGGTGCAAATTCAACACACTTTAGCTTGCTCGAAGCATTGCCGGCTTTGCCGTCTGTCTTGAGAGGCATGTGCGTAGAGACGCTGATGCCGGTTTCAAGTTTTTTGTCTTTATCGTCGACCTTACTGGTTTTGCTTGTGGTCTGGCTTGTTGTAGCTTCTGTCTTAGTGTCTTCGCCAGTAGTGGTTTCGGTTGAGCTGCTCTCGGTTGTGCTGGAAGCTGAGTTGGATTCTGGCGCTGCAGTAGTTGTGGTTGTGGTTGTGGTTGTGGTTGCCGCCGACTGATCGCCATCGTTGTAGGCGCCTTTGAGCACCATTGCCGGTTCAGCTGCTGAAGCCGCGGGAATAGAAAGGATGCCGGAACAGAGCGGAGCCTGCAGAATTTGTGTCTGCAATAGCTGTACAAGAAGTATTGTGCTGGCTACTTGTACTGCTCTATTTTTTTTAGCGCTTATCACCTGAAAATCCCCGCTTGGCCTGTCGAAGTTATATTAATTGACACCGGTCTTGGAAATGTCTAATTGTAATAGCCGGGTGGTCTCTTGTATATCTTTTGACAACCGAGGCTATTCAAGGACAAAAATGCCAGAGGCGCGATCATACCACTTTATTTCTTGCCGTCCTTTGTGCCTGTCTCACAATTGGCCGCTGTTTCCAACCCCCAATTAGCTGAAAAGAAGTCATTCAGCCCTGGTAGGGCTATCCTGACTTCTTTACAGAATTTTAGAATGTCCGACTTTATCTGCTACTAGCTATTAGTAGACTCTTGCCGGTTTGCCTGTCACCTTGCTGAGAGTGAATTCGGCTTTGCCAGGCTCTCTACCGAAGCTCATGCCAAGTGATTCATAAAGAGCTACATCATTGAGGTCGACATGTCTTTGCACGATGGCATCTTTGACATCCATATATTGGATTTCGCCGGCTTGCAGGCTGACAACGGTAACGCCGAAGGTATTGCGGCTTACCAGTTCTACAGCTGCTGCACCCGCTTCCATACCAAAATTGGCATCGAGGGCGGAGGCGAAGCCGCAGCGCACCAAGTGGCTCGGTCTGATTTCGCGTACTTCAGGAATCTCGTAAACCCCCTCGACGAACTGCCCAGTGCGCTTCATGAACTCTTTCACTTCGGGATCGGCTTTGATGCGGTCTTCGATTTGTTTGACTACATAACGGCCGGCGCCCATCAACTTTCTGTGTCCGAAAGAGTCGGGGGTTGAACTCATATCAACCAATTCGTTGCCAGAGGCGTCTTTCAGACCCTCAGCCACGACCACCATGGCTGTACCGGCGTGGACATCGCTTTCTTCGATTCGTTTGATAAAGGCGCTCTTGACATGCTTGTAGAGCACATCGAAGTCCACCGGCACTTCCGGTATCAGAACGGCATCGGCATCAGAGGCGACGCCGCCGCGGAAGGCTGTGTGCCCAGCGTAACGACCGAAGACTTCCATAACGATGATGCGGTTATGGGTGCGTCCGGTGGTGCGCAAATCGCGCACGGCTTCGGCAATGCGGTTGATGGTGGAATCACCGCCGACGCTGTAGGGCATGAGGTCGAGGTCCATGGTCTTGGGCGCATGCACGCAGGGGATGCCTTGCGAAGCAAGGTCGGCAACAACAGAGCCGGTGTCGTCTCCGCCGGCGATGACCAGGGCATCAAGACCGAATTTCTTCAAGCCCTCTTTGATGCGGTCATATTTCTTGTCATCCTTGATTTTGGAAACCTTGACTCGGGAATTTCCTGCTTCCGAACCGGCCAAATAGACGGCTATCTCTTCCAGTCGTTCTTTGGTTAGTTTGGTCAAAGCTTTCAGGTCGACCAAATTGTAGAGACCGGCATAGCCGTTGGGAATGATATAGGCTTGCATGCCCTTACTCAGCGCTCTCAGGGCTGCACCTTTGATGACGCCGTTCAAACCGCCGCAGTCTCCGCCCGACGTAATAATGCCGATATTCTTCACTTGGTCCTCCAGTCGCCTTGATTTTTAAATTTGGCTGTAGACAGATTCACATCTTCACATATAGGTATTTAGCACGTTGCAGCGCATAGAACTGCTTGACTTTTGCATTTTGCATAGCAACTAAATCTTTTGTTGTCCTTCTTGCTTTGCTATCTCTTAGGCGTTGTAGTTGCAGGCTAAGGTTGGTTAAACTTGCAAGTGAGTGCAGGCAAGTGCGGGTGCGGAGTCGGGTCGAATAGGGGCAAGTAAAGGCAAGTAAGGGTGCGGACTCGTGGCAAGCAAGTGCGGGTGCGGAGTCGGGGCGAATCAGGGCAAGTAATGGCAAGTAAGGGTGCGGAGTCGGGGCGAATACGTGAGTCCGGATGAACTAGAGGTTCATTATCAAGAATAAGTAGCCAATATAGGAAAAGGCGCGTGCAAGAAATTGAAACAATCGAAGAACTTTACCAGGTGCTGGCTCAGGGGCGCGGTTTGAACGGCTATGCCGTGCAGGGTCTCGACTTGTCTCAAGCCGAGCGCATTTTGATGGAAAGTGAGGTGAGAGGCTCGTACTTTCTGGGATGCCGCATATCTGCCCGTTTAGAACAAAGTCTCGAAGCTCGCGGCGCCTCTGTCTTTCCTTTCATCGAGGGGCTTATCTTCAATCCCTTTCGCCCATTCTTATATAGTGCGGGCGAGTTATATGACAGATTCAATTTAGAGGACCCCCAATCTTACGATGATTGCCTCGATGCCAAAATTTTGGCGCATTTTAGAGAGGTCGGCGGTGCTTGCACCAGAGGCTTAATCAATTCGCTTGCTCAGCGCCTGCACGACCATTCAATAGGCAACGCTATGGACGAGTTTCTCGAGAATATAGTCGGACCAGGCAAGCCTCGGCGCGGCATTGTCGCCATCATGGGCGGTCATGAGATGCGCCGCGGTGCCGCTGACTATTTTAGCGTCGCCTTAATGTCCTGGCGCCTCACTCAATTGGGTTATCTAATGGTCTCTGGTGGAGGCCCTGGCGCTATGGAAGCAACTCATGTCGGTGCCTGGTTTGCTGACCGCAGCCTCGACGAACTGGAGTCTGCTGTCTCCTATCTTTCCCAGGCTCCTGACTATAAGCATGAACTATGGCTCAGTTTAGCATTTAAGGTAATGCAGGATTATCCCGCTCCTGAGTCCAATCTCTACTATAGTTTGGGTGTGCCGACTTGGCTCTATGGACATGAGCCGCCCACCCCCTTCGCTTCTCACATCGCAAAATATTTTGCCAATAGTCTGCGCGAAGATGGTCTGGTCACGATAGCAACCAGTGGAATAATTTATGCGCCTGGCAGTGCCGGCACCATTCAGGAAATTTTTCAGGACCTGACTCAAAACCACTATTTAACCACTGGAATGGCATCGCCGATGGTTTTCTTCGGTCGCGAGTACTGGACAAAGACTAAGCCAGTCTATCCTTTTGTTAAACAGTTATCGGCCAACAAGCTTTATGATAAGGTCCTTACAATATCTGATGATGTTGATGAAATCGTTCAATACATACAAGAGCATCCGCCAATAGTGGCGCCTGTCGCACAATAGGAACGGAGTTGGCGATGAAATTTGCAATTTTTGGAACCGGGGGTGTTGGTGCCGTATTTGGTGCTCGACTTGCCGCAAGTGGAGAGGACGTAACCTTCGTGGCTCGTGGCGCTCATCTAGAGGCTATTGAGAAAACTGGTCTGCTTGTGCAAAGTGCCGAACTGGGAGACACCAGGATTTTCCCGGCAAAGGCTGTAGCAAAGCTAGAAGACTTAGATTACGACTTCATCTTTCTAACAGTGAAGTTGTGGGACACTGCTAGCGCAATCGAAGCAATTCGTCCTTTTGTCTCAAACTCGACCACCGTCATTTCCTTTCAGAATGGTGTCACTAAGGACGCCTTGCTAGCTGATGCCTTTGGGGCAGATAGAATTCTAGGCGGAATCAGTTATGTCGGAGCGACGATTTTAGAACCAGGAGTCATACAACAGAACGGCGTTGTCCAAAAGCTTGTCTTTGGAGAATTGAATCATCGCGATTCTATGGCATCAGAGCGTTGTCGGAATTTGAAGCAGTCTCTGGAGAGAGCCGGTGTGGAAGCCATAATATCCGCAAACATTACTTCTGATATTTGGCAGAAGTTTATTGTTTTGGTCGCGATGAGCTCTGTTACAGCAGCCACTCGCCAGTCTATCGGCAAGGTCCGCAGCAATAAGCAAACAAGAGAACTCTTGCTTTCTGTTATGTCGGAGGTAAGAGATTTGGCGCTATCCAGAGGCATCACTTTGCCAGAGAATATTGTCGAGGACCGCATGCAATACCTTGATAGTCTTTCACCAGATGTCACAGCTTCTATGGAATATGACCTGCGCATGGGCAATCGACTGGAGCTACCCTGGCTAGCAGGCGCTGTGGTCGATATGGCTGCCGCAGCAAAACCGCCGCTAGCGGTGCCAGCTTGCAAGATTCTTTCAGCTATTCTTTCGCCCTTTGTGCAAGGTGCACCAAATTAGTAGACTCTCCGTCGTCCTGGTTTTCTATAATTCTTGATTTCGTTTCTTTTCTTTAGTTTTGGTATCTCCAGAATAGTCATGATAGCCTCGGTCGGAAGATCTGGTAGCTTGTCGCTTATCCATTGAGGCAGAAACCTCTTTAGATTTGGCAGGAACAAACGTTGTTCTCTGGTGAGTTTTTGGTAGATTCCTTCAACAACTTTCTTCGATGCGTACGCCTTTCCCAAAAGCCAGAGTTCTCTAAATGCTCTACCTACCTCTGTTTCACCTAGCGCAATCTTACGATTTCCCACTGCCTTGAAGTTGACCCTAGCTTCTCTCAAATAACCTATTCCTTGCTGGGCATCGAAGATTATCTGCTCTGCCTTGAATCCACACTTTACGCCTCTGCAGAGAAAGCGAGTATGTCTCCCCGGTAGGACTCCGGCTTTTCTTCTAAACAAGGACTTCTCTTGTACTTGTTCGGTTCTTGTTTGATTTGTAGTTGCCATATCGCCGGCGAAGGCCTTGCGCTTTATTGCCGCGAGCCTTTCTTCCGGAACAGGTTTGTTTCGAGGATCATGTTTTCTGTAGACACCCCAAGTAAGCCGCTCTAGATATCCAGCTTTTGCCTGTCTGCTTAGAAATGAGTCTAGAGTGGCGCGGAGCTTGATCAGCTGTAGTAGTTCTCTTGTCGTGAAAATATAATTGTATGGCGCACTTGCGATGTAGCGCTTTACGTAAATGAGGGCGAGTGTATCACTCTTTGTGTCCTTTATAGGTTTTTGTTTCCTGCGCATTAGCATCTCTCCATTACGGTTGGATGTGATATGGGCTCCTACTATGTAAGACGTGATCTGCTCGGAAAAAGTTCAATTTGGCTGACCAAAATTCAGATTAAACGTTTCCTCAATCTTGTTTAGGAAGATCGCAAGAATTTCCCGGGAAATTCTTGCGATCTTTGAAGAATCAATCTACAGCCCAAAGATTCATTTCGAAAAACATTCCACAGCCCTGTTGTCAAGCATCCGAGCGCGTACAATAGTCTTTTCTATCTTTGTTTAATTCACGAACACTCAAAAAGGTAAGCAACGATGGCAAGAACATATTCCACTATGACAATGGCTATCGGTTCTTTAGCTCCAGACTTCACCCTCATGGACGTAGTTACCGGCGCTGAAGTTTCAATGAGTGGTTTTATTGGTCAGAAAGCCATTCTCCTAATATTTTTTTGTAGGCACTGTCCTTTCGTTAAGCACCTACAAGAGGAACTTGGACGACTCGCGAGTGAGTATATGCCGCGAGGGCTTGCAGTGATTGGTATTTCAAGTAACGATGCAGTTGCTTACCCGATGGATTCTCCGCAGTCTCTGAAAGAATTTGCCCATGAACAGGGATACAAATTTCCGATTTGCTTTGACGGTGAGCAATCAGTAGCTAGGAGCTATGATGCAGCCTGTACTCCAGATTTTTTCCTGTTTGACTCGAATCTCAGGCTGACCTACAGAGGGCAGTTCGATGATAGTAGACCTTCTCTAGACATACCGGTGACCGGCAAGGATCTGAAAGAAGCAATTGAAGCAACTATGAGCGGTCATCCTTGTATGGAAGACCAGAAACCGAGTCTTGGTTGCAACATCAAGTGGAAGTCTTAGGATTGAGTATCTTCGCTTGATCTTTAGTCTTTTAGATAGAAATTTTCGTACATAACCATTGTCTGATTTTGGCTTGCAGTCTTACTTAATTGGTAAGGCGATTGTGCCGATTGCCTTCTGATCAGGATAACTTTTGATTTGAAAAATAATGCTAGGCTTCAGTGTCGCATCGCTATCGGTCTTGCTCTTTAGGAATATCTTTCCAGCACTTCTTTCTCCTGGAAAGATTATTCGGTTTCCGAATATAAGTCCGGCCAATTCTCGTCTTGCTTGGTCTTTACCGTAATACAGATGTGCTGGTGATTTTTTTGACTTGTTTAAGTCGAAAGACAGAGGTCCTGCGCCGATGGTTGCGATTGAGCCCAGTACAAAAGCACTATCGCCTGGAATATTGACTTTGGCAGGTGCCGAGATGATGTCGTTAAGCTGCTTGGGCAGGTTGTCGTCAGTGTGTGTGGCTTTCGAGGACTGGCGCACTCTTTTAGTTTGATTCTTTTCAAACTGAGCAATGAGGCGGGCGTTGTCACCGTCGACAAACAAAGCTCTTTCTGAGTAGCTCTGAAACGATACGGTAATTGACTTGCCGTCCTCGGATGAAATTGCTTCTCCGAGTAACTCTCCCTCTTTTAAGGGGGCGTCCAGCTTGTTCTTCTCGGGCGCCAGAATAGTGCTGGAAAGAGGGTCTTCTCTTTCTTGCGAATGAGCCGGAAGCGCTCTATAAAACGACAAGGCTAGCACCAATAGCGGTATCGCTATTTGACTGGCTTTGAAGAAGCTGCAGCTGTCTTTTCGTTTGGCTCTACGCTTCGCCATCATAATGTATCTTCCTGAATGAGACCGTCCTTTACTTTTATAACTCGTTTGGCATGTGATGCTGTTTCGGGATCGTGGGTTACGATGATGACAGTCATTCCTTCTTCCACCAGTCTATTGAAGAGACCCATTATTTCGCGGGCGGTGTTGCTGTCTAGTGCACCGGTTGGTTCGTCTGCCAAGAGAATGCGCGGACTATTGACGATGGCTCGGGCTATGGCTACGCGCTGTTGTTGTCCGCCGGATAGTTCGTTTGGTTTGTGTTCCATGCGGCTGCTCAAGCCGAGTTCACTTAGCGCAAGTTCGGCTTTGACCTTGCGATTTACTTTCGGGACCTTTGCATAAACAAGAGGGAGCATGACATTTTGCAGCGCGGTCATACTATGCAATAAATTGAATTGTTGAAAGACAAAACCGATTGTGCGATTGCGAATGGCTGCCAATTCGTCGTCGCTTCTGGTTGTGATGTCTTGACCGTCTAAAATGTAAGTGCCTGAAGTTGGTTTGTCTAAGCAGCCGATTATATTCATGAGAGTTGATTTGCCTGAGCCGGATGTGCCCATGATAGCCACGTATTCGCCTTGCTTGATTTCGAGTGAGACGCCGCGCAGGGCGTAAACCGGTTCGGCAGAAAGATTGTAAGTTCTGACAATCTCGCTTAGTTTAATTACTGTTTCAGGCTCTGTCATCTTCGCTCGATTTCTACTCGCTGCGCAGGGCTATGATAGGGTCGAGTCGAGCTGCTTTCCTGGCTGGGTAGATGCCGAAAAATAGCCCGATTGCCAGAGAAACACAGAAGGAAAGAATAACCGATGCTGGTGTTACGTCAGTTTTCCAGTTGGCGAATTGGCTTAGGGCTGAGGCGCCTGCTACGCCCAGTCCGATGCCTAATATGCCTCCAGTTAGGGACATCAGTACTGCTTCGATGACAAATTGGGCGAGAATTTCTGAGTATTTGGCGCCAATTGCTTTGCGTATGCCTATCTCTTTGGTTCGCTCGGTGACCGAGACGAGCATGATATTCATGATGCCGATGCCTCCGACCAAAAGCGAAATGCCGGCAGTGGCACCGAGCAGAAGGCTGAAGACACCGGTTATCGACTGTGCGGTTTGCATGATGTCGGCTTGGGTGCGCAAGGTGAAATCATCGCTGTCTGGATTTTGAATATTGTGGCGCAATCTAAGCAAGTTGGTGATTTGGAACTGCGCCTGCAAATCTTCGTTTTCTTTGGCACGCACCAAGATGCTTTTTACTTGTTTGCCGGTTACGGCATTGAGTCCGACCAGGGTGGCATAGCCTGTGGTCAATGGAATGAAAATTTGGTCGTCCATATCCATCATCTGAGTAACGCCTTTGTGTTCCATTACTCCAATAACTTCGAAGAGCTCGCCCCTGATCAGCACCTGCTTGCGCATTGGGTTTTCGCCTGTGGCTCCGAAGAGATTATTGGCGACAGTTTCACCTAGAACGCAGACACGACTCGCTTCTTTCATGTCGGTGTTGCTGAAGAAACGTCCCTTGGCTGGATAGAAATTACGAATATCGACGTAGGACGGTTCTGTTGCTACCACAGATGTGCTGGTGTTTTGCTCGCCGTATTGCGCTTGAAAGCCCGAATTGTACTGGGCCGCCACATCTTCAACTGCTGGACAGGTCTCTCTTATTGCTTGGGCATCGTCATAGGTAAGAGTTGCCGCAGAGCCCTGACCTTGTGAAATACTTGAGAGATTGGCTGCTCCCGGTCGGACATAAATCAAGTTGACGCCAAGGCTCTGTACTTGCTTTTCTGCCTCTAGCTTGGCTCCTTGTCCGATTCCCAAAAGCGTGATCACCGAGGCGATACCAATGACGATGCCAAGCACGGTTAGAGCACTACGCAATCTGTTACTGAGAATACCTTGCCAGGCTATTGCGAGTAACTCAGAGATATCTTCCAGCGATTTCATTATCTAGAAACTTGTAAATGGCTAAATGTCAATTGCCGAAGCCTCTGGTCATGCGTCCTGCCCCGCCCATGCGCATGGCAGAAGCCCCTGGACCACTGCCCTGTCCGGTCTGCTGTCTGCCGCCATAGCCTTCCTTGGCCAGTTGCTCGCGACTTAGTCCCTGGAATATTTTGTCTCCGTCTTTCAAACCTTCAGTAATCACTATATCTCTGCCTGTAGTCGGTCCAGTTTTGACCGGCTTAAATTCTGGTTCGCCTTTGGCATCCGGCATGAAGACGCCGCTTTGTCCCTTCCGGGAAATGACGCAAACTGTCGGGACAGTGATGGCGTCATCTAGTTCGCCCACGATAAATTTCGCCGAGACATTCATGCCGGCCAAAAGTTGACTGTCTTGGTCGAGGGGCTCGGCATGCACTTCAAATGTGGTGACGTTTGATGTCACTATTGCCGCCGGCGCAATCTGGGTAACCTTGCCGCGGAATATTTTGTCAGGATAGGCTGTGGCAGTTATTTCTACTGGCTGACCCAACTTGATTTTGGGCAGATTTGATTCAGAAACCTGTGCCACCATCTCTAGTGAACCTGCCAGAGCCACGATCGAACTCGATGTGGCCGAAGTTGTGGCTGCCGAAGTTGTCGGTGTGACAATTGCTCCGGCGTCGGTGTATTTTTGCGTGATTACTCCGGCAAAGGGAGCCTTAATGCGCGTGTCGTTTATTAGGCTTTCCACGCGCATCAGCTGCCCTTTGGCTTGCATGGCGCTGTGCCTTGCCGCTTCTATATCTTCTTTGCGATAGCCGGCGCGCATCAAAGCATGCTGCTCGGCGATGGCGTTCATTTCGGCAAGGCTCTGTGCCAGAGCGGCTTCCGCCTGCTCTTTCTCTTGTTTGGCGGCCCTGAGCTGCGATTTGGTTACTTCCGCCTGCGTATCGGCATCGATTCCGGCTTGGTCGGAAACTGCTCCTTCCTGCGCCAGATAGGTCTGTCTTTTGGCAAAGGTTTCGTTGCGACTGAGCTGAATGGTCAGGGCTTCAACCTGTGCTTCCAGTCTCTGTATGTTTTCCTTGGCTTGGCGGGCGGCGTTCTTAGCTTTCAATTCTTGATAGCGCGCCTGGGCGACTTCTTGCGGGCGATTACCGCTTTCAAGCTTGTTTACATTATCGAGAGCGGCTAGGTAAGCCCCTCTTGCTGCCGCCGCGTCACCCAACAAATTACTGTCGTCCATGACTGCTATCAGCTGACCTTCTTTTACTCGGTCGCCCTGTTTAACTAGAAGGGTCTTTAATAAGCCTGTTTGTTTGGGGCTGATTTTTACTTCCTGTATGGGCTTGATTAGTCCAGTCGCCAGAACATAAATCTTGGCGCGACCGCGTTTTACAGAAATGAGATTTTTGCTGATTTCTTCTTTCTCGTGACCAGCTTTGTTTTGCTCAAAGAAATAATAGCCACCACCAGCGATGCTAAGCAGAAGTGCCCCGACCAAGCTTTTCTTGACCCAGTTCTTCTTGTTTCTGGGATTGCTCAGTTTGCTGGTTTCGTTTTGGGTGCTGGTCATATCAGTAAGCATATCTAATTATTCTAGGGGCGTACAAATTAGTTTGATATTTCGGGGTTATTTTGAGATCTTTCTTTCTTTTCTTTCCTTTCTTTTCTTTCTCTTCTTTCAAATCTTTAGTTCTGATTTCTTCGGTCTTTAGTCTTTCTCTTTCAAGTCTTTGGCTCAATTTCTCTTCGGTCTATTAGTCCTTGTCCTCAAGGCTTCATACTTATCGGCTGTTTTATCTCTTTGGTCAGAGTCTCTACCGAAATTTGACCGCTGTCTCGTAAGAGTTGTGCCTGGCTTATATTGTAGGCGATAACTGCCTGCACATGGTTAGTCAGGGCGGTGACATAGGCTTGTTGGGCTTGAATAAGTTCCAGGTTGATGCCCTGTCCATAGGCTACTCTCAGATTGGCCAAGCGAAGCTGCTCTGTGGCCGAGACCACTGCTTCAGCCGCCACCTTTACCTGCTCTCTGGCGGTGAGCATGTTCAAATAAGATGAACGCACCTCTTGCATGACTGTCAGATACTGCTGGTTTGATTGCAAGAGCGCCTGCCTAGCCAGGGCTCTTGCCGAAAGAGTATTGAAGGTGTCGGGAACGCCCATAGAAGGAAGGCTCCAGTTAAGGTCGAAGCCGGCTGAGAAAGAGCGGCTACCGGCGCCGCTAATGCCTATACCAGCGCCGGAACTGCCCGTTGGGATGACCACGGTCGAACCGGCCAGGCTGCCGGAGCCGCCTCTGCCGCCGCTTTTGGATTCGGTGATTGAGGTGAAAAACTGAAAAGAAGGATAAAGCGGCGCCTGTGCCACCTGTATATTGCGATTGGCTGCCAGCCTGAGGTTGTCGAATTGTTTCAGCTCAGGTCTTAACTTGAGGGTTGCATCGACCAGTGCCTCTACATTAATGTCTGGGTCAATTAATTTGAGCTCTCTTACAACAGTCTCTTGCGGTATAAAATTGATTATCATGCTGGTGTTGAGCACTCGAGCGAGAGCCAGCGCCGATTGTCTGAAGATTACCTGTTGTTGTAAGAGCGCCTGTTTGTCTAGGGCTAGTTGGGTGCGCGACTGGTAAATGGCAAAGTTGGTGCCCACTCCGGCGTTTTTCAGTTGTTCGTTTAGCTTGAGCTGGGTGCGCGACAACTCCACCGACTTGACCCTGATCTGCAAGAGGGTTTGATTGAGCAAAAGATTGTAATAGCTGCGATAAGCGTCCAAGAGGGCATCGTTCACCGAAGCATAATAGGCATTCTTTGCTGCTCGACTGCGAAAAAGGGCAGACTGGGCGCCGTAGACCACTCGCCCACCCTGGAAAACCGGATAACGCACCGTTGTCGAAGTGGTGAAAACGGTATTGGGCGGCGCGGTGGCGCTATCTACGCGCTGACCTCTATAGGTCATAATCAGGTCGGGCAAGATTCTGCCTAGGGCGCCATAATAAAGATAACGCTGCGACTCAAAGCCGGCTTGGGAAATGCGAATCGGTAAATTGTTTTCAAGTGTTAGGTCGAGGACTTTTTTAAGCGATATCGGTTCGTTATACGAGGCTTCCAGTTGGATAGGCGGCAACTTGCCTCCGCCTATAGGCAAAAGCTCAGATACCGGCACCGGTGCGATTTGCACTTGTCCAGCTTCGCTCTTTTGTTTGTCGGTCAAGTTAGGATCATTCTTACTGGCATCATAGGGCGCCTTCGAATTCGCTTCAGGGTAAAGCTCTTCCAGTGTGGCATTTGGCGAGGGTTTGGGCAGAGGACCCCTGAGTGGCGCTGGCTTTTCGCTGCCGGGCAGAGCGGGCAGTGCAGGCAGATTAGCGTCACGCTCAGTGACGGCGCTTTCAGCTAATTCGGCTTTATCGCTTGGCTGGACTGTCTTTTCTGCCTGGCAGAAAGCACCGGGCTGGGCAAGCAGCAAGGTAAATGAAAGCAATATGGAGCTGTAACGGAGGGATTTCATTTAATCTGAGAGTCAGAGAAAGTGCTGGCAAATCCAGCTCTAAAGGCTAACTATAAAGCAAGACTCTCTATCAGGGTGATTGTTTCCGCCTGTGTCTGAGACAGAAATCACATATCAGGTCTGTGGCGTTCAAGAGGCGGTCGCCTTTTGCGCCGGCTATTTGGGCGTGAAGCCCGCCGGGCCAGGTATGCCGCCCTTTCTTTACCTGATAGTAGAGCACCTCGGTATCTGCCTCTCCGCAATAATCTTTCATGAGATACTCAGATCTGTCTTCTTGTACTTTAACTTGGCATTGATTGCGTTCAATCCAATACTGCAGTGCCATTTCTGCCGGGGTTGAATCAAAGCGATATATTGGCAGTCCCCCTCTGCCTCCTTGAAAGCGCACCACCTTATCGTTCTCTCCGTTCATAAGAAAGGCGCTTATGGGCACAGTCGATTCTTTTTTGCTCTGATAGAGGCAGCCGGACACAGAGGCAAACGCTGCGATTTTTTCAGGACTTTCCATCGCTAACTTCTGGGCAAGCATGGCTCCATTCGATGAGCCAACCACATAAACACGACTAGGATCTACCTTGTATTTGTCCTTAAGTTCATCAATTAAGACATTCACTGAAGCGACATCATCGCTTCTCCGCCACTTTGCTGGACCGCAGCATTGACCAGCATTCCAGGTAAGGAATGTACCTTGGGGAAAGGCAACTATAAAGCCGTCTTTGTCGGCGCGCTTGCAAATCTGTGAGTCAAGCTTGACAATTAACCAGTTTGTTAGACCGCCATGCAGTACCACAAATAGTGGCACTTTCTCATTGCCTTTTTTTACTGCAGCCGGCACATGCACATGTACTTCTATATTTCCGGGCTTCATTCTTTGCGCAGATTTTTGCGCTTTCTTCGCCAGCTCTTTATTTGCTTGATTAGCTTGCTCTGAGACAATCTGCTCTGTCGCAATTTGCTCCGTCACTTTAGCTGCTGCAATATCTGCAGGATTATTTGCCGGATTATTTGTAGAAACAGCTGTAGAATTGGCCGCAGATTCAGGTGCGGTCAAAAGTGAAGCGACAAAGCTAGTTATGCCCGCAGTCAGCGCTAAGGCAAGTCGAGGTCTATTCATGCATCTATTAGACCGCGAACCATTTACTGCGCAAACTCTGAAGCAACAGTTTCTGAAGTGTATGCCGTCCTTTCTTCAACAAAATGCCCCGGTCAATCGGCTTCGCTCTTCAGTTCGCTCACCAGTTCGGTCTACCGCTCTTCTGATTACCTAGCGGTGCCGCCGGCGGCAATATAGTATTGTCATAGTAGGGCACAGTCTTGGCTAAGTCTAAGTCTGCGTCTGAGTTTGGTGGATAAATCGTATTGTCATAAAAGGGCACAGACTTGTCAGCGGCTGCGCCTAAGTCTGCGTCTGAGTTTGGCGGATAAATAGTATTGTCATAAAACGGCACAGGGCGAGCGTCCTCTGAGAGAAAGTCCGCATCTAGTTTTGGTAAGTATTTATCAGGGTTTTCGCCTGCATCGAGCAGAACATTTCGGCAAAGATTTTGTGCCCTTTGCATTGACTCTCTATTCATCATAAAGCCAGCCAATTCATTGATATTGGCTTTGATGTTCTCGTCTGTAACCGGCTCTAACTGCCCGTCTTGGTTGCGTTTAAAGACGGCGGTTTTAACATTCGGCTCTTGGTGATCTTCAGAATAGGTGAAAGTATAGCTGGTCGGATCATCTTTAGATTGGTCCGGCAGTCTCAGTCCGTCGATTCGTGTTTCTTCGCTCTGAACGCCATTGCTGTTGCCGCTTGCTGAATATGACATTGTCGCCTTTTCTATTTCTTTGGTCGGTCCAAAGTCATACTTCATCATTTCTCTGCACTCTGCCAGTTCTTCTTTTGTAGGGGCAAAGTCAAACGCCATTGCATTTTCTGCAGGCTTATCTTTCTCAAGTCTGTCCATGCTATTCACCGCGCTTAGTAAGAAAATCAGTGCGCTGAAAGTAGCACCGAACTGTGTCGGTCTGGTGACATGTTTTTTAGAAGATTGGCGCCGAGTCTTTAATAATAATACGGTGCTTTCTTGGTCCAGCTATTTTGAGGAAACTGCTTGTGTAGAGCGCTGTGTGCCTTCTTCGAATACTCAGTGGCGAGGGCACCGCCCTGGCTCCACTTCGCTTGTTTGACCAAACGATAGAGCGTTTCCGGCAGCGATGCATCAGCAGGATTCTCTTTCAGTCGGGCAAATACGGCATTACCCAAAAATACGGCGGCAGGATTAGCTTTTATGATCTTGGCTTCTTTAGCAGCTTGCTGCTTATCCTCTTGAGAGAGCGGCGGCAATTTGGCTAAGTAAGATTTGAGCATCTGCTCTTGTAAGTTGTCTGCTTTGTAGTCCTCAGTTTCTTCATCTTGACTGTCTTTTTCAGAGGTCCAGTAATTGTCGTTGTAATAGTCAAACTCGCCATAAGCGAGGCCATGTCTTTCAGTGCCGCCTTTTAAATAAGGCCTCAACCCAAAGTTTTGCAGGCAGATTTTTGCAAAGTTGTAGCGTCCGCCTTTGCTTTCATCTACTGTCTTTAAAGAGTTGTATAGTTTCGCATCACTCACCGCCAGCTGGTTGAGAGCTTCTGCTCTGGCGCTTTGATTGCTCAATATTTGCGCTCTGACAAAGATTGTGCGGGCAAGAATTGCCTTGAGACCCTTGTCGTTTGTGTTTTTCATAAAGTCAACCCAGTATTTGAGCGGCAGATCTTGATTGAGAATCTCAGCCACTCTCTCGTCGATAGAGGCACTTTCTTTGTTACTTTCGCCTTTGCTATTTAGACGCTTCTTCCAGTCAGGCGAGACATAGGTCGTATAGGTATTGGTTTCGGCTGGTTTCATAGCCGCGGCCTTGAGATAATCTTTGATGTCGTCTGCAAGCGCTATTCTCTGCGCTTTGAATAAATTCTCGGTACTTTCGAGGTTGTTGCCTGAAACCGTTGCCAGTCTCTCAAGCGCCTTTTCTTTTTGAGCGGTCTTTATGTAATGGTCCACCAAATAGAAAGAAATAGTTTTGTAGGCTGGGCTTTCTTTGCTTACTTGCTTTGCCGCCTCAAGCACCTCAGACTTGTCTAAATTGCCTGTCAAGACTGCCGCCACAAGCCAGGGTAGGGTTTTCTTGTCTTTGAATTTGCTCAGGGCATAGGCACTCTTTTGGGTTTCGACTGTTTTCTTGAATGCTTTTTCGGTGACGCTATCATAGCTGTAAGCATCTAGCCTTTGCTGTATTGTCTCTAGCCAATCGCTCAGTTCGGTCAATTCCGCTAGTTCTCTTTTCTGCTTGTAAGCTTTCTCTAGGCGCAGTTTCTCTTTCCGGGCTCGCTCTTCGTCAGTTTCCTTCTCGTTGTACGGTTCTGGTTCAGACTGGCTTTCACCGTCGTCCGACATTTCATCTAGGCTATAGGTGAGGTCGCCCACTTTTGTGCCGAAATTTTCAGCATCGGCGGCTGTTATCGACTGTGCGGTTGCCTTAACGATGTCGCGACGCTTTAGTCCATCTTTGTCATAAACCAAAGGCTGCAAAAGATCGAGCATCTCTTGCCGTTCTTCAAAACGATTCTTCTCGACTTTCTTCAGCAGTGCCTCAATCTTTTCAATTGCTTCTGCCTCTTCTACTTGACCTTCTTGCGCGGCCTGGTATTGGCAGCGTGCCATCATATATAGTGCAAGTTTGCCATATTTGTTTTCGGCAGAGCCTTTACCGTCGTCTGCAATCAGAGTAGCAAAAAGCTTTTCGGCATCGCTATACTTTTTCTGATAGAAAGCCAGCGCCGCCTTTTGATAAAGGAAGTCGTTCTTGGCATCAGACGATGCTGTAGCCGGTGGAGCCACTAAATTGCCGGCGCTTTCTCCGGCTGCAGTTTTGAAAACAATTTCTTGATTTTTCAGCCATTGTTTGGCTTCGCTAGATGTGCCGGCTTTGCCCCCTGCTGCTGTTCTCTTCAAAATATCGCTTAGGTTTTGCGTGGCAAAAGCAAGTGAGGCGCCGGTCAAGTTCTCGTTTGAGTAGAAAGCGGGTGCATTGTCTTTTTTGCTGGTTTTGTCGCCTGGCCCTAACACCTTTTCTCTCAGGGCAAGAAAGTTGTCTGCTTGGTTCCAAAAATATGTGCCTTCGCCGTTTAGTTCTTTCAGGCGATTTTTCCAGAGGCGCATGATGCTTGCGGTTTCGGTGTCGCTTAGGGGTTTACCCTCAAGATAGCGATAGGCGACAATCAAATAAGACTTGGCATAGCTGCGTTGCAAGATGCCTAGATTACCTCTGGCAAAGCTTTCCAGTGGTAGGTCGGGGTGGTTAACATTATAGAAAACTGCATAGGGAAATTCTGGAGCACAGGCTTGACTTGGCACTATCGCTTGCAAGGAGGTTTGCAAGACCGCCGCCATGAGCAGGGCGGTGACTAGTTTTTTGTTGCGCTTCATTTTTACCTGCTTAGTGTTTTGACTAATTTCTTGGCTCGGGCATAGCTTGCTTCCGACCAGCTATGTGCATTAAATACATACCAGTTGCGACATTTAGGGAAGAGCCGACCAATCTTTTCATTGACTGCCCCTTCAAATGTGCCTATACCCAAACAGAGAGCATCGCCGCCACTCTGCCCCGCTATCTTGTTTGAGAGGGCGGCAAGCACTTTATCCTCATCCTTGCCCATACTAAAGAGCATTAGTACCCTCTCGTCCACGACAGAGGGCAGAAAATCAGGTTCGAGACTCCAGCTGGCTAGCGCAGTAATACTAATTTTGACATCTGCCAGAGAAGCCACTGTGAGATTTTCTTTGAGTTTTTGTAAGAAACTTGCATAAAATTGCCGTTCATCTTCTCTGGCGTCAAAATCTACTTGCAGTTTCTTGGCGCCGCTTCTTTTCACTTCATCTAGAAAAACTTTTACCAGTGGATCAATAGCTTCGTTTTTTATCTTGCCTGCAGTCTCAACTCTAATTACTGGAAACTTGCTCATCTGGGTCGGTATCTTTAGCGTTTTCTTGTTGCGCCTGAAATAGACGCGCCCCTCAACTATTCTGGCGTGTCCGGCTAGATAGGCTATCTGTGTGCTGCTTTCGTCCTTGAGAAAGGTCAAGTCTTGCGGATAGTCAAAGGTCCAAATAGTTAGCTTGGGCCCTTGTCTTTGGTTAAGTATTGCTTGGGCGTCCGCTGCAGAAATCGCCCCCAGCCAGCCCAGAGTACCTATTGTCATGGCAAAACCGGCTGCCGTAAGGGCAAACTTGACTTTAAACAGAATGCTCATTTAGATAAATTGTCCACTTAGATAAATTGCCTGTTTTAGATAGTTTCTCTTGGGATGAGGCATATTCTACAAGGTAGTTCCTGTTTCTAGAGTTTCATTGGGCGGGAGGTCGAATGCTTTTAGCCGATACGATGGCGGTGGTCTTTAGTGTCCTTGGTATCTGCCTAACCTTTCCCGCTTTCTGGTTGCTTTTGTATGGACTCTTCCCTGGTATGGTTTTGGCTGCCGCTGAAATAGCGCCGAAAAAGCGCTGGCTTGCCTTTTTGATTGGTTTGCCCATAGTTGTCACAATCACAATTGCTGCCGGACTAGCCTCGAAACTGCCCGAGCCTATTGGTGGTTTGTTTGTTATCGCTTTGATTTCAATCAGTCTCACTTTGGCTAATCTAGGTCTTTCTGGTCTGGTTTTAGAGCTTGGTCGACGGCTTAGAAATAGCGGCTGGCAGCCAGAAAGTGCCAAAGACATGCTCACCGGCTCATTTGTTTTGGTGCTTTCTTTTGTTTTGCCTGTGGTGGGCTGGTTCTTTCTCTTGCCACTGGCAATTACCATGGGCTTTGGCATTTTTGTTCGCACACTCTTTAAGAAAAAAGCAAAGGCATGAGCGACAGCAAGACTGTTAGAGAAGAGATAAGTCGCCGCCGCATGCTTTATGTACTTGCTTGCTTTTACGGCGCGTCTTTGACCGGCTGCGAATTGGTGCGCAGTTCGATATCGCAGAACCTCGGTCATCGTATTCCAGATAGTATCAAAAGTAGTGGCATAGTCGGCAGCGGGCGAGAAGTAGATTTAGACTTTCATACGCTAAGTCGAATTTCTTTTGGTCCCTTTCCAGGCGATCTAGATAGATTGAAGGCAATGGGCGCCAGCTATTTGGAAGAGCAGCTGCATCCTGATTCTATTGATGATAAAGCTGCCGATGTTAGGGTGCGGCGCTTTGAGTCGCTTGAATTTGATATGCATAACATGCATGAATTTAAAAAAGAAGTCTTGCGTTCTGATATGGCACGTTTCACCATGCTAAAGGCTATTTACAGCCGACGGCAACTCTTAGAGTGTCTCGTGGAATTTTGGAGCGACCACTTCAATATCAGTATAGATAAAGGCGATTGTATTTATCTGAAGCCGGCAGATCAGAACAATGTGATACGCAAGCACGCCCTTGGTAATTTTAGAGACCTGGTGCTGGGTTCGGCTCGCTCACCGGCTATGCTTATTTATTTAGACGGCAAAGATAACCATGTCAGCAAAGCCGGCGATAGACCTAATGAGAACTATGCTAGAGAACTCTTAGAGTTACATACAATGGGCGTCTATGGTGGTTACACCCAATAAGATGTCTATGAGGTAGCAAGGGCTCTCTCTGGCTTCAAGCTGCACGACCGCTATCGCCGCGGCGAAGTCTATTTTGACCGTTCCTGTCATGACGACGGCCCTAAAAAAATACTCGGGCATGTTATTGCAGGCGGCGGCGGGGAAGGCGATCTAGAACAGGTCATTGATATTTTGATGAAGCATCCATCAACGGCACATTATGTCGCTTACAAACTCTCGCGTTATTTTGTTAGCGACAATCCAGACCCTCAGTTGGTCAAGGAATTGGCTGATACTTTTAAAGAGACAAAGGGTGAAATCAAACCAATGCTGAGGCAGGCTCTAGCCTCGGACCAATTTAAGAGTTCACTTTCTCGTGCCACTAAGTTTAAGAGACCTTTTCGCTTTATGGTCAGTTCAATTAGGGCTCTTGCCGGTGATACCAATGCCGGTGCTCCCTTGGTACGCTATCTCGAGCGCATGGGGCAACCTGTTTTCCAGTATCCCACCCCAGACGGCTACCCGATGGAATCTCAGCCCTGGATGGGCACCCTGCTTTGGCGCTGGAACTTTGCCATGGCTTTGTGTGCCAATAAAATTGAATCTTTGAGCGTGGACTTGCCTCGCTTGGGCGAGGCTCTCAACGCCGATTATTCTCCGCCAAAATTTCAAAATAAGATTTTTCCATATTTGGTGGGTCGCTTACCCGACGAGGGCGAGCGGCAGGCATTTTCAGAAAGTAAATTGAAAGAGCAGGAGCTTTTGGCGATGATACTCTGCTCTCCGGCTTTTCAGATGCATTGAGGTGTTTTCTTATGCCTGAAAATACAAAGAATTCAAAAGATGCAAAAATTGCAAAAAATACAAAAGATACAGCAGATAAAGGCAAGCAGCAAGCTCAATCTCAGCCTTTATCTGAGTCTGGGGGGCAACAGACTCGCCCCGGTGGTCGCGCCGCTGCCGCTTTGACTGTCGACTTTGCCGCCAGTGAGCACTGTCTGGTTGTGATATTTTTGCGCGGCGGTGCCGATACCCTCAATATGCTGGTGCCGTCCTTTGATGATGATTACCATCGCTTTCGTCCCACTATTGCCATTGGCAAGTCTTTACCCTTGCCTGCTAGCGCCCCCGGTGCCTTTGCCTATGGTCTGCACCCACAGCTGGCGCCTCTTTTGCCTTTATATGAAAGCGGCGAGCTGAGCTTTGTGCAGGCAGTCGGTACTGATAATTTATCGGGCTCGCATTTTGAAGCCCAAGATCAGATGGAACACGGCAGTACTTTTAAGGGCGGTCATGTAGAGCCTGTGAGCGGCGGCTATCTTGGTCGACTGCTTGCCTTAAGTAGTGGTCCGCTTGGTCCCCTTAGCGCTGTTTCGATGGGCACCAATGTCGCTGAGTCTCTGCGCGGCGCTCCTTCCATAGCGGCTTTAAGCGGCATAGACGAGGTGGTTTTGGAAGCGCCCACTGCAGAGACAGCCGCGGTGTCGGCTACTCTTGCTAAGCTCTATGGTGCCTGTAGCAATAAAGAACTTGCCGGTGCCGCTACTTCCACCTTGCAGATGCTTGAGCGCATTAAGGCGCTTGGGCTCAGGCAGCAGCAAGATAATCTGAGAAAGCTGAAGGGAGCGAATTGGCAGTATCCAGATAGCGAACTTGGTCGGGGTTTGCGTGACCTTTGCGGCTTGATCAAGGCGAGGGTGGGTCTAAAAGTAGCTTGTATAGATAGTGACGGTTGGGATACTCATTTTGTTCAAGGCAATGAGGAAGGGCTGCAAGCCGGCTTTATTAGAGACTTAGGCAACTCTTTGCGCGCTTTTCAAGACGATTTGGGTCCTCTGCGCAAGCAAGTCACCACAGTGGTGCTTACCGAATTCGGACGACGTGTCTACCAAAATTCTTCCTTGGGCACAGATCATGGCCGGGGTTTTGCCGCCATTATATGTGGTGGCGCCATAAAGGGCGGTCGGGTGATTGGAGCTTATCCTGGTTTGAAGGAAGATCCCTCTTTGACTCTTGCCCCCACCGGTTTATCGGTCTTGATTGATTATCGAGACCTATTGTTTGATGTCATGAAACAGACTTTTTCAATTGATGAGCGTCTTGCTGCAATTGTCTTTCCTGGCATTAGGTATAAACAGATTTTGTCATTGCCCGGCTAATTTAAGTGCATTGGCAGTAAGACATGCACAGTGTTGAGAGCAAAGTATTGAAAGCAAAGTATTAAAAGTACAGATTGCTAAGCAAAGATTATTAACCAGAGACTGGCAGACCGGGATTTTTCAATGTCGCTATTTTTTAGAAATAAAGCCAAAGATTTTGATAAGCATCTAGTTAAGGCGCAAAAGCAAATTTCGCAGAAGCGCTACAAAGATGCTTTAGAGACTCTCAGTAAAGCTGAGAGTCTTTTGAACGGTGGTCTAGATGGGGGTCTAGCTGGTCGCGATGCTGGCTCTTCATGGGCATGGATCTATGATTCAAGAAGATACGCCCAATATGAGCTCGGGCAGATAGAGCAAGCTCTAGATACCTGTCGCGCCGCCATAGATAAGCTCAGAAATACCACCCTATTTCCTTATTTGAGTGAAGACTCGCATGTGCGAGCGACGCTTAGGGCGGCCCATAATACTTTAGCCTGGACTCTCTGCGAAAGGGCAGTCAGTCTAGAAGAATGCAAAATAGCTCTTGATCATATTAATGCTTGTTTTTCCATTACCTCGCCAATTGATGATCAAAGTGAGCTGCAACCGTTTTTTGAGACCCATGCCATTGTACTTTTGCGCCTGATCGAATTAACCGGCACCGCTCAATCTTTTGATGCTGACCCGTATCGGGCTCAGCTATTTGACCTCTTAACCAAAATGAAAAAGAGAGAGCACGAGGCTTTGACCAATAATGCCAAGCTGGCTGAAGTTTGTCGGTCCGCCGATTTTGAGGCGCATTTTGCTTCTGACCCTGAAGCCAAGTTGAAGCTTGCCCCACCAGATGAGACGCTCGAAGAGGCTGTTGCAAGGTATAGAGCGGCTCTTGAGTATTACGAGCAGATAAAGCCAGACTATGCTGAATATTTTGGCATGCAAGACAGAAAGCTTTTGAGCGAGCAGCAGCTAGTCATGCACGAGACTAGAAACGGCTGCAGGCTGCCCGATCAATTGCGGGATTTCGCTCTTAACTATGGTGTTTTTGGTATTGGTACTTTTGAGTCTAAGCTGGCTATACTTGAACACTGGGATGAAGAGCAAATAGCCAAGCCCGGTCTAGTCAATTTTATTGATTACTGTTGGGGCGGTCGCCCAGAGTTTGAAGAGTTTTATAAGCCTCAACACATCGAGCATATAGACCAAAATTTCTTTGCCTTTGGTGTTCGCTATATTGACGATAACTGTCATGAATATTTGTTTTTTGACAAAGAAGGAAATTTCGGAACCATTTTTATGGATCAAGATTGCTTTGGCGACTTCCAAGCGGATTTCAATCCATTGCTAAAGACCAACAAGATTGTTAGGCCAACGTCATTTTCAGGTCTTTTTTCTCGGCTGATATCCGAGGTTATTGAGCAGTTACAGAGTCAGATTAATGACGAATGATTTGCTTTAGGGTGAAAACAGTTACGTGCTATTCTGGATTTGATAAATACTAGAGAGCAAAACTTGGTTTCACTAAAAGACAGATTTGTCGGTAGTTTGTTTGGCCTTGCGTGCGGCGATGCCCTTGGCGCCAGTGTCGAATTCTCCCTGCCGGGTACCTTCGCCCCGGTGCATGAAATGATCGGCGGTGGTCCGGCCGGTCTTGAGCCCGGGCAATGGACTGATGATACATCGATGGCTCTTTGTTTAGCCGAGAGTCTGCTTGAATGTCGTGGTTTTGATGCCTTAGATCAGATGCAGCGCTATGTTAGATGGTATAAGGAAGGGCATTTAAGCAGTATTGGGCGCTGTTTTGATATCGGACGCACCACGCAGGCTGCACTCGATAAGTTTATCGAGACAGGTCAGCCTTATTGCGGGACGCTCAACGAAAGAACAGCAGGAAACGGGGCAATCATGAGATTGGCGCCAGTGCCACTTTTCTTTTTTCGCAATCCAGAGATAGCAATTGAACTTTCCGAGGATAGCTCACGCACCACCCATGGGGCACTTGTCTGTCTGCATGCTTGCCGCTATTTGGGCGGTCTCATCGTCGGTGCCTTGCAAGGAGCTGCAAAAGATGAGCTTTTGTCAGCGCATTACAGCCCTGTCGAAAGTTGTCTTGAGGTTGAGAAGATTCCGCTTTGTGATGAGGTCGCTGCCGTGGCGGCCGGATCTTTCAAAACCAAACAACCGCCGCAAATTCGTGGCTCAGGCTATGTAGTAGAGTCTTTGGAAGCGGCTCTCTGGGCTTTCTATCGCAGCGATAATTTTAGAGATGGTTGTTTGTTGGCAGTAAACTTGGGTGATGATGCCGACACTACTGCCGCTGTCTATGGACAATTGGCTGGTGCTTTCTATGGCATTGAGGCTATTCCACCGGAATGGCTGCAAGTGCTTGCTATGCGGGATTTGATAGAGCAGGTGGCTGTAAATCTGCATCATGAAGCGTTAGTGACAAAATTGCCCTAGCCGTTAAGGCTTTGTCAGGCGCTCTGAGCGGAGCTGATGAAGTCGGCACCAGTGATGCAGACCGTGAGGAAATCTTACTACTTTTCAAAGGCGCAAGCTCTCGCGCAACCTCAGCTTGATTCTGGTAAATTCTCTATCGATTTAGGCTATCAACGCAGTCAACATGGACCTGTCTTTCTTGAATTCGGCAAGCTTGGAGAGTCTGAACGAATGCTAAAGAACGCCATCGAGCTACTGTAGCACGATAGGGATTCTCTGTCCGACTCGCCTAGTGCAGTCTACCAGAATGGTATGTCATCATATATGGTGGCTTCAAACAAATCTAGGTGTCAACTTTTCTTGGGACAGGTCACTTCTTCGTGCTCATTAAATCGCGTAGCTCTTCTAATTTCTCTGAGAATCTGGATCCAAGGATACCTTCTCCCAATGGAACACTTATCGAGAGTCCGTTAATTCCTTTGTTTCTCTCTGAGAACAGGAATAGAGAGTAGTGCGTAGATTCATCAAAGTGGCGCACTTGCTCATTGAGAGGATATAGTACATTTTTCGCTATCCAATTCTTTACATCATCAAAAGACTCGTCGCCCTCTGCCACCTGAAAGTTTCTATTTGATTCCTTTAGGGTCGAGTCTGCCGTCAATATTATTTCTTTGCTGCTGGCGAGTAGCCCTGGTCCATAGAAGACCCTAGTCTCTATCTTTTTGTCGAGTTTTTTGTCTGGCAAGTCCTGAGCTGGCTGGGCGTTCAATGGGGTAGCAAGAATCACATGGCATGAAGTTCCAAGAAGCATCAGTGCACATCGGCGGCGCAGATTTGGTGATTTCATTTTTTCATCCTTTCAATATTTCGCTGGCCAGGGCATTGGTTGGATATTAGGATACATCTGGGGCGCGGCTACTTTTTTTCGCTGGACCATCCGTGCGGTGCCAGACATTCGCCAGGGTGAACTTTGTTACTTCCAAATCCGCGGACAAATGCGTCGTCAATGCGCACTTTGCATTTAGAAAAACTATTTTTTACGGAACAACTAACTAGCGTTGCGATTCAAATTGGCACCATATTTATTTTGCCATTTTTTCAGGCGTACATCTGCAGATTTCTCAAAGCTTCAGCTATTAATCGCACTGTTTTCTCTTTTCAATCTGTTAACTCTTAGCCTGTGCGATCGCTTGTCTCGACGCACTCTCTGACCTAACGACGTCTTGAATGAAAGCGCTTGAGAGCCGCTTGCTTAGCCATGCTGAGCTTGGGCTTTTCTTTCTTGATGCCGATTATATTTTCAATAGAAGCGAGAAGATGCTTCTGTTCGTCTGAGACGAAAGTTGTTGCCACGCCTGAGCGCCCGGCTCGGCCTGTTCTTCCGATGCGGTGAATATAATCTTCGGCCAGTTCGGGCAGGTCATAGTTGAAAACATGACCTATAAAAGGAATGTCCAGACCGCGCGCTGCTACGTCGGTGGCCACTAGCACATTGAAAGAACCGGCGCGGTAGCGCTTCAGGGTGCTTTCGCGTTTGGCTTGGCTTATGTCCGAATGAATCTCTTCTGCTTTGATGCCGGCGTCGCGCAGCCTGTCTTTCACCCAGCTGGCTTTGCGCTTGGTGCCAGTAAAGATGAGCACCGAATCGGTTCTCAGTTCGACCTCGTCAGGTTCGTCATCTTTAGAGGCTTTCTTGCTTTTCGCTTCTTTGGCGGCGGCTGATTTAGCTATCTCAATATCTTTATCGCTTTGAATGGCACTCAAAAGTTCAATCAACTTCTCGTCTTTGTCGTATTCTTTGACGTGCACAAAGCGTTGATCGATAGATTCGACATCTAGTCTTTCGGTGTTCACTCGCACCGTGACAGGGTTTTGCATATAGTCAGAGGCGATTGCTGCAACCTTGCCTTCAAGGGTGGCCGAGAACATCAAGGTTTGCCTATCTTTAGGCAATTTTGAGATGATCTTGCGCAACTGCGGCATAAAGCCAAGGTCAAGCAGTCTATCGGCTTCATCCAATATCAAAATCTCTACCTTCGAGAGATTGACATATTTGTGTTCGACGCAGTCTAGCAGACGTCCAGGTGTGGCTACGATTACATCGACCGGCTTTTTCAGGGCGGCGATTTGCTTGGCAAAGGCAGTGCCACCATAGACAGTGGCGGTCTTCAATTTCTTGTATTTGCAAAATTTGCGAAATTCTTCTTCTACCTGCAGGGCCAATTCTCTTGTCGGTGTAAGAACCAGACAACGGGGTTGTTCATCGGGTTCGTCTAAACACTCGATGACAGGCAGGGCGAAGGCGCCTGTCTTCCCCGAGCCCGTTTGGGCTGAGGCCATAACATCTAGACCGCTAAGGATGTACTGGGCAGTACCAGCCTGAATCTCGGTCGGATACTCATATCCTAATTCGCTTAACGCGGCAACGACTGGCTTGGACAGACCAAGCTCGGAAAAACTAATCACAGCTCTAAAAAACTAAATCCATATTGAATCGCAAGAACGCCATTATTGCATAATTGAACAGGGATGTCAAAAGCCGGATTAGTACCCCTTAATCTTGCTCTGGCCGCTCTGCCTACCTTTCTCATTTCTTTCTCTTTCTTTCAGGTCTTCTTTCAGTCTCTCCGCTTGGCACGAGACCGACCCTTCCCACAGCTTGGCAATTATTTCTTCGGGCTTGATGGCTCCGTAATACTTATAGTCAAAGGTGAACTCTATGTCGACAGTGGCCGGGGCGCCCTCAGGCAGAGCGTCGAAATCGCCGCAATCTTGAATCGCTTTCAAAGCGGCCGCGTCCGCCTCAGCCCCGCCCGATTGGATGATGCGCATGGCTCTTACTGTGCCGTCTTTTCTTACTGTAAATAGGGCTCTCACCCTTCCGGTTGAGCCTGAGGTGGGAGGCGCCCAATTGCGCTTAATTCTCTTCTGGAGCTTTTCCATAAAGGCGGCATAGTCGGCATTGATGTCGGCCGCCCCTGCTTTTGCAGCTGAGACAAGCAATGAAATAGCAAGAGCGGCTGTCAGTAGGTGCTGCCAGGCTAATGCCCTAACCGCTTGCACTGGCTGTAGCATTGTCTTCAGATTTTCGGCGAACGACAAATAACCTACTCCACTAACTCTTTGACTAACCGAAAGATATTATTTCAGATTAGACCTTGAGGGTAATACTTTTGGCCGATACGAAATAATGGCTGGAGGGTGAAAATTGGAAGGGCCGATAGTTTGGACGCCCCACTCTCGATGGAAGGACGGAGATATGAAAGTTCTGGTTGCTGTAGATGGTTCTGAATGTTCTAGCCATGCTGTTGACGCTCTGTTAGAAAGACTGTGGGCTAAGGGCACCGAGTTTATGGTCTTGAGCGTTAATGAACCCATCTATTACGAATATGCTGTACCGACATCGTCTGCTTATGTAGAGCAGTTGAACGAAGCGAGGCTGGAATTCAAAAACTATCTAAGCAAACTTGTCATAGGTGTGGCGGGCAAGATCAAAGAGAAGTTGGGCGTAGATGCCGAAACTCGTGTGGCGGAGGGCTCTATCGCCGAGAGTATTGTTGACGAAGCTGAAAGTTGGAACGCCGACTTGATTGTCATGGGTTCTCATGGTCGCAAAGGCTTGCAAAAATTTATTCTGGGCAGTGTTGCCGAGAAAGTGGCCACCCATGCCCCTTGCTCTGTCGAAATTGTCAAAACCAAGCAGCATGAAACTAAATAAGGAGCGCGAAAGTGAAAGTATTAATCGCCATAGACCAGTCGCCCTTCGCAGATCAGATATTGGAGAATGTGCTCAGTAGCCATTGGCCAAAAGACACGTCGTTTAAGGTGCTTACTGTTGTAGAGCCCTTTCAGTGGCAGAATAGCGCCGGTGAGTCGATGTCGCCTGAATGGAAGAGCATCGCCCTAGAAGTCTTTCAGACTAGGCTAAGCAATGCCGGGCAGATTTTGCAAAATTTCCGCCAGAAGCTTGAGGCAGGTATACCTTTTTGCACCGCGCATACTGAGCTTTTAGAAGGTAAGCCTGGAGATGAAATTATTGCCGCTGCCGCCAAGTTTATGGCTGACAAAATAGTTGTCGGTGGACATGGCAGCGCCCCCAATCGCTTATTGGGTCGAGTACCACAGGCGGTGGCAAGAGAAGCTTCTTGTTCTGTGCAGATAGTTAGATTGAAAGAGCCTGATCAATTAGCCAGTCAAGCTTCTAGTCAAGCTGGACAAACCGCCAAGAAAGCTGGTAAGCGTGGCCCTGTTGCAGGCTTGTCGAAGTGATGCTAAGCCCTACTTACTTTCTGCCGAAAGAGCGCTTTCCCGACTTCCTCAATGCTTTGAAGAGTCTTGGTCAAGTTTTTGCGCCGGTCAAAGTATCTAAACAGTCTTATTCATTTAAGGCTGTTGAGAAAGCTTCTGAGATTGCCTTTGAAGCCCTGCGCACAATTTTGCCGCCCAAGAAGTTCTTTTATCCGCAGAGCGAGACTCTGGTGAAGTTTGAAGACGGCGAAATAAAAGAGTGTATCGAAGAGCCGGTCTTTAAGGTGATCTTTGGCGTTCATCCCTGTGACCTGGCCGGGCTTGGCATAATGGATACAATCTTTGAAGATGCTCCCGGTGATACGCATTATCTTAGAAAGCGTCGCACTAGTATGATCATTGGGCTTTCATGCATGCCTGATAAGCATTGCTTTTGTCAGTCTATGGGGACCGACTGTCCTGAAAAGGGCTATGACGTTTTTCTTACTGATATTGAAGATGGTTATTTCATCGAGGGTAAGAGCAGTCAGGGGCAGAAATTGCTTGCCGATGCCTTTGCAGATAAAGTGCTGGAAAGAGCTAGAGAAGCGCATAAAGACCGCTATAAGCGCTTTTGGCTAGATCGCAGCGAAGCCTTTGAAACAGGCTTTAAGGTCGATAATTTGCGCAGCACTATGGACCTTGAATGGGAAAATCCTGTTTGGGAAGAATTGGGCGACCGCTGCCTGAGCTGCGGCAACTGCACACCTGTATGTCCCACTTGTTTTTGTTTTGATTTAGTTGATGTGGCTGCCCTTTCATCTAAACAAGATGGTTCTGGCGATGCAGAGCGTCGGCGCGAATGGGATAGTTGCCAGTTTGTCGGCTTTGCCAAAGTAGCCGGCGACTATAACTTTAGACCAGGGCCGGTTGACCGTCTCAAGTTTTGGTATAGACATAAGTTGCACGGCTTTGACGATGCCTACGGCTTCAAGACTTGTGTCGGTTGCGGCCGATGCACAGTCTCATGCCCTTCCGGCATAGACGATATCGTCAAGGTCGTGAATATTTTGCAGGCGGCACGCCAAGAAAAAGATGAGGGGCAGCCTAAATGATTCCAGGAAAAACACCTTATCTATCGGTAAAGGGCACGATTCGCTCGATTGTGCCCATGGCGCAAGACAACTATCTTTTTGATTTTACAGAAAGAACAGGCAGCCTGAGCGGCTGTCGCCCTGGTCAGTTTGTTGAGTTGTGGGTGCCTGGTGTTGGCGAGTGTCCGATATCGGTTTGTTCAGGGCGAGTATCAGAGTCGATTCAGCTGATGGTGCGACGTGCCGGTAGAGTAACCAGCGCCCTCTTCAACATGAGTGAAGGTGACAGCGTCGGTCTGCGCGGACCCTATGGTCAGGGTTTTCCGATGGAAGCCTTTAAGGGGCGAGATCTGGTTATGGTGGCTGGTGGTCTTGGTGTGGCGCCGATTAGATCGGTCTGGCAGTATGCCCTTGATCACCGCGAAGAATTTGGCAGATTGGTACTTATATATGGTATGCGTCATACCAATGATATTCTCTTTCGCCAAGAGTTTAAGTTTTTGCTGCGTCGACGCGATATCGATATTTTTATCGCCGCCGAAGAAGTAGTAGGTCCGGCTTTGCCACCAATAGCCATGCAACTTGGTCGGGTCACCGACCTCTTGCGCCAGGCTGAGATAAGCAGTGATAGTTGTGTGGCTGTCTGCGGACCGCCTGTTATGTACAAGTATGTCATCGATGTTTTGAAAGAAAGAAATGTCGACGAAGCAAACATTCATCTATCTCTGGAGCGCCACATGAAGTGCGGCATCGGTAAGTGCGGACATTGCTTTATCGGCGGTAAATTCAATTGCAAGGCAGGACCTGTTTTTGCCTTGCCCGAAATTAAGCATGTACCCGAAGCAATAGAGTGCGATGCCGCTTCTTTGCAAGGGGGTCTGGAATGAGCGCTGCAGCCGCTAGCGGCACCAATCATTTGCCGACCATCGCGGTGGAAGGACTTACCGGTTGCGCCGGAGAACTCTTGGTTATACTGGAGAATCTCGATAAGCTTCTTCCTTTTGTGCGTGTTGTGCGCTTTCCTTTTGCGCAAAGCAAAAATGAAGGTGGTGCAGTGGACATTACCTTTGTCGAGGGTAGTGTCAGCCAAAAGCACGATCTGGAAAAGCTCAAGCGCATTAGAGCCAATACCAGATGGCTGGTAGCGGTGGGCAACTGCGCTGTTTGGGGCTGTGTGCAAAAGGGCGCGCTTTGCAAGTGCAAAGCAGCTGAGATGATTGAGGCTGTTTACGGTAGTGCCGCCTCTAGTATTGCCGCCGAGGCTATGGATGCTGCTCCGCTAGATAGTCATGTTGCCGTAGACGTAAAACTTTCCGGCTGCCCCATCAATGCCAGTCAGTTTTTGGCGGTCACTGCCAGTCTATTGCGCGACCACTTGCCTTACATTGTCTCAAAGCCGGTTTGTCTAGAATGCAAGCTACGCGAAAATCCCTGTGTCTTGATCGAGGACAATTTGCCCTGCCTTGGCCCGGTCACCGCCGCTGGTTGCGGCGCCCTTTGCCCGAGCATGGGGGCTGCTTGTTATGGCTGTTTTGGACCATGCGAAGAGCCTCAAATTGGCGCTATGACAACAATCTTGAAAGAGAAAGGTTATGAAATGGAAGAGGTGCTTGGTCGCCTCACCGCATTTGGTGCTGTGATACCAATGGGGGAAAAATGGCAGAAATAAAGAAAAGCACGATTGTTATACCGGAAGTGACAAGAGTAGAAGGGCACTCGGCTGTAACAGTCGATATTTTGGACGGCAAGGTCGAGAACGTCAAGCTAGATGTCTTTGAAGGCACCCGCTATTTCGAAAAGATTGTGGTTGGTCACAAATATGACGAGATGGCTCATCTGACCTCTCGTATCTGTGCCATTTGTTCCACCGGGCATGTGCTCGCTTCCATTTTTGCCATAGAAAATTTACTCGGCTATAAAGCCGATGAAAAAACGACTTTATTGCGCGAACTGATGCATTTAGGCATGATCATCGAATCACATGCTACGCATCTTTGTGCTCTGGTCTTGCCCGACTTTTTAGGTGTAGAAGACCTGATTTCTTTTGCCGACAAGCATAAAGAAGAGTTTGCGCTTTGGACTTTTTTGCGTACCCTCGGCAACGATGTGCAATATATGGTGGGTGGACGGTCTTTCCATCCGGTCAATCTGCATGTCTTCAAGCTTTCTTCTCATCCCTCCGGTGAAGCTCTAAATGTAATGGCGCACAGGCTGAAAGATGCTCGCGAGAAAGCCCTCTATTTGGCACAGGTTTTCTTAGACCTCAAGCTGCCCGCCATACCTTCTTTTGAGCCTGAGTATCTGGCACTTGATTATGATTCACCAACCTATGGCTATTTCGGCACCAGAGTTAAGTCTTCAAAGTCATGGCTGCGCTCTATTGAAGAGTATCGAGATTACTTAGGCGAGTATCCGGTTGCTTACAGTCATGCCAAAAAGAGCGGCAATGCCGCTCAGCCCTTTATGGTGGGTGCCATAGCGCGGCTGCGTTTTCATAGCGAAAAGCTAGGCAGAGAAGCCCGTCAACTCTTTCTTTCTAGTGAGCTAGCCAAAGGTTCATGCAACACTATGCTCAATAATTTGGCTCAGTCAATTGAGCTTGTTGAGGCAGTTTATCGGGCTCAGGCAATTTGCGAGACTTTATTGCAGATTGAGGAAGATGAAAAGGCGAGCCCAGGTGAAGCTAGAAATGAGAATGAAACTAACATAGACCGGCTTTTGGATAAGTTGCCTGGTGCCGCGGTGGGGGCGGTGGAATGCCCGAGAGGGACTCTCTATCACTATTACGATCTTGATGAGAAAGGTGTTGTGCGGGCGGCCGACCTAATTACTCCATCGGCGCAGAACACCCAGCGCATTGAATCTGATATTAGAAATACTGTTGAGGCTCGCATAGCCGAGGTTGAGGATGGGGCCAGGCAAGCTTTGTTGCAAGCTGACCTAGAGACCCTAGTCAGAGCTTACGACCCATGTAATACTTGCGCAACTCACGCTGTGAGCATCAGGGTTGCGAAGAGGTAGTTATGCAAGGCACAAGAGAGAAATGCAACTGGCGCAGTACTTATGAGAGCCGCCGGTGCAGTGCCGAAGAAGCTGTGCGTGCCGTATCAAGCGGCGACACTATCTATGTTCAGTCTAACGCTGCTGCCCCAGAATGTGTCATTGATGCTCTCGTCAAAAGAGCGCCAGAACTGCGTGATGTCACCTTCTTGCATATACTCACCTTGGGCAAGGCCGAGTATGCCAAAGAAGAGTATCAAGACAGCTTCAAGGTGAAAGCGCTTTTTATTGGGCGCAATATTAGAGAAGCTGTAAATGAAGGGCGGGCAGAGTATATGCCTATCTTTCTCAGCGAAATTCCGCGCCTATTTGAGTCGGGCACAGTGCCAATCGATGTTTGCTTGTTGCAGGTCTCGCCGCCCGACGCTCATGGCTATTGCAGCTATGGCGTTTCAGTCGACTGTTCCATTGCCGCTCGCAAAAAGGCTCGCGTCGTCATTGCCGAAGTCAATAAGCAGATGCCCCGCACCCTCGGGCGCTCTTTCGTGCATGTAAGCCGGCTAGATTATATTGTCGAAACCGATAGGCCCTTGCCCGAACTGATTGAAGCACCGCCCACTAATGTGGAAGATGCCATTGGTAAGCATGTCTCGACTCTAGTGGCAGACGAAGCCACCATTCAGCTTGGTATAGGCACAATACCAAATGCGGTGCTGGCTAATTTGAGGGACAAGCGCAATCTTGGCGTTCATTCCGAGATGCTCTCTGATGGCATAGTCGATCTTATGGAATCTGGCGTGATTACCAATGACGCCAAGACCTTTTTGCCTGGTAAGTCGGCTGTTACCTTTGTCTTGGGTAGTCGTCGCCTATATGACTATGTAGATAACAATCCTGCCCTGGAATTTCAAACCAGCGATTATATTAACGACCCTTTCAATATTTCGCGCAATCATAAAATGACGGCTATCAATTCGGCTTTGCAGGTAGATCTAACCGGCCAAGTTGTGGCTGATTCTATCGGTAGTTATCTTTATAGCGGCTTTGGCGGACAGGTAGACTTTATCAGAGGCGCCAGTCGAGCCCCCGGTGGAAAGGCCATCATTGCCATGCCTTCCACTGCCCGTGGTGACACTGTCTCGCGCATCGCCGTCAATCTATCGGTGGGCAGTGGCGTGGTTACCTCTCGTGCCGATGTGCACTATGTTGTCACCGAATTTGGTGTGGCTCAACTCTATGGCAAGACTTTACGCGAGCGCACTAGAGAATTGATCAATATTGCCCATCCTAAGTTTCGAGAAGAGCTGGTTTTTGAATCAAAAAGACTTTCTTGGCTGGGCTAAGATTTTCCTGGCTTCAGCTTTTGTGACGGTGCCGAAATGTTTTTGCGTTTCTTAGCCTTTGGTCTTGTTGAAGAGTCTAAAGACAAAGAGAAAGAGTTCAGTAAGAGTATAGGAAGCCAGAGAGACACCAACCACAATTAGAGTTTCGATTGGGGTTGGCTTGGTCATGGTCAAAAGGTCTTGCAACGGCTTGAGATAAGCTGCCATAGCCAACAAAATAAGCGATGCAATAATATTCACTGCCGGCCAAGCTAGTTTCTTTACTTCATCTGCATTGCTCCACTTAAGCTGCGAGTCTTTGAACATCCAAGAAATCGACTGCAAAATAAGAGCCAGAGAGAGCGTCGAGAAAGCGACGGTTTGCAGGTTCTGACTGTTGCGTTGGAAGTGGGCGCAGTAGAGAACGGCACCGGCGACAATAAAGGCTCTTAGAACAATTTCGATAGCGGTTTCTTTATCTATCAGCTTGTCTTTGGGGTGGCGCGGCTTCATATGCATGACATCGCATCTGGTGCGGCTCACCACTATGCCTAAGCCAGGGAAAATATGCATGATTAGATTGAGCCAGAGCAGTTGCAGTGGGGTGAAGGGCAGCCCCGTGTCGAAGAGTACAGCCAGAGCCACGCAGATAACGGCAGCTAGACTGGCGGTCAGCAGATAAGCGATTGCTCTTCTGATATTGCCGTAGATTATGCGTCCTTCTTCGACAGCTTTGACAATGGTGGCAAAGTTATCGTCGGTAATCACCATAGCCGAAGCCTCGCGGGCTAGTGAAGTGCCGGTCAAGCCCATGGCTACACCTATATTGGCTTGGCGCAGGGCGGGCGCGTCGTTGACTCCGTCGCCTGTCATAGCCACAACTTCGCCTTGTTCTTGCAGGCATTGCACTACTTTCAGTTTCATTTCTGGTGTGGCTCTGGCTAGTACCCGTGCCTGCGCCAGTGCTTTGGCCAGCTCGCCTTTGTCTAAATGCTCGAGGTCGCTAAGCCTGAGAATGCGTTTGTCATCCTCCAGCAAGATTTGCTCTCGCTCGATAAGCTTAAGATCTTGGGCGATGGCTCTGGCTGTAGCCGGCTGATCACCTGTGAGCATGACCACTTTTATGCCGGCATTGTGGCAGCGTGCAATAGAGTCAGGTACAGCTTCGCGGGGGCGATCTTGCATACCGACTAAGCCGAGCAAGACAATATCGTTTTCCACTTTTTCTATACTGACAGTGTCATTTTCGGAAATTGTTTTATAACCGATAGCCAGAACACGCAGTCCCTTTTCAGCCATTTCGGCATTCTTGTGCAAAATGAAACTGCGCATTGCTTCGTCTAAAGTTTCGGTATTGCCGCCGATGGCATCCATTTCAATGCGATTGGCTATGGCTAAGACCGAGCCGGGCGAGCCCTTGATAAAAGCATAGCGCTCGCCTTGCGGACCCTGGTGAATGGTGGTCATGCGTTTGCGCTCAAGATCAAAGGGCAAATCTTGCAGGCGAGGCCAAACACAAAAGTCGGCTTGGGCGGTCAGCCCTAGCTTGGCTGCGGCAGTTAACAGAGCACCTTCGGTGGGGTCGCCGTGCACATGCCAAGTTCCTTCCTTCTCATTTTCATGTTTTTCAAGTCTGGCGTCATTGCATAGAGCCGCCGCACGCAGCAAGATCTTTAGTTCTTCTATAGCGGTTTCTTTGGCGGGCTTGCCGCTTTCCGCATCAATAAAGTCACCTTCGGGGTTATAACCCTTGCCGGTAACATAAAAATGTTCGCGGGCAAAAAGAATATCTGTCACCACCATTTGATTTTCGGTGAGGGTGCCGGTCTTATCGGTGCAAATAACTGTGGTGCAGCCTAGAGTCTCGACCGCCGCTAGATGTCTAATCAAGGCTCGGGCCTTGACCATGCGATGGGTGCCGGCTGTCAGTGCCAAGGTGGCTACTACCGGCATGCCCTCGGGGATGGCAGCAACCGCTAGGGCTACAGCAGTTTGCAGCATGAGCCAGAGATTTTCTTTATGCCAGATGCCAACCAAGGCGATAATGGTGCTGAGAATCACGGTTAGCCAGGTCAGTTGCTTTCCTAGTTCTTCCAAGCTCTCTTCTAGTGGAGTACGTCCCGAAACAGCTTCGCTGAGCAATTTGCCTAGTTTGCCAAGACGGGTGTTGTTGCCCGTGGCTGTGACAATGGCCCGTGCCCTTCCTGAAAGCACCAGGGTGCCTTGAAATAGCATGGTTTCGTCTTCACCATCGATTTCTTTATCAGTTTTGTAGACCGAGACACTTTCGCCGGTCATTGCCGACTCATCGGCCGAAAGTGAGGCCGCTTCCGCTATTTTGAGATCTGCGGGCACTCGGTCGCCGCTTTCCAATAAAATAAGATCGCCAGGAACCAACTCTTTAGCCGGCAGATCGTTTTCCAAACCGTCTCGAATCACGCGGGCTGTCGGTCCAGCCATGGCTTCTAACTTTTCTAGAGAAACTTTGGCTTTCATTTCGGTGGCGAAGCCCACCAAGGCGTTGATTAAGACGGCTATCACTATGCCGCTGCCTTGCAGATGTTCGCCACCCCAATAAGAAACCGCCGCGGCCGCTAAGAGCAAAATTACTACAGTAGATTGAAACTGTCTGATGGCAAGTGTCAGAGCGCTGCCGTCTTTCTTTGTCGATATGGCATTCTCGCCCCAGATGGCTAAGCGTGCTTTGGCTTCCTGGCAACTCAGCCCCTTTGTCAGGCTTGTCTTTTGCGCTTCTTCTATCTGCTGAATAGTTGGCTTGGTTGCTTCGGTCAATTCGATTTCCTTTCTAACATGCTTAGATTATGCAACAGCTGCTATCATTTCGAATCAGTCCAATTGCTTAGATGGTTGTGGAGGTAAATATGAAAGTACTGGTCGCAGTCGATGACAGTCACTTTGCCGACGGTGTGGCCGACTTTGTCGCCTCTCAGCCTTTTGCCGAAAACTGTTCCATTCATGTTATCTCTGTGGTTGAGAATATGCTGATAGGCAGCTATATGAGTGTTCTGCCCTCGCCAGTGATAAGCGAGATGAGAGATAAGGTGCGGGCTAAGATGAAAGAGAAGCTCGATAAAGTGCTTGAAAGGCTGGCGAAAAGCTTTGCGGCCGATAGATTAAGCAGCGAGATTTTGGAAGGCTTTCCAGCTGACGAAATTGTTGAGGCGGCCGTTCGTCTCGATGCCGATTTAATTGTTGTCGGCACCCGTGGCCGCAAAGGCATCAATCGTTTTGTCATGGGTAGTGTCTCTCAGAAGGTTCTATTGGCGGCACCTTGCAGCGTTATGATTTGTCGCTCAAAAGCCGAAACAAAGAGCCCAGAATAACCTTAACCAAAATAACCTTGAGTAAGTCCGCAATCTAGATTTCTCTTGGTTGATTTGCCAAGTATCCGAAAGAAGTATTTCAGGATAAAAGAGTCCTATTTTTAAGGCGCCGTAATAGTGTCAATCTTGGCGCTGTGGTTAGTCTCGAATCATCCTTGCTGTTCATCCCTTTTGCCGACGTTTCCAGTCGGTGCAAATGTCATGCTTTTGAAGCCTAAGCCACACAAGTCAAAGGAGTCAGGCATCATGACCAGCATGTTTTGTTATCAATGCGAGCAGACCTCCCAAGGTACCGGCTGCAACACCATGGGTGTCTGCGGAAAAGGTCCTGAGACGGCTGCTCTGCAAGATCTAATTGTCTATATATGTAAGGGTATTTCCATCTATTGCCATCGCGCCCGTTTAAAAGGAGCCATTGATGCGGCCATCGATGCGCGGGTTCTGGAAGCCCTTTTTATGACTTTGACAAATGTCAACTTTGATACAGACGAACACATTGAGTACATCAAAGAACTAAGCCTTACTTTAGAAAAAGCCAGGCAGCTTTATCTTTCTGTTTATGCCGAAGCCGAAGTGCTTACCGGCCCTGCCGTTTTTTCAATGCCCAAAGATAAGCTTTCGACCTTGGCTTTTGCCGAGACCCTAAGCATTATGTCTAAGATTGCCGCTGCCGGTGATGAAGCCCGTAGAGACCTTGTCGGCATGCAAGAACTAATCACTTATGGAGTCAAAGGTCTGGCTGCCTACGCTCATCATGCCTTGTTATTGGGCTATACAGATGCTCGCATCGCCGCCTTTATTTATGAAGCTTTCGACTATATTTGCCAAGCTGAGCAGAATCTCGGCGAGCTTTTAGCTTTGGCTTTGCGCACCGGTGAATGCAATTTGCTGGTGATGGAATTGCTTGATCGCGCCCATACCGAAACTTTTGGTCATCCCGAGCCAACCAAGGTGCGCACCACTCCGCTAAAAGGAAAGTGCATTGCCGTAAGCGGACACGACCTCAATTCTCTGCATGAGCTTCTGAAGCAGTCTGCCGGCAAAGGTGTTAATGTCTACACCCACGGCGAACTACTGCCGGCGCTTGCCTATCCGCTAATGAAGAAATATCCTCATCTGGTCGGCAATTATGGCGGTGCCTGGCAAAATCAAGTACGAGAGTTTAGCGAATTTCCAGGCTCTGTGCTGATGACGACCAATTGTCTCAAGCCGCCGGCTGATGCCTACAAAGACAGACTCTTCACCATGGACGTGGTGGGCTTTGAAGGTGTAAGAAAGATTCAAGACTATGACTTTACCCCTGTAATCGAAGCAGCCCTGGCGGCGCCTGGCTTTAGCGAAGATGCTGTTGCCAAAGAGATTATGATTGGCTTTGGTCGCAATGCAGTTTTGTCTGTAGCCGACAAGGTTATCGATGCTGTAAAAGCTGGTCAAATCAAGCATTTCTTCCTGATTGGCGGTTGTGACGGGGCTGAGTTTGCTCGCAATTATTTCAGCGAAGTAGCCGAGCAAGTACCCCAAGACTGTGTGGTCATGACTCTCGGCTGCGGTAAGTATCGCTTCAATATGGAAGAATTCGGCGATATCGGCGGTATACCTCGTTTGCTCGATATAGGGCAGTGCAATGATGCTTATTCGGCTGTGAAGATAGCTGTAGCACTTGCCGAAGCCTTTGAATGCGGCGTCAACGATTTGCCTCTATCTCTGATTATTTCTTGGTTCGAGCAGAAAGCTGTAGCTGTTCTACTGACCTTGCTGCATTTGGGCATTAAAGACATTAGACTGGGACCCAATCTTCCCGCCTTTGTCACACCCAATGTGCTGAAAGTACTTGTAGAAGGCTATGACCTTAAGCCGACCGGTAAGCCCGAAGCCGACTTGGCTGCCATTTTAGGCAAGTCCTAATCTTAAGGCTGCGTAGTTTCACCCTTTTGCACCTTCTTTAGACTGGCTATCATGTTTGAAAGCTAGTCGGAGAAGGTGCATTTGGCTTCAGAAAACGATTATCTAGATGGCCCCGTGCCCTTAGAGGCAAGGCGCAGTAGCTTCACCATGGCCCTTCTCTGGATCACAATGGTGACCGTTTTTCCCGGTGTGCTCATCGGTTTTGAATGGTTTAAGCAAGGTTATAGTCTGCGCCAGGTGATTATTTCTACTGTCTTTAGCGGGCTGCTTTTGCTGGCTTACAGCATACCCGCCGGTCTGCTTGGTGCCCATACTGGACTGAGCTACACCATGCTCAGTCGCTTGGTCTTCGGCTCGGGCGGTGCCAAATTTGTGGCTCTCAATCTGGTGCTTATTTTCATTGCCTTTTATGGACTGGCTGCCCTCTTTCTGGCTGAAGGCTTGGCTGGCTTGATTTCGCTGAAGCTGCCAATGATGTGGCTTTCGGCTATTTGTGCCGTTCTCATGGCTGCCAATAATTTCTTTGGCTTCAAAGGTGTGGCTAATTTTGCTCGCTTTGTGGCGGCACCGCTGCTTATATTATGGGTGGGCTATACATTCTTTAAGACCCTCGGCAGTTGCCCTGTCTCTATCTGGCAAGTCGGCGAGAAATGTTCGTTGGCGGCTTCTTTGACTGGAATTTCGGGTTTTGTCATAGGCTTTGCTGTTTGGGGTAATGAATGTGATTATTGGCGCTTTGGCAAAAGCAAGATTTCTACCTGCGCTTGGCCCTTGATTATTTCACTCTTGATTGGTCAGTTTATTTTCCCAATAACCGGTTATATGGTGGCATACAGCACCGGCATCACCGAATATGGTGCAGCGACCGCCTTTATGAATGACTATAGCTTTGGGGGTTTTACGGCGCTAGCCGTGCTGGTGCTTACTGTGTCATATTTTGCCGTCAACGATTCTAATTTGTTTGGTTCGGTGCAGGCTTGCATTCAACTTAAGAAACTGAGCCTGAGAGTTTGGGTGGCTATTTTAGCTGGTTTGGGTACAGTTACAGCGGCCGTACTATCGATATCGGGGGCGGCTCGATCACTTGAGGCGATTGTTTCGCTCAACTGTGTGATTTTGCCGACCGCCACTGTGGTGATGCTTTGCGAATGGTGGCTTTCGCGCCGAACAGGCAAAGGCGTCTTTGCCGTCAATCGCGATGCTCATATGAAAAGTGCGAGCACAAAGGTCTATCATCCGGCCGCCTTAACCGCTCTCATTTGCGGTATAGCAGTTGGTGTTCTGACATCGGGAGCCTTACCCCTGTTTGGCTTTAGCCTCAAGTTCGGCATTCCCAGCTTGCAGGCTTGGTTGGCTGCCGCCTTTGTCTATTTGCCGCTCAGATTTTTAGAATTGAGAGCGTATACTCTTAGTCAGTCTGGTGTGGAACTGTCAGACCAAGACCTAGTTAGAATTGAGTCTTAGGGAGCCTTAGATGACGAAGAATATGTCAAGCCCATTGCCGAGCTTTATATCAAGCCCAGTCAAGAGTCCTTGGAGAACACTCAAGAAGAAAGAAATTTATGACAATGCTTGGATAAGGGTTCAAGAGGACGATGTGATTCGCCCCGATGGTAAGCCCGGCACCTATACCACTGTTAGTTATAAAAACAAAGCTATTGGTGTCTTGCCAATAGATGAGGAAGGCAATACTTATCTGGTTGGGCAATATAGATATCCGCTTGATTTGTATAGTTGGGAAATACCTGAGGGCGGCTGCCCCCAGGGTGAAGACCCGCTCTCTGCAGCGGTGCGTGAATTGAAAGAAGAAACTGGTCTGACAGCTTCTAATTATGAGGTGCTTGGCCGGTCTTATTTGTCTAATTCGGTATCTGATGAAGAAGCTACTTACTATCTTGCCACTGGTTTGACCGAGGGTGAGGCAGAACCGGAAGGTACAGAAGACCTCGCTTTGCGTAAAGTGCCGTTTGGGCAGGCACTAGAGATGGTGGCAAGCGGCGAGATAACCGATGCGCTCAGTATCTTGGCGATTTATGCCTATGCTCAGAGGTTGAATAGGTAAAGTCTGAACTTATGTTGGTGTGCTCTCTGTGATTCACTATTGCCTGATTGTCTTTTGTCCTGAGTAGAACGGAGAGTAGACCTTTGCAGATCAAAGAAGCTCTGGCTTATTTGCGGCGACTGAGAGGCTTTCGTGAAGAGCCATACCTGCAAGCAAAATGCCTGCTTCTCAATGGTTATTTGAGAAACTCGGGATTGAAGGCAGTGGTTGTTGGCATCAGTGGCGGTATCGATTCCGCTCTTACACTGGCTATTGCAGTCAGAGCGGCGAAACTACCTGACTCTCCTATTGAGAAGATTACTGCCGCTCTTCTTCCATATCTTATTGAAGAAGGTACAAGCAACCAGCAGGTGGCAATGGACCGCGGTGAGGTTGTGGTTGAGTCTGTAAGAAGAGGCTGTGATAGCAATCTTGTTGACCTCATTAAGGTGGATCTCAGTGCCAGCTTTCAAGCAATGAAATCTGCCTTGGACGGGGCTTTTGGAGAGAAGGGCGATGACTGGGCCGCCGGTCAGTTAGTATCATATCTACGCACTCCGGCACTCTTTTACCTGACCAGCTTGCTCACTATGCAAGATAAACCGGCTATTTTGCTGGGAACAACAAACAGGGATGAAGGCGGCTATATAGGCTATTTCGGCAAGGCCGCCGACGCCATGGTTGACCTGCAATTGATTTCAGACCTGCACAAAAGTGAGGTTAGCCGGCTGGCTGAGTATTTGCATTTGCCTCAGTCGGTGATAGAAGCGACCCCTACAGGCGATATCTACGACGGTAGAACAGATGAAGAACTCATCGGTGTGCCCTATGATTTTATAGAATTTTACTCGCTCCTTCTTTCGTTGCGAGACGATAGACTAAAGAGGCACCTGAAAGATTCTCTTCGGGGCAATGCCAGGGTCGAATATGACGAATATTCAGCTCGTCTTGATAAGCTAAACCGGCAGAACTATCACAAATATGTTGCCGGGTCGACGGCAGTGCATCTAGATGTTATGGAAAGACCTGTGCCGGGCGGTTGGCGCCGAGAATTCACCGAGGATGAGCTCAAGGGTGGTATGGCTGCAGGTAAATTTGTCAATGTTTTTGTCTTGCCGCAGCCAATAATTGACCAACTAGATGAATCTCTAAAGCCCAATATAGTGCCGCAGAGAAAGCCGGTAAGCAGTTTTGAGGACTCGGCCTTCGTTATTTCGGGATTGCTTAGGGCGGAAGAATGCAGGAGTTTTGTATCCTTGCTTGATAAGCTCGAATGGGTGCCTGTCGGCTTGAACGGCATGTTGAAAGACTATCGCCCCGACATTGACCCAATCGGCTCTTACCGTGCATCTATTTTCAATGAAGACCTATCCAATATAGTTTTTCGACGCCTTTGTCTCTGCCCTGATTTCCCGCGACTGCGAATTATGCAAGAAAATACCCCGGCAGACTGGGACGATTACCCTATTTGGCGGGCGGTGGCGGTAAATCCTCTTATGCGCTTTATAAAGTATGTAGAAGGTGGGCTCTTGGTACCGCATTATGATGCACCTTTTGATTACCATGAAGGCAAACGCACCATGATGAGTCTAGTCCTTTATCTTACCGACTCCGACGCTACCCATGGTGGCGCCACTAGACTTATAAAAGACCCACAAATTGAACTGCCCTTAAAGCAGCGTGTCTATGAAGACTGGACAAGGCTTGCTCGGGATGATGAAGTTATTGCCGCACTTTCTCTCGGCGCCGGAGAAGCTCTTTTAATAGACCACCGAGTACTGCACGATTCGCAAGCGCTGAAAGGAAAAGAGGGAAAGAAAATAATTATGAGGACCGACGTGGTTTTTGAACGCTGCGGTTTGCCAAGAAAGCGCTCGCCGGGCATCTCTAAACCTCTGGGTATGCCTGAAAGAAATGGCTATGACAATTGATGCATTTCACCAGTTGAATAATTTCGAGGACCCTGAACAAGCCTCCAGAATGATCGCCAGAGCCAGTCTGGACCCCTATTACAGTCTCGTCCTGCCCCAATTAACCGGTGAAAGGGCAGAAGATACGGCCCGTAATCTATTTGAAGCTGGCTTCTTCAATGACGGTGCCACAGCGGCGGAGTTGAATTCAGCAGACTATTTCCGCCTCAATTGGCTTTGCACACCGCTGCACAAACTTGCTACAAACCTACAAGACCTTAGTCTCGCTCAAGATATATGCCCAAGTTCTTCTGACCGTCGTCTATTTGTGCTTCTTTCTACGGGGGCCTTTTGTCCGGTACACCATGGGCATATAGAGATGATGGAAATCGCTGCCCGGGCACTGAAAGCTGCTGGAAAAATTGTAATTGCAGGTTATTTATCGCCGTCCCATGATAGCTATGTCATGCCCAAGTGTCGGGAGGAGGCTTTGAGAGCCTGTCATCGCCTTCATCTGGTGCAAGAAGCCGTGAAGGGAAGTCCCTGGTTGATGGAATGCTCCTGGGAAGCTCTGGCTACCGATCGTATGGTCAACTTCACCGATGTTATATCGCGCCTAAAGCAGTATTTACTGAGAAATATTCCCCGCAGTCTTTTACCTGATTTTGTAGACCCTGATGACTGGCTGGAGGTAGCCTATGTCTTTGGTTCAGACAATGCCCGCTTTTCTCTCGCCTTCAGCCAATCAGGCAGTGCTGTTTGCGTGGCTCGCCCCGGTTGCGAAGAAGCCTTCTGGCGTTATCGACAGAGTCCGCTTTTAAGTGCGAGCATAGAAAGAGAGGAGATTCTTTTTGTAGAAGAGTCAAGCCGCAATATTTCTTCTCAGATGTTGCGATGCAGTGATTCTGCTGAGCAGATACAAGGCACCACAGCCAGTTTCTGGCTCTGGAAAGACAGGCTTATTGGGGATAAGAGTTTTTCGATATCAAAAATTGATGAACCAAGTCCGAAAAGGGCAATTATATATTTGCGGCAGGAACTGGAATGGGCGACAGGTGCCTGGCAAAAAACACATCAGGGTGTGAGGGAAGCCGGAGAGAGATTTCTGACAGACCTGCAAGAACTCTTCGCTTGCGTCCATCGCTTTGCGAAGAAACCGGATGAAGAAAGACTGGTGCAGGTGGATTTGCTAGCGCTGAAGGAACAGCTTGAGGCGGTAAAGACTCTTGCTAGAGGGCAGAAAGTAATTAGTCTTGACCCTTGCATTCCAGGTACCATTGATCTGAAAATCTCACGCGCCTTTCCATTGTCTGATGGCGGAGCTGCACCATTTTTGGTGGCCCGCCCAGGTGCCGAAGCCATTGATTTACAGCTGGATAAGATACCGGGCGGTGACTATATTCTTTTTGATGATGATATCTTTTCTGGTGCCACTGTTTTGCAAGTACAAGAATTGTTGCCTTTGCCAGTCAAGATAAGAGCAGTCTGCGCCCTGACAATTAGAGCTCGACAGAGCGGCGCTTCCATATTAGACATACTAGATAGTCGAGACTTTCTGGCTGGAAGTAGAGAAGGCGGTCTGGTTCTAAGTCTTCCCGACGGAAGCTACTGCCGCAGTCCTTATTGCTTGCCATATACCTCGCCTTCTCACAGAGCCTCAGTGCCCATAGGAGAGGAACTGCAATTCTCTCGCCGCCTCTGGCAACTCAATGCCGACTTTCACAAAGAAATAACACCTCCCATCCTGTTGAGAGAAGCCAGCCCGGCTTTTTTCAGCCTTATGCAGAAAGTTGGTTTTGCTCCTGAAACTGAAATGAGAGAGCTATGCCTCTGGCATGAGCAGATGCTGGGAACTGCAAACTAGTTTAGACAGACTTGAATTGACAGACTTGAATTGACAAAATAAATAAACAAAACTAAGGGCGAAAGATTAACGCTCTTCAAAAATCGGCCTGGCTGAAATCAGGCAGTTTACCTGTCTCAAGTATCTCTAGCCATTCTAAATGGCGCTTGCGACCAAGCTTTGCCTCATAGATGCGCACAAATTCTTTCACTGCTTCAATTTCACCCAGGTTGAACAACTCTTGCGCCAACTTGAAGGTCATCGAATTTATACCATAGCCTTCTTCCAGTTTGTGTAAGGCTGCCACCGCTAGTGATGGCTGGTGGCGGCGGCTGAAAACTAGTCCGCGCAGAGCATTAGCCGTTTGGCTATGGGCTTTGTGTATGTTGAGGTTCTCTAGATCTTCTGCGCACTTGATTGCTTTCTCAAAGTCATTTAAATAGAGAGCACATTCGCCCACATGTTCAAGATCGAGCCAGGGGGTGTGCGAGCCCAGGGCTAGAGTGATCTCGCCGTATTTTACCGTCATCTTGGCTGCTTCTTGTTTGAGGCTTTCATCAGCCGTTCTTTTGTAGGTCATAAAATTGAACAGAGCCAGATGTGAAGGCCAGCGCACATTATCCGATTCGAGTAAATGAGCCTGCTCCAGCAAGCGATTGGCTTCTTTCAGATCGCGCCAAATTAGAAAGGCACCGGCATTGCCTAAGACATTAGGTTCCGGCCGCTCCTGCGCCATTTTTTGCCAGAGTGCATTGGCCTGCGAAAATTGTTCGCTGCTCAGTCTGCCGGAGCTATTCATTAGTATCGATGCGACATAGCCGGACTGATTGGGAAAATTTTCGATGATGCCCAAGAGATGTCTGAACCAGTTGCTTGGGGCATTTGCATCTGTTTGAAATTGATAGTAGCCGAGTAACTCCAATCTACTGATTAGCTCTTGGCTCTTTTTTTCTTCAATATCCAGCTGTGTTTGGGCGTCGCTTTCCTCTGCCTTGTTTTCTAATGACATTTCAAGCCATTCTACTTGTTTGTCATTGAGCTCTTTGCCAAGGGTGTAAGCTGCCGCCCTCGCCCTTTCTTCCTCATCTTCTCTTTCTTTGATAGACTCTCTCGGCACGTCAATTAGTCTTTTGGTATCGGTTTTTACGACCGGCTAATTCATCTTGATTTGTGTTTATGTGGCTGGCGATAGCCGCAAGCAGTTTGGCTCCGCCTCTGCCGTTCATATGCACAGTGTCTCTAAAGCAGCTTAAATCGAAAGACGAATCGTTCAGATCAAGCACGTCTGCGCCCCTAGTCTTGAGGGCGATAAGCATGGCTTTGTACTCATCGTAAGAGCCCTTGGGCATGAGCTTCATATTGCTTTCGGTGAGCGGCATATTGACTATGGTTGTTTCAATGCCCAAGCTGCTGTTATATGCTAAAAGATCATCAAGGAAGGCTTGTTCAGATTTGAATACAGCTTCGTTTTTGTGGGCAAAGCGTTTCTTGTATTCGCGAGTATTGTCTTGCCACGGCAGCTTCATCTCGGGCAAAATGACGAAATTGCCCGGCTTTACCTCTTGGGCCGCCATGATGGCGTCAACTTTGTCGCCGCCATTTTTAGTCTCTTCACCACCGGTGGTGCTGTCGTTATCTGCTGCCGGCACCTTAGTCCCCAATACCCCCTCGGTATCGATGCCAAGCTGGCTCACCAATTTGTCGTAGGTGGCTTGCAAAGGCTTGGTTGCCAGCTTTTGAATCTCGTTGTGTCTGCCCCAAAGGTAAAGATATCGTTCGGCAAAGTAATTGCGTTTTTGCCAAAAGTTGAGATTTTTCTGCAAAACTTCATCCAGCGCTTCTTCACTAAGGTAGTTACGATAGTGAATGTAGGCCGGCGTAGCCGTGGGCGTATCGACTCCGCAGTCGATAAAGTCGCGCAGTGTGATACCCAATACCACTCTTTGCGGTTTACGGGTCTGGCTAAAAAGGGCTCTTTCGATAAAGTAGTGGTCAGATACCATGGCGCCGGGCAGGGCATAGTTGAAAGCTGTCTGCGTCTTACTTTCTTTACTGTTTAGCAGGGAGGCAAAGCGGCTGGAATAGGGATCAACCACAGGATCGATCAGTGTTTTCTTGTAGTCGGCTTCGGCGCAAGTAGTCGGGATCATCATAAGAGAGGATCCGAACAAAACTGTTTGGGGGGCTTGCCTTTGAGAGTCGGCAAGAAAGCGCTTAGCTCTTTGGCATTCCCAGGTGGCTTTGAACGGCAGTTCTTCAGGTGAGAGCGGCTTGAGAGGTCGTGCAAAACCTGAGACTAGATTAATGCCAAGAAATATAGCGAGAGCCAGAGGAAATGAGCAAGTAGCCAAAGACTTAAATGTCGCCTTTTCGCCGGACGCGTTTGGCGCAGTAGTTACCCAGGGCTGCTCTTCCGTCCTTATTTCTGGCTTTGTTAGGGGCTCTATTTCGGGCATCTCTGGAATTTTGAGCTCTTTTATTGTTAATTTGCGAGTTTATTTGAGATTGACTCGGGTTGTCTTAGGTTGTCTTAGGTTGTCTTAGGTTGTAAGGATTATAGAATTGGCAGATGTTTAAACCCTTAGAGCCGCTTAATTCGCGGTCAAAACAACCATGACGATTAAGGTGCGGGGGGCCCGCCAGAACAATCTCAAAGGAATAGACCTGACACTTCCTCATAATTGTCTGGTGGCTTTTACCGGTGTGTCTGGCTCGGGTAAGTCGTCTTTGGCATTTGGCACAATCTATGCCGAGGCGCAGCGCCGCTATTTCGAGACCATTGCCCCCTATGCCCGACGGTTGCTTGACCAATTGCCGCCGCCCAAGGTGCAAGAGATAAGTGGACTGCCTCCGGCTGTGGCTCTAGAGCAAAGACGGGCTGAGTTTGGTTCGGGGCAGCGCTCTACAGTCGGCACCCTCACCACTCTTTCAAACTTACTGCGCATGCTTTTCTCGCGCGCCGGCGACTATCCTGATGGGCTAGAGCACTATAAAGACAAAATCGATTCGGATCATTTTTCGGCTAATACCGCCGCCGGTGCCTGCCCTACCTGCCACGGCTTGGGTTTAATTCATACTGTGAGCGAAGCTTCGCTGGTGCCTGATCCTAATCTTTCTATTAGAGAGAAGGCTATTGCCGCCTGGCCGGGGGCCTGGCAGGGCAAGAATTATCGAGATATTCTCGCCACTCTCGGCTATGACATAGATAAGCCTTGGAAAGATCTGCCCGAGCATGAGCGCAAGTGGATTCTTTTCACTGATGAGCAGCCGGTCGTCACTGTTTATGCCGAAAGAGAAGCGCACCGCATTCAAAGACCCTATCAGGGAACCTATATGAGTGCCGCTCGTTATGTTCTGCACACATTTGGCACCACCCAGAGTGCGGCATTGCGCAAACGAGCCGAGAGGCATATGGAGAAAAGCCCCTGCAATGATTGCCGTGGCAAGAAGCTGAAAGCCGATGCTCTGGCGATTAAGGTGGCCGGTTATGATATCGCCGAGTTGACTTCCTTGCCTTTGCGGCGCTTGCCCGATATTCTGCAGAAGCACCTGGATGGCGATGGAAGCAGGGCTGCGAAGTCGGATAAGAACGATTCGGCGCGGCTGCAAGTGGCTAAGTTATTGGTGGATGACCTTTGCGCCCGATTAGCTTTGTTGCAAAAGCTCGGTCTCGACTATCTTAGTCTAGAGCGCACTACAGCCTCTCTGTCTGCCGGCGAGTTGCAGCGCTTGCGCTTGACCGGCTTATTGCGCTCGGGTTTGTTTGGTGTTGTCTATGTGCTCGACGAACCTTCTGCCGGCTTGCACCCAGCAGATAGTGAAGCTCTTTATGAAATGCTCAAGAGCCTCAAAGAGATGGGCAATACAGTCTTTGTTGTTGAGCATGAAATGTCATTGGTGCGAAAGTCAGACTTTTTAGTTGATATCGGACCTGGTGCCGGTGACCTAGGCGGCGAGCTTATTTATAGCGGTAGCGTCGATGGTATCAAAGCCATTGGCACCTCTCAGACGGCGCGTTTTCTTTTCCCCTCCAAGCCAAGTAAAGCAAAAAAGGTGGAGCGCCTTAAACCTGAGCATTGGCTTGAGCTTTCTGGCATTACCAGGCACAATCTCAAAGACCTGGCAGTCAGCTTTCCCCTCGGTCTATTTACTGCCGTAACCGGTGTCTCCGGCTCGGGAAAGTCAACTTTGGTCAGTCAGATTTTGTCTGAAGTTCTGCAGAAACATATTAGTTCTAAAGCCAATTCTAAAACCAGTATAGAAGCAGATAGCGAAGAAGATGATGATGAAACAACCGAACTGGTCGATGTCAGTCAAGTGAAGTGCGCCGGCTTGCAGGCGGTCAAACGCTTGGTATTGGTTGATCAAAAGCCTATTGGGCGCACGCCGCGCTCTAATCTTGCCACCTATACAGGTTTGTTCGACCATGTGCGCAAACTCTTTGCGGCGACAGCCGCAGCCCAAGCTTTAGGCTTCAAGGCTGGACATTTTTCTTTCAACGTAGACGGCGGGCGCTGTCCCGACTGCGAAGGGGAAGGCTATGTAGCTGTGGAACTATTGTTCTTGCCCGGTGTTTATGCTCCCTGCTCTCATTGTTCTGGTTCTAGGTATAAGGCAGAGACTCTCAAGGTGCTCTATGAGGGCGAGACCATAGCCTCGGTGCTTGATATGACTGTTGATGCCGCCGCTAAGTTTTTTGCCTCTATAGATAGTAAGGGTGGTGCGGTGCTTTCAATTAGGCGGTCGCTTGCCACCTTGCAGCAGGTTGGTCTTGGTTATCTAAAGCTGGGGCAGCCTGCCACCGAGCTATCAGGTGGCGAAGCTCAGCGCATTAGACTGGCCTATGAATTGCAGCGCGAAGAAAAGGGCGGCACTGTTTATATCTTGGATGAGCCGACCACTGGTTTGCATCCTGCCGATGTTGAAAAGTTGGTTGAACAACTAAGGGTTTTGGTCGACCGCGGCAGCACTGTGATTGTTGTAGAACACGATATGGACGTAATTAGTCGCTGTGACTGGGTTATAGATATGGGTCCTGGGGCTGGCGATAACGGCGGTCGGCTCATCGCCCAAGGTTGTCCTGAAGACATAGTGAAGATGGGCTCTTCCAGCGGCGGCAAGACTTATATTTATCTTGGCGAGAAATTGGCTGAATTAGGTTAGAATCTAGCTATGTTCAACAGAGATGAATTAGATCGACAGATTGACGCCTTTCTTTCTTGCCAGGCTTTTGCCGTTGCCGGTGCCAGCGAAGATCGGCGCAAGTATGGCAACAAGGTTTTTTTGTGTTATCTGCAGAATGAAAGATTAGCCTATCCGGTTAACCCTAAGCTTGAAACTGTTTTAGGACATAAAGCCTACAAGAAGCTCAAGGACCTGCCGGCTGGTAAAAACGCTTTGTCTATAATTACACCGCCGCCGGTGACCGAGGTTTTGGTGCAAGAAGCCATAGATTGCGGCATCAAGGATATTTGGATGCAGCCCGGTGCAGAGAGTAGCCTCTCTGTTAGAATGGCGAAGGAAGCTGGGCTGAATGTAATCTATGGTGGTCCATGTTTATTAGTGGTTCTCGGTTATCGCGAAAGTTTCGGCTAAACCTCAGAATTATCAGGAATATCAGAAATTTGCCAGAAAATAAGACAGCGGCTGTGTCGCTATTCTTTCTAGTCGGCTTTACTTTTGGTATGCCTGCTCTGGCGGGCGAAGCAGATTCTTCTGGTTCTACTGATGTGTCATCTCCGTCTTCTTCTCAGTCGGCTTTACTTTTGGTGACTCCAGTTCTCAAAAAGGCTGTCGACAAACGTCTGACCGAATGGAGAAGCTTTAAGAAGCTTTCTTTGGCTCCCTCTGAAGCCCTTTGTCTTTTCCTAGGGGAGCGCATCTCTCAAGCCTCGGTCGATAAGCCTTTGCTTTGCGATAATCTGGCGGTGGCCGAAACTGAGGTATATATTAGGGCGAGCGCTCGGGCACAAGGGGCGCCAGCCCAGAGTGCTATTAGCCGTCATTTCTTTGAGGGTGAGAATCATGGCATTGTTGCTTTCATGGTTGAAGTCAAGCCAAAGGCGATAGAAGAATCGGTCGCCGCCGATGATGATGTACCGGTATTACATATGGTGGCGCCAGGCGCCGCTGACGCCGCTGTTGCTCGTCAAGTCAGAGCTCGTCAAAAGCCAGAGGTGTGCAAGCGCATCGGGGTGGCAGAGGTTAGCAGCCAGAATTGCCAGGGCAAAAGTCAGAAGTATTATGAACCGCATGGGACAGATAGAATTGCCTTCGCTGGCGAAAGTAAGATTGCAGTAGGTAGTGGGCGCATGTTGCGTTGGTATAAACCTCTAGTTGAGCTGGCAAGCAATAATCCAGATTGTCTAGACACTGTATTTCCCACCGGTGCTGATGGCAAGCTCTTCTTGTTGGCGCAAAAGACCGGCAGGGCGACTATTTGTGCCAAAGATGTTGATGGCGAGTATATTGTCTTGCACTTCGAAGCTGTTGATGAGCAAGATTTAGCTGATGATATGGATAACCCCGCTCACTCGCAGTCGCAGTCGCGGGCACCGGAATCTAAATTCCCTGATATAGATAGACCGGCTCTCGCTTATGGCATCTGGATGAAAGGCTATAGCTACAAGATAAGCAAAAATTCCGCCGCTAAAGTGGTCTCTAATCAAGACTTAACTAGAGTGATCGTACCTGACCCGTCGATGACTAGGGTGACTTTGTTGAACCCAAGATCTTTCTTGATTGAGCCCCTTAGAGTCGGCGCGACCACGATCTTTGTCAGTGATCGGCAAGGAAAGCATGCCAGAATCAAGCTCGTTGTTTTGGATAGTAGCTCAGGCACAGTACCGCTTCTGCAGCCTTCTAATGTTGGCACGGTAAAGAAGAAAAGAAAACCTGTGGAAGTAGAGCTTTGGGAGGGTGGGCTGAAAGATGTGCTTAGGCTTTCCCTGTAGTCTATCGGTAGCCTAGATGATCATCGGGATAAGTCTTGATGCGCTCTAGAGCCTGCTTCTTTGCTTGGGTTAGTTTGTTAGCGTCTAAGAGTTGTTCAAATTCTTTGTATTTTTGCAGCGGCGCAGCAGCCTCGCTTGGCAAGGGTGCAGACTGAAATAGAGCAGTGATAACCGCCAGAAGTAGAAAATATCGGTGTCTTTTCAGCTGCAATTTCATCCAACGTTTTCTTGTATCGTTTATGATATATGAAAGCCCAATTATGCGGAAAGAGCCTCGTGAAAAAGGTCAGTTTTTTTCCTTGCATACGCCTTTTGTCTCTGACCAGTCTGGGGCTGTGCAGCGTGCTTTTGAGTTGCCTGCCTGCTTTTGCTGCTCAAACAGAGTGGCTTTTGGTGCAAAAGCACGAGGCTCGTATCACTTTGACTGTTCGCTTGAGCGAGAAAGCCTTTCGCGCTGAAATGCAGCCGCATGGTTGCGTCATTTTAGCTCGTCATCCCGACTGGAAAGTGCATTGTTTTAGACCAAAAGAAAAGGTTGAGTGGATAGGTCAGATTAAGGACTTCAGCTCGATGGTTATGACTAATCCTTATGCCGTTCCTAAGCAGGTGGAGCGCTTTCGGCTGCCAAGCTCTTTCGAGAATGGGCAGCAGTTCGGATTCAAGACCAGAATTTACAACACCAAGACTTCTTCAATTGTGGTGGCTGACGAGATCAAGGTTGAACCGGAAATATGCGAGGTTTATTCCCGCTTGGTAAGTACTCCCTTTTTTGAGGCGATTCCACTCTATTATGAGTATTTTGCCAGAGGGCATGCTATTTCAGCCAAGTCAAAGGAAAACTGGATAAATACCGGCATTGCCAATGATATTCGGCAGGGTAAGATTGTTAAACTGACAACTTTATCTTGTAAGAGAGTGCCCTACAGTGCTCAAGATTTCCAGCTGCCCAAGGGGTTTGAAAGAAAGGTCGATCTACTTGATGTTTCCTATTCACCTGGAGAGCGCGAGCAAATCGGCGATTTCATAGATAGCGTCGGATTTGAATCGCGTCTAGATGATCGCAGTCGCAAGACTGAAAAAAGACCGGAGCATCGTTGAGGTGGGGCTTATTTTGAGCAGATTCTTTCGGCTGTCTTATCTGGTTTTCGTCCTGGTGTTATTCTTTCAGTGCACATCAGTCGCGGTGCTTGCTGCACCTCAAGAATGGGTGCTTGAGCAAAAGCAAGAAGCCAATTATCTGAAAGTTTGGTTGACCGAGAAAGCCATAGCTATAGCGACTGAACCAATGGGCTGTCATTTCGTAGTCAAGGCGCCTGACTATAAAGTGCATTGCTTCCGCCCAAAAGAAAAGGTCGAATGGATTGGTGAGATAGCTGATTTCAATTCGATTGTTTTGACCAGTCCCTGGGCCAGTATCGATCCAAAGCAAGAAAGGCGGAAGATTGCTAAAGAAGCTTTGTCTAAGCGGGTGAAAGTCGGCGAAAGCAAAATTTGTGGACTGAAATGTTCCAAATATGTGGTGCGAAATACCGAGAGCTATGCCTGCGACGAGATTTTGGTGGCTGACCCGATTCTAGATTTTTACAAGCGTCTGGTTTTTTCGCCGAGGCTTGGTTCCTTACCACTGCGCTGTTACAGTTATACGCGTGGTCAGGATTTGAAAAGACTGCCAAAGAGCATGTCCTTTCAGATTGATGACAGTATGCTTGCCGACTTGCGAAGTGGCAAGTTGCTTAAACTTGATACTACAAGCTGTAAGAAGATTCCCTATAACCCCAAAGACTTTGCAGTGCCTGCCGGGCTTAAGCGCAAAGTTGATCTTATTGAAGTTTCTTACTCTCCCGGTCAAAGGGACCAAATTGAGTCGATGATGGACAATATCGTCTTTGAATCTAAGATTGGGCGCGATCCTAGTCAAAGCAAGGCATCTAGCAAGTCATCTGGCAAGTCTGGCGAGTCGGGAAAGCCTGTCAAACCGTGAGCCACTAAGATGAACAAGCCTGATTAGTAGGTCTCCGGAAGGAAATAATCTAATTTGCTTTCCAAGGTGATAAAGTGACGGTTTCTCGGTCGGGCTGGTTCAATAGGGACCCGCTTGTAGCACTTGGCGCTATCGGCTCGGAAACTCGCTCAAACAGTTCAAACAGTCCAATAAGTTCAAACCGTTCTAACAGAGGTTCAAATATGACCCAAGCTACTCTTTGCGAAAAAGTGACAGAAAAACAGGCTTACGCTCTAGGTATGGAAGCCTATCTCTACTTCTTCCCCTTGGTATTGATGGAGTTGACCCGCCGTCAGACAACTAACGCCCCTGCCGGTGTGCGTGCCGGTTTTGGTCCCGCAAATAGCTTTTCTCATATGCGCGCCTATCCTACTGCCGATTTTCGCGCAGTAGTTCGTCCCAATTTCGACACACTCTATAGTTCCGGTTGGGTTGATATCAGCAATGAGCCGGTCATTCTCTCTATTCCAGATTTTGGCGATAGATACTACCTTATGCCGATCCTGGACATGTGGTCTGATGTCATCGCCGTTCCCGGCTGGCGCACCACCGGCAACAAACCTCAAAACTACGCTTTGGTCATGCCTGGCTATAAAGGCAGCTTGCCTGAAGGCGTCGAGCCTATTGAGGTAAGCACCAGCAATCTTTGGGTGATTGGTCGAATCAAGACCGACGGACCGGCCGATTATGCCGCCGTGCATGCCTTGCAAGACAAGGTCAAGCTGGTGCCGCTATCGCATTGGGGCAATGACTACACCCCCGAATTGAAAGTTGATGCCTCGGTAGATATGAAGACACCGCCGCTGGATGCCATAGTCGGAATGTCTCACGATGATTATTTTGGTCTTGCCGCTACTCTCTGGCAGAAGCACAAACCCCATGTTTCTGATTGGTCTACAGTAGCGCGCTTGAAGCGTGCTGGTTTTGCCGGTGCCAAGTTCGACCTTTCTGCTTGGGATACCGCCTTGGTTGCTGCCTATAAGAAAGGTGCCAGCGATGCCTTAAAAGTCATGAAAGAGAAGACAAAAGATACTGGTACTCCGGTCAATGGTTGGGCAATGAATACCAACACAATGGGTGTATACGGTAACTTCTATTTCAAACGCGCCATTGTTGCCCTTGTTGGTCTTGGTGCCAACCAACCGGAAGACGCTATCTATCCTTTGAACTTTGCTGATGCCGATGGAAAGCCACTCACTGGCGAGAATAAATATGTCTTGCACTTCGACAAAGCGCAACTGCCCCCGGTGGCAGCCTTCTGGTCTGTCACCATGTATGATGCCGATGGCTTCCAGGTGGCCAATTCACTAGATCGCTTTGCTGTAAGCTCATGGATGCCGTTCAAATACAATAGCGATGGCTCTCTTGATCTCTATATCCAGCATGAGAATCCTGGTGCTGATAAAGAAGCCAACTGGTTGCCTGCACCGGCATCCGGCGTGCTGGGCGTGACCATGCGCCTTTATGCTCCTGATTTTGCCGCCTTGAGCGGTGATTGGGTGCCGCCGGCGATCAAGAAAGTATAGAGTTTCTAGGCTCTATAGCTTCTAAAAAATAGGGAGGGACGTCAAAGTAATGGATTATCCAGCGCGGGCGTCCCTTTCTCTTTGTTTCAGTCGACTTTTCTGCTCTTTTTCTTTGCTTCTTGTTCTATTCAATGCTCCCGACTCGGTCTTTGCCCAGTCCCCAGTTCAGACTACAGATCAGTCTACAAATCAGTCTACAAGTCAGTCTACAGATCAGGCTGAAGAACAGTGGCTGGAATTTGAAGATGCGCAGTCGCCAGTGACTTTTCTCTATCCCAAAGATTGGCAAGTAAAGCTCGATAAGTCGAATGGGCGAATTGATATAAAAGCACCAGATGGAGCCATGCTTTCCTGGCTTCTCTTTGCCGTTTCGGACTCTGAAGCTAGTAAACTTCCCCCAGAGAAATTCGTCTCTCTATTTCTCAAAGCTTTGGTGCCGCAGAGTTGGTCGACTGCGCAATTGGTCGGCAAACAGATTTATAGAGCTGAATACAAAGGTGACAGCGAAGCAGGCTCGGCCTTGCTTTTCTTGTCGCCTGCTATTTCCAGTCAGTCAGCATTCTCTGGTCGGCTCTGTTTATTTATTGCCCCTCCAGCCGCCCCAGACCACAAAGAGACATTCGCTGAGATTCTCTCTTCTTTCTCGCTTTCCCAACATTCTGCTTTTACCAAGCAGAATGATACAGCTGAGAATACTCTTGCTACTGATTGGACTCGCTATACCGACCCGGCTGAGGGCGCCTTTTCGCTTGATGTACCGAGCAATTGGACTGTTCAGGGGCGCCTTGATCGTTTCAGTGCATTAGATGTTAGACCCTGGGTAAAGGCGGTCTCGCCTGACCAGATGGTGACTGCCTTTATCGGCGACGGCAAGTTGGCGCCTTGCACCATGCCTAATGCCACCCTGAGCAGTTTGGGCTTTTATAGCGGCAAAAACTATAATGGCAGTCTTGTCTTAGATTATATTCCGGCGCGCCGCTTTGCCGAAAAATACGCCCGCAGCAACTTAAGTAAGTTCATTTCTGATTTGACTGTAGTGGATGCGCAAGACCATCCTGAGATTGCCGTCGCCGTTAATGGTACTGTCGGTGCTACCAGATCTGAGGCAGCCACAATCAAGTTGACCGGCATGTACGGAAATATTCCTGCTGTCGCCTATTATTTAGCAGTGACCAAGGCGACCGTAGCCCATGGTACAGGAATGTGGTGGGTGACAAAGATTGCCGGAGTGGTGGCGCCGGCTGAACGAGACAGTGAGGCTCTCGGTGTGATCTTGCGGATGCTGCAATCTTTCGAGGTCGATCAAGCTTGGGCTGCTAATTCATTGCGCAATACAGTCAATGTCTCCAATCACTATAGGCAGGTCAGTCAGCAAATATCTAAGTCGATTTCAGACCGCTATTGGTCTCAGCAGGCGCATAATGAACGCATGAATCAAGCTTATTGGAACCAACAGGCTTCGCAGGATAGAAGTCATGACGGTTTCTCCAACTATATTAGAGGTGTCGAAAATGTTTATGATCCAAATAGCGGCACTGCATACAAAGTTCAATACGGTCCGCAAGAGCATTATATCGACTCGAGCGGCAGCTATATTCTTGGTACTGATAATGGTGCCGCCCCTGACTGGACCAAGCTCATTTCTATTCCATAAATTCGGCTTCTGATGGTGCCTTGCTGCTGGTTAATCGATAATTGCCTTGCGGGTTGACGTTGATGCCGCCGAAAGCTTCCGGTTTATCGCATTTGACTTCGCAGATACCCTTTTTGAACATAAAGAATAGTTTGAAGCCCTCTTCCTGGTGGGAGGCTGCGCCGTTTTGGCAATTGATTATGCCAGCCGCTTCGCCGGTATTTACCTGTCCCTCATTACTGCCTTCCCAGGTTGAATTGAGCAGAAAGCGATACTTCTCTCCAGATATTCTTTTCATCAAGAGAAGCCCCGCCGATTTACCGCTGCGCATTTGGTAGCTTCCTGTCAGATCTATTTGTTGTGCGCTTTTGCTTGATTTGACTTTTGTTTCTTTGGCAGTAGTAGCTGGCATGGTCAGACAAGCGAGTGCCATAAACGGCAATAGTGTTTTGTAAATGAGGCTTATGCGATGAGACATTATCTTTCCCGATTATCTTTTAGTGATCATAGCTTTAAGCAGGTCCATAAACAGATCTTAATTCTCAAGATGATACATCTTTTTTGCAGATTATCGGATTGCAGATTTTCAGATTGCATTGGCTGGCAGCTTTTCTTAAAGCCAGAAATTTGTGGTCATCATGAAACTTATGAGACTTATACCTATCTGAAGACAAAGGAATAGGACAAGCACAGCAATAGCCGGCGAGCGTTTTCCTTTCCATCTTGGTGATAGAAGTATGTAGAGCGCTGTAAGAAAAAGTACTATCTCAGAGAACTGAGCCAGTAGTTCTAGTACCTTTGTATACCATTCATTACTGTAGCTAAAGTGATTGGAATTATCTTGGTCCCGGTGCGATGTCACATAGGTTGCCCAAAATGGCAAGCTTAATGTGGGTGCAAGTGCCTTAGACAAGTTGCAGAGGTCGACGATACCGAGTTTTCGATGAGTAAGTACGAGAGCTACTATGGCAACTACCACGATAGGTAGCATCACCGGTGAGAAAATTGAGATGGAGCTAGCGAGCACGCCGTCAAGCAATACTCTACATGAGTCCAAACCCCAGACAAGGGGCTCGCGCTTTAGGTTCCAGGTCTGGGGAAGAACCTTGTAGATTCCGTGCGCACAGCAAACTAAATTTACTGCCAGCAGTGCTCTAAAAAGATTCAGGCACAAAGTGGAATAGTCAAAGTTTTTAAGGCAAGCTGTAAAATAAGCTGGTCTTTTAAAATAACCTGTTCTTTTAAAATAACTTGATTTCATGGCGGCTCTCGCTGGTGCTTTGCTTGACCTATTCTCGTGTGAGAAGCCGGAGCTGAATTTATGCAGCAATCACTTAATAAACTGTGTGGTTTGGTATAGAGCCTGTTGTTGCAACTAAAGCCAGCTATTGGCTGTCGGCATCGTTGCTGCTAAATATTGAAGGTAAATCAGACAGCCAATCAGAGTTAGTATCGAAAAGGCAAAGAGTATTTCGCTCCTGGTCTCTTTGTCTATTAGATGAAAGACCAATATGGTGGCAATAGGAATAAATGCTGCTTGAAAGAGAGAGGCAAGAATAGTAGAGACCCAGGGTTTCAGTCCTAAATATGAAAGTTCATAATTTTGTCTAGCTATCGAAACATAAGCCCCCCAGCCGGCTATAGGAAATGCGCCTAGAAGAGGAGATAAAAGAAGTATGTGTCTTTTGCTAGGCTTTCTTGGTCTGTAGTGCCAGGCGCAGATAATTGCTGAAATGAATGCTGGCGTGACTAGAAATAGGTTGGGGGAACGGAAGAGAAGGTAGATATAGGCTATGCCGTTGAGCAGGCTTAAAGCAGTCAATTGGAAAAGCTTGGGCAGATCAGCAACTTGCAGCTGTAGGTGTCCGGAAATCGGACCGCATAGCTTATACACGCAAAAGCCTACGTAAGAGGCAAGCGTGACTGCTATTTGAACTATTATCTTTCTCTTGAAGTGCAAGGCTTAATTCGGAATCGGTATGCCTTCGTTGGGTATGATGCGCATGTCGACATTGAAGAAGATTTTCTCTGTGGAAGTAAGCCCGTGGGTGCTCACTTTGATTGGCACATGCCATTTAGGAAAAGGCATGTCGGGCACCAGACAGGTGATGCTCGATGGACTGGCGCTGACTATTTGAGCTTTGTAATCGCCAAATTTTACTTCGTTCTCGGCAGCATTAGCTGAAAAACCGCTGCCGCTCAAGATTACTGGATGCTGCGGTGGGGACGACAGCATGTCGATATTGGTGATCTTGGGAGTGGCGCGGACTTGTACATTGAACGGGGCGCTGGTAACAGCATTTACTGAAACTGTCAGAGACTGGCTTCCGGAAGCAATTTTGCTAGGCAACTTAAACTGAATTTGCTTGCTTGCGACGTTTAGAGGTTTGAATTGCTTTCCTCCTAGATTGACGCGCACTGCCTCCTTGGCTTCGCCAAAACTGTTGCCTGCTATAGTTATATCTTCGCCGACACCTAAAGGCTGGGGCTGTACTGATGCAATCACAGGGCGTTCGATATGCACTTTCATATTGACCCATGCACCGGAAGGACCAAAAGCTTGCACGGTGATGAGTGTATTGCCTGCTGCCACCTTGCCAGTTAAGTTACTTTCCCAGATGCCGTTACCGTCAAAGTCTTTAATGCTCGCATAGGGCTTACCGGCCAGACTGACCTTGATGTCGCTTGCCTTGGGACGTCCTTCCGCGCCATTTGTCAATCTGAGCAAGAGCTTGGCTTTTTCTTGACCAGGTTTGAGATTGAGATGATGGTTCCAGGTATGCCAGGCGCCTGCTCTAGTCACCATTGGTTTTGAGTCTTGCAGTAAAAATAGGTCTTCAGCTTGGGCTAGTGCCGGTTTGGTTGAGGAGGTTGCCAGAGCCGTTAAGGCTAGGGCGGCATAGAAACTATTTTTCGTTAAATACATGACTTTACCGTGGTTAGTCCGACCAGCATAGTTTAACTGCTTTGCAAGATGACCGTCATTCATGACCTACTTGCTAGCAAGCCTGAAACACAAGAAGCTTGCTGCCCCACTGCTTGTGCTGTAGGCTTAGACAGTCAATTGGGTGTTTGATTTGATGATGAAAATTTGGAGTTCCGCCAAACTAGTTACTGCCCTTGTTTTCTTGTTTGGTCTGGTCTATTCGCCTGTCCAAATTATGCTACCGGCATCGGCCAATCTAGATAAGCAATTGAACCAGCAGATTTCTGGTATTGCCTCGTCTTTTAACGGACGCTTGGGCGTTGGTGTTGTCGATATCGATTCGGGCGAGGCTTATTTCTTGAACGGCAGCGATAACTTTCGTATGCAGAGTGTAGCCAAGATGCTCGTTGCTATAGCCATATTGAGACAAGTTGATGCAGGCAAGTTGAAACTTAGTCAAGATGTGCCTGTGTCGTCTAAAGAAATTGACGAGATTGGCAAGGCGGCTTTGCCGGAGAATTTATCTCGTGGCACCAAGTCGCTCAAGCTTTCTTATTTGATTGAGCGGTCTATGCTAAAGAGCAATAACGGCACAAGCGATGTTCTCACACGCTTACTAGGAGGACCGGCGGCGGTCGACAAAACCTTCAAAGCACTGGGTTTTCTTGCCATCAGGGTAGACCGTTACGAAAGACAGGTCTCTGCATTTGATGACTCCAATAGTGGTGCCGCATTGTTAGATAGTGCCACGCCCGAAGACATTTGTTCGCTTTTGCAGATGTTGCATCAGGGACTGCTTTTGAAACCTGCCTCGGCTAATTATCTATTAGATTTGATGAGGCGTTGTCAGACCGGGGACAATCGTCTTAGGGCTGGGCTGTCCGCCGGTTGGACTATTGCCGAAAAGACTGGCACGGGGCGCATCGCCAAGGGGCTTAGTGTTTCGACTAATGACGTGGGCATACTTACTTCGCCCAAGAGGCACAGTTATGCAGTGGCTGTTTTTGTGGCAGATGCAAAACTCAGCCGCGCTCAGTGTGAAGAAAAAATCGCTCAAGTGGCTAAGGCAATTTGTACTTTGCCCTAGATATCGAGACTGTCTTTGCGATTGACCTAGGTGGTTGCTGTTGCTTTGATTGAGTTTTGAACTTTGGTTTCTTGTTCTTTTAAATGGGGCGCGGTTCATCATTAAGTTGATGAACCGCGCCCTGTCAGTTGCTCTTTTTTATTTGAGGTCGAAACGGTCTAGATTCATGACTTTTGTCCAGGCTTTGACAAAGTCTTGCACAAACTTGGTCTGTCCATCATCAGAGGCGTAGACTTCTGCCACCGCCCGCAGTTCCGAACTTGAACCAAAGATAAGGTCTGCTGGTGTGGCAGTCCACTTCAGTTTGCCGGTTTTGCGATCTAGTCCTTCATAGACACCTTCGCTCTTTGCAGACTTGGACCATTTTGTAGACATGTCGAGCAAATTGACAAAGAAGTCATTTGAAAGTGTGCCTGGTCTAGCGGTCAGCACTCCATTTTGTGAATGACCTTGGTTGGCATCGAGGGCGCGCATACCGCCCACCAACACGGTCATCTCGGGCACTGTCAGCTTGAGGAAACCGGCTCTCTCAACCAATGCTTCAGCCGGAGATTTTTTATTGCCCTCGGCATAATAATTGCGGAAGCCGTCGGCTTTTGGTTCGAGCAAGCCCATTGATGCTACATCGGTCTGTTCTTGCGAAGCGTCGGTGCGACCTATTGCAAACGGTACTTTTATATCCACTCCTGCTTTCTTGGCTGCCGATTCTATGGCGGCATTTCCGGCTAGAACTATCAGGTCTGCCATAGAGACTTTCTTGCCGTCTTTGTTTTGGCTGTTGAAGTCTTTTTGCACAGATTCAAGGGCTTTCAATACTTTCGCTAGTTCAGTGGGATCGTTGACCGCCCAGCTCTTTTGCGGCTCCAGTCTGATGCGACCGCCATTAGCGCCGCCTCTTTTGTCGGTGCCTCTAAAGCAAGCTGCTGCACCCCAGGCTGTTCTCACCAAATCATTGTTAGATACGCCGGTGGCCAAGATCTTCGATTTGAGGTTTTCCACATCTGCTTGATCAATAGATTTGTAGTCGGCTTTAGGTATGGGATCTTGCCAGATAAGAGATTCTTTCGGCGCCTCCGAGCCCAAGTAGCGCGAACTTGGTCCGAAATCTCGGTGGGTTAATTTGAACCAGGCTTTAGCAAAAGCCAGTTTAAATTCATCCGGATTTTGCTGGAAGCGCTTGGCTATTTTGCTGTACTCGGGATCCATCTTCATGGACAAATCTGTGGTGAACATCATTGGTGGATGCTTTTTCTTGGGATCGTGCGCATCAGGCACTAGGTCCGCCGCCGCCTTATCTTTAGGGGTCCACTGATGTGCTCCTGCCGGGCTGGTAGTTAGAACCCAGTCGAAACCAAAGAGATTATCTAGATATTGAGTGGTGAAGTTGACCGGATCACGCGACCAAGCGCCCTCTAGACCACTGGTGATTGTGTCTTTACCTTTGCCGGTGCCGTACTTGTTTACCCAGCCAAAACCTTGTTGTTCAACACCTTCACCGGCTGGTGCTGGTCCGACGTATTTATCGGGCGAGGCGGCGCCATGCGCCTTACCAAAGGTGTGACCGCCGGCGATGAGCGCCACTGTTTCTTCGTCGTTCATAGCCATTCTGCCAAAGGCTTCGCGAATATCATGGGCGGCGGCAAGCGGGTCGGGGTTGCCGTTTGGTCCCTCTGGGTTGACATAGATCAAGCCCATTTGGGTGGCTGCCAGCGGTTTTGCTAGTTTGCCAGAGGCGTCGCGGTTATTCGACATAAATTTCTCGCCGCTGCCCCAAAAGATCATGTCTGGTTCCCAGTCATCGGGACGTCCACCGGCAAAGCCATAGGTTTTGAAGCCCATTGATTCGAGGGCGACATTGCCTGCCAGGACCATGAGGTCGCCCCATGATAGTTTTTGACCGTATTTCTTTTTGACCGGCCACAAAAGTCGGCGAGCTTTATCGAGGTTGGCGTTGTCGGGCCAGCTATTGAGCGGTTCAAATCTTTGCTGACCGCCGCTTGCGCCGCCACGTCCGTCATAAACACGATAAGTGCCGGCGCTGTGCCAAGCCATTCTTATAAAGAATGGACCATAATTGCCATAGTCGGCCGGCCACCAGTCTTGCGATGTGGTCAGTACTTTTTTGATATCTTCTTTTACTTCTTTTAGATCGAGAGTTTCGAACTCTTTTGCATAGTTGAAGTCGCGACCAAGTGGATTCGATTCTGGTGAATTTTGTCTGAGCGAGGAAACATCAAGTCTTTCAGGCCACCAGAATGAATTTGATCTGGGGGCGTCTTCAGCCATTGCCGGTAAACTTTGCGAAAGTATTGACAAAGTTATTGCCTGAAGAACTACCAAACTTCTCGTTCTTTTTTGCATTTGACGGAGTCCTTTTGTTTGTGTTTTTGCTTGTGTCTTTGGTTGTGTGAGTTTAGACGAGCAAATCTAGCGGCATCGAAACTTTAGCATCGATGCAGTACAAAAATTTGCTTTGCCACATTGATCAGGATTCTTGTTTTGGTTGACCTTGTTTTGGTTCGCCAAAGAATGTCACCGTGTAGTTAGAGACTTTGTAATTGTCGTCAAGGCTCTTATCTAACGATGGCACTGCTTCGAAAGGAATATCGTAGATACAACCGTTTTTTGTATCGACGAAATGGTGATGGCGCTCAGTGTTGGCATCGTACCTGGCACAACCACCTGGTTCTGTGTAGACTTCCTGGATTACCCCTGCTTCTACAAGAGTGTGGAGAGTGTTGTATACCGTTGCCCTAGAAAGCTGAACCGGCAAGGCATTAGCTACAGCTTCCAAGACCTGGTCGGCTGTAGGATGCGACTTTGTGTTCAGCAGGTATTCGGTAATCACCACACGCTGAGGAGTGGGCCTAACACCGCGAGAAGCCAAAACTGTTTCTGCCGTGTCCACAGATATTCCTCTTCCGGTTACACTATTTAGACTAACTCTAAGATTGTTATGTGTCAAGAAAGGGGGCTGCTAACTGTAACCTAAATATGGTGAAGGTTTTGCCCCTTTAGTCGGCTGGCAGGCGAAATTTCTAACATTAAACGAGATGTCAACCCAATTTATGTAGTTGGTTCATTTGGTTTCTTTCGACTTTAGATAATCGAGCGCTGCCTTAAGCTGAATGTCTTCTGGCGAGTTCATTTGCACATCTTTTGGCAAGGTGACTTTTAGGTCCGGCGCTATTCCATATTTACGATTGTGGGCATCACCCGGCCAGGTGCCATTAGGGGTGAAATACTGGAAGTTGGTTACCTTGAGCCAGCTGCCATCGGGCAAGCCATTTCTAAAGGTGATTTGACCTATGCCTTTGCCATAGGTCTGGTTTCCAATGACATAGGCTTCTTTATTGTCTTTCATGGCTCCTGTCAAAAGTTCAGAGGCCGAGGCAGAATTTTCGTTGACCAAAATTACGACCGGCTTGTCCACCAGGTCGGGGTGCCGCTGCATGAGCGCCCCCTCGAATGGTTTGCCTTGGGGATCGCTGTCATACTTGCTAGATAACTGGATGCCCTTGTCATTGAGGGTATAGTTTGTTGTTTCAAAATCGACCGCATCAGGGTCGGCAGCGCGAGTGCGTGTGCGTAGCATTTCACCTTTGGTCATAAACAGTGAGCCTGTTTTAAGCGCCTCCATGACGAAGCCGCCCGGATTATTGCGCAAGTCCAAGATATAGCCTTTTGCATCGGGGTGCCCTTGAATGGCTGCTTTCACTTCATCTGATGTGTCGGACTGTCCGAAAGTTTGTACCGATAGATGCAGATAGCCATCGCGCATTTCGCTCTTTACTGCAGGAAAGTCAATCAAGGCGCGGGTCATCTCTACTACTTCTTCTTTGCCCTGTCTTTCCACTGTCAGCTTTACTTTGGTACCGACCTCTCCTCTTATAAGCTTGGCGGTATCAGTGGCGGTTTCAGTGTCAATTGGCTCGTTGTCTACTTTGACAATACGGTCGCCTGCCTTTAGCCCGCCCGCCAGGGCCGGTGAGTTCTCAACAACTTTGTTTATGACAATCTGATTGGGCTCAACTGCTTTGTCAACTGCTTTGTCAACTGCTTTGTCAGATGTTTTGTCAGTTGCTATGTCAGTTGCGGCAGCGGGACCTTTCTTGGGGCTGTTGTCTTTGAGCTCGATGCCAATACCACTGATCTCGCCATTCTCAGATCGCAAAATTTCGACTGTTTCGGGCTTCGTAATTACGTCGGTATAGTCGTCTTGTAATGTTTTCAGGGCTTCGTCGGCATACTTAACGGCATCGGCATCGCTCTTGATAGAACAGTTGTATTTGCTCTTTATCTCTTGTACTTGGGTGGCAGTCAGTCGCGAAGGGTCATAAAAGTTTTCGAGGGCGCGGTTGACTAGCTTAAGATATGGCACAGAGCTGGGACAGCTATTGCCGTCCTGCGGTTTGACGGGCTGATTTGCCGAGGCTGATAAGTCGGCATCGGCATAGAGATTCTCTGCCGCTCGCTTTTTCTCTTGTGCCTCAACCTGCTCGGGGCGGGCTTGGTGTGCATCTCTTTTCTGAGAGTCTAAATAGGAGTCTGCCAATTGCAATTGCTCCGCCGCTATTATCTTTCCACTATTTCAAGCTTTCCGCTATTTCCATCTGATCTCGTCTGACTCCAATTGACAGAGTAGATGTAGAAACGTGGCTCGAAAATGGTGAGATTACGGCTGAGCGTAAGATTACGCTGCCCTTGCTATTTACTGAGCTGTAGGTGGAACTTTGGTTGGAGCTTTGGTTGGAACTTTGATTGGAGCTTTGGTTGGAGCTTTGATTGGAGCTTTGATTGGAGCTTTGATTGGAGCTTTGATTGGAACTTTGGTTGGAGCTTTGGTTTAGATAGGGCTTTAGTTTAGATAGAGCTTTAGTTAGAGCTGAGTTAGATGGTCGCTTTCTAAAGCGATCAACATTACTGTGCCTATTATTAATATTGAAAGGGCGGGCAATCTCTGCGATTTGAAAGTGGGGGCAAAAATTGCTGGAATCAGCGCAATTACAGGCGGGATGAAAGCGCTTGTGATTAGCTTCTGATAGATGGCGTATTGCCATTGTGGTGCTGTCTGGAAGTCGGCGGCTCCAATAATATGGCTGGTATCGCCGCCGACCACGCCCAGTTGCAAGCCCCAGGCTAAGATGGCAAAAGCCGGCAAAAATGGAATGGCTAATTGCAAAAGGTGAAAGCTTAGTTTAGGCGGTTCTCTAAACATCGAAAATGCAATCCACATTGCCACAAGGGCAATTGGGGTAATGATTGCAACTACCAGAGCTTCTTTGAACATGCCGGGCAAGAGTGCTGAAAAGTCAATGAACTTGAACCAGTCAGGTGGTGCCAAAGTCTCAAAATAGCGCATACTGTGCAGGATAAAAATTAAGTCGGCACAAACCAACTGCAATAAACTGTAAGTGGTGTTTCGGCTTTCTTCCACTGCTCTTACCAGTTTGGTAGCACTTATAAGTGTTATACCCCGGCTTGGTAGGCTATTCAAGTTAATGTCCCCTTGCCCCTATCTATCGCCAGCGCCTAACTATTGCCTTGCCTTTGAACGGTCTCGGCTGCGTATTGAGCAGAGAAACCCTCTTGAGCGGGGGCTTCTTTAGTTTGAACTGCCTTGGTATCGGTGCATAATGCTGGTGACAGTGTTTTTGTTACGGGAGTGTTTTTTTCGGGAGTGTTCTCATTTGACCGAGCTTAATCATTCTCAGGCTGTGATTCATAAGGCTCGCGGTCTTGATTTTGCTGAACTGATGGACGGACTTGAACGGGCCTGCAAGCAAGGCACTGTGGTTGAGACAAGGAGCAAAGATGGCTTGTCGCTTTTTGTCTATACCTCTAAGTGTGTCTATGAGAAACAATGGGATGACTTCTCTATTTTAGCTCGAGGCCTGATTCTCGACTTGGCTGACAAGAGATTGATTGCCACACCTTTTCCTAAGTTCTTCAACCTTGGTGAAGGTGATTCGGTGTGGCCTTTGGGCGCGTTTGAGACCTTTGAGAAAGTAGACGGCAGCTTAATAATCGTCTTTTTTCATCGCGGGCGGTGGCAGTGTGCCACCAAGGGTTCTTTCTATTCAGACCAAGCACTTTGGGCGCAGGCTCGTCTTGAAAGTAGAGATCTTTCGTCTTTGGATAAGGGTACCACTTTTCTGTTTGAAGCTATATATCCTGAAAATAGGATTGTCATTCGCTATGAAGAGTCTGCCCTTGTGCTCTTGGGCGCTTACGATGAAGCCGGTTCTGAGCTGAACTATAATCAATTAAAGGTCGTTTCTGATGCGCTCGGTTTTCCGCTTGCTAAACGCTTTGATTTTCAATCTTTGCATGAACTAAGTGAGAGTGCGCGATCTTTAGGATTGATACAGGAAGGCTTTGTGGTTCGCTTTGCTGATGGTCTGCGTTTGAAAGTCAAGACCGATGATTATTTGCGTATACACAGCATGATTTCGCGGGTGACGCCACTTGCTATTTGGGAGCACCTAGTGGGCGGCGCTGATCTTGAATCTATTCGCCGAGAGTTGCCTGAAGAGTTTTGGCAAGATTTTGATCAGATTGTCAGCCTATTGAGAGAGCAATTTGATAAACAGGCCAATAGGGCAAGAGAGCTTGTGGCTACACTTGCTCATCTGACAGACAAAGAAATAGGGTTGCGTCTAGCAGAGTTCGACGCGAGTTTACGCCCATTTATTTTTGCTTGTCGAAAAGAAGGCTTAAATTTCCCAGGTGCAGGAGCCAGTCAAACAATACTGAGGCAGATAAGACCAGTGCGCAACTATCTGCCTGGATATTTGCCCGGTCGTGCTATGCAAAGAGTGCAAGAAGAAATATAGTGGCGGGCTATGTGACTGCAATGATTATCTATGTAACTGAGATTGTCGTCTCTAGCGTGTGAACTGAACCGCTTTCAATTCTGATTTTGTTTTTGAGAGCATTTGCCGATTCGACACAGACAAAGTCCTTCCATTCTTCTGCTTCTAGATCTGTCATTTTGCCCGCTAGTTTTTGCCAGGGGTTCCAAACCACTGTAGTCAGAGAATTGCTCTTTTCAATATGAATTGTTCTTTGCCAAACTCGGTCTTCGATGGCAATTTTGCTGGTGGTATCAATATAAGGTCTATCGGTCTCACCCTTAAGTATGAGCTTTTCTTCCTCTTGCACTTTTTCTTTCATGTCGTCTGTTTTGTCAAAATAAGTGGTGCCTTTTAGTCCGCTGATTTCTATTTCTCTCACGTCGCTGACAGCCAAATAAGAGTGAAAAGCATCTTCTATATAAACTGGCTTTGCACTTAGATTTGTAAAACTAAGTTTTAGGGAGAGAACGTGACCCAGTTTGACTTCTAAGGTTAGCTCGCAGTCGCTGTAACCGAGGGCGGTGGTGTCTGCGTTGGCTTTTAGCGAAAGTACGAGTTTGGTGGTGTCACCTAGGGTGGTGGCATCAACTAGCTGCCATATGGAAGTGCGGGCGAAACCATGTGATGGACCGTCTGTGTGCTCGTCGAGTGGGTTAGCGGTTCTGGCGCCGAACCAAGGTGCAATCAAGGGGATGCCACCCCTGATTGCTTTGCCCTGTTGAAAGGCTGATTTCTTACTGAGGAACAAGACTGGCTTTTGGTCTTTCGGCTGCCAGGCTGTTAGATGTGCGCCTTGCAAAAATAATTCGGCACTGCAAGCTTGATTTTTGATTTTTAGCTTCTCCAGCTCGCCCTGTTTTGTTATTTGATGCACTGTCGGCGGTTCCTTTGCTTATTTGATTTTGGATAGAACTTCACGATATTGCTCTAGGTAGATTCTGCGCTCAGCATCTGTTTTTTGAGCTGCTGACCAGGCGATAAAGGGTGGAAGAATCTCACAGCCGACAAAGCCAAAAATGCCATGATTGAGCGGGGCAAGAACTTGATTGATGTCTCCGTGGCCTGCGCCTGGTTGGAATTCTTCTTCACCGGCTCCAGTTGTAAGAGATAGCATTGCTTTCTTGCCCTTGAGAATCCCTTTCTCATACCAGAGTCCTTCATCATATATTTTGCCCATGGCAAAGACCCTGTCTACCCAACCTTTCATGATTGCCGGTACAGAGAACCACCACAACGGAAATTGAAAAATCAAGAGATCACACCAGTAAAGCTTTTCAATTTCTAGGGCAATATCCGGGCTGAAAGTATTGTGCTTTGCTGCGTGAACTTCTTCAGCTTGCTGTTTGAAGTATTCGGGGTCGGCAATGGTGGTGAAATTTCTGCGGTCTGAGACCGGGTCAAAGTTCATCCTGTAGAGGTCCGAACCCTTGAATTCATGCCCTGGTTGGCTAAAGACATCTTTTGCCACATCATACATGGCGCCGTTGAAGCTTTTTCTTTCCGGGTGGGCGAGAACAGCTAGCGTCTTCATTTATTCTCCTTCGGCTGTGGCGAAAAATTTTGTCTGTTTTTTTGTAAGCCTATCGATATCGATAAGCTTACAAATTTACTGTTATCGAATCTAATTTCAGATGAGTAGATCGTAGACCAGTCGTCTAGTTCGGTCAAGGCTTCTTGAGAAATTTGTGAGCATTTGACTTTGTAAGTCTATCGATATCGATTGGCTTACAAAACTGAAGCACTTGAATTTGATCTTTACCGGAGCGTGACGCCTTATGTCTTAGGTCAGTAAGACGAAGAAAGAAAGGAAGGTTGGAGTCTTTGCGAAGACTCCAACCTTCCTCAATAAGGCAGCGTATTTCTATAGAACTTGGCTTTGCACAAGTCTACTTGGAATAGATCTTTTCTTTCTCGTATTCTTTGCCCGCAGCAGTAGTCCCGCTAGTGGTTATCACTTTTGTAGCTGTTTCACCCTGCCCCGCAGTTACAGTCTTGTTGCGGTCAAAAGTACCGCCGTTGGCGGTGGTGCCGGTGGTGGTGACATTTTTGTCATAGCCTTCACCTTGTCCGGCAGTTACAGTCTTGTTGCGGTCAAAAGTACCGCCGTTGGCGGTGGTGCCGGTGGTGGTGACATTTTTGTCATAGCCTTCACCTTGTCCAGCAGTTACAGTCTTATTGCGGTCAAAAGTACCGCCGTTGGCGGTGGTGCCGGTGGTGGTGACATTTTTGTCATAGCCTTCACCTTGTCCGGCAGTTACAGTCTTGTTGCGGTCAAAAGTACCGCCGTTGGCGGTGGTCCCGGTAGTAGTGACAGTTTTGTCGAAGCCTTCACCTTTACTATAGGTTACTGTCTTGTCTCGCTCGTAGCTGCCTCCGTTTGCAGTAGTTCCGTCTGTGCTAATTGTTTTGGTTAAACCCTCTCCTTTCTCATAAGACATTGAACGTTCGCGATCATAGGTGCCACCATTTTTTGTTTCGCCACTGTGCGAGTAGTTTCTTACCATTTTGCTTGAATCTAGAGTGTTGGCTTGAATTTGATTTTGAGTGCCGGTTCGCGTCGATTGTGCCTGATTTGCGCCGTTCATTCTTGCTTGTCCGCCTAGCGCGCCTTGTCCGCCGCCGAAGCGCTGTCTAAAAGAATTGATTTGGCCTTGAGAAATCTCGCCTCTTGAGAGTCTGTCTCTAAAGTTTTGGGCTCTAGAACCTAGTTCGCCGTTGAGATTGCCTCCGCGCCAGGATTGCAGATGAGAGCCGCCTTCTCTTCCCATGCCTTCATTTAGATTACCTTTTAGATTACTTCTGAGCGCGCCGCTCAAGCCGGCTGCTCCCGCTCCTGTTCCGCGCAGGCCAGCGGCCCTACCACCTCTACCGCCACCGCCACGACCGCCGCCGCCTCTCGCATCTGCTGAACAGTCTGAAAAAGTCATACCGATTGTCAGTGCCATAAGTAGATAGCTAGAAATCTGGCGGAAGTTCATATTGGTAAATCCTATATTTTGAGGGGATGATTTATAAACGTTGTTTTGAGTCAAAAAGTTCAAATTTTCTTGCAGAAATAATCTTAATTCTGAAGTGCTCTGGCTGTCATATTGTCCGAAATGCCCAACTAATTTGGTTTTCACTGTGTCCGCAGGCTTTTCCGGTGTCAAAAAAGTCCGCCTGGGGCATATAAATAGATGAAAGGCCCGCCAATTATTGGCTATAGCATCTGCGAACGCTTTAGTTGAGACCGATGACAGAAAAACAAGGCGACAAAGTCCTTCCCCAGCCTCAGAAAGATGAGCCCTCGACTCTAGGGCTTGTTTCTGAGTGGTTAGGTTTGAGCTCGCCGAGAACCAAAGATACGAGCAATAAGCCGCTCTTTGGTGTCGATGGCAAGGGAATCAAATCTGATGCTGTTGTGCAAGGCGATATAAACAATTGCTTCTTTATGGCTCCTTTGTCCAGCCTTGCTCAAGCCGATCCTCAGGTCATTCGAGAAAGCATCAAGCAGAATGGCGACGGCTCATACACAGTCACTTTTGCCGGTGCCAGAGACAAGCCTCAGCTTGTTCAGCCCTTGACTTTAGAAGAACAGCGCAAGTTCGCTCAGACCGGGCCCGGCGGCGTTTGGCCCGCTGTGATGGAAAAGGCATTTGGGCAGTATCTAAAGAACAATCCAGAGGAGCGCGAACGAATCTTGGGGCATTCAGCCGGCTGGTTCTTGGATAGTGCGCAAGAGTATGCAGACAGTGGTAAAGCCACCGAAGTGCTGAAGCTTCTCACTGGATATATGCCTGGTGGCATAAAGTTGAAAGACTCTCATAATGTAGACGGCGTACAGAGGCTACTGCAGGACAACTTCAAGGATGGCAAAGCCCTACCGGTGGTGGCAGGAATTGCGGCAGGGAATGAGTCAGCTCTGTCTAAAGGGTTGCATCCTGAGCATGATTACAGCGTGCTCGGATATGCTGATGGCATAGTGACTGTTCGCGACCCACGCGGTCGAACCGAACTAAATATCTCTGGTAAGCGTATGGAAAGTAAAGAAGGTGTCTTCAAGATGACAGTGCAAGATTTTGCAAAAGCTTTTGATGAGGTTTTGGTTGGCCGAAATAAGCCTGTCTTGGGCGGCAACGGTGCCCTCATAATGAAACCTCTAAGGTTGAAACCCTGAGTCAACTTGGTGCTCCTTCGATGAATTGAAATGTGGTTGAGAATTCGGGTTGAATGAGGACTCTGTGAAATTTATACTCTGTGGAATTTAAACTCAGTACAATTTAGAGCTCAGCTCAATCTAAAACTCGGCGCAATCTAAAGACCAGTGCAATTGATAACTCAGTGATGAAAGTTTGAATTTTGGGAAACTATGATACCGGACCGCAATAAGTTCACTCCAGCCGAACTAAAGATAATCGATAAATATCGCACTCCCAGGCAGGTGCAGCAGTACCTGCGCACCCTTGCCTATAACCGCGCTAGTACCATCTATTCATTTCGTGAAGTGGTGCGGCACAAGACGGCACATTGTCTAGAAGGTGCACTTGCCGCTGCTGCTATTCTTGAGCAGCATGGCTATCCGCCCCTATTGATGAGTCTTGAGTCGGTGGATAACTTAGACCACGTGCTATTTGTTTTTAAGGCCGACACAGGTTGGGGCGCTGTCGGGCGCTCACGTGATACAGGGTTGCATGGCAGGCGTCCAGTATTTAGAAGCGCGCGCGATCTCGCGCTCAGCTATTTTGACCCCTATGTCGACTATACCGGTCGTATCACCGCCTATGGTATCGTCAATCTAAATGACCTTTCTCGCTGCAATTGGCGATTTTCAGATTCAAAGCTTTCTCGGGTGGAGAATTATTTGATTGAATGCGAGCATACAGACATCGTTTCGTCTGAGCGGCGCTATCAGAAACTGTTGAAGAAATTTACCGAATTCAAAGCTAAGTATCCAAATAGGCAAGTTACTTATTTCGATAATCGTGATACTTGGATGTGAGAATTGCCAAATAAAAAGCCGCCCCGTTAAGGACGGCAATTTAACCGAAGCTTTTGCTCCGCTTTGATCCTGCCCGGTAGGATTCGAACCTACGACCTCATGGTTCGTAGCCATGATATTTGCGAGTTTATTGAGTTTTCGGATTTTTCGCCTGAGTGCTCAAAAGTATAGCCTAGCAAGGGATTGTGGTTATTTGGAGCTTCTTGGCAGGCTGGGAAAGTTTAGCAAATTATGCGAAAATTCATGCGGAATACATGCGGAAAATTTCAAGATGCAAAAACGCTTCCCATTTGCCGAATCTAAACTAAAGGGATTACAGGGCGAGCCTGGACAAAAACAGACCTGGTTTTTTGACGAGAAAGTTGAAGGGCTTGCTCTGGTTGTGACCGGCGGTGGCGCTAAGGTCTTTTACTATAAGAAATGGACCGGGGACGGCAAGATCGAGAAGAAGCTAGGGAGGTTTGACCCGGATGCTAGACAGCAAGCCGATTTCAAGGCAGATCCGACTATTGCTCTCTACAAGAACGCCACGCTGGGGTTAGAAGATGCTAGACAATTGGCAAGGGCTGTAACCAGCGAGCTATCGTCCGGGCGCAACCCGTGGCAGCAGCGGGAGCGGTACGCGCCCAAGGCACTAACCGTTGCTGAGATGTTCGATATATACGTCAGAGACCATCTCGAAGGCAAACGAAAGAGAGTGGCGGAGGCAAAAGCGGAATTTGAAAGAGACTGCTTAGAACGATTCGGAGACCTCGCATTAGCCGACATTGATGGGGCGACTGCGAGGGCATGGCACAAAAAGCTAACAATCGACAAAGGTCCGTACACTGCAAACAGACGGATACAACTAATGCGAGCGCTCTACAACAAAGCGGTCAAATGGCAACTTTATGAGGGCACTAACCCTTTCGCCAACGTAGCCCTGAACCCCGAGAAGGAACGCCAAAATACAATTACTGAGAAGCAGCTTGCCGACCTGTGGAACGCCCTTGAATCGAGCGGCAACAGTCTTGTAAGAGATTGGGGGCGACTGCTTTTGTTGACCGGTGCAAGAAAATCCGAATTGTGTCGGATGCGATGGGATTGCCTAGACTTGAACGCCGGACGTTGGCTTATCGAGGACACCAAGAATGGCGAAGCGAGGACCGTCGCATTAGGTGACATCGAAGTGGAAATACTCAAGGAGCGGGCTAAGAGTATCGAGTCGCCTTGGGTCTTTCCTTCATCAAATGGCAAACCACTCAAAGACCCTAAGAAGGGTTGGAGTACTGTCAGACTTGCGGCTGGAGTTCCTGACTTCACAATTCACGACGCTAGACGGCAACTTGGGACAATGCTTGCGAGGTCAGGCGCAGATTTAAAAGTGGTGCAGAAGGCGCTAGGGCACAAAGACATCAAAACGACGATGAAACACTACAGGGTCGCGAGCGAAGATGACCAGCGCGAAGCGAAAACCGCAGCGAGGGGCGCGTTTCTAAGTATTGCCGAAGCCACTAAGGGCGGTGCAGGAGAGCGGATTGAGTAGCCGTGATTCCAGCTAACCAAATCTTTACAATGAGCTCGTATATGAGCCAGGTGAGGCGATGGTAGGAAGTGTATATAAAATTTGGGTTGCGCTAGTTTCGCCACCCATGCAACGCAACGGATAGTATGTCCTTTGCGTTGCTTTCTGGGTTTGTGAGACCAACTGTGAATATGACAAAAACCCGCATGGTATCTGGGGTGTGGTGGTTGTTCTTTTGTGTTTTCCTTAGTTTCCGCGATTTAATCTGCATTTTCCTAGAAATTTTCGACCCTTACGGCTACGCTGAGTTCAATCGAAGTCGCAGAAAAACCCATATGCAAATACAGCCCATATACAAGTTGGGCTCTAATGCTTTGCGATGGAGACGGAAGAGAAAAGGAGAAACAGAATGAACGAACATCAAGCATCTAGGAATACACAGCAGAGATATGAGCGTACGGCAGCGGCGAACTACGTAGGACTTAAACCAAGGACGTTAGCCATTTGGGCAAGCAAGACGTTCAGAAAGAAGAACAATGGCAGAACACCAATACCGTTCTATAAAATCGGTAGCCGTGTCTTTTACATACAAGCCGACCTCGATGAGTACCTAAGTCGGTGTAGGGTCAGTTAGTCAGTAGTTAGATAGCCACAAAGAGAAAACTGCAGATTGCCCGCCACTACCCGTGGCGGCACCTTGCGCTGGAGAAACACATTACAAACAGGCACCGGTGTTACAGCACCAGTGCCTTTCTTGGAGGTCTAAAAATGTACGAACAACTAGATAATAACACGAACAAAGTCGACAGCACAATCTCGGTATACACGGATGAAGCAAAACCACTTAATTTGCTTTCCGAGGTTGAGGGAAACAGCCAAGAATCCCCACAGGATGACTTTTCACCTTATTCTGGCTCTTTTGCGGGTGACGTTGATTATTCGTTTCTCGACTCAGAACACCTGACCCTTAATCCTCGTTTCCTTCCGAGTTGGCTTAAGGACTACTGCATAGCATTAGCCGATAATCTGCTTGTGCCGGTCGCTCTACCAACCCAATACGTTTTAGCTATTCTGTCTACAGCGCTTGCAGATAAGGCTATGGTGGAAGGACGGACGACTCAGCACCAAGTACCGCCGATCTTTTGGGCACTCACGGCGCTAGAACCAGGTGGCGGGAAAAGTCCAACAGTAAAAGCCCTACGCAAGCCAATAGAGTTATACCAAGCGCGTAAGAATAGAGAGACGAAGGCTTCGCGCTTGAGGAGTCAAATGGAGGCGAAGGCAGCGGAGTCAAAGTTAAAGAAGATAACAGAACAGCCGAGTGAAACTGAGACTAACGATACCGAGCTATTAGAGATAGAAAGAGCACGACGCGGCATTATACCAGCGCTATCTATGTACTTAGACAGCAGCACAACAGAAGGGCTCAAGAAGCAGCTGCAAGAACAAGGCGGCAAGGTCGCTATTCTTACAGATGAAGGCGGCGTTTTCGACATCATAAGCGGGCTCTACAGTGGTGGACAGTCTGACATCGATATATTACTCCAAGGCTATGACGGCGCCATCGTAAGGACCGCCAGAGCCGGTGAGGGTGCCATCGAAGTAGCGGCACATATTCCCATGGGTATTACAGTGCAACCGGAGACGTTAAAGGCGCTCGGGTCAAAGAACGGTGCAAAGAGCACGTTCAAGGGAAGGGGGCTGTATGGTCGTTTCTTTTGGTGTCTGCCCACCTCGACAGTGGGCACTAGGGCGGGTCAAGAGTCGAAACCAATCAGCGCCGATATAGAGCGAGTTTACCTCGAAAACATGAACAGGCTGCTTGAACTCCCGCTGGAGCATGAGGATACGGTTGAGGGGGCTATGACAAAGGCGGTGCTTAAACTGTCCGATGCAGCAAGAAGCGAATATGTCAGATTCTGGGACAATATTGAGGAGAGGCACGGGCAACCCAGACCAGGGGACGCATGTGAGAGGGATTTGGCATTTATACAGGACTGGTCAACAAAGCTACAGTCCGCGGTGTTGAGAATTGCTGGGATTCTTCATTACGCCAAGCACTTTGAACAAGCGCCGAGAATAGAAATCAGCGAAGAGACTATGAAGGAGTCTATCGACTTTTGCCACCAGTCAATACCTCACGCAAAAGCAGCTTATACCTTGATGCTAGGAGAAAAGGGTGGTAATCAGAATAAAGAGGCGTCCACCCTGTATAGACTGCTTCTTTGTTCGCCTGGGATGACTCAGTTCGATAAAGAGCAGATAACAAGCATGATAAATAATATGGAAGACTCTCATTTGAAGGTTTCGAAAGGTGAGTTGAGTAGGGCCTTATCGACTCTTGAGACTCACAAAATACTTGCTAAGCGCAGATTGCAAACCGGTGGCAGACCAAAGGATGTATGGTTCGTCAATCCCTCCATTTACAGGGAACGCCCGAAATAAGGCGTAAAGCCCATGGGCTGGGCTTGTCTGGTCTTTTGTAAATTTGTAGAAAGTCTGGGAAAGTTGATTTGAGTTCAGGATAGCGCCTCAAAGAGACCGAATCTGCTCCAGAAGCCAGTCCTTTTACGCTGAGAACGGTTGGATGTCCTTTCGCTGCATTTTCGTTGCAATTAGGTCTCTAAGCGTTATTTACAGCGGAGGTCATGCTAAGCACTCTAGTTTGCCCTTTGAAAAGTTGCGCAAAAGTTGCCCGCTTGTTGTAAACCCGCTGCGCAATCCCCACCACTTGGCGTATATACGACTTTTCTTTATCAACAAAACACAGACAAGTTTTCTACAGGGGATATTCGGACAGGGTTTAAGTTTCAAGGCTTATCTACCAAAATTGGCTTCCCCTCCTACTTCTATATAACTAAATTTATTGAACTAACAAGAGTAGAAATGCTAAAGATGGCTCAGGCTGCCAAAAATATGATGGAAAGAAGTTGAAAAGGCGGTATTATAAGGACGTCTATTTGTTTTTTGTTCAGGGTTAGGCAGCGGTTATTTCCGCTGTCCAAGAGTGTTTTGCGAAAATTTTTGGAGGTCTATGACTAACATTCAAAAAGATAAACTCTTCGCTGATTATGTTTTGTATATTGACGAAAGCGGCAGCTCACACCCAAAGGACAGCTACCCGTATTTTTCGATGGGTGGAATTCTGTTGTACCACGAAGATAAGAAGCAAATTGATAGGCTAGTGTTTGATTTTAAGCAAAGATGGAGTATTGGCGGACCTCTTCACTCTCACGAAATTCGGCACAGAATCAACCACTTTGAGTGGCTTAAATCATCGAGCAGTGCTTCTGAATTCTATGAGGAGCTCAGTGAGCTTATTCGTGATGCGCCAGTAATTGTGGTCGGGTGTGTAGTCAATAAAGAAGGCTATTTTAGGCGCTATGAACAGCAATACCTAAGTGATATTTGGGATATGAGAAAGTCGGTTTTCGCAATAGTAATAGAACGGTCTGTAAAGGTGATCGATGTTTTGGGGGGCAGGCGCATGGCAGTAAGGTTTGAGCCCAGTACATCACGTTTTAATAACATGCTCGTAGAGATACACAGAGGCTTGGTCAGGGAAGGTATGCCCTTCGACAAAACCAATTCGTCGAAGCATAGACCTCTTTCACGAGAATGTCTAAAGGCAAGACTGGCAGATATACAACGAAGAGACAAGAGCAGCAATCTGATGCAACTCGCAGACTTATGCTTGTATCCGCTAGTTAGAAAGATCGATAACCCTGACGATAAAGCTTACAAGATATTACAATCTAAGCTAAGCGACAACGTAGAAAAAAACAGAGCCGATGAACTTGGGGTCAAGTATTTTTGCTTCTAGACAACAAAACCCGGTCGAATAACCGGGTTTGCCGCACCATAACGATGAAGGGCCTAAGCCACCCTCACCTTACATCATAGAGGAAAAGCTGTCAATTATTAGGTTTATGGCAGTTTTGGATGTCAGTAAACTCAAGCTCAGCGGAGCTCTCAAGGCTCTCTGAGGGTGCGATAAAGAGCGAAAAATTTGCGACAAGCTTGCAACTCCCATCTTCTTATGCACCCCATATCTGCAGGGCTCGGAGTAACAAACAACAACTGGTTTAGAAGCTGGAGGGGGGGGGAAGCGGAAACGGGCGTAACAGTAAGGGAATTGTGCGAGTGCTTGACCTGATAGCAGAAGACAGGGTACAAGGAAAGAAGGATTTTTGGGTGGTTTACGCTAGTCATTCCTGATTAAGTTGCTCCACCAACTGCGCAGAGTTAATCTTTCGCGATCCGCTCGAGGAACGTTGCTCTCGCTTCCTATTTCTATTTGGTTGCTTCTGGATGCCTGAGTCGTAATAGTTGGTTGGTTACTCTTCATGTTTAATTTACTGGTTTCCTCCAGCGGTGCATCTATTGCCGCTGGCTCATTGAGATCAGGGATCGCAGCTGAAGCTGCGATCCCGAGAAGCTCGGTCAGCATGAGTTCAAATTCAAGAGTAATGTCACGAGCTAGAGACAGCGCGTGCGCTATCTCGTGGAGAAGAACGCCCAGAAATCTCTGGCGATTGGAAAGTACTGACCGTTTGATAACAATTTCGGCGCCATTCCATATTCCATTTGCGTCAGTCTCATTGTGTTCACAAGAACGCATAGTTTCAGAAATTCGAACGTCTTGAACGATTGCTGGGCGACCGCCGATTAGGTCAAAAACCTTATCAGTTAGTTCGAAAGTCGCTCGTTCGAGTGGTGTTAGGTCTTCTATTGGCACGTACTTGAATACAAAACTTTCATTCCGGGCTTGAGCATAGTCGGATAGGAGCATTACATTGCTGTTAGCCTTGTATGCTTCTGACTCGACTTTATCTTTCAGTTTCTCGGGGATCGTGATTATCTGAATCCCATCATTCTGAGCAGATCTAATCAGATTAGCACTTTCAGTTCGTTCAGTGTCGGTTACGTATACCACCTTTTTTTGTGACTGGAGTAGCTGGCACGCGTGTGCTTGCACTTCGATCCAATTTAGTTCGTCGTGATTTTTCGCAGTTGCAAGCAGCTCCAATTCTTGGGCTAATAATCTGGCAATAGATTGACTCTTCGCAGAGAGAAGCATTGCCTTTACACGGTCTGAATAAGCGCTTCTTCCTACATTCATGCGCTCACGATTTAGAGCCTTGCGGATAGCCGAGTTTGGCAAAGTGATGTTGTAGGAGAATATGAAATTATCTTCTCTGGCTATTTGCAAGCCATTTAAATAGATAGATGATTCCGCGCCCACTTTCAATAAGATGTCGCCATAAGATGTAGCTTCTACAGTCTCTGAGTTTTGAAAGGCTAGAAACATTGCCTTAGCTTTCTCGACGTGGAGAGTCTGGCAGTTTGTTAACGTAATCTCTGTTCCAACGACTTCTGGGCTAGCGGGTGGTTCAACACAAGCATGAAGCGTAAGGAGTTCTTCGAACTCATGCTTCGAGCTTCGCTCTAGAGAAATCCGCCCATGGCGAGACTTGATGGAGACTCGGATGTTATGCCTCCAAAGTGTAGCTAGCGCATCTTTCAGCCCTACACCAAACTTGCCTATGACGCGGGCAGAATTTAGCTTCTCTGGGTTCTCATTCTGAATGAGGTGCTCATAGGAAAGACCGCGACCGAAATCTCGAATTATCCATTCGTCCTTGGCTTTCTCATAAATTTGGATGGCAGGCGTATGTGTGAGTGTCTGTTCGTCTAGCGCATTTGAAATGAGTTCTCTTATTGCGTGGGCTGGTTCCCAAGACTCCAATACTTCATCAATATTTAAATCAAAACGCCTAATCATCTCACCCTCCGTGGCATGTTTCTTCTCAAGGAAGTAGGATAGTTGAGTTGGTTTTGTTTACCTAAGGCAAATAAGTATCGTAGACTACATCCGCATAGAATCCAAAATATAGCCGAAATTGACCATCGTAGCAAGGTGTGGCAGCTAACTTGGATACCGTCGTTTGGGCGATAGCACTTTTGTGGCAACTTAGGTGACCTCTAGGGAGAGAGGGTGATTCGCCTCTGGGGCGTGTCTAGTGGCAGTCTGCAATGGTCAATTCTTCTATGCTTAAAGACTAAGCAAAATTAGCCAAAATAAAGTGCCTTATCAGCCTTCTCGCCTAACCTATAAAAACTGCTACAAATTTTTGTCGCGAGTCGAACGACATCCGGGGGGCGGAGTCGTTCGCTAGGCGGGGGGTACCCCGGGTACAGTCCCTCACCCCTACACGGACCACACCTCGCACACTTCTTGCAAGCATTGATGGCGAGCCGGTCTTGATGAATTGTATCTATTGGCATAGCCGCGAAACCTAGTCGGGCAGCCGGTCTTGTGAGATTATTTGTGTGTTGAACGTCCGTTATGAGTACAGGCAAAACGGACACCAAAAGCAGTATCACGCGATAAGCCATACCAGGCACAAAATTTGATAGGTCAAACCGGACAGCAACAAAGAGGGGCGAATAAAATGAGAGCTGTAATCTACGCAAGAGTGAGCACAAAAGACCAAGACACCACAAGACAGGTAAGCGACCTGCAAGCCTTTGCAGCACGCGCCGGGTATGAAGTAGTCGCCGTGATGCAAGAGAAAGCCAGCGGCGCCAAGAACGACCGCGCAGAAAGAGTGAAGATACTCAAGATGGCACAGGCAAGAATGATTGATGTAGTCTTAGTAACAGAGCTTAGCCGCTGGGGCAGAAGCACCCAAGACTTAATAGCCACCATGCAAGACCTGCAATCTCGCAATGTGTCTATGGTAGCGATGAACGGCATGCAAATGGATCTCAGCACTCCGAGCGGTAAACTCATGGCGACTCTCTTAGCAGGCATTGCAGAGTTTGAAAGGGAATTGATACAAGAGCGCGTTAAGTCAGGCATCGCAAGCGCCAAAGCCAGAGGCAAGAAGATAGGACGGCAGGCGGGTGACAACTACAAAAGTGGTAAGAAAGAGTCGAAAATCGAGCAGTTGCACAATGAAGGGAAGAGCGTAAGAGAAATAGCGAAAGAGACGGGGCTAGGCAAGACGACTGTAGCCGAGACAATCAAAAGGCTAAAAGCGGAGCAGGCAAGCAGGACAGCCGCGTAACCGACAAAACACACAGCAAGAGGAGAGGTATCATTGCGGTGCCTCTCTTGCTATTTAACGAGACTTGCTCTCTCGACCTTGCAATCACAGGCGGTGGCTTTAATATGTGGCTAGAATCATCTCGCAGGTAGGTATATAGAAGCAGGCGAACGACTAGGGGTGGATGGTCGGCAAAGCCGGATAACTTAGCCAACAAGTAATATACGACCGGTCTATTAATAGCGGTACCGTCGAGGGCTTGGGCTGTAAAGCGATGAACATGAGAAAGCCCTAGGTAAGGTGGCGAAAAAGCTGGTTAGTAAAGCGATTGCAGTCTTTGCTTGCATATATTCGGATGTTTGCAAATATTGCCACCCGAGAAAGTCGCCCCCATGTAATACGATGTCATTCGATTCGCCTGAGTTTACTTGGTTACGGGAAAATTCATGCGGAATACATGCGGAAATAAGAAAATCGCCACCCCCATAAAGAGTGACGATTTATTCGGAAACGCTGTTTCCGTCTTGATCCTGCCCGGTAGGATTCGAACCTACGACCTCATGGTTCGTAGCCATGCGCTCTATCCAGCTGGGCTACGGGCAGAAGAATTTCATATTACCACGAAGATTATTGCTGACAGTTGTCGGGTGCGTAAAGGTTACAAGGAGTAAAGCTTACCCGAAAGAACCTACCCGAAAGAACCTAGCCGAAAGAGCCTAGCCGAAAGAACCTAGCCGAAAGAACCTAGCCGAAAGAGCCTAGCCGAAAGAACCTACCCAAAAGAACTTATATAGAGTAAAGCTTGCCAGGGAGAAACTTGCCCGCACTATTGCCCATTGCGGCGTTTCGACCAGTGCAGAACACTACCCCTGACATTGGTCGAACTGTTCATCCCCGACCCGGCGGAGCCGCCTTCGGCAATGCCGACATTGGACTGTTCCAGGGGCAAGTTGGCCGAGGCAGCCGGGCTATAACCTTTATAGGTGTTGTAAGCCGAAACTTGGTTTGAAGCAGAAGGTTTGCCAGCGGGCTTGCTTCCTGAGCTTTTGCCAGAGCCACCGCCTTTGCTCTTGGTGGACTTTTTCTTGCCCATATTGAGTGCTTTGGCCGTGAGGCTGTTTGGTCCGCCCGGTGTGGCTGCCGGTTGTAAGGGCACGCCGTTGTTCACTTTAGGCAAAAGCGATGGATTGTATTGGGGCAAATTAGAGCTGTAAGACTGAAAACCGGCTCTTTGCAGTGGCGCCCCACCGCCGACATTGCTGCTAAAGCCGGCCTGACCGGCCGGTACTACTTGTCCAGCTGAATTGCGCACCACTGGTCCGTCATCAATGATTTGATACTGTCTTCTCGACATGTAAAAGCCTGATGCGTCAGGCAAATCTTCGCGGCGACCTTTAGTAAATTGCGCTTCTGCCGACTCGGTTGCCATGGTGAATAGAGCCGACAGGGCCAGAACCAGCCGCAATACAAGAACAAGCGAGCTTGAGGCTTTGGTGAAATTCAGTATTCTGGTCTGAGACATTATTGCTACCACTTTGGTCTATTGTGTTGGTCTGTTGTGTTGGTCTGTTGTATTGGTTTAGGGTGCCGCGATTGTCGTTGATTTCTTCAGGCTAACCCATAGTGCCAGTTTAATTACTCTTAAACGGCAATGTCAAGCGAAAAGGCTTCTTCTTGCGGTTTTGAGCGATTTTGCCCGCTTTGCCTGCTTCACTTTAATTCAAATGAAACGGGTTTGCGGTTCAGCCTGAATTCGAGACAATTTATGGCTGCCAAGTACATGATAGACTAAGCCGGTCTATTTTGCAGGCACTTTACCTGCTTAGAGCAGGGCATTTTTAGAGCAGGGCAATAAACTGATGGGCACAATGAGTCTTACCAAAGAAACCAACCGCAATGTCGACACCAAGAGCCTCGGCATCATCGCCGGCGAGGGCAAGCTGCCTTCTCTGGTGGCGCAATCTGCCAAGGCTAGAGGCTTTAGTGTGGTCGGTCTGGCTCTTTCAGAGGATGCCCGCGACTTAATCGAGCCCCATGCCGACAAAACCTTTCTTATTGCTCCAGGTCAATTGGGGCGCAACCTCGGACTTTTCAAGAAAGAGGGTTGCGGTTGCGCCGTATTTATTGGCAAAGTGCCCAAGCTCAACTTGCTGAGGCAGTTGCACAAACTTGATTGGACAGCTATTCGCGAGCTTTCAAAGTTACCCAATTTCAATGACGACACAATCCAGAATCATATGGGTGATCTCATGGAAGCTATGGGCGTCCAAGTGCTCACCCAGCGTGAATTCCTTTCTCATCTCTTTCCCGAGATTGGTTCAATGACCAGTCGCCAATTGAGCGCTGAAGACTATGCCGATATCGAGTTCGGCATGGGCGTTGCCCGTGAAATAGCTAGATTGGATATCGGTCAAACTGTTGTGGTGCGCAATCGTATGGTTGTGGCAATTGAAGCCATCGAGGGCACCGACGAGACAATCAGAAGAGCAGTCAAGCTTGCACGCGGTCCTGTGGTGGTTTGTAAAGTGTCCAAGCCCAATCAAGATCAACGCTTTGATGTTCCGACGGTGGGCATGAGTACTCTGCGTTCAATGTTGAAAGAAGACGCAGCCGAAGGCGGCGCCGAGGGCAGTATCTTGGTGGTCGAGGCCAAAGAGACCCTGGTGGTGGACCGCGAAGAAATGGTTGCCTTTGCTGAAAAGCACGGCATAGCTATAGTTTCGGCTCCTCTGCCCGAGAAAAGCAAGTAGCGCTTGGGGGAAACCCTGAGTTTACTTCAGGTTTTGCTGTATTGGCAGCACGGCACGCGCTAATGGAATATTATGATGTTGTTCAGAGGGGAGACCGCGATGAGCCTTAGTAATCCATTTCTTAGACTTAAATCGAAATCGCCGTCGAAAGTTCGGGCTTCTCTGTCGCCGCGGTTTTTCGCCCTGCTAGCAGCAACCCTGGCTTTGCAGTCACTAAGTTTGCAGTCACTAAGTTTGCAGCCAGTCTGGGCGCAAAAGTTCGATCCAGCCAAAAACCAAGCTCAGCTTCAATCTAATAATACAGGCAGCGAAAACGCAGGCAGCGAAAGCACTCTTAAAGAAGATCCTCTTGAGGCTCTTGAACGGGCGCAGAAAGAGGAAGATCAGGCTAAGGCAATGCTCAACAATGAGGCTCTGGACCATTACCAGGCTGCTCAGACCTATATGCGCAATTTCGAATTCGACCTTGCCCAAGTAGAACTCAAGGCTGCCATCAATTGCATACCAACTCTCAAGGCTGCGCACCGTGATTTCGCCTTGGTCTCACTCTGTCGTGGCGATTTTGGCCGGGCGGTTTCTGAGCTTCTTATTGTGGTTGGCATAGGCGAACCGGTGCCGTTTTCTGAAAATCAGCAAGAGGCGATCAAAGATGAGGCCATGAAGCAACATTATCGTGCCGGTCTCAAGTTGGCGGCTGATTCAAAATGGAAGGACGCTCTCATCGAGTTTGAATGGGCTCTTTTTTACAGACCAGAATCTGGCAAAGTCTTGCGCTCTATTGCCTTTGCTCATGCCAGCGAAGGTCATTTCGATGAAGCCGAAAAGTTCTACAGCCAGAGCTTTTCGCAAGATCCTGAAGATGCTTACGGGCATGCCGACTTTGCTTTCTTGTTGGCGGCTAAAGGCAGTGCCGAAAAGGCGGTCGAGCAGCTTAGCGAAGCGGTTAAGTTGCAACCTAAGGTGGTGGCGCTGCATGTAGATTTGGGCTGGATGGCTGAGTCGAAAAGTGATTTAGAAAAGGCTGAAAGCGAGTTTCAGGAAGCTGTGAAACTGGCGCCCAAGCAAGCATCGCTTTGGACACATCTGGGCAAAATTCAGGCCCGGCGTGGTGATGCTGAGCAGGCCGCCAAGTCATTTGAGCAGGCACTTGCCCTCGATGCCAGCCAGTTGGAGGCACAAAACGGTCTAGCTGGTGTCAAGCCTGTGCAAGCTGAACCCGCCACCGGTCAGACTTCGGGTCAGGCTTCTGGTCCAGTTTCAGGTCAGTCTCCTGGTCCAGCTTCTGGTCAAGTTTCGGGTCAGTCTCCTGGTCAGACTTCGGGTGTCGGCAAAGCAAAGCCCTGACCATTTGCGTAATTTCACCCATGACAACGGCTTGGCTATTGGTTAGGCTTCCTTTATGGATGCGGAAATTGTTATGGACCAAAGTCGCGAGTCGAAGCCCGTCAAGGCCGGCAGTCTCAATGCCGAGTTGAGTCTTGACGCCTATAAACTCTTCAGCGAGTCTTCTAACCGATCTTTAATCGACAAACCCGCCTCTAGCATGCCTCTTTCAGAAAAGCTTGCTCTTGGTGGCGAGATACTCAGTCGGGTTCCAGGCAAGACGGTGGACCAAATTGCTTTCGACCTCGGGCACAATCAAGGTGCTGTGCTGCAAAGGATGGGCAGTGGCGCCGCCATTGGCCTGGCGGGTACTGCGCTGCTGCGCTTTGCACCGCGCCTGGGCTATGTGGGTGGCGCTCTTTTGATGGCTAAGCAAGCCTATGATGGCATTAGTGGTCTGGCTGGCTTCTCTCGCGATGCCGACCGTTTATCTAGCGCCAATCTTAATCTTGCTCGCCAAGACTTTGTCGAGAAGAAGTCATCGGCCTTGGCTAGTGGCACAGCCAATTTGGTTGAAGGCGCGCCCGGACTCATCGGTGGTGGTTATGCTGCCACCAAGCTTTTCGGCACACCGCTTGTGTATAGTCGTTCTGCCGCCGTCGTCACCGAGAAACTTGTTGACCCTATTAGAAACCGTGTGGCTTTTGTCGGACCTGGCACCGAGGCTCTTCCTGCTTCTCTTGGGCGCGCCGATAAAGTCGATTTGCTGGAGATGGCGAAAACCCTTTCCGCCAGACCAGGTCATGTCTACAACGGTCGGGAAGCCGGTAGTGTTGTCGATCTGTCCGGCATGCGGCTGAGCCGCAGCAAGTACGGCACTGAGACTGGTTTAGCTGCCCTGCCAGCTCCTAATAAGGCTGAAACGCTGACTTTTCACACCCATCCTTTAGCCAGGGGGGCGCATCCGGGACCGGAAGATATAGCTGCCACAAGCCATTTGGGGCTCATTTCTTCTGGCTCGCAGTATGGGCTTTTTCTGGGGGAAAGAGGGCAGATGCTGAGGCTGCTCAAGTCTGGTCAGGCTGCAGAACACAGCCCCGCCCTGCGCGCCCTTCTCTTTGATGAAAAGACAAGCACTGCCACTCGCCTTTTGGGCACTTGGAATAAAGCTGACCGGCACTGGGTTTTGACTGAGAGAAGTGGTCTCAATTACGAAAAGACGATAGAAGCTTTACGAAATCTTGATACCCGAAATAGCGAAAAAGTCTGGGAATTAATCACCAGGTTGCCTGCTGACAAGTCTTGAGGCGCATAAATAGCCACTTTTGCTAAAGCCAGCCTACTGTTGCGCCAAAGTTACTAAAAACGGCGCTCTAATAGTCTTTTGGGCACTTTCGATTATCATTAGACTTTGGCTCTTGCGGGAGAGTATATATGACAGTGCAGGCTGGACTTAAGGCCCACACCAAGTATCTCTGGTTTGATACTAAAAAGCGTCGCGAATATATAAGAATCACCGATGAAGTGGCCCAGTTCCTGCAAGAAACCGGCATGCAAGAAGGCTTCATTCTTGTCTCTGCCATGCACATTACCGCCGGTATTTATGTCAATGACTGGGAAGGCGGATTGATTCAAGATATTGATGCTTGGCTTGAGAAACTCGCCCCAGAAGACCCTTCTTATCTGCATCATCGTACCGGTGAAGATAATGGTGATGCTCATTTGAAGCGGATTTTGATCAACCATCAAGTTACCGTTCCAGTGACTGCAGGCAAGCTTGACCTGGGACCTTGGGAACAGATTTTTTATGCCGAGTTTGATGGACAAAGGCGCAAACGCGTCATTTTGAAAGCTTTAGGAATCTGATTTTATTGAGTTTAGAAATTGAAGATTTACAGATGTGCTGATGTGCCGACCTATTTAGGAGATATTTAGATGACAGTTAAGGATAGAGGAATGGTAATGAAACGAGGCGTGAATGCCGATAGAGGAGCAAATCTCCGTGCCGATGCTCTCAAGGCTGTGCAGAGCCGGACTCCGGTGCAAACTGGCATTGATTACACCGAGACATCGGTATCTGATATTTTTGCCCAGAACGTGTTTAATCGCGCCACCATGCGCGCTGTGCTGCCCAAGAACGTATACAAGGCTGTGATTCGCTGCCTCGATCATGGCGAGCAACTCGATGCCTCAATGGCTGATATCGTCGCCAACGCCATGAAAGACTGGGCCATTTCACGCGGCGCTACACACTTTACCCATTGGTTCCAACCCATGACCGGTTTGACTGCCGAGAAGCATGACGCCTTCTTGGTTTTCAGCGGTGAAGAAGGTCAACCTAATCTGGAATTTTCAGGCAAGCTTCTCATTCAAGGTGAACCTGATGCGTCTAGTTTCCCGTCAGGCGGCATCCGTTCTACATTTGAAGCTCGCGGCTATACCGGTTGGGATCCCACCAGTCCAGCTTTCTTGATGGAGAGTGTGAACGGTAAGACACTTTGCATACCCACTGTTTTCTGTTCTTATTCCGGCCATGCCCTCGATAAGAAGACGCCGCTATTGCGTTCGATGGAAGCCATTTCAAAACAGGCTGTCAGACTGCTCAATCTGCTCGGCAATGATTCCAAACGAGTCACTTGCACGGTCGGTGCTGAGCAAGAATATTTCTTGATTGATGATGCTTATTATCTGGCTCGCCCCGATATCATCAATGCCGGTCGTGCCCTCTTTGGTGCTAGACCGCCCAAGGGTCAAGAAATGGAAGACCACTATTGGGGTTCAATCAAAGAGCGCGTCCTCGCCTTTATGATGGACACTGAAGCTGAACTCTATAAACTTGGCGTACCGGTCAAAACAAGACACAACGAAGTTGCCCCTGCGCAGTTTGAAGTGGCGCCTGTATTTGAAACCAGCAACCTGGCCACCGACCACAATATGCTGCTCATGGAAGTCTTCCGTAATACCGCTCGCAAGCATGGTTTGCGCTGTCTCTTCCACGAGAAGCCCTTCAGCGGCGTGAACGGCAGCGGTAAGCACAATAACTGGTCTATGGCTGACGAGCGCGGCAATAACCTGCTTGACCCCGGACATACGCCGCAAGACAATCAACAGTTTGTGACTGTGTTGTCCGCTGTTATTCGCGCCGTCAATAAATACGGACATCTGCTCAGAGCTTCAATCGCTTTTGCCGGTAACGACCACCGCCTAGGCGCCAACGAAGCTCCGCCAGCCATCATGAGCATCTATCTCGGTGATAAGTTGACCCAGGTAGTTGAAGCCCTGATAAGCGGCAAAAAAGAGATATCGGTGCAGTCGGGAACCTTGCAGTTCGGTGTTACCTCTTTGCCTGAGTTGCCTCGTGACGATTCGGACAGAAACAGAACTTCGCCCTTTGCCTTCACCGGCAACAAGTTCGAGTTTAGAGCCGTCGGATCTAGCCAGTCGATTGCTTGGCCCAATGCCGTGCTCAATACCATTGTTGCTGAATCACTCGATTATGTTGCTAGCGAGATCGAGAAATTGGTCAAGTCTGGCACCGATCTTGGTGTTGCCGTTGAGAAAGTTGTGCGTGAAACCCTAAGCGAGAACAAACGCATTCTTTTTAATGGTGACAACTATAGTCGTGAATGGCATGAAGAAGCTGAAAGACGCGGCTTGCCCAATCTCAAGACCACACCCGAGGCTCTGCCTTGCCTGGTCGATAAAGAAACTTTGGCTCTCTTCAAAAAGTACGAAGTGCTTGAGAATGAAGAACTGGTCAGCCGCTATCACATCAACCTCGAGGCCTATTGCAAGACAGTAAATATCGAGTCATTGCTTACAGCAAATATGGCTCGCACAATGATCTTGCCAGCCGCTCTTGATTATCAGCAGAAAGTGGCTCAGACCATCGCCACCACCCGTGCTGCAGTCAATGGCGTCAATCTCTCGACTCAAGAGCATCTGCTCAAAGAGCTTTGCGAAAAGATTTGCAGTCTGCAGTCGGCTATTGATAAACTCGAATCAATGGTCAAAGAGGCTCACCATGAAGAATCAGGCGACCACGAAGCCGAGAATCTCAATCGGGCTCGTTTCTTCGAGCAGAAGGTGATACCAGCCATGAATGCAGTCAGGGCTTTTGCCGATGAGTTGGAGTTGATTGTTGATGATTCACTCTGGCCTCTGCCCAAATTCAGAGAGATGCTCTACGTCTACTAACTACTAAACTGGTGCTCCAAGTTAGCTCCAGATAGGTAGATTCTAAAAGGAAGAGGGGATTACTCCTCTTCCTTTCTCTTTTTTTTTGCTTTTCTGATTCGACAAAGCTCAATCTCTCAATCTCTCAATCTCTCAAGTCTTTTGAGCTGTTGAGCGTCTTATAAAATCGAGGGGACTTTCTGATAAGCACTGCCTGTGGTATCGTGTCTTTAAGATAGACTCTTGGGGCTAGTGACAAAGCAGGCTAATGACTGATAATTTGCAGACCGGCGGCAGCTCTGGTTCAGAGCAGTTAGGGGGACAACCCCTTAAGGCTGTTGATGCTGTTGACCAGTCTCTGGATGCTTTGGAGTCTCAGAAGAAGTCGGCTCAATTAAGGTCAAGCCAGGGCGGATTATTTAAGCCCGGGCCTCAGTCCCAGATTCAGAATGAAAACTCGGCACCTGATCAGAATGCACTGATCCCGGTTATACCGGAAGGTTTTGTATTGCCGCCTCCGGCTCCGAGACCTCCTGCTTTAGCTAAATCTCAATCAGATATAGCTAAATCTCAATCTGATTTAGCCAAAGCTCGGTCAGATATAGCTAAATCTCAAACTGGGCTAGCTAAACGACAATCTGGTTTACCCGATGCTGCTAATCTTTTTTCCGAAGCCGGCGATGCCTGTGCTGTAAAGCTTTCTGATGCCGATGCTGAAAAGATGGGTATATCAAAAGAAGTTTCTGTTGATAGTCCGGGAGGGAGTCCGGCGGGTCGTTCTGTAGGGGGAGCTGCAGGTAGTTCAATAATGGGGGCTGCAGGTAGTTCAGTAGAGAATTTTGTCTCACCTCGGCAGAAAGTCAGCACAGTTAAGCAAACGGCGCTGGAGCCGCCATCATCCAGCTCTGGACGGGTCTATTTGGCGGGACAAGCTTTGCCCTCACCTGAACTGCCCGAAGTCGACAAAACTTTTGTTTCGATCGAAATCAATGTTGGCAATTTGGAAACCAGCCGTATGGGGAACCTCTCTGATAGCGTCGATTCTCATGAGAAGCTTTCTCCCGCCGGAGAGAGAGTGCCTGTTTCGCCGGGCGCCATCGCCGGTCCTAGCCAGGATGAGCCGGACGAACTAGTCGGTACCAACTATCTTGGAAAATACGATCTGCTAGGGGTCTTGGGCGCCGGCGGTATGGGCGTCATCTATCAAGCGCGCCAGGTCTTTCTTGATCGAATCGTCGCTATCAAGATGATGAAGAACAAGTTTGCCTCGCCCAAAGCACGCCTGCGTTTTCACCAAGAAGCTAAAGCCGCAGCCTCTCTCGATCATCCAGGCATTGTTGCCATCAATGACTTTGGTATCGATAGCGAAGAACGACCCTATATGGTCATGGAGTACGTAGAAGGTCTTACGCTTGCCGACCTGGTCAAGAATTCTCAGGGCTCGGTGCTGAAGTTAGAAGAAGCCTTGCCGATCTTTATCTCTATGCTTGAGCCTCTGGCACTAGCACATAGCCATGGCGTCGTGCACCGCGACATCAAGCCAAGCAACGTTATGCTGGCGGTCAAGCCGACCGGAGGGGTGCAGGTCAAATTACTCGACTTTGGCATCGCCAAGCTGCGTGATATCGACGACAATACCATTCAAGATTTGACTCGTACCGGTGAGGCTCTCGGTACGCCGCTCTATATGAGCCCCGAACAAATTCGCAGCGTTAGAGTCGATAACCGTTCTGATCTCTATTCTTTTGGCTGTGTTATGTACATGTGCTTGACGGGGGCACCGCCTTTTGTAGGCGAAAACAAGCTTGTCACCATGGACAAGCATCTTTGCGAGAAACCCTTGAGCTTGCGTGAGGCTTCTCTTGGTCTCAATTTTCCTGCCGAGTTGGAAGCTTGTGTTTTGCGCTGCATGGCCAAAGAACCTGAGGACCGCTATCAGTCAGCACAGGAGTTAAGGCAAGATTTGATTGCCATAGCCTGCCAACTCGGGGTGATGGCTTTGCCACCGGGGGTGGTGGCGCCGCGTTTGGGCGACCAAGTCTCGATACAGATTAGCCAGCTCACTTCACCGCCGCTTTCTACGGCTCTATCGCAGATGGTTACTGAGCTTACATCTATATCTTTGGCTGGGCTTGATTTCGATCCGGTCCCCCAATCAAAAAGTGTTACTGGGCAGTATTATTCCGAACCCTCTATTTATTTGCCGGTACCGGCTTCTCAAGCCCTCAATCAAACCCAAGGATCTCGCTTACCGGCGCCGGTCGAGGGGGGCTATGGACGCTACGCTGAGCAAGTTGGTTCAGTGCAGTCTGAATCGGGGCTGGCGGGCTCAAGATCTGACGATGATGTAGTCGAGGTGGCTCTGGTCAAGACAAATCGAACCGGTCTGGTTCTGATTGTTGCGGCAGCGGCAATATTTTGTCTGGTCGGATTGGCTGCGGTTATCTTCTTAGTGCAGCATTTTTCCAGTCCTCAACCTAGTGCCAAGAACATCGAGCCTGCGCCAGCGCCTGTGGTTAAGCGGGTCATCGATATCGACAGCGAAAAGGTTATAGAAGACCATACCGCCGATGACGAAATTTCCTTCAAGATTAAACGTAATCCTAATCTGACTTTCATTCGTATGAAAGAAAAGATTACCGACCGCGGACTTTCTTATTTGGCAAATAACGCCATGCTCACCGAACTTTCTTTGGTAGATTCGGAGATAAGCCCGGCTGGGCTGGCACGAGTACCGATGACTAGGCTTTATCTGCTTAGTCTGAAAAATTGCAGTATCGATGATACCTATACCAAAACTATTGCTGGTTTCAAGAACCTTAACAACTTGTATCTGGTCGATAATCCTGGATTTACCGATGCTAGTGTGGCTCCCCTCACCAAGCTGGAATTTATCGTGGGTTTGGATTACTCGGGGACCGGTGTTAGTGCAAAGAGTCTGAAGTATTTCGCTCGCTATAGCAAACTAAAGGCCCTGCAATTGACCGGGCTGAAACTGGATGATGCCGCAATCTCTGAGCTGGCTAAATGTCGCTTGCTTGTCCTTTTGGGGCTGGCGCGCACTGGCTTGACCGATAAGGCGGCACCGGCATTGGTCAGCCTTGCCGGTCTGCCTTCTCTGGTTAGTCTCAATTTAGCGGGCAATAAGCTAGGCGATAGCGTGGTAGAAGTCCTGGCAAAGTATCCAAATCTAAACTCGCTAGATCTTTCTGAGACAGATATGACTGCCAAAGGTTTGACCAAGTTGGCTGGCTTGTCTAGCTTGAAACAGCTCCATCTTTACGGTTGCAAGTTAACTGCTGACGAGATATCAACCTTCAAGAGGGCTCGCCCCGATGTGAAGGTTGTCGAACAGCCTATGCCGGTCAGTTCAGGGCTGTAGGCGACCGGACCTTGAACTGCAGGCGACCGGACCTTGAACTGTAGCCGAAACGATTAGTTCTTATCAAATCTGTGTATGAATTAGGTGGTTTCACGGTTTTGCATTTATCAGCCGCTATCTTGCCGCAGGAGACTTCTCGATATCCGAGAAGGGCACAAACATCCAGATGGGAAATTCCGCCGAAAAGAAGACCTTAGTTTGCCTGGCAGTCGCCTTCTTCTTGTTGGCGATTTCTACTCTTTTATCTATGATGGGCTTTGGTCAGTACCACGGCGACCATTGGCTCGAGACAAGACAGACTGCCGTGAAGGAGCTTCAGACCCTGGGCAATGCCTATTCTATGGTCTTGCTCAATAGCCAGCGTTATGTAGCCAGCGGAGAAGTTCAACACTTAACGCTTTACAAGCAGGCTGTGGATGAGCTGAAGTTGCATCTGACCGCTATTCAGTCTCTGGAGAATGGTCAATACGGACGCAGCGAGAGAGTCAGGCGTCTATCAAACGAAATAGCCATCAGCTTGGGCGAGATCGAACTTGATGTGAAACTCCGCCTTGAGAACAAGCCCAATAGAGGCAGCACTCTTTTGCTCACTAACCGCGAAGTGACCGAAAGCGAACAGATTTTCAAAAGAATCGTCAATATGGAGAGGGAAGAAGCCAGTGCCGTCCAAGCTTTCTTCTCGGGCGATGTGAAGGCTCGCGGCAATAGTTTGCCCCTGATTTCCTTTGTCTTCGCCTGCTTTAGCTTCGTTTTCGCTCTGGTCGAACTCTTGGGCGACAGGCGCAATCTAGACTTCGATGAGGACTCTAATACAGTCGCCGGCGCAGGGGATGGTTCAAGTGCGGAAGGCAGTCGGTCATCACTTGCAGGCGCCGGCAGCGGCAGCGCCAACGGCAGTCTCTCAACCGATGCAGGCGGCTTGGATGGTCTCAATTTGTCTGGTTCATCTAGCTCACTTCGCGGCGCAAATGCCAGCGCCGCATCGTTAGTTGGTCATGGTTCTAATAACGGCAACGGTTCAAAAGCTTCGGGCAATGGGGCGGCGCCGTATCGAAATGGTCGTCTCGACATCAATTCAGAAGATATAACCAGTCTCAGACGAGATTTGGCTAGTGCTCTTTCTCAACTCGAGAAACTTGCCAGTGCCGACTATCTCACCGATGTCCTTAATGTCAGGGGTCTCGAGCAAGTTCTGCGCATAGAAGAGAACCGAGCCGGTCGTTCGGGCGAGGCTCTTATCGCTATGCTCATTAATCTCGATAATCTGAAGAAAGTGAACGAAGGTCTTGGGCACACCACCGGCGATGTCATTCTCAAAGAAACTGCCAAGCGAGTTCTGGCTATCTTGCGTCCTACTGATCATGTGGCTCGAGTCGGCGGCGACGAGTTTTTGGTTCTTCTACCTGATACCAATATGGCTTACGGTATGCGCGTCGCTGAGAGAATCCGCTGCGAGATATCAGATAATCCCATGAAGAGTACAGATGATCAGGTCTCTGTCACTGCCTCTATTGGGGTGGTCAGTCTGCCCGCTCGCATCGCTTCTGTGCAAGAAGCCGTAAATCTGACACGTAGCGCGCTCAAACGCAGCAAAGAAGCCGGAAAAAATCGCGTCACAGTCAGCGAAGAGTCTTCGTCGCAAGCAGAGAAGGCTCGCGGACGCTCGATAACTCAACGCGATATTGTCGAACAGCTTCTCGATGTCAGAGAGTTTCGTACGGTCTATCAACCGATTATCCGCCTGGCCGATGAAGGGACAGATGGTTACGAGGTACTCAGCCGCGGTCCCGATGGTGCTTTCGAAAGCCCATCTGATTTCTTCCGTATCTGTGTCGAGAACAATATTCTCACCACTGTTGACTTGCAATGTCTGCGTCTTTGTTTATCCAATATCCCCAACGTCATATTGCCTGCAGTTTCTCACGGCAATGGTGACACTTCAGGCAAGTCACTTAACGCGCAGCAAACGCGCTTCCATATCAACCTTTTTCCATCCACACTTCTTGAAACCCCTGTAGATAAGCTGCTCGACCTATTTCCTAAAGATAGACCTGACATTCGTTTTTGTATCGAGATTTCAGAACAAGAATTCATAAGTGAACCCGCTTATCTGCGAGAGCACGTTTCGGCGCTCAAGAACGCCGGAGTACTTGTCGCAGTGGATGATGTTGGCTTTGGGCGCAGTTCTCTCGAGACGCTAATCTTGCTTGAGCCCGATTTAGTAAAAGTTGATCGCAAGTATGTGGCTGGCTTGTCGACAGAACCGGCTAAGGCGCGCCTACTCAGAAGACTAGCAAATGTGGCGAAGAGCTTAGGCGCCCAGATAATCGCAGAAGGGATAGAAGACCGTGCTGACTTGCCGGTCCTCATCGAAATGGGTATCGACTATGGTCAGGGCTTCCTCTGGGGTGAACTGCTCAAAGCCCTTCCTGATTCAGCCTCAGGTTCCTTGGTTCGTTAGTCTTTGGTATGCGTAAGTTTTCTAGGTGCCTTGTGGTTTTTTGATACGTAGTTTTGGGGGGATACTTTGATACCTTGTTTTTTGAAGCGGTAGTTTGTTTGACATGGTTCATGTATCTGATGCATCTTGAGATAATTCATATTGATAGAAATCATCCTAATTGGAGACAGCTTGTTCCATGACCAATAGTCCTATTCCTAGAACTGATACACCGCCAAAGATACCAGCTAGATTCTCCATCGAGCAGTGTTTGCTGGAAGGGTGGCGCGGAATGATCAACTCATTCTTGCCATTCTTTGCCGTCCTTTGCATTTACTGGCTATGTACAGCTTTGATGGCTTTACCGGGGTTGGCTATTTTTGCTGCTCAGTTGGTTAAGTACACAATTCCTTGGTACCTGTATGGATTCCTAATCTTCGCTCAGTTGATTTCAGGTTTCATTTTTGCGCCGATCTTGCAGATGGGTCTCCTTCGTGTTTCGCTGAGAGTCTTAGAAGGAGAGACTCCAACCCCTGCCGATTTGTCCAAGTGCTGGCGTTACTTTTGGCAGTTTTTGGTGGCAAGTTTCATCATGCGCACCATTCGTCTACCAGCATATCTTTGCTTCATCTTTCCCGGAATCTGGATAGATTTGTCATTTCGCTTTTATGAGTACTTTATTGTCGATCGCGGGATGGGTCCTATAGAGTCCTTTCGAGCGAGCAATGAAGTAACCAAGGGACAGATGGTTAGGGTATTGCTTACAGAATTGATATTGTTGGTTGTCACCGCTCTTGGTGGCTTGGTCTTTTTGATTGGTGCTGTGCCTGCTTATATGATCGTTAGTTTGGCGAGAGCTAGTATGTATAGGCAGATTTTAAAGAATTCTCTTCTCGAGCAGGAAAAGCTACTTGATGAAGAGTTGGAAGTCAAGGCTTTCGATGAGAAACTTAGAATGCGCTCTTCGAAGCCTCTTTCTGAATCGGAAGTCTTTGAGACCTTAAGGTCCCTTGAAGGTGCGAGTGAAGGTGCCAGTATAAGTGATAATGGCATTAGTATTAATGTTGCAGAGAACTCGAAAGAGAAAGATACTCTCGAAAGGAACTGATTGCGATGATTGAGAATTGCTCTGCCAGTAGAGCCTCTACCTCTAGAGAGTTGCTTTGTTTTTCTAGGTTGACTTTTGTATTTAGTTACTGTCTGATTCTTCTATCTATGTCTTCCTTTGGTCCTGTTTCTGCGGAAGCGACCAAGAGTTACTATCAAGAGTCTGGTGTATCTTCTGCTCCTGCTAGTCCAAAGGCGCTAAAGGGGCAGATTAAGGCGTCTGAGTTGGCTGTCGAATCAAGTTTGAAGGAGTTAGGAGATACCCTACATCATTTGAAAGATTCTGCGTGGTCATTGTTTTGTGAGGTTCAGCAACCTGACCAGGTCTTTTGCGGTGGACCAGATGCTGTCGGTCCAATTATTCTGACCCCTGTTAACGGGACGGGCATCATTGATACTGGAGCGCTGCTGCCGCCTAGAAAGAAATGGGTAGATTATTTTGTCGGTCAGATGGATTATTTAGTTCCGCATCTTCAACAAGAGTGTCAATCGCTATCATTGCCTGAAACTCTAAGTAGTGATTTGAGCGATGAATTTAATAATCTTAAGTCTATATCTGGTACTCTAGGGGACAAGCTTGCAAAGGTGAAGGCAGTTTGCGTTGGTCCGAAATATGAGAACATGGCGATTGCCACTGCTTCGCAGGCACTTTTAGATGATTTAAAGAATATGGAGAGATTGCGAAAGAGCATCTACAAGCACGCGAAGAGTGAGTTCTCTCGGCTTCGGTAACGGCAGGTATAGGCTGCCTTTGATTTTATGAATTTCAAGTTTGAGAATTTGTAAGCCTATCGATATCGATAAGCTTACAAATTAATCTGCATTTTTTGAACTTTTTTCTCGATTTGGTCGTCTATATAGACATGACCGACTGAGGTTTTTTTCCATGCGGAAAGATAAGTCTTTTCAGAAGGAGGCAATGGAGCTCGACGAAGCTGCTTGGTCTTGTAATGATGAACTAGTTGAGCAGCTGTGGAAAGAATTTCAATCTCTTTTCCCTTGTGAAGCTTCTGTAAGAGAAGCATTTTTGTCGATCATGAAGGCAAAGTATTTGCTTTGTTGCAAGTACTGCTTTTCTGAGAATTTGAAAATTGGAATTGATAATCGCACTTATCGTTGTAGTGACTGTCACAAACAGTCTTCTGTTACTGCAGGAACTTTCTTTCAAGGTGCGCGTAGACTCCGAGCCTGGTTCGCTGCAATTTGGTTTATTGAGCAGGGCGCATACATTAGCTCAGCCAAGTTCTCTCTTTTGGTCGAAGTAAGACAGTCCTCTGCCTGGGGCATACTGCGCTCTGTTTTTGCTGCTATAGATATGAACAACAGGTCTAGGGGAATTTCTGCTAGAGGTATTGGCTCTCTACATTTTATGGAACTTTTTTGTAAGCGAAGTTTGCTTACTCCTAGGTGGGAGATGCCTCAGAGTGAAGAATATTTTCAGCGGCACTTGTCTAAAGTATATGCGTCCTCCGCACCTTTTCCTTCCGATACGGCCGTGCCGGAATTGAAGCATGAAACCAATGAAATTGAGACCGACTTAAATGAGCCGGCTATGTCTGTATTGAACTCTTTAATTGATGGCGACCTTAGCTACGATAGTCTGCTGCGCGTTCTAGAGATTTCGGAGCGGGAGTTGCTCGAAGTACTTACAGACCTTGAACTTTCTGGTCTCGTTGTCGCGATTGCTGGTTCTAAGTTTCAATTGACCAAGCTTGGAGTTAGCCTTCTCAAAGCGCGAAATGAGAAATCTGGCGAAGCAAGCTTCGATTTTGATTCAGGTACAAATTCGCAAGACCAAGATTCATCTTCTTCCTCTTCTACAAGCTCCGCTGGTGAGAAATATCAAGAATTCTCGCAGACTGATTCTAATCGTTCATTTTGGCAAACAGAGCCAGAGGGCTTTAAGAGTTCTATTCGAGATGCGATTGAATTTGAGCGACCAGACCTAGATTGCTGGGAGAAAAGTAAGCTTAGAGATGTACCTCTGCTGCAGCAAAAAACTAATGATTATCTGCTTAGGGACTGTGAAATTTTCGGATGTCAGATATGCGCCGAAAGAACAGCTAATGTTCAGATTGCGCTCAGATGTGCCAAAGAGTTTCTTGGGTTTATGAACAAGAATAGAATGTCTTTCTCGAGGAAGTATCTCCAGATCATAATTTCAGTTGAGAGATACCGAAACAAAACGCTCGCTAAGTCTAATCGGACCAGCCATGATTGGCATGGGCAGGGCTCTCAGGCGGTTCGAGGTTTGCTATCGAATCCGCTTGATGTTGAAAATGATTCGGATGCAGCTAGCCTCGATTCCAGCTTGGGTACTGGGGATAGTTTGTTTGATGTGTGCATTGCGGCGGGTTATATTCGCCGTAATCTCATACGAGGCTTTTTAACTCCGCTCTTGGTCAATCTTTGAATTCTTGCTCTGGGTCTTGGAAACTCTTTCACCTTTTCTGCCTCGACCCTGCTCTTATGCGAATTCCTTTTTCAGCCTTTGGATTTAGGTATGGACTCGATAGCAAGGTCAGATTGACTCACTTTGAAACTTCTATATCTGCTGACTTGCAATGTCCCATCATTCAACTTGGCAGCTTTGCCATCCAGCATCCTGTGGCACAAAATAAGGCGCGCCAAAAAACGAGCATTATTTCTGCTAGAAATGGCAAGGGCTGGACGGTCAATTTTTGGAACAAACCTTCTAGAATATGCATCTATACCACTCGAATCACTTGGGTCTAATGACATCTGGGTTCGGTTCGGTATAGTCGGGTGAACTTTGCTTGCAAGCAGCTTTGTCCGTCTTTGGTCTGCGGTTTTCTACAGTATTCGTTTGGTCCATTGGAGGATTTTATGAAGCGACACCTGAGAGCGAGAGCAGTAGTGAAACAGTCAATTTCAGCTTCACTTATGCTTACGTTTGCAATCGGATTCAGTGGCGGCGCTCAGGCGGCAGATGTCAATACTATTCTTGCTTCGGTTTCTTCGATTTCCGATGTTGATGCTAGGCAGGCTTCCATTGAGAAGAGACTCGAGGATGCATATGGAGCCGGACGTCTCACTCAGGCGCAGTATCAGAGCTTCAAGCAGTCGCTCTCGCGAGTCGCCGACCAAGAAGCTGTATTCAGGGCCTCAGATAGTTCTCTCAGTCTATGGGAGAGTCTGCGCCTGCAATTCGACCTAGACCGTCTTGTCAAAGAGATGGAAGCTAGCCTGTCTGACAGACAAACAGGCTTTGTTGATGTCTATGCCCGCCGTGATGAAATTGTGAAGAGACTTTCTGTTGCTTATTCTGATGGTAGGCTCACGGCGCAAGAGTATGCTCAGATTCAAATGGAATTGGATACAATCAATAAAAGTATTCAGGCTTCAAGTGCTCAGACCGGACACTTGAGCGTTTCTGATTCAATTAGATTGGTTTTGGAACTGGACCGATTGAGTCAGAAACTGACCAGAACTGTTCATGATAGGCAAGTAAGTCTCACCCAAATTGATGTCAGACAAGCAGAACTTTCGAAGCGGATCGAAAGTGGTGTCGCTTCGGGCAAAATCACTGACCGCGAAGCCAATGACTTGAAGGCTGAGTTTAAGCGCATAGCCGACAAAGAAGAATCTTTGAGGAAGTTGGGTCGACCCCTTACCTCTGAAGAGCAACTTACTCTCGCTCTCGATCTTGAGAAGTTGAGTGGACAAATTGATTCGCATCTAAATGATGAAGAAGTGCAGAATAATGTCATATCTGATGTCGACAGGCGCCAGGCTGAAGTCGATAGAAATTTGGCTCAGGCTCTCTCTAGCGGTCTTGTGACGGTGAGTGAGGCGCAGGTTTATAAGTCTGAACTGGATGCGATTAGCAAAAAGACTGCCGATTTTAGAACTACTGGTGGTGGTCAGCTGAATATTGTTCAGGCTCAAAACGTTCTTATAGATCTCGAGAGATTGAACGGTAAGATTGACCGTGCTGTTTATTCTAAGCAGCCGGTTTGGGTTGGTATAGATGCTAGTATCGAAGATTATCGTCGGCGGATTGCTGATGCCAAGGTTGGTCAGCGTCTTTCTGAAGTTGATGAAGTCGAACTGAAGTCGGATCTCGATAAGATTGTTGCAAACAAGGCTACTTATGCCGCTTCCAGTCAGGGGCTTGATAGCCAGGAAGCGATTAGCTTGGCTGTAGATTTGACTCGCTTGAACGGTAAGATGTTCAAGCTCATCAAGGACAGAGAGGTAGCGGTGCTGCCTGATGTCTCTCGACGCAAAGATGAGATAAGTCGTCGCATCGCCGAAGGGACCTCTTCTGGAAAGCTGACCACCGATGAAACCAGGTCACTGTTGGAAGATCTCGATAGAATCGCCGCTCGCGAAGCTGCCTTTAAAGCCACTGACGGAGTGCTCGATGATAGGGAGAAGCTCAGCGTTGCCCTTGATCTAGAGCGACTCGCCGCCCGCACGGAGAAGGAAATTCGTGATAATCCGTTTGTTTCCAAATCGATTCAAGCAAGAAAAGAGCAGGCGGACCAGACTATTTCCAATGGCACGTTGACCGGTAAGCTTTCCGCGCAAGAAGTACAGAATCTGCGCACTGAGTACAATCGGATACTTGCTTTTGAGCAGAGTAGTTTGACTTCTGGTTCCTCTCTTGATGCTCGCGAAGCTCTCACCATTGCAGCCGATTTAGATAGGCTGATCAAAGATGTTGAGTCGCAAATGAAGAATTCGGAAACAGCCTTGCCCGATCTTGCCAAACGAGAGTCAGAGCTTTATCAGCGCATTACCGAAGGGGTTATGCAGGGACGTCTAGCCCCGAAAGATGCCGACAGTCTCAAGCGCGAATTCTATCGTCTGATGGATTTGGAAGCTAAGTATCGCTCCATCGGCGGACTCTCGTTCGGAGAGCATGCCGCCCTTGCATTGGAGTTGGAGAAACTATCAGCCAGCATTGAGAACAGCATGAAGGAGAGCGTAGCGTCTCTGCCGGATGTGGACGCGCGTCAGTCTGAGATTGATAATCGTCTTGCCGATGCCGTTGCCTCGGGGCGTATGACCAGTGAACAGTCGCGTGAATTCACACGTGATTTGGATCGCATCGCCCGTGATGAGGTCACATATCGATTTTCAGGCAGCGGTCTCAGCTATGCAGAGTCTCTAGCTCTAATCACCGAGCTTGAGAAAGTTTCGGCTCGTCTCGATACCAAGCTTGCTGGTTCTTCACCTCAGTGGAATGGCATTGACGGCAGAGTTTCGGAAACCAGTAAACGCATTTCTGATGCTCTGCTCGCTCAGAAAGTTGACGCCAGTGCCGGCAATCAGCTCAAGAATGAATTGGACCGTATCAGTCAGGCTAAGGTCGCCTTCTCTACTTCTGGCGGCGGCTTGACCCTTGCCGAGACCGAGTCTCTCGTTCGCGACCTGGAGCGTCTAAACAAGGACATCGACAATCGGACCGGCGTTGGTAGAGCCATTGCCTGGACTGATATCGATGCTCGCCAGGCGCGCCTGGAAGCCCGCATCGCCCAAGATATCGCTGCCGGTAAGCTGAGCTCGCAGAAAGCTAAGCAAGCGAAGCAAGAGCTGCGCAGCCTTTCTCAGGTTAAGGCCTCCTTTAGAAATTCAGGCGGCTATAGCTATACGCAGCTGGTTTCGATGGCCCAAGCTCTAGACAAAATTGGCAAGCTGGTTGGATTTACCCCCCGCTATTTGCAAAATCAATAGCATTAGACAGCTCGGGCAAGTTTACAGCCAGTTAAGCAAAATAGAGAGAAAAATAGGAGGCTTTGCTTCCTATTTTTTTGTCTTTCTCTGTAGCTTAGTCACCGTTCGGTCTTTGCCAAGTGAGGTAAGAAGCAAGAGCCATGACCAAGAAGACTGTCCTTACTGCCTTAAGCTTAGGTATTGCAGCTTTCTCTTTGTTGATTGAAATTGCCCCAAGTGCAACTGCTCAAGAATCAAGCACTTCAGAAGCAAGTGCTCAAGAAGCAAATGCTAATGCGCCAGTGACTCAGAGTAAGTTGCCAGAGCAGACTCAGTTACCGAGCCAGTCCCAAGATCAGCTTACAAGTCAGCCCCAAAATCTATCCCAAAATCAGGCCCCGAGTCAGCCCCTAAGTCAGACCTCAAATCAGCTCCTCGGTCAAACCCAAAATCAGGCCCCGAGTTTTCCTAATGCATCGTCTTCGCTGGGCCTATTGATGGGTGGAGTATTCGGTCTAGTGCAAGATTTGCTTTCGGGTGCGAATATTTCAGCTGTTTCGAACACTCAGAATTCTCAGAACACTCAAAATTCTCAGAACTCTCAAAATTCTCAAAATAATCCAAACTCTCAAAGTCAGAATAACGCTCCTGGGCAAGCCGCTTCTGTCCTTGATGGCGTAACGGTCAAGGCTCCCTTTGTTAGTGTTGATACTCGGGGCGGCGTTAAGGTGAAAGCACCCTTTGTGATGATAGATACTACTGGTGGTGCGCAAGGGGTGCGGGTGCGAGCACCCTTCTAGAAGCTTCGCCTTAAATGGTACTTTTGAGAATCTATTTTGAGAGCTCGATCTAATAGATTGATCTGATAAATTGATCTGATAGGCTGACCTGAGAACTCAGTCTGAGAGCTCGATCTGATAGGCTGATCTGAGAACTCAGCCTGAGAACTTGATCTGATAGGCTGATCTGAGAACTCAGTCTGAGAGCAAAAAAGAAAGTGGCTGTCTGACCAGCCACTTTCTTTCTCTAATCTAGATAGATTTGGTTATCTGCTTTTGCTTAGCGCTTGCCGGTGAGAATGCGCTTTCTCATGCGCACCGTCTGCGGTGTTATCTCCACGAGCTCATCGTCGTGAATGTACTCTAAGCATTTTTCTAGATTCATCTCGATTGGTGCTTGCAGAGTGACCAGCACATCGCCTGAGGCGCTGCGCATATTAGTCAGTTTCTTGGTCTTGCAGACATTGATATCGAGATCTTGGGGACGATTGTTTTCGCCTACAATCATGCCGCTGTAGACTCTGGCGCCGGGGGTGATGAAGAAGACCCCACGGTCTTCGGCACCCTGGATGGCATAGGCTGTAGCGACGCCTTCTTCCCAGGCAATGAGAGCGCCGTTTCTTTGACGGGCAATATCACCGCAGAAAGGTCTGTATTCGATGAAGGCATGGTTCATGACGCCGTTGCCTTTGGTCAATCTCAGGAATTCACTTCTGAATCCAATTAGTCCGCGGGTAGGTACAACGAATTCGAGCAGGGCTTGGTTGCCTTCTACATTCATATTTTGCAGTTCGGCTTTTCTTGGTCCAAGCTCGTTCATTACTGAACCGGTATATTCATCGGGTACATCTATGAATAGTCTTTCGAAAGGTTCGCATTCGACCCCGTCGATTTCTTTCATGATTACTTCCGGTCTCGAAACCTGGAATTCGAAGCCTTCTCTGCGCATGGTTTCGATCAAGATACCGAGGTGCAGTTCGCCACGACCGCTTACAATAAATGTGTCGGTGCTTTGGGTTTCGTTTACGCGCAGGCTGACATTGGTTTCAAGTTCGTGGAAGAGTCTGGCTCTCAGCTGTCTTGATGTGACGAACTTGCCTTCTTGCCCGGCGAAGGGGCTGTCGTTCACAAGAAAAGCCATCTTCATTGTTGGCTCGTCTACTTTGATGCGCGGCAGAGCCTCTGGTGTCTCGCCGTTAGTGATGGTGTCACCAACGTTTGCTTGGGCGAAACCAGCTATGGCAACGATTTCTCCGGCTCTAGCTTCTTCCACTTCCACTCTTTTGAGACCATGGAAAGTGAAGAGCTTGCTGATTTTGCCTTTTACAATGGCGCCGTCTTCCTTGATCAAGCTTACTTGCTCGCCGGCCTTTAGTTTGCCGTTATGTATGCGTCCGATGCCGATACGACCTAGATAGTCCGAATAATCGAGGATGCTTATCTGCATCTGGCAGGCGACTTCGGTGCTGCCATCCGGGGCTGGGCAATGGCTCAAAATTAGATCAAGCAAGGGGCGCAGGTCTTTGCCCTCTTCGGTGGGCTCGTGCATGGCGATGCCTTTGACGCCCGAGGCGAATAGATAGGGAAAGTCGAGCTGTTCAGGGCTGGCGCCCAACTCGACGAAGAGGTCGAATACTTTGTCGACTGCCACGTGGGGATCTATATTAGGTCTGTCAATTTTGTTGATCACCACGATTGGTCTCAGCCCACGCTCAAGCGCTTTGCGCAAGACGAAACGAGTCTGGGGCATGGGACCCTCGCCGCAGTCCACTACCAAAAGGGCGCCGTCCACCATACCGAGAATGCGCTCCACTTCTCCGCCAAAGTCGGCGTGTCCGGGGGTGTCAACAATGTTGACCAGATGGTCTTTGTACTTAACGGCGGTATTCTTGGCCAGAATGGTGATACCACGCTCTCTTTCGAGGTCGTTCGAATCCATTACGCAATCAACGACTTCCTGATTTTCTCTGAAAACGCCGGTCTGTTTTAAGAAACCATCTACCAGTGTGGTTTTGCCATGGTCAACGTGGGCGATGATGGCGATGTTCCGGATATGCTCCAGTTCTTTTACTTTGCCATTGGCGCCTGTATTAGCTTGCTCTGTCATTGGTTCCATTATTGCCGTGCTCATTGTTTGTTTTTCAGACCTGTTTCTATTAGGATTGTTTTTGTGGCATTGCTAGCCTATTTAATCGCTTTCGGGAGTTTTATGACCTTTCAAGCCGTTGTGCTAAGAAGCCATGCTGGCGGTTATCTGGTGAATCTTGTTGATTGCCTGACTGGGAAAATCTTCTTCTGTCAGGCGCGCGGACGCTTGAAAAAAGAGAGAGTGTCCATAGTCGTCGGCGACCGTGTGGAAGTCGAGGAGGTTGATGAGGTAGCTTTGACGGGAGTTATCACCGCCCAGCTGCCACGTCGGAACTTACTCGAAAGACCCACGCTGGCCAACGTCGACCAGGTTGTTATTGTACAGGCCGTCAAGCAGCCCGATTTCTCCCCCCTTTTGTGCGATCGTTATCTAGTACATTTCCAGCTGGCCATGCCGTTTTCGAAGCCTGTAATTTGCTTCAATAAGAGTGATTTAGCCAGCCAAAATGAGCAGCTAGCTTTAAGAAGTATTTATGAACCTCTTGGATACTTTGTCATATTTGTGTCGGCCCGCACCGGTGCAGGCATAGACGACCTGCGCAATCTGCTGTCGGGTAAGATTTCGGTCTTTGCCGGGGCCTCGGGGGTGGGAAAGTCGACGATTCTGAACAACCTTTCACCTGAACTTGAACTTAAGACCGGTGTAATGGAGAACGATTTCGGGGTGGGAAGACATACCACCACCGCCAGTGAACTCTATTGTCTAAACCTAAATAACCAGACCTGGGTGGCTGATACACCGGGTTTCAACCTCTATGATTTTCTGCACCCCGAGCCCAAAGATGTAGCTGACCAGTTTCCCGAAATTGCTGAACAGAAAGATAACTGTCATTTCAAAGATTGTTTGCATACAGTCGAGAAAGGTTGTGCCGTTACAATTATAGATGAGCGTCGCTATCAGAGTTATCTGACTCTTGTGGAAGAGAGCAAACTGGTTCGGCAGGAGGCTCGCAAATCATCAACAAAAGTGGAGAAGTCGGTCAAGACTGTAGGTGGTGATGGGAACGCCGTCAGTATTCCGCGTCTCAATAAACGCTACAGACAGACATCAAGACGAAAGCAGAAACAAGAGAGCTTTATCACCGATCCAGATCTTGCTGATGATCTGACACCGGAATCTTTTTCAGATCTTGATGAAGATTTTGATGAAGATTCTGAATAAGCCCTCTGAGAGTGCCAAGCGTAAGCAAGGCATAAATAAAGAAGGGTTGGATCTTGAGAAAATGAAAGACCATCATGAGCATAAAGAAAGGCCAACTCAAGATGGGAAAAGCTAGTACAAGAGCCAAACTTGGTATAAGCGATTCGGTCTTTAGGTTTTGGCTTGTGCGATAAATTAGTTCTAGGGCAAAGACCAAAAGCACATAGTCTTGCATATGGCAGTGCGGGCTCGATACAAGCATAAGGCAAAGGCTTGAGGCAAAGAGTAGATTGCGCTTTTCTGGGCTGGCTGTTTTTTCACGCTTAAACATAAAGTAGATGAAGATAGCCGTTGCCAGCCAGACGGCAAAGGCGATCTGATGTTCTAGTTTGCCGTCTTGCCCGGTGATGAGAAAGAGTGAACCGCGCAGATTTTGCATCATCTCAGGGGCGACCCCGGTGACTGCATGTCCGGTTTCGCCTTGCAACAGGGCGCTGGGAAAGTCGAGGATATTTTGTATGCCTAAAAGTAAGGTGCAGGCGGTGCCAAGAATGATGGCACCGCTGCTGAAACCGGCTAGAAACTTAAGGCGCCCAAGCGCTAGTCCGACAGCCATTATGGCTGGCAGATACTGCAACTTCAATATAACCAGACTGGCGCTTATCCCGGCAATAAAGTAGCGTCCGCCTGCCAACCAATGCCAGAACAAAAGCATGTCGGGCAAAAGAAAAAGCGAGGTTTGACCAAGTTTAAAGCTCATCCAATATGGGAAGGAGGCGAAAGTGGCAATCGGTATTGAGATTTTGGTCTTGAGATTTTGATAGTGGGGTAGGACCGTTTTGACCAAGATAAGCAGGATGGCAAGCGCGGTGCCGAAGCACCAGACAAGCCAGGCATGAGGCATTGAAAATAGAGAAAGGGGGAGAAAAAGCAGGTACATGACTGGAGCGTATTGATTGTAAAACGGACTTTCTGGTTTTACCGGCGCAATCAATTGGTTCTGCAGTCGAGCTTGCACTTCAGCATCATAGATGCGGGGCAGTGCTTCCGGCGAGCCGCTTAGTTTAATTTGCAAGCATTGCTGAGCCAGTCGGGCAGCGGCATAAGAATTGATAAAGTCGCTTACATAGGGCTTGCCTTCAATAATCTGGGCGAACATCTCGCCTTTGCCATAGACCTTGCCTAAATAGGCATAGCCCTGCATTCCCCAGAAAAAGAGCAGCGAAATATAGACAAGCCAGAGTCGGGTGCGATTTTTGGGGTTGCTAAAGAGCTTGGCAAAACTCATAAGATTGGCGACTGATTAAGCAAATTAGCTGCAGGTTTACCCTGTGCCGCCATGATAACAGCATCTACAGCCAATCGGGCCATAGCCAGCCTTGTCTCTGCCGTGGCTGACCCTATATGTGGTGCCAAGACGACATTGTCGAGTTTTATCAAAGCCTCTGGAACATTCGGTTCATAAGAAAAAACATCGAGACCTGCCACTATCCGTTTTTCCACTAGGGCTTTCACTAGGGCTGCTTCATCTACAACTTTTCCCCTTGATGTATTGACCAAAATCGCCTGGTCTTTCATCAGTGCTATTTGTTCAGCCCCGATAAGACCGGCTGTGTCTTTATTGAGCGGGCAATTTAAGCTGATGAAATGACTTTCGCGCATTAGTGTATTGAGGCTGACGCGGCAGGCGCCGTATTTCTCTTGCAACTCTAAGTCTTTCTCATCGCTCTTGAAAGAATCACTATAGTCTGAGCGCGTATAGATAATGCGCATGTCGAAAGCCTGCGCGCGTCTGGCTACTTCTTTGCCGATGCGTCCCATCCCGACTATGCCGAAGGTCTTGCCGCAAGTTTCATGTCCGAGCATTAGTTCGTTCTCAAAACCATTCCAGAGACCGGCTCGCACGTATTTGTCGGCTTCTACTATGCGTCTGGCGCAGGCAAGAAAGAGCGAGAAGGTCAGGTCGGCTGTCGCTTTGTCGAGCACTCCTGGTGTATTCGCCACCAAGATTCCCTGCTCTTTGCAATATTCAAAGTCAATATTGTCAAAGCCTACGGCGCGCTGGGCGATCATCTTTACTTTGCCGCCTGCCAGGGTTTGACGATCAAGCCTATCTTGCGGTTCAGAAAGAATGACATCAAAAGCGGCCGCCAGCTCTTGCATCTTATTTAGGGGCAAAGGCTGGGTGCGGTCAATTACTTCTACCTTGACAAATTGTCCGAGCTTGTTTAGCAAGTCTCCAGGCAATTTGCCCAGGCTGACGGCGCTATGAAATATTGGCTGCATAGAGTGTCTGATTCTCATAGAGTGTGCCGACCAGATTTTCTATTTCTTTGGCTATACGCTCATTGTCAAAGCCCGGCTTATACTTAGCCACCAATTTGGCAACTTTGGGAGCGGCGGCAAGGCACTGTCTGTGGTGTAGAAAAGCGAGCCTAATTCTCCTGGCCAAAATATCGACCAAACATTCTGCCAGTTCGTTTTCCACCACGAAGGCTACTTCGGCCATTATCGGTGGAAAGTCGGGACAAATGCGCTCAACCAAGGCCGGCTGCTCTTCTACAATCTGGAGAATCTTGAGAGCGTCTTTGCCATAAGTGGCAATAATGTGTTCTATAGAAGCTGGGTCTAAGGCTAGCTTTCTTGCCTGGCTCAAAACTTTTGCCGAGCTGGTTAGATAATCGTTCTTATCTTCCCAGCCACCAAGCATGATACTGCCGGTTTTTGATGGCAAGGCTGCCACATCGGCTTGCCTAGCCTTGAGTTTATCCAGCACCATGTCGGTGAGGTGAATGGCAAGCATGCGGTAATTGGTCAGTTTGCCGCCGATAAGCCCGATTATGCCCATAGGACCTGTGAACAATAGGTGCTCTCTGGAAATATTTTTGGTTTCTTCGCCTTCCGCTAGTACTAGCGGTCTGAGCCCTGCCCAGGAGGCGATTACATCTCGTCTTTCAACCGGGCGTTTGCCCTGTGAGCCGTACGAATTCAAGACTGAAATCAGATAGTTTATCTCTTCTTCGGTGGGCTTGGGATTTTCCAGGGGGCCTTCGTAGGCTAGATCGGTGGTGCCTACCATCAATGTTTTCTGCCAGGGGACGACAAAGACATAACGTCCGTCATCGGTGGGCAAAAATAAGGCGGTACTGGTTTCAAAACAAGAGAGGGGCAGCATTATATGGGTGCCTTTGGCCGGCGCTACTTTGTCTTTCCAGTCGCTTTTAATTTGTCTTAGCAAGCGGTCGGTCCAGACCCCTGCCGCATTGACACAGGCTTTGCCCTTGATTCTTATCTCTTCGCCGCTGATTCTGTCTTTACAGATTACAGCGGCGATATGCTCTTCCGTACCTTCAAAGTTCACTGCTTCCATATAGTTCAAGCAATGAGCGCCAAATTTGTCGGCTGACTTCAATACTTCCATGACGATGCGCGAATCGTCTGTAATGCAGTCGTGAAAGCGCAGCGCCCCTTGCACGCCATCGGGTGAAAGAGAGGGAACGGCGCTCAAGGTCGCCTTTCTTGAGAGTCTTTCATGCCGTCTTACACCGGCGGCATTGATTGAAAGTATGTCGTAAAGAGTGAGGCCGATATCAGCCTTTAAACCAAAAAATGTCTTGCCTTTTCTCACCGGCAAGACAAAGCTGAAATCTCTCACCATGTGCGGTGCCAGTTGTTCTAGAAGACCTCTTTCTTGGCAGAGCTCTCGGGTCAATCTAAATTGCAATTGCTCGAGATAGCGCAGACCGCCGTGGATAAGTTTGGTGGTGCGGCTACTGGTCCCAGAGGCAAAATCGTCCTTTTCGACAAGGGCCACCGATAAGCCGCGAGAGGCGGCGTCCTGGGCTACTCCAGCCCCTACGACACCGCCTCCCACAATAATCAGGTCAAATTCCTTGGTTCTAAATGCTTCGAGAATTTGACTGCGTTTTTGCATGGCTTATCTTAATTTATCCTTCAGGAGTCCCATTCCTAGACCGAGTGCTGCACCCACCGCCGCTCCTTTAGCTACGTTTTTGGTCTGACCTCTACCTTTTGAGGCCGACCAGGTGAGACCTGCTGCAGTAATGGTGCCGTTGGCGACATCCTTTACAACCGGGTGCTTACTCATAATTTTACTAGAATTTACCAGTCCCACGGTGGCTCCTGTTCCTGCCCCAATAGCGGCCCCACGCACCAGTCCTTTTCCCGAGACCAGTCCACTGACGGCTCCTGCGGCAGTTCCCACTCCGGCACCAATGGTTGCCTGCCTGACTTTCTCGTGGTTTTGGAAGAAAGTTTTTACCTTACTTTGGCTGGTGCCTTTGCTCACTCCAGCCTGCAATGTGTCTGCCAGGGCAGGGGTCAGGGCGGCTGCCTGCATGGTGATTGCGGTAAGGGCTATCGATGCGACTTGGCGAAGGTTACTCATTTCTTTGCTCCGATTTCTAGTTCTAGCTGAAATACACATAAAACCTGCTCTTCTATCTAGTAGAGGCTACCATTAAAATTCGTTTTTGCACACCACCCATGATGTCACTGCAGCCCCTACAGGATTTTAGTAGTCGGCGGAAGCCGCCAATTTGTTCCTTCTTGAGGATATTTTCGCAGAAAAGTTTTGATTAAATCTTGGCGGGACGTTCTCCGTCTGCCAATGTTCCGCCCGGAAAACCTTTGTGAGCCGAATTTTACTATCTCTTCGAAACCTTATTTTTTGCCCATATGTCTTCAATTTTGGTTGAATTTACAGGTAAAAAAACGCTCGATTGGCTATCCTTATCGGTTATCCCTTGCCTTTCGTGAGTGCACAAGTATGAGTACCGTCGAATCGCAGCGGGACGGTTTTTGGATCTGCATTTCTTAGAGACTGTCTAGATGTTTTTTCCAAAGCCGGCATCCTACATTTCCGAGTTGTCCCAATCTTTTGAGTTGAGTAGATGAGAAAAACAGTATTTCTGGCATGCACGCTAACTCTGACTACATCGGTCTCGAGCTTTAGTCCCGTATTCGCTTCCGATGCAGCTTCTAATTCGAAAGGTAATAGTGCCGCGAGCTCTGCGCCTCTGCCTGTGCCCAAAGTGACAGACAAGTCCATAGCTTCTGAGGCTCTTATTAAGGAGCTTCGTAAGATGACTGAGCTGGAGCAGACCCCTCAGGATCTAGAGCGAGTCAAGAAACTGGAAAAAGAAGGGCAGAAGTTTTATGACCAAAAGCTTTTCGGGCAGGCTCTTAGTGTCTGGCAAGAGGGCTATGGTCTGGCCATGGACATGAAGTACGCAGAGGGTCAAGGGCGTGCTCTCACCAATATGGCTAAGATATATGTTGATCAGGGGCAGTGGATCAAGGCTAAGCACCTGGGCGAGAATGCCCTGGAAGTCTTAGGTACTGCCGGTAATGAAGTAGCTCTGGCGCAGGCGAGAGTTGTCTTAGCCCAAGCCTACTTTGGTCTTGATAACCCGGTTTGGGCGCTTCAGCAGCTAGACCAGGCGCTGCGCGCTCTCAATAACGGGCAGCTGGCGGATGCCGAAGAGGGGTCGCGCATTATGTATCTTTGCGCCAGTCTGGCCATCAAGTTCGGCAAGGCTAAAGATGCGGTCAAATTCTTCCAGCAGGGAGCTGAGTATAGCTACCAGAAAGGCGATATAGCCAAAGCTGTGCAAGTAAGAGCAGCCGTGGTCAACTCCTTGATCGATCTTGGATGGTTCGTGGCTGCTCTCGAAGAAGCCAATAAACTTCTTTCGGTTGCTAAATCTTCCCCGAAAGATTCAAATGTCTTTCAGGTGACTGCTTATCAGGCTATTGGTAATGCTCAGTATTCTGCTTGCGAATACGCCGCTGCTCGCAGTTCTTTCGAAACGGCTCTGGCGATGATGTCGAAATTGGATTCGAAGCAAGTCAACGAAATTGCCCGAGCCAATATTGAAGAAGGTTATGGCTTTGTCTTATCGGCTTGCGGAGATTATGATCTGGCTCGCACAATGCTTCTAAAAGCTGTGTCGGTGCTCAAAGCCAAGAACGAAACTCTCGCCGTCGCCCAAATTTACAATGCTCTGGGTGTGGTTGAGCTAAATGATGGACAAACCGGTAAAGCCATTACCTACTTTCAGCAGGCTTTAGACTATCACGCTGTCATCACACCCAAATCACCCAGGCTGAATGCCATCACAATGGCCAACCTTGGTTGTGCCGAGGGGCGTGCCGGCTCTTTCCGTGATGCCAAAAACCATCTTACCGGCGCCATCAATGCCATGGGTAAGCAGGTTGATAAGCAGGCCAAAGCCAAGATTTTGCAGGCGCTCTCTGAAATTTCCTTGAAAGCTTCAGATCTAACCAATGCTGAGTCTTATGCCAAGCAAGCGATTGAGATTTCTACAAAAATCAATGATGACTCCAACCTTTGGCGCGCCTACACCATGCTCTCCAAGCTGCAAGGAATCAAGGGTGAAGTGGAGCCCGCCAAAGAGTCAATCAATAGTGCCCTTTCTTATTTCAGATCACCCCAGGCCGGTGACTTCGTTTCGGCTGAGTCGGTTTCGTATCCAACCTCACGCGAAGACATGGCTGCTCTCTTGGTGCAGCAGCTAGCTGCCCAAGGTTTGACCGAGCCGGCTTTGGTCACAGCTGAGCAAATTAAGGAAGAGAATTTCATTAGTGAATGGAATCGTAAAGGTGCACAGGTCAAACCTGAAGACCGAGATGTGTATATAGAACTGGCTACGCAGCGGGCGCGCTTGCATGCGGCGGAGGCGGCATCGACTCCCGACCAGGTCACCAAAGAATGGAAGAGCTGGATGGAAAGATTCGGTGGTTTGGTCAAAACTAACCGAGCTCTGGCTCGGCTGATAGCGCCTGTCCCCACTCATGCCCAAGATATTACGGCTGCCGTCGAGAAGAATAACGCAGTTGCTATCGACTATCTGGTTGGTCCCGACTTTACAATGGCTTTCACCATCGAGCCGGGCGGACGCATGACCTCTTCGTCTTTGCCGGTAGGCAGGGCCAGGCTGAAGAGTCAAATCACTTCGCTCTTGACCGCAGCCGCCGGTCAGTCGACCTCTGATACCACTGGTAGTGACCCAGAGCGTGCTGTTCTCAAATCACTTTACGGCGAGCTCTTGCCTGCTGCAATCAGGCAGTTTCTGCCTCGCAATGCCGAGCAAATGTTGGTGGTGATTCCAGACGGACCGCTTTACAACCTGCCTTTTGCTGCCCTAATTGACGATCAAGGTAAGTTTCTGGTCGAAAGACATTTGCTCACCATGGTCTCATCTGCCGCTGTCTTGCTTGATAGTCAGCCGCGCATCGCCGAAGACCTTTCCATAGTAGTGGCTAGAGCAGGCAATGCTCAAGCCTCTGAGAAAGCTGAGACTGAACAGATCGCCAGCGCCGTGGGCACCGATCGTGTCACCACCCTATCCGGCAAAGACGCTGCTTTAGGTAATCTGGAAGAGCAAGCCCGCGGTAAATCGGTGGTCCACTTCTCTTCTAAGTTGCCTCTCTTGGAAGCAAATCCATTGCGTTCGGTACTGCCAATTCTCTCTGATGGCGTTGATGGTCAGAGTGTTAAGGTAACTGCAGATCAACTTTGCGGTACCAAGATGGCTAGTGATTTGATTGTTTGGTCTGCTTCTTCGGTCAACTCTAAAGATGTAAGAGGTAATGCAGTCAAGGTATTCAGCCGCGGGCTCAGCTATGCCGGTGCTAGAAATGTCTTGATGAGTCTCTGGACTCAGCCCGAGAGTAATCGTATTGATGAGATTGTCAACTTCTATAAGAGCAAGCAATCTGGTCTGGGTTCGGCTCAGAGTCTGCGTAAAGCGCAGCTGGCAGCTCTCTCTCGTGATCGCTCACCCCGCACTTGGGCAGCCTTCCAGTTGCTTGGACCGGGCAACTAACAGACCTAACAAACTAAGCTAAGTTTAGCTAAGCTAAGCAGAAAGGGGCGCTCACTGAGCGCCCCTTTCAATTTCTTTGTCTACCCTTACTCAGTAGTCTTAGTAGGGGTTTGCTGGTGCTGTCCCGGCAATGCTGACCGGTTGATCTAGTTGTATCTGCATTGCTGTTCCAGCTTGAACATTGACGTCGGCGCCTTTGCGCAAGATCAAGCTCTGGGCAACACCGACACCGGCTCCGATAGCGGTTCCCGACCAAGCGCCTTTGCCGACGCCTCTGCCACCACCGGCAATGGCGCCTACTGCGGTACCGAGGGCGGCGCCCGTACCGGCACCAATGGCGCCTCTCACACCGGCTTGTACGACTTTGCCTTTCCAGGTCTCGCCCTTGACTGTCTCTTCTTGGGCTCCGCCGGCATATTTGCCGATACCGCCCACGAGGTGAGCCGAAATGGGAGTTTCGACGCCGTCAGGTGTGCGCAGTTTGTTGAACTTGATGCCAAGGCTGCCGGAGCGTCCAAGCATCTTGCCCGATTCGGCATCGGTGATTGTACCTATTACCACTGAACCGGTTGGGATCATCGAATCGCCGAGCATTACTGTCTGGCTGACTGCGGCTTGCACCACGTCACCAGCTTTGGCCACTTGGGTGGAGATACCTGAAGATAGAGTGATTGGCAGCACTAGACCGGCAGGAGCATAGGTGATGCGCCCTTGTCTGTAGCCAGTGCTGGGTTGGTTATAACCACCTTGGCCATAGGGCTGACCGCCATAAGGCTGACCACCACCATAAGGCTGGGTGCTGAAGCTGGGTTGTCCGTAAGGCTGTGGTTGAGGCTGATAGGCTTGTTGTTGCGGCGGCATGGTATTGGGCTGTGTGGGAGCCGGGCTATTGAATGCAGCCGGAGCGGAAGAGTCATATTCTCCCGAAAGTTGAGAGACATAGCTCTGTACACTTGTTTGATCTCTGAGAGCAGTGCGCAAGGAGTCAGCCCACTTGGTGGCGAGAACTGCAGGGGTTGTATTCTGGGCTTTGGCAGTGGTACTGTCGACGGTGACTACCTGGTAGCCGCCCAGGGTGAGTACCGGCAGTCCTTTTACATAGGTGATCTTGACTGCTGCCGGAGTGCGATCTTTGCTTGCCACCAAGGCATTGTCTAAATTGGTCTGAATGGTTTCAGCACGTTTCTCTGCAGTCAATCCACCAGAACCGCTTACGGTAAAGAGACCTTGACCGGCGAATCTGATTTCATTGTCGGCAGCCATAGCAGAAAGAGGCAGTGAGGCAGTGGCTAATTGGCTGATTACAAAACCGGCCAGCACAGATTTTCTGATTGATTTTGCGATCGAAAGCTTAGTGTCAGTGAGTTTTGCGTTCATTATTATTTACCGTTGTATATGGTGTAAGGGTTATTGGAGAAATTGCTGAAGTTGGCGCCATCCATGGCTCTATGCAGTTAATAGACTGCAAAAGTTTAGCAAGGTTCCCGCTATAATGTAAGGTTAGCTTTCCGTAACAAAGGCGCTCTAATTGTGATACTTGAGAACTCGTCGGGCGCTCTCTTTGCCGATGATATCTTCAAAAATAGAAATGTTTTTCTAAGTGGTGCTTCGCGCGGTATCGGGCGAGCGGTGGCGCTTGCTTTTGCAAGATACGGCGCCAATCTTTATCTTGTGGCAAAAGATGCTGAAAGACTGAAGAAATTTAGCGAAGAAATTGCATCTATATATACACTGGGTGGTACGTCTAGGGTAATTCGCTATCGGGCTTGTGATTTTGCGCAGCTTGAAGACGTAGAAGCGATGCTGGAAGAAGCAAAGCAAGAGATGCCTTTCCATATCGTGGTCAATAATGCCGGCATATATCAAACCGAAGCCTTAGCTGGTCACAGTCTAACGTCATGGCGGCGTTTGTTTGATATCAATCTCAATGCTGCCATGCTTATCATGTCGCATTTATTGCCCTCTATGATAGAAAGAAAAGCTGGGCGCATCATCAATATTTCGTCTATTTCAGGCAGTAAAGCCGAGGCCTGGGGCTCGGCCTATAGTGCCGCCAAATTCGCTTTGAATGGGCTTACCCAGGCTGCCGCCTTAGAAAATGCCCGTTTCGGCATTACTATTAATGCTGTCTGTCCTGGCTGGGTATTGACAGACCTTGCGCAAGAGCAGATAGGCAGCGGCGAGTGGCAAGCCTTAAACGGCTTACCTGCCGACCAATCTATGGAACTGACCCGTCTTTCGGTGCCTCAAGAAAGATTTCTCAGCGCCGATGAAATAGCCTCAACTGTTTTGTTTCTGGCCAGCGATCAGGCGCAGGGAATCACAGGACAGGCTATAAATATATGTGGAGGTCTTTCACTATGAATTCTCAACTCTTAAGCCGCGCTCTGCATGTAAACGATTGGCATATTAAAGATATCGAGGGGCTGCATCTGGCTCATTCTCCCCTTCTCAGCTCTGAAAAAGACCTTATTCATGCCTTTACCACCCGAATTGGCGGCAGTTGTCCAGAGCCTTATGATAGTTTCAATCTGGGGCGCAGCGTCGGTGATGAAGCGGTGAAGAAAGCAGCGCTACTCAACCGTGAGAAGCTTTGCCAGACTCTTGGTCTCACCCATGACCGACTACATGTGCCAGGGCAGGTGCATTCGGGTAATGTTGTCCATGTCGGGGCTGAGAGTGCGGTGCATCCAGGCTCACAAGCTCTGAGCGGCGTCGATGGACTGACTACTGCCGATCGTGGACTGCCTCTCTTGCTCCATTTTGCCGACTGCGTGCCGGTCATGGTATACGAGCGGCGTCGGCGCTTGCTTTCTATTGTCCATGCCGGTTGGCGGGGCACTGCCGAAGCGATTGCCGCCCAGGCAGTAAAGCGAATGGTGGAAATGGGCGGTGAGCCGAAGTATATGCTGGCTGCAGTTGGTCCAGCCATTGGCACTTGTTGTTATCCGACCGGTGAAGATGTGGCTGTTCGGCTTATGTCCACGGTTTGCTCAGACCAAACTCATTCTCAGGCAGAGTCTGCCGCCTTGGTCCAAGCCCTTGTGCTTCGCCGGGAAGACGGTCAACCCCGTCCTAATCTCAAAGCCATAAACGCTTTACAGCTTCTCCAGCAGGGGGTGGGTGAGGTCGACGTCACTTCCTTTTGTACCAGTTGTAAACCGGAGCTTTTCTTCTCACATAGGCAATCGGGCGGCGTTACCGGTCGGCAAGGGGCAATAGCCTGCCTGGTCTAGGCAAAGTTCGGCACTGAGCCTGAAATGGCCGCTCCTGCTATCCTTATATGGTATGCGCCATCGAAATGCAGTATTGTCGACAGGTAAGTCCGCCCCAATCTTGAGGCGGGGGCTTGTTGCCGCCCTTTCCATTAGTATTGCCTCGGCTAATTTTGCTTCGGCCGCTTTCGCGCAAGCAGCGCCGCCGCCCCCCGAACCATCATTTTTTAAGAGTACGGCTAACCCCAATAGAATAGAAAGACCGGCTGCCAACCCATCCAATTCGGCAAGCAGTCCTCCCTTGCCTGCTCCCACCCGCATTAGTCGACCACTTACCGGCGCCAATGGTGTTGCACCTTATGGACAAGCCAGTCCTGCAACCAATACCGGACATAATAATAATGGTCATAACCACGCGATGGCAGCGCCTGCCGCCTCAAATACAGGCACTACTGGTGGTATCGCCACTCCTGGTTCCAGCCCTACATCTGCCGATACAAGTTTACTCAATTCCGGCGTACTCAAACCCGGTGTGCCCCAAATAGATACTTTGCCTGCCGCCACAACTTCGCCTAATACTAATAGCAATAACAACAGCAGCAACAATCCCTACAGCGCGGGCGCTGCCAGACCGGCGCCTCCCTATCCAAACAATGGTGTTGATCAGTATCCTACCATCGGTCGCCTCGAAGAAGTGACACTAGGGCGCACCAATAGTGGTGCACCAATCGGCGAAAGATTGTCGATTTTAGAGCAGGTAGTCTTCAAAAAAGATTTCAGAGAAGATACGCTTTTTGATCGTACCGAAAGACTTAAAAAGACTATCTTAGGTGGTATGGAGCCGGAGCGGGCCTCAGAGCCGCTTCCCTCTCTTGATGATTTGGGGGCAAGCCCCGGTGGTCTGCCGCTTGAGACTGTTAAGGAAGCGCATTATCTTGATGAAATTGCCGGCAAGCGAGAGAACCTTGAGCCGAGTACACCCGATCAGGTAGGGCGTTTTGCTATCGAGATAGTCAATGCTGAAAGGGCTAATTATGGACTTTCGCCTTTGACTCCAGATAATCTGGCGGAAAAGCTTGCTACTACCCACGGTGCATATTTGGCATCGCGCGGCCAGGTTTCACACTTCGATGAGTCTGGGCTTGGACCAGATAGGCGTTACACTCTTGTCGAAGGGACGGACGCGCTTACTGAAAGTATTGCCTCGGTCAAGTGCACAGATGTTGGTGCCGTCAAGCCTTGCAAGGCTGCTGCTGCCAGATTGCTCAAGGTCTTTTTGAGCAGGCAGGACGACCGTGATTCTATACTCTCGCCTGACGCCACCCATATCGGTTTTTCAGTTAATTCTCTGGGCTCAAGCGGTCGCTTTGTCGCTGTCTGCAATGTGGTCAGCCGTCACGCTCTGATGGGACCTTTGCCTTTTCAGGTTGGGCAGGGTGAAAAAGTGGAAGTTAAAGGGGTGATGAATAGTCCCTATGTTTTCGATAGAGTGACCTTGGCATGGGAAGCCAATCAAAGCGGTGCGGCTCCAGCCGGTGACGATGGCGAAGAAGCTTTGCCTTACTTCCCTCCGCTTGATTATGTTGCTTATTCTGCTCGCTCGGAGCATGACTACAGCAAGGCTGTCACCGCCATCAAAATTGGTGGCATGGTAGCCGCCGTGGCTGGTGGCATGTTCTTTCCGCCAATCGCTCTGGCCGCGCCCTTGATTGCAGTAGCTGGTTCTCCCGGCGAGCCTCGTCCGGTTTCGGACATCCCGGTGAAGGGCGGGGTTAAGTTAGATGGAGCAGCTTTCAATGTCAAACTGCCCCTCAATAATGAAAATAAAGAGGGTCTATATTATGTGACTGTTTGGGGAACACTGGGCAAGGGGCAGAAGTCTATACCAATTAGTCGCCGAGTTATTTTGGTGGCGGGCAAGCCGGATGGTAAGTCTGAAGGTAAGTCTGAAGGCAATTCAGAAGGTAAGCTCTCTAAAGAAAATGCTGAGCAAGCCAAGAAAGATGCTGAGCTTGCCAAACTAGAGGCTGATCGGGCAAAGAAAGAAGCCGAGAGCAAAAAGAAAGCGGCTGAGGAAGCTAGAAAGCAAGAAGAGAAGCGCCTAAAAGAAGAGAAGAAAAAGAAGAAAGCTAAAGAAGAGAGCGAAGCTAAAGCTTCCGGCGATGCTAAAGAAGAAGGCAAAGATGAAAAAGCCGAGGAAAAGAAAGATGACTGAATTCGCCCGCCAAAGGACGTTCGCTCTGTCGGCGCTGAGTTTAGCCCTTGCTTCTTTCGCCTTTCAACCAGCTTGGGCGCAAGCGGGAGACTATGTACCGATGATGGTGCCGGTTCCCTCTGGTGCTTCTAGTAGTCCTTCTAATAATCCCTATTTGCAGGGCGGCACCGGCAGTACTACATTACAGACTGGCACCGGTAGCACTACATTACAAACTGGCACCGGCAGTACTACATTACAGGTAAATACAGACAGCACGACGCTCCAGACCGGCGTAGAAAGACAGGGGGGACCGGTTCATGTCCTCTTTATCGTTGATGCCTCGCGCAGTATGCTTGAAGGTCTTGGTGGCGGTACACAAAAGATTGATGCGGCTAAGCAGGTTCTGCAAAATGCTATTGCCCGCATTCCTCCTGATGTCAACTTTGGTTTGCGTGTTTTTGGTCATGGCTATCAGGGCGCCGGTAGCCGCGGTAGTTTATTCGGCGGGGGCTTTGCCTCCCTCGGCAATGAATGTCGTAATTCAGCTTTGCTTGTGCCGATTGGTACAGGCAACCGCCGCACCATCATCGAAAAGGTTAGACAAATAAGACCTTATGGCATGACCCCTCTGGCTTATTCAATCGAGATGGCTGCGGCAAGCGACTTTAGGGGGCTAACCGGCAATAAGACGATCATTCTCATTTCTGATGGACAAGATACCTGTGGTGGCAATCCTTGCGAAGTGATTAGACAGTTACCCAAGTATGGAATCAAGATCAAAGTAGACGTGGTTGGGCTCAACTTGAGAGGCGATCCGGTTTCGCGCAATCAACTCAATTGCATCGCCAATGAGTCGGGGGGCAAATATTATGATGCCGACACAGCCGCCAAACTTATCGAGAGTGTCTCTGCTTCGGTAAGTAAGGCAATCGAAGGGCGTGTAATCATTAGACCGAGTGACTCCACAGCGCCTGCTTTGCAGAATATTCTCACGCCGCCCGAACTTGTGCCGATTGAGCCGCAACAAGAGCTGCGTCCAAATGCCCAAGACGAGTTAAAGCAAAACGAGACTAAATAGGCAGCGCCGCAATAGTCCCGTTTGTTGAGTTTCGAATTTCGCTTTATTTGATTTTGCTTTATTTGACTGCTACTTCAGCCGGTTTGCTTTCGTAGGTCATGGTCATGTGGCCGCGAGCTTCTTTAGCCATTTTGTCAGCCAAGGGAGCTGAATATTTACTCAGCATAAGCGGGTAAATACCAAGCGCCAAGATTGAGAAAGACAGGCTGTATGCAACCACACGTTCGGTGAGGGTGGCATCAGAGAGATGACCTTTCCATTTTTCCAGTTCGCTGCCGTAGAAGAGACGCTTCAAGAGCCAGAGCATATAGCCGGCGGTGAGAATAACGCCAAGACCGGCAAAGATTATCCAGCCTTGCACCATTCCGCCTTTGTCGGCTAGCTGTGCCATGGGCGAGGTGAAGGAGCCATAGAATACAGCCGCCTCGGCTACAAAGCCGGATAGACCAGGCAGACCAAGGTTAGCCATGGTGCCCAGCATCCAGAAGTAGAAGAGGGTCGGCATTTGCTTGGCTAGCCCACCGCCAATTTCACCAATTTGTCTGGTGTGGGTGCGTTCGTAGACTGTACCAACCAAGAAGAAGAGCAGGGCTGAAATAACGCCGTGCGAGATCATTTGGAAGATGGCACCATTAAGAGCTGCTGACGATAGTGAAGCTACTCCCAACAAAACGAAGCCCATGTGGCTGACCGAAGACAGGGCGATAACACGCTTCATGTCTTGTTGAATGAGACAAGCCATTGCCGCCCAAACAATGTTGAAGGCGCCGAGAGCCATAATTTGCGGACCATAGTCGACAAAGAAATAGGGGAAGAAGCCCAAACAAATTCTCACTAGACCATAGGAGCCCATTTTCAAGAGCAGTCCAGCCAAAAGCATAGAGATGGGAGTGGGGGCTTCGACGTGGGCGTCGGGCAACCAGGTGTGTACAGGGAATGAAGGAAGCTTGATGATAAAGGCCAGGAAGAAACCCAGACAAGCCAAACACTGAATATCTTTGGGGAGAAGCTGCGGTAGTTTAGCCAGTTCAACCATGTCGAAGGTGGCCATTCCGCCCGAGCCTACGCCCATCTGGCTATACATATAGACCAAGCCAGCCAGCATCAAGACGCCGCCGAAGAAGGTATAAATAAGAAACTTGAGCGCGGCGTAGGAACGACGCGGACCACCCCAGATGGCGATCAAGAAATACATCGGGATCAGTTCCAATTCATACAAGATGAAGAACTGTAAGAGGTCAAGAGAAAGGAAGACGCCCTGAACAGAGAATATGAGCAGCATGAGCATGCTGTAGTAAAGTCTGGGGCGATTGTCACCAATACTGGTGCTGGCCAGTACCGACATAAGTGTAATAAAACCGGTCAAGACCACCAGTGAAAGACTCATGCCGTCAACGCCGACGTAGTATTGCACTGGGAAGGGTTGAGTGAACCAGGGCAGTCTCTCGACAAATTGGAACTGCGAAGCAGAATCGAGTTTAAACATAGTCAAGAGCCATACCGACATGGCACACATTGCACTTGAAAACGCTATGGCCATTTTTCGAGCGCTTGACTCCGGCCCGCAAGCTATGGCAAGCATGCCAATCAGCGGAATTAAGAACAGCGCTGTCAAAAGGTGTTGTGGTTCGTTCACAGCCGACTCCTGAGGATCCTGAAATTATTCGGAGACAGTATAAATGGAATGTTGGTACAGCTGCTCACTATTGAATAGAAAAACTTTTTAGTCTCTACAGAGCGTGACGAAAGGTACTGAGAGAGTCGTCATGATTGTATAGTTTTACAATCTAGGCTGTAAGCCGATCTAGTCAAGAGCAAGCTGCTCTAAACAGATTCACAAAACAGGCGCATCAGATATCTAGTGGGTAACAACAATCCGGAGAAGAAATGCTTCCACTTTCCCCAGATCAGCTCAAATGGTTTGTCGAGCATGCAGGACTAATCGTCGCAGCTCCATTCTTAGCGGGCTTCCTTATTATTATGGGTTTGAGAGCTTCCAAGACTTTGTCGATGGTTGTTTCGATAAGTGCCGTGCTCTACGGTCTATTCCACGCCATCGCCATATTTCAGGCTCTCGCCACCGGCAGCTACGGGGCGCCTTTCTTCCAACAAAATATCGATTGGTATGTCTCTGATGCCTTCACTTTATCGGTGGGAGTGCTGGTTGACAACCTCTGCTCTTTGATGCTCATCGTTGTTACCGGAATTAGTTTGTTGGTGCAAATCTACACCCACGGCTATATGCGCGAAGACCCCGGCTATTCTAGGTTCTACGCTTATCTTTCTCTTTTCACCGGTTCGATGCTTGGCTTGGTCGTCTCCACCAACCTCTTTCAGATGTATGGTTTCTGGGAGCTCGTCGGTGTTTGCTCTTATTTCCTTATTGGTTTCTGGTGGTACAAAGAATCGGCCGCCAAAGCCTGTATGAAAGCCTTTGTAGTCAACCGTATTGGCGACTTCGGCTTCCTTATCGGTATCTTGATGTTCTTCCTGGCTACCAAAGATTTCTGGCAAGGTTCAGTGGTTCTTGGCTTTATCGGTGAGAACGGCACCAATTTGTCCGGTGTCATCCACAGAGCTGTCGATGCCGGCTTCCTCAGTGAAGGATCTCTATTCCTTATATCTTGTCTTATCCTCATGGGACCGATGGCTAAGTCGGCGCAGTTCCCCTTGCACGTTTGGTTGCCGGATGCCATGGAAGGTCCCACACCTATCTCGGCTCTTATCCACGCTGCCACAATGGTTGCCGCTGGTGTGTACCTGGTAGCCCGTGCCTATCCGCTCTGGCTTACACCGGACGGTCATATGGGGCAAGCACTGCATGTGGTGGCAATCGTCGGCGCCATCACCGCCTTCATGGCAGCCACTATTGCCATGAGTCAGTACGATATCAAGAGAGTGCTCGCCTGGTCCACTTGCTCGCAGCTTGGCTATATGTTTGTCGGTCTTGGTTGTGGCGCTTTCACCGGTGGTATCTTCCACCTCTTCAACCACGCCTTCTTCAAAGCCATGCTCTTCCTTTGCAGCGGAGCCGTCATTCACGGTTTGCATGGTGAGCAAGACATCAGACAGATGGGTGGTCTCAATAAGTCGATGCCTATCACCCATTTCTGTTTCTTGATCGGTACTCTGGCTATTTCCGGTTTCCCTATCTTCAGCGGTTTCTTTTCAAAAGACGAAATCATTTCAGCCGCCATGCACAGTCACCCGGTCATCGGTTGGCTGATGATGGCTACAGCCGGTATGACGGCTTTCTATATGTTCCGTCTTTACTTCATGACATTTACCGGCGCTTACCGTGGCAACGCTCATCCCCATGAGTCGCCCGCTTCCATGACCTGGCCTCTCTTGGTTTTGGCCATGCCCTCGATGCTCACTGGTTATCTTGGCTTCAACACAGCTAACTTGCAGGCTGCCTTTGCCGGCGCTTCCGCTGAGCATGGTCTGCCCAATCACTTTGCCGCTTTCGTCTACGGACCTATGGGTCCTCATTTTGAAGGTTGCAATCTGCCCTTGATGGGCACTTCCATCGCTGTAGCTGCAGTTGGTATCTTCCTGGCTTTCGCCATGTATCAAACCAAGACCCTGCACTTCAACAAAACTTTTGCCGAGTCGAAAGAAGGCTTCGCCCACTTGCTTTACAACTTCTCTTTCAACAAGTGGTACATGGACAACCTTTACTTCGGACTGGTCGACCGTGTTTTCTTGCCTTCCTTCAAAGGACTTTGGACAAGAGTGGACGGCAAATTGGTGGAAGGCGTGGTCAATGGCGCCGGCATGGGCACCATGTGCATGGGTGAAGTGCTGAAATATCTGCAAAACGGCAGAGGTCAGTATTATGCCCTGGTCATATTTGCTTCCGTGGCGGGTATCTCTTGGTTGGCTTATAACTTGCCCCCCAGGTAGACCCTCGCTTTGGCTTGGATTATTGTTTGTTAACCACACTGTCTTCATAAATTAAACGGAAGAGAAAATGTCAAATAGCGACAACCACGGCAATTGCGATCACGATCATCACGACGGTCACGGACATGGTCATGGTCACGGTCATGACAGTCACAGCCACGACAGTCATAGCCATGACAGCCATAGCCATGATAGTCATGCCGGTGACAGCCATGGTCACAGCGGCGATGCCGCACCCGAGCATGATCTTTTGTTAAAGGCTGTGGTTTTTGCTGCCGCCGCCCTCTTGATCGGCGTCATGGGCTGGTGGATGACTGTTCCGCTAAATGAAAGTGCAAGCGGCGCTCACGGCGAGGCGGGCGCTTCCGAGCAGCATTCCGAAAGCCAGCATCATTAAGAAATAGCTACTTCGCAACCTCAACTTTTGTTGCCGATTAAGCCGCTTCAGGCTTCTTCCGGCGATCTTATAAGACCTTTGTGATATCTTATGCTGCGAGTATTCAGGCGTATTTCTATGCGCCTTCGAAAGGTCTTATTTTGTGGGGCGACCCATCTAAGTAAGCGGCAAATCAAAACTTCTTAAGTCGTTGCTAAGTCGTTGTTTCGAGGTTAATTAAATGCAGGAAGTCACAATTGGGATTGCTGGAGCTGCCGGTGACGGTCTCGACAAATCCGGCGATACCCTAGCGCGCTCGTGCGGAAGACTTGGTCTTCACGTATATGCGTACAACAGCTATCAGTCAATTATCAGGGGCGGTCATATTTGGTTGAAGGTAAGAGTCGGTGAGAACAAAGTTCTCAGCCACGGCGATAACCTCAACGTTTTGGTCGCTCTCAACCAGGATTCTATTGAACGCCATGCCGGCGAAGTGCAGGAAGGCGGAGTAGTAATCTTCAACTCAGACAGAATCAAATGCGAGCCTTCGCAAGTAAGAGAAGGCGTCAAGATTCTCGGCTTGCCTATGTCTAAAGTGACAGAAGAAGTCGTTAAGACCCATGGTCCTTTGCAAGCGATCATGCAGAACACAGTAGCCGTCGGCGCTGTCTGCTATTTGGCCAATATTGGTCTTGATGAGCCCACCTCTGTTTTGACCGATACTTTCAGCCACAAAGGCGAGAAAGTAATCGATCTGAACGTTGGCTTGCTCAAAGCCGGTTTCGAGTTTGCCAAGGCAAACTGCCAACCGCTCACCAAAGAGTGGAAGTTCAGCCATAAGAAGCGTCCTTTCATCACCGGTAACGAAGCGATTGCACTCGGTGCCTATGCTGCCGGATGTAAGTTCTACAGCGCTTATCCGATGACCCCTGCTTCTACAATCTTGCACTGGATGGCAAGCCATGCAGCCAAGACCGGCATTTGCGTCAAGCAGTGCGAAGACGAATTGTCTGTGGTCAACATGGCTATTGGTGCCGGTATCGCCGGCGTCAGAACCATGTGTGCAACCGCCGGTGGTGGATTTGCCCTCATGACCGAAGCAGTAGGTATGGCCGGCATCATGGAAGTGCCGGTGGTTGTTGTGGAAGTACAGCGCGGTGGTCCTTCCACTGGTCTGCCCACAAAGACAGAGCAAGCCGACCTCTTCCAAGTTTATGGTGCTTCGCAGGGTGAATTCCCACGTCTAATCGTGGCTCCTAAATCTATTGCTGATGCCTATGACACCACAGTAGAAGTCTTCAACTTGGCCGATAAATATCAGCTTCCTGTTCTGCTTATGTCCGACCTGCTCCTTTCTGAGCACCCTGAGACAGTAGACCCTGAAGTATTCAACTGCGAAGTCAAAATCGATCGCGGTGAAGTGGTCAGTGAGTGGAAAGAAGATCAAGGCAAGTTCAAGCGCTTCAAATTCACTCCTTCGGGTATCTCGCCTCGCGCCTTGCCTGGCACTCCCAACTGCAACTATGTATCGGCCACTGACGATCACGATGAAGAGAGCATCCTCATCTCTGATATGTTCACCTCGCCCGGCACCCGCCGCATGATCATGGAGAAGCGCAATCGCAAGATTGAGAACCTTCTCAAAGAACTGCCGGCTCCTGAGTTGGAAGGTCCTGCTGATGCCGATGTCACCCTGGTTTGCTGGGGCTCGACTTGGGGCGTAGTCAAGGAAGCTGTTGAACTCTTGAATGCCAAAGGCATCAAGACCAATATGCTCAATATCAAATACATTGCTCCCTTCCATGCCAAAGAAGTGGCTGAGATTTTGGCTAAAGCCAAGAAGAAAATCTCAGTGGAAGTTAACTACACAAGCCAGATGGCTAGACACATCAAGGCTGAAACCGGTATCTCGATGGATGCCCACGTCAACAAGTATGACGGCGAACCTATCGAGCCGCTCTTTGTAGTTGCCCATGTGGAACGCATTTTGGCTGGTAAGCCGCTCTCTCTCGAATGCACCGAGGAAGAAGCCAAAGATATCGGCTATCACTATCTGCGTACACATGCTCTTGAAAAATTGCGTCCGTCCAAACTGACCAAAGAGTCGGCCAACGGATACGGCGAGCAAGTTTGGAATATCGAATTTAGCGAAAGAGCCACCGGCAAGCCGGGTGCTCGTATGCTGGTTGGTGTTTCTACCGGCTCTACTCATAGCTTTGAAAAGCTGGCTGCCGAATAAGCCGCTTCTCGTAAATATCTAAAGTGAGGAATTTAAAAGGATGGCAACTGTAATAGAGCTTCCAGTCGAACTTTTCAAAGGACCGGTCGATCCTGACTGGTGTCCTGGTTGTGGCGACTTTGGTGTGTTGAAAGGCGTGCAAATGGCGGCTGCCAAATGCGGAATCAAGCCCGAGAATCTTCTCGTTGTTTCCGGCATCGGCTGCTCCTCCAACTTGCCCGGCTTCATTCATGCCTATGGTATTCACAGCTTGCACGGTCGTTCGGTGCCGGTGGCAACCGGTGCTCACCTAGCCAATACCGATTTGAAAGTAGTCATCACCGGTGGTGACGGCGACGGTTATGGTATTGGTGTTGGTCACCTCTTGCACGCTATGCGCCGTAACTTGGACGTAACCTATGTGGTAATGGACAACCAAATCTATGGTTTGACCACTGGTCAGACATCGCCCACCACCACCCTCGGTCACAAAACCAAGTCGACACCGCAAGGCAATATCGAAATGCCCTTGAACCCACTCGCTCTGGCTTTGACTGCCGGCGCCACCTATGTGGCCCGTGGTTTCTCCGGCGAGCAAAAGCATCTTGCTGAGATCATCGCTGGTGCTATCGAGCACAAAGGCTTCAGCCTTGTCGATGTCTTCAGCCCCTGTGTTACTTATAACAAAGTCAACACCTATCCTTGGTTCAAAGAGCGTGTTTACAAGCTCGAAGACGAAGGTTGGGATCCATCCGACTTCCATAAGAGCATGGAGAAAGCATTTGAATGGGGCGATAAGATTCCCCTCGGCGTTCTCTACAAGACCGATATGCCTACTTATGAAGACGGTGAACTGGCCTTCAAGAAAGGACCTTTGGTCAAGCAATCACTCGAGGCTGATAAAAAAGTATTCGATAGCTTTATCGAAGAACTTATCTAAGCCTTTAGCTAAGCTGCATGAAAGAGAGGGCGTTATCGCCCTCTCTTTTTCTTAGCTGGAACTAATAGTTACATGATAAACTTATGTTCATTGTATATAGCCTGGTTGTAAAGCTATAATTCTTGTGTGTGCGCACATCTATATGTAGAGGAGTCGAAAAAATGATCAATCGTTCGGTAATCGGCAAAAGAGCACCCGGCTCCCAGCCGTTGCAGAAAGATCAAATTTCTACTTTGAAGCAGAAAGCTATTCGAGTCGAAGAAATTGAAGGCATTCGACGCACCACAGTCTGGGACCATCTTATCGATCTCTGGACTGCCATTACTTATTCTTTCCAGCCCAAAGACAGACAGTGCAATATCTATGGTCATACTTTGCCGACAAGCGGCTGGACCGTCGGTCGTCTACCCAAGTGTGTAGATTGCGGCACGCCCATCAATCATCCCGATGAATTGCGTAAAGCCTTGCCCCGCGACTGGTAGTATTCGGGTATTCGCAAGATTATTCATATCGATATGGATGCTTTCTTTGCTTCAGTGGAGCAAAGGGATAATCCATCTCTGAAAGGCAAACCGGTAGCGGTGGGGGGCTCACCCGACCGCCGTGGCGTGGTGGCTGCCGCCAGTTATGAGGCCCGGGCTTTTGGCGTACATTCGGCCATGCCGGCGCGTACCGCCATAGAACGCTGTCCTGCCCTCATTTTTGTTAAACCTCGCTTTGAAGTCTATCGTCAGGTCTCAGAAGAAATCCATCGCATCTTTCATGATTACACCGAGCTGGTTGAGCCGCTTTCGCTTGATGAGGCTTATCTCGATGTTACTGAAAATAAGCATGAGAACCCGGCAATAAGATCGTCGGCTACTCTCATTGCCCGTGAGATAAAGAACCGCATCAAAGAAAGCACAGGTTTGACCGCCTCTGCCGGCGTCTCAATCAACAAGTTCCTTGCGAAGACTGCCTCTGGTTTGCGCAAGCCCGACGGACTTACTCTTATTCCACCCGACAAAGCCGAGTCATTTGCCGAGTCTTTGGCAATCGAAAAATTTTATGGCATAGGCGATGTCACTGCCGCCCGTATGAAAGCCTCAGGCATTCATACAGGCAAAGACCTCAAGGCTTTATCTGAAATAGAACTGGTCAAGAAATTTGGTAAAGCCGGTAGCTATTATTATCGTATCGCGCGCGGTCAAGATGACCGTGAAGTGATACCAAATAGAGTGCGAAAGTCTATTGGTGCAGAAGAGAGTTATGCCGACGATCTCACATCAAAACAGGCTATTTATGAGGCTCTTGGTGATATAGCCGATACCTTGGAAAGACGACTCGACCGTTGTCAAACCGGCGGTCGCACCATCACACTCAAAGTAAAATATGGCGACTACCAGCAAATCACCCGCAGTCGTACAGTCTTGCAGTCGATATCAAAGAGAACAGAATTGTTGGCTATGGCTCTCGAACTTCTCTCAACAACCGATGTGGAAAAGCGCAGTGTGCGCTTGCTTGGCCTGACAGTGTCAAATCTAGATAATAGTGAAGAAGACGATGAACGTGACTATGTGCAGCTTACTATAGATTTTGAATGGCAGTAATGGGGTAGAAAAGAAAGACCTTATGTTGAAGATATTTACCGGATTTATAGCGATTGGACTGAGCTTGACTTTGGGTTTTCTCTCGATCTCTTACAGTCTTGCTAAAGAGTCTAAAGAGCTTAAAGATACTAAAAATGCTATTGCCGATAAGAATGATAGTTCTTCTTCTTCAAAAAATCAGATCATCGCCGAGGCAAAAAAGTTTTTTGAAAGATATGTTGCCTTGAGTAATTCCTTTGACCCGGCTATTGTCGATCTCTATTCAGACAACGCCGATATACAAAGCACGCGTTATTATGTCGGCGGTAAAAGTCGCACACTGCGACTGCCTGCTTCCGAGTACAAAAAGATGATACTAGCCGTGCTGCCCACCGCTAAAGCTGCAAAAGATACCGACAGTTATTCCAAGACCACCTATAGTTTGGAAAGTAAAGGCGTCAAGATTACCACCCTTCGACACAGCAATCTCAAGAATTATGATTCTTGGTTTGTGCTCTTTGTCAGAAAGGAAGGCGGGGTAATGAAGATTTATCAGGAACTTTCACAGACTCGCTCTTGATCAGTTTTCGATAGTTCTATCTATAGTTCTAGTTCGAAGAATTTGTTTGCCATATGCACCAAGTTGCGGTTGAAACCATAGGCGAGAGCTTCTTCCCAAGCTTTCTCGGCACTTTGTCTGTGTTGCCACATTCTGTAGAGTCCGATCATTAGACCGGTGCGATCTCTGCCAAATTCGCAGTGTACATAGACCGGAATGCCTTCTTTATTGGCCCGGTCCATGAGGGCTAAGAACTGCTCCACTTGGTCGGCAGTCAACTGTTTGTCGGCGCTGGTGGAAAGTCCGAGGGGATGATATTCCAAGGTGTCGTACTTATGTGAATGGGTGGACTTTAGCCGCTCTATATACTCTTGTTCTGCGCGGGGCGAAAGAGTCTTGTTGCGAGGGGTGGCCTCAAGTCTGAGATTGCCGTCGCTAGGGGCTCTCAGATCGATGATGATGCCGCCGTTATTGGCGGCGATTATTTCATCCAGCTGCTCTCTTGTTCCAGAGCCACCTCTTGTTACTAGTTCATCTACCCTACCGGCATTTTGCGGACCATATTCCAAAAGCTGACGCTGCAATCTGACCGGGCTTTCCGAGTGGGCTCCGGCACGGTCTAGAACCGAACCCATTAGACGGTTGAATTCATCAGGATTATTGTTGGGCAGCATATGCGGGTAAATCATGCCGCTGACCAGCGGTGATTTGCTCCACTGCGCTTTCTCAGACTTTGCTGTTAAGGCTTCTAAAGCCTCTGGCGTGGCCAACTCTTCCCCTTTCATTCTTACAAGACTGGCTCTTACTGCTTGTTTGAAATCTGGACGGGTGTCGTTCGCCACCACCAGCTGTGCTAGTTTTTGCTCGCCCTTGGTGGCCAGGTTGTGTCTATTTGCAGCAAACTCGACTAAGCCTTCGGTATGGGCATCGATGGTGCCGACCACTGCTCTTGTGCCGTCGAAGCGCTTGGTTAGATCTTCTACAAGACCGGCATGCTTGATAGCTGAACTGCCGGAGTAAACGCAGTCGTCCAGAATGACAAAGGTTTTGCCTCTTAGTTCCGCCGGTTCATGCAGGTCGATATAGCTTCTGGTCATATATTGACTGCGCGGATTTATTTGTCTGAATATTTCGGTGACGAATAGACCGCTGCCTTCACCGTCTCCATCGACAACATAGATAAAGTCTTCAGGGTTGCGTCCGGCATGTAATTTGTCGGCCAGTCCTTTGGCTCCCCTATAGAGATCTCTTAGTGATACTACCTGCGATGCTTCCAGAAAAGCTTCTGCTGTGGCATGGGCGCGGTCTTGTTCCATGCGCAAGATGGCAAGCAGGGCGCGCTCTTTCAGAGCCTCTTCTTCTACGCTCTCGTCGGCCAGTAGTCTTTTGATTGCCGCCCTATCATCTGCGCTTTGGCTGGTGGTCGGCTCTCTCTTACTCATTCTTTCTTGAGCAATTCTCTTGAGCTTAGCCTCAAAAATATCAGGTGCTATCTCTGCTTTGGCTATGTCCATAAAATTGAACTTATCGTCAAAGTCGGCAAAGGCTTCAGCCAAATGGGCTTGACCTCTATTGATCAGGTCTTCGGCTTTTGAGCCGGCCACATTTTCGGCTCTGGTCAAAAGAACCATGTTGGCAGTCGGTGTTTCCATGGTCGAAGGTGAATGAATATCCACCGAGATGCCACTTCTCTTTCTAAAGGCATAGGCTAGAGCCCTGCCGGCGTCATCATCATTGACATAAACAGAGACTATTTCGGCATTGCGAAAGAGTGCTTCGGTCTCATTTGGTTTAGCTACTCTTATGAAAGAACGATCTGCCCCGCTTCGGTCATGAGCCCTCAAGGTCTCTACTAATTGGTCGATCTTTCGATTAAAACCAGACATGGTCAGGAAGTCTTTGTCTTCTTCCAAAACTTCTCTGAGGGCACGAACTTCATTGGGTGAAAGTTTGTCGAGGGCGCGGTTCAAGGTGCCTTCGCTGACCACTTCGGCTCTATGAAACATTCCAAACAATTCAGCCACGTGCTCGGATCGACTTTTCTCACCTACATCTTCTATACCTTCTCTCAACCTGGCTAGAGCACGGGCCCTGTCTAAAACCATTGCTCTATCGGCTTGACTGAGACTATCCAGTGACTCGGGTTCAAAATTCTTGAATATTTTGCCAGTGATGGCTGTATTATTCGTCAGCCCACCATCTTCTCTAGAGGGCGTAGCCTTGAGGGCTTTTACCAGTACAGCCGCTCTTTCTTTGCTGCTCAGGGTGTCCAGTCTGCTGCCTACAACGACTTCACTTAAGGCCTTTTGTAGAGGCTCGGCTTTTATTTTGTCTTTAGCCATGCGGGCGATGGTATCGTCCGGCATAGCTCTAAAAAAGTCTAGATACTCTTTGCTTTTATCGACTTTTGAGGCGCCGCTTCTTTCTGCGATTTGAATTAGCCAAGCATGACCTGTATTTTCGTCTATTTCGCCAAGCGCCCCTCTTCTTTTTACTTCGCTAAGCAAGTTGTATCTGAATTGACCATCAAACTGCTGCGCTCTCAAGGCTTGATTCAAGAGCTTTATATCGGCTCTTTGTAGATTATTGCCATGCATGAGCAGATCGTTCAAATAAGGATTTCCACTATCAAGGCGGAATCCTGGTTCGTCAATTCGGGCGGACATTCTAGAGACAGCGAAAGCCTTTAGGTCATCGGCAAGTCCTAGATTATGTCTTTTGGCATCACCGGCTCGCATTTCAAAGCGACCTTGATAGCTGAGTGTGATTTCGTCATTGTTGATGGCCACTACTTTGAGTGGTGTGCGGTCAAGAGCGCCGTCCGGATGTAATTTCAAATTTAGTTCGTCGCCGACTTTTAGATTGCGCTGCGCTTTGCTGGTGGTGGCAGAGAAAGGTAGTTTCTGATTTATAGTCACTCTCTCGAAGTAGAAAGTGCCGTTCTGGGGGTTGAAATCGCTTGGAGTGCCGGTGTTTTTGCCGATGCCAAGCTGCAGGCGAGGCGGCTTGACCGCTGGCTCTTCGCCCTTCTTTATGCTTTCTATGATGTCTCTGGTAGCCCTTGCCAAATTTGGGGCATCAACACGATCTAGGCTGACATCGATGCCACTGCTATTGGTGCTGGTTCGGCTAAAGGCCGGGCTGTCTTTGATGCCCATTTCGGCAGCTCGTATTCTGGCCTTTTGTCCAGTTAAGAAGGCATCCACTTCGTGGTCTTGCATATAAGAATCATAAGCCAGGCGTCTTTCCTGGTTGATTGCATCCATGCGTTTAGTGATTGTGCTTCTAAGCTCAGCCGTCGCAGCCTCAACTTTATCTGAAGCATTACCTTCTAAGATTTTGGTTAATGAGGCAGGTGGTGTTTCGCTGCCGAAAAGTCTCAATGAGAGGGCTTTGCCTTCACCGCTCGGCGCATAAAGCCTGGCTATAAGTTCACTAGTTTGCTCTTTATCGTCAAGCCGTTTGAGGGCGCTTTCAGCCACTCTAAAGCTGGTGGCAAGGTCTTCTAGTTTTGCACCGACAGGTTGATTCTGCGTAAGTGCTGCTTCCAGCCTTCTTGCTCTAGCTAGTCCCGCTTCGTCTAGATTGGGTTTTGCCAAGCTATGGCGCTTCTCTAAGAAAGTAAGAGCGGCTTCGGGGCTTAGATCTTGCCCGGTTTGTTGTTTGAATACCTGACTGAGAACTTCGGCCTGGTTTCTATCTGGTGTGCCGTTTAGCTTGAGTGCGTCCGCATAAGATCTTGCTACTGTAAAGGAATGTTCGTGGTGGGTGAGCTCGTGATAACCCAGCTCTAGTAAATCGAGTTTGCGACTGCCATCAAGCAGATAATGCGGATGAATATAGAGTTCGCCGTTGCGATAGTAGGCGGCTTGCCCAGACATAGACAAGGCATCGCCTGTTTTGATTTTGATAGGCGGCAGACCTTGTTCTTGGGCAAATTTATCAAAGACCGGTTGCAAACTTTCGGCACGCAGGGCTGCCTGCGAATTTTCGGCATTAACTAGGGCAGCATAAACTCCGCGCTTCTCTTCATAGTTTTTGATGGTTTGTTCTACTTGCACGTCGCCATTTGCTTTGGCACGCATGGCTTTGATATCGATATGTCCGTCTTTGACCGGCACACCAAGTGATTCTGAAAGCGCTCTTGCTTCTCTGGTCGCCTGTTCCAGATGTGCCCTGCTGCTTTCTTTCAGGGCGGGCAATTTGCCCATTTTCTCATCCCAACCGCGAGCGACTGCATCAAATTCACCAATGTAAGATTCGATGCTGGTCTTGCCTGCTAGGGGCGAACGGTCACTACCAAGCCTGCCCAATAGGGCTGATCTTTCAGCCGGTTCGAGTTTGGTGAAATCGCGTTGCGGATGCCAGAGTTTGCCTTCAGGGGCCGCCGAATTGTCTATTGCAGCAAAGTGACCATCTCCAGGCGAAAAATCTAAGACTGCCGGTCTATTTAGATCTGGTTTTGCATCTGTTGTCACTTCAGGTCTTAAGGCGGGACCCTCGCTTGCTTTTAGACTAGGCTCTGGGCGCATTCTGGCATGTCCAAGTTCAGCAGCTTTGAACAAGCCGCCAAAAGCAAGAGCACCGCCGGCACCAGCAACTGTCGAGGCAAAGGTTTCCATGCCCACATGTTTGATGTTATAGGCAAGGCTTTTATTTGAATCCCACTTGGTAAGCCCTTCTAAGACCCCGGTGAGACTGTTGGCGCCGCCGCCGGCACCGGCATTGAGGGCTTGGGCCGTGGCTTGATAAGTAAGCCAGTTGGCGGTGTGCTTGGCAAATTCTTCGGTGGCCTTTTCGGTCAACTCTTTTCTTACAGCTTGCACCGCCGCCTCTCTCAGTGCCCCTTTGATGCTGGCATCGACTGCTTTCTCGGCAATTTCTTGAAAAGCTTTCTCTTCAATTTTGGTGGCTCCGTTAGCGAGCAGGTTGCGCATAGTGGCCCCTGTTCCTTCGCTGATTAGTTTTTCAAAGCCGGGGGCTAGATAGGCGGCGTCATCGGCCACCGAAAGACCAGCCGATTTGGCTATTTCGCTCAGGCTCTTTCTGGTCAGAGTTTCTACTACTTTGCCGCTGGCGGCGGCAGCGCTTTGTTGTCCAATCTTAAAGACAGCAGCCAGCTGTGCTTGTCCAAAAACCGAGGTGGCGCCGGTTAGGGCTCCTATGCTGGCGTCTTTAGCCACAGTGCCGAGGGCAAAGTCATAATCATTACCCATGAGCAAACTTTTGGTGCCGACCTTGGTGGCGGCTCCGCCAGCGGCTAAAACCGCCGCCACTAGAGGTAAATTTGTACCGCCGGTGGCAATTACCGAGGCGATAGTGCCACCGGCGATGATGGCATCAGCGGTATAGTCGGCTGCCGCCGATTTGGATTCTCGATGATTGTCTACAGCTTTGCCGTAGTTCTCAAAAAGCGCTCTTGTTTCTTCCGGGCTTAGGGTTCTGCCTGTTTTCGCCGCATCGGCAGCTGTCTTGAGCAGTTCGTCCATTGTGTCGTCGGCTTGTTTGCCGGTGCCGCTGAATACATCGGCAAAGCCGGCTCCGACACCGCTTCTGGTGGCATAGATATCATCGCGGGCGGCATCTATTCTGGTGTCTATGTCTTTATCGCTACTAAGTATTCTTCTTGCTTCCGCCAGTTCCTGACCACCCAGCTTGTCCATCAGGTCGTTTTCAAAACTCTTGCCATACTTGAGGGCATAGGCAGCTTTCAGTTCTTTCAACTGTTCGGGTGCTAGATCTTTCAGGGTGCCCACTATTTCTTTGCTGCCACCAAAACCTAGGACCATTTGTCTGATCTTATCTTCCGGTTTGTATTCTCCTTGTGCCGCTACTGCTAGGGCGATCTTCTTCTCTTCTTCATTGAGATGACTGAGGGCTTGCTCGCGATAAGCTTTGTCATTGATCAGGCGATCTCTAGAATCGTTAGAGGCGGCGGCGATGTCTTTATAAGTGGTCTCTTCGTCGTCTGAAAAGAAACCTTTGGAGAGTCTAGTCATTTTCTCAAGATCAAAACCGCCTTTGGCGATTAGCTCGGGCACAAGAGCTTGATAGCGGTCTTTGCCGAGAGTTTCACGGGCGATTCTCTCAAAGTCGGCCTTAAACTTGATGTCGGCTTCGCTTTGCGGATTTTGCAGGCGTTCTCTTAGTTTAGGATCTTGCTTGAGGGCTTGGTCGATATCTCTCAGAGCTGCCTCTTCATCGGTAAAAAGATTGGCTTTGTGTTGGGTTAGCTTGGTGAGAATATCAGAGCCGGTCTTGCCGTCTTCGAGAATATTGCCCAGTAGACGTTGTGCTTCTCTTTCGGTATCGCCGCTCAGGTAGCGCTCTACTTTGCGATCAAGTTCTTTGCGAAAATTTTCGTCGTCTCTATAGCGAGCCCTTTCTGCCGCCGTCATTTTGCCGATGGCTTCCAGCATGGCGCCCTGGTCGTTCTTGAAGATACCCCAGTTTTCTTCCAGCTTGTCATTGACTGAAACCCGCCCAGTATCTTTTGTTTCAGCAAAGGTTTGGGCTTTCATCTTGTCGTCGAAGATCTTCAAGATCGCTTTTCGTTCTTGCTCGTCTTTGTTGAGGCTCAAGAGCATGGCGTCTAGCTCTTTGCGAGAGTTTGGATTGGCTTTGGCTTCCCTCCAGTCTTTCTCGCTCATGTTTTCAACGGCGGAGCCAATGGTGGCGGTGGAAGCGTTCCAGAAAAGACCGCGGTGCTGATCAAGAGAGGCCACAAAAGAACCGTTGCGTGTATTTATAAGCGATTCCCAGCGGGCTAGCTCGGTGCTGTTACCGGCGCCTTCCAGGCTTTTTCTCAGTTCTTTGTAATAGGCACTCGCCGCCGTTTTTTCAGTTTCGGGCATGGCGCTCAAGCGCTTTTGATCAGCTTCTGATAGCTCCTGGTCTTTACCAGCAAGATGACGACCGATGCGATAACGGGCCCGTTCATCATCGGTCATGCGACTGAGCGCCAGCTCTATACCCTGGTTATTGTCTATAAAAGTGCCGGTATTTTCTCTTACCTGGGTGGCGGCAGTAAGCTTGCCTTCTTTGACAAAGTCGCGGGCTTGGTCTAGATCATTGCCTGAAAATGCATCGACTAGGCGCTTGTCACCGCCGTTTTGCTGAAAGCGCGCCCGGTCTGCAGGGCTGGCATCTTTCATTACCTCTTTGAAAAACTGCAGGTCGGAAGACTTGAGAGCCAGGGTCGTCAGTGTATCTGTGTCTTTAGCCTCTCGCTTATCACTGCCTTTGAGATAGATCTTGAGGGCTTCTTTTGTTTCTTTGCCTATATTGCCGTCTCTTTCAATAGCGGCACTGAGGCTTATACCGTGGCGTCTTTGATACTCCCGTTCCATTTCTTGAATTTGCTGGCTGGTTGCTCCCCTGAGTGAGTCTCTCAGGTCTTTGTCGAGCATGGTCTGGGACCGTCCGGTCCATTCTCTTCCTTCGGCCAGAGCTGTGGCGACGCGGCTTACTTCTAAGCCGGCTTTGTCATTGTCTTTCTTGTAGAGGGCGCCCATGACCTTCTCACGGTCAGAACCCGACATATAAGCCGTTTCTCTCTCGATTGAGATGCCGTATTTCTTGCGGTAAACTTCGTCGAGAACTTTGATTTCGGCTTCACTTTTGCCCTTGAGAATATTGATGATGCGTTCGTTGTCAGACCAGCGGGCGATATAGTTGTCGTTGCCGGTGGCTTTGCGAATCGCTTCGGCGTCTTTTTCTAGGGCTTTGCGGTCGGGTGCCTTTTGAGAATCGACCAGGCTTACTGAGGGGAGAGCTTTTTCGGCAGTGCTGGCTGCAGGCTTATCACTGGCCCGGAATTCTTTGTGGTCTTGGCTGGTAATTTCACTGAGAGCCTTGCCTGATGCTTCTACTTTAGCTGCTTCAGCTTTGGCTGCTTCGGCTGGTTCAGTTTTCTTGCTGTTCGGCTCGCTATGCTCGGCAGGCGCTTTTCCTGCGCCTTCCCTGCTTGTATCTGTTTTGCTTTCGCCTGAGCTAGCCATGTAGTAAGTGTTTCCTGGGCTTACATAGCTTTATACCCGGGGGCGCCGATTTCTGGACAGACTGCAGCATTAAAACCTAATGCCGGCCTTGGTTCTGGGTTTTAGTGACGGTTTAGCGACTGGCTTCCCCAAAGGTTTTGAGCATCTCGTCCATAACCGGTGCGGCTTTACCATAGACTAGTTCTCTCGATAGTTTGCTTTCCCTTTTGTAGCCTTTAGGCACAGTGTAGTCTGCTTCCTTGGCGGCATTGTCTTGCCTGGATAAGACCTTCAGGCTCTTAGATCTAATCGTCCAATAGAGTTTTTTGTCCTTGCTTTCCTTGAGTACGGCTTTTAGCAAGCCATCGCCTTTAGGTAGACCAAAGCAGCCGTAGATAATGGCAAGCGGTGCCTCTTCCACCTTCAGGTTGTAGGTGATAAAGCGACAGCCAATCATATCGTCCATCTCTTCATTGTGCCAGAGTTCGCCGGCTCCGCCCCGTTCTTGTCCCCTATAGACCGTCTCAATCAGAGGCAGTTTGGTGGCGCTGTCGATCGTCTTCTTGCCGCCCACTTTCGTGTAGTTTTTCAGTTCCGGCACCGAGTAGATAGTGCTGTCACAGAAAGCTCGCCACTCTTTTGGCGTACAAACGGCATAACTCTTAGATGCGGGTGAAACCACCGTAATTAGCCAGTCTGGCGCCTTGGCGACGAGAATGAAGCCGGTGGAATGATATTCTATTTTGATACTTTTCTCGCTCAGTCTAATTTGATAAGTGCCTTGCAGCGAACTCTCCAGCACTTGTTCAATTACTTTTGTCTCTTTGCTATCGGTCTTTATCTTGCTTTGAACTTGCTCTTTGCGAGTCTCTGTCTTGGGTACCGCCGCAGCCGGTCTACAAAGCAAAGGCAGGCAGATAGTGAAAATCAGAGCCAGCCAGCTCCTAATCCCCATTCTAAACCCGACTCGCCGGTCTGAAGCTTCCAATTCAGGCTCCGTGAGCGTCCTCTTTCTTTTGGGGCAGGTCGGCTTCTTCTGTTTCTTTGGCAGCCGGACCAGTTATTTTAGAACCAGGTGTAACAACAATGACGAAGTCTGAGCTGGAGCGCGGCTCGGGAGAGACATTGACCGGATAGGCTTCTAACTCTGGAATGGCTTGCTTGACTGCCTGGGTGAGCTGATCGTCGGCTCTAAATGAGGTCTGCACCAAAAGCTCATGTTGGCATTCAGAGAGGTCTGCCTTTTGAATCCAGCGTACATTATAACCCTTCTCTTTCAGGCGCCCTTCAAGGTTGCGGGCTGTCTCTTCGCAGCCTTTGGGATATTTCACTACAACCGAGGGCGGCTTGGTTCCTGCCGCTTGGGCACATTCAGAATTGACCAAGTCGTTTGAATAGGCAGCGTACGAGACCGATGATTGATCGTTGATGTCGCTGGTCATATCGCTATTGTGAACGGCATGAATATGCGCACCAGTATTGGTGGCAATCACTGAAACTGATAGAGGGGCACCGGCCATGCGGTGCAAGACCAGGGCGGAAGTGTCGGGAGTGGGCACCCAATAGCTGCCGCCATTGATGGTCACCGGCTCACCGGGTAAGGTGGCGGTTTGAATTTGGTTGGTCTTTAAGTCTTTGCAAAAGGCAGCCAACTTGAGCATATCTGTTGGTTCTAGGTCGGTGCGTACATATTCACCGGCTAATTTGCAAAGCTCGGGCAACTTCAATAATACTTGCGGTTCTTCCAGCTTTTTCTTGACCTGGCGCAAAAACCATTGCTGTCTTTCGATGCGGCCGATATCACCCCTGGGGTCATGGCGAAAGCGCACATATTCTTCCAATCTTGTGGCATCGAGCTTGTTTAGACCTGGTTCTAGAGCAATATTCAAATGCCCGGCGCGGTCGCGGTAGTGCATTGGTTTTTCCACCATCACTTCCACCGGCCCTAGAGCTTCAAACAATTGCTTCAGACCTTGCACGTCTATGACCATGTAATGGTCGATAGGCACACCGAAATCTTCACTGACTGTTTGCACTGTCAGCTCTGGACCGCCTATGGCATGGGCGGCATTGATTTTTTCGACTGTATGTTTACCGTTTGACGGATTAATGCGCACCCGGCTGTCGCGGGGGATAGAAATGAGCGAAACTTTCTTTGTCTCGGGGTCTAGGCTGGCAAGAATTATTGTGTCGGAGCGACAGCCGTTGAATCTTTCGGTATCCCTGCCGTTGCTGTCTACTCCCATCAGTAGAACATTCATGCGGCTATCGAGCTTGGGCCAAAGATTAACTGCTTCAAGCGGATTAGCCGGTGCAGCCTTGCTTTGGCTTTGTTTACCGCTCTGAGTTTGGCTGGCTAGAGATTTGCTGGTCTTGGCAGGCATGAAGTGCATGACTGTGAGCCCAATGCCTACACCGGCCATGGTTGCCGCGACAATCTGCCAGGCTTTCGGGGATCTATTTATATGCGGCTCAGAAAATCTGCTTTTCATACTTACACTTTGTGCCAAGTCAGGTTCATTTAATATCCTGGTTTTGGTTAGCTTGCTTACCTTGAATTTTAAGAGGATGTTAAATTACCCTGATTCTTCACAGCGCTTTTAGGCCGTCGGTAAGTTTGCCATTCCAAGCGAAATTTGACATTAAATGGCTGGAATGTACCAGGGATAAGGGTCTTTTCTATTTACTTCTGTTTACAAGGGGCTCTTTCTTTTTGCCGGGCTTGTCTATATGAGTAATCAAAGGCTTATACTTTGGGCATTGAGCCTTAATTTTGTAGATTTCTGCAAAGGGAGTTAGACGTGCAACTATTTTTAGATACAGCCAATCTGGACGAGATTCGTGAGATTGCCGCCTGGGGTGTTCTTGATGGTATAACCACAAATCCTTCCTTGGTGAGCAAAGAGAAGCAGGATTTCAAGAAACTGGTTCAAGAAATCTGCCAAATAGTGCCTGGCCCGGTCAGCGCCGAAGTCATCGCCACCGACCCGCAAGGCATGATCAAGGAAGGACGAGAGATTGCTAAATGGGCTCCCAACGTAATTGTCAAAGCCCCTCTCACCCCGGCTGGTTTGCAAGCCACCAGTGTGCTTTCTAAAGAAGGCATCAAAGTCAATGTCACACTCTGTTTCTCTACCAACCAAGCCTTGTTGGCCGCTCGTGCCGGTGCTTATTTTGTCAGCCCTTTCGTTGGTCGTCTTGATGATATAAACCAGGACGGTTCGCAACTGATTCAAGAGATTGCCGACATGTTTGCTATCCACGACCTAGAAACAAAGGTCTTGGCCGCCAGCATCCGTAATCCGGTGCATGTCACCCAGGCTGCCTTGGCCGGCGCCGACATTGCCACCATGCCCTACAAGATCTTCAAGCAGCTGGTCTCTCATCCTCTCACCGATAAAGGCGTTGAGTCTTTCTTGGCTGATTGGAATAAAGCTAAGGACAGCGTTGGCGCTGTTGTTGCTGCTAAGTAAGAGTGAGCAAGGCATTGCCCTGTTTCAGGCGACTGAGGCAGGGCATTGTCTATAATTAGGATGGGTCTTAAATTGCAGGCAGAAACCATTCTGAATAAGTCGGGAGATCAAGGCGAGGAGTTTGGACCAAGCGGCTTTCTTGAGCTTGGCGGCAATACACTCGTGGTTGATTTCGGCAATATTTTGATGTCCGATACAGTGGTTGGTTTTCTTTATGAAGACGGCCATATCAAGATTCTGGGTGCTTCCGAGAAAGAATCGAAAGAATTACGCGTCATTGACGATCTGGAAGATTGTGTCTTTAGAGGCATTGACTCTCGCGGTCTAGAGCTTACCCTGCCTATTTTGAAAGAAGGCGGGCCCACAGGCGATCTTTACTATAACGAGAGACATCTGACTGTCATCAATGGCAGAGTGGCTACCGCCGATCATCATTTGGTCGGCGTGATGGACGACGGTCTCTCTTTGGCTGTGCGCGATCACTGCACCATGACTCCCTTTCGAAGGGTGGAAGAGGCGAACATGCTGGCTTTCTATTTTGAGGGACAAACCTCGGAAGGCAAGTCAGTCAAGAAAGATTATCTCAAGCCCCTCTATCGCCGGGACAAGAGTTATGGCGAGAATGAGATTATTCGCTATTTTCAAGATTTTGATCGACTTGGTGTCCAACAGAAAAATTATGTTATCGACAGTCTCAATATTTGGGCGCGTTCAGGCATCTTACAAGTGGTGCGCAAGAGCGAAGGCAATTGTGCCATGGGTAATGTCAAACACGGTGCGGCCGGGGTGACGCGTGTGCGCACCGGCATGGTCGATTTAGATGCCGAAGAGTTTGATCGCGACATCGATTTATTCAAGCGCTTCGGAACTCTAGCCAGTGTTACATCGCCCTTCCCGCCCTATGTAGAAGTGCGGGTCAACCTGGTTGTTTCGCATGAATTTGGCCATCAATTGCAGTTCTGTCTGTCGCAGGCAAGCCAAGATCGAATCGGCGAACTATATCGCAATCGACTAGAGCGTTGTCGTATCGATAATCCGCCACCGCCTGGTTATGAAGGCTATTCTGAGCTTGTTCGACCGGAAAGATTGAACTTTAGGCAGTTTATTTCAGGTTATTCCGCCACATCTAAAGAAGAGTATTGGGCTGAGGCTGTGGCGGCTTTTTCTATTGCCGAAAGCCGACAGATCTTGCAAGCGATGGATCCTGGCATATGCAAGATTTTGACAGAGATCCTCGAAAAGCCGCATTTGCATTTTTCACCTGTCTTGGTCGAACCGATTCTCGATTTGCAAGCCAGTCTGCGAGCCGGGTTGGCCATGCCCGAAGATTTACTCGGTTGAGTTTTTTGTTTTCTATCTGATTAAGCATAATATTGAGGTCATGAGTTCAAGAGCAGAAAAGAAAAAGCCGGTTAATCCAGTTGAGAAGCGCTCTCAGGCTCTTCTAATGGGGGCTTTGCTTGCTTCTTATTCTTCTATTTGTGTTGCTCAGGCTGAAGAACTCAAACTTCAACCAATCAGTCCAGAGGCGGCTCAGATGGATGCTCCGCCTCCACCACCGCAGAATGCCGCCTCACCAAATAATCCTTTCGGTTCAAATATTCAAGGGCAGCCCCTCAATAAGCCGCGAAGTATTGATGAGGAGCCCCGGGAGTCAGCTACACCACAAGATGAGTATCGCTTGACCGCTTTGGAGCAAAAGGCATTTGGTACTACCTATAGTGAGCATGAAGCGGTCGATAGGTTGGACCATTTAGAGAAGGAAGTGTTTGGTTCGGCAAAGCAAGGGGCTCTGGGTGAGCGGATTGCTCGGCTGGAAAGCAAGCTTTTAGGTGGTAGCGCCTTTGGTGGCGGTTTTGGTAGTGCATTTCCTAGTAATGCATCTGGTTTTTCTCAGGGGGGGCAAGGGTCTAGACCAGTGGTTCAGCCCCCCAATATGACTAGCCAAAATGTCAATACGGCACCAGCGCAATCAGGCTGGCAGAACCCATCTAGTCTGTCGAATATTTCAAATCCGGCACCAGCGCAATCAGGCTGGCAGAGCCCATCTAGTATGTCGAATATTTCAAATCCGGCACCAGCGCAATCAGGCTGGCAGAACCCATCTAGTATGTCGAATATTTCAAGTCCGGCACCGGCGCAATCAGGCTGGCAGAACCCATCTAGTATGTCGAATTTTTCAAATCCGGCACCGGCGCAATCAGGCTGGCAGAACCCATCTAGTATGTCGAATATTTCAAGTCCGGCACCGGCGCAGTCAGGCTGGCAGAGTCCTTCTAATGTGACTAGACCAAATACAGCACCGGCTCAATCAGGCTGGCAGAGTTCTCCGAGTTCTCCGAGTTCTCCCGCCTGGTCGGGGCAAGCACCCAATAATGCCGGTCGCCCCCCTCTGCCAAACTCTCAGTTTGGTAAACTGCCCCAAGGTTCCTTGCCCCAATCAGCTGCTCCGGCGCCAAGCGGAGGGCTTTCACTTGATGCCGCCATGGTTGCTTCTAGTTTGCCTTTTGATGCCAATGCCGGTGATTATCTCTCGGCTGTTACCGCCTTTCCTGGCGCCACCGGCAGCGGTACTACCTATGCCCGTTGGACATCCTTTCCGTTGCGGGTGAAAGTGCCTGCCGGCACGCCTGAGAGTTGGACCCGCAGTGTGGAAGCGGTAATTGCCCGCTGGGGTCAGTATCTGCCGGTTAAATTGGCCCTGCCCAAAGAAGAAGTAAATGCCGAAATTATTTGGGTGAATACTTTACCCAAAGGAGTCTTGGGTGTGACTCGTTTGGCTGTGAAAGACGGTCGTATGCGCACTTGGATCTACTTGCTGCGCCCCAGTTTCTATCCGCCTGAAATACCAGAAAGAGCCCTCTCGCCGGTCTTCATGCGCGAGCTTGGGCATGTGATGGGCCTTTATTGCAAGAGCGACCGTCCTGAAGACTTGATGTATCAGCCGCCGGCCGGTACCGCCCCCGCCAAAGTCTTTGCCCGCACCATCGGTTTAAGTGCAAGAGATATAAACACGCTTAGACGGCTTTACCAGTCGCCGCCGCTGCCAGGCAACCTGACTCTCAACCAACCGATGGAATGGGCTACAGGCTATTAGATTGTCTGCACTTGGTGCTATTGGTTCATCGGCTTGTAGCCGGCCGGGACAACGAACAAATCGGCTTTGGGCTGGTTCATATTCACCGATTTGAGATTGTTCTCGGTGATGTAGTTTCCCGCTTGGGTGCGCGAATGCACTAAAATTCCTGCCTTCTCATCAACCCAGTGTTCCGAGACGCCGTTTGGCAATTTCAACTTCCAGCCATGGCAGTTATGCCCCAAAACTTCTTTGAAACCAAGGTCTTCGGCGTTTTTCTTCTTAGCCAACTCAGGAGTGAGATCCCCTTCGTATTCTTGGGCAATCGGATTTTTGATCACCATTTTCTGGGCTTCCATAAGGGTGTATGTGGTTTTGCCTGGATAGTCCATGATGGTCACCATTTTGCTTGGACCGACATTGACCTCGGTGCGCAAATGCCCTTTGCCGTCTGAGATTGAGCGCATCGATGAGACGCCTGTGGGAGTTTTTACCTCATAAGTGGCATCGTAAAGCTTTGGATATAATTGACCGCCGGCTAGAGCCGCACTGTTTAGAGAAAGCAGAGAGAAGGACACCAGGGCGAAAAGCAGAGCCTGTGGTTTTTTCATGACTTATGACCTGTGCTTAAGGTGATGGAATAAAAGAACGGGACTGAGCTTAGCACCCTTTCTTTGAAATTGTTCATGCTTAAGTAGCTCTTTAAGAGCGACAATTAGGGTGTATCAGCTGAGCCAGGGAGAAAAGCCGTGACTGTTCAGACCAAGGAAATAACAATTGCTCATTCGCCCGATTCGGACGATGCCTTCATGTTTTATGCTCTGGCTAAAGATAAGCTTGATACCCGCGGTCTCACCGTGCATCAGGTGCTGAAAGACATTCAATCTCTCAACCAAGACGCCATCAATGGGCGCTATGAAGTCTCGGCAATTTCATTTGCCGCTTATCCCTTGGTGAAAGACCGCTACAAGCTCATGCCCTGCGGTGCCAGTATGGGCGATAACTATGGGCCGATGGTCATAGCCAAGCCTGGAGTCAATGCTGAGAACCTCAAAGATAAGACTGTCGCCATCCCCGGCAAGTTGACCACAGCCTATCTCACCCTCAATCTTTGGCAGCCCGGTCTTAAAGTTGTGGAAGTGCCTTTCGACCAGATCATCGACTATGTTGTGGAAGGTAAGGCTGATGCCGGTTTGATCATCCACGAAGGACAGCTGATGTACCAAGAGAGCGGTCTTGAGTTGATCGTTGATTTGGGTGTCTGGTGGCAGAAAGAAACCGGTTTGCCTTTGCCCCTAGGCGGCAATGTGGTCAGAAAAGATCTGGGAGACACCTTGGTCAAAGAAGTGACCGACATGTTCAAAAGCGCCATTGTTTATGCTCTTGAGCACAGACAAGACGCTCTTGATTATGCGATGACTTTTGCCCGCGATATGAAGCGCGACCTGGCTGATAAGTTTGTCGGCATGTATGTCAACGAGCTTACAGTCGACTATGGTGAGCGCGGTCGTCAGGCTGTGCGCAAACTCTTTGAAATGGCGTACGAGAAAGGCGTCACCAAAGAGCTTATCGTTCCTGAATTTGTTGATTAGCCTGGTTAGCGCTCTGGCTTGAGATCGATTCGATAAAGTTTTTCAATGTCAGTAACACCGAGTTGTCGCTGCGGCAGTAAATGTCGTTGTGATCGGCACCTTTGACCAAGAATATTTGCTTGGGCTGGCTTGCTTTCTTGTACAGTTCTTGACTGTATTTGCAGGGCAGGGTGATGTCTTTATCGCCGTGCATAAGCAAGAGCGGTGGATGAGCTTTCTCGACCGAGGCAAGATTATTCAGTTGCGGCTCAGGGTCGATAAAGTCGGGTAGGGTGCGCATAAAGAAGAGTTTGTCTTTGGCGGTTTTCATCAGCGAGACAAAGGGCGACTGCAAGATAAAGGCGCGGGGTGTGCGTTCTTTCATGACACCACTGGTAACACCGCAGCCGATTGATTCGCCATAAAGAATGATGGACGAAGATGGGTAGCCGAGCTTGTTTGTGGCGTAGTCATAGGCGGCTCTTGCATCGGGCACTAGATTGCTCAATTTGGCTTGCCCGCCTGATTCGCCATAGCCTTGATAGTCGTATAAAAGTACTGAACTGCCAGCGCCAATCAGATTGGCCGCAATAACAATACGGTGACCAATATTGCCGGCATTACCATGATTGACTATGGTCAAAAACTTGCTTCTAGGGTTCTTTATATAGAGCCCTGCCAGTTTATTGCCGTTTAGGGTGGGAATGCTAAGTTCACTGGTTTGGCACTTAAGGTCTCTATCAAGTATGGGCAGGCAGGTTTTCCAGCTCATATCCGCGCTGGGGAAGAGCACCAGTTTATCTTTGATTCCAAATATGATGATAAGAGAAAGTAGAACATAGAAGACATAGAGTTTGAAGAGATCGATGACCACTCCCTTTAGGGTAAGTGGTTTTTTCTTTTGGGGCTTGGCTTTGGTCTTTACTGCAAGTGCCATTTTCATTGCTCGACTGCCTCTCTGTAGCTTACTTTTCAATCTTAGGAGGGCTTGGTCGAACTATGTGGCCGGCCCCGACAATTTCAAAAGTGTACGGTTCAAAAATATAGGGGAGCCTATGATATCTTGACTGTGCAGCGGGCATGAGTAACTTAGTAAGTTTCCGAGATTGGTCGACCTATGGACCCTTCAAAAGATAAGAGCGCAAAAGAGAATACAAAAGAGAATATAGGTTGGGAAACCTATCTCACCGCTGGAACTCGGGCTCTCGAGATGTCGAGGCTGGAGGATGCCGAGAAGCTCTTCCAAAAGGCTCTAATTGAAGCGCGGCGAGAGCTTTCAGTTTTGCGAGGGGACGAGCGCGAAGGTCTGGTTGTGGCTGTGAAAGAGGAAGACGAGCCCGCAGGCAGCCGCTCCACCGAGTCTTTTAATAAGGTACAAGCGGAGAGAACAAGCGAGCCGCCCGCTCCGCCTCTTGCCCGAAGAGTGCAGTCTCAGTCTGATAATAGTCCCGGTCAGACTCGGGTAGAACAAGGTTTGATTGATATTTCGGCCAACATGTCTGATATGTACCGAAAGATGGGCAATCTCAAAGAGTCCGAAGTTTTCGCCAAGCAGGCTCTGGAGATTTCAGAGAAGCTCTATAGTGAAGACAAAAGAGTGGCACAGGCTTTGACTCGTTTAGGGGCAGTTTACCGGGCTCAAGGGCGATACTCTAGTGTGGAGCCGCTTTTGCGCCGTGCCCTTACTATTTATGAAAATGCTGAAGGCGATGGTTCAGCCCTTGATCTCGCCGAGATGCTGGAGACTTTTGCCGATTTCTTGCGGGCGCATGGTAAGTATTCTCAAGCCGAGCCTCTTTTCCAAAGGGCGCTGGCTAAACGAGAAGCCTCTCTCGGCGCTGAGCATCCCAGCATTGGCTCTAGTCTCTATAATCTAGCCATGCTTTATCATGCCGGCGGCAAATATGAGCAGGCCGAGCCGCTCTATGAAAGAGCTGCGCGCCTTTTCGAAGCCGAATGGGGCCCGGAACATCCTTCTCTTGCTACTGTTTTGAATTATCAGGCTGAACTCTACAGAAGTCTAGGAGATTTCCCTCGCTCTGAGAAAATTCACTGGCGCGCCCTTAAAATTAGACAAACTGCCTTAGGCCTGGAACATCCCAGCACTGCCCAAACCTTGAGTAATCTCGCCCTGCTCTTTCATGTGCAGTGCAAGTATGACCAGGCTGAGCCTCTCTATAAGACTCTATTGGAATTGAGACAGAAAGACTGGGGACCTAAGCATATGCATGTGGCTGAGGTGCTCAATTCGCTTGCCGAGGTCTATCACGACCAGGGAAAGTTCTCGGAGGCAGAACCCCTTTATTGGCGGGCTGTCGAAATTATTCAGGAGTCGATGGGGCATGACCATCCAAGCGTGGCTAAGGCTCTGCGTCGTCTTGCCCAGCTCTTTGAAGAACAAGAGAATTTTGATGAAGCCGATAGGTTATACCGTTGGGGCTTGGAAGTATCTGAGAAGAGTCTTGGCGCTGAGCATCCCGATGTTGCCGAACTGGTGAGCCGCTATGCCGCCTTACAGCGCAAGATTATTGACGACGATGACGACGGCGAAACCACCGAAATCCTCTGGCGTGATTAATTAGATAAAGCCGCTTAGACTGGTACCGAATGCGGTGCAGACGCCGGCTGCGGCGAGAGCAGCTTTTTCTTGACGCCTTCTCCGGCTAAGAGTCCGCTTGTGGCTGCTTGTCCTACGCCTCGGGTCCAAGAACTGGAATCGCCTATGATGAACAAGTTGGAGATATTGGTTTCCATATTCTTGCTCACCGAAATAGAGTCAGGGTAGCTCTTGCATTCGGGGGCATAGAGCAGGGTGTGTTCACCGGCGACACCAGGGCAGATTTTGTCCAGGGCTTCCAGATACTCAACAATGCCTTGCAGAATGCGGTGGGGATAAGCAAGCGAGATGTCGCCGCATTCTGCTTCCAGTGTAGGCTTGATCAGATTGTTGTCGAGCGACTTGGTGCGCCTGCCGGCTTTTAGGTCCCCCAGTCTCTGCACTAGAGGTCCGCCACCGGCCAGCATGTTTACTATTTTGGCGATGGTCTGAGAATACATTTGCGGGTCTTTAAACGGTCTGGTGAAAGTCTTGCTTACCAATACGGCAAAGTTATTGTTCTCGGACTTTTCATACATCTTAGAATGACCGTTCACCAGCACATATTCGCGGTGGTTTTCAGGCGTGACAAAGCCTTTCGGATTAGAACAGAAGTTGCGCACTACATCGCCTGAATGTCTGCTCTTGTAATAGAGCTTGGGTTCGTAGAAGCGTTTATCGACTTCTTCGGTGAAGTAGCAAGATGTTTCTACGCGAATACCGATGTCCACTTGTCCTGGATAGATATCGAGGGCTTTGTAGAATTCTTGCTGGGTGAGCCAGTGGGCGCCGCCGCGACCAACTGAAATGACGCAATAGTCGAAGATTTCTTCTTTCTCTTCACCGGGTTTGCGGTAGCGATCGTGGCGCACGGCAAATTTTTCACCGCGACGAGAGACTGAGAGCACCTTGCTGTCCCAGTGAAAACAGATGTTCTGACCTTTGCTTTTGATTTCGTTCAGTATGCTTGTGTTGATGGCCGGGGCATTGTCAGAACCGCAATGCAAAAGCTCTTGATAGTGATAGGTCATGCCGGCTAAAGTAGCTTTCTTTTTGATCCAGCTCAGATCTTCTTCGTTAGGCTTGACCACTGGAATCTGACAGGGGGCGTGATCGAGAATGGTGGCGCGCACCACATCTAGTCTTTTCTGCAACTCGTTTTCGCCGATGAGGTCATACAGCCTGCCGCCAATGACCGGCGAGGCCGACAAGATAACTTTAAAATCGTTCCAGCTGCCGGCCGACTGACCAGGCGCGCAATAAGAGCAAGCCTTGGGCGGGCAAACTTCTAACTTGCCCTGATCGATTGGGCAGGCATAACGTTTGTCATATTGCGGTCCGACATCGAAAACATGTACTTCTACGTCGGCTCCGGCCAGTTCTTTCAGGGCGAATAAACCGGAGGCTCCAAGTCCAATCAAGGCGAGTTTTTGCATCGAAAGGTTACCTATCCCTCTTAAAACCTGAATATACCATCGAAACCGGCGGTTGCTAAGAGAAGATTTCGATTAAGTAATAGGAACTTTTCTTAATCTGTTTTTGCTTGCCAGGGTCTCTAGAGATAGCGCACTTTTCGTTTGGCATCCATTTCGGCAAGCATGCGCGAAATCTCGGAAAAGAGGCGGTCGGTGACTTGGTTTACTGCTTCTTTTTTGTTCTTCTTGTAGAGGCTCCAATAGTCACCTAAGTTTATTGCTTCGCCCACATCGATCATCACTTCGCGGGCGCCCTTGGGTGGGCTCTCGCCGCCTAAGACCTCGGTTTCCATGCGCTCAAGCACTTCAGCGATTCTTTCTTGAGTTGAGCGTTCGCTGACATAACCGTCATAGATAGAAATGAAATTGACGACGCGATTGAGGTCTTTGTAATAGGTCTTGTATGTCTTTTCTTTCTCGGCATGTACTTCCTTCTCATACTCAGACATATCTTTTTCGTCTTCGTAGATGAAGTCGTCGAGCTTATTGCGCAGCACTCTCACCCATTCTAGTTCGCGCCCACCCGCTTCTAGTTCGACACTCAAGATGCCGGCTAGATTTTGCAAAATATGCACGCGCAGCTGTTTGACTCTGTCGTTCATAGTGACTGCATCTTTAGGCTTGAAATTGTATTCTCTTTCAAGCGTGCTAAGCAAAGTCTCAGCCAGTCTCTTGATGCGCGTCTGGAAACTGCCTTCCTCATCGACTTTCAGCCCGAGACGCATCTCTAGAGTCTTGAGTGAGCCCCTCAGTTCACTGGCAATGTCTTCGGGGTAGGTGTATTTGAAAGCCATTGGTTGAATGTACACAGGCTCAAAACCTAGTTCATCAACATCAACTGCACTATTTTCAGTCTTTCCTGCTTTCTGATCGTCTTTCTTATCCTCTTTCTTTGCTGCTTGCGCTTTCTTTTCCAGATCGGCCATAGCCCAAAATGACAGCTGGGCTGCGCCAGATTCTAAAGGCATGATCGTGTCGTTCTGCCTCGATATCTCTCCTTCAGGGAAGAGCACCAGTTTCTTCTGCCCTTCAGAGAGAATGCGCCTGGTGGTTTTGAATGATTCACGGTCGGCTGCGCCCCGCACCACTGAATAGGTGCCCAAGTGTTGCAGCCACCAGCCGTTGACGCCATGGTCATAGTCAAAGACTTCGCGGGCGGCGACAAAGTTGAAATACTCACCGGCCTTGACGCCAAAGCTAAACATGATTTGGGGATCATGCCGGTTGGAATGGTTCGGGCAGACCATAGTATGTTTGCCCTTCAGCTTGGCAAAGCGCTCCAAAGCCCCGTCCATAATTTTGATCGAGGTGCCTCTCATACTGAACTTCATGTGCAGAGGTAGATTTATTTTTGCCCACCAGAAAAGAAAGGGCGTGTCTTTTGGTGGTTTGAAGTCAAGCACTGCTATTTCCTTTGCCTTGAGAAGAAAGATAACCGTTAAATACTATCAAATGAAAAGCCTAATTCGAGGCAGCGGTCAATCAAGAGGGCGGCAGCATTGACTGTTTGCTTACCAAGATGCGGTCCTTCGTGCAGCACGATCAATTCTTCCCGGGGCAGCTGTTTGAGAATACGCCTGGTTACCGCTTCCTCTCCGATGTACTGCCAATCGTCGGCTACCGCTCCCCAATAGACCGGTGACATGCGTCGCGCCGCCAAAAGTTCAGCCCCGCGCTTGTCGATTAATCCAAAAGGCGGGCGAAAAAGACTGGGACGTTCTCCGGTTATTTTTTCCAAGACCTGATTGGCTTCGTCTATTTCGCTTTCAATTTTCTTTGTTGCTTGCACCGGCAAAAATAGATGATTCATGCTGTGATTGCCGATTATCTGTCCGGCATTTTGCACCTCTTTGACCAGGGAGGCATGTTTTTTGGCATTGGCGCCAATAAAAAAGAAAGTAGCAATCACCCCTCTTTTGGCTAGTAAATTGAGCAAGTCGGGGGTAGAGCCAGGGTCTGGTCCATCATCAAAGGTGAGATGCAGTCTGATTTTTCCATTAGCGTCAAGATGACTGGGGCGTGTGCCACCATTGGCGGTATCGGGCTCCGGGGCTGCCGCACCGGCTCCAGGCTGCAGCCTGTTTCCCGACCAAAACCCGCCCGGCAAGACCTTCCTAGCCATATAGTTGAGAAAGGACATTTTGGCATTATGAAGGCGATGTTCAAAATCTCGTGGATCTTCTTTAAGCTTTTCCCGCTCTTTTTTGCGATCGACTTTTTCTTCGCTCATGCATTGGCAGCCTCAGATCCGTCCTGCACTTTAGTGGCATTTTGAATAAGCATATGAATAGCTCTTCTAGCACGGTCTCCTACTTCGGGAGAGCGTCTTTGCGCAATTGATTCGATAGCCGAGGCAAAGGCATAGAAACGTTCGATAGAAAGATGAGTGGCACGCGGGTGCGGCAGGAGCGAACGCAGATAGCCGCGCAAGTTGTTTGTTTCTTTATCTGATAAAGCGCCTAAAATCTCGAGCAGAGGCTTGAGAGCCTTTATAGATATAAGTGGGCGCTGATAACTAATATAGCCTTTGGCCAGGGCGCGGTGCAAAAGCACGCATTGAGGCAAGGGTGCCTTTTTGTCTTTATCTGAGCGTGGCAGCGAACTGAGAGATTCCTGCCAGGGGGCAAAGTCATTGAGAATATGCAAGAGCGAAGGAGCACTTTCACCCTTTTGGGTATTGATAGGCAAGAGCCCATAGATAAGCGGACGGGATTCGCATTTGTCCACATCTTTTGAGACATTGAGCATGACCGAGGCCAAATTGGTCGACCTGACAATAATGGCTTGCTCGTTAACTTGATTGATGCGACCGGGGGCGAAAGAGACTTCCTTGACGGCAAATTCCTGACACAAAAGCATGTCAAGCACAGAGTCGCCGACTATGGAGCCGAATTCGGCTGTGGTTATTGAGCCTGCCACAAAGTAAATGGTCACTTCGGGCAATTGTCTGCCGAAGCGCACGGTCAAGACGCCGGTCACTTTCTCAAGGCTGAGAAACTGCATGACATTGAAAATCGTGCCTTCTCGGACTGACGTAATGTGAAAGCTGATTGCCACAAGTGCCTTTCTGATTTAGAGCAGATAGGAAATTTCTATCTTTCGATACTTATTATATCTTCGCGCTCTTTCAGTGCATTAGCTACTTCGATGCGGTCGTCAAAATCGATAGTGCGATCTTTGAGAATTTGGTAGGTTTCATGCCCTTTGCCTGCTACCACAATCACATCGCTTGAGCCGGCGCTCTTGACTGCTTCAAGAATGGCTCTTTGTCTATCTACTTCCACCGTCACGTCTTTCAAACGTTTGATGCCGGCCAAAATATCGGCAATTATCTGCTGCGGGTCTTCAGAACGGGGATTATCTGAAGTGACCACTAGTTTGTCGGCTAGCTCTTCGGCGATAGCACCCATTTGTGGTCGTTTTGAGCTATCTCTATCGCCGCCGCAGCCAAAGACGGCGATTAACTTACCCGGTTCTTTGACCAGAGCGCGGGCGGCTTTCAAAACATTATCGAGACCATCAGGTGTATGGGCGTAATCGACTATACAAAGGGGCACGGCTCTGTCTTCACCAATTTTGAAAGGCGGCTGCACCACTTCAAAACGCCCAGCTACTCCGGCAAAATCTTTCAGGGCTTCGGCTACGGCTTCTTTGCTGATTCCTTGAGAGAGCGAAATAGCCATGGCGGCCATGACATTGTAGAGGTTGAACTCTCCAGTCAGTTTGGTGCTAAAGCTAATGACACCATCAGGAGTGGCAAGTTCGATTTGCGTACCCCTGGCGTCAAACTGGAAAGAAACAGGATGAATGCTGGCTTTAGCGTCTTTGCCGTAGCTCAATATCTTGGTCTTGTTCTCATGGCATATAGTGAGGAAAGGCTCGGCATATTTGTCATCTAGATTGATAACCGCGCAGGCTTGGTCTTTGCCGGCGAGCATCTCGAACAAGATGGCTTTGGAGCGGTAGTAGTGCTCCATAGTTTTATGAAAGTCCAGGTGATCTTGGGTGATATTGGTCAGGCAGCCCACCGAAAACTCGGTGCCTTCCACCCGCTTGAGAAAGAGAGCATGAGAGCTTACTTCCATTGCTACATATTGCACGCCTTCTTTAGCCATCGTATAAAGCAGGGCTTGTAAGTCGGCAGCTTGGGGCGTGGTGTGGTGCACATCGAGGTACTCTGTTTTGCCTGCCAAAGGCATGCGTGCACCGAGAGTGCCTATCAGTCCGCACTTGCGACCATTAAAGTTGAAGATATGCTCAATCAGATGAGTGGTGGTGGTCTTGCCGTTTGTACCGGTGACGCCAAGCAAGCTCAGTTTTTTGCTTGGTTTTTCAAAAAATATATTGGACATCTGTCCCATGAACACCCTCACGTCAGGTACGACCAAGAGAGGCACGGCATAGGGACCGCTTTTCTTTTGCGAAACGATGAGCGAGGCACCTTTTTCGATAGCTTGATTGATAAAGGCGTTGCCGTCTTGTTTTTGTCCTTCGATTGAGAAGAAGGCGAAGTCTTTTTCTACATGGCGAGAGTCGTAAGCGAGACCGGCTATCTTTATTTTTTCAGCCAGGCTCTCGCCTTCTGAATGACGGTCGTAAAGAGTGAAAGCAGACGGCAAAGCTGCCTCGTTTTCACAAAGCAGCTCTGCAATTATTTCTTTCAGTGTCTTTTCGGACGGCTGCCCAAGCTTAAACTGGGTAGACACTGACTAACTTGCGTCCTCTGGACATTTCAAATCTGACCACACCTTCGGCAATTGCAAAGAGAGAGTCGTCTGAACCTCTGCCTACGTTTTTGCCGGGATGAATCTTGGTGCCTCTTTGTCTGACGATGATGCAACCGGGGATAACCGGCTCACCGCCGTAGACTTTAACGCCTAGACGTTTGGGTTGGCTGTCTCTTCCGTTTCTTGTCGAGCCGGCGCCCTTCTTATGTGCCACGTTTTACTCTCCTCAATCTTTATAAGTAGATTCCGGCTTATTTGGCCTGGGCTACTACTTTGTCATCAACACTGATGCTGTCTACCATTACTCTGGTGAACTGCACTCTGTGTCCGCCTTTTTTGCGGGTGCCTTTTTTGGGCTTTTGATGATAAACAACTATTTTGGCGCTCTTGATGTTGGATTGAATGCGCCCATGGGCTTCATTCACTTCCAATTTGGAGATAACTTTGCCGGTCACTTTAGCGCCTTTGACATAAGGCTGACCTACAGTCGACTTATCTCCGTCCACGATCATAAGAACGCGGTCGAAGACATGGGTAGCGCCTTCTTCTTCGCCGGTCATGTCGATGTCGTAGTAACGACCGGGCTCTAGTTCATATTGCCTTCCGCAGGCTTCCACAATGGCGAACATTCTCTTCTCCAAAATCTCGAATCTTACCTATCTATAGATTGCTCAACTAAACAGGTACGGCGGTCTTACCGCTCAAATAGAGTCAGTCCCCTCATCTGAGCGGACAAGCGATTTGGAATACTACCAAAAGCTATCAAAAGGGTCAAATCTGTGTACAATGCTTTTTACATAAGGATTTACATTGGCACTTTCCAATAGATGAGAATTTTTTATGGCTGACGCTGTCAACGAAGCAGAACTGGGCAGGAGCAAATACAGCAATACGCCCAAGGAGCATCTATATCATCTGCTCACCATCGGCTGGGAGCCCAATAGCCCGCTGATAGTCAAGTTCGTCAATGAGAACGGTTTGCAGAAAGATCTCAATGATTGGTTGGCTCTGAACAAGGTGAAAAGCTAGGCTAGAGCAAGAACTTGCCTGGTTTTTCTTTTGGCTGTTCTTTTTGAGCAGCTTTTTATCTGCTTTCTAGTTTAGGTAACGGGTAATTGTGAGCTTTCCATTAAACATGGGCTGCATTTAAGAAACCGACCTTAAGATGAAGTTCGTTATATTTGTCCCTACACAAAGCTTTTGGGGTATTTGCCGATATGTTGCAAGTTGGAAAAAGAGCTCCTGATTTTGACATGCCTTCTACCAAGGACATGAAGACCTTGAAAGAGAATGTCAAACTCACAGACTACAAAGGTAAGTGGCTCGTTCTTTTCTTCTATCCTCTCGATTTCACCTTCGTCTGCCCGACCGAATTGAAAGCCTTCTCTGATAAGTATGAAGAAATCAAGAAAGCCGGCGCCGAAGTTCTCGCTGTTTCAACCGACAGCGTTTACAGCCACAGAGCCTGGATCAACACCAGCGAAGCTCAGGGTGGACTTGGCTCCCTCAACTACGTTCTCGCTTCCGACATCACCAAAGATGTCAGCCGCGACTACGGTGTTTTGATGGAAGACAAGGGTATCGCTCTGCGCGGTCTCTTCATCATCGATCCCGATGGTGTGCTGCAGTATCAGGTTGTCCACAGCCTCAACATCGGCCGCTCGGTTGATGAGACACTTCGTGTACTCGAAGCTCTCAAAACCGGTGGACTTTGCCAAGCTGATTGGAAGCCGGGTCAGAAGCCCCTCACCGTCTAAGTTCGAAAAAAGACTAAGCAAAGACCGGGATTCGCAAATGCGATTCCCGGTTTTTTGTTTTCTAGATTTGTTATCTAAATCTGTTGTCTAAATCTGTTTCTCTAAGCTTTCTGGTCGGCGCTTTGTTAAGGATAGGCGAGACTTTGTGGAAAGTGAGACTAGAAGCGATAAAATTAAGCCTGACTAGTTATTTGGAGGATGACCGATGGCTCTAAAAATGGATGCTCCGCTTCCATCGCTGTCAGGCGTTGATGATTGGTTGAACGGTCCTGAGGTAAAGGATGAAGATCTCAAAGGTCATCCAGTCTTGATTCATTTCTGGGCTTTGAGCTGCGGCGCCTGTAAAGAGTCCCTGCCCGACTTGAACCGCTGGGTGGACGAATACGGGTCCAAAGGTTTGAAAATCATCTCGGTGCATATGCCCAGACAAGAGTCGGACACCAATATTCCGGCAGTTGTGGAATGTGCTAAAGAGTGGGAAATGAAGCAGCCATGCGCCATAGATAACTGGCATACAATTACTGATCGTTTTGAAAATCAGTATGTCCCGGCTCTTTATGTTTTCGACAGCGAGCACAAGATGCGCCATCGCCAAGCCGGCGAGAAAGCCGTAAAGATGACCGAACCGGTAGTGCAAAGACTACTTGGTTTAACAACTGCCAAAGAGGTTTGAAATGTCTGCAAGCACCACCGAGGCAACCCGCGAAAAGGGCTTTTGTCGTGAGCGGTCCGATAAGCTGTTTGAAAGAGCGAAAGCGCGCATACCCGGCGGTGTCAATTCGCCGGTGCGCTCTTGCAAATCAGTAGGCTCCAGCCCACTCTTTATTGCCTCGGCCGACGGCGCCTATATGATCGACGAAGACGATAATCGCTATATCGACTATGTCGGTTCATGGGGTCCAATGATTCTTGGTCATAGACATCCTTGTGTCTTGAGCGCTGTGGAAGATGCTCTTGTGCATGGTACCAGCTATGGTGCGCCAAGCCGCTTGGAAGTGGAAATGGCTGAGCTTATCTGCGAACTGGTGCCATCGGTTGAAATGGTGCGCATGGTCAATTCGGGCACCGAGGCTTGTATGTCGGCGGTGCGCTTGGCTCGTGCCTTTACCAAGCGTGAATTGGTGATCAAATTTGATGGCTGTTATCACGGACATGCCGATTCTTTCCTGGTCAAAGCCGGCTCTGGACTTGCTACTCTTGGTTTATCAGATGCCACAAGCTCGCCTGGTGTGCCGACACAGTTCACCGGTTTGACTCTCTCTCTGCCCTTCAACGATGTCGATGCCCTCAGACAAGCCTTCGCTCAAAAAACTGCCGAGATTGCCTGCGTAATTGTGGAGCCCATAGTCGGTAATTCAGGCTTGCTCATCCCCAGTCCTGAATTTCTCAAGAGCCTCACTGGTCTTTGTAAGGACAGTGGTGCGCTGTTGATTTTCGACGAAGTGATGACCGGTTTTAGAGTAGCCCTAGGCGGCGCCCAAGAACGTTTTGGCGTCAAGCCCGACCTGACCACCTTTGGTAAGGTGATTGGCGGCGGCTTGCCTGTAGGCGCCTATGGCGGTCGGCGCGACGTTATGTCGATGGTGGCGCCGGAAGGTGCCGTCTATCAAGCCGGTACTTTGTCGGGTAATCCACTGGCCATGGCGGCCGGACTGGCTCAATTACGCTATTTGCAAGCCGGCAAGGTGCGACTTTATGAAAAGCTCGCCCAGACCACTGAGGAACTCGCCGAAGGTTTGAAAGGGGTTCTTTCTGAATCTGATGTTTCCGGTCAAGTCTTGCAGGTGCCCGGTATGTTGTCGCTTTTCTTTACTGAGAGCAGTGAGCCGGTGCAGTCTTTCGATGATGCCCTCAAATGTGATACCAAGTTTTTCGGTCATGTCTGGCGCAATCTTACCGAGCGTGGGGTTTACTGGCCGCCTTCTCAATTTGAGGCTGCCTTCTTATCCATCATGCATGGCAAGAATGAAATTAAAGAGACCATTGCCGCCTTTAGGGCAGCTATTGGTGAAGCCAAGAAATCAAAGAAATAGTCAAAGTAGAGGCGGAGAATTAAATGCAGTTTGTAGTAACCGGTTATGACGGTGATGACGCTCAGGCTCTGGAAAGACGCCTGCACAAAAGAGAAGAGCATCTCAAGCTGGCTGAAAAAATGAAGAGCCAAGGGCGTCTGCTATTTGCTACCGCTTTGTTGGATGAGAACGAGAAGATGGTGGGTTCGATCTTGGTGGTCGATTTTGCCGGTCGTGAAGAAGTCGATGCCTGGCTGAAAACAGAGCCTTATGTCACAGGTAAGGTCTGGTTGAAAGTAGATGTGCGTCCTTGCCGCGTCGCACCTATGTTTCAACCCGCCTAGATTTAGCGTGGTTGATGTAGATAGTTCTGGCCAGGGTGCAAATTAGAATGCTGCGCGGCTGAGCTTTCCTTATCTCTTTCAGAGCTTCGTACATAGTTGCTCCAGAAGTGAGAACATCGTCTATGAGAATGACATCTTTGTCTTTGATTTTTGCAGCGTCTTTGCCTAAAGCAAAGGCGTTTTGCACATTGAGGCGGCGCTCCCGCTTGTTCAAATATTTTTGAGGCTTTGTTTCTCTAATTTGTACGAGCACTTCATCGACTAGTTGCAAGCGCAGTGACTTTTTTTTGAAGATGCCTTGCGTGCGGGCGTAGTGTTCGAGGTGACCGGCAATCAGTTTGGCGTGGTTCTGTTTTTGCTTTGGCAGCTTGCTTTTGTGCATGGGAATGGGAATGAGTAGATAGGACTGTCTATTAGGAGCAGTCAGACCTCTTGTCGCTGGGCCCTCTGAAGTAATCTTATCGAGCAGGCAATAGAGTGGAAAAGCCAGGTCGCAAAGCAGTCTATGTTCGGCTTTCTGTTTGACTAGGGCAATTAGGTCTTTGGCGAGATCTTCATAGGGTGCTAGAGCAATATAAGCGAAAGAGCTTGTGCCAGAATTTGTGCAAGTTTCTGTGCAAGTTTCTGGTTCTAGAACAAGTCTGCCTGTTTCTGGTTGGCATAGGTAGGACAGGCAATCTCGGCAGATATGACGGTTTGCATGAACGAAGTTTTCGCTGGCTGTGAAGGCTAGGGGGCGCAGGCAAACGCGGCACGGGGCTTCGTTTACCAGGGCTAGAGCCCAAAACAATATTTCTTTTAGCAGGCAGTAGATTGTCTTCATGATATATAGACGCTTTTTGTAGGCAAAAAGTTCATTTATAATTGCCCAGCCTCAAGATAATTAATCTGTCTGCAGCGATGCGGCTTTTGTTTAGATAAGGACCAGATAATGGCTGATGCCCTGAAAGTAATTTTGCAAGCAGAAAGAGAGCTTGCTGCTGCTTTTGAAGAAGTAGATCGTATCGCCCTGGAGAATCAAGAGCGAGTGCTCAGCGCCTTTCGCAAGAATAGAATTTGTGAAGAGCATTTTGCCGAACGCACCGGATATGGTATCGATGACTATGGACGGGAAGTAATTGATCAAGTATTTGCCGACGTCTTTGGCTGTGAAGCTGCCTGTGTGCGTATGCAGATGGTCTCTGGTACTCATGCTATCGCTTGCGCGCTTTTTGGCAATTTAAGACCCGGCGATAAAATGGTATCGCTGACAGGAAAGCCTTACGATACTCTCAATAAAGTTATCGGTGCAAACGGTTATAGCTCGGGCTCGCTTACCGATCTCGGTGTCAATTATGTCGAAACTGATCTCATAGAGTTCACCGCCCTCGATACTATGCCGGATGCTTTGTCGGATAGTCAGCTTGGTGAGGCAATTGCCCGGGTAGCTCCGGCCAAACTCTTTCATATTCAAAAGTCGCGTGGTTATTCCACCAGTCGTCCAACTCTTTCTAATGCAGCCATAGCAAGGCTTTGCCGCGTGGTGAAGGAAATCGATAAAGAGGCTATTGTCTTTGTCGACAACTGCTATGGCGAATTTGTCGAGGAGTCCGAGCCTGTATCTATGGGAGCCGACTTGATGGCTGGCTCGCTGATCAAGAATCCCGGCGGCGGCTTGGCTCTCACCGGCGGCTATGTGGCCGGGCGCCGTGACCTTGTCGACAACGCTCTCATTCGGCTGACCGCACCTGGCATAGGTGGTCACCTCGGCGTTACTTTCAATCAGAATCGTCTGGTTTTGCAGGGTCTCTTTCTTGCTCCTTCGGTGGTCTCAGGTGCAGTTAAGGGGGCGATGTTGTTTGCTCAAGCACTGGCAAAAGTCGGGCTCAAGGTTGATCCTTCCGGGCCTTCCAAACGCTATGACATCATTCAAGCAATTGAGTTCGGCAAAAGAGAAGCTCTCATAGATTTCTGTCGTGTCTTGCAGTCATACTCGCCGGTCAATGCCCATGTGGCTCCCGAGCCTAGCGAGATGCCCGGCTATGAAGACCAGGTGATTATGGCCGGGGGTAGCTTTATAGAAGGCGCCACAATCGAGCTTTCCGCTGATGGACCTTTGCGTGAGCCCTATGCCGCTTATTTGCAGGGTGGTCTCAGTTATCTGCACGTGAAAACCGCTTTGCGAGGCGTGCTTTCCAATTGTAAAGTGGATTAAATTTGATCCCAAACCCGATTTATCTTTGGCGATTGCCGTCAGGCTAGCGTCTCCAGCCATTTAAGCTTTACTAAGTGTAGATTGGGCGCTTCTTTTCTTCCTTTGCACTGCCTATAATTAGCGATGCCGAAGACTAGATTGGACATGAGGATTTGCCAGTGGTTGCTCAAATGCCCGCCAGAGCTCAGAGTATTTCAGGCTCCAAGCTCGATTTGAAGATCCTTTCCGGAACAGCCAATCCGGAACTTGCAAAGGAAGTGGCCGAGCACCTGGGTCTCGGTTTGACCCCGCTTAGAATCTCGCCTTTTTCAGATGGCGAGATTTATGTTCAATTGCAAGAGAGTGTTCGCGGCGTCGATTGTTTCGTGATTCAACCGACCTGCACTCCGGTCAATGAAAACTTGATGGAGCTATTGATTTTGCTTGATGCTCTCAAGCGTGCCTCAGCCGGACGTATCACCGTGGTCATGCCCTATTACGGTTATGGCAGGCAAGATCGTAAGGCGGCAGGACGCGAAGCCATTACAGCAAAACTAATCGCCGATCTTTTGACCACTGCCGGTGCCCAGCGAGTAGTCGCACTCGACCTCCACGCCCCGCAGATTATGGGCTTTTTCAACATCTTGGTCGACCACCTCTATGCAAGCCCGGTCTTGCTTGACTATGTGCGGTCGCTCAATCTCAAAGATATAGTTTTGGTCAGCCCTGATGTGGGCGGTGTTTCAAGAACCAGGGCTTTTGCCAAGAAACTGGATGACGCTCCCATCGCCATCATCGATAAACGTCGCACCAAGCATAATGTGGCTGAAGTCATGAGTGTGGTTGGTGAAGTGGATGGCAAGGTGGCCATCATGGTCGATGATATGGTGGACACAGCCGGAACCTTGGTCAAAGGAGCAGAGCTGCTTATCAAAGAGGGGGCGACGAAGGTATATGCCTGCGCCACCCATGCTGTTCTTTCTGGACCAGCCAATGAGCGTCTCGATAATTCGCCCATTGAGCAGCTAATTGTCACTAATTCCATACCGCATGACAAAGAGAATGTCTCGCCCAAGATAGTGCAGCTTTCAGTGGCTAAGCTTCTCGGCGAAGCCATCTGGCGCATTCACGACGATAGTTCGGTGAGCGAGATGTTCGAATGAGTCTAATAGTTGAAAGCTTTCCTGTCGGTCCCCTTGGCTGTAACTGTTCCATAGTGGGTTGCAGCGAAAGCGGAGAGGCTCTTGTGGTCGACCCGGGCGGCGATGTTGACGACATTATCGAAAGACTAGCCACTCTTGGTTTGAAAGCAAAATATCTCTTGCACACCCATGCTCATTTCGACCACATAATGGGCAGCAAAGGAATGAGAGAAAAGACCGGAGCTGAAATTTGTCTGCATAAAGAAGATGAGTTTCTCTACAACATGCTCGGCAAACAAGCCTCTATGTTTGGTCTAAGCGCCGATGAACCTTTGCCTGTTGATAAGTTCCTATCAGATGACCAAGAGATAAATTTCGGAAAGCTGAAAACCCAGGTTTTGCATACTCCCGGTCATACCCCCGGCAGTCTTTGCTTTTGTGTTCAAGATAGCGATAGCCTGCTCTTTTCAGGCGACACTCTTTTTTCGAGATCTATAGGTCGAACTGATCTTTGGGGCGGTTCCTTCGATAAGATAATCAAGTCGATAAAAACAAGACTCTTCACTCTTGACGACGAGACCCGCGTTATACCAGGCCACGGCCCCGATACAAGTATCTGGACCGAGAAAAAAGAGAATCCATTCTTTTGAACTACCGTACAGACGAAATCGATTTTTCACCTTTTAATGCCGATGAAGTGCTTAAAGCTCTTTGCTCGGTTTTGCGCAGCAGTAAACATCTTTCATTCGGTTATGCCGGTGATATTCAAAGCCTCATCGATCGCATCGGTAGGGTTTTCTATGCCGGGCGCGCCATGTTCTTTTTGGCTGGTAAAGATGACGGCAAAGTCGAGATTTTTGAATATGTCAAAAGTGGTAAACAGGCGGTAGCGCCAGAGTTGACTTCACTTTTCGGGCAAAAGCTTTCCCGTCATCTGATGACCTTGCCTCAAGATGTCACTCTCGTTGAAGATGCCAACAAATTTGCCGAAGAAGTCGATGACGAGTATCGCGAGATGTTTCTCAAGGTGATGACTGCCGTCGGTAAAGAGAGGGTCTATTTGATTCCGCTCAAATTGCGTCCCTCGCTCAGTGAAGCTGATAAAGATGAGCGCTTGGCTGGGCTTTTGCTTTTGCAAGAAGCCGATACATCTAATTCGGTAAAGTGGAATAAGCTGGTGGTGGATACTTTGGTGACCATTTCAGACCATTTAGCCAAGCTCTTTGAAGTGGAGACTTTGCGCGGACGTCTGGAAGCTCACGAAAGTGAAGATCCGACCACTGGTTTTCTCAATCGACGTGGTGGAGTTGTCGCTATCACCGAGGAAGTGGAGCGCGCCCGCTATTTCAAAGACAAGATTTCGCTTTTGTTGATACACGTTGATGGACCAAAGAAAGGCGAACCTGCTCGTTCTGTCGGGCAAGAAAAATCGGTTTTGAGTGCGGTATCGTCTGTGGTGTCAACAATGACACGTCCGGTTGATGTTATCTGTCGCTATGGTCATGAAGAATTTATCGTCGCCTTGCCTCGTATGGACGGTGCTGAAGCGGTGAAAATGGCTCAGGTGATTCGCTCATCGATGGGCATCGCCATGCTCAATGAACATGCCGCCGCGCAGTCGCAGGCGATGACTATAGAGCCGGTGAAGAGCCCTTGCTCACTAAGTATCGGCGTGGCTACCATGCCCGATGATGGTACTGTTTTTGATGAACTGTTGAGCATTCTTAACGAGCTTGTTGCTGAAGCCAAAGATATGGGCGGCAACCAGATTAAGTCTCGGGCTAGATCAAATAATTGACAAGAGTCTTACGAGAATTGTCGGCTCGCTTTTGAAATAAGGGTATTCTGGTAGTATAAGGTGCAAATTGAGGAGGAGAGATTGATGAATAAAGGACAGAAGAGAATGCTTGTAAAGGCTCTGGTTCTTTCCGGGATGGCAATCAGTCTGTCTCTGGGTATGGCCTTGAAAGCTTCGGCTGATAGTGAAGCCGGTTTTTTTGTTATCGGCGGTGGCAATGAGTCTGGTGGCGTTTATTCCACCGGTGCCGAGTCTGAATCGGGCGGTATCGCCGGTCTAGGCGCCAACTCTGAATCTGGTGGTGTTTATGGCACCGGTGCCGAATCGGAGTCGGGCGGCATTGCCGGTCTAGGCGCTAACTCTGAGTCTGGTGGTGTTACCGCCACCGGCGCCGAGTCGGAAGCCAATCCGTTTTATGGAATCAAGACCTACAGCTGGTAGCTGTTAGCTTAAGCAGTGAGCCGTTAAGCAGAGCTCTTCGCTTGTGAAATACCTAAAGAAAGAGAGCGGCTTTATTGCCGCTCTCTTCTTTTATATTGCTTACATAGTTGCTTTCTTACTTACTTGAATAACCGAGCTTCTTCGCTTCAGCCATGTCTGCTTCATAGAGCTTTTGATAGGCTTCGGCACGGTTGAAGTAGGCACTGCCCAGCTTGGGATTTAGTTCGATGGCTTTATCGAGATCGACAACTGCCTTTTCGTAGTGTCCCATTAGGCGCAAGGCGCGACCGCGGTTTACATAAGCACTAGCCATACGGGGCGCTAGTTCAATGGCTTTATCGCAGTCATCGAGAGCTTTCTTCAAGTCGCCTTCGATGATGTAAGCGTGGGCGCGGTTGACATAGGCGCTGGAAAGCTTGGGTTCAAGTTCGATAGCTTTACTGGCATCGGCGAGGGCTTCTTTGCTCTTGCCCATTTTGGCATAGGCATGGGAGCGGTTCACATAAGCTACTGCTACTTTGGGTTCCAGTTCAATGGCTTTGCTGGCGTCGGCTAAGGCTTTTTCCATATGACCCAAAGAAAGATAAGCCCATGAGCGGTTTATATAAGCCATGGCCAGTTTGGCATCTAGTTCGATGGCTTTGTTGCAGTCAGCCAAAGCTGTACGGAAGTGTTTGCGAATCATGCTTATATTGGCACGATTGGCATAGGCGACTGCATAGTTGGGGCTGAGCTTGATTGCTTCAGAAAATTTGGCTTCAGCTTCTTGTCCTTTTCCTTCGGACATGAGCTTAAGACCGTCTTTGAGGGCTGTCTTAGCATCTTCGCTGACTTTATCGCTTTTGGCGACAGCTTCGCTTTTGGCTGTCTTAGTGGTCTTTTTGCCGGCGGGGGCGGCTTTGACCTGGCAGGTGCCCAATAAAGTAAGGGCTACTGAAAGAAATACTGCTCTAGTAACTCCGGGACGGTCGAACATTCTTCATCTCCTCAAGGGCTCGGGCGTATTATCTCATATTGATTACTTGACTTGCGATTCGCCTTGCTTCATGGCTTGCAGCCCTGAGGCTTTGCTAAATTCATCGCTGAAAACAATTTTTGACTTAAGACGTTTGGCACTGAGCCATTTTTCTTTAGTGGCTTCGATATTTTGAGCCATGGCGCTCTCTTTCAAGGCTTCTTTGGCTTCGTCAAAGCTGGTGGTGCCGGCCGGCTTTCTGTCGATAACTTTGACCACATGGTAACCCACCGTGGTTTCGACCGGTGTCATAACCAGTTTGCCGGGCTTGACCCCTTTTGCGGCATTAACCAGGGTTTTGATGGGGCTTGAGCCTTTATCAGCCGACACTTCACTTAGGTCTAGTTCAGGTATTTCACCGCCGCTCTTGGCCATTCTTGCCATGGTATCTTCAGAGAAATTGTCGGCCAGTGATTTGAAATCTTCCCCCTTATTGGCTCTGGCCAATAGCTCTTCCGCCAGTCTAAGTTTTTGCTGTTTGACCACAAGCACTTCTTTATCGAGGTCGGCTTCGCTCATTTTTGGATTTTGCTTGCGCAACTGGGTCTTGATGCTTTCAACCGGCGGCATGTCGATAGATGGGGCGGCAAGCACTATATGGGCAAGCTTGATTGACTCGCCGTGCTTGAAACTAGCTTGATTCTTTTGATAGATAGAAAGCAATTCTTTATCGGAGGGGGCGTTTTCGCGAGCGATTTTCTCAAGCAAGATCATGAGCATGCGATCGTTGATCAAGTCTTCCTTCACCTCTTCCGGTGTGCGTTCGGAAAGCTCGAGCATTTTCTTATAGCGCGGCGATTCTTTTATCTTGAGGAAGTCGTTGTATGCCGGTTTATAAAGATTTTGCGCTCTTGCCTCGGCAAGCATTAGCTCACGATTGATAATCTCGTTCAGTAGTTGTTTTTCAACTAGTTTAGAGCCGACTTTAAAAGCCAAACCAAGGGCTAAAACTTGCTTATCAAAATCGGCTTCGCTTATTTTTTTAGCCTTGAGAAACTTATCGAGGGTCATGCCTTCCAGTGATTGCGGCTTTCTGGCTGTTTCGAGAAGTTTTTTCTTTTCGTCTTCTTCCAGCTTTATTTTCATCGCTTCGGCTTGCTTGTCAAAGATGGCCACTTGCACAGGGTCGGCGCTCAAGGTGTTTTGCAAAGAGATAATGGCTTCGCGATACTCTCTTTTGAACTGTGCCACCGTTATCGGTGTACCGTTCACTTTGCAAATTTCCATGCTCTCCGGCAACTTGGCGACATTGATATTTTGTGCGCCTTTGAGATCGACCGACTGCCCTTCGCCGGCGCCAGAGCCGTTGATTGCTTCAGCCGTTTTCTCTTTGCCGGCGGCTCCATCAGTTTTGTCTGAATTTTCTTTGTTAGGCTCTGAGCTTGAAGAAGTAGAAGAGCTTGAAGAAGTCGACGAACTTGAAGAAGGTGTCGTCTTATCTGTGCTTTCGGCACCTTGCTTTTGGCAACCGCTTATGACCAGGCTCAGTCCGGCCAAGAGAGCCAGTGCTTTAAGGTTGGTTAGCTGCATCTTCATTTCCAATTTCCTTCCTCCTGAATTTCTCAGACGGGTCTGGTATTAAGTTCGGTGCTGACGACTATGGCTTGCAAGAGGTCTTGCAAGAGATTGAGTTGATCTTCTGGTTCTTCCCCTTGAGCCTTGACCAAAATGTATGGGCTGGAGCCCTGACCGCCTGCAATGCCGGGTTTATAGGTGGTGCGGGAACCCAGCTGTTTAGGTAGTCTAGCTTGAATGGGCATCCATTGTTGTAATCTGAAGGGTACATAAAGCCGCATGCCTTGCATATCCGGCTTGATAGATTGGACATTGGCGGCAGCGGCAAGCAATCTTAGTTTGACCACTTGAATGAGCTGCTCGGTTTCTTTGGGAATATTGCCGAAGCGATCTTTCCACTCGCTGACCAGCATGGCCAGTTCTCTTTCGGTTTTAACATCAGCCAGACGTTTGTATTCGATTAGGCGTTGCTCGCCGTTTTCGATATATGATTCGGGAATGAAGGCAGTGACGTTGATATCAACGGCAGTATCATAATCTTGGGCAACAGATTCGCCCTTCAGTTCGGCCACCGACTCTTCAAGCAGTTTGCAATAGAGGTCGAAGCCTACCGAAATCATATGACCGTGCTGTTCGGCTCCTAAGATGTTGCCGACCCCTCTAATTTCCATATCGCGCAAAGCAATTTGATAGCCCGAGCCAAGCGAGGTGAACTCTCTGATTGCTTTCAGTCGTCCTTGGGCTTGCTCAGACAAGACCTTGGAAGGTTTGTAGAGACAATAAGCATAGGCTTGCACTTCAGAGCGACCGACGCGTCCTCTTAGCTGATACATCTGCGAGAGTCCGAGCTTGTCGGCGTCATTAATAATGATGGTGTTGACGTTGGGTATATCGAGACCTGATTCGATGATGGTTGTGCAGACGAGCACATCGAATTCATGAGCCAAGAAAGAAAGCATCACGTTTTCCAGCTCGCGCTCGCCCATTTGTCCATGCCCGATGGCTAGTCTTGCTTCGGGCACCAGCATTTTTACTTCGGCGGCAATCTGTTCGATATTTTCAACGCGGTTGTGAACAAAATAAATCTGCCCGCCTCTCTCCATTTCGTGCAAGATAGCGGTGCGCACCAGGGGCATTTTGTATTCGCCGACAAAGGTCTTGATGGGGGCGCGGTTGGTCGGCGGGGTATTGATCGTCGACATGTCGCGGGCGCCGGAAAGAGCCATATATAAAGTACGAGGAATAGGAGTAGCCGACATGGTGAGAACGTCCACCATCACTCTCAGCTGCTTTAGTTTTTCTTTGTGTCCGACTCCAAATCTTTGCTCTTCGTCTATGACAACCAGCCCTAAGTCTTTGAAGGCGATGTCTTTTTGCAGCATGCGGTGTGTGCCAATGACCACGTCGCATTCGCCGGTGGCTAATTTCTTAGCCACTTCTCTTTGTTCTTTGGCGGTGCGGAAGCGGCTCAAAAGCCCCACTCTCACCGGATAAGGTGCAAAGCGTTCCGAGATATTGTTGAAATGCTGTTGGGCAAGAATAGTGGTAGGCACCAGCACAGCCACTTGTTTGCCTGACATCACTGCTTTGAAAATGCCGCGTATGGCAATTTCGGTTTTGCCGAAGCCTACGTCGCCGCATATAAGTCTATCCATCGGTTTGGGCGATTCTAGATCGGCTTTGACGTCTTGAATGGCTTGCCACTGGTCGGGCGTCTCTTCATAGGGGAAGGCTTCTTCCATTTCGTACTGCCAGGGTGTATCGGGCGGGCACTGGTAGCCTTCTTGTTTGGCGCGCATGGCATAGAGATTGACCAAATCTTCGGCGACTTGTTTAATCGATTTCTTAACGCGCTTCTTGGTGGTCTCCCATTCGGCGCCGCCAAAGCGCGACAATCTGGGCGGCGCATCGCCGGCACCGCGGTAGCGGCTGAGAAGATTGATCTGGTCGACCGGTACATAAAGTACATCGTCGCCCGAATATTGAATCTTGAGGTGTTCTCTTTGTTGAGAGTCGATGCTTATGCGCTTGATCCCGACAAACTGACCGATACCATGCTTGAGATGAACGACATAGTCGCCTACCTTAAGGTCTGAAACCGAGGTGAAACGCTCATAGTTTTTCTCTATGATTGGTCGTCTATATATAGTCGGCTTACGTTTGACGCCAAAAATTTCAGCATCAGTGATGGTGACAAGACCGGCATCGGTAAGTTTGAAGCCATGGCTGAAACCACTTCTTGCTACCCAGATTTTATCTCTTTCTTCTTTTCTGGCGGTGCTGCCGCCAAGGGCGGTGCTGAGATCGCCAAGCAGATTTTCCGGATTAATTGTATTGCCTGCCGCCGGTTTGCTCTCTTCGGGGCTAATATGCGTGTCTGCGCCTTCCGGCGAGATATAGACAGCCTGGCAGTCATATTCTTTCAAGACACCGATGATGCGCTGGGGCTGCTCGGTGCAAATCAAGATGTGATAGCCCTCTTTGCGCAGGGTCTTCACTCTTTCTGCCAAAAGATTGAGCTGGTTGCCGAATCTTTCGATGGGGTGGCAGTCAAAGTCTACTCTTGCTGCAGCTTGACTTGGGCTCGGTGCCTCTTCTTCTATAACAAGAGGTAAAGTTGAGACATAGAGTCTCTGCAAAGGTTTGAGAGAAGTGGCGATTTCGCCGGCTTTAAGGTGCAAAAGTCTGGGCAGGGGTAAGAGTCGACCGGTTTCAAGCCCTTCCTTTATAGTGTTATCCAGCTTTTCGTCGTAAGAACTCAGCGCCGCCAAGAGGGTATCCCATTCGTCCAATACCACCATCGATGATGGCGGTAGGAAATTAATCAGGGTGGCGAAATCTTCGTCTATATAGGGCGCGTAATATTCCAGTGACTCGGGATAACGTCCCAGTCTGAGGGCTTCTAGGTCGGAGCCGGTAACATCTTTAAGAGTCTCAGCCGCACTTTCGCTCAAGTGGGCGGCTGCTTCTTCTGTTTTTTCCGCCAGCTTGTCGGCTAAGGCTTCTCTTTCTTTTTCGTCAGGGCTGAGGACCACCCACCATCTAGGCGGAATCGATATTTTGTCGGTTGGTTCGATTGATCTTTGCGAATCGATGTTGAAGACGCGCATCGATTCGATTTCGTCGCCGAATAGCTCAATGCGAATAGGCAGACCGCAAGAGGGAAAGACGTCAATGATATCGCCCCTGATACTAAACTCACCCCTGAGGGTGACCAAGGCTTCTTTGGAATAGCCAAGCGCGGCAAGTCTTCTGCCTAGCTCGGTGGAATCGATTTGTTCGCCTACTTTGAGAGAGAGGCTATGACGCTCAAGTTGCTCTTTGGAAAGCACTCTTTGGGAAAGGGCACGGGCGCTGACTACGGCTATGTAGGGCTCGCTTTCTTTCTCGCCTTTCATGATGTGGCGCAAGAGTTCTAGCTGGGCGGCAATATTATCGGGGCTCGACAATACTTGCTCGTAGGGCGAAACTTCACTGGATGGGTAGAAAAAGACCGGATAGCGACTGAGGTTTGACAGCTCTTGATGGTAGCGAGCACCGGTATGGTTGTCTTGCACCACTAGAATGAGCGGTCGTCTGGTCTCATGGGCCAGCACTGAAAAGACAAGCGATTTTGCTGAATCTGTCAGTCCCACCAAGTTGAGCTCGGTGCGGGCTGCACCTCGGGCGGTGCGACCTAATAGTTTGGCGTATTGCGGGCTGTCTAAAAAGAGCTGGTGTAGTCTTGAGACCAGATTTAGATTGCTTGTCAGCATTTCTGAAAAGGCTTCCTGAAGAGCTTGTATGTCTTATTTTTCTTGATTTCCGGGCGAATATGTCATTTTAGCATCTTGAAAGGATGGTTCTCTGGCTTGGTGCAGCACTGTTACAGTTGCAGTATTTCGCTTTGCCTAGACTGGAGTATGATGAAACTGATTGCGTTGAGGTTGGTTATTTGCTGAAACGGGCTAGGGGATGTCAGGCGGTTAGGGCTGAGCGGGCTTGGCTTGGTCTGACCACTGCTTTTTGTTTGTCTTTGCTTTTGCAAGGCTCGCCAGTTCCTGCTTTCGCTCAGGGGCGCGAGGAAGCAATCAGGCAGATGCAGAACGGCTTGAATTTTCTTAAGGCCGGCAAGAGCGAAGAGGCTCTCAAGGCTTTTGAGCGGGCCCATCAATTAGACCCGGCTATGTTGGAAGTACTCAACAATATCGGGCGTATATATGCCGACCGTGGCGACAATGAAACAGCCGTCAAGTACTTCAAGAAAGCCCTAAACATAGAGCCCCTCTATGTGCCGGCGCTATCCAATTTAGGCTTGACTCTTTACACCAGCGGTAAGCCGGAAGACGCCATTCATCCCTGGCGCCTCTGTCTTAAACAAGAAAAAGACAATCCCACTATTCATTACTATTTGGCTAACGCTTTGCGCGACGCCGCCGAGAAAGCCGACCGCGAAACGAGAGATAGTTTTTTAAGAGAAGCCCGTGAGCACTACAATACTGCTATTAGGCTGGACCCGTCCAATGCTGCCGCATTTAGCGGACTGGGCGTGGTCGATCTAGAAGAAGGACGGCTAACCGACGCACGCCGCAGCATTATGAGGTCTCTGCAACTGAGACCTCAATCTTCTTATAGCTACTTCAATCTTGGTCTCATCGAAGAAAGGCAGGGCAATAAGAGTGCTGCCATCAAGGCTTTTGAAAATTCTTTGAAGTATGAAAGCGATGAAAAATACAAAGGCGAGACCCGCAATCGCATAGAGCAGTTGAAGACCGGCAAAATGGCTAAGCCCGGCTCTGGCTCTGGCAGTACCGGCTCAATAGCTCAGCCGGACCAAGATGCTTTGAATGAAGTGCGTGCCCGCGCCGACTCGGCTCTCAAAAAGAACAATTACAAAGAAGCCGCCAAGGGTTATGAGATGCTTGTCGCTGCCGGTGTTTCCGACCCTGTTCTTTATTCGAATTTTGGACTTTGTCTTTCTTCTACCGGGCAGCTGTCCAAAGCCATCGAGGCTTATCGTAAAGCTATTTTAATCAGTCCTAGTGGCTTCACCGAGGCTCAATACAACCTGGGCATGGCGCTCAGGCGCTCTGGTGACAATGTTTCTGCCGAAGCTGCCTTTAAGAAAGCTATCGAAGATGCTCGGCGAGCGGGCAAAACCTGTCCGGCGGCACACAATATGCTGGGCGTCATACTGCGCGAAAGAGAGAGCCTCAAAGAAGCTGCCGAATCTTTCCGCTTGGCTATTCTGCAATCGGGCGGTTCTTTGGCAATTGCCCATTTTAACCTGGCTTTGCTTTTAGAAAAGACCGAGAAGTCACGAGATGCCGTAAGCGAGTACCGCGCCTATTTGAAGACAGCGCCCAATGGGCAGAACGCCAGGCTGGCAAGAGACCGTCTCATGAAATTGACCGGCAGCCCCAACTAATGCATCTTTTGCCTCTTGAGTTTGGAAGGGGCGGTTCTGTAAATTCTTTTGACGAAGCGGGGGCTTGGGGCTGCGCCTTCGCCTGACAACTTTTCAGCTGTAGTAATATTTAGGCTTATGAGTAAGTCTGAACTGCCTACACCCGAAGCCGTTGAAGCTGTCTGCAATGTCGCAGGCGCCAGGGCTGTGCGCGAGAAGCCCGAGGGCAAGAAGCGGGTGGCGGTGCTTATGAGCGGCGGTGTAGACTCGTCGGTGACTGCTTTCTTGATGAAAGAAGCCGGTTATGACGTTGTTGGTGTTACCGGTTGGTTGATTAAGTCGGGCAGCCGCTGTTGCGATACCGGCATGATTGATGCCGCTAGGGTCTGCGAAGATCTTTCTATTGACCATCATGCTGTTGACTTGCGTGAGATGTTCAAGACTCAAATAATCGACCAGTTTCATCAGTCTTATGCGCAGGCGCGTACACCCTTGCCCTGCAGTCTTTGCAATACCCTGGTCAAATGGGGGGCGCTTTTGCATTATGGGCGAAAATTGCTCAATGCCGATTTTATAGCCACCGGGCACTATGCTCGCATAATGGAAACCCCTGAAGGTAAGCGTCTTTGCAAGGCTAAAGATATTCGCAAAGACCAGTCTTATGTGCTCTGGGGTTTGACCAACGAACAGGTCAACGCCACCATGTTGCCTTTGGGTGATTTCGACAAGAGCGAAATTAGAGATTTGGCTCGTAAAGCAGGCATCGTCACCGCCGACCGTCCGGACAGCCAAGACCTTTGCTTTATACCGCGCGGTACCACCACTCAAGAGTATCTATCTAATTTCCTTACTGTCGAACCCGGTCCGATTATTCATACGATGACCGGTCAGGTTCTCGGTGAGCACCAGGGCACCTTCAATTACACGATCGGGCAAAGACGTGGGCTTGGTATCGCTTACAGCGAGCCGCTTTTTGTCACGTCTCTAGACCCTGAGATGCGTGTGGTCTATGTCGGTCCCAAAGAAGCATTGCTCAGGCAAGAACTCACCGCCAGTGATGCCAATTGGATCATGCCTTCACCGCCGGTAGAACCATTCAAAGCTCTCTGCAAAATTCGCTACAATTCTCAGGCTCAGCCCGGCATGGTCTATCCTCTTGCCGGCGGCAAGATCAAAGTGGTATTCGATGAAGCACAGCCAGCCATCACTGCCGGTCAGGTGCTCGGCATCTATGATGAAAGCGATACTTTCATACTGGGCGGCGGCTGGATAGATTAGCTTGACAGCAGTTTGTCGTCTTTGGGCAACTTGCAATTACTGTCTTTACTGATTTGGCCGGATAAGATTGGGTAGGACAAGATTTTGTCTGCATCCGAGGTTTGCTTGCATGCTTTAGGTGTCTGTTTTGGTCTTCTACTTATGCCTCTCTACTTGGAATCTTTTGGTGGTCATGTGTATATATCGCCGGCTAAAAACCGCTCCACGACCGGAATCTTGCCCATGCCTCCGACAAAATTTTGTTTGCTTACTTGCAGTTTATCTTTTATAATGCAGAAGGCTGGAGGGGGTGTCACGTGTTTACTAATATCGAGAAATTTTTTGCTGCTAAGTTCAAGCCTTTGCTTGCCTCCGTTTTCTCGCTCTCACTAATCGCTTCCGGTCTGGGTTTATCAAATCTAGAGGGTAATCAGGCTGAGGCTCGCACCCGCGCCAAGAAAAGTGTTGTCAGATCTTCTTCTAAGACCGCATCGGCTCGGGGCCGCTCTAGTCGGAAGAAGGTCGTAGCCCATGGCAGACATCATGGCAAAGTAGCTCATGCCCATAAGCACGCTGCACCCAAGACACGTTATGCCTATCCTATCGGCATTTTCATGGCTCGTCCGCCGGCTTTCGACACTTCGCCCTTGCCTGAAGCGGAGTCAGATCGGCTTGCTGCTGCGTTTAAAAATGGTACCGCCGATAGTTATGCGGCCAGAGAATTGGTACGAGCCGGCATCGTTAAGTATCATCCTCTTAGAGGTGGGATTTTCTGGCGACGTGAGCCGGTCAAATACATCGTCATGCATTCCACTGAGACAGGCATTCCTATCTCGGCAGTGAGAGTAATTGAAAGCTGGAGTTCCATGGGTATAAGGCATCCTGGTGCTCAGTACGTAGTCGAGCGTGACGGCACTATCTATCAAGCGGTTGATCCCGATCTGGCAACTGTCCACGTCAATATCTTCAAGACCTTGCCCGGCATCAATAACGACAATAGTATCGGCATCGAAATGAATCACACTGGTTCGCAGGACTATCCTCCGGCCATGATGAATTCGGTGATCAAGCTTGTTGCTTATTTGCAAAATCGCTACAACGTGCAAGATGCCAACATCATCACCCACCGCTATGCCCAGCAAGGCGATCATACCGACCCAGTGCATTTTGATTGGGACGGTTTCATTGCCACCAAAAATGGTTTCAAAAATCAGGCGATTGCCTATCGCGCCAAAACAATCAAAGACGACTCGCGCAATTGGAAGGCTCGCCCCGAGCCGACTGTCAACACATATCTAAAGATTCATCAGCCCCTTGAAACAAATAAGAAAACTGGCGTAACGGAAGAATCGGAGCCGGTAGAATCTGCTGCGCCTTCCCCAGGTGCCGAGCCAAAACCTGAACTTAAACCAGAGCCTAAATTAGAAAGCCGCCCTGAATCTCGCCCTGAATCAAATCAGGGATCTTTATTGACGGCTCCGGCGGCTCCGCCAAACGCTTCTAACATAGCGCCGTCTACCCCGACTCTTCCGCAGTCTCTTCCTCAGTCTGGCTCCCCGAATGCTTCTCCGAGTTCGCAGCCGGCAAGTCCTGCCATCGATAACGGATCTGAACTAATCAATGCGCTGCCTGCCAAGTCTAAAGTGCAAATGATTAAGGGGGTTAGACTTCTGCCGGCTGAAACATCGCCGACCGTGCGCTTCTATCCGCCTGGTTATTTCAAGAACGGCTCAAACCAGCTATAAGGCTGCTATAAAGTCATGATTGACGAATAGCGACCTTTGCTTTCGATGAGGTCGACAAATTCGATTGTTTGACTTATTGGTTTGAATCTTTGCAACGCCATTTCATAAATCGGCTCGCTATCGAGATTTTTCATACGAAAGAGAGTGATGTGCGGTTTGAAGACAAGATTGCGTTCAAGCGAAAGATCTATTGCCACCAGTTCTTGCAAGTTTTGGCGAATCAAATTGCCCACAGCCATAAGGGACTCTGGCTTTTTGCTTGGTTCGGCGACAAAGACACGAGCACTTTCGGGGCTCGGCCAAGCGCTGAGAGTATCATAAGTGACGGCAATTGGCAGCTCTGCCTTGATTTGGCAAGCTAGTTTTGAGAGGCGTTCTTTTATTGTGGCAAGCTGATTGTCATCGACTTCGCCAAGAAACTGATAGGTTATATGCAGGTTGGCTGTTGGTACTGCTTTGAAGCTTACCTGTTTTGTGACTGCAATTTCGCCCGCAAATTCTCTTAGCTCTTGACCAAGTGCCTGAGCATCAGCCAGAAAACTACCTACGAAAAGTCTGATCAATGTTATTCGTTGTCCGATTTTTTCGGGAGATTGTGCTTGACTGTTTGCATTACACCTTTGGGTCCGCCCATGCCTTTTACCAACAAAGAACCGCCGATGGCGAAGGGTAGAAAGAGCATGATCATTTGCAGCAAGCTCATAGAGTCGAGTCGCATCTGCAGACCTGCCAGCACAGAAAGTACGAGCATAACCGAACTGCCGGCGGTGACCACCCAGCCCCACTTATTGCGAGAGTTGTAGATCATCATGCCGATGCCGATCATGAGGGGCAGGAAGACCACTAGAAAGGAGCCGCCGCCGCCAAGCAGCATGGCTAGAAAGCTGTTGGATACATGAATATGCTGGAACAGAATTACTAGACCCAGAACGATCAGGCCAATTCCGCCGAAGTAAGCCGAGTCAGATTTTGTCACTGTCTCATCTTTGCTGTCGCCAGCTTTACCCTTTGCCTTTTGGCTGAGCAGATCGGTGCTCTTTTCTGCCACACTAAGTTCTGTGCTTTCTTTGAGCACGGTAGATTCTAGTTCTAGTAGCTTGCTCTGGATTTCCTGTTCCTTCTTGTTCATTTGTTTGTTCCGATTGCGTAAGTTTTGAGTAACGAACGCAATTTATATACCCGCTGCCCTAGCTTCCAATCTATATAGGCTGTCCGATAAAGATCCGGCGAGCATTTCTAGAAGATTTGGTCAAATTTTCAAATTCGGCTTGGGGAGCGCATTTTGCTAGGAAGAAAAAGGTTTAGAGGCTTGTTTTCGGTGGCATATGGCAGATAACGGTTTTATAATGTCTTAATCTTCCTTACTAGCTTCTTACAGAAATTATCCTTTCTTCTCCGGACTTACTGAAATGGCATCAAACAAGAAATTTTCTTCCGGTAAACTATTGAGTGCAGTGGCTGGCCATGCTCTTTTGCTTGGTTTTGTCTCTACCAATATGGCTCCTGTTTGGGGGCAAGGTCTTACCGAATTATCCAGTGAGAAGAATCACCCGGTCAGCTTGCCACAACTGGCTCCGGCAGCCGGTTTGGCTTCGCCTCTCGGGCAGTCTTTTGCTTCTCCCCCTCCTGGCATTGCTGATGGGGGCGGAATTTGGGTTAATCTCTGGAACTATCCAACCAAAGACTTCGCATCTTATGCTGAGAAACTCTATGCAAGCGGCATTCGCAATCTCTTTATTCAGACATCGCGAAGCAATACGCCTGCAATTAGACAGCCAAACGAGCTTGGTCAAATTATCGAAGCTTGCCATAAGTACAAGATTAGGGTGATTGCTTGGTCGTTTGCTGAATTGCACAATACCAAAGCCGATGCTGAAAAGATGATCGTGGCGGCTCGATTCCGCACACCATCTGGCGATCGGTTGGACGGTATCGCCCCTAACCTAGAAAAGAACCTGCATCGTGAAGCTGTAGAAGCCTATACAAAGCAGATTAGAAGCGCCCTCGGTCCTGATTATCCGATGATGGCCGTGGTCTACAGCCCTTTGAACCGTGCTCCGGCAGTGGCTATCACCCCTTGGAAGACCTTGGCTCAGTATTATGATGTGATTGCGCCAATGGCTTATTGGAATGGACGCTATCAGACAATTGATGCATACACCTACACTAAACGCACAGTCGAGAAAGTGCGCGAACTGACAGGTAAGCCCGATGTCGAGGTGCATGTAATCGGGGATGGCATGGGCACCCATGCTGCCGAGATAAAAGAGTTCCTGCGCGGTTGTGCCGATGCTGGCGCTCAAAGCGCTAGTCTTTATCCGGAACAACTAACAACCGCTGAGCAGTTTGGCGCCATGTCTCTCTATGACGACTTCATGCCGCAAGATGCCAGAGCCAGGTTGCTTTCACTGCGAAACTATATGGCTTCCGGTCTCATAGGCTCGGCTGCCACTGGACGTTTCGACCCATCCAAGCCGGCTCCTCGTTCGGTCTTGTTTAGTTTGGCTGCCAGCGCCATCAATGCCAAAGGAGTGAATGCCTCCGACCCTAGACAAGCCTTTTCACTATTTCAGCGCTTAGGGGTGATAGATACAGTGGCTCGTACCAATCCTGAAATTGCCTCAGCCGATGAGCTGGGCGCTCCTTTGGCAAAAGAGACTGCCACAGCCTTTATCTCGCAGCTGAAGCAGGTCTTGTCTTCTCCAAAGGCAATGAAGCGAGCCCATGTGGAGCCGAGCGGTGATTCTCCCTATATCACAATGGGGACCAGGCAACGCGCTGATAGGCTCTTTGTCGCTCCTGCCTATGCCATGTCGCAAGAGGTTAATGCCGTAAATGCCTCGTTTAAGGACAGCTCGAAGCTACTTAGTACCTTCGATGCCGTCCACCTGATATCTAAGCTCAAGTAAGTTTTTGAAAAAAGCTCTAAATCTTGTTTTCAAGGCGATATAGGGGCTCGAACCGCGGGTAAGTCATTAACGGAATACCGCGGCCTTGGTGAAAGAACGAGACCTCGAAGTGCATACGCTTTGTGCAAAGTGTTTTTAACGGACGATAGGTGACCTGTAATAGGTCTCTGTCGTCGGATGTCTGTAGGGTTTTCCCAGCAGGCGTGAACGGTATTCCCATGGACTGGAGGATAGTTATGCAAGTAACCGTGACTGGACGCAATATTGAGCTCACCCCTGCCTTGAAAGAATACCTGGTGGAAAAGCTTCAGCGAGCGCAGAAGCATTTCGACCACAGGCTGGATTGTACGGCTCTTCTGTCAGTGGCTAAGAACCCTTCGATAGCCAAAAGTCAGAAGGCTGAGATCACTATTAAGGTCAACGGCAATGTGATTAGAGGAGAAGAGTCTACCGAAAATATGTATGCCTCAATCGATTTAGTCGCAGACAAGATTGAAAGGCAACTCCGTAAATACAAAACCAGACATTACTCGAAGGGAGGAAAGTCTAAAGATAGGCTCGACGAGGCTCCGGATGTCAGCGCTGAGCTGGATTCGGACCTGGAAGTCAATAGAGATTTGGCTCTTGAAGATATCAAACCGAAAATCGTGCGCTCCAAGCGCTTCCCTCTGAAGCCCATGCTTCCGGAGGAAGCCTGCAAGCACATGGATTTGCTGGGTCATGACTTCTTCATGTTCATCAATTCGGAGACCAGCCAGGTCAATACTGTCTATCACCGTCGAGATGGTAACTATGGTCTAATTGAACCAGAAGCATAAAGTCTCTCCCTAACAGAACACACCACACAATCTGTAGGATGAGTGCGCCAAGGCGCAGGTGAAAGCCTAGAGGGCTCGCGAAGCGAGCCCTCTAGATTTATATAGAGCTGCTCGCGAAGCGGGCCCTCTAGACTTATATAGAGCTGCTCGCGAAGCGGGCCCTCTAGACTTATATAGAGCTGCTCGCGAAGCGGGCCCTCTAGACTTATATAGAGCTGCTCGCGAAGCGGGCCCTCTAGACTTATATAGAGCCGCTCGCGAAGCGGGCCCTCTAGACTTATATAGAGCCGCTTTAAAAAATTCAGCTCGTATTTTGTAAGACAATCGATATCGATTGTCTTACAAAACAGAAAATCGCCGCCAAGCCGGAACAATTTCCTCTCAATTTGCTTCTTTGAAACCTGTTGAAAGAAGCAGCAAAATGCCCTTAGCTAAAACCCCTTATAAAAAGAGCAGTTTGCTGCTGGCAATAGACTAAAATCCTAGTACTTAGTAAAACATGGTTGCAAAGAACACTTAAGATGACACACATTCGGAAGCAAAGACCGCTTTTCATTCTCCTGGCTCTGTCTCTCTGCTTGACTGCAGAATGCAAATTCTTAGCCGTTGAGGCTTTTGACCAGGCCACTCTGATTAACCTCAATAACGAGGGCGTGAAGGCTATCAATGCTCAGAACTACCAGCTCGCCATTCAAAAGCTGGAAGAAGCAGTAAAGATGGATCCGAATTATAAGAAAGCGAGAGAAAATCTAGCGATTGCCTACAATAACTATGGTCTCGTTTTCCAGAAGAATCCCACCGAGGCAATTAAGTACTTCCATAAAGCAGCCCTTTTAGATCCCAAGAATCCCACCACTATGGGCAACCTGACAGCCATTGTGCGAGTGATGGGGAAAGATCCAAATGATTTTGCCACTAGGGTAGGTATGGCTGATGCTAGTCGCAAAGCTGCCGATTTTCCTGGTGCCATAGTCGAATATAGAGAAGCGCTCAAACTTAAGGACGACGCTTCCATCCACGAGAAATTAGGGGATGTTCTGCGTGTTACCGATAGGGTAGACGAAGCAATCGCCGAATATCAGGCCGCTGCTCGCACTCAAGATAGCGCTTCAATTGAGGTCAAACTAGGGCAGTCTTTCCAAACCAAGAAAGACTTGCCCAATGCCATTGCAGCCTATGGGCGAGCCATCTCGATGAAGTCTGATGATCCTGATGTGCAGGATGCTTTGGTGGCTGGTTGGGAAGCGGCAGTGCGAGATAATCCGACCGCGCCTGAAAATCATATAGGTCTGGGTCAAGGTCTGCAGTACAAAGGTGATTTCGGCCAAGCCGAAGCAGAGTTTCGTCTGGCGATAAGTTTGTCTCCGGGCAAGCAAAACCCAGTTGCTGCGAAGTTATTGGCTGCACTGCCCGCCGCCAAGAACCAATTCAATATCGATAGGCTAATTAACCTTGGTGTAGAACAGCAAAGTCAGAAGCATTACGATCTTGCTATTCAGTATTACCAGAAGGCACTGTCGCTGGTGTCACCTAACGATAACAAGCAGCAGTCGAGCATCTATATGAACATCGGTACTGCTCTGCAAGCCAAGGAAGATTACAAAGGCGCAATCGACAACTATCAAAAGAGCTTAGGTCTTGATCCTACCAATCAGGGTGCTCAGGAAGGTATCAAAACTGCATCGGCTGCGCAGAAAGATAAGAACATCACCGATCTGGCCAAGGCTGCCGACGACTTGTTTAAAGCTCAAAATTATGATGGAGCCATTGCTAAGTATCAGGAGCTTTTGAAAGCCACCCCCAATGATGCCGGCATTCACTACAATATTGGTGCTGCCTATCAATACAAAAAAGATTTTGATTCGGCAATTGCTGAGTATAATTTGGCCGCCAGCATCGACCCCAAAAACAAGACCTACCAAGATGCCCTAGTCAAAGTCAAAGACCTGAAGGCTCAGCCTATAATCGATGCGGCCTTGGCTAAGCATAAAGAGAAAGATTACATTTCTGCCGTCGACCTCTATCAGAAAGCACTAGATATAGTGCCCAACAATGCAGGGCTGGTCTACAACCTGGCATCGGCGCAGTACGCCATGCAAGACTATCAAAATGCCAGACGCTCTTACTCTAAGGCTCTGGAAATGGACAAGAACGGGCAGGTCAATAACCTCTATTTCATCGCTACCATCGATGAGCATGTGGGCAATGGTAATCAGGCTCGCGCCGAGTATCAGTCTTATCTAGCACAGGCACCAAAAGGCACTTATGCTGCCCAGGCTCAGAACCGCTTTGCTGCTCTATCTAAAAATCCCGCAGATACAATAAAGATCAAATCAGAGAATGAACTGGCTAAAGAGAAGGAAGCCTCTGACTCTTACACCAGAGCTGTTGAATTGCAGAAGAGCGGACAGTTTGACCAAGCTATCGCCGAATACCAAAAGTCTCTAGCGATTCAGCCGCAGAATGCTGATTTCCTCTATGCTCTCGGCACGGCCTATCAGCAGAAAGGTGATTTAGATAATGCCATCTCTTTCTATCAAAAGGCTCTTTCGGTAAGTCCTGCCGAACCTATTTATAAGAAAGCAATCAAGGACGCCAATATCCTCAAGGCTGTTCCAATCGTCAAGCAAGCTTACGATAAGCAGACCTCTGGTGATATTCCCTCTGCCATTGATCTCTATGCTCAGGCCTCTCAGCTCGATCCCGATAACGGTTCTATATTCATGAACATGGGGGTTGCCTATCAGGCTACAGATAAGTTCCAAGAGGCTTTTGACCAGTATCAAAAGGCTTATAACCTAGATAAGAAGGGCGCTGTAGACTGCTTGTACTTGATGGCCACCATCGATGAGAACTATGGTCGTGGCATGCAGGCAATCAATAAATACAATCAATATATGAGAGAAGCGCCTTCGGGTCAGTACTTCAAGGCTGCCAACGAGCGCATTAAGGTCTTGAGTGCCAACCCCCAGAATACCCAGAAACTTGCCACTACCGGCGATATCAAGAATGCCCAGGCTGCCGCTGATGCCTACAACGAAGCGATCAAATTGCAGCAGGCTGCCAACTATGATGGAGCCCTTTCTCTCTATCAGAAAGCAATCTCTCTCATGCCGAAAGAGTCTGCTTATGTCTATGCTATAGCGACCTGCTATCAGGCTAAGGGTGATTTTGATAATGCCATCAGAAATTATCAAGACGCAGTGAGCAAGGCTCCTGCCAAAGACCTAGCGGGCTACAAGCAAGCTCTGGCTGCCGCTCAAATGGCGCAAGCCCAGCCGATTATGGATGAGGCAGTGCAAAAGCATACAGCCGGTGATCTCGCTGCCGCTATTCCTTTGTATGAGAAAGCATTGGCTCTCTATCCGGCTAATGCCCATGGTTATACCAACCTGGCCGGCGCCTATCAGTCCAATGATGACTTCAATAATGCCAGACGCTGTTATGCAAAAGCCCTTGAGCTAGATGCTAAAAACGAATCTGATAACTGGTACTTCATCGGTCTTATCGATGAAAACTATCGCAGAGTAAACGATGCGATTAGTGATTACAGCAAATATCTAGCTGCCAAAGCTAGTGGCAGTTACGCCGCTGATGCTAGAGCCCGCATGACGGCAATTAAGGCTGACCCTAACAAGTGTCAAACCATTGCCACTAAGGCCCAGGTGCAGCAAAGCACTCAGGCTTCGGCGGCCTTCAACGAAGCAGTGCAACTGCAAACCGATAAGAAGTACGATGAGGCTATTGCTAAGTATCAGGAAGCCCTCAAGGCCTTCCCCAATGAAGCCAGCTACTACTACAGTTTGGGCACATGCTATCAAGCCAAGGAAGATTACGACAACGCTCTCGCTCAGTACGAGAAGGCTAGAGTGCTCAATCCGAAAGAGCCGGCTTATCCTCAGCTGATTAAGCAAATCAAGCAAGCTAAGGCATCACCACTGGTGAACTCGGCCATTGAAAAGCAAACCCAAAAGAATGATTTGCCGGGTGCAATTGCCGACTATGAAGCAGCTCTGAAAATAGATGATGATGCGGCAACCCATAGCTATTTGGGTACTGCCTATCAAGCTCAGAATAACTTGCAAAAGGCTATGTCTGAGTATATGCGGGCTCTTTCGCTCGATAAGACTCTGGTTGATACCAACTATTATCTAGGCACCGTATATGAAGCGATGAAGCAGCCCCTAAAGGCTGTGGAAGAGTATCAAAAGTTTGTGCGCTCGGCTCCAGCTAACAATCCCAACATGGCTGCAGTCAAAGAGCGTCTCAAACTCCTCGCTCCTGGTCGCAAGTAGTTGAAATAGACAATCCCCTAAGTAGAAGCAGATAAGTGCAGCCGCTTATCTGCTTTACTGTGTCTTTTTAGTTCTCTGCTTCTGGTGGCTGGCTGAGAGCTTGCGCACGTTGGGCGCGATTATAAATGTTGAGCATAGCGCAAAGAGAAAAGACCAGGGTCGCTGCCGAGGCTAGTATCGGTGTGGGCACGTTAAAGACATACGAGACAGCATCTATGCGCAGCTGCTCGATAAAGATTCGGCCTATCGAATAAGCGGCAAGATACATAAAAAATGTCATGCCCGGCGCATCTTTGTTCTTCTTGATGAAATAGAAGTAGAGAAAGAGAAAAATGAGAAAGTCCCAGACCGACTCATAAAGAAAGGTCGGATGAAAATACTCATAGGCTTGATATTGAGGCAGGCGATACTCTATTGGAATGTGCAACTTGAGCGGAAAGTTTTCGGCAACCGGTAGACCGTAGAGTTCGCTATTGAAGAAATTACCCCATCTGCCCAAGGCCTGAGCTAAGGGAATACAAGCCCCCATTACGTCGGCATAGGGCAAGATAGGCAGCTTTTTGCTGCGCAGATAGAGGCAGCCGGCTATGACACCGCCAATGATGCCACCGTGTATAGCCAGTCCACCGTTCCAAGTGGCAAAAATTTGCAGAGGGTGATGAATGAAGTGACCGAGGCTGAGAAGCACATAGTAAAGTCTGGCTCCCACAATGCCGAAGATAAAGCTGTAAAGCGCCAGGCTGACCAAAGTATCAGCACTGAGTGCCATTTTCTTTGCTAGTTTGCCGGCGAAGAACAGGGCGATGACAAAGCCAAGACCGATCATCATGCCGTAATATCTTACGGGGAAGGGTCCAATTTGGCAGAGTATCGCCCCTGGCGATTCCAGAATCATATTTAGTAGGGCTTTCTGTCGTTCGGCACTTGGTCGCCATAAACGTCGCGCGGTGCTTTTCCGATATCTCTATCTCTATTGGCAGGAAGGCTTGGATCGTGTACTTCATTTCTGGGATCTGGTCCGCGTGGATCTGGACCATGGGGATCACCGCCACCTTTTTGCAGTTTTACTGCCTGAGGGTGAGCGCCAGCTATGGCTTGGGAAGCCGCTAGCCAGGTGACTGAGCTTGCCGCAACGAGCAAAGCCAGCATTATTTGTTTTCTTGACATCCGGTTGTCCTCCGGGCACGCTTAACTGAAAAGCTTGATAAGTATACAAGATGTCACGCACGATAAAATATTGTTGTCTAGAGAGGTGCAAATATGGCGAAGGCAAAGTCTCGCTGGGTCTGTCAGCAGTGCGGTTTTCAGACATCTCGTTCTTTGGGGCGCTGCACCGATTGCGGCGCTTGGGGCTCTCTGGTGGAGGAGATCTCGGAAGCGGAGGAAGGCAAGAAAGGTTTTGCCCAAAGACTAGCGCAGGCAAAGACCCAAGACTCAAACGCCGGCAAGAGCGCTCAACCGATCACCGAAATCGATTCTGATGAAGTGGAGCGCATCACCACCGGCATGCGCGGTTTAGATGAAGTACTGGGCGGCGGTCTTGTACCGGGCGCCGTGCTGCTTTTGGCTGGGGACCCCGGTATCGGCAAGTCGACCTTGCTTATGCAGGTGGCGGCCAAGCTGGCTAGTCGAGACAAGGTACTCTACATTACCGGTGAAGAATCGGCATCTCAGGTAAAAATTAGAGCCAAGCGTCTTTTGGTAGATTCTTCCAATGTTTTGGTGGCGTCTGAACAAAATGTGGTCAATGCCTTTGATCTGATCATGAATACAGAGGCTTCGGTCTGTTTTGTCGATAGCATTCAGTCTGTTTATCACCCGGAAATTTCTTCAGCAGCCGGCTCGGTTTCACAGGTTAGAGAAGGCACTCAGCTGCTTATCAATGCCGCCAAAAATAGAAATATTGCCACAATCTTAGTCGGTCATGTCACCAAGGAAGGAACCATTGCCGGTCCTCGTGTTTTGGAGCATATGGTGGATGTAGTCTTGCAATTTGAAGGCGACAGCTTAAGACAACTGCGTCTAATCAGAGCAGTGAAAAACCGCTTTGGTTCTACTTCTGAATTGGCTATTTTCTCAATGAATGAAGAGGGTCTGAAAGAGGTAGATAATCCTTCCGCCTTTTTCCTGGCTGACCGCATCTCCAAGGTAGGGCAGAGGCAGGCGCCTTCCGGCACGGCTGTTATTGCCGGTGGTGAGGGCACGCGCAGCCTCTTGCTAGAGGTGCAGGCGCTCACAGTTGCCACGCCCAATCCCTCGCCGCGGCGTGTGGTCAACGGCTGGGATTACAATCGACTTTTGCAATTACTGGCTGTGCTGGAGAAAAGGGCTAAACTGGTCCTTTCTCGATTGGATGTTTATGTCAACATTGTCGGAGGCATGGAATTCGCTGATCCGGCTGGGGATTTAGGCATTGCCTTGGCTGTGGCTACGTCCTTTTTAGATAGATCGATCGATCCTGGCTTGGTTGCTGTAGGCGAGGTCGGCTTGACTGGTGAAATTAGACCGGTTCTCAACTTGGCTCAGCGGCTAAAAGAAGCTTCGCGACTAGGTTTTACCCGGGCGCTTGTGCCTAAGGCTAACTTGCCCTTAAACAAAGTAGATGGCATTGAGATAATCGCGGTAGAAACGATAGGCGAGGCTCTCGACTATGCCATTCCAAAGATCGCCAAAGAGTTTGAGAAAGTGAAGAGCTGAAATGGCTGATTATAAGCCTTCCGAGTTATTGTCCAGACAACTGTCCAGTCTTCCGGACAGCCCGGGTTGCTATATTTTTAAAGATGACTTGGGCGAGATTTTGTACATCGGCAAGGCTCTCAGCTTGAAGAGTCGAGTGCGCTCTTATTTTGTGGAGACCAGTTGGCGAGAGCGACCCAAGCTTTTTGTCATGATGCCAAAAGTGGCTTCTCTTGAGACTATCCTAGTAAATTCTGAGAAAGAAGCCTTACTTTTAGAAGCCAACTTAATACGAGAAAAGAAGCCCCGCTACAATGTCGCTCTCAAAGATGATAGGCGTTATCCCTGGCTTGCCATCACCTATGGTGTCGATTTTCCGCGCTTGGTGATGATTAGAGATCCGGTGGTGTACAAGAAAGCTAATCCGCGGGCGAAAGTTTTTGGTCCCTATGTGGAAGCTGGTGCCATGTGGGATACAGTGCGGACTTTGCGCAAGGTCTTTCCGATGAGACAGCGGGCAAAACCGCTCTTCAAGGACCGTCCATGTATGAATTATCATATCGGGCTCTGTCTTGCCCCTTGCCAAAAATATGTCGAAGCTGAGCCTTATGATCGCATGGTTAGGCAAGTTGAGATGTTTCTTTCCGGTAGACAAACCGAGGTGGTTGACGAGATGAAGAAAGAGATGGAATCTCTTTCTGAGGAATTGCGCTTTGAGGAGGCTGCCAAACTTAGAGACCGATTGAAGTCACTATATACGGTGATTGAGAAGCAGCAGGTCTTTTTCCAGAATCGCAGAGTTTGCCAAGATATTATTGCTCAAGCTCATACTGAAAAGATGTTGGCTGTTTGTCTGATGAAAGTGAGAGAAGGCAAGCTGATTGCCTCGGAGACTGTCACTCTGCCGCTTTTAGATAAGACAAATTGGGATGAAGCCTACGATGCTTTCATAGAGCAGTACTATACTTCCTGCGAAGATATTGCTATACCAAGTGAAGTCTTGCTTGCCCATAAGAGTCAAGACATGGATTTGCTTAGAGATTTTCTCACTCAAAAGGCTGGGTCTAATGTGAAAGTTTTGGTGCCGCAAAGAGGCGGCAAGACCGATTTGATTGAGATGGCCGAGAAGAATGCGAAGCAGACGCTTACCCGCGTGCTCACCGAAGAAGATCAGGAATCAGCCCAAGTGGAGCGAATTTTGACTTCTCTCAAGGAAGGTTTGGGCATAGATAGGCTGCCGCAAAGAATCGAGTGTTTTGATATCTCCAATATTCAAGGCACCGACAACGTCGCTTCTATGGTTGTCTTTGAGAAGGCGCGCCCGAAGAAATCTGATTACCGCATGTTCAAAATCAAGTCGGTGGAAGGCGAGCCTAATGACTTTGCTTCTATGAAGGAAGCCGTAGGACGCCGTTATAGTCGCATCTTGAGCGAAGGAAAGCCTTTTCCCGATCTGATTATCATCGATGGCGGCAAGGGTCAATTAGGAGCCGCAATGGAGGCGCTGTCAGAGATTGGTCTGGTCGGACCAAAGTTTAAGACTGAAAAATTTGCCATTTGTGGTTTGGCCAAGAGGCAAGAAGAGGTATATTTTCCGGGTAATTCAATACCAGTTTATTTGCCCAGGCGCTCTGAAGCCTTGCTTTTGATGCAGCATGTGCGAGATGAGGCGCACCGTTTTGCTTTGACCTATCACCGCAAATTGAGAGCCAAGCGTGTTGTTTCATCTAAGCTCGATGCTCTCAAGGGACTGGGCGCCAAAAGGCGTAAGATTCTTATTGACCATTTCGGTTCTTTCGACAAAATAAAGAAAGCCAGTCTTGATGACATTCTTTCCGTAAGCGGTATTCCAGAAGAGTTGGCTCGGACTGTCTATGACTTTGTTCGCTCCGACGGCAAGGTGGCTGAAAGCCCTCTAGATGAAGATGCAGAAAAGCCGGGGGCAAGCACTGAAGTGCAGGACGAGATTGCCGAAGAGCAAGATGAAATTGGCGAGCCCGAAGAGCTATCCGAAGAGCTAGATGCAGAAGAGCTAGATACAGAAGAGCAAGAACCTGAAGAGCTAGATACAGAAGATGACCAGCAAGAGGGCTAGCCCAGCTTTGCAGCAGTTTCTAGTTGTCTTTACTTTCGATTGGATAATCTAGTTCGCGCGCTTTGCTTTTGTCGCTTTGATACTTTTCTTGGTTGCCCATGCTCTTATAGGCCAAGGCTCGGTGGAAATAGGCTTCTGCATATTTGGGATTGCATTCAATAGAAGCGTCAAAGTCTTTGATGGCTGCTTCTATATTTTTTAGAGCGAGATTAATCGAACCTCTTGTGTCGTAGGCTTCAGCCATTTTGGGGGAGAGTTCTATGGCTTTGTTGACGTCGGCCAGGGCATCATTTAGGCTGCCTTTCTGCGCCCTCAGCCAAGCGCGATTGTTATAGGCCGGCGCGTATGAGTCATCGAACTGAACAGCTTCATCTAGATCTGACAGAGCTTTGAGTTGGTCGCCCAAAATAGCGTGGAAGGTACCTCGGCGGTTAAGTAATCGTGCCAGTTGATGGGCTTGAATAGCCTGTAAGGCTTGCAGATTCTGCTCGAAAATTTTGCGGTTTTCTTCAGAGAGGCTGGACAAATCAAGCCCCGGCAAGCTCGGTAGGCGTTCTCTAAAATGGTTGATCTTGTCGGATAGAAAGTATATTTCGCCCTGCGCCTGAAGTTTTTCATCTTTTGTGCTGGCGACAAAGAAAATGTTGTTTTCCGGGTCGCCTTGTTTTTTGTTGTCCTTATCGTCACTGGCGCTGGACAATCCGTCCAAAACTGGGGGCAGCGTGGCTTGAGCCGGAACCACAGGCAGACAAGAAAGCGCCAGCCCGGCTATGAGCGCAATATAGAGAAGCTTTTCTTGCTTCGCTCTGGTATTCGATTTGCTTAAATCCATTCTCTTTTGCTCTTTGTCGTTTCTGAATAACTGAGCGCCTCTGAGAATTAGCAGGATTGCTGAATCTTTGGTGCTACCAACTTAAATATAGCTTTTCGCCGCACTTTTTTTACAGTTAATGTTGTCTGCAAAACAGAAATTGAACCAACTTGCCCTTTTCTGCTTCGAGCTGCTGTGGAATGATGATATTAGATGCAACTTATAAAGGAGCCTCGATGGAAAAACGAGCACGACCCCCGACTTAAGTATTGATGATTCATTCATCACTCTATTTTGTTTACTTTCTAATTTTTCTTGAATTTTCTTTTTGTCCCTGGCTGGCGTCGGCACTGCATTTAGCAAGTTTTACTTGGTCGCACATCAGTAATGAGGGCAATAGCAACCGGAGGGGTTGTTATTGCCCTCATTCCGCTTATAGAGGGGAAGAGCAGTCAGGGCAATAACACCCCCAACCTAAATAGGATTAGTTATTGCCCTCATTCCGCTTATAGAGGGGAAGAGCAGTCAGGGCAATAACACCCCCAACCTGGTTTACGGATAGCTTGGGTTTGAAGGGCTACTCATCCTTCAAAGTCGGGTAGGTGGTAAGATTCAAAGTCGCCGCAATTTCCAAAAGCAAAAAAGATGTCCAAAATTTTCAAGAACAGCAAACAAGCAATAATCTGGCTCATGATTTTCATCTTCTTGGGTTCATTGATTCCCGCCACCTGGGTCTTGTTTCAGTAAGAAATGGCGCAAAGTTTGTTTCAAGCCAGTTCTCTAAATAAACCGCCCTTAGCTGAGCGTATGAGACCTCGCACGCTAGATGAGTATTTTGGGCAGGAAAAACTCTTAGAGGAAGGCGGAGTCCTGCAGACCATGCTGGCTCAGGGGTCAATAAGCTCTTTCATACTCTGGGGTCCGCCCGGAGTAGGCAAAACCACTCTTGCTCGCATCATCGCCACAAAGACAGACAGCAAATGGGTTTCCTTTTCTGCTGTTACTTCGGGCATTAAAGAAATCAAGGCGGTTATGGCTGAAGCAGAGGCTTTTATGAATCTGGAGAGCCGACGCACAATTCTTTTTGTAGACGAGATTCACCGCTTCAACAAGGCTCAGCAAGACGCTTTCTTGCCTTATGTAGAGAACGGTACAATCGTTTTGGTTGGTGCTACAACCGAGAATCCTTCTTTTGAAATAAATTCGGCTCTTTTATCGAGGCTGAAGGTCTTCGTCATGGAAGAGCTTTCGCTTGAAGCCTTGCTCCAAATTATGAGGTCGGCTCTGGCTCTGCCTGAAAGAGGCATTGGCGAGTTTAATCTCAAGGCTTCTGATGATGTGCTCAAGCTGATTGCCTCATATGCCTCCGGTGATGCCCGTACCGCTTTGAATTCGCTTGAGTTGGCGGCTAAGCTTGCCAGTAAAAGAGGTAAAGATGAAATAAGCGAAGCTGAAATCAAATCAGCTGTACAGCAAGCCATTCTCAAATATGACAAGGATGGGGAGAATCACTACAATCTCATTTCGGCTTTGCATAAATCAATTCGCAACTCTGATGTGCAGGCTAGTTTGTACTGGCTGGCTAGGATGCTGGAAGCCGGAGAGGAACCCTTATTTGTTGCTAGACGCTTAGTGCGTTTTGCCTCGGAAGATATCGGATTGGCTGCGCCGCAGGCTCTCACTCAGGCTGTCGCAGCTATGCAGGCAGTGGAATTTATTGGTATGCCGGAGGGTAAGTTGGCGCTAGCCCAGGCTGTTGTCTATATGGCTCTGGCTCCCAAGTCTAATGCGGTCTACGCAGCCTACAAGGCCGCCGCCCAAGATGCACTAAATATGATGCAGCATCCTGTGCCCTTGCATTTGCGCAATGCCCCTACTAAGTTGATGGATGAAGTCGGCTATGGCAAAGGCTATAAGTATGCTCACGATTTTGAAGAAGGTAAGGCCGATATGGAATGTTTGCCGGCTGAGTTGAAAGGACGCAAATACTATGTGCCTAAGCCGAGAGGTTTTGAGGGAAAAATTGCCAAGGCATTGAAAGATATTTAAAAGGAGGTTTGCCGAGCAAACCTCCTTTTAAACTTTATGACCATGGACGATGACTTAATTTGGATGGATTAGGTCTTATTTCGTCTTAGGTAGAAAAAAGTGCCACCATTTGCGAGCTTTTAGTGTGGTTACTTCGGCTCTAGTTTCTCTAAGAATTTCAGAGAGTCTTGTATTTTCGTTTTCAACAGTCTCAAGTATGTCTTCCAGATAATCTCTTTCCACCTTGAGTTTGGCTAGAGCGTCCATGAGATAGCGTCTTTCTTTGACAGCTGCCTCTTTCTCGTATTCAACAGCCTGCAGAACCTTGACTTGGGCTTCCAGGTGAGGAATCTTTTGTACGGCCCAGAACTGACTGACCATTACTTGCTTAATGGTTGAATTTTCTTCTGTTAGTTCTTGCAGCTTTGTGAGAAGAGCAATAACTCGTCTTTGCAAGTAGGCAACTTCGTCCTGACTTTTCGAGACTATTTTTTGCTCTTTATAGTCTTCAATGATCTCGAGTACTTGCTTGCGCATGCGATTATCGCGCGCTTGCCTTACTCTTTTGTCTTCTTCACCATCTGATACCGTCTCTGATGCCCATTTAAAGACATGGTCAAGACCTTCAAGGTCGACTACTTCTTTGTGCTGAGCCGGACTCTGGCTGGTAAAGAAATCCTGGGTTTCCGCAGTATTTGATCTTTGAGTGCTCACAGGCGCCCCCTTTCTTGCACCTATAATACCGACAAAGCACGATTTTGTAAAAGAAAATTTGCCATTGCCAATGGTGCCTATATTAACAACCACTTGCCAGCACCGTAAGTGGTGTATTTTGCATATTTTGCGGCGATACTGCCTGTGGTGACAACGCTTTTTTCTATATTTTATGAGACGCTGAAGAGCGATTTGTTAAGCAGTTAAGATTAATTCGTATGGTATCGCCCCTGGTAGCGGTCCCGTGAAAACTATTTCTTGGCAAGTGGGTTTCTTCAGAAGGGAAGCCTGGCAAGCTTGTCCTCGCTATTACCCTCATGCCAGGGGTGGCACTGGAATCTAAGTAAATATGTTTAATATATACGCCGGTTGTGCGGGCTTCAGCAATCGGACTTTCTGAGACCAGTTTTTCGGCGAAGGGCTTCCTTATATATGAATCTTTCGCCAGAGTGGGAAAAACCGGGGGGTACTACGTAGGTACACCCAAGACAACGGCGCCCCCAACCTTTACTGTATTGTCACGTCTATGTGTAGACCCAAGCGCAGATATAGGTAAAGGCAGTGCTTAGATTGAGTGAGCGATTGATTGCAAACAAAGATTCGGCTAAGTTAAGCCGCTGTTTCAATCTGTCCCGATTGGTCTTTGCCGGTCTTTTCGCTCTTGTACTTGTGGGCTTGCCTGATGCGGCCATAGCTTATGGTGAATCTGATGTTCTGACGACAATTAAGTCGCCGCTTATTCCGACTACACCTAATGCTCCGGCTTATGGCTATGTTGGTGAGGGTCAGCCTCCGCCCATCGGCGACGGCTTCTGCCCCCCGCCTGTCACACCTGGACACTATGGTGCCCCTTGCCCGCCGCCCAGTGCTCTTTTTGTGCCGCCTGTCATGGGTGGAGATAAGGACACTGTCAACGCTTATGCTGCTCCGTACCTGACACCGCCGCCTTCCGGCGACTACGATCCGGGGATGATTCGTGAGAATAACGGTGGTGCCTATCCTCCCGCCACATGGACAACTATCAATCCAGGCGGTGGAATCTCGGGCAGTGCTCCTATATGTAGATGGGACTCGCAGAAAACCCAAGATCATGGTCGAAACATAAACGGAAATAAGAGCTACGTTTTTGACTTCGGAGAAAGTCCAGCCTGCAAGCCTGATGTGCAAACAATGCCGCAGATTTCGCAAGATGGTCCCAGAGCAAGAACCAACGGCGGAATGAACGGCGCCTCTCGCTGCCCCAACCTCCCCAATGCCCAAGCTACAGCAATTAGATACGGTAATCGAATACCTTCAGCAACTGGCCAGAAAGCCAAATTCACAATAGCCCCATATTGAGAATCAAATTTATTTCGCATCCCGCTAGAAAGCCTCCAGGAGAAACCAAATGTTAAAGCTCAAGACTGTTTCACTAACCCTAGCCATCACCCTTGGCTCGGCTTTCGGCACAGCGGCACAGGCCGCTTCGCCCGGTCCCTGGCCCGGCAGCCCGCCCCAGGGTACTCCTGCTCCAGGCGCTCCGGTTTCCACATTGAGAACACCGCTCATCCCTGGCCAGCAGACTGGCGCACCGTTTATCCCGGCAATTGAAGGACAGCCTCCGGCTATTGGTGATGGTCCCACCCCTGTACCGGTGACACCGGGTATGGGTGGCGCGCCGACCTTGCTGCCTTGGGTGCCTTCTATCCCGACTACTCAGATAGACAACGATTTTTCCGGTATTCCTCTGCCCATCAGTCCGGCTGTAGTGTCGCCGCCCGGTGTACTCGGACCGTCGTTGACCGGCGTTGTCCCGGCTCCGCCTTCAACTCCTGGCGCTGACCCTGGTTCTCTCACTGCTCCCTTTGGCAGCTTCAACCCGGCCCAGCAGGTAAATATCATTCCAAGCGGCGGTATCGCCGGCACTGGTGGCTATTACACTTCTATCCCCACGGTTCGTCGTGGTGGACAAGAAACTCGCCAGTGGGACCTAAGAGGTCGTAACTCGGCTATCGGTATGGGGCCCGATGATGGTTCTCAAGATAACATTGAAAGACTTGGACCCTGGGCTGGTTGGGGTACTGTCACCGGCGTGCCCACTGGTAACGGTTTGAGACATAGCGCCCTAGACTTGGGTGGCGGTCAGCGCTTCCAAGCTGGTGGTCAAACAATCTCTACCGGTTCGACAATCCAAGATTATGGTTTGTCCAGCACAAGAAACAATCCGATTGCTTCTCTGAGTGCTAATCAATCATATGAATTCGGTCAGGGCATGAGACGCATACCTAAATTCAGCCACAAGACTACTGATTTCGGTCTGCCTCTAACAATGCCGTCTGCTGCCAACTCTAATCCGCAGAAGACCGGTCAGAAGCTCTTGCCGTCGGCTGTGATTACGAACTTCTAAGTCGTCAAGAATCGATAGTTCTGGAATGAGGGGGAATATTCCCATACCCGTGGGAAATCCCCCGATTTCTATTTCAGGGGTGGTTTCGTACTATGTCTTCACGAACGGAACACACCGCACGAAACAAAGACAAACGGTAATCACAAATGATAAGCAACCTCAAATCTCAATCTAATAAAGCCAAATTGGCAATGAGCTTTGTAATCGCTTCTCTGCTCACTGCTCAAGTAAGTCCAGTGTTTGCCCAGTACGCGATGAGTGCAGCTGATGATTCGATGCTTCCTCCGGAAGTCGTACCGCTAGATCCAAATGTCGCTCAAAAGTTGGCTCAGACTCAAGCTCAAGCCCGCGACATGGCAGACCTAAATGTATCCGGTACTCCTCAGAATAATCAGTCCATGAGTTCCCAGACCCGCCAAAACATGATGGACTCTTTGATGAATCAAGGTAGCTTCCAAAATGATTTCGGCGCTCCCAGTCAGAACGATGCCCCGGGAATGGTTTCCCAGGGAAATGCCGGAACCAGCGACTGGATTATGCCCGGACAGCAAGGTGGAGCTTCTTCCATGACCGCTTACGGAAATGTCCAGCAGACCCAAACCCTCTCCGCTCCTTCTCCCAATCCACCGGTGAGACGTGATGTCGGAAGAGCCGGACTCTCAACAGCAATCAGTGCTCTTGCGGGATTCGGAGCCGGCGCCGTCCTCGGCAGCACCCTGAGAAGACCAAACACAATGATGGGTGTGGGCATGACCAGTCTGATGATGACAGGTATAGGCAGAGGCTTATTTCGCAGATAGTCAAAGTATCCCCAAGTCTTCACTCCCTCGATAATTCGGAGACAACAAATGAAAATCAATGGTTTTCTTCTAGCTCTAACAACTTTGACAGTGGCAGCGGCATCTGCTCCGGCTTTCGCCCAGGAGCGCCCGGCTCCCAACCCCAGAGGTATGAGATTCGATTTCGGTGTCAACACCTACAGAATGGATCAATCTGCTCCTCCCAAAAGAACCGTATATAACGGACCTATCGGCACCGTCGGTAAAGGCGTAAGCGCCAGAAACGGCAGCTTCCTCGGCGTCGATCCCTCAGTTTTGAAACAGCGGCCTGCCGCTCCCCAGCCCATGGTGGCTACCAATCTGATTCCTCAGATTCTTCCTCAGCAAACCACTGCGTTTAACCCCGCATTCGGTAAGCCCATGCAGCCTATGACTGCATCTCCCTCTGCAATGACTGCCCCGCAATTGCCAGCGGCCAAGTCTACGAGCCAACCACAGCGGTCATCCGAAAATGTGGCCGGTCGTTTGAGAACTCCTGTCAAACCGCACTACATTGCTCGTAATGCGAATGCCGGAAGACTCAACAAACCTGCAATCAACAGTTACGGCAGTGGCTTCCAACCTGGATCCATCGTGCCGACAGGCGGGTCCTCAGGCGCTGGAACCTCGACATCTACATCTGTTAGCGGTGTAATCGTCGGAAGATAAGGCGCGCTGGCAATAAACAAACAACAAAAACACCAACCTTTCTCTAAATCACCCAACCTAGGAGGTCCTCCATGACTAAATTCTCATCCCTCGCCAAAAAAATCGCCGCTACTCACTCTTTCAAAGTCGCGACCCGGGTGGGATTCCTTCTGGCTCCCCAACTCGTGCTCATGGCTCTCGGAGTATTCGATCAAGCTGCTCACGCACAAGGTTTGGTCGGCGCAGGGGTTGACCCCCGTTACGGTCAATCCAACGAAGTAGGTATGTTGGCAGACTACGGATATGACACCGCCAGAGATATCTCCCGTGTTGTCACCGCTCTGTCCACTGTTCCCTCCTCTCTCGCCGGCATGAAGATTGCCTTCGGTCAGCGTGATGGTGGTGAAGCTGCGATGAACGTAGCCAAAGGTCTCGGTATCGGATTCGGCGGACCTACCGCTGTCCACCTTATCGGTACTTTCGCTATCAACAACTACGGCGGTCTCGGCGGCGGTCTCTAATCGCCCCGGTCCAAAAGGCAGGTAAACTTGAGAGACCGCCCGTAAGGGCGGTCTCTCTAACATAAATAGATTTGACCGCCCGTAAGGGCAGAGAGCTATGTGGATTTCTCTAACATAAATAGATTTGACCGCGCTGCAGCGCGGTCTTTTTTATAGATTTTTTCGAAGAAGATTAAAATCCGCCAGATTTCCCGTCTAGATGGGAATAACCACACTGACAGATATTAATTTAGGACCTAAAGTGTTTCCACAAGACACCCCGAAAAGTCGGTCTTGAGCCTTGCTTTTCTTGCAAAGAAGAAGAATGAAAGTGGAAAACGGCATCAACGGCAAAAAGACATCTCTAATAATGGCAAGGCGCCTCACAGCAGTTGTGGCGTCATTTATGCTCTTTTTGATTCTGAACTGCGGAGCTGCCACGGCTCAAACCTTTACACCTGACGGTCAAGGTATGACTGGCAACGATGGCAGACCACTTGGTCAAGATGCCAATGATACCGATCCGACGGCTCGCTATATTTACGATGCACCAGGGCAGACCACTCTCGTCACAGAACAAGCAGAACAAAATACCGATGCTGTTGCCCAGAACGTTGAGGCAAAGCTTTGGCCCGCCTTTGGTTCTTACAACGAAACATATGAAGGACTGGCTGCTTTCTGGGGTGACGATATCGTCTCCAACTTCTTTGCCAATATTGGTCAGGTTATCGGTAAATGGCTCAGTGAATTTATCAACGGCTGGATTGCAGACGCTGTGCAGTTTCTCACAGGCTTCCTCCGTATCTTTGTTTTGAACCCTAATATCGCCACCAATGGTCTGGCCGCGTCGGGCGGAGCTTCTGACGATATATCGCCCTACATCAGACAGGGTGCCGACGTAATGTACGGCATTGCAGTCGACCTCTTGCTCTTGCTCTTTATTCTCTGCATCTGGAAATACTGGGCTGAGGCTGCTTGGAGAGGCGGCGGCAACCTGATGGGTGCTGTTGGGCGTTTGATCTTTACAGCTGGATTAATGCTTGCCTGGCCCACTATTTATGCCTTTGAAATTCAAATTTCAAATGAAATGATCAGGGCCATCTATTTCAACTCTGCCGACCAAGTGGCTATGCTTGATGCGGCTATGGCTGCCGCAGTCAAAGCTGGTCTAGTTGCCGGTGCCGGTCTGCTCGCCAACGCCACTGCCCCTGTTGCCGGTCAGGTCTTCGGTGGACTATTAGGTGGCGGTCCCGGTGGTCTCATCTTGGGTACTGTCGGCAGCTTGGTTGCCTTTGTCGGACTGATTCTATATCTGGTTATCGGCGGCATTCTCATCGCTCAGCTCATATACATTCTCATCCTCAAAGCGATTCAAACTGCTTTGCTCTGTGCGCAGTACATGTTCGCGCCTATCTTTTTGGTCTTTTTCGCCACTCCCGATACAGAGAGTGTCACTGCTGGTTTTGTGCGCTCTTTTGTTGAAGTCAGCCTATGGACCTTTGTCTGGGTAGGCTTGCTCAAGATTATGGTGGTTGTAGTTCTCTCCGACTTCAACCCTTGGGGCAAGATCATTATGGCTATCGGTGTCTTGCAAATCATGATCCAAGTGCCTACTTTCTTGGCTCGCGCTCAAATTTCGCCTATGTCTGATTTTATTTCAGCCGGACTGATCACTGGTGGACTGCTTTCTGCCGGTAAGGCTCTGGGCAACACAATGGGCAACCGCGCCATGCACCTGGCCAATGCTGTCGGTAACTTCAACTATGCCGGTGCTAAAGGCATGCCTAAGTCGCAGAATGTCGACCTCAATGTGCCTCAAGGTGTTAACAATCAAGGCTTGCTCGATGCTAAGCGTCAAGCTGAGCGTAATGGCACAGTCGGTCCTGATAAAGGCGCCAAAGGTCCTGATGGACAGCCGCTCAATCCAGTCGGGCCAAATGGGCCTAAGAAGCCTGGCGAAAACGATCCCAACAAAAAGGTTGATCCAAACGCTCCGGTACCGCCCGGTAAGAATATCAATCCAGCCACCGGTAAAGCAGATGGTGCTCCCGGCACAGGGCTGAATGCTGCCGGCAAGACTGGACAAGATCCCAGTCTGGCTGCTAATGCCGCCGGTAAGGGCTTGGCCACTGCCGCTACGGCAGCCGGTATCGGTGCGGCCATGGCTGCCGCTCAAGCTCCTGGTTTGACCACCGGTCCTGGGCAAAATGGTCAGCAAGATCCCGATGCGGCTCGCCGCGGTGATATGACCGCTCAGCAAGCCGCCGATGCCCTCAAGGCTCTTAAAGACGGCACTGCTGCTGGTGCTGGCGCCAAAGGGGCCGTGGCTCCCGATGCTAAAGATTTGAAATCGGCAACTGCCGCTCCCGGCGCCAAAGATGCTAATGCTGCTGCTGAAGGTAAAGTGCCGGGTGTTGATGCAAAACTGCAAGATAAGAAAGGTGTGGACGGTAAAGCTAATGCTGCAAGCACAGCGGCGGCACTTGCTGGAGCCGCCAAAGATTTGAAACCCGGCGACATCGCCGGTGCCATGGGCAAAGACGGTCAACCCAAGCCCGGTGCTGCCACACCTGGTAAGAGCGAGATGGACGTCGACGTAGAACGTGATGCAGCCGGCAATGCCACTGCAGCCGGTGCTGCTGCTGCCTTGAATAGCCTCAAAGGTGCCAATGACGGCACAGGTAAAGGTACTGCCGAGGTCAAAGGTCCTGATGGCACAGCCAAAGGCTCTCTCAAGGTACCCGGCACAGGTGATCCTGCCAACCCGCAGGTGACTACCGATGTTAAGGGCAATCTGGTGAGCAAACCAGGCGCTGCTCCCACTGCCAAGACTGTTGTGCCACCGCAAGGATCCGCTGCTCTCGGTGACGCCACCAAGTCTATCAATAGAGGTACAGCCGACCCGACCACAGTAGCAGTCAATACAGATGTTGCCCCTGAAGGCGACCCGGGTGCTCCTCTGCAGCAGGGCAAGGGTGTCTTGCCGACTGCACCTGGTGCCAAGATTGACACCACCACTCCTGAAGGCAAGCTGAACGCCGCCGACCTAGCCGCAGCAGCTGCCGGTGGTGCCGTTAGTGCAGCCGGACGCCTGGCTCAGAACGGGCAAGTGCAGGTGCAAGGTGCTGGCCCAGGCAAAACGCAAACTGGTGCCAGCCAGACAGTTAGTGCTAATTTGGCTACCCAGCAGACTGGTGCCGCCGTCGGTGGCATTCCTGCTGTACCGCCCAGTGTTAATGCGGCTCTTGAGCAGCCCCAGCAAGACTTCGACCCCACCACCCAGCGTCAAGACGTGTCGGCAACTGTGGCCAGACCTGGCGGGGTAGGTCCTCAAGCACAGACTTCGGTTAATCCAGCCGATCTGGCTGCCGCTGCCGGTACAGCCGCCGCTGCTGCAGGCGGTAGACAAAATACCCAGCAAGTGACCGGCAGAGTTGTATCGCCCGGCGCTCGCTCGGGTGCTGGTTCATCAGCTTCGGCGCCGCAGACTCAATTCACACAGTCTGTAGCCGGCGGTAATAACGGCTCACCGCCTCCGCCTCCGGTCAATTATTCCAACATGGCTACACCTGAAGATGACAGCGAAGGCTATAACAATGGCCCCGGCGGTGGCAGCGCAGGCAACATAGGCAACATACCGCCCACTGGTCCTAGACCGCAAGGTCCTCAGCCGGCCGGGCCGCCCACTCACCCCGATGTAATTGAAGGCTATAACCAAGCTGGATATAACAAGGTGCCTTTCAGGGTCGCTGCAGCCAATATCCGTTTGGCTCAAGGTGCCACTATTGGTCGCTCTAACACAGGCAGCAACTATGCAGTCTATGACAGCCAAGGCCATGTGATGCACTACCGTTTTGATGAGAATGCCAGCCAAGAACAAAAGGGTATGGCCATCATTGCCGGTGCCTACGGTGAACTGATGAGCACCGATGCTGAAGCTTTCGACGCCGCCAGGGTATCGGCTATCAATGCTGGAGAGCACAAGCCTCAAGGTGCCCTTGAGCGCATGTCTGCCGGTATACTCGCATACAATGGCAGTTCTTGGACCCAGACCGCCGCTGCCAAACAGAGATTCGCCCGTTCTATGGCTAAGCATGCTGCAATCGGCTCTCAAGCTTATGTGACCGGTGAGCAGGGCAATGCCTACACCGAGTTCCTCGAGAACAGATACGGCAAGATGGATGATGACAGACAGGCTGAAGCCGTGCATATTATGACCACCGACGCCACACCTGAATCAGGTTGGAGCTGGAGATTGCAGCCGGCTACAGAAGCCTTGATCCAGAACGGTATCGGCATCAACCCGCTGAACAGGGCTTGCGCCGCCAACGGTAGCATCTTGCGTGCTCCTCAGTGGCTCAGGGGTCCTGCCATCCGTGGTTCCGCCGCCTATCTGGAAAGCAAAGCTAATCAGTCTATACCTGAAGGTACTCACCCGATGGTCAAAGATTCTTGGTATGCCAACCAGGCTCAAGTACTGGCACCTGAGGTTACAGCTTGTGTGGGTGCTCTCACCCTGGCTACCGGAGATGTGGAAGTTTGCCGTCAGACCGATATGGTCGACAAAGTCGTATCTATGGTACCTGTGGGCGGTAAGCCTGAAGATTATGTCGGTGCTTACAATTCGCTCAAGGCCGGTACCCATGTGGTAAGCAATATGATTGCTTCCGGCGGCGGCGGTGGCGGCGGCAGCATGAGCATGCCGTCGCAGAGAGTAAGCGCTTCCGGCGGTGGAGTCTCTGGTGGAGTGGTGACAACCAGTGTTTCTGGCAGTGTCGTGGGTGGTGGCGGCGGCATGAACAATGTCGACATGGATCTGCTTGTCGATTCGCCCAGCCAGAGCGGTGCTATGCCCAACATCAACCCCGCCAGCATCAACCTCGGCAATCAGTCGATGCCCGGCGCCAACACTAATGTCAATGTCCGTACCCATGCCCAGCAGGGTGGCGGTCAGAATCTCGGTAATATCTCTATGCGCGTACCTGGTGGCTCAGTCGGTGCCGGTCAGGGCAATGTCCAAATTGGTTCGATTCAGAACATGGGCGGTAGCGGCAATAGAGCGCCAGATCAAGTCACGGTCGATGTTGAAATTGGCTCTGATGGTGCTCCTGGCTCGAGTGCCGGCGATATTCAAAACTCTGCCCTCAATGCTGCCTTGCAGCACTATGGCGGTGATAAGAGCGATCTTGTCAAAAATGTCGTGGTCGATCTTAGAAGTGCCGGCATGTCCTGGTCCGACATTCAGAATCCCAATTTGTTGGCTACAGCGATTCAGTCTTATTCGACCAATCCTAATTCTCTGCCTCAAGTATCCATTGCTTCCAATGCCATGGGTGCCGATTCGGTCACCACCGCCGATGTGCAGCTTGTTCAAGATATGCAGGATGCCGATCCTCGTTGGGATGCCAGAAGTATCGATTACGGCGCCATCTACACATCTAGATGCATTGTGGAAGCCCATATGGCCGATCCTCAAGCCTATGGTCAGCCTTATCTCACCAAAGACTATGTGGATAAAGTCAGACTCGATCCTCGCTTCCGTCCTCGTGAAGTGCCAAGACGTGGCGCCAATGGTCAGGTCGGTTATGGTGAGCGGACTCCAGTTCCTCCAGACATTATTCTCAACCACTTGCAAGATCAGATGCGTCGCTATGGCGGCTAATAGACCATGATTAAGTTCTTCAAGCTCAGGCAGTTGTCGCTGGTTTGCCCCGATTGCGAAACAGTGTTTGCTTCCTTCGAGCTCGCTAGAACTCCTCCAGTCGAAAGAGATACTCCGGTTGAGACCGATTTGCACCGGGTGCTGCCAGATCCTGAATTGCGTGCCGCTCTGCTTGCCACCTGCCCAAATTGTCTTTATACCTGGTGGCTCAGCTCCTTTTCCGAGCATCACTTCTTGCCTCAGCTGGTGCCTGATGCTCCGCCTTTGGAACCATCAAAGAAGTTTGCCCATGCGGTACAGACCGGTCGCAATAAAAATGTGCACTTTCTTGATCGAGGAGTTCTGGCCCTCAATGGCTATTGGTGCTCTCGAGAAGAAGGAAAGGATGGCGAAAAGTTTCTCAAGCTGGCCAAGCTGGAATTGACCAGTGCTCTTGCCGACGAAACTTGGTTTGGCAACAGACCTCGCTATAACTATATACTGGCAGAAGTGCTGAGACTATCGGGAGAGTTTGCCGAAGCCGACAAATATTATCAGCAAGTAAAAGGAGCCAATCTACCACGGGAAATGGTTGAAAAGATGCGTAGTTTTGCTGCCAGCGGGAATAAAGCCCCTGTAAGGCTTCCGCCGCATCTTGTGGAAGAGATATTCGTGCCCAAGGCGGCTATCGGCGCCTGACCTGAGCGTATGCTTAGCCACACCTGAGCTTGCTTGTAATTCTCAATTGTATAGAATGAAGTTATGGAAGACATTACACCACTAAACTTAGAAGATTCACCTAAGCTGTTCGGGTTGCGCTACGACCAGCTGATTTGGATCTTGGTGAGTCTTGTAGTCTCAACTCAGCTTTATTCATGGATGGTGCCGATAATGTTCGGCTCCCACGATTTAAGACTCTATATCTGTATATTTCTAGGTTTGGTTGGACCGGCTTATGCTCTTTTCACTATGAACCAGAGTGTCGGTGGTTGGGAGGTCATGATTAACTACTACGTAGGCAATAGCGTTTATATACCAGGTCCGGATCCCAATCCGGTGCGCTTTCTGGTTGATGAACAATTGCCTGAATTTACGGAGTAAGTAATTCAGCCTATGGTCACTTCGATTAAACGTTCCTATCAAAAAGAGAACAGCTTGCTGGGCTTCCTTAAGCGCGGTGATGAAGCTTCGCAGCAAATGGGTGCCAATTCTAGATTGCCGGGAGAGCCTGTGCCAAGGCCTCATTCATCGGCTTCATGTCTCTTGCCTCTTTGGGATCTCTTTCATGATGATGCCTCGGGCTTGGGCATTCTGGTTCTCAAAGACGGTACCTACCGCTGTTGCTTTGAAGTTGACGGGGTGCATGTCTCTGGCTTTGACGAAGTAAGATTGGTTTCTTTGATGAACCACTTTACCGGCTTTCTCAACGGTATTGATACTTCGGTTCAGCTGACCGTGGTCTGTCATAACATTTCCAAGAACGAGTATTTCCAAAAGCATCCGGTGGAGTGCACTGAGGATAACTTTCTGCGCTATGTAGCCAGAGTAGTCGAGAACGACCAAGCTAATTTGCTGTCGCGCAACTTCATACCAGAGCTCAAATTCTTTGTCAGCTTCTGCTATCGTCCGCCCAAGGAGAAACCGCAAAAGCAGAGTCTGATTAAGTCGGCGGTCAACAACGTTATGGATGCTTTCACCAGTCAGGCAGCCAGACAATCTGTAGGCAGTCACTTCAAGAACGTCACCACCCTGGTGCAACGCGCCAACGGTTATATCAACCAGTTAGGCAGCTGCGGCATGATCGGACGCCCTGTCTCTGCGGTCGAATATTTTCAGATGCTCTACAAAGAGCTCAATCCCAGCCAGGCCTCACTGCCTGCTGATACCTTGCCTATGCCGCAGCGTCCCTTGACCCAGGCGGCACCGCCTTCTGTGCGTAGAGTCTTTCCCGACACTGAGCCTGCGACAATACGGCAGCAACTCTGCGAAAGTCGATATGATTTTTCCAGCCCTGACTTCGTCAAGATAACCGACATGACCGAGTATCTGCCTTCGACAGATCCTTATTCAGATCCAAAAGATCCCGAAATAAAAGGGCGCTATATTCGTACTCTCTATATGAACCGCTTGCCTGAGCGCACTGGTCCGCTTTGGTTGCAGCCCTTGCTCAGGCTCAACTGCGAATGGCGCATGAACATCTATGCCCATAAACTTGATAAAGAGTTATTCCGTAAGAATTTGCAGAAGAAGCAAGCCCAGGCCACAGCCAACACCTATCAGTCAATCATGGGACAACGTTCGGCTCCTAACCAGGAAGAAGCCGAAAAGGCTCAGGAAGCTGCTCATATTGGTTCGGAGTTGTACACGACCAATATAGAAGTTTTCAACTATGCCATTTATTTCACCCTCTTTGCCGACTCTATGGAAGAATTGAACCGCTCCACAGAGTTTGTTCGGTCGGCGGCACCACAATGCCGTGGTGCTCGTTTCGTCATTGGCTATCATGAACAGAAATCACTCTTTGTCGGCAGTCTGCCTGGCTTGGGTATTGATGTGGCTCGGCGCGGTAAGGCGGTGCGAACGCCTACCGTACGCAACTCTTTTCCCTTCGTTCATGCCAAGCTAGGCTCAGAGAAAGGCGATTGGCTGGGCTTTTCCAAAGAAACTTTGGAGCCTGTTTTTCTCAATCCATATGATGAGAAACTTCCCAATGCTCTTTGCATAGTCTTCGGTCAGCCTGGTGAAGGTAAATCAATGGTGGCCCAACAGATTATTCAAATGAAGACTCTGTCTGGAGCAAAGACAATCATTATCGACCGTTCCGGCTCTTATCGGATGATCACAGAAGTCTACGACGACACCGCCTATATCAAGCTTGGACCAGATGGACAGGTATGCATAAATCTCTATGATTTGCCACTTTCGGGACCGGAAGGCAAGCCGGTAGATCCGGCTAATCCGCCCGAATCTCATATCATCAAGATACTCAATTTCCATTCGGTTATGTTGGGTGAAAAGGGCGAGCAGTCTCTCAACAAAGATGAAAAGCCGATACTAATGCAAGGCATACAGGCGATTTATAGGTCTTGTGCGGCGCAAGGGCGCATTCCCATCGAATCAGACTTGGTGGCTTGGCTCAGCGAAGAAGCCAGCCGTCACACCAAGTCTAAAAGAGGAGAGGTTTGCGAAGATCTAGCCAATCGTCTCAGCCTTTATTGCAAAGGTGCTATTTTCGGCAAGCTTTTCGATGGGCCCACGTCCATACCTATGGACACTCAGCTTATGGTCTTCGACACTTCCGATTTAGCCCACGACAAAACCCTAGAAGCGGTAGTCACCTTGTTCGTCTCTGACTATGTGTTGCGCCGCGCCGCTCAACATAAGGCAGAGCAAGTGGCTAAAGGTAAGCCTTCGCGCTTTGTATTCTGTATAGACGAGTTGTGGAGACTATTGCGCTATGAAGGCGGCAAGACTCTTGTGGAAGACGCTTCACGTACAAGCCGACACTTAGGTCTGCTCTTTATCGGCATATCGCAGGAACTCGGCGACCTGCTGCGGGATGATAGAGCCCGCAACCTGGCCACAAACTCGGCTATCAAGATCATCTTGGGTAACGACCCATCAAACTTTGATGCCATCCGCGACGCTTGTGGTTTGACCCCGCAGGAAATGTCATCTATTGCGCATTTGACTAGGAAGAACCGTGAGTATTCAGATGCCTTCCTTATTTATCACAAGATGTCTCGTGGTGTGGTGAAATTGGTTGTGCCGCGCTTTATGTATTGGGTTGCAACCACTGAACCCAACACAGATCAGCCGATGCGTTCGAAGATGATCGAGCTTTGTCAGGGCGATGCCCGCTGGGCCTGTCACTTGTTGGGTCAAGGTTATACACCAGAAACCTTTACCGAAGACCTTTTGCAGTCTGGTTGATGTGATTTATGTTCGACTATCAAGCCGGTGAAAGATACAAACTAACTCTGATCATGGTGGCTGTGGCCGGTCTTATGGCTGGGGTCTTCTTTACCTTGCTTCTCGGGGGCGGAGCGCCTTCAGAACCACCAAGAAGGGCTCGCACTAAGCAGAATCCCTATAACCCCAATACTGGAGCGGCTGCCGTCGGCGGCAGCGGGTCATCAATTGTCACAGGACCGGGTGGTGATCCCAATGCGGCGACTACGCCCCAAGTATCAGATGCGCAAGCGGCCCAAGATTTTGTGCGCAATTTTGTCACCTATTCTTTCAACATGAACTCAAATGCTGCATCTGCCAGTCAGGCTCAGGCTATGGCTATGATGGACAGTGAGACAGCCAAAGCTTATCGCAATAATGTCTGGACGCCCGATTTGGAACAGCTTGTGACGACCTCGAACTTGACCAGCCAGTTTAATATAACCAGTATTTCCAGCGGTCAGCAGAATCCCGACGGTAGCATTGTCATTTTTATGAATGGCACACAGATACTCAATTCCCCGGCAGCCGGGCAGCAGCAAAAACCTGTCAGTGTCGAATACCTGGTCCAGCGCGGACCGAGCGGCTGGCACATTGTCGGCATTCAGGAAAAGGGTCAGTAGCCGAGAAGTAGACGAAGAGTCTTCGAAGAGTAGACGTAGATTTGTCTCAATCGGCAAGAAATTGCTCTGGATTTCGTAGTTTCCGCGTTGTTAAGGGGAATCTATTGTGCGATATTCTGATTTGATACGATTAATCTATGAGCATTCATAGTTGCAGGAGAGCTAGTCGATGGGTTGGCGCGCACAAATGAACGAGAGGGGTGTCGTTACCCACTTTCGCAATCTAGACACCGGCGAGATTGTCACTGCTAGACAGTTCGAGCATATGAACCAAATGCAGTCTTCTGCCGACGGCGGCGCTTATATGGCGCCCAGCGTAGATGGTTCTATGGCTCCAGCAATGGCGCCCGGAATGACAAATACTATGTCTCCGGGAATGGCTCCGGGAATGTCCCCGGGAATGGCTCCTATGCAGGGCGGTATGGTCGGAAATCTACCCACCAATACCGCTCCTCCTGCTCATAATCCCTTTGTTCAACCAGGTGCAGTTGTCTTTGGTCCAAACGGACAACCAATGAATGCACCTCTTGCGCCTCAGGGCCAGATGCCTCCTGCACAAATGGCTCCTGCACAAATGCAGCCTGGTATGCCCGGACACATGGCGCAGCATATGCCTGGCCAGATTATGGGTGAAGGAATGTCTCAAGGCGCCGCCGGTAAGAACCTGCGTATTGAGACGGCAAGAAGCGCGGCAAAACATCCTATCTCTCTCGGTCATAAAGGCAAGAGCTTCCTTGATGCTACATCGATTGCCATCCTCATGCCCACCTTGGTTTTGCTTGCGCTCATCATTGCCGCCGCTCACAAGAAACGTCTTTTCCCTTGGCAGACAATCCGCACATTCAATCCGCCTAGCGGTCTTATGACCCCACGCGAATACGAACGCTCATTTGTTTGCCCGCCTAATGGCAGACGCCACGGTCGTATAGGCAAGAAAAATCCCAGCGCTACCTGGACTGAAGCAGACGGTGTGGTCATACCATTTGGCTTCCTGGCTCGCACGCACTTGCCTGTCACCATTCCGATGGGACGCTTGCCTAACAAAAATATGTTCATCGTAGCTCCTTCCGGTTCAGGTAAAACCACCCTGATGCGCGCCATCATCAAAGCTATGTTGGCCAAGCCTTGCGTCATTATTGCTTTAGAAGCTAAAGCCAACGATCCCAACTTGGATGAGAAGAGAGAAGGCTTCAAGTACACAGTTTTGCCAGAGGCTCAACATGCTGGTTTCCGCACACTCTACTTCAACCCACTCGATTCTGAGTCTATTCACTGGAATCCGCTTGATCTAGATCCAAATACCTTTGCCTCGTCAATCGTGCAAGACATCAACTCGCTGCCGCCTGAAGAACAGCACTGGGCTGAGCGTGATATGGGTTATATCGAAGGTCTGGTGCAGCTGCTCAAATGGGGCGCTGTGCAGGTCCTTGGTGAAGACGAGAATGGTCAGGCTGCTCAGCTCGATCCCTTGCCGTGCAACCCCTTTGGTTTGATGAAGCTGGTCAACAACCGTCGCAATATCGTCGAATCGATGCGCAAACTGAAAGCGGATCCCAGTATGGATGCCGCCGAACTAAGCGAGTTGACCCAGAGACTATCTTCCATTATTCGTACAGATAGTGACTGGGATAAGAACATTCAAGGTGTGCGCGGTCGTCTGCGCATGTTTAAGAATGCCGGCATCTTGCGTGTCACGCACCAGAGCAATGTCGACATGAAAGCTTGTATGCGCGAGCCCACGGTGCTCATCTTCGGTGCTCCCGCATCTTTGGGTCCCGATGCTGAATCGCTTGCTGCTTGTTTCGTCTATCAGTTGCAACAAGCCTTGCACACCAGATATGGTACAAAGTCGGTGCTGCCACTGTTTGCCTTCTTTGACGAATATCAGACCCTCAATATCGACCTTGCCGGTCGGCTCTCAGCTATCGTCCGTGGTGCCAACGGCGGCTTGACGGTTATCTTGCAGAACGTCAGCCAAATCGAAGGCGCCGACAAGACAGGCGTCAGCTCCGAACTGAAGACTATATTCTCCAACTCGGCAGTGCGTGTCTGCTTGCACAACGCAGATGAAACTACGGCAAAATTCTTCTCGGATGAAATCGGCAAACACGCCATCGTCGTCCCTGGTGTTGCCGACCACTTCCAAGCCAACGGTTTCGGTATCTTCCCTACCAGTTGGAACAGAATTCACTCGCAACAGGTTGTCGCCAGGGTCGACACAGATTCGATTAAGCGTATGGAAAAGCAACATGCTTTGGTCTATCTATCACCAGCCGGTGATCCCGAGTTTGGTGAAACCAAGCCCTTTATGGTTGACCTGAGAGGCATCGAAGAGATTGCCAGACTGCACCTCTTGCACAACGTCAGTGCCAAGAGACAGCCACCAAGGCAACAAGCCGAAGGTGATCTGCCTTCCATGCCCGAACCTCTTGCTTCGCCTGCTTTTGCTCAAACGGCAGCATCGGTGGTTGATGCCTTATCGCAAGCAGCAAACCAGACAGGCTATCAAGGCAATGGCATGCAGGCAGGTGCACCGTCTGCACACTCTACACATTCTGCAGGTCTAGGCGGGGGCGGATTTGTGCCCACTGAAATGGGTTCGCAATCGGCCTTTCTGCCTGAACAACCGTCACAGCCTGCCGCCGCCTCTGGGGCTCGCATTTGCACTGCCTGTAACAAACCGGCAGGCAAGGGCAAGTTCTGCATAGAATGCGGTCAATTCATCGGCGCAGCACCGCAGGCTGAACTGGTCACCGCTGCTCGCGTCGTCTCTGATATGGCCATGGCCGGCGGTGCTCCGCAGGCGGCTCCCGGTATGATTCCGGCTGCACCGGGCGTCATCCCGACCTTCGCTCAAGCTCAAGGTTTCGGCGAGCCTCAGACCGAAGCAGCAAGCCCAGAAGCGCCGCAACTAGGGTCTCTTTCTGCTACTCCTCAGCAGACGGCTACACCTCGCTATGGTGGACTGGCTCCGCAATCTAGAGATGCCATGCCCGGCAAACGTGCATTATTTGAAGGTGCTTCTCAGATAGCCGAGACCGCTCAACAGGTCTTGAGTGATAACCAGCGCAAGCCTGTCACTTCCTTCGGCAGCGAAAGTGAAAGCAAAACTGAAAATAAACGCAAACCCGGTCTTGAGTTTTAGTGAGAATATTTGCCCCGGGCGGGGTAAAGAGTATCTAACTAAAACCTGATTGCGGCGATGATGCAGACACTACATCCGATTGATCCGTCCGATAAAGACTATTGGAAGCATATTGTTCAAATGAACAATGGCTTTGGTATTGAGCTATTCAAGCAAGTAGCCATGGCCAAGCCGCAAGACAATATCTTTATGTCTCCCACTTCCATCTTTTTGGTGCTTTGCATGCTCTATAACGGAGCAGCTGGTGAGACCTTTATGCAAATTTCGCAGACTCTGAAGCTGCCTAACCCATCCGAGATCAATCCCTGGAATCGCCAGCTAATAAACCACCTGACTTCGCAGGCTTTTGGTCACAAATTATTGATTGCTTCAGCTCTCTGGTTCAATAAAGGTATTTTTTGCCACGATCAGTTCGTCAATAATTGCATCGAGTCTTATTCAGCTTCACTTTATGGAATCGATTTCGCCTCTCCTGAAGCACCGGCTCAGATAAACTACTGGGCTGCCAATGCCACCCAAGATCTAATTCAAAATCTTGTATCAGATGTCCGCGGTCAAGAATTGCTTATTACCAATGCTGTTTATTTTAAAGGTGATTGGCAGAACCCCTTTAAGAGTGAGAAGTGTGCCCCCGAGCCTTTCTATCCAATAGGTGGGCAGCCCTATCAGGTGGCGATGATGCATCAGACTGCAAACTTTGAATATTTTGAGTCTGAAGCCTTTCAGGTAATTAAGTTGCGCTATCTCAATTCGCCTCTCTTTATGCAGATAGTCTTACCTCGTCCCGGCTTTCATTTTGGTCATTGTTTACCGGCTCTTTCAAACCCGACCATGCCAATGATTGATTGTCAGATCAATTTGAGCTTGCCTCGCTTCTCTATGGAATTTGACTTTGGTCTTGAGCAATATTTCAGAAATTTGGGCATCAGCGATTTTTCTGATTTTGCCTTGATCTGTCCGGGTCTCAAAGTTAGCGGTATTACTCATACAGCAAAGTTAAAAGTAGACGAGTCAGGCACCGAGGCAGCGGCGACTGCGATGGATGTTGTTTTTGGCTCTGCTCCCACGCCGGCTCTGCAGATGAAAGTTGATCGTCCTTTCTTGCTTAATATCGTCGATGGTGGCAGTGGTCAGATTATTTTCTCTGGTGCAGTTGTGGCACCCAAAGAAAACTAAGCCCTTTTCTTGAAAATCTTGCTTGTCTGACAAGAACTCCAAAAGACTTGGCGGCCATTTAATTCGATTTGCTCCCGGTAGGGAAAATTTTCCTCAAGGACAAGCTCTAGAGAAGCTAAGGTTGTCTGAAACAGAACTTCTACTTCACCCTTTTCCAGCGGGGTCTCAACAAAAGTATCCACTGCGCTATTGTCTTCTACTGCTCTCACCTGACGGTCGGTGGTGATTTCGACAATAAGGTGTCCTTGCGGTGCCAGTGCTTTTTCTAGTCTCTGCAGCAGGGCTTGCAAAGACGCCTTGCTGCTGCAATGTTCAAGAGTTGAAATGGCAATAATCAGATCGTACTCAGTAGTTGGCTGAAAGTCGTCATTGTCTTGAACAATACCCTTGATATACTCAGAGACACCGTACTTTTCGGCATATTGCTCAAGCTTATCTATAGAGAGAGAAAGTAGATCAAGACAATCAATTTGAGCCGGTATTGACTGTTCTTTCAGAAAGCGTGCCAGGGGAATAGCGTTGCGACCGACTCCGGCGCCTAGATCTGCTATTTTTAGCGGTCTTGAATTTACCTGACCCGTAAGCTTTCGCCAAAGCGGCGCTTGTCCTTCCGCCAGGGCAAGCAAATATTGATCAGGAGCCTTGAGCCAGCTGTCTTGGTCGAACAAGCTATGTTGACTGTAATAGCTCTCGTGGTAGCGAATGGTTTCAGCCCTGGCTTGATCACCTATCGGCATACTGTATAGATTGCTCCTCTTGTTTTGAGTTCAATATGATTGCCTAGTCTATAGCTTTGAATCAGGTGTCTGAGTCGTCCTCGCTCTTGCTCTTTCAACTTGTATTCGTACCAGTTTTCAAAGGCAAAAGTGAAAGCCTCGGCTGTTACTCCGCAATCAGGAAAAATAAAGGAATAATCGCTCTTATTTTCCGGTAATTCGATTTTTTCAAAGCTACCAAAGACCTGGTTAAGTGGGTTTTCATAGAGTTCAACCGGATTCATCTCTCTATCTCTTGCGCCTATAAAATAGCGAGCGATTCGGTCATAGTCGCAATCTCCGTACAAGCAGAAAGCAATAAGTTTGCCCTGCGGTTTGAGCACCCTTTTTGCTTCTCTAAGTAGTGCTTCTTTTTTCTGCACCATATGCAGCATCCAGGGCAGAACCACCAGATCAAAACTCTGGTCTGGAAAATCCAGCTCTTCACCGGACATCTTCAAGAATTCCAGATTGGGTATCTCTACTGAGGCGGCGTGGGCGCTGGCGAATTCAATTAATCTCTCGTCTAAATCAATGCCGACGACCCGCCTGGCATAGAGCGCCAATTGATGGGTCAATCTGCCGTTGCCGCAGCCCATTTCCAGTACTTGGGCTGCGGGCAGATTGACTTTCTCATTGATGAAGCTAATCTCGGCGCCTGAGTTGGCAAAGAAGTTCGTCCAGAGGCGCATAGACTTCAAATAGTCTCGCTCCGGTCTGACCTTTGTTCTTACTTCCAATTTCAGACTGCGATGCATAGCTGATTTCTGATTAGTTATTAGACAGTCACTGCTGTTTTCTTGGGGCTGAGCACATCTTCATAACGGAAGGTCTTGTCGATGCCGCTTTCCAGATCTTGTTTGTAATAGTCTGAATACCAGCGTTGACAATCCCAGGCATAAGCCTTTTGCAGTCTCTCCATATACTCAGACCAGTCGCGTTTTCTTGACTTCAGTTCTTTTAGAACGTTTTCAAAGGCCGCTTCTTGTTCTTTGTGGAAGGAATTGATGGCGTCATCATCACCTTGTTCGAATTTTTTCAAATAGGTGGAGTATGGAATCGAGCCTAGATATTTATCGGCGCCGACCCTACCTTTGATGTATTCGGCGTCTTCTTCGCCATCGACCTTGTTGCCTACCACATAGGTTCTTTCAACAAATTGCGGGGCTATGTCTTTATAGTCTAGATAGACCTGAGTAGATTTTTCAGTCGGCTCAAGTACGAAAACGTTGATGTCGTATGCAAAGGAAAGTGAGGTGGCGACATTGTCGGTACCGGCGGTGGTATCGGCGATGACCACATCGTCGTCATTGTCCAGCATATGGTGGAAGATACCGGCCAGGCTCTTCAGTTTTTCGTGGTAGCAAGAACCGCCCACGTCCTCTTGCTGGTAGGTGCCCACGGTAAGCAGGGCGATATTTCTTTCATAAAGAGCATATTCTTTGATGAAATGATTGTCTTTCTTGGGATAGATAAAGTTGGAGCCATTTGCCGGAGGGGTTGTACCGATCATTGGGCGGTCGCCCAAGTCCTTCCTTTCCCCCCGCAGATAATCGGTTACTTTATCGAAGTGCAAGCCCAGTTGTTTGACTTCACCTTGCAGATTGAGGGCGCTTTTGAGGTGAGCGTTGACATCGGCATCGACGGCGAGCACAAAAGGATGCCTCTCCGACATAAACTGAATGAAGCCGGCTGCAGTTGTGGTTTTGCCGGCGCCGCCCTTACCTAGAAATGCAACTCTCATCATTTGCTCCTTGCAATGTTATTGCGTCGTAGTTTTCTGTTTGTTCTTTGTTTTCGGTTCTTTCGCGGCAAAGCTTGCAGGTGCCGAAAACTTCCAGCACATGAGAGCTCACCTTGAAACCGTATTCGTTCAAAAGCTCCTTTTCGAAAGACGGACTTTCGCTTGTGGCTCCCAAAAGGCAGCTTTTAATTTTGGTACTCTGTCCGCAGGTCTTGCAGACAAGATGATGATTGTGTTCGCCCGGATTCAAGAGTTCATATCTTTTCTCTTCTGAGTTGAGACGAACTTCTTGAATGATGCCCAGTCGCGAAAGTAGTTCTAAAGATCTATAGACCGTGGTCAGACCCGGCGCAGAAACAGGGTTCTTGAGCTTGAGTCTGAAGGCTAATTCTTTTGCCGAAAGCATTTCTTTTGCTTCGACCAAAGAGTCAAGCACCATACGGGCGCCCTTCGGTAATGATTTGCGCGAGCCGGTTAACTTGCTGGCAATCATTTTTCAGCCCTCCCCTGCTGTTTTTGCTTATTCAACTCGACTCTTATTTGATTGATAATCTCACCTGATATGTTTTGCGGGTAGCCGTAAACTTTGACCACACTTTCTGTTTCGCCCGGTAGAGCGTTTTGCTCTAAGATTTCGGGCTTTATCCACTGCAGGGTCAAGATATCGCCAAATTCGGTTAGATCTTCGGGGAAATGACCATAAAGAGGCAAGTAACTTTGAAAGACAAAGCCTTCTTCTCTGAGATATTCCGCTAGAGCCAGGCTTTCGGGGTTAAATGCCGGTAGGCGCACCAAAATAAAACGCTTGCCCAGGTCTTTCAGCTCTTTCAGGGCGGTGGCTATTTCTTGGCGATCAAAGCTGAACTGGCTCGACATGATGATATAACTGTGTCCGAAGCCTTCTTTGTATTCGATATTTAGGTTTTGTCTCTCTGTCTTTTGCGTCTCTTCACCATGAATGGCAATTTGTTTTTCGGTGAGCAGATTGCGGTCTAAGATATCTTCAAACTGGAATAGTATCGACTGCACCAAAGGCAAATAGTCTTTGGGCACATAGACAGTGCGCTTGGCCAGCAGGTCTGAGGCTATATCTAATTCTCTTTCGCTCAGTCTAACAAAAGAAGACTGGGTTGATTGTCTTGATTGCAAGTCGAGAATTTTTGTTTTGACATTGGTCTTGTCGCTGGAAAGATTACGACCTAGCTGCATGCGGAAACTTTTTGCCAAGGGGACAAGCTTGCCTTGCAGTTTCACCACCCATAGTACCGACTCCGGATGCTCTTTGAAGAAGACTTTAGGATAATGACAGAAGCTGAAGCCGCAGATATTTTTATAACCGGCGTGGATATGAGCTGCCTGCGAAGCCAGGCTATGGGTTACTAGTTCGGTGGCATTGAGGGTGAAGTCAGTCTCTTCCAAGAGGTCTCTGAGAAAAGCGACTATGGCGGAACCGGCTCTCATTCCGCGTTTGTCAATTCTCACCGCCATCGAGTTGAATTCCACATGATGCGGAGAGAGACGGTCCATGACCATGGCTCCCACCAATTCGTCTTCTTCGCTAGCAGCAAGGGCCAGTACTCTTTCTCCTTGCTCTAAGGTTTGAGCCACTCCTTCTGCCGAGAAAAGATCGGTATCGGGATAGGGGTCCGCCCCTGGGCATTTAACTCCCCCAGGTCCAAGCGCCTTTTCGTACATGTCTTTTATGGCTGGGGCGAGATGCACATGCTCCGCTCCAGCTTTGAAGACTTTCACGGCAGCTTTCGGCATTTCTTCAACGTAGGCAGTTAGAGTCATGCGCTTGTTCCTATTTTTTCTTGCCGGTTCTTTTCGGTCTTATCTTCACTCTTGTCTTCAGCCTTAATGAGCAGTTTAGCTAAGTTGTGACCGTTTGCCAGGGTGACATTACCGCCCGGATAAGTGCCCGAGCCGCAGGTATAGAGATTTTCGAAGGGGGTGTTGTAATGCGGCAAGGTGGGCAGCGACCGCCCCTCAAAGATAAACTCGGCGGTCATAGGCATGTGCCAGCAGCTTACAGATTCGTTATTGAAATGTTTTTTCAAACCATAGGGCGAAACTACATAACAGTCTTTCACCAGCTGCTTAAAGCCCGGGGCATACTCTTCGATTTGATCGGCCACTTGCTTTTGCAGTTGCCTATCATCTTCTTCGCTCCAATCGCGCTTGCTGCCGTCTTCCCTTCTTAGATAGGCCGGCAAATAATGCACGTCCACAGTGAGGACATGCAGGTCGCGATTGCTTTCAGCGCCATATATGCTCTCATCTTCCAGGGTGGGATAAGCCATGGTCATCATTAGTTCTTGCGGCATCTGTCCATTTGGTACTAGATTTGATGCTTTGACCACCTCTTCGGGTTGGGGGGCGATGACAAGCACACCTTTGTGGTTATGACCGATACGGCTAAGAGTTGAAAATTCAGCCTTGCCACTCAGTAAGAAATGCAGTTTCGCCGCTGACACGTGGGGGCGATTTGCCTTGATATGGGCGAGAATGCCGGAGGGTACCCGCTCGGTTTCTATCAATTTCTCAAAGAGTGTGTGCAAATCGCAGGCGGCAATGACCATATCGAATTGCTTTATTTCGCCGTTACTCAACTGCACCTTGGTAATTTTGTCTTCGACCACATGCAATTTTTCTACGCCCAGATTGGCAACCAAATTGGCGCCACGTTGCTGTGCCACCGCCGCCAGTGCTTCCGAGACCTTACCCATGCCGCCCTTTACTTGGCCCCAGGCGCCGAAGACGCCCAAGGTGCTGGCTGTACCGTGGTGTATGCAACCATACACCGAGCCGGCTTGGTTGGCGAAACCGGGTGTGCAGGTGGCAGCCACTGCCATGAGGGCTTTAGACTGAAAGTATTCTGCTGTTAGATCAAAAAGACTGCCTTTAAAGATATGTCGGGCAATTTTTTCTAGACCGGCGCTCTTTAGTTGTTCTAAGACCTTTTCTTTGGTGGTGGGATTGGTATAGGCTTTATAGATTACTTCAGCCGCTTTCTGCACGTCAGTCCAAAATTCAATCCAGCCCTTGCGATCGGCCTCGGTGGTCTCTTCCACCGCCATATCGGCCGAACCTTCGCGGGGGTAAAAAACATATTGCCCGCCTTTGAGCATCACCACTTCTACCGGGTCGGTCAAATAGGGGCTCAAGCCGTGATTGAAAAGATCAAGCTCTTCAGCTATTTCATGGCGGGTCATTCCATAATAGCAAGCAACAGAAGAAACCTTGATTTTGCAATCGATGCCTGGTTTATCAAAAGGGGTTTCATTAACGCAGAGTCCGCCCAGTTTAGTTCTCTTTTCAAAGAGACTGACTTCGTAACCGGCTGCAGCCAGATAGGCCGCACAGGTCAAGCCATTCACGCCTCCTCCGATAATTGCTACAGTGGTCTTATTCATAGGGTTTCTTCTTTCACTTTGCTCTGCTTTGGTTTAGTGTCTTAAGAGTCGACAATGTCGGCTAGTACTTGCACAAATTGCTCGACATCATCGGGGCTGTTATAGGCATGCATTGAGACTCTAAGAAAATCGGGCTCGGCTTCGGCTTTATTCCAAACGCAATGGTCGCCTGTACGCACAAAGATTTTCTCTTCGTCGAGGGCAAAGCCCAGGTCGCTGGAACTAATGCCTTTGAAGCGGAAAGAGATGATGCCCCAACCCTTGTCGCAGGCGCAGATACCGATGCCCGGTGCAAATTCGATATTGGGCAGGGGCATGAGCTTTTGCCAGAGGTCGACTGTGAGCTTGCTTACATGGGCTTCGATATTTTCTAGACCGATCTTGTTTATGTACTCTATGGCAGGCTTCAGTGAAAGGATGCCAGGGATGTTCTGGGTGCCGGACTCAAGAATTTCACAAACAGAATTTGAGTTTATTTTGAGCGAGTCATTTTCTATCACCGCTTTGCTTTTGCCGCCTAACCTGAGGGGCTGAAGCTGACCTTTCACCCTATCGCCGGCATAAAGAACACCGGTGCCCGGAGCGGCAAACATTTTGTGTCCCGAAAAGGAAATGAAATCAACCGGCAGGGCGTTGGCATCTACTTTGGTATGTCCAACACTTTGGCTTGCATCTAGTGAAATGATTACGTCCGTGCCGACAATTTCTCTTATCTCTGAAACTTCCATGTCTAGACCATAGACATGATGCACATGGGCCATGACAAGCACTCTGGTTTTGTCGCTTACCTGACTCTTGATTGATTTGAGATCGTAGTCGCCTACTTCGTGGATGTCGAAGTGTCTTATCTTTATATGCTTACCCATGGCGGCAAGCAATTCTTTGCAGTGATACCAGGGTAGAACCGCAGACTTGTGGTCTTTGGGACAGAGCAGCACTTCGTCGCCGTCTTGCAAATTGGCCAGAGCCCAGGCCATCGTGACTGTGTTGAGGCTGTCGGTGGCACCGCCGGTGAAAACCACTTGATCGCTCTTTTCCGGTACCGAAAGAAAAGCTGCCACAGCCGCCCTGGTATCTTCAAGGGCGGCTTCCAGTTGACTGCTCCAGAGGTAAGAGGCTCGACCGGCATTGGCGCAATTTTTTCTGTAATAGTTTTCGATGGTTTCGATTACAGAAGCAGGTTTCTGGGTGGTTGAGGCGTTGTCGAAATAGATTAAGTCAGGGTTGGCTTGGAAAACTGGAAAATCCAGCTTGACCAAGTCGGCGTTGAAAGCCGCTTTGGCCGCTGTCTTTTGATCTGGATTTTCCTTTAGGTTATCGCCGGCCTTGCAGTACATGTTTTTCGATTAAGCTCCTGCGCCAACCAATAAACGACGTCCACCGCTCTTCGACTTTTCAGTGGCCTTACCGGCATCGCGCCAGGCGACAAAACCGCCTGTGAGACTTACGCAGTCGACACCTTTGTTTTTGAAAAAGGAAGCAAAACGCTTGCTTACTTCACCAGTAGGGCAGACCAACACTACTTTCTGATCGTTCGAGAAGGGCACGCCCATGTCGGCGATGTCTTCTAGGCTGTCGGTGGGTATATTGATAGAACCCTTGATGCGACTGGTTTTGAAAGCAAGTGAGCCCCGCATATCCACCACTTGCAGATTGTCGGCAGATTGCAATAGTTTTTCCAGAGCGTCGACATCTACTTCCGGAGCACTGTCGGCTTCTTCTTTTGTCACAGCCTTGACCGAGTCTTTCTTTACGGCCATACCGAAAATTTCCGGTTTGTTCTTTTGCAAATAAGAGAGATACCATTCGACACGGTCGCATACGATGAAGACACAGCTGTGTTTTCTAGTGAGGGTGGCATCGATGGGTTTGAGATACTTGAGGGCTGCCGCCAAGCTGCCACCGCCAGTGGGGCCTGCTAGAATGCCGCACTTTCTAATGAGCATGAGCATGGCATCGATAGATTCATCCATCGAGACTTCCACAATATCGTCATAGAAATCTTTGCGGAAAAGACCGACTTCGTACATCTCATCGACGTTTCTGATACCAGGCAAGAGATGACCTTTGGAAGCGATGACGCCTACATTCTTCATCTCAGGATTCTTCTCTTTGAGATAGGTGCCGGCACCGCGGGTGGAACCAGTGGTGCCCAGACCGCCGACGAAGAAGTCGACTCCTCCGGCTTTGGCGTCATCCAGATCTTCTTGGATTTCTTTGCCGGTTGAGTTGTAGTGGGCGTGGATGTTTTTTTCGTTTGTGTATTGCGATGTATGGAAATATTTGCCTGGATTGGCGCTCATTATCTGTTCGATAAAAGTGATTGGATCGTTGGGGTCGGTGGGGTCCGGACATTCAGAAAGACCAGGCAATTCGTCCACTTCGGCGCCGACCAGCTGCAAAATCTGTTTGACTTCTCTGACCTTGATGCGGTTGGTGACAATCTTAAAAGGCACATCATAGACCGAGCAAACCAATTGCATGGCTTTAGCCATGTTGCCGCTCGATGATTCAATGACGGTTTTGCCTTCTTTTTTGATCGCTTCGATGTCGTCTTTGAGCACATTCCAGGCGCTCTTATCTTTTACCGAGCCGAAGGGATTGAGCAGCTCAAGTTTGGCATAGAGTGTGATGTTCTTCAGCCCATGCACTTCTTCGGGAATTTCGAAAAGAGGTGTCTTTCCAATCAGTTCTTTCACATGTTTGACGAGCATTTTCTTCTCCGCTTTTGTCTTGTTTCTTATCAGGTGGGCTTCTTAAGGCAGGCATTCCCAGTAGGGAACGTAGTTTTCGTCGAGCATCCAGGTGAATTCGCCGTTTCTTTCCATGACGGCAACTTTCTTAGCCACTGGCTGCATTATCGAAGTGGAGGCCGAGAAGTCCATGAAATAACCGGCTGAATTGACAAAGACAACCAGGTCTCCAGGGTTAGGCAGTTTAGCTATATAGGTCATGTGGCGGTAGACAAGATCGCTTTCCAGACAGAGGTTGCCTGCGAAGTAGACTCCTATCAGTTCACCGTTTGCCTCGGCTTGGGGTGTCGGTGTAGTTGTTCCTTCTTTTTCTATGATTATCGGATCGACGAAGATTTCTTGATCGAGGAAGGAAATATCTTGTCTTTTCATATTGAGGCAGACTATGGGCTCGCCGCGGCTGCTCATGCGTACTGAATTGACCCTGGCTACGGTAATGCCGGTCTGATCAACCAGCGACCGCCCTGGTTCTATCCAGAGTTCAATCATATTGCCTTGCATGATGCTTTTGGCGGTGGCATCACCCAAATTTGGAAAGCGCTGACTCAGTAGTTCGTTGAGGAAGCTGCCGCCTGTTTGGGTATCGAAATAGCTGTAGCTATTGAAGTTGCCCTTTAGCTTGCCTTTGTCTGAAGACATGCCAAAGGCGTTGCCGTGCCAGGTCATAGAAGGTCTTGTGCCGAGCACGGCTTCTTTGAGTGCGCTGGTATAGCGATTCCATTCGTCTTCGTTTTCTAGATAGTTGACTTTATAGCCGCCGCCAATATTGATCACCCGCGGCTCAAAGTCTCTAGCCAGTGCTTCGTCGAAAAGCTCCATGCAATTTTCCATAGCCACAGCTCTTTCTAAGACCGAGACTGTATCTAAGTGAAAAGAGAAGCCGAGGAAGTCTAGAGTTTTACGGTTCTTTTCCAGAATGTCGAAAGCCTTTTCGATCTCTTTTATAGGAATACCGAAGCGGCTACCTTTATTGAGGAACTTGCTATGTGTGGCTTCAAAGCCGGAAAGGCGAAGCAAAAGACGAGTAGGCTTTTGGTGCTTAAGGCTGGCTTTCAGTTTGACTATTGTTTCCAGTTCAAAGAGACTATCGACGGCAATGATGATGCCTTGCTGAATCGCCAGACCAAGAAATTCAACATTTTTTGGTCCGGTTGCTTCGATGCGGGCAGACTCAAAACCTGCGCCCAGAGCATGACGCAGTTCTTGGGTAGAACTGACATCAAGAAAGGCGTTTTCGACCGCCAGTCTGCGTACCAGACTGTCTGATTGATTGCATTTATGAGCAAAGAAAACTTTGCCGATAACACCGGCTTCGCTGAATGCCTTTTGGAACTTATCGACATTTTCGCCGACCAACTCGGGAAAAATAACGTTAAGAGGACTGCCCAGAGCCTTGACCAGTTCAAAAAGTGTTTTCTTCTCATCAATAAATTTCTTGATGGTGGCATGCACTTTCGGCGTGAGAGTAAGCCTTTCGGTTGTTTTAATTTCCGCTTGTTGGCTTTGGGTCTCTTGATTTTGAATTTGGGCAGTAGTCATCTTGGTTAACTTCCTAGTTTATTTAGCACTTACCGGCACTTTTGCCTGAGTTTTGGCAAAGGCTTTCTCGTAGGTGAAGTCGGTATCGAGACCTTCGTCTAATTTGAAGCCGAAATAGTCATCGAGCCAGTCGCGGCAGACCTTGGTGTGGGTGGCGCGCAAGAGCTCCAGATATTTGTTCCAGTCGCGTTTTTTAGCTTCCACTGTTTCCAGAACCTTTTCAAAGACAACCGATTGCTCGGTCATAAAGTCGTCCAAGGCTTCTTTCTTGCCCTGCTCAAAGCGCTTGAGATGCTTAGATTGAGGCACGGCACCAAGTAAGCGGTCCTTTTCCACATGCTTGAGAATGAATAGCTCGTCTTCTGGATTATCGACTTTGTTGGCGATTACATAAGTACGGTCTTTCAGATGGGGCGCGACGGCAATGTAGTCTAGATAAACCTGTACCGATTTCTTGGTTGGTTCGACCACAAAAACGTTTATGTCGTAGGCAAAAGAAAGAGAGGTGGCGACGTTGTCGGTACCGGCAGTGGTGTCGGCCACAACATAGTCGCTTTCGGTGTCCAAAAGGTGGTGAAAGAAGGACTGTAGACCTGTCAGCTTAACGTGGTAGCAGGCGCCGCCGACATCGCTCTCTTTATAAGTGCCGACTGTGAGAAGCGAAATATTGCCGCTCTTGGCTGCATATTTGTTCACCAATTCGTCTTCGGGGCTGACTGTGATGAAACGAGAATCTAGCGAAGGCGGTGTTGTACCGACCATCTCTTTGCCTTCCAGATCTTTTCTTGTGCCCTTGAGGTAGCGAATAATTTCTTCTCTTTCTTCGCCGATTTCATAATCTTTGCCTGAATTGACCCAATCGGTGCGGTGCAAGGCGCCCTTTAGATGGGCGTTGACATCGGCGTCAATAGCCAATACAAACGGTTTCTTGCTGGCAAGATATCTGATGAAGCCGGCCGATGTGGTGGTTTTTCCGGCACCGCCTTTTCCTAGAAATGCTACTCTCACGGTTTTCCTCCCTGGTAAGTTCCTGTTTTCTGGCTGAGCTTGCGAGCCGAATTAGGAATTCGTCTTGGTTTTAAGTTTTCGTTTTGTTTTTCCTGGTTGCCTGCAAGCGGTTTGACCGTCAAGACATTGAACCAGGGCAAGAGTGCTGAATCGGTGAAGTGATAAGAGGCGCGGGGCGGTAAGACAAGATTGTCGGCCTCGGCCATACGTTCATAAAGTGAAGGACAAGCCCTTACAGTCTGAATACCTTCGTCATAAAGCAATTTGACCACCGCACAGGAGCGATATTCACTCACTAGTACCACCGGCAGTTCATCAAGGTATTCATAAGATGCCAGGTGCGGTCTTACTTGTGTGCGCAGTCGAGCAATCCATTCCGGTCTGGCTAGATAGGCGCCGAAATGACTGAGTACTTCGTGTTTGGAAACCTCCGATATAGAAGTTCCCCGGCCCCCGGGGCTAAAGAATCGAGCAACAGCCTCTTGCATCGCTTCACTTTGCAAAGACCATTCCACTTTCACTTCATCCAGATATTTGAGTAAGTTCCAAAGCCAGGCGGAAGTGACTCTATGGTTGCCGTCGGCAACTAAACTGTATTCGTTGATAACAACCGGGGCAAAGCCGCGGGCGATGAGATTGATTACTTCATCGAGCAATCTTTCTCTGACGCAAAATTCGGTGGCTTTGATTTGCTCTAATGGCATGAGCGAAACCTGAATGAAATTGCCTTCGAAGACACCGGAAGCAAAGGGCGTCAAATTCATCGCTTCCAAGCAAGCTTTCTCAAAGAAGAATGCTTCTAATTCGATAATGAAAGCAGCGAAGTTTTCTCGAGTTAGCTGGGCTCTATAGGTTTCTATATAGCTCAGGGCTTGCTTCAGACAATGCTCATCAATCTTGACCGGGCGCTCTTGCGCTTGTTGATACCAGGTGCCGGCAATCTCAGCACAAAGAGCGGCAAGGGTCTCAATAGCCCTTTCTTGCTTGAATAAATCGACGAAATATTTGGCATAAAGATTTCTAGAGAATTCAGACAAAAGCATTTCTGCTTCACACTCGTCTTCTTGCAGTCCCTCTTGCATTTGCTTGAGGAAGTTAAGATGCGGCTTCCCTATTGAAGGGAAATGCCATTCACTGTCGGGTGTGTTGATTTTGTAGAGTTTGTAGCCCAGAGCATGACCTTGGCGCAGGCGCAGCCTGCCTTTTTCGTCAAAGCTAAAGAGGTGCTTGAGCTGGTCTATCAGCAAGTTGCCGCGATTGAGTTCTTTACCCGAATTGCCTTTATCGGGAATATTCTGCCCCGGGAAATAGGACGGGGACGGTGTTTCCGGCTTAAGGGCGGCATCTAAGCGGCTTCTCAGAAATTGGATAGAAGCTTCGTTTTCGCAACTAAGGTTTTGGTTGCCGAAATTGAGTGGGGCGGCGCTTACTACCTTGATGCGCTTTTGTTCTTGATAGGCAGCAATGGAAGGCATCGAAAAATCAAGCCCGGTGGCTTTGCCTGAGTTATTGAGAATTCTGAATGCTTCCGTCATCTATTTATCTATCTATTTATCTAATCTATCTATACTGGTGCCAATTCTCTGTCTTTTCTTTCCGGGTAGGTTTCGATGAGGCGATCTTTCCAATATCGAAACTTTTCTTCCAGTTCTGCCTTTAGGCTTGGTGTTTTCTCAGCGGCTCTCTTATAAGCTTCTTTCAAAATATCGTAGGTGGTTAGACCTTCTTGCAAATGGTAGAGGTTATAGTGGCAGAAACTACCCAAGATAAGCTCTTCTGCTTGCTTCTGGCAGCCGCTTTGCATAAGTTGAATAGACTTTTCAATCAGACTCTCTTTGATCTGGCTCGTCAAGGGCGCCTTCTCTACTTTGAGTGTTTCATCCAGTTTTTCGTTGTCGAGCAAAGTTTGCAGCTTTTCGTTGACATAGCAGTCGATCATGAGATGAATGCGGGCACTTTCACCAAAGTTGCAAGCACTATGAATGGTGCTTTTCGGATCGAGTTTCCAGAGATAACCTGCCTGAAAATGCACATTGGTGTCTGGCCCGACGATGAAGGACCGGTCATTGGTTATTAGGGGAATATGCAGGCGGAAGCGCGGCACTGCCTCAAGATAGACGAAGTCTCTGTGCTCATGGTAGAAGGTGCCAGGCTCAAGCTTAAGAAGACGGGCTCCCATTACCTCCATGTCGGCAAGCGGCATACCCTTTTCAAAAAAGAGAGACTGCATTACCGGCATCGACTCTAAGAGCGGGGTCGGCTTTATGGTGCGGCAATCGCGATAATCAAAGTTTTGCTGTTCGCCTGTCGGGTTGAGTAAAGTTGCCACCTGCATGCCAGCCGATGCATATTCGGGATAAGGTTCAGCCCAGAGACCGGCAAGGGTTGGATGTGCTTCGATTTCGCTCACTAGTTTTTCCAAGAGCGAAGTTTCTATCTTCATTAGCTGCGAAATGTTTTGCAGGTCCATATTCCTATCCGATCTATAGATATAGGTTGAGCGGTAGCATGATATCTGAAAATGGTTTCCGGATTGGGTTTGATTAACTGCTTAAAATGCGAATTCTTTCAAATCTTCACCTTCTCCTGACTTCTCGCTCTGTTTGTTTTAGAGTTTAAGTCTTGGAGTGCTTGTCAACGAATTGATTCTCAAAAGTTATTGAGAATATGTCGCAACAAGCACAAAAACTAGTTTATATCTGGCACCATGGAATAGCGCAAATGTTTGCCAAATATTTCGCTAGATGAGGCTACTATAATGTGCTCAGGCGGCGGCTTTTAGATGGATTCTTCTTCGAGCGATCAAGTAAAGCAAAGAAATCAAGCCAGTTTAGGCGGTGTTGAGCCTGTGCTGATTGAGTCAGCGTCTCTTGCTTCTTCTCTTTCTGAGAAGAGACTAATTTCACTTATAGCCATCTGTTTTCTAACACAAGGCATCTCACAGCATTTCTCTTTGCTCAGTCAACCGCTCAATTCTTTTTTTAAAGATCGGCTTGCCCTCAGTGCTTTTGACATGTCTTGCTTTTTTGCCCTTTTGATGTTTCCCTGGGTGATAAAACCCATCTATGGCATCATTTGCGACACCATCCCTGGTCAAGGCAGAGGCCGCCTTTCTTATCTCTTTCTTGGGAACTTGGTGACGGCCTTATTGTATGTCTGTCTAGCACTTTGTTTTTGTGCCTATGATCAGTTCGCTACTTTACTGAGCGGGCGATGGCAGGCTTTCGCCATTGTCTTCTTTCTATTCTTGGGCTCGACCGGCATGGCCCTAGTTACTGTGGTTACCACTTCTTTGTCGGCTAGTTCTCATTTGCCGCGACGTCTATTTGGGTTGCAGGGCTTTGCCTATTATTTGGCCAACATTCCGGCTTTGATATTGGGCGGTTATTTAGCCCAATCTGTAGCTACCGGCACTATTGCTCAGGCTTCTTTGGTGATGAGCGGTGCTCTGGTTTTGGCGGCACTGCCGGCTTTGATGACGGCCGCTTTTTTGTGGCGAGACATGTGGAAAGAACGGCATCTCTTCCATGATTTCAAAGTTTCTCAAGAGAAAAGTAAGGTCTCACTGTTCGGCTTTATCGGTAAGGAAGCGCAATCCAGCTTTTGCGAATTCTTTTCCGAAAGACACCTGAAAGCAACCTTGATCTTTCTTGCTCTCTGGAACTTCTCCCCAAGCCTAGGTACGGGTTTGTACTTTTATGAGCGTAATATACTCAAGTTTAGCCCGGAGCTGATTGCCAACTTGGCTGCGGTGAGCTCTTTCGGTATGCTCATCGGCTCGCTTCTTTATGGGCTGGTCAACAAGCGTTTTGATCTGAAATGGATGGCCGGATGGTCAATCCTGGCTTCTTTGCTTTATGTGTTTCTGCAAGATCCTTTCATTGCCTTTGCAATAGAGTTTTTTCGCGGTTTCTCGCTTTCGATTTTTACTCTCTTCTTGTATAGCTTGGCTGCGGAGGTTGCTCCGGTCAAGAACAATGCCTTTGCCATGGCTTTGTTCATCTGTTTCTACAATCTCGCCAATGAGCTTGGTATGGTGTTCGGTGGCTTGCTTTATTCCAGTCTTTGCGAGCGCCTTTCCGGTTCCATTTTGCCACTAATTGCGGTATCAATTGCCACCACCCTCCTTTCGCTTTTTTGTATACCGTTTATGAAGAAAGAATAGGTCTTGCGATCTTGGCGAATAGCTCTGTTCTAGAATTGAATTAAGGGGTATAAAAAAGAGTAGATCTGAACAGACTTAAATCTTTCGGAGTTAAATCTTTCAGATAGATCTATTGAAACCTTTCTTTGGGGCTTGCTGGTCGGGCTCCTTCGCTGCTTTCAAGTACTGGAGAATGAGTTGAACCAAACCGAGCTGGCTGTCAATATGAAGCCGACGGCAAAGCCGAAAGCCCGCAAGCGCAGTGTTGTTCTTATGGAGCGAGATATACTCGCCTTGCTGGAGCTTTATTTGCACCGTACTGTTTCTTCCAGTCAGTTGGCACGGCTCTGTTTTTCTGATATCAGCTATGAAACTGCCAGGAAAAGACTGCGCCGCATACAACAGGCAGGCTTTACCGGTTCGGCATCTTCTGGGCGCATGGAAGGGCGTGGTCGCCCCGAGTTGATTTATTTTCTTACCAGTGCCGGCGCCAGAGCCCTTGAGCAGCATCGCGGTATCTCTTGGGAAACTATACCGACCGGTCCGCCGCATACTTATCATAAAGAGCACTTCCTCCGGTTGGTTGATCTGCGTCTGGCTCTTGAAGATGCTGAAAAAGAAGGTGTGATCAGGGGTCTAGAGTTTGTTACCGGTCGCGAGTTTTGGAAAGAACTGGCTGGTGATATGACCGAGGCGGAAGAGCAGGCCGACGCCACTATTTCTTTTGAATTTGTCGAGACTGCCGGTGGTGAGACCGTTGTGCCGGTGCGCATTTTGCTTGAGATTGATACCGGTAATTTCCGTCAAACCAGACATTGGGAGCCAAAAATTCGTGCTTTCCTCAAGACCGGCTTGCCGATCTGGGTGATTACAGGCAGCGCCCCGCGTATTCTCACTTTACGCAAGTGGACCCAGCCTTTGCTTGATGAAGTCGGGGTCGGTCCCGGCAAATGTGTTTTCGCTGTCTATAACGACATTGTCGAAAAAGGCGTTTTCCATTCCACCTGGCAGCGTACCGACGGAACTGTCTCTGATATGAGACCCCGCTAAGTTAAGAGTTCTTCGGCAAAGTGACAGGCTGAGCTATGACCAGGTTGAATCTCTCTCAACTCTGGCACTTCAGTTTTGCAGCGCTCTCTAGCCATAGGGCAGCGTGTATGAAAGGCGCAGCCAGAAGGCGGATTGGCTGGACTTGGCAGATCGCCTGTCAAAATAATGCGACTGCTCCGGTCAAAATCAGGATCAGGTACCGGTGCTGCCGATATCAAAGCTTTGGCGTAAGGATGCAAGGGCATGCCGTAGACCTGGCTGGTTTGCCCAATCTCAACCACCCGCCCCAGGTACATGACTGCGATTCGGTCGCTGATATAGCGCACCACATCTAGATTATGGGCGATGAAAAGATAGGTGAGCTTGAATTCGTTTTTGAGGTCGACAAGCAAATTGAGAATCTGGGCTTGCACGCTCACATCTAGAGCCGAAACCGGTTCGTCGGCTACTATCAGTTTTGGCCTTAGGGCTAGAGCCCTGGCAATGCCTATACGTTGACGCTGACCTCCTGAAAATTCGTGAGGATAACGGTCTAGCATTTCTTTTTTGAGACCAACAAGACTAATCAGCCTCTCGGCTTCAGCCCGCAAAGCGGCACCCTGGAAAAGCGAATGTACTTGCAGGGGCTCGGCCAAAATCTGTTCCACTGTCATGCGTGGGTCTAGGCTGGCATAGGGGTTTTGAAAGACAATCTGCATCTCTTTGCGCAGTGGCTTAAGGGCCTTATTGTCTAAGTCCATTATGTTCTGACCTTGGAACTTGACCTGACCATCGGTGGCGCCCATAAGACGCAGCATCACTCTACCCAAGGTGGATTTGCCGCAACCTGATTCACCAACCAAGCCTAAGGTTTCGCCTTCGAAAATATCGAGGTTGACCCCGCTCAATGCCCGTACTGCCCCACATTCTTTATTAAAGAAGCCTTTGCGAATGGGGAAGTGCTTGGTCAGATTTCTAATTTCGACCAGGGCGCGGGCATTTTCTTCTTGGGGCATCTGCTTTCCTGTTTTCAGGGCAATTTAGTCGAGAGCGTGTTTATAGTCTCACTTAATTTTGCCAGAAAACTAATACTCTTGGCTTCGCTGGTGGTGGCGTCGTCTCCGTCCAGGTGCCGGCAAGAATTGAGAACAATCTTTTCAACCCCTTTCTTGGGGCTGCGTTGCAGTTCAATTGGTCTTATTGCTCTAGCTATGCGCAACTCGGGGCTGTCAACAGATTTCTCTAAAGTGTGTATTTCTTCTACTTGCCATTCGGCTTTTATGGCAAGCTCGTTTTTCCAATCATTCAGATTCTTTTGCGAGACAGTTTCGCAAGCGGCACATGCACTTTCGAAGCTGCCTGCTCTGTTTCCTTCTTGATAATTGCCCCAGATATTCTCGCGAATTTTATAGGGACGTGGTTCTCTAAGGAATACGTACCAGAAGACTGTATATAGAATGGCTAGTTCGATTGCAATAATCAGATAAGCGAACAAAATCGCCTCCTGGCATATGCCACGAGAAAAGGATGCCGAAATAGAGCACTGAACAATAAGCCGGGGAGGCAGTAGTTAGATCAGTTACTTTCGATTGGTGCTATGAAAGTGAATAAGCTTTAGTGTGCATTTATTTTAACGAAGTATTGCAAAAAAGCTATAACTGTTTAATAAATTCAAGGATGTCAAGTGATTAATTGTGATCTTGCAAAGCTCCCCTGTAACTTGCTTTCCGGTCTCGGCTTGAAAAACCGGGCCGCTTTTTAAGGTAGTCTGGGCCCAGATGTCAGGCAGGCTTGCTGCAAAATTTCTGCACCCGGCTTGCATTAATATTTAGCTGCTTATACATAGAATTGGCGCAAACAAAAAGGCAGATGACCAGAGATGGACTTTGATTATGCTGAAGGCGTAAAAGACCGGGCTTTAGCCCAAATTGCCGTGGTTGGTGCCGGCACAATGGGCTCTTCTATTGCCCTAACATTTGCTCAGAAAGGGCATTCTGTCTTAGTGAAAGAGACTTCACAGGAGTTTCTGGAAAAGGGCTATGCCAATATAGAAAGAATGCTTGCCGGTCGCCGTAAAAAGGGACTCAGTGAAGAAGAGAGTTTAGCCATCAGAGAGCGCATCTCGGGCACCACCGACTATGAGAATTTCGCCGATGTCGAGCTGGTAATTGAAGCGGCATCTGAAAACATCGAAGTAAAGAAAGCTATTTTTGAAGCTTTAGATGAATGGTGCAATCTTGATTGCATCCTGGCTTCAAATACTTCCAGTCTATCGATTACCCAACTTGGGTCCTTTACTCGGCGCGCCGATAAAGTACTGGGTATGCACTTCTTCAACCCCGCTCACATTATGAAATTGGTTGAGGTTGTACCTGGTCTAGAAACTTCGCACGAAACCGTTCTCTACGCTCTCAATTTAGCTGCTTCTATCGGTAAGTTAGCTGTAAGAGTGGAAGAATGTGCTTCCTTCTTGGTAAATCGCTTACTTGGGCGCTATATGAATGAGTCGCTTTATGTTTTGACCAGTGGTTTGGCCGGTGTGGAAGAGATTGATCAGGCCGTGGTCGACTATGTAATGCCCATAGGACCCTTGGCTTTGAGAGACATGAACGGCGCCGATATTGGTTTGAGTGTGGCTCGTTATAACTGGCAGGAGTATGGTCCACGCTTTGCCGTGCCCCAGCTTTTGGAAGTTATGGTGGAAAGCGGAGTGCTTGGGCAGAAAACAGGGGCTGGCTTTTATGCCTATGACGGCGATAAGAAGCGCAGCGGTGTTAATCCCCAGCTCAGTGAATTAATCGAAAGAGTTGCCCGCTTCGAGACCCCGGCTAAAGGAAAGATGCAAGTCGAGAATCTCTTCTTGCCCATGATCAACGAGGCTTTTCTGGCTTTGCAAGAGAGAATCTGCCAGCCTGAAGATTTAGATTCAGCCCTGAAGGCAGGTCTTGGTATGCGCAAAGGACCTTTGGAATTGGCTTCCGATATGGGACTGAAGCAGTGTTTGCAAAGGATGGAAGAAAATTTCCAAATTTACGGCGAGCGTTTCAGACCGGCCCCGCTCTTAAAGCGCTTTGTCTGGGCCAATCGCAATTCGGTTTTTTAGCCAACCGGTGCAGTTATTCTTTGAGCTCGCCGCCGACGTTGAAACGGTCGTTAATCCAAAGGGCGATGAACGAGCATGCAGCGGTGAGTGATATTCCAATTGCCAGTTCCATGACTGATCCTTATTAGGAGATTCATGCATATATGATGAGTGTAGTCTGGGAAAGGTGTGGTTAAGGAAATATTTTTGAATTGTTAAGGTTGCCGAGTTCCAACCTTCGGCTTTTGTCTTGGGCAAGTATTAATCTAAACTATTTGCAGGGAACAGCCTTCCTCTGGTTCCGTCCTCTATCTTCAGTGTCAAGCAAAGTTTGAGGGTTCGAAAATGAGTCCGTTTGATGAGAGAAAAGTCGAAGGTTTAGGCAAGGCCACTTTGGTTTTGGCATTAGCACTCTTTCTCTTTCAAGGGCAAAGCCAAACTTGTGAGGCGGCTGAGGTCTTGAAAGGCGGCGTTCTCATGAACGGTGTCGGTCAGCCCACCACGAGGCTTTCTCGACCGGCAACAGTGTCTGCCGACAGCAAAAGCGATACAGCCCCTCCCACCGCACCTTCTCGCTTTGCCGCCCGGGCTTCTTCTACAAACACCATTGCCCCAAGCTCATTTTCGGGCGAGAGAGCCAGTGGTCTGGTCGATACTAGTCTGTTTGCCGCTGCTGCCAAAAGCGACAGTCGCTTAAGCGGCGGTGCCTTCGATAGTGCCGCCAATAATAAGTTCGATATTGGTGCTGAGCGCGGCTCTAGAGAATTGACCCTGGCTTGGGAAGCTTGGCACAAGCAACTTTGTGCCGAGATTTATGCTCGCTGGCAAGAAGTGGCTATGATTAGAGGTTCGGCTACAATGAAAGTGACTATCACAAGAGACAGACATGTTATTGCCGAAATCACGAGACCCTCTGGGAAACAGCGTTTCGACCGTATTCTCATTGGGGTGATTTCTTCTTTAGAGGGTAATCCCGGTCTTACTTTTCCAAAGGGTTCGCAAAGACAGACTGTCAGCTTTGAAGCTGAGTATATAGCCGATACAAATGTGCAAGGCGGCTACAGCTGGACTCGCAACGACTATGAGACTGTGCGTCAGAATTATTAGTCATTGCTGCTTGAGATAATCGAATACCTTGCGGGATCTTCCCTCGGCTTCCTTTAGCAAGCGCAAAAGATTGGTTCTCTCTTCTTGCGAGATCTCGCCGCATTTGTTTTGCAATTTTTTGAATAGTTCTTGGGTCGGCAGTTTAAACAAGCTCATTGCCGCTGCATATGACTTGCCGCCAAGTTGCAGGACCAAGAAAGGCGGCTGCTGATGATAAAGCGAAGGTAATTTCTCGTTCAGCTTAGCTGCGTAAGAGAGCAGCTCTTCTCCCAGTTGAGTCTCTATGTAGTTCCTATCAAAACAGCTTTGTTCGAAGAATCTGGCAAGATCAAGTACCGCTTCTTTGTTCAATTGTTTGTACAATAGGGCACAGATAAAGGTCAGACAAAATTCTTTGCTGTCTTTGATCTTTTGATTCTCGGGTCGCTGAAAGTTGTCAACCCAGCTCATAAGCTCGGTATGTTCACTAAGGGTCATACCCCGCGCTGCAATTTTGAGGGTGAGCTCGTTGCTTGCCGAATCTAGTTCGATTAGTTTTTCCAGCGCCAAATGATGCGCTTTGCGGTAAGACAGATAGCCTTCTTGGGTTACTGTATATAACTCAAAGTGAGGAAATTCCTGAGACTCTGGTTCTATGGTTTCGCCATCTTGCAGGGCTGGTATTATCTGTGGTGCTTCAAGCATAAACAGCTTCTTGCTCTCTTTGATGGCTTGTACAGCCAAGTCTCTCAGTTTTTCTGCTTCTGCCCCTGCAAAGTTGGGTACTGGTAGTTTTTTTAAATCACCCACTTGAAAGTTGATGGTGGGGTTGATGTCTTGGGCAAAGGTCATAGCTAAGCTGCTGTTTAAATAAGCAAGCAACAAGTAAAGGTCAATTTGACCAGGGAAAATTGCTGAACCACCCACGTCGAAAATGCAACCTGCCGGCATTTCGCGCACAGCCAGGGTCTTGGTGCCGACAAAGGAAAAGGTGAGCCCGGCTTTGAAGTAGAAGTCTTCATTTTTGACCACCCAATGCACCCGGCCCTTGAGATAGGGATAGGCGGCTTCAACTGCTTTCTTTAGCTCCCCGCCTCCGTCTTGCCAGTCTATGACCGTGTCGATTGGATGATACCAACGTTTATTGCCTCGCCCTTTTATATAAGGTTGGTAGCGTTTTCCGACCTGGTCTTTTTCAACTTCCCAGATATAGCGCAGAAAGCGTTCATTATCTGAGGTGGCCAAGCCTTGCTTGATTTCAGCCAGGTCAGCCAGCTTAGGCAGGCTGTTATATAGTTTAGAAGCCGCCCGCGGTCTGGAAAAGTTGAAGGCCTTGCTTTCGTGGGCTTGAAAATCTTCTTGCTTTCTGACCTGGCATTTGCTCAGCGGCTCACGGTTTTGCAAGATTGACTGAAAAGCTTGACTGCGGTCGCTGCCAATATTGCGCAGATCAAATTGTCTGGTTTCTCTTTTGCCGATTTCGCTCTGGTTGCTTTCCTCTATTCCGTTGCCTGTTCCATCATTGTCAGCCGCTTGTCGTATGTTCAAGATGGCGCTATCAGCCTTCTCTCCGCTTAAGAAGGGAAAAATGCCCGAGCCCAATAACACTACATTCTCAAGGTGATTAGTTAATATCTGTTCTCTAATTGTGCGAGCGCTCGGTAGCGAAAGAATAGAGCTCTGCATTATGAAACTGACTCGACCACCTTTTTTGACAAGTTCAAAGGCGCGGCTGAGAAAGGCGTGGCCAAGCTCATTGTGGCAGCCTGGATAGTTTTCTTTCAAAGCTTTCTTTAGTTCTCTATCGAGCAAACGCCTCCCCAAATAAGGCGGATTGGCTAGAACTAAGTCGCAATCGTGAAATGGTGTCAGGCGTTTGTCATTTTTATCGAGCGATCCCAGTAAAGTTTTCTGCCCATTGGCAATGGTTTTGTCTTCTAGACAAAGTAAGTTTGCTTCAAGCTTTGGCGCTGTCAGACCGTGCAGAATCGCACTAAAGGCTCTCAGTAAACCGAGGCAGGCCAGTGCAGAACTGTCGATTTCAATGCCCCAAAGATTATTCCGCCAGATCTTGGCAAAGGCTTCTTGCTTGCTTTCTCCCCTCTTTAGATAATGAGGCAAGAGATATTCTTGGGCGGCAAAAAGAAAATTGCCTGTGCCGCAAGCCGGGTCGAGAATCTTCAAGGTTTCAAGCGCCTTAGCCTCACTATTGGCCAATAAGGCGTCCAGATTATATTGCACCATGAACGATACTATATCTAGAGGCGTAAGCACCTGGGTGAACTTTATCAAGTCTCTAGCGCTTGTTTCTTTGTCGGCTTTTTCTAGGCGGCGGTTGGAGTCTTTTTTCTCTGGTTGCTGTAAGGCTTCAAAGGCTGTGCTGAGAAGGTCGATAAACTGCAAAACACCTCTTGTTGCCTCGCGATTTTTGGACAGAGTCTCTTTGGCAAGAGTATTTGGAGAAAGCAGCTCCAGAACAGTTTCAAGGGTTTGATCGTCTTTGTCTTCTAATTCTTTGATGCTCTGGTCAATGCTCTGGTCAATGCTCTGGTTAATGCTCTGGGCAAAGCTGCTTGTATCTTCTGCTCTCTGTTCCGGTGTTCTCTGCAATTCAGTAAGCAAGCGGCGCAAATTTGCCGCCGTTTTGATTGAGATAGTGGCAGCACCCAGCATAATGAGCAAGCCTAATCTTGCTGAATCGCCGGGTGCCGCTTGACCGAACAAGAGTCGGCTTGCTTTATTGAGCTTGTTTTTTAGTTGGCCGGCTTCTTTTCTGGCTAAGCCCTTTAGGTTCTTCGTTAGATCTTCTGCCGGCTCAACTGCTGGCTCAGACTTATCGAGCATTTTAGCCGCCGCCTTGCAGGTCTCTATACAGCAAGACCGGGCTGTCTTGGGTGAGAGCGCTGGTTTTAGCCGCTTCGGCCGCCGATAGCAAAAGACCTAGCTCTAGGAAATCTTCGGGCACACAGGCGGCACCGAAAGAAAGTGAAAGGGTGCGGCTATCAACGCCTGTGGCTAAGGGGGTCTTGGTCAGCGCCGTGACCAATCTTTTGGCAAAGACTCTCGCTCCTTCCCCTTTGGTTTCGGGGCAGAGCAAGGCATAGTCGAAAGCCTCATAGTGAGCCAATAAATCATTATGTCTTTTCGCCTGCGAGATGCGCAGAACCGCTTCTCTTAGTGCCCCTATGGGTAGTGGCTCGCGAATAGAGCCGTTCGGTCCGCTCTTTACGCGCATTTCAAAGACAATTACCGATAGCGGATTTCCCGATCTGTGTCCTCTGAAATATTCTTGCTCTAAGAAATATAGAAAAGCCGGGAAGTTGAACATGCCGGTATCGCCGCGCCTAAGCGACATGATCACCTGTTGCACCGCGGAAGAATCTACAGTCTTTGGTTCGAGAGGCGGCAGGTTGCCCACTCTTTTAGTGATGGTACCAAAACCGGCCAGTCCACAGGTAAGCATGTTGCACATGACCGGCACCCATTGACTGCGCAGGTAGCCTAGTTTTTCGACTATCTCTCTTGTGCTTGATTTGCCGTCGACGGCGTCATAAAAGCGTCTTTGCAAGACAAAGTCGACCGGTATGGCCGGCTGTACTAATTTTTTCAGCTCGGCATCAGAAATGCTGGGAATGAGCTTGACTAAAATGGTATCGGGCTTAAAGCCGCTATTTTTGAGGAAGTTGTACTTGTCTAAGATTTGGGCGCCCTGCATGATCAAGGAATCTAAGGTATCATGGATGGTGCGCTGCTTTGTGATTACTTTAGGCTGAAAGAAGAAGCGACCCTCTTTCCATGTGACCAGTTCATAAATACATTCCGGTCCTCTGTTTTCAGGAGAGGTGGCATGGAAGGGCTGCCCTTCTATGAAGAAGACTTCGGCAGTGCCTTTGTCTGAAGTTATCTCAAGTCGACCTGTCATCTTGGCCAGGTTGATTGATTGCAATAAGGCGGTAATCTGCACAAAAGCAAGATCGCCGTTTAGAACAGTTGCCGTGCGAGTCAGGGAAGATTCTTGCCCCATGGGTGGTATGGGCACGGTTGATCTTTGCTTGGCGGCATTTTCATTTAGATAAAAGAAAGCTTTTTCTTCCGCCTTTTCTTCTTCGCTGGTGGTCACTCCCGGTGCCGGTTGGGCGGCCCCTTCTCGGTCATTGAGAGAGGCTTCGATGCGGTTAAAGACCAAGAGCGAATCGCAAGATGCGAAATCCCAGAGGCTCTGCATCTTGCCTTTTTCCGACACGGCCAGTGCCCATTTTGGGTCACCACCCATAGGGTCGGCATGGGCGATAAGTTTATACTCTGAGCCCTTGATTGACGAGGGCCAAATTACTTCTACTTGCTTGTCTAGATTCTCGAGAGCCCATGTGAGAATCTGATGTATTGCCGTGGCAGTCGGGTTGCCCGGCAATATCTGAATCGATTTTGCAGAGTAGCTCTTTCCTTTCTGCATCCGACAAATCCTTGTTAGAAGGAGCCCAAGCGGGCTCCTTCTGGGGTGACACTATACTTTGGCTTGCAACATATCGTAAGTGATTGAATGCTGCGCCATCCGGTCGAAAGCTTCAGCCATTCTTGCCTTATCGAGGCAGAGCGACATTCTGAAGAAACCTTCGCCGTTTGGTCCATAAGCTGTGCCAGGCGGCACCACTATGCCGGCTTTGTCGAGCATCAGGGCTGAGAAATCAGCGGAAGACATGCCTTTAGGAGTGGGCAGCCACATATAGAAAGTGGCTTTGATAGGTTGTACCGGCCAACCCAAGGCTTTCAGTCTTTCTACCGCCAAGTCTCTTCTTTCGATATAGAGGTTGTTGCAGAAATCGATATGATCGGTCGGCCCTTCGAAAGCTGCTATGGCTGCCAATTGAATCGGTTTGAAGATATCGGTATCTACGTTCGACTTGATTTTGGCAATTGCTGCTACTGCTTCGGCGTTGCCTACGGCAAAACCGATTCTCCAGCCGGTCATGTTATAGGTTTTTGAAAGAGAATGCAGTTCTACAGCTATTTCTTTGGCACCTTTAACTTCTAAAATGGATGGAGCTTTGTAACCGTCGTAGGTCATTTCTGAATAAGCGAGGTCATGTACAAGCAGAATATTGTGCTTTTTACAGAAGGCAACTGCTTTCTCGAAGAAGGCTAGATCGGCAATACCGGCTGTGGGGTTGCCCGGATAGTTGAGCATGAGAAGCTTGGCTTTCTTTAGCACCGCCTCTGGTATTGCATCTAGGTCGGGAATAAATTTGTTTTCTGGTGTGAGCGGCATGAAATAGGGCTCACCGCCGGCAAGAATGGTTGATGTGCGATAAACCGGATAAGCCGGATCAGGAATAATATTGATGTCGCCTTTGTCGATGAAGGCCATAATGGTGTGATGTAGACCTTCCTTGGAACCAATCAAGGAAGTGACTTCGGTGTCGGCATTGAGCTCGATACCGAAGCGTTTATTGCACCATTTCACAATGGCTTGTTTATACTCTTTGCTACCGCCGAAAGGGGGGTAGTGATGGTTGACCGGATTCTCGACAGCGTCGTGCATAGCCTCGACGATGTGGCGCGGGGTGGGTTGGTCCGGATCGCCGATTCCCAAATTGATAACGTCTACACCTCTGGCAATGGCAGCCTGGCGTTTCTTATCTATTTCGGCAAAAACGTAAGGGGGAATCGACTTGAGTCTATGTGAAAGTTCCATATTTGCTGACCTTTACTTACTGAATTTGACATTACCATAGCTTCACATATCAGGAGCCTATATAGATAAAGAAGAAAGTATAGTTAACCAAGTTCTTAATAAGCGGCAATGTCAAGAAGCGGCGGCGCTGCAGTTAACTGAAAATAGAGGACAATTCAGCTAGCTTCTTTAGTTCAGGCTTCTTTAAGGTAAAAGTTTTGTCCAAGTCTCTGGTCTTTATTCCGGTTCTTTTGCTCTGTGCTTTTGTCATTTTTGCCAGGCTTGGCGATTATCCGCTCTTTAACCCAGACGAAGCTCTCTATGCCGAACCTGCCCGAGAGATGCTGGTTCTCGGTGACTACATAACCACCTATTTAAATTATGTAGTGCGCTTCACCAAGCCGCCCCTTGTTATATGGGCAATGGCACTCTTTATGAAGCTTTTTGGGGTGAGCGAGTTTGCCGCTCGCTTTTTTGGTGCTTCTTGCGGCTTGGCCTTAATTGGTGTGACTTATGCCTTTGTTTTGCGCTACCTCGGACTTTTCGCTGCAGTGCTTGCTTCTTTCAGCTTGGTTCTAGCCCCGCTCTATTTGGGCACAGCGCGAGAAGCAATCACCGATATGCCTCTTTCGCTCTTCATGGCTTGGGCCCAGTTTCTATTTTTTCGGGCTATGCAAGACCAAAACAAAACAAGTAAAGCTGCCTATCTTGCCTGGATCTTGCTTGGTCTTGCGGTGATGACCAAGGGCCCGGTCGGTCTGGTCGTGCCTGGTGCCATTGTCGGTATCTATATTTTGCTGAGCGGCAATATTCTTGAAAAGATAAAGAGACTGAGACTGGTTGCCGGTCTATTTATTGTGGCTCTGATAGCTTTGCCCTGGTTTGCCACTGAAATATATGTCACCAAAGGGGCTTATTTCAACGAATTTATCATGCGTGAGAATGTCGAGCGCTTTACTGCCAACGTAGATGCTCATAAGCAGCCGGTTTGGTATCACTTGCTTGCTATGTTGATTGGTTTCCTGCCCTTTTCTGTCTATGTGCCGGTTTTGTTGAAAGATGGTCTAGGTGCGCTTAGAGCCAGGTGGAAAGAACAAAAATTCAAGTTTGAAGAACTGGATGAAAGGGCATTACTCAGGCTCTATTGTGCTATCTGGGTTGTCTTTACTTTGGCTTTCTACTCAATTTCAGTGTCCAAGCTCTTGCCTTATACTCTGCCGGCTTTTCCTGCTTTGGCTCTACTAACCGCCGATTGTCTCGACCGGCATATCAAGAACAATAAGTTTGCCACTCTGGCTGCGCCCTTGCTCTTAATTGTGGTCAGTATGGCTGCGGTGGGCATTTTCGCACCCAAGTTGATTTCGCTGATTAGAGATTGTCCGCCCGAACTCAGTCCTCTGATTACTGGGTTCGCCGGTTTTGCTGGTTTTGCTGCTTTTATCGCCCTGGCTCTTTTGCGCTTTAATCGCCGTCAGGGAGCCTTTCTGTTCTTTGCAGTAGCTATGACCTTGGGTCTCAATTACTATATGGCCCGGGTTCTACCCTTGGTTTCTGCTCGCTGGGAAGGCGGTCTGCCCGAACTCAGTCGCTTTGCCGGGGCTTCCACCTTGCCTATTCTCGTTTATGATATGCGCAAGCCCGGGGTGCCCTTTTATAGCCTTCGCAAAGTAGAGAATTTCAACAATCATAATCTCTTTCTCAAGCGGCTCAATGAATTACCCAAGGCTTATATTTTGGCTCGCACCCGCCATCGCGATTTGCTCTTAGCCGCTGGTTTGAAGGAAGTGAGAAGTCAGGGGAGTTTCAGTCTCTTTATTTGGGGGCAGAACTGAAAAGAAGCTCCCAATAGGTATAGTCGCAACCTAATATGGTTCCTGAGGTCCACAAGAAAATTCTGGAAGAACTGAAGCGCTTCCAGATCGATATTGCCTTAGTAAAGAAGGTCGAGAAGGACCTTCCCCGCGAATTCTTTTTTGTACCGGTGACAAGCGAGCAAGCTACCGGTGTTTGGCATGCCATCAGGGCTGTGCATAAAGAAACCGGCTTCTGGCCTATCTTGGTGCAGAATGACGGAGTCATGGACGAGCTTTTCTCGACTCTAGAGCGTCATGACGAAGATTTTGAAGGATATTTCGAAGAAACAGTCAGCGAAGGTTTGGCCATCGACTTTAAGTCTTGGTTGAAGTTGCAGGAGCCTGAGCCTCAAGACAATGACGAACTAATGGGGGAATGGCCTGAAGAGGCGGAACCGGCTCATGTCTTGGTACAACTGCTTGACCTGCGTGTTGACGAGGAAGGCCGTTTCGCCATGCAGCAGCTATCGGAAGTTTTGCTTGTCCTCTGCCCTCTGCAAGAGCCCTGGCAATTGCCTGCCTTGCTTAAGCTCGGCGGCTGGAATGCTTGTCCGGATGCGCCTCATCATGTGGCAGGCTTCAAGTACTGGTATGAAAGATATGCTGCCGAGCCGGCTTTCTTCTCTTATGACACTTTCGAATTTATAGTCAATAACCCGCCCATCGATAATGACAGTGCCTTAGAACTGGCTATTGATCAGTATTATTATTGTTATGATTTGGTGGCGCAGGGCTGCGGCTCGATTTTGGAGCTGGCTGGTAACCTGGTAGACTCAACGGTTTGGTACTTTTGGTGGGACTAAAATATGGATCATAGATTTGAAGCGGCTTTTAAAAGTTCCGCCAGTTGGTTTTTCTGGATGGCCGGATGCACGGTGGTCAATCTCTTTATGGTCTTTACCAAGTCTAATTTCGGCTTGGCTTTAGGTATGTCTGATTCGTTGATGATGGCTTTCGTCAACCTTTTGAAGCCACCCTCCACAGAGACTGGCGCCTTAATTGCCTTTGGCGGCGTCATCGCCAGTAATGTTTTGTACATCGCCCTCATGGCTGTCTTTGGCATATTCGCCGGTAAGGGCAAGGTCTGGGCGTATTCTTTAGGTTTAAGCCTTGCTCTAGTAGATGGAATCTTTTGCCTCTTGGGCAATGAGTGGATTGGTACTGCCGTGCACGGTATGGCTGTCTGGTTCATTTTTCAAGGACTGAGGTTGGCTATAGCAGTTCGCAACGCTAGTCCAGAAGAATTGCTTTTTACGGCTAGCGCTGCCGCCTCTCCTTCCTATGGAGGACCGGTGGGTGCAACCGGTTCTGGTGTGTCTCACTCTCATTCTCAAGAAGCAGATTCTAAGCAGAGCGCTGATGCAGGCGACCGACAGACAGATAATAAGAACAAAGAACAGTCTAAAGAATCCGGTCCGTCCAATCCTATTTCGTAGTGGCTCCTATCTAATCAAAGCTCCCAGTCGCTCACTTTTTTGCTGCCTTCGCTTTGGGGCGGTGTGCTGATACTACTGGCGGTATTATCTGCTTCGTCGCCTTTGACCACCCTGAAGCCTCCGGGTCCATCAGCACCGCGCTTTAGTTCAATATTGAAGGTCACTTCCTTTTGGGTTGTACCTGAGGGAAACCCTGGAATGTCATAGTATTTGACGCTGTTTGCCGCCTTTAGGGCCGCTTCCCTAAACCGTGTTTCCACTTTGACGTTTCTGGCTACGTCGGGGGCGGCTCTAAAATCCACCACTTGGGCTTGCAGTTCATGAACCTGATTGACTTTGACTTGTACTATTGCCGTTCCGATGCCGACATCGGCATATTGCCATCTGCTATAGATGGCTTTGGCTACGTCTTTGTACCACTGTCCCCAGTTGGGACTGACTGCCACTGATGCTTTTTCCAAAGCGGGCAGCATGAGTGTGGTGGCGGTTTCTTCTTCGGGCACTCTTTGCATATTAACAAAGACCGGGTTGGTATCAACAGGCAGCCTAAAATTGCCGCCTTTAGCCGTGGCGCCAAGTGCAGTCATATTAGTTGTCCACTTGCCGCCCAGGCTATCATTAACCGTATGCGGTACCGTCACCGTCACTTCATAGCCTGGTGCCCAGGTAACTATGCCTTCTCTACTGGAATATGCTTTACTGGTTGGACTGGCCTTGCCTTGATTTTGTTCGACCACGGTTGTGGGCGTGCTGTTCTTGCTGTCAAAACCTCTTATTTGTTCAGGCGTATATGTGTTGTAATCGGCTTTATAGCCTGGTTCGATAATGTGATGACCAGGGCAAAGAAAAGGCAGGTTACCGTGAATGCAGTGATAGGCAGTCATCAAATTGCTTGGTCTGGTTACTGTCTTTACTTCAAAACCAGGAACATAAGTGGTCACCCCGCTAACCGATGAGACTGCTAAAGTCGGGCTTGGTTTGGGCGAACTGATCTGGTTTCCGCCATAATCGGTGATGCCGCCTGGGCGAGCCGGGCTGTAACTTGCCTGCCCCGGCACATTTACAGTCTGGGTGCTTGCTTCTTGGTGGGATGTCACTATCGGGGCAATCACCCCTGAGCCATAAGTGCGAATTGGTCCATAACTGGTTGAAGGCACCTGAATATTCAAAAATGATTGATTGGTGCCAGACTGTAAAACTGGTCCACCATTTAGATATTTGTTGCCTGAAATCTGAATCACCGAGGTGGAAGACTGCAGGTAATTGTGGTCTAGAGAGCCTTGTAGAGGCGGCTTTAGTGAAATATCTTTCTTGCTTTCGCCGGTCAGAACAGTCAGTGATGGTTTAATCTCGTTGTCGCTCTTAATGCCTCCCTGCAAGGGCTGCGCCTGCGCCGACGCCCAGTCGGCTGCCGTGTACGAGATTACAAAGAATACTAATGTTGGAACTATCTTCATCGCTGTTTATTCGCTAAGCATCTTTGACTAACTTAGCATTCCACAAAAGCATCTAATTAGAAACGGTAGTCTGAAACATGCACGACTGCTTGCTTTCGGGCTAAACTGGCAGTCCGGCTTCCTAATATTTTGTTTGCTATTTCAGTCACCCATGAGAGTACCGAACATATCGGCCGCCTCTCTATATTTTTTGTGTTCTTCTTTGACCTCAGAAGACTTAGCCTTGGTATAACCGCTCGGATAGCAAAATTGATTTCTGGCTATTTCGACTTGACTGACTTTCTTGGTTTCGAACATTGTTCGTTGTCTGCCAGATTTGAAGCGGTCTATCTGTTTGAGTATGACGCCGTTCAAAGTGGGCAGGTCGAAACGCCAGCGCAAGAAGTCTAGTTGTTTCTTTTGCAATTTATAGCCGCTAGTTTCCCAAATTGATTGCGAAGTCATCTGATCGCCTCTATCAGAGCCGTCTCTGTAGATAAATTCAGCCTGGCTGACATAGCTGTCGGTGGGCAAGACTTTCCTTTCTACCTTGCGCACGGGCAGACCCAAATAGTTCGTATTTGTGCTGGTTAAATTGTCTGTTAATGCTGCTTTTCTGCCTGCTATGTTTAGCTTCCAGTATTCATAAGGAACAGCATTGCCTAGGTTATTGCGAGCATTATAGGTGACAACCTGCCAATCAGGCGCGAAGCAGTAATAGCCAACGTGTTGTTCGGTCAACTCCAGTTTGATTCCATTGTCGTTAAAATAGATGAGACAGGGACCGTGGCTTAGTACATTAGCTTCTATTTTGGTAACTGAAACAGTATTTTTGCTTGAACCTTCAGCGGTTAAGTCGGTGCTTGCTGCCGCGAAGACGAGAAGCGATAAACAGACCAGAGTCTTTCCGAGCTCTACTTTCCCAAAATTGAAACCGGGCATAAGAGCGCCCTCTTTTGATATTTAGATATAACCGAGACTCCGATTCTGTCATAATTTTTTCTATCTTCTATCTTAGCTTATTTTGGGGTATCCGGATAGGGCGCAGACCACTAAAGAGCTTGGGCGGCAGCATAGGCCGAAGCCCAGGCCCATTGAAAGTTATAGCCTCCCAACCAACCGGTAACATCGACCACTTCGCCGATAAAGAAAAGCCCACTCACTGCTTTTGCTTCCATCGTGGTCGATGATAAGCAAGCCGTTTCGACACCGCCTCTGGTGACTTCCGCCTTCTTGTATCCTACTGTCGAGCCCGGCATAACTTGCCAGCTTTTTAGGTTATCGATGAGCAGTTTTGTTTTCTTGCCGTCTAGATTGGCAATTGTGCCTTTGATCGCTAGATGTCTGGCAAAATATTCGGCAAAGCGCTTAGGCAATATCTCTGAAAGTATGTTTTTTACTTCCTGTTTGCCGTGTTTTTGTTTGGCTTGAACCAAGAAGTCTTCTACTGAAAGGTCGGGCAAAAGATCAATTGAGAGCGGGCTGCCTTTTTTGAAGTAGAGCGAGGCCTGCAGGCTTGCCGGTCCTGATAGACCTTTGTGAGTAAAAAGAATGTTTTCTCTAAAGGAAGCCTTATTGCACGAAACCAGAGCATCAAGGGAGATGCCGGCTAAATTAGTAAATTCGCTTAAGTCTGAATCTCGCCAATCAAAGCCGTCCAGCGCCGGGGCTAATTCGGTTATTTTCAGACCGAACTGTCGGGCTAAGTCATAACCAAAGCCGGTGGCTCCAATTTGAGGAATGGAAAGACCGCCTGTGGCGACCACCAGGCAGGGCGCCTCGTGAAGCTCACCGCGGTCATCGCTGACTAGAAAACGATCTGGCTTTTCCACCTTGGTTATGCGTCTATTGAGCTTGAACTCGACCTTTACTTCTCTGGCTTCTTTGAGCAGCATATCTACTATTTGACTGGCAGAGTCGCGGCAGAAAAGTTGCCCTAACTTCTTTTCGTAGTAGGCGATGCGATGCTTCTCGACAAGCTTGATAAAGTCTTGCGGGCTATATCTAGAGAGCGCCGACTTGGCAAAGTGCTTATTGCCTGAAACATAACATTCGGGGCGGGCTCCTAGATTGGTGAAGTTACAGCGCCCGCCCCCAGAAATTAGTATCTTTCGTCCTATTTCTTGATTGTGGTCTAGGACCAGCACCCGCCGCCCCCGCTTGCCGGCTTCGGCGGCGCACATCAAACCTGCGCCGCCGGCGCCGATGATAATCACGTCATATTTGTTGGTGTTCAATCAGTTTGCATCCAGTATTTGACTAATGCCAATATTTGACTAATGATATTATTTCGCAGGCGGATGGGATAGATATGACAGTATTAACAGGCGAAGTCGTAACCAAAGCGCAGTCTAGTTTGAAAGCCTTTGCCATCTATTTAGAAAGCGGCAAGGCTATTTTGTTTACGGCTGAAATTGTGGGCGGCGCCGTGAAAGTGGCCATGGCGGTGAAGCCGGCCCCAGATGTGCCCGAGCAAAGCGAGGCAGTCTGTTCGGTAGATTGGAGCTGGATTTATGGTCGCCAGGTCAAAGGGGTTGCCGCCAGCCCTCGCGGTGATTACTTCAAGCTTGATCTGGGTTCGGGGCTGGTGATCACAATCAGTTGTGGCATGTGGCAGGGCGACGGTTTTCTTTCTTTTATGCCATACAAGCCAGTCTGAAGCCGCCAAAAGCTTTAGTCGGGCAACAAATTGCTCTTACCTGTGGCAGTGAGAAATTCAATAAAAAGAGCCTTCAGGTCTTTGCCATCTTTTTCGGCTACTGGTTTGAAGGGTTTTGAACGCTTGATCACGGCATTGTTGCAGGTTTCAAAACTAGGCAAGCCGGCTTGGTCGAAAGATTTGTTGGAGGACGTAAGTTCGATTGTGCCCTCTTCCAGGGGGCGATAACTGGTAATGCTTTCTTGTTGAAAGCTACCCGAGATGCGATCGTCGTTATAGTGCGAGACCCTGACCACGTTCATCAGGCAGCGAAATCTTACTTCGCTGTCGGTCAGCACTTGAAAGTCTTTGAGTGAGACTTTGTGGTATTCGATATAGTCTGAACTGCGGGTTTCGCTGGTATAGGGGACTCCTACATAATGCCAGATTCCGCCCTGGCGGTCTTGTTGGTGCCCATAAGTAAAGTCGGTTCTGGATTTGAAGGTGAGCGGCGACTGATAAATTTTCCCGGTTTTGAAGTCTTTTCTGTAGACTGCTGTTTCATTTTTCACCAGCCAGGTGCCGGCTAAAAAGGCTGGCACGCGAATCCAATTGTTGCCTGACGAGGTCTTTAGTGTTTCTGAGTTAAACTCGGCGCCGGCTCTAAGCTCGGGGGCCACCGCCGGCATGCGCTCGACATGTTCCACCCCGCCTTCAATTGTATAAGCAAAAGCCTGCCCCAGTGAAAAGGGCAAAAGAACAAGGCAGGCAACTATAGAAAGGCTTTTAATCAAGAGGCTTTTCTTCTTCTTCTCTTGGTCTTTGCCTTTGTCTCAGCCTTATTTTCAGAGGCTTTATTTTCCAATTCGGCAGAGCGAGCTTCTGCTTCGGCCTGGGCTTTAGCCTTGAGCCGACGTTTGAGCTGAGCCACTGAAAATGGATAAGGACACCAGCCCTGTCCGTTCATCGGGCATGAGGCCAGGGTATCGTCAGCTTTTTTCTTTCTTGTCTTTGTGGTTTTGCCTGATTTAGGTATACTCACCCTTTGACTCCCCAAGACTTAACTCTAAAACTGGTATACCACAAAATGAGCGATCCAGAAAACTCTGAAAATTTGATTGAGCATCAAGATGGTCGAGTGGAACTATCTGAAGCCAGTCAGGAAGCCCTCAAGGAAAGCCCTCTTTATAATCACGACCTCGCCCCAGTTAGGGTTTCGGAGCGCAACTGGACTACCTATAACTATGTTGCTCTCTGGTTTTCCATGTCGGCTTGCATTCCTACATATATGATGTCTTCCGGTCTGATTGCTTCAGGTATGAATGCCTGGCAGGCCATTTTTACTATTTTGCTGGGCAATGTCATTGTTCTCTTGCCCATTTTGCTCAATTCCCATCCCGGCACCAAATATGGTATCCCTTTTCCGGTTTTTGCCCGAGCAGCCTATGGCACCTATGGCTCTAATTTACCGGCTTTAATGCGCGCTGTGGTAGCCTGTGGTTGGTTCGGCATTCAAGCTTGGATCGGTGGTCAAGCCTTGTGCACCATGTTTGGTGCTTTTCTGCCCGGTTTTGCTTTGCTCTTTGGCAATTTTGCCGGTCATGGCGGCGGCGAATGGCTTTCTTTTGGTCTCTTTTGGCTGATCAATATAGCAATTGTTTATAAGGGCATGGATTTGCTCAAAAAAGTAGAGAGTTTTGCCGCCCCCTTTGTTTTGCTTATGACCCTTGCCCTGCTTATTTGGGCTGTTAACCATGCCCATGGTTTAGGCGATTTACTGCAGCAAAAAAGCAAATTCAATAGCCCTTCCGAATTCTTCAAGGTCTTTATTCCATCGCTTACTGCCATGATTGGCTTCTGGGCTACTTTATCGCTCAATATGCCCGACTTTACCCGCTTTGGGCATTCGCAAAAAGAACAGACAATTGGTCAGGTCGTGGCCCTACCCACGGCAATGGCTTTGTTTTCAGCCATGGGGGTGATGATCACCTCGGCGGCCATAGTAATTTATCCCGATGCCCAGCTGACCGAACTCTGGGACCCAGTGAAACTAATCGGGCGCTTCAAAGAGCCTGTTGTTGTTGTCATTTCGATGTTCACAGTTGCTCTTGCTACACTTTCAGTCAATGTGGCGGCTAATGTTGTTTCGCCTGCAAATGACTTCGCCAATGCCTTCCCCCGCTATATATCTTTCAAGACCGGCGGCTTAATCACCGGTTTGGTGGGCATTCTCATGCAACCCTGGCGCCTTATCGCCGATCCGTCCGGTTATATCTTCCTCTGGCTTCAGGGCTATTCAGGCGGTTTGGGGGCGATTGCCGGCGTCCTGATTGCCGATTACTGGCTAGTGCGCAAGACCAAGCTCGATCTTGCCTCTCTTTACAGCGTCGGCAAAGCCACCTGGAACTGGCAAAGCTTGGCAGCTACCGCCTTGGGCTGTTTGCTTGCCTGGGTCGGTGCTTTTGTGCCGGCACTGAAGGGCTTGTATGACTATGGCTGGTTTGTCGGTTTTGGCGTAGCCGCCGTGGTTTATGTTTTGCTTGTGCCCAGGCAAGCCGCTGCAGCAAGCAAATAATTGGTTTGTCAAAACAGTCTTTGAAGTGTGTTTAGCGACATCTTTACCTTTGTGCCTTCCACTAAATTGAAAGTGTTGGTTCAAACGAGGTTCAAAAGATGTTGCGTCAGGTAGTCGATGGAAAAGATCCTTTCAGCTTTGCCATATTGGCCGGGCTGACCCGCATAGTGCTCGATAACTATCTAAATATTCAGATCAAAGGAATCGAGAACTTACCTAAGTCTGGTCCATTTATTTGTGTGGCGAATCATTCTTCGCGCTTTGACGGCCCGACCATTGGGCGAATCATCAATCGCCCCGCTTGCTTTATGGTTCATCCCAATGAACTAAAGGGCTTGCAAGGCTTTTTGCTTACTAAAGTCGGGGCTTTTCCCTCTTCCCCACGTTATGATTTTGTTGCTCATGTACTTTCTCGCTTTGAAAAGGGCGAACCCTTTGTCATCTTTCCTGAGGGTACGGTTCACTATGACGGTCTCACTCATCCATTTAAAAAGGGAGTGGCTAAGGTGGCTTTCGCCGCACTTGAGGCTGGTTTAGATCTGCCGATTATTCCCATCGCCGCAGGCTATGATTGGCAAGGTAAGAGAAAAGCTCTTTATAATATCGGCACGCCGATAGCCGTTAGTTCATATAAAGATGCCTATGCTCGCGATGGGCAAGAGGCAACTGAGACTTTACTCAAGCATTTGCATAATGATGTCCTAGACCTGCGCAGACAACTTGGCTTTGAACTTGGTATCGAAAAAGCTGACTCCAGAATTATGTTGAAAGCTTCTTAGTCGAATTTGCGCTAGAGACTTCTGATTTTAGTGCTAGTCTTTATAAACTATCACTACATTGCTCGATAAGCCGCATGGTTTGCCATCTTTGAAAGGCAGTAGGCGCAATTGATACCAGCCTTTTTCAGGAAAATCGCTGTCTTTGATAATATAGCGCCCTTTCTTGCCCGGCAATCGCACTTTCATAAGGGCTTTCTTGAGTGGTTTATCGTCGCGCGAAAGCCGAGTGTAATGATTGAAGGCGACATACTTTCTACCAACTTCGAGCACCAGTTCGTCGCAGTCTATAGTCAGGGCTGTGGCATCAAAGTCTAAGCTGCCCTCCTTTTGGCTGTACTCTTTTGTAAAGTAGATACGATTGAGATGGGCATTATCTGCATCAGCCGCCAAAAGCCTTGGCGATATCGCAGAAAGTGTCTGCAATGTAATTGTCGGTGTCGCCTTGGTTTCATAGATTTCTTTAGGCATGGTCAGCCTCAAAAGACTGAGCCTTTCTGAAGCTAGCCAGTTGCGATAATCACTGATAGGCATATAGACAAGATCATTTTTTTCTTCAGGCTTTAGGGGCAGAAAGGCGGCACTATAGTCGTGGTCAGGGTCGTTTGGCCAGGCAAAATAAAGAGAGGTTTTCTGCTTTACTTTCAGCTCGGGCAGGCTTAGCGCCAAGGCGCTATTTAAGTCGCATTGCCCCTTGAGGTCATAAAAGAGCGAAGTGAAACTGTTATCTTCATCTTTGCTTGCTTGATAGACGCCTTGAATATTCTTGCTTTCTTTATGTTCTTGGCTTTCTTGATCTTGGACGGGTTTTTCATAAGGGACAAATTTCTCAGCCTTACGGTCATAGCGATAAACTCTATACTTTTCTCTTTGCTGCAGGGCATTTTGCAATGAATTGCAATCGACAAAGCCGTCAAAAAGCGGCTGAAAATCGAGGGCGATTACTTGTTTTGATAAATCGCTGGCGGTCAAAGGAGGTTTGAGCATGCCGTTCAAGATGCCTTGATAAGCAAAACAATGGGCTCCTTTAATATTTTGAGGCAGGTCGAAAACCACTACTTTCGAGCCTTTAGCTGCTTCTATCAGTACAAGCAATTGATGCTGCAGTTTTTCTATGCTACGACCGGCTTCAAGCCAGGCTTGGTTATTTACTCTGGCGGCCCAGGTCATGGTGAGAAATAGACTGAGCAAGGCCGCTCTATATATGGTGGCAGAGAATCGACTTTGTTTTATTTCCAGCATCAAGGCAAGAAAAATCATAAAGGGTGCCGCACTCAAATAAACTATACGGCTGCCAGACATATAGGCGTTAACACCCAGTATTTGCAGGCTGGGCAGCAAGCTGAATACCGTCCAGAAGAGCAGAAAGAGCAAAGTTGCTTGTTTCTCTTCTAGGCGCCTAATATTGATTAGAACGCAGAGACCCAGGGCAAACCAGGTGACGCGGCTGACTAATCTGAGCACGTGAGTCTTGTCGAAATAAGCTAGATTGAATGGATGAAAAATCTGGAAGAGGGCTTCGCTTTCGAACCAGCGTGTGCCCAGAGACGAGCTTAGTAATTCGCCCAGAGAGCCGCTGTAGCCGCCGTAGAGCGAGCCGATTGAAAAGCTGCGCCAAATTAGATAGAAAGCGGCAAGCAACATGTTGATTATATGGAACTTGGCATTCTTGCGGGCTGTGCCTAGGCTAAGCGAAAAGACAAGCAAGACAAAAGGTAGTGAGATGGCTGCTTCTTTGCAAAGCAAGCTTAGTATAAGTGCCAGCCTAGAGACAATTCTAAAGGCGCCTGAGTATCTCTCTTTCTGCTCTGACTGAGTTTCGGCTTTGAGAAAGGCTAATATAGAGGCGAGATAGAAAAAGGTGACTAGCAGGTCGCTGCGAGACAATATCCAAGCCACTGTTTCGCAATGATTTGCTGCCACGGCAAAGAGTGATGCTGCAATTAAGGCACTTGTTTTATTCGTTTTTGTCAGAAGGCAAGCTATGAAGTAGACCAGGATAGAATTGCTGAAATGTAGTAGTACAGCTGTTATATGAAAGACAAGGGGGCTGCCTTTGCCAATGAAATAGTCAAAGGCTAAACTGACTTCTACTAGGGGGCGAAAGAAATTGAAAAAGGAGCGGTCTTCCAGCCAGGTGTATTTGAAATTGTCTAAAAGCAGCCAAGGCTCGCCATGGCAGACGCGGTAGAGATAGTTTAGATGAAGAAAGTCATCGCTCAAGAAATAAGGGGCGATTGTCGGCGCCCAAACAAGATAGCTAAGCAGCGCCAGCCAAATTAGGTGCAGCCAAACTAGGCTTAGGATGGTTCTTGCTTTACTTATCGGCGCTGAAACCTTGGGTACCATGCTTGTAATTCAGTACCGCAGCCATTTTTGACATATCAGACAAGATGCGTCTCTCTTTCACGCCGCTTGTTTTTTGTGATAGGTCTGCCACCATCGAGCAATTCTTCATGGCACTTTCTACGCTAAACTCTGAAATAGCCAGATGACCGTCCTCAAGCACTTTGGAATAGCGCCTGGCAATGCCGTCCTTTGGGCGCAGCTCTTTATTGCCTATTTTGTTTTCGGAGGCGACAAGCTCATAGCCCGATGCTATGGTTACCGTCGGATCTGCCGGACCGCCGAAGGGTCCTTTATTGAGCTGGGCTTTGATAGCCATGCCGTCACCGTCGAAATTCATTATGCGCAGAACGCCGTCTTTATAGCTGATCATTGCATCTGAATTAGCACTGAATGCCAGGGTGCCGAAGGGTGTGATGACAAAGGCTATCTTTGATGGGCTCTTTACTGAAACTAAGATTTCGCCCGACTTGAGATCGACTGTATAGTTGTTGATCTTGGTGAAGACCGAACCTTCTGTAGATAAAACTGTGATCCAGTCTTCGTTTTGTTGCACTTTGTCATTTGGCGGAAACTGGCTGTCGGGTATGAGTTGCACGCCCAGTAGGGCCATGGCATGAGGATCGATTTGATTGATTTGAAGATTGCCTAAACCGGTGGGGGCGACCAGTTGAGAATTGGTGACATCTGTAGGCACCACCACCGGCGGTCTATCAACCGGCGGTTGGAAAATAACTGGAGGGAAGACCACCGGTGGTGTCACCGGTTGGGGGTCGGGCTGACCATAAGGTCCGCCTAGAACAGTGAAGCGCGGATCGGCGAAAGCCAGAGCAATAAAAGCCAAACCGATAGTGCCCAGCAGGATGCCAGGAATTTGTTTCTTTCTCTTGATTGTCACAGAGCGGTCAAGATTGTTTTGGTTCTCTGGCTTCATTTATACGGTCTTATCCTGTATATGGCTTTATTCTGCTGAATTATAGCCTAAAAATTGTATCGATTTTAGGGTAATGTCAAGCGCGCTTCTGTCTGTACCGACAGTTACACTGAAGCAATTAGCAGGGACTAAGCAGGATTTTAGTTAAATGCAAGATTTTGAAAAGTTGGGTGTGTTTTATCTTGGTCATAAAGTCGATAGCGACGAATTGGTGCTGCTCGATAGTGCCGATATGGTCACCCATTCGCTTGTCATCGGTATGACCGGCAGCGGCAAGACCGGACTTTGCCTTAGTGTCTTGGAAGAAGCCGCAATTGACGGTATACCGGTCATTGCCATAGATCCCAAAGGCGATATCGGCAACCTATTGCTTTCGTTCAAAGAATTGAACGGTGCCTCTTTCGAGCCCTGGGTCGACGCCGAAGAGGCTAGGCGGCAGGGACTTTCAGTTGGACAGTTCGCTGCAGCCGAAGCCGAGAAATGGAGAACTGCCCTTTTGGAAAGTGGGCAAGATGAAAAGCGCATTGCCAGAATGCATGATAACGCCAGTTTTGATATTTATACTCCCGGCGGCAGTGCTGGTCGCGCCATATCGCTTCTGCATTTTCTCAAAGCTCCCAGCGCAGATGAAATCGATGATACCGAAATATTTGTTGAGCGGCTGGCCGGTGCGGCTCAATCGGTTTTGAGCTTGATTGGTCTTAAGGCTCTCGAAAATAGTCGAGAGCATGTTTTGCTGGCCAATATTTTTTCGGTTCTCTGGAAAAGTGGCAAAGAAATTGATTTGACCGCCTTAATTGGTCTCATTCAGAATCCACCCTTCGCTAGGGTGGGAGCCATAGATTTAGAATCTTTCTTTCCTGAAAAAGAGCGCTTTGAACTGTCCTACAAACTGAATAATCTTATCGCCTCGCCATCATTTGCCGCCTGGCTTGAGGGCGAGCCTTTAGATATTGACAGTATGCTCTATACCCAAGAGGGCAAGCCGCGCATCTCAATTTTTTCGATAGCTCATTTAAGCGATGAAGAGCGCATGTTCTTTGTTACACTTTTGACCAACCAGATGGTGAGCTGGATGCGCCGTCAATCAGGTACACGCAGTCTGCGTGCCATTTTTTACATGGACGAGATTTTCGGCTATTTCCCACCGGTGGCCAATCCCCCTTGTAAGAAGCCTCTTTTGACCATGCTTAAACAGGGACGAGCCTTTGGTCTATCAGTCATGCTAGCCACTCAAAATCCTGTCGATTTAGACTATAAGGGCTTAGCCAATGCCGGAATTTGGTTTATAGGGCGCCTGCAAACCGAGCAAGATAAAGAACGCATCCTCGATGGACTGGCTGCCCAGTGTGGTAGCGCTGGTGGTGCGCAAGGCTTTGACCGCAATTCCGTGAAACAATTGCTCTCTAAGCTCGGCAAAAGAGTTTTCTTGATGAGTAATATACATGAAGACGGGGCGGTGCTTTTTCGCACTAGACCGACACTTTCTTACTTGCGTGGACCTCTGTCGCGGCAAGATATAAGAAGGCTTTATCAAAATAAAAATAAAGGGGCAAACAAAAGTGAAGTAGTTGAGACTGCTGTGTTAGGCAACGAGCGAGTTCCGAGCAGTCCAGCTATAGCTGTTATTGCCGACTCAGATAAAGTCATGCCTTTGCTTGCACCTGGGCTAGAGCAATACTTTATTCCGGCTTGTGTGGCCGAGTTTACGCCGGCACGCGGCGAGTGGTGCCCTTTTTTGCTTACCATAGCCGAACTGCGCTTTACCGATAGCAAGCTCAATCTCGATGTTTTGCGCACTAAAGCCTCTTTGACCCCTGTTGCCGATGGCGCACCGTTGCCGGTAGATTTCAGTAAGTCTAGAGATATCAAAATTACTTATGACCAGCTTTTGTCATCGCCGGACCAGGCCTCTTTGCGTTTTCTGCCGGTGCCGAAAGCACTAAGTGCAGCCAGTGCTATGAAAGCATTTGGTCGCGACTTTGAAGAGCATATCTATGCCAATACCAGACTCAAGCTATTCAAAGATCAGGTAAGCGGTTTGGTTTCTAACTTAAACGAAAGTGAGCGTGACTTTAGAGTGAGGCTTGCCCAGGTCTTAAATGAAAAACGAGACGAAAAGCTTGAAACCATGCGTATGAAGTATGCTCCTAAAATAGAGAGACTAGAAGAGAAACTGCGCCTGGCTAGGCAGAAAGCCGAGGCCCATCAAGCTGATGTCAAACGTCTGGAGATGGAGTCGGCTTTGTCGATAGGCGCCACTGTCCTTGGTGCCTTTGTCGGACGCAAGATGAATGCTCTTTCGAAGGCAAACAGCGCCGCCCGCGATCTCAATAAAGTAAGCCGCAAGCGCGATGCCGCTCAGCAAGCCGAGGAAAATCTTGATGAATTGCTGGAGAAACTGAGTCGCCTCAATGAAGAATTTGAAAAAGAGGCACAGACAGTGGACTTTAAACCTCAGATAGTAGAAATCAGTATCGCCCCCAAAAAAGCGTCTATAGCAGTGAAGTTGGCTGCTCTGGCCTGGGTGCGCGGCTAATTTAGGCTGATTTACGCTAATTTAGTCTGATTAAATCAACTGGCTAATTGCGAAAAGCCTGGGCATGCAAGGTCGGCATATTGCCTGGACCCCAGTGCAGTTTCTCCAGTACTCTGGTTAAGCCTTCGCCGCTCCAAGACCAGTGCTGTAAAACTATTAGGGCTTGTTCGGCGGTGAGAAAACCTTCTTTCATCATGAGGTGACATCTCTTTGCCGCATCCAAAGAGGCTTTGTTCAAAATTCCGGTCTTGATTAGTCTTTCTTCTATGGCTTCGCTGGTGCTTTGGGCGGGCAAATGTCCCAGCCTTCTCAGGTCAAAGGCTGTCACTAAACCAGATAGACGCAATAAATGGTAGAGGCTGATCTCGCCATTATAGGGTGCCGGTTCTTTGCTGACTTCCTTCAAACTATCAGAGAGACTCATTTCTTTGGTGGCGATAAGTCTTAGCGCCAATGCCGCCGAAAGCGGATTCAATTCGAAACGGGCGATCATAGCTTGCAAGCGCACAGCGCCGGCTATGATCGGTGCATTGAAGAGACCAGGCAGATACTCACCGATGGTCTTGAATCCGCGGCTCTCGGCTTCTCTTTCTAGACGAAACAGATCTTCTCTTGTGATTAACCGAGCTAAGAGCAAAAGTTCTTCGAGCTTGATAAAGGGCTGCTTGGGCTCGACTGCTTTTTCGCAAGCTTTCTCAAATTCGAGCATGCTGGCCACTGAAGCCAGAGCCTGGATGGCTTCCTCTTTTTTCACTCTTCCCGAGCGAATTACATCTTGCGCCTTAAAGCTTGCGCTGAGCAGCTTGTTTGAGACCATACCCTGCAAAACCAAGATGCGACAAAGGGGCAAGCCGATATGCTTGCTCAGACCGAGGGCGTCATCGACTGTCTTTCTAGTTAGTATTTTGGCCTCTACTAAAATTTCGCCTAAATTGCCTTCGTCTTTATGCGGGTTGCCGCTCCAGCCGAGTTCGGAAAGCACTTCTTCCACACGTACTCTTTCTGTGCCGAGGTAGGTCATACATTTAATTGCCAACTCTAGACTGAGCAGATTTTGTCTGACCAGATTTTGCAAGGTCAGTGCACCCTCCAAAACCCTGGTTTTGGTTATGCCGAGCATGATCATCACCCGCCCGATGGGCAGGCTGTTTTTGTGTGCTACATAAAGTGCATGGCAGAGCTGGTCGATACTAATCAGACCCGAGCGAAAGAAGAGTTCGCCCGTTAAAGCTTGCCCATCGTTCAGTTTGTATATGCCGCCTGCTTCGGTCCCCATTTCAACACATCACCCCACAGTACCTCATGTTACATAGATACCTGACATCTGCCCCGGGTAGGTCTGGGGAGGGCTATATTTTTATTAGGGTTTCCCTAGAGGCTTTTGAATGCTCTTGTGATCGAAAGTGAAACAGACTCTCTGCTTTGGCAATCGAGGGGCGGATTTAAGGGGTAGGACATAATGCCTCTGCCGACATAACGCTTTGGCATATCTTCTTGCCGGGGAATGACGTGCATATGGAAATGGGGCACAGCTTCTGCCAGGCTGAAAGTGTAGACCCTCATTGGTTTAGTTGCCTGGCGCACAGCCTTTGTGGTTTTGGCGAGCACTTCGCCGAATTCGGCTGTTTCTTCCGGCTTGGCCATAGATAAGTCCAAAAAATGTCGCTTTGCCTCAATTATCAAGTAGCCGGCAATCTTGGTTTCGTCTGAATGTCTTACTCTGAAATGCTCGGTCTCGAACAAGTAATAGCTGCTTTTGCCAATTTCTTCTTTGGCTTTGCGGCAAATCTGACACGACTCTTCCATAAAATCCCCGCTCTTTTAAGACCCATTCAGTTTTGCAGCAATTATATAATTAGACCTGCCAGCAGGCAGCTTGCGGTGCGCACAGAACAAAAAAAACAGAAAAGCAGGTCTAAAGCGGTGTATCAAGACTTTTTGCAGACTCGAAATTTGATTTTTTCAAGAATATTGATTTCTCGAAGAGTTCTTATTTATGCATCTTGGTTGGCTTTGGTTTGTCTTGCCTGTCTGGGCAATTGTCAAAAGTCTGATGCCTTCCAAATAGTTTCGCTTGAAAGCGAAATTGAAGCCGACCAGCTCTCAAATTGTCTTGTTCATGAAACGTTCTCAGTTAAACAAGGTGCCTCTGACCGCTATTTTGAGCGAATTATTTCTTGTTCGGGCCTGCGCAGTTCAGGCTTTCGTATTGTTTCGGTGAAAGTAGAGAAACGTCCTGCTTATTTTCAGCTCAAGCAAGAGGGCGGTCAGGTGATTTTGAGAGTAGCCTTTCCTTCTTCTGGTGGCGATACTCATAGGTCGGTCTCTAATTTGCCTGTCACTTTCGATATTGAGTATGTGTTGCGTCACGCCCTCTTAAACAGTCCTCAATCTAGTCAGTTTGTCTATAGGCTGCAGCCCTCCAAGGAGTGCACTTCTTTCAATAATGTCGCCGTAAGTTTGCATTTGCCCAAAGCACTCAGTCAAGGTTTGAGCTTTCACCAAACAGAGGCTTTTGCTCTAAGCAAGAACCAGCCCGCCGAGCCAACCGACAGTCTGGTAGATAAGCCTATAGAAAAGCAGAAAGATTCAGAGTATCTGCAAAATCGACGCTTGAACGATAGCGAATTGGGCGGTGCTCGCTTTGATAGGGCACCAGGCAAGTTGGTCTATAGCTTTTCGTCACTGCCGCACTCAAGCTCTGCCACCTCTTTAGATGAGGTGCAGGTGCTCTATATTCTGCCTCCCGGTTTCATCAAAGATCCTGGCATCTTGTTTCGGCTTGGCTACTTTGTCCTTGACTGGTATCCGCTTTTCTTGTTGCCCCTCTCCACTCTCTTTGCCTTGCTTTCATTTAAAAAGTTTGGTCGAAAATTTGGTGCCGACCAAAAGTCTGAGCCTGCCACCATTGATGGTGATAGTCCTCTTTTGCAGTCTTATTCTTTGACAGGCACTGTCACCAAAGAGATGGTGCTTGATGAACTGCTCTACCATTTAAGGTTAAGGAAGGGCATTTCAGCGCCGGGCAGTGGCAAGGCACTTCATGACAGTTTGCTTGAAAAGATAGGGCGAAGTGCACAAGGGACAGATTTAACTAGGACCGCCCTATCTAGTATGAATGATGACGAACTGATCAAACTAGTTGACCCGGCAATAGATCAAGAAGTGCTGGACCTTGCCGAACGCCACGCTCTTGATGCTGGACTATATATAAGCAGGCCGGGCAGCTTTATCGGGGCTGCCTATTTGGTCGGCGGTGTGTTACTTGTTTCCGGTCTTCTGCTTACTTCAAGCTTGACCTATATGCCCCTTGCCCCTCTCGGTTTTGGGGTTTCCCTCTCTGGACTGATTATGCTCTTTATGGCTCGCTTCATGCCCGACCGCACCGTTTTAGGCGAATCTTTGCGCTTGCGCTCTTTGGCAAAGTCAGGAAAGTCGGAGAATTCTTAAAGCCACAGCAAGCGAAGTATTAAATGTCGGGCTTTTAGGAACAAAGAGCCGGCTCTCGACATCTTTATCGGTCGTGACAATTATGCTTTCGACAAAAATATATTTGCAAATCTAAAAAACAGTACTGTCAAGTGGCATAAAATGGCTCAAACGTGGAAAATGGCCTTTGTATGGAGTTGTCGGTCAATCCACTAGTTCCGATAAATTCAGTTTTTTTGTTTTCGGTAACGCTTATTTCGATTCGAGGTTAGATGATGAGGATATTCAGAGCATTCAGAGCCGCGGCTCTTGTTTCTCTTCTTTCTTATCTGGCTATCTCGGTGCCTGTGAGAGCGATGGATACAGCCGGTGATGATGCCGGTCAGTTCGGGTCTATTACGGTTACCAAGCTGGCGAGAGAAGGCTTGAAAGCGGCTCAACGCCAAGACTGGCCGACGGCGGTGCAGCGCTATCAAAAGGCGGTCAGCCAGAATGTCAAAGCGCCAGAACTCTATTATGGACTGGTGCAGGCTGCCGCTAAAGCCAATAACTGGCATGAAGCACTCTCGGCTATGGAGACTCTCTTTAACGAAGATCCTGCCGCTAAAGCGCATATGCAGGCTGAATATGGGCGCGCTTTAGCCGGTGTCAGTCGTTATGAAGAAGCTATACCGATTTTGAACAAGGCTCTCACCACCCTTGATGCAGATAATGCTTTCCTCAATGAAAAGCTGACGGCTATGGCTATCAAAATTGAAAAGCCTGGCGAAAAGCCAGATATCGACATGTCTAAGGTGAAGTACAGAGAAGTCACCGCCGTCGAGAAGATTCCCGAGCGTGATCTAGTTCACGCCGATGAGGTTTCGGAAAAGTCAAAATATACTCTCTCTTACGAGAACCTTTTCCACTACTCAGAATTTATCGCTATTTGTACCTATAAGAAATTCGAGAAAGAGCGCGATACAGCCTTCTTCCGTCCTCCTATCGCTATCTTCCACATCGACGAAGTCTTGAAGGGACCGCCCCTCAACCCGACTTTGCCGATTCGTTATGAGTTTCATGACAAAGTCGGCACACCGGTCATGCCTAAAGGCTGGACTTTTGGACCAGATAAACTACCCGAGCCTGGTTCTAAGTGGATAATCTTCATCGAGAACGCTGTACCTAAACGCGGCGCCTTCGAAACCTATCACGGCAGCTATGGCAGACAGGAAGCCAATGACGAGAATCGCAACAAAATCTACAAGGTGATCGAAGATCACCGTGGTCAGCAGTAAGGAGCATAGTAAATGAAACCGTTTTTTAAGACGACTGTCTTTTCTGTGGCCTGTTTATCGCTGGTCTTCACTGCTTCAGCCGCTCGTGCCGAAGGTCCAACTGAGCGTAAAGTGGCAATCTACAAGAGTTTGCTCGATTGCTATCAAAAGCTCGGTCGAGCCAAAGAAGTATCTTCCACTTTCGCCACTTTGACAGCCTTGCAGCCTAATGATCCCGTATTGCAATACAATTACGGTTATCATCTCTACACCGCTGGTAACACCGCCGGTGCTATTGCGCGCTATCGCAAGGCTTCACAGCTAGACCCGGCCAATGGCGACTATCATGGTAATCTTGCCAATTTGCTCATGCAGACTAAAGATTACAATGGTGCTCTTTTGGAATACGGTAGAGCCGGTGAAAGATTCCGTCCACAGTTCGATAATCTTCAAAAGTATGTGGCGCAATTGCAACAGCAGAAGCAATATCAGCAGATGCTGCAACAGCAGAACAAGGCTAAGAAGCCGGCTGCGGCACCAACCAAGAAGAGTAGTGATGATGACGATGAGTAAAGATAGTCTGGTATCGCCCTAGGCGACCTTTCAGATTCTTGCTAGAACAAGAGAAGGAGTTCACTCTTTCTCTTGTTTTTTTGCTCAATATATGAGGCTTGCTTTTATTTGTTGGCAGTAACTGAGGAGGGCCGCCTCCTCAGTTCGGTTATCTAGATTTGAGGGCAGATTTTAGATCTGCTCTTTTGTTTCATTTCTTCTTTGGGGGCGTCAATATGCAGAATTCTAAGATAGCGCCTGCTATCTCTCTTTCGTGCGTCTTCCTTCTTTCTTGTACAGCTGTCTCGGCGGCAGACTATAGCCCTGATGATGCCGGTCTTTTTGGCTCGATAACAGTCACTAAACTAGCCCGGGATGCCCTCAAGTCTTTTGAGCGGCAAGACTTTATCGCCTCTTGCAAAAGCTATAGCATGGCTATAAATCAGGCCTCTGCTTCGGTCGACTTAAACTGGGGGCTTTTACAAGCGGCCTATAAAGCCGGCAATTGGCAGGAAGTTAAAGCTGCTGTTTCAGCCTTGTCACAGGCCGAACCTGAATCAAAGCTGCATTTGCAGTCATATTATGGACAGGCCTTAGCCCAGTCTGGTCAGTACGAAGAAGCCTTGCCTTATTTGCGCCAAGGTCTGAGTTCAGTAGACTCTGATCTTCAGTATGTTACCGCCAAAATAGCATCACTCTCTACAAAAATAAGAACGCCTGCTCCCAAAAAAGACCTGCCTCCGCCTGTTTACATAGAAAAAGATGCACCGGTAAAAATAATTGCACCGCCCAAGATCCACGCCGATGCGGTCGGCAGTAGTTCAAGCTATGCCCTTACTTATGGCAATCTTGAGCATAGCAGCGAGTTTATTGCTATTTGCACTTATGAGAAGTATCAGTTAGAGAAAGACATCACTTATTTTCGACCGCCTATAGCGATTTTCCATATTGATGAAATTCTCAAAGGTCCACCCTTGTCTGCCACTTTGCCGATACGCTTTGAATTTCATGAAAAGATAGCCGGTAGCGAGAAGCAGCCAAACGGATGGACTTTCGGCTCTGACAAAATGCCGGCGCGTGGTTCGAAATGGCTTATCTTTATTGAGAATGCCGTGCCAAAACGCGGTGCTTTCGACACCTATCACGGCAGCTACGGCAGACAACCTGCCACTGAAGAAAATCGCAATCTAATCTATCGCATCTTAGAAGAAAGAAGAGGCCAGCAATAAACAAATTTAGACTAGCGGGCGGAGGCACCTTCGGTGGTGCCTTCTTTCTTCTCTTCGATATTTTCTTCGTCGTCGATCACTATTTGATTTCTGCCGCGTTTCTTTGCCATATAGAGTCTGGCATCGGCAACTTTCACCAGTTCAAAGACCGAGTTGCCGTCGAGTGGATACTCGGCGATGCCGCCTGAAAAACTGTTGCAGAACTCTTCGCCTTTGTCGCCGGTGAAAGTAATCTGTCTGAATTCTTCCAGAACTCGGTGCACGGCTAAGTGCATGGTGGCTTTTGTTTCTCTTCTAAAGGCGAGCATAAATTCTTCTCCACCCCAGCGTCCGCGCAGGTCGTCCACTCTAAAGCGGCGAGAGAGCAATTGTCCAAGCCCGGCCAGCACTTTATCACCGGCAAGGTGTCCGTATGTGTCATTCACTTTTTTGAAATGATCCACATCGAGCAGGCAGATAGCAAATGTAGTCTTTAGTCTTTGGGCCTCAGCAAGAATGGCACCAAGTTGCTCTGAGAATGCCCGGCGCAGCAAGAGTCCGGTGGTTGTATCTTTATCTGAGCGGTCTTTGAGCATGCGCGAGCGGTCAAGTCGCACCTTGACGCGGGTGAGCAATTCTTCGTTGACCACTGGTTTAGGTAGATAGTCATCGCCCCCAGAGCGAAAGGCTTCCAGGCGTGCTTCTACGCCAGTCTGTCCAGTCAGGAAGATAATGGGTAGATCTTGCCAGCGGGGAATTTGTCTGAGCATGCGGCAGACTTCAAAGCCTGTGACTCCCGGCATCATTACGTCTAAAAGCAAGAGTTCGGGTGGGTACTCCTGCATGGTGTCGAGAATTTTGGAGGGATCATTGAGGATGCGCACAATCATGCCTTCATTGCGCAGCACCAAGGCGACTGTATTGCAAAAGAATTCGTCGTCGTCGCAAATCAGAATGCGGGGGCGGCCCCCCTGTCTAATATTGACCAGGTGTTGTACGGCCTTTTCCAGGGCATCTGAGGCAATCGGCTTATCTAGATAAAGTGAAGCCCCAGCATGGGCTGCTTCCACCATGTTCTTAACCAGCGCCTGACCAGAGACGAAAGCCAGCGGTAGGTTTTCATAACCCGGCAACTCTCTTAGTTGACGCGCCAATCCAAAGCATTGCTCAGGCTTTTCCGGCAAAACGTTAATCAGGGCAGCATCAAGAGGATAGACTACAGCTTGTTCCAGAGCCTCTTTCAGCCCGGCTGCCCGCACTATCTCAACCAGTCTTTGCTTGCCCAGTTCAGAAACTATATCTAAAAATCCCCGGTCTTCATCCACAACCAAGATGCGGGTCATGGCCGGATTATGCACAGCTTGTTGAGGCTTTATACCAGAGCTGGCTACTGCCTCATTGATTTCCTGGCACTCCGAATCACCTGCTTCTTTTACTTCCAAAAGTTTTCTATCAACTTCCGACCAAATGATCAGTTGTTCGTCTTTTGGTTTGCTGCTCACTTCCGCTGCCGCATCTTCGATATAAGCCATCAACTCCGAAACTTTTCTGAAGCCTAATGACCCGCCAGTGCCCTTGATTTTGTGAGCCAGTCCGCGAACTTCTTGGGTAAGTTCGGCATTGCTCGGATCGTTTTTGGCTTTCTGAATTGCTTCTGCCAGTTCCATAATTCTATTGGGCAAAACTCTGGCATACTTGGTTACCAGCGCCAGAAACATAGTCTCAAAGTCTTTCATCTTCTGGGCTGCCGCTTCCGATTTATCGTCGTCCAGGGTGCGATCTACCTGGGCACCGAAAATATAGGGAATGAGCGGTTTGTGGACTGAAAGTGAGACTGAGTGATCGGCTGTGAGCTTGTTTTTCAGCCCTTCCATGTAATTTGCCGAAGAGCCTACCAAAACTAGTTTGGCAGTCATTCCCGCCCGGCGTTTTTCTAAAAGCCAGGGCAGTTCGCCCCCTTCACTAAGTGGGCTGCCGACAATCACCATATCGGCTGTTTTGATTTTTTCGTCTGCTTCTTTTAGATTGCTGCACGGCAGAGCCTTGTGCCCTCGTCCTTCCAAAACTGAAGCGACCAGTTTCAAGAAGTGCTGGTCACTGTCGATAAGTACGATTTGCTTTCCCATCTATCCGCCTGCATTTCTAAAGGACGATTTATAGTGGCAGATCAGTCCTGAGTTTACGGGGATTCTGCCAGCCCATCTCATCCAAAGCTTCATCAAAACCAACTCTCATGCGCTCGCAATAATTGAGCGCCATGATTACCTGTTCAATCTTCATCAGACCTTCTCTGATCAAGGGCAAGCTCATAAGAGCTGCATCAATTGTCTTTCTGTGCACTTTGCCTGCTGCTTCCAAAATTTGCACAACATCACCGCCGTGCTTTTTGCGCACATTCAAGGCTGTGGTCAGATCGTTTTCAGTGAGAATCTGAGCCTTTTGCAAGAGATCAAAAGCTCCTTTCAAGTCTTTCTGACCACCCGATTGGGCTGGTGCAGAACTAGAACTAGAACTGCTCGAACTAGAGCTTGAACTCGAGCTGCCACTGGAGGAACTTACTGCTTGCTTGGTTGCTTGCGCCAGTCCGGCTGGTTTTTCTAGGTCGCCCTTGGTTAAGTATTGATCGATACTGCCGCCCATGGCGTGCAGGCGCTTCAAAACATCAGGCGCCTTTTCCGGTGTCAGCTTTTCGTCTCTGACCAATTCCTGCAATTTGAGAGCGGCTTCCAAAGTCGGTTCAGAGATTAGGCCAGCCTCTCTAAGGAGAGTGCCCAGCAAAACATTGGCTCGCTTATCGATTAGATGATAATCGAGGGGGATTTTGGGCTCTTGCAGACCACTCGACATAGGTGAGGCCACCGGAGTCGAGACTGGAGTATACATAGATTGTTGCGGGTACATGGGTTGGGGCATCGGTTGCGGCATTTGCTGAGGCATTTGCTGAGGCATCGGTGCCATTGGCTGAGCTGGATATGGCGGATACTGTGCCGGATAACCCCCCATCATTTCTGGGGGATACATGCCCTGCTGCATCGGCTGTGGATAGCCCTGAGGATATTGACCTTGCGGATACTGAACCGGGTAGCCTGGATGGGGCGGCATCGGTTGACCCATCGGCGGCTGCATAGGCTGAGGCACCGGCTGAGGCATAGCTGGGGCCGGTTGAGCCGGGGTCAGGTTTGTATGAGAAGCTGTTGGGTTTAGTCCACCCAAGCCGCCGCCGAGACCGCCGCCGAGTCCACCGCCAAGACCACCACCCAGTCCGCCGCCGAGACCGCCAAGACCGCCGCCTAAACTTGGAGCAGCCGCTGGTGCAGCCGGGCTGTTGAACTTGTCTATGTCCAATACTTTAGGAGCTTCCGGCTGCTTCACTTTAAGTTCTTCCGGTATTTCAGAGGCGCCACTGCCCGCCGACATCGAGAGAATGTCGTACATAAACTCTAGATCTTGGGCGGCGAAAGGTTGAGTCCAAACTACTTTCGAGGTCCCCTCCGACTCTTCGTAAAGAGTCCAGACCGGGTCCTTCAGAGTTTCGTCCCATTGCACCGTAATGACAAAGCTCTTGCGGTCATTCTGGATCCAGGGCATCTCAATCAGCGTGCCCCTTTTTGACTGCGCTTCTTCCAGCAAGACACGCACTTTAGACATAGAGGGACATGAAGATTCCACCGGCAATCTAAGCCGACGTGGTCCCCCTGCCGGATTTTCACCTGCTCCTGAGCCCGATCCCTGTCTGTTCGGCGGTAGTCTGTTCATCTCTGCCTCTCTGTGGTTCCTTTTTAGATCTTATTCCACCCTATTCACCAGTTTATAAACGTCAGGACCTGGTTGGCAGTTTGAAATTTACAGGAAGACCTTGCCAACAGCTTAAATAGTCTGTCTGTCTATGTTTTGTAGACATGGCAAAACTTGTGGGTGTAAAGACGAGGCTACTTTCGAACATGAAGGCCAGGGTGTTTCCCTGGTAAACGGGGCCTAAGTCGCAAGTGGAGGCTTTGTTAAAAGTGTCGCGGTCAGGGCCGTGGGCGGTCATACAGTTGTGAAGCGATGCTCCGCCGGGGACGAAACCTTGTTCTTTGGCGTCGTAAACACCGTGAATCAGACCCATATATTCGCTCATTACATTGCGATGGTAATAGGGTGGTCTGAAAGTTTTCTCGGCCACCATCCAGCGAGGCGGGAAGATGACAAAATCGATATTGGCGGTGCCGGGAATCTCTGAAGGTGAGGTGAGGACCGTAAATATTGAAGGATCCGGGTGGTCGTAGCTGACGGTGTTTATGACATTGAAAAGCGAAAGATCGTACTTGTAGGGAAAGTAGTTGCCGTGCCAGGCCACCACATCGAGTGGATTATGTTTTAGCTCGGCTTCAAAAAGATTACCGCTGAATTTATTGATCAGACGGAAATCGCCTTCCTGGTTTGCATAAGAAGCACAAGGTGCTAGAAAATCGCGAGGATTAGCCAGCCCGTTTGCGCCTATTGGTCCGAGCCCGGGCAGACGGAACGGAGCGCCATAGTTCTCCAAGATATAGCCTCTGGCCGGTCCATTCTCAAGTCTGACCTGCATCTTTATGCCGCGGGGCAGAACGGCGATTTCACCGGGCGCCAGATCCATTGCACCAAATTCGGTATCAATGACGAGGCTGTTTTTTTCAGGGACGACCAGAAAGTCTCCGTCTGAATTGTAGAAGAAACTGTCTTCCATAGACTTATTGGCGGTATAGATATGAATGGCGGCGCCGCGACAAGAGCCGTGATCGCCATTGCCGGCTATGGTCTTGAGAGATTCAATAAAGTCTTCTTTTCTCTCTGAAAAGTCGATGGCATCCCAACGCAATTGTTCGGGGGTAGCCTCTGCTTCTAAAAAGGGGCGATGTCTCAATAGTCCATTATCGATACGTTTGAAGCCGCCGTGCAAAACAGAGGGTCTGATGCGATAGAGCCAGCTTCTTAGATTCTCGTGACGGGGCATGACGAAAGAAGAGCCGCTCAGCTGCTCGGCATAAAGCCCGTAGTTCACCGCCTGCGGTGAATTTTGTCCCTGGGGTAGGGCTCCTTCCAGGGCTTCGCTCACCATATGATTGCCAAAGCCGCTCAGATATTTATGCTTGCTTTGCACTTTGCAGTTGGTCATTGTTTTCCTCTACTTCTTCATGAAGATGGCACGGGCGTGAGCATCCATTTTGTTGGCTTCTGCCTCTCTGCCGGCGGCTCTAAGCATCTTGGCATAGTTTTCGTAAATGCCAATTAGGTCGGCATGCAAGGGTCCGACTGCCTTCTGTTTTACTTCCAGCGCTCTCTTGTAGTGGGTTTCGGCCTCGGCATACTTGCCTTGCATGCGCAGGCAGTTGGCAAGATTATTGAGACTTATCGGCAGTTTGGGGTCTTTAGCATCCATTTTTTCAGCTTCGGCAATAGCCAGTCTGAAATGGGCTTCGGCGTCGGCTGGCTTCCCCTGGTTCATGGAGTTTTGACCCATGAGGTTGTATCTTTCCCACATTTTCAAGACCTCTTTTCAATACGAACCAAGCGGCTCGTAAAAGTGTTTTCATGACTCCAGTGTTAGTTTGGCTACATAGTTTAGATCACTTGGTTGAGGTTAGGGTTACCATAAAATGCAAAAGAAGAAATAGGCGATAAATATCGCAGCTAGTGGGGTTATAAAGTGCTCAAAGAAAGCCAAATCAAGAATCTATGGCTAGGTCTCACGGTTCTTACCATGATTGGAATTTATCCACCATGGAAGGAGTACGGAGCCGTGGAAAGTCCCCTTGGTTTCGCTTCTATTTTTTCTCCGCCGTCACTATCGCGTGAGGCCATGAGCCGAGGCGTCACCAGAGTCGATATCGATTTTTCCAGACTTTCAGTGGAGTTATTTTTGGGCTTGGCGACGGCAGCCGTTTTGGTTGTATCTGCCGGCTCTAAGGATGCTAGAGGCGGGCGGGAAACCAAGTCTGTCGCTAGTGCGCCCACCAGCCTTAATGCTAATGCCGGTGCTACTGCTGGTTCAGGAGCAGCCTCGGCGGGCATTTCTGAGAAAGCTAAAGCAGTACCAGCCAATATGGTCCTTGTGGACTTGCCTGAGGGTGAAAGCTTGGGCGAGATTTTGGTGGAGTCGGCAGACGACCCTGACTACTGGGAACCGCTATGTCAAGCTAGAGGGCAGGTTTTGCTGCCTCGGGGCCGGAAGTTTCAATTGGAGCTAGCTAAGGACAGACGAGTCGATACCAGTCTCTTGAAGCGGTTTCCCACCGGTTATCTCTTTTCAATAGATGGTTCGGATGCTAAGTTGACCGATGATGACGCGGAAAAATTAGCTATGGTGCAAGGTTTGAAAGAACTAGATCTTTCCGGCACGCCAATTTCTTCTAAGGCTGTTGAAAAACTAAGAAGTCTGAAGAGTCTTGAGAAACTCTGGTTGGACAATACTTTAATAGATGATGCCAGTGTCCCCTTCTTGATTTCACTGGGCGAACTGAAGAAGCTTTCGTTGCAAGGCACAAGCTTGAACGACCTTTCAAAAGAGTCGCTCAAAAAAGATTTGCCCACCGAAATTGAGCTGGTTGTTTAGTTTAGGCTAGATTAGATCAGATTAGCTTAGTCTAGGCTAGATAATTTGGTCGGTCTTCTAGCGGTGAACCAGCTCTTTTGCTCTTTCAGCTGCTTTGACCACCGCCTTAATCAGGGTCACCCTCAGTTTGCCTTCTTCCAATTCCATCAAGCCGTCGATTGTGCAACCGGCCGGCGTGGTTACCGTGTCTTTCAGAAGAGCCGGGTGGGCTTTCGATTCCAAAACCATACGGGCCGCGCCATACATAGTCTGGGCGGCAAGCAAGGTCGAGGTCTCTCTTGGTATTCCGAGCTTGACTCCGGCTTCAGCCAGAGATTCGATAACGACGTAAAGATAGGCTGGTCCGCTGGCCGAAAGAGCGGTAACGGCATCCATAAGGTGCTCTTCGACAAAGACTGTCTCGCCGACGCATTTAAAGATAGCTTCTGCCATGTCGAGATCGTTTTGAGAACTGTGCGCGCCGCCGCATAGTCCGGTCATACCGGCTCTCATCACCGAAGGTGTGTTGGGCATGGCCCTGACCACGGCAACTTTGCCTTTTAAGCGCTCTTGCACAAAGGCAGTCGAAACAGAGGCGGCAACCGAAATGACAAGTTGTTTTTCGGTGATGGTCTCGGCTAGTTCTTTGAGAACCTTATCCATATTCTGCGGCTTCACAGCCAAAATGATGATGTCTTTGTCTTTGACGCAAGCTTTGTTATCAAGGGTAATCTCAATGGCTAGTTTTTCTTTGGCTCGCTTAATCGAAGTCTCTCTTGCCACCGTGCCGCAGATGTCCTCGTTTTGCAGGACACCATTTTTGAGAAGTCCAGAAATTAGTGCTTCTCCCAGCTTCCCGGTTCCGATAACGGCCAGTTTTTTGCCCTTAAGCATGCTTGTCATTGTCCTTTGAATTTTGGCTCTTTTTAGGTAGGGTTATTATCACCCTTGAATGGGAAGGTAAATTAAAAGATAATCTCTTAATTCGGTTTTCTACTTTACTTCTGATGTACAAACCCAAAAAGTATCTTCGGCTCGATAAGCTCGCCAGAACGCCCAGGCTTTCCGATGTTCGAAATCTTTTGAACGAGGCAAAAAAAGCCAAATCGTGCACTGTGGAGTTGCCATGGCGCAGTGAGAATCTTGGCCTGCCTTTTTCTTTGACAGTTAGAGCCGATGTCGGTACAACAGAACCGATTTGGACCCTATATGAAGGCGAAGGCGCTACATCTAGAGTGATGTGGAGCACCGGCTTTGATGACGTTGAACTCTTGTATGACGTACTGACTCTTTCACTTCCTAGTGATGGTCCCAATATCTTTGCCCCGGCTGAACAGCCAAAAACTGCAGGCGGTCAACGTGGTCGCAGTGTTCTTGATCGCGGTCAAGGCGAATCATCTACACAAAGCGAAGCTAGCAGTGGACCTTCCATCGATAGAAGCTATGATGCCAGCGCCGGCTCCTCTTATGAAAACGCCCTGATGAAGCCGGAAGATAATGATTTCTCCGGCTATTACAAGAAGAAAGGCGAGGCGAAGTATCCTAATCACTTAATGACTGAAGCGAATTCGTTGCCTGAGGCCGCCAATGCTTCCATTGAAACTGCTTCAGCTGCGTCTAGTTCAAGTGTCTCCAGTTCTGGTGTCTCTAATTCAGGCAAGACTCCTGCAGAGCAAGCACCGACTCTTCAGCAAAACTCGGCGCCTGCTCCTTCTAACCCTGTGACGCCGCCGTCTTCTGCGCCCCTAAATCCTAATCCCAATCCCAATCCAAACATTGGTTATCCTCCCTACCCATACGGTTATTATCCTTATGGTTATCCCCCCGGTCAGGTTCCGCCAGCTGGATATCCGGGTTATCCCTACGGCTACACGCCTTCGCCTTATCCATATGGGGTTCCTGGAGTCGGTCCTGGTGCGGTGCCTGGTGCTGGTCCCAACGGAGTGCCGGGTGTAGGTCCCGGTGTAGTCGGTGGCAATGCCGGAGAAGTTCATGGTGGCTCGCCTGCTTCTGGTCCCGGTGCTGCTTATGGTGCGATACCCGTGGCTCCCGTTCCCCAAGATCCGCTGACGGCAGCTTCCACCGTGCCAATCAGCCCTGGCTTACCCGTAGCTGATCCTTATGCTCAGCAGTTTGCACCACAGGTGGTGGTATCCAATCCTGATCTGGTCAGGAAGCGACCCAATGTCATGCTAGGTACTTTTCTTGTAGATGCGGGGCTAGTACCCAAGGCTACTATTGAAGCAGCTTTACAGGTGCAGAATTTGGTCAGTCAAGGCACTCTTTCTGCTATCAAGGCAGCCGAGGCCGTGCGCCGTGCCCATATCAGAGGCTCTGCTCTTGAGGCCGATGCCGCCGATTTGAAGCTCAACCCCGGAGAATCTGTGGTCAAGGTGAAGCCGCAGATAGGGCAAGTTCTGGTTATGGCAGGTATCATTTCGGCACCGCAGCTGAAGACGGCGCTGTCTCTGCAAGAGCAGTTGCGTTCTGGCGCGCTCAACATGGATGAAGCTCTGCAAAAGTTAGCAGAGACAATGATTTCAGGCAATTCTTATCGAACCCCGTCTGCGGATGGACCGGTTAAGGAAGCTCTTTCATTGCTTTGTCAGTCGGGACTTTTGAGTCAGTCAGATTGGCAAGCGGCCGAAAGTAAGGGTGGCGATATCGCTTCTAGTTTGGTGGCATCGGGTAAGCTTGATCAGCTGACCATGAAAGCCGCCCTCGACTGTGCCAAGTTGTTGGCTGGCGGCAAGCTTCGCCTGGAGCAGGCTGTGCCTTCTTTGCATTATTGTCAGAGAATGAGGGTGCCTCTGAGTGAGGCTTTGGACGAACTCGGTTTTGCAAATAAGTAATGGGCGAAGAGTCTGTCAAAACACAAACTTCAGAGTCTCTTGAACAGGCTGAGCGTTTGCCCCTGACGGCTCGCGACGAGCCGGTGAAAGAGGGGCGGTCTCTAGTGTTTTTGGGCGCAGGGCGAGCGGCTCTAGCTGTTTTCGGCAGACTCAAACAAACCGATGCTTTGCGTATCAATAAATTTTATGCCACCACGCGCAGTGCGGAGCGAGCCCTCCATCTGCAGGGCTTAGGCATAGAGCCGATTATCTGCTCCGCCTCCTCTGAGCTAAGTATTTCCGCCTCCCTGCGCAGTCGTTTGCAGGCGGCTTGTCGCCAGTCTTATGTATTGGTTTCCTTTCCTCCAGACGGCATCTCCGATAAGCTCTATCGTGATCTTCTGCAAGAGATTCCTCTGGCTGGTTTGATCTATATTTCCTCTACCGGTGTGTATGGCAAACAGCAAGGCATAATCGATGAACACACTGAAGTAGATAAGGCGGAAGAGAGTGCTCGCCTTCGTCTGGAGGCTGAAGAGATCTGGCGTTCTCTCGATGCTCTGACGCTGCGGGCTCCTGGGCTTTATGATTTTGAGTACGGTTTGCATCTGCGTTTGCTTTCCGGTCAGTATCGTCTGCCCGGAGACGGTAAAAACTATGTTTCTCGAATTCATTTGAAAGACCTGGCCAAGATTATTGAGGCGGGCTTTTTGCGTGGTCGCGCCGGCAGTACTTATGTGGTCGGTGATCTTAAACCTGAAACCCATCTGAATGTGGTGAGCTTTCTTTGTGAAAAGCTGGGGTTAAACATGCCTGATTCGGTGCCTTTGGGGTCTGTGCATCACACCCTGCGGGGCAATCGACAAGTGAACGGGCGCAAGGTTCTGGAAGACCTGAAAGTAAGCTTGGATTTTCCAACCTATATCGAAGGCTATAGAGATTGCTTAAATCGTTATACCGGGTCTTCTAGCTGAGTCTAGTTTATTCTTCGTTTGCGGCAGTGAAAGGGAAAGCTGAATTTGGTATTGCCCACGGTGACTCTCACTTCTACATCTTCGTCGCGGGGGTAGAGATAAAACAATTCACCGGTGCGTGATTCAAGCGGCTCCATATTGATCGGAACCAGACCCATTTGTCTGATACCCTCCGAGCGAATGAGACCGCCTTCTTTCGTGCCTTCTTCTTGTTCGTCGTCATAAAAAACATTCTCGCGACTGGGCAAAATAGAAACCCGGGTTGGCACCACATGTGATACCCCGGGCCATTCACCCCAGACACCGAAGACATTGGGACCGCGGAAAAGATCATGACCGCTCGGCGGGACTAGTCCGCGAAAATTTCTAGTTTTTTGGATATTGGCAAGCCAGGGGCGATTTTGAGTGAGATCCCACATGTTTCGCTCTCTTCTGATGCGATCTATCAGTCTATGATCTACTTGCGGGATCTCTTCATAAGTCTTCACCTGCCCGGTGGCGGCATCTCTCTTTACTTTATAAAAATGAACTTGCCCTAGACCAAGAATATGTCTATGTTCATCCACATTGGTTACACAGATCAAAAGTCCGGCCAACTCCCAAAGATCAATTACAGTAGTGGCGACCCTTATATTGTTTACTTGGATGTATCTTAGTGGAAAGTCTTGGTCGATGATTTCATGGGAATGGGGCGCCCCGGCTTCCCAGACATAGTCTACCTGCCCGGCTAGCTCAGTGGTCTTTTGTGGGTGGCTGGCTTCATCTTTGATTTTGGCTGCTTTGTCGAAGATTTGTGCCGCTTGTTTGCGCAAGCCGATATTCCTAAAGAACTGGGCTTCCTCTCTGAGCACATCAGCAAGGTCGAGCCCTTTATAGCCGGGTGATTTTTCCATCAGGTCTACGGCGTCCCGGAAATACTCTCGAGCTTCTTCAGAAAGACCGCGACGGGCAAGCACTTTCGCCATTCTGGCCTTGGCTTTGCCTAGTTCGTTCGAGGGCGGCAGGGTGCCTGATTTGCTGGCGCTTTTCTTGATTGAAGCGAGAGCCGCCCTGATATGGCGATCGGCATTATCCAGCTTGCCGAGGCGTAGCTCGGCTTCGGCTAGTTCAGATTGAATGATGCCGGTGGTGAGCGAGCTGGCTTCGTCGCTTTTGCCTAGTGAACGTTCCAGCTTGCTCAGCACATTTAGTGCTCTTTCATTCTGTTGTAGGGCAAGGTCAAGCTGTGCCTTAGCCAGTTCGATATCTTGAAGGTGGCTGCGGTCGTGGCTTCTGTACAACTCTTTCAAGCTCATGTTCAGAAACTGCGCGGCTGTCTCGTAGCGGCGTTCTCTCAGTGCCTTTTCGCCCTGAATAAAGAGCTTCTTGCTGTAGGCTCCTTCTCTCGAGGTCGTATTGGTAGTGGTTGCTTGTGGTTCAACCAGGGAGTCGTTCTTCAGCGTCTCCAGCTCTACTTCTTCTTTGATCTCTCCTTGAATGGATGGAGCCGACTGCAGGCTGGGGGCTTGACTGTCAGTACCGCTTGGCTGTGCTTTTGCCGGTGCGGCGGTGCCTACTTGAAAAAGAGCCAAGCAGCAGACCAGGAAAGAAAGGTCCAATATGGGCTGCTTTTTTAGTTTTGCTTGAAAGATGGGCATTTTGCCTGCTTATTTGGCCGAACCAGTTTATTATCTTAGACTCTACTTAAGAGGCTCCTATTTTATAGGGTCAGCTTGTCTTAAATTGTGTACTTAATTTATGTACTGCTTTAATGGTAAACCACTCCGGTGAATAGTCATGGTTAATAAACTACTGGCCATCTTGGCTATTATCTGTGTTTCCTTTGCCCTCCCAAGCTCTCAAGCTTTGGCAAAGAAACGCAGCGCCGCCTCCAAGAAAACTCAATCTAAGACCACTCAATCTAAGAAAGCTCAATCCAAGACCGCGCCTCCTAAAGCTTCCATAGCTAAAGCGCCGGCTGGTCTCCGCAGCACAAGTCAGCCAGCCATACCGCAGACGGGCAGTGCTAAAGACCCTGAGGTGGAACGTTTGCTGCGCTATGGAGCGGAAAGCCATCGCCGGGGAGAGTTGACTTTGGCCGAGGAGATTTTTCGCCAGGTTCTGAGTAAAGACCCCCGCAACAGTGACGCTTATTTTAACTTGGGTGCGCTGGCAGAGGGGCGGGGCGACTATGTTGCAGCCCTTGGGCACTACAGCGCCGCTTCACTCTTTAACCCCGGCGACTCTCAGATTGCCGAAGCGAGAGCGGCGATGGAAAGCGCCATTCGAAGCAATGGACCAAATTCTCCTCTGCAGATTAGAACTGCCGGACCGGTCCCTGCACCGGCATATTCAAGGCAAATGCAAGCTCCTGCCTCTGGCGCTGATGTGGTATTACTCGACTCTCAATCAGTCCAAAATGCCCAAACAGATCTTGGGGTGGCGCAGGCGGGTAAAGTCTTCCAGTTGCGCTCCAATCAGGACGCACTCTTGCCTCCAGTTTTAGGAGTCAGTCCCAGTCAAACTGTTGCTCCTCAAATTCCAATTCAACCGGCGGCTCCAATTAGCATGCCTCAGTCGAAAAGTAATCGAGCCGCTCGTGCTGTCCTTGGCACCGCTCTCAATATTGGCGCTTCTTACGCTTTGCGCGGTACCGGTTTGCACTGTCCTGTCTGTCGTCTTGTGCGTTTGGGATTTTGAGTCGGGCAAAATGTCTAGATTACTTTTACTGCTCTGTCTGCTTTTGTCCAGTGCTAGCCCCACTGTATTGGCAGAAGAGTCGCTGGAAGCGACTCAAAAAGCTTCTAGAGAACTTTCTAGAGAAACTTCTTGTTGTGCTGAGCAGCGCAGTCTGCTCAAGGCTGAGGTACCCGATGACAGTCCGGTGCTAAGCTTTTTTATTTGGCGCCGACAATTTGCAAGACCAGTTTTTTGTTCGGTGATTCTCTGTAATTCGTCTTGTCGAGACTTTGAAGACGGCTGCTTTTTAGATAGCTTCAAGGTTTTGCCGACCAAGAAAGCTGGTTGTTGTCAAAGCCCGGATAAAAGCCAGTGTGCAAGCCAGTACACGAGCCAGTACACAAGCCCGGGGACAAGCGCGATGAGTCTTATGAGTGACTGAAATAAAGACCTAGACTATTTTAGAGAACTCAACAAAAGCCTCGCCTCAAGCGAGGCTTTTGTTGCATTTACTCTCGGCATAGTGACTAAGCTTCTGATGGGGCGCTGGCTTTTTGTTTCATATGGCCGCCTTTGCCGCCTCTTTTGCCTTGATGTTTTCCTCGTCCTGCAAAATCACGTGCTTCTCCCAGTTTTCTTAGGGTGGCTCTTTGTTCAGGGTTGAGATTTTCATTGGTTTCAATGCGGTAGGCCAGGCGGGCGGAGGCGATATCGCCGATGATGGCATTGATTTTTGTCTGCTCTTTGAGAATCGCCTCTTTATCTATTGTTTCGCGGGTGAGTAGATCATTTATTGAGCGTTTATGCTCTTTTAGCTCGGCAATCTTTGGTTCCATCTCGCTTTTAAATTTATTTTTGATGGAGAGCATTTTTTCTTTCTGGTCTTCACTCAGGTTGAGTTTGGCTTTTCTTCCATGACCTTTTGGGGTTTCAACTTTGACTTGATCGCTGTTTTCGGCATAGGCTGAGTTAGCTGAAGTACTTATGGCAGATCCTAATGTGGTCAAACTAAGGGCGATGGCTAGGGCGGGTAAGGGAAACTTGATTTTCATGATTTTGCTCCTTTGAAAGCGCTGTAAAGCAGAGCCGCCAAACCACTATCTGTAAAGTGGTTCACCGGTTCGCTGCATTGTTCTCACAATATGTAAGACGTAATTTCGGAACAAAAAGTTCAAACCGGAAAATTAAATTTCCGGTTTGAAGAGCAGGTTTAATTTTTGACCTAGACTATTTCGGCATCGACCACATCGTTGTTATTGGATGAAGCGCCACCGGCTGCGGCTCCTACCGGTTCACGGTCGGCGCTCGCCGATGCCGACGAGGCCGAGGCGGCTTGTGCTTCACTTTGCATACTACGCAGGTGGGCAGCCAGATCGTCCAATGCTTGCTTGAGGGTTTCATAAGCGAGGTCATCTTTGATCTTTTGTCTTAGTTCAGAGATGAGTAGTTCAGCTCTTGCTTTGGCGGCACTGCTTGTGATGCTGCCAAACTCTTGCAGATGTCTTTCCACCGAGTAGATAAGGGCATCGGCTTCGTTGCGCAGGTCTGCCTTGGCTTTTTTCTTCTGGTCTTCTTGACCGTTTGCTTCGGCATCTCTAATCATGCGCTCAATATCTTCCTTGGTCAGGTTGGTCGAGGCGGTGATTGTTATCTTCTGCTCTTTGCCAGTGTTTTGTTCTCTGGCTGTGACCGAGAGAATACCGTTTGCATCGATGTCGAAGGAAACTTCAATCTTAGGCAAGCCTCTTGGCGCCGGTGGAATACCGTCCAACAAGAAGGTGCCTAATAGTTTGTTGTCTCTGGCAATCGGTCTTTCGCCCTGGAAGACCATTACATCGACATTGGGTTGATTGTCTTCTGCTGTAGAGAAGATCTGTGACTTGTGGGTGGGGATGGTGGTGTTCTTCTCCACCAATTTTGTAAAGACACCGCCCATGGTCTCGATGCCCAGCGAAAGTGGTGTGACGTCAAGCAAGACAATCTCGCTTACTTCACCAGCCAACACACCGGCTTGCACTGCCGCACCCACCGCCACGACTTCGTCAGGGTTGACGCTCTGGTTTGGCTCTTTACCACCGGTCAGGTTTTTGACCATTTCTTTGACGGCTGGAATGCGCGTCGAACCGCCCACCAAGACAACTTCATCTATTTTGGAATAGTTCAATTTGGCATCGGCCAGGGCTTGTTCCACCGGCTTGCGTAGCTTCTCGACCAGGTCTCTGGTGAGCTCATTGAACTTGGCTCTAGTCAGTTTCATGTCGAGGTGTTTGGGACCGGTTTCGTTGGCGGTGATGAAGGGCAGCGAGACTGTGGTCTCGTTGACGGAAGAAAGCTCGATTTTGGCTTTCTCGGCAGCTTCGGTCAGTCTTTGCAAAGCCTGGGGATCTTTGGTCAGATCTACACCTTCGCTTTGCTTGAATTCTTGGGCAAACCACTGCACCAGCTTGTGGTCAAAGTCGTCACCGCCAAGGTGGGTATCACCAGCGGTTGATTTCACTTCAAAGAGACCGTCGCCTACTTCTAGAATAGATACGTCGAAAGTACCACCGCCCAAGTCGAAGACCAAGATGGTTTCGTTCTTTTTCTTCTCCAAGCCATAGGCAAGGGCTGCTGCAGTCGGTTCGTTGATGATGCGCAGCACTTCCAGACCGGCAATGGCGCCGGCGTTTTTAGTGGCTTGTCTTTGCGAGTCGTTAAAATAGGCAGGAACGGTTATGACAGCCGAGGTGACCTTCTCTCCGAGATATTTTTCAGCATCTTCCTTGAGTTTGCGCAAGATCATCGCCGAGATTTCTTCAGGGCTATAGTCTTTGCCGCCCATCGGAACTTTGCAGCCGCCTTCGGGGCTCTCCTTTACCTTATATGAAACAATTTTCTTCTCACCTTCCACTTCCTGGAAGTGTCTTCCCATAAATCTTTTAATCGAGTAGACAGTGTTCTGCGGATTGATTACGGCTTGACGTCTGGCTAACTGTCCCACCAGCCTCTCACCCGACTTGGATACTGCAACTACGGAGGGGGTAGTGCGGGCTCCTTCAGCATTGGCAATCACTGTCGGCTGACCGCCTTCCATCACGGCTACCACCGAGTTGGTTGTACCAAGGTCAATACCTACAGCTTTTCCGCCGGTTTTTCCTGTTCCTTTAGACATATATGATCTTCCTCTGAACTTATTAACCTGGTAAATTTCATCTCGTCTCTCGCCGCAAGCGAGATTCCTAAGTTCAATCTATAAAAACGAAGCGGCTCTACGGCGAAACTGTAGCTTTCTTTAATCATCTTTGTGTTTAAAATGATAGTTCGTTTTTATAGCAAGCCTGTAGGGGGCCGTTTTGGGTAGCCTTATTAGAAAGTCGCTTATTTCTCTTTTCGTCGCGCTGACTTTGTCTTCGGCACTGCCGCTAGCCTCTGCCTTTGCCGCCTCCGAGACCCGACCGCCCACTATTCTTGAGGCGCCGGACCTGACTACCGCCCTCAGGATAGTTCCTGGTTTGACCGTGACTGTGCATACCTTTGAGGGCCTCGATAGCCACTGGAAAGAGGTTGGAGACTATGATTTTGTCGCCAGGGTGGCCGAATGTGAAGCAAAAGGTAAGGGCTTTATATATGACTGGGAGATAGGCCCACCGGCTAATGCCAGTGGTTCTCGCAAAGTGGACCATAGAGATGTTCTCTTCTCGCATAAAGTTTCTCTCTTTTATCCCAAGCACGAAGTCTGCACCCTGGCTGGCTATACCAATGTGCTTAGAGTTTCTGATGCACTTTACAAAGATCTCAAAGAGGGTAAAACCACACCCTTTGCCATCGATGGTCCCGAATCGCTTATTGTTAATCATGCCGAAGTTTTGCAGATTCCTCGCTCAATTAGAGCGGAAGGCTCTGAAAATGTGCGCATAAAAATAGAAGGTCAGTTTCGAGAATTGCGCGCAATCAAGGCAGTTTGCGATAACGGCTGGACCTATTGGATCTTGGACAATCCGCATATGCCCATGATCATTCAGGGCAATGCCCCCTTTCGTTGGGTTGTCTCCCTAGGTAATGTCAATGGCGATTTGAGCGATGCCAATCGTGAGGCTAAAGATATATACGACCATCTAAAACGTGATGGTATAGCCACCAGTTATCTAATTCTTTTTGATTTTGACAAAGATACTTTGAGACCGCAAAGCAAAGAGATACTCTTGTCTCTAAGCAAATATCTCAAACAAGACAAAGGTCTAAGGCTCAAGGTGGAAGGTCATACCTGCACTATTGGCGGCTATCAATACAATATGGATCTTTCAAGGCGGAGGGCTCGTTCGGTCAAGCGCTATCTAGTCGAGAACTGTTCTATTGATGATAATCGCCTGCAATCTGTGGGTTATGGTTTCACCAAGCCGGAAAAATCAAATGCCAGCGAACAAGGTCGGGCTCGCAATCGTCGAGTCGTTTTTCGCGAAATAAAATAAAAGCCTCAGATATGAAAGAGCCAAGCCTTTTCGAAGGCTTTCGCCCTTGAGTCTTCAGGTTTGATTAGCACTACTGTTTCAGGCATTTGCGGCATTTTGAAATAAAAGGCCGTGGCATAGTTTGGTGCTTCCTGTACCAGGTGTTGATAATGCCAGTCGTTTTTGCGCTTGTGATTAAAACCTATGCCGCTGGCACAAAAGGACGCCATAATTTTCAAATCTTGGCTTGCGGCCAGATATTCGGCTTGCCAGGCGCCGAGAAAAAGATCTTCACCGGCAAGGCTGTCTATTGTGAATTGGTTGAACTTGGCGGCAAAGGCAGCAAGAGCTTGGCTTAGAGGCTCTGCCATCTGGTCCGGCAAATCTTGGGGCTGCGGTGATTGAGGCAAAAGTTGGCAAAAGGCAAAACGAATCGGTGTCAGTGCCGGTTCACTTCCTCCAGGCTTTCTTTCCTCGGGCTGGCGCAGACTAAGTGAAATATTGAAAGACTGGCGGTCCTTTAGGGTTGGACCTTCAGTGTCGCGGCAACGGTTTTGTCCGACAAAAAACATGAGCAGCCCTTGCTCCGGTAGCCAATCTATAGACAGACCGTGCTCTTTGCCGCAATTAGTAAGCGCCTGCAAATCAAGCTGGGCTAAAAAACGCATGGGCTTGCCTTCTCTATCTACAGGCACTCTAAAATCAGCATTGGCTTGCGCTACGGCACCACTACCAAAGAAAGAGTGCCCGCCATTTCCGGCAAGCTCAGTTTTATTACTTAGTAAAAGCAAACTTGGTCTGATTTTTTCTCGCAGGCTTGCCGCCGCCTTGCGCCCTTCCTCTTTGAAAGGTGCTATCAGTCTGTTGAGTTCTTCTTTAAGCGAAGCTATGCCTGTTTCTGGGTTGGTTTCTGGGGTCAAGTCGGCGCCTTTATTTAATGCCCTTCTAATCTGATAACATTTAGCTGAAAGCTCATATTGGTAAGCTGAAGGCTAGGTTAATCATGGCAAATTATTTCAATCTTTTGAAGAGCTGCGCCGGTTTTACTCTCTCTATTTCTTTAGTTGCAGGCGCAAACTGCGCTTTTGCCCAAGATAAAGCTAAAGATGCTGAGATAAAGACCTATACAGGCTATCTGCTCGATCGCGCCTGTGCCGCCGAGCTAAAGCAAACAGGCAAAGACCCCCTGGCCAATCTCAAGGGGCATACCAAACATTGCAGTCTCGAACCCGCTTGCTCGGAAGCCGGCTATACGTTATACAGCGAAGGCAAGTGGCTGGATTTAGACGCTGCCGGTAGCGAGAAAGCCAGGAAAGCCTTTGGTCTGACAAAGAAGGCGGCAGGGCACAAGTTTAAAATAAGCGGTATCTTTAAGAGAAATGAGTTGAGAGTGAAAGAAATTACGGAGGTAAATTAGGTGCAAAGATTACTAGCGGCGCCATTTGTCAGGGCAGGGCGTATTGCTCTCTCTGTTTTCTTTGCTTTCTCTGCTTTCTCTGCTTTAGCTCTATTTGCACCACTTATGGTGGCGGGTCCTGCCGCTCGGGCTGCCGAGCGCCTCAATCTCACTACTTCGGCTTTTGTCGCTAATGCGCCTATACCAGCTCGTTTTACCGCCGATGGTCAAGATGTATCACCCGAGCTAAGATGGAGCGCTGTACCAAAAGGCACGGTCAGTATCGCTGTTTCTTGCGAAGATCCTGATGCCCCAGTTGGCACTTGGTGGCATTGGATGCTTTATGATTTGGCTCCTTCCACTCAAGCATTGAAAGAGGGCGTGGAAAAGTCGTATAAGACCGCCAGTTTTTTGCAGGGCAAAAATGACTTTGATAAAGCCGGCTATAACGGACCCTCGCCGCCGACAGGCAAACCCCACCGATATTACTTTAGAGTTTATGCCCTCGACAGCCGTCTGCCTCTTAGCGCCGGCGCCGATAAAGAGCAGTTCAAGAAAGCCATCGCCGGTCACATCCTGGCTTTCGGCGAGCTTATGGGTACCTATCAGCGCAAGTAAAGCTATTGCTTTTCTCTTGCTATCCAGCCTGCTATATCGCCTTGGTTGAGAGCCAGTGCCATTACTTCGGGAAACTGATCAGGTGTGCAGGCAAAAGCAGGCGCATCGATTTGCGCCATAAAAGCAGCAAGATCTGGGTTGAAAGCCGGTGCCCCGTCGTCATTTAAAGCGAGCAGGGCGATGAGGTTTACTCCCATGCCTTTCAGACGCAAGAGTTTTTTCTTTAGCTGCGTTTGATTACCCCCTTCGAAAAGATCGCTAATCAAGACCAAAATAGTTTCGTTAGGTCTTGTGATGAGAGTCTCGACATAGCCGACGGCGCTATTGATGTCGGTGCCGCCGCCAAGCTGGGTGCCAAAGATAATGTCGACAGGGTCGCTCAATTTATCTGAAAGATCGACCACGGCAGTGTCAAAGACGACAAGTTTGGTGTTGAGGGCGCTGATTGAGGCCAGCACTGCTGCATAAATGCTGGCATAGACCACAGATGTAGCCATCGAACCGCTCTGGTCGACCAGCATAATGATGTCTTTCAGGCTAGATCTTTTACGACTGAAACCCACTCTTCGCTCAGGAATGACTGTTTTGAACTGGGGCTGATAGTGCTTGAGATTAAGCCTGATTGTGCGATTCCAATCCATCTCAGAATGTCTCGGGCGATTATTTCTTTTCGCCTTGTTGAGGGCACCGGCAACCGCCTGTCTCATCGGATTAGACAGCCGTCGACTAAGTTCGTCTGTAACCTTTTTCACTACCAGGCGAGCCGTGCTCTTACTCTTGGTCGGCAAAGTCGAAGACAAAGCAGCAAGAGTGGCTACTAAATTTATGTCGGGAGTGAGGGTGGAAAGTAACTCCGGCTCGGTGAGCATGCTTTTTAGGTTGAGTTTTTCCATGGCATCTTTTTGCATAACCGAGACCACGGTGGTGGGAAAATACTTGCGAATATCACCCAGCCACCTGGCCACCCTTGGGCTAGAGGCGCCTAAACCAGCCGACCTTTCTGCTTTTTTGCTTCCTTCGTCGCCGTCGTAGAGCAGAGACAAGGCGTTGTCCATATTCAGGTCATCACTAGATAAACCAAATTCTTCGGCACCATGAGCACCGCTTTCGCTGCTGGCACCGAGGGCGAGGCGCCAGCGTCTAATTCTTTCTTTCTCGTCTTTAAGTTCTTTCTCGACTTGATTTTGTTTGTCGTCGCTCATGCTTGCACCTCATCAGTCTGCCGATCGGCTAAAGTTGCCCCCAAAAGACTGAGCACCTTATCTAGTACCGGCAAGAGCAAAAGATCGTTATCGCTTGCTGCTTCTTCCTCTTTAGCTTGCCAGTTTGTTTGACTGAGGGCACGCTCTTGAATATTACGCTTTTCGGCGATGCTGTAAGGTCCCATCACTTTTCGCAATAGAGGCAAGAGCTCTTGAAACTGTTCAGTCTCTAAACTTTGCAGCCAACTGTCCACCACTTGAAAGAAAGTGTGGTCATGGATGAGAACTTGGGCATTGTCGGTGAGAAATCCTTCTAGCCACATACCGCTATAGGCATGGCTTGATGCTTTTGAAAGACTAAACTGCATTATTGTACGAGCCTCTTCTTCATTGAGTCGGCGGGCATCAAACAATAATTTAGTGGTTTTGCCGCTGATAAGTGGGTGAATAGAAGGCTTCCGAGCTAATCTGCCCAGTAAAGTATAGAGTTCGCCTATATATCTATCTTCTTCGTAAATTCTCAGAGCTTCTTCGCAGTCACTAATCAGTCGCATCATAGAGCGGGCGGCATCGTCATCAAGGCTGACCAGTGCTGCTTCCAGGTTGATAATTACCTTCTCGGCCAGATGCCCGACCAGACTTTTCACCAGTTCGGCGTCAATTTCTCTGACATTGCCATAGCGAGAAATGCTCACCAGAACAGGCAAGGCGCTCATCAGTTCGGAAACATCCAAGCTGGCATTCGAGCGCTCGCTGGCTAGGCGCATCGAGCCCTTTATAGACTCTTCGAGATTGGCTTCCAGTGCTTGCCCAAGCAGCACTACTAAAATTTTGAAAGAAGTACATTTTGTCGCTGCATCCATGAGTTTGTTCGAAGAGGCTTCGACGAGAGTCTTGCCCCATATTGAAGCTTCAATGAGAGCCAGACTCATTTCTGGTCTCCACTCAAGTTTCCAGTTTTCGTGGAAGGTGCTCGTTTTGATGCGGTTCTTTTGCTTCTCTCCCCAAGCTACGTTCAATATATTCAGCCTATTAAGAAAGTAGCTGCGTTCTAAGTCTAGGGGTTTGCGCAAGTCAAGCTCTAGCGTCTTGCTCAGTGCTTCTTGCTTTATTCTAAGTTTTTGGCTTTGACGCAAGGTGTCATTTGTCAGCGGTGTGCCTGGTATGTCAGGCGGCACCTGCCCGAGTTTTTCACCAATAAGCAACTTGTTTTGGATCAAACTTAGAGGTAAAGGGTTGCCGCCAAGCAGGCAAGCAAGTATGGCCTCGTTTATTTCAGAAAGCCCGGGATGCGGCAGTTCTCTTAGAGAAGTGAGGGCTTCCGTCAGGCGCACGGCGTCAATAACCTGGGCTGATGAAGCGTCTAGATCTTCCGCGCGCAAAAAGCTGGCAGCCTTGACCAGCCAGGGCAAGGTGGGGTCGCCTTCGGTAGAAAAGATATGTTCGTACCAGCCGGGCGCTGTTATGCCCGCCCCATAGCCGCTGGCAAAAGAGAGTCTGCCATTTGTCCAGGGAATCCAGGTGGTTTCCAGTTTTTGTTTGGGTAGCCCCTTGAGGGCGGCAGCGTCTATTTTGGCTTGTCCTTTACCTTCGATTATTTCATCAGTAAGGGCGGGGGCGTGCCAGGCACCGCATACGATGGCGAGTTTTTTAAAGCCCTCTTTTTTTGCTTGCCTTATATTTTGCCTCATTGCTATTTCACGCAAAGGTTCAATTAGGTTGTCTTCTTCGTCTTCGTAGTCTAATTTCTTTTGGTTGAGATCGCCATTTTCTTTGCTCTCAAGCTCTTGCGCGCGCAAGGCTTTCATCGCCTCAAGAAGTGCCGAAAATATGCCGCAGGCATTGCCTTCTTTCTGTTTTCTTTGTTCAATCAACTGTTCCCAAAAGACTTCAGAGTCTTCATAACCGGCGGCTCTAGCCAGGGTGCCGATTGGATCTCTATGTATCGGAGGTGTTTTATCTTTGCTGTCGTCCAGCTTGGTTAAGCTTTCGTCCTCGTTATCTGTCTCGCTTTCAGCATCTGGCAAAATGTCTGAAACTTCTGGAGCTTCTAGATTCTCTCGATTTTCTGCGTTCGGGTCGCTATTTAGCTCAGTTTGGCTGAGCGCTGCTATTTTCTCTTCTTTCAGTTGTTTAGAAAGGGCCAGCCAATTGCTTTGCGCTAGATCGATAAAGCGGCAGGGCAAGCCTTTTTCGTTGGCATAGAGCATAGCTCGCCATTCAGGCGAAAATTCGGCAAAGGGATAGTAACAAGCTTGTCTGGCATCATCGCCGGCATAGGCGAGTAATGCCACCGGTGGTATCAGTTCACTGCCTGGCGCAACATATTTGATAAGCGGGTTGGCCTCGGGCGGTCCCTCTATCAATACTATGTCGGGCTCAAATTCTCTCAGAGCCTTTTCCAAGCTGGCTGCCGAGCCAGGTCCGTGGTGCCTGATACCGAATATCATTAGAGCAAGTGCCTTATGGAGCGATAAAAGTCTTTCCAGTCATCACGCTCTTTTACAACTGTTTCTAGATACTCTTTCAAGACCAGGCTGTCTTGCACCGGGTCTTTGACCACGGCTCCCACTATACCCGCCGCCAGGTCTTCTGCTTTTAGGGCGCCGTCGCCGAAATGACCACTGAGAGCCAGTCCGTTATTCATCACCGAAATTGCTTCAGCGGTGCTCATCGAGCCTGAAGGCGAGCGTAATTTTGTTTTGCCGTCCAGGGTGGCGCCACTTCTAAGCTCTCTGAAAATCTGCACAACCCTGGTGATTTCTTCTATGGCGGGCTTTTCTGCCGGTAGCTCCAGGGCTTTACCCATGGCTTCGGTGCGTCTGGTAACAATATCGATTTCTTCCTCTATGGTGGCGGGCACCGGCAGAATCACCGTGTTGAAGCGGCGCTTGAGGGCGCTGGAAAGATCGTTCACACCTTTGTCGCGGTCGTTGGCGGTGGCAATGACGTTAAAGCCCTTGACCGCCTGAATCTCGGTGCCAAGCTCGGGCACAGGCAAAGTCTTTTCAGACAAAATTGTAATAAGAGTATCCTGCACGTCAGCTGGTATGCGGGTTAACTCTTCTATGCGGGCGGTCTTGCCTGCCTTCATCGCTTCCATCATGGGGCTTGGCACAAGCGCCTGCATCGATGGTCCCTCAGCCAAAAGTCTGGCATAGTTCCAACCGTAGCGCACTGACTCTTCCGAGGTGCCGGCTGTGCCCTGAATGAGCAAGGTGGAGTCGCCGCTGATGGCCGCTGCCAGGTGTTCAGCAACCCAGGTCTTGGCTGTGCCCGGCAGCCCCAACAGCAGGAGGGCCCGGTCAGTGGTGAGAGTGGCCACAGCAATTTCGATCGTGCGTCTGTTGCCTATGTATTTGGGGCTTATCTCAAAGCCGTTCTCAAGTTTGCCGCCCATCAAATAAGTCATCACCGCCCACGGTGACATTTTCCAGCGCGGTGGTCTTTGCTTCTTATCTACGCTGCTTAGCGCATCCAGTTCTTCTTTGTACTGGTTCTCGGCATGTTCTCTCAGTAATTGGGCGTCCATTCTTTCCTCTTTATTTGAATGCTTCCTGCAGTTCTTTCCTTAAAGCTATTATTTCCGCCATCTGACTAACCGATTGCGCAAAGTAATCTTTGTCTATAGCCGCTGCATGCAGGGCTGGAACCAATTCTGCCGTGTCGGGGTGCATGCGCGCGGCGAATTGTTTTGCGTTCATCGTAAACTCATAACCAAGGGCAGGCACCTTCTCAGACAATTCCTTGATGATAAATTGAGCGATGGTTCTAGAAAAATCCTTGCTCCAGTCATCATCGTGATGAATGAGATAGTTCCACATATCTAGGCGCGGTGCCGCATTACCGCCGCTACCGCTCCATCTAGGCAGACGCGACAAGACAAGTTTTTCGGTCTTTTCTTGGCTGAGCGATTTTAGAAAATTGATACCATGACTTGATTCTCTAAGATTGTCGGCATTGCTTTCAAGCAAACAATCAGTCAAATAACTGACAATTTGGTCTCGCTCTTGGGTCTTTTCGGGGCTTTTGCGATAATCTGCCAAGCATTGAAAGAGACCATATAAAAGTGGTTCTCGCCACTCGCTGGCATTTATATGCTGCACAAGAGTTTCCGGCTCACAGAAAGTCTTAAAAATGAGCGGGTCGGCAAGTGCCAGCATATTCAGCACGATGCGTGCTTTTGTACCTAAAGTTCCCATGGTGTTTTGTTTGACGACCAGGTCTTCATAGTCGACGATATCTTTCTCGATATCGTTCAAATCAAGCTCAAATTTCTCCCCAAATTTGATGCGCTGCCTGAGAATAGAAACTAGTTTTTGGCTATAAGACGAGCTATACAGCCGGCAGAGCAAAAGCCCGGCTAGTTCTCGCACTTCTTTGCGCTTGTCGGCAAGGGCTTTGTTTTGTAAAAAGATTTGGTCTGCCTGGCAGAGGCTTTTTTCCAGCACAAGCAAGATTGAGACCCTTGACTCTAGAGTCTCTTTGACAAAACATTTTTCAATAAGAGATTCGGCCTGGGTAAAATCAAGCTTTCTCAATCTCAAAAGGGCGTCGGTTCTCTCTTTGGCTGTGCCTTCTTGAAAGAGCGCCGTCAGCTCTTCTATGCTCTCGGTGGCCAGAGCTTCATTTTCAAGGAGCTTGTGCCAATCTTGATTTTGGCTCAAGAGAAAGCGAAGGCGCTCGCCGCCGCAAGCTTTCAACTTTGCCACCAAAGATGGTTTGTCTCTAAAGAGTTCAAGCAGATGAGGTAATCTCTGTCTGCTTACGACATAGTTATGCTCGGCGCAGAGGCTGAGCCAATCGCCGATAAGCTTTTGCCCAACATTAGATGTGTCGGTAAGCAATTGATTTAAGACCGAAAGGGCTCGTGGCGGCGCTTCCGCTCTGTCATCTTCTTTTGCCGCCGATAAACTTACTTGCTTGAGTTCTTGATTGAGAGCATCTGATATCGGGGCTTTCAGCTTTAGCGCCAGAGAAGCTAGAGCGAGCCTAGCCAGCATCAGATCTTCGGTCGACTGCCAGAGACCTTTGTTTTGTTCTTCTTCCAAAAAAGCCAATTTCTTAAGCAATAGACCACTGCCGGCAGGCAGGCTGTGGCTCTGGCGCGTGCCGAGAATGCAGCTGGTTTTAAGAGCTTGCCAGGTTTCCTGCACCGATTTCTTATCTTGAATGCCGTTCATAGACTGGTTTTCTTTGCCTCCAGTCGCAAGATTTCACCCTTATGAGCGGCTAAAATTGGCACGGCTGTCTGTCCGTCAAAATCTGCCAGTAAGTCAATCTCGCCACCACCGCTAAAGGCAACAAGCGGCCAAAGGTCGAGCGCGCCGGTCTTTATGGGCAGGTGATTGTCTTCTTTATCTCTAAGCCACCAGTTATGGTTAAGATGGAAAACTCTGCAGCGCGAGAAAATTATGGGACGGCTGTCTATAAAGGGATTCTCGCTAAGCAAACGGCTAAGAAAATGTCTTGCGCTCTCTACTGTTTCGCCTTTTAATTGCCAGTCGAAATGAAAGTCTTCCAGCCTGGAACCAATGTCTTTGATAAGGGCTCTGAGCGGAGTGGAAGACTTGAAGTAAACCAGACAGGCTTGATAAAAGCTGCCCGGAACCATTACCCGAGCAAAAGGGCTGATACCATGGGCGAAGTCTAAGACAAGAGCTAGGTTGCCGCTTTCTATATGATAAAAATAGCTGCGCTGAACCCGCAGTCGGTCTTCCAGCGTCACTGTCTGACCGAGTAGGCAGAAAAGCCCATCAAGGCGATTTTCTTCATTTTTTAGCAATTCTTCTTGCGACTGGTTAAAGCCTATTGCACCATAGATGTCTTGCTTGAGCAATTCAGGCACCGTATTGCTTTTGGATTGTTCAAAGGCTTTGCATATAAGAAAGAGTTGCCCGAGCCCAGCAAGCATATTGCCTTGCCAGTCACCGCCAGCAGTGGCAGATAGATCAATGACTCTATTAGCCAGACCCGGCGCCTGGGCATCAATTAATCTTGCTGCTCTCTCTTGAAAGTAGCTTATCGGCTTGTTTTGAATTTGGGCGGTACCCTGCCTAAGCACATCTTTCATGAAGGTGACAAGTTCATCGATGCCGCTTTCAACGTTGTCAATGCGGCCTTGCTTTCTCTTCTCTTTTGAAGCTTCTTGCTTTTGCAGTTCTTCTTCGCTTTTCGGTTTCTCTTCTTTTTCCTTCTTCTTGACTGCTCTTTCGCCTCGGGCGGCCAGCCATTCACTCACCCAGTCAGGCGGCTCGCCCACATTGAATAGTTCATCTGCCTTTATGGCGATTAGCAGCAAGGCGAGCCCATGTTTACAGGGAAACTTGCGGCTTGGACAAGAACATTTGAAGGCTGGACCGCCTAGATCGATTCTGGTCTGGTAAGGCTTGCTGCCGCTGCCTTGACATTCACCCCAGAGGCAGTTTTCGGCCGCACCAAGGTTTTGCCATTTGCGGCTGTTTGCCAGGTCGCTGCCGTTCTTGGCAGAAGCGGCATCCGGTGCCATGGCAAGCACTGCTTCGGTTGTATAGAGGTCTTTGGCCCGGCTCATACAAAGAATTATAGAAGCGCCGGTTCAATACTTAGTGCTTGATATCAATCAATCTTGATGACGTTACGGTGGAAGCGGCTGACAATGTTTGGATCTGGGCAGAGCCTTACTTTGCCGTCGTTTTTCTCTTCGTAGGGCAAGAGATTGAGGACATACCTGATACTCTCCAGCCTCGCCCGCAGTTTATTGTTGGCTTTCACCAAAATCCAGGGGCTATAAGAGGTGTGAGTCTTGCTGAACATCTCTTCTTTGTAGTGGGTGTAGAGTTCCCATTTGTCTTGGGCGGTTTGGTCAATTGGGCTCAGCTTCCATTGTTTAAGCGGGTTGACTTTTCTCGATTCAAAGCGCTTTTCCTGTTCTTCTTTTGAAATAGAGAACCAGAATTTGATTAAGGTGATGCCGTCTTCGTAGAGCATGTGCTCAAACTCGGGAACCTGCTGAATAAAGCGGTTGTATTCGGTTTTGGTGCAAAAGCCGTTTACCGGTTCGACCACGGCACGGTTATACCAGGAGCGGTCAAAGAAGACTATTTCGCCCGGATTGGGCAATTGCACCGTATAGCGTTGAAAGTACCACTGCCCTTTTTCGGCTTCGGTGGGCTTAGGCAAGGCTACTACTCGCATCGCTCGTGGATTGAGGTGTTCGGTAAATCTTCTAATTGTGCCGCCCTTACCGGCAGCGTCTCTGCCCTCGAATATGACAACCACGCGCTTGTTGTTGTTTTGCACCCAGCGCTGCAGTTTGACCAGTTCTATTTGCAGCTTGATCAGCTCTTCTTCGTACTTGATTTCTTCCAGTACATCACGCACCCTGATGTCTTTGGCTTTGAGAAGGTGCAGCAAGCCTTTATTGGTATTAAGTCGACCTAGGTCTTCGGGGCTTAGTTGAAAAGATGCTTTCTTGATATTCTGCTTCCTGGCCTTATCTTGGTTGACCGCTGTGTCTTGCTTGGCACTTTCATTATCATCTTGCACAAAAGTAACTCCCGTTACCTCAAGGTTAGCGTTGCCGGTCTGACCATTTTTGTTTTGAGCCATGGCTACCTCTTTCATTTTCTCACCGCTTTCAACTATCCTTATGCCACAGCGAAAGACTTTATCAATCAGGGGCATTGTCATGAGAAAAAGCCGTCATTCCCAATTTTTGCAATTTGCGGCCTTATCGTCGCTGCTTTTCGCCGGTGCTCCCTCAGCTTTTGCCCAAGTCAACGAATTTAACACCGTCGTATTTGGCAACAAGATTCCCCTTTATTTAGACGACCCAACCGGCGGCATGCCGGTGCGCAACACCACCAATGATCATAGCGCAATGGTGCCTTATATTGCCGGCTCGAAGGTGTTATTGATGAGCCCCTCCGGCAAAAATTTCGTAACCGTATCTGGTGACACTGCATCGCTCTGGCGTGCCGATACCGGTTCTCAACTTTTGGCTCTGCAACATGGTTCGGCCATCACCTGGATGTCTTATGCTCGGGACGGTTCTTTTATTGTCACCGGCGGCAATAGCTGGCTTAGAGTCTGGTCGGCAACTGGCGAATTTCGCAAACAGTGCGATTTGCAAAGCCAACTGCTTAAGCTGATTGTCAGTCTAGACGGACGTTATCTCATTGCTGTCACCACCGATAGTATCCAAATTTGGTCTTCGATTGAGGGCTTGCTGCTCACCAAGATTCCTCTTTCAAATCGCATTGCTTCGCTGGTCATCAGCCCTGATTCTTCACAGATTGCCGTCTTGGACGGCAGCAATTGCGCCTTGTGGAGAATTTCAGACGGTCAGATGATTGGCACCATCGCCCATGAGTATCCAATTAGAGCTTGTATGTACAGCCCCGACGGCTCTACATTGTTGGTTGCCACCGAACAGTGGACATATCTTTGGGACCCGAGAAAGTTCAAGAAAATAGCCGATGTTCAGTATGGCGGCGGCTATCGGTAAACTTGAGACCTAGGAAGTTCTCTTAGCTAGGTAACTTAGTTTTCTTCGTCGTAGAGATAGACGTCGAACCAAATTGGCAGATGATTGTTCGCCAGTCGACGCATAATTTCAGGGGTAAGAGCTGGCGTAGTGTTCCAAGAAGTGGCATGCCAGCCGACCACGACATCGACGATAAAGCCTTGTTCTTGCAGGCGCTTCAAGACCGACGCCGAGCCGGTAAGTTGGTCTAGAAGCCAATCTAGGTGGGCAATAGCGTTATTGCTTTTCACTTTCTGTCGGCTGCTCAAAAGCCAGCCGCCCGATGGTGCCTTCTTCCCCGGTCTTTTAGTCCAGCCATAGGCATCGTCGCCCTTTGTCCAAGACATGGTCGGTTTGACCTGCATCAGGCGGGTGATCTCTTCTGGATTGAGTTCCGGATGATAAATGCGTAAAGTGGCTCTAACCCTCTCAGGGTTTGTGTCTATAGCATTTTCGTGGTCTGAAACCTGTGTGGTCAAGATTAGCTCCTGCGAGGCTGAAACTGCACAATCTAAGGCAGTCTCATACTAGCAGATGTGCTTTCGGATTGCCTGCAAAGGGTATAAGGTGGCAGGTGTTTCTGGAGGTCTGGGCTGGTCTTTGAGCTCTAGGCCTAAGGGCCGGTTGTATTATGCTTTTGGTTCTAAAGCTGATCCGCTGGTGCCGATAGGTGAAAAGAGTCGGCAGGCTACTCACAATCAGTTGAATACTGCTTTCTTAGATATCGGTGAATCTCATTGCCTAGAACTCTGTCGGCATCTACTTGGTTCTCGTGTTAGAAGTCTTGGGTACCGGAATTACAGTTTTGAAATCTCTGAGAAGAACTAGAAGATGCTCAAAACTATTACCTAAATCAAGAGCACATGCAGTTTTTGTACTTTTGCAAATATCGGGCAAACTAGCCATATCGCAGTCTGGGCAGCGAATATTCACGTGTTCTTTGTCAAGTTTTACATGGTAGCCCATAGAAAGCAGAGATTGGACCTCACAAGACAAAACTCCGTAGCGGTAATTGTTTTTTGCCTTACGTCCAAGTTTTACTTTCAGAATTGATTGATAGCTACTTACTTTATCTGAGCGCCAAACGGAAATTCCATTCTCGATGTAGATGCCTTGTTTTTGACGTGTCTTAAGATCCGCTGGAACTGGCTCTTCAGTTTCTCTGGGTCTGCGGGCAATGACTCGGTATAGCTTCATCGCTAATTCCAAATTTATGCAGCAGGATCTAGCTCGAATTTTCGAGCTAAAGCAATCCTTAAACTTAAGGTCTGCTCCGTGGGGCTTTTTGCTCGATTCCAGCCGCTCAAGGGAACTAATTGAGACTCTACATTCTTCTTGTTGCTGTAAATGATTTTAGCAGACACAGTATCATCAGACGGCTCGTAAAACAAAACTACGTCTAGACGGGAACTTTCTCCCTTGCGCCAAATCAAACTAACAAATCCGTCTTCAGAAATGTGGAAACCAGGGCGTTTTAACTTCTTATGGTCTGCCAGCAGATTGGCAACAAAGAACTTCGTAGCTTCAATCAGAAATTCATTCGGCGTGGTAATTTCTTCGTCTTCGAGCGCAAGGCTTTGAAGGTTATTGATCGATTCATCAAATTCCCGCCAGAATCTAGACACTTCAGCATTAGTCTGTTTCACTTGTTTTTCCTGCAAGAGATACCGGTCCAGTTATACCTGTTTGTATAATACATATACACTACTTGGTTAGTAAAGCAAGTGAGTCTGGCAACCTGGCAGCCTAGGTGCGCAGAATAACGGTTGTTCATTCTCTAACCTTGTCATAATTTCAAAAGAAACTGAAGGATTTCCGCCTCCGTGTGTTGCAAAATTGCTCGGTCCTTCAACGATGGCCACTCTGGTTCGACATTAGACCGGTTGGATAGACAGCGCCACCGCCGAGTATAACGACAACCGAAGGCAAACAGTTAGCAGATACTTCAATATTCAGGTTGCAGCGTGAGAGAAAGTAGCACATCAAGCAAAAAGCAGGAAACGCTAGTTCCGAAAAGATGAACTAGCGAGTTTCTCGATATCTACTAAAAGAAAATGGGGCAGACGAGGGGACTCGAACCCCCGCATACCGGAACCACAATCCGGGGCCTTAACCACTTGGCGACGCCTGCCATAATGCGAGATCTAGATACTATCATTTCTTTTGCCTGGCTGGGGCAAGGTTTAGCCAGGTCCAATATTTTGTAACCTTAAGTAATGCCCAGCGGGTTGAAGAAAAAGGGTAAAACCCTGGCCACTATTCCGCCAATGGCGAAAGCTGCCAGCCAGGAACCAATCCAGATGGTGAAGGCGATTTTAGGACCGCGCTCTTTAATCATCACGCCCACTGTGGCAATGCAGGGCACGAAAAGCGTAATGACAATCATCGCCGTAACTGCCTGTACAGCCGTTAGCGGAATATCGGAAATGCCGAAAGAGGCAAAGTCGCGGCGCACTATACCTAATATAAATGTGGTGGGAATGCGCGGATCGGCCGGCAAATTCAGCCAAGACACTACGAGCGGGCTAAGCAGATTCATAAAGAGCTGCAACAAACCCGACATCTCAGCCAGGCTGACCACAAAGCCAGCCAGAAAAAACATCGGGATGGCATCGAGCAAGAAATTCCAGCTTTTCTTCCAGGTTTTTTTGAGCACATTATTGAGACGAGGCAGTCTCATGGGCGGCAAATCAATAAGCAAGCCGCTTGAGCGCCCGGGCAAAATCGCGTTCAGCATTAGGCCGGTCAAGGCTAAGATGCCAAAGACCAAGGTGAGATAAACAGCCCAGGCGGCTGCTCCTCCGGCTCTGGCTAAGGTGCCCGAGACCACTCCAAGCTGTGCTGAGCAAGGTATAGCCACCCCCAGTAAAGCTGTGGCGATGATTTTTTCTCTGCGGCTGGTCAAAAGTCGGGTGGTGATAGTGGCCATGGTGACACAGCCGAGACCAAGTATGAGTGGAATAATTGCTCGTCCATTCAAACCAATTTTGTTCATTAGTCTGTCGACTAGTACTGCCAGTCTGGGCAGATAGCCAGAATCTTCCATTAGCGAAAGTCCTAGATAAAAGCCAATCACCAGGGGCATGAGCAGTCCGAGCAGATAGGTGACAGTTAGTGTGGCTAAGCCGTAGTCACCGACTATGGTATTACCGATGGCGGCAAGCCAGTTGTGGTGGTGCCAAAAATCAAAAGCAATTTCATTGCCTGGAACTTGTCTAATAGCTTGGTCTAGTTCGGCTTGTTTAGCCGGTTCTTCTTTTGTGCCTTTGTCGAAGACCCAAGTCTTTCCCTGCGCTTCTATAGAGCAGGGAAAATAATTAGCGGCAACACGGCGCACCACTGGCTCATAGTAGACCTTCATACCTTTCTTTTCGGTCAGATCGACTAGATTGCCTGCAATCCAAACGCCTAGCATCTGATAGAAAATCAAATAGCAGACGGCAATTGAAATTATTGAGCCCCAAAGAGGGTGCAGCAAAAGTCTGCCGAGCTTGGTCGAAAGATTTTGTCCGTGCTTGTTTCGCGCTACCACTTTTTCGGCTAGCTCATTGACTTTTTTGCGCCTTTGGCTATAAATGGCTGTTTTGGCTGAGCCCGCTGCGACATCTATTGCAAATATCTGCGGTGCTCTAGCTTTCACCGCGCCGATGATGTCCTCGTCTCCTTCGGCCAAGAGCAGGGCTTCGCCTCTAGATATGGTGCCCTCATCTACAAAGGGCATGAGTGTTTTGAGTTGTTCGGCTGCACCATCTATGCACTTGCCGATTGCTGCCAGTGACAAACTGTTTTTGATTTCGTCGATGCCTAGGTTTTCTACCGCGACGCAGCTGATTACTTTTAGCCCTAGTTCTTCGCTCAATTTGTTGATATCGAGTTGCATGCCGCGGTTTTTGGCTTCATCGGTTTGGTTTATCACCAAAAGCATCGGTTTACCCAAGTCTATGAGCTGCAGGGTGAGAAAGAGGTCTCTTTCTAAGGTCAGGGCTGAAATAACGTTTATCACTATTTCTGCCTTGAGAATCATCGATGTGGCGGTGCGCTCTTCATCGTTGAAGCTCGATAAGCCATAGACACCCGGTGTGTCGGAGAGCAGATCGTTTCCTAGTTTGCCCCGGGCAATATCGATTGTGGTACCGGGATAGTTGGAAACGTCGGCGTTGGCGCCGGTGAGGGCGTTGAAAATAACTGATTTGCCTACGTTTGGATTGCCCGCCAGCACTATCTGGCGAGCAGTCTGCGGCTTATTGTCTATTTCTTGACAGGCTTGACTAGTGGCTTCACTCTCTTGTTTCGAGAGGCCTGGCTCGGGCTGGTTGCAAAGACCGGTTTGTCTTGCACCTGCTTGTATTTCGCTATCTTGAGCTGTCATTTTTGCGCTCTTTGCGGACTTTATTGAGAAATTTTATCAAGAGCTGGTCTGGCCGGGCTAGCCAATTTAGAGATCTCAACCACTCTTAACGGTTTTTCGAGCATGTGGTAACGTGTTGCACATGAAATCGATTCAATCCAAACTACAAAAGAAGTGCGGGGCCATTGCTCTAGCCTTCAGTCTTTTATCTACTCTTTTGCCTCTTCCGGCTCGATGCGAAATTGATGGTGCAGGCGCACCGCAAGTCAAAGAGATCGTGCTCGAGAACGGCTTAAAAGTGCTGCTTTTCGAAGAGCATTCTTTTCCGGTCTTTAGCTCGATGGTGTTTTATAAAGTCGGTTCGCGCAATGAGAACCTTGGCGAGACTGGGCTTTCGCACCTGGTTGAGCATTTACTCTTTCAGAAAGTAAGTGGTCTGAGAAAAGGCGAAATTGGTGCCTTGATTGCGCGCAATGGCGGCATGTTTAACGGCTTTACCAGTGATGATTTTACTGTCTTTTTTGAGACGATGGCTCCTTCTAAACTTGAACTTGCCTTGCGGCTTGAATCGGCACGTATGAAGGGTTCAGGTTTTAGCGCCGATGATGTCAGCCAAGAAATCAAAAGAATTGAGAAAGAGCTGGAGCAAGAGGCTAAAGACCAGGTCAATTTGTTGGTCAAAGAAGTACGTTCAGCCGCCTTTACTAGGCATCCCTATAAGAATCCCACCATCGGCTGGCCTTCTGATGTGCAGAAGCTTACCCTCGATGATGCCAAACGGCACTATAAGCAGTTCTATCAGCCAGGTAATGCCACCCTGGTCATTGTCGGTGATTTCGATAGCAATAAAGCCGGTGAATTGGTCAAGAAATATTTTGGCAGCCTGGCTAAAGGTGATGCACCGCCGCCGGTGAGAGTAACCGAACCACAGCAGCATGCCGAAAAACGCATCTATATGAAGTACGGTGGAGCCAGCGATGTGGTTTCTTTGGCTTATCACGTTCCCGGCTTTGCCGATGCCGACACGGCAGCTTTAGCCGTTTTAGAGAAAGTGCTTTATTCTGGTGTAGGTGGCAGGCTGCGCAGCAAGCTTATTGATGGCAAACTTTGCAGCACAGTCAGGTCGGCTTTTGAGGTCAAGCGAGATCCCAGTCTTTTTGCCGTGACCTTGCAAGGGGCTGGCGGCATTAGCGCCGGCAAGGTTTTGGAAGGTTTCGACAGCGCCATTGAACAGGTTAAGACCGGTTCTATTTCCGACAGTGAGCTTAGAAGAGCCAAGAATCATGCCGAGTTCCAGCTACTGGTCGAACGCGATGGTCCTTATCGCCTGGCTTTTCATCTGGGCTTTTTTGATGGTCTAGAAAGTTGGCAGGCTGCCTATAGTTGGCAAAATCGCATCAAAGCAGTCACAGCTCAAGATGTGCAGCGTGTGGCTAAGCGTTATTTCTCTTCTGAAAATAGAGTGGTTGGCATTCTTGCCGGTACTGCGCCAAAATCGGCGCCTAAGTCCGAACCTAAAGAGAAGGAGTCGAAAGAGAGCAAAGATTCTAAAGACGGCAAGAACTCTAAAGACAGCAAGAACTCTAAAGACAGTAAAGACTCGAAAGACAGCAAAAGCTCTAAAGAAAATAAAGATGCTAAAAATAGTAAGCAATCTGAGAAGAATAAGCAGTCCGACAAGAATAAACAAGCAAAGAAGAAAGCCAGTCTGACCGATTTGATTGGCGATCTTTGCGCATATAAAGATGATGACGGCACTGCAGTCGGTGCCCCGAGTCGTTTGCTTGCCCAAAATACAAAAGAGGTGCCCAGCACCAGTGATAATATCAAGAGAGGCAAGTTGCGCAATGGTATGAACATTGCCGTACTAGAAACCAAGGTCAGCCCGGTGGTGCAGATTGCCGGCGCGGTTAAGGCCGGTGAGGCATACGAACCAGTCGGCAAGAGAGGAGTTTCTTCTCTGCTTGCCAGCTTAATGAATGCCAGCCTAATGAATGATGCTTCATTAGGTGTGAATCGCAGCCAGGCGGTGACCAAACAAGACGAGCTTGGTCTAGCACCGGCTACCATGGTCAAGTTTGACTCTGGACCGCAGTGGATAAGCTTTCAAGCCAAATGTCTAGCGCGAGACGCCGGCAGTATTCTTTCGATTATGGCTGGGCAGTTATTGGAGCCCCAGCTAAATGAAGAGAGTTTTGAGAGTGCTAAATCGCGCGCCGTTGAGAAAGTAAAGCATCAAGAAAATACTGTTGAGCAGAGGGTGGACAGAGCACTATTGCAGGGTTTAATTGCACCCAATACAAGCTTTTACCCTATGGAACCGGTTGACAAAGCTCGCTTCATAGGAAATTTGAAGTTGGCTGATGCGAAAGAGTTTCATGCTGTCGCCGTAAAGCCAGATGCCGCCACCTTGGTATTTGTCGGGGATATTAGCCTTGACCAAGCCGTCAGCTTAGGCGAAAAGTACTTTGGCGCTTGGAGCGGTAAGAGTGCGGCTAAGAAAGTTTCGGTTCAACCTAACCCGAAGCGCTTGCTCAAGAACTCGATAATAGTTGAGAAGCGCACAGACTCTATGATTACCTTGGGTAAGTTGATTGATACCGGAGCTGGTGCTCCCGACTATCCTCTACTTTTGCTCAGTGATTGTGCTTTGACCAGCCATCCGATTTTCTCCAGATTTGCCCAAAAGATATCTGGTGAGTCGAGCTTGATGAGCAGCCTATCTCTCGAAGATCTCTCTTCTGATGTGGAAAGCTTGCCCGGCACCACCCTTTGGACTATTGAATTGCCTGTGGTGGCAAATAACTTACCGGCGGTGTTTAGAAATATAGAAGGCGAGTTGAAGCGCTTTTCTAAGCAGGGGGTTTCAGAGACTGAACTGGCCGAGGCAAAGCTCTTTATGTATGGCGGTTTGCCTGTGCGTTGGATGTCTAATAGCCATCTGGCGGCGCGCACGATTCTTGAGACTTTGGTGCTTAGCAATCAGCCCAATCCGCTTCCTGAGCTTACTGCAGGCATCAAGGCTGTCAGTCTTGAAGGCTTGAATAAGTTTATAAAGGAGAAGTTCAAACCGGAGAGAGCATCGCTGGTGGTTGCAGGCACCAAGCAAACCATTGGTCAGATTCATGGACTAAAACAAGACTGATTCCTGTTGACAGCCTGGCGGTTTATTAATGTGAGAAAAGTCGCCATGTCAAGAGGGTATTCTTCTTTACAATTAAGCAGCGTTCAGAATTTGTCGCGTTTCGGTATATTTACCGTCAATGTGACGTTTATGCATTCATGTTAGATGCTATGCATTGCTGTATGCAGCATTCCTCGCCGTGATCGCTTAAGTTAGCCATGCCATGGCGCTTTTCGCACCTTTGTAAAGGCGCCTGTAATCAGGGCTTAAGACTAGGGTGTAAACATAGGAGAGGTTGTCAATTAATTAATATGACAGCCTGAGATGCGGGCTCTTGCCTGTGTTTGCCGTCTCATCAAAAATTTTCGAATCTCTGAAATGCCAACCTGGTGAGCGTTTTGAGATGCAAGTAAGAAGTTTGACTTTCTAGTGACAATAGGGATAATATGCTGCAAGTGTTACCCCAGTGGCGTTACATAGAGATGAACACAGTGATCAAATACGACCAAGAGAAACTGGAAGTAGAAGGGTTGCCCGAATATGTGAGGGATACAGAAGCCCCCGCACGGGAATCCTACAGTTCGATATCTACACGCTCCCTTGCTGAGAGGGAAGCTCAGCGCGTCTCTGCCTCTGCTGGCAGAGAGAGGCAGTCTCAGCGTGATACCGGCGGCTTCGCCAACATTTTTTCCGATGTGCACGCTCCTCGTGCCGATGAGCTTGAGGCTCTCTGGCCGGGCGTCCACCAAGATTTCTTCCAGCAAGCTCAGAGCAAGCGCACCCCCAGCTTCTATATGATGATCGCTTTCCTTGCCGGCGCGGTCACATCAATGATAGTCATTTGGGGCTATTCAGCTGTGTCGGGCCTTGTGGCTAATGTCGGCAAACCAGCAGACAAACCGGCAGCCGTCACTGCTCCTCAGCCTGCGGCGCAGCAACCGCTCGTCCCCCAGAATATCGATCCCAGCGCCATCCTCAAGCCTGCTCATGCCACTGTAGAAGTACAGAATGGCGATACTCTGGCTGCCATTGCTGTGCGCGAGTACGGCAAGACATCGCCTAGACTGCTCGATGCAATTTGCAGAGCTAATGGTCTGAGAAATGCCAACTTCCTCAAACTAGGACAAGCCCTCAATCTGCCCGACTATACTCCTCAATCCGCTCAGCCAGCGGGTTCTGTTAGCCAGTAATAGGGCGTGGGTAACGAGGCCCCTTCCGAATCTGCATCATATGCGGCGCTAGATTCCAAGCCCTTGCTACCTCCATTAGTGGATGAGATTGTCGCTGAGTCGCGTGATTACAGCGTTCAAGATATCTTTGACATGCTTTCAAAGAAGCTGGGTGGTTATGAGAACCGCTTAAGCCAGCTTGAGCTTGCTGAAGAAATTTCGCGTTCGTTTAAAAGCGGTAAAACCGGAGTCTTCGAAGCCGGTACCGGAGTCGGCAAGAGTTTTGCCGCTATTATTCCCGCTCTATTGAGCGGCAAGACTGTGGTTGTCTCAACCGCCACCATAGCCTTGCAAGAGCAGTATATAAACAAAGACATACCGGCTTTGCAAGAGATTTTGCCGTTCAAGTTCAGTGCAGTTCTATTGAAGGGTCGCGGCAACTATTTAGGCATGCGACGCTTTCACGATCATCTCTTGGAGCAGGCGGTTGATCCTGACTTTGTCGATTGGGTGAATACTACAGAAACCGGCGATATATCAGAGTTGTCATTTCTTCCTCCTGGTGAACTCTGGATGGAAATCAACTCAGACTCAGATGATTGTTTGCGCAATCGTTGTCCCAATTTCAACAGCTGTTTCTACTTTGATGCCAAAAGAAGGGCAGAGAAAGCTGATTTGATTGTGGTCAACCATGCTCTCTTGTTGGCTGATGCCGCCTCGCATGGTGGCATTTTGCCGCCCTATCAATATCTTATAGTCGATGAAGCTCACCACCTGCCTGATGTTGCCACCGATGCCTTTAGTTTGTCGGTAAGCAATAGAGGCATCAAGCGCCTTCTGGCGCGGGCGGCAAAACGAGTTAATGCCCCGGCGCATTTGCTTGGCGATATAGAGATTGCCTCCGGACAGTTCTATTTCCATCTCTACAATATGACTCGTGTGCCGCGTTTTCGTCTTCATGAAACAGTCGAAGGTGTGCAAGAGCTTTTGGAAGCCCTCGATAAGTTGAGAGTCTGGCTAGAGAACTGTGATTTTTCGCATATTCTTGATGTCGAGATGGCTAGAGAAAAAGCCCAGCTGAAGGCGAAAAGTCTGATCACGACCATATCTGCCTACATAAAGTGTCTCAAGCTTTTGGAAGATCCTTCCCAAGATTATGTTACCTGGGTAGAGCGAACCGACCGTGCTGAAGTGAAACTAGAAGTGGTGGCGGCACCGCTCGATGCCTCGCCTTATATAGCCGACTTTGTGCTGAACAAGCCTGGACTAATCTCATCTGTCTGGATGTCGGCCACTCTGGCAACTGCCGGCGATGATCCATTCAAGTTTTTCAAAGATTCTATTGGGGCCGATAGATATGTGGTGCAGAAGCTGGTGAGCAGCCCCTTCGATTTTGAAAATCAAGCCTTGCTCTACCTGCCTAGAGATCTACCCGAGCCTAATCATCCTGATTTCGCCATGTATTCTATGAATGAAATTGAGCGCTTGATAGAGTTGTCGGAAGGGCGCGCTTTTGTGCTTTTCACCAGTCGCAATGCTCTCAATTTTGCCTATGAAGAGTTGGCTCCGCGCCTACCTTACGAAAGCCGCAGGCAAGGTGAAATGCCGAGACCCCGGTTGATTGAGTGGTTTAAGTCGACACCAAATGCAGTGTTATTTGGTACTGCTAGCTTTTGGGAAGGTGTTTCGATTGACGGCAGTCAGCTCAGCTGTGTGATCATCGATAGGATTCCTTTCCAGGTGCCCGATGACCCAGTATATGAGGCACGTTGTCAGGCTCTGGAGCAAGATCCCGATCGCTCATGGTTTACTGATTTGGCCCTGCCCTATGCCACCATGCGTCTGAAGCAAGGTGTGGGGCGTCTGATACGCACTAGTCGCGACAGAGGTATTGTCGCCATTCTCGATAACCGGCTCACCAAGAAATATTATGGGCGCCGCATCTTAGAATGTCTGCCCCCCATGAAAATCATCCGCTGTCTGCCTAGCGCTGGTTCTGGAGCAATGCAAGACTTTCTAGATCTTGGCATGGACTATCGCGGCAATTAAATTACTCACCCAGCTCGACTTCTTCGTCGTGCTCGACGGCGCTTTCCGCACTAATATCATGTCTAACTAGGCAGAGCGATATTGGGCAATGCTCGACCAGATAATGCACGATTGGGTCCTTTTTCATCATGAAAAATTGCCGACCGCCGACGCTGGTGGTGCCTACATAAAGCATATCGGCTCCTAACTCTTTGGCTGTGTCGATGATGCCTTGCGCCACTTCTCCCATTTTTACGATGCCTGAGGCTTTGATGCCTCTTGCTTTCAATTCTTCCACGCATTGATCTATCTGCATGCGCGCTTTGTCGAGAGGGCGATCGCTCGATATCAATTGAGCAACAATACCCACCTTGCCCGGGTCTGGAATGAGCCTGACAAGCACGATTTCGGCATCGGTGCTGCGCGCTTGGCTGACAGCTGTTTCGATTGTTTTTGAGCTTCTTTTAGGAGAGCTGAATGCGACTACATACTTCATAGACACCTCAGGCATGCCAAATAAATTTGAGAATGAGATAGCAGACTGATGCAAGAGTCGCCGCTACTGGTAATGTTAGCACCCAGGCTAGCAATATGAGTTTCATAGTTTTTGGGTTGAGATTCTCTTTGCCGTGTACCGGGATAGTGCCGCCGGCCACTGCCGAACTGAGAGTGTGGGTGGTGCTTATCGGTGCCCCATAGTGCGAAGCGACTAGGATAATCAAAGCTGTACTCATTGATGCGCCAAAGCCTTGCGAGTGGCTAAGTTTTTCACGACTTATCTTGGTGCCGACTGTGCGAATTACCCGCCAGCCGCCTATGACTGTTCCCAGGGCAATAGCCGAGGCGGCCGAGAACATTACCCAGAACGGGACTACTTTGGCGGTGTAGCCATATTGCGAAAAGTGCGTTGCCAGTATTAAGGCAATGATACCCATGGTCTTTTGACCATCGTTGCTGCCATGGCTGAAGCTTACTGAGGCCGAAGAGAAGATGTGCAGCAAGCGCATTATTGGGTTGTGATCAGTGGTCTTGGATAAGTCTTTCTCTTTCTCTTTGGAAAGCTTGAGCGCCAGCCAGGTGGTAAAGGCTCCAGCCGTAAAGCCAATCAAGGGCGAAATTAGCAGGGCTAGTAAGACTTCTTGCAGTTTGTGCCACTCTACACCGCCCATACCGGCGGCGGTGACACCGGCGCCAAATAGGCTGCCAATCAAACAGTGTGAGGAAGATACTGGAATACCTTTCCACCAGGTAATCAGGTTCCAGATTACAGCCGCCAAGAGTACGGCTACAACCATGGGTAGTGTCACTGTTCCTTCTGGAATGATCTTGGTAATTACTTGGGCTACGGCGGTGCCCACCAAAAGGGCTCCCAAGAAGTTGAGTACACCGCTCATAAAGATTGCCACGCCCGGCTTTAGGGCTTTTGTATAAATTACTGTGGCGACAGCATTGGCTGTGTCGTGAAAGCCGTTTACAAAATCAAAGCCAAGTGCAAGCAAGATAGCGAGCACTGCGATGACGGTTTCTATATTCATAAATTTGAGATGATACTTGACCCGATTCTATATATTTCGGTTATAGCAAAGCGCCGGTTAAGGTCGGACTAAGAGACCGACCTTCGAACACTATTATAAAGAAGACTTGCAGATATTAGACGAAACAAAGACAAGCACAAGAACTCGTCCGCCAAAATTAGCGGAAGTTTAGCTGTTGGCTTGCCTGGCTCAAGTCTAGTATGCCGGTGCAAATCCAGCTTCCATAGGCTCAAGATAACCCGGGTCGCAATAGACCCAAAGGTCACCGTTGCGCCAAGGCAGCGGATGATTGGAAAGATACCGATACACTAGAAGCTGTCTTATGATTCTACGCGCCGAGGGATTTTGCTCGCCGCGCTTATCATTCGCCAACCTGGTACGCAGCTGAATCGCTTCGCGCTTCGACCAGCAGTAAGCCGGTCCGGGATTGTTTCCTCTGGATCGACAGAGGATTGCAATTTTTCCGGAGGGCTGGGGCCAACCTAATACATAATAAGTTTCGTGATTCATCATAGATAATGATAAGTCAAATTCCTAATAAGTCTAGTGAATCAAGGTATATGCAATCGATTTCCAATATAGTGATATTCCATCCAGCCGCTATCGGTGATGCGGTGCTGGCCACCCCTGTTGCGTCTACTTTGAAATATAATTTTCCCGGTGCAAAAATATCCTATTGGTCACATCCCAGTCTGAGACCGCTTTTGCTTGGCTTGTGTCCACATATAGATGAATTCATAGATTTTGATAAAAATCTGAGTTTTTTCCAGCAGCGCAAGATCTTGACCAGTCACAAACCTGATTTATTCGTCGATCTTTCCAATTCAAACCGAGGTCTGACGATGCCTCTCTTTACCGGTATCAAGACATTGCGGTACGAAAAGAAGGAAACCGGCAGTGCCGACCAGCAGCATGCAGTTGGTAACTTCCTTGATACGGTCATGCCAATATGTAAGGAAGTTCCCGATAAGCTCTTTCCTACAATTTTTCCTGATGCTATTGCCGAGCAATTAGTACCGCAGTTGGTGGAGACCAGTAAATTAGAAATGCGCCCCATGGTCGGTATCGTCCCTGGTGTCGGGGCCCATCGTCCCCATCGGGGCTGGATAGCCGATGGATGGATATATCTAATCAGGCATCTCTTGTCTATAGGCAGTCATCAGCCAGTCCTTATTGGTGGTAGTGATGATTTTGAACTGGCTCAGAAAATTAATGCCGAGGTCGATAATCGCTGCCTCAATTTTTGTGGTCAGCTTAAGCTGGATGAGACCGCCGCCATTTTGAAATGCTGCGATGCCGTAGTATCGGGCGATACTGGACCGGCTCATATAGCTGTATCGGTCGGAACGCCGGTGATTGGTCTATATGGACCAACCTATCCAGCCAGAAGTGGACCCTATGGTTATTTCAACTTAGTGCTCGATCAAAGTTCATCGTGTGAGTGCATTGGCGCTAAATACTGTACCTTGACCGGGTCGAGTTCTCCAGGCGAGTGCATGGGCCGAATAATGCTGCCCGAGGTAATTGAAAATCTCTCCAAGATTCTCAATCTCTCTAATGCCCAAGGTTCAATCCATGAACTCAATCCGCCGGGCGTCTTCTTTGAACCAGAGATACTGGCTTCTCTCAATGCCGATAAGCAGGCCGAAGAGCAGGCTAAACAGAACGTCGAAACTACCGGCGAAGATGAGAAGACAAGCTAGCTATTGCGGATTTTGAACTAGAACTAGAACTAGAACTAGACCTAGACCGCTTGTCTGAAGTTGCCGGTTGAATTACCGAAAGCTTGCTGCAGTCTGGAATTTTCCTTGTGATTGAAATATACCTTTGTGTAGTTCTTCCAATTTTTTGTGAAATCACCAAGTGAAATTTCGCGGGCGATGCTGGTTGGAATTTCCATACTGACTCTATCGGCGGTGCCGTCGGCATAATGCGAAATGCGCATTGTCTGGTCTTTCTTGATGGTATAGGAAGAGATTGTTTGCCAACGGCGATTGTCGAAAACCTGCAGTTTGATTAGCACTTCATTTTCTTCAGACAGAGACTCGAATTTCATCACTCTGCAGTAATGCGATAGGGTGGTGATTTCTAGATTGCCCTGACCATAGAGCAAGTCTTGTTCATCGGTTTTGAGTGCCAGCAGGCGAGTGTATGATTGTCCAGCTTGCGGCCAAGGCTTCATAATTCTTGGGCTTTCTTGCGCCGGAGGAGCCATGTCGAAAGCTTCATCCCTTTCTTTCTCTTCTCCTGTTTCTTCTGGCTCTAGTTCCTGTGTTTGGCTTGCACTGTCATTGCTGTCTTGCCAGTTTAGAGCCGCCGTCGCCGCACTATTGCCGACATCACTGTGGGGCGTACCCCAGTCTATGACCTGGAAAGAGTTGTATTTCTCAGCAATTTTCGTTTCATCTTTCAAGTTCTTGAAACTTACTGGGATGCTGTCTGAAGGCATCGCCGGTCTGGCATAGTGGGCCAGATCGAATTTATTGCGGGCTGATTCGGTGAGGAAGTTCTTCTTATAGACTGATGCCTCTTCGGCTGTGGGCAACAAGATCTTTTGACCCGGATATATATAGGCGTAGGTGTTGAAACCATCGCATCTTACCGGTATCTCGCCGCGATTGATAGTGAAAATTAGGCGAGCGAAACGTGTATCTCCTAGTCTTTTCATGGCTAGGGAAGCCAGGCTCTCGCCTGCTTCTATTTCGTGGAATAGTCTGCCGTTTAGTGGCGGGCTAGATCGTTCATGAGTTTGCCGCATATTGGTGGTCGTCCTCGTCCAAAGCCTTTAAGAAAATCGGATGCATGCATCACGGTCGTTTCTATACCGGAGTTTGCCGTCCTGGACAGTTGTCAAGATTAAATCGGCGTTTTTTCCACCGCTTGCCGCCAAAATGGGCGAAACAGTGAAATGGTGGGCGCTTGTGCTGTTGACAACCGGTTCGGCGTTTCATATTATTATTGTTTGGCAAATTACTAGTAGATTCGGGCGATTTCTTTGCTTTATTGATATCGAGGGGGCTTGATGGCCGGTACAAACGACAAGAGCAATGTTGGCGATACGGCTGCGCCTGCCGCCGGTCAAAACCAAGCAAACAAAATAGATACGCCTATTTTCGTCGAGCCTCCCACCGCGGCGAGAACCAGCGATAAGGGCACCGAAGCTCCTGCCACCACGCCCGACAGCGTCAGTAAGTTCCAGGCTGATACTGCACTTTTCAGGCTGCCTCCCTCTGCTGCCGAAGGCAATAACGTCGCCAGAGCCGTCGCCTCTGATTTAAATGCCGTAGGTACAATCAGGCAGCAGACCATATCCGTGGGTGGAGAGTCTGTACGGGCATCTGTAGTCACTAAGGGTGCTAACGAGACCTATGTCACCCCAACCGGTAGTTTTGTCAAAGATGCAAACGGTGCATTTGTGCCGGCTCGTTCTCAGAACGACTCCGCGCCGCGCTCGGGAGACACGGTCTCAAAGCCGGCTGACCAGGCTGCGTCGCGACCCCTGACCTCTCTAGATGTTGCCGCACCTTCGGCTTCTTCAATAATGGCCAAGTCTTTGAGTCAGGTCAATCCCAATGAAGTGCGTATTGTCGAGCCTCGTAATGCCGCTTCTTCAGATGGTAAAGCACCCCCTTCCAGCGATACCAGATCGGTGGTTGTGGGTGCCGAGGTGAAAGCGCCACCAGTATCTGAATCAAAAGCCGCACCGGTAGTTGATGCTGGTGTCAGACCTGGTACGGTCCCTGATAATAGGGTGGTACCGACTCCTGAAATAAAGACTAACAGTGGCGCTCCGGTCCTTAATCAAGCTCAGATTGATTTGGTTCAAAGAGAGCTAGCATCTCGCAATCTCGGTGAAATCCAGGCTCGCGAGGCAAGACGCGATGCTGCCATTGCTAAAGATTTGGGACTCGCTCCAGCTGAGTCGCGCACAATAAACGCCGGTGTGCAAGCGGCTATTGTTAAAGGCAATGAAAGCCTTAGGGCGGACGGTCCAAGGTCAGAAGCGAAACCTGAGTCTAGAGTAGAGCCCAGAGTAGAACCAGCAAAAACTGAACCAAGAGTTGAACCTAGAGTAGAACCCAGAGTTGAAGGCCGACCAGATCAGCCCCCTAAGACGCCCGACGCTGTGCCTCGCTCCGCTGAACCGGTGGTGCGCCCCATTGAAGTGTCAAACCGCGGTGATAACCAGGGTGGACCTAGACCAAATGATCCTGGCTCTGGCACTAGAGGTGAAAGAGAAGGGCGAGGTGAGCGCGATGGGCGCGAACGAGAAGCTAAAGATTTTTCTGCCGGCACAAACTTGACGCCTCAGCAGATGGCGCAGAACATGCGTGCCATGGAAGCGGCTCAAACTCAAAGAGGCACAGAACTTAGACCGGACGGAAGACCTGATGGCAGACCAGACGGCAGACAAGACGGGCGAGAAAGTCGCCCTGATGGCGTCGATCCTCGCGGTTTGGAGCGTGGGCAGATGCCGAAAACCGATGCCCAACAACCGCCTAGACTGACCCCCCAAGAAGAGCAGTTTGTCGCTCGTCTGAAAGACCTTAGCCAGACTATGAAAGCGGCAGAGAAAGGTGGCGGCGACTGTCCCAATTTGATTGGAAAAGATGGGCGCTTGGACATCAAGGAGTTTTCCAACCTACTGGCCCAAAACAAGCTAGGTCTAGTGCTAGGTCCTGATGGTAAGCCCATGCTTGCCCCCGAGGGAATGAAGTCGACAGACGGGAAACTGCTTCCGCCTCTGGATGCGAAGACCCTTGCTAGCCTTGATATAAAGGCTGTGGAAGCTTTAGTTAAGAGCCAAGTAGATAGCAAGACTGCGCCTTTGGGAGAGTCTGCCAAAGGGGGCGTGGGCGAAGCCGGGTTGAAGACTGCCGCCGGCATCGGTGATCTCAAGGCTGTCGATGCTGCTGCTGCCGGAAAGGCGACAACTAGTGCCGCCGCACTTGGTTTTGAATTAAGCAGTCAACAAGGGAAAACAGCCATCACCGATAAGACTGCCGGCACTGGTGCTGATGCCCAAGCCAAGCTGGAAGGCAAAGCTGATGCTACCAAATCTGATCTTGGCAGAGCCGATCTAGGCAAAATTGATATAGGCAAGGCAGAGAGTGGCCAGATTAAGTCAGATATCGCTAAGCAAGATGCTAAGCCCGAGCTTCAGAAAGCTGATAAACCTGAAGCAGTGAAGGCTGAGCCTATTAAGGTTGAGAAAACCGAAACTGCCAAATTGGAAGGTAATAAAGTCGAGAAGGCTGAGAGCCGAGATGGCGTCGCCAAAGCTGAAAGTAGAATCGATAATTCCTCCCTTTCCAGTCGAGACGATTTTGCTTCGTCTCACCGTATAGATTTAGCCCAACCTGAGGACGGTGGCGATTCTTGGACTAAAGATTCTGATGCTAAGACAAAAGACGGTCAGCTGAGTGATAAAGATGAAACAATGCTTGGCCTTAAGGACAAGCTTGAGGGTAAAAAGAAAGAAAGCGAGGAAGATAAGCTAGAGGACGAGAAGCAAAATAATGCCAGGGCGGCAATGCTCGCTGCCATGATGAATCAGAAGAAGCAGCAGGAACAGGCGGAGAAGGATAGACAACTTTTGGTTGAAGACGCGAAGAAAAAAGGCGAGGACAAGCGCCGTAAGTATCTAGTCAAAGAAAAAGACACTCTTGAATCTATTGCCAAAAAACAATTGAGAGATGTGCGCTTGCACGCTTTGATCTATGAGATCAACAAACATATGCTGCCGGTTCGTACCGAGAGAGGCAAGCAGACCGTAGATCCTAGACCTGGCACTTCTATTTGGCTGCCTTCCGAGCTAGATATTCGTGAGTATCGTTCAAGGCTCTATGCCGGCGGACGCTCTAATGCAACAAGTGCACGCAGCGAACAGTCTAGTAGCAACCTTACAGTTGAAGAAGAGCTGAGTGGGCGCTTTGGCACAAACTGGGATGGAAAGTCTGAGTCAGCCGCCCATGCCAGTATGCTCGGTGCCGCCGTGGCTAAAAGCCAGGTAAGAAGAGCAAATATCGAGAAGATCCTTGGTCCTATTTCAAGTCGCACAGTAGACACCGGGCGCATCAGATATATAGTTCGTCTAGGTGACAGTCTCGATGGCGTCGCCGCCAAGCATCCGGCATTAAAGGATAGCTCCTTGTGGCCGCTGCTAGCTTCTTTAAACGAGATTTCTGATGACTCTGATGATGAAGGTAAGCCTCGCACTGTCTTAAAGCGCGGTATGGTTCTCAACTTGCCGACTCCCCAAGAAATCGCCGAATATCGGGAGGCGCAAAAAGAGTTCGAAGACTTACCGGAGCATCTACCGGGTGAGGAAGATTCAAGCTCACCTGAAGAGAGCATTGAGATAGAGGCTGCTCGTTTGCAAGAGGCTGCCAGGGCGGCAGCTGCAGCCTACGCAGAGCAGATGCGTCGCGAAGAGGGCGCCGCCGAGCCTGAACCAGATGTTGATGAAGATGAACTAGATGAAGATGACATAGATGAAGATGAGCTTGACGATGACAGCATAGAGCAAGCTCCGCATGCTCAAACTCCGCAAGCGCAGCCTCCGATTCAGCCGCTTCAATCGGTTGAAGGCTCTCAAGCCGTTGTTTCGGGTTCTCAGGGTGACTTGACCAAGCCGCTTCCAGTCTTTGGCTATAACGCTGCCGGAGTCAACTTACAAACCTTGGCCAGCCAAGATGAGACCATGCCAATACCTGCCGTTTCACCTGCTGCAAATGTTGATATGGTAGCGCCTGTAGTATCGCAGGAGCCGCAGATACCGTCGCAAATGGCACAGCCTGTGGTGGCACCAGCACCATCGCCAGTGGTGTCTAATGCGGTGCCACCCGTGATGCCTAACGCAGTGCCGCCGGCAGTGCCATCGCCGGCAGTGGTGCCGACAGCTGAAGCGCTTTCTCGCGCTTCTAATGCACCTGTGAATACAAATCCAACTACAAATGTTGGCACCTCTGTATCGGTGACCAATCAACAGGCTCCGCAAACTGCGCCTGATACGGAGCCACTACCAACCGGGCTCGAGGTCTTCAGTCGTCCCCCGGTTGTGGCTGGCGACCGTTTGATGTGGGAGGTTCGTCCTGGAGTGCGCATAGTCAAGTCTTGCATGCGCTGGGACCCTTCCATCGGTGTCTATCGGGAGCAACTTGAGATGCTGATCTCTGGTGTTTGGTACCCGGTGATCTTCTATGAAGTCTTTGCTCAGAACTCGGTAAGGCATGAATATATGCCTGGAGGAAAACGTAAGTCGGTGCGAATTGACCTGCCGCCGTCCACTGTATCTGAACTGGCTGATAATGATCTGGCTACTAAGTGGCTGCAATATTGCCGAGCCTTTCTCTCTATGCTGCAGGCTCAACCGCCCCAGAATCCACCTCCTCAGACTCAGGCGCCGCAAACTCAGCCGCCCCACTAGGTTTAATGTTAAATCTGGGCTTTCGCTTGGCTTCGGCTGCCTCCGAGGCAAAATTTGTTGTGTGGCTAACAGTATTTATGGGCTTGAAAAGCATATATTATATAGTTCTAAACCGGGAGACCGGTTGGGCCGGATAACCCGGAAAACTGGCGTCAATTTACTAGTCCGCATTCTTTAGCCAATTTTCTTTCAAGGCCGTCCGGTCAGAGCTTAGAGTGAGTAGGTCCACCTTCTCGATATTCGCCGGAGTGTCAGTTTTGGCAGACGATACAGAAAAGAAGAAAAACACCGATCAGCCCGCTGAAAAGGCAGCTGAAGCAGGTAAAGACAAAGCTTCTGCTGCCATGGCAGAGGAAGTTGTAGCCAAGCCCGGGCAAGCTCAGAATGTGCCGGCTGTTGAGAAGACGCAGGGCGTCCCGACTACCGAGAAGAAGATTTCAGACGACACACTTTTTGTTCCGCCGGTTTCGAGCGACCCCCGCTTTAAGGACATCGAATCGAAATATGGTGGTTCTTCCGCCTCTTCGAAAGTCGGCGCCCCGCCGATTTCTCTAGACAAAATCAAGCCCAGCCAAAAAGACGATGCCGAGAAAGATAAGGCGACTGTCGATGACCAAGACATGCTGGCTTGGGCTAATGCAGTTGCTTCGCCCGATTCGGCCGCCGTCTCTAAACAAGGTGATAACTCAGGCAAAGACAACTCCGCCAATAAAACTAGCGAAGCCAATAAGTCTGGCGAAGCCAATAAGTCTGGCGAAGCTAATAAGTCTGGCGATGCTAATAAATCTAGCGAAGTAGCCAAGCCTCAGAACGGTTCTTCATCAGACGGTTATTCGGTCAAAATTGGCGATACAGTCGTCCCTGGTCAGCCTCCTTCTCAAGTTGGTAAGGGCGTAGATGCCTCTGTCTCCGCCGCCAAGCCGCCTGCCCAGGTGGGCGACGGCTCCTTGCCGGTTAGCCGTCCTACTGCCGTTTCCCGCGATGGTTTGACTGTAGAAATGCCCCCAATGTCGGCTGAAGCGGCTCCTGTTTCGTCGGGGGAAGGTCTCGCCGAACTGCCTCCTCTAAGCCAGACGGGCAACGATCTCAATTTCGCTCCATCAGAGCCGGTCGGTCGTGCACCGTCTACGGGCTTTGATGGTGCAGAACAAGGTCTTAAGGTCGTTAATAACGCCGATGGTTCTTTGTCTTCAATAACATTGAATGGTGATAGTTATCGTTTTGTGCCGGCAACCAATAGCTGGCTTAAAAATGGCGAGCCGTTCAATGGTGCCAGTTATGATGCAAGCAAGGGCACTTTTACTCTCGATAATCTTGATGGCAGTCGCAATACCTACGGCAAAGACGGTAAGTCTAGCCATGCTGAAATTGCCGACGGCAAAGTTACCGCCAAGGCAGATTTTGATGCTAACGGAAACTTGACTGCTTATGTTCGCGGCGATCAGAGTTTCATCAAAGATGAAAAATCAGGAGTCTGGTCACGTTATGATGCCGCCACCGGCAAGACCGATATCTTAGCCGGCGCAAATTATGATTCAAGTTCGAAAGAGTTCACCTTTGATCTCAAAGACGGCAGCAAGGAAACTCTCAAAGCTAATGGCGACAGAGTGGTGCAAGGACCTGAGTCTACAGGTAACTTGCGTTATGAGTATTCAGCAAGCGGTGAATTGACCGGTTTTAGCAGTGATCATGTTGGTTATTTGCATAAGGTGCAAGTTGGCGATAAAGCCAGCACCTTTGTCGATGAACAAAATCTGGGCGGCTATAGCGTCAGTCAAAATGAGTTCGGTAATGTCAACATAGTCAAGCCGAACGGCGATAAGATCATGCAGACTACCAACGGCACAAGATCTGAGTCGGCAGCAGACAATAGCGCCACCCGTTGGTACGGGGCCGATAATTCATTCGTAGATCAGTCTAGTTTTTCTGATTATCTAAAGGTTGAAACCGCTGCCGATGGCTCGCAGAGTGTGGTGCGGTTTTCTATGACTGGAGAAACCGAGACCTTTCAGTTGGTCAAGGATGATCAGTCTGGTCTGCCTCCCTATGCTACATACGATAAAGAAAGCGGCGACCTTGTTCTGCATAGAGGAAATGGGGTTACTGAAACACTACAGAGTGACTTTACCCGTCGCTTCGCCGATTCTATCGATAGTAGAGAGCCTGAGACCGTTTATGGTCGCGATGGCGGCTACCTTTATGACCAGGTAAATGGCAATAAAGTAAGCTATAGACTTGATTCTAGTGGTGGCATAGTTGGTGCGGAGTTACCTGACGGCAGTCGCATAGACAAATACGATAGTCCTGATGGTTCCAGTGCCTATGTTCGCACCGATAGGCAAGGACAAAGCGAGTATGTTCTTGATGTGCGTACCAATTCCGACGGCGGTATCGAGTACACTTCGGGCAGTGAAGTTCATCGCGTCAATCTTGATGGCTCTTCCAAAATTGAAGATAGATTCCGCGGCGTAACAAAAGATATTGATGCCGACGGTCGAATGGTTTCCATGACCGATAGCAAGGACGGTTTTGTCTATCAGTTCAAATATGGCAATGATGGACAGCTTTCTGAAGTGACTAACCGTGCTGGACAGTGGCGTGTAGTTGACGGAAGCTCTAGAGACCCGGTAACCGGTGATGCGAAGTGGGAACGAGTTTCTGAGATATCGAAAACCCCGCCTTTCGAGACTAAAGAGGTTCCCGAGAAAAGCCGTCTTGTTTGGGAAGGTTCGATCAGTACTGAAGGTAATGAATACACTTTCTCTAGAAAAACGGGCGACAACCTGCGCCCTGAGCAAAACGCTGCCGGTGAAGAAATAGGCTCTCGCTATATTGGTAGCAACGGTGTGCAATATAAGTATGATGGGGTGTCGCCCAATATTAAGGGTTTATCAATAAGTAGAGACGGCGGCAAGACATTCGAGACCGTTCCGGGCGAAGTCGTGCAGGAGTCTGGTTCCAAGCTGCCTTCTATAGTCACCCGCGGCACTGACGGCAAAATATTGACCAAGGTTAGTTATGATGACCGTGGTAATACTACCACCACAGATGGTGACAAGCGGGTGCTAAGCAAGCTTGATGCCTCTGGTAATGGTGTCACCTATAGCTTGAATGAGAAGGGTGAGTATACCAGTGTTATGACCGTTCGGGGCGGTATTGTAGATACAAGACTAAATAAAGACGGCGAGAAGATAACGGTTGACTCTAAGACCGGCATGCCTATCATCACCCATGGTGATAAATCTGTCACTAAATACGATACCGTGGGCGGTTACCAAACTTCTAGCGCCAATGGTTTGTTGCTCTCTCAAGTTGGTGCAGATGGTTCGGTCAAGAACTTCAAATATGAAAATGGGCGACGCATCGAGAGCACTTTGGCCAGGTCCGACGGTAGCATTAGGCAGGAATATTATAGTGGCTCAGATACGACTGTTGTGGAACGCAAGGGCGACAATTTCAGTGTGAGGAACGGCAGCGGCGCCAAGCTGGACGTTACAACGAACAGCGATGGCAATCGCGTGGTCAAAGCTGCAAATGGCACGCAGATCGTGGTCGGTACTGATGCGACGGTTGACAAATCAGGAAGAATTAGCTCTACGGATGCGACCGGCAATAAGATAGTTATTGCAACTGATGGTAGTCGCACTGTGACAGCTCCAAGTGGCAAAGTTGATCGCTATGACAGCAGCGGTAAACTGATTGTTCCTGTAGATGTCAAACCGGTCTCTGGCAGCTCAGCTGGCATAGATGCCGCCCAGACCAGACCGGGAAATCTTCTGGACAGAATCGCTTTACAGAGGCAGATGGTATCTGGCGACGCTGCCAAACCTGTGCAGACCAAAGTAAATCCAGCCATCGCTGCAGACGGCGCTGCGCCATCGAAAGAGGCTGTAACCGCCGCTGCGGTAGACCAAGCTAATGCCGACAAAGCGGGTCAAAGCCTCTGGCAAACGGTAAAAGATGGAGCTTCTTCTGCCTACGATACGGTGACTGGCGCGGCTTCAAGTGCCTACAATTGGGCTTTTGGTGATTCGAGCACCGGCAAGTTTACCGAGGTGCCGCCTAACTTTAAGAAGAATGCTGATGGGCAGTGGGTATCCACCGATGGTAAGGTCTATAAAGATATTTCTGTGGACTCTGAGAAGGGCACACTTAAGCTGCAGCATCTCGATGGTAAGCTGGAGACAAGAGAGCGCAGCGGCGATTACACTCTGACTTATCCTGATAGTGGGTCTGGAGCAACCACTGCAAGCTATAAGGCCGATGGTTCGCTCAGATCGGTGAGCATATCGGGTAGTACTTTCACTTACGACGAATCAGCCAAAAATTGGAAGGATGCTGACGGTAAGGTCTATCAAAATGTATCTTTTGACGCCAGAAGCAGATTTGTAGATGTGTCTGTCACATCAGCAACCAGCCTGCGTTTTGGTGAGGGTACTGATAAGGTTTTGACTAGCGCTATTGGGGGCTATTCCGGTAAATTTGATAAGAATGGCAATCTGGTATCGGTCACCGATGGAGGTACCGTCTATAGCCAAGTAGATGACCCTAATGCACCAGGGACCAAAATCTGGCAAAGTGCAGATGGTCAAAAGCTAGACAAGCTTGCTTTAGATATGAGCGGCAATCTTGCCATAGAGAAAGCCGGCGAGAGTATAAAAGTGGAGCCTGATGGCACGCGCACTACAACCTTTGCCAACGGTGAGAGCGTTATTACTTCCACTTCGGCAAACGGGGTCCATCAGACTGTCAATCTTAATGCTGAAGGTAATCCGACTCAGATTGTACGAGGTGCTGATGTCTATTCTTTCGATTCCACTTCCAATGTCTGGAGTCGAAACAATATGGCGATTGAAGGTCTTTCTTATGATAAGACCACAGGGGCTTTCACCGCTAGAAATTTAGACAATACATCAGATACTTATGGAAGAAATGGTGCTTACACCCGAGCTGAGCTGGTCGACGGCAAGGTCGTATCTAGTCGGAGTTTCGACAGCAATGGCGAACTGATTGGATATTTGAGAGGCGCTGACCAGTTCACCAAAGACACCAGCACCGGAGAGTGGAGTCGTCTCGATACTAAGAGCAATACTGTTGAGAAGCTGAAAGGCGCTTCTTTTGACGGTGAGAGCGGTAACTTTACCTACGAGTCGCTTGATGGAATCAGGCAGACACTGAGGATGGACGGTTCACGCGTGGTCATGAATGATGCGGCCGGTCACCTTGTCACCGAGTATGACAAAGATGGCAAGGTCGCTCGCATCAGCAGCGACTATATCGGCGATATTAAGAGGGTTCAAGATCCATCCAATCCAGAGAAATTTATCTATGTAGATCAAAACGGCAAGAGCGGCTACAACCTTGAACGCGACGAGCGTGGCTTTGTCAACATAACTAAACCTGATGGCTCTTCGATTGTTCAGCTGGATAATGGCACCCGCGGTGAATTTACCGCCGACGCCAAGAATTACCGCTGGTATTCGTCTGACAACATGCTGACTTCGCAGGTTGGACCAGCTGGGGAAGTTAAAGTTGAATATAACTCTGATGGCACCCGCAGTGTAAACATGAAGCTGCCTGATGGGCAGACCGAGTCATTCAAGCTTGTCGACGCTGCAGATAAGAATGCTCAGCCACCATACGCGGTATACGATAAAGCTACCGGAGAGCTTGTCTTGTATAGGGCTCAGAATATCTCTGAGACTCTACAGAAAGACTTTGGCCACAAGTTTAGCGAAGTCAAAGATGGAGTCAAAACCGAATCGGTTTATGACATAAATGGTAACTTTGTCTCGGAACGAGTAAGCAGCAGTAAGATGGATGCTGTTCTCGATGCCAATGGCAATATAGTTTCGGCGAGGCTATCAGATGGTAGCACTATTGCCCGGAATGATGATGGCTCTTATGTGCGCACCAAGCCTGATGGCAGCACCGAACAGATTTCGGCGGCGAAAGCGAATGCTGATGGTAGTATCGAATACAGTACTCTCAATGGTATCAGCGCCCTCTATAAGGCAGATGGCTCTTATGTTGTAACTGATTACATCAAGAATCAAGAGAAGAGCTTCAACACCGATGGACGTCTGGAGTCGATTTTAGACAAGACCGACGGCTTTAAGTACGAATTCAAGTATGACGAGGCCGGACAGCTTGTTCAAATCAAGAACCGAGAAGGAGTTTGGGCTCACGTCGAAGGTTCACCTCGCGATCCTATCACTGGTGACACTCAGTGGAAGCAGATAGCCGCTATTTCGCCTACTGATAATACCAAGACAGTTGACCTACCGAAAGAAGCGCAAAGAGTATGGGAAGGCACCATAAGCACCGCCGGTGGTGAGTATCTGTATGCGCGCAATACCGGCGAAGCCTATCGACCTATTCAGAATGATAAAGGTGAGGTTGTTGGTGGACTCTATAGAACCGACAGCAACGTTCTTTATAAGTATGATGGCGTGCCTCCAAATGTTAGCGCTATGCAAATCAGCAAAGATGGTGGCAAGACATTTGAGTCAGTTAACGGTCCTATAGCTGTCGATGCCAATTCTAAGTTGCCTGTAGTAACAAACCTAGACTCTAGCGGCAATGTGGTTAGCAGAGTTGCCTATGACGATAAGGGCGGCACTATTACGACCGATGCCAATGGACGTGTATTGAGTAAGCTCGATGCCGACGGTAAGGGTTTTGTTTATCAAGTTGGACCCAACGGCGAATATACCTCTGTTGACCGAGTAAATACTGGCTTGTCGGTCAAGATGAACGGGGCAGGCGATAGCATCACGGTCGATGCTAAGTCAGGGTTGCCTGTCATCACCCATGCTGACGGATCGCGCACCAATCTACACACAGATGGAAGCAGCGAGACCTACAGCAAAGATGGAAAAGTTATTCAATACATCGGCGAGAACGGCAATAAAGTCGAGTACTCGTGGCAAGGCAATAGTCTGGTCAGCCAGAGGACTGTATCTGCAGACGGAACCATTTCTGTTCTGCGCAACTTTGACAGCCACGGTGATGTGACCTCTGTGCTCACTACTGCTAATGGCAAGACATCAATCACAGATGGAAACGGCGTTAGCAAGGGTGAAGTGATCTACAACGCCGACGGCTCAGCCATGATTAAGATGCCTGAGCAAGCTGGAATGCCAGCTCGAGACATCAAAGTTGAGGCAGGGCAGTCTATCGGTTTTGACAAGCAGGGCAATATTGTCGTCATGGACAAGACTGCTAATGTCGAAACAACCCACATGCTTAATGGCACCACTGTCACTAAAGACTTCGCAAATCAGACCATCAAGACCGAGACTGCTACAACAATCAAGATTGAGGATGCAGCTAAGAATGTCGTAACAACAATCGACAAACAGACAGGCGTCAAGATTGAAGAGAACAGAAATACTGGAATAACAACCCAAACTAATGCAGACAATTCTAAGGTTGTTACTGATACCAAGACAGGTACAGTCGAGCGTTTCGATGGCAATGGTAATAAGGTAGTTGAGGCTCCTCGACCAGCAGCCGATGCCGCGACTACGGCAGCTGCCGCCGCGGCTGCGGCTGCTGCTCTAGCAGCTGCCGAAGGCAACAAGCTTGCAGCACAGCGTGCTGAACAGCAGAGAGCAGCTGAACAAGCTCGTGCTGTTGAGCAACAAAAGGCTGCCGAGCAAGCTCGCGCCGTTGAGCAGCAGAAAGCTGCCGAGCTGGCTAAACAGGCAGAAGCTGCCAAGGCTGATCCTTCAAAATTGCCTCCTGTGGCGGTGGACCCCACCCAAGCGAAGCAGGATCCGCTGAAGGTAGACCCGGCTAAGGCTCCAGAACTACCGAAGACTGCCGAAACCGTTAAGGCGCCGGAGCCAGTTAAGTCAGCGGAGCCGGTCAAGTCAACCGTTGATAATGCTGCCGCTCAACAGGCGGCGCAGTTAGCTGCTCAGCAAGCATTGCAGAATGCTATCGTTAAAGAGAAGGTCGCTGCCGCACCGGTCGAGACTGCCAAACCTGCTCCTGTGCCGGAGACCAAGCCTGCGGCCGGTGCTGATCCTGCTAAGACTGCAACGCCTACAAGTGATCTCGGCAAGGTTGCTCCAACAGTTGAACCAAGTAAACCTATTGTTGTGGATACTGGTGTTAAGCCGGGCGGTGATCTGGCGAAAGCACCAGCGACTCCCGAATCCGGTAAGGTTGCAGCTCCAGAGCCAATCAAGATGCCGCCTCCAACTGAAGTTTATAAGCCTCCAGTTGAAGCAACTAAGCCAGCCCCACCTGATAGTGCAGCTGCCAGAGCTATCGCTACCGAAGCAGCGCGACCTGCTGTGGTCGATGCACGCCCGACAACAAATACTGACTCAAGCAGAGTCGTTGTGCCTGAACTGCCGCGTACCACCACTGGAACTGCCACCACAACAGATCCATCTCGTGTTGTAACTGATGCTTCAAAAACTGGAGCCGTTCCTAATAATACGAATCCAAATCCGACTCCAGCACCTGCTCCGGCGCCAGCACCGGCACCATCACCGGCTCCAGTACCGGCTCCGGCACCTGCACCGGTACCAGCCCATGGAGGAGCCCCAGTACCAGCACCTGCTCCAGGTCCGAATCCTGCGGCGCCCAACCCCGCACAGAATTCTGGTGCGGCTCAACCGCAGGCTGGTGCAGCAACCGCCGCTCAACCTGCCTCTGGAAATCTCGCTCAAGCAGCTGCCACAGGTACTGCTGGTGCCGTGAACGCGGGCGCGGTCACAGGTCAGCAACAACAGGCTGGAAATCAGCCGCCAGCAGGTAGCCCGCCTGCGGCAGGCAGTCAGCCTCCGGCAGGGGCGGTCGGACAACAAACTGCTGGACAGCAGACCGCAGTTCAACCGCCTGCTGGAACGCAGACGGCACAGCAGCCTGGCGGAGCAGCTTCCGGTAATTTGTCACAGGTGGCAGCAACGGGGCAAGTGAACGCTGTAAGTCCGGCAGGTCAATCTGCCCAGGGGGCACAGCAAGGTTCCCAAGGCACAGCGCAGAATGCGCAAGGACAGGTTAATGCCGGACAGGCTTCTCAAGGCCAAAATACAGGCAGCAGTAATCTGTCTCAGGTCGCAGCGGGAGGCGCCGCTAATCAAGCGCAGCCTGCAGCATCTGCCGGTTCAGCTGCGGGACAAGCGAACCAAGGCACTCAGACTGCTGCAAATGCGGGTGCCGCCAATCCTGCTGGAAGCCAAACTGGAGGCAACCTTGCACAGGTTGCTGCTGGAGGTGCCGCACAGACCGGTGCTGCTACTCACACAGGGAATGCTGCACAGACAGGAACTGCTGCACAAACAGGAGCTGCTGCACAGACAGGAACTGCTGCACAAACAGGAGCTGCTGCGCAGACAGGAACTGCTGCACAGACAGGAGCTGCTGCTCAGACCGGAACTGCTGCACAGACAGGAGCTGCTGCGCAGACAGGAGCTGCTGCACAGACAGGAACTGCTGCACAGACAGGAACTGCTGCACAGACCGGCGGAAACCTATCGCAGGCGGCAGCTGGTGCGCAGACAAATGCTTCTACTGCCAGTGGCGCAGCTCAACATACTTCAACAGCTCAGACTGGGGCAACTGCTCAGACTGGAGCGACTGCTCAAACTGGAGCGACTGCTCAGGCTGGTGCAACTGCTCAGACTGGAGCGACTGCCCAGACTGGAGCTACTGCTCAGACTGGAGCGACAGCTCAGACTGGAGCGACAGCTCAGACTGGAGCGACAGCTCAGACTGGTGCTGCACAAACCGGAAATACGTCGCAGGCAGGTGGCAATTTGTCTCAGGCGGCTTCAGGCACTCAGGCGAGCAGCGCAACTAGTGGATCTGCTGCTCAAACGGGAGCGACAACTCAGACTGGTGGAGCTGCTGCTCAGACTGGGGCAACGCAAGCAGGTGGAGCTGCTGCTCAGACTGGGGCAACGCAAGCAGGTGGAGCTGCTGCTCAGACTGGAGCGACAACTCAGACTGGTGGAGCTGCTGCTCAAACTGGTTCGACGCAAGCAGGTGGAACTGCTGCTCAAACTGGAACAACGCAAGCAGGTGGCAACCTGTCTCAGGCTGCTTCCGGTTCTCAGGCGAACAGCGCAACTAGTGGGTCTGCTGCTCAAACAGGTTCAACGCAAGCAGGTGGCGCTGCCGCTCAGACTGGAACAACGCAAGCAGGCGGAACTGCTGCTCAAACTGGTTCAACGCAAGCAGGCGGAACTGCTGCTCAGGCAGGAGCGACAACTCAGACTGGTGGAGCTGCTGCTCAAACTGGAGCAACGCAAGCAGGTGGAGCTGCTGCTCAGACTGGTTCGACGCAAGCAGGTGGAACTGCTGCTCAAACTGGTTCGACGCAAGCAGGCGGAGCTGCTGCTCAAACAGGTTCAACGCAAGCAGGTGGCGCTGCTGCTCAGACTGGAACAACGCAAGCAGGTGGCAACCTGTCTCAGGCTGCTTCCGGTTCTCAGGCGAACAGCGCAACTAGTGGGTCTGCTGCTCAAACAGGTTCAACGCAAGCAGGTGGAGCTGCTGCTCAAACAGGTTCAACGCAGGCAGGCGGAACTGCTGCTCAAACTGGTTCAACGCAAGCAGGCGGAACTGCTGCTCAGACAGGAGCGACAACTCAGACTGGTGGAGCTGCTGCTCAAACTGGAGCAACGCAAGCAGGTGGAGCTGCTGCTCAGACTGGAACAACGCAAGCAGGTGGAGCTGCTACTCAGACTGGGGCAACGCAAGCAGGTGGCAACCTGTCTCAGGCTGCTTCCGGTTCTCAGGCGAACAGCGCAACTAGTGGATCTGCTGCTCAAACAGGTTCAACGCAAGCAGGTGGAACTGCTGCTCAAACAGGTTCAACGCAAGCAGGTGGAACTGCTGCTCAAACAGGTTCAACGCAAGCAGGTGGAACTGCTGCTCAAACAGGTTCAACGCAAGCAGGTGGAGCTGCTGCTCAAACAGGTTCAACGCAGGCAGGCGGAACTGCTGCTCAAACTGGTTCAACGCAAGCAGGCGGAACTGCTGCTCAAACTGGTTCGACGCAAGCAGGTGGAACTGCTGCTCAAACAGGATCAACGCAAGCAGGCGGAACTGTTGCTCAAACAGGATCAACGCAAGCAGGTGGAACTGCTGCTCAGACAGGAGCGACAACTCAAGCTGGTGGAGCTGCCTCTCAAACAGGAGCGACTTCTCAAGCTGGTGGTGCTTCCGCCCAGACAGGTACAACTCAAGCAGGCGGAAACCTATCACAGGCGGCATCAGGCTCTCAAGCAAATAGTGCTACTGGTGGCGGTGCTGCTACCCAGACTGGGGCAACTCAAGCAGGCGGAACTGCTGCTCAAACAGGCGCGACAACCCAAGCTGGTGGTGCCGCCTCGCAAACAGGGACAACTCAAGCAGGCGGAACTACTGCTCAAACAGGCGCGACAACCCAAGCTGGTGGTGCCGCCTCGCAAACAGGTTCAACCCAAGTAGGCGGAACTGCTGCTCAAACTGGCTCGACAACCCAAGCTGGTGGTGCCGCCTCGCAAACAGGGACAACTCAAGCAGGCGGAACCTCTGCTCAAACAGGCGCGACAACCCAAGCTGGTGGTGCCGCCTCGCAAACAGGTTCAACGCAAGCAGGCGGAACCTCTGCTCAAACTGGCTCGACAACCCAAGCTGGTGGTGCCGCCTCGCAAACAGGGACAACCCAAGCAGGTGGCAACCTGTCTCAGGCTGCATCAGGCTCCCAGGGCAACAGTGCTACTGGTGGTGCTACTGCTCATACCGGGGCGACGACTCAAACTGGTGGTGCTGCTCAAACAGGAGCCACGACCGGTGCTGGTGCCGCTGCCTCGCAAACAGGCGCGTCTGCACAAACCGGAAGCAACTTATCTCAGGCTGCATCTGGCTCCCAGGCGAATAGTACAGCTGGTGGAACCGCCGCACAGACTGGGAATGTGACTCAGACCGGTGGTACGACTGCTCAAGCTGGCTCGACAACTCAGACCGGCGCTACAACTGCTCAAGCTGGTTCGGCAACCCAGACTGGAGGTGGTCTATCTCAGGCTGCCTCCGGAAACCAGGCGGGTGGCACTTCTGGAGGTGCATCACAGACCGGCGCTGTCACCCAATCAGGTGCTGCCACACCCCAAGCAGGTGGCAACATCTCGCAAGCTGGCTCTGGTTCAGCTATGCAGACCGGTGGCATATCGGGGCAAACTGGCGGTAATTCTCAGAGCATCGGAAATGCCACCCAGTCCGGTGCCCAGGCAAGTACTCAGACCGGCACAACGGCTTCGACATCTGCTACGACAGGCAATGCCTCATCCAGCCAGAGCACTTCGCCCGTCGGCTCTGCAACCGGTAATTCGGCTGGAAGTGCGGCTCAAACCACTTCTCAGCAGAAAGATCCTAGCGGGGGGCATTCGAATTCGGTTAATTCTGCTAACGGAAACACAACCACTGGGGCCGGGAATGCCAATGCTGGTTCTATCTCCAACGCACAGACCTCAGGCACTGCCACTCAGTCTGGTGGTATCCTATCACAAGCTGGTGCAGGAACAAGTCCTAGTGGTACAACTTCTGCGACTTCAGCTGCTACTGGAAACGCTCCATCTGGCACAAATTCTACGGCTGCAGGAGCCACTTCTGCCGTTAATCCAACTGGCGCGGCTCAAACTCCGGCAGTTGGAATCGTCTCTCAAGTTTCAACCCAGGGTTCTGCAGCTAATGTTCAAGGCGGTCAGGCTGCTGCAAACGCTGCGGGCAATCAGCAAGCCGGCAACATCGGTTCAATCTCTAATGGCACTAGTTCTACTACCAAAGAGCCCACCTCAACATCAAGTTCTGCAGGCGGCTCCAGTTCCGGCCAGTCGACAGGAGTTACTGTAGATGCAGCTGGTAAAGTGGTTTCTGTCACAGCTTCTGTAGGTAATGCTAAAGATGGTGCTTCCATCAATATTCAGGCTGGACCTTCTGGAGTTTCAGTCGGCGGATCTGTCACCATTGGCGGAGTCACTGTAGCGACTTCTGCCAAAGATTCTGCAGGTTCGACGCCCGGAAATATTGCTACTTCAACTAGTTCTACTACTTCTGCCACCGGTAATACTACTACTACTACCGGCATAGCCTCAACGGGGGCATCAACATCATCTCCCTCCTCCGTCGGCGGCACTGGTACTGGTTCGATGACTGGTGCTGGTTCGACGACTGGTACTGGTTCGATGACTGGAACTGGTTCCTCTGCGGGTGGAACTGGTATCGCTTCCGGTGGCAGTGGCGGCAACCAGTCATCTGGTGCCGCCACTGGTGCTCAACCTTCACCAAATTCTACTTCCGCGCCCATTATGCCGACAGGTTCTGCTAGTGACCCCGGCAGCAGTGGCACCTCCACTGCATCTAGTGCTGCTACATCGGCTGGTGGTGCTAAGTCGAACGATCAAAGCGCTACCCCCAGCTTTAGTGGTCCCGCTAATTCTAACGATCCCTCCAATATATCTAGTCAAGCTGCCCAGCAAGATCCAAATGGTCAGCCGGCGCAAGCTACCCAGCAAGATCCAAATGGTCAGCCAGCGCAAGCTACCCAGCAAGATCCAAATGGCCAACCTAAACAGACGGCTCAGCAAACTCAAGCTCAGTCAGACAATACCAATCCTGTGCAGAATATTCAATCTTCGCAGATTTCGCAGCCTGTCTACAATGTCATTCTGCCTCAGACCAATGGTGTTCCACTCGAGCAACTCAGTCAAGATCAGCTGCTGCAGGTTTATATCAATCTTGTCAATCAGACCCAGAGTGGCAATAGCCCTTCGCCGACCAATTTGGTCATCAATCCTGATTTTAATGGCGATGGAACGGTCTCGGCATCTGAAACCATAATTGCCAACATTATCTATGTGGCATCTCAACTTAGCGCCGGCTCCGATTCTGTCTCCGCTCCGGCTCCAACTCCAGCTCCAACTCCATCTCCAAATCCAACTCCAGAATCGGTTCCAGTTCAGCCGGTATCAATAACTCAACCAGATACTAGCACGGTGATTGAGCCTCTAAATCTGCCCAATTCAATCAACGTATCGCCCCTTGCCGCCCCTACTGATGCTCAGATTGTTGAGAAAGTATTCGATACAATTCTGAATTCAGTTCTGTCAGATAATTTCGGACAGACTAGCTCTTCTGCATTCAGTAGTTCGAACTCGTCGAATACGCCTGCTGTTGATAATAATCAGATATTCGACGCCCAGGCGCGGGCCCAAGAGCTCGCTCAATTGCAGGAAGCGCAAAGGCAACAAGACCTGATTATTCAGCAGGAGGCTCTAAGGCAACAAGAGGCCATACGCCAGCAAGAGGCTCAGCGCCAAGCTGATATAGAGAGCCTCCGACAAGCTGAGATGGCCAGGCTCGAAGAACTAGCTTTGCTTCAACAATTGAATGCGGTGCAAGTGCCGGGTATTTCCGTCGATTCTACACAAGCAAATCAAGCCAATAGGTGGGGACAGCCCACCATAGATTCGGCTACTTATTACGGTCCAATCGATGACTACATTGCTAGTAATTATCCTGGCTGGATGAATCAGACAGGTAATAGTGCCATTGAAGGTAGCTCGTTTGGTTCACCGATTCCTGAAGGTTCACCCACTGATGGTGCTGCCTACGCAGGTTTCGGCAGCCCATACTCCGATTCAACGACCAACTTCGTGCCGCAGTCTCCAGCCGATCCTATCTACGGCGGTAGTTTCGGTGTGCCTTATAGCGATCCGATGCTTGCAATCCACAGCGATGCCGATGATCAGACTGCCTTCCAGAATCTTCCTGTCACTCCTGCAAGCATTCTCAATGCCGATGATGCTCTCATTGCTTCGCAATCAGTTGATGATTTGGTTTCCTTCTATACCAAAGGTAAGCCTGATTCCGAGAGCGAGGTTCGCCATAACGATGCAGTTAGACCGAGCGATCCTTCTGCAAAAGAAGGCATCGGTTATGAAGCCGTACCTGATAAGAGTGAGCCGTTTGTTCAACCCGGCGATAGAATTGACCAAGCTGCCATGCAGTATCAAATCGATGAGCATCTTCCTGATGAGAATAGTGCGAAATGGCAAGATTTGATGGATGCTCAGCGTAGCTTTGCTGAAGCCTTGGGCTCGTTGACCGAAAGCACCAGGCAACAAGCTGAAGAACTGACCACTCGCGCCTCTGAAATGCTTGATAATGTTATGCATGGTTCCGGCGGTTTGATTGCCGAACTCGATAGTCAGGCTCGGTATATCAAAGAGCTTGAAGAAGCTCACGCTCGCGAACTTGAGAAAGAAAGACGGCTCGATTTTGAGCATAAAGAAAAAGAGCGTCTGGTTTCTGAAGCCAAGAAACGACTGGATGACGATAAAGATCGCAAAGATCGCGATCACGAAAAAGAACGTCGCCTGGCTGAAGAAATGGCAATTATGCTGGCCATAAGACAACAGTCTGAAGCAGAAGCCCGCGCTCGTGAATTGCGCATTAGGCAGGAAAGAGAAGTGTTGCAGGAAATGATCCGCAAGGACAACCTGCAAGAGAAATATGTGGTGCGGGAGAATGAAGACCTGACCATGATTGCTGTTCGCAAGTTTAAGGACCCTCGCGTCGCAGACCTTATATTTGAACTGAACAAGAAGTCGGTTGAAGTGCGTTGGACTGGTGGTAAGCGTAGCTATTACGCCAAACCCGGCACGGTTTTGATCTTGCCTAGCCCGAGACAGGTGAGAGAATGGCTGGCTCGCGTCGGCTCTGGTCCCAAGTCCAGCCAAGAAGCGACAGGGCGAGGTATGGCTGCGGTTCCTGGTAATGCTGGTCAAGATGAGCGTCGGGCTAATATTGAGAAGATTATCGGTAAGATTAGAGAGTCTAATGACGGTTTGGAAGGCTCTGTCTATTCAGTTAGATTAGGCGACACTTTACGCTCTATTGCCATGAAGCATCCCGACCTTCGTGATGTGACACTCTGGAAGCTGCTTGCCGTAAAGAATGGCTTGTCTACCGATACTGATTCCAAAGGCGCACCGCTGGCGGTATTGATTCGTGGTGCGCAGTTGACCATTCCTTCGGCTGAAGAGATATCGGCGTATCGTTCTGAGTCTTCGCCTGCCAAGCCGGTTGTCTTCGAGCCTCAAAATATGTCTTCACGAGCCATACTCGAATTTGCCACCAAGCCCTGCGGTGGTTGTGACCGCTTGCTTAGTCAGTCGGCATCGCTCTGTCCTGCTTGCGGCTATGTCTTCGAGAGCGTGCCGGTATCTTCTGCGCCTGAAGACCAAGCAACTACTTTTGCTTTGCCCCAAGGCATTCCCACTTCACCTCTAGACGATGACCATACGGTGATTACATCACCCAATCTTGAGACTACCCATATAGACAATGACAAGACAACACTAAGTCTGCCTGAGGCCGGTGTGTCGCCTTCTAATCCGCCGTCGGTGCCGGCACCGGTCATTTCTAGAGCGGGAGACAGTCATTTGCTGGAAGTCGAAGGCACTCGCACTATCGAAGCATTTTCTCAGACTTGCCGATTGGTCAAGGTAGAAATTGAAGTGTCCGGTCGTAGACTGAATAAGCAACAGCTTGAAGTATTGAATGGTGAGAACTGGATACCAGTGCTTGCTTATGAGGTGGGAGATGATTCTTCCACTCGCCATGAGTATTCTAGAGATGGACGCCGTAAGTCGATATCGATTGATTTGCCCTCTGTTGCTGTTGGGCAAATGGTGCAGAACGAGTTGAGTCAGAACTGGGCAAAGTATTGCGAAAGATTCTTGTCTGGCAGAAAGCTCTCCGTATAGAAATCTATCAGTACAGAAATCTATCAGTACAGAAATCTCTATGTATGAACTTTCAGTCTAGCGAGATGTCTGTAGTTCCTTCAGGATTTACTCTTTCCGGCTCACTTGTGAATTCGTCAATGCTTGAAATTAGATGGGGATATCTGCCTATCTCGCTGTCATGCGTGCGATTTCTCAGTCTAAAGACTTCATCTACCGATAGCTTTTCTCTGCTGTCTCGGTCATAGATGTAGTGAATATCGCCTTTGGCATCTTCGACCACGGCATAATGTCTGTAGCTGCCAGGCACGCATTCGCCAAAGTAGTAAATCGGCCGACCTCTATATTTGGCCATGGGAATTTTCTTTTCTGTACCGTTGAAGTCCAGCAAAATGCCCCTTGGACTGACTTGGACTCCATAAGTTTCTGCTTGCCCGTCTTGCATCAGTGGCAATTGAGGCGGATGTATGACTAGAGCTTCTTCGTCGATCACCACCAGTGGTGTATCGGGACCGGCTGCGCAAAAGACACGTCCATGTGCCCCTACCAGCGGATTATAGATATCCTCTATGCCGAGTTCTTCTGCTAATGGCTTCTTGTCTCCAAATCTAGAGGGAGCACCTTCGAAGAAATCTTTGGGAGGTTTGTGCTCTGCCCTCTTAAAAAGACGGTTGTATTCTTCGTCTGTTTCTTGATCTAGTTTTTCTTGCTCTTCTATGGAAAGCTCAGTGGGTTGGCTTGCTGTATTTTCGGCCGCGACATTTGGTGCAGCTTGTTGCGGCGAAGTTTGGTCTTCGCCTGAAGCGTCAGGGTTTGCAGTGGGACTATTCTCCTCCACCTTGCTCTCCTGCCTCGGCTTCGTTTTGGAAGTTTTCCAGAGCAGTTCTGACTTTATGCAGCAGAACCAACTGAGCATCGGTTGAAAGTTGTTGATCTTTGATTAGGTGAGCGGCTAGGCAGTAAGCTAGGTCGACGTCGGGCATGCCTATCAGTCTTTCTGTGAGCAAACGGCAGAACCAGGCAGCTGAGTCGGAAGCCGGCGTGTCTTTACGGTTGATGGAGCTGTTGAAGTCAAATTTGATCTTTGGATCTCTCACTACTTCGGATACTTCGAAGCGATAAAGACATTTTGACGTGCACGGGGCACAAGTGGGAAGCGGACCCTGATCTAGCTTGTGTAGCTCGAGGAAGTCGTCGCGCCATTGTCTGAGAATGGCGATATCGAGACGGCGATTGACCTCGGTCGGCTGAAAAGCAGGTCTTAGCAGATTGAGCCAACGCAAATGCTGTTCTTGCACTTGGTCGTAGAACCAATAATTGTTCTCACCCTTTCTTTCGAAATAACGCTCGGTTGCTTGTGTGAGCGCACACCATGTGATACCGGTGATGTTGCCTGTGCGGGCTCTACCGCCTATAACCCTTTGAATTTCGTGAATGATCTGGGCTCGGAAATGAACCAACTGGGTCAGATCTTTCAGAGTGGACAAAACATAGCGGTTATAGACTTGTCTAAATATAGGGTCGTCGGCTACAGGAATGGCTGTGTCCAAAATCTGTGAGTCGCATCTGTGCAAGCAGAATTTACAGCCCAGGTGACGGTCGTAGGTGCCGATGATGTTCAGACCTCTCATCGCCTGTCTTACTACTTCATCAGATTCTTCTGGTGTCTCTGGTGGTGGCACCTCTTTGGTCTTGTCGAACATGATTTGCAAGTGATAAGGCTGCTCCATTTTTTCGGCATAAACTATGGCGCGACCTTGTCCAAGAGCTGTTACGTGTCTCTTTTGCACATCGTCGAGGTTCATGGCACCGCCCATAGAGTCGCGGTCGTCTACGGCGACGATACGGTGCATAATCTTTAGGTTGGTATTTTTCAGGGCTTCTGGTGCCAACTTGTTTGGAATTTGGTCGGCGATGATGAAGCCTTGTCCATATGAACGAATTTCTGCAAGCATGTTGGTGAAAAATTCTACGGCTTTACCGGCTGGGTTGGCTGATTCGCCACTCTGACCGGTGGGCACGTTCTTTAAGAGACGGTGAGCCTCTTCTACCAGCATGACGTGCTGCAAGTGATCGTGCGGTCCCAGCGCTTCTCTGTACTCATAAAGGAAGACCAAAAGCATGCCAATCAGGAAGGACTTTTCACTGTCTTCTGAAACCATCTTCAGTTCGACTACAGTGGGTTTTCCAAAAAGATCTTTCATTGGAATGGAGCGGCGGGTGTTGAGCATTTGCCCTTTACCACCGATGAGCAGCGAGCCGATTCTGGCTTTTAGCGCTGCTTGTACGTCGGGTCCGATTCTGTCTGAATAGCCGAAGCCCTCTACGATTGGATCGATGATCTCGTAGAGATCTTTCATGGTGGGATAAATCTCGGGTGGGCAATCGGGGTCGCCCGGGTTCATGCCTGGAGGCAGGCGTCTGTTGACGTTATTGATCAAGTCCCAGCCTCGTACCGAATAGATTGAGTTGAGGGCTTTTTCAAGCACCTGGGGCATCGGAGAATACATTTCAAAACTGGCGTTAAAGACTGACTTGAGCGCGTCTAAGTGGGTTTGTACTTTGACGCCTTTCATAATCTCGAAGGGATTGAGACGGAAGGGCGAGACTGTTTCGTCACCAAGAGAAAATGCTTGTCCGACGCCTTTGAAAGTCTCGGACATGAGCATCATATGTCGATATTCTGATTTTGCTGGCTCGCAGACCATAAAGGGAATGCCGTATCGCCATAGCTGACCCACTAGATAGAAGCAAGTGTTTGTCTTACCGCCGCCGGTTACCCCGCAGACGATGGTGTGCTTTTGCAGCGCGTCTACATCGATGTAATAGAGGTTACCTGTGTCTTCACCACGGTCGAGAATGTTGCCGATGGCTATCACCCTGTTGGGGTCTTTGGGCGGAATTTCGGCTAAGGAAAATTCAGCTGAACGCCTGATCCTAAAGCCCGGCATTTCGCGTTTGGGCAGATGCACAAACGCTGATAACATGCGCGAGTTAAGTGGTGAGAGAAAACGATATTCCAGCAATTCTTGGAAGTATTCGCCTTCTCTTTTTGTGCGCAGCAGTCCGAATTTTTGGATATGATCAGACAAGCCCTCCACTTCGTGAGTGCGCAAAGGGGTAGGCCGACTTGTTTCATCAACATATGTGGCACGAAGCAGCGATTGTAGTCTGACGAATACATCTCGTTTGGGGGCGAAGAAATAAGGCACGGTCAGCCACATGCCTAAAGCTGTGCCGAGCTGAATGTGCTTTAGGTAAGAGTCTTGCAGTTCGAGATAATACTTGATTTTTCGCTTTTTCTCTGGGTCTTCGTTTTCTTGCGCTCGTTGAATCTGATCTACTACCGCTGTTTCTTCCCGAGTGACATTTTTACTTGGTATCGGCACGGCCAAGATAAGCATGCCAAATTCATTGCCTTGCAAACCGGCTGCCAGTCTCTCTATTTGTTCCGAGTCAGTGGTATCACCGGCAGTTGATTTTAAGGCTGGTATGCCTGTGACAACACCGGTATACTTCGTCATCGGCTTGATCATAGTATGCATTTCTTCAGCCGAAAATGGCTTTTTAAATACATCGACGCCGCCATAAACGCTATGCAAAATTGATTTGAGGCTGTTATAGCAAATACTGGATGGATCTGTGCCAGGTTCAGTTGTTTCGACTGCGCTGGGCAGCGATATACCCATATAGTAGTGCACACCGCTTTTGTCGCCGAGTACCAAAAAGGCTAAGTTCGCTTTCTGGCTGTGCAAGCCGGTGAGAGCATCTTCCATAAGGTACATGCGCTTGGGCGGCTTGGTCGGGTCAGGATCTTGCTGGACGTTCTGACCCTGCTGCTGTTTCTCTCTCTCGATATCCCATGAACGCAGAATTCCGTCGACGCGCACGAAAGTTAAGCCTGGTATAGGCCAACTTGTCAGAGAAGCCGGATCGACCGGTTCAGACTCTAGATTGTCAAGGTCATAGCGTCTGAGATCCGCTATTCTCTCTTCCCAAATACTGCGACTATGTCCATCTTGAGTCATCTTAGTCTCTTTGACTGTGGGGGTTCCTTAAGTAACTTAAGTTTAGCAACAGCAAAGCCAACTGTCAGTCGTCTCCGTTATCCGAACTTTCAGATCTTTTGCTTGCTCCGGCGTGCATCTTGTCAATTAGTTTCTTCTTGATCTTCGATTCGGGTATGTCGTCAAAGGTATGCGACTTCAAGTTGAATAGACCAGCTTCGGCGCCCATGCGATAGCAGAAGAATGTCCTCTCTTCTTGTCTGACGATTTTGTCTATGTTCAGTTTTTCTTCGTCAGAGACAAGTTCGAACTGAGGCGCGGTGTTGACTGGGTTGAAGATGTTCGACATGGTTTGGTGTTTGACTTTTCGTCCATCAATAGGGAACATCTGCGGACCAAGCAAGTCGCCGTCTTTTTTGGAAAGAGCAAAGGTACACAGTGTGCCGATATTGATAATCAGCTGGTTGCGGAAGTCTTCAGGCAGATGTTGCAAACTCTTTGTGACGGCGATGAGACCGATTTTGAATTTCTTGGTTTCTGATGTGATTGCCTCGATTGTATTTTTCTCGATGAAGTTATCAAAGTTATCGAGATAAAGAGACACAGGATTGTGAGCCTGTTTATTGCCTGTGGTGGAGAGGGTCAAGCAGGCTTGCTTCACCCCTGAGACAATGAGCGAGCCCAAGAGATTGGCGTCTTGTCCGAAATCACCTTGAGGAATGCGGACAAAGAGAATTTTCTTCTTGGTGACTACATCCATGATGTCTAAGTCGCCTTGCGGCTTGGTCAGAATCGCTCTGATTCTGGGATTGGAAAGCATTGGGTTGACCCGGTTGAGGATAGGCTCTACCCAGGTGATCCACTGGTCTGTTCTAGCTAGTTTCTTATATCTGCCCCACTGGTCGAGCAGTGTAGAGAATTCGACGCGCTGATTTTTCTTCTTCTCGATATTTTCCAACAGTACATCGCGGAAGTCGTTTTCGTTCAACAAAGTAGGCAGGTCGATTAGTGTCTTATTGTTGCCTATAAGTAAGAGAATGGCGTTTCTGAGAATGTCGGCGGTCTGTGCGTTCCATTGGCTTTGAGAACCAGGCGGCTCTGTATAGATGGCTTTGAAGCCGTCGACTATTGAAGCTGCCGCTGTCTGCAAATCGCCCATGTCAGGCAGATTGAGTGGGTTGTAGGCAAAGCCGCCTTTCTTGTAGGTGGGGTCAATTAGAATGACCCGCTTAGCCATCTCTCGTCCTCTTGGATGAGCCGAAATCCAGGCTATCATCAAATCGACCAGCGAACCATCTGAGTCGACCACTACCACAGCGCGATCTTCTGCTTCTATGTCGGTGGCGAGCATTTTTGCCACCAGTCTCGATTTGCCTTTGCCGCCTTGACCCAAGATCAATACGTGCGGGTTGACCTTGCGCAAATCCGGCGGAATGGCTAAATCTTTCACCACCCATGGCATGGGGAACCACCACTTCCACTCCACTCTCTGTCCCAAGGGGAGACTGCCCTTTTTGACTGGTTTGGCAAGCTGAGCTTTTATTTTATTGTGCTGAGCCTTGACCTGACTGGGAATGTATTGTTGCTTGTTCCAAATATTGATCAGACCGTTGGGTCCAAATAGAGTGAAGGTGCCAGTGATGAAGGCTATCCCAGCGCCTATCGCTACAATCAAGCCGTTCTTCATCATAAAGGTGATGATGTTGAATTTGCCGCCGTCCTCAGGGGCTGCACCACTACCGCTTCCGCCAATTCCCATTGAAGGCAGTTGCGATATCGTACCGCCTTGTTCAGGCTCGATTGGCTTCTGCAGCATCGCTTGCCATTCACCGTTCACCATTTGTGGTTCTTGGCGATTAAGACCGAAACGTCCTCTTGGCGATACCTTTTTGAATTGCCACTGACCGGCGGCAGTCAAAGGGATGCGCTCTAGAAAGAGCTGCCCTCTAAAAAATATAGGTGGTCCAAGCGGTCTTTTGTTTGCATCTAAGAATTGTTTCTTGAACTGCATTACCGGCTGACCGTTTTCCATGGTCAGGTTGCCCTTCAGCGAAAAACGACCGACCTTTTGGTCGACACCGATGCCATCTAGCTCGGCACCCTTTTGCCTGATCTCGATAATGTTTGGATAGCTATTGCCATTCTGAAAGGCGTTCAGAACCCAGCGCCCTGAGACTTTTGGCGCTTCCGCCACCAAACCGCCAAGTGGGTTGCCCAAGCCTGGTTGCCCTGTCCCTGCAGTCTGCGGTGCCTTTAGCAATGTAGAGAAGTTGCCGACAATGTGAAAGATGGCAAAGGCAAAGAGACCAAGCACTCCGAGGCTTACTGCAATCACTTTGATGTCGACTGGGAAGCCGCCGATACTAAATGAGCCACCTTGAAATTTCTCTCTCAGATTCGATTTTTCGTCATCATCATCGTCATCGTCTTCATTGCCGCGGCTCTTTCTGGCTGCGGCAGGACGGCTTGCTTTTTTGGCGGCTGGTCTTTGAGTGGGCTTTAGCGAAGATGGGTCACCGCTGAAGGAACGACGAGCTGGAATCGCCTTTTCTTCTGCTGTTTCATCATCGTCGTCATCGTCATCGTCATCATCTGATTCTGAGCGGCGATTTTTTTTGATTACCGACTTGGGCTGAGCCTTTTTTGACTTGGCTGAACTGCTCTTTGTCGGTCTTCTTCTCTCATCATCATCTCTATCGTCTTCATCTTCGGAATCATCAGAATCATCTGAGTAGCTGTCGCTTGCTTCCACCGCTTTAACTTTCTTATTGGCAGTTTTCAAAGCTTCTCTCTCGTGGGTGTCATCGCTGTCTTCCTGCTCTCTCAGATCATGCGAGCTGGTCTTGTAGTTTCCCGATTTGGAACTCTTTGATAGAAGACTTTCAAAGCTTGAATGTGGATCGTCGCTGCTTGCCTTTTCCGCTGACTCACGTAGAGGCTTGCTACTGGTGCGGACTTGGTTGGCACTGCCGGCTTGGAAAAAGTCAAAGGCTTCGGCTGTGGCTGGAGTCGGTACTTTATAGGTGCTATTTTCTGCTTTCTCGACCCTGGGTCTGTTTTCTGCAGGACCAGCCACCTGCGGGCGAGCATTCTGTGCCGGTACTGCAACTGGAGCCGGAGCCGGTTCTGCAATATGCTCTTTGATTTTGCTGGCTTCTGGTTGTTCTATCCTGGTTTTTTCTTTGAGCTCTGCCACAAAGGGACTCTCGGTAATATTCTCGGCTTTAGCCGGTGAGAAGTTGGCGAAATCAGGCGGTGCCGATGACTGCTCTTCCTCGGGGTCCATTTTTAAGGCTTTTAGATTTTGAGTATCGAAAGCGTCTTCTTCTCTTTCTTCTGGCTCGGGAACAAAGACTTCCACCGGGTTCTCCGAACGGGCCGGGGCCACTCCCGCCAGTTCTTGATTGGTTGCGGCTGCTCCGGCAAAGAAATCACCGCTTGCTGCCGCCGCAGCTACACCGCCCAGAGTCCCCAACAGCGCAGCGCCGCCGACTTTGGTCTCGGACCCGAAAAAGTCTTGAGCCTGTCCTTCTTCTTGTCTTTGATTGGAGCGCTGGGCTGCAATCATTTCATCATCTGAGCCGCTGGAAGTACCGCCAAAGGTTTCAAGAAACTCAGCGGCAAAATCATCTGTACCGTAAGAATCGGAGTCGCCGAAGTAATTACTGGGTGCCAGAGCGTTCAATTGTCGTCCGGTGACAATTCTTTCCAGTATCAAGCGGTCAGGCGCTACAGACACCACCATGGGAGCAACCGCCCCAGCCATCGTAGAAATGAGAGTGGAAGCCGCTCTCGCTTGGACCGCTCCGCAGTTGGAGCAGTCTGTACTTTTCGGTTTGTAGACTGCACCGCAGGCCGGGCAGATGTTGATGTCCACTTTGAAGCTCCGAAACAGGACCTACCTTAATTAGTACCTCGCCCTGTCTAATTATTATCTTGATATATCAGACAGTCCCCTGCTGGTCTTGCCATGCCAGGGACACCGTTTAGTGTGTTCTTTGTTGAGCCTGAACTCAATCTCTGACTAGTAATTTCTTGTCTACACGGCGAATGTTACAGATATCTCATCTCGTTGTCAAGCATGGCAGCGATCTTCCCTTGCCCGACCCTCACGGGTATATACTAGGAATTGCAGGGGGCGGGGGTTTGAAGTCTTTGGCCCCTTGGGTACATATTCATAAGATGAAGTAAGCATTGGAAACTTGGAAGGGTTACTAGATGGCTCGCGAGGACAAGGGGAGCGCTGCCGGATCTAATCAAGACATCGCTTCTGGCAAGTCGGGAGAACAGGACGCCGGCTCTCTGGCTGCTAGGCGCGCACGCCTGCGTGGTTCATTGTCCAAACAGATAGCCCCGCCCGATCCCTATGTTCCAAGTCCTTTCGAAAGTAGCAAGACTGAATCCGCTGCCGATCATAAAAGCTCTGAAAACAGCTCCGAGAACAGCCCGGAAAACATTAGAGAAGCCAGTGTCGGCGACATTGGCGCCAGAGACGCTGTTGACGGTCTAGAAGATACACTCCCTTTGGAGAATGCCGGAGCCGCAATTGATCTGCCTTTGACTGATAACTTTCCAGTGCCCGAAGCTCCACATCAATCTTTATCCGAATCCGTAACTGAGTCTGTTTCTGAATCTATTAACGAGCCGGCTGAAGATGCAGTTGATCTTGTTAATGACGAAGTTTCACCCATGGCATTTTCTTCCTCTTCTGCTCTTTCTGCCGATATGTTTTCAGAACCAGAACCAAAGCCCGACAATAAGAAGGACAAGTCGGACAAGAGTGGCAAGAAAGAGAAGAAAGACAGCGAAGAGGCAGCAGCAGCTCCTGTCACTGTGCAGGTTGATAACAGCCAGGTCTTGGAACTTTTGAACAGTTTGGACCAGCAGATAGGAATTTGCTCGGTCAATCTTTCTCAGATTGCTAAGGCCGCCAATGAACAACTTGAGTTGGTGCGTAATCTGTCAGAGACCGTGCAGCATCAGGCTTTTGGTGAAATCGGACTGAGTTTGAATAGTTTGAGCGAGTCGATGTCGGCAGCCCTTGAACCGATGAAGGCAGTGGGCGAGTTAGTACCTTCCATCGATACTTTGGTTTCTACAATCGCCAGCAAAGATGAAGGCAAGAAAGAAGAACCGGCTCTTACCCCGGAGCAACTGGTCACCTCGTTGGCTGATCAGCTTAGTAAAAATCTAATTGATCCATGGACATTCAAATGCGCATACATGGCTGTTTTCCCTTCAGAGCAAGCCGCCGACCTGTTGCGCAAATTGGTTGATTTGTTGGGTACGCAGAAGTTGACCGGTGAATTATTCCGTGCTGCTTATGATGCAGTGCAATCGGCTGAGGCACCGCCTTTTTCTGCTTCTTCTTCTGTCGGTTCTGCCTCCGGTCCTTCACCAAATGTGGTGACTGAAATTCAGTATGTTCCAGATGAGACGGTGATTGCGCAGCTGGATGATTTGCGCAGGGCTAATGATGAACTCAAGGCTCGGATGGACCAAAGAGAGCTTGAGTTCTCGGAGCTTTTGCAGTCTAAAGAGCAAGAAGTTGTCGAAACCCAGGAGATGCTCAATTCTCGGTGGGAAGACTTTAGCAATCGCTATGAACAGCTTTCTGAGATGATGCGCGATCGCAATGAAGAACTCATAAAGAAAGAGTCTGAATTGGCGAAGATTCAGGCTGAAAAAGACCTTGAGATGGCTAAGGTGCAGTCTGAAATAGCAATCAAAGATTCTGAGATTACACAGCTAAAATCGCAATTAGAAGAGATGCGCGATCAGACAAAAGACATGGTGGCGGACCTGCAAAGACAGCTGACAAGCACTAAGCAGGCTATGGAGGAAGCAGCAAGATTGGCAGCTCCTAAACCGCAGACCAGCTTCTTTGATGCGCCGGCTCAGCCTGCCAATAATTTATTCAGTGCCGAACCCAGCCGGGAACAGCTATTTACGCCGGCTGAAAACTCGACAAATGTCAATATGCCGGCACCAAATCCGATACCGGCCCAAAATATCAGTCAACCAAATCCGGCAGCCATAGTTGCACCTAATTCTCTCTCGAACCCGGTACCAAATCCGATGCCAACCTCAGTGCCCAATTCTGTGCCGCAGCCTGGTGCTGGTATGGGGGCGGTTGGCGCTCCTAATTCTCTGGCAGTCGGTGCCAATGCTGTGGCATCTTCCGGTTTGGGCTCGGTTGCGCAGACTTTGGCTCCCACACCAGACCCCGTTGTGCCTAGTACTACCCCTGGTGTGTCATCTCAGGCCATCCCACGTCCTCAGGTGGCTGCACCTACCACCCCTCTCCCAAATGCCTCCGGCAGGCATGGTAGTGGTGTGAGAGCCCAGGTCTTTGAGGTGATTGTCAGGCAGGCTCTGGCTGGGGCGCCTTGGCGTGAGATTTGTGCCGGACCAATGCAGGTGAACGGTATATCACCCGACGAAGTTGAATCTGAAGTAAAGAGACGGCAAGCCCTGCTTAAGAAGTAAGCTTCCGATTAAGCAGGCAAAGAGTTATTTCGATTTGGCAGCGTCCATGGCCTTTTCGGTCTGCTTCCACTCTTTTACTATGGCGTCTAAGTTGCTCATATAGTGAAAAACTATTATGGAAGGCAGATGCTGAATCGTCTGGGTGAAAATAAAGAACATGACACCAATGATCACTGTCGTGCAGAGGGCCGTGAGATTGCGGCTGATGCGCATTTGCTCATCCAGCTTTTTGCTCAAGACATCCAGCTTGGCTTCCAGTTTTTTGATTTCTTTGTTTTCTTCCATTTAAAACTTCGCGCCCGCTTTTGAGAATTGAGTTCTTTGGTTCATTCCGGGCTAAACAAAATAGCACATATTCAGGTTTAGTGCCTTCAGCGCCTCTATTACCGCTTTGTCTTGGTCGGCAAAGACGGTACGTAAATCTATATTGACTGCTTCTTTTGAAACTGTGCCAATCACAGCTGGCGACTGCTTTCTCAATATAGTGGCCATTTCTTTTGCCGGCAGGTCTTTGCGCTTTGACTTCAGTTTCAATCCGGCGCTCGCTAAATTCTCTCCAGGCAGGCTGCCTCCTCCCATGGTGCTAAGGCTGTCTCCCACTTCTATTTGGTATTGCAGATTATCTACGCTTGCCAGTTCTGCCAATATATTTGCCGCTCTCTTGCGCAGCTCCTCCACAGTTTGACCAGCCATCTGGAAGACCGGCAAGTTCTCAAAGCCCTTGTTTAGCAGGTATTGACTGAGAGCGGCTTCCACCAGAGAGATGACTACTTTGTCGGCTCTCAAAGCTCTGTAAATAGGACACTTTCTCAGCTTTTCCACCAGCCTGGCCTTGCCGGCAATTATTCCAGCTTGCGGTCCACCCAAGAGTTTGTCGCCTGAGAAGAGCACCAAGTCGACTCCCGCCTCTAATGTCTCTTCTACTGTTGGTTCTTTCTTCAGTCCAAAGTTTGACAGATCAACGAAAGAGCCGCCGCCCAAATCATAAACCACTGGTTTGTCGTGCTTTTTGCCCAGGCTTATCATTTCGGTAAGACTGGCTTCTTCAGTGAATCCAATGATCTGGAAATTAGATTGATGGCATTTCAAAAGCATGCCAACATTATTGTCTTTTTGCAGAACTCTTTCGAAATCTTGAATGCGGGTCTTGTTTGTGGCACCGACTTCTTTTAGCTGTCCGCCTGAGGCTTCGATGACATCGGGCAGTCTGAAACTGCCGCCAATTTCTATTAGTTCACCCCGCGAGACCAAGACTTCTTTATCGAGGGCCAGCGCTCTTACGGCAAGCATGACGGCAGAAGCATTGTTGTTCACTACAATAGCGGCTTCGGCACCGGTGATTAGTTTTATCAGTCGCGTTATGCCCTTGGTCCGCTCTCCTCTTTCACCTTCTTCTAGGTCGAATTCTAGGTTGGAGTATCTTCTAACGGCTCTATAAAGATTGTGAGCGGCAAATTCGGGCAACGGTGCTCGTCCCAGATTGGTGCTCAAAAGCACGCCGGTGGCATTGATCACCTCTCTAATGCCCAGCGAGTCCATAGTTTCCTTCAACTTTTCAGCGCTGTCTTCGGCCAACTTAATGGCTAATTCTTCTTGGCTGAGTTCAGCTAGAGCCCCTGAGTGGCTTTGTGCTAGCGCCTTGATTGACTCCTTAACCAGTTCTTTCACGACAGAGCGTCTAAAGCTTTGCAGAGGCTCGGCCAGGGCTTTTTGTCTCAAAATAAGATCTATCTGCGGGGGTCTGAAAGTTTTCTCTTGAGAGAGCTTATTGGCTTGGCTTTCTGGTTTTGACACTTTGCACCGAATAATTAAAGTGGCTTTTCTCCTTAAATAATACTCCGCCCCTTGTCAGAAGCGTTTGAAAGAACCACAATTAGAGTATGTAGTAAATGATTCGACCGGGTTTTATTACTGGATTTAGTAATAGATTTGCCGTTTCTATTATTTCGATGAGCTGAGGGGCGACGCTTGTGGGCAAGACATTAAGAACCAAGACCTTATATCAAGATAAAGACTGGCTTGTGCAGAAATACGTCAAGGAGAAGCTCAGCACGGTGGAGATTGCCAAAATTTACCGAGAGACTGAGAATAAATGGTGCGATCCAAATACTATTTCTCGGTGGCTCAAAAAGCATAATATAGCCATGCGTTCTTTGGCAGAAGCCCAACAGAATCGGCACTCCACCGTTGCCACGCCGGCCACTCGCAAGAAACAGTGATTACGAATATTAAAGGCCAAAGCCGAAGCTTGCCCATCCTCCCATCATGCAGAGGCAGCAAGTGAGATATAGTATTACGTCTCTGCCCCCGGCCAGGTAGAAGAGGCAGTAGGAAAAGAACGAGAAGGCCGGCATCCAGAAGCGTCTATCTGCCTCACGTATAGCGTGTGCGCCCATGCAGATGCACAGAACCAGGGGAAAGCCGAAGAAGAGTACGTCGAATAGCATGATTTGTCCTCTAGTGGCAAAAGTAATCAATTCTGATGCAGTCGTCTATGGTGTAACCCGCATATAAAAGGATTTCGATGAATAGCGGCAAAAAACGCCCCCAGGGTGGAGGAAGCTCCAAATCAAGGCCGGGCCAAGGAAAAGGACGTTCTTTCGGCGGAAAGAAAGCAGGGGCTGATGACAGAAAGCCTCGTAAGCGTTTTGAAGACTCTGGGGATAAGCCGCGTAAGCGCTTTGAAGAGTCTGGGGATAAGCCGCGTAAACGTTTTGAAGACTCTGGAGACAAGCCGCGTAAGCGCTTTGAAGAGTCTGGGGATAAGCCGCGTAAACGTTTTGAAGACTCTGGAGACAAGCCGCGTCGGGCTTATGGCGAAGCGGGCGACAGACCGCGGAGACCTTATGAAGATTCGGGCGACAGACCGCGTAAGCGCTTTGAAGAGTCTGGGGATAAGCCGCGTAAACGTTTTGAAGACTCTGGAGACAAGCCGCGTCGGACTTATGGCGAAGCGGGCGATAGACCGCGGAGACCTTATGAAGATTCGGGCGATAGACCGCGGAGAACATATGGCGAAGCGGGAGACAGACCGCGTAAACGTTTTGAAGACTCTGGAGACAAGCCGCGTCGGACTTATGGCGAAGCGGGTGACAGACCGCGGAGACCTTATGAAGATTCGGGCGACAGACCGCGGAGAACATATGGAGAAGCGGGCGACAGACCGCGTAAACGTTTTGAAGACTCCGGAGACAAGCCGCGTCGGACTTATGGCGAAGCGGGCGACAGACCGCGGAGACCTTCTGAAGATTCGGGCGACAGACCGCGGAGAACATATGGAGAAGCGGGAGACAGACCGCGTAAACGTTTTGAAGATTCGGATAGCCCCAGAGATAGAAGACCGAGAGATTTTGACGATCGCAGACCGCGGCGCTTTGACGGTCCAGGAAGTGCAGCCGCCGATCTGGCTAACCTTGATGAAGAAGCTCCGCCTGAAAGAACAAGGGTCGGTAGATACGGCAGTCATTCAGTTACCGAGTTACCTTCATTCGATGCTGAGACCCAGGCTCAGGTTGATGCCGAGTTCATCTACGGCAGAAATTCTGTAGTCGCTTTTCTTGAGCGAGGTGAGGCTCCGGTCAATAAGATCTTTATCGCTAAAGATATAGATGCCGACAAGCGAATCGACAAAATCAATGCTTTGGCAAAAGAGAATGGCATTCCTACTGTGGTTTGCGATAAGGTCAAGTTGTCGACTCTAATTGGCGATCGTGACCGCCATCAAGGTGTGGTCGCGCAGTTGGCGGCAAGCGAATTTGTAGAGCTGCCCGATTTCTTGGACAGACTTGACGCTGCAAAGAAAGAAAGCGAAGAAGCCGGTCGTTCGATGGACGGCTATGTCATCGCAATTCTTGATGGGATAGAAGATCCTCACAATATCGGAGCCATCATTCGCAGCGCTGATGCTGCCGGCGTGAAAGCGATTCTTTTGCCTCAGAGAAGATCTGCCGGTTTGACCGCCACCGTTGCCAAAGTAAGTGCCGGTGCGCTGGCTAGCATGACCGTGGTGCGCGTGACCAATATTGTCTCTACGCTTGAAAAGCTCAAAGACAGGGGCTTCTGGGTAGCCGGTACCAGTCTTGAGGGCGAGTCGCTTTACAAGAGTGATCTCAAGCGACCTCTGGCTCTAGTTATTGGTTCAGAGTCTGATGGCATCAGTCGGTTGGTGGCAGAGCACTGCGATATGCTCTTGAAAATCCCGATGCAAGGCAGTGTTCAATCATTGAATGCTTCAGTGGCTGCTGGTGTGGTTTTCTATGAGATCGTTCGGCAAAACTCCTGAGCCTACTTGCTTGCAAGTTTGGTTGTAAAGCAATCTTCGTTACAAAAATTATATTAAGTTCCTGTAGCGAGATAGCCGCGTTCACGGGCTTTTGTTTGACACGATGAAATTCAGTTATGTAGAATCTGATTCTTGTCTCGTGCATGGGTGACCTTGCGCGCTTGCCGGTGTAGCTCAACGGTAGAGCAACGGTTTTGTAAACCGTAGGTTGCGGGTTCGAATCCCATCACCGGCTTATGGGCGGATGTCCGAGTGGCTAAAGGAGACGGGCTGTAAACTCGTTGGCGCAAGCCTACGCTGGTTCGAATCCAGCTCCGCCCAAACTTTTTGCTTGAAAGAGCAAATTTTGCATCTTAGCCGGATGCAAGCAAACCAAAACTAGATCCATAAGAAAAACTGGAGAATCTAAGGACTCCGGGTGAGTCCATACATAATTAGATGCGCGCCCATGTAGCACAGTGGTAGTGCACCCCCTTGGTAAGGGGGAGGTCACGAGTTCAAATCTCGTCATGGGCTCCATTTTTTTTAGGGTCTTGATCTAATTCAAGAAATGCCATTACCGCGTTAATTAAGGAGAGTAGAAGAGGATGGCCCGTCAAAAGTTTGAACGCAACAAGCCAAACGTGAACGTTGGAACGATCGGCCACGTTGATCATGGCAAAACATCGCTCACAGCCGCTATCACAATGACCCTCGCTAAGAAAGGTCAAGCGAAAGCTAAAAAGTACGATGAGATCGACGCTGCTCCCGAAGAGAAAGCACGTGGTATCACGATCAACACCGCTCACGTTGAATACGAAACCGACAATCGTCACTACAGCCACGTAGACTGCCCTGGTCACGCTGACTACATCAAAAACATGATCACCGGTGCCGCTCAGATGGACGGAGCCATTTTGGTTATCTCCGCCTCCGACGGTCCTATGCCCCAGACCCGTGAGCACATCCTGCTCGCCCGTCAGGTAGGCGTACCCCACATCGTCGTGTTCCTCAACAAGTGCGACATGGTTGACGATCCCGAGCTTCTCGACCTCGTCGAAATGGAAGCCCGCGAATTGCTCGACAAGTACAACTTCCCCGGCGACAAAATCCCCTTCATCCGCGGTTCTGCCTTGAAGTGCTTGGAAGGTGATGCCAAAGCTGAAGAAGCCGTACTCGAACTGATGAAAGCTATCGATGCTTACATCCCCACCCCCGAGCGCGAAATCGACAAACCGTTCTTGCTCGCTGTTGAAGACGTGTTCTCCATCACCGGCCGTGGTACCGTTGCCACCGGTCGTATCGAGCGCGGACAAGTCAAAGTGGGCGACGAAGTTGAAATCGTTGGTCTGCAAGAGACCCGTAAAACTACCGTTACCGGTGTTGAAATGTATCAGAAGACCCTCGACTCCGGTATCGCCGGTGACAACGTCGGTATCCTTCTGCGCGGCGTAGACAAAACCATGATCGAGCGCGGTCAAGTGCTCGCCAAGCCTGGTTCCATCAAGCCCCACACCAAATTCAAGGCTGAAGTCTACGTTCTCTCCAAAGAAGAAGGCGGACGTCACACCCCGTTCTTCCCTGGTTACAGACCGCAGTTCTACATCCGTACAACCGACGTGACCGGTTCCATCACTCTGCCTGCCGGCGTTGAGATGGTTATGCCTGGTGACAACGTCGCAATGGACGTTGAACTGATTCAACCCGTAGCCGTTGAAGAAGGTATGAGATTCGCCATCCGCGAAGGTGGACGTACCGTAGGCGCCGGTGTTGTAGCCAGCATCATCGCCTAATAGCGAACAAAGCAATAAAAAAGAGAGGTCGGAGTAATCCGACCTCTCTTTTCTTTTTCAATTTCAGCTTAGAATCTTCGCAATATATAAGCTTCCGCCGTACTTCCGGAACTTTCAGAACTATCTGAACTTTCTAGCTCAGCCACTTTTTCTAGATAGCTCTTAGATTTTTCTTTATCGCCCATACTGAGATAAAGCCAACCAAGGTTGCGCAGATCGGAGACCAATTCTGCTTCTGTCTTTCCTGCCTCTTTTGAAAGGGCAATAGACTTTTCTATAAGGTCGGCCGCTTCAACCAGTCTGCCCGTGTGAAATTTACACAAACCTAGCTCTTGATAGTATTTGGCCATCTCTAACTTATCGCCAAGCTGAGGGTTTTTCAAAAGAAGGTCCAGCGCCTTTTCAGCATAAGGAATGGCTGCTTGCCATTCGTGCAAATACATTTTGGCGTCGGCGATGCTGTAGTTGCAATCGGCTTCTAATTTCTTGTCACCAGTGGCGGTGATTTTGCCAAGGGCCTCTTGCAATATCTTTATTGCTTCCTGGTAAGAACCGTATCCCAATTCTGCTTTGCCGTGGCGAAGCTTTAGTGAAGCCATTTCTTTAGGGGAGCCGCTCTCTTTCTTTTCTTGCAAGAGTTCTTGGAATAGTTCAGTAGCCTTTGCGTAGTTCTCGGTTTTATCAAGACTGAGATCGGCTAGTTTTTCGGTGCAATCCAAATATCTTTTCTTATCAGTAAAGCCTCTGGCCAAGGGCCTCATTGCTGAAAAGATACCCACTGCTGCGTCGTATTCTTTGTCTTCGACGGCATCTAGAGCCGACTCTTCCATAAATTCATAGACTTGGGCGGGCTTGCTGCGGCTCTCTAGCTTATGGCTGATGGAGCCATGGTCGGTGCCGCCTTGTCTCTGCGTTTCGCTCGATAGATAGACCACCGAAGCCAAGAGAGCGAGGGTGACTATCAAGGACATAGTTATGATTGTAATGAGAATCGGCTTATTCACGGTCACTGCTTAATTTACTTAGTAAGAGCAGTCTCTATTTTAGTTGTAATTTTGGTGCACTTTCGCTGTGTACATATATAAAGTTGAAAAACGGCAATTATTAAGGCTTTGTTGAGTTTGCTGTATTTGACTACTTGGCTGAAACTCAAGCTGGCTCTTGTGTTGCAGTTGTTAAAGTTGACGTTTTATTCTCATTGCTATCCTGGGGATCTTTTTCGAGCGCCGGAAGCCCCTGCTGGTAAGGCTTTTGACTGTGCCCGCCAAACTTGGGGACAAGCAGTTGTCGCTTGACATCAAAAGGTGAGATAAATTTACTCTGAGCGACTATGTCTTATATGTACAATGTGTGGTTCGTTCGCTGGAACGGTCATCCCGTGCCGCCCTCGATTATAAGACGAGCTTAATGTTCGAGCTTGAAGCGAGAGGTTCTGGATGAGTTTCAGTCGTGCGGAATCTTGCGCCCTGTCTCGCGATATTCGAAAGACAAGCAAAAGATATGTTCTAGGAAGTTCTAGTAAGAACCAGGGAGTGACAGACGAAATGGCACGTGCCAAAAACCAAAAGACCGAAGGTGCACAAGGTACAGCAAAAGTGCAGCGTATCAGAATCCGTTTGAAGTCTTACGACCACAGGCTGCTCGATAAGTCTTCTGACCAGATTGTCGATACAGCCAAGCGCACCGGGGCTACCGTCAGCGGACCCGTGCCATTGCCGACCAAGAAGCGCGTCTATTGCGTATTGCGTTCACCCCACGTAGACAAAAAGTCTCGTGAGCACTTCGAAATCAGAGTGCACAAGAGATTGATCGACATAAATGATCCCACTCCCACCACCGCCGACGCCCTTATGCGTCTCGATCTCCCGGCTGGTGTGGATATAGAAGTAAAACTCTAAAGAAGTAAAACTCTTAGGCAGTAATGCTTTTTGATTAGCTCCAAATGAGAGCTCGAAAAGCGCAAAGCATAGAGATTTAAAAGGAACAGACGATGACATTAGGCGTAATGGGCAAAAAAGTTGGAATGACTCAGGTGTTCGATGAGAACGGCCTGGCTGTTCCCGTCACCGTGGTCAAACTGGGCGACAATATCGTCACCGAAGTGAAGACTAAAGATAAGCATGGCTATCAGGCTGTCCAAGTGGGCGGCTTCAAAGTTGCCGAGAAGAAGCTCAATAAACCTGAGCTGGGCGGCTTTAAAAAGAAAGAATTGGCTCCCATGCAGCCTCTTAAAGAGTTCAGACTGAAGTGCAACGATGCTTGTGCTTACAATGTCGGCGAAGCTCTCAAAGTAGAAGAGATTCTCTCAGCTGGAATGCGTGTGGATGTCCGTGGACGTTCCATCGGTAAAGGCTTCCAGGGCACAATCAAACGTTATAACGCCGGCCGCGGACCGATGAGCCATGGTTCTAAATTCCACCGCTCAATGGGTTCTATCGGCGCCGGCACCACTCCCGGTCGTGTTTTCCGTGGATTGCACATGCCGGGTCATATGGGCGACGACAATACCTGTGCTCGCCGCATCAAAGTTGTAAAAGTAGACACCGAAAAGGGCCTCCTTTTGGTCAAGGGATCTATCCCTGGCTGTGATGGGGCTCTTGTTGTTGTCACTCCTTCCAAAACCAAGTGGAACTAAATCAGTAAGAGAGAAGAAAAATGACATCCGCGCAAGTAGTAGATCTCAAAGGTAAGAAGCTCAGCGAAGTAAATCTCGCTGATGAAGTCTTCGCCATCGAGCCTAATCAGGGCGTTATGCACAGTGCTCTGGTCAGACAGCTCGCCAATGCTAGAAGAGGCAATGCCTCCACCAAAACTCGCTCCGAAGTTTCCGGTGGTGGACGCAAGCCTTGGCGTCAAAAGGGTACCGGTCGCGCCCGCGCTGGTTCCATCCGTTCGCCTCTCTGGGCCGGCGGCGGTGTGACTTTCGGTCCCAAGCCCCGCGATTATTCCATTTCGATGCCCAAGAAGATGAGAGTGCTGGCACTCAAATCAGCTCTTGCCGCTCGCGCCGAGAATCTCGTAATCGTCGAGAATTTCGATGGTCTCAAAGAAGCCAAAACAAAGCAGTTCTGTCAGATTCTCAAAGACCTCGGTCTTTGCGAGAAGAAAGTACTGGTAGTGCTCGACTATGCTTGCGAGACCTGCGCCAAAGTCGAGTTGGCTGCTCGCAATATCGAGGGTGTGAAAGTAATCCGTGCTTCCAACCTCAACGTAAAAGATTTGCTTCACCATGAAGTGTTGCTCACCGACGTTCGCACTCTTGAAGTTATCAACACACGCTTCAAGTCTTGCAAGAGCGAAGGCGCTGCTGCTCCGGTGAAGGAAAAAGCTCCTGCCGAGAAAGCTGTGAAGGCGAAAGCTGAGAAAGCTCCGGCTAAGGAGAAAGCTGAAGCGCCCAAGAAAGCCGCCAAGTCTGGCGAAGAAAAGCCGGCCAAAAAAGCAACCAAGGCCGATGGTGCAGCTCCTGCTAAAAAATCAGCCCAGACTAAGAAGGACGCTTAAGAGATGAATAAAAGACATTCTGAAATCATCATTCGTCCGCTGATCACAGAGAAATCTGCTGCTCAGATGGAAAAAGGGCAGTACACCTTCGAAGTCGCCAAAAACGCCAACAAGGTGGAAATCGCCCAGGCGCTCGAGCAAATCCTCAAAGAACTTTATCCCAAGTCCAAGAGCGAGATTGTCTCGGTAAATACATCTGCTATTCGCGGCCGCTTCAGAAGAAGCAAGCGTCATGGACGCGCCCCGAAAGATAGCAAGAAAGCGATAGTCACCATATCTGGTGAACCGCTGGAGTTGTTCTCCGCCTAGGAGAGAGCTCCCACAGTTAAGGGAAATTGAAGGCTCTTCAAAAGAACTCATAGGAAAAGAAAATGCCTACCCGCAAAGTGAACCCAACCTCAGCAGGACGACGCAATATGTCGCTCGCCGATTTTTCGGAGATCACGACAGACAAGCCCGAAAGAAGCCTGCTTCGCCCCCTCAAGTCGACCGGTGGTCGCAATAACCAGGGGCGCCTGACCGTCAGACATAAAGGCGGCGGTCACAAAAAAGCCTACCGTGTAATCGATTTCAAACGCGATAAGCACGATGTACCCGGCGAAATCAAAACCGTTGAGTACGATCCCAACCGTAACTGCCGCATCGCACTGGTGCAGTATGTAGACGGTGAAAAACGTTATATTCTTGCCCCTCTCGGCGTTAAGGTCGGCGACAAAGTTATGTCCGGACCGGCTGCTGAAATCAAGAACGGCAATGCTCTTCCTCTGCGCGCCATCCCCTTGGGTACCATGGTTCACAACGTTGAACTGACCCTCGGTAAAGGTGGTCAGCTTGGTCGCTCTGCCGGCGCTCAGATTCAGCTCCTCGCTAAAGAAGGCAAGTATGCCACCCTGCGTCTGCCCTCCGGTGAGATGCGCATGGTGCACATGGAATGTATGGCCACCATCGGTCAGCTCAGTAACCCTGATGCTAAGAACGTGCGTCTCGGCAAAGCCGGTCGCAAGCGCTGGATGGGTATCAAACCGACCAACCGCGGCGTTGTTATGAACGCTGTCGACCACCCGCACGGTGGTGGCGAAGGCAAGTCTCCTATCGGTGGCAAGCCTCAGACTCCGTGGGGCAAACCGGCAATGGGTTACAAAACCCGTCGCGGCAAGCATAAGACTTCAAGTCGTTTCATCGTCAAGCGCAGAACCAAGTAGGAGGATACTGTGTCTCGATCGCTTAAAAAGGGACCGTTCGTTCATCCCTCACTCATCAAAAAAGTTGAGGATATGAACAAAAAGGGCGACAAACGCGTCATCAAATCTTGGTCGCGCGCTTCGATGATTGTGCCCGAAATGATTGGTCACACCATCGCTGTATACAACGGCCGCAAACATGTTCCTGTCTATGTCACAGAACAGATGATCGGTCATCGTCTCGGAGAGTTTGCGCTCACCAGACATTTCAAAGGTCACGCCGGCGGTGATAAAGCTGCCAAAAGGGGTTAAGTCTCATGGAAAGCAAAGTTTGCGCAAAATGGGTACGCATGTCACCGCGTAAGGTGCGCCGTGTAGTCAATGAGATTCGCGGTAAGGAAGTGGCTAAAGCTCGCGTCATGCTGAGATTTATGCCGTACGCAGCTGCCCGCGTGGTCGAAAAGCTTCTGCACTCGGCCGTATCCAATCTCGTACACTCCGAGCAGAATCCGGTTTCCGAAGGGGAAGCGGACAAATTCAAAGTGGTAGAGGCTTTCTGCGACCAGGGTCCGACCATGGAACGCTTCCAGCCTCGCGCCAGAGGACGGGCTTATCCCATCCTTAAGCGTTCCAGCCACATCACTCTCAAATTGTCCGATATTTAGTCAGTAACCGGTAAGCATCTTATTTAGAGGAGCTAGTAAGTTGGGTCAGAAAGTAAATCCTGTTGGTTTCCGCGTCGGTATACACCGGGGCTGGTCTTCTAATTGGTTTGTCAATAAGAAAGACGTCGCACCGCTTATCGAGGAAGACCACAGAATCAGAACCTTCCTCAAGAAGGAACTCACCGGAGCCGGTGTCTCGAAAGTAGACATTTCTAGAAAAGCGGATCAGATTCAAATTGAAATCTTCACTGCTCGTCCCGGTGTGGTAGTAGGCAAGGGCGGCGCTGGTATCGAAACCTTGAGCGCCAAGATTCGCGGCATGATTAACCGCCCTGGTCTGGATGTGAAAATAAGCATTCTTGAAGTCAATCGCGTCGATCTCGAAGCTAAGCTGGTGGCTGAATCCATCGCTCAGCAGCTGGAGAAGCGTGTGGCTTTCCGTCGCGCCATGAAGCAAGCTATGCAACGTTGCATGCGCGCCGGAGCTGTCGGCGTCAAGATCATGGTGGCCGGCCGTCTCGGCGGTGCTGAAATCGCCAGAACCGAGTGGGCTAAAGAAGGTCGTATTCCGCTGCAGACTCTGCGCGCCGACATCGACTATGCCACCGCTGAAGCCACTACTCTCATGGGCATCATCGGAGTCAAAGTTTGGGTATTCAGAGGTGAACTCGAGCCCGGTCAATGGTCTCCGCCCAATATCAAGTCTCAGTCTGAGCGTTCCCAAGAGGGCTCTCGCGAAGCGAGAGGTCCCGTCAAGTCTGGTCGTAGATCCAGGAAGGCAGGTTAAGAACAATGCTAATGCCCAAGCGAACCAAATATCGCAAGCATCAGCGTGGCAGAATGTGTGGCGCTGAATCCAGAGGCGTCGAGGTGCAATTCGGCGACTACGGACTACAAGTTCTGGAGCCCGCCTGGATCACTTCCCGTCAGATTGAAGCCGCTCGTAAAGCCATGGTGAGAAGTGTAAGACGCGGCGGCAAAATGTGGATCCGCGTATTCCCGGACAAGTCGGTCTCTAAAAAGCCGGCTGAGACCCGTATGGGTTCCGGAAAAGGTAACCCCGAGTTTTGGGTAGCCGTGGTCAAGACCGGTCGTGTCATGTTCGAAATGTCTGGTGTAGCTCAAAAAGATGCTCATCACGCTCTCGAGCTGGCCGCTCAAAAATTGCCGGTCAAGTGTCGTGTTGTCGAAAGACACGCCGGAGGTGCCAAGTAATGAAAGTCAAGGAATTGAGAGAGCTTTCCAAAGAAGAGCTCACCGGTCGCATTGACGAAGCTAGAAAGAGCCTGGTGGAACTGAGATTCCAGCTGGCGATGAGAAAGCTGGAGAATCCCGCCAGAATCCGTACAACTAAGAGAGAGCTGGCGCAGATGCTCACCATCATGACCGAGAAAGAAGCCGTCAAAGGCTAACTTTCAGAGCAAGTTTAGATAGACAGTAAAGAGTTAAAGGCTAAGGGGTCGAAGAAATGCCAAGGAAGGTATTAGTCGGAAAGGTTGTATCCAACAAAATGGATAAGACCGTTGTGGTAGCGGTAGAAAACCGTTTTCCGCACCGTAAGTATGAAAAGCAAATGGTAGAGACACGCAAATTCAAAGCCCACGACCCCGAGAACAAATGTCAAATGGGCGATGTGGTGCGTATCGAAGAATGTCCTCCTGTCTCCAAAGACAAGAAGTGGCAAGTAATCGAAATCACCGGTCACTCCATTTCCAACGCTGCAAGTGAGGTGTCCAGCCAATGATTCAAGCACAGACAAGACTTACCTGCGCAGACAACACCGGCGCCCGCGAACTTATGTGTATTCGCGTTCTTGGTGGCTCCAACAAGAGATATGCCTCGGTTGGTGATGTCATAGTCGGTGTCGTGAAAGATGCTCTGCCTAACATGCCGGTCAAGAAATCAGATGTGGTTCGTTGCGTCGTAGTGCGTGTGACCAATCATGTCAAACGTCCTGACGGTTCCACCATCAGATTTGACGACAACGCCGCCGTCATCGTTCAGAAAGACGGCAACCCCAAAGGTACACGCGTTTTCGGACCGATTGCTCGCGAACTTCGCGACAAGAACTTCACCAAGATAATTTCATTGGCTCCGGAGGTGCTCTAACTATGACAGCCAATTCGACTGAAGGTAGATCGAAAAGATTCACCAATTCAGCCATCAAAACCAAAGTAAAGATGGGCAACAAGGTGGTTGTCTCGCGCGCTCTCGTCAAGCCTGCCGCCACAAACCTCGTTCCTCATATTCACGTCAAGCGCGGCGACCTGGTCATGGTGATCTCGGGTGCTCGCACCCGCACCAAGAAAGACGGCACCAAGCTTGAAGGTGACAGAGGCAAAATCGGCAAAGTTCTGAAAGTATTCCCCAAAACCGGCAAAATCGTCGTCGAGGGTGTAAACATTCAGACCCGCCACCAGAAATCTAAGGCTGCCTATGGCGGTCAACAGGGCGGCATCATTAAAGAAGAAGCTCCAATCTTCGCCTCTAAAGTGATGCTCTACTCCAACGAGAAGAAAAAGCCCGTTAGAGCCGAAGCCCGCAAGACCCTGGGTCTTGAATAATCTATAGATTTGAAGACGACAAAGACCGTCTTCATAGAAAACAGGAAAAGAGAAATGCTGGACATCAAAGAACAATACGAAAAGCAAGTCAGGGCACACCTGACCAAGCAGTTCGGATACCAAAACGAAATGCAAGTGCCGCGTGTGGTCAAAGTCGTGATCAACATGGGTCTTGGCGAAGCGGCCAATAATGCCAAGGCAATCGACAGCGGCGTGAAAGAACTGGCTACCATTGCCGGTCAGAAACCAGTAGTCAATCGCGCCCGCAAATCAATCGCTACCTTCAAACTGAGAAAAGGTCAGCCGGTTGGCGCTTCGGTCACACTGCGCGGCAAGCGCATGTATGACTTCCTGGCCAAACTTATACACGTGGCTCTGCCCCGTATTCGTGACTTCCGTGGACTTTCTTCCAAGTCTTTCGACGGTCGCGGCAATTTCTCGGTGGGTATCAAAGAACAGCTCATCTTCCCGGAAATCAACTACGAGCAGATCGATGCGGTGCGCGGTATGGACATCTCCATCGTCACCACCGCCCCCACAGACCAGGAAGCACATGCGCTTCTGGCTGCAATGGGTATGCCGTTCAAAAAGTAATTCGTCGTAAGCAACAAACAAACTAGGAAAAAGGTCCAAGGAGAGGAAAGCACAACGTGGCTAAAACATCCATGATTGACAAGGAGCACAAGCGCCAGGTAGAAGCCGCCAAAGGCAAATACCCTAAAGTGCGCTTGCACAACCGCTGTCGCATTTGCGGTCGTCCGCGCGGTTATTACCGCGATTTCGGACTCTGCCGTCTATGCCTGAGAAAGATGGCACATGATGGTTTAATCCCTGGACTCACCAAATCTAGCTGGTAGGAGATAGCAAATGCCGGTCACAGATCCAATTTCGGACATGTTCACACGCATCAGAAACGCAATCCGCGTTCAAGCTTCGGCAGTGGAGATGCCCGCATCGAAACAAAAAGTGGCGATCGCCGAGCTTCTCCGCAGAGAAGGCTTCATTTCGTCGTACGAGACAAGAGCTCTGGGTTCGCCCGAGCAGCGCATGCGCATTGTTCTTAAGTACGGCGGCAAAGGCGAAGTCGTGATTCAAGGACTCAAACGCGTAAGCAAACCGGGTCTAAGAGTTTATAGACAAGCCAACAAAATGCCCAGAGTATACGGCGGTCTCGGAATCGCCATCGTCAGCACCAGCCAGGGGCTGATGACCGACCGTCAGGCTCGCAAGAGCAACCTCGGCGGCGAAGTTGTCGCCGAAGTGTGGTAAGGAGTTAAGCAATGTCTCGTATAGGTAAAGCACCAATCACAGTGCCCGCCGGCGTAACCGTGCAGTTTGCCGACAACAAGGTCTCGGTCAAGGGACCCAAAGGTCAGCTCACCAAAGAGTTTCGTCCGGAGATTGCCTTCAAGCAAGAAGGCGACACCATCACCGTCTTGCGCAAGTCTGAAGACCGTTCGGTCAGAAGCCTGCACGGACTGAGCCGTACTCTTTTGGCCAATATGGTCAAAGGTGTCTCGACTGGTTTTGATAAGACCTTAGAGATCGTCGGCGTCGGTTATCGTGCCTCCATGGACGGCAAGAAGCTCGTCATGCAGCTCGGTTACTCGCACTCGGTGGAAATTGATGCGCCCGAAGGCATAACCATTGCCGTTGGTAAGGGCAACGTCATCACCGTCAGCGGTGCCGACAAACAAGCTGTCGGCGACATGTCTTCCTTCATCCGTGGTAAGAGACCGCCCGAAGTCTACAAAGGCAAAGGCGTTAAGTACCAAGGCGAATACATTCGCAGAAAAGCTGGTAAAGCCGCTGGTAAGAAGAAGTAAGCCCCCGATAATGGCAAGTTCAAGTATCCCTGCGTAGCACTGAAAGAGGGCCAGCGTTGGGAGAAACAAAAGGGCAAAGGACCCAGAAGAAATGATCAATAAACAAGATAGAAAAGCCAGCAGAATCACACGTCATAGACGTATTCGTCGCCGTGTTGAAGGTTGCAGCGAGCGTCCGAGACTTTGCGTCTATCGCTCCAACAAGCACATTTATGCTCAGATCATCGACGACAGTGCAGCTGCCACCTTGGTATCGGCCAGCACCCTCGACGTAGATCTCAAAAAAGATGCTCCTAAGAGCTGGAATGTTGAGTCTGCTCGTGCCGTCGGTGAGCTTATCGCTAAGCGCGCTAAAGAAAAAGGTATTGAACAAGTGGTATTTGACCGCGGTGGTTATATCTATCATGGTCGTGTTGCCGCTGTGGCTGAGGCTGCCCGTGAAGCCGGTCTCGATTTCTAGTATTCGATAAAAGAGGAAGAGGTTACTCCTAGATGGATAAAGAAGATAAGGTGGGCGGATTCGAGGAAGCTCCCAGTGCAGCCGGTGATGGCGTACGTCGTGGTCGTCGCACCTCCAGCCGCGAGTCCAATCGCCGTTCGTCCGATGAGACCAAGCGCGAGCGTGTCGAATCTGAATGGGAAGAGAAAATCATTCAAGTTCGCCGCGTCACCAAAGTGGTCAAGGGCGGTAAGAAACTTTCCTTCCGTGCAGTTGTCGCTGTAGGCAATGGCAAGGGTCAGGTTGGTATCGGCGTCGGTAAAGCCGCTGAAGTTATTTCCGCCATTCAAAAAGGCGTCGTAGACGCTAAGAAATCTCTGGTGAATGTGCCGCTCGTCGGCAGCACAATTCCTCACCAGATTGTGGGCAAGCGTGGTTCATCCCGCATCTTGCTCAAGCCCGCCGCCAAAGGTACTGGTGTCATCGCCGGTGGTGCAGCCCGCGCCATTCTGGAATTGGCCGGTGTCGGCGACGTGCTCTCCAAGTCACTCGGTTCGCGCTCTCCGCTCAACGTGGCTCGTGCCACCATTGACGGTCTCAAAGGTCTTCGTACCTTTGAAGAAGCTGCTCGCCTGAGAGGCATCAGCATCCGCCAGCTCTTCGCTTAATCAAGCAAGCTAAGTCAACCTAATAAGGGAATTAGTCATGTCAGCTATACGCATCAAACTAACAAGCGGTCTGGTCGGCAAGCGTGAGGACCAAGTAAAAGTGGTTCGCGCTCTCGGTCTTCGTAAGTTCGGCTCTGAAGTCGTTCATCAAGACAGCCCCACCATCCGCGGTATGGTCAACAAAGTCAGTCACCTGATTTCTGTTGTTCCCGCCGAGACCAAAAAATAAGTAAGAACAAAAACTACCGAGTTCCAGTGCAAATCTGAGATTTTGCCGGGGCGTAAGGTAAAGGAGAAGACAATGCAATTAGACGAACTGAGACCTCAAGAAGGCTCACGCCGTAACAAAAAGAGAGTCGGCAGAGGACGCGCCTCCGGCCACGGTAAAACCTCTACTCGTGGTCACAACGGACAAGGTCAGCGTTCCGGTGAATCGAAGCGCTTCGGTTTTGAAGGTGGTCAAACTCCCCTCTTCCGCAGACTGCCCAAGATTCACAACTTTGATCAAGTGCCCGGCCGTGATTGGGTCGTAGTTAATGTCGGCAGTTTGAACAACTTGCCTGCCGGTTCTGAAGTTACAGCCGAATCGCTCTTGTTGCATAAAGTGTTGCGCAAGCCCACCGATTCTCTGCGTATTCTCGGTAATGGCGAACTGAAAGTGGCGCTCAATATCAAAGCTCATCATTTCTCTCAGGGCGCTATCGACAAGATTCAAGCCGCTGGCGGCAGCTACGAAGTATTGCAGCCTGCAGCTCCGACCCGTAATCCTAAAAACAGAGACTAGTGCGCAAAATCAATTTGCCGGGTAGTCAAGTATGACCCGTTTCCGTTTAAGTAGTTTCACCTCTGAATTAGGGGGAAATGAAATGACGGAGACGGGTCTAAAATATTGTATGTAAGTAAAAACAGGTACAAATAACCAGATGTCTGAGAGTGTTGCCAAGCGCGGTTCCAAAATAGGTGGTCCTGAAGACTGGTTAGGTCTTCTTGGTGCCGCCGGCTTGAAAGAACGAATTCTATTCACAGTGGCCATGATCGTTCTTTATAGAGTGGGTGTTCATATTCCCATTCCGGGCGTCAATCCGGGTGCTTTCACCGAGCACCCTGAACTGGCTCAAAACTTGCTTGGCATGATCGACCTCTTCACCGGCGGTGCCCTCAACAAGCTCTCAGTTTTTTCAATGGGTATCGGACCCTATATCACTGCTTCAATTGTTATGCAGTTGATGACGGTTGTCATACCTAAGCTCGAAAATATGCAGAAAGAGCAAGGCGAGCAAGGTAGAAGACAGCTTGCCCAGGTGACGCGTCTGGTTACAGTCGGTCTGGCTGTCTTCCAGAGCTTTATGTTGGCTCAACTGCTTTCCCGCATTCCGGGTGTGGTGATCACCCCTGGTCCTCTCTTTCTTTGCACCACCACTCTGATTCTCTCTGCTTGCGCCATGTTTATTATGTGGATGGGCGAGCTAATCACCGAGCGTGGTGTCGGCAACGGTGCCTCACTGCTCATTTTCTTGGGTATTGCCGCCCGCCTGCCGGTCATGGTTAAGAACACTTATGAAACAGTGCAGACCGGACAAACTCAGCTTTTCGGCGTTTTGGCCCTGACCGCTTTCTTCCTTCTGGTGGTGGCATTTATTGTGCGCTTGCAGCAGGGCGTTCGCAAAGTCATGGTGCTTGGTTCAAGACGTAATGTCGGGCGTCAGATTTTTGCTGCTCCAGATGATTATATGTATCTGCCGGTTAATCCTTCCGGCGTTATGGCCATCATCTTTGCTTCTTCCCTGCTTATGTTTCCAAGCACTATCATGCAGTTTTTGCAAAAGCAAAATCAGGGTGATCCCGGCATGGTTTTCTATGATGCCATCAAAAACCTGCCTTCCATCGGACCGGCTTTTGTAGAGTTTGCCAAGATTACCTGGGTGAAAGACAGCTGGGCTTTTATCGCGCAAGAGTTCAATAACTGCCTCTCTTATTACGCTTGGGAGCATTCAGTTCTCTATTTCTCGCTCATTCTTTTCTTTGCCTTCTTCTACTCTTCCATCGTTTTGCCTGTGCGAGACATGTCGGACAATCTGCGCCGCAGCGGCAGAGCCATTCAACACGTCAGACCAGGTCGACCGACGACAGAGTTTCTAGAGAAGACACTCAATCGCCTTACCTTTATAGGAGCTACTTCGGTAGCTTTCATCGCCATCGCTCCCATTCACGTGGAGCAAGCGACCATGGTCACAACCTTGCAGGGTTTGGGCTCTACTTCGCTCATCATTCTCGTAGGTGTGGCCATCGACACACAAAGACAGATTCTCACCCATGCTCTTTCGGCTCGTTATCAGGCCAGAGGGCTGTTCAAGACCTACGACAAGAAGGAACTCTAATGCGTATTCTTTTTCTGGGCGCACCGGGCGCCGGCAAAGGCACTCAGTGCAAGAAGCTCTCCGCCAAGCTAAGTCTTGCCCATCTTTCTTCCGGCGATATTTTGCGAGATGCCGTTAAGAATGGCACCCAAGCCGGACTGGCTGCCAAAGAGTTTATGGACCAGGGCAAACTAGTTCCAGACAATGTCCTCATCGATTTATTTCGCGAAAAGCTCAATGATGCATCCTGCAAAAACGGTTTTATTCTGGATGGCTTCCCTCGCAACCGCGCTCAGGCTGAGAGTCTAGATCTATTGCTTGGTGAGTTGAAAGCCAATTTAGATCGTGTCATCGATCTCAAGACATCAGATGACCTATTAGAAGACCGCATTACCGGACGGAGAGTTTGTCCTAACAAAGCCTGTAATGCCGTTTTCCACATCAAGTTTTCTAGACCGAAAAAAGACGGCATCTGCGATCTTTGCGGTACCGAACTGAGCCACCGTTCCGACGACAAGCCAGAACTAGTCAAACAAAGATTGGCTGTCTATCACGAGCTAACCAGCCCCCTCATTGATTTTTATAAAGCCAAACAAATTCTCGTATCGGTTAATGGCGAAGGCGAGCAAGAAAAAATCTTCGCCGATATATTGGAAACCCTCAATCAGGGAAGTCACAAGTAAAGATGGCCATGATACTCACTGTTGAAGAAGACCTTAAGCTCATCCGGGAGGCCGGCAAGCTGGCCGGTGAAACTCTTGAATTGTGCAGCAAGGCGGTGGAGCCGGGAATTAGCACCTGGGAATTGGACGAATTAGCCGAGAAGAATATTCGCGGGGCCGGCCACATTCCCACTTTCAAAGGCTATAAAGGCTTTCCAGCCACTGTCTGCGCTTCAGTAAACGAAGAAATAGTTCACGGAATTCCCAATAAACGCAAAGTACTAAAGGACGGGGACATCATCAGTCTTGATCTTGGTGTATCGGTACGTAAACAAAAAGACGGCAAAAAGTTCGATTATATCGGCGACACTGCTGTGACAGTGGCTGTAGGTAAAGTTTCCGATGTGGTCGCTCGTTTGTTGAAAGATACGCAGATTTCACTTTACGCTGCCATTAAAGCCGCCAGGGGTGGTGCCACCCTCGACGAAATCGGCGGTGCCGTAGAGGATGTGGGAGTCGCCGGTAATTACGGCATAGTGAGAGATTATGGTGGACATGGCATAGGGCCTGACTATCATGAAGATCCATTCATCTTCAACTATCGTACCGGTAGCAAGACCAAGTTGAAACCTGGTATGGTTATAGCGATCGAGCCTATGTTCAATTTGGGCAGCGATAAGACCAGACTAAAGTCTGATCGCTGGACTGTTGTAACGCAAGATTACAGACCTTCAGCACATTTTGAACATTCTTTGTTAATCACTGAAGGCTATCCAGAAGTACTTACTAAGCGTCCATCCGAGGTAATTGAGTGACTAAACAGGGCGTCATCGAATTTGAAGGAACAATCCGTGAATCCTTGCCCAATGCCATGTTTCGGGTAGAGCTCGATAACGGTCACAAGGTCTTGGCCCACATTTCGGGCAAGATTCGCAAAAACTTTATTAAGATACTTCCAGGCGATCGAGTGCGTGTAGAGCTCACCCCGTACGACCTTACGCGCGGAAGAATTACATACAGAATCAAAGATTGATGTACAATTAGACGTTTGTCTGGTTGCCCCTTGTTTTGCATGCAAATGCGGGCAGGGCTTGGCTTCCTCGTTAGAATTGTTAGCATCGTTTCACATACAGTAAAAGCGGCAAAAGCCGCACAGAGAGCCGAAAATGAAAGTAAGAGCTTCAGTCAAAAAGATTTGCGATAAGTGCAAAGTGATAAGACGCAAAGGTCGCGTTGCGATCATTTGTGAAAATCCCAAGCATAAACAGCGCCAAGGTTAAGAACTAAGAAGTTAACTTCAATTAGGATATTCAAGAGATATCCGGGTTAACTTATTGTCTATCTATAAAGATTCAGCGCAATCAAGAGAATAGAGCGCAAAAAAAGCGTCAGTTGGAGGATAAATGGCCCGTATTGCCGGTGTTGACCTGCCGAGAAACAAAAGAACCTTAATCGCCCTTACCTACATTCACGGTATTGGTAGAACTTCTGCAAAGAACGTTTGCAAGAAGGTCGGTATCGCCGACCATCGTCGCATTCAAGATCTGAGCGAAGAAGAACTCAACAAAATTCGTGAAGAAGTAGAGAAGAGCGGCAACTACCAGGTCGAAGGTGACCTGCGCAGGGTAGAAGGTCTGAACGTCAAGCGCCTGATTGAAATCAACTGCTATCGCGGTCAGAGACATCGCCGCGGTCTACCGACCCGCGGTCAGCGCACCAAAACCAATGCTCGTACTCGTCGTGGTCGCAAGCGCGTCACCGTCGCCGGTAAGAAGCAAGCTGGTAAATAAGTCGTAAAGGCGTAATCAGTAATCACTACAACTTGAAATTAAAAGGATAGAAACAGGAACGCTATGGCTAAGTCTCCGAAGGCAAGGACGAAAAAGAAAGAACGCCGCAATGTATTGCAGGGCGTCGTCCACATCGCTAGCACTTTCAATAACACAATTGTCTCTTCCACCGACCCGCAAGGTCAGGTCATTGCCTGGGCTTCGGCTGGTACTGTCGGGTTCAAAGGCGCCAAAAAGGGCACACCGTTCGCTGCTCAACAGGCTGCCGAATCTGTGGCCAAGCGTTCTATGGACCAAGGCATGAGACAAGTGGAAGTGTTGGTTAAAGGTCCCGGCGCCGGCCGCGAGACCGCCATCAGAGCTTTGCAGGCTTCCGGTTTGGAAATCACTCTTATCAAAGATGTGACTCCCATTCCCCACAATGGTTGCCGTCCACCCAAGCGCCGTCGCGTGTAATTTGCAGAGATAGAGAAGTCGAGGAGTTAAGAAGTTGGCCAGGTATACGGATTCAGTTTGCAAGCTTTGCCGCAATGAGGGAGTCAAGCTCTTCCTCAAAGGCACACGCTGCTACACAACCAAGTGCGCTATTGAAAGACGTCGTTATGGTCCCGGACAGCATGGTCAGGACCGCAAGAAGCAGTCGGAATACGCTCTGCAATTGAGAGAGAAGCAGAAAGTTCGTCAAACTTACGGCGTTCTCGAGTCTCAGTTCTCTGCTTATTTCGAGCAAGCGACAAGACAAAAGAAAGTTCCCACCGGCCTCAAGCTTTTGCAATTGCTTGAAGCTCGTCTCGATAACCTGGTGCACCGCTCCGGTATCGTGCCGTCGCGCGCCCAGGCCAGACAACTTATCCGCCACGGTCATTTCACCGTCAACGGTAAGGTCGTATCTATTCCCTCCTACCAGGTTCGCCCCGGCGAGGTAATTTCGGTTTCCGATAAGGCTAAGAAAGTGATCAAGGACATCCTTGAGACCTCTCCTGCCGCTGCCCATCCTAACTGGATGGAAGTCAGCATCGAAAATCTGACCGCCTCCATGATCAATCCGCCGTCCCGCGAAGATCTGGATCAAAGCATCAAAGAAGCGCTCATCGTTGAGTACTACTCACGTTAATCTGACTGACCGTGAGGTCATGGTCATAGTGCTTCGTCAAACACATTCATTCACGGAGAGAATATGGAACCTCTAAGAATCAAGTGCCTAGAGAATAAAACCGGAACAGACGGCTCAATCTACGGTAAGTTCGTAATCGAGCCACTAGAAAAGGGATATGGAACAACCCTGGGCAACGCCCTCAGACGTGTTCTTCTTTCCTCTCTCGATGGTTCTGCAGTTAGTGCGGTGCGCATTGAAGGTGTAACTCACGAGTTCACCACAGTGCCAGGCGTACTGGAAGACGTCATCGACGTCATGCTCAACCTGAAGGGGTTGGTCGTCAAGACCTTCAGCAACGACCCTCAGTATCTTCATCTAGATATAGATCGTCAGGGACCTGTCACCGGCCGCGACATCATGTGTCCTGCCGATGCCACCATCATCAACCCCGACTGGCAGCTCTGCACACTCGCCGAAGGCGGCCGTTTGAGAGCTGAGATCACAGTCGAGCGTGGTCGTGGTTATGTTCCCGCCGACTCACACAGTCATTTCAAACAGGCTATCGACGTGCTCCCTATCGACGCAGTCTTCATGCCTATCCGCAAAGTGGCATACAACGTAGAACCGACCCGTGTCGGCGAATCTACCGACTTCGACAAGCTCACCATCGAGCTTTGGTCTAATGGTTCTATCGATGCTACAGAAGCCATTTCTCAAGCTGCTCGTCAAATCGTCGAGCATCTGCTCCCGATAGCCGAACTCTCCGGCAAGCCCATGGTGCCGGCTGCAACCCAGCCTCAGCAACAAGACGGCAAGCATAGCTCTATTTCCATCGAGGAACTCGAGCTATCAGTGAGAGCCTACAACTGCTTGAAGAGAGCCAACATCAACTCGCTCGGTGAACTGCTCAAGCTCACCTACGATGATCTGATGAATATCAAAAACTTTGGCAAGAAGTCTGCCGATGAAGTAATCGAGCGCCTCAGGCAGTTCGGTCTCACTTTGGCTGATACACCCAAAGATAAATAAGCCAATTAAGTCAAATCAAAGTCAAATCTAAAAGGATCTTAGAAGGATAGAGTCATGCGTCATAGAGTACCCGGCAATCAATTGGGACGCCCCGCTGACCAGCGGAAAGCAGTCTTGAGAGCACTGGCCACCGAGCTTCTGCGTCGCGACGAGATTGTCACCACTCTCGCCAAGGCTAAAGCAGTGCGCTCTTGCGCCGAGCGTCTGATCACCAAAGGTAAGAAAGGTCAGTTCGGCGACTACAAAGATTTGCACGAAAAAGCCAAAAAAGGTGATGCTGAAGCTGCCAAGAAAGTGGCTCGGGTTGTGCATTTGCGTCGTCAAGTCGGCGCCTTTGTTTACGACAAAGAAGTCGTCACCAGAGTATTTGACGAACTCGCTCCCCGCTACAAAGATCGCAACGGCGGCTACACCCGCATCATCAAAGCTGGTCCCCGTCGCGGTGACTGCACCGAAATGGCCATCATTCAACTGGTCTAATAAGACAAGATAGTTGACTGTCGAAGCTAACAAAATCGCCCTTTTGATCGAGTACACCGGAAAGAAATTTCACGGTTCTCAGTATCAAGAGGGCGTTTTGACTGTTCAGCAAGAGCTTGAGAGGGCTCTTGCCATCTTGTTTGGTCAGCCGCTGCGCGCCATTTTTTCCGGCCGCACCGATAGCGGTGTCAGCGCCAGAGGGCAAGTCGTGCATGTGGTTTTGCCCGAGGGGCGGCAAGCGCTGAGTCAGTCTGAAATATTTGATCTGACCTGGCGTTTGAATGGAATTGTCATCAAAGAAATGAGCGTAACTGCTCTAGATAATGCGCCTTCCGACTTTCATGCACGCTTTAGTGCCTCTGAAAGAGAATATGTGTATCGGATTTTGAACCGATCTCAAAGATCTGCGCTCTTAAAAGATACTCACTATTTCGTGCGCCAGCCTCTCGACCTGAAAGCTATGCGCAGTGCGGCTTCCAGCCTTTTGGGCCGTCATGACTTCGCATCTTTTAAGTCTTCCAATTCAGATAATAGCTCTACAATCTGCACAGTCAGGCGGGCTGAATTATTGAATTTACGTGAAGGCGAGCTTGAATTCTGGATTGCAGCCGATCACTTCGTGTACAATATGGTCCGCATTATTGTCGGGACTCTTATCGATATAGGTCTCGGCAAGAGGGGTGTTGAAGCTGTCGAGCAGGCCCTGGCCAGCCACGACAGATTGCTCACCGGCCCCACTGCTCCCCCCTGGGGGTTGACGCTAAATGCGGTCAGGTACCCTGATCATTTTCAGCTCTTTCAAAATGACACAGGGCTGACCATCGAGGAGTTAAGAGAGTGAAAACCTATTGCCCTAAATCAGATGAAGTCACAAGAGAGTGGCTCGTTGTTGATGCCGAAGGTAAAACCCTCGGTCGTCTTGCTGCTGAAGTGGCCAATCTTTTGAGAGGCAAGCACAAGCCCGAATTCACACCTCACGTTGATTGTGGTGATTTCGTCGTAGTAGTTAACGCTGAGAAAATCCAGGTCTCCGGCAAGAAAGAGACCGACAAGTTCTACAGAAGACATTCCGGCTTCCCGGGTGGTTTCAAAGAAGAGAGCTTGGCTCATCTAAGACAAAGACGTCCGATTGCCATAATCGAGCGCGCTGTGCGCGGCATGCTGCCCCACACACGTCTTGGCGATCAGCAGTTCACCAAACTGAAAGTCTATGCCGGTGCAACTCATCCGCACGCCGCCCAAAAACCGGCGCAGCATGAGCTGCCCAAACATGTGACCGCTTAATTGGAATTAGAATTTCTAAGGTAAATCAGGAAGAAGAGGCAAATGTCTAGCGTAATTCAGTACATCGGCACCGGCAGAAGAAAATCAGCCACCGCCAGAGTGCGTCTGGTGCCCGGCACCGGACAGGTGACCATTAATAGCCGCACCATGGACGACTATGTCGGCGGCAGAGATGCTCTGCGTAAAGAGATTTTCACCTCTTTCCACGCTGCCGATGCCATGGGACGCTTCGACGTTCATGTGCTGGTACGCGGCGGTGGTATCGCCGGTCAAATCGGCGCCATTCGTCATGGCATTGCTAGAGCTCTTTCAGAAGCCGCTCCGCAGAACCGCTCGGTTTTGAGAGGCGAAGGTCTGCTCACCCGCGACCCCCGCGTCAAAGAGCGTAAGAAGTATGGTCGCAAGAGAGCCCGTAAACGCTTCCAGTTCTCCAAGCGTTAATCGCTCGATTGCTATCGGCAATATTTTTGAGAGAGTCGCCACTAAAAAGTTGGCGACTCTTTTGGCATCTTAAATGAGCAAGCTCGAGTAAGTTAAGGCTCGGGCCGCCTAAGCCCGAGCCGCCCAAGGCCGAGCCTAGATATGAGCAGCGCCCAATTCAAGTCTAAGTTCAAAAAAATACGACTACTGCGCCTGCTCTTCTGCGACGCCGGCGCCGCCGCCGACTTTATCGGCAGCTTTTCCTTTTGTGCTTGTGCCTATTTTCTCGTCTTCACGGTTAGGAATAATGCCCTTGGCTCTGAATTTGTTTTGGAAGCGAAATAGGGCAATAAAAGCTGAGATGGCAATCACTACTGTGGTTCCGATAAATCCCCAGCCGGCCGGTTCGTTGTAATAGACCAAGAAAACTCCGGCGGCAAATATACAGCAGGCAATAAAGAGCGAGAAAGGTATATACAAAGCTTTTACCGATTGCCAAAATTCAGCCTTCTCGGCTTCTTCCATAGCTTTGCGGCGCTCTTCTTTGCTGAGCTTGCTGTCTACTTCAGTCATTTTTTTATATCAAATAGGGCTACAGTCGCAATTTTAGCGCAAAAAGTGCAGTCAATCCTCGGACTTATTTAAGATGAGTGCTAAACTGAAATCGATGTCAAACCAGAAATTTCAAACTAGAAGTTCAAAAGTTTTGGGATGCCCCAGCTGTCAAAAGCCCATCCGCAATAGGCAGAACTTTTGCCTTGATTGCAGTGATTATGTGACACCCGTGCTCTTAGAGAAGTCTCTAGATAAGTCGCGAGATAACTCGCGGGATAACTCTCGCCGAGTCTGCAGCCAAGACTTTGATGCATTCTTTACTGATTTTGGTGATTCTAGTGATCTTCAGTCGCAAAGCCAACGCCGTGCTGCCTATAGACGCACCCGTTTTTCAGCCAGTGATTGTTTCAAATCTGGTCTTTTGGTTTCTTTGCTGGTTTTGGGTGCTGTTTTTGCTTTCACTGCTTATGAGACAGTGAGTGGACTAAACACGACAGATAGTCGGGTCGTATTAGAGAAAGCTAGAGGCTATGCCAATCGCGGTGAAGATGAGAGCGCCGTCAATCTTCTCAGTCGCACCCTGGAAGAAAATCACAGTCGCAATTTAAAAGGCCGAGAGGAAATCAAAGCCCTGCTTGATCAGTGTCTTTACAGCCATGGTCTCAAGCTTGAGCAAAGCGGACATTTTCGTGATGCGGTCACAGCCTTTAGTCGTATCTCACCGGGCTTTGCTCATTATGATGAAGTGAAGCGGCTGATAACTGACAATTCCAATAAAGCCTTGCCTCGTGAGTTTTCACAAGTGATTATGCAGACTGTTGACGTTGATTCTAGTTTGCCGCCCGGATTGGCTCCCAGCGAGTTAATCCAAGAGCATGGAGGCTTCTCTAAGCTTGATAAAGCAGTCAATACTGTCTTGCCTCAAAAGAATTCTCACGAGGCTAAGTCGCATGATAAGTCTGCTTTGAACCATTCACTTACCCCTCCGCTTAAGGTGCTGACACCGCCGGCGAAGTCATTGTCTTTTCCTGAGAATACTGTAGAGACCGGTGGCGAGACCGCGTTAGAGACTAGTAAGGCTGCCAGCCGCCTTAGCAAGATCGCTCGCTATAACGAACTCCTCTCCGCTTATTTCAAACGAGGCAGCGAAAATACCGCCGAACCGCCTACTTATGAAGAATGGCTTGATGGCGGAATGAAGGAGTTCTGAGCACTTGGTCTTTAAGAAGGCAAAGAAACAGACCAATACTACTACTGCCAAGCCGCAACCAGGCTGGAAGGTCCGTATTCGCCCGGCTCTTTTTGCCTCTTTGCTCTTGCTTTCTGTTTCTATTTCGCATTGCACGGCTATTTGGAACGATTTTGTCTTAGATGATCGTTTCAATGTCAGACCCTTCGGTGCCGTCTCGGTTAAGCGTGAGAAGTGGGAGCCTATCTGGTACGAGCTTTACACCGACGCTTTCATGAAGCCTCTGAGCGAGCCCCTCACGCGTCTGACCATGGCTATCGATTATCAAAGCGGACATATGGAAGCGCCCGGGGTCTACCATGCCACTAATTTGCTCTTCACCGCACTTGGCATAATCGTAGCTTTCTTCCTTTTGCATAATTTTGCCTTGGTCTTGGCTGAGAGCGGCTTTGTCGCCTATAGGGGCTTTCTCAATTTTGTCCCCCTCTTTGCCTGTGCTCTTTTCGCCGCCCATCCCTTGAGCAGCGAGGCGGTTTGTTATATTTCGGGGCGCGCCCCCGTGCTTTGTTTTTTCCTCTATATGTCGGCTTGTCTGGCTTATCTAAAGGGCTTCCACGCCAAGACTGTTTCTGCTTCGGTGGGCTACAGTTTAGCGGCTTATCTGCTCATCGTGGTTTCTTTGTTCTCGTCGGCTACGGCTCTCAGCCTGCCTTTGACCATGCTGGTTATGACTCTCATGGGCAAGCCCCGGCAGACCAACTGGAAGACGTTCTTTTACGAGAGAAGCTATGAGCTTGGCTCGCTTCTTTTGGTGGCTCTAGCTCTTCCCTTTATATTGAAGCTGGACCATCGGCTGCCCGATGTTTTTACTTTAGGTCTGCCCAATCTCGATTGGCTTGGCTACTTCACCACCGAACTAAAAGTACTGGCTTACTTGGTCAAGTCTTTCATTTTGCCCTTTGGCTTAACTGTTTATCCAGCTCAGCTATTTTCTTCATCCGGTTTCGACTTGGCTGCATCCGCCGGTGTTGCCATCATTGCCCTGGCTCTTTTCTCGCTTTATTTTCTGCGCAACAAGCCCTTTTCCTTCCTGGGCAGCTATTTATTCTTAATTGGACTTTTGCCGCAACTGCTCTTACCCGCCACCACCTGCGGTGAAGGAACTCGTTTCTTCTTTTCGCTTTTCGGCTTGAGTCTATTGCTTAGCGATACTGTTCTCAGCCGGCTTGGGCACATCAAGATGGATGATATAGAAGTGGCGGCCACTGGTTACAGTAAAAAATACCTGGCTCTGGCTAGTTTGCCGATCTTGCTTCTCAGTGGCTTTTCCATCTGGCGAGACCGCGCTTATGCCAATAATGAGACCCTTTTGTCACCGATAAAGAAAGAGCAAGATCCCTATACAACTGCACTTTTGGCTTTTCATCATACACTTGATGGCGGCGTCAAGCTCCCTCTGGGGCGGGATGAGGCTCAGCTGGCTTTATCGAAATCGCAAGAATTGCCTCTTGCTTATCTGGCGATGGGTAATTTTCAACAGTCTGCCCGCGATTTTCAAGCTGCCTTGTTTGACTATGAAAAAACGCTTGAACTAGCCGAAAAATTCAAACTTTCAGATCGAATAAAAGGCTTTGCCCGGGGGGGTATTGCTCGTTCCATGACTATGCTCGATAAGTTGAAGACAAAAGAAGACATAGCCAAAGTGAAAGAATGCGCTCTCGATGGCATCAAATGGGAGCCCACCACCGCCCGCAATTATCTGGCTTATGGCAGTGCCATTTTTGCTGAAGGCAAGCCTGAATCGCCCGAACTGGCTTGTAAACAGTTCGACTATGGTCGGCGCTTCGACCTTAACGATCCCGAATTTGCTTTTCCGGTGGCCCTTGCGGCCCTTTCCACCGGCTATAAAGAACGCATGGAACAGGCTTATGGTGCTGCTAAGTTAGCCTATAGGCTGCACAACACCGAAGCGACTAGATTGCTCTTTGCCAGAGCCGCCTTAGAGTCTGGTCGCATCAATAAGGGCTTTGAGATTATGTCTATGTATTGGGACAATGTCGAAAGACCCTCCGCTGAGGCCTTGCTTATCTTGAGTGCTCTAGAGAAACAGAATGGTCGTCCGCAGGCTGCCGAAGAGTATCGCAAAGAGGCCCTTAAGCGAGATGCGGATATTGAGCGCAATTTTAAGCTATTTTTGGTGGTGCCGCCCAAGCCGTCTAAAGACCTAGATAACGAAGGTCCAAACGAGCTTGTAGTCAAAAAAAAGCTTAAATAATCTAATAGGTATATATGACCGAGCCCGCCCAATCAAAAGAACCAATTGCAGAAGAGTTCACCATCGGCAGCGGTGCTTTTCTTCATTCTTTGCTTAGTCGAGTAGGCATTGCCCACAGTGATAAAGAAGGAATTCGCCTGCGAATAATTATCACTTTTCTGCTTACTTTCGTGCCTCTGCTTGTCTTGAGCGCCATGCAAGGATTGGCGGTGGGACACTCGGTGCATGTGCCTTTTTTGTTCGATATTTCGGAGTTGGTGCGCTATCTCTTTGTGGTGCCCTTACTTATTTCTTGCGAGACTTTTATTGACCCCTGGCTCAAAAAAGTTGTGCAGTATCTGCGCGAACACTTGGTCGATGCTCAAGATCAAGAACGCTTTAGTGCCATTGTGCAACATCACCTGCGCTTACGTAATTCAGACTTCTTAGAGTTTTCTTTGCTCATTCTTGTCTTCTTTTGGCAGTGGGTCGATGTCAGCACCCATGCTCCGGTCGTTTCAACCTGGCATCTATTGCCGGGCGGCAATCAGCCCAGTTATGCCTTCAATTACTATATTTACTTGGCCAAGCCCCTAGTACGCTTTATCTGGCTGCGCTGGCTTTTGCGCTATCTGGTCTGGAGTCTTTTTTTGATTCGCTTGCAGAAACTACCGCTCAAACTTTTGCCCACCCATCCTGACCGGCATGGAGGGCTACTCTTCGTCTCTACCGGGCATACAAAATTTGCTGTCTTGGCTTTTGCCTTTGCCATTCAAGCCGCTGGTATCTTGGCTGAGCAGATAATCTTCGAGGGCAAGACTCTCTATTCATTTCGCTACGTGATTATGGGCATCACCTTCATCATGGCGATAATTATTCTTTCTCCTCTTGTCGCCTTCACGTCCAAACTGATGGATGCCAAAAGGCATGGACTCTTTGACTATGGGGCTTTAGCCAATAAACATGCTGCTCTTTTCAAAGAAAAGTGGATAGATAATTTTGATCAAAATAAAGACAGTTTACTGGGCGCTGCCGACGTGTCTTCTTTGGCCGACATGAATGGCAGCTATGACGTGGTCAAAGACATGAGTGTCTGTCTTATCTCGAAAGATAATGTCATAGCCCTTTTGATTGCGGTGCTCTTGCCATTTACACCGCTCCTGCTCACTGTTTATCCCTTTGATGAATTGCTCAAGCATTTCATCAAAGCGATTATGTAGCTATCTACCAGTTCTTCATCTCTTCAGACAGAGCCTTGGCGTCGGCTATGGGTGCCTGACAGGTGAAGTTATGGCAAACATAGATAGTAGTTCCACCTTTGCTCTCCCTTCCCTTGAATAGCTCTAAGTCAGACTCTGTCCCATCTCTTTTTACTGCCACCACTTTGGACGGGCTGTAGTTCTTGTAGAGAGCAAGCAGCATTTCTGCTTCGCCCTTTTCTTGTTTTGCCGGCAATACCACTGCTATTTCTTTAGGCTGCGAGAGTTTGAAATCGAGGCAGCAGATTAGATTGGCAAACTGATCTGAGAGCCTGGTCAGATTTGGTCCATAGAGTTTCAAGATGTCGTCGGCTGCTTGTTCAAAGCGGACTAAATTGGTCAGTCTAGCCAATCTGAGAAAAGCCATACAGGTGGAAGATGTACCGGAGGGGACCGAACCGTCGAAGTGACTTCTCGGTCTGACGATTAGGGTCTCGTGGTCTTTTGCGGTGTAGAAAAAGCCGCCTTCTTCGCTATCGGCAAACAAGGCTAGAACGCTGTCGGCTAGTTCTACTGCCGTTTTGAGCCACACCCCATCGGCATCAATTGAAGCCATATCGAGTAGGGCTAGTATGGCTGCGCCATAGTCGTCTAAGTAACCAGGCAGTTTGCTGCCGTAGACACGCAAAAGTCTTTTGCCAGTCTCATCTTGTACGAGCAGATGCTCAAGCAGGAAGCGCAGCCCCTTTTCAGCACGCAGTCGGTATTCGTCTTTGCCGGTAACCTGATAAGCCTGAATGAAAGCCGAGAACATTAGGGCGTTCCACGAGGTGAGAATCTTCTCGTCTCTTCCTGGTCTCACCCGTTTTTCGCGCTCTATCAAAAGCTTGTCGCCTAGTTCAATAACTCTCTGCATGAAGTCTTCATAGTTCATGTCTCTTTCTTTAGCCAGGGTTTGGGGCGGCTTTTGGAAGTGCAAGACCGACTTGCCGTGCTCAAAATTGCCGCTTTCGCTCACCCCCATAAGGTCGGCGAACCAAACCCCGTCTCTATCTCCCAAGATCTGCTTGAGCTCTTCTCGGGTGAAGACATAGAACTTTCCTTCTTCTCCTTCCGAATCGGCATCTAAGCTGGAATAGAAGCCACCGATCTCGGTGCCCAATTCTCTTTCAACGAAAGAGAGAATTCTTTCGGCTGTATGGAGCCAAAAGCGATTGCCCTTCAGTTGATAGCCGTCAAGATAGGTGCGAGCCAAAAGAGCATTGTCATAAAGCATTTTTTCAAAGTGGGGTATCAACCACTTACGGTCTACCGAATAGCGGGCAAAACCACCGCCTATCTGATCATGAATGCCGCCTATGGCCATACCGTCCAGTGTCTTTTCCACCAGGGTCAAGCAATCTTTTTTGCGCGAATCTTGCACTTGCGAAACTCTGTCTTGGGCTCGCATACAAAGCTCTATGGCAAAACTGTGCGGGAATTTCGGTGCCCCGCCGAAGCCTCCATAGGTGGCATCGAAATTGCGCAGAAATTTTTCTAAGGCACTAGATATAGTGCCATAGTTCAAGTAGTCGTCTCCGACCTTGAGGTGGTCTGAGAGGCTGTTTTCTGCACTCTTTACCCGGTCCATAAGGCGTAGATGTTCGGTCAGCTCTTCGGCGGAAGCGGCAAGATCGTCACGGTTGTTTTGCCAGGCCGCTAAGACCTGTTTCAAGACTCGTTTGAAAGAGGGCATGCCGTGTCTTTCCACCGGGGGGAAATAAGTGCCGCCAAAGAAAGGTTTCAGTTCGGGGGTGAGAAAGACGGTCATGGGCCAGCCGCCGTGACCGGTCATGACTTGCACTGCTTTCATATAAATTTCGTCTATGTCGGTGCGTTCTTCTCTGTCCACCTTGATGTTGATGAAGCCTTGATTCATAATTTCTGCCGTCTCGTCGTCTTCGAAGCTCTCATGTTCCATGACATGGCACCAATGGCAGGCGGCATAGCCGACTGAAAGCAAGATCGGTTTTTCTTCCGACTTAGCCTTTTGCAGAGCTTCTTCTCCCCAGGGAAACCAGTCGACCGGGTTCAGGGCATGCTGTTTGAGATAGGTGCTGGCTTCGCCGGCGAGTCTGTTTGGCTTCTTGGCCTTTTTGGCCTGGCTCTCAAGCTTTTCCATTAGCTAATCCGCTCCCTTTAAGTTGCAATGTTTTTTCGTAGGCTTCTAAAGTCAGTTTGATTGTTCTGCGCCAGGTAATCTCTGCCGCCTTTTCTTTGCCCTTTATCTGCAGGGTTTGATAGAGAGTTTGGTCGTCCATCAGTTGGGCCATAAGCCCTGCCAATTCGGCGGCATCAAGATGGTCTTTCAAATGCAGGGCTTCTTTGCCGTCCAAAAGTTCTTCTGTCACACCGGCCATGGTGCTGACAATTGCCGGTGTGCCGACAGCCATGGCCTCTACCGGAGACATGCCGTAGGCTTCGCACTTTGAAGGAACTACAATGGCTGAAGTTTGAGGCAGGAGGGTGGCTAGATCTTTGCGGAAGCCCATTAATTGCACTCGATCGGCTATGCCTGCTTTACTAGCCAGAAAACGGTTATAGAGGCTATTTTTCAAACCAACTACTAGAAGTTTGAAGTCACGTCTTTCTTGCTTCAAGATACGGCAAGCTTGAAAGAGAGTGTCTAGACCTTTTTTGCTGAAGCCTTTGCCGACAAAAATAAAGGTAAATGGCTTCAGCTTAACCGGTGGTGCCGCCTCAGCCGCCTCAAGATCTACTTCGGTACCGGGTGGCAAAATCAGGTAGGGTCTAGCGGCAAGAGCATCGGGCATGTAGTGTTTGTAATAATCTTGGCGGCAGATTTCAGAGACAAAACTGCGCATGATTGCGCTTTGACAGAGCTTGCGGTCTTGCTCAATGCGTATTTTGTAAGCTGGGTGCAGACGACACTTTATCTTATTGATTAAAGCTTCCAGTTCTCTGCCGCTTTCCGAAAAACGCATGGCCGTGTGCTGGTGGAAAGTGACTAGATCGGGGGCATCAATGGGACAGTTTTGGCTGTGCACCAGGTCGAACTCTCCTCGCCTAGCTTTGAGCAGTTCATTCAATCCAGCTTCGTTGTATTTTTGACGTTTGGCTTTATCCAGCTTTTGCTGTGGTTCAGCCAATGTGACAATCTCTAGATTGGCATGGCTAAAGTTGCTCTTTTTCTCGGCACAGAAGACAGTCACATCCAGACCGGCGTCTAGGAGACCTTCCAGGACCTTGTGTGTGTAAAGTTCCAGACCGCCGTGCCTGTCAAAGACTCTTACTACAAGGGCTATCTTTTTCACTTTTTGATGGCAGCCTCAAGTAAGTGTGGCAAGCAGTCCGTCGTATAAATGCAGATTGGCATCAAGCACGCCCAATAAGCCAAATTCGACCGCCTCTCTTTCAGTGTCGGCAAAATAAGCGGCGAGAGTGATTGATTCGTCGAAGTGTTCTTGTTCAACAGTGACATGATCGAACCAAATATGATCTGCCAAGCCGAAAGGGCGAAAGGCTATTTGCAAATATTTGAACTCTTTCATAGCCATCACTTCGGTGGCGGTAATGGCACCAGCGGCGATGGCAGGCCTTCTCAGACCCTTTAGTCTTTCCTTTTTCTCTTTGATGGGAAAATAGAAGGGGGTTACTGCTTTGATAAATTTCTTGATTCCGGCTTGCACCGGTGCTTTTTCGTAAAATGAGCGGTCAATGCCCAGACCCCAAGCCACATCTTGCAACTGTAATTGATGGCGCCCTTCCGGCCGGCCATTGCCATATTCATTGCGCACATTTTCAAGAATATAGCCCACCGCCTCTTCCGGCATTATGGTCGCTGCTTTGAGCAGCAGTCGACGCAGGTGGGAAGCATGGGCGTCATAGTTTTTTAGCAGCAAAGCTGCCTTTTCAGCATCTCTTATGTCTGCCTGCTCCAGCTGGGCAAAGAGAGGATGCTCCGAACAAGGGTGACTCTCGATCATCTCTAAGAGCCAGTGCAGTTTCTTCCTGATTTCTTGGGAAGATATCGAATCTTCCAAGGCGAGGCTGGTCATGGTGCGATGCCGGTGTACTGAATAGGTCTAATGCGTACAGGCATGCGTTGCTTCAGACTTTCCCTCACTCTTGCCGCCTTCCTCCGCCTCGTTTTCGATGAGCCATTGCGCTTCCAAGGCGGCCATGCAGCCGGTACCGGCGGCGGTGATTGCCTGTCTGTAGAGTTCGTCCTGCACATCTCCGGCGGCAAAGACGCCTTTCACCGAAGTCTTGACTCCGTGGGTCTTGATATAGCCGTTTTCGGTAAGCTCCAGTTGTCCGGCAAATAGCTCGGTATTGGGTTTGTGCCCGATGGCGATAAAGATGCCGTCGGCAGGATGCTCGCTTACTTCGTTGGTTTTGATATTGCGTATGCGGACGGCAGTTACTTGTCCTTGTTCGACATCGAGAATGTCTTCAACGACGCTGTCCAAAATGAAGTGTACTTTGGGATTGCTCTGGGCTCTCTTGGCCATGATTGCCGAGGCGCGGAAGCTGTCTCTTCTGTGTATGACCGTCACTTTGGAGGCAAAGCGGGTGAGGAAGGTGGCTTCTTCGAGGGCTGTGTCGCCGCCGCCCACAACGAAGACTTCTTTGTCTCTGAAGAAGAAACCGTCACAAGTGGCACAGGCTGATACACCGTGACCCATGAGCTTGCTCTCGGAGGGCAAGCCCAGCAATTTGGCTGAGGCACCAGTGCCGATGATGAGAGTGTCGGTATAAATTTCATCTGAGGAGGTTTTGATTTTGAATGGTCTCTGACTGAGGTCCACTGACTCGGCATTGTCATAAATGAACTGGGTGCCGAAACGCTCAGCTTGCTTGTGCATTTCTTCCATCAGCTCTGGACCGAGGATGCCATTGGGGAAGCCGGGAAAGTTTTCTACGTCGGAGGTGATGGTGAGCTGTCCGCCCGCTTGGAGACCCTGAATAACCAGGGGCTCAAGGTTGGCTCTGGCGGCATAAATTGCTGCAGTTAGTCCAGCCGAGCCCGATCCTAGAATAGTTAGTTTCTTATTTATTATCATTTGACCCTGACGCTCCGTCCGCCCGATTTATATAAATCGGCATACTTCCCCTCTCCATAATTGTAGGCTCCCAGACAGCACATGGCCATCAGATTCAATTTAAGTTAAATAAGCTGTATGCTTGGCATCTTGTGCTGCCATTTACTGGCAAATCAGCCTATCAACTGGCTGAGGCGATAGGGTCTTAGACCGTAAGGTAATTCTGGCTTCAGTTTCTCAATGACATCATCTAATCTGGCTAGTTCCAGAGTAATGCGGCTGGTGGTTTGCTTTAGTTTCTTCTTCTCATCGCCTGATAGATGAGAATTTTGTTTTTTCTCAAAGTTTTCAATCTGTTCTCTTAGTCTGACTAGGTCATGGTGCTTGCCCAATAACTGCTGCACCTTGACCAGTTCGAGATTGGTCAGACCGAAAAACTCAGCAAGCAGATAGCGCCAACGCTTGATTATCAATCTTAGCTCGTGCAGTTCTTCATAACTAAGATGTTGAGAGGCCATCACCCGCGCCTCTTCTTCACATCTCTCTAAATATGCAGCAAGATGGTGATAGCTGCTTTTGGCCAGGGGGCTAAGTGTGTGATTGGCGGTGGCCGATCTTTCTTCGTCTTCCGAAAGGGGAATCAGCAGTCTTTCTATCTCATAGGCTCGGCGAGAGAGATGCTCGGCTAATTCTTTGCCGATGCGCTTCGCCTTTAGGCTGGCTAGTTTTTCAGCGACCTTGCGCCGGCGCTTATTTCGCAGGCGCCGCCAGTGCGATAGCAAGACTGTGGGGGCATGAAAGGCAGTAGCAAGCTCAATATTTACGTCCAGGTCTCTTAGTCTACCCAGGGCCTTGTTCAGCTTGGTTAGCGGTTTGCCGACCTTTTTGTCATAACGGTCATCGCGCCAATTGTCTACTTTTAAAATATCCCAAACTGAATACCATCGTCTGATTACCACCCTTACTTCGTGAACTCGGCGGGGGCTGAGCTTTTCGTCAATCAACTTGAGAGCCGCCTGCATTTCTTCCAAGACGCTCAAGGCCCTAGTTTCTTCCAGCTCAAACCAGTTGAGCATCAGTAAGTGTTCCGGTGCGGCCTTAACTTGTGTATTCATTACTTTAGTATGTCACCAAATAGCTCGGCTGAGCGCTTAAGTATCAGTTCTTTGCCGCCGCGGCGATAGACTGCATGGGCTCGCTCAAGCAAGTTTGGCATGGTTACCTTTTTATAGTCGGGCAGATGATGCGGATTTTCCAGAAATTTCCGCAAAGGCTCAACATTTTTGTCCCAAAGAAACTCTTGTCCTAAGGCTCTGGATGCCTCTTTCACTTTCTGCAATTCTTGGCTGTTTTTGCCGGTCATTTCAAGTATGGCTGCTTTCCAGGCGGCTACGTCTTGATATGGCAGGGCAAAGCCTGCCCCTTTGGCAGCAATTAGATCGGCTAGTCTGTCGCCTTCGGTGGTCAAGATGGGCATGCCACACCAGAAATAGTCGAGCACTCTGGTCCTGAAAGAAAAACGGGTTTCGGGTAAGTCAAAATGAGCGCTCACAGCCACTGTGGCATCAAGCAGGCAAGAGGCTCTTTCTTGGTAAGGCACCCAGCCGTCTAGAAAGAAGGCGCTTTTACCGGTCATGTCTAGCTCGTCACAAAGCCTACGTGCCTTTTCGGTCATATCCATAACCGGCACTTTGGGATTGGGACTTTTGGTGCCCATGAATACCAGCTTTAGGTCTGGTCTTTCTTGGAGCGCCTGATGAACAGCGTTAATGACAGTGAGAGGGTCGAACCAGTCCCAGATGCCGCCGCCCCAAAGCAAGACCGGTGCATCGCCCAGTTGCGGCAGTCTTTCTCTCAGACCTTTGCCTGGCAGTTTTGTGGGAATTTCTTCCGGCACGCCATAGGGCACAACGTCGATGAGTCTGCGCAGACTGCGGTCCACTGCATAAATTTCTGGGTTTAGTCGACCGAGGGCGCAGAAGCGTCCTAGCCAATAATCTCTTTGTCTCTCTGAAGCGCAAACTGTGAAGTCGGCTTTGATCATGTGCTTTTCCAAGACTTGATGCATCAATCTATAGCTGCTTTCAGCTTGGACCGGATCATCTTTGTATTGCACTAAGACAGAGAACAAATAGGGATCATAGAGGTCGACTATGAGATGTTTATCCATATTGCCCAGAAAGGGAAAGGGCTTGAGAACATTGGCTTGGATAAAGATTGCCGAATGAATGAGCGCCAGCCGGGCAATCATCTTTTTACCGGCGCCTTCCACTAGTTTTAAATTGGGCGGCAGACTTGACTTGTCAATACCGTCTTCGACTTTAACTGTGGAAGCCACAGTTACTTCGAAATCGCGGCATAATCTCTTGCCTATCTCGAGAGCACGAATAGCCGGTCCGGCCATTTTCTTGCCGATCGGCTCCAGGGTGATGATTAGAATTTTGCTCTTCTTGCTCACATAGTCTCCAACCTGTCCTTTGACAGGGTCACTCATTATAGCTTTGCTTTTCGCTTTGGTTATAGCTTTGGCATCTGCTAAACTGAGCCAGTTTGCAGGCGTGAAAGAATTTATTTATGGACGACAAAGAGCCGCTCTCGAAAGAATTTGAGCCCGGGCTGGTTTCAATAGTGATTCCCAATTGGAATGGCAAGCACTTTTTGAGCGGTTGTCTTGACTCACTTCTCAAGCAGACATATGAGAAGGTTGAAATAATTGTTGTAGATAATGGCTCTAAAGACGGATCGGTAGAATTTCTCAAAGAGAATTATCCCACCGTAAAGGTGCCGTGTTTTGCCGTTAATACTGGTTTTTCGGTGGCAGTGAACCGAGGCATAAAAGAGTCTCGCGGTGAATTTATCGCTTTGATCAATAATGACACCGTGGTCGATGCCAATTGGGTCTCGGCTTTGGTTAAGGGTATGGCCGAGCATCCTGAATGCGGCTCGCTTGGCTGCAAAATGTTGGCTTATGACGATCACAGCCTTTTGGACGGAGTCGGCGATGGCTATCGCCGCGGCGGTTTGCCCGGAAGAATTGGTCATAGGGAGAAAGATACCGGACTCTTCGACAAGGGTCGCTATATATTGGGTGCTTGCGGTGGAGCGGCGCTTTATCGGCGCAGTCTGTTGCTCGACATAGGACTCTTTGACGAAGACTATTTTGCCTACCTAGAAGATGTCGATATCGGCTTGAGGGCTCAGAGCGCTGGTTATAAATGCTATTACATACCGGAAGCTATTATTTACCACTTGGGTTGTGGTACTACCGGTAGTGGCTATAGTCCTTTAGTGGTCCGCCTTTCTTCGCAAAATAATTTCAATACAATCATCAAGAATATTCCAAACGCCCTTTTAATCAAGTTTTTGCCTCATATTATCTTTTGGCAGGCTTATTACTTTGCCGTCGTCATCGTCAGAGGCGGACAAGTGGTGCCTTGGTTGGAAGGGGCTCTGGGCGCCGTCAAGCTATTGCCTAAGATGCTTGAGAAAAGAGCGGCGATCAATGCTAAAAGGCGGGTGCCGCATAGCTATATGGAACAGATTATTGTCGAATCGGAGCGCGATCTGGAAGAGGCGCGCAAGCGTCTATACCAGAGTAAGCTCAGTCAGGCTCAAAATAGTTAGTTAATTGCCTTCTGCGGCTTTGCCCGGGTCTATGGTGTTGCCGATGATATAGTCGATTTCGCGCAGGGTTTCATCCAGTTTGCCCTGGGCTAATCTAAGTGGTTGGGTCATGCGCGCTTGTTTGCGGGCTTTTAGTTGTTCGGCTGCTAGTCGTAAATCTTCGAGGGCTGTTTCGCATTTTTCTATAGCATTGAAAAGGCTGTCTGCCAGCTGCTCTAACTTATGGCTTTCGTTGTTGACTCGGCACTTTTCGCAATAGCCAAGAATGTCAAAGCGACTGGTGGTGTGCTCAAAGCCCTTACGCAGGGCTACATTGTGACCAAAACCTCTGATGAGCTCATCGTAAAATTCGATGGTTAGACCGCAACCCAGACAGATAAGATGATCGTGGGCTTGGTCGTCTACCGATTCATAGCGCAGGCCGCGGTCGCCCGAGACTGTAATCACATTGCCTACTTCTTTCAATTTGTTGAGGGTGCGATAGACAGTCGAAAGGCTTAACTTGAGTCCTCTCTGCTTGGCAAGTTCGTATACTTCGGGTGCCGTTAGATGGTCGCCCTTTGGAATAGATTTGATGATGTCGGCAATAGCGTCCATGTTGGAACTTGTCACATTGTCATTTTGACTCGAGGGCTTCTGTCCCATCGTTATATACCTGATATACCTGTAGTTTTGCGCCGCAAGTGCAATTGAACACCTTTTCTCAATCATTATGCTAGGTTATTGAGAATAATTGCACAACTTTTTGGTCTATTCAACATGTCAGTAAGGCGAGAGCGCCAAAACTTGGGGGTTTGTCAAAAATAACAGCCTTGACTTGCCTGTACTTTTCTGCTAAATTGTCTCTATCGCTAATGAGAACGCCTCGCAACCATCAGCAAACTTCCTGCGACGATTTCAGCAAGCGTCTGTGGATTGGTGAAATGAGAAATAGGGACAGATTTCTCACAAATCCAATCAGTAATTTATTAAGACTAGAAAAGAGCCCGACGAAAGTTGGGCTCTTTTCTTAACTTACATAGATTCAGAGCCCGACGAAAGTTGGGCTCTTTTCTTAACTTACATAGATTCAGAGCCCGACGAAAGTTGGGCTCTTTTCTTAACTTACATAGATTCAGAGCCCGACGAAAGTTGGGCTCTTTTCTTAACTTACATAGATTCAGAGCCCGACGAAAGTTGGGCTCTTTTCTTAACTTACATAGATTCAGAGCCCGACGAAAGTTGGGCTCTTTTCTTAACTTACATAGATTCAGAGCCCGACGAAAGTTGGGCTCTTTTCTTAACTTACATACAAGATAATTCTTCGGCTCGATATCTTTTCAACTTGACCCGGAGTGAATTAACTTGCTAAGTTTGTGCCGTGAAGATAAGCATCAACAAAGAAAGTTCTATTCCAATTCGTGATCAGCTCATTGAGCAGCTAGGTCTGTCTATCGCTTCAGGTTCTTTGCGTCCCCATGAAAAACTGCCCAGCATAAGGGCTTTGGCTGACAGACTAGGTGTGCATTACAGCACAATAACTGCTGCTTACAATCATCTTGCCGATGTTGGTCTCTTAGAGATAAGACAGGGCAGCGGCGTTAGGGTTGCCGCCAGTGGTCGGCGGGTTGAGTCTGAAAATACCGAACTGTCGATGGACGAAATGTTCTTCGACTTTTTAGCGCGTGCCTCAGAGAAAGGCTATTCATATAAAGATGTGCAGCATTGTTTTGCCGGTCTAGCTAAGCGCGCCCCCGTGTCTAAAGTAATAGTAGTGGATGGCAATAAAGACTTTCATGCGCTTATTGAGTCGGAACTTTCACCTCATTTCGAGATTCCGGTGCACTGTCTTTTGCCGCAAGAATTACTGAGCGACATCAAACAGGTGGAAGACGCTCTTGTGGTATCCAGTCTCTATCACCTCTTTACCTTTCAAAAGCACATCAAAGATCTGACTCGTTTAGTTGCCTGCAATATCGAGCCTGCCAGAAATGAATTGGAAGCAGTCAATCATCTGCCTAAGCTTTCTTTGTTGGCCTTGGTCTCGGTTTCTCCGCATTTGATGCAGATGGCCGGCAAGTTGGTGGCAGCCATGCGTGGAGAAGAAGTGGCGGTTCGTGCGGTTTTGCGCGATGACGAAACCGAGATCAAATATTTGGTCAAACATGCTGATATGTTCCTCTGCGACAGCGCCAGCAAAGACGTGGTCAGTAAGTATGTGCCTGCTGCCAAGTTGCATATTTTCAATCTCTATTCACAAGGTACTATTCAACTAATTAAAGATCGTCTGGCTAAGTGGGGCTGACTTGGTTTAAATTCGCCAATTTGAGCGAGTATTGCCGAGCCTTGTTAGCATAGAAATTGCAATTAGTAGTGCTAATAGGATCTTTGCTATGAAGCTTATTGGAGATGCTTTCGCCTTTTCGTTTATCTTGGGCATGCTCTTGTGCCAGGCGCTATGGCTATTTTTGGCTCTGTGCTCAGGTCTTGCCGAGCGTGGGCAATTCTTTGAATTAACATCTCATTTTCAACCTTTTTACTTTTGCTTTGCATTTTTGCTGCTTGTTCTATCTCTCTTCTTCGTTCTCTTCTCAGGCAAACGAAAATTTGCCCGTCTCTTTCTCTTATCGTTTATGCCGGTCTTGACCTTGTCTATTTCGTCCTGGCGCATGTCGCAGCAGTTTTGGGGTGATTATGTATTTGCAGATAGTGGCATGGGCAGAGATGAGATCAAGATTTTGCATTGCAATCTTTGGGGTGGACGCAACAAGCAAAAGGAAAAATTCTTGACCTTGGTGACCAAGGAAGAACCGGATGTGGTGGCAGTCAGTGAAGTGGAGAGAAGCTGGGCTAAGGCGCTCAGTGAAGAATTAAAGAAAAACTATCCCTTTAGCATTTGTTATCCACATGTCGGTGGGGTGGCGCTTTTCTCTAAGTTGCCTATTGAAAAAGGGGAAGTTTGTCTTTCTAGAATTGGTCATCGACCTCGTATTTGTTCGCTTATTAGATCTAGAAGCGGCAAATTGGTTGCCCTAGATCTTGTTCATCCGCCTACTCCGATTGGCCCTGAAGCCAGACTCAAGGCGCGCAATGAAGAATTTGAGATTTTCAGCACTGAGCTGCCGGCTGCCAGTGACCGCTATATTTTGGTCGGAGACCTCAACTGCACACCTTGGTCGCCTTATTTTCAAAAGCTTTTGCAAAACGGTGAATTTTTAGATAGCACCGACGGCTATGGTTTGCAGCCGACATGGCCCGCTGTCTCGGCTTTGAGTCACGGTTTGTTGCGGCCTAAAAAATTTAGCGGTGCGGTTTTGCCTATCGACCACTGTTTGGTCAGTCGCAATATCAAGACTGTAGAAAGAAGAGTATTGGAACCGGTGGGCTCCGATCACTTACCCTTTGTGGTCAAGCTGGCGCTTATTTAGTCACTCATCTGTATTTCTAGGGCTGACTCCCAGACCAGGCTTGTCGTTGGGCATCATGTAGCCATCTTGCCAGACCGCTCCAATAAATGGGTCATCGCGCAAGAGCAGTGCGCCGTCAAGGTCGAGATAGTCGCAGAGCGAAGCCAGCTGGGCCGCTGCCGTTACTCCTATCGATGATTCAATCATCATGCCGAACATAACCTTTAGGCTGTGGGCCCGTGCTGTCGAGATAATGCGAATTGCTTCCAAGAGACCGCCGCTTTTAGCCAGCTTGACCACGACACCGTCGATTGCCCCGGCCAGGCGAGCCACGTCGCTGGCTTTGCAAATGCTTTCGTCGGCAAAAATCATCACCGGGCTATGCTCTTTCACAAAAGCAAAATCTTCTTTGTGGGCAAACTTGGGCAAGGGCTGCTCAATAAACTCTATGTTGTGTTCAGCCAAAAATTTGGCTTTCTCCACTGCCTCTTTTGGGTTCCAGCCTCCGTTTGCATCAACGCGCAGGGGGATATGGGCGGCTACTTTGCGCACCTTTTCGATGATTTCACGATCATAGCTGGTGCCGAGCTTTACTTTGAGTAGTTTGTGACCGGCTGCCAAAGCCTCTTCTGTTTTCTTTTCGATCATATCTAGGCTGTCAATGCCGATTGTGAAATCGGTCATCGGCATCGCCTGTGGTGCGTCAAACAAACCCAGCATACGTCTGGTCGAGAGCCCGGCTATTTTGCCTGCTAAGTCGTGCATGGCCATTTCAATGGCTGATTTCGCCGCCGCGTGCCCGGCTATTATTTTGTCCATTCTGGCAGTGGTGGCTGCGATAGCAAAGGGGTCGCCGAACAGCTCGCTTTGACACTCTTGAAACTTGGCCAAGACTGTCATTACAGTTTCTCTTGATTCACCGTGGTAAGAAGCAGGTGCCGCCTCGCCATAGCCAATATGATCATCGTATTGCAATTTCACCAAAACATTCTTGGTTTCTTGCGAGGTGCCGTAAGAGATGCTGAATGGATGGCGGGTATGCATGGTCAGAGGCTCGAAACTCATGCCCATTGTCTTGGTGGTCGTGGCTGTCATTTTTGCTCCCTCTTTCAATTTCTAAAGCTTTGAATTTCTAAAACTTTGAATAGCCGTGAGTAATTTCTTGCCGCTTTCTCTCACCGGGTCGCAGACCGGCAGACCGGTCTCTTCTTGGGCCAGGCGCAGAGCCTCTGCTCTTTGCTCTTCGCTTAGGTCGTGCGTATTGAGAGCGATTCCGACAACTTTAGCCGGGCGCATATAGGCTGCCATACTCTCATAAGTTTCAATCAATCGAGTGTAAGAGCTGATGGGCATGCCGGCACCGTTTACACCGGCTTCCGCTTTGTCTGAGCCTTTGATTATGCCCCTCGATGGGCGGTGGCAGAGAATCATGGCTTGCGGGCAACTGCCATGCAACAAAGCCATAGTCACTCCTGAAAAGCCAGGATGGGAGAGCGAACCCTGTCCTTCCACCAAGATGAGAGAACCAGGGTGTTTTTTTGCTTTTTCGACAATCATCATCTCGGTGGCTCCGGCCATGAAATCGCCTATCACTCTGTCGATGGCTATACCTTCACCGCCTTCGATCATCATGCCGGTCTGACCCGTGGCAATGAACTGGCAATCAAGTCCGGCTTCCCGTGCTGATTTCCTTATTTCAAGAGAAGCGGTCATCTTGCCCACGGAGCAATCTGTGCCCACTGTCAAGACGACAAAGGCATTTTCTTTCATAACTCTGCCGCAGGCTACAGGGAGTTTCTCGGGCGAACGGCGCACATCGAAAAGTCTTTTGCCTCTCTCTTTGGCCAACTGGCTGAGCTTGGCATCATCGCCGAGGAAGTCATGCAGACCATTGACTATGTCCATATCAGCGAGGATGGCTTGTTCGATATCTTTCTTCCACTCGCTGGGCATAGCGCCGCCGCTCCAGGCTGTTCCCAAGAGCAGAGCCCCGGCGCCGAGGGCTTTGGCTTCGGCAATGGTGCTCACTATGGGGGCGTCTGATTCTATACCGGTGAGGGCTTTCACCGAACTGCCGGCGCAAGCCGCATCGATTACGCAGGCGATTGGATTGACGCCGTAGCGCATTACCCCTTCTGCTGTTTTGGCTTGGGCTTTGCCGAATTCGTTGGGGGCATAAACGGCAAGTTTAATATTCGCTTCTAAATACATGGAAACCCTACTCGACTCTTTGTATTCAAGATATGAAAGGAAATACTAACAGCAAATTAAGTTTTCTTGGGGCTTTGAAAACGCCATATTGCGGCAGGTTCTAATCTCTACGGCACTTTTCGCCCTACTGTTATTGTCCAATCTAATTTAGAATATATAGACGAGCTTCGGCTCCATATGCCCCAGTTCTCTTTTCTTGGGAGACCGCTCTAACAGTCATGGAAGACAATCAAAACAATCAGGACGAACAACCGGTCGATCGCAACGATCGAGCCAAGGCTTTCTTCCGGGCTATGTATGCCGGAGGCGAGCCAGATCCGGATCAATTCGGAATAGATGTGGGTCAGAAGCAGGCGCAATCTGATTCAGTCTCTCAGGCTGCCATTGCTCACCTAGAGGGGCAGCTGAAGGAAGCTGAGCAAAGAGCCACCGACGCCGAGAGTCTTTACAAGAGGATGGCTGCCGACTTTGACAATTTCCGTAAGCGTATGGAAAGAGAGCGGGAAGAATTCCAATCTATCGGCATGCAAAGAGCATTCGAAGCGATTCTCCCTGCTTTGGACGACCTTGACATGGCTTCTTCCAGGCTAAATGAGAACACTGACTCTAAGGTTATGTTCGACAGCATGAAAATGGTTTTTACAAGGCTTAACCGTTGCCTCGAACAGATTGGCATTAAAAAGATGGTTGTAGTTGGTCAACCCTTTGACCCGCGTGTGCACGAGCCTGTACAAGAGATCGCTACTCGAGAAGTTGAGCCTGGCGCCGTTGTGCATGAACTGAGAGCCGGCTGGAATTTTAAAGAAAAGACTTTGCGACCGGCTCTGGTCAACGTTGCCACTGCCCCTAGTGAAGATGAAGCAGCGGCTCCTGCGTCAGAAGCAAGCAGCGAAACCCCTGGGCAAGAGAACGCAGCCGAAGCTGTTTCTGCAGTAGCTACAGAAGCCGCAGTATCTACAGAAACTACGGTGCCTGATTTTGATAAGGCTCGCCCCACTGCCCAAGAAGTGGTTTCAAATGGTGCCGGAGTCGAGACCTGCGATAGCCTGGATGCTTTAGATAGTCCTGGCACAATGCGCAGTACTCAAGACTTGCCCATCGAAGAAATTAAGGCAGCTATTGCCGAAGCTGAAGAGAGAGAAAAGGCCGAGTCGGCAGAGAGTGAGGGGGAGAGCCCCGAATCTAGTAAGCAAGATACTGGAAAAGTTTATGATCTTTCAGATGCCGACGTTTAGGCAGGCTGAACTCAAATGAATGAAGATAAGATAATTGGTATCGACCTTGGTACCACATTTTCTTGTGTCGCCATCATGGAAGGCGGCAAACCGATTATTATTGAGAATGCCGAGGGCGGTCGGACCACACCCTCTGTAGTGGCATTTACCCGCAATGGTGAGCGCTTGGTCGGGCAACTAGCCAAGCGTCAGGCTGTGACCAATCCCGCCCGCACGGTGCAGTCTATCAAGCGCGAAATGGGCACCAATTATCGTATCGGCATAGATAGCAGTTCTCACAGCCCAGAGCAGATTTCGGCAATGATTTTGCAGAAACTAAAGAACGATGCCGAGGCTTATCTAGGTGAGAAGATTAGTCGCGCCGTCATCACTGTACCGGCTTATTTCAATGATGCCCAAAGACAGGCGACCAGAGACGCTGGACAAATAGCCGGTCTAGAAGTAATGCGCATCATCAACGAGCCCACGGCTAGCGCCCTTGCCTATGGTATGAACAAGGCAGATGGCACCTCCACAGTCTTGGTCTTCGATTTGGGCGGTGGTACTTTCGACGTCAGTATTCTTGAAATAACCGACGGTGTTTTCGAAGTAAAGTCTACCAGCGGTAATAATCGCTTGGGCGGCGATGACTTTGATGAAGCTCTGATCAACTATCTAATCGATCTATTCAAGAAAGATACCGGCATCGATATTTCCTCTGATTTGATGGCTGTGCAGCGCCTGAAAGAAACCGCCGAAAAGACCAAGATAGAGCTTTCCAGCGCCCTCACCTCTGAGGTGCATTTGCCCTTCTTGACCGCCGATGCCAGCGGACCTAAGCATCTTGAGACGACTATCACTAGGGCGCAGTTTAATGAGCTGACTGCCCATCTAGTGGAGTCTACTATAGGACCGCTCAACCAGGCGCTTGATGATGCCCAACTCAAGCCTGATCAAATAGAACAGATTATTCTTGTCGGCGGCTCCACCCGCATTCCGGCTGTGCAAGACATGATTCGTCGGTTCTTTCAGAAAGAACCATCCAAGTCGGTCAACCCCGATGAAGCTGTGGCTCTTGGGGCGGCAATACAAGCTTCTATTCTTTCTGGGGACTTGCAAGAAATTCTACTGCTCGACGTCATCCCTCTTTCTTTGGGAATTGAGACAGCCGGCGGACTCTTTACCCGTATCATCGAACGTAACACCACCATACCGACAAGCGGCACCATGACTTTCACCACCACTGAAGACGGTCAGACCTCGGTGGAAGTGCATGCTCTGCAGGGTGAACGCGATATCGCCGCCGCCAACAAAAGTCTAGCCAAGTTCCACCTAACAGGCATTCCTCCGGCACCACGCGGCATACCCAAAATTGAAGTCACCTTTGACATTGATGCCGACGGCATAGTGCATTGTTCTGCGCGCGATTATGGTTCGGGAATCAAACATTCGATCACTATTCAGCGCACCACCGGGCTTAGCCCCGAGGAAGTGGAATCTTACAAGCGCGAAGCGGAAGAATTTGCAGAGCAGGACAGAAAAGCGAAAGAGCGCATTGCCGCTCGAGTGCAGGCGCAGTCACTTTGTGCCGAGGCGGAGCGCACGGTCACCACTTATGGCGACCGGGTCGAGAAGGCTTATGTAGATAAAGTCTTAAGGGCGGTTGAGGCAGTTAAGGAAGCTCTGGCGCGCATGCCTGAAAATGTTGTCGACTTTGAGAATATTCCGAAAGAGAATCGCATTGAACTCAAGCCGCTTATTGCCGGGCTTGATGTTTCGCTTATGGATCTTGGCCGGGCTATACACAGCGGCAATAGAAAAGTTGAGAAAGCCGTAAAGATCGATAACAATGGAACAAAAGATACCGAAGCGGCATCTTTGTCGGATGAGGATCTGTCTCGGTTTGAGCTGGATGTAGAGAACGATTGAACTTTATTAAGGCAATAAAAAGTTCAGAGGCTGTTTCTGGCTCTTGACTTTTAATAAAATAAGAGACGCAAACAGTGCTTCACTCACCAAACCGGAATGCACAAAAGGAGCAAGGTCTCTTGGATACTATGACGAAACGCGATTATTATGAAGTTCTTGGGGTCAGTAAGTCGGCCTCTGCGGATGAAATCAAGAAATCTTTCCGCAACCGGGCTAGACAGCTTCACCCCGATAACAAAGAAAGCGGCGATGAGGCTGCTTTCAAAGAGTTGGCTGAAGCCTATGAAGTTTTGTCTGACGAGCAGAAGAAGGCTGCTTATGACCGTTATGGTCATGAGGGTGTCAAAGGGTCCACCAGAGATTTCGACAATGTCGATTTCAGTAATTTTCAGGGTTTTGGTTTCGAAGATATCATCGATGCTCTTTTCGGCGGGCAGTTTGGTGGTGGATTCAGAGGCGGCTCGGCTTCTAGAACCGGACCTCGCCCCGGCGCGCACCTGAAATATGATCTGGAAATCGAGTTTTTAGATGCAGTTTTTGGTGTTGAAAAGAAAGTGCAGGTCAAACGCCTGGAAGACTGCACCACTTGTGAAGGGACCGGGGCCGCAGCAGGCTCTAAGGCTGTCACTTGTGCCACCTGTAATGGTCAAGGGCAGGTCAGACAGATGGTCAATATGCTCTTTATGCAGAGCTATCAGATTGTTGCTTGTCCAGACTGTCATGGCAGCGGCAAAAAGATAGAAAAGCCCTGTAAAGATTGCAAGGGCGTTGGTCAGACCAGAAAAGCAAGAGAGTTTGAAGTGAAGGTGCCGGCTGGTATTGATAGCGGTACCAGGCTGCGTCTTTCTCAAGCCGGCGACAAGGGCGTTAACGGCGGCGGCTACGGCGATCTTTTCGTGGTCATTTATGTCAAAGAACACAAGCAATTCTTACGCGATGGTCAAACTATTCACCTCAAGCAGCCCTTGAGTTTTTCGCAAGCCGCCCTCGGTTGCGAGCTGATGGTGCCCACGGTGGAAGGAAACAAGCCGCTTAAGGTGCCTGCCGGCATTCAGAACGGCAGTCAATTGCTCATGAAAGACCTGGGTGTTCCTTATCTGAGCAATAGCGGCAGACGCGGCGACCAAGTGGTTCATATCTTTGTAGAGACGCCCTCTAAACTTTCAAGCGAAGAACGCAAGCTTTTTGAAAAACTGGCTGAATTGCGGGGCGAGAAGCTAACTGTCGAAGCCAAAGACTCTGATAGTAGAACCAAAGATTCTGATAGCAAGGCTGACGGTAAAGCAACTGCTAAAAAGAACGACAAGTCTGATACTAAGAGCAACGGCAAAGGCGAGAAAAAGGACCACAAAAATAAAGAAGACGAGAATATCTTCGAAAAGATAGTCGATGTTTTCCGACCAAAGGGTGAGCATGGCTCAGATTAATCTAGCCGCCAAAACTTTTCTGCTTTCTCTCACGCTCTTGGCGCTCTTCGCCCAAGGGCTTCCGGCTTTTGCCACCAAGCTGTCTCCTGCCATAACCCGCGAACTGAAACTGCTTTTCGGTGATACGGTGAAAATTCGTTTGGACGGTTCGGTCGAGACAAAGAGCGGTGATCTTTATTTGCCTGTTTTTCCGGGCGGCTTCAACACCAAGACTGCCGCCCTCAAGCTCTTGCAGATAGCGCCCAGCAAGGCTCAGCCCGAGGCTATCGTTTTTGAAGGCGGACTCTGCTTCATTAAGGTGGTTCGCAAAGCCGGCCATGGCGGACTTGTCCCCTTGAGCAGTTTTGACGACAAGCTAAAAAAGCTCATTCTCACCCTTAAATTTGCGCCCGACCTGATTGTTCCAGAAAATTTCTCTTTAGCCAGCCAGTACAAGCCATTGGTGACCGACCAGGCAATCACAATCGAAGCCGAGAAAGCCCATAGCGAGCATAATTCTGCAGGACGAGTGCATCATAAGAGCACCGGGGGCGTCTATATAACTTCATCGGCATCTGGATCAATTATCTTAGTCGACAACAAGTCATTGAAGAAGGCAATCGAGTTTCCTACCGAAGGCACGCCGCTGGGCATGACCTTGGTGGGCGAAAAGCTCTATATTGCCGACCAGAGCAAGTCTAGACTATTGATTATAGATACCGCGGCAAGAGAATTTATGAGTCATCAGATAGATCTTGGTCCTGGTTCGGCACCAAAGGCGGTGGCGGCTTTGCCGAACGGACACTTGCTTTATGTCAGCGAAAGCGGACAGGGTTTGATTGATTGTATTGAAACTGAGACCGGTAAAGTATTGGTGCGTACAAAAGTACCGCCTGGTCCTTCTCGTTTAGCCATGACGCCAAACGGCAATCATCTCTTGGTTTTGAATGCTCCCACAGGGCAGGTGAGCTTCATCTCAACGATGAATCAGCGCTTGCTTGGCTCTCTTAATGTCGGCACCGCACCCCAGTTTGTGGTGATTAGTCCCGATAGCCGCCTAGCCTATATTTCTTGCAAGAGTTCTAATCATGTCACCATAGTAGATGTGGTCAAGCGCCTGCCAGTCGGCCAAATCAAGTGTGGCAACGGTCCCACCGGTCTTGCTGTCAATCATGACGGCAGCCGCCTTTTCGTTGCTTGTGCCAAAGACAATACAATCGAAGAGTTTGACACCACCAGCCGCAATAAGGTGAAAGATTTCAAGCTTCCTTTAGATGTTGATTTTCCTGGTGGAATCGCCTTGGAGCCGAGCGGCAAGAAGCTTATTATTACTAGTGCTGCCACCGATACCATTGGCGTGCTCGAATTTGAGAGCGAGAAAGTCAGCCTGGTAAGCATCGGCCGTAAGTCAAACGATATTATTTATGTCAGCGCCCATTAAGACAAGAAAGAAAGCAAAAGTTTCGCGCTATGAACCTTGCCCCTGCCATAGTGGTCAGTTCTATGCAAAGTGCTGCGGAATGTTTCACGGCGGGGCGAAGCCGCCTAGCGCTCTGACCTTGATGCGCTCTCGTTATGCTGCCTATGCCATGCATCTTGCCGACTATATAATTGATACTACCGATAGTAGCGGACCCCAATATGAAGCCGACCGTGGCAAGTGGAAAGACTCTATTGAAAGCTTTGCCTCATCAGTTTATTTTGATGGACTAGAGATTTTGGAAGAGAGTCTGGTCGGACCGGAGGAAGCTTATGTCGCTTTCAAGGCCTGCCTAAGAGATGCCCTCGGTAAAGAATGTGGATTTTCGGAACGCAGCCGCTTTTTCCTTAAGGCTGATAAGTGGTTGTATCACTCAGGTGTGCCGCTTTAGGGGTCGCTTCCACTTGGCTTTGCAGGGGCATTGTGCAGCGCTTTCTGAGAATGACCGCGCTATCTTTTTTGCTTTCCGCTCTGCTCTTTTCGCCTTCCAGACAAATCACTGGTAGGGGCAGTCTCACCTTGCTTTCGGTGGTCACTGTCACACTTCTGATTTGACCCTTTTCTTCTTTGTCTTGGTAGATGAAATTAGCGGAGTCGGTCAGTATGTCTGTACTGATAAATTGCGACATAAGACCTAGATTTAAGTTTCTTGCTGCATCGCCGGCCTGTGCCAGAGCCTTTGATGCCGAGGTTTGTTTGGCTGCGGCGCGGCAGGCCGCCAGGCATATGCGATCGTTGACCTGATAGCCCAGCATCATAATTGTTAGGTCTAGAGCCAAAAGAACTACTAACAAAAGTAGAGAACCGCCGGTCAAAGTCAAAACCAAACGACCTTTCTTATTCTTTCTTTCTTGAGCTGCTAAAGTTTCCAGCATTTTACGCCCCCCGCCCTACTTTCAATATAGGGCGCCAGCGTGAACCATCGGTGAGGTCAAAATGAAATCTACGTGAATTGCTGGATTTAAGGACCGCCGCCGCCCCCGCCTTCGGGGTACTGGTTATGCACTTTGTTGAGGAAGCGAGTGATACTGCCCTGATAGAGCAGGTCAACCGTTCCTACCGGACCATTCCTTTGTTTGGCGATGATGACTTCAGCTTCGCCACGTTTGTCACTTTCCGGGTTGTAATATTCGTCGCGGTAAATGAACATAACTAAGTCGGCGTCTTGCTCGATAGAGCCTGATTCTCTCAAGTCTGAAAGCATCGGACGCTTGTTCTGTCTGGCTTCCACTGCACGAGAGAGCTGGGAGAGGGCGATTACCGGTGTGCTTAATTCTCTTGCCAGAGTCTTCAAGCTGCGCGAGATTTCAGAAACTTCCTGCACACGGTTATCGGTGGCTTTTCTGCCCTGCATGAGCTGAATATAGTCGATGATCACCATGCCCAGACCTTTGGCTTCAGCCTTGAGCCGGCGACACTTGGCGCGCACGTCGAGGACATTGACCATGGCGGAGTCGTCGATATAGATTGGCGCTTCTCCTAGTTTGCCCATGGCGGCTGCCAAATGGGTCCAGTCGTTGGTGTGTAAGTGGCCGGTTCTGAGACGGTTGGCGTCAATTTTCGCTTCTGAACAGAGCATCCTCTGTACCAGTGATTCTTTGGACATCTCAAGCGAGAAGATGGCGCAGGGAATATTGTTTTCGACCGCACAGCTCATGGCTAGGTTGAGCACGAAGGCTGTTTTGCCCATAGAGGGGCGTGCCGCTAGAATGACCAGGTCGGATGGCTGGAAGCCGGAGGTCATGGCGTCTAAGTCATAGAAACCAGAAGGCACACCGGAGAGCACTTCTCGGTTCTCGTAGCGCTCTTCGATGCGCTGGAATGAGGTCTCGACAATATGCTTGATATGCACCATCGATTGCATGTTACGTTTTTGCGCCAGACTAAAGATAAGATGCTCGGCTTTGTCGAGGGCGGCATCGGCATCGGTTTCTTCATAGCAATTGGCGACAATTTCAGAGCCGGCCTTAATAAGATTGCGCAAGACAGCCTTTTCTTGCACTGTTTTGGCATAGTATTCCAGGTTGGCGGTGGTCGCCACCGATAGAGACAGGTCGGTGATATATTGCCGACCGCCCACCATATCAAGCTTTCCCTGGTCTTTGAGAAATTGCGAAACAGTGACGATGTCAATGGGCTCGTTGGCATCGTATAGATCGAGCATACAGGCATAAATGACCTGGTGCGCTTTGCGATAGAAATATTCAGGCTCTAGGCTGTCTACCACTCTGGAGACACCGTCGCCTGAAACCAGCAAGGCGCCCAAAACGGCTTGTTCAGCTTCAAGAGACTGCGGCGGCAATCTCTCTAGGGTAGAGTCATGAAGGGTGGATAATTCTGCGCTCATGGAAGTTTAGTTTAACTGTTTAGGCGACCAACGGCTGTAGACAAAGATAAGAAAAGAGAGATTGTTTGCCAATCTCTCTTTTCCAAAGTTAAAGCTGAGGCTTTAATCAGTCATCTTCCAGCGAAGAAGTATCGCCTGTGGGCAGACCCAGTTCCCAGGCTTTAAGCAGTCGGCGCATGATCTTGCCCGAGCGAGTTTTGGGTAGGCTGGCTTTTACTTCTATTTCGCGCGGGTAGGCATGGGCTGCCAGTTGCTTCTTGGTGAATTCTTTGATGTCGTCAAGTAATTCGTCTGAAGCTGTGTAACCGTTAGCCAGAACCACAAAGGCTTTAATGATTTCGCCTCTTTCTTTGTCCGGTTTGCCGATTACTCCGGCTTCAGCCACTGCTTTATGCTCGACCAGAGCCGATTCTACTTCGAAGGGACCGACTCTATGTCCGCTTGTATTGATGACATCGTCGGCTCTGCCCACAAACCAGAAATAACCATCTTCGTCTTTCCAGGCGTTGTCGCCCGAGAAATACCAGCCCGGAATCTTGAAGTACTCTTGATACTTGGCTTCATTTCTCCAAATTGTTCTGAGCATGCTCGGCCAGCCCGGCTTGACCACCAATTTACCAAGTTCGCCAGGGGCTACTTCTTCGCCGTTTTCGTTAACGACGGCAGCATAGACTCCGGGCAGTGGCTTGCCCATAGAGCCTGGTCTGATTGGGTTGCAGGGCAAGTTGGCAATAAGTTGCATGCCGGTTTCAGTTTGCCACCAATTGTCGTGAATCGGCAGTCCATAGACTTTCATGCCCCATCTCACTACTTCAGGGTTGAGCGGTTCTCCCACCGAAAGAATATGTCTGAGGCTATCAAGACTGTGTTCATAAACCACATCATCGCCTGCCTTCATCAGCATGCGCAAAGCTGTGGGGGCTGTATACCAGACTGTTACCTTCAGTTCGTCAATGACTTTGTACCAGCTGGCGGCATCGAATCTGCCTTCATAGCTGACCACCGAAGCGCCGTTGGACCAAGGTCCGAAAATTCCATAGACTGTGCCGGTCACCCAACCTGGGTCGGCTGTGCACCAATAAATGTCGTCGTCGCGCAGGTCGAGCACCCACTTGGTGGTCATATGATGTCCGATTATGTCGGCATGCACATGCACTACCCCTTTGGGTTTGCCGGTTGTGCCGCTTGTATAGAGCAAATAGAGCGGATCTTCCGGATCAGTCTTTTCGCAGGTCAATTCGCTCGACTGACCGGTCACCAAGTCTTCGTAAGATAGTTCACCTTTGCCTAGTTTCTTCTTGTCGGCGCCGACTATGACTACGTGTTCAAGATCAGGCAGGTCTTTCTTGATGGCATCCAGTTTGTCTTTCAAAGCCGGATTGGTGATCACTATCTTGGCTTCGGAATCTTGCAGACGGTCTTTGAGAGCGTCTGGTCCGAAGGCCGAGAAGAGCGGACCAGCTATGGCGCCTATCTTGGCTATGGCGATAGTGGCTATGTACAACTCGGGAACGCGGGGAAGGAAGACAAAGACACGGTCGCCTTTTTTGATGCCGAGGGCTTTGAGGGCGTTGCCCATTTTGTTTGCGGCATCATGGATTTCTTGGAAGGTGAATTTTTGCACTTGCCCGGCGGCATCGACGCTGTAGAGAGCTACTTTGTTTTTGCGTCCGTCGGTGAGATGCCTGTCTACGGCGTTATAAGCAGCATTGACCTTGCCGTCTTGGAAATAGGAGATTTCAGAGCGGGCATCTTCCCAGGTAAAGGTATCGTAAGTGGTGGCGTATTCTTCAAGATTGCATTTGACCGGGAACTTCTTAATCAGTTCTTTTCGCCCGGTTTTTTTCTTTTCAGGCGTCTTTTCTTCGGTGGTGTTTTTGCTCGGTGTTTCTTGAGCAAGCTTCATAAATTTCCTCCCGGCTCTGCTTGAAGCGTGAGTTTCTTTGATTAATCCCTTGAGTAATCCATAGAACGCATAGTCTAGCGCTTAGAAACAAAACTACATAGATAGACAGGGGGTACGCTAGAAATTTCTAACGAAAATGGGTATTAGTAAGTCATAGCAGCATCTTCAGTACATTCAGGAAAGAGAGACGAAAATGTCATTAGTTTTTGAGGATCTCAAGCAGTCGGCGCAAAAGGCAATGCAGTCCAGTGATTGGCAGACCGCCGTTACCGACTGGGAAGCCGCTTTGAAGGAAACTGAAGGCTTTCCCGATGGGGACGGACGGCAAGTGGTCTCTTTAGAAGGTTTGGCTATGACCCGCTTTCACCGCGGCGAGTACGATGAGGCTGAATTCTTGCTGAAACGGGCCCTAGTGCTCAGAAAAGATGAGCAGGGCAAGGAATGCAAAGATGTGGCTGTGTTGGAGCGTAACTTAGGTGTAGTGCTCTTTAGCGCTGGTCGGTACGCCGAAGCCCATAACCATCTTGAAAAGAGCCTCAATATTAAAAAGGCTATTTTTGGGGCCGACCACATTGAAGTAGGGCGTCTCACTTATCTATTGGCGCTTGCTCTGCATGCCCAAGAAAAATATGATCAAGCCGATGCCCACTACCGCAAAAGCTTGGACATCAAGAATAAAACTCTGGGCAATTCCAGCCCCGAACTAATTAATCTGTTGCGCAATTATGCCGATTTGCTCAGAAAGACCAATCGAGATGGTATCGCCGGGCAGATGGAGACCTTTGCCACCGGCATCGAGAATAAGCTGAAGAAATGATCAAGTGGCAATCTTATGTCTAGCCCTGAAATTGAGGACTGGAACTGGCGTTGTCCCTATACTGACTGCTCCAGCTTTAATTTACAGCTCTTAGAGCTAGAAGATGGACCAAGAGATAATGCCCCTTTTGCCACGCGCTTTCGCAACGAATTGGCCCGCGCCGCTGTAGGTCCAGATGGTCTGCCGGCTTGTTTTTGCCCGACTTGCGGTCGTCCTTTTACCCCTCGTACCGGCAGACATTTCAAAGAGATGACCCATAAGGTTGAGATGTTTAGGGAATTACAAAAGCATCTGAGCGTGAACGATCGCAGCGCTTTTCTTGCCGCAGATAAATCTGGTAATTCCCCTTTGGTGGTAGTGATTGAAGATTTAAGAAGTTTGCATAATGTCGGTGCCATCTTTCGCACCGCCGATGGTGCGGGTTTCTCACGCTTGTTCCTTTGCGGTATCACTGGTTTACCGCCGCGCAAAGAGATTGCCAAAGTCTCGCTGGGAGCTGAAGACTTTGTGCCCTGGTATTTTTATCCCTTCATTACTGAATGTCTAAGCGATCTTGCCGAGCGCGGCTATCAGATCGTTGCTTTAGAGAAAAATGCTCTTTCCACCTCGCTCTATTCTTCCCTGCAGTCGGGCGCTTTGCGACGCCCCCTGGCTTTGGTGGTGGGCAACGAAGTGACCGGCGTTTCGCACGAAGCCCAGACCTATTGCGAGCATATTTGTCATTTGACCATGCGCGGGCGCAAAGAATCGCTCAATGTCTCGGTAGCATTCGGTGCTGCTTCTTATCTCATTTCTGAGTTTTTTGCCTGACTAAGGCTTGTCGCTTTTGCTTGTCATTTTCTTTGTTTGTAATTTCAGTAAAAGGCTAAGAATAAACGGTCATCTGAATTACCAAGGCGGCACAGGTGGCCAAGAAAAAGAAGAGTGATATGCCAAGGACAATGTGATTGTGATTGGTTGTTCTTTCACCTTTGATATCCACCCCTTCCATGCGTGAAATGGCAAAAGTGATTAGGGTAAGAGCGGCTAAAGATATTGCCAAACCGAAATGCAATACGACTAGTGGAACCGAGGCCCCGTTTATAATCCATAGCCTGGTTGGTTTGGGTGGAGTTATTTCTTCTATTTGGGGAACCGGGGAAGGCTTAGCTGGAGATGCTTCGGCATTGTCTTTGCTTATCTCTTTTTTGACCGGTGATTTTTTGCTATCTCTTTTGCGAGAACTGCGTTTAGTCTCTTTCGCTTTAGGTTTTTCAGGTGGGGCGGTTGGTTGTTGCAGCCCGCCCATGATTGTATTATCTGCCTTGACGGCAAGAAACAAGCCTGGTTTGGACTGTCTGATTAGTTCGCCGTTTCTGCCGACGCCTCGCAAATAAAAGGCATTTGTTTTTTGGGCATTATTTTTCTCGCCCGAGATAGAGACATAGGCTGCGATATTTCCTGGCTTGTTAATTTCACTATCCATGACTGTAGCACCTGTCTCGAGCGTTAACTCAAGGCTGTCATAGCTCTCTGTTCGAGCCGGTACCTGCTTGATTGGAATATTCCAAGTTTTGTTGTCGAAGGGATTGATATATGAAAATTCGGTGCTGATTTGAGGCGTGATCATCACCGGATAACTGCCTGTCTGCCAGAAAATACTTTGGGCAAACCGAGCCAGCTGCCGCATTTTTTCTACTACCAGCATCTCGCGCTCAACGGCATTGTAATAGATAGTTCCTTCTTCGCTTTCATAACCATTTTCTACTTTGTTTAGCAAAAGCTGCTTCTCTGTAAGTGAATTGGCGATTAGTTCAAAGTAGCTGCCGAGATTGTTTTCAAGCTTTTTGGCGGGCACAATCATGGCGCTGCCGGCGGTGACTATGCGGGCGCGGTCGCCGCTCAATAGTTCAATCGATTTTTCTAAGTCGCCGGTGACATATTTGGCTTCTACTATACTGCCTTTAGCGGCCGGGTCTTTCTCTTTGCGGGGCTGCAAAAGTGGCAGGGTGCCATAAATTATTATCCCGCCCAGTACCACAAGGGCGGCAATGGGGATGAGATATTCTTTGAGCATTCGCCCGATCACAATGCGCTTATCTGCTTCTTGGGCAAATTTGCGGGCTTTCTTGGCGCCGTGTTCTACTTTGGGCGTGCGTCTGCCGGTGAGATTTTCGATATCGCTTATGTTGTAGTCTTCTTCTTCGGGCAGATAGCCGGTATCCCTTTGTCCAAAGACGGAAGATTCAGTGAGATGACCTGGCAGGGCGGCTCTTTTGTTTGCTTCCAGATATTCGGCATCGAGACCTCTGGCGCTGTTTGGTAAGGCGTCATAGTCTATAGCCGACGTACTACCAAGGGCCTGATTCAAAGACTGACTGAAGGGGCTGCGGGCGATTTCACCCTTGCCGGAGAAAATACTGCCTATCTCTCCGACGGGCATGGCGGCAGGCTGAGGCGCTTCCTGATAGTTATTTGCCTGATAGGCATTAACTTGAGACGCATTAACTTGAGCGGCTTGCTCATAGCCGGACTTTAGATATTCAGCTTGTTCATAGCTGGGAACTTGTTCTTGGCTCGGGGGCTGGCTTTCGGCGGCTTCCGCATGGCTTTTGCGGGGATCTTCATAAACCGAATAAGGATTGCTTACTATTTCGTTCGACATGAGGTCGAGCGGATTGCCCGAATTTGCAGGGGGTTGACTGACCTGGCTAACTTGACCTACTACACTTAGGTCGTCTTGGGGCGCCTGTTCGTAAGGGCTGGTACTTGGTTGAGCATTATAGTTTTGCAAGCTCTCGTTTAGATAGGCAAAGCGTTCCACCACCGCCTTGGCCAGTTCGTCATCCGGTCTAAGACATAGCCTTGCTCTACCAAGAGCTTGATTGCACATTTCATAGGAATCACCGACATTGCCCAACCTTTCGGCCAAGATAGACATCTTCCAGAGAACTGAGACTATCTGGGGATGATTCGGTCCTAAAATTCGCTCAGCCAGCCGGTAAAGTCGGTCAAAAACCATGAGCGATTCGCTGGCCCGCTCTACGGCCGCATAAGCGTCTCCGAGATCTTCCAGGTACTCTGCTATTTCGGGTGCGTTCTCACCAAAATTGCGCTGGGCCATGGCCAACGCCGTCTCGAAAAAGGGCACTGCCTCATGATAGAGACCTTGCTGGCAAAGAGTTCTACCTCTTTCCAAATTGTTTGGACCGTCCACCGACGGCATCCTGAAGTTTGCGCCCTGCATTTACCTTCGACCTTCCGCTCTGTTTAAGCCTATACCCCTTTAGTCGTGGCTCTATGCAGTTGGCGGCAAGAGAAAAGAAAGGAACACCGGTGTAGAAGGGAGGCAGTGTCGGAAATAGACATGGAGAAAAAGAAACGAGAGGATCTCTCCCCTCGTTTGCATAATTATCAGACCTTCTGTTTTAGCCTTGGGCTTCTTCTTCCTGGAAGTGGCTGTCATCGGTGACAAAGCCGATGATTAGACCAAAGATAGCTCCAGTAACGGCACCCCAAATGGCTCCACCTTTGAAGTCCATATAGGGAACAACGCTCACAGGCAAAGGCCAGTATTTGATTACTTCAAAAGAGGCTCCGACAATCAATGCCGAGAAAATCGCCATGTAGATCATAGCCATGAAGGGCAGTGAAGAGCCGCTCTTGTCGCCTTTGTTCGCCATTTTCAACCTCAAAAATTACGACTAACCAAACCAAATTTTAGCACTTTATACGCGCTGCTTCTTAATCTTCGCTAAGCTTCAGCCTTTCGCTTCTTTTAGTCGGCTTAAGATTCCTAGCCCGGCGATGGTCTTGGCATCTTTGATGCGACCTTCTATGACCATTTGCCAGGCTGCATCCAAGGTCAACTCCAAGACTTCGGTTTCTTCATCAAAGTCTAGATTCTTTCCCTTGAAAACAGCGTCGGTGGCTTTGTACATGTAAAGAACTTCGTCGCAAAAGCCCGGCGCCGAATAAATTCTGCCTATTTCTTGCCAGTTTTGGGCTTGCCAGCCGGTTTCTTCTGTCAATTCTCTTTGGGCCGCCGGAAAGGGATCTTCACCTTTCTCGATTCGACCGGCAGGTAATTCGAGTAATTCACTGTCTATTGAGTAGCGGTACTGTTTAACCAAAAGTACGGTGTCGGGCTCTAGTTGGCAGGCTATCACCACTCCGCCGTTATGTTCCACCACTTCCCTGATCGCTTCGTGTCCTTCCTCTGATTTGAGGTTGTCCACTCGCAACGAGATTATGCCGCCCTCGTGCACCCGTCTGCTGTCGACTAGATTTCTGCGAGTAAATAATGTCAAGTTGGTTCTCTCTAAAATGAGGACCATACTATACTATACGACTTTTCCCTAGATGATCTATCTTTCGACGCGGCGAAACTGCTTCAAGAAATTCCAAGCTTCTCTAGTGGTATCAATGGCGGTGCCTTCCGCTCCTTTCCCACCATACCAGAGATGCCCTTGTCCGTTAAGGACCATTGTCTTCACCTGGTTGCCAGTTTGACTGTTTCTCCAGGTATATTCTTCAATTTTGGTATTGTCCAAACCTACTCTGGTGGCTACCTCCGGCTCTCCCGAAATACCGTTGGCGCGGCGATAGAAGTCTTGGGTATAGCTTTCCGGTTTCATGGTAATGCTATACCAAGGGTTGCCGTCATAGGGCACTGTATCATCGGTGCGGGATTGAATTGAAAGAATGGGAAAAGGTCTCTTGGGCAGATCTTCCTTTCCGGTCATCCAGCCGGCGTTCTCGACTACAGCAGCCACTCGCTCAGATAGTTTGTTGGCTATATTGTGGGTAAAGCTGCCGCCTTGCGAATAACCGACAATATAGATTCGGTCTTTATCAACTGCCAGTTTTTCTTGCACCGTATCAAGTATCTTATTGGTCATCTCTTTATCGTCGCGACCTGAGAAGAACCACTGACCGTTGTTCCAAGAGTAGGACCTCTCCGGGTTGCCTTCCGGGTAGACGGCGATAAAGCCTTCGCTGTCGGCCAGTTGGCTCAGACCAGTTACTTCTTCCATACCGGCGGCGCCTCTTTCGGCACCGCCCTGTGACGGTGTGCGACCATAGCCGTGAAACATTAGCACCACAGGCAATGGTTTATTGGCGTCGTAGTCTTTAGGAATGTGCACTCTATAGCTGGCTTCTGAGCCGTCGGAAAGCTTCACTCTTTCTAGCGAAGTTGTGCCGGGAATGGGCAGGTCTAGACTGCTTACATCGCAAGTTTTGAAATTGGTCTTGTTGAAATCTCTGCAGCCGACTTCGTCTACCAGTCTCATATAGAGCGAATCTACCTGAGCAGGGCTGTCTGCCGAATCAACTGGTCGTTCTAAGTTGCTGGTAAGCTTTGCCATAAATTTACTTCAAGAAAATGGGAGATATAGAAACATTACTTGCAGGTTGTGACACTCTTATGGCAACCTATGACTTTTTTGGGTCGGTCTTATGGGTCTTTCCAGTGGTCAGTTCAGATAAATCCAAAACCGAAGACTTGAGCTATAGCGATGCCGTGGCTTATTTGCAGGGGCTGGGACCGACAATCGAAAAGCCCGGGCTGATGAGAATGCAAGCCTATTTTTCGATGTTTCAGTCGGCGCTTCGCTTTATTCACGTGGGCGGAACCAATGGCAAAGGCAGTGTCTCGACCTTTTGTGCGGCGATTTTGCACAGGGCCGGGTATCGCGTTGGTAAATTTACCGGTCCGCATCTGTCGGCCTTTAATGAACGTTTTGCCATTGACGACGAGATAATTTCAGACCAAGAATTTGCCCGGGCTCTGGCTGTGGTCAAGGCCCGAAATGAAGAGTTCCAGAGCCTTGGGGAGGGCTCTCAGCTGGGTGGTCTTTCATGGTTTGAAGTCTTGACCGCCATGGCCGCTTTTTATTTTGGCGAGAATACGGCGGTGCAGGTTTTTGAAGTGGGACTGGGTGGTCGTTTTGATGCCACAAATGCCCTAGACGGCGCTCTCGTCTCGGTTGTATGTAATGTCGACCTAGACCATGTGCATATTCTTGGTGATACAGTTGAGAAGATTGCTTTTGAAAAGGCCGGCATAGTGAAAAGTGGCTTGCCCCTGGTGACTGCTTGTTCAGATCAGGCTTTTCCTGTTCTGGAGAAGCGCGCCGGAGGTTTAGACAGCCCTCTGGTTTGGCTGAAGCGCAATAAGGTGAACGGTCAAGAGAGTCTGCAGTTGCCTATCTTATTTCGCACCGAGTTGCTTGCCCCCCTGCAATTAGAGGGGCTAGCCTTTTTGGCTGAGCATCTGACGGAGCTCTCCGGTGCCGATCTCGGTCTTTCTGGGGCGTACCAGCGCATCAATGCCGCCTGTGCAGTCTATGCGACCTGGTTATTTATGCTTTCGACTGATAGCGCTCCTGCCGGCAGCCAAAGTCTTACCCGCTTAGATTTTGAAAGGCTTTGGCAGTGTACTTTAATTGGTCTGAGAGAAGCCCGTTGGCCTGGTCGCTTCCAACTGCTTGACCGCGGCTTTTCGGCAATCTTGGATGGTGCCCACAACCGTCTCGGGGCAAGAGCCTTGCGTGCATCTTTAGAAGAAGCCTATACAAACAAGAATTTCCTCTTTATCTTTGCTTGTTTTGAAAACAAAGACTATCAAAATATCTTGCGAGAGCTTATCGCCCCGGGCGATATTGTTTTTTGTCCGGTGCTCAGCCATGCTCGCTCTATGCGATCGGCACAAGAAATAGTCGACTTCGCTTCGTCGCTTGGGGCCCAGGCTAGGGCTTGCCATGGCTTTGCCGAGGCGCTTCAGTTTGCTCAAGCTAAAGCTCAAGAGTTGCCTCTTTCTCTTTCTAGAGGTTTCGCCGACCGTCTTATAATCACAGGCTCTTTCAGTTTGATCAAAGAGGCACTGGAATTTTCAGAGGGGGTCAAATAAGATAGAGACGACCTATTTGAGTCTCTAAAGTGTCTTATTTTCAGGAACCTGATCGATTTACCTATAACTTGGCTGGTCAAGTCAGGCACCAGGGTTTGCCCGTGGCCAATCTCAAAGTGGTTATTTTTGATCAGTATCAGGTACTTGGAAGCGGTCAGGAAGAGCCTTTTGCCGAGACATTGACCGGTGCCCGCGGCGAGTTCTCTTTTAGTTTGAGACCGGGCTTTTATTCCATCAAGGCTTTGCCCGATATTCAGTCCGGTACCAGATTTCTAGAGAAAGTGCTGCCTGATATTAGGGTGCTGGGCAATTCCAGCGTCAATATCAGTCTCAGTACCGGCTTTGTTATAAGGGGCCGGGTTAAATTGCCCCAAGAGAGCGAAGGTGAAGATGATTTGCGTTCTGCTCTTTTTTCGGGCATGGAATTGGTTGCTCTAGGCATAGAACCGAGTGCATATAAGGTAAATGTGCCGCTTTCGCCCCAGGGCGAGTTTGCTCTAGTGGTGCCTAAGGGCAAATATCATATTGCTTTGAAAGGTCGCTCGGCTCAGGCTAAGGCTTCGGGCAGCGCTAATTCAAATTCTAATAATAGTCATCCGCGCTTCAACTTCCTTTCCACCGGTTCTGATGTTTTGCTTGTGCAAGATGACGAAGACATCACCATCACCCTGCCAGGTTTGACCGGCTTTGGTGGAGTCGTCAGCGACGGCGCCGGTGAAGCCATTGTGGGGGCGCGTGTTACCTTGACTCCCTCGATGGTGCGCACCGCTACTCCTTGCACCGAGGGGCTCTTGCTCAGTGAGCTTGATTTGAAGACCCAAGCCGTCACAGCCGAGGAAGGTCGCTTTCAATTTGCCGTGGAACCAGGTTTTTACGACTTGCTCATCGAAGCGCCTGAAACTTCCAACTGTTTTAGCTATAAAGAACACGATATTGAAGTGGTTGAGAGCGAAGGCGGTACCGCCTTGCGGCAGTATCGCTTAAGCAAGGGCAATCTTTTGCGTGGTCAGGTTAGTTATGAAACCAGGCTTTTGAGTCAGGCTCTAGTGCGCGCCTTTTCCCTCGATAAAAAAGACGGCGGTGACTATTTCACCCGCACTAATGAAGATGGACAGTTCATGCTTTCCTTGCCACGCGGTTCGTATAGAGTGACAATCTCTGCCCATCCAAAAGATAGTCCTACTTTGAGCGTGGGTGGTATTGAGTATGCTAGTTTAGCCCCTTGGACACGCACTTTCGAGATAGACGGCGAAAATCAACTCAATTGTAAGCTTGCCGACGGCACTGCCGTTTTTGGCAAGATTTCGGATGACGCCGGGCAGGCCAGACCAGGGGTGAAGGTGGCTGTCTACGAAGATCTACAAGGCGAGGCAATTGCACTTGCCACCACCGATAGTGAAGGGCGTTATGGTCTTTTCCTTTCGCCGGGCAAGTATCATCTCGTTGTGCACCGTGATTTCAGCCAAGCACGTGAGATTGAAATTGAATCAGAGCCTTGCGAAATAAATATTGTTTGGCATGGTTGGTCTCAGGTAGTCTTTCATCTAGTGGGTGAAGATGGACAAGCAGTACCGCGCTGTCGAGTCCTATATGCTCCTTATGGCGACGATTATGTCGAATCTGGGCAAGAAAAACCTGGCGGCAAAAGCGGTGCCGTTGACTATCCTCACGGTTTCGTCCTTACCCAAGATGATGGCTCTTGCAAGCTCACTTTGCCTTCCGGGGTTTACAGTTTTCGCTTTGTACCGCCGCAGGCCGGCTCTTACGAACCCAAATCAATCAGACAACTTTCGATTTCGGCTGATGTGGCAAAAAAGATTACGCTGGAGTTGAAGCGCTCATGAAAGGGGCATGGCCCAAGCCAAGCCTGCGTTGTTTGATTGCAATTGCGGCCTTCTCTTTGCTCTCTGCTTGCTCAAGCAAGCCCTTTGCCATTGAGGTACAACCCCTTGAAGAGAAGACTATCTATCTAGAGGATCGCCCCGAACTGCGCACCCGCTGCAATGATTTGAACTATGAGGCTTTCACCGAATGGTTTTTTCACTGTGCCGTAAAACTAGATACCGAGACGGTCAGTCATGATGATACCGCCGGTGCTGCCACCTGCACCATCCAGGTAAAAGGTGTGACCGTCAAGCTTAGTTGTCCTGTGCAGGTATGCATTTCTAAAGCGGCACCGGCTGCCACAAAAGAGCACGAAGCTGGGCATGTTGCCATCTGCCGACGTGTTTATGCCGAAGCCCCGGCTGTGGTGGAGAAGCTCGCTCAGGACCTGGTGGGCAAGACATTCTACGGTATGGCGGACACTAAGGAAAAGGCCCGGCAGGACGCCATTGATAAGGCTACAGCTGAACTTGCGGAAGGCTTTAGGCTTGGCGTCACCGGTCTATGCGATGAAACTTCCGACCGCTATGACCGCTATTGTCTGCGCTATGAAAAAGACAAGAGCTGGACTGTGCCAGCTCTTGTCGAAAAGGCGCTCGAGCGCAGCCGCTAGTTTTTCAGTTTTTCTTGCTTGCGCAAGGTCTCCATATGATGATAGCGAGCCTCTATTTCTAAGAATCTTTGTCCATAGGGGGCTGCTTCACTAATTTTTTTGTTGTTAGCCAACTGCCAGTATAGAAAGGACAATGTTCTAGCGAAGTTCGGGTTTCTATCGGCTTCAGCTGCTCCTTTCAGCTGTAATTCCTTTTCGGCGATATATTTGTCGGGGCTTTTGACAATATCTTCCACTTTCCAGCCGCCGCCCATTCCATCAGGATTTCGGTCTTGATAGGAAGGTAACCAGATTTTGGGAATGGGCAAGATAGTACCCGCCGGTGCACTGGCTTTGCCGCTTGGTTTGGCATTTTTGGCGTCTTTAGTGCGAGCTTCTTGATCGGCTACACTCTGGGCCAGTTTTTTGATAGCCTCTGCCGCCTGTTCGTCATTGCCTTGCGATACCATTTTTTCAATGTCAAAAAATTGTTTCTTGAAAGGTTCGATACCTACACCTTTCTTGTCCAAATCTTTTAGACGCTTGAGCACATCGGCTCTTTCAGCTTTGACGGCACCGTCAACTGCTTCTACTGTTTGCAGATCGATCTTTGTGGTGACTGCAGCCACTTGCAAGCTATAGAGGGCTGACTGCAGACTTTTATCGAGTGCAGTTAATTGGGCCAGGTCGAAAGTCATCTCTTTTATTGAGCCTTTAGCCACCGGGTCGGCAAAACTGACTTTGATGCGCTTGGCTGAGGTACCGGTCTTTTCAACGATCTTCTGGGCGACTCTGGTGCCTTCCAGCTTAATATCCAGATCGTTCATATCGGGCTCTAATTCGGTGACAATTTCCAAAGTGTCGCCGTTGACATAGCTATTGATTGTTTTGCTGGAACGAGCCGCCTCTCTTTGTTGCAAATAGGCAGCAGCCTTAGAAGCTTGGTCTGAGACTTCGCTTTCTTTGATGGCGATGGAGCCGAGCAATTGGTCTTGAGACAGTTGACCGGAGCCGAAAGCTTTTACGTCACCTGCCGAAACTGATACTTCTTTTCTTTTGTTCAGTCTCATAGCATTGTAGAAGTAGACATTGACTCGGTTTATATCAGAGGGTGCCAGATCCATAAGTGCTTTAGCCACTAGAATTGCTTCGATTTTGCAATCTTCATCGGTGGCTTTGGCATTTTTAAAAGTTGAAATATAGGCTTCGCCGTTGCTGAGAGCGGCTGATATTCTGGTTCCGGCTGAAAGTACTTTGGCCTTTTCAATTGCAGAAACCAAATCTTGACTAGATGGAACTGCTATTGCTGCGTTTAACGAGAAAGAGCTGAAAGCCAAAGAAGCGATAGCTAATTTCCAGATTCGATTCATCACTTACCCCTTAGAAACTACAGGTTAGAGCCAATTTGAAGGCATATTTTAGCAGTGTCTAAGAATCTTTAGCTGCATACTCAACCAGAAAACAGAAAACAGAAAAGAGAAAGAGAAAAGAGACCTGGCCAGGCCTCTTTTCTCTTTTATTCGTATTTGGAAACATGCCTCAAGGGGTCGGCGTACCGGTATCTGTGCCTGTGGTGCCGGTATCGGTCCCTGTCGTGCCTGTGTCTGTGCCAGTAGTGCCGGTGCCTGTTCCTGTGTCAGCAGGCGGATCGGTAACCACAGGGGGAACGTAGGGCTGCATAGTTACAGCTGGCACGTCGTCTCCGTACTTCTCACCGACATAGCCTATCTTGAAACCAAGTACGTCCTCGAATGTACCGGCATCGACTTGTCTGCGGAAGCGCACGTCTACAGCCATGCCGTTTTGAGTGTAAGTCGGTCTGAGACCTGAGCCCACCTGATACTTCTGGTAGAAGGTGGCCGGATAGCCGGCTGTTTCAGCCAGGTCGGACTGACTGGTGATAGCCGGTGGCAACCCTGAGCCTTTCGGTTTGGGTGGTGTATAAGGCTTATCGTCGCCGCCATCGTCATATGGTTTTGGTTTGGCGCCCAGTCCGCCCGATCCCAACTCCATCAGACCAGGTGTTGGTTTGAGGAAGGCAGTCTTGGGATGGTTCATCGGCTCACCGCCATGCTTGCCCCCCCAGGTGCCGCCAGGTTGATAAACCATGTCGCGCACATAGACATCGAAGTTAGGCAAGAGATAGACCTGGTCGAAGAGGTCGCCGGTATTGGGGAACATGAAGGGACCAACTGTTTGCTTGCCCACCGAGCTGTTTTTGACCACATCTAGACTTTCGGAATATAGTTGGTTCTCGGGGGCAATGGGAATTTCAATTGGGTCAAGCTGTTTAGCTTGGTAGGTGATACCGCCTGAGTTGGGATCAACTCGGTAGATATGAATATTGCCGTTCGGTATTGGACCAAGATCGTATTTGTATGAATCTCCTACTTTAGCCGGTGTTTTCCAGTGTACTGTTTTGGGGTTGGGTTCTTGGAACTTATAAGTGGCATCGTTGAGCATGGCTACAGCCGAGCTGATATTTAGCTTGGTGCCTGCTCTCTTCCACCAGTCAATTAGCCCCCTTCTAAAGGCGACGCCGGTATTCACAGGCAACAAACCGTCGTAAGGGAAGCCCAAGTTTTGCATAGTGGCAACCGGTTGTTCTACAGGATAGTCACCATCTTTGGCGTACATCCAGGATGCCGTTATGCCTGGTTTTTGGGCATTGGCATAGGTAAGTAGAGCACCGGGGTTGGGAATTTCAGGACAGAGCCCATCGGGGAAGCTGAAGGTAAAGGCGCCGGGGAAGGGCTTGGGATCGGTCACATTAGCCGGTTGCGCACAGGCGACTGCACGCACTTTGTAGCCATTTACTTGATCGCCTTTCAACTGCTGTTCGGCTTCGGCTTTGACTATGGTCGGCATTTCATAGGGAAGGCTGCCATTGGAGGCTACCCATTTCTTTGAGTCGACTAATTTGATGGCATCACCGATGCCGGCGAAGACATAATCGACACCTTGCACCGGTACATTGGTGTAAGAAAGATAGAAGTTATTTGTTTGAGCAGCTGCCGGCACCTGTGCCTTCAGCAAGGGTCTAGGCAAGGGCACATTGGTGGGAGCACCAGACGATAGGCTGCCCAAAGTCAACTTGAGTGAACCATCTACATAATCGGAAGCACCGGTCATGCGAACACCGTTTGCTTTGTAGGCATCTTCGGCATTCTTATAAACTTCGACGTTTTGTCCTTTGCTGTCTTTAGCCACATAGCCCTTGGCCATGGCCTTGTCCAGCTCAGCCTTGAGCTTGGCTTGGGCCTTTTTGGCCCATTCCAGATCTTTATTGACCATGGTCTTAAGAGTATCGTCGTTGAGTTCAGCGGCAATAATGCGACAAATTCTGTTGGTGCCGATTATTGTGTTGATTCCCCTCACAGGCACATAATAGTTGTCGTCAGCAACCGTACCTGCACCGTTGGGTGCCGAGTCGGAAACTCCAATCCAGCCGTATTCTGGTGTTTGAATCACGATTCGGCTGACATCGCGAGCAGCGGAAAGAGCGGCTGCTTCTATTGCTGTCTTTTGTTCGTTGTTGGAGCCGAGCAGTCTTACATAGCCTAATGCAAAAAAGGCAAGACAGCCAACCAGAATGAAAGTGGAAGCCGTGATGAAAACGAGCATATTGCCTCGCTTTGATCGCTTCTTAGGTGTCTTCATATTGTTTCCTCATGGGGGAAGCCATATGTTTGGCTAAATTATTAATACCGTTTCATTTGAATTGTTAAACGGTTTTGGAATGTGGGGGAGTGTCGCCAGGCAAAACGATGATAAGCGGTGGGAAAACCGCATTTCTTAAACAGAGCTAATATTTATCCTAGTACCCAGGGTGAAAAACTGTCAATAATCGCCCTTCCAGTAATCCGAGTCACATTAACGCCCGCTAACATGAGCTGTGCTTAAGCTAGCGGACTGTATCCTTTTCAATTTCATTTCCGGGCAAAATTAAATTTGCAGATTTTTTCCAATAGTTGAAAGCAGAGGCTCACCAAAGCCCCTGCTCTCAAGCCCCACTGAGAAAACCCTTTTAGACTGCTATGTTGAGATTATTGGTCCCATTTACATAATTGGACATGTAGGCCGGCGTGGGCACTACGGCGCCTGTGGTCAGGTCGACACAATCACCGTTTGCCTTTCTCCAGGCATTGGAAATAATTCCTTCTCTATATAGATCTTGGTGGGTGGCAACAAGAGCCTTTTCAATACCGGCATCGCAAGCTCTTTCTTCTTGACTGATAAAGAGCAACCAGTCTAATTTCTCCGCCACCAAAGCTTTATTGAGATGCTCGGCATCGGGAACAACCCCGGGAGCATGATTGACTATGCCTAGGGTTAAGGTTTTACCGCCGCAGTTATAGGTTACCTTGGCGCAAAGACCGGTTTCCTTTTTTCTCTCGCCTTTGCATGTACTCCATTGAAAGTCGCTTATAGTGCCGTTCTTTTGGGCCACCAAAAAGAGCATGCGCAAATTGGCCACTTCCAGGTGATAGCGTTGGAAATCATTGTCCAAGATGTCTTCACTGTTCTCGGCAAAGCCGCTCATCTTGCGGGCCATCGGTGAAAGCATATAAACCAGAGGTTTGGTCGGCGTCGTCCACCAAGGCAGTTTACTGCCATGTCTGTGACAGATGAGATAGTCGAGATAAAAGAGTTTGCGCAGACGGTCTCTAATCAAGACCGGCTTGTCGTCTTGGGCTATGAACCAAGATATGTGTTTTTCCAACAAGACTTCGTGCTCATCAATCAGTTTAAAGATCAACTGATCCCGCTCGTTAAGTTGAATCGCCATTTTTTTGCTAGTGCCTCTCGGGGGGTGACTGCCTAAGCTTTGTTGAAAAGAAAACTAGGAAGGTTATTTTTGCTTAGGTACACCCATGACAAAGTTCTGCAGGGCATCTGTATATCTGTTTTCGTGCACCCGGTAGAGCTTTCTCAAGGAGCGTTCCATAACCAGAAGTGATTCTTTGTTACGCTGAACGCTGTCTGCTTCTCTATCTACTCTTTGTAGTTGTTCTTGTAATTCCTCAATTGTGCGGGCTGGTGCTTTCGGTTTGATCAGCATCTCATAAACGTTGGCGGCACTATCAAACCAATCTGCCTTCAACTCTTTATAGTTTGCCAGATCTACCCTGCCTTGGGGAACCGGGAGATTACGCAAAGCCATGGCAGTTTTACGATATCGAGAGGAAACATTTCTAGCAGTTTCGGTCCACTGTTGGACTCGGTCCGAATCGTTATTGAAGGGACGGGTCAAAATTACTCGTTCTTCCGGGCGGGGGAAACCGTTAAAGCAAGCAGAGTCGAAAGTCTCGAAGAATCTTGTTTCCGGCTTGTCTTCCGACATCATGGAAAGAGCGCCGGGGGCGGTCACCGGGTTGGCTGGTTGCACCGGTGGTGGCGCAATATTGCTCGATGGCAGCGAGCGCTTGATTATGCTGGTGCTGCGCGACGGCATGGCGCCGAACATTTCATTGACAGGCTTGTTGTCTGCTCTGGCCTCGCCCGCCCAAGCTAAAGAAAGCAACAGCATGGCGCTCAGTGCCCTTCTAGTTTTATTCAGGCTTTTTGATGAGCTGGGCATAAAGGCAGTCCTAAACTAAATACTCTAAAGATTATTGTCCGGTCGGATCTAAAGGTTGCACCGGTACGCCGCTGCGCCCAATAGATGTGGCTCCGACCGCCGGTGTGGCCGGCATATTAGGCCGAGTCAGGAAAGCATCTTGGACAAGCGCTCCGCCGGCTTTGGCCTGAATCTGGGCGGCTCTGTCAGAGTTGCCGTTAAATGTATTCATCTGCACAATTTTCCAGATGGTATAGGCGGCAAGCAAGAGGAAAAGACCCGAGGCGGCGCCCAGTACTCTGGCACCGCCATAAGGGCTGCCGTTCACCATAGAGTAAGCGGCCAGTGCCATAAAGACTGTGGCCATGACCACACCTGTAATCACCAGATAGCGAGAGAAAGTTGCCACTGTGGGCACGACACCGGGAAAGGCATAAATGGCTTCTCTGCCCGGCAGGGGGCGGTTGGCCGCCGGTGCGTCGGTCGTGATTTGTTTGCGTCCGCCGTTATTGGTCGTCTGGGGATAAGCCGCCATGGCCTCGTTCAATTGTTCTAGCTGACCATCGGTGACGAAGACATCTACCGATTGCTCGCCCGAGCCCAAGTTGACTCCGAGAATGCCTTGAATCTGGTTGAGCTGATCTGGTGTGAGAGTATCAGGTCTGATTGTCTGGACCATGCGTTGACCGCGTGGGCCGTTATTGAATAGTCTTACCACCGAGCGGTCTGAACCGGCGCCGACCGAAAAGTTTGTGCCGGCACTATTGTCGGCTGCGCCGCTGGGTACAGGCTGGGGACCGCCCAGATCGCCCGGATTTAGCGGCGGTGCAATACTGCCGTCACCAGGAGGCGGCGGCTCAGGGGCACCTATTTGAGCAAAGGCACCGCCCACCGGTCCGACCACTGAAAAGATTAGAGTGGAAAACAGCCATGTAAGTGTAATTAGTTTTCTGATTTGCTTTTGGCTTCGGTTTGAAAAGAACATGGCGGTCCTCAATTAATTAGGTTTGGTCGTCGTCTTTCTCAATTGTGAGATCGTTCGTCGACAGATTTGAGGGATCTTGTCCTGGAGCGGCATTACGGTCCGATCGTTTGAAATAGCCGGCCATGCTATTGTCTGCCATCTGATTGGCTTGATTTTCGCTGAGACTGCGGGGCGCGAGGGGAGCCAATTGCCGAGCTAGAACTTTCAGTTCGAGGAAGGAGGGGAAACCCTGAATTCCGGCGGATGCTCCGCTACCAATCCCTATTTCTGCCTGTCCAGTTTTGTCGGCTTGATTGCCTGTTGCAATGGCTACCTGCCCAAGTTCGCGGGCGATTATTTCACTGATGGACTGTTGCTTTTTCTCCTTCTCGGCAAGGGACCCTTTTAGAGCTCGTTCCCGTTCTTGATCTCGAATCAGTTTCGCTTCAGCTTCGAGCAACTCAGGGGGTAGATCTTCCTCTTCATCTTCTTCGTTTGTGACTTGATTGATAAAGTCGTCTACAAAAGATGGAGTCTCAGGTTTATCCGCCTTTATTGATTGGGACTCAGTATGTTGACCAAGATCTTTGGCATCTTCTTCAACTATGTCATCAAACAACGGTTCTTGCGACATTTCAATACGTGGTTTCCCACCATGCTTACCGCTTGTAATCGATGTGATCACCGGCGGCGCCGGTGGCTTATTGACTGGAACATAGTCGCCCGCTGGGATTTCGAGGATTTTGGTGCCATCCTCTTTTTCCAATTTGTGCACCATGGAGACTTGATATTGCTCTTCCAGTGTTTTCGTAGGAGTCCCATCCGACTCTTCTTGGCGCTCTTTTCCTAAACCAGTGACTGGTTTTCGTACTTCTTCCTTAAGTGGTATCGGTTCGAATGTATCCACAACTTTGCCAAGGGTGACTTCCATACCCAGACCGCGCAACTCACAGCAAAGACCGTCGAAGGCGGCTGTTCTTCCACCAGGGGTGATTTCAACCCCTTGCACCATTTCGGCATAGCTCTGATGTCGCCCTTGAATGTCATCCGATTTGATGGTCATCATCTCGTGCAAGACATTGGCCGCTCCGTAAGCCTGAATGGCCCAGACTTCCATTTCACCCATGCGCTGCCCGCCGTGATTGGCTTTACCACCCACCGGCTGCTGGGTTACTGCTGCATAGGGACCGCCCAAGCCTGAGCGAGCATTGATTTTGTGTAGTACCAATTGGTTTAGCTTGAGCATATATTGTCTGCCCACCAGGACCGGTCTGTCGAAGGGTTCGCCGGTTCGGCCGTCATAGAGCTTGACCTTGCCGTCTTCGCCCAGCCATTGATAGTTGGGCAGTTTTCTTACTTCTTTCAAGGCGTCGGTAACCAATCTGAAACTAGCGTCCGGCGCGATTGATTCGTCAAACTGGTGAATTCGATAATAGCGGTTCAAGACACTGGCATAAAAACCAAGCTGGGTATCGAAGACTTGCCCGACATTCATACGGCTCGGTACGCCCAGTGGATTGAGCACCAGGTCGACCGGTGTGCCGTCAGGCAGGTAGGGCATATCGCAGTCTTTTACCACTGTGGCGACGATGCCTTTGTTGCCGTGGCGACCAGCTAGTTTGTCACCTACTTCTAAAGGACAGAGTCGGGCAATGAGCACTTCTATTTCGCAGATGATGCCGGCTTTTAGTTCAGGGGTGGTTTCAGGCGTGAAGATGCGCACATCTATCACCCTGCCGCCCGAGCCGTGAGGCACTCTCAGGCTGGTGTCGCCCATTTCTTCGGCCACTTTGCCAAAGATGGCTTGCAATAACTCTTCTTCCGCCGAGAGAGCTTTTGCTTCTTTGGGTGAAAGCTTAGAGACCAAAATATCGCCTGGATGCACATAGCTGCCTATCTTGGCGATGCCTCTATCGTCCAGATGTTCCAAGTCTTTCGCCGCCACATTGGGCAGTTCGGGGGTGAGAATTTCTGGACCCCTAAGGGTTTGGTGCACGCCTATAGAGTGTTTCTCTATCTCTATATGACTGAGACGATGTTCTTTGATTAGTCCTTCTCGAACGACTATGGCGTCTTCAAAGTTGTAACCGTTCCAAGAAAGAAAGGCTATAAGTAGATTGCGCCCCAGCGAAAGTTCGCCGTTGTCTATAGCGGGACCATCGGCAATGATTTGACCGGCTTCTACCTGCTGTCCTTCTTTGACTGAAGGTCTCTGGTCGAGAATAGTGTTTTGGTTGGTACGGTCATAACGAATAAGATTGTATGTACGCGATTCGCCGGAAGCTTGGGTGATGACGATCTCGTCGCCCGACACACGGGTGACCACACCGGCTCTTCTGGCAATGACCGAATGTCCAGAGGAACGGGCCACAATGCGTTCCATGCCGGTGCCCACTCTAGGCCTTTCAGGCCTAATCAAGGGTAGGGTTTGGCGCATCATGCCACCACCCATGAGGGCACGGTTGGCGTCATCGTGTTCCAAAAAAGGAATCAGACCTGAACCGACCGAGATAAAGCCTTGGGGGGCAATACCGATCATATCCACGTCTTCCGGCACTACTTCCATAAAGTTCTCGCCGCGTCTTGCCGCCACCATCGGTCCCAAGATGCGGTTGCCTTCTACTTTGGTGTCTGGTGGAGCCAAGGTGTGATTGCGGTCGTCGCCGGGTCCTAGAAACTTCACTTCATCTGTGATGATGCCGTTTTCTACTTTGCGGTAAGGCACGGTCATAAAGCCATCGTCATCGATGCGACAGTAGGTGGCCATGTAAGAGACCATGCCGCAGTTCTTACCTTCAGGCGATTCAACCAAGCAGACTCGTCCAATTTGAGACGGGTGCACGTCGCGCATTTCAACCGGCGCAGCAGCCGGGTCTATGCCCCCCGGTCCGAAAGAGGTGATACGACGGCGGTGGGATAGCTCGGAGAGTGGGTTCTGTTGGTCGAGATATTGAACCAACGGGTTGCCGGTGAAGTATTTGGAGATGGCATTGGCGAACGGCCGAGTATCGAGCAGGTCGTTTGGCGAACCAATCTCTTCGTCTTCATTCAACTCTAGTCTGGTGCGGATAGACTTGGTCATCTGGGCTAGAGCCGGTCTGACCGATCTGGTCATGGTTTCGCCTACACCGCGCAGGTGTCGGTTCTCAAGGCTGTCGATATTGTCCATCTTGCCCATGTCTAGAGGCAGACCGAGCAAATATTCAATGGCAGCCAATAAGTCTGTGGCGGTGAGCTGGTGCGATTCGCCCTCCAGCCCTAGTTTTTTGTTGACGCGACGCCGTCCTAGTTTGCCCAGCGAGTATCGGCGCTTGTCTGTCAGTTCTTTTAAGGCCGTGGTACCGCTCGAGGCACCGCCGCCGCCATCAGGCTTCCATCCTCTACCCACCACAGCCAGGGCTTCCGACTGTGAGATCTTTTTGAAATCTATACGATTGCGCTCCAAGAGAGAGCCAATGCGCTTTTGTATGTCTGGAGCATCGACGCCCATAGCCAAAAGAACAGTTGTCGCCGCCACCCAGCTTCGTTTGGGCAATTTGATACGACACTTGGCTCTAGAAGTTTTGCCCATATTGGGGTCTAGTTCCAGCTCGAAAGCAATTGGCGCTCCCATTTCAGCCAGCATAAGCGCCTTATAAGAAGTAGGGCCGGTCGAGCTGAAATAGATGCCGGGAGCCCTGACCAGTTGGCCGAGAACGACGCGCTCAGAGCCGTTGATAACAAAGGTGCCGCGGTCGGTAATAACCGGTACATCGGTCATATAAGCTGTCGATTTGCGCAGTTCGCCGGTATGATTGTCGCGCAGATAGACATCCATGAGCAGGCGGCGGGCATGGGTCATATTGGTTTTGCGAGCCATTTCAGGCGAAGTCGGATAGCCTGAATCATGGGCATAGTCTTCGAATTTCCAATGCACTTTGCCGTCTGGTCCGATAAAAGTCAGCTCAAAACGATTGGCATATTCACTTGTCACCGGTGAAATTTCAGCAAACAAATTACCGATTGTTTCTTCCAAGAAGCGTCTGTAGGACCTCCTTGGAAATTCAGCCAGATCAGGTGCTTGGAAATAAAAACTCATCTGCCTTCTCCTGCACCGTTTGAACTGAGAGATTTTTGATGGATTTTCAAAACGCGGGCCAGGTCATCGGCAAAGATACGATTGGCCGGATCTAGCGCACTGGCGATGCGCAGCTCCGAGATTGCTTCTGATGTTTGACCAAGATTGACAAGATCCATGCCGATGCGATGGTGAAACTCCGGGTTGGATAGATTGTCTGGAAGCGCTGCCTTTAGCGCTTCTACCGCACCATTGAAGTCACCTCTCTGCTCCAGTTCGGCGGCTTGTTTTAAGACTGGATGTATACCTACACTAACGGCAGAATTATTTGCAGTAGAAGCTGCTTGTATCGGTGCTGGTTCTGTGGTTTTTTCGATAATATCGCGTTTTTCCACTTCTCTGGTAGGGCTCTCGTCGTGGGTGCGGAAGTTTCCAGCATAGGGAGAGGATTCTACCCCTTTGTAGTTAGTATTGACTGCCACCGGCGATGGTTGTTCTTCCTGCGGACGGGCAAGCTGAATGCGCTGTGGCGGAGTTTGTTCCGGCGTGCGCGAGTTTTGCTGTTGCTGCTGGTGATTTTGATGATGCTGTTGATGTTGTTGATCTTTATTCAGCTGACCGACCAATTCCCTCATACGACGAGCACCCTCTTCGTTTCGGGGATCAATCAGTACCGACTTACGATAGGCTGCCAGGGCATTTTGATAATCTCCGGCCGCCTCCAGATATTCACCCAATTGAAATTGATAGCGAGCATTATTGGGTTCCATCATTGCTGCCTGGGCTAGTTCCGAAAGGGCTTCTCGTTTTAATCCCTGCGAAAAGAAGGTTTCAGCCGCTTCCCTATGTTTGTCGGCCTCTTTGTGTTTGCGGGCTTTGACCAAGCTATTGCGTGCCGGACCAATCTGTGGATTAGATCTATCCAGTTGTTCAACTTTCATATACTCAGCTTCGGCGCCGTCTAGATCGCCTGATAGCTGCAAGGCTGTACCCAAACCGAGATGATTTTCGGCCAAGGTCGGCTGTGAGGCCACTTGTTTTCGCCAGATTTCGACAAGAGCTTGACCAGAAGCGCGGTCGTCCGGGTCGGCTATCACTGCCTTGCGTAAGGAAGAAGCAGCCTGTGTGTAGTCCTTGAGCATCATATAAGCAAAGCCGGCACCGCGATGAGCTGGACCATAGTTCGGGTTTTTCACTGTCGCTTGTCTGTACCAAGAAAGGGCATTCTGTACCTGCCCATAGCGCACCGAGATATCACCCATCTTTGTGTAAGTCTTGGCGCCGGGCTCCAGTTGCATGGCTAGTGTATATTCCAAGGTGGCACCGGCTAAATCTCCGCCGGCCGCCAGTTGATCGCCTAGACCGATGCGGTTGTCGGCCAAGGTCGGGTCCATGCCCAGTTTCTTAATAGCTTGGCTGAGCTTGTTGCCTGCCAGTGCATTGTTAGAGAGAACCACTAAAGACTTTCGATAAAGATGAGCGGCCCCGCTGGCGTCACCTGCCTTGAGCCTTTGATCGCCGTACATGCAATAGGCGGCTGAGAGATTGATCTTGAATTCTTGGCTGCTTGGGTCGATCTTGCAGGCCTTTTCATGTTGCACGATGGCATCGGCGAATCGCCCGGCTTTACCCAGCGCTACAGCTTGATTGTTGGCATTGATTGCTTGCTGTTGCACATCTTTCACAGCCTGTACTTGGGCTTGTTTAGCCTTTTCTTGCTTCTCTTTTTCCTCCTTTAGCCGCTTTTCTTCTTCTTCCTTTTGGCTCTTTTGCACATCACGATAGTCGGCGCGGCGGTTGTGCCAGAGGCTCGGAGGCATTGGTTCCTGATCAGGATTTGGCGCTTGGTCGAAGCGCGAGGGCAGGGGCTTGGCATTTAGCTTTGCAGCCAAAGTCGGCAAAGAGGTAAAAGTGCTAAAAATAATTGCGTAAGGCAGAGAAAAAGCCAGCCCAAGCAAGCTAGCGGCCATAAATTTGGTCGCCTTCTTTCTCACTTGACTATTGTGTGGACTTGCTTTCTCTATAGAGGACATATATTCGTAGTGCTACCGCCTAAACTAATTTAGCGATTCAATAAAGCGCTTGCCATGGGAATATTCCCACCGGGCGGTAATTCTTGCCGTTCGCTTACAATTATTTATTGAATCAGGTTTTTTACCTCTTTTCATGGTTTTGCCATCTTTTCGGCAAAAATTTCGGAAGTAAGCGCCTGTATTGTGGTTTCTGCGCTTGAAAACCGTTTTCTGATTAGAAGTTCAAAAGCAAATACTGGTGAGGATATTGCTAAACTTACTTAGTTATCAGCAGCTCGCTTCTCGTCATTAACGATTAGATTTCGTAGAATGGCGGAATATAAATTTCGCTCTTACGCATTTTCCCGACCTTGTTACAATAAAAACGTCACCTGGGGAAAGGTGACGGAAAAATGGGAGACTTTCTTGGATTCAGCTATATCGGTCCAGAGGCATTCGGTGTTTCGTCCACGCACGGTTCTATGCGAGCGGCATGAGCTTATTCGCTTTGGTTTGAAGCGAGTAGTCTCGGAAGTGGTCGAGATAGTCGGCGAAGCCTCTGATGGTATGGCCGCCACCGAGATGATTAGACGGTTGCGTCCTGACTTTGTCATTCTCGATGTCGATCTCGATGTCCTCAACGGTGTCGAAGTCTGTCGCCGTGTCTCGCAGGAATTGCCCAATGCCAATGTCCTCATTCTCACCGATTCTTATCATGCCACCAAGTACCATAACCAACTGAGCCGAGCTGGCGCCCGTGGTTTTTGCCTGAAGAGTTCCGGTCCCCGTACTTTGTTCGAAGCCATTGAGCAGGTGACTCGGGCCCTTCCCTACTGTGACCCGAAAATCACCCAGCTCGTCAAGCAGACCCCGACCACCAATATGCCCAACTGCAATCTCACCGATAGAGAGATTGAAGTATTGATTAGGCTCGACCTGCGCAATAAAGAAATTGCTGAAGAACTCGATATGAAGCTGCGCACAGTCGAGAAGCATATCGAATGTATATTGGCTAAGCTTAAGGTGCCCACCCGCACCGCCGCAGCCTTAAAAGCCGTTCAATTAGGCTATGTTCTTTTGCCCAAGATGCCCGGTCGTGATCCGGTCACTGGGGTCAGTCATGAACAAACTGTTGCCGAATTGCAAGCCGAGCTTGCTATTGCCAATGAACATCTCAAGGCTTTATTGCGTCAGAACGAACTTTTGAAAGACGCACTCAACGATAAAATGCGCAATCCCAATCCTAATCCCAATCCTAATACTTAGGTTAGTCTGCCTGAGCAAAGAAATTTGCTCTTTGCTATAGTGCTCTCATGTCTATCCAGCCTTACTTGCTGTCATTGCTTTTTGCCCTTTCTTGTTCGACTCGATTGACGGCTGCGGCCGATCTTGCCCCAGAAAATTTGCCTGGCAAAAGCGCTGAACAAGCTAGTCAAACTCGACAGACTCAACAGACTCAGAAAAGTGATTCGGTTCAGTTGGGCAATAGCTCCTTGCCGGAGCGTGCCCAAAATAAGGGCGGCAAGAGCAAGCAGCAAGCATCGTCAAAATCAAAATCATCATCACCTGTTGCTGCCGCACCACAGGCGGTGCCATTCAAAATAGGCTCGAAATTTTCTCGTACATTGCAAACAGTTACCGGCATCAACTTTGTTACCGAGTTAGTGGCTTCGCAGGTGGCTAAGTCGCAAATCGAGAAGAAGACAGGCGGCAAGGCCAAAGTAAAAGTAAAGACCTTCAGCCTGACAGATCTGGCTGCAGGCAAGGTCAAGTCTGTCGACGTCCAGCTGCTCGATCCCAAAGTTAAGGGTTCTCCCCTTCAGGCAGGCGATCTTCGCCTTACTTCCGATAGCCCTTTTTGGTATGAATATCGCAAAGGCAAAGATAGAAAAATTGGCATGCAGACACCGGTGGTGATGACAGTCAAAGCCGAGATGTCTGAAGCTCAGATCGAAAAAGCCTTGAATACTCCCGAGATCTCGCGCACTCTTAAGGGTCTCAAACTTGACCTTCCCGGTCTTGGCGAGCAGAGTCTGCAGGTACTAAAGCCCAAGGTAGATCTTAAGGACGATAGTATCACCCTTGATGCTGTGCTCGTGGTCGAGGGGGCACCGATTGAAACCGGTGTGCCGGTAAAAATATCGGCTAAACCGCGCCTAGTCGAAGACCGGCGCATATTTCTCGATGACCTCAAGGTCGATGCCGATGGTCTGGTCGAGCCCGATAAGTTTTCTGCTTTCGCCCAAACCTTGCTCAATCCGCTCATTGATTTTTCAAAATTAGATCGCCGCGACCATGCCTTTAGGCTGAACACTCTCAAAATTGAAGGTGATGAAATGGTCGGAAGCGGTAAACTGCTTTTGGCTCCCAAACCCTAAAAGAGCAATATCCTAAAAGAGCAATATAAATGAAACACCTTTTTCTTTCTTGTTCAGCCGGTCTTTTGCTGCTACCTGTGTCTTTATTGGGATTAGGAGCGGGATTGGCCTTGGGTGGCTGCGCTGGCAGAGAGACTCTCAGCGAAGGCGACCTCAAGGTCAAGCTATTGCAAAGACAGAGTCGTAATGAGGGCAGTGCCGCGGCCACCGAACTGCCTCTCTGGTTTGTTAAGCCCCAGGGTGATTCTCTGGTCTTTGAGAAAGTCTTGAGACCTTACAAAGGGCCGTCCACAGCTATTGACCGCCTCGACTTTGCCGTGCGTGAGTTAGCCGAAGGTCCCCATGGCGATGAAGCGGCTCAGGGTTTGGCCAGCGAACTACCGCGCGGTACAGTCCTTATCGATGTGCGCAAGAAAAATGGCGGTGAGCTTATAGTCAATCTGTCCCGTAGCTTTGTGCAGGGTGGAGGTATCGATTCTTTCGACACCAGGATGGAGCAATTGCGCCGCACGGTGGCCTCGGTTGCCGGTAAAGCCAAGGTTTATCTCTATATCGAAGGTGAACGCCTAGACCGCACTGTGGGCGAGGGGTTGGAAATCAAGCAGCCCATAAACTAAGGGCTGAGGTTTAAATTAGCTGGTGTTTATCTGGCTGACGTTACGGGACCTTACGAAAAGCTTGTTGTATGCAAATCTGTCGCTCTTTCTGTGATATCTTTCTTGGGTTATTTGTCTATAGATATTCAGGGTGCCGCTATGAAGGAAGGAATTCACCCCAAGTATTTTGAAGTTGTCGCGACCTGTGTTTGCGGAGCTTCGGTACAGATGGGTTCCACCAAAAATCAAATTCGTGTTGAGATCTGCAGTTCCTGCCATCCGTTCTATACCGGTCAGCAAAAAATTGTTGATACGGAAGGAAGGGTAGACCGCTTTGTCAAGAGATATAAGCTCGACAAAGACAAGGCAGCCGTCAAATAGTACGGACTTAGCTCCAATTAGAATTTATTCAATAAATTATGATCGGCTTGGCACCTGTGCCAGGCCGTTTCTTGCAACAACATTAGGTGCTTGGCTTTGATTTCAGCAAAATCCCATTTGAAAGCAGTCGACCTCTCTCCCCGAGACCGTCTGATAGTAGCCCTCGATGTTGATAACTTCCAAGAAGCCGAGAGACTAGTAGAACTGCTCAAGAACGAAGTGGGCATGTTCAAGATCGGTCTGGAACTCTTCACCGCCTGCGGACCGGCTCTCTTCGAGATGACGGCCCGAGCCGGGGTGAAAGTCTTCTTTGACGGCAAGTTTCATGATATTCCTAATACGGTGGCGGGTGCATGTCGCAGTGCCGTCAAGCATCGCATTGATATGTTCAACTTGCATGCTCTTGGTGGTGCCAAAATGATGCAGGCTGCTGCCCGGGCCGTCAAAGAAGCGGAGTTGCCCGATAAACAGGCTCTGCGTCCGGCTTTGATTGCCGTCACCATCTTGACCAGTATGGATGAAAAGACTTTGGCTGAAGATTTGAAGGTTAGTCAGCCACTGAAAAAGATGGTGCCTTATCTAGCCGGCTTGGCGCAGGGAGCTGGTCTTGACGGCGTCGTCGCTTCCGCCCAGGAAGCTTCACTAATTAGAGAGGCCGTTGGCGACGATTTCTTGATTGTCACTCCCGGTATTAGACCTGCTTTTGCCAAGAGTGACGATCAGTCTCGCATAGTAACTCCCGGCGATGCTATTGCCCGTGGCGCCGATTACATCGTGGTCGGGCGCCCGATCTTGAAAGCCGAATGCCCTGTTGATGCCGCTAGGCGCGTAGTGGATGAACTGGCCTGCTAGATATGTATGTGAGTATCTATATTCCAATGTATTCGCTTAGCGCTTATGAATCGATTTCATCAGCTCAAGTAACTCGTTGAACATAAGCGACAGTGCTGCTTTGACGTCTTGCAGCATGGCCGCTCTATCTTCTAATAGATCGATATCGACGCCTTTTTTCATGGGTATAGTACTGCACAAAAGAGCCAGTCTTTCTTTGTGCTCTTTGGTATTGAGACCGTCGATACGTCTCAGTTCGAGCCAACGCCTTACTAGTTTTTCTTTTCTTGTTTCTCTAGTGCTCGACCCTGGCGGTATGTCATTGAGAAAATTCCAGATGCGGGGAGGATAATCGTGGTCCGGCCCGGTCGGCAAGCCGAAAACCTTGGCGAGCATATTGGGATTGACTATGGCGGTTCGTCTTTCTCCGCCAGAGATCTTTAGAGCCCAAGATGAAATGCCGGTAGAAACCGCGCCTCCTAGGACTCCGACCATGGCTCCCACTGTCTCAGGGGTTTCCCCGGACGGCACTTCCATACCGTTTGATACCATATTCAGTGCACCGCCTGAAATGAAGTTGGTAATGTTGTTCAATCTAATCGCCTTGTCTCTGCGGTCTTCCAGATAGGCTCTGACTGCATTGTAGCTGGTGATTTCTTCATCGATACGGGCCAAGATAACCCGCAATTCCAGCACTGCCGAAAGTATGGTTTCGTTTATTTCTTGTCGCAGCAAGATGATTTTGATCAGGTCTGGATCGTTGTCATTGAGTGAACTCAGTTCGGTTGTGTCCCCGGCGTTCTCGCGCCCGGCTGCTCGTTTCTCTCTAAGACTAAAGAGCGCTTTCAGTTCATCATCTATGCCCAGGTCGCTGGCGACTTCTTTGGCGCTGGGCGACAGTTCTTCGAAACCAGCCGCTTTAGCCGGCAAAAGCCAGGCGCCTGTCGGCACAAATTCAAGTTGAAGAATAATTAGAGACAGTATGCAGCCGAGACCGACCTTAAATTGCTTAAGACCGCTTTGAAATCTTGTGCGGTCGGACCGCCTGGCGAAAACTCGGACTGGCATGGACATTCAGATGGCTGTTTCTTTTCTCGTAGGGTCTTGCCTGTCTAGTCGATCTGTTCTGGTGTTTTCCGGCGGTTCAATTGACTGACTGCCTAATGATAGCTCTTGTTTCTGATTTTTTCCTCTACCAAAGAGCGATAAGAAGGAGGCAAGCGGACCGGAACCGGCAGAGCCGCCGGTATTGTATAAGTAAGTCAGGGGTTCGGCTAGATCTTCGGCATTGTTGTAGCGTGCGAGCATTCCTCTGCTAGCTGCCGAGATCGCGCCTGTCTCTTCCGAGACGACTATACAGAGTCCATCGTATATTTCAGATAGACCGATGGCGGCTCGGTGTCTGGTGCCGTATTTATATGAGAGTTTTTGGTTGTCGGTCATGGGCAAGATCACGCCGGCTGCCACAATCTTGTCTTTTCTGATTACCACGGCGCCGTCATGCAGGGGTGACTTGGGAAAGAAAATAGTAAGCAGCATTGTCGATGAGATATCAGCATTAACAGCTGTGCCGGGGCTGACATAGTCTCTTTCTCCCTCCGGTGGTTCGATTACAATCAAGGCACCGGTTCTGGTGCGTGACAGTTCGCGGCAGGCTTTGATTATTTCTTTGATAATGGCGGCATTTTTTTCTTGGTTGGTATGGGTGAGCGAAAGGTCGACTTTGAAGCCTTGCATGCGCCCTAGATAGCCCAGTCCTCTGCGCATTTCAGGTTGAAAAATGATAACCAGGGCCATCGCCGCCACTGGAATAATATGCTGCAAAATAGAAACGATTATGGTCAGCTCTAAGGTCCAAGCAATTACGGCAATGATGATCAAAACCATCATGCCTTTGACCAGTCTTTCGGCGTGGGTGCCGGCAATGCGTCGCCAGAGCCAAAGTACTCCATAGCAGATGACAAAAATCTGGACAGATACTTTGGTGATTGTCACCCAGTTGATCTGACTAAAAAAATTGCCAATCTGATTGAAGAGATCCATTAGGGATCAAGCCTCATTAATAGGTGATTGCAAATGGTTTGACTTTTAACTATTGTCTGGTTTGACTAAAGCCAACTGGGCATTTTGTCTCGGGCTAGCAAATCTTGATACGTTTCGCCCTCCACTATAGCCTCGGCTCTGCCATCTTTAACCATTATGCAAGTTGGTCTGAGTGTACGGTTGTAATTGGAAGCCATACTGAAGTTGTAAGCACCGGTGGCAAAGATTGCCAACAGATCTCCTATTTCAGCATCGAGTTCGGCTTCCTCTACGATTATATCGCCTGATTCGCAGTACCTACCGACTATCGACCAGGGCTTGCTCCGGCCCGGTCTAGGCTCCATGCGGTTTGCCACCGCTGCGGTGTACTTGGCTTGATAAGTAATAGGGCGAGGATTATCGGCCATGCCGCCGTCGACACTGAGATAGCTTACTTTATCAAGGTCTTTGGTGCGTCCCACCCGATAGAGTGTGACACCGGCAGTGCCCACCAAGCAGCGCCCCGGTTCTATCGAGAGATGGGGAAGAGGTAGGTTGCGTTTTTCGCTGAAACTTTCATGCATGGAGCGGCTTATGTAGGCGGTCCAATCTTTCAGGGCGGCTGGTTTATCGCTCGCGGTATAGGCTATGCCCAGCCCTCCGCCAATATCAAGGTGGGGCATGTGAAAGCCAAATTTTTCGAATACTTTTTGATAGAGGTCGGCAAATATTTCAATCACTTCGCCAAATGGTTCAATATCCATAGCCTGGCTGCCTATGTGGGCATGCAAGCCAATCAATTTCAGTCCGACATCTTTACAGCTTTCCACAAGAGAGATCATTTCATCGATCTTGCTTAGTGGAATGCCGAACTTACTAGTGTCGTGGCCGGTCTTGATGTGATCATGGGTATCAAGGTCAATGCCTGGAATTATGCGCAACAATATCTCAGTGGGTGAGTCTTGACCCCGCGACGCTTCCTTCCTGAATTGGGCCAGCTTTTCAATGTCTTCGCGATTATCGGCTACGACAATGAGCTGCCTTTCGATGGCAGATCTCAGTTCGAGATCAGATTTGTTATTGCCGTGCAAAAAAATTGCACCAGTAAAATTGGCTTGACGTGCCGTTTCCATTTCGCCCTGCGAAACCACATCAAGTCCGAATTTATACTTATCTATCAACCGAATAATGGCTGTGCAAAGGAAAGCTTTACCGGCATAGCAGGCAGTCGCTTTGCCTTTGTAGAGTGAGAGACCGGCAAGAATGTCTTTTAGTGATTGTTCAATAGTTTCTTGGCACATCACCCAAAGAGGACTGCCAAATTTCTCGACCAGCTCGGTTGCGGCAATACCTCCCAAATAGAGTATGTTATCTTCACCGACTCTGGCTGAGAGCGGCATTATGTTTTGATTGGGGCTCTTCAGCCTGGTTTCTTCTTTGAATTTCAATTACAGATTCTCATTCTTGTTTTTCCAGTAGCTCTGACTGACGCGGTTATTAGAGCTGCCTGGAACAAAGCGGGTAGGCTCCTCTCTTTCTCTCTCTCTGTCTTTTAGTGTGGCCGACAGACCATGTTCTTGCTTGTCGTTTCTCAGATGTTCCAATTCGTTATAGTCTACGCCCGAAGATACAGGAAGCTGGCTGTGACTGGCCGAAAGAGGGGTTTCTTCTAGACCGGTGACTGAGAAAGTAAATTGTTTTAGTTCCCAGATATTGCAGGCAAGCAGCTTAGAAGCTTGCACTTCCGGGTGTCCCAGCTTGAGAAAGAGTTTTTCTATGGCTTCGCGGCTATTGTCCAACCAACCCTCTTCAAATGAAAAGACACCGTGTATTTTGCCTTTGAAAATATAGATGATGGCTGCATTATCTATGTTTTCGTTCAAGACGATGGTGCCCGGCATCGAGCTTTCGAGCAGGTGGTTGAGCGAAAAATCTAGGGTTTCTTTTACTGTTTCGGTACTGTGCGGCTGATAGAGTTCGCCGTGAAAAATTGCTGATGCAGCAATCGCTGTCTTGTCGTCTACCTTGTAGGTGTCGATGATTGTGTCGGAAGAGAGAATTTCCAGGCGCACACGCTGGAAGGCTTCCTGCCCCATCAATTGAATCAGGTTGCCGTCATGTTCTTTGCGTCCATAGATGCAGCCCAGCACCCGTCCTCTAAGAATGAGAACGGCAGCTCTAGATTTGTTGCGCTGTGAAATAAGTCTCAATACGCATGTTTCTTCGTTTCCTTCGATATTGACCAAAAGCTGCCGACATTTGATTTGACTGGCAAAATCCACTCTTCGGGGGGCTTCTTCCTTGGGATGGGGAAACAAACCCATAGCCCTTTGGTTGAGACCGTCGGAGCTGCCGATTATTTGTTCCAGTCTTTCCTTGTCATCCAGCTGCGATTTGCGATCCGACCAGACAAACATATCCACTCCCCCCATACTTGCTCCCTTATTCTATAGAGTTCTGGGAGCAAGCAAAGAGGGTGGTTAAGATATTTTCACTACATCAGAAGATTGCCTCGAAATGTTTTATCCGGGCAGCCTTTTTGAGGGCGGTTGTGTCGTTCTCCTTGAGAAATTCCTGCATGGCCTCTCGGCTCAACTGCAGATCAACCAAGACTAGGTCGAAGCGGAGGGGCAGAAAGAGGCTCTCGCTTTTGCCCAGATGGGCAGGCAAGGGCTCTTTTCTCAGTTTCTCAAGATATGAGAGGGCGCCCAGTCTGATTTTCTGTCTCTTATCTCGGCTAATTGCCTGTAAGCCCGTATGTTCTATGGCTCCCGGGTCAGTTTCATAACGTCTGGTTTTTACCTCGACGAAGGTGAGATAGCGTGTCCTTTTCGCATCTCTATGGGGCTTGCCGTCCGCCTCTTCTAGAATGGCGATTATGTCTATTTCACAGCGTTTTCCTACTCTAAAGTTTCTTTCAAGTAGGCAGGCGCCTTTCTCTTCCAGATAAAGCGCCGCTAAGTCTTCTCCGGTGGACGCGGGGCTCAGTCTACGCTTCTTAGCAATCACGGTTTCTTTCATAAATATCTACCTCTTCCTGGCTATAATTTGGGGCTTGTTAGCTTCATCGATACCTCGATACATAGATAGACGTAATTTCAGGCGAAAGAGTTCAAAATGCTCGACTTAAAATTGATACGTGACAACGCAGATTTTGTAGAAAGCCAACTGGCTAGGCGAAATGGTGATTTTTCAATTAGACCGATAGTTGAAATAGACGCTAAGCACCGCAAGGCTCAAGCTGAGTGGGAAAATCTCAATCGCCGGCGCAACGAGATTTCGACTTCTTTCAAAACCGGCAAGCTGGCAAAAGAAGAAATGGAAGCTTTACGCAAAGAAGCTTCTCAGGCTAAAGAAAAGCAAGATGCGGTCAATGAAGAGCGTGTCAAGCTGGAAGCGGAATTGGAGCAGTTGTTGCTTGGTATTCCCAACCTCCCTGCCAGCGAAGTGCCCGATGGTAAAGATGAAAACGACAATAAAGAAGTTTCCACCTGGGGCACCATTAACAGTATCAAGAACCCTCGCCATCACTATGAAATCGGCACAGATCTCGGGATCTTCGATTTTGAGCGGGGCGTCAAGGTTGCCGAATCTCGCTTCACGGTGCTGATGAATTGGGGCGCCAAATTCGAGCGAGCCCTGATGAACCTTATGCTCGACACCCATGCCCGTAAAGGCTATAGCGAAGTCTTTCCGCCTATCTTGGTCAATCGCGATTGTTTGGTTGGCACCGGACAACTGCCTAAGTTTGAAGGCGATTATTACAAGCTCGCCGACGACGAACTCTATCTTGTGCCCACTGCCGAAGTACCGGTCACCAATCTCTATCGCGAAGAAACACTCGATGAAGAAATGCTGCCGATCTTGCACTGCGCTTATACTCCCAACTTTAGAAGGGAAGCCGGTTCTGCCGGTAAAGATACACGCGGCTATATCAGACAACACCAGTTCAATAAAGTTGAGTTGGTCAAGTTCTGTACCCCCGAGACCTCGGAAGAGGAGCATGAGAAGCTGACTAGAGATGCCGAAGCTATTCTCGAAGCCTTGAACTTGCCCTATCGCCGAGTGCTTTTGTGTTCGGGCGATATTGGTTTTTGTGCTCGCAAATGTTATGACCTGGAAGTTTGGTTCCCAGCCCAGGGCAAATATAGAGAAATCAGCTCCTGCTCTAATTTTGGTGATTTCCAGGCCCGCCGCGCCGGTCTGAAATATAGACCGAAAGACGGTGGCAAAGCGCGCTATATCCATACGATCAATGGTTCTGGCTTGGCAATCGGTCGGGCTTTAGCTGCCATTCTCGAGAACTATCAAAACGAAGATGGTTCGGTGACTGTGCCCGATGCTTTGGTGCCTTATATGGGTGTCAAGCTAATCGAAGCAAAGCAAGCGCGTGTGTCGGTCTAAATGACTGAGGCGCCCAAGACCAGTGCCCTGGCATCGGCGCCTTCGCCGATGCGGCGGCATCGTTTTGTGCAGGCGGCTTGTTTGTTTTCGGCCGTAAGCCATGTGGCCGCTACTCTAATTTGTGTCTATACATTCAGGGAAGGCAACTTTGCCTATTTCTCGCCGCAAAAGCTTATGCAGTTCGTGCCTGAGCATTTGCTTCTCTGGCGCAGTTCTTGTCTTTTGGTCATGCTCTCATCCATTTCCACTCTGGTCTTTATATTGGCCATGCGTGAAGTGCTGGAAGAGAAGTATCGTTTCTTAGTAGGCGTGGCCGTTCTTTTTGCCGTGGTCGCGTGCGGACAAGACCTATCCGGCATATCGCGCATGATGGTTTTATTTGCCGATATTTCTCTACAAGGCGCCTTAAACGCTATTTCTGTGCCCCAAAGCCTAGTGCAGTTTGCCTGGTCGATACTCAATCAATCGATCACTGAAAGCTTCATGCTTGCTTCCTTTCTGTACGGTATGGGCGGGCTGTGCATCTCGCTATGCTTGACCCGCACGCGCATACTCGAGACCCGGCTGGCTTTTGCCCATCTGCCTGTGTGGATGCTCATGATTGCTTGTTCTGTGACCACCTTTCTTGGTTATCTGCCGGTTTCGGTGGTGCTTTCTTTTATAGCCAACCTTGGCATTTCGATTATTTCGGCAATTTCAGGGGTGGCCACAGACGCAGTGCTCAAGTCTCCCTTGGCTCGCGATGCCGACGACATTCATAAAAGTCTCGATGAAATGGAAAATTCTGGCTTTTTCTAAGAGAAAGTTCAATTTCATATATAAGGAGTGTCTGGATGCTGCAAGTGCCATTCTGTGGTCGTCGGCGCATGATTGGCTGGAATGGTTGCCATTTTGCTATTAATTGTCTGCATTGTCTGGATTGTCTGAATTTCTGCTAGTATCTGACCATGGATGTATCGGTAGATATAGCAGCCTTGTTTGCTGGTTTGGCTCAATCTGAGGGCGAACCTCTATATAGAGCCATTGCAGCCATTCTCAGGCAGAAAATAGAAGATGGCAGCCTGGCTTTTGCCACCCGTCTGCCGCCCAGTCGAGAATTGGCTGGTATTCTCAAGGTCGATCGTTCAACCATTGCCCGTGCCTATGAAGAGCTTATCTCCGAAGGCTTGATTGTCAGCCATGTGGGTCGCGGTACTTTCGTGGCTAAAAAAAGAGTGCAATCTCCAGGCTGGTCGGCGCGCTATTCTGCTTATGGGCAAGAGCTTTCACAGGTTATGTCTGAACTGCCGGTCAGTCTCAGTCCAAGGTCGGTCGATCTAATCTCTTTTGCCGGTGGGCTGCCTGTGGCAGATTCCTACCCGCAAGAAGAGTTCAGCGAGATACTCTTTGAACTGGCAGAAAGTGGCGCCACTCCTCTTTTTGATTTTTCTCCCGCCAGTGGGGAGCCTTTATTGCGCGAGCTTGTCATCAAGCACTTAGCTGAACGTGGTATGCCCGTGCAAGATAGTGAACTGATTATTTTGAGCGGCTCACAGCAGGGTATCGACCTGATGAGTTCTATGTTTATAGACCCAGGAGATACCGTGGTTATGGAAGAACCCAGCTATTTCTGGGCTATTTCAAACTTTAGAGCCAGAGGGGCAAATCTGCTTGGTGTGCCTATTGATGATCAGGGCATCAATATCAAAGCTCTTGAGGCTGTGCTTTCGCAAAAGAAAGTGAAGTTCATTTATTTGATGCCTACCGGTCAAAATCCCACCGGCATAACCATGAGTGCAGAACGCCGGGTAGCTGTGCTCGAGCTTTGCTCTAAATTTGGTGTTCCTATTTTTGAGGATGATTTTGCCGGAGACCTCGATTATGAAGGAGGCTTGCCTTCCTTGAAGGCGCTTGCCTCAGCTTCAGAAAAGCTCAATCAAATGGTGGTCTATCAAGGGACCTTTTCTAAGGCTCTCGCCCCTGGTATTAGATTGGGTTGGTTGGTCGCACCGCAGGCGGTGGCGGAGCGGCTTAACTTTGCCAAGCGTGGCAGCGACCTCTCCACCAGCTCACTCAATCAGGAGATTCTGGCCCGCTTTCTCAGTCGCGGCTCTTATTTGAAGCATCTTGTGCGGGTGCGGGCTTTATATAAAGAACGCAGAGATACTATGCTCAAAGCCTTGAGCAGTGCATTCGCCAAGACCAAGGTCACTTTTACAAATCCTAGAGGCGGACTCTTTATCTATCTGACCTTGCCCGAGCATATGGATGCCCAGCGCTTTCTAGATGAATTCGCCCAGCGTAGTGGTGTCAGTTTCGCCCCCTCGCGGCATTGCTATGTGAATGAGCCGGCGCTAAATACTATGCGCCTTTCATTCATTCAGAACAGCCCTGAGCGTATTGAAGAAGGGGTAGCTAGATTGAATCTTGCCTATCAAGATTTTGAAAGAGTTTTAGTCCGCGAGAGCGGCAGAAGCAGAAATGGAAGCTATGAGAACAGTCCAGAGACTGTGCTTATTTAAAAGGAGAATAAAATGGTTACAAGCGAACGCGCCGTTGGTGCTGTAAAAACCGGAACCGAACTGGTCAAACGTTCTTTGCCCGCCATGCTCAAGGGCGGCGTCATCATGGACGTAGTCAATGCTGAACAAGCTAAAATTGCCGAAGCATCAGGCGCCGTGGCTGTTATGGCTCTTGAGAGAGTGCCTGCCGATATCAGAGCCGACGGCGGCGTTGCTAGAATGAGCGACCCCGAACTGGTTAGTTCGATTATCAATTCTGTTTCCATTCCGGTAATGGCTAAAGCCCGCATCGGACATTTTGTAGAAGCACAGATTCTGCAGGCTCTGGGCGTTGATTGCATCGACGAAAGTGAAGTGCTCACCCCAGCCGATGAGCAGTATCATATCGAAAAGACCAAGTTTGACGTACCCTTTGTATGCGGTGCTCGTAATTTGGGTGAAGCTTTGAGGCGCATCGGAGAAGGCGCTGCCATGATTCGCACCAAGGGCGAAGCCGGTACCGGCGACGTGGTGGAAGCGGTACGTCATGCCCGCACCATACTCGGTGAGATTCGCAAATTGACCGTCTTGCCTAAAGAAGAGCTTATGACCTATGCCAAAGAAATAGGCGCCCCCTATGAACTGGTCTTGCAAGTGGCTCAGGAAGGAAAACTGCCGGTGGTTAACTTTGCCGCCGGTGGCATCGCCACTCCCGCTGATGCTGCCTTGATGATGCAGATTGGCGTGGAAGGTGTCTTTGTCGGCTCCGGCATCTTCAAGTCGGGCGACCCCATGAAGCGCGCCCAGGCTATTGTCAAAGCTACAACTTATTGCAATGACCCCGAGATGCTCGCTGAGATAAGCCGCAATCTTGGTGAAGCCATGGTTGGGCGCTCGGCACGCACCTTGGTCGGTGATGAAAATCTGGCCAAACGCGGCTGGTAGTCAGATAGAGGATATGCGGGTATGCAGGCTGAGTCAGCTCAAAAAATAGGAATATTGGCGCTGCAAGGCAATTTTAGCGAGCATGCCCAGAGGTTTGCCGCGCTTGGGGCTGAGCCTATACTGATTCGCTACAGTGAACAGCTCAGCCAAATCGATAGGCTGGTTATTCCCGGCGGTGAGAGTACTTGTATCGACAAGCTCACCGCCGCAGGCAGCGGTGTTGATACCCGCATATTCTCTCTTATGAAAGAACGCATTGAGAGCGGCATGCCGGTTTGGGGCACTTGTATGGGGTCGATATTTTTGGCCCGCAATATTGAAGGCAGCAGCCAAGGCCGGCTTTCCCTCATGGATATCGAAGTGCGGCGCAATGCTTTTGGTCCACAAAAATTCAGCTTCGAATTGCCACTTCCGATTTCATGTCTATCTAGTCAACCTTTTCTATCGGTTTTCATCAGAGCGCCGCTCTTTTTATCGACCGGTAAAGAGGTGGAAGTTTTAGCCAAGCTCCCCACCGAAGAAAGTTTTGGAGCATTAGCAGGGCTGGCGGTTATGGCCAGGCAAAAGAATATGTTAGCCACTGCTTTTCACCCTGAGCTTGTCAGCGATAACAGGGTGCACTCTTATTTCTTGTCGATCTGATTGAGATTATCAATTTGATTCTTGATTTCAGTTTCTATATGCTTGAGTTCGGCGTACAAGTCGCTTCGCTCTTGCATGTCTGAAATGTAGAGTGCTGATTTCTTCTTTTCTTCTAGGACAGTTTTCTCTAGATACTTTATGTTCTTGTCCAGTTCCGCCAGCCCAGACTTGATGCTGGCCAGGGCCTCTCTAGGCAACAAGAGATTTTTCTGTGCCTTGGCTCTTCCTTGCCATATTTTCGCCCTGCGAAAAGCATTCAGTGCTTGGGTTCTGATTTTTTCTTCTCCCTCTTCCCATGGTCGGCTGTCAATTGTCTGAGCTTCTTTCTCTGCCAGGTCCAGTTCTTGCAGAGCCGTTTGAGCTAATTGCTTGTCTTCTTGAAAGAGCAAAGTTTCTGCCATATATGTATGAGTCTCGCAAGCCCTTTCATTTCTCTCTAGACCGAGAGCCTTTAGTCTCTCTTCTATTGAAAGTGCCAGTTGGAGCAGTTTGTGGCGGCTAATTGCAGTTGACGGACTGCTGTAATACTTGGCCAGATCTTCTAAGCGGTCGGCTGCTTGGGGCAGATTCCCTTGCACTAGTTGCAGCGTTGCGGCTCTAAAGTTAATTAGATTGTTTTTCTTGTCGCCATAAATTTGACGCAGTCCTGTCTCTCTTTCATGAAGTAGCCTGGCCAAAAGATAAGGCGAGCGTCTCGCTGTTAGCTGCATTTTTGTTAAGTCATAGTCTATTTCGCTCAGGGCAAGCTCTTTTTCAATGCCCTTTTCTTTGCGCGCTAAAGTCGCTCTGACCATGGCATCTAAATAGAGCAGGCGACTATTGTCCGGCTCTCGGTCTAGCCACTTCTTTAGCTTTCTGAGGCAATGTTTGCCTTCTTCTTGATTTGGCTCTTCATCTTTAGACCCTGCTAGAAAGAGCTGACTGCGAGCCATTACTGTAATAAGTGCATCTTCTCCGTTGAGTCTCGTTAAGGCATCTTTGCTGAGCTTATATATATGTTTGGCATCCCAGTTGTCGCCGATATTAAAATAGTACTCTCCAGCAAGAAAGTAGGCGAGGGCTGTGTTCTCGTCGAAGTTTGTGCTTTCTTTGTCAGAGGCTCCTTCACCAAACTCATTCCAGAAAAAATCGCCAGGCCTTTCAGCCTTGCCTTGCACTTTTTCTACATACTGTGAGAAGCGCAGCAGCCAAAGGCTTTTCAATAACAACTTTTGGCTTTCGCTTAGACCCGAATTGGGTTTATCTAGTGCCGACCGGGCAACTTTCTTTTGCAGGTTGAAGTTTGTGTAGTCACCATCGCAAAAGATCATTAGTTTTATGCGGCTAAAGATCTCATTTCCTAAGCTTTTCGCTTCGGTGATTTTTTCCAATAGAGAATGCGACAACTTATCTGAGCGAGTGTTTTCGGTCAACTCAATCTTGTCCAAATCTAGTGAATCTTCTTTGACCTTGGAAGATTTGAAGTCATTGATAAGTTGGGCGCAGTAAAGGTCTTGTTTGGCAAGAATACTCAAGTCCTTAACTTCTTGCTCTACTTTGTTTTCAATTGCGCTTGACTCTTTCGACCTAGCATCGTCGAAGTCGAGAGTCTTGTCCTTTTGCGACTTTGACTTTGGTAAAGCTTTCAAGGCTGCCTTTAGGTCTTTCACTGCTTCAAGGTTGGCGTCATTGAGCATTGTCTGACCTTTAAGACTATTGCGGCGCCACTGTATGCCGTATTCGTAGACCAAGCCTGGACCATTTTTGATTTCATTGGCAGTGCCAAATTGCGGTGCATTTTCTTGTCGGCTTTGATTGAACAAGAGCGTGCCGCCATAGACAGTGGCGCCACCAAGGGCGATGCCGGCTGCGAGAAAGGCTAATTTAGCCAGCTGGCTGCCCTTGTTTAGAGATCTGGCGTTTTGTAATCTGGCCTGCTGCTTTTTCTTCTTTGCTTTTTCAAAGACCGAGCCTAGTTCTTCTTTAAATTCATCAATGGTTTGAAAGCGTTGCTCTGGTTCTTTTTCAAGACATTTTGAGACTATTTGCGAAAGCTGTTCGATGCCTTCGCCTTTCGGCAAGACCTTGTTAATTGGTCGCGGCTCGACGCTTGCCTGCATGCGCAAGGTATCTAGGGCGTTTTTTCCTAGTATGGGCGGCTTGCCCACCAGCATTTCATAAAGAATACAGCCCAGTGAATAAATCTCTGATCTTTCGTCTACATTATCGCCGGCGCAGGCCTCAGGGCTCATATGCTGCGGCGAGCCAATTACTTCTCCAGCTGGGGTGAGAACCTGCGAAGCTGGAAAATCTTCGTCTTCTTCGTCTTCTTGGTAGAGCGCCGTGGCAATGCCGAAATCGATAAGTTTGACCTGGGTGGCGCCGTTCTTGAGACGATTGAGAATAATATTGCCCGGCTTGAGGTCTCGGTGCAGAATTTCTTTTTCAAGCAAGTGCTGAACAGCGCTTGCCACCTGCAAGATGATTTCAACGGCTCTTTCAGGGGTCAGTCTTTGCAAGACCGAAAGCTCTTGTTCCAGCGATCGTCCTTCAACATAGTCCATAACCAGAAAGGGTGGACCATCGGAAGGCGAGCAGAACTCCATCGTTCTAACGATATTGGCATGCTCAAGCCGCATAGCCATGCGAGCCTCTTTCTGGAAGCGAAGCAAGGCTTTGGCTTGCTCAGAGCGATCTTGGGGCAAGAGCACCTTGATTGCCCTTGGTTCGTTGACCAAGAGGTGTCTGACTTTATAGACGCGGCTCATGCCGCCTGTACCTATGAAATCTTCAATTTCATAGTGACCGCCCACTATGTGGCCTTTCTGATAGCCGGTCATACCGGTGTATCCGTCGGCAACTATGCGCTCAAAAGAAGCCATGCCGTCGACGCGGGTTGTCCTTTCCTGTTCTTCTCTTCCAGCCCCTTGAAAATCGGGCGGCATGCTTTAGTCCTCAGAACCGGTTATTGTTTAATATGGACAGTCTGGAGGATTTCAAAACATTGCTGGGCTTCTACGTCTTCCAGTTTTTGCCGATAGTGGTGGTCGAGGCTTTTGTGCTCTGGCGCATGCACTGGGCTAGTTTGCCTCGCTGTCTCTATGACAGCCTGCTCATGAATTTTGCTTCCTTTTTGGGGCTGGTGCTTGGTCTTGGCCCTTATTTGACCGGCAATACACCTTGGGGCTTGACCCTTTTTGGCACTTATTCGGTAATGGTGGAAGGAACAGTACTTATGCTTATGGAGCGCAAGGATGCTCGTTTGGTCTGGGCCTGCGCCCTTACTGCCAATTTGCTCGGCTGTATTCTTTTGGCAGTTGAAGTCTTGGTCAGGACTATCCGTGACTATTGGGGCGGACAGCCCAGCCTATAAAGATTCTTAATCAAGGAATCTGCTCTGGATTCGGCTTGTAAAGAGCCTGCTGGCTGTAATATTTCAAAGAAATAATCGTTCGGTCTTAGGGCTTAGACGGCTGTTTGACAATTTTCTTGTCCAATAGCTTTTGAGTGCACCGTCCGAACTATTGCATATTGATAGTTTTCTTGTTTAGCGAGTGCATTATGAACAAAACAGTCGAAGCGACCCAGGAAGTTATTTGGCAGCCCTCAGGTAAGTATCTGGAGTCGCGAGTGGTCGACTTTATGAATGAGCACGGCATAGCCGATTGGAAAGAGTTGATTGCTCGTTCTAATGAAGATACCGAATGGTTTTGGGAAAACGCGCTCAAGTATATGGGCTTTCAATGGCATAAACCCTATACCAGTCTGAAAGACGAAAGCCGCGGCTTTGCTTGGACCAAATGGTTTGTTGATGGTGAAATGAATATCCTCAGCAATACCCTTGATTTTCACCTTGAAGAGGGACGCAAAGCCGGTGTGCGCAAGTCGGTGGGCAAAGATCATTTGGCCATCATCTGGGAAGGTGAGGACGGTCGCAAACGCAAGCTCACTTATGGTGAACTGAGCACTCTTTCGGGCAAAATAGCCCAGTCGATGCTCAACCTAAACGTTAAGCCCGGCGATGCTATCGGTATTTATATGCCGATGGTGCCCGAAGTCGTCGCTGTCTTGTTTGCCTGTCTCAAGATTGGGGCGGTGGCTGTGCCGGTTTTCAGCGGCTTTGGTCCCCATTCACTGGCCACCCGACTGGTTGATGCCGAGGCTCGCATTTTGTTCACCGCCGATGCCGGCAAGAGACGCGGCAAACTGGTGGCAATCAAGTCTGAAGCTGATGAAGCCGTCGCTTCGGCCCCTTGCGTCGAGCATGTGATTGTCTATAATCACTGCGACACCATGGTCAATATGAAAGACGGTCGCGATCTTTGGTTGCATGATCTAATCGAGTCTGCAGTAGAAGCACCAACAGTAAAGAACCTCAGTGCTGAACATCCCAGCATGTATCTTTATACATCCGGCACCACCGGCAAGCCCAAGGGCACTGTGCACACCCATGCCGGCGCCCTTGCCCAAATCGCAAAAGAACTAGGGTTTGCCTTCGATTTGCGCGACGACGATATCTTCTTCTGGGTGACCGATATCGGTTGGATGATGGGTCCCTGGGAAATGATCGGTACAATGTTCTGGGGCGCCACCATGGTGGTCTTCGAAGGCCATCCCGGGCATCCAAATCCTGATACTGTCTGGCAAATGGTCGAGCGCAATCGCGTCACCACCCTTGGTATCAGTCCCACCCTCATTCGAGGTATGCGTGCCTTTGGCGATGAGTGGGTGGAAAAATGCGATATGTCCACTTTGCGCTTGCTCGGCTCCACCGGCGAGCCTTGGGACCAAGATAGCTATATGTGGTTCTTTGATAAGGTCGGCAAGAAGAAATGTCCGATCATCAATATTTCAGGCGGCACTGAAATAGTCGGCTGCTTACTTTCACCCTTGCCGGTCATGCCCCTCAAGCCCTGCTCTCTGGGTGGACCAGGTCTAGGTATGGCTATTGATGTTTTTGACGAGTCGGGCAAGAGTCTAGATGGCGAGATTGGCCATTTGGTCTGTCGCAAACCGGCTCCGTCTATGACTCGCGGCTTTCTCAAAGATCCCGGCCGCTATGAAGACACCTATTTTTCAAAATATCCGGGCATTTGGTACCACGGAGACTGGGCTCGCAAAGACAGCGACGGTTCTTGGTTCCTTTTTGGCCGCTCCGACGACACTATCAAAGTGGCGGGCAAGAGGGTCGGTCCGGGTGAAGTAGAGTCGGTTTTGGTTGAACACGCCGAAATTGCCGAAGCCGCCGTTATAGGCGTCCCCCACGAAGTTAAAGGTGAATGCTTGGTTTGTTTTGTGGTGCTCATGCCCAGTTCTACTTATTCTGCCGAAATGCAGGCTGAACTGCGCGAGATGGTTGGTCACAGACTGGGACCGGTTCTCAGACCTGATACCATTATTCCAGTGCAGGCCTTGCCCAAGACCAGGTCGGGCAAAATTGTTCGCGCATCAATCAAGCGCAAATATCTTGGTGAGCCGGTCGGAGATCTCTCCTCTGTGGAAAATCCGGATGCTCTTGAGCAAATCAAGTCTGTTAAGGCTTAAGCTCTAAAACAGGGCTTCAACAAATAGTGAAGGCTCGAAGTCTCTTAGATCTTCGAGCTTTTCGCCTATGCCTATCAGTTTTACAGGAATCTTGAGTTCGCGGGCAATGGCAAAGACCACGCCACCTTTGGCGGTGCCGTCCAGCTTGGTCAGCACAACACCGGTCAGTCCGGCTATATCGAGAAATACTTTGGCTTGCTGCAGACCGTTTTGACCGGTGGAGGCGTCCAAGACAAGCAAGCTTTCCAAAGGTAGATCACCGGCGTGCTTTTCGATTACCGAACGAATCTTCTTCAACTCGTCCATCAAGTTGACTTTATTGTGCAGTCTTCCGGCTGTATCAATGAGCAGCACATCATAGTTTTCTTCGCGAGCTTTCTTGACCGCTTGAAAAACAACGGCGCCCGGATCTGAACCATCAGGTAGGCGCACAATATCTACACCGGCTCGCTTGCTCCAGATTTCCAGCTGTGATTCAGCAGCGGCTCTAAAGGTATCGCCTGCAGCCAGTAAGACTTTCTTGCCGCTTTCTTTCAAGCGTGCAGCCAGTTTGCCTATTGAAGTGGTCTTGCCGACTCCGTTTACACCTACCACTAGATAGATATTTACTTTGCCTTCTTCGTAGGTGAGTTTGCTGCCTTTGGTTTGGCTTAGCAAAAGATCAAACTGTTCTTTCAAAAACTTGTCTACATCTTTGCCTGTCCAATTTTTGCCGCGTGCTTCCTGCCGCAAGGCGGCAATGATTGGTTCCACCACCGGCATACCTAGGTCGGCCTTAATCAGGCGTTCTTCCAGATTTTCAATATACTCTTCGTCGACTACGGCGCTGTGATGAGGCTTTTCTGTCTGTTCTGCTTTATGGGCTTTTTCCTGAGGCTCGAAATTGCCTGAAGCATTACCTGAAGCATTACCTGAAGTATTGCCTGAAACAATTTTATCTGTTTCGTTGCCGCCCGAGTCTGCAGCCTGTTCCGGGTCGGCCACCTGTTCTTTTGTCTTAACCAAGACCGACTTCAGTTTGGTCAGGGTTGTGCCCCAGAATCCTTGCTTCTGATTCTCTTCTGCCATGGTCTTTAGTCCTCAGTTAAGAGTAATGCTCTCTCTTTTTTTGCGAGCTCTTGCTCTTCTTACCGCTTCTGCTTCTTCCGATAGGTCACCGAGAATGCCGTTGATAAAGCGAGCTGCTTTGGCATCGGCAAAGCGGTGCGATAGTTCCACCGCTTCCGATATGGCTACGTTTATTGGAATATCGTCCATAAAGAAAGCTTCTGAGCAAGCCAGTCTCAGTATGTCGCGGTCGATGGATACCATGCGCTCGACGCGCCATTTTGTGCGCGCTCTTTTGATAAATTCGTCGACCAGCTCTTTGTTTTCTAGATAAACCGAGATCAGTCTTATGACAAAGTCGCGCACTTCATCTTTGTGGGGCTTGTCGATAGTGGCGTCGACGATGGCACCGCATTTTTTGCAGTTGCTGCGTACCGTTTGTGTGCCAAGGGCAAGAGCCATTTCAGGAATGTCCAGAGCCTCAGAAACGAGGGCAATGGCAGTCTCTAAAGTCTGCATCTTCTCTTTCAGTTGCTTAGAGGTGAGATTTACCGGCTTCAGCTCATCTACGCGGTTGCGATTGCTTTCATGCTCGACTTCAATGGCGCTCAATTCATCTTGGGCGGCAATGACCATGGCTTGGGCGTCGGTGAGGCTCTGTCTGGCATAATCGACCAGCATATGTATAGCCTTATCGGTGAGTTCCATTATTTGAGTCGTTTCCAGCTTGTCCTGATTTTTAGGCAACTGGGGCATGACAATTACTGCCAGTTCGCGGGCTATCCGGCGAGCGCTCATTTATAACTCCTCACGGTGATTGCAGAAGAACATGTTATCATGAGCATTTTGAGGTTTTTGGTTTGCGCATCACTGCTGGAGAGCTCAGAGGACGGTCAGTAACCTGCCCCAGCGGGCCGCAGGTGCGACCCACCTCTGCAAAGGTCAGGCAGGCTTTTTTTAACATTTTAGGTGATAGATTGAGACATTCTCGCTTTCTCGATCTCTTCGCCGGGTCCGGGCTCATGGGTTTCGAGGCCTTAAGTCGAGGTGCGGACCACGTTACTTTTGTCGATAAAGACCGATCCTGTGCTTCGGCAATCAAGCAATCAGCCCGTCAGTTCAAGCTAGAGGCAGATTCATACGAAATAATAAGTGCGGATTTCGAGAAAGCTCTTTCTTTCTTTTCCCGCCAGGGGACAAGCTTTGATATTATTTTCGTCGACCCTCCTTATAAAATGCACTTAGGAGGCAAGATCGTCCAAATTGTCCAGACTGGCAGGCTTTTGAGCAATAGAGGTCGGCTTATTGTGGAACATCTGCCAAACGAACTACTTGATAAGATAGAAGTCGAGTCTTACCCCCAAGATAGTAAGCTTGTACCGATAGACCAGCGCCGTTATGGCAGTACATCTCTCACTATTTTTGCAAACGCGTTGACAGTTGAGGAGTAGACAGTGTCCGAACTGAGCGGTGAAGGCGAGAAGCTTAAGGAAATTGAGGCAGATCGAGCCCAGGGGCGAGTGGAGAGACGGTTCACAGCCAGTGGTATCAATGAAGCGCTCAGCATGGCTATCGGGCATGTCCGTTTGGGTGATTTGCTGAAGGCCTCGGGTATAGTCAGCTACGAATATTTGAAAGAGGCGCTTTCCAGTTTTGAAGAGAAAGGTCTGCCTTTGGGCAAGATGCTTACCATGTCGGGTTTTCTAAGCGAAGCAGAATTGCAGGTAGCCCTTGAAATACAAACCCTGATCAACAATCGCCAGCTACCTTTTGATGTCGGTGTGCGGGTTTTGAATCTCAGTTACCAGGACAAGATTCCATTAGCTGAAGCTTTTTCTCGGGCCTCTGTAGTTCAGCCGGAAGATGTTCTGACCAATAAATTGGGACAGTTACTGACTCAATCTCGCATCATCAACCCTGAAGATCTGGAAGAAGCGCTTGCTGTAAGCCAACGAACTGGTCTACCCCTCGGTCATATCTTTTGCTATCGCAGTTTGCTTTCGCAAGAATTGCTTGACACTGCCCTGCTCGGCCAACAGTTGGTGCGACGCGGCTCGCTCTCAAGAGAACAATGTATTTCTGCTTTGGCTGCCGCCAGAGAAAGAGAAATCGCTTATCTGAAGAAAGAAGTCAACTCTAACTATCGACCGGTTTTGCGTCGAGGTACACCGCGTTTGGGTGAACTTTTCTTTTCGGTGGGCATGCTCGACGATATGTCGCTCATTGCCGCCTTACAGATGGCCTTGACCCGTTCTGTATCTTGCGGCGTAGCCATACGTGAAACAGCAGGTGTGAGTGAAGAATTGATTGACCGTGCCGTCGATTTACAAGAGATGATCGATAACGAAACCCTCAGCCTCGATCAAGCTCGCGAGGTCTTGGGCCTCATTGCCGAGGAAGGCTTTGAGAAAGCTCTTGCCCAGTCATCCTGTGCCATGCAGTCGGGTAATCCATCTCGTATGATGGTGCAGCTTCTGAAAGACAATCGGTTTTGGCCGCCCTCTCAGTCTCGTACAGAAGGGCTTGATCCCCAGGTCTTGCTCGACATTTCTGAGCGTCTGGAAGTGAATTACAATCAAGGTTATTATCTGGCAAAGATAATCGACGACAATGATTTAGCACCGCATCGTCTTTCTTATAAAGCTTTGAGGTTGAGCTATTTATTGCATATCAAGGCAGTGCCTTATGAACGGGCGGTAGCCGCACTAGAGCTGGCTCAGGCTCGAGACATCTTTGTTGATGAAGCCTTGGTGCAATTGAACGTGCTTTATCGCACCAGGCTCAAATAAGCTTTCGACAAGCTATTCTATTTTTTGCTCTGGTTTCTGTTCGGGTTGAAGGGAATTTGCCCCTGTCGGTTCAAAACTAGTGGCGGCCAGGCAGGGATCAATTTCTTCAGTATCTTCGCGCTTCTCTTCTCTTATTTCTTCTTTGCTTTCTTCTTTATTCACGGGTGGAGCTATGGGCATCTTGCCCGTGGTTGTGGACGGATACTTCAATCTTTCGTGGTGCAAGGTTCTCCACACTCTGGCAAAACCTGCTTTCACTTTGTGCAGTTCTTCGTAGCTTAGTCCGGAATCACTAAATTGTCCGTCGTCCCAGCGGTTCTGGAAGACTTTCTCTAGAGCCGCCTCTACTTCTTCTTGGCTTGGATCTCTCATTGAGTGAGTGACCGCTTCGGAGACATCGGCAAGCATAACGATGGCTGTCTCTTTGGTGTTTGGCTTTGGTCCCGGATAGCGGTAGAAATTGGGGTCGACCTTGTCGGCACCATATTTGGTGCAGGCTTTGTGATAGAAATAGGCCATCAAAGTAGTACCCTGATGCATCGGGATGAAATCTTGAATGGCTTTCGGCAGCGAATATTTTTGAGCAAGAGCAATACCGTCGGTGACATGGGCCAAGACTCTGGCTCGGCTGTCTTCCGGTGCCATATTATCGTGGGGATTGGTGGCGCCAAGTTGATTTTCAATGAAATATTTGGGCCGCACCATTTTGCCGATATCGTGATAGAGAGCGCCGGCTCTCACCATATTGGCATCGGCATAGATGGCTTTAGCACCGGCTTCGGCCATGTTGGCCACGGCCAGGCTATGCTGATAGGTGCCGGGGGCATTCTCTTCTAGTCGGCGCAAGAGCGGTTGATTGGCGTCGGTTAGCTCGGCTAGACGGAAGGGCGTGATCAGTCCATACAGATTTTCCAGGAAAGGCAGACTGCCTACTGCCACTATTGACGATACTATGCCGCCGGCAAAATCTAGAGGCAAACGCTTACCGAAAGTGGCCAGGTCGAAACTGATTGAATGGTCGACTAGAGAAGCGGCCAGATCTCCGGCGATTAGACCAAAAGCGACCAATACTCCAGTCTTGAAGACAGCGGAGCGACCCACTGATGAATAGCTTAAAACGGCGAGGATAGTGGCAAGCAGATGGGCGGCAATAAAATGCAAGTCCATGAGGCGATCAACTGCGATAAGCAAAATCATTGGCAAGGTAAGGGCTATGGCTACTCTTCTGCCGAAGAAAATAGTGAGGATAAGCGCCGCCGCCGGTATAGGGACAAATTGAGGATTGGTCTTGCCCACCAGCGAAGCCACTGATGCCACCACCACTTGCACAGTAAACATCAGGCCAATTGAGCTGGGGGCAAAAAAGTGTTTTGGTTCGTAGGTGTAAAGAAAGAGAGCAACCAGGGTGAGAGCTGCGATAAGTGAGATGGCCATACTCAATATAAATGGCCAGCGGTTAACATGGGTGATGCCCAGCTCTTGCAGTATATATAGTTTGTCTTTGGTGATAAGAGCCCCTTGCGGCACAATCACCTCGCCCTCTTTTACCGGTCGCATTACCGGTTCGACTGTTTTTACCGCCTCTTGAGCCTTTACTTTTGTCCCTTCCGAGTCGATGACAAGATTGGCTTCTAAATAGCGGTTGATCACACGCGAAGCAGTCACCCTTGTGGCGACCGGCCATTTATCGGGCAAAAATTCTTGCACCACTTCTTGCCAGACCGATTTGTCTGTCACCGGGTAGCGGTCAAAAATAGACAAGAGCCGCCGGGCCGCAGTCATCGTCTCGGCTTTGAAAGAAGGCATTTCATCTGGTTTGATCGAAAGAGCGAGATTCAACTCTTCGTCTTGAATTAGCCCGGCTTTGAGGGCTCGTTCATAAGCGAGCTTTTGTTTTTCCAACTCATCTTTTAAGGCAGTCTTGTCTGTTTCGGGCAGTTGCTTTTGATTTTGCAGATATTTCAACTGTTCGCTGTAGCCAAATTGTTTTTCAGCCCCGTCAGCCTCAACTGCTTTTGGACTGTGCTTGACCTTATTATGAGTGCTTGCTTTGGCTTTATTCTCGACCTTTATCTTTGTCTCTAAAGGCACAAGACCGAGGGCCTGCAGGCTCTCGGCCCGGGCGAATGCTGCTTCTATCTTGGCTAAAGTTTCTATGTCGCGGCTGCGGTCGATTTGAAAAACCGGTATGACATTCTGTCTGGCCTTCTCAATAGACTTTTCGGTTTCAGATCTATCTATAACCGAAGTTGCCTGCGGGGCAATCAGGTCTCGGTCTGAAACATCATTTTCTTGCAGTCCGGGGCTGAATATGTGCACAGTAGAGAGTGAGAGGAAGAGGCAAACAAAGCCTGATAAAGCCGCGCCGATCCAGCCGATCATAGTTTTTGCTTCACTTAACTTGCTTTGGTTACTTTGGGCTTCCACAGCCTTCACTCCACGCTACATTCGAGATCTTAACCCTATTCTTTGCTAAAATTGCCCTGTTTTTGCACTTGTCTTTGCAAAGGATACCCTAATGTTACTAGTCACTGGGGCGGCCGGCTATATCGGCAGTCATTTTGTCAGGCATTATTTGGCTGAAAATGCAGGCGCAGCGGTCGTTGCCGTCGATAATCTTTCACTTGGTCATAGACAAGCCCTAAATTCAAACGATAAGGTTGTTTTTTATCAAACCGAATTAGCCGACAGGGAAGCGCTGACTGAAATAATGGTCAAGCACAAAGTCTCTGCCGTGGTTCACTTTGCGGCTCGGGCCTATGTCGGCGAGTCTCAGCAGCGTCCCTTCTTTTACTTAGACAATAATGTGGGAGGTACGACCTCTCTTTTGGCTGCCATGCATGCAGCCGGTGTTGAGAAATTGGTCTTTTCTTCCACTTGTTCGTCTTATGGTAATCCGGTTTATTCACCTATTGACGAAAAGCATCCACAGAACCCTATCAACACCTACGGCACAAGTAAGTTAATGGTAGAGCAGATGCTTGCCGCGCTTGCCCTTTGCACGCCTTTGCGCTATGTCGTACTGCGCTATTTTAATGCTGCCGGTGCGGATGATTCAGGTCAGATTGGCGAAAGTCATGACCCGGAAACTCACCTATTGCCCCTGGCTATCCAGGCTGCCTTAGGCAAAATTCCCCAGTTGAAGGTCTTTGGCAACGACTACGATACACCCGATGGTACCTGTGTCAGAGACTATATTCATGTCAACGACCTCGCCTCTGCCCATTTGCTGGCCCTTTCCTTGCTAGATAAAGAAAAAGTCTCGCTTGCGGTCAATCTTGGTACTGCTAAAGGGGCTTCGGTGAAGGAAATAATCAATATGGTCGAGTCAGTCTCGGGTGCAAAGGTGCCCCATGAATTTGTCGAGCGCCGTCCGGGTGACCCTTCTTATTTGGTTTCAGACAATAGCAGAGCTAAAGAAGTACTAGGTTGGACTCCCAAGTACGACCTGAGACGCACTGTCGAAACCGCAGTTAACTGGGAACGAAACCGCCTTTATTAGTCTGCGACCTAAAGGCTCTTAGTCGAGTTCGTTTTCTAGATTGATCGAAGTTTTGACAATATAGATGCGCTTACCTTGCGATTCGTGGTAGGTGCGCATCAATATTTCAGATTGCAAGCCCATCAAGATAAGCTGCATGCCGACCATAAAGAACATGGCGACCAGCACCGGTAGTGGCGTTTCAATAAAGCTTGTGTGATAGAACAGCTTCAATACCACCATCCAGGCGAAGGCTGAAAAAGAAAGAACCATCGACCACAGACCGGCTGTGCCGAAGAGATAAATTGGCTTGGTGAAATAGGTGCTCATGAATTTGACTGTCATCAAATCCAATACCACCTTGAAGGTTCTAGAAATGCCGTACTTGCTTTGTCCGAATTGTCTAGCCTGGTGATTGACCGGAATCTCAGAAACTTTGGCGCCCTGCCAGGTGGCATAAATCGGCACAAAACGGTGCATTTCGCCATATAGACGCACGTCTTTGATCACTTCTTTTCTATAGGCTTTCAAGGAACAACCGTAGTCATGCAATCTTACGCCCGATATGAGAGAGATGATGCGATTGGCTGTCCAAGATGGAATAAGACGCAGAAAGAGTTCATCTTTTCTTTCCTTGCGCCAGCCGCTGACGACGTCAAAGCCTTCGTCGAGTTTGTCGAGCAGACGCTGAATGTCGGCGGGATCATTTTGCAGGTCGGCATCCATCGGGATAATTACGTCGCCGCGGGCATTGTCTATGCCGGCTGCAAGAGCTGCGGTTTGACCAAAGTTTTTGACAAAGCGCACTATCTTGATGCGTTCGTCTTTGCCGGCAATTTCAGCCAGTTTGTTGAAAGAGTTGTCGGTGCTGCCATCATCGATCAAGATGGCTTCCCACGATCTGCCCAGACTGTCCAAGGCATCGGTGAGCTTGTTGTATAGCAAACCGATATTGTCTTCCTCGTTGAATACGGGGATGACTACTGAAATTTCCGGAAATCGAGTTTTAGTTTTTTGCTGCACTTTAGGATTATACTTTAGCGAATCGTTTGAAATCGAGCTGAAGCCGGTTTCAACAACAGGCGGTGTGACATTGACTGTATGCGAAGTCATAGCTTCTGTATATCTCCATTTCTCCAGCTGCTTGAGCTTTAGCACTATCTATTCTAAGCATATGACGGAAAGCCCCTTAGCACCTTGATTACTTCTCATGAACTGACTAATTTGAGATAATTCCGCCATGACCATCATCAAAACATCGGGCGATCCCTCAGGGGAATCTCAGCCTGGCACTAACAAAACTTCAAAAAACAAGCCAAAGAACATTGCAAAAAATGATCTCGCTCATTCTGCCGAGGCTTCTATAGAAGATGTTAATGAACAGGCCAATCGCCGCTCATCTTTACTTTCCTGTCAGGAAAGCAATTCTGATTTGCGATCAGACCAGGCTGTTAGACCAGATACGCTTTCAGAATATATCGGGCAATCAAGACTAAAGACAATGCTTTCTATGTCTATTTCGGCCGCCCGCAGCCGGGGTGAAGCTCTCGACCATGTTTTGTTCTATGGTCCACCAGGTTTGGGTAAGACCACTTTGGCTCGGGTAATAGCCAATGAGATGCAAGCCCGTATTCATCTAACTTCCGGTCCCAGCCTGGAAAGACCCCGCGACATCATCGGTCTGGTGCATCAACTTGAAGAAGGGGATGTGCTTTTTATCGATGAAATCCACAGACTTTCGCGGGTGGCAGAAGAATTGCTCTATCCGGCTATCGAAGATTTTGTCATTGATTTAACTACCGGCAAGGGGCATGCCACCAGAACTATGCGTTTGCCTTTGCCTAAGTTTACTTTGGTTGGTGCCACCACCAAGGCTGGCATGCTTTCTAACGCTCTTAGAGATCGCTTTGGTTTTGTCTGCCGTTTAGACTTCTACACCCAAGAAGAACTTTCAGCTATTGTCGCTCGCACCGCCGGTATTCTTTCGGTAAAGATGGAATCTGAAGGTGTGGAGGCTATTGCCAGGAGGGCTAGAGGCACCCCTCGTATAGCCAACCGCTTGGTGCGCCTAGTGCGCGATTACGGCCAGTATCAAGGGGCAGAGGTGATAGACGGCGAGATGGCGGCGCGCGCTCTTGATTCTTATCAAGTCGACGCCCTCGGTTTGGATATCACAGACCGCAAATTGCTCTCTATTATTATCGATAATTATGAGGGTGGACCTGTCGGTCTTGAGACTTTAGCTGCCACCATCGGCGAAGACAGCGATACCTTGGAAGATGTCTGGGAACCTTTTTTGATTCAGAGCGGCTTCATTCAACGCACGCCGCGGGGGCGCATGGCTACTCCTCTTGCCTATCAACATCTCTCTAGACCCTTACCGCAGGGGCTGCAAGGGCGTCTTGCCGCCGGAGAGATTAAACAACTCGATCTGTTTCAATAGTATGGTTTTCTAGATGAAAGAGTCGGAAGAATTTGTCCCAGCAAGAGTGATATCGGTTGGCCCGGCTCAAATCAATGAAGAACTGGCCAGCCGCACAGGCATCGTGGCCAAGCGTCAACCGGCGCGGCTAGAGGTTCTTGCCGGCAGTATGCAGGGTGAAAAGGTGGATGTCTTCAACGAGATCACCGATAATCCAGTCTTTAATATAGACCTTTTGCCAGGCCGTGAAGTACTTTTGATAGTCAATACGACAGGCGCCAAGCGTGAAATCAATGTCGCCGATTACCATCGGGCTCCGGCTATCGGCACTCTACTGATTGTTTTTCTTTTGGCTTTCATAGTGCTGGGCGGCAAAAAAGGAGTGAAATCATTGCTGGCTTTGGCAATCAGTGTTTCGCTCATTGCCTTTGTGCTTTTGCCATCTAGTTTGGCCGGCTTCGACCCTTTGCTTGTTTCTGTTTTGATCTGTGTTGCCACCACCCTTGCTACCATGTTTTTTGTCGCCGGTTGGAGTAAGAAATCTCTCTGCGCTATATTTGGTACTGTTGGTGGTGTCACGGTCGCCGGCTTGGCCGCGCATCTGGTGATCACATTTGCCCCACTCACCGGTCTTTCTTCAGAGGAAGCACAGATTTTGCGGGGCTCGGTCTTGGTACGTACACCCAGCTTTTATCAAGGTTTGTTGGCTGCCGGCATGCTGATCGGCGCCCTCGGCGTGATTATGGATGTTGCTATTTCTATAGCATCGGCGGTGACCGAAGTGGCCTCTGCCGGTAAAGACAGCAAGCCCGAGAAGCTCTTTCAAGCCGGCATGAATGTCGGCAGAGACATCATGGGCACTATGACCAATACACTTATCCTTGCCTATACCGGTGGCGCTCTTCCTTTATTGCTTCTAATCAGCCAGATGCCAGTAAGCAAACTTGTAAATCTCGATCTGGTCGCAACTGAAGTGGCCTCGGCGATTAGTGGTAGTCTAGGACTGGTCTTGACCATTCCGCTCACCGCTTTTTTTGCTTCTCGCTTGATGGCAGGTAAAACAGGTAGTCCATGAGACTTATATATGGCTGGTTGTTATTTGGCATCTCTGTGGCCAGCATTATGGCCGGGGGAAAGTTTCTTGCTCTGGTCTTAGGCGCTGCCTGTTTTATGGGTGGTAAAGAGTTTATCGGCATGGCTCGGCGCAAGGGTATCAATCCCAGCAGCCGCATTGTTCTATCGATGATTGTCGCTTTCTTTGTGGTGGCGGCCATACCCGACTTGATACCTAATCATGGTGTCGGCATGCCTTTGCCAGCCGGGGCTGATGCCAGCTATTGGACTGATTTTTCGATCAGACATTTTCCTTTGCTTCTTTCAATCGGCATCTATGTTTCTTTCTTTCGTCTGCTTTTTAGAAATGTTGATCCGCCCGCCACAATTGCCGACATAGCCGCCACCATTCTGGGATTTATATATGTAGGCTGGCTGCCCAGTCACCTGGTTTTATTGCGCAATCTCAGCCCCGCCGGTATGCCTGTATCCACTAATCCCCTCGAACAGCCGGGCTTGGCCTATGTCTGGGCAACTCTTTTCATCATCTGGGCCACCGATGTTTTTGCCTATTACTTTGGCAAGAAATTTGGCAAGCATTTGCTCTATCCCCAGATAAGCCCCAAAAAGACTGTGGAAGGAGCTGTCGGCGGCTTGCTTTCGGCGATTGCCTTGGGTGTAGTGGTGGTTTATGTGGCAGATCACTATTTGTTTTCTTGTCATCCCTTTGGTTTCAATCTCTGGCAGGCGCCGGTTATGGCTATTGTCGTCTCGGTGGCGGCTCAGCTGGGCGACCTTTGCGAATCTCTCTTGAAAAGAGACGCCGGTCTCAAAGATTCAAGTGACTTCATACCCGGCCATGGTGGTTTCCTAGACCGGGGCGACAGCTTGATAATCGGTGCGGCTGTTGCCTATTACTGGGTTTGTCTGGTGGTGCTTGGCCAGTTTTAGTTAAGAGCCGAAATAATTAGGCAAAAGAAAGCAAAAGCGATAGATTCTGCGCTATGATAAATCAATCGCTTTTAATCGCAATCATCTGGAGAGGTGGCTGAGTGGTCGAAAGCGGCTTCCTGCTAAGAAGTTGTACGGACAAAATCTGTACCGAGGGTTCGAATCCCTCCCTCTCCGAATTTTCAAAAAACAAAACCGGGTCTGCAGTCCCGGTTTTGTTTTTTTTGATTTAGATCGATTTTTGCCAATCTTTAGATAGCTGAACGATGCTCTCTCTCAGCTTTTTGAGAGTTTTGCTCTGTTTCATCACTTCGCCGACCCTTTCAATATCATCGTCATGCATGGCTTCCACCCCAGCTTGGGTTAGTTCATGAATAGAAGCATCGACCGTATCAAAAAGGGCCTTTATCGACTTGGCGATATTGCGATTCACTTCTGCCGTGTTAAACGTGCTGCGCGTTGTTTTACTCAGCTCTTCTTGGGCGGCAAAGAACTCCTTGGGGGGTCTTTCTTCTGCTTTTGTTTCAGCTTCGGCTTGAGACTGAGATGCTTGAGATATTTGCGCCGGTGGGGCTTTAGCGGCGGCGGCAGCTAGAACTGCATCAAACTGTGCTTGTGCCTGCTCCGGCACCGGCGTCGATATCTGGGTTGGAGCTTGAGCTGGGGCTTGAACTTGAACTGACGCCGGAGCTTGAGCTAGAGCTGGAGCTGGAGCTGGAGCTTGAGCTTGAACTAGAGCTTGAGCTTGAATTGGAGCCGGATTTTCAATGTTTGGGTTGGTGATTTGTTGGGCGCTCAATGCCGCGCTTGGCGCACTGTTTTCTACCACCGCGGCGCCATTGCCGGGCATATTGTTGTTTACAGCATAATTAGACGGTCTCGCCTGGGCATTAGCCACCGCCATCTGGGCCGCTTCCTGCCATTTTTGTCGGCTTTGGCTGACGGCTGTCGGCGCGGCATCTTGGAAAAATTCATTTTGCGAAGTGGAAGCAACGGCATAGCTTCTAGCCATGGGCTCTGCTTCCTTGACTAGGGGGCTGACATCGTCGTCATAGGAGCGGTCCAGTTCCACTTTAGGGGCGACTTCGGCAGCAATAGCTTCTTGGGGATTGAATACAAAGTGTTCGTCATAGTTGGCTTCACCCTTGGTCACTTTTATTAATTGGGTGAGCAGCCGGCGTGATAGCGCCGCCAAGCTGTTTAGTCCCACCGTCTGCCCCTCTATAAGCCAGACTGGTTCGGTGACAGAGCTATTGGAGACGCCCAGTCTCATGTCAAGATAAGGTGGAAAATCGGTTTGGCCTGGTTTAAAGCCCATAAGAAATTCAACAGGTAGGAAATAGGCTCTGATGCGCACTTCTTCTCCCTGAATCACCAGGGCGAATTCTTTTGTAGAAAGGTGGCCGATACAGAACTTGATTGGTTTGCCGTGTTCCATATAGTCGGCGGTGGTGCGCATACTGGAAGGTCTTTCGCAGGAGACCTCCCATTGCTTATTTTCTTGCTGCCGGTTGAAGTCGAAAGAGTATCTTTTGAAATTGTCGAAGAGTTTATCGATGACGTTAGCCATAGAAGTAGAGAGTTGATTCTCTTTTGAACCGGCTGCTACCACTTCTTCGGCTTGCTCGATGCGGTCGTCCTTGATAGCCGTCATCCAGCGTTTGGTCTCTTCTCCCGAGAATGAGCTCTGCAAAGAGGCTAATATGCGCTCATTCAGCTCTTGTTCTGCAGAAAAACGATTATCATCTTCGCTCATTTGCGGGCCTCATAGAAGGGAATTGTTAATCTCATATATCTATACCCCCTGAGTCTCCTGCACTAGCAGTCCTCCTATAACAACCAGCAAAACACCCGCCAGGCGGGTTTTTTTGAGCTTTTCCTTGAGAAAGAGTAGGGCAAAAAGATACATAAAAAGTGGGTAGCAGCCCGTTATTACAATAATGTACGAGGCAGTAGCCATTGTCATGGCGAACATATAAGAAATTGTGCCGGCTGAAAGACAAACCGATGAGAGGAAGGAATAGCGCCAGGCTTGAGGCTTTTTGTACTGAACATTTTGTTTGGCCAACTTAGCTACAATAAGCATGATCGCCACGATGGCGGCATCCCAGACGCAGCGGGCAAAATAGACCTTAAAGGGGCTGTCGCTCAAGAGCGCCTTTTTGTCGAACAAACCGGTTAAGCCCCAGAAAAGGGTGGCCAGGCTGCACAAAATCAAGACTTTTAGCTTACTAGTGGGGCGTGAGTTTTGATGCTCACTATTTTCACCAGAATTCTTACTGGCATTGTCACCACTACTATCGGAGGCGCCGATGCATGCTACCCCTAAACCAATCAGAATCGAACCTAAAAGTCTTTCAGGCACCAGGGCTTCATGTAGGAAAAAATGCGCCAAAATTTGAACGATGAGCGGGTAGCTGGCGGTTATACCCAAGACGAAGCTGGCTTCGGCTCTGCTCATCGCTATTAAATAAAAGAGCATGGCTGAACTGGAGATACTGGAGCCGAGAGCTGTCCAGCCCCAGGTCTCGGGGCAGATTTGCCAGCCATTAGGATAGACCAGTCCCAAAAGCAGAAATATCAGTGGCACTTCCAGCACATAGATAAGATGCTGGTAGATAAGTACTTCCAGGTGCCTGGCTGACTCTAGGGCTTTCTTGTCGAAAATGCCCCAGGTGCTCCAGCAGAGCAAGCAAATGCCGATCAATGAGTTAAGCTGGAAAGAGTTAGACAAGAGCGAAACTTGAGTAAATTGGGAAAGATGCTAGTGATCGGCTTATTCTAATCGGCTTATTATAGTTGACCATGAAAGATAAAACGGAAGAGAAGAATAAAGAGAAGCTCAAGTTCAAGGTCTCAGATGCCAAGGAAGAAGGCAGTCTGAGTGATGAAGAGAAGTTGGCTGCCTTGGAGTCTGAAATCTTAGGCTCAGCTTCGCCAGCTAATTTTGCTGCAAAAGCCGCAGAAGCCGGCGGTCTTAAGCCGGCTGCCGCAGAGGTGGCGGTGCCCCAATCTAGTGCGGTATCCCAATCTAGTCTTTTGGGAAAATTTCCAGGTGGTTTCAATGTCATTTTGTTCTGGGCTTTGCTTTTGTTTTCAGTTTTCTTTTCTGATACGGCTTATGTCAGATGGTTGCTTGTGCCAATCAACCAGTTTGTAGTGACTGTGCACGAGATGAGTCATGCCATAGTGACTGTGCTTACGGGCGGTATCGTCACAGGTATGACCAATGTTTCAGACGGAGCCGGCCACGGCGGACTCACCCAGCACGTGGGCGGTGTAAGTTTTCTCATTGCCCAAGCCGGCTATTTGGGGCAGACTTTTTTTGGTTGTCTTTTGATTTATCTAAGTCAATTCAAAAACTGGTCTAGGCGCATTCTTTATTTGCTTGGAGGCATTGTTTTAGCCGGGGCGATATTCTTTGTACTGCCTGGTTTCCTAGATTTGAATGGTCTTTTGAACGGCAAGATTTTGCAGGTGATTGGCAGTTTGGTCTGGTCTTTGGCACTGGCTGCCATGTTCTATTTCGCCGGTAAAAAGCTAAATGATGCCACCGCCAATTTGCTCGTGCTTTTTCTTTCAGTGCAGTGCACTCTCAACTCGCTTTCTCTTATCTGGATTCTCTTGCCGCACTCTCTTGGCATGGCTGGCCGGGGCTTTACCGATGCCACAAGTATGCAGGATATTACCGGCATACCGGCTTTTGTCTGGGCCCTTTCTTGGATGCTTACTTCTATAGTGGCATTTTTGTTTACATTGCGATTCACTTACGGCGCATTTTTATTCAAAAAACAGGGTTACATAAAGCCTAAGAAATAGAAGAATCTAAGGGTCAGGGTCTATAACTATTTGGTCGGCGATCAAAGGGGTGTTACCTTGACTATTCGGTTGGTTGAATGCGTACCTAATTTTTCCGAAGGACGCGATAGAAAAATCATCGATGCCATCGCCGATGCGATTGCTGCAGTGAGCGGAGTCAGGCTGCTCGATGTCGACCCGGGCGCCAGTACGAATAGGACTGTCATGACTTTTGTCGCGCCGCCCGAATTGATTGTAGAGGCGGCTTTTCAAGCTATCAGCAAAGCTGCTCAGTTAATTGATATGCGCAAACATAGAGGTGAACATCCGCGCATGGGTGCCACCGATGTTTGCCCCTTTGTGCCGGTCACAGGCGTCTCTATGGAAGACTGTGTCAAGCTGGCGGAAGAGTTGGGAAAACGAGTCGGCGCTCAACTGGGTATACCGGTTTATCTCTATGCAGAAGCGGCGCGCAAAGACAGTCGTCGCAGTCTCGCCGATATCAGGCAGGGTGAGTATGAGGCGCTCTGCGAAAAAATGAAGAGCCCTGATTTTCAGCCGGACTTTGGGCCAGATCGGTTTAATGCCGTCAGTGGTGCCACTGTCATTGGTGCGCGCCCTTTCTTGATTGCTTACAATGTCAATCTCAATACACGCTCAAAGAAATTAGCCAATGAAATTGCCTTGAATATCAGAGAAGCCGGCCGAGCCAAGAGAGACGAACGCGGCGAAATAGTAAAAGATGCAGAGGGCAATACGGTCAAGGTGCCGGGTACCTTGAAAGAATGTCGGGCTGTGGGCTGGTATGTTGATGAGTACGAGCGGGCTCAGGTCTCTATCAATCTCACTAATTTTGAAGTGACCAGTTTGCATGATGCTTTTGACGAAGTTTCAAGACAAGCTGAAAAATTGGGAATGAGAGTGACCGGCTCTGAAATTGTCGGTCTTGTGCCCTTAAAGCCGATGCTTGCCGCCGGTGAGCATTATCTGCGTAAACAAGGTCGCTCTACCGGTGTGCCGGAAGAAGAACTAATTTCATGTGCTGTGCAGTCGCTCGGTCTTTCTGAGCTTAGCCCCTTCAAGCCCGCTGAAAAAATCGTCGAACAGACTGTGGCTGCACCAGGTAAGCATCTGCGTGATATGAGCCTGACAAGTTTTGTGCATGAATTGGCAAGCGAATCACCCGCTCCGGGTGGTGGTTCGGTATCGGCTTTGTGTGGCTCGCTATCGGCTGCCTTGAGCTCAATGGTTGCCAACCTGACTTTCGAAAAGAAAGGTATGGAGCCCTTGAGACCGGAAATGGAAAAGTGGGCCAGGGAAGCGCAAGCTCTGAAGCGTCGTCTGCTCTTTTTTGTGGACGAAGATATGCAAGCGTTCAACGCTATTTTGGAAGCGAGGCGCTTGCCTAAGGGCAGTAAAGAAGAGCGTCACAAGCGCGATATCGCCATAATCGCCGCCAATTGTCGCGCTACTATAGTGCCGCTCACTGTGCTTAAGACTGTCCCCGAACTTTTGCATATTGCCATGGAGATGGTAGAAAAAGGTAATCCCAGTTCTCTTTCTGATGCTGGTGTGGCTGGTCTGGTTGCCCATACAGCAGGGGAAGGTGCTTTTTTTAACGTGCTTATCAACCTGAAAGATTTTGGTGAAAGTGAAGAGGAAGTTACTTTCAACCATAATTGCCGGGTGGAGGCTGAAGCTCTCATCAAAGATGTACGTTTGCAAGCTGAGAAAATTAGAGCTCTTGTACTTGCACGAATCAGTTGATAAAAACAGGCAATAAACAGTTACAATCTCTACTCATTAGCAAGAGACATTTTGGAGGTTACATGGGAACTGCCACCGACAGCAAAGGATTTGGTAGTGCTGTGGCGAACGAATGGGAAACTCCCGACTTTCTCAACGCCCAGAAAAGGCTTGACAAGGCGGCTGAGATTCTCAAGCTCGATTCGAATACTCTCGAACCGATGCGCCATCCCAAGAGGTCTCTTTCGGTAGTGGTGCCTGCCAGAATGGATGACGGCAGTGTGCGGACCTTTATGGGTTATCGGGTGCAGCACGACCTGGCGCTCGGACCCGGCAAAGGCGGCGTGCGTTATCACAACGACGTCACTTTGGGCGAGGTGGCATCAATGGCCATGCTCATGACCTGGAAGTGTTCTTTGATGAATCTGCCTTTTGGCGGAGCCCACGGCGGCATTCGTATGGACCCCAATCAACTTTCGCAAAGAGAATTGGAGAGAATCACCCGCCGCTATACATCTGAGATTTTGGAGCTTATTGGTCCCAGCCAAGATATCGCCGGGCCAGATCTCAATACCGACGAGCAGACCATGGCCTGGATGATGGACACCTATTCGGTCAACCGTGGTTATACAGTGCCTTCTGTTGTCACAGGCAAGCCGCAGTCAATCGGCGGTTCGCTAGGTGTCTTGCAATCTACTGGTTATGGTGTGGCACTGGCTGCCCGCAGGGCTGCTGAATATGCCGGTTTGACCGGTGAACCGACTGTGGTTATTCAAGGGCTTGGGCATGTAGGCTCAGCCGTGGCTCGCAATTTATCTAAAGCTGGTTTCAAGGTGATTGGTGTTTCTGATGCCCATGGCGGTCTGCATAATGCCAAAGGTCTCGATATCGATGCTCTTATGGCTCATATCGATAAGAACGGCAATATGTATGAGTTTCCCTCTGCCGATAAAGTGACAAACGAAGAATTGCTGGAGCTGGAATGTCATATCCTTGCACCATGTGCGGTATCAAACCAGTTGCATGCCGGTAATGCCGATAGGCTCAAGTGTAAGGTGGTTGTGGAAGGGGCCAACAGCCCGACTACCCCCAATGCCGACGATGTGCTCGATTCCAAAGGTGTAGTGGTTGTCCCCGATATTCTGGCCAATGCCGCCGGCGTCACTGTTGGCTACTTCGAATGGGTACAAGGTTTGATGCGTCTCTTCTGGACCGAAGAAGAGGTCTATAGCCGACTGGAAGGTTTGGTCAACAACGTCTGTACACGTGTTTTTGACAGAGCCAAAGACAAACAGCTATCGTTGCGCATGTCGGCTATGTCAATTGCTGTAGAACGCATTGTCGAAGCCCGCAAACTGAGAGGACTCTATCCTTAAACTAGGATAGTTTGAGGGCTTTGTGCACACCAGCATTCGAATCAGAGAAATAAGGATCTAAGTCTTTCTCTTTGAGAATGCCATTTTCAGTCACTAGCCCGGTAAGCAGTTCGAAAGGTACTAGATCGAACTGATGGTTGAGCACGGCTACGCCTTTGGGAGCCCCTTCCCAAACTTCGCTGCCTGGTCTTTCGTGCTTTTCAAAGTCGAACATACGATCGTCTGAAATGAACTTTTCAGTGCCCGACAGAGCATAAAGAGGAACTTTCAATTCGCGGCAGGCCACTGCCAACATCCAAGAGCCGACTTTGTTGACGACACCAGCCCTGGTGATGCAATCGACGCCCATAAAGGCGGCTGAGCAGTTGCCTAGTACCAAGCCCAGAGCGCTATCGAAAGTGTAAATTACTTCAATGCCGCCCGAAGTCAGTCTGGATGCAAGTTTTCTTCCTTCCATCGAGGGTCTGGCTTCGGTGCAAACTACTCTAAAGTAGCGCCCTCTAGCCCTGGCATTTAGTAAGCAACTTACCACAGTAGAGCTGAATGAATAAGCAAAGATAAGCTCGCCCGGATCTATCAGGTCATAGGCGATATCGGCGATAGTGGCTGCTGAGGCGCAAAGTGTGCTTTCAAATCTAGTCAAGGCCTGATTGGCTTTTTCAATAATGGCTTCTTTGCTTTGTTCTAGATCAATTGCCTGCAAAACGATATTGCCCATGGCGGTGAGAGGCGCCATGGCCGGTTGTACATCTATCAGAGCTGAGGCTGTCTGGGCAATGATTTCTTTGAGCAGATGGGCATCGGCTCTTTCGCTTGCGCTCAGATTGAGGCTTGCATCGTCTTGAATCTTCAGGGCTGTTTGATAGACGGTGATAGCGCGTAAGGCTATTTCGGCCGCTCCAGAGAGAAGATCATCTTTTATAGGTGCAGTCAGTTCTGTAATTTTCGCCTTTATAGACGAGCTTAATTCACCGCTTTGCATCGTTACCCCCAACCCTTACAATTTCAGTTTAGCCTTTTGACAGCTTAAGCGGGATAAAACTTTAGACTAATCCAGGCTAAGCTTCTCGGCCTCGCCGGCTTGGCGCAGCAGATTGTCGGCTTTGCTCTTTTCGGTTAGATGAGACCAGGGTAATAATTCATCCTTGGGGATCTCGCGAAAGGCATAGAAGTCAAGACTGGGGATGTCTTCCGGCAAGTTGCGCAGCACTCTTTTCCAGGCGCCCAGGTTCTCGCCCTCAGTAGAGACTTCCTTGATAACTTGCGAAAGTCTCCGATCTCCCCTGGAAATGAGGGCTTGGATATCGCTCCAATTATGACTTTCCGGTCTTACTTCGATGCCAAGTTTGGCGAGATTTTTGCGCAGGTATTCCAGCTTCTTGCCGGCGGCGCGGTCACGTCCGTACCATTGAAAGGGAGTCTGGGCTTTGGGCACAAAGGACGAAACCCCAAAGACAAAGCGCATTCTTTTGTGCGCTTTCTTGAGCTTTTGCATTAGCTTTACCGTTTCATCAAGGTCTTCTTGTATTTCAAAGGGCAAACCGGCTATGCCGTAAAACTTGATTCCTTCAAAGCCGGCTTTTTCGATTTTGGCTACTGCTGCTTCTATTTCTTCGGTGCTCAGATTCTTCTTCATTATGCCTCTTAGTCTTTCCGAGCCCGATTCGATAGCTATAGTGAGGCTTTTCTGCCCCAGTCCTCTGAGCACTGCTAAGACTTCGTCATTGAGACTATCAGCCCGCACCGATGCGATTGAAAGATCTATCTCTTGCCTATCTTTTAGACGGGCTGCTAATTTATCAAAAAGAGGATGCTCGGTCACCGAGGGGCCAAGCAATCCTATTTTATTGGTCACTTGCAGCGCCTCTTCGATGGCTTGCATCATCGTATCTACATCGGTGGCGCGAAAGGGGCGGGTCAGATAACTGGCTAGGCAAAAACGGCATTCCTGGGGGCAAGAGCGCACAACCTCAATAAGGAACCGGTCACTCCAGGTGGTGGCACTGCTTAATATCTGCGTATGTACTGCATACTCTTTTGGCGGCGAAAATTTTTGTCTTTGCACCACTGGTGGTATTGAGGAATCTATCGGATCAATAGATTTTATGGTTGCAAAGTCTGACCTCCTACCGCCACTACCCTTGTCATAGCTGACAATATAGCGACTAGGCACGTAGAGACCAGGTATCTTTGCCAGTCTATTTAGTATCTCATCGCTATCGCTAAGGCTTAGTCCACTTCTCTTAGACTCTTTCAATGACTCTACCAGTGATGGCACGGAAGTTTCCGCGTCTCCCAGCAAAATGACGTCGAATAAATCATGGAAAGGTTCTGGATTAGCCGTAAGGACGGGTCCACCGCCGAAGATTATCGGCAATTCCATTCCGCTTTGGGCGAGCTCAAGCCGCTCTTTTCGGCTGAGCGGAATCCCCTCTTCTTTGAGTAGTCGGATGATGTTGGCGAAATCTAATTCCCACGATACAGTAAAGCCGATAAGGTCGCTGGCGGCTCTTCCTGGCTCTTTTATATCGAGGAAGCAACGCCTAACATTGATCTCCGGGTCTTGTTCCATAAGCCACCAAACAAGCTGATAGCCCAGCCCAGACATGCCTATTTCATAGGTGTTGGGGAAGTACCAGGCTACCTGCAGAGAGGGGTTCTGGTTCTTGCTGATTTTGGGGGCTAATCTGGTTTCGGTGTTGAACATGCTTAAATCATAAGCCCTGACTGGGTCGGCATTAGCGGTACGGAGGCTGTCAGGGGTAGATATTACTTTGTTCTAAACAAAAAAGAACCGTTTCCGGTTCTTTCTCGAGCTTTTGAATTTGCTTCTTGTCTTCTAGCTGGCTTTTCCGACTTTTGGCAGGTGTTTGTGCCAGTCGGTGTCCAGGCTCTTAAAGAACTGATGGGCATTTAAGACATCGTCATAAGTGATGGGAGGTAGCCCCACCAAGCGGTCTTTATCTCGCTTCGTCCAATCACGCGGATGGCTTTGGGCCGGCTTTACTTGAGCTTTAGGCGTTGTGCCTACTATGGCCACACCGAGTGGGTGTCCGCAAGTGCTGCAAGTAACTCTGACTACCAAAACACCCGGTTCTTCGCGCAAAAGCTGGATGCCGTCAGGCTTAAAGGAATTTGAACAAAAGCGGCATTCTTTCTGTTGGAAGTATTCCTGGATCGCCTGGAAACTGCCACCATGCAGGTTGCCCATTTTATTCCGCCAATTCTAGGTTCCGAAAGGAACGATTTAGTGAAGACTACGTTTTCTTAGTTTTATGACCTGAAAGATGATCTTTCCTGGTGCATCTAAATTAGAAATCCAGTGAAAGGATTATACTTGAACCTTTGTAAATCGCAGCAGTGAAATTTTGCATTTCGGAGAAACTTTCTTTGATAAATGCAGACACCGATTTACAAAACGCCGGAGAGATCGCTCTACGGCGGCTCTCTGAGCCAACTCTCTAAGAAAATAAATTTTGTCTGCAAACAGGAGCGCAAAGATAATGACGCATATTGAAGAAATATCGGCGATGGAAATCCTGGATTCACGCGGGAATCCGACAGTAGAAGTTACAGTTGCCCTCACCAGTGGTGCCATGGGCCGAGCTGCGGTTCCATCGGGCGCTTCTACCGGCAGCTTTGAAGCCGTGGAACTGCGCGATAAAGACGAGAAGCGCTATCACGGTAAAGGCGTTCTCAAGGCTATCGAAAATATACATGATGTAATTGCCGAACATTTGATTGGTATGGACGCTGTAGAACAAGTGGCCATCGACCAGGCTCTGCTCGATCTTGATGGTACTGATAATAAATCGAAACTTGGTGCTAATGCCACCCTTGGTGTCAGTCTTGCTGTTGCAAAGGCTGCAGCAGAAGCGCTCGGAATGCCGCTTTTTAGATATGTAGGCGGTGTTAATGCCAATATTCTTCCTGTACCGATGATGAATATTCTCAACGGCGGAAAGCATGCCCAAGACGGCGTCGACTTTCAGGAATTCATGATTGTTCCTTTGGGTGCATCCAGCTTTTCGGAATGCCTGCGTTGGGGTGCTGAGATTTATCAGGCACTAAAGGCAGTGCTTCATAAGAAGGGTCTTGGCACCGGGGTTGGTGACGAAGGCGGCTTCGCTCCTTCTTTGAAAACCAATGAAGCGGCTCTCGAGCTAATCATGGAAGCCATCGAGAAGGCTCATCTCAAGCCTGGTTCGCAGATTGCCCTAGCACTTGACCCTGCTTCCACCGAGTTTTATCAGTCGGGTAAATATGTACTCGCTACAGAAAACAAATCTCTTTCCAGTAAAGAGATGGTGAAAGTGTATGAGAATATGGTCAACAACTTCCCCATCGTTTCTATCGAAGACGGTTTGGCTGAAGACGACTGGGATGGCTGGAAAGAACTCACCGATGCCATTGGTGCTAAGTGCCAATTGGTTGGCGATGATCTTTTCGTCACCAATACCAAGAGACTGCAGCGTGGTATCGAACTTGGTGTCGGCAATGCCATTTTGATCAAGCCAAATCAGATCGGTACTTTAACTGAAACCATCGAAGCCGTAAATTTGGCTAGAGAGAATGGCTACGGCAGCGTGCTTTCCCACAGATCGGGCGAGACCGAAGACGCCACCATTGCCGATTTGGCTGTGGCTTTAGGTACCGGCCAGATCAAGACCGGTGCACCGTGTCGTTCGGAGCGCACTGCTAAGTACAATCAGTTGCTGCGCATAGAACATGTACTCGGCAATCAGGCCCGCTTCAGAGCAGAAAAATCTTTTGCTCAGAATCGCGCCTCTGCCAAGCAAATGGCTTGTGCCGGCAAATAAACCAGATAGACCAAAAATTAGGTCGAGTCGATACAAGGCAATATAAATAGAGAGGAGAGGGCGACCTCTCCTCTCTATTTGCTAGCTACGCTGCGATTATCTTCTGCTACTCTGCGCAAGACCGATATGGTTCTGTAGCGTCCGACATATTGCCCGTTTATGTATTGATCCACATAACTCTTAGCTTTTATTAGGTCATCGGTTTCTTGCAAGTACTGGTCACGGGTGCGGGCAGCCCAGGCGCCCTGCACTTTCTCGCCGAAATAATAGGAAGTAGTGTCGGCTTTAGCTTCATTGCCGTTAAAGCTTACAGTCAGGCATTTATTTCTCACCCAGCCCGGCTGATAATGGCGCATTTCGATGCGTCCGTCGGCGGTGGGAATGAAATGCACCTCTGACTGCACTTTAGTGCCGGGCAGTACAGTCGGTACTGAAGATTCGGTGATTGTCGTCTCGCAGACCCACTTGCCGGCATAATGGGTGGGGAAGGTATTGGGAATGAGGGCGCCCGGTTGCACACCGGGGGAGGCGTTTTCATCTGCCACTTCCACTTCTTCCAACTGACCGTTGAGAACCACCGCTTCAGCCGGCGCAATCGAAATCAGACCCATACCCATACAGATATAAAGGGTTGCTGCCAGGGTGTTTATGAGAGCTGATTTAGGCGCTTTGGCAATTTTACGAGCGGACATGGCGGGCTACCTGATCTAGGACTGCTTCTCTAAGTCCATAATTCCCTTGAAAACGAAATTCTAAGCGTGTCAAGGGTTAGACCCATATAAGTGGAGCTCATTCACTTACCCTACCCATCTTGAACCATTGAGGAAAACCTAAGTTATTCAGGCTATTGGAAAGTTGCTGCTACCATAAAACTTTACGTTTTGGAGCGTGCTTTCCAGAGGGGGATTCAGGTGAGTAATAAAACTGCCATGGCTTCGGAAATTAAGGACATTGAACTGGCTGGCTTGGGCAAGCAGCGTATCGATTGGGCTTCGGCCGATATGCCTGTTCTCGGCATGATTACCGCTCGGTTTGAAAAGGAGAAGCCCTTCAAGGGTCTCAGAGTTTCTGTTTGCGCCCACGTAACCAGCGAAACTGCTAATTTGGCCAAGGCTCTGGTGGCCGGCGGCGCCGACTGCGTATTGATTGCTTCTAATCCTTTGTCTACCCAAGATGATGTTGCCGCTTCTTTGGTAAAAGACTTGGGTATGTCGGTTTATGCCATAAAGGGTGAGGACATTCCCACCTACCATAGACATATCAATATTGCCCTTGATCACAAACCCCATCTCATTATCGATGACGGTTCCGACTTGGTTGCCACACTCTTGCAAGAGCGTCAGAATCAAGTTTCAGAAATCTTGGGCACAACTGAAGAAACCACCACTGGTATCACCAGGCTGAAGGCTATGGAGCGCGATAACGCTCTTAAGTTCCCTGCTATGGCTGTTAACGATGCTCAGACCAAGCATATGTTCGATAATCGTTATGGTACCGGTCAGTCTACTCTAGATGGTATCATCCGCGCCACCAATAGATTGGTCGCCGGTCGCACTGTCGTCGTACTCGGTTATGGTTGGTGCGGCAAAGGCACCGCTATGAGAGCCAGGGGCTTGGGCGCCAATGTCATAGTTACCGAAGTTGATTCCATTAAGGCCATTGAAGCGGTTATGGATGGCTTCAGAGTGATGCCCATCGACGAGGCTGCAGCGCTTGGAGACTTGTTCATTACAGTGACTGGCAATCGTCATGTCATCGACAAAGCTCATTTCGAAAGAATGAAAGACGGTGCCATTGTTTGCAACTCTGGTCACTTCGACCTCGAACTTAATCTCACCGCCCTTGAGAAGATGGCTAAGCATCGTAAAGAAGTCCGTCCGCTCATGGAAGAATTTGAACTGAAGAACGGACATCGCATTTATGTGCTGGCCCAAGGGCGCTTGGTTAATCTCTCTTGTGCTGAAGGTCACCCGGCTTCAGTTATGGATATGAGCTTTGCCAACCAAGCTCTGGCGCTTGAATATCTTGTCAAGCACAAAGGCAAGCTTGAGCACAAGGTCTATACCTTGCCGGCTGAAGTTGATCATGAGATTGCCTCGCTCAAACTGAAGTCGATGGGAATAGCTATCGATAAGCTGACATCTGAGATGACTGAATATATGAATTCTTGGAAGACCGGTACATAAGATCGGTACTTAAGTTCGGCTGATTTGCAAAAGAAAAGGACCGGCATTTGCCGGTCCTTTTCTTTTGCTTACCTTACTTGTTGGCTCTGCCAATTAGTTAATCTTTTGGAACATGTAGCCAATACCTCTAGCTGTCAAGATGAGGTCTGGGTTGGATGAATCTTCTTCGAGCTTGGAGCGCAATCTACTTATATGCACGTCCACTACCCTGGTATCGATACGATGATCCGGCGGATAAGCCCAAACTTGCTGAAGGATTTCACCTCTAGAATAAGGTTTGCCTGAATTGGTCACCAGCAGTTCAAGCAAGCTGAATTCCATTCCAGTTAATCGGATGCGCTCGTTTTTGCGAGTCACTTGGCGTTTGTTCAGATCAATCTTGAGGTTGCCAATGGTGATTACATTGGTGCTCTTGCTTTGACCTACCTCTTGAGTTCTCTCGACTGTCCTTCTCAAGACAGCTTTTATGCGAGCTTCCAGTTCGGACGGGCTGAAAGGTTTGACGACATAATCGTCTGCTCCGATTTCAAGACCTTGAATACGATTTGAAACATCAGCTACGGCTGTGAGCATGATTATTGGGGTGTCGGAAGTTTTGCGGATTTCGCGACAGACTTCATAGCCATCCATCTTAGGAAGCATGACGTCTAGGATGACCAGATCCGGTTGAAAAGCGTTGAACTGCTCTAGCGCTTCCTGTCCGTCCGCCGCTGTGGCGACGTTATAACCGGCTAGTTTCAATCTGGTTTCCAGAATGCGACGAATAGAAGCTTCGTCGTCTACTACCAGCACCTTCTCCTGTTCGGAAGAGTTTTCCACTGCTAAGTCCTTCCTGCGTTCTGTATTGCAATTGAATCTCTGGATCGGCCCGCAAGCGCAAAGACCTATCCTTAGTAAGAGAATATACCACTTATTAAGCCGAGCGCGAGGGATAAGGCTGCTTGATAAGCCTGCCTGCCTCCAGTCATGGCGCGATTTCGGGCAATTTGTGAAGAAGAGTGCAGTGAGCCTTCTTATAAATAAGGAAGACTGTCTTTGCGACAAGCTCTTATCAACTCGAAATATTGCTTCTCTTGCGAAGAGGAACGACTGATAAGCCTTGTTGCAAAAGAAACGGGCGAAATTTTCAGAAATTAGCAGAAATTCATGGTGCCGCCTGTGGTGCCATCTGCATATCTGAGGCTTGGGCGCTGCATATCCGATCCGGCGTGTCGCTGGCTTGACATTCCTATTTACTACTTACGATCGTGCACCACTGGTGGTTGTCAGGCGGCTTTTGTTGCGGTTGCCGTGATCGCCGGAACCCTTCTCTCCTGGCTAATTGGCGGGTTGTGAAGAGATAAGTGTTAAGTCAATGTTCAATGTGTGGGCGCTCTGAAAAAAGATTCGTGCAGATATGGGGCAGTCGTGTTAAGCTTCTGTACTGGTCGGTCCTGTACCGGCGTTACCATGAGTGCTCCCAGTGTCAAGTGTTAAGGAAATTAGGTCGGGAGTTCATAGAGGGAGAGTGGAATGAATAAGCCCCAGTTGAGCTTAGCTTTGAGTCTTTCGTTAGTGCTGCTCCAGGCTAATACGCTGACTGCCAAGTCTGAACCGCAAGGTGCCATCTGGCAACAGATGTCCGGTTCTGGCGTCGCGAAAGCATCGCAGAGAGCTGTCGCTGCCAAGAGCGCTGTTAAGTCGACAAAAGCTGTAACAGCAAATACAAAAGAATTAGATCCTCACGCAATGCTCTTCCTTTCAGGTAAGAGCAAAGAAGTCGGTGCCGGTGGCGCTGCTCCAGCAGCAGCCTTGACCATACACCCGGCTCTGCCGCTTGAAGAGATTGCCGCCGCCCCAGTCGGCGCCGCCACCATGGGTGGTGATATCAAGCCTGGTGAAGCCCAGGTTTATCCGGAAGTAGCTCAAACCGAAGCGCCGGTAGTCGCTCCAAAGATTGCCGCTCTTCCTTCTTCCGCTTTGACCAGCGCTTCCTCCAAGCAGTTAGTCGCTCAGCTTGCCCCGGACCATATCATGGCTCAAGCTGACCACTCCACCCTCACTCCTCAGCCTATTCCTCCAGTCGTTACCGGTACTCTAGATTTCGAAGAGTACAAAGTAACCAACATCATCGACCTCAAGACCCAACAGTCCCGTACCTTCAAGCTCAAGAACAAGATCGTGAGAACTTCCATCTCTGATCCTGGTATTGCTGAGCCTGTAGTTGTGTCTGAGAATCAACTCGTGCTCCTCGGTAAATCTGCCGGTACTTGCACCATGGTTCTTTGGGATGATGCCGGTAACTCGGTGGCTCTAGACTTGCGTGTCAGTCGCGACTACTCGCAGCTGCAAGCAACCTTGCGTGAGATTGATCCTCGTATCATCGTTAAGGCTTTCTCGGTGGCTGGTTCCGACCGAGTGCTCCTCACCGGCGACGTTGATCACCCCGAGTCAATCATCAAAGCTTTCGCTGCATCCAACGTATTTATGGATGACCGCGGTATGAACATCCAAGTGGCCAATAGCCGCATCCTGGCTGGTCGTATCGGTGAACAGGGCGGTACTTCCGCTACTTCATCTTCTATTGGTCAGCTCGCCACCATCGGTAGCGTCGACCGCTACACCTACTTCAGCAACCTCGCCAATAACATCGGCAAGTCTCAAGTTATGGTGTCTGACGGTGGTCGCGTAACCTCTCTCGTTAAGGTTCGCAAAGTGCCTCTGATCGTGTTGCACGTCACCTTCTTGGAGATGAACACCACATCGGCTCGCGAATTGGCGATGAACCTTGGCTTCGGTGTCTCGAATAAGAACTTCTCATTTGGTGTCGGTGGTAGTACAAGTGCTGCTGTAGCTGCCAACCAAGGAGTTCCGTATATCTCAAGTCCTGGTATCAGGCAATTTCAGACTGCATTAGGACTTCCTAATGGTGTGGCCCCTAACGTAGCTGGTCCATTCTTGAACCCCTTGACTGGTCTCGTGGATGTACCGGTAGCCTCTCCTGTTCCGCTTACTTTTGATTCTCGTGGTCCGGTTGTTCAACCGGTCAACTTTATCGGCGGTCTAGGTATCGGTCAGAACATTGTTTATGGTCCCACCGCACTCTTGACCCAGGCTAACTTGCTTGGATCTCCTGGTGGTGTCAACTTCGCACCTGGTTTGAGCGGCAACATGTTTACCGGTCAGAGCAACTGGGGCGGCAGAACTGCCTTTTCTCTAAACCCGACAGTGCAAGGCATCATCGGTCAGAGAAGAGCACGTGTGCTTGCTGAACCGACCCTTGTCACCATATCTGGTGAGCGTGCCTCCTTCCTGGCCGGCGGTGAGATTCCAATCCTCCAGGCTGTAGCTGCCGCTGGTGCTGCTCAGCAGTCCGTCGTGTTTGAACCTTTCGGCATGAGAATCAACATGATTCCTGTGCTTCAAGACAACGGCACAATCAACTTAGAAATTTCGCCAGAAGAGCGTCTCTTGGCTAACAACTTGGCTCTTTCCACCATCGCTGGTGGTAACGGTGTCGTCCCTGGTTTCACCACCAGAAAGACCCAGACAATTGTTGAACTCAAGCCTGGTCAAGAACTCTATATCGCCGGTTTGGTATCAACCAACGTCGGTAGAGAAATAACCAAGATGCCTGTCTTGGGTGAAGTGCCGGTACTCGGTGCCCTCTACAGATCGAAAGCCTTCAACAAGAACGAAAGCGAACTTGTGATTGCTGTGAGACCTGAGATCATCCTTCCTGGTACTCCTGGTCAGCTCAAGCTTCCCGAAGAGATTGGTCGTGTTGAAGGACCTCGTGACCTCAACATGTTCCAAGTTGAACCTTCTGTCATCGACGAGCGCTACTACACATCGGGTAGAGCAGAACGTCACCAGAAGACTTCACCCACTCTGCCTGAAGGCGCTCCGGTTCCAGATAACGAATAAGTCTTCCGAACCAAGCGATAGAGAAAAGGAAAAGAGCCAACTTTGGTTGGCTCTTTTCCTTTTCTCTCGACAGCAAAGGTTCCGGCTTGGGTTAAAAAAATTTGATTGAAGTTTGATATTTCTCTTGCATATTTAGCAGTGACGCTACTAGCAGACGTCGTGCACCACAGACGGTTGTCAATTACTTGTCGGCGTTGTCTTTGAAACCCGGCTTGCTGAGCCTGAGTTCACTATCGACAAAAGTTGAACTTGATTGTTAACTTGATGTTGAAAGTGCCACCAGTCTGAAAAAATATTGGTGCATTGTCCGGGCAATCGTGTTAAGCTTCTGTACTGGTCGGTCCTGTACCGGCATTACCATGAGTGCTCCCAGAGTCGCTAAAAATTGGAAAATAAGTGGGGAGTTGTAGAGGGAGAGTGGAATGAATAAGCCCAAATTGAGCTTAGCTTTGAGCCTTTCTGTGATGGCGCTGCAATTTGTTGCACCGGCTGCCAAGGCAGACGAGGTTGGCAAGTTCGCTCCAGATCAGGTCATTGCCCAAGCGGCTGCTGATCAGAGCAACTTTGTCACGGCTCAGCCGATTCCGCCGGTGGTGACTGGCGTAGTTGAGTTCGAAGAGTTTAAGACTACAAGCGCAATCGATCTGAAAGTTTCTCAGTCGAGAACTTTCAAGTTCAAAAACAAAGTTGTACGTACATCAATAAGTGACCCCAGCATTGCCGAACCGGTCGTGGTTTCTGAGAACCAGATGGTACTCCTCGGCAAGAGCCAAGGCACCTGCACCATGCTCCTTTGGGACGATGCAGGCAACTCCATCAACGTAGACCTGAGAGTCTCCAAAGATTACTCCCAGCTCCAAGCTACTCTCAGAGAAATCGATCCCCGTATCATCGTTAAGGCTTATTCAGTAGGTGGTTCAGACCGCGTTCTCTTGACCGGCGATGTCGACCACCCCGAATCAATTATCAGAGCCTTCGCTGCATCCAACGTATTTATGGATGACCGCGGTATGAACATCCAAGTCGCTAACAGCCGCATTGTGGCCGGCAGGTTGGGTGAACAAGGTGGTTCTGGCGGCGGCGGTGTCGCTGGTGGTGGTGGTGGTACCGGTAGACTGGCGCAGATTGCTTCGGTTGACCAATACACCTTCTTCGGCAACATCCCCAATAACATCGGTAAAGCCCAGGTTATGGTTTCCGATGGCGGTCGCGTTACCTCCCTCGTTAAAGTCCGTAAAGTGCCGCTAATCGCTCTGCACGTGACCTTCATGGAAATGAACACGGCTGCTGCTCGCGAGCTCGGTACACAACTCGGTTTCGGTGTTGCTGGTAGAGGTTTCGCCTTCGGTATCGGTGGTCCTGCTCCATCGGCTAACGTTGGCAACCCAGCCGCTATTTTGCAATCGAACCCCGGGTTCCGTTACTTGCAAGGTTTGACCACTGGTACAAACCTCGTGCGTTCTCCTTATGGTGATTTCTCTGCTGTTCCTGGTTTGACTTTGGCCCAGCGTGGTGCCACTAATCCACAGTATGTCGGGACTTTAAGCCCTGTTTCATTCACTACCGCCGGTGGTGGCGCCCTCGGTATCGGTCAGCCTATTCCGTTGACTGCTCCGGCCGCTCTACTCCAGCAAGCTATCTTACTTGCCTCTCCTGGTGGTGCGACCTTCAACCCCGGCGGCTTGATCAACATGTTCACCGGTATTTCCAACTTCGGTAACGGTACCGGTCCGCAGTTCTCCATCAACCCGACCATCCAAGGCATCATCTCCCAGCGCCGTGCTCGCGTTCTCGCTGAGCCGACCCTGGTCACCATATCTGGTGAGAGAGCCGCCTTCTTGGCTGGTGGTGAGATCCCGATCATTCAGCAGATCGCTACAGCTGGTGCCGCTCTTACCTCGGTTACCTTCGAACCGTTCGGTATGAGACTAAACATGATTCCTGTTCTCCAGGAAAATGGAACAATCAACCTCCAAATTTCTCCTGAAGAAAGAATCCTCTCTGCAGAACTAGCCTTCTCGTTGGGCGGCGCTGCTAACCAACAGATTCCTGGATTCACAACCAGAAAGAGCCAGACCATCGTAGAATTGAAGCCTGGACAAGAGCTTTATCTCTGCGGTTTGGTCAGCACCAACAACGGTCGTGAATTGACCAAGCTACCAATGCTCGGTGAAGTTCCGGTACTCGGCGCGCTCTACCGTTCCAAAGCGTTCAACAAAAACGAGAGCGAATTGGTTGTTGCCGTCAGACCTGAGATCATCTTGCCCGGTACTCCCGGTCAGCTCAAGTTGCCCGAAGAAATCGGTCGTGTTGAAGGTCCTCGTGACATGAACATGTTCCAAGTTGAACCGACTGTTGTTGACGAACGTCACTACACCACCGGTCGTGCGGAACGTCACCAGAAGACCTCTCCGACCTTGCCTGAAGGCGCTCCTGTTCCAGATAACGAATAAGAACGGGTCAAGTAATGATAAAGAGGGAGGCATTGCCTCCCTCTTTAGTTTTAGGACCGCTCCGATAACTATGGGAGCGGTCCTATGTTTTTAGTTGTTAGTTGACTGAGCGACTTAAACTTAGCGACGCTTGCTTGCCTTCTTAGTTATTCGCGCTTCGTTGGCTTCCATAAAGTTCAAGACTTCTCTAGGATATTCGTCTGAAAGGCTGCGCATAATCTGTTTGATGGCTTCTTCGACAAATTGCTCGCGGTTATAGCGAGGCACATAGACATTGGCCAGTCCAGCCTTGTCTACAATCTTGAGCAGTTCTTTTTCCGAGAGACGAACCATAGTGGTCATGACAGTAGTGTAAGCAATGTCTCTTTTCACTTTGAGGGCGTCAAAGACATCTCTGACAGTTGTAGTAGGGTTGGCCAATTTCCAGACTAATTCCATGATTTCACACTCGAGGTCGCCTAGAAACTTTTGAAGACCGCTTTGATTGATGCGGAAAGATGCGTTTTCGTCTTGTAATCTCATCACTTAATTTCCTTACCACTACAGACCATCGTAACATATCCTGCGTAGCTTGATAGTACTATTTGCTGTTGTTTATATTTAAAGTGCATATACCGCCTGCGTGCGAGCTTCAGTGCCTGGGCTCTTGCTCTGGCTTGGCTTTATTGGTTATTCTCTAAGGCGTTGTCTGAATTTATTGGAGGAACCTTGGCCCTTCCCAAAAAACCCGTTGTCTTTCTTGATCGAGACGGTACTCTCAATGTAGAGGCGGGCTATATTCGAGACTTGAATAACTTGAACCTGATTGAAGGCGCCGGTGATGCGGTGCGGCTTATGAATGAAGCCGGTATAGCCTGCGTTTTGACTACCAATCAGACTGGCGCGGCTCGGGGCTATTATCTCGAGTCGCATATTTTGGACCTCAACCAGCGCTTGGTCCAGCTTTTGGCTGGTCATGGCGCCAAGCTCGATGCCGTCTATTATTGCCCCCATTTAAGTGCGCAGGAAGGCGGCACTGTTAGTCCCTACAATATCGAGTGTAATTGTCGTAAACCTGCTCCGGGACTAGTCGAGAAAGCCTTTCTTGAAAATGAAGAGCTTGATAGAAGCCGGGCTTTCGTCGTCGGCGATAAAGCAACTGATGTGGAGTTAGCTCATAACTGCGGGGCTAGAGGAATTCTGGTCGAGACCGGCTATGGTAAAGAGGTCTTGGCGGGGACTTATCAGTGGCAGGTTCAGCCCGATTTTCAAGCCGGCTCAATAGTCGAAGCGGCTCGTTGGATTATCGAACAACTAGGTTAGTGCTTGGTGCTGCTTTAGAAACTGAAGCGTGAACGCAACAAAAGGCTGACTTCGCTAAGTAAAGACGGCATGTCGAAGGGCTTGGGCAGGTAAAGGTCTGCGCCCGCCTCTAGGGCGAGTGACTGGTCCGGATGTGATGTGGCCATAACGATCCAGATTTTGGAAAGTTCTTCATCCGACTTTAGCTCGCGGCAGAGCTTCCAGCCGTCCAGTTTGCGCCCTGTCAGATTTGATTCAAGCAAAATCAGGTCTGGATGCGGCTGGTAGCGGGCCAATTCCAGGGCATCATCGGCCGAGCTGGTTACTTGTACGGTATAGCCTTCTAGGGCGAGGGTCTCTTGCAAGAGGCAGGCCATAGCTCCATCTGGTTCTACAACCAAGATACGAGTCGTGCGCTCGCAAAATTCTTGTTCGTTCTGTTCAGACCCGGCATTACCGCTCTGGGCATCTTGACCTACCGGCAGCGGATAAGGGACTTCGTCGGCATTCGTTTCTGAGATCCAGCAGCTGCCTTGCTTTTGCTTGGCCAGATAGCGATAGTCTCTGGCCGTAGTGAGCACATCGACATATGATTGAAACTTTCGTGTGGTACTGCTGACGATACCGCAGGCGATAGAAATTAGCGGAACTCTTCGGCGAATACCTCCTCGCCCGGTCGAGATCAGGTAACCCCTTTCTATATCGCCCTTAGGATAGAAGCGGGAGCTGATGCTGTCGAACTGCCTACATATGAGTTCAGCCTTTTTTTCAGCTAATTCAGGTCTGGTCACCATCAAGAAATCATCGGCTTCGATATGACCGACAAATTCGTTGTCGTCGGCTATATCAGTGAGAATCGCTGCCAAGGCTTTGATCAGCTGATCACCTGCTAGGTCTCCATAGGTTTCGTTATAGACCCTAATTTTATTGAGGTCGATAGAAATAGCCGCCCAATGTCTATCGCTATAAAGACATTGTTCAAGCATCCTTCTTATCTGGTTTGGACCCGGCAATTGTGTCAGCTGGTGTGAAAATTCTTCCTGCCTGCGCCTGAGGTGGGCAAGAACCCTGATTGCCAGCTCGTTTTTATCGATAGGATCACCAAGCACATCGTCGGCGCCATAGCGAAAGGCGTTGATTCTCTCTGTGACATCGGTAGATGGATGCAGCAAGACCAGCACCGGCCGTGGTGGCGCTAACGTGGCTCTCACCTGTTGGCAATATAGTCGACCATCACCGCCTTCGCTGCCTTCCAGCTGGTTGGGCAAGATTATAATGTCTGGGTGTAGAAAGGAAAGCAGTTCGTTCGCCTCTTCGAAGGATGTGGCGGCATGAACTTTAGCACCGGTCTTTTCTAGAACTTGTGAAAACTCGGCAGCCTGTCTGGGCTGGTTGATAATCAAGATCACCGGTGTGGGCAAAAGCATATTAACCTCTGCCTCGGGCTGCTTGTTGTTCGGGGGTGGCTGCGGGCAGCTTGACCGTAAATGTAGTGGAACCAGGTACACTCTCTACAGTGATTTGTCCGCCTAAGGCAAGCACCAGAGAGCGGGTGATGTAGAGTCCCAAGCCTGTGCCTTCTGTCTGTCTAACCAGTGGGTTATCAAGTCTGCCGAACTTTGAAAAGACCTGAGGGAGGTGCTCTTCCGGTATTCCTACACCTTGATCGCAGACGCTGAATTCGACCATCTCTGGTGTATCTTGTATGCCTTTGGCTGTGATCGTTACCGTGGTGCCGGCTTGCGAATACTTGATGGCATTGTCGATAAGATTGGTGAGAATTTGCTCGAGCCGGTCGGCATCGGCCCAGACTGGTGTCAGCCCTGGTGGTATCTGTAGTATCACTGTGTGCTTCTTGGCTTTATCAGCCAGGTTCTGCTGCACCCTTTCGATTGCTTCTTTTAAGTCAAGAGCTCTAATAGTTAGTTGCAGCTTCTTCGACTCCAACCTTGATACGGCTAGTAGATCTTCCACCAGCCTGGTGAGTCGGTCGGCTTGGTCTTTGATTATGCCGACATAGCGTCTCTGCTGCGAGCTGTCGAGGCGGTCGCCGGCCCTCAATATGGTGTCGGCAAAGCCTTTGATACTGGTGAGCGGCGTACGCAACTCGTGCGAAACCGTGCTGACGAATTCGGTTTGGGCTTGTTGCAGGGAATTGGCTTGAATAACATAAATGATTGTCAAATGACCATCTGGTTTTCCGCTCTTTTGATTGAAGAGAGGAAAGCGGGCTGCGGGCATGATCAGTTCGGAGCCGGTGCGACTCAATATAGTGACGGCTTGCGTGTCGCCAGCCGACTCTGCCTCACTAATGTCAGCATTTATATTCTGACCGAGTGTTTTTTCTTCGGCGTGTTCCCAATCTGCTACTACTAGATTGGCCAGACTTGTGCCGATCAGTTCTTCGACAGCGGCACCCACCAGTTTGGCAAAAGATGGATTGGTGGTGGTAATTGTGCCGGCGCAGTCGGTGACTATTACGGCGTCGGCCGAATAGAGCAGGAGCGTGCGGTAGATTTCTTCGGTTTGAAGAGACATCTTTATCTATTCTAAATAATGAGGGCTTTCAGTAAGTCTCGCGGACGCTGAATTAGCGCCCCTGTCGTAAAGTTAACACCAGTTAGTCGGTGCTCGGTGCATTACAACCTACTCTTAAGATTTAGTCCGCTAAGTTGTCATATCGAGCAAGAGCCTTAGCCTGGTCTCATCGGTCAGGTAAAGGAATCCTATCAGGGCTTCAAAAGCCGTGGCTTGGCGCAGAGTGGCTTGTTCGACATTTCGTCTTATGCCGGCCTTGAGATTGCGGGCACGGCGGACGATATCGTTTTCTACCTCTGTCAGGTGTGGCTTGAGTGCCAAAAGCAGTCTTGCTTGCTCCTTGGAATTAACTCTGCCCACAACTTTGTCGTGCAATTTGCGCACAGTGCTTTGTTCTAAAATTTGACGCTGTCTTTCATAGAGTTCAAAAACAGCGTCACCAAGATGGGCCAGACTTCTCAAGTCGAGCTCCTTCACCGCTCTCTGTCTTTCTTCTTGTGCCAAGTCGGGCATAAAACTGAGATCAAAGAGCATAGTGACTTACTTCCGCGCTTCGGCTTCCATCGCTTCTTGTAAGGGATTCCGGGCAATAGTGGCTTTCATCTTGCCTGAAAGACTTTCAAGTAACGAGCTTACGGCAAACTTTGGCAGCGTACCAGCCATTCTTTTGAAGCGCCATGGTTCTTTGATAAGACGATAGAGCCACTCTAGGTGTAATTTCTGATAGGTTTCCGGCGCTCTTTGTACATAGCCGGTCCAGACGTCGAATGAGCCGCCGACACCAATCATGACTGTGTTGGGAAACTTAGGGCGATGCTTATGGATGAAATATTCCTGCCTTGGTACTCCAAGAGCGACCAGAAGCAAATCAGGACTCTCTGCTGCCAGTTCTTCCACAACTTTGGCTTCTTCCTCTTCTTTGAAGTAGCCATTGATTGCTGCTGTCAGCTTGATACCTGGATATTTCTCTTTCACAACTTTGATCAGGTTCTCCATCACTTCGGGTTTTCCACCCAGAAGTGCAACTTTCTTGCCTAATCTGTTTGCTGTTTCAAGTGTGTTTGCTGCCAGTTCGATACCCGGCAAACGGCTGACCTTTTCAAATTCTGCTCCGCGAGCGCGTAAGGCCAAAATTACTCCGGCGCCGTCTGGGACAACTAAATCAGCTTTCTCGATGATTTGGCCAAGTTCGTTATTGCTAAGCGACTGCATGGTCATTTCGGCATTGAGTGTGACAACATGCATGGGCTTATGGTTTTGCCAAAACTCGCCAATCAGATTGAGGGCATCTACCATAGAGACTATGTCGACCGGGTAGCCTAAGACATAGGCTCTGGCTATGCCGCGATTTTGCAGATTTTGTGCACTTAAGTTGTTCAATTTTCTTGCCTCAATCGGAGAGAATTTTAGCCAGAAGCGCCTTGTTCTGACAAGCCGCCTGTCTCATTCTGAGCAGATGATTTGCTGATTGTGACTGATTTATATAATTCTGAAGATCTATGGCGTAGTCACTTTCTTTCTCTGTCTGCAGAGGTAGCGAAAGAGCTTCGAATTCCTCAAGCACATGCGTTACTTTGGGGTCGTAGGCTAAACCAGCTACCGGTATATTTTGAGAGAGCGCCATGATAAGAGAATGCAGCCTCATGCCTACTAGAAAATCAGCCTGGGCGATGAGGGCTAGCCACTGGCTTGGCTTTTCAATCAATGTGAAATCTAGTGGGAGGTCCTTGCCCCCAAGCTTGAGCCATTCATCGGTAAAAACCGCCAAAGGTTCTAGATCTTGATTTTTTTGCAAAGGCAGAGCCAGGAGTGTATAGTCGCCGCCAAATGTCTTGCTTAGACTTTTGGCGAGCAGGCGAATCTGTCCTTCCCCAAACTTCTCTAGTTTGCGCAAAGAGAGGGCTAAAATTTTTCCTTGCTGTGCTTTCAGTTTTTCGGTAATGCTGGGCGGCAAGGTGCTCGGCTCCATCAACCAAACCGGGTCGCCGGTTTCATGAGCCGGCAAGCGCCATTCTTGCAATAAGGCCAGCGATTTTGAGTCTCTTACTGCAATGAGCGCGGGCTGAGCCAAGGCTAGTCTGGTAATCAACTTTCCCAGTGCGGTCTTAAGGGGGCCCAGTCCCTGGGCGTAAATAAAAGTCGCTGCACCGCAGGCAGTGGCAAGCGAAATGAGTCCGCCGTAGTAGATGACAGACTTGACCGATTCGGTATCTTGGAAAAGTCCACCGCCTCCACTGACAAATAGTCGGGCTTGTCTAAGCTGGGCGGCTATCTCAGTCAGTCGCCAACGGTTTATGGCATCAACGCCATAACGGTTTTTCGTGGTTTCCGGGTCTTGCGAGAGTACGACAATATTTTGGGGATCTGAAAATTCTTTGAGTTCAGAGGTAAGAACTTCTAGTATTGCCTCGTCGCCAAGATTATCGAAGCCATAGTAGCCCGATACGACAATTTTATTGCGAGTGCCTGAAACCTTCATTTGCGTTATATTATCAGTTGCCCAGGCAATTTCGCCCAAGCAGAAGGCAAGTTTTTCAAAGTGGAATATATGCCATCTATATCGACTCTCTTCTCGGCGGTTGCAAAAGCGCCACAAAGTGAGGCGCTCAGTTTTCGCCCGGTGGGCATGGTCGAGCTTGTGCGGCTGTTGCAAGCATCTCAATTGGTGCTGCCCCATAACTCTCAGTTAGCAGCTGATTTATTGTATTTAGCAGACCAGACAAGAGGCGCTCGCGATCTTGCCTGCTTAGACATGTCGGCTTTTTTCGGGCAATGCGAGTACGTGGTTTCAGATCTTGTGGCTGAATTTCAAGCAGGTACAGCTTTGTCTTTTGTGCAAGAGCAACTGGCCGGGCAGATATTCCCTGTTTCAAGCGCCTATGCTTCGCTTTCCTTATTAGAGCTTTTCCGCTTGGGGGACGGTGGCGTTCTTGAAACCGGCTATGGTGCCCTGCGCTCCAATTTGCTTGGTCTGAGCTTTCTTGATGGCGATGGCAGGCTTGTCAAAGGCGGTGGGCGCGTGGTTAAGAATGTCACCGGCTATGATGTCACCAAGCTTTTTGTCGGCAATCACTTTTTTGGCTTGCCCCTCACTTATTTCTTGAGACTCTTTGCCAAGCCCCAAACCAGGCGGTTTTTCTTGCTGCATACGCGGTCAAAACAGCAGCAGGCAAAGACTTTGCTTGATTTTGCCGCAAAGGCTCTTTCTTCCGGCATTGCTTTTAGTGCTCTTGAGCTTGTTTCTCAAGACGAAAATTGCGCCTTGGCTATGTCATTTGATGGGCCTGGCAGCTATGTCGATGAACTAGGCGCTAAAGTCTTGACTCTTGCCCCGCCCGATTTGCCGGTGCAAGCAAGTGGGCTCAGTGAAGAAACTTTCTTTGCCGATTACGATAGTCCTTGGCTTGATCGCTTAGACCTATTTTGTTCGCTCAAATTGGCTGCCAAGTTTATCGAGGCTTTGGCAAGCTGTGCTCTTCCCTTTCGCTACAGACCGGCTCACGGCCGTCTCACTATTTCTCTTGCCGGCTTGCTTAGCAGCCACAGTGTCAAAAATGGGGCGCTCGAACTGTTTTCTTCTATAGATCAAATTCTTGGTGCTCTTTTTACAGTCTTCAATAAAGATAGACAAAATGAAAGAGAAGTCGGGTCCAGCATTTATAGTTTCGATAGATTTGTCTTTCAGTTGCGCCTCTCCGGACTGCTTCTTTTTTCCTCAGACCAAGGCGCAGATTCATATTATTTTGGTCGGCTGAAAGAGGCGCTTGATCCAAGAGCGCGTTTTGGTGTCTTCGATAGTATTTATCGAGGAAATTGAGGAATCAAGGAAATCTATGAGCAGTACTGAACACGATGGATTAATAGATCTCTCCAGTTTGAAAGTCTCGAAGGACCTGCTTTCCAGTTGCATTCATTGTGGACTTTGTCTGCCTGCCTGTCCTACCTATCTTGTCTCTGGCTTAGAGAGCCAGTCTCCGCGAGGGCGCATATTGGCTGTTGCTAAGAGCGCTGAAGCAGGAAGTTTGTCAGATCGGGCCGCCCAGCACTTATCTGCTTGTTTGGGTTGTCTGGGCTGCCAGACTGCTTGTCCTTCCGGGGTGCATTACGAAGAGATTTTGGAGAGTGTGCGACCGCAGCTGGCGGCGCGTCGAACACCGCTTCTTGCCGCCTTGATGCGTTTTGCCTTTGCCCAGGTCTTGCCTAATTATTGGTTGCTTAGATTGCTTGGTTATCTTTTGAATTTTGTGCAGATTTTGGGCTTAACCAAAGTCCCCTATCTAATCCGGTCGGTCTTTCCTCATCCCTTTATCGCCAAACTTTGTGATTTTGTCACTTTTACACCAGCAATGAGATTGCATCGCAGTCTGGCTTCAGAAATAGAGCGTAAGAATATTTCTAAGAATACTTCGGTAATTCAGTTTTTTCGCGGCTGTGTCATGGATGTTTTTTACAACCACGTCAATCTTGATGCTGTCAGAGTCTTAGCCGCAAGTCATAATTTGCAGTTGCCCAAGCAGACCTGTTGCGGTGCGCTTGCCCACCATGCCGGCGACTCGGACCTGGCAGTAAAACTTGCTATTGCCAATATAGAGTTCTTCGAAAAGACTAGCGGTGAAATAGTTGTCACTTCGGCCGGTTGCGGGGCAATGCTCAAGAGCTATGAACATTTATTGCAGGGGGCGGCAGTCGATAAGCACCTCGTTGAGCGGGCGCGATTGTTTGCCGGGCGAGTGCGTGATTTTTCAGAGGTCTATGCCGCAAGTCTAAATGACTGTGCCGGTAAAGACAGCCAGTCCTCTGCTCCTAGGAAAAAGGTGGCTTATCATGCTGCCTGTCACCTGGCCCATGCTCAAGGGGTGCGCTCTGAGCCCGAGGCGATTCTTGACTATCTAAGCAAGATCGGTCTGATTGAGCGGGTGGAACTGGAGAATAATGAGCATTGTTGCGGTAGCGCCGGCATTTACAACCTCATCAATACAGAAACTTCTTTGGCAGTGCTCGATGCCAAGATGGATTGTTTAGAAAAATGTGGCGCTGATGTGGTCGTGACGGCTAACCCTGGCTGCCTTTTGCAATTGGAAGCGGGCGTCAAGGCACGCAAGCAGAATGTCAAGGTGATGCACTTGGCTGAGGCTGCTGCTCTTAAGAACTGCCAGTCTTAAGAACTGCCACTGGGGTAAAGATTAGAAGCTCTCTATACTTGGACTGAAGCTTCGCCAAGCTTCTATAATTTGGCTCAGTGATAAATATCAGGGGGCCCTTTTGAAGACTGATTTACTGGTCAAGCATAGAAAACCTGAGCTGTTTGAAGGCGATCTGCCCGACGACAGACTGAGACATTACTTGACCAAGAAAGTTATAGCTATTGATACCGAAACCAGGGGCTTGATTCTGCGCCGTGATCGTCTATGCCTGGTGCAGATTTGCGACGATGAAGGCGTTGTCAGTTTTGTCAGATATAAAGACAAGAGCATGTTCGACCCGAGTTTGCCAAGCAATGTCAAAACCCTTTGTCATGCTGAAAATGTGATCAAACTATTTCATTATGCTCGTTTCGATGTTTCAGTTTTGAAGTATTACCTTGGTATTGACGTTAATCCTATTTTTTGTACCAAGATTGCTTCCAAATTGGTGCGTACTTATACAGACAAACATAGCCTGAAAGAGCTTACCCGCGAGCTTTTGGCTATCGAGCTAGATAAGTCTGACCAGACCAGCGACTGGGCACAGCCGCATCTTACCGAGTCGCAGTTGGAATATGCCGCCAATGATGTGCGTATGCTGCTGCCAATTTACAAGATTATTGTCGAGCTTCTCGAAAGAGAAGAGCGCACCGATGTGCATGCCAAACTCTGTCAGGCTTTGCCTACTATTTGTGAACTCGACAGGCTTGGCTACAGAGATATTTTTGAGCACTGAACCTAAAAACTAGAGGGAAATGATGGAAAAGCTTATCTACGAAAAATCAAGAGCCGGAAGAAGAGCCGAGATTTTGCCTGGCACCCAAGTACCGTCAAAGAAGCTCGGTGATTTGATTCCTGCCGCTTTCTTGCGTGATAAGCCGCCGGCCTTGCCCGAAGTGAGCGAACTGGAGGCCGTGCGTCACTTTGTTCGACTCTCACAGTTGAATCACTCTATCGATACTGGTTTTTACCCTCTGGGCTCTTGCACGATGAAGTACAACCCCAAGGTCAATGATGCCATGGCTGCTTTGGACGGCTTTAGAGAATTGCATCCCCATCAGCCTGTAGACCAGATACAAGGTGCCTTGGAACTGCTCTATAACTTGCAGGAAGCTATTGCCGCCGTTGTCGGATTGCCCCATGTTACCTTGCAGCCGGCTGCCGGTGCTCACGGTGAGATGACCGGTCTTTTGCTTATAAAGGCTTATTTTGAGGCTAAAGCCGATCATAAGCGCAAGAAAGTGATCGTGCCTGATACTGCCCATGGTACCAACCCGGCCACGGCTGCCTTACTCGGCTTTGAAGTGGTTGAGATCAAGAGCAACAGCAAAGGTCTCGTCGATATCGATTCGCTCAAGGCAGTGCTCGGCGACGATACCGCCGCCATTATGTTGACTAACCCCAACACCCTTGGTCTCTTCGAAGAAGAAATCATGGAAGTGCAGAAACTGGTACACGATGCCGGCGGCTTGCTCTACTATGACGGCGCCAACTTGAACGCCATCATGGGCATCGTCAGACCAGGCGATATGGGCTTTGATGTCTGTCACCTCAATCTGCACAAGACTTTCTCCACACCGCACGGCGGCGGTGGACCCGGTGGTTGTGCTGTAGCTTGTCGCGATATATTGCAGCCTTTCTTGCCCAAACCAACCGTTGAGAAAACCAAAGAAGGCGGCTTCACACTCAATTGGGATAGACCTCAGTCTATCGGGAAAGTAAAGGGTTTCTACGGCAACTTCGGTATTTTGGTCAGAGCTTATTCTTATCTGCTGGCCCATGGCGGCGACGGACTCTTCCAAGTTTCTAAAGATGCCATTTTGAACGCCAATTATCTCAAGAAGAAACTCTCCAATAATTTCGTGGTGGCACATCATCAGCCTTGTATGCACGAATTTGTTCTTTCTGGCGTTAAGCAGAAAGAGAGAGGTGTGCCTACTCTCAACATAGCTAAGCGCTTGCTCGACTATGGTGTGCATGCCCCGACCGTTTATTTCCCTCTGGTGGTGCCTGAAGCAATGATGATTGAGCCCACCGAGACTGAGTGCAAGGAAACTCTCGATCGCTTTGCCGAAATCATGGTCACCATAGATAAAGAGATTGACGAGAACAAAGAGCTAGTCCTCAGCGCTCCTCACAATACCCCGGTCGGTCGTCTTGATGAAGCCACCGCCGCTCGTAAGCCCAACTTGCGCTGGAAGCCTGAGAATTAGGTATTTGTTGGACCTGTCAAAACAAGACCCTTAAGTAGAGCTGCTAAAGCAGTCTTCTATGGCTTGGCGCAAAGTGCTCAGTTTTGCCGGCTTTAGAAGCAGTCGGTTTATGCCATATTGGCTGTAAGGTTTTTGATGATCAGATAAGCTCTCGGCGCTGATGGCCAAGATGGGAACACGTTTTCTCTCGTGAAAATCGACACTGGAAAGAGCCTCTTCTTTATCTGTTTCTTCTAGCTGTCTTATTTTTAAAGCTGCTTCAAAGCCGTCCATTATGGGCATTTGGCAGTCGACAATGATTAGGTCGTAGAGACCTTTCTGGAACTCTAAGATAAGTCGGTCGGCGCTATCTACTGCTTGTGAGCGGTAGCCCAAGGCCTTGAGCTGTAAGGAAAGCAGGGCTCGATCGGCTGGATTGTCTTCGGCAATCAGAATCAACTCACGCTTTTCTTCTGGTCTATGCTTGACGCTGAAAAGTTTCTCGTGGCTGTTTGCCTCAACAAATATGTCTGACACTTTCTCTTTGCTCTTCTCAGTCGTCTCTTTTCTGTCTTTTATCTTTACCGGGATGGAGAAGCTAAAGCATGAGCCTCTGCCCACTTTGCTTGTTAGTTCAATGCTGCCGCCCATACTTTCCACCAAACTGCGACAGATGGCCAGACCCAGACCGGTGCCTCCAAAATTACGAGCAATACTGGCGTCGGCTTGAAAAAATGGTTTGAAGATATCTTCCAGTTTTTCGGCGGCGATACCGCAGCCGGTATCAATCACCGAGAATCTCAAGATGGCACGCCTTTTGTCTTTGGCTTCCAGCTTAAGCTTTAGTGCAACTTCGCCGCTTTCAGTAAACTTGACGGCATTGCTCAAGAGATTGACCAGCACCTGTCTCAGTCTAGAGAGGTCGGCTTCCACAGTTAACGGTACTTCCTGATCTATTTCGGCTTTCAGGCTAAGATTTTTGCGTCTGGCTGCCGGGCTTAGTAATTCCAGCGATTCATTGACCAGATCTTTGGTCATAAATTCGATTGTTTCCTGTTCTAATTTGCCCGCCTCCAGCTTGGTAAAGTCAAGCACATTATTGAGCAAGTCCATGAGCATAGAAGCCGAATACTGCACAGTCTTGAGCAGGTTTTCCTGCTCTGCACTAAGCTTGGTCTGGCTGAGCAATTCGCTCATGCCGATGACAGCGTTCAAGGGGGTTCTGATTTCATGAGAGAGCATCGAGACGAATTGGCTCTTGAAAGTATCGGCTTGCAGAGCTTCATCTCTGCTGTTTCGCAGTTTTTGGTGCAGTTTGTTGAGATCTTTTTTGATCTTCAGTGCCGACCTTACCCTGGTGGTGAGCTCGGTTGGGTGAAAGGGCTTGAAGAGATAGTCATCGGCACCGGCTTGCCAACCTTTCAAGAGGGCATCGCGGTGAGTCAAGGCGGTCAGAAAAATAACTGGTATTGAGGACCATGCTTCGTTGCTTTTCACTTCCTGACAGAGCTTCAAACCGTCCATTTCGGGCATCATCACATCGGATAAAATCAGGTCAGGTTGTTGTTCTTCTTCTTCTAGAATACGCAAGGCTTCTTTGCCGTTTGACGCCAGCTTCACCTGGCAAAAGTCTTTAAGCAAATAGTGTATGTAATTGGCTAGTTCACTATTGTCTTCGGCAACTAAGACTGTGGTTTTGCTGTTTTGACTAAGATCAGAAGCTGATTGAACTCCCTTCTGATACTCCTTCATCGGATCAAAGCGGGGCAGGGGCTGACGTTTTGTCCGCCCTTCCGGTTCGTTGCCTTCACTCTTTTGGCATTCTTGGGCCTTTAGTTTGACCGAAAAGGTCGAGCCTCGTCCTTCTGCGCTTTCCACTCGCACATCACCCTGCATCAGTTCGGCAAATTCCTTGACCAAGGCCAGTCCCAAGCCGGTCCCTTCAAAACGCCTAGCCGATGAGCCTTCTAGCTGTCTGAAGCGCACAAAAAGATTGGGCAACTCGCTTGTCTTGATACCAACACCGGTATCGCTAACCAAGATTTCCACCATATCATCAGGCAAGCGTCTTAGCTCAATTGAAACAGAACCTTTCGGTGTAAATTTGACTGCGTTAGAAAGTAAGTTGAAAAGTATACGTTCGGTTAGATAACGGTCAATTTCAACCCAAAGTGGTTGCTCAGGCAAGGCAAGAGTCAGCTTTAGATCGCGCTTTGCCAAGAGAGGCTTGAAGTCGCTCGCCAATGTTTGCACTAGTTTGACCAGGTCGACTGCTTCTCTATTGACGTTCACCTTGCCCGCTTCCAGTTTTGAGAAGTCGAGCAGACCATTCACCATGGATAGCAGGCGATTGCAGTTATTGTGCATGAGCTCTAGAAAGGGCTTTTGCTCTCTGCTTATTTCGCCTGCCAGCAAGGTTTCCAGCGGCGCCAAGGTCAAGGTAAGCGGTGTTCTCAATTCATGCGAGACATTGGCGAGAAATTCAGACTTTAGTTTTTCCGACTCTTTCAACCTGGCATTGGCTTCTGCCAGGGCTTCGGCTCTCAATTCCAGCTCCTTTTCGGCTTCCAGTCTATCGGTGATATCTCTTCCTTCCGGGATCAAGAAAATGACTTCGCCCTCGTCATTGAAAATTGGTTTCATCGAAAAGTCCAGCATCACTGAACTTTCATCGACGCCAATGTTTTCTACTGTGGCTCTAACTAATTCGCCTTTCCTGGCTCTGGCAATGGCATCTTTTAGTTGGTCTTTTGCCTCCGGCGAGCGAGACCACCATTTCAATTCCCAGAAGGGTTTTCCAATTGCCTCATCCCAGGTCAATCCGGCAAACTTTAGGGCAGTCTGGTTACATTCCAATAGAATGCCGTCTGGTGAAACAAGCCCGGTGAACTGAAAAGTCTGGTCAAAGATAGCTGAAAACTTTTGCTTAAGGTCCTTTAGTTCCTGTCTGAGCCTTTCGTATTCAAAGTCTTCTTTTTTCTCTGAAACAAACAAGACTTTGCGGCTTATACCTTCGACCTTTATTGTCTCCACCTTGATCTCTAGATTGATCTCTAGATTATTTCTTGCTTCTTCTAATAGTTTTTTGAAGTCCACATCTATTGAGAGCAGTTCTTTGCCTTCGCTCCATTCGATGCCGCTCTCGTCGCTCTTGAGCAGCAAACACTGTTTAGCCCCATGTTTAAGGGCTAGGGCAAATATCTGGGCCTTAAGGGCCTCTAAATGCAATTTATCCATACGAAAATGCCGAGCAAATGGCTTGGAATAAACTAGTCGGCGTCTACTTCCAATTCCAGTCTGATATAGGTTTCCCGCTCTTTTAGTCGAGCTAGTTCCCTTTTGGTGCCTTTTATCGGGCTGAGGCAAACTAAGGCCGTCAGATTGATAAACATAAGAGGCGTCGTCGCCACCATGATCTTGGCTACTTCGTCTCCGTTAAATTCAAAATAGCACTTCAAGGCAATGTACAAGCCGATTAAATTGCTAATCAGAAAGATAATCCAGTGCATTAAAAGAAAGGCTTTCTGCTTCGCTTTAGAAAGCTGCAGCGCCGCTAATTCTTCTTTCAATTCAACAGGGATGCGTCTTTTCCTGCGCTTGGCGAAGTCGGGTGTAGTGTAGACCGCCCGAGCCGCTTCTTGTGCTGGGTTTTCGTTCAAGCTCGCTTGCAAGATCGGTTGACCTGGGGCGATGAGGCTGGCTTGTTTTGCCTCTTCCACACGGCTGCCCACCATCATTAGTTCTTGGCTAAGACTCAGATGTCTTATCTGACTAAGCTGACTCATCTGATTACTTTGACTGAGCGGGCTAAGCTGCACCGACTGTAATTCAGGGTAATAGACCATTTTAGGCTGTTCAGAACCGCAATTGCCGCAGAACTTAGCCCTGGCTTCCAGAGAACGACGACATTTTATGCAGGCTTTTTCCTCTGCATAGTTTTTGTCTACGACAGTCGTATCTCTAGACACTTGCTTTCAGCCACATAAAAGATAGACCCTCTTTACATTGATATTTTGCATGCCTAGAGGCTTTTGTGGGCCTTTACTAGAAACATTTAAAGGGACAAATAGCTGGATAGCTAAAGGGCAAGGCAAATCTTCTCGGCTATCTAAGGCTACCGGTCAGGGAAGCCGCGGTTTTGAGCAGCTTGATGGCTGCCTGACGGTTGAATTTTCCGTCGTTGAAGACTTCTTTGAAAATAGCTTGGCTGAGGACCTGATTGTTTTTCAGAACCAGACGATGGGCAAAGGGCATGGCTGCGTCGACAAAGTTGAATTTGGGATTGATTGTCAGAGCGATGCCTTCCAATGTGAGCAGAGCGCGCATCACATAGGTAAATTCGGAGGGAAGACGGAAGGGATACTCAAAGCAGACTTCGGAGAAATCAAAGAGCATTTTACGGAAGCGCACTCGGGTGAGACCATCGGCAAAGCGAGAATCGATAATAGGGGTGAGGTCGCGGCAGAGGGCGTCGCGGTCAGCTTCCGGTTTGAGGAAGCCCATACCGACAAAATCGTCCACCAAAAGTCTGTACTCTCTTTGCACAGTATGCAGGAAGGCGTTTACCAGGTGCTGTTTCAGCTCGGGCGAAAGTCTGCCAACCATGCCGAAATCAAAGATGCCGACTCTGCCGTCGGCCATGACGCGCATATTGCCTGGGTGTGGGTCGGCATGAAAGAAGCCTTCTTCCAAGAGCTGTCTTAAGTAGAAGTTAGCTCCGGTGCGGGTTATTTCTTCCGGGTCGAGACCCATGGCCTTAATACCTTCCACATCGGTGATTCTGATGCCGGAGACATATTCGATGGTGAGAACGCGTCTTCCGGTCAGTTTCCAGATAATTCTGGGAATGTAGATGCGATCGAAATTGCGATAGTTACTTCTGAAAGTGTCGGCATTGCGACCTTCCCTGATATAGTCCACTTCTTCCATGATGGTGCGGGCGAATTCTTCTACCACGCCCGGCCAATCTGTATGTCTGCAAAGGCTGGGGTATTTCATCACTTCATCGGCAATTGCCGAAAGTATTTGAATATCGAGCACAATTACTTTAGAGAGGTCGGGTCTCTGCACTTTCACTACCACTTCGCGGCCATCATGCAAGGTGGCTCGGTAAGCTTGTGAGAGACTGGCAGCTGCCAGTGCTTCTTTTTCGAAAGTCTTGTAAAGAGTCTCGGGTTTGCCACCCAGTTCTCTTTCAATTACAGCTTGAGCAATCTCGTAGGGAAAGGCGTCGACATTTTCTTGCAACTGAGCCAGTTCGAGCATGGCCGGCAAGGGCAAAAGGTCGGCACGGGTTGATAGAGTCTGCCCGATCTTGATGAAAGTAGGTCCCAGGTCGTGCAGTCTTCTGGTCAGCCAGCGTCCCAAAAGTCTATATTCTTCGTAGTCTTGGCTAGATAAGGCTTCTTCTTCGCGGTCCACAGCCTCACCCACTGTGCTGCGCGCCTTTTCAAATTCTTCGGCATGGTAGCGGGAGAAGCCCCGGGTGGACCAGATTATCGTCCAGACTATGGGAATGACGCGCAGGGTGGCTTGCATACCCTGCAACTTGTAAATTCGAGTCATCACCTTGAGGGTGGAAGCAAACAATCTCCAGGGGGTAACGTCCCTGAATGATTCCCTGATCGGATTGAAGTCTAATGTTTCTTCCAACTGCCATTCTCAAGATCTAACTACTTAAGTGTATAGACTAATTCTATGTTGTCACGAGGAAAAAGCATAAATTTAACATCTATGTACAGACTCTAATTCAGATAAGTGACCTAAAGTCTCTTATTAGTGTCTCTTATTCAGGGTTTCCATCTGCAGCGAGATGATCTCTTTGATGCCTTTATTGGCCAGGGTCATCAAGTCAGCCAATTTGGTCGGGTCATAGGGCTTTGCTTCCGAGGTCATCTGCAGCTCTAGAATCTTGCCCGATTCGGTGAGCACTATGTTCGAATCCATTTCGGCTTGTGAGTCTTCCGAATAATTGGGATCGATGAGCAGTTGACCATTTATCTGCACGATTGAAACAGCAGCCATGTGCTCGGTAATGGGCAGATCGTCGAAAACGCCGCTCTTTCTAAGCTTAGAGAGGGCATCATAAAGGGCGATAAAACCGCCGCAGATACTGGCTACACGGGTGCCGGCATCGGCCTGCAGAACGTCACAGTCGATGGTGATGGTTCTTTCGCCCATGGCGCGCCGGTCAACCACTGCTCTCAAGCAGCGACCAATCAGTCTTTGAATCTCTGAGGTGCGACCGCTCGGTTGCCCTCTGGTCACTTCCCTAGGGGAGCGAACCAGGGTCGAGCCAGGCAGCATCGAATACTCAGCCGTAACCCAACCCTCACCTTTACCGATGAGGAAGGCCGGCACACGCTCTTCGATTTTCGCCGTTGTGAAGACTTTGGTATCGCCAAACTCTACAAGGACCGAACCGTCTGCGTTTTTAGTGTAATTGCGCGTAAACCGAACCGGCCGAAGCTGGTCCCATTGTCTGTTATCGCGCCGCTTATACATCAATATCTCGCTTTCTAGGTGAAGCAAGCGACCCGTATAGTATATCTTATGTCTAGCCTTGTCGGCCAAAGCGAAGCCTATTTACCATGGCCGTTCCGGTAACCATAAGCTGCTTTCCAGGCACTACCTTGAGATCGGTGAAGCTGAAATGAATGTCATCCGATTTTTGACCAAGGTTGGAGAGATTGTTTATCTTCTCAACCAGCATTTGCGAAAGCTGGGGTGAAATTTCTTGCCCGGCTGTCATTAGTTTTGTATCGCCTACCTGAACCCAACCGTTTTCAAGAAATAGACGACTTTCCACCTCGGCATTGAGGGGAATGGCAAGTTGGGACAAACCTAGTTTGCCCACTGCCTGGATATTGATTTTGTTCGCTTTTAGAAGCGAGATATTGGCCGTTTCCATTGTCAAGCCAAATTGTCCAGCTTGTCCCGGTTGACCCGGTTGTCCATTTTGGTTTGGCGCCCCTTGGGCTAGACCTAATAGCTTGCTTAAAATAGAGCCCGGTTGACCGGCTGTTACCGAAAGGCGATTGAGTGTAGTTGGTGCTTTGAGAAACTTATTTAGACTCTCTTGTGAAATTAGGGCAGTGACTTGCGCCTCAGCCGGGCTGCGAAACTGCAGCATCTTTTGATTGAGCAGAAGACCGCTGTCGAAACTGAGAGTGCCTTGGGTGCTGAGGGTCAATTTATCGACTATGAAGTCTCTTAGATGGGCACCCTTTAGTTCGAGATCAAGACTTTTCAATTCGCCCTGAGCAAAATCCATGTCTCTGGCTATCAAATGCAAGTTATCTGTGGAACCGGATAGAAATTGACCGTCATCCATCGAAATCTCAAGCTTGCCGAAGCGTCCTGAATTGACATCGACAAAAGAAAGCGGCGGTGCCGCTAGGGCTTGATTGGTTGGTTGGCTATTATTGAGATTAAAAACCGGTTGGGCACTGACCTCAGTGCCCACGGTCAGTGCCAGCAAAAGACCAGCCAAATTTGTATAGAAAGGGAACTTGTTCATTTTTGTTGCAGTCACCAGTATCGTCTTTAGATTATTGAAGTCGCTAAATTATAGAAGAGGACCAGCTTGAGATTGTTCCGCCCGGGCGCTTACTTATTTTTTGCATAAAAAAAAGACCCCTGTAAGGGGGTCTTTCCATTTCTGATTCTCTAAAGAGAATTAGTGCGATTCGCCGGTGGAAGCAGCCGGAGCAGCAGCATCGGTGGAAGCAGCCGGAGCGGCGGCATCGGTGGAAGCAGCAGGAGCAGCAGCATCGGTGGAAGCAGCCGGAGCGGCAGCATCGGTGGAAGCAGCCGGAGCGGCAGCATCGGTGGAAGCACCTGTGGTAGCGCCAGTGGTGCTGGACTCGCTTCCGCCGCTGCAAGCAGCAAGGGAGGCCACGAGAGCGAGGCTAGCGCCAGCAAGGGCCAGGTTTCTCAAAGTAATCATTGACTATTCGTCTCCTTTTAGTCCTGATGAGTTTGTTTCCGCCAGAGATTTCATTTGTCAGTGACAGAACTCTCAGAGTGTCATTTGGAGGCAAAGTTTAGTAAGTTTTGCCCACCTGAAATCGCTCGAATTATACAGGTAATCCAGACTAAGTAAAACTACTTGAAAAGTCTTTCTTTAATTATCTGTCATTCTAGATGCGAACTATATTTAGAGTCTAGGCGCTGAATATGTTTTGGTGGGGAAATGAGATCGCTTGCTCTGAAAACATCCCGTTACCTTATTTTGCAAAACTTAATTGCTCTCTCAAGCCTGAGCGATTAATGAAGTGCCTGACATTTCTTTTGGCTTTTCAATGCCGAGCACCGAGAGAATAGTAGGCGCTACATCGGCAATGGTGCCGTCCTTGAGGCGATTGCTGCAACCAGTGCTTGTATTATCAGCAATTTTGAGAGGGTCGTTGTCGCCCTTCTGGAAGCTTGCCACTATAAATGGTACCGGATTAGTGGTGTGGGCTGTGTGCGGTTCACCGGTCTGATAATCGATTAATTGCTCGATATTGCCATGATCGGCTGTGACCATAAGCGTGCCGTTTGCTTCTTGTACTGCCGCCAAGAGCTGCCCGAAAGCCGCATCGACTGATTTGACTGCTTCCACCGCCGCTTCCATCATGCCTGTATGACCGACCATATCAGGATTGGCAAAGTTCAAAACTATAAATGGATGCTTGCCCGATTTGATGGCTTGGCAGGCTAAGTCGCAAACTTTAGGGGTTTGCATGGAAGGGGCGAGGTCATAGGTGGCAACTTTTAAGGAGGGAATAAGCTCTCTGGTTTCTCCTTCTACTGCCTTTTCTTTGCCGCCATTGAAAAAATAAGTAACGTGGGCGTACTTCTCGGTTTCAGCGGTATGCAGCTGACCAATATGGTGGCAACTCAAGATTTCAGGCAGGGTATTGTGCAATTCTTGTGAGGGCAAGACTTCAGGATTAAAGGCTACGGGCAGAGCCAACGACGAGTCGTACTCAGTCATACAGGCATAGTAGATCTTGGGCACAACATTGCGGACAAAGCCATCAAAATGAGGCTGGGTCAAGACTCGACTGATCTGTCTCACCCGGTCGGGGCGAAAATTGAAGCAAATAACACTGTCGCCGTCTTTGATACGAATATCGTTGACGATGACTGGTTTGACAAATTCATCGCCGGTATCTTTGGCATATGAAGCTTCCACTGCTTCTTTTGCCGACTCTGCTTTCTCGCCTATGCCTTCTGTGAGAGCGCGATAATAAAGTTCGGTTCTTTCCCAGCGCTGGTCTCGATCCATGGCATAGTATCGCCCGCAGACGACACCTATCTTGCCCATGCCAAGGTTAGAGAGTTTTCTTTCAAGCTCGCGCATAAAGCCAAGAGCAGAGCGCGGCGGCGTGTCTCGGCCGTCTAAGATTGGATGAATGACAAAATTGCTAATTTGATTTCGCTTAGCCAGTTCAATCAAACCGTCTAGATGGTCAGGGCTGGAGTGCACACAGCCGTCTGAAACCAAACCTAATATATGTAAGTTGCCGCCGCTTCTCTTGACGTTTTCCACTGCCTCCACCAGGGTGGGGTTCTTGAAGAAGGTGCCGTCAGCCATGGTGTTGGAAATGAGGGTGAGTTTCTGAATCACTACCCGGCCCGAACCTAAGGTGAGGTGTCCTACCTCGGAATTGCCCATCAGACCTTTGGGCAGACCGACGAACTCTCCAGATGCTTGTAGTTTGGAAAAGTGATAACGAGACTTCAAAAGGTCGTAATTGGGAGTTTTGCAAGCTAATATTGCATTTCCCCTGGTTTCAGTTGTAATACCCCAGCCGTCGAGAATCGCCAGTACCAGTGGTCCCATAATGTTCCCCGTATCTTGAATTGTTTTAAAAGAAGTCAGTAAGTTCGCTTCACAGTAGTAATATTTTAATGCATCGGGCCAGACCCGGGGATCAAATGAAACTAACCTCGCGCTCAAGAAATTTGCCTGAATTCGGGCTCTGCCTCCACCGGTGGTGCGATGTCTCCTGACGAACAAGCCGCCGACACAGCTACAGCTCTGAACAGTGCCGGCAACAACAATAACTGGATAGCCGAAGTCTCGCATGAGTTGCGGCTGCCGCTCGCTAATATCAAGCTTTTGGTGGAGACCCTGTTGTCGGGCGCCCTCGATGAGCCGGTCACAGCTCGTCGCATGCTGGTGCGTGCTGATGAAGAAGTGACTCGTTTGCAGAACCTAGTCTCAGACTTGCTTTCGCACGAAAAGTTAAGTAGAGCCAGGGGGGAAGGTTCTTTCAGCCTGGTTTCTTTTGCCGACATTGATGCAGAAAGGGCTGTAAAAGCGGCGGTTGAAACCACCGAAAGTCTCGCCCTTTCTAAGGGGGTAAAAGTAGCTTGCGAAGTTTGTAAAGGCACTACTTTTTTGGCTGATGCCGATCAGTTGCATCAAGTCTTGGTTAATTTGCTTGAGAATGCCATTAAGTTTACCGATGAGGGTGGATTGGTCACTGTCAGAGTTCGACCCTTCATGTTGGAAGTCGAGGATACCGGCATTGGTATTGCCGAATCTGAGATTCCCAAGATTTTTCAGCGTTTCTATAGAGTCGATCGCAGCAAAACCAGAGGTTCGACAGGGCTTGGTCTATCGATTGTCAAACACATTGTCGATTTGCACGGTGCTAAAATCAATGTCTATTCCCAAGAAGGGCGAGGATCTCGTTTCAGTATAGAGTTTCCGGGCTCTTCCAATTTTGTGGATACTAAGTAAATGACGGTAAAAACGCGCATCATGGTTGTCGATGACGATGAAACAATCGTTGATACGCTCACCTTTAACTTTAGGCGAGCCGGTTTTGAGGTGATTTCATTTAATCGGGCATTGGCGGCTGTGTCTGGCTTTACCGAGGCTAATCCTGACCTGGTTATGCTCGACTGGATGATGCCCGATATGAAAGGTCCCGACCTTTGCGCCATTCTGCGCGAGCAAGCACCGGAACTGCCAATCTTGATGCTCACCGGGCGCTCGGCTCCCACTGATATTGCGCATGGTTTGTCTTCGGGCGCCGATGACTATCTAGTCAAGCCTTTTTCTATGGTTGAGCTTATGGCTCGCATCGAAGCCCTTTTGCGCCGTAGCGGCAAGAAGAAGCGCAGTGGTGCGCGCCTTAGCGTCGGCGCCCTCTCTTTGGATGAAGACGCCCGCAAGGTCGTCTTTAGCGGGCGCAATATCGATCTTTCACCCAGAGAATTTGCTTTGCTGAAAGTGCTTATGCAAAATGCCGGCAAAGTGCTTACCACCGATGTCTTGCTCGATAAAGTTTGGGGCACTGATTTTGACGGTGACGTCAAAACAGTGGCGGTGCATATTCGTTGGCTGCGGCAGAAACTAGAAGAGGACCCGAAAGAGCCGAAGCTTTTGGAGACCGTTCATAGGTCTGGTTATAGACTAAATCAACTGGGAGAAGACAAGTGAGTGAGTCAATCACCCTAATCAAAGAAGAAGTTCTTACCCTCGGTCGCTTAGTCGAGACTACGGTTTATGAGGTGACTAGACTTTTGAAAGGCGACAAGCGCGCCGACCTCAGTTTGGTAGAAAGACAAGAAGCGGAGATCAACGCCCTTTGTCTTGAGATCGAAGAAAAATGCGTCGATCTCTTGGTTGAGCGCGATACTGCCAATGGTGCTAGAGAGATTCGGGCGCTTGTTTCGATTCCCCTTATTGCCGCAAAACTTGAGCGCTTGGCCGATCATGCCAATCGTGTGGCACGCTTTGCCAATTGGGCAATCGAAGACCAAATAGAAATTCCGGAAGAATTGCCGCGCATGGCTGCCAGCGTCTATCACATGGTGCAGGAACTATTGCTTTGTTTTCTTACCGACTCGCCGTCTAAGGCGAAAGAGATTTTAGCCTCTGACAGCAATGTGGATTATTTGCATGATTTGCTTTCCAAGCGACTGCTCAGCGATTTGGGTGAACAAGATAGTGCCGGCGCTCAGATGAAGGCGCAATTTCTATTTTGCGGGCGTTTTCTTGAACGCATGGGTGATGCCTGTACATCAATTGCCAAGCGAGTCTATTTTCTTTCCACCGGCGAAAGAATCGGCAAGGGCGGCCACTGATGCCTGTAATTGTGCTGGCTGGAGAAGAAGACTTCCTGCTCTATCGTCGTCTCGATGAGCTGAAGGCAAAGTATTTGGACCCGGCTTTTGCAAGCTTCAACTATCAGCGTCTAGACAATGTTTCTACAAATGATGCTGTTGACCTGGCGGCTTCCATACCTTTCGGCATGGGCAATAAAGTGATTATCATCGATCGCTGTGATTGGTTCTCGAAAAAGCGAGGTACCGAAAAGAGCAAAGCCAAGCCACAAAAGAGCGCTGCCTCTAAGGGCGGCGCCTCAAAAGAAGTAGCGGAAGAAACCTTGGCTGACGCCATTGCCTCTGTGCACGAGAATACTTATTTGATTTTTGTTTCGACCAGCAATTTTGATTCAAGTCTCAGACTTTCAAAACTCTTTGAGAAGCACGCCAAAATTGAAAAGTTTGAAAAGGTGAAATATTGGCCAGGCAGTGAGCCTTCAGCGGCTCTCAAAAACTTTATGCAAACCGAAACCCATGCCCTCGGTTGCACTATCGATGATGATGCTGCTTTCTATTTGATTGATGGTCTAGAGGCTAATCTCAGGCACATTCATAGCGAATTGGCTAAAGCTGCTACATATATATTGCCCAAAACACATATCACTCTAGATGTGGTAAAGACTCTCAGTCCCCACAATTCTCAGATCTTCACCGTAGCTGAAAATTGGCTCTTAGGCAAAAGAAGAGAGACCTTGAACGGGCTGAAAGAGGTCTTGACTAAGCAGAACGCTATGCAGGTAATGGCTGCCTTGCAGACCATGCTCAGTAAATGGGTGAGCTTCAAGACCCATGCCGAAATGGAGAACGAGAAACTGCCGTACAAACCCGGCATTCAAAGACGAGAGATATCAGCCAACGAACTTGCCAAGCGTTTGAGCGGTCCGCTCAAAGTTCATCCCTTTGCGCTTGAGAAGGACCTGAAGAAGCTCTCTCATGTGTCCCTATCTTTTTTAGTTAGCAAGAAGCAAGAATTGACCAGAATGGAGCATCTGGTGAAGACTGGACAAATGCCTGAGAATCAGGCTCTCGAATTATTCTTTTTCAATTGAAGGAGGCCCTGTGAGCGAAGGATCCAATTTCGTACTCGATGAGATGAATGTGAAGGACACTTGGCGTGTCTTTCGCATGATGGCTGAAATGGTGGAAGGTTTTGACGAACTTTCGCGCATAGGTCCGGCTGTATCTATATTTGGAACTGCTCGTTGTAAGCCGTCAGATCCGGTTTATGTATTGGCTGAGACAATAGCCCGCAAACTTTCACAAAAAGGCTTTGCTGTTATGACCGGCGGCGGACCCGGTGTGATGGAAGCGGGAAACAAAGGGGCAATTGCCGGCGGTGGAACTTCGGTCGGTTTGAATATCATTTTGCCTCGAGAAACCGGTCCAAACCCGTATCAAACTAAATCTCTAGATTTTCGTTATTTCTTTCTGCGCAAGTTGATGTTTGTCAAGTATGCGATTGCCTTTGTCATCTTGCCTGGCGGCTTTGGCAGTCTTGATGAATTATTTGAAACAGTTACCTTGATTCAAACGAAGAAGATCAAAAAGTTTCCTATGTTCCTCGTAGATTCCAAGTTCTGGAATCCTATGATGGACTGGCTTAGAAACGAGGTCGTAGTGCGTGGTTATTTAGAGCCGTCTGAGCTTGAACTGCTCACAGTTATTGACGACCCTGATGAACTTGTCGATCAAATTGTCTGGTGCGAGAACGAAAAATGTTATCTCAATCCGGACGGGCTCAAGGGTCGCAATAAAAATCAGGAAACTTGAAGAAGCGCTAATCTAAACTGATTAAGGAATCTTGTAAAAAAACGATACCTGTCTTTACAGAGCCTACAATTTAAAGCTGACCGATAAGTATTAGTCAGCTTTGATTGCCGTTCTTTAGGAGACAGGGCCTTGAAGATTGCCGTATGTGTGAAAGCCGTGCCGGACACGGAAGCCAAAATAGCGATTGCTGATGGCAAAAAGAATATCGACTTTGCCGGTGTTCGTTTTGTTACCAGCCCCTATGACGAGTTTGCCATTGAAGAAGCTCTTAAACTGAAAGAGAAACTGGGCGGTGATACCACCGTTATTTCGATGGGTGGGGCCGAATGTACCGATGTTCTCAGGGACAGTCTGGCTAGAGGCATCGACAATGCCGTTCATCTTAATGATGCTGATTTCGCCGGTCTGGATACTTTGTCTACAGCCAAGGTTTTGGCAAGCGCCATCAAAGATGGTGGCTATGAAATAGTCTTCATGGGACAGCAGGGTGTAGGCGGCGATAACAGCCAAGTACCTTCCATGCTGGCCGAATTACTTGGTTTTGCCCAAGCCACTATGGCAGTCAAGTTTGAATGTGACGGCACTACTTTTAAGGCAGAAAGAGAAATAGAAGGAGCCCATGAGTTCATCGAAGGTTCCTTGCCTGCTGTGATCAGCGCTCAGAAAGGGCTGAACGAGCCTCGCTATCCTGGAATCAAAGGTGTGATGGCTGCTCGCCGCAAAGAGATAGCCGTCAAAGATGCTGCCGCCCTTGGTGTCAAAGGTCAGGTCGGTGGTGCCAATCTCAAGGCGACTATCAAAGAGATGGCCTTGCCGCCTGAGCGTCCTCAGGGTCGCAAAATTGAAGGCGACAGCGATGCTCAAGTGAGCGAGTTGGTGAAACTGTTGCGCTCAGAAGCGCATGTGCTTTAAGCCCCTATTTTTTTGGAGATAACAAATGTCGCAAGGAATTTTGGTATTTGTAGAGCAGAGGGGCGGACAGGTGCGCAAAGCCTCTCTAGAAGCTCTTTCTGAAGCCCATCGTCGGGCTGCCGCCGTCGGCGGTGATGTCAGTGCCGTACTAATCGGCTCGGGCGTTAAAGGTCTGGCTGCCCAACTTGGCAAGTTTGGAGCCAAGAAAGTATTGGTGGTCGATAATGCTGCTCTTGAAAATTACAGCACTGAGACCTTTACTCAAGCGCTCACCGAAGCAGTGAAAAAAGTCTCGCCCAAGTATGTCTTTGCCGCCTGCACATCGATGGCTAAAGACTTCATTCCTAGGGCAGCTGCTCGCCTTGATGCTGCCTGCGTTTCCGACGCCATGGACTTTGTGACCGAAGGCGCTAATCTTTGCCCGGTTCGCCCAATGTATTCCGGCAAGACTTTCGGAACCTATAGTCTGAGCGGAGACCTTTCTTTCATTACCTTGCGTCCAAACGTCTTTGCTTTGAGCGAAGCAGGCGGCGATGCGGCTGTGGAAGATTTGAGCCTTGAGATAAGCGCGCCCAAAGCCAAAGTTGTGGCTGTGCATGCAGCTGAAGGCAATAAAGTAGAACTATCGGAAGCGGCAATAGTAGTATCTGGTGGCAGAGGCATCAAAGGACCGGAGAATTGGCCGGTCTTGCAGGGACTCTGCGATGCCCTTGGTGCCGCCCTTGGTGCCTCCCGCGCCGTAGTAGACGCCGGCTGGATCGATCACCAGTTCCAGGTTGGGCAGACAGGCAAAACTGTCAGCCCTCAGCTCTATATCGCCTGCGGAATTTCAGGAGCGATTCAGCATCTTGCTGGTATGTCTTCTTCCAAGGTGATAGTAGCAATTAACAAAGATCCGGAAGCCCCAATTTTCAAGCATGCTACCTACGGTATCGTGGGCGATGTGCTGGAAGTAGTGCCGAAGTTGACCGATGCTGTGCGCAAGTTGCACGAGCATAACTAAGATCGCCAATTTAGCGACTTGAGAAAGAAAGGGAGAGGTCCGCCTCTCCCTTTCTTTGTTGTACACTGAGGCTGCTTTATGCAGAGACAACCATAGCGTGACAGAGTTGGCAGATAGCTATTCTCGTTCTTATCGAATCGGGGCCTTGGTTGGCGGCGATTATCATCTTTTGAAAGAGTTGGGACGCGGTGGTATGGGGGCGGTCTTTTTAGCCCAACATCGGCTAATCGATAAACCTGTGGCGCTCAAGATTCTTTTCCCCGACCTGGTCAATGCTTCCACCTGGAAGCGTTTTGAGAGTGAAGCCAGGATCTTGGCTCGCTTGCAGCATCCCGGCATAGTGAGCGTCTTGAATATGGGTGTTGATGCTGGCCGATGTCCTTTCTATGTCATGGAGCTTTTGGAAGGACTCTCGCTGTCTCAGTTAATCAAAGAGAGAGGGCAACTGAGTCTGAGGCAAGCTGTTCAGGTCTTTGTGCAAATAGCTGAAGCGATGCACTTTGCCCATGAGAAAGGTGTCATTCATAGAGATCTTAAGCCTTCAAATATTATGCTCATCAATTGGACGGAGAAAGAGACCGCTAAAGGTCATGACCAAGAGAGAAGGCGCGACGCATCTGCTACCTCGGTAAAGATTGTTGATTTTGGCATCGCCAAGTCGATAGATACTAAAGGTCAGCTTGGTCTTGGCTTGCTTAGCCCGGCCGAGAATCAGAAACTGCAGAGTCTCACCCAAACAGGCGAGATTTTTGGCACGCCGTTTTATCTCAGTCCAGAACAGTCTTTGGGTCGTCCAGTGAGCAGACAGACTGATATTTATGCCCTTGGTTGTACGTTTTTTGAAGCCTTGACCGGTGAACCTCCATTTCGCGGTGCCAATGCTTTTGAGACCATGGGTATGCATCTGGCCGCTCCGGTGCCGGCGCTCTCGCAATATGTTTATGGTTTACCTAGCGAAGTGCAAGCGATAGTCAATCTTTGTCTAAACAAAGATACTGAGGGGCGCTACAGCACAATGAAGCAACTCGCCCTAGATCTAGCGAGAGTGAATATAGGTTTGCCCACTGCTGCTGCCGGTTTGAAATCTGAGGGCTTTGCCCCGTCTTTGCAGATAAATACTGCTGTCAGTGAAGAAGAGCAGGAACTCTCTGAAAAGCAAACTAAGAAGAAGGCTAAGTCATTTTTGTCATTGGCTGTCTTTGCCGGTGTCGCCACTTTGGCTCTCTTGTTCGGCGCTGGTTTGCACTATGCCAAGCTTGAAAAGACCAAGGTTGATATGTCGAAGGACAAGAGCCTAAAGCAGGCGACTGAAGTGCTTGAAGTTGTCTCTAGCAATGCCGATCGTTTTGAAAGGAAATTAGCGCAAGGTATAGTGGAAGGTAATGGAGCAGAGAAACTCTTGGCTCCACTTACCGATTTTGGTCCGGTTAAGCAAGGCGACCGTTATCTCTTTTCTTTCCCTACTAATTTTTCGCTCGGCTATATGCAGGACAAGTTCTGTCTTTCCCAGTCTCGACCAGTCAAAGCCCAAGGGCAGGTGTTTGTAAAGTTACCTCGCCCCGCACTTGATCTTGATGAGGACCTTCCGCTGCAAGTTGTTGGCAAACTCAAGCCTGATAGCGTTGACTTGAAGGTGACCATTTACCACGATGAACAGCTCAAGTCTTTAAAAAAGTCCTTGCGAGATTGGAAACATCTTTGGAGTCTTCAGATCAAGGATCGCAAGTTGGATAAGGCTTTTCTAGAAGATCTACTAGACTTGCCATTTATCGAGAATTTGCACGTGCATAATACAGTGGCTTTTGGTGGACTAACAACCAGCGGCAAACTGATTGCCCGCACCGTTATCATCGAGCAGGTCTCACAGGCTAAGCCTGGGGCCCTGGAAGCATTCTTGTCCATACTACAACCCAGGGAGCTAAAAGAACTACTTTTTCGACGCACTCAGATTGATTCAGCCATAGCAAAAAAGATAATTGAGTTCAAAGATATAGAGACTCTCTCTCTTGAGGGAATGGCAGTTCAACCCGCTTGGCTGGAGCAGTTGTCCGGTATCAAAAGCCTGCGCACTCTTAAGGTAGAAGATAACAACTACGATGCTGCCTTTATCTTGAGACTAGTCGCCAAGAATCCCCATATCAAAACATTGAAGATCTCCACACCACAGTTTCAGATTGAGGAGAAAGAGAAGATCCGTGCTTACTTGCATGATTGGCAAGACCCTGGGAAGCCCTGGACTAAAGAAGAAATTGTCCGAATCGAAAAGTTGGTATCACTGCATTTTACGCGCCGACGCTTTGTCCGCATTCCCAGCGGCAGTTTTGAAACAATTGAGAAACTGAGTCGAATCGGCCTAGAAGACTTGTTTAAATAGCTTGAAATAAACAGACTAGCGATCGTTGGTGTAAGGCATCGCCGGCAAACCGTCTAAAGAAAATAGAGTCAGTTTAGGATTGTTTCCCCAACCGTATCTGACAAACTTGGGCTGCCTAACATACTTAGACTCTAGAAAAACAGTGTTGCCTTCTATCTTTGCTTCGGCTTCGAAAAATTGATGATCATGGCCGGCTAAAGCAAAGCCCTTAACCGGTGGTTTTCCTTTCGCCATCAAGCCCCGTCCGGCATTTTTGAATACTACTTTGACGGCATTGCCCTCTACTTCTATGTACTCGACTATAGGATAGAGATAGGCTTTTGCTTGCTTGAAGAGGGTGGCAAGGGCGGTGTTGGCGATGCGCTTCGATAGATCTTCGGCGCTCATATAGATACTGCCGCTCTTCTCATCTTCATGACAGATGTCGCTTGAGACGATCAGATAGCTCTTGGGGGCAATGCGCGCTTTAAATTGGGTATGTCTGATGCTGGCGGACTGGCTGGCGTTCTCTTTCTCAGCTGTTTCAGTGGGCTGTGCACCCAACTGCACATAATAGAGCGGCAGTTGTTCTTGGGCAAAAGTGCGACGCAAGTCTTTAATAAAGACAGGAAAAAGAGTCTTATACTGCAGTGGTGCCGCTAGATCGCTTTCACCCTGGGCAAAGATTACTGCCTTGAGCCCATAGGGGGTGATTGGCGCCAGCATGCCGTTAGCCACGGCCGAGGTCATCTGGCTGAGGTTTTTCGAGGGCAGTTTTTCTAGCTCAGTTCTATTGATATATTCTTGCCAGTCTCTTTTATAAATGTCTTCATCGAGCATGTTTTTCTGAGCGATGGAGCGCGCTTCCGGAACACTGTCGAGGCTTTGCGCCGAAATCCAGGATCTAAGCGGTGTATCGGGTAGGGTTACTTGAATTATGCCAATCGGTTCTTTGAGATTTCGTTTCAATTCTCTCGCCAAAATCATACCTATGGCTGAAGCCTTGAGAGCTTCGCCTTGATTTTTGTTGATGTTGACCCAGCCCTTAGTGCCGGTGCGTTCATCACCGGTATTGCCTATGGTATCAGGGTTGCGACTGAGGGCGATCGGTTGTCTATAGAGCCTAATGCCGTCAGGCATTTCTATATTGCCTTCCGCAAGTTCGCCTGAGCCATACTTCTTCTCTAGGGCTGCTTCTTCTTGCAGAGAGGCGTGCATGATACCGTCACCGGCGACAAGAAAGACCTGCCCTAGCCTAATATTCTTCAATACTATTTTGTTCTGGCCGGTAATAGTCATTTCCAGGGGTTCGGTGAATGACATCGCCGGTAGGGTCACCAAAAACTTGCCGCTTTTGTCGACGACGGTTTGGGCTCTGCCTATGGCCATATCGACAGTGACGACTTCGCCGGGCAGGGCTTCGCCCCAGACATTGATTGGTTTATCTTTCTGAAAGACGGCGCCGTCACTGAAAATGCGCGCCAACGTCACTTTCGCCTGGGCACTGCTTTGGCAAAAGAAGAGCAGGGCAAGGGCCGGCAGTATGCTGAGCAGGGCTCTCTTTCTGTTTATGGTCATTACGAGCGGTTTCCATATTTGGTGGCAACATAGTCTTCGACTAGTTTGATGAAGTCTTCGGCCAGTCCGGCGCCAGATAGCGTGCTGTGATAACGACCATCTATATAGACCGGCGCTCTTGGTTCTTCGCCGGTACCCGGCAAAGAAATACCTATGTCGGCATGCTTAGACTCACCGGGACCATTGACTATACAGCCCATGACTGCAACTTTCATGGTTTCAACTCCCGGGTAATCTCTTTCCCAGTCGCTTCTCTTTGAAGTGAGATGCTTTTCGATATCTTGAGCTAGTTCTTGAAAGACTGTGCTGGTTGTGCGTCCACAACCGGGACAGGCGGTCACCTGTGGCTTAAAAGATCGTATTGCCAGGCTTTGCAAAATCTGTTGGCAGACTTGTACTTCTTCGATGCGGGGGGCTCCCGGGCTTGGCGTCAGCGACACTCTAATGGTGTCGCCTATGCCTTCGAAGAGCAAGATAGAAAGCGCCGCAGCCGAGGAAACCATGCCCTTCATGCCCATGCCCGCTTCGGTGAGACCTAAATGCAGAGCATGGTTTGTTTTTTGGGCAAGCTTGCGATAAACAGTGACCAGGTCAGGCACTTCTGAAACTTTAGCGCTGAGAATAATCTTGTCTTTAGCCATGCCGTAAGATTGGGCCAGGCGGGCAGAAGAAACGGCACTTTCCACTATCGCTTCAATCAAGACCTCATGTGCATCTTTGGGTTCTTTAGAGGCGGCGTTTTCATCCATCATTTGAGCCAGCAGATCTTGATCTAGTGATCCCCAGTTGACGCCGATACGCACGGGTTTATCCCAGGTGAGGGCGCTGTCGATCATCTGCTTGAAATTATCGTCGTGTTTTTCGCCTCTACCGACATTGCCGGGATTGATGCGGTACTTGGCAAGCAGTTTGGCGCAGTCTTTATATTCAGAGAGAAGCAAATGACCGTTGAAATGGAAATCACCCACCAGTGGCACATCCATGTTGTACTTTTCTAACAGTGAAACGATTTTGGGGACGGCTCTAGCCGCCTCTCTGGTGTTGACCGTAATTCGCACTATTTCAGAGCCGGCTTTTGCCAACTCTACAATTTGCTTGTAAGTAGCCTCAGCGTCTTCGGTTGGGGTATTGGTCATGGACTGCACCAGGACCGGGTTTCCTCCTCCGATTAATTTGCTGCCCACGGCAACTGCTAAGGTTTCTCGTCTTTCGGTCATAAATTTCCAGTGCTATTGCGGCTGCTTACCTCTTACAGAAGACATTTTAGCTTTCAGAAAGTGCCCGTTTCTCATTCTAAATTTGCTCTAACTCCCTTTCCCAGAGTTCTGGATGCTCCTCTCTAATCGATAGGGGAATGACTCGACTCTTATTTTTCTTGTCTACGAGCCCCGGTTGCGGACCGACAATCAGATGGTCAATCACTGATATGCCAAGGATCTTGCCGGCGTCGATGAGCATACGTGTGGTGGCAATATCTTCTCTGGAAGCGCTCAGGCGAGCTCCAGAGGGATGATTGTGACAAACGATTATGGCATAACTGTTGGCAACTAGTGCCGCCTTGAATACTTCGCGGGGATGCACCAAGGACGCTGAAAGCGTGCCGTGAGAAACCTCGTGTAAGCCGATTACTTCATATTTCGAATTGAGATGCAGGGCGACGAAATGTTCTTCCGGTGCAAAGCAAAGGGGCATGAATAATTCGGCTGCATCGAGGGCTGATTTAATTGAGGGTAGAGTGCCTGTTTTTGCTTCTTTGACCATCATTAGTCTGAAAACAGGCAAGCGATACTTAAGATGCTTGAGCATGCATCCTCCTTTCGTTTGATACTGTGCATAGTGGCTATGCTTTAAAGACGTAATTGACAGCCAAAAAGTTCAATTTGTCGGAGCGAATTAATCTAAGAGAAGAGTGCAAGAGAATTTCTTTGGCTCTTGCACTCTTAGACCTCTTGATTTTTCCAGGCTCCTGAACGGAAGCGGAGGATGGCCATGATTCCCACCAGTGATGCCGATGCGGCCAGGGCAACCCAGATTCCTTGGGCTCCCATTTTGTACTGACTGACCAATATATAGGCCAAAGGCAGTCTCACTACAGTCAGGCAGAATATACCGACCCACATGGGCCATTTTGTATACCCGGCTCCGGTCATCGCTCCAAACAGTACAATCCATGAAGCCACAAGAGGCTGGCAGAGCCCTACTATTCTTAGATAGTCAGCGGTGAGTTTTACTACCTGTGCATCGTTGGACATTTTTGCAGCGATAGCTTCGGCAAAAATGAACATCAATATACAAGTTGGTATCTCGATGAGCAGACTGGCTGTATTTGCTTGCCAGCCTGCTTTCTCTGCTCTATCGGGTCGCCCGGCGCCAAGGTTTTGACCGACGACTGTGCCCAGAGAGCAGCCTATGGCGTGCAAAGGCAAGGTACAGAGCATCTCTTCTAGTCTAAAGCCGATTGTCCAAGCTGCTTCCGAGCTAGTTGGATTACTGGTCAGTGAGAAAATTCCGTAAAGGGCGAAATTGCCCAAGACCCAGGCCAAATCTTGCACACAAGTAGGTATACCTATATTCAAGATGCGCTTCATCCAGTCTATGGTGGGAGCTAACTCGAAATCTTTAAATAGATTGAGAGACTCTTTCAGATCTGATTTTGAAAGTAGATACAAGTTGAGCGCTGTACCGACCAAACCGCCACCAAGCCAGGCCCAGCCTATACCGGCGATGCCCAACTGACATTTTAGTGCTAGAACTAGGTCAAGCGTGATGATGACCACGGCCATAGCCAGCCAGTTCAACATAGGCACACGGCTATTGCCGATTGCCCTGAACATTGAATGTGCCGTCCAGACTATGGTGAAAGGCAACTGTGAGAGCAGATCCACTGAAAGGAACTTCCAGCCCAGTTCTTGCACAGCAGGAGTGACTCCCGACATGGCCAGCAGCGGTTTTGTGGCAAGCAAACCGGCTAGGGTCGAGAGCACGCCGAAGATTATGCCGAAGAGGAGAGACTGTCTTCCTGCCACTTCTGCTTGTTTGTAGTCGCGGGCTCCCCAGAAGCGGCTGATCAGAGCCATCGCTCCAGAAGATAGAGCTACGGTCATGAGCAACATCATGAACCAGATCTGGTTGCATATACCTATGGCAGCTTGTGTGTCTGAGCCTAGCTTACCGGCTACCCAGACATCGGCAAAGCTTGCTGCCGAGACAATTAGCATCTGTATAAGCATCGGCCAGCTCATATGCCAGATGGCCGCCCAGGTAGACCCGGCAACGATGATTTCGTCTGCCGAGAGCTTGCGCTCTTTCTCGTCTATCAGGGATGACATGGTTTTTCACCGTCACTTTGGTGCTTTACCCTAATCGTGGGGATATTGCTCGCCTCTTATAATTTGGCGAGGAATTTATTAGACTACACGCAAGACGACATAAAAGGGAAGGGTAAATTACGAAGTTTGACTGTTTAATGGAAAATCTAATTTCGCTCTCGACCGCAGAGAGAATTTCAGCATGCCTCAAGTCTCTAACAATTGAAGAGCCACTCAGTCGACTTGCCCAAGTGCGCAAGCAGGTTTTGCGCAAGATGCCCCAAACTAAAGAAAAAGCATCAGCTTTTTCACCTTTGCATTTTGCCAGGCTTTATGGTGCAATGCACTGCAGAAAGTTCGATATGACTGTGGTTTTAGCCAATCTCGTTTTGTCCTTGCTTGATTTTCGTATCTATAAAGACTCGGCATTCAACTTGCTTGCCATCGAGCCGCTCAGTCCCAAAAATTATGATGACGCTGACTCTGAGCTTGCCGCTCTTTTGCCCCTGACTGAAAGACTCGTGGAGCTTCTAAAGCCGCAAGCTTCGCCCGCACTGCGTCAAAAAATGCTTGCTTGGTTGCAGTTTAGGTTATTGGCTTGCCCCAATTGGCGCGAATTTTCTTTGGGGCATAGTGAACCTACTCAAGAAGGCTTGATAGCAGGCTTGATAGAAGGTTTGAACGAGCCTATTAGCGATTTGTTGGCTGCTTGCGAAACTGAACTTTCCGGTCAAAGTCTTACTGTCTCTGCTAAGGTTGCAAGCGTAAGTCTGGCTCAGGGCTTGATCAAGCTTGCCGATACTCTATCGCCGCGTCTGGCGCCGCGACTGATTTTGCTTGTCGAAGGCAATTCAGAGTTTATCTTTCTGCCCGGCGCTGCCGAGAAACTCGGTTTTCGCCTCGACGATTTGGGTGTTTCTCTGATATCGAGTGGTGGCGCCAAACAAGTGGTGAAGCGCTTTCTGCTTTTGCGCGAGCTTGTCTCACTGCCGGTGGTGGCATTGCTCGATGAAGATGCCGTGGACGAAATTGCTATCATCGAGGAGTCTCTCAGGGACATCGATCATCTTAAGGTTGTCGAAGGCGGCGAATTGGAAGACTGCTTCAGCTATGAGTTTTTGCTTTATGCCCTCAATGAGCAGCTGCAACTGCATGGGCAAGTGCTCTCGCAAATGCCCTTTTCTATGCCTCGGGAAGGTCCACGCAAAGTCTACCTGGCAAGGCTTTTCAGAGAAAGGGGGCTGGGTGACTTTGACAAGTTGGAGTTTGCCCAAGTGGCGAGGCACTCTTTGCGCAGCTCTAACGATGTGCCGCTCTTTGTGCAGGAATTTTTGATCTTTCTAAAGGGTCTGAGTGAGAGAAAGAGTACTAATTGAAAGATGCAACCGCTGGATAATGAAAAGGAAAGAGATTTGCAAGCAGAGGCAGCCCCTGATACAGCCTCTCGAAAGTCCAGGCGCGGACTATGGGCAACTATTATTTCTACGCTGCTCTGGGTGGCAAGTATAGTCCTTGCTTTTGTCATCAAGCCTGGGGCGATGATCTTTATTCCAGATAGCTTACTCTTGTTAGGCTTCCTGCCTTTGCTCTGGCTCTGGCACCGCTGGTGGTTAACACTAAGCTTCGGCGTTTTGAATGCTGCTATTGGTTTCTTTCTGCTCATTCTCGCCTTTCTGCCTCGCGAGCCGTTTCCACCCGAAGCATTGCCCATGCTCGACCATCTTATTGATTGGCATAGTCCTTGGGCCTGGATGGTCATTGGCGGTGCTTGCGCACTTTATGGAACAAGCCACCTGCTCATTAAAATTGGCAGATGGCTTGTTCGAAAATTGTCCAAGAAGACTTAGGCGTTGGTTTAGAGATTGGCCGGAGTCGGTTTCTTGCCGAGAATCACCTTCTCTGTACCGTCTTCTCTGATCAAAACCCGCTCTAGATATTTCTTTTCTTTCTCGAATTTCTTAGGCACGGTACCGGCAATTTTGTAGAGATGCTGGAAGCCTTGCATGCCTTGGTCGGCAAACTCAGCGTTCTTTGCCACAAAGAGCCATTGCTTGACCACGAAGTTATAGAGGGCGGGGTCTCTTTTTTCTTTCTGCTTAATTAGTTTCTTCTCGAGGGCTTCGGCATACAAGATGCGACCATCCATATCCATCGGCGCCATTTCCACCGAGCGTTGCAGCACCATTATGGCTCTGTCTAGTTTGCCCATGCGCAAAGACTGTTCGCCTTCAATGCGCAGGCTGTTGGCAGTGGGCACACCCAGTTCGAGGAATTGATCGGAGGTGACCACGCCATGGGTGCTTTTGCCAATGGGGCTGGTATCGACGATAAATTCTTGATCGACTTCGTTGGCGTTTACTGCAAGTCCAGCTGTAGCTGCGATAACAACCGCTGCTGCGCCAACTAGAGAAAGTCTATTCACGTTTATTCTCCTCATTTGCCATTTACTCTGGATGGTTCCATTTTTAAGCTCTGTACGGCTTCGTTCAAATCTTTCGCTTTATAAATGTAATTGCCGGCCACCAAAACATCTGCACCGGCTTCGATGACTTGTTTGGCAGTATCGCGATTGATACCACCGTCGACAGAAATATGCACATGTCTATCGCTATGCTGCTTGAACATTGCTCTCAGCTTAGCCACTTTCTGCACTACTGCCGGTAAGAACTTTTGTCCACCAAAGCCGGGGTTGACCGACATTACCAAAACAAGATCAATGTCGTCCAACACATAATGTAGGGTTTCTTCGCTGGTGGCGGGGTTGAGCGCTACCCCTGCTTTCTTGCCGAGAGTTCTAATGTGAGAGAGGGTTCTTTGCAAATGACGGCAAGCTTCTTGATGCACGGTGATGTAATCGGCGCCGGCATCGGCAAAATCGGAAAGATATCGATCCGGATCTTCGATCATGAGGTGCACATCTAAAGGTAAGTCGGTGACAGCGTTTAGCGCTTTCACCACCGGTGCGCCGATAGTGAGGTTGGGCACGAAATGTCCGTCCATGACATCGACGTGAATCCAGTCCGCCCCTGCCTTCTCCACCGCCGCTACTTCTTCGCCCAGGCGGGCAAAGTCGGCTGATAGTATCGATGGGGCGACTAAGGTCATTTTTTGGTCCGGTCTTCTTGACAGTGTAATGATGCCTTGTTTTGCGCTTAATGGTCAAGGGGTGAAAGCCTCGACTGGAGCGGCATCAGCGTTAGTAGAAATTTAAATTTGCTTCAAGATGAGATGGGTTTTCGCTCTAAATTCCCGACTAATCGGCAGACGCATAGTCTTGATGATGGTTCCCACGATGGGGATGGCTGTCAAGCGGTGGTCGCCTGCTCTATAACCTCTGACATAATAAGAGTCTAATTGCCGACCCGGGAGATGTTCAAATGCTCTGTCACAAACTTTCGCCTGAAATTTTGGAGTATCAAAAGCTGGCCAGAGATTTCGCTGAAAGGAATTTGAGAGAGGCTGGTGGCGAACACAAAGAGTCTCAACACTATCCTGAGGAGTTGGTGGCAGCCGCCTGGGAAGCCGGCTTGCTCAATATGGCTTTGCCCGAATCTTGCGGCGGTCTAGGACTCGGTTGTCTAGAAACCACAGTGATTGCCGAAGAGTTGGCCTGGGGCGAGGCCGGCTTGGCTGGTTTGTTGGCTGCCTCTGAAGCGGCTCAGCGCTATGTCTTAGAGGGTGGCACAGAAGAGCAGAAGAAAGCTTTGCTTTCACCCCTGATGGACTCTCCGCAGCTCTGCGGCTATGCCATGGAAGGTGAGAGCGGCCTGAGCGGCGGCAAGGTTTTTTATCGCAAAGACGGCGATGAATACTTCTTGAGCGGTAAGCATGGTGCTGTTATGAATGGTGGCGTCCCTGGTGCCGCCTGGTATATATTCAAAGCCTACGAAGACCGTCGAGAGAGCAATGATGCCACAGGTAGCTCCGGTGGTCTTTATTTCGTCGTACCAGCCGGTGAAGATGGTTTGGAATTTGCCCCACCCCTAGAGATGCTTGGGCGCAAGTCTCAGTTTATTGCACCGGCTCGTCTAGAAGAAGTAATGGTTGATAAAGCCAATGTGCTTGGTACACCTGGTCAGTGTGAGAAGATTTTCGCCGCAAGTCTAGTGAAGAACTTCCCCTTGATCGCCGCTTCTATGGTTGGTATAGCCAGAGCAGCGCTCGAACATGCGCTTACTTACTCAAAAGAAAGACATACTTTTGGAGCGCCAATCTCTAGTTTTCAGGGTATCTCATTTATGCTCGCCGACATGGCAAAAGATATAGAGGCAGCGCGTCTTTTGGTCTATCAGGCTGCACAGCTGGCAGATCAAGGTTTGGGTCAGCTCTGTATAGCAGAAGCTGTTTGTGCCAAGGCCTTTGCCCAAGATATGGTTATGAGAGTGACCACAGATGCCGTGCAGGTTTATGGCGGCTATGGTTTCTCGAAAGAGTATCCGGTCGAGAAGCTGATGCGTGATGCCAAAGTAAGCCAGCTACTTGATGGTACCAGTGAACTGCTCAAGGTCAATTTGGGTAGACAAATGGTTACTGCTCTCTAGCATTTGGAGGACGGTTGGAAGTTAAGCGCGGTCAACTTTTGCAAGTGAAGGCACCGCCTTTGTTTGAGAAAGAGTATCTCTATATTGTCACTGCCGCTGGTGACAAGATGATTCGTGCCGACCTAAAAAATTCTCCGAAAGTGAAGAAACAATGGACCCTGGAAGAGTTCGATTTGTCTATCAAGCATGGCATTATCAGGCTTGTAGATAAAGAATGAAAGTTATTCCGCGGTGTTTTTCTTAACTGCTTTCTTCTTGCTCTTTTTGCTGGAGCGAGTTTTCTTGCTGCTTTGGGCGGTTGTCTTTTTCTCTGTGGCTTTTTTGTCTGCGTTTTTCTTGTCGGTTGCGCTCTTGTCTTCGGCTTTACCGCCCGCAAAGGTGCCGTTTTTGAGATTGACTTTGTCGGCGCCCATATCTGTAAGCATCTTGGTGATCGGTGCCACCATTTTGTTCTCTTTAGTGATGAAGCCGCCGTCCAAGCTGAGCTTGACCGCGCAAAACAAGAGGGCAACGCCGGTTACAATTGAGAAAACATTGAGCGAAAAGAAGTGTACTTGCTGATCTAGGTTGACTTGCCTTTTGGATCTTTTGAAGCGGGCGGCAGTCATCAGGTCTTCCAGTCTGCGGGTGACATCTGCCGGTCTGATACCAGTCTTCATACCGCCGCCGATGCGACCAACATCGCCGCCTTGAATCGGTCTGCCGCATACTACGCAGAACTTAATGCCGTAATTCAGTTTCGCGCCGCAGTACGGGCAAGAGCCGGACATCTAGAATAAATACCGCTTTTGAATTTCGCTCGGATGGTAGATTTGATAAAGCAAATCAGGATGTGCTTGAGTACCTTGATACCATTTCTGATATCGACTCGCGGTCATGCGCCAAGGTTTCCTGTTTGCCGTGCAGCTCGACGATTCGCTCTTTGAGCTCGGCGATTTGCTGCTCGATAATTTTGATTTCTTCGGTTATCTCCGACTCGGTAAGGTCCAGCGCCTCGGTTAGAGTGCCAAAGGCCTTTTCAAGCTCGCTTACGGCCATGCGAGTATTCATCCTCCGCTACTAAGCTACAAATGGTATTCTACCCCGCTTTTGCTTCTCTAACCTTTGTTCTGCAAAAGTCATGAAGGTGATTGTCAATTAATATCAGATGCCGGCGCCTTGCAAGAAGACATCCACAGGATCTGCTGCATTACCTTTTGTCTCTTTGTCGAGTGCCTGATAATCAGTGCCTGAGGCTTCCGCATCTCTATTTTCAGGGATTGTTGATAAAGCTTTCAGCTCTGAAATACTTTGACTTTGCTGCTTCAACTTGGCCTTAACTGAGCCCAGCTCGGTCTCTAGTTTGGTGATGTGCTCTTTCAAGCACTTGATGGCTTCGGCTTCGATGTCGGGCACATCGCCTTCTTTCTTCTCAACTTTCTTGCCGTCGCGATAAATAACTCTGCCCGGAACACCAACCACTATCGAATTGGCTGGTACATCCTTCAAGACAATTGAGCCTGAAGCCACCCTCACATTGTCTCCCACTTCGATTGCCCCTTGAATTTCGGCTCCGCTTCCGACCACGACACCCCGTCCCAGGGTGGGATGTCTTTTGGTATCACGCGATGAGGCTCCCTGGCGCGCCGCTGCTCCAGCACCGAGAGTGACGCCCTGATAGATAACACAGTCGTCACCGATCACCGCCGTCTCGCCCACCACTACTCCCATGCCGTGGTCGATGAAGACTCTTCGCCCCACTGTGGCGCCGGGGTGGATTTCAATACCGGTAAAGACTCGCCCGAGATGGGAGGTGAACCTGGCCGGTGTGCGCAGCCCCATTTTCCAGAGCTTGGCGGCCAGGCGATGGAAAACCAAGGCATGGAAACCCGGATAGCAAAGAATTACCTCAAGACGGCTGCGGGCGGCAGGGTCTTGCTCGTAAATGTTGTCTATGCATTCGCGTAAATAGGAGAAGAACATAGACTAAACATACCAGCTAGTCTGGGCAGTAGTTTGGGTGGATGGAAAACTTTGAAGCAAAATGTCTCTTGACAAGCCTCGGGCTTGCCTTTCGCCGTTTAGGTTGTCACGACGGTGGGGATATAGATATGGAGGTATAGCTTAATTTTTTGGACCTCAGTGGGAAAAACCGCAAGATTAACTGCCGTTTATAGGGGCATCCGGCTGTCGGCGAGGATTAAAAGATGAGAAATTTGTCTAAATTCTTGACAGGGGGTGTATAAGCGGCTGGGTCGATAGATTTCCCCCTCTAGACCCAAAACGAGACTCTGAACAACCGACCCAAAAGGGTCAAGTAGATGCAGATGGCTCTTAACTAAACTGAACCAGGTTCTAAGCAAGACTAGATGAGCGATACAGGGACAAACGATAAGGCAGAAGGAGCGAAGAAGGCTCAACTCGGCTCGAATGACGCAGCCGAGAAGCTTCTTGCCATGATCAGTCCACATCGTCCAGAAGCTAAAGCAGAAGCTAAGCCAGAGTCTAAGCCAGAGTCTAAGCCAGAGTCTAAGCCTGAACCGAAAGCAGAGGCTAAACCGGCGTCCCCTGACAAACCTACTTTACCTAGCCTGCGTGCCGGTAGCCTGGGCACCCAGGGTGAGACCAACTTCAGTGTTTCGCTCAGCCCGGTGGATAAGACTCTCAAAGGAACCCAGACTGAAAATTTCAAGACCGGCTTGGTCGAGAATCTAGCAGGGCAAGTAAAAGGTCTAGAAACAATGCTCGGTGGTGGAAATCGCACCGAGGAAGATCGACTCTTATACGCTAAATATGGATATGCTCCAAAGAACACCAGTGCCTTAAGCGGACTATTGCATACCGCTGGGACGATTGCCCAGAATCCTGGGCACATTCCAGGTGCAATTGCTGAGAGTTTGAAGTCGACCTATAAAGGCGTTACTTCTGACGACGCTAATGAACGGGCCAAGACCTGGGGTGGCATTACCGGTTTCGGCTTGACTGCTCTCATACCAATAGGCGGAGCCGCCAAGACCTCCACCTTTACCCGTGAAGCGAGCACCTTTGCTCGCGGCGTCAGTGAAGTAGGTCTGGCCAAAACTGCTGTCGGTGAGTATGCAGGCAAAGCGTTGGTTACCAAAATCGATGATGCCGCTGCAGTTTCCGCCCGGTTGCCTCGAATACCCACCGGTCTGTCCAGTCCTGTTCATTTTGCGCCGGTTGAGTCGGCTGTCATTCCTCGCTTCAATATTGGCGCTAATCCAGCTGCCAAATTGGCAAACGGTGCCGATGACGCCGTTCGCGAAGTTGGTCGAGTCGGTCAGACTGAGGCTCGGCTTGCCCGGGGCACCCAGACCGGACTGGAAGTGAGCGAGACTGCTGGAAAAGTAGTTCCACCCAAAATCGAAGCTCCGGCAGTAAAAGTCGAAGCTCCAGCAGTAAAAATCGAAGCTCCAGTAGCAAAAGTCGAGGCTCCAGCAGTAAAAGTCGAGGCTCCAGCAGTAAAAGTCGAAGCTCCGGCAGTAAAAGTCGAAGCTCCTTTAGATACGCCTGCTCCAGTAGCAAAAGTTGAGGCTCCGGCTGCCAAAGTCGAAGCTCCTTTAGATACGCCTGCTCCAGTAGCAAAAGTTGAAGCTCCGGCTGCCAAAGTCGAAGCTCCCCTGGATACGCCTGCTCCGGTATCAAGAGTAGAGGCTCCGGCAGCAAGAGTCGAAACAGCCCCTAGCGCAGAACCTATCGCGAAGCCAAGCGTAAAGCCTACTGCAGAACCGCCGATTGCTGCAGCCGCTGAACGTACCGCACCACTTGAAGCGGCAGCAAAAGTTGAGCCTACAAATGTGCCCGCTAACCTCGGTGCCAAGAGTGGCGCAGAGCATACACTGGGCAATTTGGGCGATGAACTTGCCGATGCCGCCGTCGAGAAGCTGCCTGTCAAAGGTGCCGAACGTATTGCCGGTACTGTAGACGACATAAGACCGGTTCACAGCGAACCAAGCGTTAAGGGTGATGCTCCCGCCATTGCTTCTTCTCGTTTCAGCGAAGCAATTGAAACACGCCTGCCTGCCTTGAACGGCGCCGAAAAGCAGCTTGCCGACGACCTTTTGAAGGACGTGAAAGCTTTCAAAGAAGGTAACCCCGATGGGTTATCACTGCAAGCACTGCAAGAGAAACTAGCTCGCCCCGATGTTCAGAAGATTTTTGCCGAGAATTCAACCCTAGCAAGACAGTTTGATCAGTTTGGACAATCGGTCAAGCAGGCTGCCACCCGTGTTGATGACGCCCTGGTCAACATAACCGAAAGCACCGCCAAGGTGGGAAGAAGCTCGGATGAGCTGGCGAAAACTTTGGAACGAGGCTTGCAAGACTTGCCTCAGGCTCAGCGTGGCGTCGCAGCCAACTTGATCGAAGATCTGCGCAAAATCAAGCCTGAATCAGTCAAGTTTGGCGCCAGTACTGCCGAGCAACAGCTAGTGGGCAGACTTGAGCAGTCTACCAAAATAACAAGAACTATCGATGATATAGTCGCTAAACCAGAGTACCAGGCAATATTCAAAGATAAGCCTGAGCTGGGCAAAGCTTTTGAAGCTCTCAAGCAGTCTGGCGATCAGTTGGCGCTTGCTCGCATTGAGTCGGCCAAGGTTTCTGTGCCGACTGTTGAAAGAGCAATTGGCAAGCAAGCTGGACTGGAACTGGCTGATGATCTGACCAGAGTTAGCGGTCGCGGTGGCGACCTGAGAACTTTGATCGAGAAGGACCTACCGGCAATGACCGGCAAACAGCGCGCCACAGCCGAAGAAGTATTGCAGAATCTTCGCTCCGTCGATGAGGCCGTGCTGCGTGATACTCCCAGCCTGGCATCGCGCCGGGTGGAAGCCTTGGTGGATGATCTTTCTAAGCCGGAATTCAGCCGCTTCTTCTCTACTAATCCGCGCTATGTTGAACAACTCACCGAACTGCGCCGCTCAGTCACTCGCGCCGGTGAGAGCCGCAGCGTTGTAGAATCGACTGCTCTTGCCGGTGAGCGTACAGTGGTCAGCAGCCAAGTCGGCGAAGCTTCAGTGGCTTTGAATGCGCGCTTGCAGACTATCGGTCGAGAGCTCGGTGAAGGCTCTGCCAAAGACCTTGATGAGATAGCACGCAATCTTGATAGTATTGCCCGTGGTGGTAGAACCGATCGCGCTATCGCCGCCATCAGAAACTCAATTGATAATATCGAGTCTCAGGGCTCCAATCGACTGACAAGAGATCTGAGAGAGAGCGTCGACGACATCGAGAAGCTGGCCCTCAAGAATGATAATCTTGCCAAGCTCGAAGCCGCTAGTTTTACAGTCAACCGCAGCAGTGCCGAAGTGGTGAGAAAAGCCGAGGTTCTCGCCGAGGAGCTGAGACCGGTGGCTCAGGTATCTCCTTCCAAAGGTTCTCAGTTGCCTGTGGAAGCTCAAATCAGCAAGCATCTGGATGGTATCGCCGACCAAGCTAGATTGGTCAATGGCTCTGTAGATCAAGTGCGTACCATCGCCAATATGCGCAATTCCATTGCCCGCATTGAGGAATTGGGCGGTGCCAAGGTTCTCACTCCCACTCAGGCTAAAGCCTATGAAGAGATTGCTACTGCTGTCAGACAACTAGACAATGCTGCCGTCGAAATGCGTGGCTTGTCGAGGGTAAGAGAGGGGGCAACCCCAATTGTCGAAAGACTACCCGGGCAGCTTGATGAGCTCAGGACTAACCTCGGTGCGGCGGTCAAACCGGGCACAGATGTGCCTCTGCGCCGAGTTGAAGAGGCTGTGGGCGACCTCAAGCAGGCTCGTAATTTGGATGAGAGTGTTGCCGCCGTCAACAGGCTCAAGCAAGAATTGAGAGAGCCTCAATTAGTTAGGACTCTGAACGATACTCCTCTGGATAGTCCGTCGCGCTTGGCTCATAACCGACTGGTCGAGCAGGTCGATAAGGTTGATGATGCTCTCAGAATGGCGCAAAGAGAACGTCTAATCTCTCGCCTAGACGGTCAGACAGATAATCTCGTTGCCAATCTTGGTAGGGCAGACAAGCCGGCTTTGGTCGACTACAGCAGAGCTGTGAAAGAAATAGGCCGTGGTGGAGATGACGCCATTGTGCGAGCCGACCAAGCTCTAGCGCAACTTGAGCGCGAGTCCGTGCGCAATCCGCAACTGCTCCCGGCTAATACTTTGCAGCAGATTAGACAAGAACACAATCTAGTCACAGTCACTGCTCGTCAGCTTGATGAAGTATCCACCTCTTTAGTCTCGACTCGCTTAGAAAGACTAAGGCTCGGCTTCAATGGTATCGAGGATGCCACCAGCACCCTTGTACAGCGCAAGCTAATTAAAGAAAATTACGAGACTATTCAAGACCTTCGTTACCTAGAGACTTCCAGAGGTCGAGGCGCTGCCCAGCTTGAAGAAGCCCAGCTGAGACTGATTAGGGGCGCCAATGATATTGAAGTGGCAACCTATCGCTCTAATCTCGTCAAATTGGCCAGCTTGGGTGACAAAGTCGCTCTTGATAGACTCTTGGTATCGGGATTGGTGCCGGACGGCAAGAAAGTTTTGTCTCTGGCGGGCGGCGAGCCGGGCTTTATACAGACTCGTGCTCTCTTGCTGGGCTTCGGTAAAGATGGCGCCCTCACTAGGAATCTCTCTCATCTTGACCCTGTTTTTGCCAACAACCGTTCTATCTTGCTTTCCCCTGAGGTAATCGGGGTTGCTAAATATTCTGTTCTTTCTATTTATGCCTTGCAAGGTTTGACTGAACTGGCTAATCGCATCGATCACCAGCTTTTGCTCGAACAGTATGAAGCTCTCAAGCGTGGTGGCGAAGAGTCTTCCGAAAGCTCTTCCGAAAATTCTAGGGTTCTTCCCAGTCGAGCCGGAACTGATACCAACCTTTCCTCTTTCTTTGGCGTGAGAGAGTTCTCCGATGCTGAGATTCACAGAGACCTCGGCGGTATTGCAATTCAGCCCTTCTATCAGGGTAAGCAAAGTTTTGCTCCCGCAGAAGGTCTTTCTCAATCGGTGATGCGTCAGGCCTTCCAGCCTGACTCCAGTGGCAGAGTCTTGCCCTCCTCGGGAGTAGGTAACCTTGGTGTGCCTTTGGCACCACCTCCCAAACGTGAAACAGGCGCCTTTAATCTCAGAGTAGACGATCCTGAATTCCACAAGAAAGCAGCTAACAGAGCTACTTTTGGTACTGATTTTGCGCCGCCCCGCAAGTCTGTATCTTTCAACCCGGCATATGAAAATGATCCAAGCAGCCTCAACAGTTTTGCTCGGGCGCAGAGTCTGCCCTTTTCTCTAACCTATAAAGGCGATCGCATTGATTCTCGTCTAGATAAACCGGCGTCTTCCCAGTTTGTTATTCCTTCGATTCTCAATCAGTCCGATTTTAGAGTGATTTCTGGGGCCTCAAACGTCAGAAAAGATCCTTTCTCTGCCAATCTTGGCGGTTCAAGTTTGCTTGGCAATACTCCTTCTGGTCAAACTAATGTCAAACAAACCAATGATGCCGGTATCTTTGCCTCGGCGCTGGCAGGCGCTGCCGAGGGTAGTTCTGGGCATGACAGTCGCAATCTTTCCAAACTTGAAGAATCTGAAGATGACGTCGACACTGCCGGCTCTGGCGGCGTTGTCGTTTCAAGCAATAATGCCGATGATGACGATGATGATGAGCAGAATGCACCCGCCTCGATGCCAGCCAATGCACCGAGCCGTAAACCACTGCGAGTGCCGCAGGTGCCGGTATCTTCCGCTGTTGCCTCTCACGATTCCGAAGTCTTAGCCGAGAAAGCCAAGGCTTCTGACAGCGGTGCCGCTGCGCAGATAATTGCCGGTCCGCCGCGCAAACGCACCGTTACTGCGTGATTACTGCAATTTTTAGCTTAGCCCTTAATCGACTGCGCCCATGACGATAACAGTATTGTGACCGCCAAAGCCTAGAGCTTCTATCAAGGCGTTTCTTACTTTCAGGTCGCGGCTGACATTGGGAACGTAATCCAAATCACATACAGGGTCTTTCTCGTCCGAATCGTGATTGATGGTAGGGTGAACTTTGCCTTCCTTGATTGAAAGCGCTGTTACAGCGGCACCGACGGCGCCGGCTGCTCCTAGAAGGTGCCCGATCATCGATTTGGTTGAAGATACGGCTAATTTTTTTGCATGCTCGCCGAATACTGTCTTTAGAGCTCTGGTTTCGGCTGCATCGTTGAGCGGTGTAGAGGTGCCGTGGGCATTGATATAGTCCACTTGGTCGATTGCCACTCCGGCATCCTGCAAAGCTTCTTTCATGGCTCTGACAGCGCCCTCACCATTTTCAAGGGGGGCAACTATATGATTGGCATCACAGCTGGCACCGCCGCCTTTCACCTCTGCATAGATGGTGGCACCGCGCTTGCGGGCATGCTCCAATTCTTCCAAAATGAGAACGGCAGCTCCTTCGCCGATGACAAAGCCGTCGCGATCTTTCATGAAGGGTCGGCTCGCTTTTTTGGGGTCGTTGTTGCGCTTGCTCAGCGCCGTCATATTGTTGAATGAGCAAACTCCGACGCTATTAATCGCGGCTTCTGCACCACCGGTGATGACTACATCGGCTCGGTTGTCTTGAATATACATGAGGGCGTCTAATATCGAATCGAGACCAGAAGCACAGGCGGTGGCGTCGCCTTTGGCTCTGCCCTTGGCACCGAATTCGATGGCAACCTGACCAGAGGGAGCATTGGGCATGAGCTTAATGACTGAGCGCACGCCGACTCGCTTCGGACCGCCTTCCAAAAGCTTCTGATAATCTTGGGTGGTGGTGGTCAGTCCACCAACGCCTGTACCGATGAATGTAGCCACCCTATGGGCGTTGTCTTCATTTACTTGCAGCTTACTGTCTTGAAAGGCAAGTTTAGCTGCTGCCATGGCCAGGAGAGTCACCCTGTCCATTTCTTTCATAAAGGCTCCGGCTTTACGCTTGTCCGGGTAAAACTGCTGTATATCGAAGTTCTTCACTTCTGCTCCGATACGAGTTTCCATGCCGAATTGGTCAGGATTGAATAGGGTGAGAAAGTCAACGCCAGAGACCCCAGAAAGCAAGTTTTTCCAAGTCTCTTCCGTCGTTAAACCAACCGGCGAAACAATGCCTATGCCAGTAACTACGACTCTTCTTTTCATTTCCGATTACCACCTAAATCTTGCCACGCTTCCACTCTGTATAGTCGCCCAGGCAATGGGCGCATCAATACCGAAGAAGCCTCTGCTTCGAAGTAGTAATTCTAATAACTACTATACTGATTAACCCCTAAAAAAAATTAAGCTCTTCCAGGGATGTTTGCCTGATTAGCCCCCGCTCATGGTGCCGAAGGCTGAACCATCGGAATAGTCGTCTTCGTACCAGGCATCCAAATCGATATCGCTTGCATTGTTTAAATTGTCTAAACAGTCTTTACTTGGCTGTGGTTTGCTGTCGAGCACGGGGTCGGGGCGCATAAAGTCCTCCCAGTTTTTTCGCTGGCGTTCTTCAAAGGCTTCCTGACTGAGTTCGATTGTGTCGTCATCATCATTTCTAAGGGCGAGATATTCATCAAAAGCTTCATCGAAGTAAGACCTTGAGACCTCACCGGTGAAGAGTTGCAGTTGATCTTGTTGCAGTCCAAGTTTTAAGTCACCGCGTTCTATGATGCCGTATTCCGGCGTCCATAGCAGGTTCTTTGCCCCCTGCAAGTTGAGGTCGCGTAAGGCTTCTTCCAGAGTTTGCCCTTCTTTGCGCGCCTGGCGGGCTTCAAATCTCTGCACATTTTTCTTGAAGGCACGGTCTAGGGCCACGCCGATTTCTTTGTATTCTGGTTCGAAGCGCTCAACTTGGTTCCAAAAATGTTTGTTATGAGAAGCCTCGATGACATGCGCCAACTCGTGCAAAACCAGATAGCGCCTGCCTCTTTCCGGCACATTTTCTATGGCAAAGCGTGAAAAGGTAATAATGCGCGACTTTAGATTGATTTGGGCCAGTCGAGAATATTTGGCGCTGCCGATTCTGACCCCACCTATGGTGACATTGAGGGTGTCGTTGTTTATCTGCCTGACATAGGTTTGCATAAACGAACGGTATGGTTCGTTTATCTGTCCGGCGATTTTCTCGGGCGAGTCGGCGACCACTTTTTTGGCGCTCTTGGCCGGGCGAGTCTTTTCAAGGAAGTTCGGCTGATACCTACCTTGAAAGAGATTGAGCTGGTTTTTGTCGTTTTGTGGCAAGTTCTGTGCTGACATAGACGACATCGAAATAAAGTTATTATTGTTGTAGCATTCTGGTAGCAATAGCTTAAGCGTTTTTGACCGTTTCAGCAACCAGGTAACTTGGGTTAAGAGGTGAATAATTTGACCGAGACCGAGAAAAGAGAAAGATTGACCTTCATCACCGGTGGTGCCAGGTCTGGTAAGTCTAAGTTGGCTGAGAAGCTCGCACTTGCTTCAAATCTGCCGGTCACGTATTTAGCGACCATGGGCGTCGACAGAGAAGATCAAGAGATTGTGCTGCGTGTGTCTAATCACCAAGGCCGGCGTCCCGCTGGTTGGCAAACGGTGGAGGAACCGCTGATGGTATCAAAGGCGATTGCCGAGTTAGCTAGTCCGCCTGACGGACGGGGGGTGGTTTTACTCGACTGTCTTTCACTTTTTGTTTCCAATCTCTTGCTTTCTATGCCCTCTGGGCTCAGTTCAGTCGAGGTTTTGGCTTGCCTTGAAGAAAATGTGCTTAAGGAAGTCGATGCACTATTGCAAGCAGCCAGAGCAAGAGAAGATTACGACTTCATTCTTGTTTCGAATGAAGTGGGCATGGCAATTGTGCCCGAGGTGCAACTGGCTAGAATTTATCGTGACTTACTTGGACTTGCCAACCAGAGAGCTGCCGTCTGGGCTGAAGCTGTTTACATCTGCTTTTGCGGATTACCGTTGCGGCTGAAGTAATTGCCTTTATAATTGATTCATGTCCAGTTCAGAAAAAGCATCCCGGTCCGCCTATATAAAGCTTCTTAGACCGCGCCAGTGGACTAAAAATCTCATTGCCTTCGCCCCTGCTCTGTTTGCCGGGCAACTGACCAGACCCGATGTGCTCCTGCATGTGTCAGTTTGCGTTCTTTCTCTTTGTGCCGTCTCCGGCTCTGTCTACGTTTTCAACGATATCCTTGATGTCGAAGCCGACAGAAAGCATCCGACTAAGTGCAAGCGACCAATTGCCGCCGGTCAAATCTCGGTACAGGCAGCTGTGACAGTCGGTCTTTTGGCTATTCTGGTGAGCTTCTTGCTTGCCTACTTGGTTAGACCGGCGCTCTGCCTCGTTATTTTGGCTTATCTTTTGCTGCAAGCCGCCTATGTCACCCGGCTCAAGCACCGAGTCATTCTCGATGTCTTCTGCATTGCTTCCGGCTTTGTCCTCAGAGCTTTGGCCGGCGCCGCTGCTGCCTCCGCCAGCGGTTCTTTCATTCTCGACTTGTTACCAGCCGGGATTTTGCCCAATTTGCATAGTTTGCCCGGTGCGCGCGGCGGCCATGAAATATATCTGTCTCCTTGGTTTTTGATTTGTACTTCTTTGGGTTCTCTCTTTTTGGCTCTTGAAAAAAGAAGGCAAGAATTTCGGGCGCTCGGCGCTGATGCTGCTCACCACCGCAAAGTGCTTGGCAAGTATTCTCTTTCTCTTTTAGACCGAATGGAGGCGGTGATAGTACCGTCATTGGTGACATCTTACTGTCTCTATTGTTTCAATTCGGCATATGGTTCTTGGATGATGATTACAATTCCGCCGGTTCTTTATGGGGTCTTGCGCTATCTCGTATTAAGTGAACGTGATACCAGTACTGGTTCACCCGAAGAAGTCCTTTTGAAAGATAGACCAATTCAAAATGCCGTGCTCATTTGGGTATTGGCTTGCTTCTTAGTGGTTTACGGGCACATTGAGACTTATCTCAAGTTTATTGTGCATGCCATAGATTCATTGCGCTTTAGGCTTTACTAAGGGCGTTGCTTTTTTTAAATTGCCTTCAGCCCAGGGACCCATACCATAAAGCTTTGTAAGCTCTTTGCCTGTGAGACTGTCTTGGCTATATATCTCCAGGCGCTGTTTTTCGGCAGCTGGGGCATCTAGATATTTACAGCGGAATGCCGCCCAGGTGAGATCAAAATTACACATGGCAAAGCGCGCTTTCTCTGATGGTGCCGAAAGAAAGCGGTCTCTAATTACTCCGGCAAAAATCTCTCTATTGTCGTCTTGATCCACCGACTTGTCAGGATGTTTCTTGCTGTAGAGGAAGCAAGTCATATCGGCATAGGCTTTCACCGCTTCTTCAGTCAAGGGTGGTGGACCGGGCTCAGCCACTCGGGCCGGTCCAATCAGGTCGGCAAAAAGGTCTTCAGTATAGCCATCGCCCTTTTCAATCTTTACTTCTGTCTTTGGTTTGTCTGGCTTTTGCTCTTGACTGACAGCATCGAGGCTAAGGGCTTGGGCACTATGTCCATCCAGGCTTTGCGCCCTCTGGGTCTTTAATAGCCAGTGTCTGATTAGGGCGCGAAAGAGCAGGCGGTAGCTGTCTTTATAGTCGACATGACTCATTACTTTGGGGCGAATTTCAGCCCAAATTGGAGCGATATTTTTGTACAACGGGCTTAAGTTCGGCTCAGCCAGCCTCTTTTCTAGAAACTGTTCCAGCTTGCCTTTCAGCTCAAAATTTAGAGTGGAAAGCGACTTGACTGCTAAGCGGTCGTCTCCTTCGGTGGAGGCGACCAGGGCAAAAATCTCCAGCCAGGAAGCCTTATCATCCAGTTTTTCTTTCGCTTCTATTTTGGGAGGCTGGCTATTAGCAAGGGTTTGCTTGCTTGAATTTTGCAGCTTGCCAATATTGTTATTTGTAGTTGTTTTTGGTTGAGGCGCTTGATTTATCGGCTTGGTGCCTGCTTTAGTGGCTGGTTGGCTAATTTGCTTTTCAACCTCGCCGTCTTCATAGCCCCAGTCGGCGGCTCGCCCTGTCTCAGTCGCAAAAAGAGACATAGATAGAGCCGTTGCCAGGGTAATGAAACGCTGAGGGCGCCACCCGAGCCTGTAAAGATGCTGAAATGAAGGCTTTCGCCTTGGTTTTGGTAAGTTTTTGGTTGCGTTCATCGCAAGTATTCTATTAAGAACTGGACCTCTTGGCTAGTCTTGGGCTAAAATACGCCATATGTAGGGAGGCGTAAAGATGTCGGTATTAAAGTTACGAATTTATCCAGACCCAGTGCTGAAGCAGAAGGCCAGGAAGATAACTATAATCGATGGCTCGGTACGTAAACTCGCCCAAGACATGCTCGATACTATGTACAAAAGCGACGGAGTCGGTTTGGCCGCCCCTCAGGTTGGTGTATCTAAGCGCATCATGGTCATCGACGTCAGCTCTGAGGAAGAGCCGGCTAAGCCCATCGTTTTTATCAATCCCGAAATTCTTGAGAAAGACGGTGAAATGATTGGTCAAGAGGGCTGTCTGAGCTTCCCGGATGTCTTTTTTGAAGTAAAAAGAGCCTCAAAAGTCGTCGTCCGTTTTCAAAACTTGAAAGGACAGACACTTAAACTGACAGCCGAAGGCAATCTACTTAGTCGCGCTATTCAGCATGAAATTGATCACCTGGACGGCAAGCTTTTCATTGAGAAGGCCACCAATGAACTGAAACGCGATCTGGAAATGACCAAAGCCGGCTTGCTTGATGGTGATGCCGAAGAGATTTCAAAGAAACTGGGCGATGATGAAGGGTTGACCCTGACCGTGCCCAGCAAAGAAGCTGTGACCAGCTAACTGAAAAGGCAGAGTGGTGAAGGACAGTACCAATAAAGTGCCAGAGCACGACGAGTCACACCGAATCAAAATAATCTCCTTTGGCTTCAAAAAGGGTGATCCACCCATAGCTAATCTGCTCTTTGATGTGCGCTTTTTGCAAAATCCCTATTGGGTTGAGGCATTGCGCCCGCTATCTGGTCTAGATAAACCGGTGCGCGACTATGTTATGGAACAAGGCAGTGCTTGTGGTTTTCTTGAGCATCTATTGCCCCTTATCGAACAAGTGATGCCTTTGATGTTCGAGACCAAGAGTCATGTCTTTACCATCGCTCTTGGTTGCACCGGTGGGCAGCACCGTTCGGTCTCGGTGGCCGAGACTCTTGCCGAAGCTCTCAGAGCCAAGTATCCCGACATAGTCATAGATATCGAGCACAGAGAGATGGGTGTTTTCAGACAACTGGAAGCTCGCAGTTCTATAACTGTTCCAGGCGGAGGCGGGTTAACCGGCAAATGAAGCGCTCTTTCCTCTATCGCATCAGAAGTTTCCTTTTGCCCGGGCTGAAGCGCTATATTCTTGTCATTCTTATGAGTATAGCCGCCATCGTATTTGGTGTGCTCTGGTTGCTTGATAAACATCCGGTTTTGCGTATTCAGAAATTTATGCACGAGGTGCTTTCTGATACCGCCGCGGTGTTGCCCAGTAAAGTGAACGGCATCATCTTTCTTTCTCTTGGTTCTATCGGCTTGCTTTTTTCTGTGGTGCGCGTGACGCAGCGCGTGCTCGGGGCCTATCTGCCCGATGATCGTGAAGCCATACCCGATGTACTTTATCGCCGGCGCTATCTTGAGCGCGGACCCAAAATTGTGGTTGTCGGCGGCGGCACCGGTTTGTCCAATCTGCTCAATGGTTTGAAGCGGTATTCCAATAACTTGACCGCCATAGTAACCGTCGGCGACGACGGCGGCAGCTCGGGGCGTCTGCGGCAAGAACTTGGTGTTCTGCCCCCCGGCGATATCAGGAACTGCATCACCGCTTTAGCCGACCAAGATAAGATAGTCACCGAACTCTTTCGTTATCGCTTTGAGTCGGGTGAAGGTCTAGAGGGGCATAGCTTTGGTAACCTCTTTATCACTGCTCTTTGTGCAGTCACCGGCGGCGATATCATCAAGGCTACCCGCACAGCTTCGCATGTTTTGAATAGCTGCGGACAAGTGCTGCCCTCTACCTTGTCTAGTTTGACATTGACGGCTGAGTTTGTTGATGGAACCAAGGTGACTGGTGAGTCTGTCTTGACCACGGTGGGCAAACGCATCAAGACAATTACTTGCGAGCCCGCCTTGCCCGAAGCCGTGCAAGAAGCCGTGGAGGCTATTCTCGATGCCGAACTTATCGTTCTTGGTCCGGGTAGCTTGTACACGTCCATCATTCCCAATCTTTTGGTACCGGGTATAGTGTCAGCCATTAGAGCTGCCGAGGGACGCAAACTTTATGTTTGCAATGTTTCCACCCAAGCTGGTGAGACTACCGGTTATTCTGTCGGCGACCATGTGGAAGCCCTGCTTGCCCATGCCGGTTCGGTGAAGACAAATGAAGGCAGACTCTTGCATGCCGTTTTAGTCAATGAGGGCAAGACCGACCAGGCAGCGTCTGTTCGCTTCGACCCCGAAAAGGTAAAAGAACAAGGTTTGACTGTAATCAAACGTCCGCTTACATCTGATACTACGGTAGCCCACCACGACAGTACCAAATTGGCTCGGGCCATCGTCATGTGGCTCTACCGCACTGGACGTATGAAAGCCCCTAAAGGCAAGTTGGTCAGAAAAGCCGAGACCAAGAAGTTGGAAAACAAAAAACTAGAGACTGCCGCAGACAACGTAGTAAAAATCGGTGAAAAAATCGGTGAAAAAGTATAGGCAACTAATAAAGGACTAAAACTATGACCGTTAGTGATGATCTGAAGACGAAAGTCGGCCCGGCAATGGGTCGTATCGCTTCCGGTGTTTATATTGTGACAGTTGGTTCAGATAGTGACCGCGACGGCATGCTGGCCACATGGATTTGTCAGGCTGGTTTTGAACCGCCTTCTATTGTTATGGCAGTCAATAAACAAAGAGACCTGCTCAAGCGGCTTGAGCCCGGCAGTGGTTTTGCCGTCAATGTCTTGTCCAAGAACAATATGGATATCTTCAAGGCTTTTGCTAAGCCTCATAACGAAGGCAAATTTGAAGGCTTGGCTTTGACCGAGGCTAAGTATCCGGTTTTTGCATCGGCTATTTCATACATGCTTTGCCGGGTTAAGTCTTTGATGGATGCCGGTGATCATATGCTGGTTTTGGGCGAAGTCATGGACGGCGGCATTAACACCCAAGACGAGCCCATGGTTCATTTGCGAAAAGATGGCTTCCAGTACTAGTTGAGAGCGGACGACAAGTTAGCTTCGCTTCCAGCCTCTGTTTTTGCTTGCTCTTCGGCTTGCTTAATTAGTGCCAGTTGCTCCTGTGCATCGTCATAGCCTTGCCTAATGAGCTTTCTTGATAGTTCGGGGTTGATATCGAGCAGGTTTATATTCACCCCTTTTTTGGGTTGGAAAACCCGAATCTTTACTTTCTTACGTCCAATTGATTCAGGCGATCCTGCTTCCACTAGACGGTTGTACAGTTGCGCCGAGTCTATTTCTTTGCGGGCGCTGGCATCTAAGACTATGTCGAGGCAGCGCACCAGCACTTCAAACATATTGACCGGGCAGACATCAATCTTTTCGGGATGCAAAAGCACCATATAAATTTCGTCGGCGCCAAGATGAATGGCTGTTTCCATTGGCGTATTGCGCACTAGTCCACCGTCTATCCAGAGACCTTTGCCGTGAATGTGACGGGGCGGAAAAGCCATGGGAATAGCGGAAGTGGCCATGAGAACATCGATAAGCTCGTTGGTCGACATTATTTCATCAATGGTAATGAGCTTAGTCTGTAAGCTGCATAAGTCGGTTGTGCACCAACCTACCTTGGTTTTGCTTGCTTTTAGTTTTTGCAGCGAAATCTCACGTCTAAGAATCTCTTCCAAACCGGCATTATCTAAAAGTCCCAACTTGTGCCCAAGCACAAGTCTGCCTATCTGATGAGCTGAGGGGAGGGCGAAAACGTCTTTACTCTTGATATGACACCAGAGTTCTTCCAGTCTGGTCTGGTCGCCCTGGGCGTAAATGGCGGCGTTGATGCCCCCTATACTAGTGCCGAAGGCTAAATCAAAGTCGAGACCCTCCTGTCTGAGCGCTTTGATCACCCCCACCTGGTAGGCGCCTCTACCGCCGCCTCCGGGCAGCACCAGGGCTCTCATGGGTTTTGGGTTGCCGTTTTCGCTCATGCCTTTTCTCTCGCCTTTCGAATAGCTTCGGTTGTAGTAAAGAGACATCAATATCCTATCCTAATTTATGGGGCAGTCCCTGGCAACACCCGGCTGAATTTACCGCGGTAAGCGAATATAATTGCGCAGATAATCCACCTCATCACCGAGAGCCGTTCAATAATGACGCAAACCAAGCCTGTTTTGATTGTAGGAGCTGGTCCGACTGGTCTGACCCTGGCCTGCGACCTCTTGCGCCGTGGAATCAGTTTTCGCATTATCGATCAGTCTCAAAGCGCCACCACAGTCTCGAAAGCCATTGTCATACATGCCAGGACCTTGGAATTGCTTGAGAATATGGGCATAGTCGAGCCTTTTCTGGAGAACGGGCTGCCTGTTAGGGGCACAAATTTCTACGCCGGCGGTAAGCGTATTGTGCATCTAAACATGGATGAGATAGAGTCGCACTACAAATATGCCCTTGCCATTCCGCAGAGCAAGACCGAGGAGTTACTTACCAATGTGCTGAGCGCAAGCGGTGTAAAGGTCGATCGTAATTTCGAGTTGCTAGATTTCAGTCAAACGGCAGACTCTGTGCTGGCTACAATCAAGAATCTTGAAACAGGCGCTGAAGAAAAGCTTGAGTATTCTTATTTAGCCGGTTGTGACGGTGCCCATTCCCGCACCCGTAAGACTCTCGGCTTTAGTTTTGAAGGGGCTGAGTACGAAGAACTCTTCGGTGCCGCCGATGTTGCCTGTGATATCCAGGGTGATGAAATGTCCGGTTATCTCTCCGAGCACGGCAATGTCATCTTTTTCCCCTTCGGAGATGGGCGTTTCCGCATAATTTTCGAACTGCCCCATGATAATCCCCAGATAAACGGTAGACCGGTAGATGAAAACGAACCGATTACCTTGGCATTGGTGGAAGAAGTCGTCAAGGAAAGAGTCGGTCGGGCAATCAAGATTGAAGATCCACACTGGCTTTCATGGTTTAAGGTACACAGGCGTTTTGCCGATGGTTATCGCAAAGGGCGAGTCTTTATCTTGGGCGACGCCGCCCATATTCATAGCCCTGTGGGTGGAGTGGGCATGAATACCGGCATGCAGGACTCAATAAATTTGGGTTGGAAACTTGCCCTCTGTTTGAAGGGCTTGTCTGATGATTCATTGCTGGATACCTATGAAGAAGAGCGCAAGAAAGTAGGCCAATCAGTCTTGAAGGGCACCCATATGGCGACAAAATTTGTCACCTTCAGGCATCCGGTGGCGGTCAATTTGCGCAATTCGCTCATGCATATTCTTGCTTCACAAGAACTTGTGCAGCAGCGTATTTTGCGCTCGGGCAGCCTAACCGGGGTCAGTTATCGTTCTTCATCGCTCTCTTGGGAGTGCCATCCCCCTATAGATGACTCGCTCGGTCGCACTCTTAGGCTCTCAGACGACGACGGCGAAGAAAAGCCGGGTTTGGGCGCTTGGATTGAATTTGCGCGGGCGCCTGTGGCTGGAGACCGTGCTCTCGATGGCGACTGTCGCAACGAGAGGGGTGATGAGAGACGACTTTGTCAGTATCTTTCTTCCGAGCGTTTTCAACTGCTTCTCTTTGATGGTTTTGTTGCTTCACCCGATGGCTATCAGGGCTTCAAGCGCATCGAAGAGCACGTCAATAAATACTTCAAAAATCTCATTGACGTGCACGTGATTGTGCCTGAGGCAAACGGAGTGCTTGACCTGCCAAACTATAATTCGGTCATTTATGACTTCGACAGAATCTTGCACAAGACCTACGGTGCAAGCTCTGAATGTCTTTACCTGATTCGCCCGGATGGCTATATCGGCTTTAGATCGCAGCCGGCTTCGCTTGATGATCTCGTGAAGTATCTCTCCGGTGTCTTTGTTTTGTCGGCAGTTGGCTCTTAGCTGCTTAAAACGCTCTGAACGGAGTCGCTTCAAAGCGCCTCTTCTCAAACTCTAGTCTTTCTTTTCTTTCTTTGGCAGCTAGTTCTGGTTTGCCTAATCTGTCGAATATGCGGGCGCGGTCTTCGTAGGCGGCGGCACTGTGCCCGGCAAAGAAATCGCGTCCAAGTTTGGTGCTGTTCTTGTTTAGATCAATTACTTTTGCCAGATCTGCCAAAGCTAGATCGTATTTTTTTTGCATGGTGTAAACATTGGCGCGCATATGATAAGCGTCGGCAAGCCCCGGATTGAGTTTGATGCAATTGTTATAGTCTTTGAGAGATTCATCAAGGCGTCCCAGTCGGGCCAGTGATTCGCCGCGTTGATAAAGTATGTAGGCTTGTCTTGATTTGTTTTTGTCGGGAATGGCTAGAGCTTTTTTGAATAGTTCCAATGACTTTTCATAGTTTTTAGACTCTCGCAAAAGAAAAGCATGTTCCCAGATTGCGTTCAAGGTTACATTGCCGGAACCAAGTGCGGCTGCCTTTTCTAGATATTTCTGCGCTTCCAGACTGTGCAATTTAAACTGAGCAATTCTGCTTTTGCCGATATAGGCTTCGGCACAATTTTTGTCTAAAGAAATAGCTTGGCTGAAGTCTTTGTCAGCCTGGGTCATATCACCGTCATCGAGATGGTAGGCGCCTCGGCGCACATAGCTCAGAGCATCTTTCGGGTTTTTCTTGATAGCCGCCTCAATTGTTTCAAACTTGGGCGTTTGCATACCGCCATGCAAGTTCTGAAAGCGTGAGCCGAAGCCGTAGACAATGTTATCGTCTAGGGCTTGGCAGAGCCCCGGCTGTGCCAAAACTAAAAGGGGCGCCAAAACTAAAAGGGGCGCCAAAACTAAAAGGGGCGCCAAAACTAAAAGGGGCGCCAAAACTAAAAGAGACCCGTTCTTTGCTAAGACCACTAAGCAAGCGATTTTGACTGACAGCTTTTGCATATTGGTAATTGGTATCCTCAATAACAAATCTGGTTATAAAAAGCCCGGCACCAAGAGCGCCGGGCTTTTCATTGCTTTGCCAATCAGCACTGCTGAAGCAGTTTAGCTTTTCGGTTTAGGCTTTGGCCGGCTGTTTCAAGCAGGCTTCAACGTGTTTGGCTACTTCGTTGGGAGTCATAGCCACTTTCACGCCGTTAGCTTTGAAAGCTTCCAGCTTGGATTCGGCTGTGCCTTTGCCACCAGATATGATGGCGCCGGCGTGTCCCATGCGCTTGCCGGGCGGGGCGGTTTGACCAGCAATGTAGCCTATAACCGGCTTCTTGATGTTCTTTTTGATGAACTCTGCCGCTTCTTCTTCAGCATTACCGCCGATTTCACCAATCATGACGATTACTTCTGTATCGGCATCTTTCTCGAACATGCTCAAGACTTCTTGATAGTCGAGCCCTTTGATCGGGTCGCCGCCTACGCCGACGCAGGTGCTCTGTCCGAAACCTTTATCGGTAAGAGCAAGTGCGATTTCGTAGGTGAGGGTGCCTGATTTGCTCACCATGCCAACTTTACCGGCTTTGAAAATTGAGCCGGGCAAAATGCCAATCAGTGACTGACCGGGGGTGATGATGCCGGGGCAGTTCGGTCCAATCAACTTGGCACCCTTTGCTTTGACGGCTGCCACTAGTTTGGCTGTGTCTTGCGGAGGAATACCTTCGGTGATGAGAACGAGCAGTTCGATGCCGGCATCCAGTGCTTCGTATCCGGCATCAAGAGCCAGGTAAGGAGGCACGAAGATAACCGAGCAGGTGGCGCCGGTGGCTTCTTTGGCTTGGGCAACGGTGTCGAATACCGGCACGCCGTGGATTTTTTCGCCGCCTTTGCCGGGTGTAACGCCGGCTACGATTTTGGTGCCGTAGTCAAGCATGCGCTTGGTGTGGGAAGCTCCCATCTTACCGGTAGCGCCCTGCACTACGACTTTTGTATTTTTGTCGACAAGAATCATTTCTAATGCTCCTTAAATAAAGACTAGGCTTTGGCTGCGCAAGCCGGTGTTTTGGCTGCTTGTTTGGAGCGGCTTACTGCTTCTTTAACCGCTTCCTCGAGATCCGGATAGAGTTTCAGTCCGGACTGAGCGAGCATTTTTTCAGCGATATCTTGGTTGTTTCCGCGCAGTCTGACCACCATTTGGCGTTCAGGATACTTCTTCATAAAGTCGACAAGGGCACCAGCCACTTCGTCACAGGCGGTGATACCGCCCAAGATGTTGAGGAGGATGACATCGACTTTAGGATTCTCGTTAACGAGCTCAAGAGCGGCCAAGGTCTTCTTCTGATCTGAGCCACCGCCGGCGTCGAGGAAGTTTCCAGGTTGACCACCGAAAGCCTTAACCATGTCCATAGTGGCCATAGTCAAGCCGGCGCCGTTGCAGAGAATACCGATATTGCCGTCTAGCTCGACCAGGTTGAGGTCAGCCAATTTGGCGCGGCGCTCGCGCGGGCTCATGTCGACGAGGTGAGCTTCCATCCAGCCTTTGAAGCTGGGCTGACGACCGATACTGTCATCATTGACGATAATTTTGCCGTCCAGGGCAACAACATCGTCGCCTTTGGTGATCACCAAGGGGTTGATTTCGGCCAGGTCAAGGTCTTTGCTTTCAAAGACTTTGTAGAGTTTGTTGGCGATGTCGGCTACTTTAGCCATGACTGCGCCGGTGAGACCAAGTTTGGCAGCCAGATTGCGACCTACATAACTATGGTAGGGGTAGGGAATCGGCTCGGTCAGGACGTTATGAGAAGATTCGATTTCGATTCCACCTTCGGCGGAAGCAATAAAGATCGGGCAGCCCTTTTCTCTGTCAAGGGTTACAGCCAGGTACAGTTCTTTGGCGATGGCCATTTTGGGCTCAACCAAGAGGCTCTCGGTTTTGGAGCCTTTAATCTCAAGCTTCAAGAGGTCTTTGGCTAGGGCCATACCCTCTTCCAGGTCTTTGGCGAACTTGATGCCGCCTGCTTTACCTCTTCCACCTGACATGACCTGACATTTCAAGGTGAGCGGATAACCGAAGTGAACTTTAGCCAGTTCTTCCGGTTTGGTGATGCGAAAGGCGGGTGGTACGGGTATGCCGCCAGCTTCAAAGATTCGCTTGGCTTCGTATTCGTAGAGATTCAATGTATGTCGACCTCACTGATGCACTAATGGCTTAAACAGTCTCTAAATGTACGACAAAAAGATAGGTGCAGCCGCGACCTTTAGGTTTTTATCCAATAGTTAAGTGAAATTGGTCCTTGCATGCTAAACGAAAGCCTTGCCGACCTATACTTATCTTTTCAAACCCGAGGTAAGCTCCTTGAGCATCTCTTGTCTACCCTTTGGTAAACGAAGCGGTTCAAAGGGAGGCTCATTCCGGAAGCCCACCAGACCAAGTAAATTAGCTCTGATCATAGGACACTATTGAATGCGCATCGGTATCCTCACAGGCGGCGGCGATTGCCCTGGTTTGAATGCTGTATTGAGGGCTGTAGTGCGGCGCTCGGTCAAAGAATACGGCTCGGAAGTGGTTGGCTTTCTTGAAGGTTTCAGAGGCGTTATTGAAAACATGGTCATGCCCTTGACCATGCACTCGACCGGTGGTCTGATTCATCGGGGCGGCACAATTTTGAGAACTTCGCGCACTAATCCGTTTAAGGTGGAAAGAGGACCAGAGCGCATCAAAGAGAATATGGAGAAGCATCGGCTAGATGCTCTTATTGTGGTTGGCGGTGAAGACACTTGTGGTGTGGCCAACAGACTATATAAAGAACATAATCTCAACTTGGTTTGTGTTCCCAAAACTATTGACAATGACATAAACGCCACCGATGTCGCCTTCGGTTTTGATACCGCTGTAAATATTGTGGCTGAAGCCCTTGACCGTCTGCACACCACTGCCGAGTCGCATAACCGAGTCTTGGTCTGCGAAGTAATGGGACGAAATGCCGGTTGGATCGCCTGCTATGGCGGTATCGCTGGTGGTGCTGACTTTATCTTGGTGCCCGAGCGCCCGATCAATCTCACCGCTGTGATTAACTCAATCAAGCAAAGGCATGCAAGAGGTCGCGACTTTTCAATAGTGGTGGTCGCCGAAGGCGCCAAGTTTGATGACGAACAAGTCAATCCGGAAAGAGAAGTCGACGCTTTTGGTCATGTCAGACTGGGCGGTATCGGCGAAATTTTGGCAAAACATATAGAGAAAGAAACTGGTTTTGAAACTAGGTCGACAACACTAGGTCATATTCAAAGAGGCGGCTCACCGACTGCTTTTGACCGGGTGCTTGCCACTAGATATGGTGTGCTTGCCGCCGACTTGGTCCATCAGAAAAAGTTTGGCACCATGGTGGCATTGCATGGCAATACCTTGGTTGATGTGCCGATTGAAGATGCTGTAAATAGCCTCAAGACGCTCGATATGGATATATACAAGGTCGCTGAAGTCTTCTTCGGCTAAAGCCATGTCTCAAGACGAATACTTTATGTCAATCTGCCTAGACCTGGCTCAGAAAGCCGCCGGGCAGACAGCGCCAAACCCCCTGGTTGGTGCAGTGATAGTTGCCGATGGCGAAATAGTAGGGCGTGGGCACCATGAAAGAGCCGGTCTGCCCCATGCCGAACCAAACGCTCTGGTTGCCGCTGCTGAAAGAGCCAAGGGCGCTACTCTTTATGTCAATCTCGAGCCCTGCAGTCATTATGGACGCACCCCGCCTTGTGCCGACGCAGTAATTGCCGCCGGCATCAAAAGAGTGGTGGTCGGGGTGCAAGATAGTAATGTCAAGGTAAACGGCGGCGGTATCGCTCGTCTGCGCGAAGCTGGTATAGATGTAACCGTGGGGGTTTTGGCTGATCAGTGCCGATATCTCAACCGTGGTTTCTTTAGAGTGATGGAATGCGGTCTGCCTTGGGTCGAGCTAAAAATGGCTTGCACACTTGATGGGCGCATTGCCGATCAGAGCGGACGCAGTCGTTATATCACTGCTGCGGCGGCTTTAGAGAGGGTGCAGAAACTGCGCCGCGAATGTGATGCGATCATGGTGGGGGCGGCCACTGCCCGGCTTGATGATCCCAGTTTGACTGTGCGCGATGGCTTGCCAATCTCGCGGCAGCCTCGACGGGTGGTTGTCGACCCGCATTTGACTTTAGACGAAAAAGCCAAAATATTTGACGGACAGAGCGATACTTTTATTTTTTCGTTGCCCTCGGCGACGGGCATAAAACCTGATAAGGCTGAGTTTATGCCTCTCAAGATTAGAGAAGACGGCGGTTATGACTTGAAAGACTGCCTTGCCACTCTTGCCGCAAAGGGGGTCAGGCGCCTATTGGTGGAAGGCGGTGGGGTGCTGGCTGGTGCTTTACTCGATGCTAATTTGGTGGACCAAATTTATTGGTTCATGGCGCCAAAGATGCTTGTCTCTAGTGGGTCAAGACCGGTTCTCGCCTCAGACAAGGGGCGTAGTTTAGACGATATCGTCGAACTAGAAGAGGTGCGCTATGAGGAAGTTTTGCCGGACCTGCTCGTCACCGGCTATTGCAAAGGGCGCAAGCAGTTTTTAGAACAGCCGCTCTTGAAAAGCTAAGTTCTGAGGGCATCTTAGCTCGCTCTAACCCGTCGCATACTGACTACTTATATACTTATAGCCATGAACGATAAGAAAAAGAAAGTATATGTCGAGACCTTCGGCTGCCAGATGAATAAGTCTGACTCTGAGCATATGCTCGGTTTGTTGGATGAAATTGGCTATGAGCCTACCCCCGAGATTAAGGGCGCTGACCTGATGATCTTAAACACCTGTGCCATCAGGGAAGGGGCGGAAGACAAAGTCTATAGTTATCTCGGCGCCTGGCGCGGCTATAAAGAAGCCCGTCCTGGTTCGTTAATCGCTGTCGGTGGTTGTGTCGCCCAAGACGCCGGCGAATCGATGCGTCGCCGCGCACCCTATGTCGACTTGGTTTTTGGTACCCACAATCTCTATCGTCTACCCGAACTTGTGCAGCGCGCGCAGGGCGGCGAGAAAGTGGTGGAAATCTTTCAAGAATTGCCCGATGATCTGCCCGAAACCCCTGTGGTGCGCCTTAACGATATTAGCGCTTGGGTTTCGATAATCTATGGCTGCGACTATAACTGCACATATTGCATCGTGCCTTACGTAAGAGGTCGTGAGAAGAGCCGTTCTCCAGAGTCTATTTTTGATGAGGTGAAGAGCCTCGCTCAATCTGGCTATAAAGAAGTGACCCTGCTTGGTCAGAACGTCACCGCCTATGGTCATGATTTGAATCCTAAAATTCATCTTGGCCATCTACTGCGGAATCTTTCTGCCCCTGAGTTAGAGTCGATAAAGAGACTGCGTTTCGTCACCGGTCATCCGCGTGATCTAAATGTTGAAATTATCGATGCTGTTAAAGAGCTGCCGACAGCTTGTGAGTATTTCCATATTCCGATTCAAGCCGGTGACGATCGCACCTTGCGCCGCATGGCCAGAGGCTATAACGTAGACTTTTACAAGCGCAAAGTAGATGAAATTCGCTCCCGAATACCAGATGCTGCCATCACCACTGATTTGATCGTCGGCTTCCCTGGCGAGACCGAAGAAGAATTTATGAACACAGTCAGGCTGGTGGAAGATTTGGCTTTTGATGTGGCCAATACCGCCGCCTATTCACCCAGACAACATACACCTTCGGCAAACTGGGAAGGACAAGTTCCAGAGGAAGAGAAGTACGAACGTCTGCGCTTCCTCAACACCGTGGTCGGCGAGGTCTCGCATCGCATCAATAAGAGATTGCTCGGCAAAGAAGTTGAGATTCTTGTGGAAGGGCGCTCCAGCCGCGGCATGAACCGACTGATGGGACGCACACGCACCAATAAGACAGTCAACTTTGAAGGTCCTGAAAGCTTGATTGGTCAGCTTATCGATGTCGAGATCGTGGCTGCTAATCCTTGGGCCCTAAGGGGGGCTTTAAGGGGGGCACTTAAAGGGGCTCACGGAGAACACTTAGAGTCTTATATCTCAGAAGATTCGCTTTCGTCCGAGTCATGCCACACTGAGAGCGAGACTGCCGTTCCGGTCGCCATAGAGTTAAGCAAAAGATAGATGCGTCGTCGACTATTCAGAATTATTCTGATGTCATCGCTTGCACTATTTTTGTCGTCATCATGGTCGATGCCGCTATTGGCCCAGGGCTTACAACGGTTGCAAGCCGATGCCGAAAACTACTTTAGTCGCCAGCAAATGGCCAAAGCGATTCCGCTTTATGACAAACTAATTAGTATCAGTCCCAACAATGCCTCTTACTATTGCAAAAGAGGAGAAGCCTATCTAGGCTTAGAGCAGATAGAAAAGGCAAAGCTTGATGTTGATAAGGCAATCAAACTGGCGCCAGGCTATAGAACTGCTTATATGGCTCGGGCACGAATAGCCAGTGAACTTGGTGACTTTAGAGGCGCACTCGGCTATTCAGATAAGGCAGTGCGCGGCATCAAGGTCGGCGACAAAGATTTCTCAAAAATAGCTTGGGTTTGGTATCAAGATCGAGCCACTTGGTATAGCGAGCTGGGTGACCAGAACAAAGCCATCGAACAATACAGCGAAGCTCTTAAGTTTAATCCAGATGGGTTCTGGTTGTACTACTTTCGAGCTTCCAACTATTTCAAGCAAGGCAAATATGCCTTGGCCATCAAAGACTTAGACATATGTTGTTCGATGAAGAGCGAGAAATCTTTGACCAGGGCTCTTGAACTGCGCCTTAAATGTCATGAAAAGACAGGCAACAAAGATTTGGCCAAGAAAGATAAGGCGCTTATGGACGAGCTCTTGCGCAAGCAAGGAAACGAGCTGTTTTAGGACTGCTTGCTGAGAGAAAGATCAAATACTACTTAGTATCTTTCGATCTGCAAGTTTTTTTTCGGCTTTCTGCTATCGAGCAAGAATGAAGTCTCTGCCAAGATTTTTAATAAAGCCCGCCATGTTACCGACACAGATTGTCGTTTATAGTGCCTGCATCGAAAGGCTATTGCCGCTTTCTTCGAGCCATTACCAAAATCAATAAGTCTGCCGTGTTACACCAACTCTTCAATGAGGTTATTTTTCTATGCCTGATAATTTCAATGCTCATCATAAAGCCATGCAACTAGAAGAGATGGCCAAAGAGCTAATCGCTAATCCTGACGATAAAGGCGCCGCCTTCAAGAAATTTTCTGAAGAAGCGCACGCTTTGATAAACGACCCGAAGAAAATGAAGGCTGTAGCGGTAGAGCTTGAGAAAATAGAAGACGACCTCTTTACCCCCTTGCCTAATGCCGAGATAGAACGAGACAAGGACGGCAATGTCACAGACATCAGGTTCAAGAAGTCTTTCTGGGATAGAGAGTCTGACGATCTTGTTCGTTTACACACCAATGTTGCATATTCTTCCCTCTACGGTGTGCGCACCCCGGAGGAGCGAGCCAGAGACCACGAGTCTAATATTGAAATAGACCCTTGGCGGGCGTTTCAAGTATTCCAACATGGGGACGCTGGTTATTACCTGCCGATGGGTGGACTAGGGTCTGACTAGTTTCTTTAGCTGAAAACTTGGGCTCTGGCGGTCTGAAATTTGTCATTGTTATTTCTGCCCGTGCTATCTCTTCCAGTGCTATCTCTTCCAGTGCTATTTCTTCCAGTGCTATTTCTGGCAGGGCTCTTTCAGTAATTGTTTTGAAGTTAGAGTTGTAGTCACAACTCGGTCACGAAAAGGTCACTGTCTGGTTTCATCGACTCGCTATCCTACTTATTTACAGAGTAATTTATCTGTTTTCTTAAGTGGGCGGTTTTACTATGTCGGATATCATTGCTTCTCATGACCATATGTCGGAACCTGGCAGGTTAAGCGATAGTTCTGTGGACAATGCGAGCAGACTCTTTGATGAAGTCTATGCGCCTAGCCGAGTGTCAGCCCCATCTCTTGAACAAAATGTAGCTGGTGGGGGAAACAAATCCCTGGCTTCGTCAAGCGAAAGCGAGCCAGTGCTGGAGTTCTCTAATATTTATCCGTCCGATTTCGGCGAGGTGGCTAAGGCTCTCTTGCCTAAGGTAGATACAGATTATGATGGTGCAATGAGTAAAGGCGAAATTGAGAGTGCTTTTGCTTCAACCGATATAACTGGTCGTGATGCGATTGTATTGGCGACAATCAATAAACATTTTTCTGATTTGACTCTCTTTTCTATACAAGGACTCAGCGAGGGTGCCGGGCTTGTTACAGCTGCCGATATCGAAATGGCTGGCGACGCGCTTAGCCTTGCTGGTCAGTATGTAGTAGATCCAGAGGCTTATGCGAAAGGCTTGTTACAGTTCGAACTTGAGGTGCCGGACTACCGTACTAAGATAGTTGATTCTAGGATCTATGATATATTGTCGCCGTCATCCAAAGACTTTCTTTCGGGAACTAGCTACCTTAAACCTGCAGCAGTTGCTATTTTTGATCAGCTTGATCAAAATACTGATGGCTCTATCTCTTGGGATGAGGTAGGGCAGTTCCAAGGCGTCAAAGGTGTGTATGAGAAGGTGCAGCCTTCTATGCTAAAGAGTCAGTTACAAGAAAACTGGGATACCATTATTTCTGCCAGTAATGACGAGTGGTTCATTGAGAATAATGGAATTACCAGAGCTGACCTAGAGAAATCCTTTGAGCATATAGATGGCTTATTGCCTCGAAAGTTGCATGACATCAACGCTTCGCTGCTAGAGCACGCGGACCGCTTGAGCGAAGCAAGCGATGTGCTTTTTGCAGACGAGTCACCTATTGAGAGCATAGTGCCGCAAGGCGTTAATCAAGAGGGGCTTGGTGACTGCTATTTTCTTGGACCGCTGGCTTCTCTAGCTGCTACCGAGGCCGGTAAGAAGAAAATTCTAGATATGATTACAGTCAATGAGGCTGACTCATCCGGGCGGACGACTTACACAATTACTTTTCCTGCTGATCCAGAAAATCCTGTAACTGTAGAAGCCCCTACAGCGACAGAATTGGCAAGATTCGGCGGCGGTACTGAACATGGCTATTGGGCGCCTCTGTTAGAAAAGGCATTTGGAGCATATATGGCGAGAAAGACAGAGCAGCATCAAGGTTTACCTCATCTTGCTGTACCTTTTGGCGCTACTTTGGAAGATGTTGGTGCTGTTCTTTCACCCAGTGATCCTCTTGTTTCTAATCCTAGAACATATTCAGGCGGCGAACTTGCCGCTACAATCGAGCAAGCCTTGGCTCAAGGTGATTTTGTGGCGGTTAGTTCTTATGAGAACGCTACCGTCAATGGGCAAAAGGTGCCGAGCCCCTATTCGGTTAAACAATTGGGTCTTGCCACCAATCATGTTTATGGCGTCGTAGATTATGACAAGCAGACTGGCGAGGTGACTTTGTACAACCCTTGGGGCGACGGAGAACCGACTGCAGAGAAATACAGTGACGGAGTCGATGATGGTCTCTTTAAGTTGCCTCTGCCTGAGGTCAACGCCCGATTTGATGGTATGGCGATTAGCACCGACAGAAAGTAGATCTTATAGAAAGTAAGAATTTCTTTTGGGCTGAATTCTGGACAGATTGCAGCCAGAAAAGACACTTAGCCAAGTACCATTTAGACTTCTTGATTCACTGCCAACGAATTTATGAAGGCAGATCTATAGACGCAGAACTAAGTATGCCAAGACTAGCCGAAGGAGCTTGGTATCACTAAACTCAATCGACTTGAAATGGTAGACCGGTCAAAAATCAACTGAGGGAGTGTTTGGCAATAACCCTCAGAAATCGTCCCGGTCAATTAAAAGATGTCGGATAAGGATTGGACCAGATAAAACCGCTCTACCGCTGAGCTACGCCTGTCTTGTTTCCAAAACCTGCGGCGGGATTCGAACCCGCGACCTGTCGATTGGAAGTCGATAACCTGGGCCTTCGACCCGACATCTTCTATTATAGGTCCCCCAAGGCAAATTGTGAAATTAGTTCTGGGGTGACTGTATCGAAGCCGACAACATTAAGCATTCTCTTGTCGGTGCAATCAGCAAGCGAGATACGGTTAGCTGCCATTGCCACCGTAACTAGTTTGGCATCGATACCCATGGTGTCACGATAGGCATTCAATGCTTCCAGCGGATGATCTTCTCCTGCCCATGTTTCTGAGTCGGTGTAAATGACGAAAACATCGACAGGAATTTTGTTCTCTCTCGCCCAGTGCATCGGAATTGCACAGTCAGTGCCTCCACCGCCGGTGCGGCTCAATAGACCAACCACATCATCCAGCCTTTGCTTAGCGCTTATAGCCAGAGGATAGGCTTTTGTATCGTATGCCACGAATGAGATATTGGCAGGGGGCTCGCTCTTGGCTGTCGCCAGAGCCATGGCGCCGCAAGCCTCACGGGCAGTGAGACCGACAATGCCATTAACTCTAGTACCAACCATAGAACCAGACACATCCAGTCCAAGGCAGAGCCGCTTGCCTGTCGGCGTGATGCACTTGAAGGCTTTATAGAAGGCCTCGTCTAATGCATCAACAACTGCTGCTTGAGGCGTCCACATTCCGCCACCGCGCACTGCAAAGCCAGAGCGGTATACCGCTAGGGCCGCCAAGATTTTCAGCGGGTGCAGTCGTGCCTTTTCCAGCGCTGTCTGATTATTTATTCTCTGGCAAACTATATTAACCAATTCGCTGTCTTTGGCAGAGAGCAATTCAACCCTAGACAGATTTCCCAGATTTCTAATCAGCCACTCTAGACCGGCTTGCTTAGCCAGTACACGATAGACCTCGGTAAAGCGCAACTCTGCCGGGACCATTTCCATTGATAGTTTTGCGCTTTCCACAATCTGGGCAACGCTTGGTCCATCAAGTTTTTCTTCGCCTGCGCCTTGGCGCAGTTTCAGAAAACCTATTATGGTTGCATCTTCTATTCCGTCAGTGGTTCCTTTGACAGCAAATTGATAGAGGCTGTTGCGCAGAGAGTCAGCAGCTTTAGGGTGGGAAAGTCTAAGCAGATCGCGATGGCTCCAGCCATTGCGCTGTTGATATTTGGTTAACTGCACCGCCAGTTTTTCCGGCGGCATGAGTTCGTACCAGCGGGCAATTGCCCTTCTCAGGCCTCTGCCCCAACCGCGAAAAGATTGCACATATTCTACAAAGGTAAATAAGTGCGTACCGGTACGAGCCACTTCAGGTAAGGCTGCCAGCGCAGCCGCCTTGCCTTCTGGGCTAGCCAGTCCTGCTCCCATAGCTAAAGCAAAAAGGCAGGCGTCATTCTTTGCAGACCTTCCGCTTTTTGATATTTCAACAATTTCGCTAATCACTTTTAGCGGCTCTATCTGCAACAAGCGTTCGACAGCCTTGGCGTTGTCTATAGTCAGTTTGGCTTCACCCACATAATAGGTGCCGCCCTCACTGCCAAGAATGAGGAAACGACGGAGTTTTGCCCAGTCATCAATTTCATAGCTGTAGCCAAAGGCGTTGTTCGGCACCATGCCCGGTAGCGGTATGCTACTAGACGGAACGCCTTGAGGCTGGCTCTTTGGCTTACGCTTGAAGAAGTGGAGATTTAGTTTTGGCATAACAGAAACTCACCCGCCTTTTGGGTGCGAAGGAAATATAAGGGCAAGATCTCCATGCTAGTTGAGGTCCGAACTTCTGACAAGGGAATGCAAAGAGATGTATACAGTTCTGCCAGAAGCGAAATCAATAGCGAAGCCAGTAGCGGAATGCCGCTGCAAGTGCTCAGTTCTTGCGAAGACGGTAGTAAAAGTACATCATTTAACGGTACAGAGCAGAGTCACTCCGCAATGGCGTTTATTCACGTCACCGAGGGCAGAAAATTGAGCTAGACTCTCAAAAGAATCAATGATGACCTATATTGCAGTCTACTAATGGCAAAACAGGAATCGCATATGACGAGTACATTACAGACTTGCTTTGACGACAGGGACAGTCTCATTGCATACGTCAAGAAACTTGCACCGTGGGCAGATGGTGCGGCGAGCCAGATTCAGGGCGGTAGACAAAAAGCTGAGATGCGCTTGTCTGCTATCAATCCCATTAAATACGGCGGCAGTCGCAACTTTGGCGATGGACATGTCACAAGGCTTTCTCCTTATATCAACCATGGAGTCTTGAGCTTGAATGAGGTGCGCAACCATGCACTCAGTCAATGCAGCCAGCCGGTGCAGATTACCAAGTTTATTCAAGAGCTTGCCTGGCGAGACTTCTGGCAGCGAGTTCTGAGAGCCCATCCACACTGGGCTTGGGAGGATGTTGAGCCGTACAAAACTGGGTTCACTGCGCAAGACTATGCCGATGTTCTGCCTGCTGACATTGCAGAAGGAAAAACCAGCGTTGCTTGCCTTGATGCATTCATAAACGAGCTAATAGACACCGGTTACATCCATAACCACGCGCGCATGTATCTGGCTAGTTATGTGGTGCACTATCGACGTGTTAAATGGCAGGCTGGTGCGCGTTGGTTTTTGCAGCATCTGCTTGATGGTGACATTGCTAGTAACAATCTCTCCTGGCAATGGGTGGCAAGCACTTTCAGCAACAAACCCTATATTTTCAATCTAGACAACGTGGAGCGCTATTTCGGCAAGCTCGTTGATACATCGCCGGCTCTCAATCAACCGCTCCACGCAACTTATGAAACGCTTCAACTAAGACTCTTCCCTAATCTGGGCATGACATTATGAGTAAACCATTGATATTGTTGCATCAAGAAGCCTTACGCCGAACCCATCCAGTCTTTGATGCGGCCCCGGCTGAAACTAAAGCTATTTATGTTTGGGATGATGCGTTCTTTAAGGACGCAAACTACAGTCTTAAGCGGCTTGTTTTTGTCTATGAGACTTTATGCGAATTGCCCGTCGACATCATTCGCGGTGGCACTCTGGAAACTGTTCTCCAACTTGCACCTTCTTTGCTTTACATTCCTGCAGCGAACAATCCGCTGCTTATCAGCTTGATCGATTCCATCAAGAAAGAAGTCCCAGCAAAGATTGTTGAGGATGAGCCGTTTGTTACGTTGCAAAAAAAGACTGAGTTTAGACGTTTCTTTCAGTATTGGAACAAGGCAGAGAAGACTGCTTTTTTGCTGGATGGCTCTGAAGATGCCTAGAGGAGTCAATAAGTCCGACCTGCCAAGCAAAGTCTGTCTGAGCTGTGGCAGACCTTTCACATGGCGTAAGAAATGGGAGAAAGTATGGAGTGAGGTCAAGTATTGCTCCAAGAAATGTAAGGCAAAGCGCGTAGGTGTAGGAAATCAACCTGGTAATTGATCCCTATTTCACTAACTGAAAATTTCAATTATGCAAAAACGATTGCAGAATTATGGGCGATCGAAAACTTGGCGGCTGCATAAAGGGCCAGCCACACTGTCTTTTCTCTAAATAGTGGATCATTTTCGAAGTTGTCGTTTTCTTGTAATTTTGCCTCTTTAGCAACATCTCCGTCTGGAGATATCTCAATGCCAAGAAAGTCGGCACAGCTCAATAACTCCTCTAGGACTTTCTTAGAGGAACCAAGCATGCCGCCAGCAAATTGATAGTCTTCGTCTGCGAAGATGATATCTTCGAAATCTAAAGGCAAATAATAGCCTTCGCAGTCAGAGTGGCAGATTATATGACTTGTGGTTTTTTCAAATAACTCACATTGCAACAACTCATTGTTCTCATCTCCGTCCGGTTTGTCTTCTAGATATTGCTGCCGGGTGCGATTGTTCCTGGCATAAGCCATCGCGGTTCTGAGGTAGTGCACGAATGAGTACGGAAAAGATAAGCAGGAACCTAATGAGTCAAACTCTAGTGGCTCTTCTGGTTCGACGTGTGCCGGCAAACCATGCACTTTCAGTGCTTTGTTTACCAGTTCAAATTCTTCCTTGAAAAAGGCTGCACCCTCTTCGTCACCATTCTCCAAAAGCTGACCGAGAATATTGACTTCTATAGCGAGTCCCATTTTCTTCTCTCCGTATTTACAGTCGGCAATTTTAGCAGTTATGGTTCTCTTGGTGGCGGCGAGTCGAGTTTGCCGACTCTCCTATAGAGGTCATTCAAATGCCATTGCTGTTCTAGAGACAATCTATGGAGAGATTTTCCATGAATCATTTCAAGAGCCTTGAGAGCTCTTGCCGTATCTCGTCTTTCTGCGCATAAATCAGCTGCTTCGAGAAGAATTTCAGCATAATGACTGCTGTTGTTACTTGTGATATAGGGTTCAGTGTTTTGCTCGCCGAATTTTTTCATTAAGGCAAGTCCCGCATCAATTGAAGATTTCCAGCCAATGCTGACTTCTGGATTGGTGAACTCATAGGTGTCGGCTAGCTTGAAGTATACTTTCGCCTTAAGTGAAGTTTCGAGTTTGTAAGGTGATTCCAAAATCTGACGGCAGATTTTTCTGTATGTAGCAACTGAATAAGATTTCCATTCATTGTGCAGTACAAAGCCTAATCTTTCCTCGATGTGCCGGTCATCTAGTGGGCTGTTTGCCAGGTCCTCAAGATAGGCGTTAGCGTTGAGTCTATCTAGACCAAATAGTTGGGCCGATTGAATGTTTTTAGGTAGCCGGTTTTGCTCGGCGCAAGTCAGACCGAACAGAGATAAACATAGGATACCTATAACCAAAATGGAAGAAACGATAACTCTTGGAAGGAAGCCAAGACCATTGAAATATGCCGAAGGAACTAAGCTAGCTAATTTGCTGGAGTACCATTCATAGCACCTATCGTTGAGAGCTAAAAATGCCATAAAGCCGCAGAAAGCTAGTAAGACAAGTTGCAGCCAGTCGTAAATCAAAGTGCGGCCAAGAAATGCAGCAGCCGACAGCCAGGCAATCAGGGAGATTGATGCTAAGGAGTGTATGTATAAGAATCGTGAGCCAGCCGGTTTAGAACTTGCGCTCTTGAAAAACAAGCTTGCAAGGGGATAAGTTCCTTCTATAGCAAAGACAACGAGAAGGCAAATGGCTAGCCAGGAGGGCGGTGTAAAGTAGTGCGAATGTGTAAGCATTTGCAATGAAAATGCGACCAGCATGTAGCTGGCGAACTGCCAGCAGGTGGCTATTATGACTAATTGTCTATGCCGCTCTTCAAGGGTCGCTGTTCCCTTCAAATTTATGTATTTGTCCAGGTTTTTATAGAAGCTCTCTCTGAGATCCGCTTCCTTCTGTAGCAGCCCGCTCAATAGATAGCGATAATTCTTAGGGACTTTAGAATAGTTTGGTTCTTCGCTAAGGTGCTGCAGTACCAGTTTTACTGGATTTTCTTCTGTAAACGGTGGGGTCCCGGCTAGCATCTCAAAGAAGACGCAACCGAGGGAATAGAAGTCTGACCCTGGTCCTACTTCTTGGCCAAGAAACTGTTCCGGGCTCATATAGCGTGGACTGCCAAAAACGTCGTTGGCGCTGGTGAGAGCTTGAGTTTTCGTCAATTCTTCGTGAATCGAGCGGGCAATACCGAAATCTACTAGCTGTACTATATCGGCACCTGAGTCTGTTTGGGCAATGATTATATTGCTTGGTTTGATGTCTCTATGCACCACACCTTTCATGTGTGAGTGTGTGAGAGCGTCAGCTACCTGTCTAAAGATGTCTTCAGCTCGCTGCGGTGTTAATTTCCCTTCTCGTTTGAGAATATTGGCTAGACTTTCCCCTTCGGCAAAGCGCATGATGAGATAAGGCTGTCCATTCTTATCTTCTCCCGGTCCAAATATTGCCGCTATGTTTGCGTGTGTAAGCTCTGTTGCAAGCTTTGCTTCTTTGTGAAAGCGTTTAAGAGTGCTTTCATCGGCAAGAAACTCAGGCTTCAAGACCTTGATGGCGAAGGTTTGGTTAAGTTCCTTATCTTGTACTTTCCAGACTGTGCCCATACCTCCGGCACCGACAAATTCTAATATTTCATACTGTTCGCCCAGTTGAGGGGGCGGGTTCAGTGGATTAGCAGGAAAGCTTGGCGGATTTGCCCCAGGCTGAGTTTCTGCCTGGTCTGCCGGAACAAACAAGGTTTCTCTCTTTTTTATCTGGTCTAGCTCGTTTAACAAATGATGGTTCGTTTAGCACTGCAATCTATTTATGCCCGCTAAAGGCAGCAAATTGTGCAAACTGACTATATTTACTCAATTAATTGACAATTGCGCGTATTCTCTCAAGAGCTTCTGTTTCCAAACTTCTTGCGTCAGATGGAATAAACTCAGCTGCCTTTGTTGCATAGCTCTTCGCTGCCTCAATTTGCTTGTCTTGCTTTAGGGCGGTAACTAGTCGGCGATAAAGTTCTAGCCTATTCAAAGAGCAGGGATTTAGCCAAGCAAAGGAAATTTTGCGATTACTCAGCTCTAGAATATTCCTGTGTTCGTAAATAGAGACAAGATCTGCTAAGGCGCTAGCTTGCCGCTTGAAGTCTCCTACCTTTTCGCAGTCATCTGCCATTATTCTTAATAGGCTGCAGCATCTATCGCTATATGGTGCTACTTCCTTCGTCTCTTGGTAAAGTTGACTAAAGAGATTTATTCTTGTCTGCAAATCAAGAGGCTCTGTCTCAGAGTGCAAGGAAGTATTTTGAATATCCCCATAGTAGGTTGATTTCTTAGTTGCTTCCTGAGACCTTGATGGTTCATCAGTTTTCAGGGCTTTGGTATTTTTCTTTACTGAGTGCACATTCAATTTGTCTGTTAGATTCTCAATTTTTTCTAGAATGTCTGAGTAAGGCTTGTATTTATCTAGAATATTCCAGGCTGATTGCAATTCTGTATGTGCTTCTTTCTTTCTCCCTAACTGCGCCAAAACTTCTCCAATAGATAAATGTGTCAATGCTAGACTGAAATGGTCTGCTGGTAGTGTTTTGAGCTGATAACTAATGATTTTTTTGAGAAAACTTAGGCGAAGCTCAAGGAGTGAAGATGGCATCTCTTTGGTTCTGTCTAACCAGACTAGTTTCTTTAGACTTATATTGCCGCCCATCGCTAAAGAAATTGAGACCACAGGATTTACTTCCTCGATAAAGAGTGAGTTTTCAATCTTTCGAGAATCTATTGATTGTATTTCATTTAGATGGTCACTTGCTTCATTTTCTCTTTTCAGTCTGATGCTGCGCAGAAAGGCGTTGGCTCTATCTGTAAGATAGCCAGTGTAGAGTTTGCCGAATTTCTTCTGTCTTACTTTTAAGTATTGGCTGAGTAGGCTATCTGCTGTCTTGGTGGCGCCATTGGTGTCAAGACAATTTATAATCTCAAAGACCTTATTGCTTTGAAAGAGAAGCTCTATTGGTTCGTTTGATTCTTCAACGGACTTTAGTGTGTGCTTTAGGCATTGTTCTTGTCTGCCATGTTTGGCTTCCCATAGCGCAAGGTCGCAGAGTAAATCGCCCGAGAGTAAATTTGGTTCTTTGGAAATGGCCTCAAAAATATGATTAGTGACATCCTTGGCTAGGCTTGCTAATCTAGGGGCATTATCTTTAGTCTGCTCGACTTCCTGCGTGAGTTGCATCAAATATCTGCGCATTTCATTGGTATTAGGAATTGCTTTTGCAGTCAATCTCAAGCCGCCTAATTCCGCACTTTTCTTTGAAAGAGTGTTCTGCAGCGCTTCATAGAGTTGGCTAGCTGTTTGCTCTTCTTTGTGAACCTTGATCATTTTTAGTTTTGTTGTGTATTCCGAAATCAGATTCTCTGCTAGAGCGGAATTTCTAAGATCTTGGGCTTCCAATATTTCCCTATATAATGCACGTTTTTCTTTTGCTGTACCGCAGGTTTCAAGAAGCACCAGTTTTGCACTTTCAAGTTCAGATCTGGGTGAGAAATTATCTGTAAGGCAGTCACTTGAAGAAAATAGTTTATATGCTTCTTGGTATCGACCTATTGCGATCAAGCATTTCACCATACCAAAGGTAAGGTCTGAATCTGAGAAGTCATTTCTAAAATAAAATAGTGGCTTCCTCCCTGATATATCAGCTTTAGCCTTCTGCACAGTATTTATTGTTTTTGTTGCCTTTCTGGTGGACGAGATGTCTATTTCTTCTGCAATAGCTTCATGCCTTTTAGGCAGGTGTTTAGAAGCAAGCTCTAAAAGCGGTAGTACATCGGTGGCCAGTTTTGTCTCGGCAGCAACGCTTGCTGTTTCTGCAAGCAGTTGGCGATATTCTTTTTCGTAAGAGAGAACTTGTTGCGGATCGCTGTATGGTTTGTAGTCAATTGTTGAGTTTACTGCTTCGTTAAGCTGCTCTAGAGCCGTTTTCTTACTGAAGTCTCTTTCAGGGCTATCTGCCAGCAAGCTGGTTTTCATACTGAGGCAACAATCATTGAGCAAGGCTAGCCCTCTTTGCAGAACATCTGTGCTAGCTAGCTCAATTGCCTGATCGGCAAATAGTTGGGCTCTTGCATAGTCATGTGCCCGGTAATATTGTCTTGATATGAGTCTGCAGCGCTCTGCCGGCATGATATCTTCAAAAAGATCATTTTGAACAACATTTGACCAGTCAGTTCTATTTGGGTCTTTTCGACAATTATTTACTTGTTGTTCAATTTCTATCCAGCCCAATACGCTGGGGCTTCTCTCTAGCAAAGGCGCTGTCTTGGCGAGTTCGTTCAAGACTCTATCCGACAAGTTATAACTGCCCGAGTCTGACGCACTGCGTGCAAATTCTAACAGACAATAGTAGAAGTTCAATTGTGACTCTTCCAGCCTGCCCAGTGCCTTATAGTTGTCTATGAGCTTGTTTAATGCCTCCCAGCTGAGCGCTTCATCTTTATTTTTAAGCGCCTGATAGGCTTGGCGCAATAGGTCGAACCGCTCCTGACTTGTGACTTTTAGCTGTAGTGAAGCTCTTTCTGGGGCGGCGTCATTTAGGTTTTGTCTTCGTTCTTTAGTTTCGAGATTGGCTTGTTCCACGTGCTTGTTGGCTTGCTCAAGCAATTCCTTCAGCTCGCTATATTCCGGCACATAGGTTACTTCGGCTCTCTCTATTATGTTTAAGGCTCGATTTAGCCAATATATCTCGGCGCGGTGATTTCCGCATGCGTCATAGGCAAGGGCTAGACCTTTGCAGACATCTGTGAAACGATGCTTAGTAGAATCAATTTTCTCTTGATTTATCCAGTTCACCTCACTGAAGTGTCTTTCAAGAAATTCAATTAGCTTGCAGTAGCCCTTAACAGCAAGCTCGGGTTTGCCATGTTTCGTTTCGAAATCTGCATAGGCGCAGGTAGCTTCGACAATTTCTGTTAGGTCGTTCAAAACAGAGCTTTTGTCTTTATTTCCCAAGCATCTAAGAGCTGAGTCGCAGCCTTTATTGATAGCCTTTAGACAATTTCTTGCTTTGTCGACTTCTCCCAGTTCTACAAGCCAATTTGCTAGCTCGATTGGAATAGTGATGTCTCTTTCAGCGAAGACATCAGAATACTTATAGAGCCTATTCACCGTTTCTTTAAAATGACTGTCTTGTTTGGCATGCAGAACCTGAGCGTAGTGAAAGAGAGCAAGCCACTCTTGGTTGTCCTTAAGAGATTCAATGGTGTTCTTTTTTTCTCTACTTCCGGTATCTAGCATGAGAGCTTTGGTAAGTTTCTCAGCCAGAGAATAGTCTTTGGCTGCGAAGGACAATTTAGCTAGATTGTTTTCATTGCTTTTTGCTACTTTGCTCAGCTCTGAGTCGTCAGCATTTTGAATGAGACGAGAATATTTGTCGGCTTGCTCGAAGTCACCCATTTGCAGGGCTAGAAACGCTCCATCGTAAACTGCATTCAATAGAAAGAGAGAGCTTTTGTAAGGATGATTTACCTCAAGATCGATATTTCTATAAACAGCGGCCATCTGATCAAGACCGCCACTTATGGAGTCATCAACGGTCCGATAGTTGCTATAACCGTCGCGGAATGCTTTGCTATTAGCTGAGTTGTCAGAGATTAGTTGCTGTGCGAAGTATACATCGCTATGGTTTGACCCTGGACGGAAAGCTGCCACTCTCTTTAGAGTCACAGATGACTCACTCAAATCTCTCTCAATATATTTTATGGTCACGCTGGTGTCTGATTGACCGGCAAAACGTTTGGCTATGTCAAATAGAAAACGATCTCTCACTTTGTAGTCAGCCACTTCACAAATGTCTTGGCTATCAGTCTGGTTTGTGTTTGGAACGGCAAAGTGAGCGCAGACCGTGCCATCTCTCAATCTAGCTAAATCAAAACTTATCGGCTTGGCATAGTCTTTGAACTTGAAAGTGAATGCGTTGCTTAAGTTGTATTGTAATGATTGCGAGGAATGACCGCACTGTGCGAAAGGTGTCGCCAGCAAAAGCAAAGCCAGACCAGGAGCTAAAGAGATAAGGTAAGTCCGTCTTTTGAACATCTGTAATTTGCTTTCTCTGATCTCTATGGTCTATTCAATCACTTTTGGCGCCTTGCAGCTTGACCAAGAGAAAACCCGGAAAAAATCTTTGTTCTGATCTCAGTATTCTCTTTGTGCGCTCAAGCGGCTGATTATAGCTGTAGAGTACAAGCCTGGTGCCGCTTTGCACTGCCTCTTCGTTGAGCTTGACCAGATTTGGGTCGCTGTCTTTCATAAGGGCCTGATAAGTGGCTGCGCATTTGAATGCTAGAGGCAGTCCGCCGATTATGACAGAGGCTAATAAATAAAGGACGATGCCGATAATAGCCCAGCTCTTTGCTGACTTTTCGCCGCAAATAGTGACCAAAACCAGGGCAAGCACTGGTGCAGAAGCTGTGAATATATTGATTATCGCCTGCAATCTTGCGCTTTCTGCAACTATATTACTTGCTAAGCAGGCGTTTATGGCGAAGGGTAGCCAGAGAAAGATGAGGCTTGCTGCCATGCTGAGAATGTATTTCCTTAGGGGTGATAGTTCAGCCTCATCTTCATCTAGTTTTTCTGACTCTTGCGTTTCTTCTCTTTCTTCACTGCCTTCTAACGGTTCATTCTCAGCGATCTTTTCTAGATTTTGATCGAGCTCCTGCTCGAACTCCTGCTTTGACTCTTCCCTGGTGCTTTCTGGTTCTTCAGCTTGAGTCGGGCCTAACTCTTTCCAGCCGCCATTACTATCAGGTTTTATTTCTTGAAAAACATCAAACTCGGGCCTGCTTTCGCCGACCCGAGTTTCTGCATCTTCTTTTGGAATATAGTCTTTTGACCACCTATTTTCAGATAAGTCAGACGAATCGGACGAGTCAGAAGAGTCAGTCAAAAGTTTACTTCCTCAAAAAAAGGAACGAAAAGTTACACTAAACCGGCACTAGTTCGAGAGTGGCAATGGCATTGTCTATCTCTTTCAAGTCTGCCGCAGTCAATTTGATATGGGCTGCTTTGATATTCTCGATTGTTTGTGCCGCATCGCGTGCACCCACAAGTGCTGATGTTATACCAGGTTGGGCGATTGTCCAGGCAATCACTATTTGGCCAAGGGTGGCTTGATGGCGGTCTGCCACAGGCTTGACCTTTTCCAGCATGGTGTTGACGCGTTTGATGTTTTCCTTTTGAAAATGAACTTGATTGGCTCTATGGTCACCTGCTTTGAACTGCACTTCGGGAAAGAATTTGCCGGTGAGCAAACCTCTCTGCAGAGGACTGTAGACGATGGTGCCGATATTGTTTTCACGGCAATAGGGCAAGACGGTCTTTTCTATGTCGCGCAGCACCATGCTGTAGGGTGGTTGGTTTGAGGCTATCGGACAGATTTTTCTAGCTGCTTCGATGTCTTCGCTGGTGAAATTGCTTACACCGGCTGCCCTTATCTTGCCTTGCTTGATTAGTTCGACCATGGCTTCCATTGTTTCTTCCACCGGTGTGGTGTGGTCGCGCCAATGGCATTGATATAGATCGATATAGTCGGTTTTGAGTCTGCGCAGGCTGTTCTCGCACTCTTCGATTATGCTTTTCTTTCTGGCATTGCGGTAAATTTCTTTGCGTTCACCTTCTTGTTCCCAGTCAAAGAAATGTTCACCGTCTTTAGAGTCCCAGCGTAAGCCATACTTAGTCAAGATTTGTACTTTGTCTCTTTTGCCTACCAGTGCCTTGCCGACTATTTCTTCTGAGCGGCCATAACCATAGACTGCCGCTGTGTCTATAGATGTAGCGCCGTGCAAGATTGAGGCATGAATGGCTTCGATTGCGTCTTTCTCTTCTGCTCCGCCCCACATCCATCCGCCGATGGCCCAGGCGCCGAAAGTAATCACTGAAACTTCAACGCCGCTGTCGCCGAGTTTTCTCATTTCGATTTTGTTGGAAGTAGCTGACATCTGGGGCTCCTCTTTACTTGAATGGCAAGATTATAGCAGCCCAATTTCCTCCCAAATGGCTTGCGGCCCCTTGTGGGGGCCGCAGTCGTTGGTCGGAGGAAAACTAACTTAAGTTTAGAGTTGGCTCTAGACCGCAGCTAGAGCTGCTTCTTTCTTAGCAGTGAACTGCTCTTCTTCGGTGGAACCCTTGAGAGCCTGAGTGCTTGCTTGTCCGCCGCTCACAGTCACCAGTACTTTGTCGAAGTAGCCGGTGCCGACTTCTCTTTGGTGCCTGACTGCTGTGTATCCGGCTTCTTGTTCTGCAAATTCTTCCTCTTGCAATCTGACATAGGCAGCCATGCCTTCTTTGGCATAAGCCTGAGCCAGTTTATATGCGCTCAAGTTTGTAGCGTGCCAGCCGGCGAGGGTGATGAATTGATATTTGAAGCCTAGTTCGCCAAGTTTCTTATTGAATTCAGCGATGGTTTCGTCGTCAAGGTGCTTCTTCCAGTTGAAAGACGGTGAGCAGTTATAGGCGAGCAGTTTTCCGGGGAATTCTTTGTGGACTGCCTTGGCAAATTCTTCTGCTTCGGCGAGATCCGGCTTGGAGCTTTCGAACCAGAGAACATCGGCGTAGGGGGCGTAAGCCAGGGCGCGGGCGATCACCGGCGCCAAGCCTGATTGCACGCGGAAATAGCCTTCGGCTGTGCGTTCGCCAGTGAGGAAGGGGCGATCTATTTCGCAGATGTCTGAAGTAATGAGGGTGGCATCGAGAGCATCGGTGCGGGCGGTGATGATAGTTGGGACATCAAGCACGTCGGCTGCCAGGCGGGCAGCGTTCAAGGTACGGACGAATTGCGAGGTGGGCACCAGCACTTTGCCGCCCAGGTGACCGCACTTTTTCTCGGCGGCCAGTTGATCTTCAAAGTGAACGCCGGAGGCTCCGGCTTCGATCATGTTTTTCATCAGTTCAAAAGCATGTACCGGTCCACCAAAACCGGCTTCGGCATCGGCCATAATCGGCACAAACCAGTTGCGCTCAGAAAGACCTTCGCTGGCATCTATTTGGTCGGCTCTCATGAGAGCGTTATTTAGTCTCTTCACCAAATCTGGTGCGCTGGTGGAAGGATAGAGACTTTGATCGGGGTAGGTTTGCTTTGAGCTATTGGCGTCGGCTGCCACTTGCCAGCCAGAGAGATAGATTGATTTTAGCCCGCCTCTTACCATTTGTACGGCTTGAGAACCGTTCATGGCACCAAGGGCGATGACATAGGGTTCATTGTGCAAGAGTTCAAAGAAGTGTCTGGCGCCGAGGTCGGCCAAAGTATGCTCGACCTTGACGGAAGAACGCAGCTGTACTACTTCTTTTGCAGAGTAGTTGCGCTTTATCCCCTGCCAACGTCTCTCGCTATTCCAAGCAGTTTCTAATTTCTTGATTTGTTCTTCTTTGCTTTGCATTGCTTTCCCTCTGTGGCTTGACTTGATGAGACTCCGGGGCTTACCTAAGATTGATGGGTATAGCAGAGCACCGGCCAAGGCCGGTGACTGCTACTGTCTTTGTTGGAAAATCTAGTGAGGTGCGCTTTTCTTAGTTGGCAATTTAGTCTTGCAAATAAAGATAGGCACGTGTGGTGAGGAAGTCTTCGAAATGGTCTGAGAGCACAAGTGCATCGAGAATTTCGGAGGCTTCTTTGATATGGGGTGCTGTTTCTCTAAGTTTGTCGATTAAGTTGTTCTTGATCGACAAATAGATATCTTTGTTCATGTTTTCGATGAAGTGCGGTGACTTTACCGAAGTTGAATACTTGATCCATTGCCACAACTGGGCTCTGGCGATTTCAGCGGTGGCAGCGTCTTCCATCAAGTTGTGAATGGCTGCTGCACCGTTGCCGCTTAGCCATGAGTCAAGATAACGCAGGGCTACATCGATATTGTTTTGTACCCCTTCGCGGGTTACTTCGCCTTCGATGGCGGTGTTCAGAAGATCTTGGGGTGAAACTTTGATGTTGTTGGTCTTTTCTTTTTGGTCGGGTTTTGCACCCAAAACTTTGTCAAAGACTGCCCGTGCCGTGCTGACTAGGTCAGGGTGCGCCACCCAAGTACCGTCAAAGGCGTCAGAGGCTTCTCTTTCTTTGTCTTCTTGTACTTTCTTGAGGGCTACTTCGTTGATTGCTTGGTCTTTGCGGCTGGGAATAAAGGCAGCCATGCCCCCGATGGCATGAGCACCGCGTTTGTGGCAGGTATCAACCAATAGTTTGGCATAGGCTCTCATAAAAGGTACTGCCATGGTTACTTTTGAACGGTCCGGCAGAACAAATTCTTTGTGCTTGTTGGTCTTTTTGATCAGGCTAAATATATAGTCCCAGCGTCCGGCATTCAGTCCGGCTGCGTGTTCTTTCAATTCAAATAGAATCGCTTCCATCTCGAAGGCGGCAAGAATTGTTTCAATGAGAACGGTGGCTCTGATGGTGCCTCGTTCTATTTTGAGATAGTCTTGGGCAAAGTTGAAAACATCGTTCCAAAATCTGGCTTCCTCTCTGCTTTCCAGTTTGGGCAAATAAAAGTAGGGGCCAGAGCCCCGTTGCAAAAGTGTTTTGGCGTTATGAAAGAAGTAGAGCCCAAAATCGAAGAGGCTGGCTGAAGCCGGCTTGCCTGCCACTGTTAGATGTCGTTCCACCATGTGCAGACCGCGCGGTCTCACTACTAGGGTGGCGAGGCGAGTATCGAGATTGAGTTTATAGTTCTTGCCTTCGGGCGAAGTGAAAGACAGTGTGCCTTTTACTGCTTCGATCAGGTTTTTCTGCCCCATGAGCACATTGTGCCAGGTGGGCGTCATTGAATCTTCCAGGTCGGCCATGAAAACGCGGGCACCCGAGTTAAGGGCGTTGATCATCATCTTGCGTTCGCAGGGTCCGGTGATTTCCACCCTTCTGTCGGCTAAATCTGACGGTGTGGGTGCGACGTTCCAGTTGCCTTCGATTACTTGGCTGTCATTGCAGAACTGAGGAAACTGTCCCTTGTCGAGAGCCTCTTTGACCAGTTCTCGCTTTTGCAGCAGAGCCTCTTGGGATTCTCTGAAATTTTCTTCCAGGGCGCCAATAAATGTAAGAGCTACTTCGGTGAGAATCTCGTCTGTCAGTTCAGAGTATTGGGGGTATTTTTTGTCCACTACCAACTCAGGTCTTGCCAAGACTCGGGTTAAATTCGTCATTTTGACTACCTCGGAAGGTCAACCTGCTAACTATCATTATATTGATATATTGATCGAAATCAATCAACAAATCGCTAAATTAATCGGGAAAAATTACTAATTTGCTCCAAGGTTAGACTTGGGTTTTGTTCGGTCCCAAATCTATTTATAGATTGGCTGCTATCATACTGAGCATGTCGGGTGCTGATGAAAAATTTCTGGTCGGAGCCCAGGCGGCTGAGTTTCTCGGTGTTAAGCCGGCGACTTTGTATGCTTATGCCAGTCGCGGGCAGATTGAAAGCATTCCCGGCGCAAGCGGTCGAGAGCGCTGTTATAGGCTGAGCGATCTTATTAGGTTGAGACAGTCGGCGCGGGGTGTAAAGACTCAGAAAGATTCTGAACCTGTCTGGACTGGACCGGCAATCAAGTCGGCCATCACCGAGCTTAGAGAAGATGGGCATCGCTATCGCGGGCAAAATGCCCTAGAGCTTGCCCAGAGCGGCGTCAGTTTTGAGGCGGCAGTGGAGTTGCTTTGGGAAACCGGCGCCGATGAACAGGTCTGGCAGGAACTGGAACCATTAAGGATGCCCGACCTTTCCAGTCTTGTTACTCCCGATACCGATTGCCTTGAACTTCTCAAGTTGCTTGTTGTTTCTCTCGAGATGACCGACCCCGTCAGCCGAAAGCTCAATCGGGAAGATATTTATGACACCGCTAGGCGTTTGATTTTGACCATGTGTGTTTCTTTGTCGCTTAGGTCTGGCGGTATTGAAGCGCTTGCCCTGAGTTGCGGCGGCAACAGCAATGGCAGTGGCAGTCCCAGACTTTTGGCGAACATTTTGCTAATGGCTCTAGGTGGGGCTTCTAGTAATGGTTCTGAGCTGGAAGCCCATGTTAACGCCGTCAATTTCTTGCTTGTGCTTTGCGCCGACCATGAACTGAACGCGGCAGCCTTGGCTTCGCGCATTGCTGCTTCTTGCGATGCCTCGATTTACAGCTGTCTGCTCAGTGCTTTAGGTTCTTTCAGTGGCAGCCTTTCCACTTCGGCCAGTCGCCGCACCGAAGACATAGTTTCGGCTTCACTCGGTTTTCGCTCGGCGAGAGCCTGGTTGAAGGAGTATCTCAGGCAGAATGACACTATTCCGGGCTTTGGCTCAGAACTTTACAGCGAAGGCGACCCACGCGCCCGGGCTATGCTGGAGCATGCTCTTAACCTTAAGCCTGGCAATGAAAAGCTTGGTCGTCTGGTAGAGATAGTTGACTGTGCCAAAGAGGAGTTATCGCTTTTGCCCAACCTTGATGTCGGTTTGGCGGCGCTCAATTATGCTCTCGAATTGCCGCCTGGTTCCGGTTCTACCTTGTTTGCCGTCAGTCGCGCTGCCGGCTGGATTGCTCATGCTATTGAGCAAAAACTCTATGGCGGGGTCATTCGCCCGCGGGCGCGCTATATAGGCAAGACCGGCTGATTATTAACTAGGCTAAAGAGTTTGCTGAGCTAAAGATTTTGGGGATTGGCACTGCGTTCAGGGGAAGTTCACACTCTTTATGCTAATCTGCCTGAAGCGAAAAAATGATCAAAGAGTTGAGAACGACTGAATTGACGGCATCATCACATAGTCTTTCAAAAGTACGGGCAAGCGAGAAACACCCTGTGCCCTGTGATGCGAGCTATTTTGATTATGGCCGCCCGGGCTTGATCTACAATTTGCGACTGCCCAAGGCGCTGCGTTTTCTTGATAGCGATTATTGCGCCGGTGGGCGGCAGGCAATGCTTGACGGTGAGGCGCGCAGTCAAATAGACCGTTGGTTTCCCTTTCTCTTCTTGCATGTCTTTGCCGGATTGGCTTTGTTTTACAGACCCAGTCTTACAGCTATCTGGGTGATGGTCGGGCTTTATTTTGTGCGAATGTTTGCCATTACTGCCTTCTATCACCGTTATTTTTCCCATCGCACATTTAAGACCAGTCGCCTTTGCCAGTTTCTCTTTGCCTTTTGGGGTGGTCTCTCGGTGCAACGCGGTGCTCTGTGGTGGGCTAGTCATCACCGCAATCACCACCGCAACAGTGACACCGAGCTAGATATTCATTCACCTGTCAAACGTGGCTTTATCTGGTCGCATATTGGTTGGATCACAGCCGAATGCAATATGCCCACACGGTATGAGGTGATTTCCGACTTGGTCAAGTTTCCAGAGTTGGTTTTTCTCAATCGTTTCGACTGGCTGCCGCCTATTTGTTTGGCGGCTTTGCTCTATTTCACTGGTTGTATGCTCGATATTTATTGTCCTATAGCCGGTACCAGCGGCGTGGAACTTTTGCTTTGGGGATTTTTTGTATCAACGGTCGTTCTTTTCCATGGTGTTTGTTCAATAAACTCGCTTTCTCACATCTGGGGTGGCAAGCGCTATGAAACAGGTGATGAGAGCCGCAACAACTTCTTTCTTGCTTTGCTTACCCTGGGCGAAGGTTGGCACAATAACCATCATCGCTTTCCTGGTTCGGTGAAACAGGGCTTCTTCAAGGGCGAAATAGATATCACCTACGGCATTTTGAAAATGATGCAATGGTGCCATTTGGTATCTGATTTTCGTCCGGTACCGCAGGAAGCCTATGACCAGGAGCAATTTATCAATAAAGATTTGAGTAGAGGATAGTGATGCGTTCTCTTGCCATAGTTGGAAGCGGTATAGCCGGCATGGGTCTTGCTTATAAGCTCAAGGATCTTTATCGCATCACTGTCTTTGACGGCAATGCTTATGCAGGCGGGCACACCAATACAATCAATGTGCCAAGCAAAGAACATAGCGGTGGGCAAGTAGCATTCGATACCGGCTTTATGGTCTTCAACTATCAGACTTATCCTCTTTTGACTGCCATGTTCAAAGAGTTGGATGTGCCGGTTAAGAAGACCGATATGAGTTTTTCGGTGCAGATTAAGGAGCCTGGTCGCACACCTCTTGAATGGAATGGTGCTGGTCTCGATAAGATTTTTGCCCAACGTCGCAATCTCTTCAGTCCGCGTTTTTGGCGCATGCTTAGGCAGTTGGATTGGTTCAATAAAAATGCGCCTATTCATCTTGAGACAGTCGATATAGCCTCTCTAAAGATACGAGATTATATTGAGAAATACTCGCTTAGCGCTGATTTCCTAAACTGGTACATGATTCCTATGGGGTCAAGTGTCTGGTCGACACCTTTTCAGTCTATGCTTGATTTTCCTGCGGCTACTCTATTGCGATTCTTCCACAACCACGGCTTTCTTGGGCTAGATACTCATTATCAGTGGTATACCGTAGATGGTGGCGCCATTCAGTACATGAAGAGGCTCGCTAAGTCTCTCAAGTCTGATGACAGAGTGCTTACATCTAGTAAGGTCGACAAGGTCTTTTATGAGAACGACCGCCCCACCGTGCTTTTAGAAAGTGGCAAGAAAGAAGCCTTTGACTTGGTTTGTTTAGCTTGTCATGCCGATGAAGCTTTAGCTATGCTGACTAGTCCCACCGAGTTGGAACAGCATCTATTGGTACCCTTCAAGTATCAAAGTAACGATATTACAGTGCATACAGATAATGCGGTTATGCCCACTAGTCGCAGAGCTTGGGCTTCTTGGAACCACCGTGTGGAAGGCGGTTTGGGCACCACTCATTATTGGATGAATAACCTGCAGAGCTTGGGCGGTGAGACCAATTATTTCGTCTCTCTCAACGCTGCCTCTCTTATAGATCAAGAGAAAGTTTTGCGCAAAATGAATTATACTCATCCGCTCTTTAACCTCGACACTTTTAAGGCTCAGCCCGACTTGTATCTTTTGAACCAGCAGGAAGGGCGTTCAATATTTTTTGCTGGCAGTTATTTTCGTTATGGTTTTCACGAAGATGCCTATATGTCGGCGGTGCAGCTAGCTGAGCGTTTGAGCCATCTTAAAGAGTCGAGAGAACCGGCCCATGTCTAGCTCGGAAGCCTCCTTCAAGAGTTGTCTATATAAGTGTCGGGTCTTTCATGAGAGACAGACACCGGTAAAACATAGATTCTCTTACGGTGTCTTTATGTTCTTGCTCGACCTTGATGAACTAGACGCCTTAGATCAGTCTTCGCCTTTGTTTGGTAATGAGAAGTTCGCTCTTTTTTCGTTCAAGCAAGAAGACCATCTCAAGGGCTATAGACTTGCTGATGCCCAAGGTCGCAAGCCGTCTTTGAAAGAGCGGCTGCGTCTTTATGTCGAATCTGAGCTGGGCGAAAAATACGACTTTGACAGGGTGCATTTACTTACTTATCCCCGTGTCTTAGGTTATGTCTTCAATCCAGTTTCGTTTTATTTTTTATACCGAGCAGATAAACTCTGCAAAGTCATAATCGAAGTGAGCAATACCTTTGGTGAGATGAAGATTTTCAGCACGCCTACTATGACGCCGTCAACGCAAGCTGCCGCTCAAACTGCCGGGCATACTGATATATTTTCTCTGCGGGCGCCAAAGAATTTCTATGTTTCACCCTATGGACGGCTGCAGGACTATTTTGATTTCAAAATAAATGAGGCCGGCGATATGCTCAATATCGCTATCGATACGGTCTCTGATGGTCGCTTCGAGAAAGTAATGCTCTCCACCTTGAGTGGTAGAAAGTTAGACTTCAAGACATCGTCATTGCTTTCGCTCTTCTTGCTTTATCCCTTTGTCACAGTCAAAGTCATTGCCATGATTCATATACAGGCGCTGCTTCTTTTCCTCAAGAAAGTGCCTTTCTTTGAAAAAGACCAAGACCTGCATTTGCAAACCGATGTTATGAATCCGAGAGTTAGAAAGATATGGGAGAAGAGAGTATGACCGCTTCGATGGAAAAGAAAGGAAGTAAACAGTCAAATTCTAGTCTTTCAGGCTTCGCTGCAGTGGTCTCCGGGCTCTTGGAGCGCCTGCCGTACGGTAAGTTGACCCTTTATCAGCCTGACGGCGAAAAGCTTGTTTACGGCAGAGAGCATAGTGTCCACGGTAAAGAGCATCCGCGGGGACGCTATGTCGAAGCCCAAATCAAAGTTTTGGACAATAATTTCTTTTCGCGTGTGGTTATGTTTGGGCATATTGGCTTTGCCGAGTCTTTTATGGACGGCGAGTGGCAGACTGACGACATCGCCTCGGTGGTGGCTTGGTTTTTGCTAAATCTAAATGATAATCCTCTCTTGGAGGGCACGGGCAACAAGTCGATCTTGGTCAATGCTCTCGGGGCTCTCAATCAGCTTTTGCATCTTTTCAAGTTTAATAACAAAGACAATAGTCGCAAAAATATCAGTTATCACTATGACCTCAGTAATGATCTTTTCGAACTTTTTCTAGATGAGACAATGACTTATTCCAGCGCGCGCTTTAGTGATGACTGGCTGCTCAGTTTGAAAGATGCACAGATATCTAAATATGAGGCGCTTTGTCGCAAACTGAAATTGAAAGAAGGCGATAGTCTCTTAGAAATCGGCTGCGGCTGGGGCGGCTTTGCCCAATATGCCGTGAGCAAATATAGAATCAAATATACAGGCATCACCATCTCGAAAGAGCAGCTGGCCTATGCCGAAAAGGCTTTTGAGAAGCTGCCTGAGCTCAGTGGTTTGGTTGAGTTTAAACTTATAGACTATCGCGATATGAAGCGGGCTATGAAACCTGAGGGCTATGACAAGATTGTTTCTATTGAAATGATTGAAGCTGTCGGCGATGAGTACTATGACGCTTATTTCGCCAAGATAGACGAGCTTTTAGCCGAAGACGGCTTAGCCGCAATTCAGATGATTACTTGCCCCGATAACCGCTATGACTTGATTCGCAAGAACACCGACTTTATTCAAAAACACATCTTTCCTGGTTCGCTTTTGCCTTGTCTGCACCGCATCAGTAAAGCGACAAGCCTGACTAGACTGTCTCTTTTTGAGGTGGAAGATCTTGGCAATTCTTATGCCAAAACTCTTTTCACCTGGCAAGAGCGCTTTGAAGCGCAGTTGAAGAAGGTCGGTGAACTGGGTTTTGATCAGGTTTTTGTGCGTAAGTGGCGTTATTATCTATCTTATTGCGCTGCCGCTTTTGCCATGCGCAACATAAGTGTGGTGCAGGCTGTCTATAGCCGCCCTAATAATCTCAATCTTTGTCACTCGTCATTTCTTGAGAGATTTGCCGCGCCTAAGAATTTTGAAAGCATAGGCGAAGTTATAATCTAACTTATGAGCGACTTTGTTATCGACCAGAAAGAGATAGAGCGGGCCAGCGAACTTTTAAGGGCTGGACAATTAGTGGCTTTTCCCACTGAGACAGTCTATGGTCTTGGTGCTGATGCCGGTAATGTCGATGCCATTGCCAAGCTTTACAAGGTAAAGGGACGACCGGGAAATCATCCGGTCATTGTGCACTTGAGTGAACTGGCTGCAGTCGATAACTGGGCTTACCTTTCGAAGGAAGCGAGACTGCTTGGTGAGACCTTTTGGCCTGGTCCACTTACCTTGATTTTGCCACGCAAAGCACATGTTTCTACTCTTTTGACCGGTGGGCAAGATACAGTGGGCGTGCGCATTCCTTCTCATCCTACCGCCTTGGCTTTGCTTTCAACCTTTGGTTCGGGGGTGGCTGCGCCTTCGGCCAATAAATTTGGTAAGTTAAGCCCAACCACGGCGGCGGCTGTGAAAGAGGGCTTGGGCGAGGAAGTGTCCATGGTGCTCGATGGTATCACCCCTGATATCGGTATCGAGTCGACCATTGTTTCGCTGGTGGGTGAACCCTCCATCTTGAGACCAGGTATGCTCTTGCCTGAAGATATTGCCGCTGTCTGTGGACTAGAGCTGAAGCTTGCTTATCTCAAGGGCGAGGCTGAAGGGGAGTCTGAGCCGGTCGTGAAGGCGCCAGGCACTTTGGATAGTCACTATGCCCCGCAAAGACCTTTGCTCTTGGTGGAACGCGGCAAGCTTGGTGAGGTTCTGCTTGAGCTTGGGCACAAAGGATTGACTTGTAATTTGCTTGCTTTTGCCGATAGCCAAAGCTTGATTGATAGTGTCGCTCAAGATTTAGCGGATAAGGTCTCTATCGACCGTAGTCTCTTTGTCGAGCGCCAAGCTAAAGATTATGCAAGAGGTCTTTATGGCAATTTGCGGCACTTGGACGAAACGGGCGCTGCTTCTTGTATCGTTGTCGAAGAACCGCCGGGTGACAGTGCCTGGCATGGTGTGCGGGACCGCCTAAAAAGAGCCGGTCATGGCAGTAGTTTGCAATCGCTTTTCTTGTCTGTTTGACTTTCTTTCTGTTTGACTTTTTTGCCCGAGAGGTTTTATGCCCGAAGCTGCGCTTAATCTATGGTTCTCAGGCTTTCCCATCATTATTGCGATGTTTATGGCGGTGCTCGTTTATGCCGAAGTCAGCAAGAATGGCGGTATAGTTGATGTGTTCTGGGGCTTTGGCTTTAGCGTCATGGTTCTTTATTATGCCTATGTCTCTAGCCACGGGGCTGGATTTGCCATCGGCTTGCGCGGACAATTGCTAATCGGCATGGTTATACTTTGGAGTCTGCGTCTCACCTTCTATTTGTTGCTTCGATTTTTGCGTCTTTATCCCGAGGAAGATCCGCGTTATCGTGCTTTTCGCGAGGTCTGGGGGGAGAGGGCGCGGCTAGGAATGTTTCTAGCCTTTCTTTTGCAAGCTGTGCTCTTATCGAGTTTGGGGCTTGCCTTTGCCGTTCCCATGGTTAATACCAGTACTGGCAGCCTTTCGGCGCTAGAGCTTTTTGCCGTGGTTCTTTTCTTTATGTCGTTAATTGGTGAGAGTATTGCTGATAAGCAACTGGAAGATTTTCGCAAGAACCCAGCCAATAAGGGCAAAGTCTGTCAGTCTGGTTTGTGGAACTATAGTCGGCATCCAAACTATTTTTTTGAATGGTTGGTTTGGCTATCCTTTTGGCTTTTTGCCCTGGCATCGCCGGGTGGATTGTTCACAATTTATTGCCCGTTGATAATGTATTTTTTCCTTACCCGGGTAACCGGCATCAAGGCCACAGAAGAACAGTCTTTATTATCGAAAGGCGAACTCTACCGAGCCTATCAAGAGTCCACTAGTGCCTTCTTTCCCTGGTTCAAGCGAGCGAGCAAATAAAAAATGAGTAGCAATCAAGTGAGCATAGAGCAAGTGGCTAAGGCTAAGTCTGTGGGCAAAGCGAATGGTTCTCAAGGCGGCGATTTTAAGCCCGATTTCGAAAAATTGAGTGAGCCTGGAACGGAGAGTTGGATCTATGAACTGCTCGCTCTCAATATTTTGCCTGACTGGTTGATTCGCCTTGGTGTCCGCAATATGCTTGCCACCAAGATAAAGGAAGAAAGCGCCTCGGATGCTGAGCTTGCTAAGCGCCTTGATAAGATGGTGGAAGAACTTGGGCGCATGCCTGTGGCTATTGCCACAGAAAGCGCTAACGAGCAGCATTACATGGTGCCGACAAGTTTCTTTCAGTATTGTCTTGGACCGCGCTTGAAATATAGCTGTGCTTATTATGAGCGCGAAGATATGACCCTAGCCGAGGCAGAGGAAGCAATGCTTTCTCTTACTTGCGCCCGCGCTGAAATTGAAGATGGCATGGAGATTTTGGAACTCGGCTGTGGCTGGGGTTCGCTTACACTATATATGGCGGAGCGTTTCCCCGGCGCTCGCATTACAGCAGTTTCTAATTCTTCCACCCAGAGGGCGCATATAGAGAGCCGCGTCAAGGCGCTTGGCTTGAACAATGTGAGAGTGCTCACTTGCGATATGAATGATTTTCATTATGAAGGTCAAGCAGATAGAGTGGTTTCAGTCGAAATGTTTGAGCATATGAAAAACTACAAAGAGCTTATGAAGCGCGTTTATGGCTGGCTGAAGCCTGGGGGCAAACTCTTTGTGCATGTTTTCAGTCATAAGCGCTTTTGTTATCACTATCAAGATAAAGACGGTAGCGACTGGCTCACTAGAAACTTTTTCGAAGGCGGCATTATGCCTTCCTGCCAGCTTCTGACCAGGTTTCAAGATCATATGAAGTTGGAAGCTCAGTTTGAAGTAAACGGGCGCCATTATCAAAAGACAGCCAGACATTGGCTTGAGAATATGGATAAGAACAAGAAGAACATCATGCCCTTGCTTGCCTCTACCTATGGTGCCAAGCATCAAGTCCGTTGGTGGGTGTTCTGGCGTTTGTTTTATATTGCTTGCGAAGAACTTTGGGGCTTCAAGGGCGGTGAAGAGTGGAATGTTTCGCACTATCGTTTTGTCAGACCGGTTTGAAATTTTGCCGTCTTAGAGTTTCAGAGCTTTAAGCACTTGGTTTTTGTCTGATAATTGAATAATCTCTTGGCATTGGGGTCTAGGGGTTATCCTGTCGATTTTCAGGGCATAAAGGTCGAGTAAGGCAAGCCGTGTCGAGTTAGGGTGGGCAAGTGCCCTTTCCTATTGCTGTAGATACGGGCACAAAGGACGGTATTTATGCTCAGGAGAACTGGCCCTATCCCCAAATCTTTGCAAAAGCTCCCGGCGGCTCCGGGTCTTTCAGAGATACACCACTACCTACAGGCGGCTATGGAGCACCGGGGTAAGCAGGTGGAGATATCGTGGACCACTCCTGATAGATTAGTTGACTTTACACTCAATATTCATTGCCCTTGGCGCGGCGGCGATACCGAATGGAAGCTTTTCGTAGGCAAGAATATGCGTCTTGTCTGGGACTATAAAAGCTGCGACGTACTTTTGGTCTACAACCTGATTATTTCTTCTTGCGGTGAAGTGCACCAGAGCATTCAGGCAGACGGCGCCCTTTCGGTTTCGGAAGCCTATAGAGATTCGTCTAAGAGACGTGATACATACTATATGAACACCGCTGCGCCGGTGGAAGAGTCTGACCCAAGCTCAGTAAATAGAATCGGCACCCAAGATAATGCCTGGAGCCGCAGTACTTTACCGCCCACCGGCGATCTTTCGCTGGTTGAGATTTCTAGACTGTTGCAGTCTATTTTGCTGGCTCGTATGACTGGGCGTCTTGATATTGACCAGACCAGTTTGCATGCCAAAGTTTTCTTTGTCGATGGCGAGCCCCAGCTTGCCGATGTCGGTGGTATTGCCGGTGATGAAGGCATACTGGAATTGCTAACTTGGCGTGAAGGTAAGTATAAGTTTGAACCTCGCGTCAGGGTGACTGAAAGAAACGTCGGTCAAAAAATTGAAACCCTTGTTATTCAAGGGGTGCAGTTGGTCGACAAGGTCAATTTTATTCGCAACGTCGGTCTATTGCCCGATAGTGTCTTGCTTAAGAAACACCAGGCTATATCAAGTACCGAGCTGGATAATTTGGCTGCTCATGATACCAGTATGGATGCCGGCTTGCTCAAACGTTTCTATCAAGCCATCGATGACAAGACTGCAATCAAGACTCTGGTGGAAAATCAGCGCCTCACCCGCAGTCAATGGGTGCCGCTTGTGGCTGGACTTTTGGGCTCAGACTTGATTTCCTTCACCAATGACTTTGTTGCCAGCCGTGAAGAGAAACCAGCCATAGCGCCAAAGTCTATCGATAAGTCAAAGATTCATTCGGTAATGATGAGTCTGAGAAGACCAGAGACCGGTATGTTTACTTATCCGGCTTTTCTCTATTTTCTCGAACAAGAATATTTCCGTGGTTACCGCTCAGGCAGTCCGCTTTCGGTGATGATTATGGAGATGCGAGTGGTCTCGGGTCCGCCTAATCTCTCCCGCGAGCCCCTCGATGTGCCGGCAGTAGCCGAAGTGGTGCGCCGCATTTCTAGATTGAAGCGGCACATTGATTTGTTGGCCCATTATGAGCAATACGACTATGCCATGCTCTTGCCAAATACAAAGACCTCTGGCGCCAATATTTTTGCCCAGCGTGTGGCGCGTGCCATCTGGAGTTCGCCGCTTGCCTATGGTGTAGACAGTGCCAATTTATCGCTGGCCTTTGGTGTGGCCTGCATACCGGATGACTGTCTGGACCTTGGCGTTTTGCTGGCTGCAGCCGAAGCCGCTAAGGCGCAAGCTTTGCGTGCCGCAACCCCTATTGCACTCTATCGCGACCTTAAGGGCTGCTAGCGAACTTGAGTTTGCCCTATTTGGGCAAGAACATGCTGAATACTGTTGATATGGCAGTGACAGCTGCGATCATCAGTCCGCAGCCGAGTATGGCGAAAAGCAGCATTACTTTTGACATGCGACCTATATAGGTCTTTACTTTGGGATTATCGAGCAAGCTCTTGCCGACGGTGAGCAGATCGTTTTCTTCCTGCATACTCAAATTAGTATTGGCACCAGCACCAGCACCAGCACCAGCACCAGCACCAGCACCAGCACCAGCACCAGCACCAGCACCAGCACCAGCACCAGCACCAGCTTGGCTTTGCGGCTGCGCCTCGTCTTTAGCTTCAGCGGCTGGCAGTTTCTCGTCTGCTTCCCCTAAATTATCACTGTTGCTCATTTCTCCTCCGCCTGCACTATCTATAGCATACACGCAATAACTGGCTGTCACGCAAAAGCGGTGCGCTTACCCTTCTATAGATAGAGGCAGTTTACCTTGCGGTGCAATATTTTCTTGTTGTGAGATTTTGTCTTGCCTTCTGCTCAAAATCCTAGCCAGGGCCTTTATGGCCAGGTCGGAAGGATCCATGAGGGCGTAAGAGCTGGTAGCGGCGCTATCTCTGGTCAAGACCAGGTCGTAGGGGCTATCGAGGGCAATATGTATAAGGGGCAGATTGGCTGCCTTTAGCCTCTCCAACATTTCGATTTGCTTGCTGTGGGCTTTGATAAAGCTTCTATAGCTAAGAAAAATTACTGGCCGTCTGCTCTTGGTCAGATCTTCCAAGAGTTCGGTGAAACCTGCAGACTCCAATTCACTGCTCAGTTCGTAACGATATTCCCTAAGCCTTAGCCCCAATTCTCCTTCTAGTTCGCCTACTAAATCTAGTTTGTAGCGTTTGTGGGCCGGGGCTATGATCACCGCATCGACAAGATTATTTCGTGAAACCGGCTCACCTTTGTAATGGACAATGGCTCTACTGCTTAATTCCAGCATTTTTTCGGTGTCTTGGCTGATTTCTCTTTTAAAGCTTTCCATTTCTTGCTTAGGTAGGGGGCGGCCCCTCTTGAACAACTTGTCTATTTTGCTGACTGAAGCATGAATGCGGCTTTCAGAGATGCGTCCTGATTTTACGGCTTGGACAAGTTCTTTGTGGGCATCGGCAAATTGTTCGGCTGTGCCCAGAACCAACAAAAGGTCCAGACCCGCTTCGACGGCTTGCAGGCAAGCTTCGCTCAAGCCGAGATTTACAGTCAGCCCTTTCATGAGCATGTCATCTGAGACTAAGAGTCCTTTGTAGCCAATTTCCTGTTGTAAGACTTGGCTGACCAATTTTTTTGACAAAGAAGAAGGCATCATTTCTTGGTCATACTGAGGAAACCAAATATGCCCGACCAAGATGCAGCTCAATTCGTCCTTTAAATTGATAAAAGGGGCAAAGTCAGTTTGGAAGAGAGTCTCTTTGTCTTTGTCGACTGAGGGCAAGGTGAGATGAGAATCTTCACTGGTGGAGCCATGGCCGGGAAAATGTTTGCCGCAGGCGCGCAGACCCTGCGCTTCTATGGCTTGCAAGGCCGCTCTACCGGCCCGGGTGACAGCCTCAACCTGATCTGAAAAGGCTCTTGTGGCAATAATCGGATTCAGCCTATTTGTTTGTAAGTCGAGGGTGGGCGCAAGCAGCAGATTGAAACCAAGTTTGTACAACTGCCCGGCCGCTACTTCTTGGGCCTGTCTAATGGCCGTTTCGCCCAGGGCCCAGAGCGCCATGGGCGAGGGGAAGGGGCTGAGGGCGTCTTCGAAACGCTGCACGGCGCCACCCTCTTGGTCGACGGTCAAGACCGGGGTATGAAAGGAAGCTTGAATTATGTCGGTGCAGAGCTTGTTTAGTTGTTCGAGATCGCGACAATTCTCTTTGAAGAGACAAGCACCGCCGGCAGTGCCTTGCTTGAGCATGACTGAAAGTCTATCGTCGGGCTCAGCTAAGCTGAGCCCCGGCAGCCTCGCCACAAGTAGCTTGCCGCAGGCTTGTTCTAGGGTCAGCATTAGCCCACAGGCTCAATTAGTCTATAAACGTCTACGGCAGTGCGGCGACCTTTGACATTTGTTTGTCCAAGAAAATCGAATTTGAAATTGTTCTTGGCCAGTTCGTAGGTGGCACCTTCTACGATGATATCGCCTGGGCGATCGTCACCTATAAGTTTTTCCAGGCGAAAGACAAGATTGGCTGTATCGCCAAGCAGAGCCGGATTGGACACTGCATGTCCGAGGTTGCCAGCCGCTACCGGACCGGTGGCCAGAGCCATATCGAGCATCAAGGGATGGTAAGGAAAGGGCCAGCAACTTTGATCTTGACCCATGCGCATGGTCAAGGTACGCAGTTTAAGGGCTGTAAAACAAGCCTGGCAGGCTGAGACCGAACCGGCCGATTTGGGGTCGGCGCCTTGTCCTTGCCAGTAAGCCATGATGGCGTCACCGGCGATTTTCTCCAACTGACCAAAGTTGCGGTTGATTTCTTCGTTCAAGTGGTCAAATACTTTCTGGGCCGCTTGCATAACCAGGGTTGGCTTATCGGCGTGACGCTCCATCAATGTGGTGAAGCCCTTGATGTCTCCCACCAAGATGGTGGCATTCATCATTTGAATACGGAACTGTGTGCGATCTTGCGCATCTTCCATTTCTTCTTCCACCACTCCTTGGATGTCGGGTGGATAGATAAGAAGTTCGTACTGCGCTATTTTGATTCGGTCGCCTCGGCGCACATGATATTCACGCCCTGGCGTGAGGCGGGAGCCGTTTAGAGTGGTGCCATTGGTGCTGCCGCTGTCGACTACGGTCCAGCCATCAGGTTTGCATCTCACTTCAGCATGCTGACCCGAGACTTCAGGAAAAGGTAGGACCAACTTCTTGACGCCGCCTGAAGCCGGTTTGCGACCGACCTGCATGACTTCGCCTTCCATGAGCTGCACTGTATAAGCTTCCGGTGTGTCGGGGTTAACCGTGATGGTGCCCGACGTTTGTTCCCGCATCTACGATTACTCCACCTTGCAGATTGAGCGGCTGCATTTTTTCAATTCTTCTACTTTGTCGGTAGCTTCCCAGGGAAGATTTAGGTCGTTGCGACCAAAATGTCCGTAGGCTGCCACATTGCGGAAGAAGCGACCGCCGTTCTTGCGCGGCTGCTCGTTTAGTTCGAAAGTCTTGATTATTGCCGCTGGTCTAAGGTCGAAAACCTGTTTGACCATTTCGGTGATTTCGGCATCTTCCACTTTGCCAGTACCAAAGGTGGTGACATGCACCGAAACCGGTCTGGCAACGCCGATGGCGTAAGCAATCTGAACTTCAGCTCTTTCAGCCAGTTCGGCTGCCACTATATTTTTGGCTACATAACGAGCGGCATAGGCTGCCGATCTATCAACTTTGGTCGGGTCCTTGCCCGAGAAAGCTCCGCCGCCGTGGCGGGAATAGCCGCCGTAGGTGTCTACGATTATTTTGCGACCGGTTAGACCGGCATCGCCTTGTGGTCCACCGACAACGAAACGACCACTGGGGTTGATTAGATAACGGGTGTTTTCATCAGGCTTGATGCTTAGATCTTGGAAGACCGGCATAATTACATAAGCTTTGAGATCTTGGGCAATGCGAGCCTGCAATTTATCGTTGTCTTCGATGCCGTCGATTTCAGGATCGTGCTGGGTCGAGATGACGATGGCTTCCACTCTAACCGGCTTATTGCCTTCGTACTCTATGGTGACTTGGGTTTTGCCGTCTGGTCTAAGATATTTGAGAGTGCCGTTCTTTCTTACTTCGGTCAGTCTGCGGGCAATGCGGTGAGCCAAAGAGATAGGCATTGGCATTAATTCGGGGGTCTCATTGCAGGCAAAGCCGAACATCATGCCTTGGTCTCCGGCACCAGTTTCGTCTTCTTTGGCTGATGAGCCTTCTTCTCTTTGTTCTAGAGCTTTGCCAACGCCGCCGGCGATATCAGGAGATTGTTTATTGATGGCAGTGAGCACGGCGCAGGAATTGGCGTCGAAGCCGCCGCCCTTTTCGCCTGCATAGCCAATCTCGGTAATGACAGAACGCACCAACTCTTGTATATCAAGGTTAGCCGTGGTGGTGATCTCACCGGTAACAAGAACTAGACCGGTCGACACGGCGCATTCGGCGGCGACGCGTCCTTTGGGATCTTGAGAAAGAATCTTGTCGAGAATTGCGTCAGATATCTGATCGCAAACTTTGTCAGGGTGTCCTTCGGTCACCGACTCAGAGGTGAACAAATAAGTTTTAGCCAAGATGCTCTCTCCCTTAAATAAAAACTAGAGCAGATGCTCTCGCCGCAAGAAAGGCGTATAGCTGCCTCCGAGCAGCCTGAGGGGATATGCTACCACTTTTTGAATACTTACATCTTATCTATTAATGAATAGGAACTTGATATCTCCCGCTTCTCTTGCTTTAAGAGAGGGCAGAGTTGGTCTTTACAGTGCTAACATATAGGGGCTCTGCTCTAGTGGTGGAGCTGTATCAGGCCGATGATTGGGTTTTTGGATGGCAACTGTTTATTCTCAGAAGAGTGACCGCGACTTAGTACTGGCCTGCCAGCATCGTGAACCGCAAGCCTTTGAAGAATTGGTCAAGCGTCACCAGCGCACAGTTTATGGTTTGCTTTATCAACTGGCTCCAGATTGGGAAGATACTTCCGACCTTGCCCAGGAAGTTTTCATAAGAGTCTGGCGCAATATTAACAATTTGAGGAATCCGGCTTCGTTCCGCTCCTGGCTCACCCAGATTGTCACCAATCTGTTTTATGACGAGCTGCGTAAGCGACCGCGTAAGTTACCGACTGTTTCAATGGATGAAGGCCTTGATGACGAAGAGTCAGACGGTCTCACCCGGGATATTCCCGACAGTTCGGCAATTCCTGAAGAAAAAGCATTAAATAAAGAAATTTCAGAAGTAATTCGTCAAGCAATGTTGAGATTGCCGGAACAGTTTCGGACGGCCATCGTCTTGCGTGAAGTGGAAGGGTTAAGTTACGAAGAGATTGCAGTGATTACCCAGACCGAGATGGGGACCGTAAAGTCCAGAATAGCTCGGGCCAGGACCAAACTGCAGGAAATTCTCAAGCCCTACCTCAACGACAAGAGCGAAAAGATTGATCCTGAGGTTCCCTCAAATGGCTGACGAAGAAAAAAATGAGAGCGAAGTAAGTTCTCCTCCTCCTCTACCGGAAGAGTGCCGAAGTATCCGGGACGAGCTTTCGGCTCATCTGGACGGGCAGCTGACCGGAAGCTTGAAGAGCCGGGTTGAGGGGCATCTGGAGAACTGCTCCGGTTGTCAAACCGAGCTGGAGGGACTGAAACAGCTCCAGAGTTTCCTTTCTAAAGCTTTTTCCAGTCAATTTGCCGATTCTGCCTCCGACTCCGAGTCTAATATAGGTGCAAACGTACCTGATATATGGCAGAAGATGGCCGGGCAAGTTCCTTCGGTTTGCGATGTCATTCAGGAAGACCTCTCGGCTTATTTGGACGGCGAACTGACAGTTCCGGCCCAAGAAGGGGTCAATAAGCATCTTAAGGAATGTGAGACCTGTCTTTCTCAGTTTACCGAATTGAATGCCACCAATAGATTGTTAGCCAAAGGGTTGGAACTGCCGGCTTCCGCTAAGGTGGACATTTGGAGCGGTGTTAAATCAAGACTGAACGCAGATTGTGCTCTTATTGACAACGAGCTTTCTGCTTATTTAGACCAAGAAGTGGTCACCCTGCGCCATCGCGAGATAACCAAACATTTGACCGATTGTCCCAGCTGTCGGGAAGAGTTCGGTCGAATCTCATCTATTGGCGAGCTGATTAGAGAGAGTTATAAGCCGGAGATCCCTGAAAATCTAGACCTCTGGCCTGGGATTAAAAGCAAACTGACAGTAGTGCAGTTTACTCCCAAGAATCAGACCAAAGAGAAGAGCCGCGGCTTCGGTATTGACCGTCGAGTCTATATCGGCGTGGCTTGTGCTGCCGGCTTTGTCGCCCTATTTGGTATGGGCGCCCTGTGGCTGACCGGTCCTGCCGACGGTGGTTTGAGGCGGGTCAGTTCGGAAGAATATATGATCGAATCGATATTACTTGAACCTGCCGATAAGGCGGAAAACGTTATATATGAAGAGTAGGAGATAGCAATCAAGTGAGTCCTTCAAATAACAGTTCATTTAAATCGCTAGCCCTTTCTATGGCATCCTGTTCCCTTCTGGTCTCCGGCTTGACCGAGTTGACCTTTGCTCAGGCTTGTCTAGCTCAGCCCTCCGAGGGCGGCTCGGGCTGCATTGACTGGAATAAGCTTGAGCTGACACCACAGCAGAATAGTCAGATTCAGCAATTGGAGCAGCAGTGGTACAAAGAGTCGGGCGAAATATTGCCCGTCATTAGAGAAGAGCAGCTTAAGTTGCAGAAGCTTATCGGTGAGCATAATCCAGACTCTTTGCAAATTGTCGCTCTGCAGCAGTCTATAGCCCGTCGCAAAGAGCAGCTCAACTTGGCCGCTATGCAGAACTACCTCTCTAAAAAGAAGATTCTCAACGATAAGCAAAATATGCAGTTCGAGCAGATGATTCAACAGAATATTGCCAAGCGTCGCATGGCCCAGTATCCAGGTTCTCAGACCGAAGTCATGCCCGACAAGATTCAGCAGCTTATGCAGAAGGTGAAGAGCATCTTTCCCCTCGAGAAGAGCGGACCCTAATCTAAGCAGCTAAGGTTATCTATAGATAGAGAGTGGCAGAAAGTGCTGCTCTCTTTTTTTTAGATATATAGTCTGTATTTCTAGTCTGAATTTCTCGTCTGAATTTCTTCGGTGCCGTTGGCATTATTTTGCTATGAACCATTGAGTATGAACGATTGGCTATACACCATTGGTGATATCAGATGTCTATGCCACTACTAGCAGTGCAAGCTCTGAGATTGGCTCAGTGAAGCGTCTTCTAATTATGAGATTACTTGCAATTAAGTAATCACATTCTATTTATATTCTCTGCTTAATGAAGTGCGACTAAGGTTTCCTGCCTCTAATCAAGCCTGGAATTCAAGTGTCTCTGCGGGTTTCGGAGAATTGATCTCTATTTGCAATTGACTACTATTCTTGTATATCCGATCAATGTGTAAAGCTTCTGTTTGTGAAGATCTTTCAGACATGGCTGCCCTCCTGGATTGCGCGATTGTGCATGCAAACTGTATGCTTTATGCCTGCAGTGGGCGATCGGGTATATACGAGATCTGTAGCGCTTTTAAATGCATCACCACCTTTGGTGGCGTTGATTAAAAGTGATCGGTCTAAATGATCAACTTCGTACTAATCTCGTATAATGATTCCCTGTTAATAGGACATGAGCTGAAAGCGGTCCTGAATACAAAGATATATCGCTCGGTGGAAGCCGGCGCTGAAAGGCGCGGATTTACTTCGAAGAGTGTCTGTTCGACCTGTTCAAATTTTTCTGCCCAATTTGCCTTATTGAGGTTCAATATAAAATGACACTGACAGTCTTGAAAGAGTATGGTGATTCGACGCCTGAGACAGCCTCGGCTTTGCCTAAGCATTCTCGTAATTTCGGTGTTCTGAGCGGCGGTTTAGCCTTGCCCATAGATCAAGGCAAATTGCGAAAATTGATCAATATCGCCGTTACCTATAAGGCTCGTTTGTCTGCCTTGAAAGTTCGTGACCTAGCCCTGCGTCTGGAACGTTGGCAGATACTGACTTCGGCTGAAGAGGGCTGTCATGCCGACGGTCTCTGCCAAGAATCATATTGGCGCAATAAAAGTCTGTTTGTGCGCAGACTTAGCCGCAGAGAAGAATTTGGTACCCGTTATCTGCCCGAGTTGACCGAAATTGCTTGTCTTTTGAAAGGCGGTGCTAGAGCCGTTTTGACCATAAGAGAAGGTGAACATCAAGCTCGTTTTGATGTTATTTCGGCAAACGGTCAGTCGGGTTACGCTCTTGAGGGCTTAGACTACGATCTGGCTCTCAGTGAGGTTTTCAGCTTGCTTTCTGAAGTGGAAGGCGTCAACAGCTAAAGCTTAAGAGCTACTCTTAAGCTTATATCTAAGTCTATAAAAGTATATCCAGCGGAGTGCCCCTCCGCCGATACTCCTGTGACCGTCGGTCTTTGAGCCGGCGGTCTTATTTTTGGCGATATTTAGGCGGGTTGCGGTTTTCGCCTGAATTATTTCTCTTTGCCTTGGCCTGGCTCACTATCTTCGCTAACCACTCTCTTAAGGTCGAGCGCCGACTTCTCAAGCTCGGCAATGTCTTTCAGGCATTCTGCCAATTCGGCATCGCTCAGCTTAGAATCAGTCTTTTGGGCCGTACTCTTATTCTTGCTCTTTCTGCTTTTAGCAATTGTTTCCAGAGTCTTCTTTACTTTCTTGATCTCGACTAGATCTTGATCAAGCTCAGTGCCTATCTTACGCTCTACATCTTCGCTGCGTTTGACCGCAGCCGTAAAGCGTCCTTCCAGTTCTTTGAAGCGCTCTGGGCTGACTGATTTGGGAGGAAGTTTTTCTACTTTATCGAGGTCTTCTGAAACTTTATCAAGTTCGTTGGCTACTGCTTCCAGTTCTTTGGCGTGCTTAGCCAGTAGCTTGGTCAGTTCGCTCATCTTGCCGACCGGGTCGGTGGCATAGGCCATATTATCGGCACAGGCTAGGGTAGAGAATCCGACCCCAGAGAAGATTGCCAGACTTGCGGCAAACGATATTAGATTCTTCAAATTAGTCTTCCTCTCAGTAAGCTTGCTTCAAGATATGCCATCAGCAAGAGGCGAATGTAATATCATTTCTTGTCCTGTTTGTACAGAGCGTCTCTAAGTAGGGTATTCAATGATCAAAGAAAAGCTGGCTGCTATTGTCTCGCGGGCTTTTGCCTCAGCCTGTCGGCAGGGACTCCTGGGCGCAATTCCAGTTGAGACAGACGAATGCCCAGCCCCCATTCAAATAGAGAAGCCGCGCTTGCCTGAGCACGGCGATTTGGCTTGCGGGGTGGCCTTGAAGCTGGCTGGACAAGCAAAGATAGCGCCTATCAAGATTGCCCAGGCCATTGCCGATCAAATTGGCCGCGAAGATGAAGCGCAGGGAACTTATCTAGAATCTGTCACTGTGGCAAATCCAGGCTTTATTAATTTTAAGCTTGGCACCGGTTGGCTCAATGAAACTATCAGTGATGTTCTCTGCCAGGGGGCTTCCTATGGTAAACCGGCTCTGGGCGCTGGAAAAAAGGTCTTGATCGAATATGTTTCAGCTAATCCCACCGGTGATCTGCATATTGGACACGGTCGCAATGCTGTTTTTGGTAGCTGTTTGGCCAATTTGCTCAAGTTTGCCGGCTATGAGGTCGAAGAAGAATTCTATATAAATGATGCCGGTGAGCAGATTGCTCAGCTGGGGCGCTGTGCTTTTGCTCTTTATCGCATCTTGCTTGACCGAGATGTGCCTTACCCCACCGAAGGCTATCCCCAGGAGTATCTGAAGGAGTTTCTGGAGCAAGTCGTCGCCCAAGTAGGTAAACAGTATCTCGAACTTTCAGAAGAAGAAGGCGCCGTAAAGTTGGGCGACCTGACCATGAAAGTGATTATCGAACATCAAAGAGTATTGCTGGAGAAGCTGCATATCAAGTTTGACCGTTGGTATTCGGAAAGAGACCTGCACGCAGCCGATAAAGTGGCTGATGTTTTGTCTGAGTTTCAGAAACACGGCATGAGTTATGAGAGCGAAGGCGCGCTCTGGCTCAAAACTAAGGAACTTGGCGATGAGCGCGACCGTGTCTTGCGTAAATCATCGGGCTCGACAACTTATTTGGCTAACGACTCGGCTTATCACCTCGATAAATACAGACGCGGTTATGACTTGATGATCAATATTTGGGGTGCCGACCACCATGGCCAGGTGCCTGGTTTGAAGGGGGCGATGAAGGCTCTTGGTGTTGATGAAACCAAGCTGGAAGTAGTGCTCACCCAAATTGTCAATTTGAGCAGAGATGGTCAGATTGTCCGCATGAGTAAGCGTATGGGCACAGTCGTTATGCTCGGCGAGGTCTTAGATGAAGTTGGGGTTGACGCAGTTCGCTATTACTTAGCTGAATCATCTCCACAAAACTCCATTAATTTTGATCTCGAGCTGGCTAAAAAGACCAGTCGTGAGAATCCTGCCTTTTACATTCAATATGCTCATGCCCGCTGCTGCGCCATTTTGCGCCGCGCTCTCGAACCCATGCAAGGCACCGACGGCGATAAACCGGCACCCTTCACCGCCACTGATCTAGATGGCTTTATGGCTGAATATAAGAGCAATCCTGCAGTATTCCAGGCTCTGTACGACAGCGACAGCGAGGTTCTCGCCCATCAGAAAGCCCTCGTCACCCGTTTAGAATCTTTTCCGCAGGAAGTCTTGGAGGCGGTTGAAACCAGGCAACCTGGGCGGCTGGCTCGCTATGCTTTTGAGCTGGCAAACGAACTGCAAAAGTTCTACGAGGTTTCTCGGGTGATTACAGATCAGTTATCGGTCACCAAAGCCAGACTGGGGCTAATTTTAGCTACCAAGCAGGTACTTTCCAATGCTCTGGGCATAATAGGTGTATCGGCTCCTGAAAGAATGTAGGGTATTCCTGCTTACATAAGAGCCAGTTATCGGCGCAGCTTTTGAGGGCTCATTTTGCTCTGCACTTTTCAGTACTTGGCAAGCGGTGCTAGTCTAGTTATATGTGCGCTTTTTTCAATCTGTAGATTCTGTCGAGGAGATTCCTATGCCTGAACAGAACGGGGCAAACCCGGGCGATATGGAGAGGCGGAAGTCTGACGAACTGAAGGATAGCTTCGAGCTTCGTTTGACCAATGAAGAAGGCATGTTGCTTTTAACGAGCGCCAGGCTTTTGGATAAACTGGTGGCTGGAGTGACCATCCATGCTGAAGAGCGTGATCAGCTCATCAAGGATGTCATTGCCAAGATCGATAGTATGTTGCCGCCCGATGTGGCCAAGGTAGCTTTCGAACTGGCCGATGCCATTGTCGAATCGGTGATTTGCGATGGCGAGATGGAAGAAGACTACGGTCTTTTCGCCGATGATGATTTTGTCACTATTGATGGCATAGAGCCGCGCGAACTTCCTTCTCTCTTGCCGAGTGGTGAAGTGGGCATGGGCAGCCTAACCGAGAAACTCTTCGATTATCCGATGTATAACATCGACTCTACTTTGCCTGTGCTTGAGAAAGCTCTAGTTAATCATCAATGTGTGAAAGCCTACTATTACAGCATTTTGCGCGAAGCGGTCGATCCTGTAACTCTTGATCCGCTCGTCATAATGAAAGAGCAAAATCTCTGGCGCATGGTGGCTTACTGTCATGAAAGACGAGATATTCTGGTCTTTAGAGTGGACAGAATTAAAGAGATAGTTCAGACAAAAACGCCCTTCGAAGCACCCGCTGATGTCTCGCAATTGAGCTATAGTAGACTACCTGTTTATTCATAAACGGAGTTGTCTATGAACAATAGTGAAGAACATGGCGAAGTTATCGCCATAGGCAGTGATCATGCTGGCTTTGAACTGAAAGAGGCAGTGCGTGCCTTCCTTGAAAAAGAAGGACATACAGTGCTTGATTTCGGCACTAATTCAAAAGATTCTTGCGACTATCCCGACTATGCCAGAAAGGTCGCTCAATCTGTTAGCCAGGGTGAGTCTTTTCGGGGCGTCATTTGTTGTGGTTCAGGCATAGGTGTTTCCATTGTCGCCAATAAAGTGCGCCGGGTGCGCGCCGCTCTTGTCCACGACAAAGAGCAAGCTATGCTCAGTCGGCAACATAATGATGCCAACGTGCTTTGTCTTGCAGGTCGCTCCACCAAGCTCTCCGACCTAGCCGGAATACTTTCTACTTGGTTGAGTACCGAGTTTGAAGGTGGGCGTCATGAGCGTCGAGTCAAGAAAATAGAAGTGAGCAGAGCCTTTGAGCAGGGGCTCTTCGGTTGACCTCTGAATTTGCTTCTTAGTTGTGGCTGCCGATCAGGCTTTGCCTGCTTTCGCCAGTTTTTTGCCTTGTTTTGAATTTTGCTGAACTGGTGTGGGCATTTTGCGCCAAACTGTGAAGGCTAGAGGTAAGAGTTCTCCCTTATCGTTATAAGCCGGTCCAAGTAAGGTTTCATGTGCTTCTCTCACCAGCCAATCATATTCAAAGCGGCTGAGGCATTCTTTGAATCCTTCATGCTGCAAGGCTTCGCCCACAGAAAGACAGCTTCGATTGCCTTTGCCTTTTGCCAGCATCATGGCAATACATGCTGCTCTTTTTCTTGATTCACGACTGTTTGGTGATTGAATTTTCTTTTTGATGTTGAAAGAATTGCCAATGTATATATAATTGCGTCCCGGCCAAGCATGATTTTCTTTATAGTAAGAAAGATTCACTTCTCTTGTGTAAATAGCAGGGGCATTGGCGGTCTCGGCCGAAGACTTGAGGTTACCGAGAAGTTTGTTGACGTCGTCTTTTTTGCCCATGGCAATAACCTCGATATTTTTTGCAGAAAATCCATCTGCTTTTTCTTGCCCGCTTGCAGTGGCAGATAAACTTGTTAATGCACATTAAACCGACCAGGAGCGATTAACTTTGTCGTCCAATAGAAGAGTGCTGATTGCACCTTGTTCTTATAAGGGTAGTATCGCTGCCCCGGCCTTGGCTGAGGTTATAGCTAAAGAAGCGGAGCGCTGCGGTTTTGATACCATTTCTGCCCCCTTTGCCGATGGTGGAGACGATACGGTCAATTGTCTGAAAGCCGCACTAGCACCAAATGTCAAAATTATTCAGAAAGATGTTACCGGACCACTGGGAGCCGTAGTGAGGGCTTCTTATCTAGTTGCCGGTGAGGAAGCTGTGGTGGAACTGGCTTCAGCCTCGGGCATAGCTCATTTGCCGCCGCAAGAGTTAGACGGGCTGCGGGCTCAGACTATTGGTTTGGGTGAGTTGATCAAGGATGCCGTAGAAAGAGGTCTGAAGAAAATCTATGTCACCCTGGGCGGTAGTGCCTCTACCGATGGTGGCGCCGGATGTCTTAGAGTTTTGGGTGCGCGCTTCTTGAACCAAGATGATAATGATATCGGCTGTGGTGGCATATCTTTGCTCGATCTGGTGCGGGTAGATCTGACTGCTCTCGAAAAAACAATTGCCGGAGTGCAGTTTTATGTGGTTTCAGATGTGACAAATCCCTTAACTGGTGAGTTTGGTGCAGCTGCCGTTTTTGGACCGCAGAAGGGTCTCAGTCCGCAGGATGTGCCGGTGTTGGACAGGGCTTTGAGCAATTTCGCCGCGATCTTGGAGAGAACTTTAGGGACTGATTCTAGTCTAAGAACGCGACCTGGTGCCGGCAGTGCCGGAGGCGCAGGCTATGGGCTTTCTCTGCTTCTTAAGGCGCCAATTATCTCGGGCTTTGATTGGCTTTTTGATAAACTTTCTCTGGCTGAAAAGATCGATCTTTGTGACATGGTCGTTGTGGCGGAAGGCTGTCTTGACAGCCAGTCACTTTCGGGCAAAGGGGTTGGTCGATTGATTGCCCTGGCCAAGAGCAAGGGCAAAAAGGTCATAGCAATGCCGGCGGTGACAGAATTGACTGCCGCCTCGTTAGGCATAGATATACTTGCCCCCACTGCTAACCAAGCAATGAAGGCACCGGCTGGTTTAGCCGATGTCGGCAGGGTTGCCGGCCTTGTCTTTAGCGAACTGAAAAATGATTGAAAGCGAGAGAGCGCCAGCTTACTCTTACTTACGATTATTCTTCAGGAAGTTGTACAGGTCGGAACCCATGCTGGAAGATACTGAAGACTTGGTGCCGCCGGTATAGGTATTCCAGTCGATGTTTTCAAAGTTGCTGAAGCTTAGGCTCTTATCGGCGGCATGGGCCGGCGGTATGAAAGCGTCGGGTGCGGCAGTTTGAGGAATAACTTTAGCCACAGGCACACCACTTGCTGGAATGGCGCTATGGTTGATTGGTTGCTGCACCGGCATTTGTGGCTGCATCTGTGGTTGCATTTGTGGCTGCATCTGCATTGGTGCTGCTTCAAAGTTTTGCATCGAGGAACTGCCGCCCATGCCTTGTTCGAAGCCATAGTTTTGCACAGGCTGAGTTTGCATGGCGGTTTGACCAAGCGCTTGCGGATCTGGAGTTTGAGCCAGAGTCTGAGGTTGGGCTTGCGGCTGAGCAGCCATTTGCAGCGAAGCATTGTTGGAGGCGCCCAGTGAAAGTTCTTGACCGGGCTGAATCAAGCTCGGATTGTCGCCGATGATGCCTTCATTATTTTTGTAGATCTCGCCCCATTTGCTGCCGTCGCCCAGCTGTTCTTTGGCGATATCCCAGAGATTGTCTCCAGGTTTGACGGTGTAGTGGGCGATGTCACCACCGGCGGCAACTTCTGTGCCCGGCAGCTGAATGGTTGTGCCCGGACGAATCAAGTCGGGATTAGCACCAAGAAGATCCTGGTTGAGCTTGTAGATTTCGTTCCATTTTGTAGCATTGCCGAGCTGATCTTTGGCAATATTCCAGAGATTGTCGCCGGCTTTAATTGTATAGGTGCTGCTGGATGCTTCGGCCTGAGCTTGGTTCTGTTGGGTTTGATCACCCAAAGTTTGATTGTCTTGGGCCTGCGGAGCCTGTGCTTGTTCGGCCGGTTTCTCGGCAATTTGATTTTGGCTGCTTGTATTGCTTTGGGTGGCAGCAGCTGCTTTGGGCTGAGCGGTGGCAGTGTGCTTGTGCTTGAAGGGTGATTTATGGCTTATTTTTTCAGCTTTTGAAGTTTCAGCTTTAGCATGGTCAGCTTTGGCGTGACTGTCTTTCACCTGACTGTGGTTGGCGCCGTCATGAATCTGGTCTTTGTTCAGGGAGCCGACATTTTTGTCACCCAGTTCGGCCTTGTTTAAATCTAAATTGTTCTTGCCGTCAAAACTAAGAGCCTTGGCTTTCATGCCGCCTAGATCTTTGCCTATATCAGTTCCTGCAGCTTGTTCAGGCTTGAACGAAAAGGACGATTTGAAAGGATCGCCGGGATTAGCAGCGAGAAGATTGTCTTTCAAAGCACCTTTAAAGGAAGGCTCAAAAACAGTCAGGTCGTTGAGATTGCCATTGCCTGAAATTGAAAGAGACTGACCGTTGGCGGAAAGACCGGCATTGAGGTTGGAGCCGCTCACATTCATATTAGAGTTGAGTGAGTTGCCTGTTGAAGTCATATTTTTGAACGAACCGGAGAATCCACTGGCGGCTTCGCCGGAATTGTCGGCGAAAAGGCGAGTATTGGAGGAGAGGTGTCCTCCGCTCATTTCGTTCAAACCTGATTGCATGTTGGGACCGCTGAGCACTCCGCCTTCAAACTGCGACTTGCCCAAGACATTGCCTGAGACGTTGAGAGACTTGAAGCTTGATACCGCTTCTCTGGAAAGGCTGCCATGATCGAAAGCCATATTGAGTTTGCCGCTGAGCATGTCAGCTCGGCCAAGACCTAGACCGCTGTCGAGGTTGCTCAGAATAGGAGCGTCATCCGGCAGAAGCGAGAGGTCGAGGCTCATATGGTCGGGAGAGAAGAGGCTGTCGAGACCCAGGTTGTTTGGGTCGAGCATGTTCATGAGGTCTTGCGGGAAAAGAAAGCTCATCAAACCTTCGAAGAAGGATGAGAAGAAGCCTATATGACCAGGCATCTTGGAGATTATCGACATAAGCGGAGAAAGGGCTTGCTCGGAACCCACCGGAGCGCCCATGCCCAGAGCAGCGTCGGCTCCGGGTGCAGGAAGGGCAAGCTTGTCTAGCGATACCGCCTGGGTTCCCATCATCTGGTTTTGCACTTCGCGTGCCAATGACTCGGCGCCGTGGGAACTGGCGGACAGTGGCCTACTGAATGATTCTTGGTTAAAATCCATTGGTGGCATTGGGCTTTCCTTGCTGGCGTAGATTCAATGTACATCCGGCGAAGCCGCCTGTCTATCCATACCATGGGAGGATTCCCACGGTTTTGAGAAAGATTTTTTCTCACTCGCCCTGAGTTAGTCCTAGCTAATGCCCGGAACTGCCAAAAATCGTGAATTCAAGCGGTTAGAATTGAGGGGCGTCACTGTCTAATCCGGTCCAAGAGGAAGCTCTTCGATGAGAATGAAAAATGAGTTGTTGTTAAGCGCTCTTTTGGTGTCCTGTTCCTTGCCGGCTCTGGCCTTAGAAGAGGCAGGTTCCACCCTTTCTCCTCGTCCTGAGACCATGGCTCGTCCTGAGACCATGATCAGTATGACTGTAGCGGCATTAACCAATTCGGCAGCCGAGTACAAGACTTCCAGCGACGATGTTTCTTGGAACAACTATTTCAACGTGCTCAAAGACGCTCTGGCTAGCCCCGGCATGGTGCATGCCGACATGCAGCTTTTCATTCAATCTAATCCTTCCCTGGCTGAGTTCAAAATGAAAGTAAACGAACTGCCAGCCGGTCGGGTGATTAGTTTTCCTCAAATCAGAGAAAGCCATACTGTTCTTTTCCAGACCAGGCAGGGTCGGGTATTCTTGGTGCCGATGCCGCCGCTCACCGCCCTGAGGGAGGTGAAGCAGCTTTCCGGCGCTCAGCCCTCTGACAAAGCACCGGCTAAATCTTCGGGCAAGGCTGGAGAGACGGCCGGACCGCTCAACTATCTGGCTTTCATCGGCGGTGACCGTATGAACAGTACACTCTGGTTTAAGGGTTACAAAATGAATGCCGGCACTCTATTTGAAGCCCCCGAACTCTTTTCCTCTCTGCCGCCCTTCTTTACCCAGAATGTCACTGGCAGAGCTTCTTTTGCCGCTAACGACATTGTTTTGACTATCTTGCCGCCGGTCAGCCCTGATGCCAAAGCTGAAGAAGATAAGAGTTTGCCTAAACCAAAAGCTCAGCCGGTGGGTTACAAGGTTATGCTCAAGTTTTTGGGCAACAAGTATGCCATATCAGGCAAATTGCCCGATGACGGTCCTATGTCGGTGGCTCTCAATTTTGCCCAAGCTGTGGCCTCCAATAAACCTGAACTGGCCAAAGCCTGGTTGATTGATCCTAGGCTGGTTTCAATACCCAAATACATCGGCATCATGGGCCGGGTTAGTCCACCCATGCGCCTTGTTTCTATGAGTGGTCCGGCATCGGGAGGCGCCCGTTATCGACTTGTTACCGGCAGCAAAGACGACCTAATCATCGAAGTCGGTCGTATCTTGTCCGGCAAGTTAAAGGGGCAGGTGGCTATCCGGGCTCTCTTTGTTGCCCCTCCCGACAGCTTTGCCCAGAGTCTCATGGGCACCATGGTCATGCCTGGAGGCGCCTCAGGTGGTGCGGCGCCTACCGCCTCCAAACCCAGCGGTGCTGCTGCACCGGCTAAGCCGGCTCTCGGCAGTCCGAACTCAAACAGAAAGCCCTGAAGTCAGAGGTTGAGGCTTTGACGGAACGGGAGAGGGGCTCCTTATCAGATCAGTCATTCAGTAAAGATGGTCTATTGAACTCATCTTTGAGTTTCCTCACCTTTTCATACCGCGAGAATCTTTATGGACAGCTGGATAAGCTTGTAGAGTCGGGCAAAAGCTTGGACGGACTGATTATCGATTTGATGCAGACAGGTTTCTCTCTGCCTCTTGATGCTTTGGTCAAGTTTGCCGTCTATGCCAAGAAACTGCTCAAGCCTCAAGGAGTGCTTTTGTTTGTTAAAGGCGATGGCGCGATAACGCTCACTAGAGATGAGCCCACCGGTGGTCTGACATTTAACTCTTACGATAGCCCATTTGGAATTTTCACCCGCTATCCATTGCTCGCCGATTATGCCTGTGCCACCGTATCTGGTATTGATAGGCGGCGCCTACGCGGCGGCGGCAGCACGCTCGCCAATCATATTCTTTCCACCTCGGTGCCCGTGCTCTCCGACTACGGTAAGTCGGTGAAGAATGATTATTCTCTTGCTGCTCCGCAGAACTGGGTGATGCAGATGATTGACGACTACGCTTCGGTGGAATCGATAGTGCGCAATGTGGAAGATCGCTATCACCTGCCTTCCGACGAGGCATTGCGCATTTTGCAGGAATTCGAAGCGGCTCGGCTGATTTATCCTGTTTTTGCTCGTATACAGTTTCTCTCTAACTGTTATCACAATCGCAAGCCTTTTCGCCTTGGTCGCTATCTTGTAGCCTGCGGCATTATTTCTGAGACCCAGTTGCGTGAGCTATTAGAGAAACAGCAAGAAGAAGGTTGGGGCAAGTCGCAGCGTAGCTTCTTGGGTCTCATGTGTGTTAAAGCCGGCTTTATCAATACAAGAGAATTGGAAGTTTTGCTTGATGATCAGTACCTCTATGGCGGCTATCATAAGCGCACCGAGGATGATACTAATACCTCGCGCGGTGCAAATATCGAGACCATGCGGGATTCGATGATAGGAAGTCTTGGCGCCATAGATACTGCCGGTCTCTTGCAGTCTTTGGCTACGGCCAAGAAAACAGGACTCTTGACCGTTGATAATCGCGACAAGACCTTGATTGTAGCTTTCGAAGGCGGTAAACCAACTCATGCCAGCCTCAGTAAGTTAAGAGGCTATGATGCCATGGTGGAATTTCTCACCACTTGGAGCGAAGGAATTTTTGTATTTCGAGATAAAGGCAAGTCTCTAGAACTGGATGATAGTGCTCGTCTCAGCCAGAGCCTTGATAGACTCCTCTTAGACTCCGCTTTGTTTCAAGATCAAATCAACCAGATTCTTGGCATATTTCCACAGGGGCGTGACTCAATTTTGGAGAGGGTCTGGAACTTTGAGGCCCTTTGGCTGCAGATGAAGACTACACCTCTTACCTTTATTGATGAGAGTGCAGTGCAAATTGAAGATCGCAAACGTATAGCTGAGCTGGCAACTTATATTGACGGACTCTCTACTCTTGACGAAGTCTTGAAATCGTATGAGACTTGGTGCACTCACAAGATTATGAAGTCGATTTATTTGCTTGTGCAACTGAAGTTGGCAAACATTCAGCAAGGCAGTCTCTTTAGACCGCTCACTATTTTTCAAAAGATTTCAGAGGAGATTCAGAATCTAGTTGGACCGGAAGATAATAAAGTCTTGCTCAATTCCAGCTTGCACTATGTGCATGGTGACTCGCCGGCAAAAGGGCGCTTTCACATTGACCATGAAGGGCGAATCTCAGTCAACCTTGCCCAGATGAAGCGAGCGGCTGTGCCGGTCTCAGCCGTGCTGCTTGAGCTGCGCCGCTGGATGGAAGCTTATCTTGCTTATTCTCGTAGGCAACTAGCCGGCTATGATGCCGCTATCGTCGACGAGATTGTTACCAAAGTAATCAACAACCATACAAACTAAATGGGGGAATCATGAAAGTCAGCCTTGAAACCGGATCTTTAGCCGAGATAAAAGCAGAAGTTATCGTTTTACCGCTCTTCTTTCAAGAGGATGCCGTCAAGGTTTTGACCAAGGAGCCCGGGCTTGATAAGAAACTAGGCAAAGCAATGTTGGCGGCTATGAAGACAATGGTTGCTGAAGAGTTTGCTGGTAAGTTTGGACAACAGCTGTGGCTGCCCTGCTATGAGAGCGGAAGTCTCAAAAAACTCTGTTTGTTTGGTATGGGGAAAGAGAGCGATCTGAGTGCCAATTGCTATCGCAAAGTCGGCGCTCATTTGGCTCGTAAACTAGGAGCCCTTCCCGCTAAGCCCGCAGCCAAGAAGAACCTGCTCTCGATGCATCTTATTTTGCGCGGTACTAAGCTTGGACATGATGCTGCTCTCGAGGCGGTAGTGGAAGGTCTGATTTTAGGCAGCTTTAGCTTTAGTCGGTATAAGACCCAGAAAGATGAGTCTAAGCATCTTGAGCCCTTCTATAAAAGAATCGGCTTGAGCGTCAGTGGCAACCTGAGCAAGCACAAGCTAGATCAAGCAGTCAAGAAAGCAGTCTCTATGGGCACTTCCACCAATCTGGCCCGCGAATTGGTAGCCGAGCCGCCGTCCGAGATGACTCCTTCCAGGCTGGCGCAAGAAGCGAAAAAGATAGCTGCCAAGGCTGACCTGGAAGTGAAAATAATGACTCCAAATCAGATAGAGAAGCTGGGCATGGGCGCTCTTCTTGGTGTCGCCCGTGGTGCAAAGGAAGAAGCTCGGCTAATTACTCTCAAGTATACGGCGCCGCGCTCTAAACGCACCATTGGCTTGATTGGTAAGGGCATTACCTTTGACTCCGGCGGTCTTTCTCTCAAGCCGGCTCAGAGCATGGAGCATATGAAATACGACATGTCGGGAGCCGCTGCTTGCTTGGCTGCCATGCAAATTATCGGAGAACTCAAGCCCAAGGTTTCGGTCTTGATGGTTGTTGCCGCCACTGAGAATATGCCTGGCGATAATGCCCTGCACCCGGGTGATGTGCTTAAGTCTATGAATGGTAAGACAATCGAAGTAAACAATACAGACGCTGAGGGGCGTTTGATTTTGGCTGACGCCATCACTTATGCAATCAAAGAAGGCGTCACCGAATTAATCGACATTGCTACTCTCACCGGCGCCGTGGTAACGGCTTTGGGACGAGTGGCTGCCGGTATTATGGGGTCGCAATCTTTGGTCGATGCTGTGATTGAAAGTGGTAAAGGTTGCGGCGAGAAGTTTTGGCAACTGCCGCTCTTTGATGAATATAAGGAAGGTCTGCGCAGCGACATAGCCGATCTTAAGAACGCTGGCTCACGCGGTGAAGCTGGTTCCAGCTCTGCTGGTATGTTCATTAAGGAGTTTACCGAGAATCTGCCCTGGGCGCATCTTGATGTCGCCGGTGTCTCTTGGTTGGAAAGAGAGAAAGACGAATGGAATAAAGGTGGCACCGGGTTTGGTGCCAGGACTCTATCGTCTTATGTTCTCTCACAGAGCTAGTTTGTCTCTTACCTGAGCGGACTAGTTCACCAAGAGGGTGATGGTGCGCATGAGCGGTATCAACTGATCTGTTTCGTTGCCGTCTGTGACGGTGACGAGCAGACCGCCGCCGAAATCGGCGATGACCACATAGCCCCGCGGTGTGCGTGAGACCACTTGGTGAACCCGGTCATGTCCCATCTTTTTGGTGACATGCTCGGTGTTCATGTAGACACCAAGAGCCCAGACCCCTACAGATTCTGCATCCATGTCGGAAGGCATTGTATTGGCGATGAGAAGACCGTCGTGTCCGACAATCACAGAGCCGATTACGCCTTGCTGCTTGCCGATTTGACCAAGCAATTCCTGCAGGTCCTGTGAGGCTTCCATTGTCAGCACCCGCAGTTTACCTTCAGCCATATCCGACTGGGCTAGTTTGCCTATTTTGTCCAGGTCTTTCTGGTCAAGCAAGAACTTGCCGATGGCAGCGATTCTTCCCGAACCAGTATCTTGCGAATTGTCTGCACTTGCATCTAATCTACCGATACCCTCAATTTTTGGAGCCGGTCTGATTTCATGGATCACAGGCTGAGCCGGTGCCTGAGGCTGTGCTTCGGGAAATACTTTATTCATGACATTGGCATCGGCTTGGAACATGCCTTGGGCGGGCGGCTGCGCCCAGCCTCCCGGCGTTGCCTGAGCTTGCGGCCAGCCACCCTGGGCGGGCTGTGCCTGCATGGCTTGAGCGGGGGCTGCTGGCACAGCTGGCTGATTCCAACCTGATTGAGCTGGTTGCATTGTCTGCGCAGGAGCCTGGGCAAACCCGCCAACTGGGGCGGACATTTCCTGTGATTTAGAAATTGGCACTGATTTCTCTTCTACGCCTATATTGCCGAAGATTTGATCAACTGCCTGATCATCCAGCTGGAACAGACCTTTGGACTGGTTCGCTTGTGCCGCTGCCACCGGTGCTGGTGCCTGTATGTTGGCAGCTGGTGTCGGTGCCGGTGCGGGTGCTGCCGTCGCCCAGGGTGATGCCGCTGCCGGCTGACTTGCGGGCGGGGCAAATGCAGCCGGTGCCGCTGGTGCATTATTTTGATTTCCCCATCCCGAGGCTTGAGGCTGTTCGTTCGGACCACCGGAGTTCACCACAGTCTGACTGACTGATTCGGTGACACCTATGCCATCAAAGATTTTGTCTATAGCATTGTTGTCTAGGTTGAAGAGACCGCCGGCCTTACCTTTGTCTGTAATTTCGCTCGGCGCCGCTGCGGCAGGCGCTGCCACGGTCGGCATCGCGGGTGGTGCCGCCGGCGACGGCTGGTTCCAGGCTGATGGCGCTGACTGAGCCTGAGCGTTACCCCAAGGGGAAGCTTCGACTGCTGGAGCCACAGGTTGAGGAGCCGAGACCGCCTGAGCCTGGGTGTTGCCCCAGGGAGATGATTCTGCTGCTTGAGCTACTGGCTGCACGGCAGCCGGAGCCTGGGTGTTGCCCCAAGGAGAAGATTCAACTGATTGAGCTTGGGTATTGCCCCAAGGAGATTGAGCTTCTGCGACTGGCTGGGCTTGAGGCTGGGCTTGGGGGGCCGAGACGCCCCATCCTGACTGCACTTCCGCCTGGGCTTGTGGTTGTTGATTCCAACCTGATGCCACTGGGGCGTTACTTTGCCAGCCTGTCTGTGCTGGTTGAGCCGGCTGCTCGGGCACGCCAATGTCTGCACCAGATTGCTGCATCTTCATTCGGTCAGCAATCGGCAGTTCCCAGCGAGCATCTTGACTGGCTTGAGCCTGACCTCCGGCGAGCACTTCGCCCATTTTATCTACAATTTGATTGACTGGAATATTGGACTGATTTTGTACAGGGGCTATCGGTTTGTTTTCCTGTACTGATTTTATTTGGCTGCCGTCTTGTTGCATCTTCATCCGTTCCGATATCGGAATATCGAAACGATTGTCAGGTGCAGCTTGTTGGGCTTCTTGCTGTATCGGTGCCTGTTGCTTTATGCGCTCAGATATAGGTACGTCAAAGCGGTTATCTATGGGAGCAGCCGGCGCAGGAGCTTGTGCATTACTTAAGGGTGCGCCGCCTACTTGAGTGTTGGCAAAGGGATTGGCTTGCTGTCCTGTCTGGGGACGAGGTGGCGCTTTGGCGCCCAAGCTGTTGTCCATGCTCGGGGTGAAGGCCCGGAAAGTACCCGTCTCAATTAGATCTGGTTCGGCAGTGGCCCAAGCGCGCTTGGAAGCTTGCTTGGCTTCAGCCGGCTGCTGAGCCCAGCCTCCGCCAGCCGGTTGGGCTGTCTGTGGAGCTGGAGCCGCCACCGCCTGTGGTGACACAGCCCAAGGGTCGTTGGCTGGCGCCGCTGCTTGATGCTCCATCGGTGCCGGGTTGGCTGGAGCTGCTTGCGCCCAAGAGTTAGCAGGGGCAGGAGCTGGAGCCGGTGCGGCCTGTGCCCATGGATCGGCAGCCGGTGCCGGAGCCGCCGGCACTGGTTGCACCGCCTGCGGTGCCGAAGCCGGTTGTGCTGCAGTCCAGCTGTCAGTCTGGCCCCAACCTGATGGCGTGGCACCGGCTTGACCCCAGCCGGCTTGACCGGAGTTGGCGCTGGCAGCGGGGGCCGGACTGGCATCCCAGCCGCTGTTTTGAGCTGCTGGTGCAGAAACTGCGGGCGAGGCATCCCAGCCAGCATTAGTGCTTGCTGCTGGTTGAGCTGCTGGTACAGCATCCCAGCCTGAGTTAGTCGAAGTGGGTGAGGCTGGTGACGAAGCCGCTGTGGAAGAAGCCGCTGTGGACGGAGCATCCCAGCCACCGGCTGCTGGAGTGGGAGTGCTGTCCCACCCGGCTGAGCTGCCGAGACCGACTTGTCCTTGCGGCTGACTTGGGACCGGAGATGGTGCCGGAGCGGCTGTTTCCCAGCCTGAAGCAGAACTTGTCGGGTTGGCACCTATCGAACTAGATACTGGAGTGGCTGCGGGAGCGGCGTTCCAAGCTGGAGGTGAAGCAGCTGGTTGCTGGCTGTTCCAGCCTGAGCCTGCAGAGTTGGCTGCATTATCTGAGCCTCCCTGAGCGCCCCCCGGAGTTCCCCCCGGACTTCCCCCTGGAGATCCCCAGGGATCAGCACTGGGCGCTGCACTCGCCTGACCTTGGGCCGGCAGAGCGTTGTGACTGGCGCTGCTTCTTGCTGCTTCCCATGATTGTCCGCCCTCGGCTCCGGGCATGGCCCATGAGTCGGATGACTTAAGTGGTTGTTTTTGGTCGGTCGGGGCATTCCAACCGGAGCCCCAATCAGTCTTAGGTTCTTCTTTCGCTTGAGCCGGAGCTTGGGCTTGACCTTGCCAGCCTGCAGCACCGCCCCAATCATTAGCTGAAGGCGCAGGAGTCGCTGCCGGTTGACTAAGACCTATGGCACTGCCGCCACCGCCGCCGGTGCTGGGGCTGAATCCGCCACCCATGTCCAGTTTCACAGGTTGTTTGTTGGGCATGGCTACCGGTGCGCTCCAGCCGTCTGAAGACGATGTGGGCTGGTCCATACCCATTTGTGAACTCTGTGAACTTTGCGAAGACTGAGCACCTGGTTGGGCGAAAGAAGGGGCGAAACCTGCATCGGTGCGACCAAAAGCATTCTGTTGGGATGGTGGGGCGAATCCGCCCTGGCTGCCAGCCGAAGCTCCGCTCAGGTAAGAATCGCTGTGACTGCCGGAAAGTTCGTTCTCATCTATAGGAGAGAGCTTTTGAGATTCGGTTACTTTGCGCTTGATTGATTCGGCTAGGGTAAGGGGACCGTCGTCAGCGCCGCTTTGAGCCGCCCAAGGCATTGAGAATTTCTCGCCGAGCGAACGTGTGGTCGATTGCGCTTCTCGGTTGTCTTGGTCCTGAGAGCGATTGCCCATAGACTTGAGTCGGGAAAATCCGCCAGCCTGGGTCTCAATTTCTTCTTGGTCTAGTTCTTTTGCTTTGCGAGGGAACTTGATACCAGGCATCTTGCCGGCTGGTTCTTCATTATCTTGATCGTCTTCAAAATCTTGCGACTTGCCTTTGTTGAAGCCACCTTTGCCTCTGGCTACTTTGGCATTGTCTTTTTTGCCGCCATCGCGTCTGCCACCATCACCGGCGGCATCCTTTTGATTTTTGCCGTTTTTCGGCTCGGCTTTTTGCTTAGGCTTGCCGCCGCCCCCTCCTCCGAATAATCCGGTCAAGAAACCGAATATATTGCCTTTTTTCTGCGGTAATTGTTCCATGATCATTCTCGCGAGAGCTTCGGGGTTCTGGGGCTTTAATTCATCAGGCAGAGGCATATCCTGAGCCGCTTGAATCATTTGGTCGAGTTGATGGTGGAATTTCTGACCCGATTCCGAACTGTCCAAGTGGTCTAGGAGGGCACGGTTTTCTTGTTTGCTGAGTTCTTCATCAAACGACCGCTGAATCAATAATCGAAATTGTGCGTCAGACATTCTGAATTAAATCCTTTTCTTATTTGGCTTATCAACCCCGCCCGAGGCATTTAACAACCTGCACTCTGGCTCGATAAAGAAGTTCCATGCACTTTTCAACTCTAAGGTTTGTCACCACTGCAATCTGGTCATAGTTAAGGTCAAGAGAGTGTCTGAGAAGAAAAACTCGCTTCTGTTCATTGGGTAACTGATTGATGCAGCGTTTCACTCGCTGCACTCCCAGTAGTACGGTCGTCTCCCAATCCATGTTGGCGGAACCATCCTGTGATGGATCGCCATCATCTTCTTCGGGCGCGCCGCTGAACTCGTTGTGGTATTCAGACATAGATTCCACCACGAACTTGGAGAGCCACTCCCAAACAGTCATTTCACCATTTTTTGGCAAGCCTTGATTGAGCGAGGCGAAGGCATTGTTGAAAGCCGAGATGGTCACTTGGGCTGCGCTCTCTTGGCTACCGGTGCCGAGCAGGGCCACCGCAAAAACTCTCTCTTGCTGCACCCAGACAAACTCATTACGCTTTTCCGCACTGCCTTTTCTCAGCTCGCCAAGAACTGTTTGGGCCGATTGGTCAAACTCCTGAGTACTGTTTTTTGGGGGTAAAAGAGCCATAGATTTTTCTTTTCACAAATTAAAGCAACCCAAAGTCAATTAATGCCTTGGGCGAACCGAACGATTTACTTGATAAGTAGACAACGCGTTTGAAGATGTCCGATAGATAGGAAACCGGTTGAGTACTGATGACCGAGCCTCTGGCAAGTAAGTACTGGCGAAGAAGGCTGGTCGACTTCCTGCATGAGCATGAATGCACAAGCAGGTCGCCTGTTACCAGTTTACCTGATATATTCCATCTGAGGTAGAGCCGGACCGACTTTTCCTGCAATTTCCCCCCAAATTAGAAGTCTATTGCTAGACTTACATTGCGAGCGCCATTGACCATAACCTTGATGTACCACTTTTGGGGAATTTACAAGCACGATGCCATCTGATATCTCGGCGGTTCTGATAAAAGTTGCCGATCCTGAGCGTTTTCATCTCGGCTCGGTGGTGCAGAATCCGCGCTCAGTGACAACCCTCGATGTTGAGGCGGCATGCTCTAATTTGAGTCTCTCGGTAGCGAGCGGCAAGGGTTGCGAAAATGCCGAATACATGCAATTGGCAAGTGATTTCATCGCCTTTATCTTGCATGGCTATTTTCTCACTATGCACCAGACCGGGCTCTTCAACAGGCAGATAACTCTTTTTGAGGCTTTGGCTCGTATCGATACAGTAGAAGTAAAGCAAATGGAGAAAGGCTTGTTCTCCCGTAGTTTGCTTCCTGCTTTGGAACTAAATTTCAAAGCAGGTAGGGCTATCTTGGCTAGAGGGCTGGTCTTGCTTAGTGATATCGGCAATGCCGAGATGTCCATAGTGCAGCGCTTTCTTTCCGAATCTGCCAAATTGCAGAATCGACAAGGTATAGGCGTCTTGAGAGGTTATTTTATTGCCTCGCCTATAGAGAGCAGTTACAGCGCACCGGCGCCTAATTCTTGCCTCAGTCATTTAATCAAGCTAACCGGCGGTGATTCAGAAGTTAAATCGGTCGCTATGTACGAGTGCCTATTGCCTGCGCCGTATTTTGGTCATGTCAATCTGATCAATTATCACTGCAAGCAAGATCCGCAATCTTCTGAAGAGAAAGCTGAGTTTAACCTGGTCTATCCATACTTGAAGAAAACAGCGCTGAAATAAGGTCTCTTGCCTTATAGCTTTTTTCCTTTATAAGGGAATATTGCCGTGCTTGCGTCTGGGTCTCTCAACCCGCTTATTCTTTTGCACGTTCAGTGCCAGCAATAGTTTTTCTCTTGTTTCGCTTGGCTTGATGACATCGTCTATATAGCCTTCTTGGCTAGCGATGTAAGGATTGGCGAATTGATTTTTGAACTCGCTCACCATTGATTTGAAGCGTTCACCGCTCTGGTCCTCTTTCAATTCTTTGCGGTAGAGCAAATTGACTGCCGCTTCTGCTCCTACAACCGCTATTTCAGCTGTGGGCCAGGCAAAGTTGAAATCACCGCCGACATTTTTTGAGCCCATAACATCAAAGGCACCGCCGTATGCCTTGCGCGTGATCACAGTCAGTTTGGGTACAGTGGCTTCGCAATAGGCATAGAGCAGTTTGGCGCCGTGTCTGATAATGCCTGAATACTCTTGATGGGTGCCGGGCAGATAGCCGGGCACATCGACAAAAGTTATGACCGGTATATTGAAAGCATCCAAAAAGCGCACAAAACGAGCTGCTTTAACCGAAGCGTTGATGTCTAGGCAGCCGGCTAGAATGCGCGGTTGGTTGGCGACAATACCGACCGAATGCCCGCCCAGTCTGGCAAAACCGGTGAGAATATTGCCGGCAAAATGAGGCGAGATTTCAAAGAAGTCTCCATCATCAAAGATACGCTCAATTACGTGATGCATGTCATAGGGACGAGTTGCTTCCACCGGCACGATGGCATCCAACTCGGCGCATTCTTCTTCTGATGGCGGGTTGAAATCTTCGTTCAATGGCACGGGGTCTAGGTTGTTACTTGGCAGAAAGGAAAGTAGGCGTTTTGTAAGGTGGAAGGAATCGGCCTCATCTTCCGCCAAAAGTTGAGCTACGCCAGACTTTCTATTGTGGGTCATGGCTCCGCCTAACTCTTCCAGAGTAACGTCTTCACCAGTGACGGTGCGCACTATTTCTGGGCCGGTGACGAACATAAAGCTCTTGTCTTTGACCATGATTGTGAAATCAGTGACAGCCGGACTGTAGACAGCACCACCGGCGCAGGCCCCATAAATGACCGAAATTTGAGGAATCACACCCGAGCTTTTGACATTGCGGTAAAAAATATCGGCATAGCCGGCGAGGCTGCGGACTCCTTCTTGAATACGAGCACCACCACTCTCATTTAGGCCAATTACCGGGCAGCCGGCCTGATAGGCCAGGTCCATAACTTTACAGACTTTGCGGGCAAAAACTTCACCTAGCGCCCCTCCGACAAAGGTGGCATCGTGGGCAAAAAGATAAACTGCCTTGCCGTCGATAGTTGCTTGGCCTGTGATCACACCATCGCCATAATGCTTCTTGTCGGCCATGCCAAATTCCTGACATTTGTGCAGGGCATAGCGGTCGATTTCCATGAAAGAGCCTGGGTCAACCAAGGCTTCCACTCTTTCTCTAGCAGTCAATATGCCTTTCTGGTGGCGGCTTTCCACTGCTTTGACATTTACTTCTTCAGTCTTGGCTCTTCTGGTCAGCATTTCTTCAAGCGGACTGAGGCTTTGTTTTTCCATGGTTTTTTCCATTGCTACGGCTTTTCTATCTAGTCAGGGTACTCAAGAACAAATGGACGATAGTCAGGTAAATGGACATTGTACAGACATCGAGGATGCTCGTTATGAAAGGGCCGCTGGCATGGGCTGGTTCGACCCCCAATTTATGGAAGAGAATGGGCATCATTGTGCCTATCAGTACTCCCACCGTCATCGTGACAAAGAGGGAACAGGCAACGACGATACCAAGAGCCTGACTTCCCTGGTGCATAAAAGTGCTGACCAGATAACAGGCAATACCGCAGAAGAGTCCAAGCAAGACGCCTACTTTAGCCTCGTGCCAGATATTGCGCAGGGCCGACTTGAGACCAAAGTTAGTGGTTTTACCTGTTCCTCTTATGACAATGCAAGTCGACTGGGTGGCCACCGACCCGGTCACACCTGACAAAAGCGGCATAAAAGCTGCTGCTTGCACTGTTTGTTGGATTACCGAATCGAAATGAGTGATCACCGAAGCCGACCCGGTTTCAATCATCAAGGTGACAAGCAGCCAGGGCAAGCGGGCGCTGAAGGCGCGCCTGACGTTGTAGCCCAAGGTTTCTTGCGCTTCCGAGCCACCTGCCGAAATACCAGATGACTGATAAATATCTTCGGTGGCTTCTTCTTTCAATACATCGATAACGTCATCAGAGGTGATGATGCCAAGCAGCTGCTTGTGCTCGTTCACGACCGGCAGGGTGAGAAGGTCATATCTCGATAGCTTTTCAGCGGCATGCTCTTGGTCGACATCGGCTTCAACATAAACCAGGTCTTTGTCCATAATCGACTGCACCGGTACTTCCGGCGCAGCCGTTAGTAACTCTTTCAAGGTGACCACGCCGACTAGTTCTTCTTTGCTCGAAACTACATAAACGTCGTAGATTTCTTCTTCTAAGTCTTCATACTCTTCGCGCAGATAGACCAAGGCTTCTGCTACAGACATGTCGCTTCTTAGGGCAAGATAATCGGTGGACATGATGCCTCCCGCCGTATCTTCTTTGAAAGTCATGAGCTGGGTGAGGTCTTCTTTGACTTCACTATCGTCGACCTGGTCGATGATTTCACGTGCCTTGGTTTCGGGCAGTTCGGAAAGCAGGTCGACGGCGTCATCCGGCGACATGTTCACAACCAGGGCGGCAATTGAGTTATTGCCCAAGTCTCTCAGTAACTCGCTTTGCTTGTCCGGTTCCAGTTCGGCTAGAAGGGCCGAGGCATTATCGAGGTCGAGAACGCGAAAACAAGAAATGCGATATTCGGGCGGCAGCTCTTCGAAGCATTCGGCAAGGTCGGCCGAATGCTGGTCATTGAGTATTAGCCGTAGTTTCTGACGCTGGGATGAGTCCACCAGCTGGCAGAGTTCTTCCGGCCTCAGTAGTTGCTTCTCGATCAAAACGAATGCTCAAAGAATAACCGCCAAGATAACCCTAGCAAGGTTCTGGTCAGTCAAGAAGAGCTTTCGTCTAATTCTTTATCACTTCTTTGGATCAGTCTTCCAAATAGCCTGCCAGTTTAGATGACCAATTGGGCTGTCTCAGCTTTCTAAAGGCTTTGTGCTCAATTTGTCTAACTCTTTCTCTGGTTATATTGAAGAGTCGGCCTACTTCTTCCAAGGTTCTTTGCCGTCCATCTTCAAGGCCATAGCGCAGATGCATAATATCGCGCTCTCTGGGGGTAAGCTGGCTGAGCATCCGACTAAGGTCTTGCCTCATCAATTCGTCGGCCGTTGTGGCGTCCGGACGAGTGCTTTCGTTGTCTTCAATGAGGTCGCCGATATAGGTCTCATCGTCTCTGCTCAAAGGCATTTCCATTGAAACCGGCTCTCTGTCAGCCTGCATGATTTCCTGCACTTTAGTTACAGGTATATCGAGGGCGCTGGAGAGTTCCTGTTCGTTTGGCTTTCTTCCCAGTTCTTGGGCTAGGCGGGCGCTGGTCTTTTTTAGCTTGTTTATTGATTCGACCATGTGCACCGGCACTCTGATAGTGCGCGATTTATCGGCTAGACCTCGGCTTATGGCCTGCCTTATCCACCAAGTGGCATAGGTGGAAAACTTGAAACCTTTGGTATGGTCGAACTTTTCAGCTGCCCTGATCAGACCGAGATTGCCTTCTTGAATGAGATCTTGAAAGGGTAGACCGCGGTTCAGATACTTTTTAGCAATAGAGATGACCAGACGAAGATTGGCTTGTATAAGCTTCTTCTTGGCGTCCTGATCTCCTTTGGCAATTAGTCTTGCCAGTTCAATTTCTTCATCGGGTTTGATCATTTTGACCCGACCGATTTCTCTCAAGTAGAGTCTGACCGAGTCTTCTGTAAAGCCCTCTGCTTGCACCTCGACAGGTTCTTCGCTGTCTTCTTGCTGCAGAGTTTCCTCTTCGAAAACCTCTGACCAGTCGTCTGAAAGATCGTCCGTAACTCTAGAAGCCAATTTCGGCATAACTCCCTTTTATTGAGACTCTTCCTGATATTTACCCAGATTGAAAAAAACTCTAAGCAGTCAAGGGGCGGATTAACTTTTGTAAATGTGGAGTGCTATTAGAAAGTTTTCCCTCTGGGGCAACTTACCACTATGGGGCATATAAATATTCGTGGTTAAGCGAACTCTATAAAGGAAACCTCTATTAATGATTGAGGGCAGTCTTGTCGACGTAGGCTTACCTGGACTATTGCAGTTTTTAGCCACCGAAGCTGGCAAGAGCTACAAAGTCAGGTTATTGAACGGCAATAATCGTGGTGAGCTCTTTCTCTCGGAAGGCGAACTTATTTATGCTGCTTTCGGCATTCTCGAGGGCGATGATGCTCTTATAGAGCTACTTGCCTGGCGTGAAGGCGGCTTTATTGTTGACAAACTTTCCAGTCGGTTTAGAGAAACGATCACTCCTAATATGAAACTGCCGATGAGATTAACAAACTCATTTGCCGACCAGATGGCTTTTCTCACCGAACAAGGCATGGGTCTCAATACCGAAATAGTTACCTCTTCTCGGTTCGGTACGGCTGAATGGCAAGCTGTTTTGGCCAAACAGCCGCTTACCAAGGACGACTTTGTTGTATTGGGTTGGGCAAAAGAAGGGCGCTCGATGCGTGAGGCTATGCGCGAGTTTCAATTTGATGCTGTGCGCGCTACCGCTTCTTTATATAGACTGGTTTTGACCGGTTCGGTCGAACCTTGCCAGAAGTTTGCCGAAAGTTTGGGCTTGGGCACCGCGCTTGGTGCCCAGACCAGTGAGGAATTGCCTTTGCTGAACGAGGCTTCTTCCGACAATATGGAAGGTGATATAGAGCAAGAAAAGGCTCTTAAGCAAAGTGAAAAATCGGCAAAAGAAGCCAAGATCAAGCAAGAACTGGAAAACAAAATCTTGTCTGCCAATCCGGAAGGCTCCGCTGCGCAGACTTTTGAAAGTCTACCGGCCTTGACTGCCCAAGATGTGGAGGCTCATAAAAAGAAGGCTGCTGTGGCTGTGGAGCCGAAACCAGCCGGAGCTTTCGATATTAGACGGACAGATCCGCTGCCCCTTGTCGCCATAGATATAGAAAGACTCTTTCAAGTTTCGCTGCCCCTTGCCCCTTTTGGTCAGATCGCTCTCAATAATGATGCCCTGGACAATGATCTCAAATCTATTCTTAGCGACTTTCGAGAGAAGAAGAGCTTGATCGAAGTGGCTACGGCAAAGGGGCGTTATCCAGGGCAGGTTCTCTACACTTGTAAGTTTTCACTAGAGCGCGGCTATCTTGAGCCGCCCGACGCTGTGGTCAGTCTTACCATCGATTTACTGCTTGGCAGGGTGGAGCTTGATCAATATCTGTTACAAAGGCGAAGAATGACTGGGGAAGAATTACGAGAACTAAACGAGATGTCTCGGCAGAAGGGAGTGCGGCTTATAGAGCTGTTTGTACAGACAGGCATAATTACCCAGTCTGACCTCGATAGACTAAATGCCGAGAGAGAGCGATTCGCCCCCCGCTAAAAATTTAAAGAGCTGTTGCAGTGCTCGGGGTAAAATCAGTGCTCTATAGATAACTAGTTGTTTTAAGGGGAAACCGAAATGACAGCAAAATATAATGCTCGCATCAAGAAAAAGCGTCGTCTAGCCAAAAGCGACCGTAAAAAAGCGAAAGTAAGAGAAGCAATCGCCAAGGCTGCCAAGTAGTCTTTAATCACAGACTCGCCTCATTCTTGAAAGGATAAAATGTCCAGTAAGCGCATTATGTCGGGTATGCGCCCGACCGGCCGTTTGCATCTTGGCCATTATTTTGGAGCACTTTCCAATTGGATTAAGTTCCAGGGACAGTACCAGTCGTTTTTCTCTATAGTTGATTGGCACGCTCTCACCACCAAGTTTCAAAACACCCGAGAAGTAGAACCCAATATCTGGGAAATAGCTCTCGATTGGCTGTGCGTAGGCATTGATCCCGAAGTAGCCACTGTCTATGTGCAGTCGGCGGTGCCCGAGATAGCCGAGCTGCATTTGCTTTTGTCTATGTTCACCCCTCATAACTGGGTGGAACGAGAGCCTACCTTGAAAGATATGGTCAAGATGCTCGACAGCGACGAGTCAGCCGCTAAAGAGAAAGTCACCTATGGTCTGCTCGGTTATCCCGTTCTCATGGCTTCGGACATTCTTACTTTCAAAGGTGAGCTGGTTCCGGTCGGTAAAGATCAAGAGTCGCATCTTGAGTTTGCCCGCGATGTGGCCAGACGATTCAACAATTTCTATAATGTCGATTTCTTTCCCGAGCCCAAGCCTGAATTTACCACTACACCTCTGCTCAAAGGGGTGGATGGTCAGAAAATGGGCAAGTCTTTCAACAACGATATAAAGATCGCTGATACCGAGGAAGATACCATCGCCAAAGTCAAGAAAGCGATTACCGACCGCACTCGTATTGCCAAGTCTGATCCTGGACATACCAATCTTTGCGAAGTGCCCTGGCCTCTCTACCAAATTTTTGCATCGGACAAAGCTTTGCTCGAAAAAGTGAAGGTCGACTGCGAATCGGCTGCAATCGGCTGTGTTGACTGTAAAGTACAACTAGCCGGTCTGATCAATGAATATTTCAGACCGATGCGCGAAAAGAGAAAAGCCTTGGCCGCAGACCCCGATCAGGTAAGAAAAATAATCGAGCATGGCAATTTGAAGGCACGCAAAGTGGCATCGCAAACTTTGCATGATGTACGTGAAATCATGGGGATGATCAATTGGTGATCAACTGGTTGCGAAGTCATTTCGCTTAGACAGGTTGTCTGATTATGCTGGAGCGCCTGTCCCTTTTCCTAACTCTGGCATTGGCTTTAGTTTTGCCAATCAGTCTCACTCTATCTTGGATCTTGCTTGGTCTTTTGTTTGCCCTGCTTGTCTTTTCCAAAGGGCTTAAGACTTGCCTGCTCGAACTGAAGCAGGCGCCCTTCATCAAGCCGGTTCTGCTCTTCTCGCTTGTCTCGCTATTATCAGGTTTGCTGGCAGCCGGGCCAGGCGAATGTCTCGCTAGTTTTTCCACAGTGCGCGGCTTTGCCATTTATCCGGTAGCATATTTGGCTTTTCACTTGGGCGGACATAAGCAAGGCGCTCTCAAGACATTCTTATTGGTCACCGCTATTTCCGGTCTGCTTGGTGCCTGCCAGCAACTCTTCAATGTCGGACGTTTCACCAAATATCCCTATTTGCAAGCCACTGGTTTTCTCTCTAGCCCCATGTCTTATGCCGGGGTGATGCAGATCGGCGCTTTCCTTTCTTTAGCACTAGCTTTTCGCTACCCAAGTATTTTTGGTGGACGCGCCCAAACTTGGACTATTTGTTTATGCAATTTCCTTGGCCTGCTCTTTGCGGCAGAGCGCAGCGCCTGGCTTGGTATGACCGTGGCTATCTTTGCCTTTACTATGCGCATATCAAAAAAAGCCTTCCTTGCCGGTCTTTTCACTGTGCTTTGCGGCGCAATACTGGCTTTTCAATTTGTGCCGGTGGTGAAGACTCGGCTCTCGGCTCTTTCTAATTGGCGGCAAGATGTCAGCGTCACAGCCCGCTTGACTGTTTGGGAAGTCGCTGTCAAAACTTTCCAAAAGAAACCTTTGTCTGGAGTCGGTCCCCGCAATTTCCCTCGCATAGAGCTAAATGAAGCAGTTGTGAAAGGGCAGTCGGAAGACCTTAATCATGGGCACAGCAATATTATGCATTTAGCCGCCACCACAGGGCTTCTTGGTCTGAGCGCCTATCTTTTTCTTGTGCTCCTTCCTCTTTTGGGTTTGTACAGAAGTGCTGCCATCGGTGCCTCTGAAGACGAGCTTGAAAGCGCTCTTGCCCTTGGTCTATATGCCGCACTCATCTCTCTTTTCGCTGCCGGTTTATTTGAATACAACTTTGGCTCTGGTGTAGTGCGCTTAAATCAGTGGTTTTGTCTGGCTTTCTATAAGGGCGCGGCAAAGAAGGACTAAAGCTCAACTAAGTCTTGATTAAGTCTCAAGTAAGTCTTGATTTAGTCTCAAGTAAGTCTCAATTAAGTTTCGACTAAGTCTTTGAGAATTTCTTGCTTGTCAGAGCTTTGCTCAATTTGTGCAGGCGCTGATTGAAGGTCAAATAAATTAGTGGAACCAGAGCCAGCATCAAGAGAGCCAGCAGGTCCCAGATAAAGACTCTTTTGCCTGCCTCGATGAATAAGTTGAATCTCAAAAGTAACTGGCTGAAGAGAGCGAACATAAACAGCGCCAGCAAATTATGTCTAACCGACCAAGCTGTGACTAGATATAAGAAGGAAAACCTCAGCAGGGCTGGAATGAGGAAGAGCACCATATCAGGTACTGTTCTTTGCAAGAGAAGACCCGGCACATTGAGTAAGAGACAGATTAGAAAGGCTTGATAGAACCTTCTAATCTTAAGAACATAAAGCAAGGCGCCGACACAGAGATAGTTGCATGGTTGGCTGATTATTTCTCGCAGGCTGTCGAGCAAACTGTAGAGAGGTCCGATGCTGTTGAAAGCACCACTCAAGGTGTCAGTCTCTGCGTATGAACGGGGCAGTTCGTGGGCAAAAAAGATAGTAGCCAGCTCACCGCTGCGCTCAAAAAGCAGATGAGTCAAACAGGCTGCCAGACCTAAGATTATGCCATCGAGCCAATAGTCTCTGTGGGTTTTAGAAAGTTCTTTTTCCCGGGACGGTATGAGCATGGTCAGCAGTGTGTTGAGATTGCCTTTGACGTTCTCAGGCATGATGGAAAGCACCATAGTTAGTGCAAAGGTAGCGCCAATGAATTGTAAGAACAAGCTTAGTCCTTTATCAATCAAGAGCCTGATATAAAAGCTCTGCAGTGGTTCTTCCACTTTATAATAGGCATAGAGATTGTGGAGAGTCAGTGGCAGTTCGGCTATATTCAAAAGTCCCCAGAGTAGAGCCAGGCTCAAAGCCAATTTCCATCTCAAATTGGCGCGCCGAATGGTGACATAGCAGGCGCAGCAAACAGCAATAAGCATGACGTAAACATTTGCCTGTTTGAGAAAGTCGGCAACTTCGTCTTTCAGTTTTTTGATTTCTCTTTTCTTTGTCCACTCTGTGGGCAGATCCCAGTAGTGACCGATATTGCAGGCTAGATCGCCTTTCACCGAAGTCGTCACTTTTAGGGGCGCTTCCGCCACATGATAAGGGGGAACCTTGAAGGTCACTTCATGGTCGATTCGATTCTCTTGTTTTTCTACTTTGTATTGGTCTTCTTCAAGTGGACTATAGACCGGGCGATTGTTTTGCAAAAAGCTTCTGGCCCGCGCTATAGCTTGGCTTTTGTCTAGTTTTGCCCCCCTGTCGTGCTCCGGAATATTGACCCTGATGTTGAGTACTTTGCCTTCTTCATCCAGAATGACACCATAGGTCTCTTGGGTCAAAGGCTTGACGAATTGCACCGAGATCAGTGCTGAGCGTTCGATTTTGTCGGCTATCTCGATAGTTCTTTTCAGCCCCGACTTTTCGAAAATATATTGAAATTCTTCAATGTGGTCTGGATAGCTGTTGTTTAGTCCGGTATAGGCTTCATAACCGCTCAGATCTATCTTTCTTTCTACCAAAGCCATTCTTGCTGCTTCGATAGCCTTTGGACGGTCAATTTTTAAGACCTTAACTTTCTCGCCATAAAGCTCGGTCTTATGATCAAGCAGATAGACAAGACCTAAAGCGGCCACAATAAAGGCGATAATGCGCCAGCGTAGTCTCCATTTAATTGGGTTATATTCGATAACCGGTAGTTTCTCATCGACGCTGGCTTCTTGGTTCTCTTTCAAGAGCAGATCTTTGTTCAAAAGCGGTTTTTCTTCTGTTTTCTTCCTGCTCAAAAACAAGATGATGAGCACCGGCAAAAAGGGCACCGCAGCCGAAATAGCCAAGGACGGCGGGGCTTTAAACAGGGGCGTGACGCAACAGAAGGCATCGAACATATAGTGCGAGAGCAGGCAGGGCAAAAGACCGAAGCGCTGTAAAATGAAGCCGTCCAGCATGCCTTCTATACTAATCTCAAGCCCTCTGGCATAACATGGCTGTTGCTCATAGCTTGAATGCATAAAGCCCCAAGCGGTGGCCTGCAGAAAGTTGATCAGGAAAAAGTTCTTTAGACCGGCTTTGCGGGCAAAGCCTATGAATAAGACGCGATAGAGAATTTCTTCTGAACTAGAGGCGAATACAGCCAGGCTGATGGCTCCTATCCAGGGCAAGAAACTGGCATAGATTTGATAGTCGTCGACTTGAATTGGGCACCAGAATCCTGCTTTTCGACCGATATAGTAGTAGTAAATTTGATAGCCAAGAGAAACTGCACACCAAAGTATGCCAAGCAAGATACCGGTGCGGCCTTCTTGGCTGCGCAAACCTCTGAGGGTGAAGAACTCTTCTAGAGCCATTTTTTCTGGGAAGAGTTTGCGATAGATAATTTCGCCGGCTGAAGCAAGTAGGCAGCTGATGATAAAGACAAAGATGGCGCCGAGCCAGGGACTGAGCAAAGTCTGGAGCAAGAAGCTCTCATAAGAAGTATCGCTGTCGTAGCCGAAGAGTTTATAGGGAAACTCATTGTAACTGTCGGCTAAATTGATGGCCGTCAAGATTGCCGCCGTGGTGAAGACGAAACGCCCTCTGATATTGCCACGGCGCCAGTGCACCACGGCAACCACAATCGAGAGAGGAAAGAGCAGGATATAGAAGATCTGAGCTACCGACTGCAAAAGTTCATTATTGGTGCGTATAGTCTTATATTCCTGCTGCCAGCTATCCGGCAGGTGCACCATACTGTTGTATTCCGAAATGAGATTGCCGGCGATTTTGACATCAGTGCGCAATCTGGCGCCTTGATAGATCTTGTCTTTTCGTTCAAAAGTGAAGCTATGATCAGTTCTTCCTCTTCGCTGCTCTATTTTGTCGCTTTGCAGATCAAAACTGTCTTCTTTGAGCCCGGTTGTTCGGCAGAGAAAAGCGGTGGCTCTCTCTTTTGCTTCTTCATGGCTGATACTAGGTAACTTGCGGTCTTGATCGGCATTAAACTGATAGGCGACCAAAGAGCCGTCGGGTGAAATCTGCATGCGAATGTTTTCAATATTCTTTGGCTCGCAATAGCGCAGATCCCAATAAAATACCGGTGCTTCTTCCTTCATGACGCGGTTTGCTTCGCGGGTGCCAAGCTTAAAATCGAAGAAGTTTTTAGCGCTGCTGTCGACGTTGAAAATGGTGGAGACGATAGGATAGTTGCCAGGACTCTGTAGATCTTTTATCCATTGGTCGGCTATTTTTCTGATTTCGTCTTTGCTTTTGGAAAAGTTGATGGAGGCGCTTGGAAAGACTGCTTCTTGTAATTTGAAATAGCTAGCTAGTCCAAAAATGCCAAGAAAGAGCAAGACAAGCAATATGGTTTTGTCGGTTTTTTCTTTATTGTTGCCGGTCATATTTTCTCTTTCAGCCATTCTTTAGATTGGTAGCGCAGTGCCATCAATAAACCGTGTATCAAGATTGAAATTGCCATCGACCACCATACGCCGTCTACACCCATATGAAAAGATATAGCTAAAACATAGCTTAGTGGAATGCGAATCAACCAGTTGGTCAAGAGAGTGAGGAGCATGGGCGTGCGCGTTTCACCGGCCCCTTGTAAGGCTCCGCCTAAGACCATCGCCAAGGCTAAAAAGGGCTCGGCCAATGCGTTTATCTTGAGGTATGCCACAGTATAAGTCTTTGCCACCGGTTCGCTGGTCATGGCTGAAGCGATTAGATCTGCCCCCATGTAAAGTACCAGGGCGGCGGCAAACATCATGGCGATACCAATGCCGGTGACGCGCCAGCCTGCCGCATAGGCGCGGTCGAATTCCCTCGCCCCTAAATTTTGTCCGACAATAGAAGATACCGCTAGACTGAGGGCGACAAGCGGCATAAACACTAGGGCTTCAACGCGCATGCCTACAGCCCAAGAGGCCAAAGCTTGCACTGAATTGGGACAGAGGGTTAGTACGGCAAAAATGACAAAGACCGAGAGTGCCCAAAACAGCCTTTGCATTGCCGAAGGAATGCCGATTTTGCAAATCTTCTTTAGCATCTCAGGATCAGCCGGTAAGAGAGCCTTCAGAGAGGGGGCCAGCTTTGATTTCTTGAGAAAATAGAAAGCTAGAATCGCACCGACAATGCTGCCGGCTAGACCGGCATAGGCTAGACCCCTGATGCCAAGCTTGATGCCCAGCGAAGCCACTGGAAAGTTGTAGTAAACGGTCAGGTAGTCGCCAGCTATATTTATAGCAGTCATACAGGCAACTATATATAGTGGCGTTTTGCTATCGCCGATTGCACGGAAGGCGGCGTTGGCAATTATGGTCAAGCTATAGGGAATAAGAACAAAGCTGTAAGCAGTGAGATAGTCACGACCGGCCTCGACTACAGCTTGATTTTTGGTAAAGAGCGAAATGGCAAATTGGGCGGTCAGGCTGGCGGTGAAGGCCATCACCAGACCAAGCATAATGGACAACAAAAACGATTGGCCGGCTGCCTTGATATATTCATCTTGATTGCCTGTGCCGTAAGCTCTAGAAACCAAAGCAGTCGTGCCCACACCAATTGACATAATCGTCAGCATAAACAAGAAAAGCACATGCTCAGCCAGACCTACAGCCGCCTGGGCTGAAGCATCTAGACTGCCTGCCACTTGTACATCCACTAGGCCGACCAGCGAATTGGCTACTGTAGTGAGAACCAGAGGCCAGCTCATCAGCCAGATGGCATGCCAGAGATTACCTTTTGTCAGTGTATTGTCAGATGCCATTTACTAGGACTGTATTTTGTTTAGGACTTAGGCAAAACTTAGTAAGTTTAAGAGCGGGGCTAATTTGGGGACTAAGTTTAGTTGATGACTCAGCTAAGTTTAGGACTCAGTTAAGTTGAGGACTCAGTTTAGTTTAGGACTGGCCCAATCTAGTCTTGATCATTTAGCCTGTTGTTTCAAATCTGCCTTGCCCTTATCGCCGCGCACCACCCCTAAAATAACACCGGTGGGTATGCCGTATATGAGGGCGGCGGCAGTACTGACCGACTTCGCGTAAAGGTCGGGTTTTTCTCCAGCAGAAAGATCTTCCTGCCATTGTTCCTGCATCCGGCTTGTTTCAGACTTGATATCGCGGGCGATATTAAATGGAATCTTGCCTATTCTCTTAGTGGCTTTGATGGCGCCGCTACCGATAGACTTGATGTCTGCAGCCGCCTTGTTGCCGTCTTGCTTACTGTCTTGTTTACCGTCTTGTTTATTTGCTTGCTTGTCAGGGCTATTCTGCTCTTCAAAGTCTTTGCTGACCTCACCTTCGATAGTATTGGAGGCTAGTCTTCTTTTACGGAAGCTTTCATTCTTCTGGCGTTGTTTTTCTTCATCGGCACTGAGAGGCTTGTAGTCGACTCTGAGTGACTGCCTTTCTTCGTTTGCTATGTCATTTTGGGCAAAGACCGGGGCGCTCAGCCAAAAGGCACTGAAAGCTAGACAGGCTGCTGTCACTGACTGAGCCTGTCTAGCTTGTTGAGACTGATGTGGTCTTAGCAAAGCTGCCTCAACTAATGGCCGCTTTCACCTTCTTGCTGAAATGGTCGGTAAGGCGGCGCAGGGTCGGAGAGATATCTTCACTGTCAATGACAGCATCGATAAGGAAGAGTTTGTCAGAAGAGCCGGCGGTTTTCAAGGCTTCTTTGAAGCTTTCCGGTGTGTCAGCCTTCATGCCTGAGGCTCCGACCGACTGGGCAAGCTTTACATAATCCCAGCGAGGAAGATTAAAGTAATCTCTCTTTTGGTCAATGAAGCGCAGCATGGCATAGCTGGCGTTGTTGAAGACAATCACTATAGGATTCAAGCCGTGCTTCACAGCAGTGCTTATCTCTAGACCAGTCATCTGGAAGGCGCCGTCGCCCACCAATACAATCGGTCTGCGTTCGGGCATCGCCAGCTGGGCGCCTATTGCTGCCGGAACTCCGAAGCCCATGGACACGTAATAGCCGGGCGAGAGGAAGATGTCGGTTTTCAAGCTCATGCCGGCATACATGCAGTCTCCGGTGTCGGTGACCACTGAGTAGTCGTCATTGCCTTCCAAAAGGTCGTTCAGACTCTCGATCATTGAAGCCACGGTCAGTTCTTTGCGGTTTTTGACACCGGCTAAAGATTCTCTTTCAATCACGGGTACTGAAAAGCGCATGGTGGGAGCTAACTTGCTGGAGACGGCTTCGACCAATTCGTGAATGACAGTTTGGAAATGCAAACCGTCATAGCGGTGGTAGCCAACCGTCACTTCGGCTGTATTGATTTGAATGAGATTTTCGGGGGGCAGCTTGGCAGTGTAGCCGGCTGTTTCCATTTCGGTCAGCACTGCTCCCAGAGCGATAATACAGTCGGCTTCTTCAACATACTCTTTTACTTTGGGATTGCCGAACTGACCAAAGTAGTTACCTATGAAATTCGGATGGGTCTCGGGGAAAGTAGCTTTACCTAAAATCGAGGTGACAACAGGAAGGTTGAGCGCCTGCGCCAGGGCTACTGCCGAATCCATGAGACCGAAGCGGCGTACTTGCACACCCACCATCAAGACCGGACGGCTGCATTTTTTCAATCTTTCCACTATGTCGAGAACAGCTTCATGTCTAGCTTTCTCGTCTTCTATCTGGACCTTGTCATGTTTACCTTCGTCATTTATCTCGAATGAAACCATGTCGCGGGGCAGTTCAATATAGCCTGGACGAGAATGCTTGAGGGTATCGTCGAAAACGCGGTCCACTTCTTGCTTGGCCATGGCTGGGTGGTCAAGAATTGTGGTCGATTGGCACACTTGCGCATAGACATCATGCTGGGTTCTGAAATTCTTTACGCAATGGTGCAGGTGTGGTTTCTGAGTTCTGAATCGAGTTTCCGGTCCACCGCTGATTGTAAGTAGTGGAGACTCCTCGGCATAGGCAAGCCCGACCGGATTGACCATATTGAGACCACCGGCGCCATAGGTGACAAGAGCTACACCCAGACCTTTCAGACGGGCATAGGCATCGGCGGCGTAACCCACCGAGGGTTCATGGGTCATCACGACGGTTTCCAAACCAGACTTCATCTGGGCGGCATAGAAGGGCAGAATGAAATCACCAGGTATACCAAAGGTATGTTTCACTCCGGTCTCTTCGATTCGTTCGAAAATGTAGTCGGCCAGTTTCTTTTTAGACATGCTCAATCTCCAGCGCTCACGCTAAGCTAAGTTAAAAAGGTTAGCTTCCCTGAGCGAATAATGCTTCAGTCAATAGGCTTAGCTTGGAGAAGTATAATATCCAAGGTGAACCAAACAGTTCTTGACCAAACCCGCTCTCAACCAGCCTCACTTGAAAGATGCAGAGAACAGCTTGTCTTGTCGGGACTTATTGGGGCTTATTGGGCCTAATCTAAATGGGACGCTCGATAAGTTAGTTGCTGTAATTAACGAAGGTGGCGCTGCGGCTTAGATGGCGAATGAAATGCAGAACGAAGAAGCAATTTTTGCCAGCAGTAGGCAGCGAAAACGCCATTACATCAAGTTCTTCTTCTTTATAATCTTACTTCTCTTGAATGGCGGCAGTATTGTTTCGCTGCTCGGACGTCTGATTTCGCATGGTCATGTAGAACTGGGTGCCGAACTATTCCATTTTTTGATGGTGGCAATTATTGATATCTATATGGTGCCGCCGATCATATTTGAGGTTGATTCAGTCACCCTATATAAAGGTTCTATTGAACTCAAGGCTCTGCTTTGGAAGCGGCGCCTTAAGTTCGAAGAAATTCGTGGTTATCAGGTGCATCCTCATATGATCTGGGCTATCGTCTCAACCCCAAGATGTTTTTATTTGATTAACAAGCGCGACATAGATCGCTTTGCCGATTTTGACGCAGTGTTTAGAGCCCGACTGCCTTCTTGATATTCGACTCTGTATTTTGATCAGCCAAAAGAAGGTTTACTATAAGTGACCAGTAGAATCTAACGCCGTCTGAGAGCAATTTTTGAGTTATGAGTAAAGGCAAAATTCGCGTATTAATTGGCAAACCTGGTCTAGATGGCCATGACCGCGGGGCTAAAGTAGTAGCCAGAGCACTGCGTGATGCCGGCATGGAGGTGGTCTATACCGGACTGCACCGCTCTCCTGAAGAGATTGTCGAGACTGCTATTCAAGAAGACGTTGACGCCATTGGTCTTTCTATTCTTTCCGGCGCTCACTTGACTCTCTTGCCTAAAGTGGTGGACCTTCTGAAGCAGCAAGGTGCCGAGGACATAATTGTGTTCGGCGGCGGGGTCATGCCAGATGAAGACCGCGACGAACTGCTCAGCAAAGGTATTTCTGAAGTATTCGTGCCTGGAGGTGCTACCCAGCGCACAATCGAGTTCTTGAGAGAGCGGTTCCCTGGGCGTCAGTAACTAAAGACTTATATAGGTAAGTTGGCTGCTTATGCTGGTAACTCGGGACTATTATTGACTTACCGTGAGTAGCTCGGACTTTTGGAAGCTTTGTCTTTTGGTAGCTTTGTCTTTTGATAGCGCTGTCTTTTGGTAGCTCGGACTTTTGGAAGCTCTGTCTATTAGAGTCACTAGCGACTTCAGTTGCCGCTAAAGCTAGATCGAGCTATTGAGCAAGATTAGAAAGGAAATTGGCTTGACATCGTAAGTTCCCCATGGTCAAACGCCGACTGGATCGATTACATTAAAATTATCCGGCAAACGTCTATTACCTCCGACGACCTGGGTATACAGAAAAAGGTGAGCAAGGAAACTAATCGAAAGTTAGCTGACATAAGTTAACTGCCCGCGAGTTAACCGACCTCGCTGAAAAGGTCCCAAAAGTTGAATCAGCCCTAGAAGACATTAATTGTCAATAGGAAGATTAAATCTTCTGGACATATCTCTTGAAAGCCTGCTATACTTCGTATAGTTCGCTCATCGTAGATGGGGTACGAGTAAGTGTCGATATTTGATGACAGAGTTGAAAATAACCAGCCAGAGCCCGAGACTCCTCAGGACCTTCGCTTTTGGTTCGAGCTTTTCAAGCCCGTGATTAAAACAACTGCCGAAGACATGTCTGACAGCCTAGCTCAGGTTATGCGCCGCGATAAGACCGTGGCTGCATTCGCCACCGCTTCTCTTAACCGCTTTGTTGGCGGCAACGAGGATGATGTCTATAACGTCTAGCCAACTGGACAATTCAATAAAGTTTTCGAAGGGTCCCAGCGGACCCTTTTATTTTGCTTTTTTGAACTATCCGTGCTCGTAGTCAGGTGGTTCGGCAAGATAGAGCTCTCTCGCTTCTTTGCCATTCTCTCAGCATTCTCAGCTCACTTACTCATAGCTCTCTTTCAGTCTGTATTTTCAAGTATTTACACCCTGCTCAATTAACCTTTGCAACCGAAGGTTGGTACAATTTGCATTGAGACATTTGCTCTCTTAGTGCACTTCACAATTTACCAATGACAAATAAGCCGACCCAGTACAGGAAGGGTGATGTCGTCTTAGTGTCTTTCCCTTACACCACAGATGATGGTCAGACACAAACAAAGAGACGACCTGCCGTACTCATTTCTAATGATTACAATAATGCCCGCCTTGATGACGTGCTTCTTGTTCCTTTAACCAGCAATACTTCACGCGCCGCTCGAGAACCTACGCAGGTCGAGGTTCCAATGAATTCGCCAGAAGGACAGTCGGGTGGCTTGCGTCTAGACAGCGTAATCGATTGCACTGTAATCGCCACTATTCCAAAAACATTGCTTGTGTCGAAAATAGGGGCCTTCCCCCAAGAAGTAATGGAGAAGGTCGATCAATGCTTGATGATTGCTATGGCGATCGGTAGACCCGTTGGTGGGACTCCGCCGACATGATTCCAAAAAGACTAAACCGATATCGGTTTAGTCTTTTTCAGTCTTCCGTTTTCTTATTGAAAATATGAAAAAAGTGGCCTATTGATCTTTCTGAGGTGGTTCCAGGGCGACCTGTGAACCCACTTTTGCTTTTAATATTTCATTGGCTCTTCCCTGATGGATGGCAATTTCCAAGTAGCCATGGCTGGCAGGAAAAGCTACGGCCATACCTTCAGTCACCGAAGAATAGGTGTTGTTTACACTGCCAACCTTCAAATCATCCAAAAAGCAAGCAGACTTTGGCTTTACCTTGTCGTTTGGAATGTTTGTAATTAAATTGCCAAAACGATCTACGTGAACAACTCTGCCGCTAATGATACCACCGGTAGTGCATACTTCTTGATTCTCTAAGTAGTGCAAACTTTGCACTGCTATCTCTGTTCCTACTTCACTGGGACTGGCTCCGGCAGCAATATGCGCTGCCACGGGCGCAAAAATATCTCTGGTGTGAAATGTATTTGAGACATAAGGGAGCCAGTACTCTTTCTTATTGAGTTCATAGGCTTTCCAGCTGGCCTGCTCTTTCATTACCAACGAAAGAATACCGTTATCCGGTGCGATGAATAGCTCCGACTCACCTTGAACAAGGATTCGCTTCTGACTTGAGCCCACTTGCGGATCTACTACAACAATATGAATTGTTCCCTTGGGAAAATACTTGTAGGCGCTTGCAATGATCCAGGCTCCAGATGCGACATTCCATGGTTCGATTTGATGACAGATATCGACTATTTGCGCTTGCGGAAAAATATTATGAATGACGCCCTTGACCGAGCCTGTGTAACCATCATTGGTGCCAAAGTCAGATGTGAAAGTAATTAGCGGTCCATAGGTTTTCATCATTGTCTCTCATCGGAAGGGGGGAATTACTGCCTTGAGTCAGTTTCATTGGTCAGTTTCATTGGTCAGTTTTATGAGTCTGTTTTACGATGCTTTCAGTCATTCCATAGCCTAATACAAAGGCGATGGCATACTCTCGTTCATGGGAGATTGTCAATTCGAAGGCTTGCAGGTTCAGCTGTCTTTGTAGTTCAGCCGCTCTTCCACTCAATTTGAGCGATGGTTCTCCACTTGGTTTTCTTACCACTTCTATTTCTTGGAAGGAGACACCTCTAAAGCCTGTGCCTAAAGCCTTTACAGTCGCTTCTTTGGCGGCAAAGCGTGCTGCGATTTTGCTGGCTGCGTCTTCCGGCTTGACTGACAATACGTATTTCTTTTCGCCTGCGGTCAAGACTTTATCTAGAAAGCGTTCGCCGTACTTGGTCCAGACTGAATTGACTCTTTCAATAGAGCAAATGTCAGAACCGATTTTGAATTTATTCATCACTAAGACTCTGCTTCTCTGGTGCCAAAAAGGAAGACTTGCTCTGGTTCTTCAAGCTCTTCATGAATCTCGGCAACCGATTTTCTCAATCCGGGGTAGCGAATCTCCGGTGCTATTTCCAACAACGGTACTAAAGCAAATGCTCTTTGCAAGAGTCTTGGATGCGGAATCTTGAGATCGGGGCTATCGAGCACTTCTTCGCCATAAAACAAAATGTCCAGGTCCATGACGCGTTCTTTTACTTTGCCCACGTCCTTCTTATGCAATTCAAGCAGTCTCTGCTCAATATCTTTCAAGACATCTAGTAGTTCAAATGGTCCAAGTTCAGTCTCGAGAAGGATTACAGCGTTGACAAACCAATTGGAATAGAGTTCGCCTAATGGTTCGGTCTCGTAAAGGCTGCTGGTATCAATAATTTTGATTTGCTTGATGTCTTTCAAGAGCTGCAATGCTTGTTGCACGTATCCGACTCGATCGCCTTCATTTGAGCCAATTCCGATATACGCCTTTACTCGACGTTTATTGCCTCTTAGCCGTCTTTCACCGCTTCCAGTCTTCTGCTCTTTGTCTTCAGCCGCCAATTCGGATTCCCTTTGAGTAGCAATTGCTTTTGTTCTTAGTTACTGAGTGCTTGTGTCAGCTTCTCAGGCATTCTTTTCTCTGTAATTCTGTGCTTGTTGAGTCTTATTTTGCAAGCGGTTGCACGTGTCCAATGAGTGCAATCAGATCTTAGCAGTGTATCGGCTTTTGACATTCAATTTTATAGGTGAGCTAGAGCATTTCGAGTTTCCAACTGGATTTTGTTTAGGTATTCTATATTTAGACTATGTAAAAAACTCCTTTGCGGTCATGGCATTGTTAAAGAGATTGGCTTTTATTTCGATTCCCTCGCTGCTCTTGCTGGCTTTAGCTCTGCCTCTTTCTAATTTCCTTTTGCAGAGAAAGCGAGTCGAAACTGGCATAAGTGATTTGCAGTTTCAGAATTTTTCCAGGGTGTTGCAAAACAGTTGTGTGGATTGCCATAGCACTAATTTGACTGCCTATCCTCTCTACTACCAGCTGCCAATAGCAAGATCAGTTATCGACCGCGATATAGAAATTGCAAAGGCTGCACTTTGCCTAAATCGAGATCAGCTTAGCGGTGCTGAACCAATCGCCATGTCTGATTTGATGGCTATTGCCAGAACCGTTAATGACGGTTCAATGCCTCCGGCAAATTACCGAGCCCTGCATTGGAGTGTTGGCAGCGGTATTGGACCTCATGACAAGCTTGCGATCCTGAATTATGTGAAGTCTAAGAGCGTTCAGTTCCAGGTTAAACCGATATCGGTTGAGGGGTCTACAGAGAACCCTCAAAAGCTCAAGCTTGGTGCAAATCTGTATGTTGACAAGAGGTTGTCCTCTAACGCCACCATCTCTTGTGCCTCATGCCATATCCTTGAAAAAGGAGGCGCTGACGGTTCGCCGTTTCCCTTGGTGGAAGTAGCCAAGAATAATAGATTTAATACCCCCAGCGTATTTAACTCACGCCATAACTTTCGCCAATATTGGGACGGTAGAGCTAAAGACTTGAAGGAGCTTCTAGCCAATCATCTTGAGAATTCCGCTCTTCAGTCTTCTGATGCGGTGATTGCCAAGCTTGGGAGCGACCCAGTTTATATCGAGCTAGCCAGCCAGGCTTATCCCAATCAGCCTTATCCTAACAAGACTTTTGACAAGGAAGTCGTGGTTGATGCACTTGCCGCATACGTTGGCAGTCTCAATACACCAAGCTGCAATTTCGACCGCTATCTCAAGGGCGAAAAGGTTCTTTCAGCCAAGGCGATTGCCGGTTGGCGCCTTTTTCAAGAGAAAGGCTGTGTTTCCTGCCACTCGGGCGTCAATCTGGGCGGTATGTCTTTTGAGAAGATTGGTCTGAAATCCGATTATTTCGCTTATCGACTTGAGAAACACCAAATACCTGAGACCGATGCCGATGCCGGGCGCTTTAATGTCACGAAAGTGCCGTCCGATAGAGGTAAATTTAAGGTCCCTAGTTTGAGGAATGTAGCTCTAACTGCGCCATATTTTCATGACGGCTCCGTGAAAGACCTGGATGAAGCAGTAAATGTAATGTCCGAATACCAACTTGGTGAGAAGCTTTCGGAAAAAGAAACTGAAGAGCTCGTTGAATTCCTCAAAAGCCTGAGCGGAACCTATCGAAGATAGGCTTGAATACCGCCTGGTCTGGGTATATTTACTAATGTATTTTCTTGAGGTCGTTATGGGTAAAAATAGCGCCGAGCGTGGAAATAACGATGTTTGTTCGGTTGAGGGTCTCAAGCAGAATGCTGGTGATGCCAATACCGCCGCACGTTTCAATCAGGAATGTTCTCTTGATGATAGACGTGCTGTATTTAGTCAGCTATCTGCCGCTAAAGACTCGCCGCAACAAGTACATGGCACTCAGATTGCCAAAATGCTAGACGGTGTAACTATCACTGGTGATTCGGTGAAAAGAACCATAAGCAGCATTTCGGATGGTTCGGCTGCCCCGGCTGAGCCCGTGGCTAAAGCCGGTTCCAGGCAAGAGCGCAGCGATAAACCGGCCGTCAGACCAAACTCTAGGGCTGAAGCCCCTCAGGAGAGTTCGACTCCCGGCATTGATGACCCGTACACTAAGTCTTCTCGTGATATGGCCAGCCCGGAACTGAGGGAGAAAGCCACCAAGGTCAGGGAGGCAATACTTTCGGGTCGCAATGTTTCAGAAGAGTTGAATGGTCTTGGGCGCGATGAGAAAGTGCGCCTCATGGCTGTTGTCAAAGACGACTTGATTCAAAAGAACGGCGCCAAAGTTGCCATAAGTGAGACCGCAGGACCAGACGGCAATAGAGACTTGATGTTCGTCACCAATAATGGTGCCAGAATTTTGCTCACCGAAAGCAAAATGGGTGTGCCCCGCGACATGTTGGTTAATGGTAAGGGGCTTACATCAGAGCTTGGCGTCAGAACCGCTCTGGGCGCGGTAGATATATACGACAAGGATGGCGAAAAGAAAGGAACAACTGATTCGACTGGGAGCAATTGGCGCGATCGCCTTCTTGGTCCAAGCTTATTAGAGGGCAAAGGCCCATTGGCCAAGGTGTACCGAGGCGAAGAGCTGAGTCCAGAGGAGAGCCGCCAGTTGGAAGAGATGGCCAATAAGCCGGGAAGTAAGCTGATTATCTACGGCAACAAGAAGGCTCAGAGCTGGTAAATTAAGCGAATATTGCTTCGAGAACTTGGCTTGTATTCTCAAGATTGCGAAAGAGAAAATCGGGCTTGTGGCTCTCCAATTCTTCGTAACTGGTTCTTCCTGTATTGACTGCCACCACACAGGCACCAAAGTGCTTGGCGCAGGCGATATCATTGACACTGTCGCCTATGATCACTACTTCCCTGGGGGCAAAATCGAGAGCGAAATGTTTCTTAGCTCTCTCCACGGCTATAGCAGGCAAATCGAGTCTGCATGCCGAATCTGAGCCGTAGGCTCCAATAGGAAAGTACTGCATCAGCTGGAAGTAATTTAGTTTCTTGGCTGCGCCAGATTCGACATTGCCTGTCAGCAAGCCTAAATAGGCCTGCTCATGCTCATCCAAGCTTTCAAGCAGAGAGTCAATGCCGGGATGCTTTATATAGTAAGTAGATTTGGCGATTTCTTCATCGAGAAATTGCAGATAGAGCGATAAGATTTCGTGCAAGCGCGCTTCTGCCTCTAAGGCGCTATAGCCGCTTGCAGTCAAGATTTCCTTGATTATCTGTGGATCTGTTTTCCCCGACATTGGTATGGCGGCCGCGCTTTCGTCCAGTCTATGGGTTTGGAAAAGAGCCCGTGCTAAGGAGCGTCGCCCCGCTCCATCGGAAGAAATCATTGTCTCATCTATGTCAAACAATACCAGTCGCTTAACCGGCATCACTCACCACCCTGTTGACCTTGCTGACCTTGCTGACCTTGGAGGCGGGGTTTTTCCAATTCTCTGGTGACATTTGTGAAAATAGGTTTGGACGGCGCGCTCATGTCCTCTTCGTAGACTCTGACCTGGTCTCTACCACTATTTTTGGCTACGTATAGCGCTTTATCGGCACGCTCTATTAGCTCGGAGGCGCTTCTCGCTTGTTTAGGATAGCTGGCTGTACCTAATGAAGCTGTTATTTTGCCGAGTACGGGCACATGACTTGCCCTTATTTGACTGCATAGACGATCGGCGATTAAGGCAGCTTCCAAAAGCGAAGTCTCCGGCAAGATGATGCCGAATTCTTCTCCACCATAGCGGGCGGCTGTGTCACCGCTTCTCAACAGGGTTTTGAGAATGGCTGCAATTTGTCTGATGGCCGCATCGCCGACTGGGTGTCCATAAGTATCGTTTATCACCTTGAGCTTATCGAGGTCGATCATGATGAGCGACACCGGTGTACCCTTTCTTTCTGCCAGTCTCAATTCTTCAGATAGTCTGTTTTTGAAATAGACGTGATTGTATAGACCGGTCAAGCCATCGGTGATTGCTTGATGTCTCACTTGGGCGAAGAGCTGCGCGTGAGCCAGTGCCACCGATAGCTGGTCGGCGACAGCGCCAACGAGGCGGGCTTCGTTCTCTCTCCAGAGTCTGGCTTCGCTGCACTGATGTACGATCAGAACACCAGATAATTGGGCACCTTCTATCAAAGGCGCCGCAATTAGTGACTTACCGCCCACCTGTTCGATGTACTCGCGGAAGACCAGGCAGCGCTCGTCGGTTTCGGTCTGGCTCACTACTGAAACAAGACTTGTGCAAGATAGATTGACTGAGAAGTCGCTGGCCGAATCGTCCAGCTGGGGAAGTAGTTCGCCGGTGAGGCTCTCTTCTCGACTGCGATTCTTTCTTATAATTGATAGGTCTATGCCGAGCACGAAATTGCCGGTATCGGTCTGGAGCTGCGGGCTCCTAGCGTTGGGATGGAAGTCGATTGAACTACCGTATAGACAAAGACCTTTAGTGGATTGCAGTCCATCTAAGTGATATTCGTGGGTGACCACGAGCGGACCTTCCGCTCTGGGCTGGGCTATCTGGACGCGATCCGCTCCCATAGCCAACATCAATTCACGGGTGACGGTATCGAGTATGGTGTCAAGTTCGAGTGAGCTGCGCACCGATTTCACTATTTTGTTGATCAGTTGCTCTTGTTCAGCCATGGTGCGGGCTTGATTATAGAGTTGACCATGTTCGATAGCCAAAGCCACTTGGCTGGCTACGGCATTGACTAATTCCAGCTCAGCTTGCGACCAGACTCGCAGACGATCGCATTGATGAATAAGAATCAGCCCGATTGTGCCTTTGCCGGTGGTGATCGGACAGGCCATCATCGACTTGATTGAGCGCCAATCACTGTCTTCGTGACCTTCGAAGAGATTGTTCGAGCTATCGAGCGAGCCGCCTTCCCCGCTGAGAAGGTCTAACCATATGATTGAATCCTGGTTGATAATCTTGCGCATGGCCGTATCCACGCCTATCAAGATTTTCTTCTTCTGGAGAGCGCTAACGTTCTGCTTCTCGTTGCACCAAATATAATCGAAGCTCAGTTCATCATCATCCAAGTCGGCGGTTTCATGAGTATCGATGAGAGCCAGGCAGCAGCGGCTGGCTTGCAAGTTCTCACCAAGTTCTTTGACTGTGGTGTTGAGAATTTCATTCAAGTCGAGCGATTGTCTAATTGATTCGGAAATGCGCTGCACCATGTTCTTGTGGTCACGGTCCACTTCCAGCATGGTCGCCATTTCATTAAAGGCTCTGGCTAGCAGCCCCAGCTCATCTGAAGTCTTGACCTCGACTCGCTTTGAAAAGTCGCCGCGACCAAGTGAAAGTGCTTCTCTGACCAGGCTGTTGATAGCCCTGGTGAAATAAGATGTCGATGAATAGGCCAGCATGATTGAAATACTGACTGCGCAAGCCGCCAGGCAGATCATCAAAATTAGCCAGTCATGGGCGGTGCCATAGATGAGTTTGGTGGGCAGACCGACTACCACCAACCAACCGCTAGCTGGTTCATGGTCGAAGGCGTAGGCCCGTGGAGTTGGGTCGGCTATACCTACCGCTTCGAAAGTGCCGCGCAGCTTACCTTCTGCTGCTCTGACACTGCGTGCTTGGCTAAAATCTTTGCCCACCCAGTCGCTATTATCAATTGTCCGGGCGACAACCTTTTTAGAGTGGTCGACCACTGCTATGACTGCGGCGCTCTTATCGTGTGAGCCTGTAAACCCGCTAAATAAGCCAAGTACGGCAGAAGGCTCGATGAGGGCGAGCAGTGTGCAGTCTTTAGAGACTGGTGTCTGTCCGAGTACATAGGTCTTACCGCCTAGAGTGAATGTATCGGAAATCTTCGAGCCGGCCTCTGCCAACCTGTTTTTCAGTGCAGCAAGATCAGCTTGGCTGAGCTTTCCGCTCAGGGCGGTGTTGGCGTTTTGTCCGCCGTCCACTTCGCATATCAGTTTGCCCTTTTCTAGCAATAATAGTTTTGACCAGTGCGGTTGAGAGGCAGAGGCAATGGCGAGAGTCTTGTTGATTTCAGCAAGAGAATCTAAGCTGCTCGCCTTTTGACTAGCGACCAGTTTAGCCAGACTTTCAAGGGCTGATTTCTGACCGAGCATCCAGTTTGACAAAGTCTTGACGCCGGTAGCGGCCTGCAGAGTCGTAGCTCTTTCGGCTTCTAGACGTAGAGTTCGGTATTCTTTGAAGAGCGAGAAACTACCTATGGCAAGGAGCGGCATTGCCACGCCGAGACAGAGTAAGAACATTCTCGTCCTTATCTTCATGCCTGGTTTAAGTGCCTTAATGCTCACGTGCTCGCGGGTACCCCGGGGTTTGAATAGCGATAGTTGGAGATACCATCCTTGATTATATGGAAATAGCGCCGGTTGAAAAGAGGAATTTCGTAAGAGCCGCAGCCATTTTGCTATAGATTGCTCTCATCTTGCTCTGTTTTTACTCCCTCACCTGCGGTCGAAACTAGCTCTCTATCTGAGTTCTGGGCTGGGTTCTCAGCTGTTCCAGGGGCTTGGCTCTCGATTGCAGCTTTCAGTCTTATGAGAGCTTTTTCACTATCTATCGGGATTTTGTCCTTGAGATCAAAGTCCAGACCTAGGTGCATGGCTACGAAAATTTCCTGGGCGGCGGCATCTTTCTTGCCCTCCGCCAGGTATACATCTACTTTCACCATCCTGGCAGTGAGGCAAGCATCATCAAATTCAAGGGCTCTTTCAGCTAGATTGAGAGCTTGCACTGAAGACTGTTCGGCGAAAGCACTGCATGCAGCAGCGGCAAAAATCTGGGCTAGAAACTCAGCGCCGATGGCCGGGTGGTTGGCCAGCCGCTCGAAACACAGACGGGCTTCTTTATATTTACGGCGCTGGAATGAGAGTACGCCGCCAAGAAGTTCGGTATAGGGAGAGCCGGGGTAGTCTTTCTTCATAGCCTGATAGAGGCTGCGAGCCTTGAAGAGTAAACCGGACTTGACATAAGCCAGACCGAGCTGACAGGTAAGCTCTTGGTCTTCTTTGTGCCCTTGCCATTCTTTCAGGCAATGGGCTAATTCTTCGTGGGCCAGTGGTCTGGTCAAAGAGGCAAACCAAGACCTGACAAAAGGGCTGACCAGTGCTGTCAAATAGAGACAGGCTCCGCCAATCTGAGAGAGAAGCGGCCACCACACACCAAATTCGGTGCCCGACTTGATCAGTACTTCCACCCGCGGTGCAATACCCCAAGAGCCCATGCCCGAGAGGGAAAGTATGGGTTCAAAAACCAGATTGACCCCTAGTGTGAAGGCGGTTGTGTAGCCAATCAGAGTGGCTAAAAAGGGATGTGGTCTGAGAAATAGTGTGGTGGCGAGCAAGAGAGCAAAGGCAATTTGCACCAAGGCGCCGGCGAAGACCACCAAAAACAGGGCATTGAGATCTTGAATATGATTGAGCCCGCCCAGTTGACCTTCGTACCAGACCAGACCCCAGACCGGTCTATTTATGTAGGCGCCGAAATAACTGGCAGCTACCTCGGTGGCACGCAAGTCTGCCAAGGTCATCAGCGGAAATACTAGAAATAGGACAATCTTCCAAGCAAAAGCGCGGTCTTGTTCCGACAAGACTTCTTTGCCGAAGCGATGCCTTTCCGTCCACATGCGCCGCACCGTATCCAGTGCCAGGATGGCGCAGCCGAAACTTATGCCCCAGGATAAGAAATTCAAGATAGGGTTTCCTTTCCAGTTCAGAGCACAATTGTAGGAGACTCTCTCCTGACAAGCCTGAGATAAATTTATTGCTTCTATTTCGCAGTTTTCTTGAATTCTTGGAAAGCTTCTCTGGCAAGATTGGCCAGTACTGGATCAAGCCAGTTCAAGCCTTGCTTTTGAGCATTTAGACATATTCTAAGTTCATCGGCCGCTTCTTCCGGTCTACCGGCCTCTTTATGGACAACAGCCAGGTAATAGTGCGGATCTGCCAGGTCTTTGGCTGACAGCGCTGCTTGTTTATAACTATCTAATGCCCTTTGCAAGTCTTTAGATTTCTTCTCACTTTCCTTCTCGAAATAGCAGTGACCGCGTGCCATAAAGGCTCTTGCTTTTAGAGTTGTATCGGCATTGCCGTCGGTTATACGCGAAAAGCATATATCGGCTGTATCAAATTTATTCTGGCTTTGCATGATATAGCCTCGCAAGAGCCAGACATCAAGATTGCTTTCGTCGATTGCTTCGGCTTTCTGTATGGTCTTTTCAGAAAGATTATCGAGCCCAACATAATAGTATTGCCAGGCCAGGGCTAAATAAGCCATGGCATTGCCTTCTTTCTCGGCTGCAGCTTTGTTCTTTTCGTATTCTCTTGCCCAAATTGGCCGAGTTTTCTTTACAAACAAGAGGCGAGTGCGATTGGAAAAATAAGAATAAACGAAGCCCCAGGCGAGGATAAGATGCACTATAGCAGTGAGCCAGACAAGTTTAGGATCGCCTGAACCGTATATCTCTGGAAAATCTTCGCTCCAGCTAACCAGTGAAATTACCGGATAAAAGATCAAACTTGATAGACCGCTCAGTAAATAAGTATAGGTCGATAATGCCACTATAGATGGTGATCTACTGAGAAATGCAATCACTAAGGCAATAGTGCCGGCAATGAGCTGAAATACCGTTCCGGCTAAGGCAATAACCGCCGGGGCGCCTTCCGGGTAAGGTCCCTTCCAGGAAACTTCTCCCCAGAATAAGGACCAGTTGAAGCCGGTGATGTGCACGCCATAATGCAAGCAGGCGATTACATGACCGAGCTCATGCAAAAGAACAATTATGGGAAGCAAGACAAATATAGCTATTTGCTTGAGTTGACGGCGATCGGCGGCGGTTAGATCATCGTCGAAAAGGGCTTTGCGATTCTGAATCAGTCCTTTGAGAACATAGAGCGAAAAGGGGAGAAATATGATACCGAGAATGGTATTACTAATGAGATTCAACCTGAGACCAGTGAGATCCATTTACTTGCCGAATACCTTGAGCAGTAGCACTGATAGGAAGTAAAGACCGCATAAAGCCGCCATCACCAAGAGCATTGAAAACGCCGTGGGATCGGGGGTAATAATCGCCGCCAAGACGGTGGCTCCAAAGACGGCATAGCGCCATACCTTGATCAGTTGGTTGGAAGTGACCAGTCCGGCCATAGACATGGCAAAGATTACAATGGGAATTTGAAAAGCTAAACCCATATAAAGCATGATCGAGCTGACCAGCGAAATGTAAAAGTCTAGTCTCTGGTTGATTGGACTGACACCTTGTCCGAAGGAGCCAAAGAAATGCAGCATGGGAGGCAAGAGACAGAAATAAGCAAAAGCGGCGCCGCTGAGAAAGAGGATGGGACCGCCCACGATCACCGGTGTCAATATGCGTCTTTCCTTGCGGGTAAGACCCGGTGCGACGAAGCGAGCCACTTCGTTGAGAATAAATGGTGAAGCCGTTATGAGAGCGGTATAAAAGGCTACTTTGAAGAAGACCAAGAGCGGCTCTTCTATAGATAGAGCCTGGAAGGTGATATTGCCGGCGGGTTTTTCCAGAAATTGCAGAATGCGTTTAGTGTAGAAAAGCGCTGCAATGAAGGCGATGAAGACATAGGACAGACTACGAATAATTCTCCAGCGCAGTTCGTCTAGGTGTTCGACGATAGTCATTGACTTATCGTCTGCTTCTTCAGTGTCGTCGTCTTCTTTAGCTTGTTCTTGATTTTGGCGTTCTATATCACTTTCTGTATAAGCTTCAGGATCAACCGAAAGCGAACTGAAGCCGCTTTCCTCTTCATCGAAATGCAAACGATTCTCTTCCTCTTCGGCTATTTGCCTGAGAGTGGGTTCGTGCTCTTCTTTAATTTCGCTTTGTTCTAAATTCATTGCCTCAGGTATTTTACCTGGGATCTTTCATAGAGGGCGATCGAGGTAGCCACTGCAACGTTTAAAGATTCAATTTTATTGGTCTGAGGAATACTGAGGCTGATATCGGCTAAATCTTCCGCTTCCAGGCTGAGACCGGCGGCTTCATTGCCCACCATTATGACCACTTTGTCTTCCTCGAAGTGATACTCGCTTACCGAAAGAGGAGCCTCGGGCGAGAAAGCCAGAAATATATAGCCGGCATCTTTCAATACTTGGGCGGCCGCGACCAAGTCGATGCTCAGTATTGGCAAGGCAAAGAGAGCCCCCATGGCGCTGCGAACCACTTTGGTGTTATAGGCGTCAACTGAGCCATGACTCAAAATCAGGGCTCCGGCACCAAATGCAAGTGCCGATCTGATTATGGTGCCGAGATTGCCCGGATCTTGCAGGTTCTCGCAGAGCAAGACTGTGTCTGGTGCTAGTTTGCTTATCTGCTCCACCGTATAAATGGGCATCATGGCTGCGGCCAATGCTGGAGAAGGTGTTTGAGTGGTGACTAGTTCTTTGAAGATGGAAAGAGGCACCGTGGCTAGCTCGGCCGCCAGGTACTCATCGCCTTCGATAGCCTCCATGAGCTTAGCCTCTAGACCGTCGGCAAAATATTCCTCGGTGACGAGAAGATGCTCCAATTTTAGTCCCTTTTCAAGGGCTTCCAAAATTAGAGTCACCCCTTCTATAAGAAAAAGCCCGGTTTTTTGCCGGGCCTGGCGCTCTTTCAGCGACCTGATTTTCTTTAGAAGTGGATTATTCCCGGAAGTAATCTTTTTGGGAGAATACTTCACTTGATTTGAGCCAAGGCCTGTTTGGCAAGGGCTGCAAAGGCTGCTTGATCGCGCACGGCGAGGTCGGCCAACATCTTGCGATTGACTTTGATATTGGCTTTGTTCAGACCGTTGATCATGCGGCTGTAGCTTAGACCGTTCATACGGCATGCAGCATTAATTCTGGTGATCCAGAGGCTGCGGAAGTCGCGCTTACGCTTCTTACGATCTCTGTAAGCATTTTTCCAGGCTTGCATCAAAGCCTGATTGGCAGCTATGAAAAGCCTTGATTTAGAACCACGAAAACCCTTGGCAAATTTGAGGATTTTCTTGTGGCGTTTTTGGAGGACATTGCCTCTCTTAACTCGAGCCATCTAATTCTCCTTCTTTGACTTTTGTCTCTATAAGACTATTTGTCTGCTTGTACCGACCGGCGGAGAGGAGTCAACTACGTTGTTTCCTTAGGTCAGGTGTTTGTACTGTAAAAATGGATGTCTTAGCGCACGTATTTGCGATAAGGGAACATTTCAAGAACGTGCTGTTCCACATCGGGATGGACAGCAGCGTAGCCGCGTAGTGAGCGCTTCTTGTTTGCTTTCATCCATTCGTTCAAGTGGCGCTTGCCGGCTTGCCTGCGCAAAATCTTTCCGGTTCCGGTGATCTTGAAACGGCGAGCAGCAGCTTTATTGGTTTTCATTTTTGGCATATTCAATTCCACTAAAGCGAACTATTCCCTGCCTCTTCATCGAAAAGGCAGCCGGCCCTCGAAGAGAGCACAGGGAAGTAATTCTACCATTCATCGGGGCTAGACCAGAAAGACCGCAATGATTGCGCAATATTTTGGAAACAAAAATTGGCTAATTCAGCTTAGTACTGGTTTATTTACCGCGCTGGGGCAGTGGATTCAAAATCATGATGACGCTCTTGCCTTCCAGCTTGGGCTCTCTATCCATAGCGCCCAGGTCTTTTAGATCTTCAGCGAAACGATTCATCAAATCGATGGCCATGTCGGCGTGTTGCATTTCTCGGCCGCGCAGAACTATGAGAACCTTGATCTTGTCGCCATCGGTGAGAAACTTCTGGGCATGCTTGAGCTTGACCTGGAAATCATGTTCCTCGATCTTGTAGCGCATCTTGATTTCTTTGACATCTTGCACATGTTGCTTCTTCTTGCTTTCACGTGCTTTCTTCTCTTGTTCAAACTTATGTCTGCCATAGTCAAGAATCTTGGCTACGGGTGGGTTCGCGTCCGGTTGTACCAACAAAAGGTCGAGTCCCTTTTCCCGGGCGTTGGCAAGAGCCTCCCTGGTCGGAACAATACCCAACTGGTTACCTTCTTCGTCGATGAGTCTGACTTCTCGGTCTCGTATTCGCTCATTCAATGGCGGTAAGTCTCTTCTGGGTTCTGGCCGGCGCGGGTCGTTAATGCTCAAGCGATACCTCGTTTAAAACAGGGGACATTTTTATTCTATATCATTTTTTAGAAAAAACTTGCCGAAGGTGGGACTTGAACCCACATGAGCTTGCGCTCACTACGCCCTGAACGTAGCGTGTCTGCCATTTCACCACTTCGGCGGCTAAGCAAGTAATTTTACACCAGGGGATCTAAGATTACTTGCTAATTTTTAGAGATGCAAACTTTGTTAGCCTTCAGCCATGTAAGGCATAAGGGCTATGTCGCGGGCTCTTTTGATGGCCACTGTTAGTGAGCGTTGGTGCTTGGCACAGTTACCACTGATTCTGCGGGGCAGAATTTTGCCTCTTTCGGTGACGAACTTTTTGAGACGGTTAGGGTCTTTGTAATCAATAAATTCAACTTTGTCGGCGCAGAAACCACAGGTCTTACGACGGCGCGGCGGTGCAGCATCAGAATTCATTCTGCTCATTATTAACTCTCCAGAAAAATAGATTTAAAACTTAAAACGGAATCTCATCTTCGGAAGAGAAGATGGCGTCGAGGTCTTCGCTCTCTGCAGCAGCTTTCTTGCCGCCGGCAGGTGCAGAAGCTTTGGCCATGGGCTTCTCTTCTCTCTCTTGTCCTCTTCCGCCTTGTGCTACGGTCTGAGATAGGTTTTCAACAGCACTTGCGTCTATTTCCACTTCTCTCTTTTTCTGACCATCCTGGGTCTGGTAGTTGTTGATTTGCAATCTACCGTCCACACAAACTACGTCGCCTTTCTTTATGTCGGCGGCACAGCGCTCTGCCAAATCGCGCCAGGTGATGACCTTGACGAAATTGGTTTCGACGCTCTGGTCTTGACGATTCTGCGAATCGACGCCGATGGTGAATTCGGTAACGGCTACATTTGTGTTGGGTGTGAAGCGCTTTTCGGGGGCTCTTACAACACGACCTGATAGAACGATTTTACTTAAACTCATAGACACCCGCTGGAAGTACGGTTAGGTAAGAAACGGTTAGGCGCTTACGCCTGCATGTTCTTGGACTACGATGAGGGAACGAATAATGTCTTCGGAAAGGGTCATCATTCTCTTGAGCAGACTAATCAGCTCGGGTTTGGCTTTGAATGTGATGACCACATAGTAGCCGTCTCTCATTTTGTCTACTTCGTAGGCGAGTCTTTTGCGACCTTTCTTGTCGGTCGACTCGACGGTGCCGCCTTGTGCTTTGATGTAATCTTCAACGGCGGCAACTGTGCGATCCACTGCTTCTTCGTCCAAATTTGGTCGGACGATGAACATGGTCTCATATGATCTTGCTTTTTTCTCGGTCACTTTGGTTATCCCCTATGGTCTCTATGTCCTGCTTGGCAGGCAAGGGACGGCGATGTATACGAAGCGAGCATAATAACACACGAGTTGGTAACATAAATAGAAATACGACGCTTTATAAACGGACTAGGTATACCAGTGACCCTAAAAACGAGACCGCCGCGTTCAGAGAAGAAGTGCTTAAGAAAGAATGAGCTCGCCTGCCAAGTTTCAGCGGCTAGTAAAGTTTCGCAAGCTGCAGCTTGTGCATCGGCAAAGATCCGCCGCTCGTCTGTCTACATACCTTTCTTATCTTTCTCGTCTTTCTTGTCTTTCTTGCTTGTCACCAGCCTAGTCACACTGGAGTTTGTCGTTTCTTCAGGTGCCGCCCTCTTTGCTAAAGAACAGTGGGAGATGCAGCATCCGTCTGGTCCTGCTCCTTCGGGCATAATCGATCCCGGCAGCATGGTGAATTCGATTTATGATCCTACTCCGCCCAGTAACAGCAAGAGCGGTGCTTCTTCTTTCGCGCCCGGTTTGGTGGCTCCCATCAATGTGCCTGGTATGGGGCAGAATCAAACTTCGCAATCTGCTTCTGTGCCTGGTCTAGCCTTGCCTGGGCAAGGCGGTGCTTTAGGTTTCCCGAGTGGCGGTGCGGCGTCCGCCCGCGCCAATATGGCTGTTCCAGATGTGCTGAAACAGATTCTTTCAACTCGAATTGCCGCCGGTACAGTTCTTACCGGCATTCTCGCCGATGACCTTTCCAGCAGCAAGAGCCTGCCGCAGGACCTCTTTTCTATAGTCTTGCCTGATGGCTACTTTGCCAACGGGGTGGAAGTTATTCCTCCCAATTCGCGCATTGTCGGTACCGTGGTTTCGGTGGCACCGGCTCGCACTCTGCGCGGTGTCAGTACCCCAGGCAATTTGCAAGTAGGTCTAACTACCTTGGTTTTTCCCGATGGGCGCTCTTGTAAATTCGCCGGCTACATTGACAGAAATCCTGCCCACGATTTAGCTCAACCACCTCAATTGCGCAGCAGTTCGATGAACTTTTCAGACTACAAAAGAGACTTGAGTTCTTTCATGAATTCGGTCACTGCCGGTATCGGCATTAGACCAACTTTTAGATATCGTGGACCTGAGTTCAACTTGAAGGCCGGGACCATGGTGCCAGTGCGGTTAAATTCGACTGTGGACGTCAGTCGCATGACCGCACCGACTATTGTGAACAGCGCCGCCGCCAGTAGCAGTAGTGGCAGTAGTGGGTCTCCAAGCGGCACTGCCGGTGCCACCGCCGGAAACTCTGAACCCCGAAACTCTAATTATGGTATCGCCAAGGATGCTGCAATCGGCGGCGGTCCTGGGTATAACGGTATGCCGATCATACAGGCACCGATTCCACCGGGACAGGTTGGTTCTAACAATAATCTGAATAATGTCCCGAATAATGGTTTACTGCCGGCTGTGGTGCCGCTTGAGTTACCGGATCCATTTTAATTCTGATTTTGATTCTGATTTTGATTTTGAGTAAGCTTTGGGGCTTATCTCTATATTCTGTTATTTCGTTCTTGCAGAGCTAAGTGATCTAGAGCTAAGTTAGCCCTAGAGTTTGGTTATTCTAGCGCTAACTAAATTTAGAGCTAAGTTTTTGTAGGGCTTAGTTCTTTTGCACTCTATTCTATCTAGAATCTAGTCTTCTTGAGGTTTACCCTGTCCGGTGGAACCAGACTTGTATTCAGCAAGGTGACGCCATCCCTGGTGCAATATCAGCTGATAAGCATAAATCTGTTCCAGCCAACGGCGCTCGCCTTCCGGCAGGTCTGGGCGCTCAAGGCGACGTTTCAGAGAACCGGTAATCAATCTGGTTTCTTCAATCGCCTTGCGATATGAGCGCACCGGCTTTTGAAGTTGAGCCCAGGCGGAGGGCTGATCAATGCGAGGTGCTGCGACAGCTGAAACTCTTTCTACTGTTTGAGTTCTGTCGGGCATTCTATCGAAATGGCGCTCATTTTGATTGCCGCCTTCTCTGCCGCCGTTGTCTCTCAGTCCATTATCTCTCTGTCCGTTTTCTCTAGCACCGTTTTCTCTCGGTTCGCGAGACGGTTGCTTGCTCACAACTTGCTGAGCAACAGGGTTCTGAATGACATTCTTGTGTTTGTCGCCGCCCCGACGTCTTTCTTTTCTCTTGGTGCGGTAACACTCCAAGCAGTCTCTCAGTCTGGGGTTGATATGTTCGAAGTTTTTCGAGCAAGTTTGGCAAGTAAGCGTATGCATTACTTTGCCCGAGCTTTCGCCAGAGCTGTCGCCAGATCCGTCGCCAGATCCGTCGCCGCCTTCTTCTTTAGCTTTCTCTTCGCCTTCATCCTCAGATTCTGAGTCTTCGCCCAGCGAAGTTTTCTCGACATCTTCTACTTCTGTTTCGCTATCTTCCTCAGCTTCATCTTTTTGAGCCTTGCTCTTCACCGTTCTAGCCGGCTTGCCTTTTGCTCTAGAAGAAATGGTGCGAGGCTTTTCTTCCTCTAATTCTTCTTCTTCATCTTCGTCTTCTACTTCTGCTTTTTTGGTCTTGCTCTTGGGCGTGGCTTTAGCAGTGGCTTTGATTACTCTTTTCTTGCTTTCCGGCTTTTCTTTTTCATCGTCATCAGACTTGGCTCTCATTTCTTCGAGCACTTCCATGACTTTGGGATTGGTCAGCCCATCTTCCTTGAGTTTGCGAATCTCTTGCAGTTCTTTCAGTGCTCTTTTGGGAAGAACCTTGATGCCATTCTCATCGGTGGCGGTTTCAATATTGAACTCTTGGATATATCTTCTGATGGTGACGGATGTGACATTGAGGTCTTTGGCGGCCTGGGCGATTTTTGTGCCCTCTACCTTGCTGCGACTCATTCGATTGTGTTCCTTGTAATAACTGCTGTAAATAACCGCAATTCAGCCTGCGTTGTGTCAATGCAATTCGGTCTGGCTTATAAACTTCAGCGCTCGACAGTTGACTCAGCCTTCTGGAAGGTGAAAGTCAGCCTCCTTGAAGGTAACCTGATAGAAATGCAGGTAATCAGTAATAAGGTAACCCATCTATGCCTTACCTTTTTACTGTCGGTTGTTAAAAGTTTTTAAGTAGTCTCAGCGGTCTAGTCTGCTCAGGTCTATTTTTTCCCAGCGATACAGGTAACGCGGACTTCCACCCATCTGTTTTAGCAAAAGGGCATCTGGTCTTTTGTGAATGGAGGTGACGACGAAGGGACTATAGGTTGGTTCCGGCAGAATGAGCCCGGAAATTAGCGGCCAGGCAAGCCTATGCCCCATGTTCAATGTGACTAGACCGGTTGTATCGATTAGACGGGCCCTCGGACCCCATTCGCGGCTAAGCATCGGATTGGCGCTCAGCCAGCCTGCTACTTCCGATGTTTCTCTCGGGCTATTGCCGTTATTGCTGCCTCTAGAAAGGTAGCCTTCAGCCACTCCGGCGATTTGATTGAGAAGTTTGCTTTTACTGCCTCGGGTCACCTTAGACAGAAGGTCAGAGGTGCTCAACTTGTTGTTGCTCAGTCCGATTAAGTCGCCAGCGCTTTGGCGCACCTGGGTTCCATTATCGACCGGGCGCCCCAGTCTTGGTTGACCGTGCAAGGCCTGACTAGTGATTAGTGGGCCATCGTTATCATTAGTCAAGACATAGAGATTGCGTTCTACTACCTTTTGCAGGTCGTCTTTCTTTTGTTCTGCAGCGTGATAGTCCATGTCTGAACAGGAGAGAATGACATTTCTAAAAACTGGTCTGGGATACATTTCTTTGGCGGAGCCGTAGGCAAAAGCGTAGCGGCTGCCCATGGAATGGGCGACGAAATCAATGTAGCTATCGCTGGACTTCTCCAATGCCAGTCGATCGATAAATTCTCGGAATGGCTTCTCGCTCCAGTCAAGATTGGCTTCGTCGCCGGTGTAGTCGGCTGTATTGCCCGGTGAGGGCCAAGAAAAGAAAACCGGCAAAATTGGCACAGACGGATTACGCCGCCGGTACTCATCTGCAAGTTCGGCAATTTCTCTTGAAGCTTCGTCGAAGGTCATGTCATAGCCATGGACATAAAGGCAAATCAAACCATGAAAGTCTTTCACTTTAGAAAAGAACTCGCTGTCTGAAAGTCGCGAAATCTGTCCAAGGCTAGCCGCTTTCCAATATGTATCGCGCTGCCCCATCACCGCGCGCAAGTCGGCAAAACTCTTGGAAGCAGTGGTGGACGCGCCGTCATCTGGACGCAAGAAAGATATAGTGCCGTATTCAGTCGAACCGGCTCCGATATTCAGATGTCTAGAGCCGCCGTAGAGTGGTCTGCCGCTCGGACTGTCGTTGAACCTTGTGGTGGCATAAAGCACAGTGAGATTGCGACTGAGATTGTTCTCTCCATTCTGAGCCCAAGCCGCACCCGCCGTCCCGCTCAATTCACTGAAACTGAGGGACCAAAAAAGACAGAGCAATATCAACGCCACTAGTCTCTGTCTTTTCGTTCTACCGGCTTGTCGGTCGGCAAAACTTTCAAAATTTGAGGGCATTAAGTTCTCCTTGCTCGTCTCGAAGAGGCTCTTAACTTTTTGCCTCGACCGTGGCGCAGTCAAACATAAGGGTATTAAATTGAATAGGTAGAGTTTCCTGGGAAGGAAAGCTAATGACAGAACTGGTCGGTCTTTCGAACTCAAAGCCTTCCCTATCCAAGGCGCTTGATGGGGCGAATGGACGTGTTTCTTGTCGCTTACTGCCGCTTTCGCAGTTCTTTATCATCTTATTCATTCTTGTGACATTGTCTGTGCTCTCGAATCTTATGTTCTGTGGACAATTCTCGTTGCTGAGCTTTTTCAGTACTCTTGTTTTCATTCCTTTAGTTGTGGCGGCTTCGCTGCGTCTAGAATTGGACTTTAGCTCTAAAGGTATAAAGTCTGCCAATCAATTGCATAACGACATGCTCTATATGCGCTCCGTTCGCCCCTGGTCAGATCTTCATTCGGTTCGTTTACGCGGGGTCGCTAACAATCGGCTCATGGAGCGTCTATTTTCGGGACAAAAGCGCTTGTCCCCTGTAACTTGGCAAGAACGTCTATTGACCTTTCTGGGTCAAGGATGGTTCAGGCAGGGTTTTATTGTTTTCGACTTCAAATCAGGCGGTATGGTCGCCTTCCCACTTGCTGGCTTTGATTCTGCAAACATAGAGAAACTCTTTCTCATTCTTTCTCGTTATGCCGATCCGATCAGTCTTAATGCTGATGTGATTGCCCTGCAGCGAGATATTTTGACTGGGGGGGAAGTGAAAAGCAATTTGAGTTACACCCAGATGTGGGAAGACAGCCTGGCTGAGCGCTTCGAAGTGACAAATTTTGTGCCTTTATTGTCTGGTCAGTCAATCAGAGGCGGCGAACTTACAGTCTTGATGCTTCTCAATTGTGGTGGAATGTCATCGGTTTATTTGGTGCGTGATGGTGATGGGAAGCGCTTAGTCTTGAAGGAACTCGCGGTGCAGTTAGATACGGATGCCGACGAAGATGCGCAGAAACTTCAAGAACTGTTCTCTAGAGAGGCTAGCTTACTTGCCAAACTAAGCCACCCTGGCATTGTTCAGGTTCAAGATCATTTTGTGGAGAGGGGTAGGCACTACCTGCTTTTGGAGTTCGTCGCCGGATTGTCTCTCAGGCAGCATGTCAAACTTAAGGGGCCGTTCAACCAAAGCGAAGTTTTGGAGATAGCAGAACAGCTCGCTTCCGTCTTGATTTACCTGCACGGATTTACACCACCAGTAGTGCACCGCGATATTACTCCGGATAACATAATAATCAGAGAGAATGACCGTAAGATAACGCTTGTCGACTTTGGGGCCGCCAATGAGTTTGTCGGCAATCTGACTGGTACACTCATTGGCAAACAGTGCTATATTCCGCCCGAGCAGTTCCAGGGGCGAGCTTGTCTGAAGAGCGATATCTTTGCTTCTGGCGGAACTCTCTTTTACTTGCTTACCGGAAAAGATCCAGAGCCAATTTCAACTAGTCGGGTATCTGAGGTAGATAAACAACTAATTTCGGACGAGTTTGACAATTTGATTGCGGCGATGACAAGTATTGAACCTGAGTCTCGACCATCAGCTGAAGAACTGGCTTTAGCATTGAGTGCGTTGCCAAACGGAGGACTCTAATGTGAACTGTTTTGCTCGCTTCAATATCGCTAAGAATAGTGGGCAGCGTACTTTCGCCGGTGAGATTAGGTTTTTTGGGGGGACTCTAGTTGAGACCTGATTTGACAACACATTTTGAAGGATTTGAAGATAAATCCGAAAATTTACAGATTCCAAGTAAACAAGACTTTGTGGTGAGTAAGTGGGTGCTGGGCGAGAAGCAGAGAGCATTGGGGATTAAGCCTAGGGTCCCAATCAGGCTTGCGTTTGCAGCTCTTTCTCTAGGTTTAACCGTTATCGGTTTAATCTTGATTTCGAGTTTCGCGATGGCATATTTTTCTCAAACCGCCTTCGCCTCTTTTGCTTCGCTCTGCGTTCTAGTTGCACTGTCCTGGTTTCTTTGGGAACTTCGGCAGCAGGGCACAGCTTACGATTTTCCTACCAATATAGTAGCTCTTGAAAATGGACTAAAGTTCTCATGGCGATTTGAAACTTCGCGTGATTCGAAGTTGTTCCTTTGGTCAGGGTTTCAATTGGTTCAATTTCTATCGAAGGGCGATTTGCTTTCAGAGAATGTAGTGGTTCCCATCAAGAGAGGCAGACTGAGTCCGACCACAGCTAATGGTCCAACTGTGGTCAGCTATGGAGATTCCTCCACTGAACTAATGCGCGGTGGAAACCTCAGACTCCGCTATGACCTAAAAGAATCAAACTTTGTGCAGCGCATCAATCTTGCCATGGATTTGAAGGGATTGTCTATGGGCAGAAATTTTCACCTCTTTAGTCTTCTCCGGTCTTCCTTCGTAGAGTTTGATATTCCACTTGATTCCTTCACTTTGGAGTCCGATAGAGAGAGATTCATCGCGACCTTAGACGTTCTTTTACCTGAACAGTGCAAAGACACTAGCTTTCAAACTATAATCGCTCGCAATGGAGTGGCTTCTTATACGAAATTCTGGCTTGATAACATGAATTCCTTGAAGCGCAGCCGCGAGGAGGAACTCCCGGCTGGAACGCTTTTGAATCAGGGTGAGTATGAGATAGTTGGAAGAGTCGCAACGGGTGGTCAAGCAAAAATCTATGAGGCTCTATGTCCGACCGGACCCGTGATTCTCAAAGAGTTCGTGCTTCCAGTAAATGCTGGAATGGAAGTAAGGCAGAGATCTTTCTCGGCGGTCAAGAGAGAGGCTGAGTTGTTGTCATCACTTGATCACCCAATGATTGTCAAACTCTTGAGCAACTTTGTCGAGGACCATAGAGCTTATCTGGTTCTAGAGATGGTTAAGGGTGAGTCTCTAAAGCGTCTTGTTGAGAGAAATGGACCGCTAAGTTCTGCTTCAGTCATTTCGATTGCCAGTAAAGTATTGAAGCTACTTTCCTATTTGCATGGTTTGTCACCACCGTTGGTGCATCGGGATATCAGTCCCGATAATTTGATGTATTACGGCGAAGATGAAATCAAATTGATAGACTTCAATGTTGCTCGTGAAATGGAGTCTGGTGCGACTAGAACCGTTGTCGGTAAACACAATTACATGGCGCCAGAGCAGTTTAAGGGGCGAGCCAATCCTCAAAGCGATCTCTATTCATTGGGGGCTACTTTGTATTTTCTCAAGACTGGCAAGGAACCTCTTGCTCTTTGTCAGTCGAAGCTTCCAGCCCATGATTTGATTGAGGCAAAGGATGTTTCGCTTGATCAATTGATTCGCGCTCTAACTGAACTGGAACTAGATAAACGTGCTGCTGATTCCAACTCTGCTTTGCTTATCATTCAAGGAGCATGAGCGAATTGGCATTCAGAACAGAGGCATGGCAAAAATTCTTGGCACGGCAAACACTTAGCTAAAAGAGAGCGTGTAGTCTTGTTTATCTGTTAGGTTCGTTTATTTTTGCACTCAATATCTCTTGATTGGAAGCATTAATTCCTAGGCTGCTTTTTGTGGCTTTGAGAAAGCCGCAGACAGCAACTCAGGGCTATTGACAGCCTTTATGTGTTTTGAGCCAACATAGCTCCTTTCCAAGCACAACTTAAGTAAGGTGTTGTCTTCGCTCCGCCCCCTTTCACTTTGTAGAATGGTCTCGCACTTTATCAAAGAGAGATAAAGTTGAAGATACTTGCGACTTACTCCTCCAAAAATGCGTTTGATGCCGACTTTGAAGCTTGTTACATGCGCGATTAAACTTTTGGCTCGCGCCTCTGAAGTTCTTCCAGCGCATTTTTCAATCAGGCAGCTGTGAAACTTGTTTGCATGGAAGAAACTAGAAAGCTTACAGTCTCTTCGTTCATCTTGATTTTTATTCGCGCAAGTCTCATTAAACAGAGTCTGACTGCTCATCATCGACACGTTGCCGCCAGCCAGTATCTTGATTCTTCCAAGAAGCTCCAGAAGGGAGAGCGCGACGTTAAGACGAGATACATCCCATCTCGTTTTCTTGAGAAGATCTTCGATGGACATATCTTTTCTCTTGAGCAGGTTGAGAATAAGGCGCTCATCCGGAGATAGCTGTTCGCCGTGGATAGTCTTTTTATCCTTTTTCGACGCAGCCTCTCTCTTACTAGCACCACGACTTTTCGTTGCGTTTTTCTTTGAGGCGGGTTCCTGACAGTTGGCGCCAGAGTTTTTGATGTCGTTGCTCTGTGTATAGCTGTCTTGCATTTCTGCTTTATTTGAATTAGAGGCTTTCTCTTCTTTAGCTTTCCTCTTGTCGTAGATTTCGATTTCTTCCGAGATTGGCTTGCAGAGCTTTGAAGTTAGTATGCTTCTTTTTCTAATTATATCGAAGAAGTGAATTGACGAAACCTCACAAGTTTTACTCGTTCGTGTTTCGGCAAGCACGCACATAATGCTCTTATTTATATGTTGAGCGGAGGAACTGGCAATACCGGTGATGTCTGCAAGCAAGCAGGAATTTATAATAATGCTGTGATCTGCGAGCCAAATTGCTGCATACCAAGCCCATAGTTTGCGGACTCTCGAAAAGAAAGTATTGGACGTTATGCTTCCGTCTATCTTACATAGAGGGCAGCTGTATTTTCTTTTGGATATAGCAAACTTTAGGTCTGTCCCATAGCAGTTTCTACAGTAAAGCAGATCGTCCTTTTGCAGCTGATTGACCAGGTCATTCCAGCAAGCTTTATCATTTGGGAATTTCGCTTTAAATTCCAACCAGATTCTTCGAAATCTAGCTCTGTCTTCCTTGTCTGCAAACCTGTTATTTATTGCAGCTTGCTCGTTGATTTTCTTTTCCTTCATTTTTCAAGCCTCACGTCCCTCTAATAAGAAGACGTAATTTGGCGAGAAAAAGTTCAAAAGTTTGCGATTAAAAACCTTTGACCGATATCGGTTTAATCTTTTCAATCACCCGTAAGCCTTGAATTTTTGAGCGCTTAGAAGCCTCTGGTCCATTGATTAATTTATTGCCTCTGACTTCTCTGGCAGATTTGTCGCAAATCCCATTTGTGCTTGTTGATATGCAGTCTTAAGATGGGCTCTTGAAACGTGGGTATATAACTGGGTGGTCACTAGATTTGAGTGTCCAAGAAGTTCCTGTACCGCTCTCAAGTCCGCTCCATTTTCAAGCAAATGCGTAGCAAAGCTGTGTCTTAGCGTGTGAGGCGAAATATCCTTTTTGATGCCTGCCTTCAGTGCCAGCCTCTTTATAAGTTGCCATACTATTAGTCTGGAAAGCTGCTTTCCCTCACCATCGAGGAATAAGAATTCTTCTGTGTATCCTTTGCTTGGTTTGGTTGATTTTCTTTTGGGCCTTCCCACTTTGTTTTTTGTAGGGGCTTTAACCTCTTGCTTTTCCTTTCGAGCTTGTAAGTGCTCGTTGAGAGCCCTTATAGCTTCCATACCTATAGGAACAATCCGTTCTTTATTGCCTTTACCCAAGCAGTGCACATAATTTTGCTTCAAATTGAGATCTTTTACCCGAAGTCCAACAAGTTCAGAAACCCGCAGCCCTGCTCCATAGAGAAGTTCCAATATGGCTTTGTCTCTTGATTCGACTGCCGCTTCGATCAAGCATTTCATTTCTTGCGTGGTCAGTACTTGCGGAAGCTTCTTCTGTTTATGCGGTGACTCAAAGGATTCAAGAGGATCTGCGCTTGTTCTGCCGGTGGTAACCAACCAAGCAAACCAGCCTCTCAAGCTAGCTAGCTTTCTTGCCAGGCTAGCGGTCGCTTGGCCTTCTCTCTTGAGGATTGCAAGAAAGCGAGTGACGTCTCCACGTGACGGTAATTCTTTGCCGACGTTGACATTGTCGCTTTCAAACCAAAGGCAGAAGGCTTCGAGATCTCTGCTATAAGCCCAGAGTGTATTTTCGGACAAAGATCTTTCTGATTTGACATAGAGCAGATAAGGCTTCAACCATCTCCTCAAAGATACCTTATTTGAGGTGGCACTCTCTTGAACTCGACTCTTCGCTTGCTTCGCTGTTGCTGATAAAGATTGCTTGTCGTTTGTGATACTAGGTTGCGCCGCAACTTGGAGATGCTGCGGCAGGCTAGTCTGCGGAAGCTTGTTTGAGCTGCCTTGCGGCAGCCCTTGGAAACTATTCGGTTTCTGAATCATGAATATATAGTACACATATCTCCCTCAATAGCAAGGGGGAGATATTGCCGGTGGTGCCTGCTAGAGACCAGGAACAGGGTGGGCGCTGGCTGCCTGTTTGTTCGGTAGAAAGCGGAAAGACTTCTCGATAGATTTGGCAATCTGTTTGGCGTCTTGAGCCGGTGCCTGAACCTTGAAGCTGAAAGCTCTTGGTTTATCTGACGCAATGTCTCCGATGATAGGTAGCGATGGAAGGTTTTCCAGGGCACCAAAGGTGACTTTACTCAAGATACCGGATACGGTGATATTTCGACTGAGTCTACCAAGAGTGCCGCCCAGAAAACTCTCGGTGACGCGCGGCAGGGTGCCTGCAATCTCGATGTCTACTGTGTTTTCTGTCAAGTCAGCCGCCCCTGCTCCCCATAGACGCAGATCGTCACCAGAGAAGCGCAATTCCTTGAGGGCTAAGGCGCCTTTATAAATATGGAAGCGGCTAGTGAGTTCATTAAACTCTCCGCTCCGCACCGGCGCCACCGACTGCAAAAGGTTGTTGAGATTGAAACCCAATATCCCTTGCGATAGCAAGTTTGCTTGTGTCAACTTCGTCTGCAGCTGACCAAAGCGAGCAACGATTCCCTTTTCTATGTTTATGCTGCCGGTGCCTTCCAGATTCGTCAGCATTTCTTTGTCGCTCGTTCCTCTCGTGGTTAGGTGCAATTCACCGTCTAGTGCACCGGTCATTTCGTCTGGTGCATCAAAGACGCGGTCCACTATCTCTTCCATATGAATCTTAGAAAGGTAAGCATTGAATGCGGTGGCATTTCTAGCTAGATCGAATGAGCCGTCCATCTTGATGTGCCCACCTGCAGCTCGGGCAGTCACATCTTTTAAATGAATCTTGGGCGGATTGGTTGTGCCGTCTTTGCCGGTTGTGCCGGCGCTTAGCACCTCGACTACGCCACCGATGTCATTGACGCGCAGCTTGCGATATCTAAGACGGTCTATGTCCACGCGGGCAACAGAGATTGCATCTGGTGAGTTCTTCACTGCCGAGATGTTCTCGGTGGCTATGGTGCCGTTGACGTCATAAATTTCATAGTCTTTATTGCCGACTCTATCTAGAGATAGTTTGCCGCTCAGCTTAGGTTGTCTGATTGTTCCCTCTACGGCAATAGAACCATCTATGGTGCCAAGCATATTGGCTGTATTGAGATTTGGGTCGACTAGTCCGATAATTGTCTTGGCTGGTACCGGGTTTGGTGACAAAACAGTGAGATTGATTGAGTCGTCAATCCACTTATAGCCGCCTTGTGCCTTGAGTCCGGCTTCACCGACCAACAAGTTTGTGCTATGCAAAGTCATGCCGTTCTTGTCTAGACTGACTGAACCGTCGAGGTTCAGTTCGTCTCCTTTGGGTTGGTTTATGGTGAAAAGCGGCGTGGAAATTCTCAGATCATTATTAGCATCTGCATGGCAGTTGAAAATCATGCTGTTGTTTTCAGGATTACCCTGTACCTGGGCTTTGATCAGCAGCGGACCTTTTGAAAGCACTTCCATCTTGCCTGAGGTAAGGCTTTTGGTGATGTGCGGAACCAAGTCTAGAAACTCATTTGGCGCAAATGTCAGTCTCAGGTCGGTCTTCCAGCTGGGTGTTTTCGATTTATAATCTTTGACCGTACCGTTTAACTGGAACTCTGATGAACGGATGCTGCCGGAAAGATCTTGAATTAGTAGTTCGTTGCCCGATGCGGCAATGATACCGGCAATTTTCTCTAGAGGCAGCTCTAGTTCGTTCTTTTGACCGACCAAGGCGCCTACGGAATAGCAGCCGATTACACCTTCAATATCGGCATCGCCGCGGTCTCTTGGTTCCACAACCAAGTCGCCGTAGATTCGTCCATGCAGATTCTTGATCTTGTAAACATTGAGAAAATCGCGGTATTGCTTTCTTAGCGGCGCAGGCAAAACTGGAGAGGTCAGGTAATAGTCTATATCGGCTATATCGATACCATCCGACTTGAGATGCAAGTTAGATAAGCCCGCCTTGCCGCTTAAGTCTGAAATAGTGAGCGAAGTGGTCAGCTTCATACCATGCGTCACAATATCTACATCGGAAAGAGTGATTTTGTCGTTAGCAAAGACAATTGAACCGGACACGGCATTTAGTGAGCGGCTTAGACCTGGCGGTTGGTAGGAAATGTCCTCGGGAGCGGCGCTGAGAAAGACTTGGGGCTTTTTGGGATTGCCTGAGATCTTGATCGAAAGCTCTTTGACTCGACCAGTCAAATGGCCTTCGGTAATTGCCGGAAAGGCAAATCCAAAGAGAGACATGACCTTGCCTAAATTATCGAATTCGATATTGTTTCCATAAAAGGAAATGTCTGACTGGGGCAGGGCGCCGAGCACATTCTTGATATTACCGGTGAGAGTGAATCTGCCGGTTTTGCCGAATTTGCCTTCGATAGACTTGAGCGCAAGATTGCCGTCTTTGAGGTCAAGTTTGCCGAGTATATCGCTAGTGGTCAGGCTGCGATCTTTTGCCCCAAAAGAACCTCCCTTAAGCTCGGTGGTCATTGTCATCTCTGGATAGGAACGACTGCGCAGCTTGCGGACAGTGCCGTTCGCTTTAATCAATCCTTCCACCAGAAGATCTTTGGGGGCTTTGCCTTCTAGATGCGAGGTCAAAAACTTAACAGTCTCTTTTGAGTCAAGCGCCTTGGTCCAAACTTTTTTGAGGGAGAGCTGATCAAGGTTGAACTTCAGATCCATTTCGTCTCGCAAGAGGTCGAGCTCGCCTTCTAGCTTAATCAGCGAGTCCGGCACCGATATCTGTCCGCTATTGATTTTCAGTTTTCGCCCGGGATGGCTCTCGATATGTCCCTTTACTTTGGTTTCGCGGGTAACACCAGCCAGGGCTAGATAGGGTGCCGATTCCGGAGAAATACTCTCCACCAATTCTCCTATCGGCAGACCTTCCAATTCCATCTTAGTGATGAGTTTTGCCTGTTTGGCAAGTCCTTCTACGTTGATTTGAAAGAAGGCTTTGCCACTGAGTTTGCGAGTTAGGTCTTTTATGGCATCGTTATCTTTATCTTTTTTCAGCTTGGTTAAATCAAGAGCTTTGCCGACTTTGGTCAGGTCGGCAATATTGCTTTCGACATCGACTTTATAGCTTGGTTCTTTGCCCTGCCAATCGTTGAGGTTGCCCTTCGAACTAATGGCGATACCGCCAATATTGAGTGAAAGGTCTTTCCATTTCAGCTCATTTTTATCTAGGCTGATGGCGCCCTGTGATTTCACATCATTGGTTTTGATTTCACCGATGTTTCGACCCTTAAGCGAGAGGTCTTTGAATTCTGTCGATATGGTTGAATTGAAGCCCTTGTTGACGTCGCCGTTCAGATCCATTTTGAAACTAACTAGAGCATCCAAATCAGAGACAGGGCGTTTTTGTTTATCTCCACTGCCTGCTAGAGTCGCTTTCTGTTCTTTATCGTCTAAGGCGATAGCCAAGAGTTTGCGCAGGTCGTCGCTGTGCATATCGCTGGCGCTAAGGTTGAGGCTCAGGGCTGTGTCAATCAAGCCTTTCTTGCTACCCGTGGTAAAGCCTTCGACGCGCAAATAATTTCTTGCTTTGGCATTGTCGGAACTCGGCAGGGCCAGGCTCAAATAAATAGGCAGTTTCTGATCGGGGCGCGGCCAGTTGAATTTGAAAGTAACGTCTTCCAAGTTCACTGCTTCTTTGACCACCGCATCTTTGCTTTCGTCCTTGACCAAGACTTTGCCGCCGTCCACCTGGATAAAGTGCACTTCCGTCGAGTCGACAAGTAGGTCTTCAAAATTCCAGCCGCCCGGCTTGAGCTTGACTGCGTGAAATTCAGGATGATCAAATTTGAGATGTTTCAAGACTACTTTGCCGGTGAGCAAAGCTCTCGTCGAGAGACCCAGGTTAATGCTGCGTGCCTTTAGAAATGGGTCGCCATTTTTCTCTTCGACAATGATATTGCGGGTGGTGATGGTAATTCCGTTCAGACCAAGGTACCAGCGCAAATGCCCGAGCTTGACTGGTCTGTGCAGCGCTTCCGCCATTACTTCTTGCATTTTCGGACGAGCCCAATCAATATTGATCATGAGCGCGACGCCAACTAATATGATGATTGAAAAGATCCAGCCCACCAAGAAGCGCAAAATCAGCCAAGACGTGTTCACCGTGCTTGACTGGGTTTTGATTTCAACTTTGGTTTCTGTTTCCAATTGGCTCACAAAACCACAAAATCATCTAAAGTAATACTGAGTCAGCAGGCACACTTGAGACGATGTCCAAAAAAACAAAACAGGAAACTTACAGATAGATGTCCGCATTTTCCGGCAAGTTTAACCGTTTAGCGATGAAAGCCTCCCTTTTCATCTTACTGCTCCTTGAAAGTATGTATTTTCCGGCAAGTGAGCCTGTTTTAGCAAGCAACAAAGGCAAGTCCGCAAATAATTGTCATGGGGGTGCTAAATCCAAACCTCCTGCTCTGCTAAAGTCCCTCAAGCCTAGTCTGGCAGTACCGGCAGATATAGGCTCTGCCCAGCTTGATAGTTCTAAAGAGTCAGAGGCAAGCGGCTCCGGTACGTTAGAAAAGAGAGAAGAAGAATTACTGCAAGCTGCTTTCAAATATTTGAAGGAAGACAATTTGTCTCTCTCTCTCGAGTATTTGCGAAAGCTCAAAGAAAGTTATCCTGAAAACAGCGACTATGCTCTTTTTTATTCCATGGCCCTGAGAAGGCAAGATGGCGAAGGTTGGTATCGCTTTCAGAAATGGAGTGAAGAGGGCAGTCGCCAAGGCGAAGGCGGCTCCCGCGCCCAAAGTAATGGAAAGTCATTGCTGCAGCCTGACTTTGCCGGTAACGCACTCAAGCAAGAGACCTGGTTATTGTTGGCAAAGCCCAGTGCAAATGGTCTTAGACGGGTCACCCGCACAACCAGCGGCAAAATACGCGACTGAGTTTGCCGCTAAAGCTCGGACCTAGCTATGAGTTTATGAGAGATGATTTTCATAGGCATAGCGCACCAGAGCAGCTCTGGTGCTCAAATTGAGCTTTTTGCGCAGCCTAGAAACGTGCACTTCGGTGGTGCCTTCGGTAATGTGCAGTTCTTCGGCAATTTCTTTGTTCGAGAGACCTTGAGCAACTTTTTTGAGAACTTCAATCTCTCTTGATGAGAGCTTGATTCTTACTTTCTCTCGGCTTTCAGTGCGCTCGGTCAGCTCTTTCGTACTGTCAACGACTTTGTTGAGTTGGGCGCAAAGCTCGGTTAGTTTGTCTATTGATGAGCTTTGGGCATTAACCAACTGATAGAGCTTGGCTTGGTAAAGACCTATACTCAACTGATTAGCCATTCGATTGAGTATATTGATGTCTCTTGCATTCCAGAGGCGGGAATCGCGGTCTTCGTCGAGGTGCAAAAGCCCTGTCAGTCTCCCCCTGTAGACAAGCGGCAGCATCACCATCGACTTGATGCGATAGTTGAGCATCTCTCCCCTGACATCGGTGGCAAATGGAAATGTATCGTCTTGCATGACCACCAGCGGGCGTCTTTCACCCACATCCAAAAGCATGTCGTGATACCGGCTAAAAATTGGCGAGCGGTCTGAAACAGGCAACATTTCGTTGCGGGTGCGCTGTCTGGCAATGCGCATTTCATTGTCGGGCTCTTTGATCAAACAGATGATCGCTCGAGCGGCGTTGAATTCTTCCAGAAGGCTTTCGGTGGCTCGGTCTAAGATGTCCTGAATATCGAGGGAACCATGGATATTGACTACGAAGCGGTTGAGAAGAGCCTCATCTCTTGAGGACTGTTCCACCTTCTCGTACATTTCTTTGAGATTTTCGATGATGATGGCGCGCTGCAGATTGGTGGTGATTGTGCGGGGAAGAAAACGTTGAAACTCGCCAAACTTCGGCAGGTAGTCACTGGCCCCGGAAAGGAGCAACTTCAAAGCCAGATCTGGTGAATCTTGTCTGGTTACAACTATGACCGGCGAGAAGGGCAGGCAGACATTCAAACCCTTGAGAAGATCTTCGAAGGGGTAGCCATTCAGTTCGTTGGCGGCAACCACCACATCGAATGCAGTCGACCTGGCTAGGTTGAGCGCTTCTTCGGCGCTGGTCACGGCAAAAACGTCGAAAATCGGCGACTGCATCAAGATAGCCGACCGCATCAGCTGTCTATCTTTCTCATCAGGCTCGACTAAAAGTACTTTGCGCTCTCTGACCGGCGCATTTGTGCTTTCTGTCTTACTAGTTTCGGTGCCATTCTCTGCGGCGCTACCAGGCTGAGGTCTTTCTCTAGAGAAAGACTCGCCGTCATCGGTTGAATCCAGGTGGGCTAACGGGTCGCTGTTCAAGTTAATGTCCTGAGCCTTGGTCTTCTTATTACCACCCTAACATAAGAAATCCAATAGAGAATTATTGTCCTTCCTATACTAAATGCCCTCTTTGCGACTGCTATAACTTAGATATGAATGGTTCCGACCCTCACCAAGCCCCCAGCTATGAAAAGGAACCATCTTTTAGAAAGAAACAAAAACAGCGGCTTCCCCTCCAGCCGCTGTTTTTATTTATGCTGTTTTACTTTTTATCGTAGTTGCTCTTAGGAGGCCTGACCGCTCATTAGTACCGGTTGACGACCTCTTTGCACATAGACATTCTTGAGCTTCTTGTGATCTTTGCCGGCTTCGCCTAAGTCGGCGCTGTAGGGCAATGCCTGAGGATTGAACTCGACCTTTGTGGTCAGTTCACCAGAAGGAGCATGGAATGCACCGGAGATTTCATAATCACCGTCTCTGAATGTCTCAATCTTGGGATCTTGAAAGTAGCCGACGTGCTTGCCTGCAGGTGTATATATGTTTACTTTCAACTCAAACCTCTTTTATCTTTTGAAAGCTTCCAACACTAGTAATTATTCACCAAAGGCGCCGCCTGCGTCATGCATAAGTAAGTAATTGTTTTTCTAGCTTTTTGTTTTCAAAGATTATTCAGAATTACTACGCTCATTAGCGGGCAAAATGTGTTAAGAATTAGGGAGTTGGTTCGGTGTGACCGGACAAGCTTTCTCAGTAAATATCGGTTAGCTGTCCCTTTCCGATAAGCGCTGAAAAGGCAAGAGATATAAAAGTCTTGTCCCCTGGCTTACTAAAAATATATCTGTAAGGAGTTTGCTGATGGCTTACACAATTGTTGCTGACATATGCGAAGGCATTGCCGATTGCATTCCGGTTTGTCCCGTTGAGTGCATTAGCTGGGCCGAGGGTAAAACCAATACCAAAGGCACCAAGTATACCTATATAGACGACAGCACCTGCATTGATTGCGGCGCTTGCTTGTCTGTTTGCCCGATCGAAGGCGCCATTCTCGACGAGTGGAAGCCGGAACTTCAGAAACCCTAATCAACAGGGAATCTGTAGATATTTGAGAGAGCCTTTCATTAGAAAGGCTCTCTCTTTTAATAACCTAAACATTTATAATTTTCGCGAACAATAGCGGCTCAGCCAGACAGGCTAGTCGCCTTCCTTGCCTTCTATTTTAAGACTCATGCGGCTTTTGCCAGTTACAGACAAATTTTATCGACTGTAAAGAAATCAAGCAGGTGCAAAGGGTTACTGCATCGCCATGTGCCGCTTATGATATTATCTACCAACGCCGAATATCGTAAGAATATCAATAGTTGATGGAAAGAAGTAATGGCACTTTTAGCAGAACGTAAGCAAGAGATAATTTCAAACAACCAAAACCACACCAAGGACACTGGTTCTCCTGAAGTTCAGGTGGCGATGCTGACCGAACGCATCAATCAGTTGACCGAACATTTGAAGACCCATTCCAAAGATTTTCATAGCCGTCGCGGTTTGCTCATGATGGTAGGTAAGAGACGCAGATTGCTCCAATACCTCATGAAAGAAGATAATGAGCGTTATCGCAAGCTTATTGAGAAACTGGGACTGAGACGCTAAATTTCGTTTTTAAGGGCGAGCCCCCGGGCTCGCCTTTTTGTTTGTTGGGCCTGCTTGGCAAATCGAATTATTTTCAAGGGATGGCAAGACCTGGCAAGAGTCGGCGAACTCTGACGAGACGAAGCCAGCAGCTTAATCGAACCTTGTTCGATGTTAGAAAGCAGAGCAAAACCAAAGTTTAGAAGTTAGAAAAGCAAAAAAATGGATGGTTCAAGGTAGAACCGTCCTGAGTATATCGAGGTAGAGAACGTGCAAGTAGAGAATTGTTCAGTGGTTCGTCAGACCGAAATTGAGTTGGACGGAAAAACGATTGTTGTCAAGACCGGGCGGATGGCTAAACAAGCCCACGGCGCTGTAGAAGTCTATTGTGGCGACACAATGGTTTTGGTTACTTGCACAGAGAGCAAGAATCCCAGGGAAGGTATCGATTATTTCCCTCTTCTTGTCGACTACGAAGAAAAGCTCTATGCCGTAGGACGCGTACCAGGCAGTTTTGGCCGTCGCGAAGGTAAAGCCCCAGATAAAGCCATTCTGACCAGCCGCTTGATCGACAGACCAATTCGCCCTCTATTTAAGGAAGGCTATCGCAATGATGTCCAGATTGTCGCCACATGTATGAGTGCCGATCAGGAAACACCGCCCGATACCCTGGCTATGCTCGGTGCTTCTTTTGCCATCGAACTGGCCGGTCTGCCTTTCTCTGGTCCGGTTGGAGCTGTCCGGGTTTCTCGTGTCAACGGTAACTTGGTTGGTAATCCTTCTTATGAACAGTTGGAAGAGTCTGATTTGGACATTGTCGTTGCCGGTACCGAAAACTCGATCATGATGGTGGAAGCCGGTTGCAAACTGGTTAGCGAGAGAGATGTGCTGGCTGCAATCGACTACGGTCACCAATTGATCAAGAAGCAGATTGAAGCCCAAAGGCAATTGATTAAGGCTCTCGGCATTGAGAAGAAAGAATTAGCTGCTCCTCAGCCCAATCAGCGTTTGCGCCAGATCATCGAAGAGAAAGCCACCGATAAGTTGAAAGCTTCGATGGCTTCCGTTACCGACAAAGTAGTGAGACAGACCTTGGTTGATGAAGCCAAGGCAGCTGTTGATGCTGCCATCGCCGCCCTTGCCGAAGATGACGAATTGAGATCTCTTTCCAATGGTGCCATCAAAGAAGCGTTGGAATATTATGAAGCCGAACTGATGCGTTTCCAAGTGCTGGATACCGGCGTCAGAGCGGACGGACGCCGTTGCGACGAAATTAGACCGATAACGGTTGAAACTTCAGTTCTTCCTCGCGCACACGGAACCGGCTTGTTCACTCGCGGCACCACCCAGGTTCTTTCGGTTGCCACACTGGGCATCGGCTCCGATGCTCAGAAGCTGGATTCAATCGATCCCCAAACCGAAAAGCGCTATATGCACCACTACAACTTCCCTGGTTTCTCTGTGGGTGAAGTCAAGCCCATGCGTGGACCGGGTCGTCGCGAAATCGGTCACGGCGCCCTGGCAGAAAGAGCAATTATTCCGGCTCTGCCCACCCACGAGGAGTTCCCTTACACAATCAGGGTTGTTTCTGAAGTTCTCGAATCCAACGGTTCTACTTCAATGGCTTCCACCTGTGGTTCTTCCTTGGCCTTGATGGATGCCGGCGTGCCGATGAAGACAACAATCGGCGGTATCGCCATGGGTCTTATCTTGGAAGGCGACCGTTTTGCCATTCTCTCTGATATTCAGGGTCTGGAAGACTTCCTCGGCGACATGGACTTCAAAGTAACCGGCTCGAGAGACGGTATCTCCGCCTTGCAGATGGATATCAAGATTGAAGGTATTTCAATCGAAATTATGAGGGTCGCCCTTGACCAAGCCAGAAGAGGTCGTATCCACATTATCGACAAGATGGAAGCAGCCCTGCCTGGTCCGAGAAAAGAACTCTCCACCTGGGCGCCGCGTATCCTTACAGTTTCGATTCCCCAAGAAGATATCGGTACTGTCATTGGACCCGGCGGCAAGATGATTCGTCGAATTATCGAAGAAACCGGTGCCACCATTGATATCGAAGACGATGGTACCGTTCGCATCGGTTCGGTCGATTCGGCCGGTGGTGAAGCCGCTCGCGACTGGATTTTGCGTTTGGTCAAGAAAGTCACTGTCGGCGGAGTTTATGTCGGCAAAGTGACTCGCATTATTCCAGCCGGGGCCTTTGTCGAAATCTTGCCCGGAAAAGAAGGTCTGGTGCATATTTCGCAATTGGAAAATCGCCGGGTTGAAAAGGTAGAAGATGTTGTTTCTATCGGGCAGAAAGTAATAGTCAAGGTGAAAGAGATTGACGAGAAAAATCGTGTCAATTTGACCATGAAGGCAGTCAGTCCGGAAGAACGCGAAGCTTGTGAGAAGAACGGCTAATTCAACTGCAGGCAATGAAAGAAGGAGCTGGCAATTTAGTCGGCTCCTTTCTTTGCTTGTTGTTATTTTTCTTTTGCCATCGCTAAATGCAGCACCAGCCCAGGCTAGAAAGAAGACAAGCGCTCACAAAACAGCGACAACTTCTAGTAAGCGCAAAGTGGTCTCCAATAAGAGAAATTCTTCTAGAAAGAGCAAAGCTCATGTCGGTATGGTGAGCCGCTCTAGAACTGCCAAGGCTTCTCGCTCTTCTAGAAAAGCAGTTAGTCGTGCCGTCAGGGCACCTGAGGTCGGTATATCGCCGCCGGACTATGACATCGAGCCCCGGCGTCGAAACTATGCACTTTTGCAGGACGGTTATCGTCTTTATGATCAAGGCTTGAGTGAGAGAATCAAGGGCAATTATGGCTTGGCTATCGATAAGCTCACCGAAGCAGCCAACTTATTAGACCAAGCCCGCTCTCATCAGCGAGACGGCAAGGCGTCCACACTCGAGTCTATGGTTCTCTTCGAACTAGGCCTCTGCGCCGAGGAAGACAATGATCTTTCCTTGGCTAGAGATAGCTACGCCAAGGCTTTCAGAGCAAATCCCCGCTATGTTGAAGCTTATCTACGCGGCGCTTGTTTGCAGGCTGAAAATGGCAATAGGCCCCTCGCTCTCTCAATTATCAAAGAGGGTCTCCAGAATGTTTCAGACCCCCGTCTCGATACCATGCTTGAACTGCTTGATGGTGCAGAAGGACTTAATTGAGGGACGCTTCACAGCGTTCTAAATCAAAAGAGGCGCTATAAAGCGTCCCAAAATAAAAGAGGCGCTGTGAAGCGCCTCTTTCTTGCATTTAGGTTACAAGCTACTGTAATTATTTGCTGCGGTCTACAGTATCTTTGAACTCTTTGCCAGGCTGGAAGGCAGGTACGCGCTTGGCGGGTACTTTGATCTTTTCGCCGGGTTTTTGCGGGTTGTTGGTTTCACGAGCTTGTCTTTGACGGGGCAAGAAGGTGCCGAAGCCAACCAGGGTAACGCGATCACCTTTGGCGACTGTTTCAGTAACTACATCGGTGAATGCGGCAAGCATTTCTTCGACAGACTTCTTGGTTGTATTGGTACGTGCAGCGATTTCGGCAGCCAATTCTGCTTTGTTCACAGGGGTTCCTCCTACTCAGGTCCTATTTTTCACGAGAACAACATGCTTAGTGTACTCTTGGCGGTTCAATAACCACGTGAGATGAGAGAATACAGCACCCTAGGGGCTGAAACAAGGGTTCTGGAATAAAATGTGGTTCTTGATAATCGTTCTTTTTTAGAACTGATGCAAAGTCTATGCTGGTCGATATTGATTAGACTGGTAAAATTGGCATTCTAGGCATATTTTTAATAGTGTGATTTTTGAGCAACAAAAAATGGAAAACCGTGAAAAGCTGGCTGATTTAGAGAAAGTAGAAGGAGAGTCGCTAAGAGAGCAAAGAGATACAAGCGACGCTAGGCTGGCAGCCTACGCCGCCGCCAATGCTTGTGAAGAGAAAAAGGCAAAATCTGTAGTTGTGCTGGATGTCAGCAAGGTTACCTTGCTAGCCGATTACTTTGTTATTGCCGGAGCCGAGTCGGCCGCCCAAGTGCGAGCAATTGTTGACAATGTCGACGACAAGTTGAGAGATTTGGGCTCAAAGCCCAAATCTATAGAAGGAAAAGGCGAGGGCCGCTGGGTTCTACTTGATTTCGGTCATGTTATCGTGCATGTTCTGCAAGAAAAAGAACGCAGTTTCTACAAGATTGAACAATTTTGGAACCATGCCCTGATTGTAGACAGGCAAGATTGGGTACAAGACTAGAAGCATAACTTTGTACTTCTCTGGATGTAGTTGGTTTTCGAGGACAATTTGCTATGAGTTTCAGGACCAGGTTGCAAGGATTTGTAGATTCCAGGCAGAAGATACTAATCTGGTACGGCATGGGTTGTCATAATACGGTTACTGGTCGGGTTCTCACCGTTGACCATGACCATATTGATGTCGAATCTTATATTCATGAAAGCGACGGGCAGATTCATGTTCGCCGATTTCTCATCCCGCTCCATCTCATTTTGCACATTGATATAACCTCGGCTGAGATCAACGAAGAGGAAGAAGGCAGCTTCTCGGCGGAGAAAGAAGGCAAAGCCAATAGCAGCGGCGTGGTCGACTTGCCTGATGCCCCACGCGGTTATGCCGTCAGGGTTCTGTCTCAGCTCAATTCGGCTTTCTCCAATCGCTTTTCCCGCATGACCGCCGGTCCTGGAGGCATCTACTTCTCTTGTGACGGCTCGGTTTGGTTCATCGACGGCAACGGCACTCTTAGCGAGTATGCTCGCATTCGCGGCAACAGCACCATCTCGGGTCTGCGGTTTGACCGTAAAGGTGTTCTCTATGTAGCCACTATTCAAGGCACGGTCTATAAAATCGATCCCAACAAGTCCGGTCGTATCCTGGCACAGCTTGACGGTAACCTCACCGGAGGCGGTACTTTCCTTTCCGATTTGGCAATTGGAGCGAGAGAAGAAGTCTATGTCTCCAACTTCCCCTCTAATACCGGCGGCATTTTCAAGATAGACAAGGGCGGCGAATCTGAAGTCTTATTAGGCGGACCAGGGCATGGCACCCAGGGCTTGCTTCTTGACCCGGATGGTTTCCTCTGGTGTTTAGAACATGCCACAGGTTCGGTGGTGAAGCGCTCTCTAGATGGGCGAGAAGTCACCCGCATTCAAGTGGCTGAGTCGGAGTGTTTTAATTTTGCCGACGGTTATGACGGCAATCTGGCTATGGACAGTCTTGGTCGGCTTTATGTCACTGCTGGTCGCGCCGGCATGGTTATCCGCATCAACCGCGAAGGGCGCACCGAGACCTTCCTCTCTGGCTTGGTCAATCCTACCGGTGTAGCTTTCAGCTCTGATGGCGCGCTCTTCGTTCTCGAAGCGGGACGCTCCAGAGTATTGAAGGTTGCGGCTCTTGATAAAGCCGACCGCACAGCCTCGGCTACGGCTCTCTCTTAGAGCCTAGACCAGTTAGTTAGACACAACTGTTAGGCAAAACTGTTAGGCAAAACTGTTAGATAGATAAGTTCAACAAAAAAGGGTCTTTGTTCTAAAGACCCTTTTCTATTTCTAGTTCTGGATATTTCTTTTTGGCTATCTCATTGCCACTTTGTGTTCGCTTGATTCTTCGTGCTTATACATAGATTCAATAATGTCTTGGTAGTTTTTGGCTACGACATTACGCTTGATCTTGAGTGTAGCAGTCAATTCACCAGCTTCCACCGAAAGGTCAGAGGCTAAGATGGTGAAGCGCTTCACTTGCTCGTAATCGGCGAGAGTGCGACTGCGTGCCGCTATCTCTTTGCGCAGGTGCGAAACGAAGTCGGGATGTTTGCTCAGGTCGAAGTAAGAATTGAAATCTAGATTCAACTCGCGACCTAGGTCCATGGCCGCTTGCTCTTCAAGTGTAAGCAGGGCTACCAGATGTTTTTGTTTGTCTCCAAAGACAACCGCTTGGGCTACGGTTGGCACCGTCTTTAGTATCGCCTCAATTTTTTGTGGAGCAATATTTTTACCGGCTGAGTTGACGATCAGGTCTTTTTTGCGATCGGTGATGCGTAGATAGCCCATTTCATCAAATTCGCCGATATCACCGGTTCTGAACCACTCTCCGTCAAAGGCTTCGCGGGTCGCTTCTTCGTTTTTGTAATAGCCTTTGAAGATTGAAGGTCCTTTGACCAGAATTTCGCCGTCCTCGGCTATTTTCTGACTGAGGGAGGGCAGGCAGGGACCGACTGTTCCCATCCGCACACAGCTCACCAGGTTGACATTAGAAGGCGCCGCTGTTTCAGTCAGACCATAGCCTTCCAAGGTGCTAATGCCGATAGAGTTAAAAAAGCGCAGTGTTTCTTTGGTGGCGGGTGCACCGCCTGAAACCACTAGGCGCAAATTGGGACCAATCTTTTCTCTTAGTTTAGATAGGGCAAGCTTGTCGGCAATGAGATGCTTGAGCAGGAGGATAGGACCAACGGCTCGTTTCTCTGCCTGTCTATCAACCATTTCTTCTCCGACTGTGAGCGCCCATTCAATCAGAGCTTTTTTCTTGCCGGAGGCTCCTTCGATGCCTGCCTTGACCTTGGCATAGATGCGGTCCAGCACTCTAGGCACCACCAGTATCATGCTCGGATCACATTCGGCCATGTTGCGGGCCATGGTTTCAATACCTTCGGCAAAGGCACAAGTGCCGCCTCTGGCTAACCAATAGAACTCGCCGCAAATACGTTCGAAAACATGAGAGAGGGGTAGGTATGAGAGATAAACATCATTTTCGTCTATGGGCAAAATCGGTCTGATATCTTCCAAAACCGAGATGATATTGCCGTGGGTGAGGGGTACGCCTTTTGGTACACCGGTGGTGCCTGATGTATATATGATGGTGGCAATGCTATCAAAGCTGGTGCCTTTCATTCTGTCTTCTAAAATCTTTAGATGAGCTGTATCAAGGCTACCGCCCAGTTTTCTCAATGATTCGACATCGGTGATCAAACCTCTCGGCTGATTGTGTTTTTCAGCAAGGTCCTCACCGCTCTTAATGCCTTCCGGCAGATGGAAGACCACAATTTTGTGGATATTGAGCTCGTCCTTTACCGCTAGGAGCTTCTTTAGCAATGCTTCGTTTTGAACAAAGATGATGCGGGCTTGTGAATTATCAACGATGTACTTGATATCGGAAGCCGATGAAGTGGGATAAATCGGCACCGAGACGGCGCCATTAGATATGGTGGCGAGGTCGGCAGCCACCCACCAATGGGTGGTAGAGGAAAAAATGGCAGCCTTTTCGTCTGGCTTGAGACCGAGGGTCATGAGACCAAGCGCCGTCTCTCTGACCAGGCGGCTGAATTCGCGCCAGCTCATGTCCCGATAGGGCTCTTTCTTGTCTTTGTACTTGATAGCCGGGTGCTCAGCCAGACCTTTGGCTCTGGTGTAGAAAACAGCAGCAAGATTGCGCTCAGTGATGCGATCGGAATGAAGTTGTTCCAAAACCATCTGAATTTCCCTGTCAATTTTTCTGATAATAAACGCCAGGGTAATTATAGTAAGTTTTCAGTATGAAGATTGCCGGCTAAATTATTTCTTGGCAAAGCAGAGTAGCTTAAGAGCTTCTCATTTGGTGCTTAACCAGTAAATATTTGCTGTTAAATCAACCGACGGTTTGTCTTTGTTTGGTAGTTTCGATCATCCAGGCTGTCACCATTTCCACCAGTTCATCCAGAACCGGGTCGAACATCAAATCATGCCAGGCTTCCTCGAAGCGGTGCTGGGTTTTGCGCGGTGCATTGAGCCTTTCAAAGACCATGCGGTTGACTTCATTATCGACAATCTTTTCTTTGCCCGAGGTCAACATGAGCACTGGGCAAGGAACTTTACGCACTGAAGACTTTACTTCCTGACTGAGCTTGAGCAGTTCTAGAAGCATGCGAGCCGGCAGCTTTTCGCGCTTATCTGGGTCGTTTTTGAGCCAGTTGCGCACAGTTTCTTCCCTGGTGATGTCGTCATATGTATAAGGTAGATTGAGTTCTTCATCAGGGTCGAATAGGGCCTTGAAGACTGCTTTGGCTTTGTAAGTCAAGCGGAAAGTTTCGGGATGACCGTCAAAGCCTGGTGAGAAAAGAACTAAGCCCGCCGGACGGTCTATTTCGGGCAGTTTATTTAGTTCACTGGCTGCTTTCAAGCTCAAAAGGGCGCCCATACTATTGCCCATGATGAAAATGGGCTTGTCGCCAACCGTTTCTCGCAAATATTCGTAGGCCGCCCTGATATCATCCAGCCATTGCTGTTTCATCATCAAGGTCTGACTGCGTCTTTTGCCAAAGCCCACTTGATCGTAAGCTAGTGAAAAGAAACGTTTGACGCGCAGCCGGCGTCCGAGGGCTTCATACCAGCCGCTGTGGGCACCCAGCCCGTGCACTAGCAGAGCAGCGGCGCGACATTCGCTAGCCGTCCCCCAAGTACGACCTGGAATTATTTCTATATTGGAGCGTTCATCTTGAGATTTTCCAATCTCAACGAGCGACCCGGTTGGTGTCAGGTTAATATCTGATTGCATAAGTGGAGGATATTATAGCTTCATGAGCGAAGCGAGCACAGATATTTCTAGTGAGAAAAAGGGCGTCAAGAAGTGGATTCTGGCTGTCTTTGCCCTTGCTCTGCTTTGCGGTGCTGTTTACATAGTCTTTACTCCGCGCCAGACGCCACTTGATAAGGCGGTTGCCTTGATTCGTTCTTCTCGTTCGGCCTCTGCCGTTCCCCTGTTGGAAGAGTTGCAGAAACAGAATCCTTCGGATCCAGCTGTTTATCCCTGGCTGGCCCAGGGCTATCTAGCCACAGATCGCGTGGCAGAGGGACGCACCGCCCTTGATACGGCTTTTCGCTTTGGCGTCAAATCTGATTCTCATGAGTCTATGGCGGCTGTGGTGGAAAGCTTTTCGCTTTACTACCAGAACCGTGGTCACTATGAAGAAGCTGAGAGACTCTGTCGGGCGGCTGCTCCCCATGTTGAGAGCGATAAGTTGGCTAAGATTCTTGCCGACCTCTATTTTCGTTGGGCTGAAAACTTGATGCAGGCCGGCAATCTAGAGCAGGCGGTGGAGAAATTGACTGCCTTGAAGAATTATGCCGGTTACTTGGATGACCCCCAGAAAGGACAAGTGCCGCATAAACTAGCCCGATGTTACCGCGAAATGGCAGCCCGGGCTGAGACTGTAGACAAAGATGTTGACCATGCCGTTTTGCTCTATGAAAAGAGTCTAGCGGCTTGTGATGAGCCTTCCACCCGTATAGCCTTGGCTGCGATATACGCCCAGAAAAACAATAAGAAGAAGGCAGTTGAGAACTATGAGGCGGTGGCTGCGGTAGATGCCAATAATCTAGAAGTACGCCATCGCCTGGTTGAACTCTTTCTAGATCTTGACGATATCGAAAAGGCTCAAGTTGCCCTCAGCGAGCTGGTTGATAAAGAACGCAGTTTTGAAAACTATGAACTATTGGCCGGTCTCAATCTTAAGCTAAACAATTATGCAGGCGCCGTACGCGCTCTGGAAGAAGCTTGCTCGCTCAAGCCCACGGCGGCACTTTTGCGTCAGCTGATTGCCACACTTAACAAGTGGAGCGCTCGTTTGCAGCAGGAAAGTAAAACCCAAGAAGCTCTTTCGGTGAAAGGTCATGCTGAAAGGGTCACTGAAAAGTTGGAAGCTCTTTTGAAAGAAGAGAGGAAGAACGAACCACGCCCCGAAACGGCTAAATCTGTATGGAATCCTGGATCTCCGCCGGTGAGCATTATCTCTTCCCGCAATTGGCTGGTTCGAGGTAGTCTCACACCCGAAGGAGAAATCAAGATCAAAAATATTTCGGGTGCAGCCGTTCAGGATCTCACTTTGACAGCAGTATTCTGGGACAATACCAAAAGACAGAATAAAGGTTCGGTGGTTTTGCCGGTTGCCTCCCCTACTTCTAATGCTTTTGCCCCGGGCGCCGAAAAGACACTTTATTTCTCCTGTCCCAATATAGTCGCCGAAGACCATCATCTAGCCGTTATGATTTTATGGAAGGGTAAGTTTTTGAAGGAATTTCCGGTAGTTAAGCAACGCTAGTTATGCAAGAACCAACGCCTGAAAACTTGAAGAATAACTGTCGCCATGAATATGTGCGCATTTACCAACGCCGTCTCAAGGGGTTGGAGCGCCGCTTAGTCTCAACCCGAGCCTATCTGCCTACCGGTTTTAAGCTGGGCGATTTTTCCCACCTTTCGGAAGGCAGCTATTGTTTTTGCACAAAGTGCCGCACTCGGCTCTTCCCCAAGCGTACCAATGCTGAGCGGGCCCAGGCAAGACTTTTAGCCGCCCAAGGCAAAGCTCTGGAGGCGGAACTTTTGGAGGCACAGGAGTTGGCTGATGCCTTAGAGAATCAAGAGTCTCAAGAACTGGCTGAAATGCAGGACAATCAAGATAGCGGTGTCGACGTCAATGTCGATGAACTTCTCAGCGAGTCTGTAGATGCTCAAGATATTGCAGCTGACGGAGTGAAAATCAACGAGGAGGAAAGTAGCTGTGAACTTTTGGAAGAAGAAGGCTAAAAAGCGCTTTGGATTTTTTGATCTGGTGGATAAGCTTATGCTTTTGAGTGTGATTATTCCGCCTGGTTATATCGTCTTGAGATTTCTCAAATGGTATGTAGATAGTTCCAGATATGATGAGGTTCTGGAAGAGACATAAATGCTTCCATACATATTGAGAGTGCTGCGTGCCATGCTGGTCAGCTCGCTGGGCTTCGGCGGCGGTATAGGTCTGCTTGTCTTAATTGTCATTTTGACCAGTCGCAACGAACCTAATGCCTTCTGGTACGGTATCAATGTCGGTCTTTCTCTCGGTGCCATGTTTGCTGTATTTATGGTGGCAGTGCTTTTGCCCTTAGACTTGAGCCGGCATATTTTTCTCAGCAAGGGAGATAAGAAGCAGCTCTGGGAGCTTGAGCAAACAAGAGAACTGGAAGTGACTGGTTCGGCCAAGCAGGTTCTGCATGCCTGCCGTCAGGCACTGCTGGTGGTACCTTATGTCAATAGTGTTTCAGACGATGTCGAAAATTTGATCACCAGAGCCACTGCCTCGGTCAGTTGGCGATCGGCCGGCGAAGATATGGAAGTGGAGATTACGCCCAAGGCGCCCAATCAGTGGTTGGTAAAAGTGGTTAGTAAGCCGCGCAATAAGAAAGTGGTTTTTGACTATGCCAAAAATTTTGAGAATGTAGAGACCTTTGTTTCGCAGTTCACCGAGATACTCGGTGCCGACCACGTGGTATCTGGTAATGCCTGATTTGCAGCCTGATCTATTAATTGGCAAGCTCTATTTTGTCTTGCTTTCAATGATTGGTTTTGTTACTTCCTTGGTGGTGCTCAAGGTCTTTCGCCCTGATATGAGTTGGCGCGCTGCTATGGTCTCGCTTTCAGCCGTGATTCTAATTTTTGGCATTCTCAAAGCGGGAGATCTCTTTTCGGTAGAGCCATTGCCGGGAGTGCCCATCTATCACGGTTTGAAAGAGGCAGCCTGGCTTGCTCTCGGTGTCTTGTTCGGCATGGGGCGGGGTGACTTTATTATCAACTACCTAGATAAGCGCGATTTGGAGCATTATCAGAAGACCAAAGCCGAGAAATTGGAGATTGCTGAAAGCACTGAGAAATCGGCAGAGAAATCTGAAGATTAAGGCAAATAAGAAAGGGCATTTCTTTTGAAAAGCCCTTTCTTGATCTAACTTACTTTGCTCTAGCTTACTTTGCTCTAGAGTCCGAGGAAGTCGGGACCACTGCCTTGCGAAGTGGGTTTCACTCTCAAGTTGACTTCAGGACAGACTATCTCACAGGTGCGGCAATGGATGCAGTTTTCCAGCGACATGCCGTGCTTTCTCAAGTCGTCGATGATGTCGATGCGGTGCACTTCGGCTGTACAGTCGGCTACGCAAGGCGTGGTCTTGCCTAGACCTTCGTATTTAGAGATGCACTTGACGCAGGTATCAGAGTTGAATTCATCGATATGCTCATTGCCTTCATGATATTTGGTGGAGGCAAAGAAAACCGCATCGGGCCTGCTGTAGATAGTTGCTTTATCGTAGGGCGGCTCATCATATTTAGGGGCGGTAAAGTTAGGCACTATGTGCTTGCAATCGGCTTCGTATTTGATCGGTCCGATATCTCTGGTGCCTTCGATGAGCGAGAGCGAGGTAACGCCGTCGACCGGAGCCCCGAAAGGATTTTTGAAGCCGACTTTGAGCATACCGACCCAAGCATTAGTCTTATCGACACTCTTGGCGATATCAGGCAGGTACTGACCGAGCAATTTGGGATTGCTCATGAAAGCCCAGCGGAAATAGCGATTCTTGTAAGCTTCTTTGATGACAAAGCCGCTTTCCAGTTCTTTCTGATAGGGAGCCAAGGCTGCTTCAGATGTATCGCCTTTGACCAGGGCGTCGTGCAAAACTTTTGCCGCCACATAGCCGCATTCCATCGAGCGATCGATGCCGGCTAGGTTTTTCACATCCAATACACCCAGGGCATCACCTAAGAGAATAGCGCCGGGTACATAGAATTTCTTGGGCAGGCTGTAGTATCCGCCTTCAGGCAAGAGAGCGGCACCATATTTGAGAAGCTTACCGCCCTTGATCATTTCTTGAATGAAGGGATGCTTCTTGTAGTCTTGCAGCTTTTGCTGCGGATTCATATTGGGGTCTTTGCTGTCGAGACTGATTACCATACCGATGGTGAGGCGCTTGTCTTTCATGCCATAGACAAAGCCGCCACCGAAGGTGCCGTCCAAAAGCGGATAGCCCAGGGTGTGCCAGACTTTACCGGCATAGTCTTCATTGACTTGCCAGACTTCTTTGACGCCGACCGACCAAATTTGCGGATTGTCGCGCAGCTTGTAGTGGTCGATGACTTCGCGCGAAATGAAACCTTTGTCGCCGAAGCAAGTGACTTTACCGTAGACGAAATCTTCTTCCGATTTGGCGTCTTCGCTCACTGCTACACCGACTACTTTGCCGTCTTCAAAGACAACTTTGTGGGCAGCAAAACCGTTAAATAGGTCGATGGTGACATTGGGTACGTCTTTTGCCTTTTCTTGCAGTTTGAAAGCCATCCAGGCAACAACATTGGAAAGGCTGAGCACCACATAGCCGGTTTTGTCTAAAGACTTGGGATACATCTTGGAAGGGACATCCCATTTCTTGTTGACACCGAGAACTGAAAAATAAGAGTCGGTGCAGGTGGCTTCGATAGGGAAGCCGCTTTCTTTGTAATCGGGGAAGAGTTTGGCAATCACGTGGGGATTGGATACGGCGCCGCTCATAACATGGGAGCCGAACTCTTTTCCTTTTTCCAATATGGCCATGGTAAATTCCTTGCCGCTTTCTTTGGCAAGTTCTAAGAAACGATTGGCCAATGCCAGGTTGGAGGGACTACCACCAACCAGGAGTAGATCATATTCAATGCGATCCGACAACTTCCTTTACCCCCCGACCAGACTGCACTTCTTTAAACTGTTTGATCATCTCAGGGATGATCTGATAGATATCGCCGACGATACCATGATGAGCAAATTTGAAAATGGGCGAGTCGGGATCTTTATTGATCGCGATAATGGTGCCCGATTTAGACATGCCGACTCGGTGCTGAATGGCACCGGAAATACCGCAGGCTATATAAAGTTTGGGACGCACTGTTTTGCCGGTTTGACCAACTTGGTGCTGATAGGGTATCCAGCCCAAATCAACCACTTTTCTGGAAGCTCCCAGGGCGGAGTTTTCAAAAGTGGCAGCTAGATCTTTGAGCATGTCGAAGCCGTCGGCACAACCCAGTCCGTAACCGCCGGCTACGATCACATCAGCCTCAGTCAGTTTAACGCCTTTCGAGACTTCTCTGACAATATCAACCACTACTAGTCTGTGGTCTTCCGGTTTTAAATCAACTTTGATTTTGGCTATTTTGCCTTGGCGATTACCATCAGGCTTGAGGGGCGTCATCACACCCGGTCTGGTGGTGGCCATCTGCGGATTCTTCCAGGGTCCAAGAATTCTCGCTTTCAAACTTTCGCCGAAGCTAGGACGAATAGCATACAAGCAGTTCGGATAGAGACCGATTTTTGTAGGGTCTACCTTGCTTTTGTGTTCGTAAGGTCCGATATCGAGTTCGGTACAGTCAGCTGTCAGTCCGGTATCGAAATGGGCGGCAATGCGCGGTGCCAAGTCTCTACCGGTTGTGGTCGAGCCCAAAAGGCAGGTATGGGGAGGTTCGGGCAAAGACTCTAAGAAGTCGCAGACTACCCTTCTATAGGGCAGGGTTCTGTATTTTTCCAAGTCGGGATGTTCGGCAACATAGACTTCATCGGCGCCGTATTCCACCAATTTTTGGGGAATGTCGCCAAGGTTGTGACCCATAACCAAACACTTGAGGTTGCGTTCCATTTTGTCGGCGAGAAGTCGTCCGGCCCCTAAAAGTTCCAGGGTGACAGGCTGCAACTCGCCGAGAATATGTTCGGCAATGACCAGCACGTCGCCCTTAGGGCTAAAGCTGGAGACATCTACTACTTGTTCTTCTGACATGATTATCAACCTTGAAACTTAAGAAGCAATGAGGAACTGATTGAGCTGAGATTCTTTGATGACGTCTTGAACCAGTGTTTCCACCGACTGTCCTTCGTGCATCTTGCAACTTCCACCCAGTTCTCCGACCTTCTCGGTGGCGGCTACGATGGTCGGCGAGCCCTTGAGACCGGTGCGGTCCGGCTCTGCTCCGACCAAGTCAAGATCGATTGTGTGAATGAACTTCTTCAGCTCTTCTTCGTTACGAGCCAGTCTCTGAACTTTCCAGGCTCCTCTGAACGACTTATATTCGAGGGGGTGATAAGAATTAGCTACAGTGACGAGTAGGGGCATTTCAGAGACTACTTTCTGATAGCCACCTTCGATGATGCGGCGACCGTGTACTTTGCCGTCGACAACGCTGAAATCTTCGCAATAGGTAATCTGAGGCAGACCCATACGTTCGGCTAGCTGAGGACCGACCTGGGCGGTGTCGCCGTCGGTGGTTTGCAGACCGCAAAAGACTAGGTCTGGTTTGCCGACATAGCTGACAGTCTTGAAAAGAGCGTAAGCGGTGGCCAGTGTGTCGGAGGCCGCCAAGCGTCTGTCCGAAAGAAGGAAGGCTTCGTCTACGCCATGCTCTAGACATTCGAGCAAGACTTCTACAGCCGGGGGCGGACCCATTGATATGGCAGTCACCTTGCCGCCGTATGACTTCTTAGCGTGCAAGGCCGCTTGCAGTGCATAGCGGTCAAAAGGATTGAGCATGCGCTTGGCTTTTGCTCTATCTATGGTGCCATCTGGATTAAGACCAGCTTTTGAACCCTGGTCCGGCACTTGCTTGACAAGTACGAAAATGTTTAGACTGCCCGACATATGACCTTTTGGATACCCTCGCGACACGTACTTCCAAATTCTACATAGATAAGATGCTGGATTGCCAGATTGTTACTAAGTAGCTTCAAGGAACATGCAATTCGTAATTTGACTTCTTATTTTCATGCTTTTGCTGTTCCGTAATTGTTTCTTTATTTGCTGAAAGCTATAAACTGAACATCTCTAAAATGCGAACCCCTTGACGGGTTGAAGCTTCGCCGTTAGCCGTCCGATATCAAGGGGATACTTAAATGAGAAAAAATTTGCAAAAACATTCGCTTTTGTCTGGAAAGAAAGTTATCGCCCTCGCTCTTTCTACGCTTACTTTGGCAACTTACTCCAATCTTTCGCTTGCCCAAGCAGTTTTGGCTAAATCTAACAAAGCAAAGGCAAAAGCAAATGCAAAGGTTCATAAAGCATTCGAAGGCAAAGTTGGTCAAAGTGCTTATGTCGAAGAATACTTCAGCCATGTTTTCAGGGTTTCACCAAGTTGGGCCACTGCAGTCGGCTTTCATCAATATGATAGGCTGCTGGAAGATCTCAGACCCCAGGCGATCAAGAGCAATTTAGCCGCCAATAAGGCTTTTCTGCGGCGCTTTCAGGCAATAGAGGCAGACAAAAACAGTAAGCTCAACCTTGATGAAAAGCTTGACCTGCAAATGCTCATTGCCTTTACCGAAGGCCAAATATTCGAACAAGAGCAACTGCGTTGGCTGGAGCGCGACCCAGACCGCTATCCTTCCTTGCTAGCCGATTCGGTCTTTTCTCTGGCAAAACGCAATTTTGCACCAGCCTCAGAACGGTTACTCAGTGTTTGTGAAAGGTTGGAGCAGGCTCCCGAGAAAATCTTTCAGGCTGCCAGGCTTAATATCAAACCGGCAGCAGTGCCGCCCATTTATGCCCAAGTGGCTCTGGAGCAGCTCAAGGGCAGCCGTTCTATGATCGAAAGCACCATACCCGAAGCTTTCCAATCGGTGCAAGATAAGGTCTTGTTGGCACGCTACAAGAGAGCCTCGGGGCGAGTATTGCAAGAGCTGGATTTGTATGAAAAGTTCTTGAAAGCAAAAGTTCTGCCCCAAGCTAAAGGACAGTTTGCCATCGGTGAGGCAAACTATAGGCGTAAATTGCACTGCGATGAGATGGTTGACGAAGACCTGAACAGTCTGCTCAATCGAGGCTATAGCGAACTGAGGCGCTTGCAGGCACGCTTTATCGAGCTTGGTCGTTTGATTGATAAAGAGCGCAGTCCCGAAGCCATCTTTGAAGATATTGCCCGGGAGCATCCAAACTCAGAGCAACTGGTGGCTTCCACCCAGAATTGTCTTGATAAACTTTGCTCTTATCTCTTGGAAAATAATATTGTGAGCTTGCCCAGCCAAGACAGAGTGACTGTGGCTGAGAGTCCATCTTATTTGCGCGCACTGACTTTTGCCTCGATGGATACACCCGGACCCTACGAATTAAAGGCCAAAGAGGCTTTCTATTATGTGACGCCGGCTGAGAAGAATTGGGACGCCAAACGGATTGAAGAACATCTGCGCTTCTTTAGTTATGCCGATATCATCAATACTTCGGTGCACGAAGCTTACCCTGGTCACTATGTGCAATTTCTTTGGGTGAAAAAAGCCCCTTCCAAGGTGCGTAAGCTCTTGGGTTGCAGCTCTAATGCCGAGGGTTGGGCTCATTACTGTGAAGAAATGATGGTCGATGACGGTCTCAGACAAGACGGCTCTCGCACCCAGGCTGGAAATAAACCTGATTACAAGTTGGCAATGGTGCAGGTGCACGATGCTTTACTGCGTGTTTGTCGCTATATCGTGGGCATACAAATGCATACCCGGGGCATGACTTTTCAGCAGGGCAAGCAGTTCTTTGTCAAAGAAGGCTATATGGAACAGGCTAATGCCGAAAGAGAAACTCGCCGCGGCACCAAAGACCCCACTTATCTTGTTTATACTCTCGGCAAATTAGAGATTCTCAAAATGAGGGACGAGTACATACAACTCAAGGGTGACAAATTCTCCCTCAAAGAGTTTCACGACAATTTCCTGGCTCAGGGATTTCCACCCCTAAAAATCGTCAGAGCCAAGTTGTTCAGCCAAGCCAAATAGTCAATCTGTAAAATTAGATTGCTTAAATCAAAATACCCGAAACAACCAGGTGGTTGTCGCGTCAATCTCTTGGTGAGGTAACTGCTATGCGAAAAATTTCTCCCAAAGTGCCGGTCTTGGCATTCTCTGCCGCTATTATGCTTGGTCTCGGCTTGACCGGGGCGGTCTTTACTTATCCCGACTTGCATTCAGCTTGCGCCCAGACATCAGAGGCTCAAACTGAAAAATCTCAGTCTGAAGAGACTAAGTCGGCAGATAAAGACAAAAAAGAGGCTGTGAATTGGTTCAATGATTTTGAAAAAGCCAAGGCTGAGAGCGCTCGCACAGGCAAGCCTATTTTTGCCGACTTTTATACCGACTGGTGTTATTGGTGCCAGGTCTTAGACAAAAAGACTTTTGTCGACAAAGACTTTGCCGCCTTCTTGAACAAAAATTTTGTGCCCCTGAAAATCAACGCCGAAGCCAGTCAGGCAAACGAAGCGCTTGCTGAGAAGCTGGGCGTTGATTCATATCCTAGGGGGGTTGTTTTTTCACCGAACGGTCAGGTGCTCAATCAGATTAGAGGCTTCAAAGAAGCGCCTGACTATCAAGAGACTCTCAGCGAGTTCTTGCAAAAATAGCACTGTCATCATTGCAGATGCATAACTGTGTACATCGTTTCTAAGGCTCCGGTGCCGCCGCCGCAGTTGTGTATAAAGTCGCGCGCCAGTTCTTTTATGCAATTTAGGTCTTTGAGATTGGGCAAGAAACCGGCATTGCTTGCCTTCGACTGCGAGATGATGTGTCTGACAAAGCGCAGCCCGGCGTCTGTGATTGGACCATTTTCTGGACCGCCACTACCCATGATGATGGCATCAACCACGGTGGCTTCTACCAGTGAAGACGGCGGAGTGTAATCGAAGTAATCAGATGTATCTGTAATTTCGACAAATTCAAAGAAATCGCTGCTCTCGTGTGAAGCCGGATCGAAATTCATTTAGTTATTCCCCTTATAAAACCCGCTTAATACCGCCACTAAACATAAAGATATTGTTGAGGTGTGACCTCACTTTATGTGCGTCATCCGTTCTTGGCAACTAAAGAAACGCTAAGGCTCTATATCTTGAGTCTATAAGGGTTTTAGCTGAGTTATTTGTCATGTCTTTTCACGGCTTGAGCAATTGGCTCTTTGTGAAGTAAATTTGCATAGTTTCAATAATTTAGTCAGTCTTCAGGGAGAACAAGGTGTATGGGCATTGTGGCTGACGGCGCGAAAAGCACAAGTGATGCGGGTTTGACACAGAGGGGCAAAGACAGTTTGATGAAGTGTCTGGTTAAAGAAGACCTTGATAAAGATGGTCTCACTTTTGTCAAAGACCATAAGTCTCCGGTCTGCAGATTGGACGAGGTTAAGATTCGGGTTCTGGCCACAGCTGTATGCGGCACAGATAAAAGTATTTACACCAGTGCCCAGAGTGAAGGTATTCGCAATGAGATGCGTCGCTATGTGGAAGATGGAAAGTATGCACCTATAGTAGTAGGTCATGAATTTTGCGGCATAGTAGAGGAAGTCGGTGAGGCGGCTGCGGCTGCCAGTCATTCCGCCCCCGAGCATATGCGCATACAGAAAGGCGATTATGTCACTGCCGAGATGCATTTATCTTGCGGGCATTGTTTGCTTTGTCGCAGCGGCAATGAACATATTTGTACATCGGTAAAAGTAAAGGGCGTGCACCTAGACGGTTGCTTTGCCGATTCGGTCACCTTGCCTTACAAAAATGTGATTATGCTGGGTAAAGGCGGCGACACTTCCCAACTGCCTCCCAAAATTGGCGCTCTGCTCGACGCTTTCGGCAATGCTGTGCATACAGTCTCTGAAGCCGATGTGCGAGGTAAATCGGTGGCCATTCTAGGCGCTGGTCCTCTGGGGCTGATGGCGGCGCTTTTGTGCCGTGACTTTGGTGCGGCTCGCATCTATCTAACCGAAGCCGCCGATGTGGAAAGACGCTTTAGTTTGGCTGAAGAATTTGGTGTGAAGTATTGCTTTGATGTAGGCAAAGGTACCGGCGAACTCTACAAGGCTGTCGAAAAGAATGAAACAGGCGCCAATGGAGTGGATGTGGTTCTGGAGATGTCCGGCTCTCCCAGTGCTTATACAGATGCTTTCAAGATTGTGCGCAATGGCGGCACCGTTATTCTTTTGGGTATTGCCAGAAAACCGCTCAACAATTTTGATATCGCCAATGGTGTGATTTGGAAAGGTGTGACGGTGAAAGGCATCTTTGGTCGCAAGATGTTTGATACTTGGGAGACCATGTTGCAACTGCTCAAGACAAATCACAATGGCTTGCAGGAGAGGATGGATAGAATCATATGTTCTAAGACCTGGGCTTTGGAAGATTACAGCACAGCCTTTGATCTTTTGGTGAGCGGGCAAGAGATGAAACTGGTCTTTACGCCCTAGTTTGATAAATTCAAGAATTGTAAGAGGTGAACTCATGAGTCAGAACAGCACCGCCGCCAAGAAAATGGCACCTAAGGCTCTTTATAAAAGTCTGGAAGAAGAGCTGAACCGTTCAAAAGAAGCCAAAACCTATAAATTGGAAGTGCCGGTGGATAGCCATCAAGGCGGTGTTGTGCAGGCAGCTGGTCGCAGCCAGGTGATGCTTGCTTCCAACAATTATCTTGGTCTGGCAAACCATCCCCGCATTCAAGAGGCGGCCAATAAAGGGCTTGAGAAATATGGTTATGGTCTAGCTTCGGTGCGCTTTATTTGCGGCACCCAGAAAATACATCTTGAACTGGAAGAGCGTATTGCCCGCTTTCTTGGAGTGGAGTCGGCTATTCTTCACTCTTCTTGCTTTGCCGCCAACGAAGCCTTCTTTGCTGCTTTAGTCGGTTCCGACCTAGGCATGAAAGACTATCGCGATGTCATTTATTCCGATGCCCTCAACCATGCCAGCATCATCGACGGTATCAGGCTCTCGCGCATTGCCGTCAAGACCACAGATTTGCGCGCCTACAAACACAATGACATGGAACAGCTCAAGACCTTCATTGCAGAAGATAAGGCAAAAGACTACAGGCTATCTGTTATTGCCACCGACGGTGTCTTCAGCATGGAAGGTGAGTTCGCCCCCCTCAAGGAATTTGTCGAGCTAGCCAAAGCCAATGATGCCTTGCTCTTTGTTGATGAATCACATTCCACCGGTGTGCTCGGCGCCACCGGTCGTGGTACTCCCGAACACTGCGGCGTGCACGGCAAGATAGATGTGATCACCGGCACACTCGGTAAAGCTCTGGGTGGTGCCGCCGGTGGTTTCATTGCCGGTAAGAAAGTCTTGATCGACTATATGAGGCAAAAATCAAGACCTTACACCTTCTCTAATTCTTTGCCTCCCACCATTGTCTGCGCCGCCATCGAGGCGCTCAATATTTTGGAAGAAGACAGTGCTTTGGTGGAGAAGCTGCATCAAAACACCGACTATTTTAGAAAAGAAGTGCAGCGTATCGGCTTCACTATCTTGCCCGGCGTTCACCCCATAGTGCCTGTCATGGTCGGCGAAGCTTCCATTGCCCAAGATATGTCCAACCTTCTATTAGATGAAGGCGTCTATGTCAGGGGTCTCTGGTATCCTGTCGTGCCCAAGGGTGAAGCCAGACTGCGCGTGCAAATCTCGGCCGCCCATAGTGTAGAAGACCTCGATAGAGCGCTCACCGCTTTTGCCAAAGTCGGAAAGAAACTGGGCGTCATCTAGATTTAGTTGAGTAATTCGGCTTTTAGTTAATTACTCTGGCTTCTATTTAACTATTTCAGCTTCTATTTAACTATTTCGGCTTCTATTTAACTATTTCGGCTTCTATTTAACTATTTCGGCTTCTATTTAACTATTTCAGCTTCTATTTAACTATTTCGGCCATCCAGGCCCCACCGCCGTTTGTCTTGCCTTCTAAGCGCGGTCCCTGGTACTCAGCCTCGTTCACCACCGAGACCGTGCCTCTAAATTCCAGTTTGCGCTCGGGCTTGCTTTTGCCCTTAGGACCCTTGACGGCATTGTATTTAAGGACAAATCTAATGTCGGGAAACTTGTAGTTACCCTGCAGGCTAAAGGTTTCCTTTGAGTTTTTGTCTATGCCATGACCGACAAGCTTGGGACCGTCTTGTTCTAAATAGATGCTTGAATGCACTGTTTTGAATTCGAACTCATAGCCGGCATCCCATTTGCCTGATAGGTGGGGGGCTTTGCCGGTATTGACCGGCTGCGGCGGCGGGTTTTCTACTGGAGCCTGGGCCGAACTGGTGGCTGCCCCTTCTTTTTGTCCATCCCACTTACCGCCAATATTGGTACCGGCTTTGGCGAGGTTATAGGTGCCGGACATATATGGACCGCTATAAGTCTCGGTTTTGGCCATTTCAAAGCTGCCTTGATAAACGATCGGGGGCAGATTGGGATTCTCGTCGACATGGTAACGCTTATGAAAGCTAATATGGTTGCCGGTGATCACACCTTTAGAAACGACGAAATTTTGTCCATCGTGGTCGTCTGTGCCAGTTCCTTCAAAAGTATTGCCCGTCTGCACGAGGTTAAGGTGGGCAGATCTAGGCTCTTGATTGACTTCATATGAAATTTGCCAGGGACCGCTCACATCGGTGGAAGTTTGAGCAGCGCCCCCGCTTTGACCTGAGCTTGTAGTGCCTGTGGAGCCTGCCCCGGCTTTGTCGCTCAGCTTTATGGTCTGGCAAGCGCTCAAGAGGGGTATCAGGCATAGCGAGAGCGAGATAAGCATTATCAATCTCGACCATCCCATATTGCGGCTCATTTCATCCCCCTAAGTGCGATTCCATATGACTGGATATCTGGATACTGGACTAGATAGTGGCCCTATAGTGCCAGTTACTTATAGGATTTTATAACCACTTTGCCTGAACTGGGTGGGCGATGGGAAAAATACGAAATCAAGAAGATGAAATTGTGTTGACAAGTGGCGCTAGGGCGGGCAGAATAACAACAATTACTAGGCTCTGCCCTGCCCCACCTTTGGTTGTTTCGAAAATTTGAGAAGAATCACCTGGCGGACAGGGTTATTGGAGTTTGCTTTAGATGGCCGATGCACCTCAAGCTAAAGATAAAGTAGAAGATCCAGCTAAAAAGCCTGGAGCAGATAAAGCTGCCGAGCCAGCTAAGGAGAACGCTGACGCTTCGGCTAAGTTGGCTCAAGAGGCGGCAGCGCCGGCCAAGCCTGCCGATGGCGGCGAAAAGAAAGCTGATGAAAATGCAAGTAAGCCTGAGGCTGATAAGAAAGCCTCTGGTGAAACTAAGCCTGAAGAGAAAGCCGAAGGCGACAAGAAAGCCGAAAAGCCTGAAGATAAGGATGAGCGCAGCGGTATTGAGAGAATGTGCGATGAAGCATATGACTCACTCAAGAAAGCTTGCATAGATAAGTACAAAGCTGCACGCGAAGGTGCCAAAGGTATCTTGGGTGTGGCCGTGCCTGCTGAATTGGCTTTAGCCGGCAAACCAATAGAGTTCAAAAATGGCTCTGACAAACTTGCTTCCGCCGGTACTCTCAATTTCAATCCAACCACACCGCTTTTCCAACCTGATGCCACCGCACCAGTGGTCAATAAAGCCGCAGACACCAAGGGCGGCGACAAACCAGAGGCAGCTGTGGCCTCGGAGGCCAGCGCCGATAAGAAGGTCGAGAACGGCGGAGGAATTCTCTCTAGTATCGGCAATGCCTATGACTCTGCTTTGAATTTTGTTGGGCTAGGCTCTTCTAATAAGCCTGCCGATGCCGCCAAGCCTGCCGAAGGCGACCCCAAGACTGCTGATAAGACTGCTGATAAGTCCGCTGATAAACCCGCAGATAAACCGGTAGACAAGCCGGCCGACGCCCAAGATAGTTCAATTTGGGAGACATTTAAATGGGGAACCGGCAAGCTCTATGAGTACTCCGGGGCTAAGTTATTGGTGGAAGGTACCAAGAACATTTACACCTCCTTATATAACGAATACGACACCAAGTTTGCCACCGCCATGAAGGGGGCAGGTTCGGTTTCGGATGTCACTAATAAGCTCAAGAGTGAACAAGGCGTCTCGGTTGAGACAGTTTCGTTCAAAGACGGTACACCTGATTCGGCTGCTGTAAAGTCAGACCGCGGAGAAGGCCGCCTCAGTAAGAATAAATATGAATACACTACCGATGACGGTATGAAGGTAGTGAGAGAAGACCGCACCACAACCGCTACCAGTCCTGAACTGGGCGAACTTAAGGTGACAAAAACCAAAGACGGTCTTGATCAAACCTGGACCCAAAAGAACGGCGATACTGTCCGTCGCATGCCCGACGGCAGCTATGAGCTTTTCAACAAGGCTGAAAACATCACAACTAGAGTTAAGGGTAGTCAGACTCTTGAGAAAGAGTACGGCGGTATCTTTAGTCTATCGGTCGACCTTTCAAAAACAGCTCATGATGAGCGTAAGCGCTTAATTGAAGCATGTAAGCCTGACTCAACCCAGTGCACAATTGGCGATAATCCAGCCTTGCAGACCGTCAGAGAGGTTGAAGGTGCCAAGGCTGTCGATACTCGCAACTCAATTGCTCTAGCTGCCGAAGATGGACGCATCGACATCTTCAATAAAGACGGCCGCAGCCGTATGGAATTGGTTGATGGGCAGATCAAGGTTTTAGATGCCCAAGGCAAGCCTATTGAAGGCATGACCATGTCTGCCCAAGATTTCATGAAGCGTTACGGTGGACGCTTCGGCGACTTCAAGTTGGTCGAAGAAAACGGAGTAATTCGCGCTGAATCACTTGATGGCAAAGCTAGAGTAGGTTTGAACGAGGCTGGCACCGCCATCGATGCCAGTCAGACGGTTACCGAAGGGCCAGATAAAGGCAAGAAATTAGAGAGCGTCGCCGATGCCAGCGGCAAAGACGTCGTCACCTATCGGGCTGCAAGCGGCGAAGAAATTCAGAAAACTGAGATCAGCGAAAAGGGCTTCACCGACACCACTCGCGGTGTGGAAGGCAAACAGGTTTTTGACTGGTCTGACCCTGAGAATATAACCTTTGCCAGCTATGATCAGTTTGGTAATCAGCAAGTAAGCATGTCCGACGACAAGACCATCTGGGATGAGGGTCTCTTTGATTGGAACAGCGACAGCATTTCATTCTCTGACGGTCTGGGCGGATACACTGTCGCCTACGACGGTTCGGACGATGCTTACGAGAGCAGCACAAGCAAAGCCAGTACAGCCTCTAGCTATGGCTCTTCAATTGCTACTCAAGTTTCGGCAGCGGCGTCCAGCGGCAATATCACCTCGGGCGCTTATCAAAGTTTAGCTATCAACGCCATAGGCTCGGTCGATTCGGCTATCGATGCTTGCGTCTCGAGTGGCAATTTTGATGGTCTGGGCAGTCTAATCGCTACTAAGTCTAGGCTCGTGGCTGCCCTTAATGAATATATCGATCGCCAGAACCGTTTCGAAGATGCAAGCAAAATGGGTCTATCTGCCGGTCAAGCAATGAAAGTGGCTGATAATAGAGATCAAGGTGTCTATACCTCAATCGAGCTTGTGCAACAGCAAGACAATATTGGTCGCAAAAGACCCAACTGGGACACTGTTTGAGGTTACAATTAAGCCTCTATTGGGAATGTGAACCGATAGAGTGTTGCGGTTTGCGTTAGGAGCTTCACATTGGCTATTCCTATGAACACCCCAGTCACCGTTCTGTTGATGAGCGGAGAGCAGGTGGACGGCGAAGTTGCCATGATCGACCAAAGTACATATTTGTGTTTGCGTCGAGAAGGTGAGACTTTATATCTGCCTTGGTCGGCGATCAAATGTGTCAGAGGGCCGGCTCTGCCTGAGCGTGGCGTGGGCTCCAGTCTTCCCCAGGGCACTAGATATACGCCTACCACTTGAGAAATTCAAAACTGGAACTTGCCCGCCATTGCGTTGGCTTCCATCCACTGTCTTATGCGCAGACAGGTCCTTGATCTTCTAAAGTCTTCCAGAGCCTTAATTCGTTCTTCGCTCTTTAGAATCACTTTGAAAGAATCCCAAATGTGCGGGCTTTCAAATGCCATGTCGAGAATTTTGCGCAGATTCTCGTCCTCTAGACCCTTCTGAAAGTCTTTCAGATCGTTCTTAAGCTGCTTCGCATCTGGTTTGGGAAGGTAGAGATATCTTTCCTTGTTCTTTTCCAATTCATCGGTAAGCTCTCTTAGGTCATAAAGATTTTGATTGACCAATTTCAGCGCACCGCTTTCGGTATCAAAGTAATAGAGGTTATCTGCACTGGGATCTTGCCAGGCAAGAATCAAGGCTTCTATGTTGAAACTATTGGAAATAGTGCTCAATCTGTTTTCGACCTCAAAGCTCTCTTCTTCGTCATCGAAGTGATCATCATCAAAACCCATTTTGCTCCTCCAAATGACTTTTGCACCGGTTCTTTAGCGATTTAAAATTCTCAGGCAATCGCTGCTCATTGATACCACCGCCCCTGTTTCATCCACTTGCATGGCGGCAATATCAAGAATGGCTTGATCTTTCTTTAGCTTGATCTCGATTGGTTGATCTGTCATGGCTATTTGACTGTCAATCAGTTTTCCATTTGTTGCTCTTATATCAAGGCGAATTCTCTTTGGCAAACCACCTTCTTCAGGCTGTTTTGTGCGGGCGACCAGGGTGACCGAGCCCACGCTTCTAAACAAATCTAAGTAAGGAATAGATTCAGGATAACGGAAATACTTGCCGCTAAAAACCGGTTTGTAGCTGTTTTTAGGTATGACTTGCAGTTTGAGATTGTCTTTTAGTGAGGCGGCACTTAGTGACCTAATGCCTGTTATTTTGACTCGGCTGTTCTTAGCAAAGCCAAGCACCAGATCGGTAACATAGCCCTGGCTAAGCCAGCCAAAATGTCGCAAGTTGAACTCTACATCCTTTTCACTTTCGACGCTGCTGCTTCGATTGTCGTCCCATTTATCGAAGCGATTGGTGAGCCAGTGCATATCGCAGGCAATCCCTTTCTTATCTGCTCTTTCCATTGAACATCTGAGAGCGATACCTTGAGTTTCGAGGGGATTGAGGAACAAGCGACTGAGCCCGAAAGCAGGAGTCGGACCTTGCAATATGACAGTCTGGTCGAAGTAGGCGGCGTTATTGCCTAGATGGTCGAAGGGCGGGCTCATGGCATCTTTGATCGTCTTGCCGTCATAGTTCAAGGCTTCGCTTTGTGTCAGCTGAAAATCTACAGGCACGATGCTGGAAAAGGAGCGATCATAGCGATAAAGATAACGGTTCTGCCTGCCGGGCGGCCTGGTGAAATCTTGTTCGATGACATCGACCAAGGCACCAGTGCCGCTCATCTCAGCAGACAATAGACCGGTTCTGCCATCGAAGATAGAAAGCTCATTGCCGATGAGCGGCAAAAGCGAAATTGCCTGGGGTGTATCTGCCACCACTACATAGGGCAGATTATTTTGTTTTGCCAGAGCCTTAACTTGTTTCTGAAAAGCCTGGTAGCCTTTGCCCAATGATCTAGCGGCAAGACCGGCGTCAAAGGCTGTGTATAAGATGATTGAAAGGCTCGGCAGAGCAATAGCTAGACCATAGAATTCTCTATATAAATTTAGTCTGATGCGCATCTCCAAAGAGAACTTGTCTTCTTTTAAGGCTTTATCAAAGAGGGCTAGGGTCGGCAAGACTTGCAGTAAAGCAAGCAGCGGTAGAATGCTGTAATAGTGGCGCGAACCGGCAAGTGCGGCTGAGTTTTCGGCATTGGCCGCCATAGGATAGAACAAGATAGGCAGTGCCAGCGGTGCAGCACAGAATAGAAAGACTTGGACAAAATCTTTTCTTATGAAGCCAAAGACGATGCCAGCAAGAAAAACTACTATTGAAACAGCATCTAGGGCAAGAAGACTATTTTTTAGTATCGGCATTGGTGCAGGGGCAAGCACCAAAAGCAGTGACGAAAAATTGCGCAGGCGAATATTGCGAAAGACTGCCAGGTCTTGCAAGAGCAAGAAGATAAGAATGAGGATGATGCCGAGAACTGCCAGTCGAGCTAGTTTCTTTTGTTCTTTCGAAAATAAGGCAAGCAGGCTCAAAGATGTCAGACTAAGCCCACTCAACAAAGTTGAAGTGAAAAGAGTAGTTAGGATTTTTGACCGGCTTTTGTTTTTGCCTATTACAATTGCTGCAAGCAATGCCAGAGTGGTGCCGAGTACGACATGGCAGGAGGGTAGGTAAGAAACTGCTTCTACCGCCAGGGGTGAGGCAAGAAAGAGAAGGGCGGCAAAGCCTGAGCCTGCTTTTGCCGCCGCAGAAGCGATGGACAGCTTTTCTTGCAGCACCACATTGCTGACTCGATAGAACAAGATACCATTTAGGCAATGCAAGACAACCAGCAAAAACTGCATGATTGAGGCATTGAAAAATGAAAGAGCAGCAAAGGGGAGGAAGGCTAGATTTTCGAAAAAATGAAAGCCGGTCTCTTGCGAACTGCCGAAAAGAAATGCCGGTAGGTCTTTTATGTGGGCGAAAATATGGGCGGCATAAGCTAATTTGAAATGTTCATCGAGCAGGTTATAGCTCAACAAAACCGGAATATAAAAGACCAAGCCGAAAAGCAAAAGAAAAACTTCCAGCTTGGTCGGCAACTTAGCGGACAAATCTTTCATATGCTGCTTTTATGTCTTTGTCGTTCGGATTCTGCTCATAGGCTGTTTTGATTTCTTGCTCGCCGGCTTTGCGTTGCCCGAACTTTTCAATTAAAAGCATGCCCAAGCGATAATGGGCGTCTGAATCAGCGTAGTTGATCCTGGTCGATTGCTCCAGCAACTCTTTGGCTTTCTTGTGGTCTTTAAATTCCGTTGATAGCAAGCAAGCCAAGGCAGTTGTATAGGTTGAGGTTTTAGGATCAAGAGCGCAAGCTTTCTCTAAATCTGCTTTCGCTTCATTCAGTTTCTTTTCTGCCTTGAATTTTTGCCAGTTGATCAAACCCAGGTGGTAGAGTGCTGGGGCATAGCTGGGATCAGCTGCCAGAGCCAGTTTGTAAGACTCTCTTGCGTCACCGAGTTTGCCTTGAAACTTTTCTTGCACTTGTCCAAGGGCGTCGTGGGCGGCGGCAAATTTGGGACTGATGGCCAGGGCTGCTCTAAGCTCGGCTTCGGCACCATGAGGATCTTTGAACAAGCGCTCTTTGATTGTGGCTAAACCAAAGTGAGCTTCGGCATTTTTGGGATTGAGCTTGAGGGCTTTCAGATACAATTCGTTTGATTCGTCGTAGATTTTGCGGTGTTCGACCAAAAGGTCCGCCAGATCGACCATGGCTTCGAAGTACTTATCATCGGCTTCTAAGGCTTTTCTGTATTCTCTTTCGGCCTCGTCGATGCGACCTCTTTGTCTAAGCAGAAAGTTAGCCATAAGATAGTGCGGCACGCCGCGTGTATCTTGGCTGGCATTCAGCTCGATACCTTTCTTTAGTTCCTTTTCCGATTCTTCCAATCTGGCTTTGTCCGAAGCCAATATATTGCCTAATTCACTATGAAGGCGGGCATTAGCCGGTGACAGTTCGATGGCTTTGCGAATTTCTTTCTCAGCGCCTGTGTAGTCACCCTTTATGGCATAAAGTAAGTGGCCTAAGGCTCTGTGGGCTTCGGCATCGTCATCGTCTGAGGCAATCGCTTCTTTGTATAAGGCTTCTGCTTCTTTATAGTTCTCTCTGTGCCGCTCCAATAACTGCCCTAGATTTACTAGAGCGCGAGTATTGAGGCGATTCAATTCCAAGGCTTTACGATACTCTTTCTCTGCTTGATCAACTTTTGAAAACTTGAATTCGTTGATATAGCCCAAAAGATTGTGCGCTTCCGAGTTGAGAGGGTCTAGAGTGATAGCCATCTGTACCTGTCTCAAGGCTTCATCTGTATTGTTCAACCTGAGGTTGGCCATAGCCAAAACTTCTCTGCCTCTAGATGACTCGGTGTCGTTCACCACCGCCCGTCGGGCATTGTCGAACATCTCTTTGAAGCGGGTTTGATTGTCATAAAGTTTAGCCAGGGTGATATAGCCTTCAATTGTGCCGGGATTGGCTTTTGTCGCCGCTTCGAATTCATGAATGGCATCCCAGACTTTATTTTGTTCCACCAGTTTATTGCCCAGTCTGATGTGTTCACCATAGGCGGTCAAGTCGACTGCACCGCCTGTGGTGCGACTGCCGCTCGTTGTCGGGCTTGTGCCTTCCGATGTCGGAGTGGTAATCGGGGCTTCGCGATTGACTAGGGGCGGTACCGATAGATTGAGATTGGGCCCGGCAAAGACCCCCGACATGACCGGTGTTTGCACTTCGCCTTTGTCTTTCAATACCGAAGATTGCACCTTGGCTTTCATGCTGTTGAAGACTTTGTCGAGATCGTAGCTGCCGTTGCCTTCTTTCATTGTGTCGATGAGATAGCGAGTGAAATAGCTATTGCGCAGTTCATCGGATTCCCAAGCTCTTTGGTTGGCAGTGGACGAGGTAATCACCACCGAGCCTATGCCTTGCGAAACAGCCTGGCTATTGATATTGGTGCGAAACATGCCTTTATGACCTTCAACACCGGCGCCGCTATAGCAGGTGTCCAAAATCAAGACTAATCTTCTGGTATGCACACGCTCTTTGATCTTCTGCACCATTTCGTTTAGCTGGATGCCGGTAGCAAAGAGTTTTTTGACCTGGGTGTCGTAGGCGACTAGATAATTGACCCCCTCTATGTCGGCACCGGAAGGCGAGCCATGGGTGGAAATATAGATAACCACCAAGTCTTTGGAGTCGGCAGCATGGGGTAGAAAAGAATCACCCAAAGTGTCGAGAATATTGACTTTGGTAGCATCGCTATTGAGCAGGAGCTTGACGTGATCGCGATTAAACTTGCCGCCCTTGGGATCGACCAGATAGTCATAAAAGTCACGGGCATCTTTGCTGGCGAATTTGAGCTTGGGTACTTTCGGGTCGACAAAGTCTGAGATACCGATAACTACAGCCCACTTGTCTTCAATAGGGCTGGTTAAAGCCGGCAGCTTAGCCGGGGCGGCTAGACAAGGCTGGCTTGTGAAAACTAATGAGAGCTGCAAAAGTGGGCTTACAAGGAAGCAGACTATAAAGCTGGCGAGAAATCTGGCAAGAACTCTGGCCCGGCTTGTTCTGCTTTTGCTTGAGACCAGCTTGGCTTTTAGCTCTAGTTTTGGCAGTAGTTTTTCTGTCGCCACTCTTTTCACCCTGTTGCTCCAAAGATTAATGGCTAATTTTGCCTTTTTTTAGACAATTTGAGGTGGAGCGCGTCTAATATAGGCATTCTTAGTTCGATTATGAGTGCGATTTAGTTAAACTTGACAACGGTAAGGCGATGAAGCTGCTTGTAGCTCCAGGGTTCAATTTTTCTTGCAGTCGCTGCGGACACTGTTGCAATAGTTACCCTGTACCCCTCACTGCTCTAGATTTAGAACGTTTGCAGTCGGCGGAAGGGGGGCAACCTATACCGGTGCGACGTCTGACATCTGAACCAGGCTTGTCGCAGTCTTTCAAAGCAGTGCTCTTGAAGGGCGACGACGGGTTTTGCAATTATTTTGAGGGCTCTGCCGGTTCCAGTCGTTGTCTCTTACAAGATACGGCTAAACCACAGATGTGCAGACTTTTTCCCTTTACTTTTCTGCATGCACCCGATGGTATTTTATCCGGCTTGAGTTTTTCATCGACTGCAGTTTGTCTCAATTTCGGCGAACCACTTACCAGTCAGACTGCCACACTTGAGCAAATGCTCAGTCTCTTTGAAGAACTGAACCCGGGGCTGAAAGATAAGACTAAAGCTGAGTTTAGCCGACTTACTTTGGCGGCGGACTTACCTTTGTCTTTTGACCTATATTTGCCTCTGCAGAAAACCATGGAAGAAGAGCTCTGGCAGATAATGGGCCGTAAGCAGCGGGCTATAGCACTGCAGGCCTTAGCCTTGCTTTTTGGTAATCTCAGGGAAATGGCAGATAATTATGGCGGTATTGCCCCTCAGCCTGGTGAAGTTTGGTTTGATCTAGCTCTTATCGAGACTTATCTCGCTTGTTTCTTTAGTGAAAGAGAGGAGGGCTCACTTTCACTGGAGGAGCAGTTAATCAACCAACTGACAATATTCTCGCAAGAGAGGCAGTTGCCTATGCCTTTGACCGCTCGGTTGCAGTCTGCTTCTTTAGATTTGCCTGCCTCTGTTTTACTGGAAGATCTTTTTGCACGTTTTGCTTGTATGCGTCTATTTGCCAGGCTCTACTTTGGTCCTGGTTTTTCCGGCTTGTCACTTACTGCTGGTCTGGGGCATCTCTTTCTAATGCTACTTGTCGCCTATCTGAGGGTAAAACTAGACTATGTGGAAGCCCTGGAGAACGGTATCGAGATGTCTGAAGAGGCTTTGTTCGAGACGGCGGTGAGAAGAATTCGTCAGGTGGAAGGTAAGTGGACATCGCTGCGATACGGCAGCCGCGAGGCAATCAATATGCTTGAGCTTGCTTTTCTTGATGGCTTAAGACCTCTCAGGCTCTTGGACCTGGCCCTTTAGAGAAAGTGTTGTAAAATTCTAGACATGCCTGAAATTCCTGATAATGTGCCCATCTATATCGCCTCCGATCACGAAGATGATCAAGATGATGATCGCGGAGACTCCAATAAAGAAGCTCGGACCGAGCTTCTTTCAGAGAAAACCAAGTCTGCCGGCGGCGAGAAGCAAAGCAAGAGAGCCAGCAAAGATGATGCGGATAAGCGCAAGTCTTTGATGGAAGATCGCTCTGCGGGTAATTGGCAGCCATATACTAAAGAAATTACATCGGCAGAGAATACACAAGCTGCCGGCGATTCAGCCTCTGCTGCTAAGAAAACAGCCGAGGCTCCGTCTTCTTCTTCTTCTAAGGGTGACACCTTTCAGATTAAGCGTAAGACCATGCAGATATTGCTTGGTATAACTGCCTTGAATTCGCTTGCCGTCGGTCTTTGGGCTGGTAATCAGATCATCCCGCATGCACCTGTGACATCAAGTATTGATCCCGTGCTTGGTAATCTTTTCGATACTTCAAGTAAGGTTGCCCCTGCCAATATCATCGCCGACATCGTGCAAAAGGCCAGTCCCAGTGTCGTCACTATTGATATCAGGGTTGTGCCTAAACTGGCTGCCACACCTGAAACTGCCGATCAGTTCAATAATCCTAGCTCGGAGATGCTGCCCAATCAGGCTACCGGAGTGATTGTTCGTTCCGACGGCTACATTCTTACCTGTGCCCATGCTTTCAAAACCTTCGAAAGTATTGATGTCACCTTTGACAATCACAAGACTGTGGAAGCTAAGCTTATTGGCAAAGATGACTTTACTGACTTGGCTCTAATCAAGGTTGAAGCCCAGAATTTGCCAGTGCTCAAATTTTCAGAGGCAAGCCTGGTTAAACCTGGTGATTGGGTTGTCGCCATTGGTTCTCCGGTGGGACTAGATCATACTGTCACAACCGGTGTGGTTAGTTCGGCCAGGCGATCGCTTGAAGAGGTCAACAACAACAGGGTGGAGTTGATTCAACATGATGCTCTTCTTTATATTGGCAGTTCCGGTGGTCCGCTCTTAAATATCAAGGGTGAAGTTATTGGCATTAATGCTGCGGTGCGTGGGGGTACGCCCGGAATAAGTTTTTCGGTGCCGGCTGATGTAGCAGCCGAAGTCTCAAAGGAATTGATGACCAGTGGCAGAATCGCCCGCCCCTATATGGGCATGGTGATGGAAGATGTTGATCCGAATATGACAAGATCTTTGACATTGCCATCATCTTCGGTGGCGGTACGTGTCACTCGTGTCGAAGCCAAGGGTCCGGCTGAAGCGGCTGGTATCAAGGCTGGTGACATTGTTTTGAAGGTTAAAGGTGTGATGGTGCGCCGCTCTCAGGAAGTGCGCACCCTGACTCGGGACGATAAGCCCGGTGTGGTCTTAGATTTGGTATTGAAGCGCGATGGGCAGGAGATACCAGTGAAGCTACAGCTAGGCGATTTTGCCAAATACCGGCCCCACGGCTAACTCTATATAGACAAGCCTATATAGATTAGTCTTTTAGAAAAACACTGCAGTCAAATACTATTTGGAAAAAGACACTATGGATAATGCTTTTCAGAGCCCAGAGCAATTGGCTGCCTGTCAGTGCGATTGCCGTCAATTGTCGGCATTGTCGGACCAAGAAAAAGAGTCATATTTGACTCTTCTGCCTGGCTTTGTCATTTCATCTCAGGGCTATCTTGAGCGCAGCATCAAGACTGATGACTTTCTGTCTTCTTTTGCTTTGGCGCAGAAGATTGTTCCTATTGCTGAGGAATTAGGTCATCATCCCGACCTGACAATAAAGTATGGATCGCTTGAGATAGTGATATTCACTCATTCGATCAAAGCCTTGAGTCTGGCCGACTTTGTACTTGCCGCCAGGTTGGCAGTAATTTTGAGTCTTTGATCAATTTTGAGTCTTTGCTCAGTGCGGACGCATGTATAAATAGTAGCCGACACAGGCCATGATTACGATCAAGATGACACCTACCATCCAGGCTGGCGTGGAGGGCATATTGTACATCTCCGCCTTGCTGGGCGAAGGGCGTAGATGATTTTCGCTTTTCGGTCTTGGTGTGGGCAAGGGAGGGGGCGGACCATCCGGCCGAGGCGGGCGTTCAACCATCTCCATTTCTTTGGTCACAGCCTTGGGCGTGGGAATTGCGTCAAGGTCACCCCACTTGCTGCCTCCGGTGCTCTCTGCGCCTGTGAGTGCAGGCTCGGGAGCAGCAGCCTGCACTGGAGCTGGAGCGGGTGCGGGTGCTGGAGCGGGTGCAGGAGCTGGTGCCGGTGCCGGTGCTGAAGCTGCTCCAGGCGTTGGTATAGAATCAAGATTGCCCCATTTGCTGCCACTTTCAACCTGCGCTTTGGGAGCTTCGCTGAGCGCATTAGTGGGAGCGGCGGTAGCCCCTGGCGTAGGTATCGCGTCTAAGTTACCCCATTTGCCGCCACTGCTGTCGGTCTGTTGACTTGCCGCCGGTGCAGCGGCATTGGCGCCCAAACCTGAGGCTGCGGGTGCTCCGGGGGTGGGAATAGAGTCGAGGTCGCCCCATTTTGAGGAGCTACTTTGGGCCTGTGGCTGAGCTTGGGCTTGAATCATCTCTTTTGCCTGAGCGGCGCCGACTTCTAAGTCGGGTCTAGGCATCTGTTGAATATTGATTTCGCCTGTGGCTTCTTGGGCTTTGGCTGCCATGGGCATCGGCGCTGGGGCCTGTGCCGGTGCCGGCTGGGCGGCCGGTCTGGCTGCAGAGCCGGGGGTTGGTATGGAGTCGAGATCGCCCCATTTAGATGAAGCTGCTTGGCTCGCTGCCGGAGTCTGAACTTGAGCTGGAGCTGGAGCTTGAGCCTGAGCCTGAACTTGACCTGGAGCCGGAGCCTGACCGGAGAGCCTGGCTACGACATTTGCTAACTGCTGTTGTACAGTTTCAGGGCGAATCAGATCGAGTGCCCCTAGGTTTAGAACTGCTCGAATCAATTCAGGACTGGGGCTATCGGCTGAGGCTATCATATTGGCTTGAGGGAAGAGATTCCTCACCTCTGAGATTAGCTCCAACCCCTTGTCTGGCTCATCCTCGAGATCGATCCAGATAAGCTTGCCGCCGACCTTAAAGGCCTGATCGACAGATCTTGCGCCATTGGTGAGTCCAACGGTGGCCAAGTATTTCATACCGGCCTGGGACTTAATTGATTTTTCCAGTAAGTCCTGTCTGGATTCTCCGCCATCACAAACCAGTAAGGTCGGTATGCTCACGGTTTACAAGCCCCTCTATTGCTTAAGACCAATTTCGATAGTTTACACCTAAGCTTGCTGAATGTTGTCATCAAGGGTGAAGCCAAGCAATCTGCCATTGGTTTCCAACATACGTTTGCGCATTTCCTCAACCGGCATATTGCCTAGTTCAAGGTCTTTATACATAGCTAAAAGTTGCATGGAAGACATTAGACAGAGACTTTTCTTACCGGCAAATTCTTGCAAAGCCGGGGTGAAGTCTGGTTCAGTCCTCTCTCTTGGCGATTTCGAGAACCAGGTTTGGCCAATCAAGATGCCTTTGGGCTCGATTTCATATTCGTCCCAAAATGCAATTACTGATTCGGCAAGTTGGGCTATATCGGAGCGGCTAGCAACCTGAGGACTTCTTACTATTCTGGCGATTGCGTCTATCTGGTCGCCCCGCGAGAGCCAGAATTCGCCAGGATTGCTGCGCGATGGGGAGACTGTCCAACCCAATCGAGAGAGCACTTCCTGCGAGGCGCTCATCAGGGCATTTTGTTCACCGGTAAGAAGAACATGCTTGAGACCTTCGATTGCTCTAATTCGAGCATCTAGAGCTGAGATTCTCAGCTGCATCTGTCTTAACTGCTCCATCATTTGACCATGTTCGCCCTTGAGAGAATCGGCGTATGGGAAGGAGAATTCCTGGGTCCAGGATGGGGCGAGAGTAGGAGTTAGTTCTTCCATTTTGATCATTATTTCCTTGACGTATTGGGGCGCTTCTAGTTCATTGCGAGAAAGAGGTTGGTCGAGAGTTTGATTTGTCAATGTCTGGTCTGGTATCGAAGCTGGTACTGCTTGCATGACCGCCGGGGCAGGGTTAACCATGGCCATGCTTGGAGCTTCCGGCAAGATCATGCTTGGGTTTGGCAGCGGAGCTGCTGGTGGCGCCGGTGGAGCATAAGTGGGTATGGAAACTTCGGCTTGCGGGGCCGCAGGCGGTGTCATCGGCGGTGTAGCAATTTGTTGAATCTGCGGAGTCATTTCAGCGCCTCTTAGATATGGAGCCGGAGGGGCAAAGGGCGAGACCGGTTCTTGGTTTGTTGGAACAGTAGGGGCAGGCATGACTTCACTTACTGCTTCTGGTGCTCTTTGTTCTGCTATTGGAGCTGCCAAAAGATCTGGTTGTCCCATCAGCTCTGCCTGATAGGCCGGTCTGAGAATTTCTTTGGCTACATCTAGAACCGGCAGAGACTCCTGTGTGGAAGTTTCGTCGAACTTAGCCTGTGGTTTCACACCTTCATTTAGGGCGGCCATCCAGGCAGGTTGAATTTGTGCAGGCGTCGGTGCCGGGGGCGGCGCTGGCGTCGGCGTCGGAGTTGACATAGACGCAGACATAGGCGCTGCCTCAGCTCTGCCAAAATCTAATCGCGGCTCTTCGCTTGGATTATTTATGGCACCGACTATCGAGCGCAAGGAACCTTTCACTTCATTAGGTTTAGCAAGAGCGGTGACGGCAAAGGCGTCGATAATTTTGCTTTCGTCATCTGACGGAAGGCTGTCTTGCGCTGCAGCTGCCGGTTGGCTTACTGCCGGCATGGGCATCTGATCTTGACCTGCGGGTGCTGTCTCCGAATCTTCTTTGAGAAATTCAAAAGTATTTCTGAATTCGTCCATGCTCATCGAACCCAGAGGCTTGTCCGGTCTAGCCGGTTTCTCTTCTTCATGCCTAGGAGCGCTTGGGGTCGAGGGCAGTACTTCGACCGGTTCTCTAGCAACTGCAGCCTGCGGCGGCGCATCATGGAGCATGTCTTTGATCATGCCGTTTAAGAGCTGATTTTGTTCAGCCGAACTCAATACCGGTTCGGCGATGACATCGGTGATTTCTACAGTTTCCACCGGTGGCGGTGGCGCTTCCTGTTGTTTGATTATCTCTTGAATGCGTGATACCGGCGTCTGTGGCGCAGCTTTGCCAGGCTCTCTCGTCGCCGATTCTATTTCGTTGGCTTGTTGAACCAATTGGCGGGCTGTTTCGGCAAACTCATTAAGATCCATATCCAGGGTTGCTTTTTTCAACTCTACTCCGGCAATCTCGGTACTTTCGCCAGCCGGTGATACTTTGAGTTCAACTACTTCAGGCTGCACAACTACTTCAGGCTGTACAACTACTTCGGGCTGCACATCAATAAGTTCTGGTGCGATTTGCACTGCTTCCAAATCTTGGGTGGCGAATTGATCTTCGGAATCTATCTTTTGTGACAATTCCATCGAGGCTTGAATGATTTGTTCTAGGTCTAGCTCAGGCTCTTTAGCCGGTTCAAGAGCGGTTTCAAGAGTAGGCTCAGGCGTAAGTTCAGTTGTAAGTTCAGGTGTAAGTTCAGGTTTTGATTCAGGTGCCGGCTCTGCCGTGCTCTCCGGTGCTGTCTCAATCTTAGTCTGTGGCTGAGCTTCAAATTGTGGCTGAGCTTCTAAATATGGTTCGGGTTCGGATAACTGAGCATTATTGACAGCCGTCTCTAAACTTAACTGGGCATGAGGCGCTTCCTGCAGCACTACTTCTTCAAGAACCGGGCTGCTTTCGAGTTGAGGTTCTACTTGAGACTCTGCTTGAGTCTCTGTGTAAGGCTCTGCTTGGCTTTCTATTTTGCTTTCTAATGCTGGTTCTATCTTGTTAATTTGGCTCAGAATATCTTCCAGAGAACCTGCAAAATCATTTGTTAGTCCCTTTGGTTCAGTCTCTTCAGTTGTTTCAGGAGCCTGCACTTGAGCCTGTGCTTGAGCTTCTTGCATCGATTGCTCTATACGCTCAGCTTCCATCGATACAGATTTGAGGATGTCTTCTGCGGTAACTTTTACAGGAGCCGGTGGGGCCGAAGCGGGGGCTTTCGCCTCTAGTTCGTCATCATCATCGAAACCATCGTCATCGAAGAGCGATTTCAAGGCTCCTCTGGGGGGTTGTTTGGCATCAGGCTTGCTTATATTGCCGGATACTGCGGATACTGCGGAGGGTACGGGTTCTGTCAATGCTTCGGGACCTCTTGCCGTGGAATTTTCAGTGGCTGATGTCGGGCTTGAGCTTGATGCCGAGGCAATTAGCTCGTTTAGAGAAACTTCGTTTGCAATAGCTTCTAGTGTGCTGATATTTTCCTGCTGTGGCTCAGCTTCTTCGTTGCTGAGGCTCTTTAAGGTGTCTTCCGCACTAGCGACTAGGCTGGAGAGGTCCAGTGAAAAACTGTTGTCGGCGCTGGCTTGAGCCATGTCTGCCGGCTTACTGAAATCAGTAGGTAGACTGAACTTGTCGCCGCCGCTGGCTGCGTACCATTTTTCCACGCCGTTCATCAAAGCCCGGTCAAAGTCTGGAGAATAAGGAGAAGGCAGGAAGATTACTTTGCCTCCCTTATCGCCTGCCCAGAACTGAGCGGCAATACATTTTTTCGGTCCGGCAGTAGCAAGCACTGAGTAGTTACTGGAGAGGAAGTCGGTTCTGATAATTGTGTTCCATTCCAGCCCTGGCAAATGCAGAAATTCAGACATTTCCGACTCTTCACCTTCATCGGTGGGCTCGATGATTCTGCCGTGGCTGACGGCGCTCATCTGGCGCGGACCACCATCGGGTGATTTTTGGGTGGGTGCGTAGACAGAAAGCCAGTCGTAGTTATCTATAGATATTGAGGGACCGGCCAGGATGAAAGGACGACAGAGGAAATAGATAAGCAGTCCGCCTTCGGCAAGAAATGGAATGAGTTCCTCGAGACGGGCGTCGCATTCGTTGACCAGCTCTTGGATGAGGGCATCATCTGGGACATTCAGTTGATTGATGCCTTCCTGCAAGAAGGAGTTGATTCGTCTGGTGGCCTCCGGACCTTTGTCGAAAAGATGAAGGAGGCTAACCGGATTGGCGATGATTACCTTGTATTGTTCAAGTGATTTTGCCTGGCCTAGATTAAGGAAGGATTCTTCGCCATAGCCGGGGCAGTTTAATCTGAGCACCCGGTTGCTATCGATAGACATCTGGCTTTTCCTTTCAGAAGCTTGCCCTGTCCGTCTTTCTTTCAGACCGACTGTTGCCGAACCTGTAAGGGGGATCTGTCAGGGGGGATTTCCCAAACTTTTATACCCAGTATTCAAAAGGCAAACGCTCATGGCAATTGCCAAATTTACCTGTATTGATGTCAAGGCACAGGCGGAAGCTGAAATGTCCCAAAAAAACGGACCCATCTTAAGATAGGTCCGTTTACTTATTTATCCGACTGATTTATTGCAATAAATCGCGAAATTTATTCGAGTTCTTTGTCGAGGCTGAATGCGGCCAGAGAGAAAGGCTTTTCTACCGAATTGGCGAAGGCATTTCTGCCGCCGTAGTAGAGACCTTCACCGGTGCCGACCAAAAGACCGAAGGGAAGACCGAAAACAGAACCGAATACTTTCGGCGGAATGTGGTCTTTGCCGCCCAGTTTATCGGCGAAGTTGCCGGTGTACTCGATAACGCGGTTGGAGCTTCTGCGAGCGATGGCAACAGGGATACCGACAACCAGTCCAGAGGCAACGCTGGCGGCTCTTACCGGGAAGAGCACGACATTGGCAGCCATATCTTTCGGCTCGTCAGCGAGGGCTTGTACGTTAGCTGTGGAAGCCAAGGCGAGCATGGCCAATCCGGCGCAGGTCAGGGCTTTCAATTTGTTGCGATTGTTCACGAGGAATCCTCCGTCCATAGAATCAGATTACTAGTAATGTAATTGCGACCATAATAACACTGGTTGAGCCCAATATAAGCGCATCAATCGGCATAGTTGCTAATATTGTATTGTTCGAGCTGCCAAGAATAACTGATGTCTATACAGTTGTTGTCTATCTGACTGTCTATCTGGAAACTAAGTAATGAAAAGTCCCGACTCTGAAGTGGAAGCTAAGGCCAATAAATCTGTTTATCACCGCAAAGGCTTCGGTCTTAAGGACGAGGTGGATGGCGAATTAAAAAGTGTCTATGAATCTCCTTTGGTGGAGAACCTCAAGAAGTCAGGCAATGTCATCTCTCAAAACGGAATCACAGTCAGGCTTGCCGAGGCTTTTGGTTTTTGCTGGGGGGTCGACCGAGCTGTTTCCTTGGCTTATGAAACTCGTAAACATTTCCCCGAGCGGCGCATCTGGATCACAAATGAAATTATTCATAATCCGGTAGTCAATTCCAATCTTAAAGAGATGGGAATTCGCTTTCTCGGCACCAAAGAGGATGGCAGTAAAGACTTTTCTTCCATTGGTGAAGGTGATGTGGTTATCTTGCCTGCTTTCGGCGCTTCAGTCGAAGAGATGAAAATTATAGAAGGTAGGAATTGCGAGATTGTCGATACCACTTGCCCATGGGTGTCAAGAGTTTGGAATCGTGTGGTCAATTACGGCAATGGCATTTTGAACAAAGAAAGCAAAATGAAGTTTCGCTATACGTCTATCATTCACGGAAAACCAGATCATGAAGAGACAATAGCTACCGCCTCCCGTGCTTCCTGTTATTTGATTGTGCGCAACTTGGCAGAAGCTGAGTATGTGTCAGACTATATTATTAATGGCGGTGAAGCTGCTGCTTTTCTCAAAAAGTTCAGCCAGGCTCATTCTCTGGGCTTCGACCCAGACAAAGATCTAGATGCCATCGGCGTGGCCAATCAAACAACGATGCTCAAGGGCGAGACCGAGCAGATAGGCAAGTTGTTTGAGCGAACCATGTTGCAAAAGTTTGGTCCGCAAGAGCTTGATAAGCACTTTCTCAGCCCTGGCGATACTATCTGTGATGCTACACAAGAAAGACAAGATGCCATGCTGCAACTGGTCGATGAGAGTCTCGATTTGATGCTTGTCATCGGCGGCTTCAATTCTTCCAATACCGGGCATTTGCAAGAAATAGCCGAAAATAAAGGGCTGCCCTCTTATCACATAGACGGTCCCGATTGTATTGGACCGGGTAATCGCATACGTTTCAAGCCTTTGCACGCTTCTGGTTGTGATGAGGCGCTAGATTTTCTGCCGCCCGGAGCGGTCACTGTTGGTATTACCGCTGGTGCATCGACTCCAGATCAAGTTGTCGGTGCGGTACTCGAAAAGCTCTTCAGTATTCGAAGCCAAAACGCTTCCTGATTATTGCCGAAGCTATAGACATGCCATGCCCAACTGAAATAGCCATGCGGGCTAGTTCACCAGATACGATGTCACCACCGGCATAAAAGTTTTCAATTCGCTTGCCCTTTTGCCTCAGACAAAAATCCGGCTCCACCATGACATGTCCATCAGGGCTTATATCTACCAAGCCCTGCAAAATCTCAGTATTAGGCTTGTATCCTACTTTGGCAAAGATTCTGTCGGCATGCAAATGCACCTTTTCGCTCGCTCCGTCCTTGTTGCTGAAAGTGACAAGCAGTTGCCCTGCGGCGCTCATTTTTACACTTTCAGGCACCAGCCCTTTCAGTATTTCCACATTGGCGCGCTTGCTAATTCTTTCCACCAGGTCGGGTCTGGCCTTCAACTTCTCACTGCGGGCTACTATATAAACTTTGCTGCAAAGGTCGGCTATATCGAGGGTATGAAGGAAGGCACTGTCTCCGCCGCCTATGACTACGGCGGTCTGCTCACTGTTTTCTTTGTTTTCAAGACCGCCGTGGTAATGGAGATATTCAGCCCCATGCTCTAGTTCAAGGCGGTTTTCTCTGTAGCCTGTGGCGACAACCAGAGTCTGGCAAGACACAAGAGTGCTGGCTGTTTGCAACTCAAAGCGGTTCTCATTTTCCTGCCTTAGGGAGATCTTTTTTACTTTTACGCCTCTGCGGTATTCGAGGGTTATTTCATCGCGCTTGGCATCTTGGGCGGCCAAGTTAAGTGCTTCCAAAAGTCGGAAAGAGGCTTCCTTACCATCCCGATAATGGCTGCCGGCAAAATTGATGATTTTGGATGGAATTTCGCTCAGTTGGCCGCCGGCATATTCTCTATCGTCAAGCAAGATTACGGGAATGCGAGCCTCGAGTAAACCAAGGGCGCAACTGACACCAGTTAAGCCGGCGCCTATTATTACCACCGGGTCAGGGCTTGCAGGACGATTCATGATTTAGCTCCTTTCACGACTAGCCGAGCTAAGTTTGATAAAGTTTAGATCTTATTGGTGGCTCTGGAATTGCTTGTGAACAAAAATAGCAAGACTGTTAAACGGCTTGATGACAGCCTTTTCATAAGGGCGTTGCGAGGGAAGTCTGTCGAGCGCACCCCTGTCTGGTTGATGAGACAGGCCGGGCGCTATCAAGCTTCCTATCGTGCCATACGCGAGAAAGTCGATTTTCTCACCCTCTGCCATAGCAGTGAGCTTGCGGCGCAAGTGACCGTCGAGGCGGTCGATTCACTGCAAGTTGATGCCGGAATAATTTTTGCCGATATTTTGTTGCCTTTAGAGCGCATTGGTCGCTTGAGTTTTGCTCGCGGCGATGGACCGCAGTTGGCCAAGCCTGTTGTTTGCAGTCAAGATGTCGACAGCCTGCCGACAATTGATGTGGAAGGTGAACTCTCTTATGTTTTCCAGTCGGTAAGCCTGTTTTGTAAAGAGAGACCACAGGTGCCTCTAATTGGTTTTGCCGGAGCACCCTTCACTCTAGCTTCCTATTTGATAGAAGGTGGTTCATCGCGTAATTTTGAGAAGACCAAAGCCTTTATGTTCAAGGAAAGTGCCGCCTTTGCCAAATTGATGTCTTATCTCACCGATGTGACCATCGCTTATTTGAAAGGTCAGGCTGAAGCCGGCGCCCATGCCCTAATGCTTTTTGACAGCTGGGTCGGGGCTCTTAGTCGACAAGACTTTCAGCGCTTTGTTTTGCCGCATTCAAAAAAGATTTTTGCTGCCTTAGAAGAACAACCGACAATTTATTTTGGCACCGCTTGTGGTGGTATGTTAGATCTTTTCGCTGAAAGCGGTGCGGCCTGTATTGGTGTCGATTGGCGCAGCGATTTAAGCAATGCTCATCGCATGATTGGTCAAGATAAAGCTTATATGGGTAATCTTGACCCTTGCGTTTTGTTTGCCGATAAAGACGAAATAGCCCGTCAGGCTGCTTATATTCTCGACCAGGCAAAGGCAGCCGGGGGCAGCCATATCTTCAATCTTGGGCATGGCATTTTGCAACATACCCAAGAAGAAAATGTGAGATTCTTGGTTGAGACCGTTAAAGAATATAGTGCCGACCGCAAGACTTAAGACGTAAGATTTATTGATCAAGACTAGCTGAACGGAGTCGTACTCATGGCTGATAAAGCTGCCGCAGAAAGAATTGTCATTATTGGTGGTGGCATAACCGGACTAACTGCTGCTTATCGCCTGCGTCAAAAGAGTGATTGTCCTCTTACCTTAATCGAGTCTAGAGATAGAATCGGCGGGGTTATAGAATCGCGCGCTCTTAAGATAAATAATCACGATTATATGATTGAAAGTGGCGCTGATTCTTTCATCACAAACAAACCCTATGCTTTAAATCTTGCCTCTGATTTAGGTATTCAATCTGAAATAGTGAGAGTGAACAGTGATGGCGGCGGCGCTCTTGTGCTCAAGGACGGAGTCTTGCACCGTGTGCCGGATGGTTTTGTCATGCTGGCGCCCTCTAAGTTTTTGCCTTTTGCCTGCAGCCCGGTCATTAGTCTGAAAGGTAAGATGCGGGCTTTGCTGGAGCCATTTTTGCCGGCACGGCGCTCATCGGAAGAAGAGAGTTTGGCTAGTTTTGTGAGAAGGCGATTTGGCCGCGAAGTCTTAGAAGGACTTGCCCAACCCATGGTGGCCGGCGTCTATGTCGGCGATGCCGAAAAATTAAGTGCCGATGAGGTGGCCGGGCGCTTTGTCGATATGGAGCGCACTAGCGGCAGTGTCATTGCCGGGTTGCTTAAAGTGCAAGAAAAATCTTCCGGGGCAAGGTATGGTCTTTTTGCCAGCTTTAAGGGCGGTCTAGGCAACCTTTGTCAGACCCTGCTCGAAAAGACTGCTGCACTCGATTTGCTTCTTTCCAGCCCGGTTACTAAAGTCGAGGGCAAGCCGGGCCGATTTATCATTCGCCTTGCTTCCGGTCAGGAAATTGTAGCCGGTCAAGTGATCTTGGCTATTCCGGCTAGACAAGCTGCCGCTCTGCTCGACACTTCTTTGCCTAAGCTGGCTCTGGCACTTGCCGAAGTCGAATCGGCTTCTTCTGCGGTAGTCAATTTTGTATTTGCCAGACAAGATCTAAAGCAATTGGAGTCAAGGGTGGGGCGCACCTTTGGTGCGGTAATTCCAGCCCGAGAAAGAGCTGAGCATAATTTGGACATTATGGCCTTTAGTTTTGCCAGCAATAAGTATCCCCACCGCGCCCCGCAGGACCATGTGGTGGTGAGGGCTTTTCTTGGCGGTGTGGGGCAGTCGCACTATCTAGACAAGAGCGATGACGAGCTGGTGCAACTGGCTTTGAAAGACCTCAGAAAGATTTTGCCCTTACCTGAAAGTAGTGGCTATATCTATAAAAGCGTGCACCGCTGGCCGGTTTCTATGCCTCAATATAATCTCGGTCACCGTTTGCGTATCGATAAGATAGAAAAACTGGCAGAAGAGGCTGGGCTTTATTTGGCTGGTGCTTCTTATGCCGGTGTGGGCATTCCTGACTGTATCAAAAGCGCTGAGGCATGCGTCAAAAAACTAATTGACTCAAATGCTAAATAAACTAATGATCAGTCACTGGCGAGCGTGTATAAATAAGTGATGGTCAACTCCAAAGCTCAGAAGCTGAAAATAGAAAAGACTCAGTCGCAAGACACCAAGCAGGGTCTGGAAAAAACGCTTGAAACAAATGTCGAGCGCACCGGCGAGCGGGCAAAAGGCTCCTGGGTTAAGGTCAAAGGTGGACCGATAGTGGCCTGTGTGGATATGGGCACTAATTCCTTCCACATGATTGTTTGTCAGGCTTCACCAGACCGTGAAGGCTTTGAAGTTCTGGCCAAGATAAAAGAAGCAGTACCGTTCTTTAGACGTTCTCTGACAGCTCACTATATAGACGAACAAGCCCTGCGTTCAGCCTTGCGCATATTGCGCGATATGCTCAAGCATGCAAGGGAGCATGGGGCGAGCTATACCATGGCCGTTGCCACTTCGGCAGTAAGAGAATCTAAAAATGGAGAGGAATGTCTCAGGCGCATCCGTTCTGAGTTGAAGATGGATGCCCGGATGATTTCAGGCAAGGAAGAAGCCCGTCTGATTTATCTTGGCTTCCTTTATTTCCTCAGGCAGTCTATGAGAGATCTGCATGGACGCTTTTGCATTGTCGATATCGGCGGTGGTAGCACCGAGCTGATTGTCGGCGATCGAGAGGCGATTTATTTTGCTGAATCGTACAAACTAGGAGCGGCTAGATTGACCGGCCGTTTCTTTCGCAAGGGCGAGGTGACTAGAGATGCCATCGCCGCCTTGCATAATGAAGTGCGCGGTGTTTTGAGACCGGCCGCCAGCAGTATTGCCGCGACCGGCGGCTTTGAGACCTTGGTGGGCACCTCGGGCACTATTCAAGCCCTGGCTAAACTGGACCGTGTCGCCAGTGGCAATCCTCATGCAGAGCTGGCCGGATGGACTATTCCACTTACCCGCCTCGAGAAGCTGGTCAATTATCTACAAGATGCCACCTTGCGCGGTGAGAAGCCAAAAGGTGTCAGTTCAGACCGCAACGAAACCATTTTGGCCGGTTCTATAGTCTTGCTTGAAACTATGAAGGCGCTTGGTGCCGGAGAACTTAAGGTGTCAACCCATGCCCTGCGCGAGGGCGTAGTGGTAGATCGTTTCTTGCAGACCGGTTGGTTGGATGCCGGCTTATCTATGCATCGAGATCCCCGCTCTATGAGTGTTCTCAATCTGCTCGAGAAGTATCAAGGTGGTTTCGAGCATGCTCAGCAGGTGGCATTTCTCAGTCAGCAACTCTTTACTCAAACAAGAGGCATACTGCACAATCATCCTGAAGAAGTCGGGCACTTATTGTGGTCTGCCGCCATGTTGCATGATATCGGCATGTTTGTCGGACGCAATGGGCATCATAAGCATTCCTATTACTTAATCAAGAATGGCGGCTTGCTTGGGCACTCTGAAGAAGAGGTCTCGATGATAGCGAGCATAGCCCGTTATCATCGCGGTTCAGAGCCGAAAGTAACCCATGAAGCCTGGTATAGTCTTGACTTGGAAGGGCGTAAAATCGTCCACGATTTAGCGGCCTTTTTGCGCATCGCAGAAGCGCTAGACCGTTCTCACCGGCAGGTGGTGCGTGATTTGAAAGTAATGGTCAATGCCGGCCTAAGGGATAGCCGCACAATAAACTTGCTTTTGCTTTTGCATGAAGGCGAAACTGCTCAGTCTGAGATCTGGGCGCTGGGCGAAAAACAGTTGTTCTTTGAGAACCACTATCAAGTGGAACTGTCTGTGCTGGTGCAGGCAGACTCGCTTACCTGATTTAGAGTTTGAGGGAGAAAAATGGTCGTAAATATGATTATCAAAAGACTGAGCTTACTTTCTGCTTGTGCAAGTTTGTGCGTTGCTGCGGCTCAAGCGCAGCCCGCCAATATGGTGCCTATGGGTAATACCAATCTGCCCACCGGTCAATACATGATGACCAATATGAATACCGGTCAGTCTTATTATGTTTTTGTTTCAGGTACCGGTCAACTTATGGTGCAAGATCCTCGCGCCCTCAATATCTCTGTTCAGGCTCTTAATCAGGCTCCGGCTACTCCGGTCACTCCGGCTGCCGGTGCGCCGGCCAACCCGCAAAATGCAACGGGTGGTAGAGGCTTCGGCAGCATACTCAAGCAAGGGCTCGATACTTTCTTGCAAACCCAGACCCAGCCTGCACCCAGCCAATAATTATTGAGTCGGGCTGGTTTTTCCTGCCACTAGCGACTTATCAGAGCTGTGGATGTACTTGCGCAGATTCAAGTTGGAATCGCTTGAAAGTCTGGTTCCTGATTTGATTTGACTTTGATTGCTGAGACCCGAAACGATTGCGGCAGCTGATGGTCCGGCACTGAGGCGATTGGCTCTATCTCTTGCCGCTTGCTTAATGCGTTCGGCCTCTTCCTGGGCCGGTTGCATAATCGAATTGTAAGCGCGGGTCGATATGCCCACACCTGCATCCCCAGTAATTTCGCCTTTATCGTTGTAGGCATAAAGTCTTGAATTTGAGGTTTTGTGCAATTCATCAGCCTTCTGCTCAGCTTGGCTGATCAGCTGTTTGGCTTGTTTATCGGCTTCCTCGAGTATGCGTTTCTTCTCTGCTTCCACACTGGCGCGGCGCTGCGAGTCTAGTTCATCGGCTTTACGACTCATTTCTTCGTATAGCGAAGGTCGTCCTGAAACCATGGTGTTTTGCACTTCCGGGCTTATCTTCTTATTTTCAGGCAGATATGCCAGCTGAGCCAATGCTTGTTTGCAGGCGGTGGCGATATTGGCCGGCGGATTGAGGTTTAGGGCCAGTTGATATTGTCTGCGTGCCAGACCATATTCGCCTAACTTAACCAGGGTGTTGCCCAGCTGATAGTGGGCTGGGTAATAGTTTTTGTTGTGCTGAATGAAGGTGAAAAAGTGGTTGCGGGCTTCGTCCAGTTCGCCGGCTTGATAGGCTTCTACCCCCTGCTGATAGCGTTCTTGGCAGTAGGCGCTGGCTGGTCGGCAACTGATAGTGGAAATCTGTAGCATAGACAGGGCAATAGAAAGAGCAAAAACAACATGCTTGGATTTCATAGATACTCCCTAGTCTGAGCTTGTGGTCTCTAAACTGAAACTGCTGGAAAAAGATACACCCCCTTGTTGGTGATAACAAGGGGGAATTTACCATTGCTGGTTTAATCTACAAAAACTTTGCTCAAGGGCAGTCTGCCCAAAAGCTGCAGCTATTGGGGCGCTAATGGGTGTTTCTTGTTTTGGGCCAGCTTAGCGTGCCTGGTTTCGGCCATTTCTTTTACGTGTTTTAATCTTGTCGCCAATTTTTTTGCGGTTATGGCGTTGACCATGCCTCTTGGAACCGGTATGCCCATATCGAGGTTAGTGGATAAATCCAGTCTGGTCTTACCATCTTCGATGGCGGTCAGCACCCAAGAGCCTTCCATTGCTTTGAAGCGGTCCGACTTGATTAGTTTATAGTCGATACGCTCGTTGGGCACTTCGCGGTTGTACATCTGGCAGACTGCAGTGCCAATAACTGGAATAAACGTGAATTTCTGCTCCAGCTTGCATTCGTTTTCGCCCTGCTCGAGTATTTTGCTGTAAGCCAGATCTGGGTCGCTGTTGCGTTCGTCATGCACGGCTTGCCAGACAACTTCGGGCGGCGCTTTGATCACCACCGAGCCGGAAGCCCACTGGGAGTTATCCCTGGCCTCTACCTTATTTAGCTCTCGATTTAGCTCTCGGTCAAGTTCGTTATTTTTGTCTAGAGCAGTAGCGCTGACGCCTGCTGTCTTGCCTGAGTTTTTGGCCTTTGAATCGCGGGCTAAGGTCGGCGCCGAGGTTGCAGCTAGTAGCAGGGAAGATATAACAAGGATATTTAGAGTTTTTTTCATCGGGCACCGGCTTATGTGTTGTAAAGATTCTAGCCTAAGCCTCTCATTTAGACTAGACACCAATTGGTATGAAACTTGGCACCAATCTTCTCCACTTCAGCTTGGCTGCATATTCCTTGTAATTTTCACCAAAGGTCTTGATCAAGAGTTCCTCTTCGTATTTGGCGCGGTTGAGCCAGAGCGGAGCTACGACAAATACTGCCAGACCTAAGCTCAAAGGCGAGAGGGCGGCGATTGATGCACCGGTGAGTGATTGGATTATGCCTGAATAGGCGGGATGCATAACAAATTTCAAGAGACCAGTATCTTTGACTTTCTGCCCGTCTAAAAGTTCCGCATCGGTGGAAAAAGCTTCACCCAAAGAATACCAGCCACCGATCATAAAGACGAAACCGGAGAGCATGACCAGTACGCCAAGCCAAGAAACGATGCTGAGCGCACCGGGGTCGGCTTGGGTGAGAGTGAAGAGTGGAGTGGCAAGCGGAGGGCTGATGTGATTGTTGTAAGTAAAGAAACTAATAAATACAAGCGCGATATTAAAGACTGATACTAACTGTGGTGCACGCTGAATGAGGAAGTTTGATTCGTAAAATACACCTTTGCCTCGGCGCGAAAAACCTTTAGCCAGAACCGGCGTAGAAAGAACCACTCCTACTGCGGCCAGGGCTACTACCGCCCAGGTGGGTGGATTGAAAAAATGTGCATCCATTACTGTACTTTTTCTCCCTTTATGGTGAAAACTTGATCTGATAAACCTACGTTGCCCTTGAAGCTTTTCCATCTAGAATGGCTGACCAGCTTTCCTTTTTCAAAATCCCACCATTCAAGGGGCAACTTAGTGCGCGGATGCACTGTTACTCGCTTAAAGATGTCGCTCTGGTCTTTGTCATGGTAGACCTCGAGAATATGCACTTTCTCAGTCAGCTCGTCTTCACCGTAATCTACGGGTTCGGCTGTTACTCTGAGAGACTTGCCCTGTCTAACATAAGTTCGCAGGGCTTGGGCCAGTGAAGTCAGGTCTGATTCCACCATCGGATGCCCATTGGCCGATCGCAGAAGACCGGAATCGGGAGAAAGCTCAACTACGATAAAGCCAAGACCTCCACCGGCTTTGGCTTTGATTTTGCCTTCCTTACCCCGGACTGCAATAGAACCTTTTCTAAAAGAACCGGTTTCTTCCAATCTAATTTGTTGTGGCTTTTTGAAATAGAACTTGCCTTCTTCCACTACACGACCTCTTTTGAAGGCAATCATTTGATATTCAAAGAGATAATCTTCATAAGAGTCTGCACTTTTATACATCTCTTCTACAAAGTTCTGGGCGTCTATGTAATTGTCTTTGTTTTCTCTGGACATTCCGGCTATGGCAATTCTGTTCTCTTTCTTGGGACCGGCTGCCCAAGCGGGCAAACTCACAGCGCTCAGACAATGGGCCAAGAATAGAGAAATAAGGCTGTAGTTTCTAAAAGTGCTTAGATTCATGATTGATTAGATAAGCTCTCGTCATTTTTCCAGATTGCTTTCAGGCTGTTGGTGATTTTATCCACTGCCGCTTCAGAATAATTAGAAGTGCTCAGGTCCTCGCACCAGCGAATATTAGAAAGTTCTCCATTATCTTGGGACTGAGAGGCTTCCTCTTCCACAACCAGCAAAAGACGTCTCATCCAGATGGCGTGTCTGGTGTTGGGCTTGGCATGAAGGCGCAGCCATTCTAAACCGGTGTCTACTAGTTCTTTAGGGTATTGCTGCGGTTTGCCGGCGAAATAGGCTTCGAAAGCCGGTAAGGCTATGCGGGCAAACTGGGTGGCCGCCAGTTCAGCTGTGATGATCGCTAGCACGCCTTCGCGGGGGCTGCCAGCTTGGCAAAACTGGTCCATTGCTTTGCTCAGGTCGGCGTAAGGGCTTGTGCTCTCCCTCACTGTCCTTACTACTTGCTGCAAGTCCTCGGGGCTTAGACCAGCCAGGCGGCATTGGTTTAGATAAAGGTTCTGATAGTGTCTCTCGTCGTCGGCCAGTTGCTGTAACAGCTTGAGACCAGGGGCTAGCGCTGCCACTGTTTGCGGCTCTAGAAAAGAAGCAGACAATTTGTCCTTAACAGCAGAGATATTGTCGGGCAGTCCTTTAATGAAGGGCCAGAGGTTAAGGCAGATTTCTTTGCCGGCCTTAATGTCTTTGCCTACTGATGCGATGAAATTGCCATCTTCAAGAGCTGAGGCCAGTGATTCTGAAATTCTAGTCAGCTTTTCCAGGGTGCGTCTATTGAGGCTGCCCGCCTTGTCGGTCTTCTCTACTATTTGATCGTTCTGTAGCCCTGGTTTTAACATCTGTCCAAGATTATCTGCGGGGTAAAGTCTAATACTTTACTACGTCTGGGGCTTGCTTTGCCCGACGGCGCCAGCATGTTAAACTTTTCCTCAACAGTTGCTCGGCGCCTCTACTTCGGTATTTTTCTTGAAAGACCTTGTCTCCACCCCTTTGCCTTCTATTGCCGGTATACAGCAAATAGCCCCCGACTTCGTTAAGATGCGCATGTCTGATGGGGTCGAACTGGCCACCCGCATTTGGAAGGGCAAGTTGGGTCATCCGGTGGTGCTATATCTGCATGGTATAGAAGGGCATAGCCAGTGGTTCGAGAATACAGCCAGTCACCTTAATGCCTTGGGCATCAATGTAATAGCTCCAGATAGACGCGGTGCCGGTCTCAATCCCCGCGACCGAGGCAATCTGTCAAGTTACAAGGCTTACTTAGCCGATCTAGAAGTAATTTTAAGAAAAATTGCCTTTGATTTTGTTGGGCATCCGATTATTTTGCTTGGCAATTGCTGGGGCGGCAAGGCTGCATCGGTAATTGCTCAGAAAGACTATAAGCCTGTTGGTGGTGAACTGAATCTACCGATTGCCGGCTTGGTTTTGACCTCGCCCGCTATTTTTACCAAGGTCGATTATGGTGCCGCCACCAAGTTGCAAATTGCCTATACCTCTATTTTGGGCGGTGATAATGCCGCTCACCGCAAATGGCCCATTCCCATAGAAGTGGATATGTTCACCGATAATCCTACTTTTCAAGGCTTTCTCAAGCGCGATACTTTGAGACTCACTGAAGCTACATCCAATTTCTTTGTCGAGTCTTTTAAGCTATCTAAGCTGGCTGAAAAGGCTTGTAATACTATTGAGATGCCGGTCTTGATTTTGCAATCAGGCTCAGATCGCATCGTTGATGTTGATAAATTGCAGGGTTGGTATTCTCGCATCAAGTCTCAGACAAAAGACCTACGCATATTCCCTGATGCCCAGCATTCACTCGATTTTGACGCCAACTGGATCAAAGAATACACCCATGTTCTAGCCGACTGGATACTGGCACGCCAACCTGTAGTTACCTAGCAATAGATGCAAGTCAGTGCCGTTCATGTAAGCATAGTCAAGCTGCCTTTTCGCTTTGCATTTGGGCATGCACTCGCCAGTCGCAGCTTTTCTGAAAATGTCATCGTCCGATTGCATCTCAGAGACGAAGCCACCGGGCTGACTGCCCTAGGGCTGGGCGAATCAGTACCAAGGCAGTATGTTACCGGTGAGCGGGCGGAAGAAGCGGCGCAGTATGTGAGAGAGGTACTGGCACCACTGGTGGTGGGACGCTCTTTCCTTGATGCAGATTCCATTCTTGCTTTTCTGAAAGAGCTTTTTGCCGAGCAGGGCCTAGAGTCTAGGAAGCTTGGTGCTTCTTTCTGCGCCTTCGAACTAGCTCTTCTTGATGCCTTGGCACGCCTGCAAAAGCAGAGCATGGCGCAATTTATTTGCCGGCGGCTGGCTGCAAATTCCCTGTTTAGAGGCGAGCGACAAGATGCTTTCTTTCGTTATGGCGGAGTGGTGCCCTTTGGCAAGAAGCAGACTTTAGCGGCTTTGCTAGCCTTTTATAAACTTTATGGTTTTAGAACAGTAAAACTAAAGGTCGGCAAAAGCGACGAAGATGACCTAGCTAAAGTAAAGTTGGCCCGGGAAGTCTTGGGTTTTCAAACCACTTTGAGGTTGGATGCTAACTGTGCCTGGAGTTTGCCCCAGGCCGAGAAAATGATGGAAGTCTTGAGACCCTATAACCCGGCTTCGATTGAGCAGCCATTGCCTGCCGATGCCTTAGCCGAACTGGCGATTTTGCAGAGTCGCATCAAAGAAACAATTATTGTCGATGAGTCGCTCACCACTCTAGAGTCGGCTTATCGACTGATTGAAACAAAAGCTTGCCGAGGCTTTAACATTAGAATTTCTAAAGTCGGCGGCATAATTGCGGCTGTGCGCCTTACCGAACTGGCACTGGCTAACCAGATGGAAGCCCATCTGGGTGCCCAGGTTGGCGAGTCGGGCATCTTAGCTTCAGCCCAGAAACACTTGGCTCTTTCTGCTTCCCCAGAGACTTTTGCCAATGTGGAAGGGGCGATGAATTTATTTCTGCTCAGGCGTGATTTGACCAGAGAATGTCAGACTGTACCCTTTGGTGCAGTTGTCTCTTTGAAGCCGGAACCGCTGGATGGTCTTGGCGTAAGTTTGAAGGACAGTCGACAGTTGAGGACCGAACTTTGAATGAACTGCTTAACTTAGATATTCTCGCCGGTCAGTTCATCAGGCGCCATAGTCATATACGCCGTTTTTTCAATGGTTTGAAAGAGCCTAGGCGGGTGCAGGAAGCTTTCTTGCAGAACTTAATCAAAACAAACGCCGATACGAGCTTTGGCCGCGCCCACCACTTCGACAAGATAAATTCACTGGAAGATTTTAGACGGCGGGTGCCCGCTTGCGGTTATGACTATTTCGAGCCCTATATAGAGTCTTTGTGTAAGGGTGGCAAGCGGCAGTTGACCGTCGACGAGCCCTTTATGTTTGCCACTACCAGTGGTACTACGGCCAAGCCCAAGTTTGTGCCCATAAATAAGAGCCATGTGCGTGATTATACCCATGCCTTTCAGGTACATAATTATCATCTGATCAAAGATCATCCCCGCGGAGCCTTCGGCAAGTTTTTGATCATCACCTCAAACGACGAAGAAGGCAGAACTGAATGCGGCTTGCCCTATGGTGCTGTCTCAGGCATGCTCAATCGCAATCAGAGCCCGGTGATTAGAAGACATTTCGCCTTACCCTTTGAACTTTGTCAGATCAAAGATGTTGATGCTAAATATTATCTGCTTTTGCGAGCCGCCTTGGTGCAGAACGTCAGTGCCATGCTTGGCTGCAATCCATCTTCTTTTTTACTTCTGGCAGATCAATTGCGCCACCGGGCAGAAAGTCTTATCGATGATATAGCTCGGGGGACAATCAATCCTCGCTATACCGAAGGGGTGAGCAGTCGTATTCTCAATGCCTTCAGCCCCTATCTCAAGCCCGATGCCGGCCGTGCTGCTCAGTTGTCCTCCATCTTAGAGAAAGAAGGGCAGATTTTACCCAAACAAGCTTTTCCCAGTGTAGAGGTTTTCTCTTGCTGGAAAGGCGGCCCCATGGGCTTCTATCTCGAACAATTGCCTGAATTATACGGCGACCTGCAAATCAGAGATTTCGGCTATATGGCTTCGGAAGGGCGAGGAACAGTGCCTATTGATTCTAAGTCAGCCGCCGGTCCCTTGGCAGTGACATCTCATTTCTTTGAATTTGTCCATGAAGATGATATCGAAAACGCCAGTCCTCGATTTCTTCTTGCCGATGAATTGAAGAAGGGCGAACGCTACTTTATCTATTTCACCACCAGCGCCGGTTTATATCGTTACAACATCAACGACCTGATGTTGGTTGAAGATTTTCTGCATGCCACTCCGGTACTGAGCTTTGTCAGAAAAGGCGGCGGCGTCAGTTCGGTGACCGGAGAAAAAATCACCGAAGAGCAAGTTCTAGCTGCTTTGAAAGGCTCGGTGGCCAAGCTCGACCTTTCTGAAATTAAGCACTTTACCGCCGAAGTAGTACTAGACCGGCCGCCCTACTATTTGTGTTATGCCGAGGTAGATCATTCTGCTTTCGGCAACGAAGATTTTGAAAGAAAGTTCTTGCAGGAATTCGACCGCCACCTGAAAGAGAACAATCAGGAATACTGCGACAAAAGAGATAGTCGTCGCCTTGGCCCTCCGCGCTTGCAGCTTCTTAAGGCGGGCACTTATGCTCGACTGCGTCAAATGCGCGTTATGGAAGGAGCGCCGGAGGCTCAGGTCAAGATTCCTTTATTGAGTCAGGGCGGTATAGCCGATCGGATTGCTGCTTTATGACCGCATTGACTGCCAGTGACACTATTAAAGTCGGTATTACCGGCGCCACCGGTTTGGTCGGCTCAGACTTGCTTTCTTATTTATCTGACAACACTAGTAATGTAAAAGTGCGAGCCATCGCTAGGCGACCCGAAGCCATGGTCGGGCGGGAGAACATCGAGGTGGCCGGCGCCGATATTTTAGACCAAGCGGCTCTGCAAGCGGCTTTTGCCGGACTCGATATAGTTGTGCATGCGGCAGGTTTTGTCGACCCTCTGGCCGATAGGCAGAAGATTTTTGCAGTCAACCTCAAGGGCACCGAGAATGCCTATCAAGCCGCTAAAGCTTGCGGGGTGAAGCAGTTCATTCATATTAGCTCGCTATCGGTGATTACCGGGCAGCATGATCAATTTGATCTCGATGAACAAGCGCCCTTGTGTCTTTGCGGTGAAGCCTATGCCGATAGCAAGGTGGAAAGCGAGAAGTATTTACAAGGACTTATGCACGGTGGGCTGCCCATAACCATTTTGAGACCTGGTTTCATTTATGGCGAGGGTGAAAGAGCCTGGTTGAAGCGGGTGATGCAATCTGTTTTGCAAGGACAAGCCATACTTGTGGATGGCGGTACCAGAGCGACTAATGTTGTTTATGTGCGCAATTTGAGTAGCCTTATTAAGGCTTGTCTCTTGAATGAAGCCACCTATGACCAGATTTTTAATGTAACCGACCCCGAGCTGGTCAGCAAAAAGATGCTCTTTGATACCGTGGCGGATGCCCTAGGGGTGCCTCGCATCAAGAAGAATTTGCCAAGACCGGTGGTTAAAGCTCTCTTTGAAATCTTGGGTACAATCGGCTCAATATCAGGTATCTTTAACGAGAAAAGCAAAGCACAGTTTGCTCGGTTTTCACCGGGAGCCTTTCGTTTGATTGCGGTCAATCAGGGCTTCAGTATCGAGAAAGCCCGCAAAGTTCTGGGCTATCCCTTTGCCGACTGTGTTGGCTTTTCACAGGCGATGCAGGAGACAATCGGCAGAATTCAAGCGAAGTGAGGTTGTATGACTTTTCCAAGAACAGTGGTTTTGCGCAAAACCAAGAATGCGGCTTTGGGTTTTCTTAGCGACTATGCCAAGCGTCATAAACATCCTGTCAATGCTTTGTTGCACATTTTTGGCGTGCCTCTGGCTTTCTTTGGAGTTTACAAACTCTTTTCCGGAAATCTGAAAGATAAGGGTCTCGGTATTTCTTGTTTGATTCTTGGCTATTGGTTGCAGTTCATTGGTCATAGAAGTCAAGGCAATGAAGTAGGCGAAGTGCTCTTGGTGAAGAAGATCTTGAAAGCAAGCGGCTTTAAAAATCGGGAAAGCAGCTTTAATAATTTGGGCAGCAGCCGCGCCAAGCCTAGAAGAAAGCACAGGCATGAACACAGACATGAAAACTGTCCTAGTTGACGGCGCCAGCGGCTATTTAGGTCTGCATGCGGTAAATGCCTTGATTGCCAGAGGCTATGCTGTAAAGGCGCTGGTAAGACCGCAGTCGAGACCGGTGGACCGTGCCACCCTCGAAGCGCTCGGTGCCCAAGTTTGTATCGCCCAACTGAAGCTGGAAGAGTCAGATAGCAACAACGTTGCTGCTTTGAGTGCCGCTTTCGCCGGTGCCAACTATGGTTTGCATCTTATCGGCTCTATTGCTCCGCGCCGGGGTGAATCATTTGAGGGGCTGCATCCTCAGATGGCATCTGCTTTTGCCACCTATGCCGCTCAAGCCGGGCTTGAGAAAGTTGTAATGGTCACCGCCCTTGGTGCTGACAAAGATTCACAGTCGCTTTATCTTAAGAGCAAAGCTTTGGCTGAAGAGGCGACAAGGTCGATTTTGGGAGAGCGTCTTACTGTTTTGAGACCTTCTTTAATTGTCGGCCGCCAGGTGGGTACTCGCGATAGCAAGCTGGTGAAACGTTATTTAGATCTCGCCGACCAGCGTCCCTTTATACCCTTGATAGACGGCGGGCACAACCTGATCGAGCCTGTCTATGTAGGCGATCTAGCCTTGGCTATTGCTCGGTCTTTTGAGAGCGATGCACTGGCCGGGGCCACTCTTGAGCTTGGCGGGGCAGAAAAACTCTCTATGAGGAGCTTTGTGGAAAGGCTTTTGGCTGTCGTTGGCAGTGCGAAGCCTTTTTTGACTTTACCTTACAAATTGGCGGCAGTGCTTGCCACCATCAGTGAGAAAATCAGCGATGTGCCAATCTTGAGTAGCGACCAGGCCTATCTTGCCACTATAGACAATGTCACAACCTCCAACTCATTGAGCCAACTAGTGGAAGTGACGCCGCTTGGGCAAGCCTTGGCAGGTTATAGAGTATTTAGTCATAAAGGCTCGCGCTAATGCCGGTAATGGATATTTTGGTCACCGGTGCATCGGGTTTTATCGGTAAGCATCTGGTGCGAGCCCTGGCCAAGGATGGTCACAATCTAAGCCTTCTCGGTCGCAATAAACCTTCCAGCAATGGCGCATCTGTTGACAATAGCGAGTTTATCGCCTGTGATATCAGAGAGTGGCAGTCTGTCGAAAGCGCTGTCGGCGGCAGGCGCTTCGACGTTGTCTATCATCTAGCCGGCATGGTCAGCTACCGCTCAAGCGACCTTGCCGAACAGGTGCGAGTCAATGTAGAGGGCACCCGCAATATCTTGAGAGTAGCCCATGGCATGGGTGCTCGGGTAATACAGACAAGTTCAATCGCCGCCCTTGGTCTGCCCGACCAGGCAATGGTCAAAAAGGGTTGCTTCGGTGATGAGAAAATTGTCTATAACCTCGGCGGCAGAGGTCTGACTTATTGTGATACCAAGCAAGCGGCCGAGCAGGTCGCTCTTGAGTTTTTCAGACAGGGCTTGAATGTAGTCTTGCTCAATCCAGGCATCGTTTTCGGCGAGGGCGATACCCATCCTCACCATCTAGCTATTTTTCGCAGTATGAAAGCCGGTGTGCCGGCTGTCCCCCCCGGCGGTATCCCTTTTTCAGATATCGAAGATGTGGTGGCGGCTCATATCAGTGCTATTGCGAAGGGGCGAGCCGGCGAGCGCTATAACTTAGTCAGTGCCAATCTTACTTTTAGAGAAGCGGCTTGCATTTTTGCTCAAATTTACAACTGCCGCCCGCCCCTTTTCGAACTGCCGGAATGGCTGGTTCGTCTGGCAGGGGAACTTGCCGAACTGGCGGTTTTAGCAGGGGCGTCGAAAGAGAAAGTGACCCTGACTAGACAACAGGCCTTTTTGAGTTGTAAACGAATATTTTTCAAGAGCGATAAAGCTCAAGATGAATTAGGCTTCGTTGCCACCCCGTTCAGAGAGACAGTGGAGAGAACCGCACCCTATTATCTTTCCCGCCTGGCTGTCTCTTCTGGTCAATCTGCCTGAGGAAGGGTGAGTCGAGTGTGAAGTGAGCGTGAAGTATTTATGGGGTACTTTTATGTTGGTAAACAGGTGTTAGACTGGGGATTGTAGGGGTAGAATTATAATTGAGTTGGGTTGGAGAAAAACTCCAAAATCAAGAGGGAGAGAGGCAGTGGTAAGCAGCACAATGTCCGCAGGCAGTATGGACGCTCCGAAGAGCGTGTCATCAGAAAAACCCTACCCTTGGATCATTTCTCCTTTCATCGATTTTTTCTTTATTTGCGGTGGCGGCGCCCTCATATTTTTTGCCGTCAATTATCTCTATTTGGGCTGGACCATTCCCACCTCACTGACCGACCCTGCTTCTTTCTGGCTTGTTACTATCGGTTTTCTCTCTCAACATTTATTTGCCGATTCGCATAATAGCGCCACCTATTTGCGCATCTGGGGCTCGGCTGAAGACCAGGCACGCTTCAAGTTCCACCGTACCTGGCTGGCTTATTCGACAATTCCCATGTTTATTCTTGGGCTAAGTGTGCCTGGGCTGACTGGCACTTTTGTCTACATTTATCTAATCACCGTTTATTGGCACTATGTGGCGCAGACTTTTGGTATAGCGCTCATTTATTGCTACAAGCGCGGTTATTATATGACCGCCATTGAGAAAGAAATATTTCGCTGGTTCATGTTCTCTATGGTCGGCTGGACGACAATTCGCTTTCTCACATATCGCGACCTCAGTCCGCGTAATTGGTACGGTGTAGACATTCCTTTCTGGGGACCCTTGCCCGAGGTCTTCCACAATACATCCCGTTTCTTATTCTTCTTTATGGCTGTCGCCTTTGTCATTGTGCTTGTGCGCAAATACCTGCGTGAAGACAAGATCATGCCTTGGCAGTCTTTCCTTTTGATTTTCACAGTGGGCTGCCTCGGTCTTTCTAAAGATGTTGCCAACACCATGTTCTGGCTTTATGTTCCAGGATTCTTCCATGGCAGCCAGTATCTTGCTGTTTGTCTTGCTTATTATCTGAAAGAGCGCGGCATGCCTGAAGGTATGAATACCTGGGAGATATCCAAACAGGCTATGGGTGCACCCGGTATGAAGTATCTGGGCTTGGTCATACTTTCAGGCGTTTTCTTCTATGTTGGCATACCGCATTTCTTCATGCAGATTGGTTATAACTTCTCGATGATCGGTGGTCTGGTTCTTGCCTGCGTCAACTACCACCATTTCATTACCGATGCTGCTATCTGGCGGCTGCGCGACCCCTATTGCCGAAAGATACTTTTGGCCTGATTTAATAAAGAGGTAGTCCCATGGTAAGTGCAACCTTCGGCTCTGACAGCGCTCCTTTGCAACCGCGGGCGGTGGCGACATCCACCACTCCCTATGCTTGGGTGGTTAGTCCGTTGTTCGACTATCTCTTCGTCGTAGGTGGCTTCTTTTGGATTCTCTTCCTCTTGCAAGTTTACTGGTTCCACTGGGATACACTCGATCCCAAAGCTCCGGGCCTAGCCGGCACTGCTTCATATGGTCTGCTTTTCGCCCAGACTTTAGGCACTTATATCTTTGCTGATGCTCATACTGTCTCGACTTATATGCGCATCTATTCAACAGCAGAAAACCGAGAAAGGTTCAAGCTTTATGCTTATTATCTGCCTTGGATGAGTTTGCTTCTCTTTTCGCTGTGTTTGCTCTATCCGCGGGCGGCAGGCTTTTGTGTCTATCTTCATTTGATGTGGGTCTTCCAGCATTATGTCGGACAGACATTTGGAATATCACTGATTTATTGCTACAAGCGCGGCTATGTCCTAAAAAATTGGGAACGCGAGACCTATCGCTGGTTTATGCATAGCTTCTCGGCCTTTGTTATATCTAGAATTCTTTGTTACCGTGATCATTCACCCGACGATCTCTGGGGTGTGAAACTGCCTTTCTATGCCCTGCCCGAAATATTGGCTCAGGTCTGCACCGTCATTTTTGCCGCCATGTCTTGTGCCTTCATCTTTGTCTTGTTGCGCAAAGCCATACTTGAGAAACAGTATTTCCCCTTGCCATCGCTTTGTTTGGTCTTCACTGTCTTGGGCATCGGCTTGTCAACCGGTATGGCTCATGCCATTCTCTGGGTTTACGGACCGCCCTTCTTTCACGGCAGTCAATATCTTGCTGTTTCGGTCAGTTTCTTTTTGAAGGAGCAAGCACTGAAAATCTCGCGCGAACGTATGGGTGAGGTCAGCAGGCATATCTTAAGGGAATGTTTCTCGCGAGAAGGACGTTTTTATTGGGGTATGGTCATTTCAGCCGGCTTTCTCATCTATGTCTGCATTCCCAAGGTGCTTGAGAACTATGGCTTTGACTTTGTCGCCACGGCCACTATCATCCAAGCCTGCATCAACTTCCATCATTTCACCGCCGATGGCGCTATATGGCGACTTCGCGACAAAACTTGCCGCGAAGTCCTGCTTGCCTAGCGTTTGATATAATTGACCACCGGTTGGTTCTTTTGGGAAGTAATACCGGTGTCTAATTCAAAACAAACAATGGGCGTTGTGGCCGTAGTGCTGGCGGTGGTGGTCGGTCTAGCAATGTATAGCGCCAATGTCTTTCAGGAGAGAACCAAGTTCGTGCCGGCTAAGATCTTCGAGGCCGCTTTCGATGAGCCTGTCTCAAGGGCTGAGAATATGATCGGTGTCAAGGACGATAGCTATCAGTACGACGTCTATCTCAAGTTCAAGTATCCCCACAAGCCCATCCATAAGTTTCAGAGTGAGTTCAAGAAAGCCTGGAACTTGGAAGCTCGTAACTGGTTCAACGAGAAATTTCCTGATGATGAAGGTCTCAAAAAGCTAGACCACCTTGATTTTTGCAGTCGTCAGAAGAACGACCCGACCCTGGTGACCAACGAATGGATCTTGTACAACAAGCTCACCGACGATGTTTATTATCGAATTTTTGGGACATCGCGTTAAGCGAGAAAAGAGAGTGAAAAGATGAATCTTCCATTTGTTAAGCAAGCTGCCGCCCTTGGTCTTTTCGCGATTATGTCCATCGGGGTGGTCTTTGCTCAAGGCAACGATATTACTTTCCAGAGCGGAGTACGTTGTTATAAGGCCGGTGAGTACAAAAATGCTCTCAACTATTTTCAGCAGGCTGAAAAAGATGCTTCCTACGATTTTCGTCCGCTCTATTACCGAGCCATGTGCTATCAAAAAATGGGACAGATTGGTTCGGCCAGACAAGCTTTTGCTACCCTGATTAATCGCTTTCCTGATTCTGAAGGGGCTGAGCTGGCTCGAAAGGCTTTAGCCATGCCTTCCAAAAAGAACCCGCCCATGGCCGGTGCCCAGGGTTTGAGCAAGATGCAAGTGCCTCAAGATATCTTGCCCAAATCTACCCAATTGAAAGGTCAGGAAGTAGACGGACGCGTTATTGTTGCCGCCAATATCGGCGGCAAAGAAGTTTCGGTTGTACTTGATGGTGAGCGCAGCGAATCTGTCTTGGGCATGAAGGTGGCCGAGAAAAGTAATTTGTCTATGATCGCCCTTGGCGGCAGAGATGGTCGAGAAGATGGCATCTACTCTGTCTATGATGTCACTCTCGGTGGTATCAAACGGCCGCAGATGCCAATTTATCTCTCTAATAAAGATAAGGAAGTGGCTATCCTCGGTCGTGACTTCCTTGCAGGCTATAAGATTGCCTTTGATAAAGAGAAGGGTTTGGTGCGTCTAGACCAGATTGCCGGCTCTTCCAACCCTTTTGCTTCGGCCATGGCTCTCTATAACAAAGGTAAGTATAGGGAAGCTCTACCTCTTTTCCGTTTAGCCGTCACCAATCGTCCGCAGGATCCACGTCCTCTTTATTGTTTAGCCAACTGTTTGCAGCGAGCCGGTTATATCGAGCAAGCCAAAACTGCCTATAGGCAGGTGCGCAAGCGCTTTGGCAACAGTGAAGCCAGTTTTTTGGCAGGAGCTGCGCTTGAAACTTTCGACCCGGCCTTTAGAGCTGAGATGCGTGCCTTGGAAGCCTCGCAGCGCAACGACAGTGGACTGGCCAAAACAAAAGAAGACTATTTTGATGTGCCGTATGTAGTAGAAAACAGTCGTCTGCGCGTCACCGCTTATTTTGATAATGTGCCGGTGCAATGTTATTTTGAGTTCAATGAGCCGGCTTGTGTCTTTTCGACAGAACAGATCAAACAAATTGATGCCAATTATTTGATTGATCACGGCAATGTCACCACCACAAGCACAGATCCCACTGGTCAGGACAATCAACAGACGTTCACCACCACCTGGCAGGTGCGTATCAAGAGCATCAGGCTTGGCAAAGCCGAAGCCCGTGATGTGCCGGCCAATATCATCGAGTATCGTGGTTTGAACGGCATGACCGGTTGGAATACTTTTGTCAGACCGCTTCTTTGTGGTTCGGTCTTGAGAGACTATCGCTATGAAATAGAAACTACCAAAAGAGTATTGAGAATCTGGAAGAACAAGTGAGCAAGCCTGGGCATTACTTCTTATTGGCTTTGCTCCTCGTTCTCATTTTTTCTTTGCGCATGTTGGTTTCAATTTTTGCGCATCCTTTGCGAATTGGTTGGGATCCAGCCTTGCACTTGCAGTGCGCCGAACTTATCACAATGGGAAAGATTCCCTATGTCGATATGTTTGATGTCAATCCACCTTTAATTTGGTATCTTGACACCATACCAGCCTATTTCTCCAAAGTCTGGCAGGTGCCGCAGACTCTCACTTTCAACCTTTTTTTAGTTGGTCTGATGGCTGTGAGCGCCTTACTTTCTTCTTTTGTCATCTTTAGGCGGCTGCCTGCCAATGAAATTAAAGATCGTGAGCTCCTCTATCTCGGCTTGATTTGCGGACTCTTGTTCTTCAACTTCCATTTGCGTTATGACTTTGGCCAACGCGAAGAAATTTTTGTACTTTTCTACTTTCCTTATTTGTTGCTGCGATATGCTCGTTATCTAGGCGCCCGTTTCAATGGGACAGAAGCAGCATTAATTGGTGTGTTCGGCTCTATCGGTATTTGCTTGAAGCACTATTTTGTTTTGGTGGCATTCTTTGTGGAATTGGTGCTCTTTATAGCGCTGCGCCGCCGCGGTGAAACCAAGTCTGTCTTGCTTAGCCCTGAAAATATTGCTTGTTTGGTATTTGCTCTACTTTATGCCGGTCACTTTCTTTTGGCACCGCCGGCGATGTATGACAACTACTTCCATTTTCTCATTCCAGCTTTTGCTAAGGGCTATCAGTTCTGGGACACTTGCTTGGCCAACAGTTTGGGGGCTTGCGACAAAAGAGGCGTTTTCTTCTTGCTTTGTGCCGGCAGTGCGCTCTCTTTGCTCGTTATGCCTCGCTATAAAGTCTTGCTTCCGCTCACAGTTTTCTCTTTGCTGTCGGTGATACCGTATTTGATGCAGTTTAAAGGCTGGAATTATCATGACATTCCAGTTTTTGCCGGGGCTTGCATTCTTTTGACCTGTTTAGGCGGTATAGTCGTTGATCGACTTGGTAAACTACCCATCAAAGATTTGCAGCCTGTCATGCCCATTTTGACTGTCTGTCTCATTGCCGGTTATAGTCTGGTCAATGCTCTAGAAGAAATAAATCAGACCAGAGCAGAGAGGCAGTTTGATTTAGCAAGGCTTGGTTTTTCCACTATATTTGGCCTAAAGCTCAGCTCACCTTATAGCGACATTGATTCGCCATTTACTGAGACACTGCTTAAATATGCCAAAGCAAAAGATAATGTATTGTTTATATCAAACGGCGTCTCTCCAGGCTATCCGCTTTTGACCCAATTGGCTCTCAGCCCTACTTCTAGACATTTGCACTGTTGTATTCTTTCTGTTTTAGCCTTTATCAAAGATACCCAGAGACCGACTGCCGAGGTGAAAAAACTTTTGGCACGAGAGCCCGAAGTGATCGCTCAGTATGCAGAAGACATCAAGAAAAACAGACCGCCGCTAATTTATATTCAGGTGGCGCCGGTGAGCGCTTATCTTGAGCAATATAAATTTGTCGAGACTCATATGAAAGACTATGCCAAACTTGGCGAGGCAGCAAATTTCTATGTCTATAAGAGGGCTGACCTATAAAAGAAAAGCGCTTTACTAATCTTGAATTGGCTAGCCTGGTCTTATTGGTTGTTTTTCTAGTGAGACTGGCTCTGCATCCGCTCATTATCGAGCCGTCCACGGCGGCCCATCTCACCTGTGTGCGTATGCTTTGCACTGAGGGTTTGACACTATCGGTCAATTTCTTTGATCGAATTTGGCCCCCACTTCTTGTTTTGCTCTATCCCTTGGGCTGGCTGGCTCGGTTTACAAGCCTCAGTACAATTGCTGCATTGAATTTTCTTGTGGCTATTTTGATCACTGGGGCTGTGTATTTTTGTCTTAAACAGGCTCGTCACCTTCCCTCCAGCCTTAGTTTCGATACTGCAGCCCTAAAGCTTTTGCCCCTTGTTGTCATTGCCTTTGCCAATCTCACTTTCAACAATATGTCTGCCGCCGGACAGCTATTTCCAATTTTCCTTGCCCCCTTTCTGGCTTATTTGCCCAGACTTGGGCGCCGTAGTTTTGGCGTGCCGGCTTTCTATTTGATGCTTGCTTCTTCTCTTGAACCTTGTTTGACCCTTTATTTGCTGCTTATAGTGGCTGCTACTTATCCTTATTTTGCTCATCGCAAGAAGGCTATTTTTTTGCTGTTTGGCACAGTGGTCGCCTATCCGGCTCTCTCTTTCCTGCTTTGCTTTGCCTTAGACACCGCTTCAATTGGACGATATTTAGATACTGTCGCTTATATAGATTGGCTTGATTTCAAAAATTTCAACGACTATCTCTATTGGATGGAAAAGTCGCCCGACCTGCGCAGTGCAATTTACGCGATTATAGTCATGCTTTCGCTAGCCCTGGCTTTTACAATCAGGCATGGTTGGCTGAACCGCTTGCTTATCTATTCTTCCTTGCTTGGTTTTGCTTACTTTATTGCCAGTCAGATTTTGACTACACCTTTTCTCTTGCCCATGTTTTTCTTTGCCTTTCTTGGCTTTACTGCCTGTTTGAGACAGCGACGCCTGCTTGCCTTGGCTGTTCTGCCCTTGGTTTTTCTCGGTTCGCTTGCCTATGTTGCTGCTCAGGAATACAATTCTCTCTTTCGCATCAAGAATGATCTGTCAATCTTTGCAGAATTCTTCAAAGACTTAAAATGCGAGCGGGTGATGATCTTGTCTTGGTATCCCCGTCCGGGCTTTCCCCTTATCGAGCAACTCAAGCTCAAGCCGGCACTTTGCACCTATGTTTATCCATTTATGGCATTTCACCATGGAACCGATAGTGAGCAGGCGAGACTGAGACTTTTGGAGCTTGAGAATGCATTTTATAACGGTATCAACTCGGCCTTAAATTCAAAGAAGCCACCGACTCTCTTGCTTATCGAAGATGGTGATATTCGCCAGAGACTGGAAGATACGGGTGTAATGAAGTCGGTCTATGAGAAGTATGTACAGATGGCTTCGCTGTCTCCCAACAGTCAGGATGAACTAGACAAACATCCATGTTTCGAATATCCAGGATATCGCAACACTTTCTCGGCCTTTATGCTTACCAAAGAGTAGAATATAAGCATCCTTCTCTTTGTGAGCAATTGAACGAGCCAATATCAATTTTGTTAGTTGAAGACCAAGAGATTGTTCGGCTTGGTCTATCTACTTGCTTGAAGCAACATTCGTTTGATATTGTCGGTGAAGCCACTGAAGGTGACGCAGCTGTGCGCAAAACGGTTGAACTGCGTCCAGACCTGGCTTTGATGGATATTCTTTTGCCCGGACTGAATGGTATTGAGGCGACAAGGCAGATAAAGGCTATTGCTCCTCAGACTCGAGTCTTGATGTGCACCAATAAAGATGACCATGAAAGCCTCTATGAGGCTCTAAACGCCGGTGCCGACGGCTTTTGTTCTAAAGAAATCTCTCAAGACGAATTGGCTGCCTATGCCATGCGCGTCGCCCAGGGGCAATTTTTTATCGAGCCGCGGCTGGTGCACAAGCTTTTGTCTGAGAAAGTGCCCTCTGGTCGCGGTCGCGATATCATCGAGCTTTTGACCAGAAAGCTTACTGTCGATGAATTAGGTGTTTTGCTTGACAGCGGCACAGCCGTTAGACCAGCACGTGATAGTTCGCCCAAACTTTTGGTTGGTACTATCTTTTTAGGTAAGTACAAAGTCGAACGCTTTATAGGCCACGGTGGCATGGGTATGGTTTATCAGGCCACCCACTTGCTTATGGGCAGAAAAGTGGCGATCAAGCTTTTGCAGCATCAACTTTGCGGCGATAAAAAATGGTTGAAGCGCTTTCACGAAGAGTCTAGAGCCTTGGCATCGCTCAAGCATGCCAGTATCGTTACTGTCTATGACTATGGTTTGACCGGCGACGGTATGCCTTATCTGGTTATGGACTTTATCGAAGGAAGGGGGCTGGACGCCTTGTTGTCAGCTCGCGGACCGATACCTCTATCTGAGTTTTTTGAGATTTTTGTGCAGGTATGCGATGGTTTAGCCGAGGCCCATGAAAATGGCATCGTGCACTGTGATCTAAAGCCAGGCAATATAGTCGTGGAAGAGACAGCCAAAGGTAGACGAGTGAAAATTGTCGACTTTGGTCTATCTAAGGTGCAACCTGTCGGTAAAGGTAATCAGTTCAAATCTACCGATGCCTTTGAGATTCTTGGTAGTCCGCTCTATATGAGCCCTGAGCAGTGTCGCGGTCTGGCACTTGATTATCGCACCGATCTTTATTCTTTAGGCTTGGTTATGTATGAAGCTCTTTGCGGCGAGCCGGCATTTGCTGCACCCACTGCCATGATGGTCTTTATGAAGCAGGTGGAAGAAGCGCCGCCGCGCCTAGAGACTAAATTACCCGATGTCGAATTGCCAGAGGCATTGCTTGGTGTACTGGATGTGCTTTTGCAGAAAGATCCTGCGGCGCGTTATTTGAGCGCTGCAAATATAGCTATGGTGCTAAGAAGTCTTATCTAATTAAGAAGTCTTATCAGATCGCGACCGAGTTTTGGCAAGATAGATTTCGATTTCTTCTAGAAAACTGGACAAATTAGCCGAGACTGAGCCCAATAAGATTGTGGCTGTGCCGACTTTTCCTTGACGCAATTCTTCTTCCAGATCTTTCAGTAAGTGCTGCAGATGTTGGGCTTGCACTGTGGCACAGACGCCTTTGAAGCCATGGGCGCGGTCGGCAGCTAGGGCAAAGTCACCGATTTGCAGGGCTTCCTTGATTTGTTTGGTATAGTCTCGTCCCTGCTCTTTAAATAACTGCAAGAGCTGCACATGCTCTGGTCCGTAGTTCTTTGATAACTTGGGCAAATCAAGTTGATTCTCATAGATATCGCTTGCCGTAGTGTCTTCGTTCATGACTGTGATGGCCGCTAGTCTTGGTTGGGGCGGTAGATTGAAATGTCCGTCATCAAGCCATTTATTCAAGAGATTGACGACATTCTCAGATATTATCGGCTTGGGCAGAAAATCGTCCATGCCTGCTTTACTGAACTTTTCTTTGACCAGGCTAAAGGCGCTGGCGGTGACGGCAATGATTGGAGTCCAACGGCCGTTTGCCGACTGCTTTTCTCTAATTTCTTTGCAGGTCTCAAAGCCGTCCATGCCAGGCATCTGGCAGTCTAAAAAGATGATGTCATAGTCTTTCTGCTCGGCTAGAGTAATGGCTTCCTGCCCGCTTGCAACTGTATCGGCATCAATACCCAGTTGCATCAGTAAAAGTCTTGCCACCCTCAAGTTAATGGGGCTATCGTCTGCAATTAAAGCTAATCTTTCACCCTTTGACTGGCCATAATCGCTACTAAGTTCGGGCTTTAGTCCAGCTCTATCGGTCGGTGCCGGTTGCCCGGCAGAGATGGCTTGTAATTCCACTCCTTTCAGGGCTGCCAAAAGGTGGGTGAATTTCACTGGACAGGTGAGATATACACAATCGGGATGATTACTTCTGTGCAGATCTAGACTCATAATCGGGTCATTGATGATGATCACCTTCTTGAAGCGGCACTCTAGAAAGCTTTTATCTCTTAGCCATTGTTTGGGAATTTTACCCATACTAATCAGATAGGCTTCTTGAGCCTGAGTATTTTCTTCTTCTAAAAGACAACTCACTTGAGCCCAAGGTGTTGCTGTGGTTTGGGCCCTTACTTTGAGACCGACATTGCTAAGATAACGCGCAAGGCGCTCGGTCATATGGCGGCTGCGACCAACCAATATGATCGTTCTGCCGAAAAGATTGCGCATATCGAGTAGCGGCGAAATTGTTGAAGGTGCAGTATTTGCCACCTTGGACAGCTTGACAGTAAAGCTGAAATCAGAGCCGTTGCCGGGTTCGCTTTCAATATCTAGAGTACCGCCCATTAGTTCAACTAGGTTTTGCGAAATACTGAGACCTAGACCGGTGCCGCTTTTGAAGCCCTCAATCGAAGTATCTTGCACAAAGGGCTCAAAGACTCTTTGTCTTATTTCTGGTGAAATGCCTATGCCCGAATCCATCACAGAGAATCGCACTGTACATGTCTTTTCGTCTTCGCTAACCATGGTGGCACTAAGGACGATACCGCCTATCTCGGTAAACTTGATGGCATTGCTCAAAAGATTGAAGAGTACCTGCTTGGTTCTCTGTCCGTCTAAAACCAAGGCTTCGGGCAGAAAGGGATCTAGATAAGTAAGAAAGAATAGCTGCTTTCCTTCCGCTTGCGGTGCGACAACATTGGCGGTGCCGTCGAGAAGTGCCTTAAGTGAATGTGGTTCTAAAATAAGTTCCAGTTTGCCCGCTTCTATCTTGGAAAAATCAAGGACATCGTTAATAACTCCAAGCAAGCTTTGTCCTGCTTCGGCAACGACGCTTAAATATTCGCGGGCTGTCTCAGGCAGATCCATCGCCAAGAGAAGCTGTGTCATACCTAGTACGCCGTTAAGAGGTGTTTTTAACTCGTGAGAAATATTGGCTACGAAAGAAGACTTTAGTCTGGAAGCTTCTTCGGCGCTCTCTTTCGCTTTAGATAGAGCCGTCATCAAGTTGTGCTGCGATTCCATATCGGTGCAGGTCAGGCACCAATCGCTGGCTGTTTCTTGTACTGGTAAGCCTCTAATTAGATGCCAGCGAAACTGACCTTGTTTATTGCGTAGTCTCACCTCTAAGTCGAGCGGTGTTTTTTCTCTCATAGACTGCTCCCAGATTCTTTCGAATTTATCGAGATCTTCCGGGTGGACTATTTCTTGCCAAAACTTATTGCTTACGCTAAAGCCGGTGTAGTGCTGAAAGCGCCCGTTACAATAGGCAATCTTGCCTTCGTTTGAAACTTTGGCAATTAAGTGAGGAGATGTTTCGCAAACAATGCGAAAGACCTTTTCGCTTTCAGCAAGCTTGTCTTTAGACCGCTGATTTTCCTTGACCAAGTTGGACAGGGTCAGTACTTTTTGGGCCAGTTCTTCTTTTAGTTTTTTCTGAGTATTGATTTCGGTGCAGGTGCCGAACCATTTTGTAATATTGCCTTTGGGGTCGACATAGGGCAAGGCGCGGGTGAGATACCAGCGGCTATGCTGATCATAACCAGATTTGATGCGAAACTCCAACTCAAACGGATTGCCGGTAGCCACAGCTTCCAACCATGCATCCTGCACCATTTGGCGGTCTCTGATATCAACTGCGGCAAGCCAACCCGAGCCAAGTGAGGCGCTTATCTCTAGACCAGTGTATTCTGAAAAGCGCTCATTTATATAGACTGCCTCTCCCTTTTTGTCGCTGATAAAGAGAAAGGTCGGCGAGTATTCGATTAGCTTTATAAAGGGCGCGAAATTGCTTTTCAGGTCTTGCAGACTGGAATTCTCTTCTTCGGCTAAGAGCATAAGATGGACAAGGTGATTACGCAGTCCGTCGGAGAAACCGCGGTCGCGGCTCCTCTCTAGAACGTTCCAGACCGGCTTTCTCAGCAGCTTCAGTAATCTTTTGTTGAATTCAGTCATTATTTCAAGGCTTTGCTCGCTGCTCAAAGTTTCTGGTTAGACTTTCTGTAACTTCCTGGTTAAACTTTTAGCTTAAACTTTTTGCTCCAAATATACGCTGGCTTTGACTAGGGCTTGCGAGAGTTCATCGGCTGTCTGATAGCGGGCATAGGGATCTTTATCGATACATTTATAGACGATTTCTTCCATAACGGGCGGCACGCAGGCCATCAGTAAAGGCTCTCTAGGGGCTGTTCCTCTGATATGCATGTTCAATATTTCATAGTAGGAATCAGCTTGAAAGGGGAGTTCACCGGTCAGTGTTTCGTACATCGAGATACCCAGTGAATAAATATCGCTTCGTTCATCAAGGCTTTTGCCCATGCACTGTTCAGGGCTCATATATGAAGGCGATCCGACCACTTCTCCGGTGCAAGTCAGTTTTACCAGCCTCTCCATACCGTCGAAACTCTTGCAGAGACCAAAGTCGACCACCTTGAGATGCCCTTCATCGCTGAGAATGAGATTGCCCGGCTTAAGATCTCGATGCAATATTCCGGCTTGGTGCACCATCTTTAGTGCTTCGCAAGCCTGCAGAAAGAGCGGAATGCAATCTTTTGCCTTGAGCTTGCCACGAATACTGATTAGATTTTCTAGACTTTTGCCTTGGCAGAAGTCCATTACCATAAAGGGCTCACCTAGTTTGGTGACGCCAAAATCAAATACCGAAATCAAATTTGGATGATTGAACTGGCTCAATGTGCTGGCTTCGTGGCGGAAGCGTGCCACCACCGCTGCATCGGCCGCCAGCTCTGGATGCAAAATTTTGATTGCCACAGGGCGATTCATAAAGATATGTCGCCCCTTATAGACAATTCCCATGCCGCCGCGTCCAAGAACTTTTTCTACCTGGTAGCGCTCGCCAATAATGGTGTTCTGAGAGCCGCTGGCCATCTGTTCCTTAAGCAGTTCGCCGGCTAGGGCTTCCCTTTTGCTCGGTGTTCTTTCCGGCTCCTTAGAGGTGCTGCGCAACTCGCGAGCAATATACTTTTCACCCGAATTAACCAACTTAATAGCTGAATAAAGATCTTCGCCGGACATTTTTTTCAGACAGTAGCCATCGACACCGGCTTTGAATGCCGAGTCCATTAGGTCCACATCTTCTGCACCAGTAAAGACGATTACTTTAGTTTTTGGCAGAGCTTCTTTGACCTTGCGGGCGGCAGTGATGCCGTCAACTTTGGGTAAGCCTATATCCATCAAAATAATGCTCGGCTTGGTAACCAGTGCTTGCAAAATAGCACTGACTCCATCTGCGCTCTCGGCCACCAGTTCCACATCGGGAAAGGTCTTGAGAGCAAATTTCATACCCAGTCTGGTTACGGCTTCATCTTCCGCAATCAGCACAGAAATGGTGTCTGAAGACATTCAGCACCGTCCTTATGATATATGAATTTAACTACCGCCGTACCTAATATCAGTATGTCATGGGCCGGTAGGTTCGTAAAGTGAATCAGTCGGTAATTTAATCGGCATAATCGCGTAAATCTCCCCCAATTGGGTGATTTACTGCCGCACCCCATACCCCAAATTTATAACCGAAAACTGCTCCGCGCCGCCGCTGTTGCAAAATAGTGAACAATTTCGCCCTCTGTAATAGGGCTCGGTTGCTCGAAACCTTTGTCCAGATTAAATTTGAGACAGCTGACCACTTTGCTCTTTCGGGATTGGCAATTAGGGTTCCCGACAAACTCTATTCATACTTTTGTCAATTGCTTGGGCTATGGCTCGATAATTTTCGGCTTCTTGTATTTTGTCTTGGTCTCTCACCACCAAATAAAGATTCCAATAAATTGACGAGGCTTTGGTGCTCTTCTCTATATTGTTCTTCTTAATAATGTCCAAGCCCTGCTTTAGATAGCTTTCTGCCTTGGCAAATTCTTGATAGCGTTTGTCTTTTTCTTCAAAACCCGAACCTTTCATATAGAGCGCCATGGCCAGATTGTTTAGATCTCTGGCTATGATTGGGTCATCGGCTTTGAGATATTGTTTGTCATGATCCAAGACACTTTGGTAGACGACAATGGCTGCCTCTATTTGAAAGGCGTCTCTATGTAGGTCGCCTAGTTTACGGCTTGTCTCGGCCCAGGCATGATTATATTCATTATGTTTGAGCGGCCAGGTCTCAGCCATTTGTTGGGTCATCAGCTTCATTGCTTCGTCAAAGCGCTGGCTTTCCCAAAGACAATCGACAAGTGTATCTCTAGCCTGCCAGACATCGCTCATTTTGTGATCAGGGTCGCCCAGTACTTTATCGTAGCGCAGCTGAGCCAATTCCAGTTGATTTTTCACCTGGTCGTCGTAGCGATTGTTCTTTTGATATTCGATTGATTGATAACGACTGGGAAAAGTAGCACCAATGACGATGGCAAAGACTGCTATGACAAAAAATACTTGCATGGCAAATACTTTCTTCATGTGGCTGCACCTCCGCTAACAATGTCTGCCGCTGCTTTTGATTTATTGATGCCGAACCAATAGTCGGAAGTGCTTGTAAAAAAGGAATAAATCATCGAGACAAGCAGTGAGATGACCGGGATATAGCCCAAAACACCAAGTGGAAAGAGAAGCGGGGAAGAAATGCTGGCTGCGCGAAAAGCATCGAAACCGGCTAGCCATTTCTTATCGCCGTCATAATACATGACTTGTCCGTCAATATTTTCCAGACCAGCTTCTTCCAAGAATTCTCTGTTCTCCGGGGCTCTGGCATCTACCGGCTTGAGACGGCCGAGCATGTCCATGCGGTGCAGAAAGCCTATATATTTTACGCAGCCGAGATTGTCACTATCAAAAACCATGACATGAGGCGGACCAAATTTGGCTTCTACCCAAGCTTTTAGCTTGTTCCACATTTTGGTCATGTCTTCCGGGTCGATGAACAATATATAGGTAAACATAAAGGCCCATTCAAACATAGGCAAATTCATAAAATACTCGATGCCTAGGTGCAACAAAACACCGGTGAGCATTACCCAGTAGCGAGCCGGTTTCCACCATATGAGGTTCCAGATAATAAACTCAATAAAAAGAGTGCCCCAGGTGGATAACTGATAAAACCAGAGCTGGTCGAGAAAATGCGGAATCGGGAAGCGGATGATGTCGTCGTAACGCACGGCATAATAAACCGCCGTGCCGTCGTTCCACTTAGAGCCTTCTATTTTGCAGAGCCAGGTATGCATGTAGGCAATACTCAATTGCAGCTGAATCAGTCTCTGCGCCCAGGGGGCGCTGTAGACAGCCTGAAAGCCTGTTTTCCTCCAGTCTTGCTTGAGTGATTTGAGCAAGGCATCAATTGAAAGAGCATCACCGCAATTACTCATGGCTAAGCACATTGCTGTGATGCGAATATAGTTGTCACCGGCGTTCTGGTTCAATTCGAAATGGTGACCAAACGACATAATCAACAGGAAAACAAGCCAGCTTGATAGACGGGTGAAAAAGCCTAAAGTCATACAGACAGCTGCGGCAATCAGTACATAAAAGCAGCCGTAAATATATTTATCTTCGTTGGGAAAAAGGAGCAACAGATCGAACATGTGGTCGTTATGCCAATAGAGCGGAATCATGTCTCTTATTGGAATGAGATTGTTCTTGCTGTAGTAAATATCGAAATCAGGCCAAATATGTATGACCAGGTTTTCTAAAATTATCAAGCCAAAAAGTATGCGAAAGACGGCAATGGCAATCGGTGATCTCGGTTCGAACCAGAAGCGATCCCATTGCTCCAGCCAGCGCGGTCTTTGCAGTTGTTTGTCTGTCTTATTACTTGCTTGACTGGACATCATCTAATCCTGCTAGATCTTGCGCGGTAACTTTATAGGTCAGTAACAGTCCTTGATTAGTATGTTCCGGCAGTTCATCGCGATAAACCCAGTGCTTGGGGTCGGGTGGCGGTGTGTCATGATACTGGAAGAACATTGTCACCGTATCTGGTGGATTATCTTTGTCGTAATTTGCTCTTGCGATAAAGCGGGCAATACTTGGATAGAAGGGACGACCAGAGGGCCAGGCAAAATTGTCTATAAAGAGTTTGCGCATTTTTTCTCTCTTGAATTTTGTCAGCAGATCCATTTTTTGGGTGCGCGGAAACTCATAGAGCTTGGAGGTGCCGTCGGCAAAAGTTATGAAGGCATTGCAGTGTACATTGGTGTCGCGCACATCGGGAGAGAAAAGACTCCAGCATTGCACCCAGCCAGTTGAAGCCATGATGGGCCAGGTGTACTGAGTAAACATCCATTTGTCAGGAAAGACTTTGTCGGGCAAAAGCCAGGCAATGACAACGACGAAAAAAGTCGCCAAATAAAGGCTGATAATTGTGCGCTCAAACTCGCTTGCCTTGCGAATGCGAGGAGCTGGTGCCTTCTTTGTGCTATCTGTACATTCGCTCATTGTCTTGTATTATGAGAGTGCGGGAAAGTGAGTTTCTAAGTGTAGTCTGCCTTTTGAGCTCTGATCATACCTCACTTTCTTACCCAGAAAGCAGGCGTTTCTAAAGCAATAAAGGGTTTTGTGGAAAAGGGCATTTACAATAGCGGAAACGACTCTCACGACAGTGTTGAAGGCTCTCTTGCCGCCGGCTCCAGTGATTGTTTCAAAGCCGCTTCCCTCCTACCGCCGCGTCGAAAGAAACCCCAGACCTATCAGTATTTTTCCTATAATGCCGCCCTTCTTTCATTTCTCTCTATTGCTTTTCTGATGGGGCTTTCAGAGCTGCCATTCTTTACTTATCCAGAAGGGCGCAAGATAAGAACAGTCTTTGCACCTCTCAACTTAAGGCAGTTTTGGCGGCTCTTTGGTCCAGATCTGCGCACATATAATTTCCATACACTCTTGGTTATCGAATTTGCCGACGGCACCCTCAAATATCGAGAAGTGCCTAGAATGGAGCTGCTTTCGGTACAGGAGCGCTTTATTCATGAGAAGTTACGCAGTATCTTTTCGCATTTTTTGCCGGTAGAAATAAACAAAGTCTTTTTTCCTGCGGTGGCTAGATATTATGCCCGCGCTAATTTTGATGCCGAAAATCAGCCGGTGAAAATAAGCTTCTATTTTTTGTATCACGAAACGCCGCCACCAGACACGAAGAATTGGGTCTATCGTGATCAGTCCCCCTATCACACAAGAAAAATCCTGCATTTTGTCTATAGAGTGATGCCATCAGATCTGGTGTCAAACTAGAAACTGGTTTCTCTATCTTAACCGCTCGTGGTGTCATTTCTTTTCCTTCAAGAAAGTTGGTCTTAAAGGCAAAAGCCCCGCCGAAGCGGGGCTTTTGATTTTGCTCAAGGAACCCATTGTTTGGGCTCGGACTCGGACTTTGCTTATCCGCCGACAGTTCCTGGACCGGCTGGACCACTGGGACCGCCGGGACCACCGACGCCGCCTGGACCACCAGGACCGCCGGGACCGCCGGGACCACTGGGACCACCGGGACCACCGGGACCAGCTGGACCGAAGGGACCACCGGGACCGCTGGGACCGCCGGGACCGCTAGGACCGCCGGGACCGCCAGGACCACTGGGACCGCCGGGACCGCTAGGACCGCCGGGACCACCAGGACCGCTGGGACCGCCGGGACCGCTAGGACCAGCAGGACCGCTAGGACCGCCGGGACCACTAGGACCGCCGGGACCACCGGGACCACCAGGACCGCCGGGACCACTAGGACCGCCGGGACCACTGGGACCGCCGGGACCGCCGGGACCACCGGGACCGCCAGGACCTTTAGGACCGCTGGGACCACCAGGACCGGAAGGACCGCTAGGACCGCCAGGACCGCTGGGACCACCAGGACCGCTAGGACCGCCGGGACCACTGGGACCGCCAGGACCGCCAGGACCTTTAGGACCGCTGGGACCGCCAGGGCCGCCAGGACCGGCAGGACCTTTAGGACCGGCAGGACCGCCGGGACCGCTGGGACCGCCAGGACCGCTGGGACCGCCGGGACCGCTGGGACCGCCAGGACCGCCAGGACCTTTAGGACCGCCAGGACCACTGGGACCGCCAGGACCACTGGGACCGCCGGGACCGCTAGGACCACCGGGACCACCAGGACCTTTAGGACCACTGGGACCACCGGGACCACCGGGACCGCTAGGACCGCCAGGACCAGCAGGGCCGCCAGGACCAGAGGGACCGCCAGGACCACTGGGACCGCCGGGACCGCTAGGACCACCGGGACCGCCAGGACCTTTAGGACCGCCGGGACCACTGGGACCACCAGGACCACTGGGACCACCAGGACCAGCAGGACCACCAGGACCACCAGGGCCTTTAGGACCGCTGGGACCACCAGGACCACCAGGGCCAGCAGGACCTTTAGGACCAGCAGGACCGCCAGGACCGGCAGGACCGCCAGGACCAGCAGGACCGCCGGGACCACCAGGACCTTTAGGACCGCTGGGACCACCGGGACCACCAGGACCAGCAGGACCGCCAGGACCAGCAGGACCGCCAGGACCAGCAGGACCGCCAGGACCACTGGGACCACCGGGGCCGCTAGGACCACCGGGACCACCAGGACCTTTAGGACCGCCAGGACCAGAGGGACCGCCAGGACCAGCAGGACCGCCGGGACCGCTAGGACCACCGGGACCACCAGGACCTTTAGGACCAGAGGGACCACCAGGACCGGCAGGACCACTAGGACCGCCAGGACCGGCAGGACCGCCAGGACCGGCAGGACCACCGGGACCGCTAGGACCACCGGGACCACCAGGACCTTTGGGACCGCTGGGACCGCCAGGACCACCAGGACCGGCAGGACCGCCAGGACCGGCAGGACCGCCGGGACCAGAGGGACCGCCAGGACCAGCAGGACCTTTAGGACCAGAGGGACCGCCAGGACCGGCAGGACCAGCAGGACCGCCAGGACCAGCAGGACCACCAGGACCAGCAGGACCACCGGGACCACCGGGACCGCCAGGACCGCCGGGACCTTTAGGACCGCCGGGACCACTGGGACCACCGGGACCACCAGGACCACCGGGACCGCCGGGACCGCCGGGACCACTAGGACCACCGGGACCTAAGGGACCACCAGGACCAGCAGGACCACCGGGACCACCAGGACCACCAGGACCTAAGGGACCGCCGGGACCGCTGGGACCGCCGGGACCTAAGGGACCACCGGGACCACTGGGACCACCAGGACCAAGAGGACCACCGGGACCTTGAGGACCACCGGGACCGTTAGGACCGGCAGGACCCAAGGGACCACCAGGACCGATAGGACCTGTGGGACCAGCGTCTGTGCTGCCCAGAACGCCGGTGGAACCACCGGGACCACTGGGACCGCCGGGTCCGCCGGGTCCACCAGGACCAGCCGGACCGCCGGGGCTACTTGTTCCTGTTGAAGCGCCGCCGGGACCGGGGGCGCCGCCCGTATTACCAAGGCTTATCGGGCCTGCTGTGTTGGTAATCGGATAAGTGTACAAGCTCTGGAATGTGATCAAACCGTTGCCTGCAGCGAGAGAACCTTGTCCGGCATTGGCTGCGTTACCGAAATTGGCTTGGAAGAATACGATTGGAGCCGGAATACGGGCAACAAGGGTAGTTCTTACCGAAACGAAAGGACCAGGAGAGCTTCCGGGACCTCCCGAACCAGGCAAAGGCACGCCTGCGGCACCACCGGTTGTTGTACCAATGGGTCCATTGGTACCGGTAGTTGTAGGCGAACCGTTGTTCGGTGCTTGCAGATAGTCTTCATAGGTTACTAGCTCGGCTGTCAAGCTTTGGATGACCGTGCCGTCTACAGGGTGGGTGCTTAGTGATGCTTGCATAGCATCAACAGCTTGACCCACTCTTGCCATTTGACCAGCTGAACGGGCGCAGTCCTTACAGGCTCTGTCGCACATATCAGCGGCAAATATTAATACGGCGATGTTGAGGGCGAGGGCGCATATCACAATAAGGATAGACACCACGGCTCCCAACTCGATTGCTGTGATACCGCGCAGTCGCTCCTTGAGCGACTTACGACTGCGTGGTACCTCACTATGGTTTTTTACCACCTAACCTCCTCCTGAATTTTGCAAGAGCTTTTGAAAAAGACCTTTGCAAGGATTGGGCACACTTACTCACATACAATTTTCCCCGGCGAGCGTGAAGTATGGGTGAAGGACAAAAAGAAACCGGTCTCATTTTTGAGACCGGTCCTTTGCGTTTCGCTATCTTAGTTAGCTTTTGGGTTAGCTTTTGGGTTAGCTTTGGTTTAGCTTCGGATTTAGCGCTGCGACTGGGTCAGACGTCTCGCCACGGCGGCGAAAGACTGCTCAACAGTTTCGGCGCTGGCGCAGGGGAAGAACTTACCACCGTTCTTGGCGCGACCGGCTAGACCGTTCGAACCATTACCGAGGAAGACCGACTGCGCGTTCTGAAGTACCGGGTTATTGGTTACGTCCAGACCGATTGTGAATATAGCGATACCTTTGGTGCGGCAGTTGTCTGCTCTGCTTCTGCACTCGGTGGCTTCCGAGCCGGTGTCTCCACCGGTAGGCACACCGTCTGTGAAGAAGACGATGGCATGCTTGCCGGCTGGACGGCTCTCGGTGAGGCTGTCCACGTTGTAGGCGCCGGCGTTGACGAACATGTTGTAGGCAGCAGTCATGGCTTCACCGCAGTCGGTTCGGTCAATCGGGCGACCATTTTCAAGTCCATTGGCGTCGGCGTTGTTGTCGAAGGCAGACCAGGCGGCAGACACACCGGCTGAAATATTGGCAGCTTTGCGGCAGCCGGTGATCGAACCGAGTGATGTGGCTTGGGCTTCGTTTTTGTTCAGAATGTGTCTGGGCAGACGGAATCCCGAACCGGAAGGTAGGGTCGTATTATTCTCTGATGGGTTCGCCCCGTTTGATCGGTTCGGCGACGTACTGTTAGTGGGATACCCTCGCTCGATATGTCTGATGTTGTAGCCGTTGAACATCATTGAGACATAAAAGGCGCCGTAATCAGAGAAGCCTGTGCCATGGTCGCATCCAAGCGAGTTGAAGGTATAGGATGCGCCCTGAGCGCCGGCACGGTTGGAGAAGCCAACCAGGCCGAAGCGGCAGTCGGTGAGAGTGTTGATTTTCTGGAAGAAACCTCCGTCGGCACCGTCGATGGCTGTGGCGATGGGCTGAGAGAAGAGCATAGCCAGTCTCTGGTAGGCAAGCTGGTAACCAGCCTTAACATCAGATGTGGACATGCCGGTGGCCGCTGCCGTGTACGAGGGAGCCAGATAAAGGCTTGAACCGCGGTCGAGCAGGGCTCTCTGGAAACGCAGGTTGGTGGAGCCGCTCTCAGGGTCGAGGTTGCCTCTAGCAGCTTCTACAAGATAAGCCAGGTTAGGGAAAGAATAGGACTGACCTCTAATTGTGGCGTCAGGCTCTTGCGAGGGGAAGGTGTAGCTGAAGCTGACGAAAGTATTAGGACCATTGAGCGGTTGTACATAAGGATATGTACCGGGACTGGCTATGTTCACAACCATGTCGGTGATCCAGCGGTTGGCTGAGATTGTGGCAGTGTTGTTGGGGTCATAGGCAGTGTGTGGTGTGGTCGGACCCTGCATGAGGGTGGTGACATCGTTCGGGTTATAGGCAAGGGCAGTGTTGTTGGCATTGCCCGAGTCTACGCTGGGTGAACCGGCGAAAAACCGACCGTAGCCACCTATATAGTTTGGTCCAGAGAAACTAGGCTGCAGAGTGCAGTTACCCGGAGGGGTGCCATAGTCGGCTCTGTGGTGGGTGAGGAAGGCATTGCCGGAAGTGAAGGTCAAAGAGGGGTTGAAAGCCAATAGATTAACTCTCAACTTTTCGTCGAACTTGAAGTGCGGGTTAGCCTGTGAGTCTGAGTTGTCGACCAGTTGCAAGTTCATAGGCGGCAAAACGTTGACGTTCAAGCCGGTGGGGTTGGCGTTGTAGTTGTGCACCAGATAGTTTGAAAGTCTGTTGCTGTCGCCCGATACAGTGGCCGATGGCACTTCATAATAGGCCACCTGACCGCGGTTGGCGACTCCTGTACCGCTGGACATCTCCAACAGCGAGCTGGAGGCATTGGCTCCAGACACCACAGCGCTCGGGTTCCAAGCACGGCGCATGAATGTCACCGATGTGGCGTCATCCATTGAACCGGAATAGTCGAAAACCAGTACCGCGTCAACCTGGGGCAGACCGCCGCCGGATGCAGCGTTCAAGCCTACGGTCGAGACACCGACCATGCCCATGAAGACCGGAGTATAGGTGTAGCCGGCATAAACCATGATGGCTCGCCCGTTGCGGCAAGCCGGTGAAGTCGGTGGTACACCTACATAGTTGTTTTGCGGGTCAGCCAGAGAGACCATCACTCGGCAGCTGCCGGGGGTGCCGAGCACCTTGGTGGCTGCATACGTACTGACCGTGGTGGCGCTGCTTAGGCTCGCACCCAAAAGGTTGCCCGCCTGAAACATATTTCTGGCATAGCCGGCAGCATTTTGCTGGGCTGCTAGTAATTTTGAGTCACTGGCGTCGTCGTCACTTATGTCCTGCGATGTGAGCATGGCTGTACCGGCCAACGCCGCTGCATCGCAAGTGGCGGTCAGCTCGCGCTGAGCCATCTGCAATCGGCACGTGTCAAACACGAAAAAGCCGATCATCATTATAAAAATGAATAGTGCAAGGACTAGTCCGGTGACTGCCGCTCCTTTCTGTCGCCTCAGTTTGGAATCAATCATTTAGTTTTGGTCCTTTAGAGAGTTACTCGTTTGTAGTTTTGCTTGGGGAAGACTGTCTTTTGAGACTAGCTGGCTAGCTGTACTTTTTTAACTGTATTGAATTAGAACTGAAGACCTGGGGGATTTTCGAACTGCGCCTGACAGGTGACGTTCATATTCATAGGGGCTGAAAGCCCTTGAATGCTGAACCATGGCACCGGTATGAGGGGATCTACCGAGCCCCTTATTGTAACCCTAATGCTGTATACAAATGAGTCAACGTCAGGAACATGACTGACGCTTTGCAAGGTAGCCGGACCAATCACCTTAAAGCCAGGTCCAGGCGAGGGAGTAACGTTTGGGATGGGCGTAACGACTATGTCTACTTCAGGGTTAATGGCACTCATGGCAAAGTTAATGCCGGGGAACATATCGCGAATCTGAGCCGCCCTCTGCTGGGCTGTGGCGTAGGCACCCGGGTAGGGTGTGCCTGTGGCAGTGTCCGGTACCCTGATTAGTGTGTTGAAGGTCTTGGCCTTGGCTGCCAAGACTACAGCTTGGTTGCAGGCGAACCACAAAAAGAAGGATCTTAGACAAACGGTTCCCAGGTTCAAGACTGGAAAGAATATAAAGAGGAAGAGAACATACATTGTGGCGACATACTCAGCCGCCATCGCTCCTTTTTTCTTCCGAGTGCCGCGCCTGTACTTAAACATATATATTCACCACGCTCACTTTGTTGAGGCCATTACCAAATTGCAAATACTAAAGCTAACCTATATTTTTCCCTAAACTTATTTAGGTATAACTGCTCCAGTCAGTTTTTTAGTCAAGTCAACAGAGCTTACGACCTCCCGAAAAAGATGACGTAATCTCTAAGTTAGTACTGTTACCAGGCTATCATGGCGAAAAAAACGTTGTCAAGCTGCGCCGCCTGCCTGGTTCCAGTCTTAGTTGCCGCTTGTCGGTTGGATCATGATGGGGCTTGTCTCTTGCGGTTGCGAAACCGGTTCAGATTCAGGCACCGGATTGGAAAATGTGCGCTTTGCTGCTTCTTTTAGATTATATGAACGCTGATAGAGGCTAAGAAAATATTTGCGCACCGAGGCATCTGTAGCTTTAGACAGGGCATCTTGTGATGTGCTGAAAGCTTCGTCGAACTCTCTAAGCTTGATTTGACTTCTGATTAATCCGGCCTTGGCGGCGGAGTATTCAGGGCTGAGGGTCAAGGCTTGATTGAAGCAAGACTTGGCATGGGCGGCTGCACTGGCTGAAAGATAGGCTTCGCCGAAGATATACCAGTCGAGGGGACCGGGCTGGGTAAGCTTGGCTAGGCTTTGCAGAGTTTTCAGCGCTTTCAGACTGTTGCCATTTTTGAGCTGGGCAAAGGCTAGGTAGCGTTTGGCTGAAATCGAGCTATCGTCGATGGTAACAGCTTTCTCTAGGGTTTGTTCTGCTTTCTGAAAATCACCCTTACTAAGTGATTCATAACCGGCATTAAGTAAAGGCACAATTTTTTCATTGACTAGTTTGACCGCTTTGGTGTCGCTTTCGCTTTTGCTTTGTTTGGCTTCGCCAGCGGTGTTTTCGGCTTTTGCAGTTTTTTCTGTTTTCTCTGTTTTGTCTGCTTTGACGGCCCCGGGAGTCGGTGCACCTGCAGCGGTGGCAACGGGTGCAAGCATAAAGATTGAAGATAATGCCAGGATCAGATGTTTTTGATTCTTGTTTCTTAGGGGATGAAGATGTCTCTCAGACATTCGTTTGCTCCTTTTTACTGACCGGCCCAAGCCGCATGAGGGCAGATTTTAACATCTTTATAAGTTGGTTGGTGGTAGACCTTGTCAGTCTGGGCAAAATTATTAGGGAGGTGAATGTATTGAACCAAGCGAGCAGCCAGACAAAAAGCAATAGCAAAACAAAAAGAGGGCAGGGCCGTAGAATTATCGCCCGCACTTTTGTCACCCTGGCAGCCTTGGCCCTTGCTGCTTGGTTGGCTGTCACTGTTTATATGGTCTCGCACGGCGGCATCACCACATACAACAACGATACTTTTCAATCGGAGCGACTGTTTGCTGATAAGGAAAAAGCCGAAGCTGAGGTGAATTTCGCTAGAGAAAGCGGCAAATCAGCCCTTGAACTATCGCAGGCATTGCAGAAATTGGCGCTTTATTACCGGGAGAGCGGCAATTTTGCCGCTGCCCGAGATACGTTAATAGCCGCCGACCGAAGCGTTGCCGCCGAGCATGACGATGTTTTGCATCTAGTAAGGCGGATGCAATTGAAAAGAGAAGCGGCCATGGTCATGGCCGAATGTGGTCTCTTTCAAGAGGCGGAGCCTTTGTTTAGACAAGCAGGCCGGCTATTGAGACCCCTTGAGAAATTAGACGGCAGCGCGGCCCAGATGGCTCGTGCGGCTTTGCGCAACGATCAAGGCGTGCTCTATTACCTCTGGGGTAATGCCACTCGCGAATTACCGCTGCGATTTGAAAGACTTGAAATAGCCAGGCGTTGCTTTGCTGAAAGCTTTGCCGGGGTGAAAGGGGTTGACTCAAATGAGGCATCCTCTTTACGCAAGGCAGTGGCTCGCAATTTGAAGGTATTGTCGGAAGATCTCAAATTTGAGGTCAAGACTTACTCTTGAACTTTAACAACTTCTTTCTCTGGGAGCAGCTTTGAACGTCCCCAGAGCAAAAATCTGCGCAAGTCTTCGCTGTCAATAAATAAGACATACGAGAAAATCATGATCCATTCAAAAAGCGGAATGTTCATATGCAAGTCGATCATCAGATGGAAAAATACTGCTAGAACAATGACGTAATAACGCAGTTCTTTAATCCAAATTAGCGAAAAGAGGGCGGCTTCGATGACCAAGGTGCCCCAGCTGAAAAACTGACAAAGCCAGAGTTGGTCGAAGATATAGGGTATTTTTACCCTGACCAGGTCTTCGATACGAGTACTGTAGTAAACGGCGGTGCCGTCCACCCAACTGTCGCCCCAGGCTTTGGCCACCACGGTATGCAAGTAGACCAAGTTGAGTTGCAGTTGAAGTAATCTCTGGGGCCAGATACTAACCGGTTTGTAGATCAGGTCGGCACTTTCTTTGCCCTTTAGCCAATTGTCCAGCGAAAGAGCTTGGCCGCTTGCCGAGAAGATAAGCCAAACGCTCATTACCCTCATATAGGTGTCGCCTGAATTGAATAAAAATGGATTTCTGTGATAGAGACTGGTGAGGCACAGATAGACTATGAAAGTAGAGAGTCTAGTTTTGTAGCCCACAGTCATCGAGACGGCGGCAAGAAAAAACAACGTAAAGAAAGCAAGCAAAAAGCCGTCATTGTCTCGATTTATATTGAGGACATTCAATCCGACAAACTGAGCGAAATTGCGGGCTGTTTGATTAGATGTAATGCCGTATTGGCCAAACCAGACAAATAGGTCGCATGTTAGAAGCAAGATAAAAAGAATGAGTATGATACCGATCAATATACGAAACACTGCCACCACGAGTGGTGAGGTTTCTGAAAACCAGAATTGATCCCAGAGTTTGATTAGGGTCTTGAGTGGCATTTCAAATCCTCTGGTTTAATTTGAATGGTGAGCAGCAGGTTGTGCTCATAGTGGGGTGGATTTGGCAACCACTTTGGATTTTTTTCTTCTTCTGATGTTGCCAGCGGATTTGGTATCGGAGCCGGTGGTATTTTGGATGAATATCTGATTAGCGAGACACTTGTCGGCGGATTACTTTCGTCTAGGAAAGAATTGCGGGCTATATATCTGGCGATGTCTGGCCAGGCGTGGGGAGCCTTGCTCCAGCAAGTGTTGTCGTCGAAGAATTTACGATAGCGCTCTTTGGGAATCTTCTCAAGAAAACCAAGTCTCTCCATTCTTGGCGATTCCCATAATATTGATGTGCCGTCGGCATAGCGCACTACGGCAATCATATGTGGATTTTGATCTCTGGGTTTGGGGGCAAAGACGCCAAAGTCTTGATCAAGACCCATAAAGAAGTAATAGCCGTGAAAGAGCAAGTTTACCTGGGCTATAAAAGGATGATGGTTGAACATATAGCAAAAATTGAGCATGGCATGAAAGACAATAAAGAAGCTGATCAAAGGCTTCCTTATTTTTTGCCATAGCTCCGCAGGCAAAATAAGCTTACCTAGACTGAATAATAGACTAGGGCGAGGTTCTTCTTTTTGGCTTTCGGTTTGCCGAGGCATACCGGACTACCTCCGGCTCAGCCAATTTACATCTTCTTCAGTTGTTCCTGTACGGCCTTGGCTTCTACAGTCTTACCCTGTCCAACCAAAGCTATATGCAATTGTTGCAGCGAAATTTTGCGCCATTCTTTGGAAATCAGATTTATAGGCGCACCGGCTGCTATGTTTATGCACTTTCTCCAATCTTGTTCGGCTTCCGCCCATTTTCTCTGACCGTTGTAATAGAGACCCGGATAGAGATGACAGTTGAAAAACCAATTGGGCATCGGGCGTTTTTCTTGGGGCTGCTTATAGAAAATGCGCTGGGCCAGAAGGAAATACTTCATCGACTCTTTGCACTTATCGCCGCCCTGCATCCAAAGTCCGATGCCGAGGCGGACGCAATATTGCCCTAGTTTGGTTTGGCCGGCTTGAGCTTTGACGGCATCATCTAGGTGTTTTTTCAAAATCTCGACGCCGACGCCTGGTTTGTTTTGCGTAAAGATGTAGGGATGCGCCTCTTTAAACTCAGCTTCAGGAAAAGCAACCTTTGTATCAGGCTCGGCATCAACATAGCGCGAAATTTCTTCGTCGGTGACAAGCGGCGGTTCTTTGGGTGCTTCAGGCTTGCTCGGTTTGCTTGATGTTTTGCCGCCGCTGGGTTCGCTGCCCCCGCTACAGGCTGTCAGAGAGGTAACTGCAATAGTAAAAATGGCGACGATAGCCAGGCTCTTTAAGCCAGCGCTTCCTATAAATACTAGAGGACCGTTTTGTACCTTGTCTTCAGCGGCTGGGGATTGCCTCATCTTGCCTACTCCGTACCATTAACTAAGAGAAACAGTAATAGATAATAAAGCAACTTACAACTATAGAACTAGGCGTCCCTATTTTTTGCCAGCAACTTTTTGATTTTTGTTCCGAAAACCACGGTTATTGGTGCCATCAACATAGAAGCAACAACCACTACAGCGCCTACGGCATTTAATTCTTTGAGGAAGTAAAGGCTAGAGACCAGACTGAGATTCTCTTCCAGGTAGATGGCAATGAGAGCGCTCAAGAACAAGACCCCGACATTGCGAAGGCTGATAATCACTCCGCTATTGCCGCTTTGGCTCAGACCGCCAAGAAATCGCGCTTCTTCGCCGATGGCTGTGGCTCCTGTCAAAGCCGCCGAGGCATAAAGACAGAAAACTGCTAGGGAGGAACCCTTGCAGATTGCACCAGATAGATATAGAGATAGTGATAAGAGTGACATCACCAGCCAAAGTTTCTTTATAGAGAGTCTTTGTTCTATAAAAGGAGACAACAGCGCACCAGCGGCAAAAGAAAGACTCAGTCCGGCTGCTAGCTCAGACATGGGCAGAAAGACCTGGGCTGATGTTTGCACCACCTGGCCCTGCACGGCAAATATCGAGCAAGCTGTCAGCAAGGCAATAGCCGGCAAACTCATCAGACCGACCATCAAGCCGTGTGGAAACGGATCTTTTGAACTGGAATTTTCTTTCTTTCTCTTGGCTTGAACTTGAATAGGGGTAGCGCTTTCTAACTGATTGAAAAACACAGTTATGATTGATATCAAATAGAGTATCAAGCATATATTGAGCGGCCAGCTGGCACCAAAAGTATTAGTAAGTGCCGGAGCCAATTTCAAACTAACTGCCTGCCCCAAACACCAGCATGCAACAGCCGGTGCTAGATTTTTATTGAAGCTCTCTTTGTCGGCGCTCGGCAAGACTTTCTTCAATATAAACAACAAAGACCAATGAGAAGAAAGCAGAATCAAACAAAGCAATGCGGCAATGATCTCGGGGCTTAGTGTCTGGCGCAATTGGCTTGAAGTGAGAGCCAAAGCCATCGTCAAGCGAAAAAGTTTGGCTTTATCCAGTCGATTCCAGTTGCTTTTGTAATTGTTTAACGTACTTAGCTTTTCAGACAGATAACCAGTCACTGTCATAAAGAAAATGAGCGGGATGAAAATCAAAAGACTGCCTCTAATCTGGCTGTCGTAAGTTGGTCCCGGTGTAGTAAAAACGGCGAACGAGGCTAGATACAAAAGCATCGACCAGTCTGCCAAACTAGTCAGAAATATAGGCGCCAAAGCAAAGGCAAACAGCTGTCCTTTTGACCGCCCCTTACTTTCAATTAAATCCGCTTCGACTAGTGTAGAAGCGGATACTTTGAGGACTCTGTTCATCAAATTGGCTTGCCCGAATACTCATCTAATTGTCCGCTATTACTTACCAGTCTTTTGAGAAGTGCCACAGTCCCATTTAATTCAAGCTGAGACTGCGCTTGCAAAGGGAGTTCTCTCGCTCACCCATATTAATTCCTTATAAGTTGATTGTGAGTTGTAGGCGGAACGAGCCGCTATGCGGCGTATATTCAATCGCTAGCGGCTCTGCATTAGCATTGTGAAATTACAGAACTGGGCGCTTCTGGGACAATCAAAGAGGTATCTCGCTAGGGCTCAGGTTTTGTTTTCGTAAGGTAATCGCCCATGCACTCCGCCATGCCTTCAATATTTTCGAAAAGTCTAAGCAATCTAGGTCTTGCTTTGCTTGCTCTTTTGGTCAGTCAAACACTTTGCTTTGAAAGAGCTTGCGCCCTTGCTGCTCGGGAAGGGGCCGCTTCAGATTTAAGGGCAGGTGCAATTACCAAATTGAGTTCAGAGACCAAATTAAATTCAAAGAGTAAAGTGAGACGCGGTAATGCACCGTGTTTGAGCTGGTACGAGTCGGACAAGCCGGTCAAAGCAGTCTTTCTCTGTGTTCATGGTCTAGGGCTGCATAATGGCACTTACGAGCCTCTCGGCAAAACGCTGAGCGCACTTGGTTATCCTGTTTATGCCATCGATGTTAGAGGCTTTGGCTCATGGATGGAGGCTCGTGGACGCGAGCGCGTCGATTTTGAAGGCTGCTTGGCCGATATAAAGAGCACCCTCAAAGTCATTCGGAGAGCCCATCCGGGTAAGCCGGTTTTTTTATTGGGTGAATCTATGGGCGGTGCTATCGCCTTGCGCGCCACTGCTCTATATCCTGAACTCGTCGATGGTCTTATCTCTTCAGTGCCGGCCGGGGACCGTTTCAAGCAGGGGCGCACTTCTCTCAAAGTGGCTTGGCATTTTCTTGCCGACCCTCATAAACAGATCAATGTGGGCGAAAGTGTGATCAAGCAAGCCACAGACAAACAAGAGCTAAGAGAAGCTTGGCAGAGCGACCCGCTTGCCCGCATGAAATTGTCACCTAAAGAGCTTTTGCAGTTTCAGCTTTTTATGAATCAGAATCACGAAAGTGTCAAAGAAATCAAGAACAAGCCTGTTTTGATTGTGCAAGGGGTGCAGGATAAGTTGGTCAAGCCGACAGGAACTGTGGAACTTTTCAACGAGATGGCCACTCCCGACAAAGAGATTGCTCTCATACCCAATGGCGAGCACCTAATTTTTGAAGAGAACCAGTTTACTCAAGAGGTAATCGAAAAATTGCTTACTTGGGTAAGCAGCCATATTGAAGGTGCAAAACTTGGAGAAGATAAAGTTGAGAAATAAGATCGCAGTTTCAGGCACAGTATCTTTGCTGGCTCTATCTTTGCTCTGTCTGCAATTTAGCCAGGTTTGGGCTGGTACAGTGACAAAGCCGGCTCTAGCTGAACTAGTGAAGGCAGTGGAAAAGAGCCCTGAGTCTGCTCCAGCTAGATTGGCTTTGGGCGAAGCTTATATAAGCAGCAAAGATTTTCAGAAAGCAAAAGAAAACCTGCGACTAGCTGTGCGACTTGGTAAGGGCAATGCCATTTCTCAGAAAGCCAATAGTTTGCTTGTGGGTCTGCCAAGCGCTGTGGTCAAGCCTAAGACCGGCCCTCAAACTAGAATGATTGCCTCTATGCTTGGTTTAGGGCGAGTGCGCGGCATGGAAGGTGCCAAGCCCACTGTAATCGATTTCTATGCTTCTTGGGCCCAGCCCTGCAAGCAGCTAAGCGGTGTCATGGATAAGTTTAAGACTTCATATAAAGACAAGGTCAAATTTATGCGTGTCGATGTTGATGATCCCGGCAGTGAGAGTCTGCTCGATCAATATGAAGTAAGCCCGGTGCCAACCGTGGTCTTTCTCAATGAAGAAGGTGAAGTTGTCTCTTACTCAGTTGGCTTTTCGGGCGAGAATAGTGTAAAAGAAGGGCTGAATAAAATATTGAGTGCTAACGCCAAGTAAGAGAGTGTCTTGGGCTTATGTCCCAATTGAAGCAAAGTCCTTTATTTAAGCTGTTTCTTGATGCTTGCTGCAAGCATCCACAGAAGACTTTTCTGGTATTCGGCAGCCATAGTTTTAGCTATAGTGATATCCAGCGCAAAGTCTCTCAGCTGAGCGAGAAACTGGCCCAAGTCGGTCTCAGACAGGGCGATAGAGTAGCAATCTATCTCTTTAATTCGCCCGAGTTTGTCGTTTCTTTTTTAGCCCTCAATTGTTTGGGCATCACAGTGGTGCCGGTCAATCCACTGCTTAAAGAAGAAGAGATTGAGCATATTTTGTCTGACTCGCAGGCGCGGGCACTGCTTGCTCATCGCGAGACTAAGATTACTAAGTTGGCGCAGCCTCATCTGGCTTTGAATTTAGATCTAAAGCTTGAACCCGATCTTGAACTCAATCTATTTAGATTTGATTCTTTGCAAAGTGCTGATCAAGAAAGCTCTGATCAAGATTTAGATAGTACCGCCGCCTTGATAGTCTATACCAGCGGCACAACCGGCAAGCCCAAGGGCGCGGTCCTTAGTTATGCTAATGTGGCTTTTACAATCGAGTCCTATCCCCATCGTTTTTGTCTCAAGCAAGATGACATGCTGCTTGGCGTCTTGCCTCTCTGTCATCTTTATGGCTTATTGGTAGTGCTGGCCGGTGCTATGAAGGCGGGCTGCGGCATAGTGCTCATGAAGCAGTTCGATGCCGCCGAGGCGATTTTGTTGCTTAGATCGGAGGCGGTGTCAGTACTGCCGGCGGTGCCGACTATGCATCACTTTATTTTGATGGAATTAGATAAGGAAGGCAAGGAAAGTCGTCTGGAAAGTTTGCGTCTTTGCACTACCGGTGGTGCGGCTATGCCCCGAGACCTTCTCGTTGCCCTGAAAGAACGTCTGCGGGTGCCTGTATTGGAAGGCTATGCCCTCACCGAAACCACCGTAATTGCCACGCTCAACCCCGAGGGCGATGCCAGGCTGGGTAGCGTCGGCACTGCCTTTCCGGGAATCGAGATAGCGATTGAGAAAGACGGTATCAGATCTAGCCGAAGCTTAGGTGATGGAGAGAGCGAGGTCGGCGAGATCTTGCTTAAGGGTGCTTGCATAATGAAAGGTTATTTCAATAATGCTGTGGCAACTGCTGAAGTAATAAAGGACGGCTGGTTTTACACCGGAGATCTAGGTTATTTGGATGCCGATGGTTATCTATATATAGTTGGACGCTCGAAGGAATTGATAGTAAGAGGGGGCATGAACATTTATCCCCGCGAGATAGAAGAAGTCTTGCTCCGGCTGCCCGCCATCGCCGAATGCGCAGTGGTGGGTGTTCCCGATCGCTATATGGGTGAAAGAGTGAAGGCTTTCATAGTTTTGAAAGGCGGTGCTTGCCTTACAGAAGATGAAATCAAGAGTTTTTGTAAGATTCATTTGGCTGACTATAAGATGCCCCGTGCCATAGAGTTTCTTGATAAGCTGCCCCGTAATTCTACAGGCAAAGTATTGAAACGCTTGCTTTGCTGACTTGGATACAGATAATAGGCTAAGATAGTCGGTGTCTAATGTGGAGTGTGCTAAGTGAAGTGGGCTTCTTCTCTAGAGCTAACTGAAGATCTATCTGAAGAAATTCCAGAGGAAATTCTGGCGCAATTGCCTGATTGCGGGGAGGACGCCACACTGAGATCCGCCCTCAGACTTTGTCATTCCTTGGCCGGCACCTTAAGCTTTAAGCTGGGTGGTAATCCTGATCTGCTTTTGCTGTTTGTCTCGCCTGAATATCGAGAGAAACTGGAACCAATTGGTCGCTACCTAAGAGAGCGCCTTTCTCCGGCTTCTTTTATTGGCTGCACCGGCGCCGGACTGATCGGTGGCGGCGTGGAAGCTGAAAATCAGTCAGCCATTGCCTTGACCGGAGCGATTCTGCCCGGGGTGGAAATGCGCGCCTTCCACATAGTCAGTGACGCCATTCCCGACCTGGATGATCCGCCCGACAGCTGGGAAAAGCTTATGCAGGTGCAGGGACAGGAAGAACCGGTCTTTATTTTGCTTGGGGACCCTTTTAGTTTTAAGATAGAACCGTTCGTGCAGGGTCTTGACTATGCCTTTCCCCGTTCGGTCAAACTGGGCGGCTTAGCCTCGGGTGGACATAAGGCCGGTGAGATTCGCATGCTGGCTCAAGACCGGGTTTTCCGATCGGGGCTTGTGGCTCTTACCCTCAAGGGCAATATTCAGGTAGATCCTGTGCTTGTCCAGGGCTGCCGTGCTTTCGGCAAAATCAGTCGGGTTACCCGCTGCGATCGCAATCTCTTATATGAGCTTGATGGAAAACCCGCTGTTTCGGTGCTTAAGGAGGCAGTGGAAAGACTATCCGAGAAAGATCAGAAACTGGTAAAGGATCAGCTCTTTATCGGAGTGGCTATGGACGAATTCAAAGACCAACTCAAGACCGGTGATTTTTTGGTCAGATCGATAATTGGTATTGAACCCTTGAGCGGAGCACTTTTGGTCGGTGAGGTCTTGAGACCGGAAAGGACCGTGCAGTTTCATCTGCGAGATGCTGGCTCTTCCGAGAAAGATTTGAACCAGCTTTTTTCACGTTATGTAGAAGATAAAGAAAGAAATGGCGAACCCCGCGGCGCCCTTTTGTTTTCTTGCTTAGGTCGGGGGCAGGGTCTCTACGGTAAACCCAATTATGACAGTGATACATTGAGGAGTTATTTGGGCGAAATTCCCATCGGAGGCTTCTTCTGTAACGGCGAAATAGGCACTGTCGGGAAGTCCACCTATTTGCACAATTACACTTCCAGTTTCGGTATTTTCAGGGAGAAATAGCTATGTTCAATGCGAAGCTTTCAGTTCAGGCAATCTTACTATCTCTGATATTCAATCTTAGCTCCGTCTCTTTAGCCCAAGCGGCGCCTTCCCAAAGCACAGGCAAAAGCCAGAGCTCAGCCGGCAAAAATAAAGCCAGCGCAGCCTCGTCCAAGAGCGGTGCCCCCTCTCAAAACAGTGGGGCCTCGCAGGCGGCTATTCGCGCCTATTGCAATCAGACTTGGAGCAAAATAATCGGCAAATGGCTTTTGGCTGACGGCAATAATCATGTGACCATTACCTGCGAAATTAGTTCGGACGGTTCTTTGGGGGATCTGTCTGTGACCAGTTCACCGAAGAGTGCCGAAGCAGAAGCTGCTGCCATTAATGCCCTACAGGAAAGCAAGCCGCTCAATCTTTTGCCATCGGGCATGAGCCGCGCTAAGATTACAATAGTGTTCGATTCAAAGGCAGATCCTCATGGTGATTCGTCTTCTAGTGGTTCTGTTCGTTTGGATCCTATTTAGCGGATTGAGCGGATTGAACGGAGGCCAATTGTTTCTTTTCGGACAGTCAGGGAAAAGACCTCTTAAGTTTGCCGGCACCTGGTATGACGATGAGCCATCCAGGCTGGCAGGGCAACTGCGCGACTATGAAAAACTGGCCTGGCAGCAAGCCTGCGCTAAGGGAAAAAATACCGGTGTCGGCCTAATAGCAGCCTCTAAAGAAAATACTGCGGTCAAGCCGGCAATACTAGCGGTGGTGGCACCCCATGCCGGCTATTCTTATTCGGGCAAGACTGCTGCCTTTTCTTATTTATCGGTTGGCAATCAACAAGTAAAGCGGGTCTTTCTATTAGGGCCGTCCCATTACAAAGGTTTTCACGGAGCGGCTCTGTCCTACGACAAGTCTTTCCAGACGGTTCTCGGTGAGATCGAATGTGATACTGAAGTGGTTGATGAACTGAAGGAAAATATTCTCTTTCAGGAAATGACCAGGGCTCATCATCAAGAACATTCACTTGAGTTGCAATTGGCCTTTATCAAATCTAAGTTTCCTAAAGCCACTATCGTGCCCATCATGATTGGTACTCTCAACGATGCCTTCGAGGCTCGCTTCATTGCCCGAGAATTGGCTTCACAAATGGAAGATGGCGACTTGGTGGTGGTCAGTTCAGACTTTACCCACTATGGTCCGCGCTTTGAGTACGAACCGTTTAAGACCGAAGGCGACGAAAGTAAGTTCTTGAGTCGTCTAAAAGCCCTCGATATGGAAGCGTTGAGCTATCTAGAGAGGGTAGACTTGGAAGGGTTCATGAGTTTCTATAAGCGCACTGATGATACCATATGTGGTGTTTATGCTCTTTCTGTCTTGCTTGCGCTTTTGCCCGAAGATTGTCGCGGCATTTTGCTCAACTACCGCACCTCTCTTGAAGCGACAAAAGAAATGGGTGATTCTGTCGATTTAGACCATGACTTCAACACAGTCTCTTATATGTCTATTGCTTTTGAAAGCAAGCGAGGCGGCTGGAATGCAGTCAGAGAAAGTTTGCTTGAGCCCAAGCCCTTGACGGCTGAAGAGCGAGAGAGTTTGCTCAAGATAGCCCGGATTACTTTAGAGCAGTTTGTCAGAGAGGGGCGTGTGCCAGAGCTTGCTGCTTTGGAGAAAGCCGGCGTTGTCATAAGCGAACGCATGAAGCTGCCGCACGGAGCCTTTGTTACTTTACACAAGACCGAAGCAGGTGAGCGTGATCTGCGTGGTTGTATCGGTTATATCTTCCCGGTCAAGCCGCTCTATCTCACTGTAATTGAAAATACAGTCTCTGCCGCCGCTAAAGATCCTCGCTTCAAGCCTGTAACAGCCGGCGAATTAGACTCTCTAGATGTGGAAGTGAGCGTGCTGACGCCGCCGCACAAAGTGCCTGCCTATACCGATATCAAAATTGGGCGTGATGGCGTTTTGCTCAAGTGTCGCGGTAAACAGTCGGTCTTTTTGCCTAGTGTGGCTGTCGAGTACGGCTGGACTCTTGAAGAGACGCTGGAGCAACTGGCTCTGAAAGCCGGTTTGCCTAAAGATGCCTGGAAAGATGGCAAGTTTGAAGTGTTTCGCAGCGAATCAATGCAGGAAGGGCAAGTGGGGCAAACCCATCAAGTAGACCAGTAGGTTTTGCACCATCACCTGAAAGGCGGCAAAGAGAAGGAACATGAGTGTATGGTCTTGATTGGCGAAGCGAGTTAACTCCGCTTCTACCGAAGGGGCTATGTCTTTCTCTGCCGTCTTTTGAAGATGGGTGGCAGACATAATCAGCCTGGGATTATTGCGCCAAAGGCCATAAGAGAAAACTTCCGAGCCATCATCTACTACGGCTAACTTAAGACCGGGTAGGGCTAGCTTTTGGCACTGGCTTTCCAGCATATTAGCTAGTTCAGGATTATCTTTGGCTACTTCTTCTAGAGCGAGGAATCTGGCTTTGAAATAGCGGCTCTCGGCCCAGTCTATTACCAGAGGCATGATCATGATGAACAAAACGTTCAAAGAAAGAATCATGATGGCGGCACCTCTCATGCCGACATCGTCTGTTCGCACCCAATGGGCTAGGGGAACCGTGAGCAGGAGCCCTAGAACGAAAGTAATTGAATAGTAGAGTTTAAGCGCTCTGGACGGCTTCATGAGAATGACCCGCTCTTCTAGTTTGGTTCCGACATCTACTATGTGCCCCTACAGATTTTGCGCAAAACCTGAGAAATTGCCAATAAATGCTTGACAACGGGCTCGATTAGTAGCACACTGGGGTCGTGCGAATTTATTAAATCGGTTCCTTCGCTTCGACCAATTGGTCTATTACTTTTTGCGCTTACAAAGCTTGCTTACCAATAAGCGTACTTACCAAAAGCATATTTAAAATGAAAGTGGATATGAGAGATGCCCAGGAACTCCTGGTAAAGGCCATACGTCGGCGCGAAGAAGCGTCGGTGGCAAATGATTTTGAGAAACTGCGGGCTCTTGAAGAAACACCGGACGACTATCTACTAAAGAAGGCCGCTTGGTCTCTGCTCTTTATCTCGGCTCCCATAGCTTTTCTGATACTGCCCTTGGTTATAGGACTGGCTGATAAATATCTGTCGGCACAAGCCAGCCAGATTTTATGGTTTTCGGCCAAGTCATTTATGGCGGTGGTGCTGCTCAGCTTTCTTGTTTCAATTTATCTGACTTTCAAAGAAAAGTCTTCTTACTAAAAGAGGACGACAACAGTCGTCCTCTTTTAAATTCTTAGATAAGCTCAGCTTACATAAGTTCTTGCATGATTTGCTTGAGCACGTCTTTGCCGGGTCTTACTACTGACTCGGGCAAAGTCGCAAGCGGAGCTTCTCCCACGCGTAGAAGCGAGGTGAAGTCCGGCTTTTCTTCATCGATATAGAGCAGACCAGTAAGGAACTGCTTATCTTTGTGGGCTTGCTTGATCGTTTTCATTGCGTTGATTGCGCAGGTTGGATCATAGTCATGATCGGTTTTCTTGAGGGTAATGCGAGAACCGTCATGCATTTCCACTTCTTGTACTGAACCCGGCTCATACTCGACGTTTATTTGTTCAAAGAAAGGAATGTAACCCAGCTCATGCAGAGGGGTTTCCATTTCTTTGGCATATTTATAGCTCTTGGTTGAACCTTCGTGGTTATTGAAGGTGACGCAGGGGCTGATGACGTCGATGACGGCTGTGCCTTTATGAGAAGCAGCAGCTTTGATCAGGGCGGTGAGCTGTTTAGGGTCGCCGGCAAAGGAGCGACCAACAAAACCGCAGCCCAGTTCGATGGCTAGACCGCATAGGTCGATGGGTGGAAGTTCGTTCAAGACACCAGACTTGAGCTTAGAGCCTAGGTCGGCGGTGGCTGAGAACTGACCTTTGGTGAGACCGTATACACCGTTGTTTTCGACGATATAAATCATCGGTACATTGCGTCTGACCAAATGGCAGAATTGACCAAGACCGATTGAGGCTGTGTCGCCGTCGCCAGATACGGCAATCATGGTCAAATTGTGATTGGCCATGCTGACGCCGGTGGCGATGGACGGCATTCTACCGTGGACGGCGTTGAAGCCATGGGCACGGTTCAAGAAATAAGCCGGAGTCTTGGATGAACAGCCGATACCCGATAGCTTGGCCACTTGGTGCGGCTGGGTGCCTAGTTCAAAGAACGATTTGATTATTTGGCTGGTGATGGCATCGTGACCGCAACCGTCGCAAAGTGTCGAAGGAGATCCTTTGTAATCGGCTAGGGTCAAACCAATTCGATTGGTTTTGGGTGCTGCTGCTGTCATTATTTTTTCTCCTCCCCTGATACAGCTTCGGTGACGAATCTGGCGTTGAGGGGCAGACCGTTGTAGTGTTTGATTGAACGAAGCTTGGTGGCCTGATTGGGCAATTCTAGAGCAATCAGGTCATGCAACTGTCCGTCGCGGTTTTGTTCTACGACATAAACGCGCTCATGACTGTCCACAAATTTCTTCAGCTCTTCGGTGAAAGGCAGAGCTTTCACTCTCAGATAGCTGGTCTTGATGCCGGCTTCCTTAAGCTCATCTCTGGCTTCTTCTACAGCAAAATGGCTGGAGCCGAAGGCGATGATACCGACTTTGGCATCTTTTTCAGTCACTACCTGTGGTTTCGGAACGAATTGACGGGCGGTGTTGAACTTCTTCTCAAGACGATTCATCAAGTTGACATAGTCTTCGGGACGCTCGGTATAAGTGGCTTTCTCGGTGTGACCGGAGCCGCGTGTGAAATAGGCGGCCAGCGGATGGTCGGTGCCGGGCAAGGTGCGGTACGGAATGCCGTCGCCATCTATGTCGGCGTAACGTTCGAACTTACCAGCCTTTTCTAAGGCGGCAGCATCGAGAACTTTACCGCGATTGATCGGTTTAGTTGGATATTCGAAAGGATCCGACATCCAGTTGTTCATGCCCAGGTCGAGATCGGTGAGCACAAAAACAGGAGTCTGGAATTTCTCAGCTAGCTCGAATGCTTCCATGGCCATTTCATAACATTCGGCCACCGAGCCGGGCAGAAGAATTATGTGTTTGGTGTCGCCATGAGAGAGCAAGAAGGTCGATGTCAGATCGGCTTGAGAAGTACGGGTGGGCATACCGGTTGAGGGACCAACCCTTTGCACGTCGAAGATAACGGCGGGAATCTCGGTGAAATAACCGTAGCCGGCGAATTCAGACATGAGTGAGATACCAGGACCGCTGGTGGAAGTCATCGATCTGGCTCCGGCCCAGCCGGCTCCCAGGGTCATACCGATGGCGGCCAATTCGTCTTCGGCTTGCACTACGGCAAAGCTGGCTTTGCCAGTCTCTTTGTCGATGCGGTGCTCTTTCAAATAGTCGATCAACTGTTCGCAAAGACTGGAAGATGGTGTAATCGGATACCATGCCACCACTGTCACGCCGGCGAACATACAACCAAGGGCTGCGGCTGCGTTACCGTCGATAATTATTTTGCCCTTGGTTTTGTCCATGGGCTCGACAACAAAATTGTCTTCTTTGGTTAGGTTTTCTTTGGCCCACTCTCTACCTAGTTTGACAGCATTCAAGTTGAGATCTACAGCCTTGGCTTTGCCTTCAAACTGTTTGGCGATGGCATTTTCTATTTCAGAATGAGTGATGTCGAGCAATTCAGCCACTACGCCGACATAAATCATGTTGGTGAGCAGTTTGCGCAGCTTCAGGTTCTCGCTGGCTTTGGCAGCCAGTTCGCTGAAAGGCACTTGATAATGTTTGACGTCGCTTCTTACTGCATCCAGTTTCAGTTCAACCGGGCTTATGCAGACTGCGCCGCTTCTTAGGCTCTTTACGTCTTCGATGGCGGTTTGCGGATTCATCGCCACCAGAATGTCAATCTCTTCCTTCCTGGCAATATAGCCGTTCTTGTTCACTCTGATGGTGAACCAAGTCGGCAGACCGGCGATATTTGAGGGGAAAAGGTTCTTGCCGCTCACTGGGATGCCCATCTGGAAGATGGAGCGCATGAGCACATTGTTAGAAGATTGGCTTCCAGAGCCGTTTACTGTTGCTACCTGGATGGAAAAATCATTGACGATTCGACCTTTCTCCAGTTTTTCTTTGCTGTCTGCAGCTAACGTTTTCACTGTGCATTTCCTATTAGTAGTCTTGTTAGTCGTAGCTTTCTCAAGGGCTTTTCGCCCTTTTGCTAAAGTTTAGCCCCAAATTAGAGCAAAAGGGCTGTAAATACCACTTTCGCTAAGCTTTTTGAGATGAATTTGAATTTCAGTAATAAAGAGCGTGTTTTTGGTTACGTTATCTTGACATCGAGCAGGGTTGGCCCCTCGGCTTCGAACATCTGCGACACCGCTGTCTCCAACTCGGCCATACTCTTGGCGGTAAAGGCTTTCATCGAAAAGGCTTCAGCCATTGTTTTGAAGCTCACCGGTGGAGAACCAAAGGGGAAGATGGCTGCATTATCGTGGGCGTGATGCATAAGACGGGCGGCACCCCCTGCCGAAAAGATCACGATTTTTAGTGGCAGACCATAATGGACCGCCGACCAGATTGTTTCCATCGAATGCAGGGCCGATTCGTCGCTGGTTAGACAAATGACTGGGATTTCTCTAACGCCTAGCTGGGCTCCAAGAGCGGCTGGTAGAGCATAGCCGTCTATACAAGCATTAGAGCCTAGATAGCTCGAACTTGTTTCCAAGCTCATCACCGAGCAGGGATCTGACTCAACACTGATCACATCGCTGACCACCACCGATTCTGTTGGTCTGACGCCGTCTAAAGTGCGCATCAACCAGAAGGGGCTTATCGGGTCATCCCCCGAAGGATACATCAAGCCTTCTTCTAATTTACGCCTCTCCTCAGAGATGAGGCGGATAGTTTCTTGAGCTCTAATCTTTGCTGTCGACAATACTTTAGAGTCGGTAATTAGCTGAATTTCAGCCCGCAACCTAGTGAGTGTTTCAGCAATATCGGCTGTGGCCGCCGCTATACAAGGCAGGCTCTTGCCCGACAAAGTGGGTTCGACATTGACCTGAATAATGGCTGCCTTGGGGTTGAAAAGAGACATTTTGTCGGCTTCCGCCGATAATCTGGTCTGCATACCCAGGGCAAGCACCAGATCATGTTCTTTCAGTTTGTCTCTGACACTACTGAGACCAAAATGCAAAACTCCCCCAAACTGCGGATGTCTATTGGGGAAATTGACACCGGTGGGCATCGGCTCCGTATAGACCGGGCAACCAAGAACCTCTGCCAGCACCACCACTTCCTTGCGGGCGCGGTACTGGCTGACTTCGTTGCCGGCAATAATGCAGGGGTTGGCAGCGCCTGATAGCGAGCGCGCCGTTTTTTTGAGAAAGTTGTCGGCAGCCGGACCCAGTGGGCTGGTATGGGGCGGGTTGATAACTTCAGCCTGGGCGAACTGATAGAGAATATCGACCGGTAAAGAGACCAAGACCGGCCCTTTGGGCGGAGCCAGGGCTTCGGTAAATGCTCGGCGCAAGAGTCTGGTTACTTCCACACTTGATCTTGCCTCAGCCGACCATTTGCAGATTTTGACCACAGGCGCCAGGTTGTCGAGGGCGAGCACCGGATCATCATTCAATATTTGGGTGCTTTGTTGTTCAACCAAAAGTACTAGCGGCGCTTGTATCTGTTTGGCGGCAAAGATTGCTGGCATGGCATTGAGCAGACCTTGTCCGGGTGAGAGCAAAAGCACAGGTGGACGGCCGGTGGCCTGAAAATTGCCTATGGCGGTGAAAGCCGCTGCCTTTTCGGTAAGAAGCCTTCCGCATTTGAGCATCTGCGAGGCCTGAGCCATCTGCACAAGCACCGAAGGATTAGAGCGTGGTGCGTGAAAAAGAGCGCTCGCCCCCTCCAAAAGAAGCTGTTCGATGATGAGATGACTGGTCAGCTTGGTGGCAGTATTCATTCCTATTACTATAGATGATCCAGTTCCAGGAATGGTGAAGGGCTGAGATCAAAAACTTCGTTCAGACAATCTTCCATAAGGGCGCAGTTAGCCGCCAACATTGGATGACCCCAACTACGTTCTTCAAAATAAAGTTCAGAATCTCTAAATATGGAGCCGAGGTGAAAACCAGGGTAAAGACTTTTCAAGGTACTTTCCCAGCCTCTTAGCTTTTTAGTTTTGAATTTAGATGTCAGGCATTTGATCGCCTCAAAAAATATTTGGGGCTCTTGCCAATCGATGATTTCAAGTATGCGAAGAGTGGCTCCACCGCATTCAAGTAGGGCATAGCCTCCTTTGTTTCGCAACCTCAAGGTGAGCAGCTGGGGCCAACCAAGTTGCGATCTTTGATGCAAAAAAAACTCTTTATCGGCTTTGTATTGCCAGTAGGACAGCTCTCTCTCAATTGAGAAAATTTGCCTGGCTTGCCACTGCCGGTAGTGGCGATCAAGTTCGTCCAAAGAGGTCATGCTCAGTGGTTCCAGTACTATATCGGCAGCCAGACTTTTGTTTTCTGCTTGACCCGACTTGAGGGTGAGGTTAAAGGCCGCCGAACCCATGTGGAAAAAGCCCAAACGGTTGTAAAAGTCTGCACCTATGTCTGAAAAAAGCAGTGCCCCATCAAATTGGTCAACTGCGCCGACCAGAGATGAAATGAGCTTGGCGGCATAGCCTTTGCCCCGCTCTTCCGGCGCCGTAAAGACAGCGCCGATACCGGCCAAACTAAGAGGCTTTTGCCTATAGCGAGCCTTCAACCTATATAGTTTTGCCGAACTCAAAACTTTAGAGTTTTCATCCACAAGTCCATAAAGCTCAAGATGGCGGCCCCAAGTACTGTTCTTTTGGTTGGCAAAATAAGTCTGGTAGTCGAAATAGCTTAGACCGCCCGACCAGATTTTGTGGGTGCGTCTCAATACCTGACTGCTCTGGGGGTAATCCAGCTTTACTAAATTAGTCAATTTTTCATCCGACCAAAATGAGCTATCATACTCAGTTCCGACTCTGCTTTTGAATTTTGGTGCAGTTGCTCATGAGTTCTGCAAAAACAACTTATCTCTATCGCGGCCATATTGTAAGCCCTGTGAGCAAGAAAGGGGCCGCCTTACAGTCTTTAGAGTATGACTTTATAGATCTGAGAGACGGTATTTTAGCTGTAGAGGATGGCAAGATCGTAGCTGTACTTGAGGCTTCAACCTTAGAAGCTCAAGCGCTTCTTGACAAGGTGGGATGCACTGCCGTCTTAGTTGACTGTTCCGAGCGTCTAATCATGCCGGGCTTGGTCGATATGCATTTGCATTTGCCCCAGGTGACCCAAACTGCTAAGTCAGGCCAGCACCTGCTTTCTTGGCTCAATCAATATATTTTTCCGGCTGAAGCTCGCTTTGCCGAAGACGAGCATGCCCGCAAGATAGCCCGTTGGTTTTTTAAGGAACTGGCAGTTAATGGCACCACTCTTGCTGTAGTGTTTACGACCATTCATGAGAATGCCTGCCGCATTGCCTTTGAAGAAGCCGAGGCAGCCGGAGCACGGGTGATTATGGGCAAGGTGATGATGGATTTCCATTCACCTGAGGCTCTTACCGAAAATACTGAAAAGTCTCTAGAACAGTCTCTGGCTTTAGCCAAGCGTTGGCATGGGGCGGCAGGCGGTCTTTTGCAATATGCTTTCACGCCGCGCTTCGGCGTTACTTCCACCAAAGAATTACTGAAAGGTTGTGGAGAACTCTGGAATAGTCTGCCTGGAACTTATCTGCATACACATCTTTCGGAAGCACGAGAAGAAATTCAAACAGTGTCTTCTATGTTTCCTGAGAGCCGCAGTTATCTAGATATGTACAGCCGCTTTGGTTTGACGGGAAAACGCAGTGTTTTTGCCCATTCAATTCATCTTGATGATTGGGATTTTGCCCATGTTAAAGAGAGTGGCTCGGCTTTGGCCCATTGTCCCAGCTCAAATTTCTTTCTCAAGAGCGGTGTCTTTCATTACAAACGCGCCAGAGAATGCGGTTGTCTCTTTGGTCTGGGTTCTGATGTGGCTGCCGGACCACATATGTCACTTTTCGAAGTAATGAAAGACGCTAACTTTATTCAGCCCGACTATTGGATCGAGCCGCGTGAACTTTTTTATAGGGCAACCTTGGGTGGTGCCAGAGCACTCTATATGGGTGAGCAGGTTGGTTCGCTGGAAGTCGGTAAAGAAGCTGACTTTATTGTGGTCGACCCGCGGGCAAAAAGCGGCATTGTAGACAATATCATGAGCCATCCCACCGATGAGATACTCTCTTGCTTGGTGTTTTTGGGCGATGATCGGCTGATAGACCAGACCTATGTAAGAGGACGCCTTTTGTTTGATAAGTCCAGATCTTGCGAGAAGTCTCAATAATAAGTCTAAACTCAAGCTGGCCCGTTAATTACCTTCTTCTGTTCACCTGCTAATATACATCCATTCAAGAGGGGCAGTTATGGCGACACCACAAGTAGAAAGCATCAAGACCATTTACTCTCAGGAAGAGATTCAAGAGAGAATCAAAGAGCTTGGCGCAGAGATCAGTAAAGATCTTTGCAAGCTTGAGAATCCTGTAATCATCGGGGTGATGAAAGGTGCTTTTTGTTTCCTCGCCGATATTGTCAGGCATATCAAGACCGAAGACCCTTTGCAAATCGAATTCGTCAGACTGGCAAGCTATGGCAGTGCCACTGAAAGTTCCGGTCATGTGCAGACCCCTTATTTAGAGCTGCCCAATATTTCGCGCCGACATATCTTGGTGGTGGAAGATATCATCGATAGCGGCAGAACCGCTCGTTTCTTTATGGACTATCTCAAAGACCAGTTCAATCCGGCTACCCTAAAGATGGCTGTCTTTCTAGATAAACCCTCTAGAAGGGTGGTGCCGATAGAAGCCGACTATGTCGGTTTTACAATTGAAGATCTCTTTGTGGTCGGTTATGGTCTCGATTATGCTGAGAAATTTAGAGAGTTGCCTTTCCTCGGTGAGTTAAAACTGTCTTCTTGATTGAGAAAAGGGCATGCCTTGTCAGAATTAGCTAGCGACGACGCAGACAAAACAAAGCCTGATGAAGCAAGCCAGGCTGAATCAGGTCTAGACTCGGGTCCAGAGTCTAAACCAGAAACCAAATCAGAATCTAAACCAGAATCTCAATCTGAAACACCAGAGAAACAAGATAGCGGCGAAACTCTGTCCTCAGAGTCATCTGACCTAGTGAAAGCTAATGGCGCCTCCAGCGCTGAGAAGCCAGTGGGTCAGGCAAAGAAAGTCAAAAAGAAGAAAGAAGATATTCTTGAACTTGGCTTTGGTACTTTGTTCCTGGCCTTGCTCTCGATCATTGCCATGAATGTGGCGGTGCTTGGTCTTGCTAAAGATTATAACAAGCGCTGTTGCAAGACAGCCGCCTATCTGGCTGGAAAAGCAGCCATGGACGGTAAAGATACACGCAATGTGCAATATGCCGCCTGGCATTATCTTGATGGTTGCGCCAATCCCGGTTTGTTCATCGAAAAGCCATGCCTGACTGGCTTGGAAGATATGATTACGCCGAAGCTGCGCAAGATCACAGTCACTATGTCCACCAAAGTGCTTGTGCCTGCCTCGTTTTTATTGAGTGATGCTTCGCTTCTGGAAAACGATCGCATGCATATGTGGTTTCACACTACATATGTCTTCAAGCTGAAAAATCCCAAGAACTGTCAGGGCACCCATAAGGTGAATCCGCCGGCGGGCTATAAAGAAGAGAAAGACAAAGAGTCGGTTGAGCAAAGCCTACCCGAAGAGACTAATAAATAAGTGAGACTAATAAGTGAATAAGACAAAGAAGTGAAAGCTAGCCTTCACTTCTTTGTAGTTATGTATTCATGTATTTTGGGATTTTCTGTTGTTACTGCTTCGCTACTTGCAGCACATCTTTCTTATTGCCAGACCAAATTTCGATCTCGTGCAAGGGTGGGGGCACATTCACCGCAAATGGTGCCGAGCCGTTCATTGGCATTGGCGGTGGTCCTGGGGTGATATCGGGAAGACCAGGCAGAGGCGGCGGCTCAAGTGCGGTGAGCACATTCTCGTTGGCGACTGTTTTCTTGGGTTGAGCAAAGAGCGCGGTCACGTCCACCGTAGTTACAGGACTGTGATCTCTGTCGTTGCGCAAGGAGAGATAGAGCTTGCTTGCGGCAACTGCTTTCACTAGTTTCTGTGTGTCTTCCGGCGTCACTGCCACTGTTACAGAAGAGGCTGGATTGGCACCACCTTTAGGGGCTCTTTCGTAGGTCTGACCGACGGCAATGATTTCAACGTCGGAAAGAATCGGTGCTACTCTGGTTTCGGCGCCATTGCCCACCATCGAGAGTACATCAACATGGCTCTGTGGTTCGATAAAGCCGGCCACTCCCGAATTCGAATCTACAGCAAAGGTGACGGCTCTCATGCCTTCTTTGAGGCGTGAGTTAAAGTCGATTGCTATGCCTAGCGGAGCGAGATCGTGTGAAGAGAGAAGTTGACCGGCGCTGACACCATATTTGGTCGTGCGACCAATGGCGCTGGAGGCGCTGGGAAGTGCATCCAGCGGGGCTCTTCCTGCTTCTATATCTTTTTCACTAAGCCAATCTGCTTCAATATTGGCTCCGGCAGGAATATCTTTTTCGGCATAAACCACCTTTAGTTTGGCCGATGACTTTTCTTGGGCTTTCTTTATGGCTTCTTCTAATTCTCGTTTGCTTGCGTCTGAGCTTGTTGTAATCGCCATAGTGATCACAACTGAGAGCCCGACTATGGTGGCTACCATCAGGGCTGGGGGCGTGCGTGAGAGCAGCAAAAATAGAGAGCGTAGTGGATTCATTCCTACCTCCTCGAGTTATTTGTCTTAAACTACTTATCTTGAATTTCTTCTGGTTTCGGCAACCTTTACCATTCTTCCAGAGCGCCATGGCGAGATACTAGTAAAAACACTGAAGCTTGTCAGGAGATTAGTCTAGACTTTGCCCTTTTGCAAAGTTGATGAGCGACGATTTATATTGCCCTTTACAGTCTCAGGATGGGCTTTCTAAATTGGTCTGCAGTCCACAGGCTGCATGTCTCTGGCTTCGATGTTGACATCGACTGGCATCTATGGCACCTTAGCTCTTTGTTCCAGCACACAAATCCAAACCTATATATAGGTAGAAATGGCTAGCTCAGAAACAATTTGTTTTGCCCCCGGCTCTTATCAAAGTGATCTAGACGCCGATCAGGAACTCTCTGAATTAGAGGAAGAGTTGCAAGGGCTGACCGCTACACTGGAGATGGCAAAGATAGATTTTGCCGGTGTTTCTTATAAGTCTGAAGAGATTAGGGACCAAGCATCTAAAGAGTCTCAAGAATCTCAAGAAACTCAAGATTATTACTCTGACTTTAGTCCTAGTAACAGAACTAATTCTGAACCAGATTCTAAATCTCACTCTAATGCTCCGGATGCCGCCGCCTCTGATATGGGCTGGAGAATAGCGCGGCAAGCCATGGTGCGCGATTTTCTCTTTTTGGCCGGGCGCAGTTTTGTTGGTATTGCTTTGGTTGGGCTTCTGTCAGTCGCCACTTATCACCTCTATAGAGCCAGTCAAAGTATCAAGCCGGAGGCTCTCACTGCCGGTTTCTATAAAGTTTTTCCAGCTCTCAAGCCGCACCAGCCTGTCTTTATTGACGAGGTCAAGGCTGCTAAACCGGAAAAGAATACTGCCGAACCAGAAAAAAAGACTGTCAGAAAAGAGCGTAAGCGCAAAATCGCTCGCAAAGGTCATAACCGTGTCAAGGTGGCTAAACGTTATAACTATTCGCCTTGGGCTGGAGACCACCCCAACGGTGGCGAGATTACATATACTGACGGTACAATAACTGAGTATACCTGGTACTAAGTTACTGTCACCCGAATAGAGTCGTGATCAAATGCTGCCACCAAAAGTAGTGCCCGGCGACCTGGATGTACTCGACTATCAAAGGCTAATGCTGCGTTACCAGGCTCTTGTTTGGTTGTCGCAGATGTCTTTCTGCAGCAAGCAAGTTTTGCGGCTATCGCCTGAGGACGCTATTCCTGAAGCAGAAAGGCGCAAGATGCTGGCTTTGATGACTGCTGTTCAGGCTTCTGTCTTTGTCACCGATACTGTCACCGGTGTACAGGAAACAGCCTCTGACTTGGTAAAGTATGCTGCTGGTGAAGGGGGCAGACTTTTAGACAAGAATGAGCTGACACGTAAAGCGAAAGACAAAGCTGTTTTTGCCTTTGACTTTGTCGGCAAGCTGGCCGGCGATACGGTGCACAAGGTCTTGGAGGACGTTGTTCTGCCTCATGTCGGCTTGCCTGTTCATTATGTGCCCGAAGGCGGATCGGCTAGGCAATATCTCACTATGGCTGAACGTTTTGAGAAACTTGGCTATGTCGAGCCGATGCGCAAAGCCTTGCAGCGCGCCATTGCCTGCGGCGGCGCCGAAGGTGAAAGAGCGAAAGTCTTGAGCAAGACTAGACTGCCTCTTAGAGAAATTCGCAATCAGTCTATGTCTAAGTTTCTTGATGCGCTTAAGTTTATCTACACAAAAAAAGAAAGTCAGGCTAGACCGCTTCTGCTTGAATTATTGCGCGACGAAGCCGGTTTTGACTGGGTCTATCCACGCTTGGCTTTGATTGAACTCTCCAGCGGCGAGGAAGAGCGGGCTCGTGATTTGATGGCAAGACTAATCAAAGAGAATGCTAACTCGATCTTTGCTTATTCCACGTTAGTGACAATTGAACTGGCTGCCTGGCAGATCGGTGCCATGGAAAAGCATGTAACTAAGCTATTGGAGCTTGATTCAGTTGCTCCTGAGACAATTCAAGCCGAGCAGATTTTCAGCCTCATCTGTCAGACCGGCCTGCGATAAAGAAGCTAAATCAGAGAAATACTCTCGCCTTACTTTAGTTTGCCGTCGGTGTCGTAAACCGCCACCGGTGCAAAGAGCGAAAGCTCATTTTTGATTTTGCCTGCATCGCCGACAACACAGATAACTAGATTGTTTTCGTTAATCAGTTTTTGGGCGGCTTTCTGCACATCGTCTTCGTTTACCGCCATGATTTTGTCGGCGTATTTCTCAAGATAGTCGTCGCTGAGATTATAGATATTGGCTTCTAATAGTCTCTGGGCGATGCCGGCTTGAGTCTCTAGACCTAGTTGGAAAGAACCAGCCAGATAGTTTTTAGCTGCGTTCAACTCTTCAGGTTTAACCCTTGTGGTGCGCATTTTGGTCAGTTCATAAATAAATTCTAGAAGGGATGGATTGGTGACTTCGGTACGCACTTCTGCTTTTGCAAAGAAAGCTCCCGGTTCACGGCGCGGAGCCAGACGGCTGTAGGCACCATAGGTGTAACCTTTGTCTTCTCTGATATTCATAAAGAGACGGGCATGGGCTGTGCCGCCCAGTATCTGGTTGGCCACCAGCATGGCGTAATAATCTGGGTCGTCTCTTCTGATGGAAAGATTGCCTACTCTAATTGAAGTTTGCACCGAGCCGGGTCTATCAACCAGATGGATCTTGCGCTCTCTTTTTTCTGGGGCAAGCTCTAATTTGTTGGCTTCAATAGGCTTGCTCAGCCAATTCTTCGCCAGGGTCTTTTCCAGATACTGCAAGGTTTCGCTGGGATTAACATCACCGACGATGATTAATACAGCATTATTTGGTACATAATTGGCGTGGTGAAATTCCACCAGGTCAGACCTAGTCAACTTGTTTATATCGCTTTCACTGGGCGATACTAATGAATAAGGGTGATTGCCGAAAACCACTTTAGAAAAGCGCTCTTCGACAAGAAAGTCCGGCTGAGCCCTTTTCATGGCAAGAGCTTGAATTGAATTGACTTTGAAAAGCTTCAATTCATCTTCAGGAAAACTGGGATGAAGAAGGACATCTCCCAGCAAGTCGAGCATATTTTGATTATAGGCAGAAAGGCAGGAAGCGCTGAGAATACTGTAGTCGTAGTCGGCACTGGCTTTGATGGCGCCTCCCATAAATTCGACTTTGTCGGCCAGGGCTTTACTGCTTAGAGTTTCGGTGCCTTCATTGAGCATCTTGGCCGTTGCATCTGCTACGCCGGTAAGGTCTTTACTTTCATAGGCCGAACCAGTCTTGAAGCCGAAATTGAAAGAAGTAAAAGGAAAACGGTGGTCTTCTAGAAACTGCACCTCTAGCCCATTAGAAAGGCGATGTTTCTCAATTTTCGGCAAAGTGAAGGGTCTTGGCTTAGGAAGAACCGGAGCTGATTTGCGGAAACTCTCGTCTATTGTTTCAGCCTTCAGTGCTTGCGGCTGTGAGGTCTCTTTTGGGCTTTTTTCTTTGTTCTTTGTTTCAAGACTTTTGCCGACTTTGCCGGCTTTCTCTTTAACTACCGGTGCCGCCGCCACCACAGCATTTTGCCAGCTAAATGCTAACGCCAGCAAAATCGATTGTCCCACTAAAGCTTGTTTGTTCAGTTTCTTGTTCAACATGATTGTCTCTCAATCCTATTTCTTTGCTGCTACGGGCTTAACATCCAAGGTGGTCATTCCTTCTTTGGTGAAGAGGCGGCGAGCCAAATCTTGGATGTCTTCGGCAGTGATGCTCATATAAGTATCGAGGTCTTTGTCTATCAAAGTGGGATCTTTGAAAAAGGCGGTGTACTCAGCCAGCAATTCGGCTCGTCCCAAACTTCTCTGCAATGAGTTGTAAGACGACGACGAGAATAAGCCTCTCAAAATCTGGTTCTTCGACTTCTGTAATTCTTCGGCACTCACCTTTTCCTTTTGCACTTTATCAATTTCAGAAAGCAGAATCTCTTTTACTTTCTCTGGTGAATGACCGGGTTTGAGAATGACAAAAGACTCAAAGAGTGAGGGGCCTCTTCGCTCTTCATAAGAGCAGCTGACCGATAGAGCTACCTGTTCGCCTTTGACCATGCGTTGATAGAGTCTGGAAGATTCGCCGGTGGAGAGAATATTCTGCAAAATATTGAGAGCATAAAAGTCTTTCTCTCTTCTTCCCGGTGCCTTCCATGCCAGCCAAAAAGCAGGCATCTGAGCTTGTTTGTCTTCTACTACTTCAGCTTTTGCCTTGCTTTGTTTAGGCTCGGAAAGGTCTGGACGCGCAGGTAATTTGGCCGGCTTAATCGAACCAAAGTATTTCTCGGTCAGCTTCACCATTTCATCGGCATTGACATCGCCGACAATGGCCATGGTGGCATTGTTGGGTGCATAATAGGTGTCGAAGAACTGTTTCACGTCCTTAAGACCCGAGGCTTCAAGGTCTTCGAAATAGCCGATGGTTGGGTGCCCATTGGCCCAATTGTCGAAGGCCAACTCTTCCAATCTAATCGATGCCGGTGCGTAGGCTTGGTTGTCCACTCGCATCCTTTTTTCTTCTTTTACTGTCTCAAGCTGATTTTTAAAATTCTCGGCATTTATCTTGAGCGAGCGCATGCGATCTGATTCAAGCCAGAGGCAGAGTTCTATTTGATTGCTCGGCACTTTTTCGAAATAATTAGTGAAATCGGCATGGGTAGAGGCATTGAGTGTGCCGCCCACATTTTCTATATATTTAAAATGGTCCATCTTGCCGACATTGTCAGAGCCTTGGAACATCATATGCTCAAAGAAATGGGCGAAACCAGAGCGACTTTTCTGCTCGTCTCTGGCGCCGACATCATAAATCAGCACGAGCGCCGCCACCGGTGCGGAGTGATCTTCTGAGACAATCAGTCTTAGACCGTTCTTGAGGGTATAGTCGCGAGTGACCGGAATCAAAGGTTTTTTGATATCGATTTTGACCGCAGTGTTTTTCTCAGGTTCGGCGGACTTGCTTGGCAAAGCCGATGTCTGCAGCATTGCCAAAAGACTTAAGGCCGCTAAGGCTGACTGGCGGCATTTATTTTTACGGCTGACCATCTCATTCCTCTTCGTCATCGTCGGTGCCTAAAAGAACACATGACCAGAAAATCCCCACAGCCAATATAGATAGTATGGCTCCACCGACGCAGACTTTGTCCGGAAAGTGGTAGCGGCGCAGGACCAAAAAGGAAGCCAGGGCCAAAACGAAGGCCAGGAGCGCCACTAAATGATTGACTGAGAGATTTCTGAACATGATTTCTTTACTCTAAGCGAGTCTTACTGTTGCGACACTATCTCTTTGAGCTTACTCAATGCGAGCATGCTTAAGGGTGTCGGGACAGTCGCATTTCTCGCGAACATCGGGAATCTCGCTGATCAGATTTTTGAGTAAGCTCTGTAGCTTTGAGATGTTCTGCCCAAAAACCTTCACCACTTCTGAATGCGAAACCGGCTCAACATTGCCGACCAGCCCGCTATCGAAGTCGGTAATCAAAGAAATGTTGACCACACACATCTCTAGTTCGCGAGCCAGAAATGCTTCGGGGTACTGGGTCATATTGATTACTTCCCAACCCATCGAAGTAAACCAGCGCGACTCGGCTTTGGTGGAAAAACGCGGACCTTGAATGACAACTACGGTACCTTGCTTGTGCATCTTGATGCCTGACTTTTCACCGGCAGCCACAGCCAATCCTCTTAGCTCTGGGCAGTAGAGTTCGGCGGGTGAAACGTGGGTGGCAATGGGTCCGTCATAAAAGGTATCGGTGCGTCCCGAGGTGCGATCGACAAACTGATCGCAAACTACAAATTCGCCCGGTTTGACGTCTGGTTGCAGCGAGCCGGCGGCGCAGGGTGAAATAATGCGGCTGACGCCAAGTTTTTTCATGGCATAGACATTGGCTCTATAAGGCACCTTGTGGGGTGGAAACTGGTGTCTTTCGCCATGTCGCGGTAGGAAAGCCACTCGCTTGCCACCCATTTTGCCGATGGCTACAGGGGCAGCCGGCGCGCCATAGGGGGTTTCCACCATCTTCTCTTCATAGTCGTCAAAGAGCTTGTAAAAGCCAGAGCCGCCGAAAATTCCTATATCAGCCAGCGCTTTGTTACCGTCAGCCACTTAATGCCTCCTCAGTCGCTATTTTCAGGCCAGGGTCTTCACCTGAGCCAAGATGCATATCGTAGCACCAGACAAAATCAAAAAAAACTGCCATTTACCCCAAAATAAAGTGGTTTGGCTGCATGAAACCTTGTTCTCGTGGGTATATGAGTCTCATATTGGGGTTTGATATCGAAATCGGACAAAACGAAATCGGAATCAATAAGGAAGATTCTAGTCATGTTGTGGAAACAGTTTTTAGCTATACCGGTTTCGCTCGCCTTTTTGCTTGGTGGTTCGAGCCTGCAGAGTAAGCATAGTCAGTACCTGGCATCTCTATCAGACAAAGATCCGGTCACCCACAGACTGGTTCTCAAAGATGCCACCAGCCCCGAAGACCTCTATCACAGCGTCTGGGTGCTGGTTAAGAACGAATTTTATGATGTTAAGTTCAACAATCAGAGTTGGGAGCGTTGGGAGCATCGCTATGACGGCAAATTGAAGACTTTGGATGATGCCCACAAAGCGGTCGAGACCATGGTCGCCAGTTTGGGCGATCGTTATACACGCTTTCTCGACCATGATGCCTTCGATGATGAAAAGTCGCAGATCGATGCCAAGCTATGCGGCATCGGCATCCAAATTGGGCTAAACAAAAGCAAACAAGTGATTGTCATTACTCCCATCGAAGACACTCCCGCTTTTGATGCCGGTGTACAGCCATCAGATGAGATTCTCGAGATAAACGGCAAGAGCACCAAGGGCTTTTCGGTGGAAGATGCCGCCAAACTGATTCGCGGTCCGGTCAATACGCCGGTGCATATGGTTTTGGGCAGGTCAGGCTCAAGGGTGAAGAAAGACATCGTTCGTCGGGAGATCCCCATCAAGGCAGTGCAGACTGTAAAAATGCTCGATGACGAGGTCGGCTATGTGAGGCTGTCAAGCTTTATCTCTCAGAAAGCCAATGTGGAAATGCTCAATGCCATAGATAAAGTCGAAGGACTCAAGGCTAAAGGTTTGATTCTCGACTTGCGCGATAATCCAGGCGGACTACTTTCCAATGCCATTGAAATCTCCAATATGTTCTTAGAGAGCGGCACAGTTGTCTCGACTCTCGACCGCGACGGCTATAAGACACCGGCGGTGAGCGAAGGGCACCCACGCTGGCGCAAGCCTTTGATTGTGCTGATAAACAAGAACAGCGCCTCCGCCTCCGAAATTACATCAGGCGCCTTGCATGATAACGGTCGGGCTCTCTTAGTCGGGCAAAAGACCTATGGAAAGGGCTTGGTACAGGGAATCAATCGCTTAAGAGATGGCTCCGGTATAAATATCACCATCGCCCGCTATCTCACTCCCTCGGATCATGACATTCACCTCAAGGGCATCAGTCCTGATGTAGAAGTGGAAATCAAGGCTGACGACGAGAGCCAAGGACCTTGGTGGAATGAACATAAACCGGGTCTGATCAGAACTCCCCAGGACGGTAAAGACCTGCAACTGAAGAGTGCCCTCGAACTGGTTCGCAAGAAAATTCAAGAAGCCGAAAATATTGCTTCCAAAGAGCAGTAATATAGGTGCATGACCGAAGAAAAATCGATTACAGCCACAAATGGCTTGACTGTGCTGGGCACCGACTTTGCCTGCGGCAAAACCGCGGCAACAGCTGTTGTTGGCTATTTGCTCGGCAAGAACCAGGCAATCAGGGTGGTGAAGCCGCTTCTTTGCGGTCCGCGTGAACGGGCAGAGGCTGAGGTATCCTTTCTTTCTTCTGTCAGTGGCGCCCCCAGAGGTTATGCTTTCAATTATGTTGAGCCTCCGGCTCGGTTAAACAGATCTGCTTGGCAGAGTATCTTGGCTGTGGCCATGCAAGGCTTGGAATTGAATCTGATTGAGGCCTATGGTGCCATATCTTCGCCCATTTTTGTGGAAGACACCGATGGCGGTATCATTGTTTTTGATAGTCTAGATTTTGCCAAGCGTTTGAGCTATCCAGTTTTGATTGTCGCCGCCCATCGCTTTGATGCTCCCGAGCGCTTACTCTCGGCCTGCGCCATGGCTGAAGCCCGCGGCCTAAACATAGCCGGCTTGCTAACGGTGGAGACCGCCGCCGGGGAAGGTCGCTTACTGGAAGCAAAATATTCGAGGCAGGATGTCGAGCTTCTCTTTCAAAGTCGCTGTCGCGCCCCGTATCTGGGTTGCATCAAGCATTCTCCCTCAATTAATGTACACCGGGTGAATCAGGGCAATCTAGTCAAGATGACCGAGTCTGGACTTGATATTCTCAGTCTCTACAAAAGCTTGGCCGAGCAGGGCTTGTCTTTGACAGTCTAATTGCTAAAAGAACTGGGCGATTAATAAGAAAGATCGGCAAGTGTGATAAATCTTTTTTGTTAATCTATCCAAATGGACTTAATTAGACGGGTTCTTAGACGGTAATTAGGCGGCTGAGGAAAAAATATGTCCAGGCTCGAAGGACAGGCGGAGTTCAGGTTGCCCCAAGGCACATCGGATCTGGTCATCTTTACCATGTCGGACTCTTCCGGCGAGACGGCAGAGGCGGTGGCACGTGCTGCTCTAGTGCAATTCGAACCAGGTAAGGCCAGCATCTATCGGCTTCCCCAGGTGCGCAGTTCGATGCAGATTCCGCAGTTGGTGAAAGAAATAGCCAGCAATCGCGCCATAATCGCCTATACCTTGGTTTTGCCTGAGTATAGAGAAACCCTTGAGGCGGAAGCCAATAAGTACAAAATTCCGACTATTGATTTGCTTGGTCCTTTGATCAATCGCATTGCCAATTTGAGCGGTGCCAGTCCTCTTTCTCAGCCCGGCCGCTTGCACTTGCTCGACGAGACTTACTTCCGTCGCATCGAAGCGGTGGACTTTGCCATTCGCTTTGACGACGGCAAAAATCCAGACGGTATTCTGCAAGCTGATGTCGTTCTCATTGGAGTCTCGCGCACCAGCAAGACACCCAATTGTATGTACCTAGCCCATCATTATGGTTTGAAGGCGGCTAACGTGCCCTTGATTTATGGTGTGGAGCCCCCGCTTTCACTCTTTCAAGTCAATCCGCGCAAAATTTTTGGCTTGCACATAGACCCATATTTATTGCAAGAAATAAGAACTACGCGGGCGCAAGTGCTTGGCATGCCGGGTGTGAGCGACTATGCCGATCCAGACAAGATTATGCAAGAAGTGAGAAATGCCCGCAAACTCTTCAGAGAGTTGAAATGTCACATTATCGACGTTTCCGCTAAGGCTATCGAAGAAACTTCTTCCGAAATATTTTTACTCGTCAGAGAACAACAACCCAACTAAATTACGATTCAGTATTACGACTCGAGAGGTGAGGTAAGAAATGGTCATGACAGGCACAAGCACCCAGGCTCAAGAAAAGACCGCAGTCAAGCTAAAAAAGAGAGTTTTTCTTTTTGAAGAAGGCTTTGAGGCCATGAATGGCGACCGCGATCTTATGAAAGATATGCTGGGCGGTAAGGGCGCTGGTTTAGCCGAGATGACCAGATCGGGAGTGCATGTGCCGCCCGGTCTAACCATATTGACCACAAATTGTCGCGAGTACACCGCCCTTGGTGGCAAGATGCCCGAGGGGCTTTTTGATGAAGTTTTGAAAGAGCTGGCTCATGTGGAAGCTAAGCTAGATAGAAAGCTCGGCGACCTGAAAAAGCCCCTGCTGCTTTCGGTCCGCTCTGGCGCTAAGTTCTCTATGCCGGGCATGATGGATACCATTTTGAATTTGGGGCTCAATGACAAGACCGTTGATTCTCTTGCCTCTTTGACCGGCAACGAACGTTTCGCCTGGGATAGCTATCGCCGTTTCATTCAGATGTTTTCTAATGTTGTTCTAGAAGTGCACAAAGACAAGTTCGAAGATATCCTGGAAGATATGAAAGATGAACTGAAGGTGCAAAACGATTCAGACCTTTCGGTGGCCAACTTGAAAGAGTTGGTAGAGAAGTACAAAAAGCTGGTTGAGAAGAGCACCGGCAAATCTTTCCCGCAAGATACTCGTGAACAACTCTCCGGCGCTATCGAAGCGGTCTTTCGTTCTTGGAACAATAGCCGGGCTGTCTATTATCGCAACCTCAATAAAATCGACCACAATCTTGGCACGGCAGTTAATGTGCAGTCTATGGTCTTCGGCAACTTCGACAATAATTCCGGCACCGGGGTTTGCTTCACCCGCAATCCCAGCACCGGCGAGAAAGTGCTCTATGGCGAGTATCTGATCAACGCTCAGGGCGAAGATGTTGTCGCCGGCGTGCGTACACCCAGAAAGATAGCCGAGATGGAAGGTGAGATGAAGTCGGTCTTCGATGAATTGAAGACCAATATCGCCATGCTTGAAAAGCATTATCGCGACATGCAAGATATTGAGTTTACAATCGAACAGGGCAAGCTCTATCTTTTGCAGACCCGCACAGGCAAGCGCACCGCTGCTGCTGCCGTAAAAGTAGCCGTCGACATGGTCAATGAAGGCATCATCAGTAAAGAAGAAGCGCTTGGTCGAGTGGAGCCGACTCAACTTAACCAGCTCCTATTGCCCTCTTTCATCAGCGAAGATAAAGAGCGGGCTCGCAAAGCTGGACTCTTGATGGCTCAGGGGCTGAACGCTTCGCCGGGGGCGGCTATCGGCAAGATCGTTTTCAACCCTGACGAATCTGAAAAGCGTTCTTTGGCTGGCGAGAAAATTATTCTGGTCAGAATTGAGACTTGTCCGGACGATATTCATGGACTAGTGCCGGCCCAAGGGGTCGTCACCAGTCGTGGTGGCATGACCAGCCACGCCGCCGTGGTGGCCAGAGGCATGGGTAAACCCTGCGTTGCCGGCTGCGAAGCCCTTAAGATTGATCTAGATAAAGAAGAGATGGTAGTGGGTGGTAAGACCTACAAAAAAGGTGATCTGATTTCTATAGACGGATCGACCGGTGAGATTTTTGCCGGAGAAATAAGCACCTCAGATCCTAAGTTCTCGGAAGAGTTCAATACCTTGCTTGACTGGGCCGACCAGGTGCGTAAGCTGAGAGTGCGCACCAATGCCGATACTCCTGCCGACGCTAAACTGGCTCGGGGCTTTGGTGCCGAGGGCATTGGTCTCTGCCGTACCGAACATATGTTCATGAGCCATGACCGCCTGCCGGTCGTGCAAGAGATGATTCTTGCCGTCAACGATGCCGAAAGACAGGTGGCTCTAGACAAGCTTTTGCCTATGCAAAGAGAAGACTTCAAAGGTATCTTTGAAGCTATGAATGGTCTGCCTGTCACTATTCGTTTGCTTGATCCGCCTCTGCATGAGTTCTTGCCCAAGGAAGAACACCTTATTGAAGAGGTGGCGATTATGAAGACCAAGGGCGAAAGCGGTGCTGCATTGCGCGAGAAGGAAGGCTTGCTTAGAAAAGTGCGCGAGCTGAAAGAAGCCAATCCGATGATGGGGCTGCGTGGTTGCAGGCTGGGCTTGGTCTTCCCTCAGATCAATAAGATGCAGGTACAGGCAATTTTCGAGGCGGCTATCGCTGTGAAGAAAGCCGGTGTGGATGTCTATCCCGAGATCATGATCCCCTTGGTTGGTCATGAGAATGAACTCTCTATAGCCAGAGAAGTGCTCGAAGCTGTGGCCCGAGAAGTGATGGAAAGGGAGAAGACTGAAGTCGCCTATAAGTTTGGGACGATGATCGAGATTCCCCGCGCCGCTCTAACGGCAGACGCTATTGCCAAACATGCCGAGTTTTTCAGCTTCGGCACCAATGACCTCACCCAGATGACCTTTGGCTATTCTCGAGATGATGCCGAAGGTAAGTTTTTGCAGCGCTACCTGGACGGTGTCGATTGTTCAGGCAAGAAGCAAAAAGTCTTGCTCAACAATCCGTTTGAAGTGCTGGATTTTGACGGAGTCGGCAAACTGATGAAGATTGCCGTTGAACTAGGGCAGAAAACGCGCCCCGACCTGAAATTGGGCATTTGCGGTGAGCACGGCGGCGAGCCGGCTTCTATCGGATTTGCCCACGAGATTGGTCTTTCTTACGTGAGCTGCTCGCCTTTCCGGGTGCCAGTGGCAAGACTGGCTGCCGCCCAAGCTAATCTGAAAGTGACCGAAAGGGATAAATAACAGCAGGTTAGTCGGATAATTCCGGCTGGCTCAAGGTGACCGCAAGGCGACCGCAAGGCGACTGCAAGGTGACCGCAAGGCGACTGCAGGGCGACTGCAAGGTGACTGCAAGGCGACTGCAAGGTGACCGCAAGGCGACTGCAAGGCGACCGCAAGTGATAAATAACACCAGGTTACTTGGATAATTCCGGTTAGTTTGGTGGCCCTGTGGTAATAAGTAAGTTAGTGAAGCTTTTCAAGCGAAAGGTCACTGGCTAGATGTCTATTGACGAAAATGTGGACGCTTTGCTCCGGTTATTGCCGGAGATGGAGCAGTCGCTGGGACCGGAGCATCCTGACCTGGCCGACTATCTGATTTCGCTCGGGCTTCTGCTCTACCACGATAGTCGCTTTGAAGAAGCCGAGGACTTATTTAGCCGGGCTTTGACAATGCGGCAGAAACTTTTGGCGGTCGATCACCCAGATGTCGCCGCCGCGCTTAACCATCTTGGGTTGGTTTATTTGGCTCAGGGCCGTTACGCCGAAGCCGAGCCACTCTTTAAACGTGCTCTTTCTGTGCAAGAAAAGACTTTAGGACCTGAGCACCTTGCCATTGCTTCCGCCTTATCCAACTTGGGCGATTTGTACATTACTCTAGGCCGCTTCCCTGAGGCCGAGGAAGTAATAAAGCGGGCGATCAAGATCAGAGAACGCTATTTGGGTGTGGAGGACACAGGTCTCATCGAAGTCTTGAACAGTCTCGCCAATATCTATTATGAACAAGGGCGAAATCTCGATGCCGAGCCTCTTTTCCGTCGCGTCTTGAAAATAGAAGAGCGGGTCCACGGCAACGACCATCCTAATGTCGCCAGTGCTCTCAATAATCTAGCCGCCCTCTTTACCGATAAAGAGCATTTCGACCAAGCCGAGCCTCTACACCGGCGAGCCCTGGCAATCAGAGAGAAAGTGCTCAGCCCCGACCATCCTAAAGTGGCCGAAAGCCTCAATAATCTGGGCTGGCTCTACCATCAACACGGCAACCATGCCAGAGCTGAAAGTCTCTATCGGAGGGCAATTGAGATATGGGAGCGGGCTCTGGGACCAGAACATTCTTTTGTCGCTGCCTGTCTCGAAAACTATGCCGACCTCTTGCGCAAGACCAATCGGTCTGGGGAAGCTGTGGCAATTGATCTAAGAGTGCAGGAAATTCGTTCCAAGTTCATGGAATAGCTCTGAGTGAGCTGAAAATCTCTGCCAAGTTTATGGGCTAGCTGTTACTTCAAGTATAGGCTTTGGTGATTGCGGCGTCCTAGGACTTTCCTAGAAAGTTACGGGCATTCTTTAGACTTGATATTTGTTTAGAGGCGGTCTCGCTGGCACGCAACCCGGTTTGTCCAACCAAGGCTAAAAGAAGCAGTGCAAGCAAAATGCCGGTTATTTGAAGGTATGAAAATGACTGCAAAAGAAAAATCTGCTCAAGCTGTCCACTATCCGTAGTGGCATAGGGAAAGACGCCTGCTGGATTAATCTGGGTAGAAAGAATAAAGCCCATCAAAATCAGAGCTTGGGCAATACGCACGGTTATGCCTTGCTTTAGGGTCGCCAGTCGACAGAGGGCCAGGAAATATATTGTCTGAAACCCGTTGAGAAATGAATAGGTGGCGGCGACAGTCAAAAAGAAAGCGGCGGCGACAATCAGCCCTAAAAAGGCGAGATTGCCTTTGCACCGACCAAGCAAGAGCAGAATGATCACAGCCAAAATGAGGGGCACGTTGTGCATATTGGCTTCGGTGATGAACTCGCCTTTATATCTGAATTGATTGGCTAAATTGTTGGCGACTACTTGCAGACCAGAGACAATCGTCAATAGCAAGATGACAATTACAGAAGGCGACACAATCAAATTCTTTGAAATCGAAGCAACCAGCGCTGCTACTTCGCCTTTTCCTGCTTCTAACTCGGTTGCTCCTTGATTCTCTGCCTCTATTGCCGCTTTCTTTTGTTCTTCAAGTCTTGTTTGTAGAGCTTGCAATTCATTCAGAGACTTTTCAGCAGTCTCTCGGCGTCTATCTGCATGCAGCGAATAAGCCACTACATATAGTGCGATGAGAGTGCCGGCGAAATTGAACCAATCGGTGTGCCAAAGGGTTTGAAAGAGCTGGGCTAGGGCATCACTACTGGCAAGACTGCTGCCGGCAAGATTGCTGCCATTAAAATCGCTGCCGCTAAAATTGCTGCTGCCAAAATTGCTGTTGAGCTGATGCATTTTTAGCGCTAGAGCAGTGGCTTGCGCCAGCATAAGTGAAAGAATTCCAGTCATGGGATTGGCATATGCGAGATAAACTAAGGAAAAAACACAGCTATATAGACAGGCATCTTCTCCTGGGGCTAGATATGAACTTAGTAGAGCGGCACCGAGGTCTAGAGCAAACAACACTGCCGGTGGCAGATTGACAAAACCAAGTGGTACCAGAAAGAGCATAATGCCGAGAGCAAAGAGGTCTGGTTTACCTCCAGCTTGGGCAAGAGACAATATTATGAGTAGCAAAATTCCCACTGCTCTCACGATGGCAATAATTTTCTTTGTTTCCGGTAAGTTTTTCACCAAATCTGCCTATGTTTGGAACATCTAGTATACGTTTGGAAAATCTAGTACGACTGTGCCCTTCTTTCATCTTCCTTAGCTAAACTTTCTTTACCCATAGCTCTGTAAACTTTAGCTCTTGCCCTCAGTAGTGGTGCTACTTCCGGCGACATTTCAATAGCGCTGGTGTAGTCCTTGATCGCCTTACTATATTCTTTTAGATTGAAATAGCATTCGCCTCTCATTCTCAAAACATCGTCATTGCTTGGTGCCATGTTATAGACTTTGTCTAGGTCTTTTATTGCTTCGTGAAAGTGCTTGGTGCGCAAATAGAATTGGCATTTGTCAAGCTTTAAGTTTAGTTTGTTTGGTCGAATTGAAATAGCTTTATCGTAGCTTGTTTCGGCTTTCTTAAATTCGCCTGCTCGTTCATAAAGACTGGCTAGAATCAAGGCAATGTCATAGCGGTCAGGGGCAAGTTTGGCTGCCTCTTCCAAATCGCGGCAGGCTCCCTGACTGTCGCCATTAGCGCTCAGTGCTAGGGCTCTACTCTTGAGAAAATCGGTATTCTTAGGGGCCGCTTTCACAGCTAGATTAAAGGCGGCAATTGCTTCTTTAGTTTTCTCTTGTTCAAGTAGTTTTTGACCGGCAAGATTATTAGCGTCTGCTTGCAGGGGGTTGAGCTGCAATGCTTTTCTCATGTCTTGTTCAGAGAGCGCCTGCCAGCGTCCACGTCCTTCCATTTGAGCGAGTTTCATCTCGGCTACGGCTCTTAAAGCGTACAGAGTCGCCTGGCTTTCAGCTTTAGATATGTTCTTGATTGCCGCACTAAGTGTCTGTACTTCTTTTTCGAAGTCCTTCGATTCTCTCTCAATTTCAGCTTTGATAAGATAGTTCTTGAGATTATGGGGATCTTCTGAAAGCTTTTTTTCTATCGAGCTTAATCCCCCTAGCTCCTGAATTCTTCTATTCGTTCTATTTTGCATTTGTGCTTGAGATTGAACGGAGGATAATTGCGAACCGCTATTTTGAGCAAGGGCTGAGCCGTTAGTTGTCGCGAAAGCGGCGACAAGCAATATTGCAGAGTGACTAGTGGCATAACGCAGTTTATTCATTAAATCGATTGTACTGTATCTCTAATGTACGAAAGTCGTCGATATGACAACCGTCGTTGTTCGAAAAGGGAACGGCTTCTATTTGCAATGGGAAAATTAAGTGGGTTAATCTTGGCTGTAGTTTTTATACCTGTTTTTCTGGGTTTCCGGCGAAATCGATACCTCGAAAAAGCAAAATCGATATGCACCGTTAATTTTGTAGTTCTTTCCTTGTCCAAAAGGGTTCGTCTTAAGTCTGGCTGTCAATAGTTAAATCGCTGAAAAAAGAGTCTTAGTATCCAGATTCAGGTTGTCGAGGCGGTGGGGGCGTGTCTTCGCCAAGCCCCCACCACTCATCGCGCATATAGGTGTCGTAAAAGAGCATCCAGGTGTACTTTGACGCTTCTGCCCGATTGAGCTCTTGCCTTATTATCTTGAGAGAGGCGTGCACATCAAGCAAAGCCAGGTCGATGAAACCCATTCCGGGCCCAAAGCCGGTGCCTAAACTCGCACCGACCCTTTCTTTTCTCAAGTTTGCATCTATAGCTTCTTCGACGGCATAAACCCATTCAACAGATTCGCTATCGAAAGGACTAAGTGATGTTTTGATATAAGCAAAAACCTCACCATGTTTTGAGAAGTTACTAGAGTGAAACAGATTGCGACTTAGTTTAGCCATAATCACATTTGGTGCTTTAGTGCTAGAGCTGATTCTTCCGTGATGCTCTGCACTAAGCTTCATTACAGAATAGTCTTCACTTTCAATATCAAGAACCGGATAATCCGGAAGATTATCAATCAAATCGGCGATCATCCCAGACAGCCTAGTTCTTACTTCATCAAGGTGAAAGAACTCGTGGCGCTCTTCTTCTTTCTTTGCCAGGGCGAAAACTTTCGCTAGCAGTCCTTCGTCCTTCGGTACTGTTGATATTATGTCGATCCAAATATCTATGTACTCTTGTCCCAAGAAAGTGTCGGCGGCAAGGAAAACTTCTTGCAGGTCAGACTGTTTGTCTCTGGATTTGATGAATTGACTGCGAAAAACTAAGTCAAATGCATTGGTTTCCTTGACTATGATTGCTGCTTCTAGGTCGTCCCAGTTTTGCTTGGCCATTGAGTGTTTGGAATTTTTGACATTTAGCGCCACCGGCGTCTTGTGTTGAGTGAAGCGCCAAGCGGGAATCTGCGGAGCCAACTCAATGATTGAGTTGGTCATTGGTCTTAAATGGTGATTCTCCTCTGGCGTGATCGCCAAAATGAGCCTGTCTTCCTCGCTAATGATGTCTTTGCCTATTTCCCACATCAAGTTTTCATCAATTGCTTGCAGGTACTTCACCAGCCAGCGCAACATGAAGTCACTTGCTCTCTGATAATAGGCTTCTCTGAGAGTCTTATGATCTCGCTCAAACTGAGCCCAAAAGGCCTCAATCAATCTGAGCTTTTCTCGCTTATTCTTCTGTTCTTCCGCAGTTCCATACTCGGCTAGATACCAGCGCATTGTTCTTCTAGCTAATCTCGATAAGTAGGTTTGATTTGCTTGGCAAGAAAGCGCATTATGCCTGGAGCGACACCATGTAAACGCTCTGCTACTTTACCGGGCAGGGTGAGAATAATTTCTTGTGATCCGCCTTTATCCATGGCTTCAATTATTTCTTTTACGCACTCTTCTGTGCTGATGCTCAGTAAGTGTTTCATCATTAGACCGGTAAGGTCATTCTTCTGAGCAATAACTGTAGGATTGCGCTCGTCGGGTAACTTGTTTTTTTCGAAGAACTCAGTTCGAACCCAGCCAGGGCAGACCGTGATCACGTCGATATTGTCACCGGCCAGTTCGGCGGCCAGTCCCTCTGATAGAGCTGTAAGCGCAAACTTTGAGGCGCAATAGCTGACTGAGCCCGGTATGGCGATTTTGCCTGCCACAGAAGAAATATTGATTATTTTTGAGTGGTCTTGGGCCTTGAGATGTGGCAGCGCATTCTGGGTCAGTTTGAGAGCGCTGAAGAAATTTACTTCGAAAACTCTACGCCAATCTTCTTCTGTGAGCTTCGAAAAACTGCCGCCAATGCCCATACCGGCATTGTTTACGATGATGTTCAATTTGCCGAATTGCTTCACTGCTGTCTCGACAAGGCTTTCGCTGATGGCGGCACTGGTGATATCACCGGCGATGACAACCGCTTCACCTCCCCGTTTCTTAACTTCTTCTTGTAAGTCCAGCAAGGCTGTTTCGCTTCTCGCTGTCAGAACCATGCGGGCTTTATAGATATTGGCTAGTGAAAGCGCCAGACCTCTGCCGATGCCTGTGGAGGCGCCTGTGATGATGACGCTTGGCTGTTTGGGAAGTTTCAATTGATATGGTCTCTAGTAATTAAAGAAATAGGAGAGTCTCAGGACCGTAGACCGCAAGCATGTAACTCATCTCAGAGTTATAACTGCCGTCTGTCAACATTGATTTTAAGGCATTGAAGCTGGAAAGTCCTTGATGTTTGGCTTTGATATCGGCGACTAGCTTCATGCCTCGAGGCGTTGCGCAGTCGTTCTGATAGAGAGTGTAAGCCTGCCAAAGCTGGCTAAAGATGGCTATTTGTACCAGTAATTGGGCTAAGAGCATGAGATAGCCATCAAGACCGGTGATGATTTGAGTAGCAAAGAGTATGAAAGAGCCAATTGAAAAGACCATGGCAAAGGCGAAATATGCAAGGCTGTAGAGAAGGAAGTTGATCACTTTTAAAAAACTTGTGAGCAGTTTCATTCTCCAGTTGGCTTTGCCGCTATGAGAGAGAATATTCATTACTTCGTTATAGTAAGGAATGTAATGCCTGGCGCCAATTGTGATTTTTATAAAAAGTGCCCCTAAGACTGCAGTCAAATAAACAGCCAGAGCCGAGGTCCATGGCCCAAAGGTGTAGAACAATATGAGAGCGGCGGCAATTTCAAAAATGACCGCAGCCAGTGCTAACTTCTGAGCAATCTTTTGCCTAACTGTCTCTTCGTAGATAAGTCCGCGACTAAGAAGATTCTTGCGTAATTCATCGGTTAGTCTTTGCTTGTACGAGGTTGCTCCGATTTCAGCCGCCAGTCTAGCTAGACCTGAGAGCGAAACATACTTCCTCAGATTTCTAGGATCTTTGATGATTTCTCTGAAAGTATCAATAAGACCTGCTTTGATTAGTCTAAACAATAAGGGCAGCCTCATCAAAAATCCAAGCGGATTGGTTTTGATGTCTAGGCAAAGCGCCTCTTCTACTTTTCGCTTTGAATAGTCGGTAATCGACTTTTTCACTACGGTGGCGAGGTTGCCGGCATAAGTCTGTCTGTTATCTTCGATGAGTAAATTGCCCGGTGCCTTCACTTCACGGTGCACCAGGTCGAATAGCAGAACAAAAAGAGCATAGCCGCCACTTTGTTGAGTGAGATAGGCTGCTTCCACTGGCAGAATTATCTCGTCTAAATTCTCGTCTGAATTGGCAGAAGGCTTATCTTTTCTAGAGGCATTGAGCAATACTGTCGCTGATGCTTTTAGGGCGACAAGCGTTACGATTAATAGGGCGATATTGAGTTGATGCAATTAGGTAAAGAGTTCAACTATTGAACTGAAGAATCAGCCCGCCTTGACCATGTATAGCGGTGCGCCTGTTACCACCTTTTGCTTCAGTCCGAACTTTTTTATGACATCCACCAAGTCTTTCAAAGAAACTTCGGGAGAAAGCTGGGCTTCCGATTCGGTTGCCAAAGGACCTTCGAGATCTTTCATTGCGCCGTCGTAGAGCAAGATGACCGGCAGATTTTGTCTGCTTTGCTTTAGTCTGCGCAAAACCGAAACTGCGTCTATAGAGGGGGTGGAAATATTGAGGATGACCAAGTCTGGTTCAGCGACGCCGAGTCTTCGTTCGAGATTGCCCGAGGGAAGAGATGTGCCGACTATCTCGAAGTCTCTAACCTGGTCTAGCCAAAGACTGAGAGTAACCAGTGAAAGCCTGTCGCTGTCGATAATAAAGATTTTGGTCGGGGGATTCATTTTGTGGTCCTATCTAGTTGGTCCCATTACGGAAATTAAAAGGGATAGGGTGGGGACTGAATTCTGGACTGATGCTTTGGACTAGGCGTTACTGATAGAGCTGGGGGAGGGAATCTCAGGAATTTTCAAGACTTTTCAGGAAATCTCAGGAAATCTACTAAACAAACCAATTTCATGCCAGAGCAAACTGGTAAACGCTTCCGCCCGAGGGGGAAGATTTACTAGGATTTTGCTGAGCAGTTTTGCCGAGCGGATTTGCTGACCGGTTGAAAAATAAAAACAACCTGAAGATGTATCTAAGTGTATACCCTTAGCTAGTGTTTTGGAATGTAAAGCATCTCAGCAAAAGGAAAAGCCTTCCTTCGCTTGAATCGGGCAACTGGTGAGCTTGTTGCCGCTTGAAGCAGGGGATTATGTTTGAAACTTAATCACTTAAAAACCAAGATCTAGAATTCAAGTGAGAGATCTATGTTAACGGCTGAGTGGGTGAGCGCTCCAATCGATATAGCGCTTACTCCCTCAATCAGATATGTCGCTAGATTGGAGAGATTTACACCGCCCGAGACTTCCACAAAGCAACTCTTCTTATTATTGGATATCGTCTGTATAGCTTGTCGCACTTGGTCCGGGTTCATGTTATCAAGCAGTACTGCGTTAACTCCTGCATCAAGGGCTTCCTGCAGTTCCGCCAAACTGGCCACTTCTACTTCGATGTCTTTCTTGAGGCGGACGCCGGCTTCTGGATGCTCTTTTAGATACAGTCTTACATTCTCAACCGCTTTTGTTATCGAACCGGCCGCCCTTATATGGTTATCCTTGACCAAGACGGCGTCATAAAGCCCCATACGATGGTTTGTTCCACCACCGGCTAAAACCGCCATCTTTTCTATTGCTCTTAACCCTGGTATGGTCTTGCGCGTGTCCAGAATCTTGATGCCGTAAGGTGCGGCTATTTGAGCATATTTGCGTGTATTGGTGGCGATGCCGCACATGCGCTGCACAAGATTGAGTGATAGTCGCTCAGCAATCAAGATTGCCCTGGCAGAGCCCCTAATCAAAGCAATCTCGACCTTCTCTCCTTTGCCTACATCTATATAGGTTCCATCTTGCTTGAGAATTTCGACTTCGATGTCTTTGTCGAGACAGCTAAACACCCGCCTACAAAACTCCAGCCCCGAGAGCACTGCCGATTCTTTGAGGAGCAGCCTGGCCTGCACTTGCTTATCTGCGGCTATGGTGGCCGCGGTGGTGATATCTAAGGCAAAAAGAGCGGACAGCTTCTCTTTGGAAAGCAAACTTTCTAGATGGCAAGCCTGTTCCGGCAGACCGCCAAGGTCTTCAATGAGACCAAGGGCGATGAGAGTGTCGATTAGTTCTTTAGTAAATTGTGCTTCGGTCATGGTTGTCTCAATCTTTTGTTGTCTTTTTCAGCAGCCGTTTCTTTCTTTCTTTCTTTCTTTCTTTTGGCTTGTCCAGGGAAATAGAACTGTCTTTACTGCTGCCTTTGAAAGGGTCCATTTTATTAGAAATGCTTTGAAAAGAGCTATATCTCGGTTAAACTGTCCTAGTAGCAAATATCTGTTGGGAGATAGTAGTTTATGCGTGCTTCCGGCGCCGTATCCAGATGGATGGTCTTTTCTGTTTTGACCGTGCAGCTTGTCTTTTCGGCTGCAGCCTATTCTCTGGCTTATGGGCAGAGTTCGCAACAGGTCTATAACAGCCTTGCTAGAAGCAGAGACTCTTTGCTTGATCAAAGACGTTATTTGCAGGCTGAGTCCGACCGACTTGGTCAGCAAATCAGTAGTCTGCAGGCGCAACTTGACAGGGTGAATGCCTACATGCGAGACAACGACAAGGCTCTGCGCGATGTTGAGCAGGCAATGAGGCAAGCACAATAATGACTTTCATTGAGACTATTAATGAGACCGTAAACCAGACTTTAAATAAAATCGCCAAAATTGAGTTGAATTGCCGGAGACAACCAGTCATGAAAAATAAAGCAATGAACAGATTTATCTCAGTCGTCGCCTTCTCGGCAATCTGGACTTTTGCCGGTCTGCCAGCACAAGCCTCGGCAATCGAAGATTCCGGTCACCACAAAGCAGCCGAGAAGAGCGAGCACAGTGAGAAGACCGAGCAGACCGATAAGTCTCATGGCTGTCATGTTAAATGCACCTCTCCCCATGCAGCCTGCGAAGAGTCTCAAAAGGTTATCGATACTCTCAACCATTTGGTAAAGGCTCTGAACGACGGCGATTTTGCCACTGTCGGCGAATATATGGACGAGAATATCTCTACTTTCGATGAAGGCAGCAAAAAGCTGATTGTCGGTCGTGAAGCAGTCTTAGCCGAAATGAAAAGGCGCTACGAGAAGTCGAAGCAAGATTCTGAGGGCGGTACCGTGTCTTATCATATTGAGCATCCCTATGCTCAGGTCAGTGGCGACCGGGCCACTGTCACTTTCGTGATCAGAAAGACTGTGAACGGCAAGACACCCATTGCTATGGAATCGCATAGCACCGATGTTTTTGTTAAACACGAAGGCAAATGGAAGAAGTTGCACTATCGCAGCAATTGGAAAAAGATAAGCGTCAAGGCTGATTCTTAGTTTGTTTGAAAATTGATTTGCGGTGCTGACTTATTAGAGACTTAGTCGGTGCTAGACTTAATTAGTTTCAGCCTTAACTGGTGCTGCTGACAAAATATATTCTAGACCCTTCAAATATTGGCTGGAAGGCGGCACTCCGTGCTTCTCGTCAAAGCTTATCAGTTCTGAAGCGATGCCCTCTTTCTCAAGGGCTGCCACGATGTCTTTTTGCATCTTCACCGGCACCACATCGTCTTGGTTCGCCGAGAGCACGGCAAAGCGAATTTTTTTTAGACCTTCTTTGCTCTCGGAGTCTTTCAGTCTCTCAAAGAGGCTGTGCCGTTTGTAGGCCTGGTTTTGTTCCGGCAGACCGAGCGCTTCGGCAAGACCTGCTTGTACTATCTTAGAATTTGTCGTCTTGAATAATTCTGCTAAATCGCCGGCTGCTTCACAGGCGATCACACCGACAATCTTTTCCTTTATGTCGGGTGCCGCTAGAAATGAATAAGCTAGAGCCGAGGCGCCTCCCATAGAAGTGCCCACCACTATGATTTTCTCAGTGGGGTAGCGATTTAGAACAGCACGCACGTTTTGATTAGTATCAGCCAAGGCTTTGTCGTTTAGCCAAGAAGTCTTGCCTCGATAATCGACCGAAAGAAAGGCGGCAGATTGCAGCCGTTCTCTCAGGGCATGAGCGATTGGCTTGTCCACAGGCGCCATATAGGGCTCCATATAGGTAGAGCCCATGCCATGGAAGTAGAGCATTAAATAAGAGTGTTCTTTTGCCTGTGGTATCATCGGCGGTGAGAGAGCATAGAGACTTTCTGTGCCGTCTATTTCAGCTACGAAATATTCCCGTTCCGGTGCTCCTTTCTCGCCCAGTTCACCCTGCTTAAAGGCGTTGATATTGCCCATCTGGTTGATATTGCTGGTCAAGACATCTCTTTCTTTTTTGATGCCTTTCAGCTTAGATTGATTGCCCATGTACAGAAAGAAAAAGACCATGCCGGCTATATCAAGCCCAATGGCCAGCACTAAAACTGCTATCAGCAGCTTCATTTTCAGAGCAGGTTGTTTGGGCTTGGAGTTCAGATGCCCCTCCACTCGCCGGTGTATTCACCCATAGCGTCATAATAGAAGGGTCCGCCCTGGTCATGAACGACCAGACGTTCGCCCAGTCTTGCTAGTTCTACCGACAATTGGCGCAAGACCGGCGAGAGGGCGCCCTGGGCTTGGTAGCGCAGCATTTGATAGGCAATCAAAGAAAGACGACTCTCAAATGACGGCAATTCCAGACATTTTAATAGCGGAGTCTCGAAAGGGCTATGGTCTCTTCGCTGGAAGGCGAGAGCCATAGCCATTCTGGTATGCTGGGCGTACTTGCTGGAGCGTCCGCCCCAGTGGTAGACAGCTTCATTCCACATAATGACCGAGCCTGCCTTGGCTGGTACCGCTCTTACGTCTTGTAGATTATCCACCCCCATAGTGGCCAGGTTGTTTGGATAATTGACGTCTTGATGGGCCGGCAGAATGTACATACAACCATTCATTGGATCAGCATCGGTGATGGGAATCCAGGCATTGAGAGAAATGGACCGTCCCTTTTTGTCGACTGTGGTCTGCCGTGTGCGGTCACGATGCGGGCGCCAACCGGTGTTGGCCGCACCAGGTTCCACACAAAAGGCCCAAAATGCCGGGATGACCTGATATTTATCGCCCAGAAGAATGCTGAGAAGCCCGTGCAGGTGAAAGAATAGTTCCCAACTCTCGTCATAGACAAAGGCAAAAGCAGAGGGCCAGTTCTCCGCCTTAATCTTCGAAACCAGACCGGCTAGCCGCTGCATGTCTTCCAGGGGCAAGACTTCATCTAGTTTGAAATAGCCTTCTTCTTGTAACTGTTCCTGTACCAGCTTCAGCTTCTTATCGTCTAAATTGACCTGCTTGGCTTGCACTATGTGTTTAGCGTTACTGCTTTTTTCCGATATGGAAAAACCAGGATTCATCTCCAGCCAGAAGTCTTTGCTGGTGGCCAGATCATAGAAGGATGCGTGTGTCAGGTCTATCATTGAGGCTAAGGTGATTAATGTCAGTGCTGTCTGGTTGGGGCTATTACCCTCTAGTATTCTATATTCTAGTGGCATTGTCTTTACTAAGATAGCTTATCTAGATTTGCAGACAAAGCTCTTTGGTGGGAACGGAAGCTTTGTATTCTGGGTATTATTCTCAGAGAATAGCTATGTGTAGTTGTAAAGATTAATGGACAGTCAGCCCGAGAAAACCAGCGAGCGGCAAGAGAAAGTTGTGTCTCTTGAGCTTTTGCAGCGTCGACTTACCATCGCCTTGCTTTCAGTGTTGCTGATAATTGCCGTCATTTACCTTTTCTATTTCTTCGCCGATGTTTTTCGCATCTTGGGCATTTCAATTCTCATTTCATATATGTTCATTAATCCGGTGGACTGGCTCAGTCGGCATCTTAAAAATCGAGCTGCCTCTATTGTGATTATTTACGGTGTTTGTTTGACCTTAGCGGTGATCGCCTTTCTGATTGTGGTACCGTCTATGGTGTATCAGATCAACTTGTTCTTCTCCAACACATTCAAGCAAGTGCCGCATCTGGTCGAGACTTTTCTTCGTTCTCTCACTCCCCTAGATGAGAGACTGGCGGCGGCGAAAATCCAAGTAAGAGCCATAGACATGATCTCAAAAATGGCTCAAGGTCTGCCCAGTATTGACAGCAGTGCCTTTGTCGGACGCATGAGCGAGATGGCAATGATGACCACGACATGGGCTCTTTATGGGCTATCGATATTGGTTTTGTCCTTTTATTTTCTCTTGGACGGCCATGCCATGAAGAATCGCCTCATTGAACGCCTGCCCTCGCGCGTTCACGATCTGCTCAATTCGATGGCCCATGAAATCGACTTGAACTTACAGTCTTTCTTTAGAGGGCAGATTGTTATGGGCTTTGCCTTCGGGCTTGTGATGATGGGTATCTATTTACTCTTGGGGGTGCAATACGCCCTCGTGCTCGGCTTGGTTTTGGCGGTCTGGGAAATAGTGCCTGTGGTGGGACCGCTTTTGGGTTTTCTTCCGGCTGCTCTGGTTGTTCTTGTAAACGGCATGGACAATGTGCCATTGGAGAGGCTCTGGCAGTTTCTGATAATTCTTGTTCTCTTCAATGTAGGGCAGTGGATCAAAGATAATCTAGTCGCCCCCCGATATATCGGCAACAAGGTCGGCTTGCATCCAGTGACAATTTTCTTGGCCATCATGATTGGTGCCAGGCTGGATGGCATTCTAGGCATCATTTTCGCCATTCCGATGGCGAGCGTAGTCAATGTCATCTATCAGCAGCTTTTGTCCGACCATCGCAATCGAAAAGCACAGAGCGCAGCCATAGCTCCTAGCGAATCTTTGCATACATCTTCTAACTAAAGCGCAAATTCAAGCGACAAATCAGAGCCAAACTAATCAGAGCCAAACTAATCAGAGCCAAACTAGTCAGAGCCAAACTAGTCAGAGCCAAACTAATGCAGTGCAATAGGCAGAAGCGCTTTGGGTGCAGTCTAAATTAGTGACCAGCGTTCTGTTGTCTTTCTTTTTGCTGCTTGAGAGCTTCTTTCTGGGCTTTTTTGGCAGCTTGATCAGGGGTCAATAGCTCTGAACCGCTCATTGTTTTCGACAAATTATTGGCAACAATCGACTGCAGTACTACCCCAAGGACCACACAGACTCCCAGACCGAGAAGGATTAACTTGGTATTGTTGGACATCGTCTACCCGCTTGACCGCTTAACCGAATATGTACTACTTCACATTATAAGAGAGATTGTGTGGATAAACCATACTGACTACCCCTATTTGGGTGGAGTGCTGTTTAGACCGAGAGTCGCGGGGTATGATTTAGGGGATTGACCACATAGACTAGTCAAGAAAGGAGCCTTTAGTGAATAGACCGCAGTCAGTCGCCAACCCGCAAGGGCAGGGTCAGAACATGAGCGCTGCCGCCAGAGCCCTGGTCCAGAATATGGGAAAAGCACTGGTTGGGCAGTCAAAATCCGCCAAGCTTGCCGTAGTGGCACTCATTGCCGGCGGACATGTGCTTTTGGAAGACGTACCCGGGGTCGGTAAAACTTTGCTTGCAAAGAGTTTGTCCAACTCTATCAAAGGCAATTTCAAGCGTATTCAGTGTACGCCTGACCTTTTGCCCTCAGACGTTTCGGGCGTAAACGTCTACGACCAAAAAGAAGGCGTCTTTAAGTTTGTGCCTGGTCCAATTTTCACCAATATCTTGCTGGTAGACGAGATCAACCGAGCCACTCCGCGTACACAATCTTCCCTTCTAGAGGCTATGGAAGAAGGACAGGTAACCAGTGACGGTACGACTAGACAGTTGCCTCCCTTGTTCTTTGTCATTGCCACCCAGAACCCAATCGAGCATCATGGTACTTTCCCTCTACCTGAAGCCCAGCTTGACCGTTTCATGATTTCTATGTCGCTTGGTTATCCCCAATCAGATATGGAAGGCGAAATTATCAAGAAATCGCTGCAAGAAGGCTCATTTAACGTAGATTCGATTCTCTCGGTGGATGATGTCATTGCTGCTAAACAAGCTGCCAAAAAGATTTTTGTGCACGATGCCCTAGTCAACTATATCGTTCAAATAGTGCAGGCAACCCGCAAAAACCCTTCCATACTCTTGGGTGTCAGCCCTCGTGGTAGCGGGCTTTTGGTTAGAGCGGCACAAGCGCTGGCCTTTGTCGATGGGCGAGATTTCGTCACCCCAGACGACATCAAGGTTCTTGCTCCTTGTGTTTTTGGCCATCGTGTCGTTCCGAAAGTTAAGACCAACCGGGTAAGCCATGGTGAACTCATCGAGAAAATCGTCGAGACCATCCCCGTCCCAGCTTGACGGTGGTGGTGACAAGAAAGCAAAGAAACAGAAGGTTCAGTCTAGACCTTCTGAAATGCCTGATCGGCCATTTGGCACCGGCGGAAAGTATCTAAAGATTCCGGTTGGCAGGGGTTATACTCTCTATTTTGAGAGCCGCCAAGTTAAGTTCTTGATGCTTTCAATAATCCTCTATTTTTTTGCTGCCTTTGTGGCAAGCGAGTGGATTTATCTTCTGTCGGCAGGCTTTTTCGTAGCCCTTTTCTTAGGGGTGTTGATTCCACTTTTGTCTCTTTCGGGCATCAAGGCTGCCTATACCTTGCCCAGTGAAATGGGCTCAGCTGAGTCCACCGATATAAGGATACATTTGGCTAGAAATTTCCCTCTCGCCCCTTTCTCCAATTGTGTTCCGACCAGGGCCCTGCGTTTGACCATGTCACTGGTTAAGCGTGGTGCCGATGGTAAGCCTTCCACTGTCACTCTTAACCCTGAACCTTGCTATATCGATTGGCTCACGCAAGATGATTGGTATACCTTTCCCACCCCCAGTCTGCGTCGCGGCATCTATTTCCTCGAGACCATCGAGATTTCCACCTGCTTCCCCTTCGGCATAGCCTGGTGGCAAAGGTCCATCAGTTTGAAAGACAGTCAGAACAAAGAAAATTCTACTGTTACCGTATATCCTAATGTGCACCCGATCTCGGGCAACTTTCTCTACAGGCTAAGCGGCATCACCTCGCCCATGGGGCATGCCACCTCTAGTTCGGTTATAGTGCCGCAGTCATCGAGTTTCCGCTCTGTACGTGAGTTCAAGAGCGGTGACAGCTTACGGCACATACACTGGGCTTCTTCCGCCCGCTTGGGGCGTTTTCTTGTGCGAGAGTTCGATTCAGAAACCTTGCCCATCTTTGATGTATTGCTCAATCTGCGCGGCAGTTATAAAAACGAAGACCAGTTCGAATTGACTGTCACCTTGCTTAACTCTTTGATTCATCTTGGTCATAACCTGGGGCATATGCCCCGCTTGCTGATCAATCCGCCCCAGAGTTCGCAAGATGTGCAAGCCATGCTCTTTGACCTACCGCAAATGCCACCCGGTCTCGGCTTGGTGGCTGAGATACTGGCCCGGGTTGAGCCTATCACCAAGTTGGCTGCCGACCGTATGAGTTTTGATGAAGAAGATGAAGTAATCGACTATCGCGAAACTTGGTCAAATGTTAATGATAGACCGATACTGACTGTGGTGCCGTCCAACGAGAAAATAGTGAAATACAGCCCAGGCAAGGGCGATGTCGTCTGCTGTCCGGTCGATATAATTGAAGTACCACCTAACTGGGCCGACTTTGTCGATTTCGAAGAATCGAAAGTTCCGGATGCTAAGGCCGCTAGAGGAACCGTGCGCCGTAACAAGGCTATTGAATTCGGTCCAACAACCGGTACCGAAGTGGCGCGGGTGGAATGGGAAGGAGATCTGGAAAGTCTATGAGCCAGCGAGAGCTTGAAGCCCCTGAAGATTCGATTCCGCTGAGACTGATTGTCTTTTCGATGACCTTTATTTGCATCGCCAGCTCCCTTGTATTCATCAATACAAGCTGGGGTGTTTCCATCTTGCTTGTCACCCTTTCTTTAATTGGTTCAATTGTTGCCTACCAAAATCGCAACGAGAGACAGAGCTGGATGCAATGGGTGGTTCTTGTGGGTGTTTTGGCGGTCGGCGCCAATGCCCTCAACGAATTTTTGCACCCGGTCAACTCAGCTGCTGATTTTTGGGGACCGGTCGTACACTTTGTGGCCGGCATTTTCGCCTTACACACTTTCGATTTGAAGAGTCGCTCCGATATAAATCTCTCGGCATTGCTTGGTGCCATCATACTCTGTGCTCTTTCGCCGATTGTGCGCGGTATTTACTTTGGTATGGTCGTCTTCAGCTATATCAGCCTTGGCTGCGCCATGCTCTATTTTGATTGCATGTCGCGCACCCAGCATAATTGGTTGACCAAGCCGATGCTGCCGGCACCTCTGGTGCGTAGTGATCGCAAGCGCAGACGTTCTGGTTCGACAGCTCTGACAATGGCTGCTCTGCCTCTGACTGCTCTGGTTGTCTTTCTCTTTGTGCCTCGTTCGGACAACCTTATCGATGTCATAGTCTCCAGCTTCAAAAATTTCAATTTCAAAGGTTTGATGCGTCTGCTTCCCGATCTAAATAAGAAATCGGAAGTGAAGAAAAATCCATATGATCCAAATAGCCTTAAGAAGATTGATCTGCCAAACAAGGAACTGAAGCCTGATAATGGCAAGAAAGAAGAGAAAAAGAGCACGGTGAAACCTGGTCAGGCCGACGCACCCAAACCTGACGCCAAGAAAGAAGAAGAACGCAAGAAGCAAGAGAAAGCTAAGGCCGAAAAAGAAAAAGCCGAAAAAGAAAAGTCTAAGAAAGCCGCTGCCAAACCGCCTCTAACTGAGGCTGAGAAGAAAAAAGCCGAGAAAGAGGCAAAAGAAAAGGCCAAGAAAGACGCCGAAAAAAACGCCCGCAAAGATGCCGAAAAGAATGCTAAGACTGATGCTGCTGCCGCTGTGCAGAAGTTGCAGGAAGAAGCGCGTAAAAAGGCTGAAGCCGAGGCCTTGAAAAAAGCAAAAGAGGCGGCCAAAAATGCTTCTAAGAACGCCGGTAAAAATGGACAGAACAAGCAGGAGCAGAAGGGCAAAGATGGTGCCGGGAAAGCTAAACCAAAGCCTTTGACACCGCTTACTCCCGCTCAAAAAGAGGCTCTTTACCGCGACTTCAAGCCGGAACTTTTCCCCTCGCAATTGAATGTCGATGCCAGACATAGCGATAGACTCTCTGAGCTGATTCTCTTCCGGGTAATGAGCACCCGTATCTTCTATCCGCGTCTCAGTGCCTATGATACTTTCGACGGTTCCACCTGGACACGCAGCAAAGAAAGTCTTTCGCACAAAATAGTCGAAATCAAGACCGATGCCGGGCCAAACTCCAAGCCTGTCTTAAGAGATGGAGTGCAATTAGACGCAAATGGGCAACCATTGAAAGAGCTTAGCGCCGAAGAAGAAGCAGATATAGAGCTAGCCCGAGAGAAATTTTTCAAAGAAGAAAAGGAAGAAGCCGGCTTTGGTCCTACTGAGAGCGTGCACTATCTTATCTCTAAGTCGGATAAGTCGCAGTACGATCTCAGACAGGCACAGCCTTTCCGCGTCCCTAAAAAGATGCCCTATGTCGATCTGACTCAGTCGTATGAAATATTGATGGATATCGGAAATGATCTGCCTTCCTGCTGGATTCCCCAGAGTCTTGGTTTTTCCGGCAGCACTGCCGTTATCGATGATTATGGACGGGTGAGTTTTCCTGAGCCTGTTGGCAAAGGGGCTCAGTACAAAATGTCGTCCAGCTGGCCGGTCAATGACTTGACTGCCATGCGAGAAGCCGAGCCTCTCAACCCTCAAGATGAAGCAGCCTTGCGCGAAAAGCTGGCAAACTACCTGCAATTGCCTGACGGCATAGACCCGGCTGTGAAGCAGTTTGGTGATACAGCAATAGGCGGTGTGGGAAACTGGTTTGCCCAAGCCGAGAAACTGTGCCTCGCGGTCCGAGCCAATTCCAGTCTATCTAACGAAGACCTAGATAAGGTTCCCCCTGCCGCTGCGCCCCCGACTCAAGAGAGTGACGCGGCAAGCGAAACTGCCCCGACTGAAGAAGCCGCCAGCCCACCCAGCGACAAAATCTATGATTTTCTCTTTGGGCGCCAGGCTGGAGACAGCAGACGATTTGCCACTGCCCTTGCCGTCTTATGTCGCCAGCAAGGTCTGCCTTGCCGAGTGGTCAATGGTTTTCAATCAGGCACTTTCAACAAAGTAAATGGTACCTACGAAATCCATGGTTCTGACAGTCTGACTTGGGTGGAAGTCTATATTCCAGACTATGGTTGGATTTCATTTGATGCCACTCCTGATGGTGTCTTGCCCGATCAAAAGAGGGAAGAAGGTTATAATCTCGGCACCTTGATCAAGGCGCTCAATGAACAATTAGGTCTTGATGAGGGTGAAGGAATAACACCCAAAAAAGTCTTTGCCGTCACCACTTTTGCTCTCTCTTGTTTGATTGCCCTTGCCGGTATCATATATGGTGTAATTGTCCTTTTGCGCTATTTGAAGAACCGCAAGGAAAGCTATCCCCGTGGTCCAGAGTGGCCGGTCTATAAAGCCCTGATGAAAGACCTGAAAAAAGCGCAACTGGAGCGAGAATCCACCGAAAGCGGCAAGCAATATGTCAGTAAAATCGGCGAAATTTCAAAAGAGCGGCGCGAGCAGGGCGGCACTATGCCCGATGAATTGCCTCAGGCTCTTGGCGATTTCTTTGAAGTCTATGAAGCTATGTTCTTTGGCAACAAGGGCAGTAAGGAAAATCTCGACGAACTGAAGAATCGAGCCAAACGAGTGAGCAGTCTTTGCAAGCAGGTGAAATTCTCTCGCAGTAGTAGAAGTGCTAAGTCTTCACCCCATGCAGCTTCTGGTAAAGCCAAGAATGCTAAGAAAGCAAAGAAAGACGAAGACAAGTCTATGCAAGCGGTTGACTCAGCGGTAAGACGCAAACGGTGAGAATTTATGAGTGATGCGGAGAACCTAGTTAGGCAAGCCCGAGCCAAGGGTGTAGAGCTTGTGCGCTTTTATTTCTGCGATAGTTCAGGCATCTTGAGAGGTAAGGTTTCCAGTCTCAAAACCTTACCCGAAAGACTGGTGTCCGGTATTGGTGTGGTCAAGGGTTCTATGGCTCAGAATCTGCTTGATCAACTACAGACTGATACCGGTCTTGGTGCGGTGGGAGAGGTCAGGCTCATGCCTGACACAAATTCATTCACCGCCCTTCCCTATACCCAGGCCTCGGCCGCCATGTTCTGCCGTATGGAGGAGCTGTCGGGTCAAGCCTGGTCGCATTGCAGTCGCAGTTTTCTGGAAAGACAGGTAGAAGAAGCGCGCAAGATGGGCTTTTCGGTTAAAGCTGCTTTCGAGCCGGAGTTTATTGTCGGCGAACAGAAAGACGGTGAGTTTCGCCACATAGATAAAGGCTTGTGTTTTTCAAGCGAAAGTATGGACATGGCCGATGGTTTCATCACTGAAGTGGTGAGATTGCTGACCTTGCAAGGTCTGGATTTGGAGCAGTATTATCCCGAGCTTGGACCCGGGCAGCATGAACTCAGTATTGCTCCTGCCTCGCCTCTTTCTGCTTGCGATCGATATTTGCTGCTTAAAGAAACCGTCAAGGCTTGTGCGGCGAGCCGCGGACTGCACGCTACTTTTACACCCAAACGCAGCGTAGAGGAAGCCGGTAACGGCTGCCATTTACATCTTTCACTTTATGATGAAAGTGGACGCGTCAATCAGTTCTTTCACTCTGAAGCCGGCAAAGACAGTGCCTCGGGGCAGAGCGGTCTTTCCAAAACAGCCATGCACTTTATTGCCGGTGTGCACAGTCATCTAAAGGCTTTGGTCTCTTTAACCTGCCCTTCGGTTAATTCCTATAAAAGACTTAGACCGCATTCTTGGAGTTCGGCTTTCACAGCCTGGGGTTATGAAAATCGAGAAGCAGCCATTAGAGTGCCCTCGGTTTATCGAGGTAGAGAAAGTGATTCCACTAATATAGAGATCAAATGTGTGGATAGCACCGCCAATCCATATTTGGCACTGGGGGCGATACTAGCCTGTGGTTTGGACGGGATCAAGCGCTTGGCTCTGCCGCCTGCTCCTGTTGAGGTTGACCCTGCCGATCTTGATGATGCCGGGCAGAAATTTCATGGGGTCGAACCGCTGCCCCGCAGTCTTAATGAGGCTTTGACCGAGCTTGAAGCAGATCTGTTCTTGATGAATACACTCGGTAAGGAATTGGCTAACACTTACATCATCGTAAAAACTTCAGAAGCAGCTGCTTTTGAGGACGACCCTGCTTTTAGCGATTCTGTGCACCGGGCGCGCTATTAGTGACTGACTTTATTAGAGCTATAGATGATTAGAGCTATAGATAACCATGCGCATAGCATCAGCGCCGATTATCTGAAAGTCTGCCCTGAGAAGGAATTCTTTGCTTTTTTGACCGAGTCAAGCCAGCCCCGAATGAAAGAGATGGCTTGCCGTAGTCTCAATGCCGAACTGCTAAAAGCCGAACTTTACCGAAACTTCAATCTCTCAAATTTTGATGACTATATGGCTTTGCGGGCAGGCTCTGCCCATGTTCATTTAAATCAGCTCTTTGATCTTGCCGGTCTCGATACTTTACTGATTGATGATGGCTTCTCTCGTGGCTTTTTAGATCTTGCGGCATTTTCTTCTATTTCTGGAAACCGCCGCATCTTTAGAGTTTTTAGGCTTGAGGCTCTATTTGAAGAAGCCATTAAGGGCAAAGATACCTTCGCAGGCTGTCTTGCCTTGGTCAAAGCAAGACTCAGCCATCTTGGCAAAAGTGAGATAAAGACTGTCGCCCTCAAGTCAGTTTTAGCCTATCGCGGTGGGCTTTCTCTTTCTACCAAGTTGGCAGAACTTGAGAGCTTTGACGATCTCTCCTCTCTTACTGACGCTGAATATGTCAAGTTTAGGGGCTCATTGCTCAAATCTGGGCGAATCGATTCGTCTCTAGCGCCTCTCTATTTGCTTCTTCTTGCTGAAGCCTTTCGCTTTGCCCGGGCTGAGCAATTGCCTGTGCAGATTCATTGCGGACTGGGGGACGATGATGCTCTTTTAGAAGAGTCCAATCCCTTGCGGCTACAACCCTTTATCCGGGCCCTTTCGCGTCTGGCAAAACTTCCCAAGCTGGTTCTTCTTCATACTTTCCCCTATGTAAAAGAAGCAGCCTATCTTGCTTCTATGTACGAAGAGATTTATTTCGACCTTTCTCTTTGTTCATTTCTTGCCGCACCGGCTCTTGCTCAAGGCATCAAAGAAGCACTGGCCATGTCGCCCTATGAAAAGCTCTTGGCTGGTTCTGATGGGCATAGCCAGCCCGAGAGTCATTTCTGGGGGATGTTCAACTACAGGTCAGCGCTCGGTGAAGCCTTGCAGGGTTGTCAGGCGTCTTTAAGAGAGAAGATTACTGAGTCGGTGCTCTGCCAGAACGCTTCACTTCTGTATCGTATATAGCTGGCATGCCCTATAATTTAATCTATGCAACCAGATCCTTCTAACAGTAGAAAAACGACTGAAATCAAGCGTTCCGAAGCCCTTGATGCGCTTGTCTCTTCCCACCATGAAACAAGTGGTGATAACCAAAAGAGTGAACCCGCCGAGGGGCAGTCAAGAATGCAGAATCGCCAAGCACAGCCAGGCGATTTTGCCGCAATAGCAGAGAGCGGACAGGCATCAGACAAAATTAATACGACAGCTGCCGCTCCTGGCGCTCTGCCCGAACCTGCCATAGAAAGGCTGGCTGAGGCACTCAATGCTGCCGTCAATGCCGGCATATCGACCATGCCTCAGAATACTTTGCCGCCGTCTTCGGTCTATTCCAGCTTGATACCGGCCAACCAACTCACTGAACCACCCCATCTGGCAGTGACTGCTCCCAGCGAGCCGATAGTGCTCAGCGATAGTCGTTATTACATCAATCGTGAGCTTTCGCTTTTGGCTTTTCAGTGGCGTGTCTTAGAAGAAGCAATGGATGCGAGCAACCCCTTGCTGGAGCGCTTTCGTTATCTTTCTATCGTCGGCTCCAACCTTGATGAATTTTTCATGGTGCGGGTGGCCGGTTTAAAGAGACAGATTGAGTCTGGTGTCTTCACCACTGGTTTAGATGGTCTTACTCCCTCTGAACAGCTTGATGCAGTCAGTTCGGAAGTGACTAGATTGCTTGCCACCGCGCATGATTGCCTAACCGGTAATCTTATTCCAGAGCTTAAGAATAAAGGAATAAACCTGACAAGCTTTGAAGAGTTGCCTGAAGAAGAAAAAGAACTGGCTCGTGATTATTTCGAGAAAAAGATCTTCCCGGTTCTAACTCCTTTGGCTTTTGATCCCGGACACCCTTTTCCGCACATCTCCAATTTGTCTCTCAATTTAGCGGTACTGATTCGCGATCATCGCGGCGAAGAACGCTTTGCCCGTCTGAAGATTCCAGACAGCCTGCCTCAGCTTGTGCCTGTGGTCAAGCAAGAGCCTCCCAGTCAACGCTCCTCTCGCATACAGTGCTGTCCAAACACATTTGTCTGGTTGGATGATCTGATTCGGGCTAATTTAGGTAGTCTCTTTCCCGGCATGACTGTGCTTGAGTCTTATCCATTTCATGTCACTCGTGATGCCGAGGTCGAAATTCAAGAATGGGAAGCCGGCGACTTGCTGGAGACCACCGAAGAAGGCGTTAAGCAAAGGCGCTTCGGTGATGTGGTACGGCTTTCGGTGCACCATGCCATGCCGGCTCACATACTCGAAATTTTGATGAGCAATCTGCAAATCGAGCCCTATGATGTCTATCTGGTTGAAGGGCGAATCTCTTTGAGTTCGCTCAAATTTGTCGCTGGTATAGATCGACATGATTTGAAATTTCCTAGTTTTGTGCCGGCTATTCCACAGCCTTTAGATCCTGAGCTATTGGAAAATGAAGAAGATTTCTTCGCAGCTGTCTCCAGGCGCGACATTGTTCTCCATCATCCCTATGATTCATTCCAGCCGGTGGTTAATTTCCTCAATACGGCTGCGCGTGATCCTAATGTTCTAGCTATTAAGGCTACCCTCTATCGAGTCGGCAAAAACTCGCCTGTGGTCGAAGCTCTATTGAAGGCCCAAGAGAACGGCAAGCAAGTGGCGGTCTTGGTCGAACTGAAGGCACGCTTCGATGAAGAGAGTAATATAGAATGGGCCAAGGCTCTTGAAAGTCAGGGCGTGCATGTTGTCTACGGTTTACTCGGTCTCAAGATTCACTCTAAAGTGGCTTTGGTCGTGCGCAAAGAAGGCGATACAATCAAGCGCTATGTGCACCTGGGTACAGGCAATTACAACGCCGTTACTGCGCATTTATATACAGATGTCGGACTGCTTACCGCCGATGAAAATGTCGCCTCCGATGTCTCCGACCTCTTTAACTATCTCACCGGTTATTCTGCCAAGCGTGACTATAAGCGGCTTTTAGTTGCTCCAATTAATTTGCGCGATCGCTTTGAATATCTAATCAAGCGAGAAATAGAGCAGACTCGCAAGGGGGAGAAAGGGCGCATCATTTTAAAGATGAATGCTCTTGTGGACGAGCGCATCATTCAGCTGCTCTACGAAGCCTCTCAAGCCGGCGTTAAGGTCGACTTGATGGTGCGTGGTATTTGTTGTCTGAGACCAGGTATACCAGGGGTTTCAGAAAATATCAGAGTGATTTCGGTAGTGGGGCGTTTTCTTGAGCATAGCCGCATCTATTATTTTAGAAACGGTGGGCAGGAAGAAATTTATTGCGGCAGCGCCGATATGATGCCGCGTAATCTCAATCGCCGTGTCGAAGTCGTCTTTCCTGTGCTAGATGAAAGATTGGCTCGTTATCTAAAAGATGCAGTGCTCAAGACTTATTTGGTAGACACAGCCAAGGCTAGAGAGATGAAAGCCGACGGCACCTATGTGCGTCTTTCTGCTCATGCAGGCGAGCCCTTTAGCTGTCAGCAATGGTTTTTAGCCAATGCCGCCTCGGGTAAAGTGAGATATTAACAAGGTCACCCTGGTCTGGTTCAAGAAAGATTTGCGCGTCGATGATCACGCGCCTCTTGCCCTCAGTGCCGATGATCTTTGTCTGCCCGTTTATGTTTTTGAACCGGCGGTTATGCAAGCTCATGATTTCGATGCTTCGCACCAGCGCTTTATCAATCAATCTCTCCTTGAACTAGATGCCGCCCTTAGGCAAAGAGGGGCGCGGTTATTGCTTCTCAGCGGTAATGTTCCTGAGGTTTTTGAGAAGCTACACGAGGCGATTCCCTTTAGTCGCATAGTCAGCCACGAAGAGACTGGTAATGCCATTACTTACAAGCGAGACTTGGCGCTAAAAGAATGGACCAGAAGGAAAGGAGTGGAATGGCATGAGTATGCGCAGACAGGTGTGGTCAGGCGACTGAAAAGTCGAGACCATTGGGCTGGTAAATGGCTTGAGCGCATGACTAAACCAATTATCGAAGCTCCGCCTCGACTAATTTTGCCGCCTCATTTAGGTGACTTCAGCTTCAGTCTGATGCCGCATGTGGTGAGCGACAAAGTTACTCAGCCAGGCGGCGAGTCTAAGGCCAAAGAAACCCTGGCAAGCTTTCTTTCTAGTCGAGGGCGAAATTATCAGAAAGAGATGTCTTCACCGGTGACAGCAGAGGCTAGTTGTAGTCGTTTGAGCCCTTATATAACCTGGGGAAATATTTCACTAAAGAGAGTCTATCAAGTTTCCAGGCAGGTAAAGAAAGCCGATTGGCAGCCCTCAATGCGATCTTTCCAGAGTCGTCTGTGGTGGCATTGCCATTTTATGCAGAAATTGGAAGACGAGCCTGAGATAGAGTTTCACAATTTTAGTAGAGCCTATGACGGACTGAGGGAGGACGAATTCAACCCAGTCTATTTTCAGGCCTGGTGTGAAGGTATGACTGGTTATCCTTTTGTGGACGCTTGTATGCGAGCCCTGCATCAGACTAGTTGGCTAAACTTTAGAATGCGAGCCATGCTTGTTTCCTTTGCCGCCTATCATCTCTGGCTGCATTGGAAGCCATGTGCCGATTTTCTTGCCAGGCATTTTCTCGACTATGAACCCGGCATTCACTATAGTCAATTTCAAATGCAGTCTGGAGTGACCGGTATCAATACAATCCGTATCTATTCTCCTGCTAAGCAGGCAACTGAACAGGATCCGCAAGGGCACTTCATCAGACGATATGTGCCTGAACTAGCTAATCTGCCCAGCCAATATTTGGCTCGTCCCGAGCTAACACCTCCTTTGGTGCAGCAGCTTTATGGAGTGCGCATCGGCGTAGATTATCCTGAGCCGATAGTGGATGAGAAAGTTGCCTTAAATAGAGCAAAAGAAAGAATCTTTGCTCTGCGGAAAACGGCTTTTGCCATGGCTGAGGCCGACAGGGTGCAAGCCAAGCATGGCAGTCGCCGCACCTAATTACTTTCTAAATAGCCTTTTGAAGTAGCCGAAAATTTGTCTGAAGAGATTTCCTTTTGTTGTCTTCTCTGGCGCTTGCGCTTTTGCTTGGGGACGATTTTGGCTTTCGTAGGCAGCATCAGCGGCGGCGGCTCTTCTGGCCTTTTCAGCCTGGCTGGTGCCGTCGTTGGCTAACTTGCGCAGGGTGGAAAAATCGCGCTGAGTAGTTTGGTCTACTTGCGGGACTTCAAATTCTCTAGCACTCATAGCCGAAGAGCGCACTGGCGGTGCCGGTGGATTAGCTATTTGCGGTGTGACGAAACTGCCGTCTAGTGCCTTTGTCGGTCTGTTATCAGAAATCTGGGGCTCTCTATTTTGGCTTTCTCTATTTTCGATTTCTTTATTTAGGGTCTCGGAGGCTGCCCCAATCTGATTGTTTCTTGAGTCTTCTTTGATAGGTTCTGGAGTAGGTTCTGGAATCTCGACCGCAAAAACTGGCTTTTTCATACAAGCAGTGTAGAGACCTCTCTTTTTGCCTGATGTACCTCTGATCTTAATAACTGCTTCTTCATTTTCCTGGTTGCTTGGCTGGTTTTGTTCATGCTTGCTTAGGTCTTGCTCTTTGCTCTCTGGCTGAGCAAGCAAGTCGGCCAAGCCATTGCCTTGCTTAGCAATGGCCATTCCAGCCTCGTCGTCGGCTAATAGTCTTGAAAAAAGAGACCCTGTCTTGAGTTCTTGGGTGGAGCGTCGCTTACTGAGTAGGGCGCCAAAACCCTTAAGAGCTGTACCTTCTCTTTCTTGTGCCGCTTCTCTTTCCGATTCTTGCTTTTCCCGCTCTTCTCTTTTCTTGAGGGCTTCGCTTGGAGACTTTTGAGCTTCTTTTCTGTCTTTATCTGGACCAGAGTCAACACCGGTTTCGGAGAAGGTCGAAACAAAGTCATCGCTTACTCGGTCGATCATGCGGGTCATAGCACGGCGCTTGTTTCGGTCATACTGCGAACGCTTTTTCGACTCTTGCTGAGCCCCTTGATTTAGCGATTCAGCCTGGCCGGCACGGGCTTCAAGGCTTGCAGCTTGGTCATTTTCAAGGGCGGATTTGTCTTCGGGAGCCATGCTCAAATACTCATTGCCGGGACTATTACTTTAAACCACTATATTTTGGTTTTACCCGCAAACCACTAAATTAGGAGGATTATTCAAATTCTATTCCCGATAGGGCAGCCGCTTTTTCGTCTGAAACCAGCATGTAGCCGCGATTTCTTACGGTTCTTACCAAGCTGCCCTCTTTCAAGCCCAGACTCTTTCTTAGAAGCTTAAAATGAGCTCTGACCGTGTCTGTAGAGACCATGGCGTCGTCGAGCCAGACTCTTTCTAGAATGGCGTCGGCGGAATAAACTTGATTGGGATGGCGCATCAAGAATTCAAGCAGGCTATAGACTTTGGGTCTCAGTTTTACTTCTTTACCACCTTTTGTGACTGTGCAACTGGCCGGGTCGAGGCAAATATCGGCTACTTCCAGCACTGAAGAAGCAAGAGAGGAAGGGCGACGCAGCAGGGCTCTGATTCGAGCTTGCAACTCTCGGTGCTCGAAGGGCTTTGTCAGATAGTCATCGGCGCCAGCGTCCAATCCGCGCTCCTTATCTTCAAGCAAGGTCTTAGCCGTAAGCAAAAGCACCGGCAACTTACCGCCCGATTGTCTATAAGAGGTGAGCACTTCCAGACCAGTCATGCCGGGCATCATCCAATCTAATATGATCAGGTCGTATTTGTTTATCACCAGGTTGTCGAGAGCCTGGCGTCCGTCGCTTGCCACTTGCACCATGTGTCCCTGTGCTTGCAGCCCGAACCTGGTTACTTCGGCCAGGGAGGCGTCGTCTTCTACTAAGAGTATCTTTGCCATCTGATTTCAACATTGAAGGAACAACTGTCTATTTTACCGCTACCACGTTCACTTCCAGTTCACGGTTAAGTAGGTAAATATTATTCAGGGTCCATAGGAAACAAGAAAGCAGTCTTGTAGGAGAAGAGCTATGAAAGTTGCTATAGCAGGTGCAAGCGGAATGATCGGGCAGGCTCTCACAGATCATCTACGTTCCAGTGGCCACACTGTCGTTCCGCTCAAAAGGAATGCCCCCGGTTCGTCCCAGGTGTTCCTCGGGGTAGACGAGAAATATTTATCTGAATTTGACGCGGTAGTCAATCTTGCCGGTGAGAACATTGCTGGACGCCGTTGGACTGATTCGCAGAAGAAACTGATTGAAGAAAGTCGCACATCGACAGCCGGTTATCTGGCTTCATGTCTTAGCCGCACCACCGGTAAGCCGGTGGTCTTCATAAATGCGTCGGCGGTCGGTTATTACGGCAATCGCGGTGACTTGGTTCTGGACGAATCTTCCAGTGTGGGAGAAGGCTTCTTGGCTGAAACCTGCAAGAAGTGGGAATCAGCAGCTGAGCAAGCTTGCCGTGAAGGTTTGCGCATAGTGAAACTGCGTATCGGCGTGGTGCTTGGCCGAAACGGCGGAGCCCTGGCAAAAATGCTTTTGCCCTTTCAGATGGGAGCTGGCGGCATACTTGGCGACGGAAAGCAATACATGAGTTGGATCGCCATCGAAGACGCTGTCAGAGCCATTGAGTTTATTTTGGCGAACGATTCGGTGACCGGTGCTGTCAACTTGGTCTCACCCAAGCCGGTGACCAACAGTCAATTCACAAGTGCCATGGGTAAGGTGCTCAAGAGACCGGTTATTCTTCCTGCTCCTGCCTTTGCCCTAAAGATGATTTTGGGCGATATGGCTAAAGAGATGCTTTTGGAAGGCAACCGCGTTTTGCCTAAGAAACTTGAAAGCGCCGGCTTCAAGTTTATGTATCCAAATGTAGAAGATGCCTTGGCTAGAGAAATTAACGGTGTTTCTCAGACCAAGACTGCTCAGGCATTTTAGTTGAGGTATCCGGGAGGTCGAAATGTCCGGCTCACATGATGGTGGAAGAGATGGTCGTGATGAGCCCTTAAATGGGTTACTTCATAATCTCAGGAAAACCTGGGACCATGTTGACAGTCTCGTCTACAACTGTGATCTCGAAAGATATGGGCGCGAGAAGGATGAACAGTTGCTGCTTTTGCAGCGCGCAGTAGAATCTGCCCGCAACGGTATTTGTATAACCAACCCGCGCCTGCCGGACAACCCTATTATTTACGTCAACGATGCCTTTCTGGTCATGACCGGCTATCGGCGTGAGCAAGTCTTGGGTCGAAATTGCAGATTTTTGCAGCGCGACGAGCGCGACCAGCAGGCTATCGATCTAATCAGGCGTGCCATCAAGGAAGAGACTTCTATAACCACTGTCTTGCGCAATTATAGGCGAGACGGTTCATTGTTTTGGAATGAGCTGACTGTTTCGCCGGTGCATGATGAGTCTGGTCGCTTGATCAATTTTGTTGGTGTGCAAAATGATATTTCGGCTCGAAAAGAAGCTGAGCGTCGAGTCTCTGAGTTTTACTCAGTTGTCTCGCATGAATTGCGCACCCCTCTCTCATCTATCAATGGGGCATTGGCTGTAATAGCCGATGGTTCGACCGGCAAGATCAATCCCCAGGCCATGCGCATGGTCAAGATTGCTCTGGAGAGTTCAGAGCGCTTGATGCGACTGATATCAGATATTTTAGATTGGAAAAAGATTGAGGCTGGTAAGTTCAAACTGGCTCTGACTAAAGCGTTTCCGTCTTCTATTGTCGATGCGGTGGTCGACTCGGCCTCTTCTTATGCTGAGGCTAGTGGAGTACATCTGAAGAAAGAAATTCTCTCTGACTTGCCGCTTACTTTAGATGTAGACCGAACTACACAGATACTAACCAATCTTGTCGATAATGCCATCAAGTTCTCGCCTCGTGACGAGACTGTCTTGGTTCGCGTAGAACATTTGACCGATACCACAAGATTTTCTGTAATCGACAGAGGTCCGGGCATCGCTCCGCAAGATCTAGACAAATTATTCAAAGTATTCCAACAGTTGGACTCCTCCGATAGCCGCCTCAAGGGTGGGACGGGGTTGGGTCTGTCCATCAGCAAATCGCTTGTCGAATTGCACGGTGGTCAGATTGGAGTTGATAGTGTAGTTGGACAGGGTAGCACTTTCTGGTTCGAATTTTATTGCGGACTAGGAGGGGGCAACCATAAGGAAGCACGGTGAGAACTATGATTGAGGATATGACATTTGATACCCACATGGTTCAGGGACTGTTAATTGAAGACTTCGATTTCTACCGCGAATATCCGGAGGCGGAGGAAGAAGAACCTCAAACTCTGACCAGAGTAGGGCGACCTAAAAAAAATACGAAAGATCAAGACCGCATTTCACTTGAACTAGAATCGAATGCCAGCGAGCCCGCTTTCTTTTCGTATCTGCAAAATATCAGTAAGAACAGTCTTTTGCGAGCCGATGAAGAAATCGAACTAGGCAGACGTATAGCCACGGGCGATAAGGATGCCTTATCTAAGCTCGTGATCGGAAACTTGAGACTGGTGGTCAGTATCGCCAAACGCTTTCGCAATCAGGGACTCGATATGGAAGACCTGGTGCAGGAAGGCAATATCGGTTTGATTCACGCCGCTCGTAAGTTTGATCCATCTATGGGCAATCGTTTTTCCACTTATGCCACCTGGTGGATCAGGCAGGCGATCATGCGGGCCATTGCCAATAAAGGGCGCACTATTCGCATCCCGGTACATGTGCGTGGGCAAGTGCTCAAGCTGAGAAACTGCGCCAGAGAGTATCATCAGAAATTGGGAAGATTTCCTACCACCAGTGAAATGAGCGCCGAAACCGGTCTCAGCAAAGAAGAGGTCGGCCGTCTTCTTTCGGGGGTATCGGGAATATTGTCGCTGGATGAGTCTTTGCCTGGTGAAGATAGAGAAAATCTAGGCAGCGTCATTGAGGACGATCTTACACCTAAGCCGGAAAGCCAAGCTGAAGCTGTTATCTTGCGCAGGGCCATAGATAAACTGACCAAGCATCTTACGCCTTTAGAGAATAAAACAGTACGTTATTTATATGGACTGGAAGATGGAGTGCCTTGTGACACCCGAGAAGTAGCGGCTATTCTCAAACTCGATGTGCAAGAAGTGCGGCGCATTCAAAAGCGCTCACTGAAGCGGTTGAAGCGGCATCTGTATAATAGAACAATCGACGACTACGTCTAATCTAATTTAGTCTAGTCTAAATAGACTGGCAATACTTGCCAGATCTATTTACTTATAACTGATTTGGCAATGCTTGCCGGATCTATTTTAATTGGATTGGCAATGCTTGCCAGATCTATTTTAATTGGATTGGCAATGCTTGCCAGATCTATTTTAATTGGATTGGCAATGCTTGCCAGATCTATTTTAATTGGATTGGCAATGCTTGCCAATCCATATGCGCACCATGTCTACGACATGGTTGTCGAACTGTTCTTTCTCAAAAATCAAATGCTCAGCACTGCCCAGCATGATCAAATCTTTTTGACTGGTCTTTAGCTCTCTGAATATTCTCAGAGTGCCGGATGGTTTAGATAGCTGGTCTTTATAGCCGTGAAACATCAAGACGGGTGTGCTTGTGATGTCTTTCACCATATCGTCGGTTTTGCTCATGAATTTCTTGAAGGCTAGTAGCTCTCCGGCACTGAGGCTCAGCCTGGCTTGTGGGTCATTGAGCCAGTCTTTGCGTACTTTCTCGTTGCTAGTAGAGTTGCCCACCACATGTTCAGATAGGTCAATGCCGCCGCCCGGCTTGAGAAACTCCAGGGCGACCTTTGTACTGGCTTCAAGTGTCTTGTAATAAGAATCACCTGGCACCGATACGATTACTCCGTCAACCGCATCGGGAAACATAGAAGTAGCTTGCAGAGCCACTGCGCCACCCATTGATTCACCGAGCAAAAATATGGGAGTTTTGTTGTGCTGCCGCAAATAACTGAGCGCTGCTTTGACATCAATCAGTGTTTTATAAAAGTCTAGTTTCTCGCTCTCCTTTTCCTTCCAAGAGCCGAAACCCCTCACATCCATGGCATAGCACGAAATACCAAAGCGATTCATGGCTGAGGCGAAACCTGCAAATGACTCTTTAGATAGACCAAAGCCGTGCAAAGATAGAATCACTGCTTTTGGGTTGGCTACAGTCCAGGCGGCAATTGTTGAGCCGAATCTGTTGCTGTTACCATCAATATTAAGGCTTGTGCTCGGTCTGATTTGCCCAAGTTCAGACTTTATCGGGTGCACCGAATTTCTAACTGGTGTTGGCGCTATTTTAGTTGTCGTATCTACTTTCTTTAGTGGTTTCATGCGCCACTCGTGAGGCACCTTATGCAAAGAGTCGGCGCCGGCGCCACCCAAGCTTAGGCTCAAGCAAAGAGCTAAGCTATAGAACTTGAGATAGGGGCTAGTTAAATGAAGTCTCGGCACGGGATTGCTGAACTCTTGGTAAGTTACCTCAATATAGTAAAAGGCTCTTCCGTTGCCTAGTACATGCAAAGATTAAACGCGTGTAACAAAAACTTCATGTGGCTAATTGCCTTACCGATATGTATATGCGAAGAGGAGATAATTAGGGCACTCTTTGGAATTTATTACTTATGACATTGCTTAGCGTAGTGGTTATTCTCGTGAGCACAATTTTGACCACCTTGGTCAATGATTATTTGCCTGTTGGTGGCGAGTTCAACGAAGACGGCTTTCACTAGCAATTGCGCTAACAAAAGGAAACTGTACCGAGCCAGCTTGATCAAGCTGACTTGTTTTTGTCAGCTCTGCAAATAAGCTGTCTAAATCAGTTATCTAAATCAATTATCTAAATCAGCCTGGCCAGCCTGCTGCATAGGGCAATCGCAAGCGCACTGCCGGTGGTGCTAATGCCTTTCTTTGCCGAGTTCTAAACCTTCTAAAATTTCTGCTTGACAAAATGCAGAAGGAGACTTTATTCTGGAGATCTATAGAGAGGGTACTTCCATGTTGTTCATCAATGCATCCGAACAATTTAAATCGATGCTATCGCAGCCGGCGCTGCGTATTGATGAAATACGCGCCTCCGAAACAGGCTACTTTGGCAATGGTGAGACGGGCTCTGTCGAACCGCCAATCGGCACTAATAGATTTAGTGTCTTGTCCTTAAGCAATTATCCCAAGGGCAGTGGTCGATTCGGCAGTCTCAAGGGTGGGCGCTAGTTTAGTGGTACTCTTAAGTAAGAGTTTTGGGCAATAAAAATTCGCAGCTCAATCTGATACCGAGTCTCAAGACATACTAAGCTCAACATAATAGGCTCAGTATTCTAAGCCCTGTGTATGCACTATGTTCAGTGCAGTTGCGATTGCCAAGTCACCCACTAAAAATTAGCTGGAACAAGTAGAGTTAGTGCAAGTCTTTGCTGTTCCAATCGAAAGATACTGAAGAGTATGCAAAGGTGTTGCTGAAGATAGCAATCTTCAGCTAGCCGAAAAGAGCGTAGCGAAAGCATACGCTGGTTTTCGGGCGGCTCTTGATGGCACTACCGGTAATATCACATGAGTGATTGCCGGTGCCATCAAAAGTCTTGTTTCCAGAATTGGAAATCGGTTAGACCTCAGAAATAGGAGAATCAATATGAGGTACGTAGTTGACGCTATATCAAACTGGATCTTCGTGATTGCTGCCAACCATGATTATGGTCCGTGCAATAGAGAAGTGAGGGTACTTTCTCGGGTTCAGACCCAAGATGACGCCGGCGCGGATTTTGGCGGCGAGAATAGTGTCATTGGGGCTGCACCGAATAAACGACAACTTTTTCTGGAACAAGTAAAATGGACAAACAAATTGAGCTTAAAACAATGAACGAACATCAAAGCACTGATTATGAAATCATTCATTTGCCCAGGCATAAGCCTATCAAGGCTTGGGTAAAGGGCGTACCGCTGGAAGAAGAGGCTAGACGCCAGTTGATCAACTTGGCCTCTATGCCGTTCATTCACAGCCATGTCGCCGTTATGCCTGATGCGCATATGGGAAAAGGCACCACCGTTGGTAGTGTCATTCCCACCACCGGTGCCATTATTCCTGCCGCTGTTGGTGTGGATCTTGGGTGCGGTATGATTGCGGTCAAGACCGATCTGAAAGCCAATGCTTTGCCCGATAACCTCAAAGGTCTCAGGAAAGCCATTGAAGATGCTATTCCTGTGGGATTCGCCTGCTGGAAAGATAGCCTCTCTTCATCACATCCTGCCATTAAGCGCATCAACAAAGCTTGGGCTAAACTTTCAGATCGCTTTGATGCTATTGTTGCCAAACACGAGCACTTAGACAATGGATCTCTCCGTTGCCGTTTGCAACTGGGTACCCTCGGTACCGGCAACCATTTCATTGAAGTATTGGTCGATGACTTGGGCTTTGTCTGGCTTATGCTGCACTCAGGCAGCCGCGGAGTAGGTAACCGTATTGGGACCTATTTTATCGACTTGGCCAGGAAAGACATGCAGCGTCAGCAGATTCATCTGCCTGATCGTGACCTTGCTTATTTGAGCGAGGGTGCGCAGCATTTCGATGAGTATCTTGAAGCAGTGCAATGGGCTCAAGACTATGCTTATCTAAATAGACAGGTAATGATGGCACTGCTCGTTGATGCTCTCAAATCACAGAAAGATATTCCTGAATTTCAAACCGAAGTTGAAGTGATCAACTGCCATCATAACTATGTGGCCAAAGAGCATCACTTTGGTGAGGATGTTTGGGTCACCAGAAAGGGTGCGGTTCGTGCTCAGAAAGGTGACTGGGGCATCATTCCCGGCTCGATGGGGACTGGTTCTTTCATCGTCAAGGGAAAAGGAAATGTCGAGAGCTTCAATAGCTGTTCGCATGGTGCAGGGCGCACCATGTCGAGGGCTAAAGCAAAAGCGACTATCTCGCTTGATAAGCACAAGCGTGATACAGCCCATGTTGAATGCCGCAAAGACGCAGGGATTCTTGATGAATCACCTTCGGCCTACAAGTCTTTGGACGCTGTCATGAAAGCTCAATCGGAGCTGATTGAAATTGTTCATCGCTTGAAGCCCCTAGTCTGTGTAAAGGGCTAGAGTAAAGCAGTGTCGGCAAGTCTATTTTTTGATTTGCCGCTCTAATTTTCTCTATCGGTTTAATACCGAGAAAGTAGGCTTGGCAAAGGGAGTCGAACTAGTTTCGGCTCCTTTTGTCATGACCGGCTCCATTGCCTCTGAAATGAACTCGGCACTTTGATGAGCAGACAAGTCGCTCTTTTCTTTCTTCTTCTCTTCAGCAATCAGTCTCTTCACCAGGTAGTAGGTGAAGAGTCGCATATCGACAAGGTCTTGGGTGGTAGAGCGACTGTCAGCTTCTTCCAATGGATTTTTCACACTGGCTATTTTGTTTGGACTAAAGTCAAACGAAAGTCCTTCGAATATAGATGTCACAGTGGCAGTAGCTACCTGACTGAAATGGGTGGAACGCTCCATAGCCGCTCTTTCCAAAAGGTCGGAGGCTTTGCGCAGCGACTCTTCTGAAATCTTACCGGCATCGAGAAGTTTACGCACTCTAGATACAAAGCCTTCCAGGGCCATCTCTATGAAACTACTCTCTGATTTGCCGAGGGCGGCAATGACTCGGCTGTATTTGCGCGACATTTTCATTATATCGGCGCCTTCCATCAGGCAAAGTTCGCCCTCATCAGAGCTTGGTTCTCTTAGTTCAACCAAGTTGTCGCTCATCAAATAGAAATCGCCTTTCATGATCAGGCGCAGAAAGTAATCTAATTCGGAGAGATTTGTCAGTCTCTCATCAAAGCCGCTGCTTTCTAGACCGGCCTTAAATGTTACTGTGCCGAAGTCGCCGACTAGATTGGTTAATGGGAAAAGGCAGGAATCTAGCACTTCACCGCGATAGTGGATGCGATTTGGCTCGAAACCATAAACAGGAAAAGCATTGAGACTGGCATTGGCTAATTGAGGCGAAGATAGTGGTTCGCTGTATTCATCTATAAGTTGATAGCCTGTGGCAACTATGCTGAGCTGATCGTTCTTCTCGAAACACCTGACGGTGCTTTCTAATGCCTCTGGACTGAGTATAGAGTCTTGCCTCAATAACTTTATATAAGTGCCGAGGGACTGTTCCATCGCCAGGTTGATAGATGCGTAAAAGCCTTGCGGTGATCCAGTGCGAAAATACTTGACCCTAGGGTCCTTGCGGGCATAGAGATCGACTATGGCTGCACTGCCGTCATTGGAAAAGTCATCGACTATGATCAATTCCAAATTCCAGTGGGTTTGTCTGAGAACGCTCTCGACCGCCGGAGCCAGATGTCTCTCGCCGTTGCGCAACGGCATGATTACAGTAATAAGCTTTTCTAAGCTGGAACTCATTTAAGTATCCTTCGAGTCTATGTAATAGATGGTCGAGCGGATATACGTTATCAATAGATTGAATTAGGTGGGCCATTTATTTGATAACTCTCATTTTCGGGGCAACATAAGTTTAAGTGAAATGCCCAAATAGTGAAGCTTTTGCCTTGATGTCAAGATTTGGTGCCGATTTGGGAATAATAGAAGTTAATTCTCGTATTTCTAAACAAGAGCGCGAATCGCTAAAGCGAGGATGGGATCAAAACTATAGCGATACTGATGATTCTATCGATCTTCACTCTCATCGGTGGAGAACCCCATAGCGCCAAGCATTTGACCGGGTCCAAGCTTTTTCCTGTAAACGCAGAGCACTCGCAAAGCCAGATTATCGTTAATGTAGAGCGCCCTGAGCAGTTCCGCTATCTCGATAGGTCGGACTTTCATAAGTGGGCGCTCACCGCCGCCTCTTCAATCAAAGCCTTCTATAAAGACTATCCGCTGGCTCGCACTGTTATCACTGTGCACGCCGGGGTGGGCGACACCGTGCTTTATGGCGAGAGCACTTTTAACGATGAACTGGCTCAAGGTGAGATAGAAGTGCAAGTGGGGCGCGAGACTAGCTTTGAAAGTCTTATTAGCAGCTGGACTCTCACCCATGAGATGGTTCACCTGACTTTCCCCATAGTTCATGAAGAAGACCGCTGGCTTGCTGAAGGCATAGCAACTTATGTTGAGCCCATAGCGCGTAAGCGCACTGGTCTCATCAGTGAAGAACAGGTTTGGCAGGAATTGGCGGAGGGCTTGCCCCAGGGCTTTAGCGAAGGCGGTCCGCCCTATCTGAGAATTGGTAATTTTAGAGGCACTCGCCACCGCGGCGAGATGTACTGGGGCGGAGCACTCTTTTGTTTGCTGGCCGATTTGAAGATAAGAGAGTCTACCTCCAATAGGATGGGGCTTGAAGACGCTCTTGTCTCAATCGTGCAAGCCGGCGGTACCTCTGCCTCCGATTGGTCGGCTCGAAAAGCTCTATCAGTAGCCGACGCCAAGCTTGGAAAACCTGTATTGCTGCCGCTCTTTGAGCAGTTTCAGGATGAACAAGTGGAGGTGGACTTGCAAGAGCTATACGACAAGCTTGGTTTGGTCTATGACCAAGGAGAATTTAGATTGAATGATGAGGCGCCTTTGCTTCCTTTGCGGCTTGCCATTATTGGTAATGGCGGCGGTAAGTAAGTTAGTGTCTTGAGAGTAGAGAAAGACTAGATAAGAACTAGACTTGAGAAATAAAAACTCAGAAATTGAAACTCTAAAAAACAAAGTCTAGAGCCGGCTTCTCTTAGAGATTGAGAGATTGCTTGAGAAAATTGGCGATATCATCGAGCAAATAGTCAGGCAAGTTTGCCTGCTTGGTATATTCTGAAGGCACCGATAGAGCACCGACATCACCTTCCACAAAGAGATGGTTGAGTTTCTCATAAGACTTGAAGGTGAAGTTTGGATTTCCTGACAAAAGCGCTTGCCAGGCTTCGAATTCATCCATATTGACTTGATAGTCTCTTTCACCCTGGACAATCATCACCGGCTTATCGAGAGCTTTTGCTAAAGCGTTGGTATTGAGCTTGTGCAGCGATTGAAAGTACTCAAAGGGAAGACCAAGGGGAAGATTCGGAGAAAGATTCGGTGACGGACCGTTCCGTCGTTCTTCGCCTTCAGCTGGTATCTCAGCAGCCGAAGCAGTCTCCTCGCTGCTTGTAGCCAGCAAAAACTTGAGAGTATCTACCTGTTTGGCGGTGGTGTCTACTATAGTTTCACTCAGACCAGACTCTGGTGCATATTTAAGCAGATAGCGCATTTGTCTGATGATCAAATCTTCAAGCGGTGAATAAGAAGCTGCCAGCATAATGCCTGCGCTGGCGCTGCTTTTAGCCATTAGATGGGGGATGCAACTGCCGCCCAAGCTGTGTCCAAGTAAGGCAATTCTCTCGTACCGGCTTTGAAAATGCTCCACCAGAGCCAGTACTTCATCTATAGTCTCGCTAAAGACAGTAATTTGATCTTGTGGCAGGGCAGCAAAGCGGCTTTGATGAGTGAAGGTTCTCTTGTCGAATGAAAATACGGCAAGATTAATCCTGCCAGTCAGACCCACCGCCAGGTCGGAAAAAACACTCACCCCTCCGACCTTTTCTTCACGAGCGTGTGGACCAGAGCCATGCACCAAAATAAGAAGCGCCTTGGGCTCAGAATCTGCTCGGGGTTGATAGAGGGTGCCATTGACCGACCAGCTTAGGTCGATGGTTAGTTCTTTTGTAGATGGCTCTTTAGATAGCTCTTTAGATTGGTCTTTGGATAATTCGGAGCTCATTATCTCTTGATTGCTTCTGTCTAGTTGCGCATGGTGCTATGCAGTAAATATACTTTGTTTATCGGTTTGGGCCGTTTGAAAAGCTCGGCTAATGTTTTAAAGTATCACTGTTAACCGGTCGCCTTGCCTTACCTGGTGTATATATGAAGGTTATTCTAGCCGAGAAACCGTCGGTTGCTCGCGACATTGCTAGTGTCGTGGGCGCCAAGACAAAGAAAGACGGATACTTCGAAGGTAACGGTTATGCCGTCACCTATGCTTTCGGACACCTGGTCACTTTGGCTGAGCCGGAGGAAATGAATCCAGCTTGGGGCAGTCCCTGGCGCCTGGAACAACTACCGATGATTCCAGAGCAGTGGAAGTACAGCGTAGTAGATAAGTCGCGATCGCAGTTCAATATAATCAAGAAACTTTTTCTTGCCTCAGAAACTGATTCGATCATCTGTGCAACTGACGCCGGACGCGAAGGTGAGCATATTTTTCGGCTCATTTATATGCTTACTGCCTGTAAGAAACCAGTGGAACGTCTCTGGATTAGCTCGCTCACCGCAGACGCCATCAAAGATGGGCTGTCCAAACTGAAACCATCAAGCCAATTCGACAATTTAGCCAGTGCCGCCAGTGCCCGGGCTCATGCCGACTGGGTGGTGGGTTTGAATTTTACCCGCGCCTATACATCTATCAATCGCGAACTTTGCACCATCGGACGGGTGCAGACTCCCACGCTGGCGCTGATTGTCGAAAGACAAAAAGCCATAGATAACTTTCAATCGACTCCTTTCTATGAGATCTTCGCTGCCTTCCAGCCGGGCTTTAGTGCCCGATACATAACTGAAGGCAATGACCCCCAGAGCAAAGTCAAAGATAAGAAACTGGCTGAGCAGGTGGTCAAAGATACTAAGCCTATTGAGACCGGCAAGGTTCTTTCTGTCGTTAATAGCGAAAAGAAGTCGAAAGCACCGGCTCTATACGACCTTTTGACATTGCAAAAAGAGGCAAATAAACGCTTCGGCTATACAGCCCAAGAGACTCTCAACCTGGCCCAAAGCCTTTACGAGAGCGAAAAGCTCATTTCTTATCCAAGGACTGAGTCTCGCCATCTCTCAAATGACATGGTAGATGAACTGCCTCGCATAGTTTCATCTCTTTTGAAGGCGCCAATCACAAATCAAAAGGTGAAAGATGCCTTCAAAAAAGAAGGTATCGTCCCTGGTGCCATCACTGCCAGTTTGTTGAAGCCCAAGCTCTCGAAAGCTTATGTTGACGACGCGAAGTTAACCGACCACCACGCCATCATTCCAACATTCAATCAAGCTCCTGCCAATCTCAACGACAAACTCAAGAATATCTATGAGCTTGTAGTGGCTCGCTTTTTGTCTATATTTTTGCCGCCTGAAGTACGAGACGAGACAGTTGTATTGATCGCTCTCGGTCAGCACAAGTTTAGGGCTAAGGGCTCGGTGATAAGAGATGAGGGCTGGACTGTAGTTGATCCTAAGTCTAAGGAAGGCAAAGACGGTAAGGAAGCTAGGGCTAAGAAGAAGACCAAAGACAAAGACGGCAAAGACTCGAAGGAAGGCGGCTCAAAAGACGATGACGATGAGATGCAGGAACTGCCTGCTCTTAACGTCGGTGATGAGCTGGTTAAAGATAAGGTTGAACTGAAGGAGCGCAAGACATCTGCGCCTAAGCCCTATGACGATGCCAGCTTGTTGACTGCAATGAAGAACGCCGGTCAAGAACTAGACGACGAAGATTTGGCTAGCTATATGAAGCAGAAGGGTCTGGGCACGCCGGCTACTCGAGCGGCGATTATTGAACGCCTTTTGCAGACCGGCTATGTAGAGCGGCAGAAGAAGAGTCTCTTGCCTACCCTGAAAGGCAAAACTTTGATTGAGCAAGTGCACCAGAATCTCAAAGATATTGCCCTGACTGCAAACTGGGAACAGAAACTTGCCGATATGCAGGACGGGAAGCTTGAGAGCCGTGTTTTTGATCAAGGTATAGCCGATTTTGTCAGAGCGCTTTTGCCTGATGTGGCTGCATCCGCCGGTCAAGCTATGATCAAAGCTGGCACAGGCATCGGCATGTGTCCACATTGTAAGCGCGGGGTCGTGAGACCGACGCCGAAAGGGGCCGGCTGCAATCGCTGGAAAGAGGGCTGCACCTTCAATATCTGGCGCGAGCAGCGAGGGAAGAGTCTCACCGATGCCCAGATTAAGGACCTGGTAGAAAATCGCTGTACCAAAGTCATCAAAGGCTTCAAGAAGAAAGATGGTTCTGGTACCTATGATGCTCGTTTAGTTGTTAACGAAGAGGGCAAGGTAGAAGTCTCATTTGATACCGGTGACGGTGAAGGTGATGAGCGCGCATCGGCGAGAAAGCCCGGCGGTAATGGCGGTGGCAACGGTGGTGGCAACGGCGGTGGGAAGGGGGATGGCAACGGGTATGCCCGCACCACTAGTGGTGTTGCTGCTGATACTTATGGTGGTGCTGAGGGCGAAGGCTCGTCTACCGCTATCGATTTTGGTGCCTGTCCTCAGTGTAAGGAAGGCAAGCTGCGCTTGTCTCCTAAGGCTCTTGGTTGCAGCCGCTGGCGCGAAGGCTGCAAATTTACCATCTGGCGGCGGCAATACGGACGCGAAATAGATGCCAAAAGCATAAAGGACTTGCTCGACAATAAATCTACCGAGGTGCTGGAGGGTTTTCCCAAGAAGTCTGGGGCTGGCACCTACAGTGCCAAGCTGGTTATGGATGATGACTTCAAGGTCAATCTCTCTTTCCCTCAGCCTGTGAGAAGACCGACCGGTCCCGAACCAGAAGACTCTGCCCGCCCAAGCGAAGGTGTGGGTGCAGCCGGTGCGGCAGGAGTCGGTGCTGCTGGTGCCGAAAAGTTGGACCAGGGGGCTGATGATTAGGATTGAGTGTGAGATTTGGATTTGAGCTTGCCGCAGTCATTTCTTTGCTCTGTGCGATAACACAGTGTTTAAGCTTGCTTGAGCCGGTACAATTTGAGCCCAGAGAGTTTGATAGTTGAGGAAGTGCTATCGAGTAAAGCTGTGGTTCTTAGGTTCGACATCTTTTGCTGGAGGGTGCATGCTGGAATTGGGGCGCGAAGACAGGAGACGTCAGTAAACAACGCTTGTGTTGCAAGCCCTAACCAGGAAATTCGTTCTCCTGGCTATAGGGATCTAGTTGGAGTTATCTAATTGAGAAAGCTCCGCTGGTCCCTATTGTAATTGAAGGCTTTGATATCAGGTCAGTTGGCGAGGTAATTTATCTAGCTGTGTTATTCTGGGATTGGAACTTTTGTGCAGCTAGAGGAGCAAGGTAGTTGCTGATTAATTTACTGAGTTCAAAGATTAAGGGTTCCTGCCTATGGCTTTTAGTCGTTTGTCTTTCTTTGCCTCTAGGAGCGATGGCGGAAAGTAAGACTCATTCGAAAGAAGAGCTAGAGAAGCGTCTCGCCGAGATTGAACAGCATCTAAAGAAGAATCCTCATGATATTGATGAATGGGAAAGTAAGGTGGCTACTCTTCAATTGCTAGGTAGAAGCAGCGAGGCCGTGCAAATTTGTGAGAGTGAAGCGAGGAGCGGAGTCGATAGACCTTATATTTGGAGATGCTTGGGAGTCCGCAAGTACAAGGAGAAAAAATGGGAAGAGGCTTTACCATTTTTCAAGAGAGCGGAGAGAACGGGCGATGCTGTCAGCGCTGGTTTTGTGGCCTACTGCCTGCGACGGTTGGGTAGAAATGATGAGTGTTTGAAATTCACCAGTGAGAAAATTCCGCAATATCCAGATCAAGCCATCCTTTACTTTAGTAGGGGGTTAGCTAGGCAAGCGCTTCAGCATTCAAAGACATTGGTTTGCGAAGATCTTTGGAAAGCCGCGCAGCTCGATCCCAAAGTAGTCGTTGCTTACCGGAGCATCTGTTCGGAGGAAGATGCAAGCAAATGAACGACGGTTTTGATTGTTAGACCGTTGATAAGGACATAAGAGAGTCTGTGAGTGATACTGGAAGTGGTGGCGTACGGATTTTCGATATCCTTTGATTGTATCGTCCCAGCGGTGCTTCTCGTTCATCCTGAAAGCAAGGGTTCTTGATCCCATGTTCTCCTAGTGTCGAGTCGATTCTTCAGACTATTTTCGGTGCGAAAGCACATTTACATTGGATTCTTGTGTTTGTAGCATAGAGCTGCTTTAGTCAATGCCACAACTATTCCTTCTTCTTCTTCTTCCTGTTGCTTTTCACACCTAAACAAATCAGAACTTATTCTAGAGGAGTAGGGGTGTGGAACCTAATGAGGTATATTGGAGTTTAGTGAATGTCTAAGGAACTTTGGGGTCTAGGTGCTTGCGAGTTGATTTGATAAAGAAGACTTACTTTCCTTGGATTTGCGGTTGTCTCATGATGGTCGTGTTACTTGGTTTAGGTGCTAAGACAGTAGTACAAGCAAAGGCTCAGTCTGTCCCGGAAGTGGAGAAGCGACTTGCTGAGATGGATAAGATTTTGGCAATTGATCCGAAGAACATAAGAGCTCTAGAGATAAAGATTTCAGGATTGAGTATTCTTGGTAGAACTCGCGAGGCTGAAGATATCTGTGATTATGCTCTAAAGCTCAGAGCAGACCGAGGTTTCTTGTGGTTCTTCAAAGGTTATTGCAAATCAAAAAATGGAGACTGGAAAGAATCTATTCCATTTTTTGAAAAGGGCTACAAATATGGCAACGTTGCGAGCCTGGGACTAATGGCATTGAGTCTTAGAAAGTTGAAGAGAAATTCTGAGTGTATTGAGTTTACGACTAAGTATCTTAAGCAGTATCCAGGGATGTATGAACTCTATTATAATCGTGGTCTGGCCAAGTTGGAATTGCATGCGTCAAAAGACTCAGTTTGTGATGACTTGAGAAAGGCTGCAGAGTTAGACGATTCGGTTTCTGAAGAATATCGCTCCACCTGTCTGAATGGTAGTGCCCCTTGAATGACTGACGATAGAGATGCCGCATTCTTGAATCGAGTTGCCGCGAGAGAATTCGCCAGCGATTTAGAGGCTGCTGGTGGAAGTTTTCATGAGAATGAATCGATAAGTGGTTCAACCTCTGAGGAATCTAATTCGTCAAGTCCCTCGGTCAGCGACCGTACTCCCCAAACTTCAATCCCTGAAGCCGGAAAAGCGCTTCCAACCCAAGACCTTCGCTCCCTTGACCAATCTGATCCAACCAAAGTTTCCAAAGCCCATCCTTCGAAAGACCCTATAAGTCAGGTTCTGGCAAGTTCGGAGCAAAGTGCGACGCAGTCTGGTCCTGATAGGCGTTCAATTCCTGTTTTGTCCGGAGAAGTTTCATCTACAGGTCCAAAAACTGGCCCTTCTCCTTCTGCCAAAGAGACCAATTCTGAGCAGCCACCGCAGCGGTCAGACCGCGACAGTCAGCCTGCACCTATTCGCGCAGACTCGCCTGGTTCAGGCAGCCGGGAGAACTCAGGACCCAAGCTTCTAGATAAGTCCCTAGAAAATGGACCGCCTGCTAATAAGTCAGAGAACCTCAACAAACCTTCCATACCGGATTCGTCGCAGTTTAATTCTGCTGGGCTGCCAAAAATAGGAGACTTAGAAAGAAGTATCAAGCGGAATAGCGATACAGATAATCCTGATTCATCCGTCGGAAAGAGTGGGAATCCTGGCGCAAATTCGGCGCCACCCTCTAATGACAGAGGTGTAAGTCAGGTCAAACAATCAAAGAATTCAGAGAGTGAATCTTTGGGCATTAAGAACGTCAGCATTCCTTTTAACCGAAATGACTTCCAGAATCACCAAGGATTTAAGACTCCTGACAAGAGCGGTGGATTAGAAAAATTAGAAAAATTAGAGAAAGGGGATTCTGGCTTAAGAGCCGGTGCTGCCTCAGAAGGTCCAATTAGTAAGGCTCTTCGGACTGAAATGTCTGGCGAGCCAAGGCGCTTGGAAAGTAATACCGATATGTTTTTGACTAAGGAAACTAATCGGTTCTTCGACAAAGCCTCACCCAAAAATGATAAGTCCTCGTCCTCTGGCAGCCCAATGGTTCGTCTAGAACTGCCGAAAGAAATGCGCGGCTCTGATGGACCGCTTGGTCTAATCATGGAGAACACCAAAGGACTGCGAAGCCTTGTTCTCCGCGCCGGAGACGTTCTTAAGACAGATGAATCCAAAACCGCCGCTAAGTCCGAGACCTCCAAATCCAGAGAAAAATCCTCAGACAAATCTTCCGACAAATCAGCCGATAAACCATCAGACAAAACACAAAATCAATCGCCACGAATTCTTGGTTTTTCTGTTTTTTCAGATCCAACCCAGACCATTCGTAGCTGGCAAATCAAGCTGGGCCTTGCTCCAGATACTGCTGCCTCCACCAGACCTGAATCTGGACTAAAGGCGCCCAATCAAGTTAAAGGCGATACCCACGTTGGCAAAAGCCAGCATCACATTTCCGGGGTTAGTGATTCGGCAACCGGTCAGAACAGACCAGACTCGAATTCCGCAAGTGGCAAAACGCCTCTAGAGACCAAGATTGATAACTTGATTTATGGCATTCAAAGATCGACTGGGCAAACCACCGATAAGGCTCCAAAAGAGGCGAAATTTCCCCCCGCTAAAGACAAGAATAGTGCTGATAAAGGCAACCAGGTGGGCGATAGAACCTCCGAAACAGCAGCCGGCTCTCAGCTGGTAAGGCGTCAATTTGGCGTAAAGGCCGTAGAGATTGTTGTCGACCGTCTGGGGCAACTCGGAGACTTTGGCAATCGAATCCTCTTTTTCCTGAACGGCAAAATAGACTCAAAAGATGCCTCTGCTAAAACTCCCGTTACCAAAACTCCCGTTACCAAAACTCCCGAGATTGCCGCGCCGAATACTCCTTTTTATCCGAATCCTCCCGATTCTAAGAATGCTTCCGCCGCCAGCTCCGAGCAAAGCTCTTCGACAAAATCTGATACGGGCGACAAGACTGTAATAGTGCAAGATCTGGTTCGGGAACTATTTGAGGGACTGCCATTGAAGACTAAGCCTGAGATAAAGCTGCATCTTCCAGACGGTACCTACGGCGGGCAACAAGTAGACAGAAGCCAGAAAGTAGCTCCGCTACTCAATGATCAGTCGCAAGAAAGCGAAACTCTGCCCCTTCAGGCTTTTTCTGTGAGCGGATCAGATTCTTTGGCTGTCCAAGGGCAAACTAAAGCCATGACCCCGATCGAGCCCGAGCTCAACCAAAATGAATCGCAATCTGGCGGGGCTTCCGACTCAGCGGTCGAAGCTTCCGACTCAGCGGTCGAAGCTAGAGTTGACAGCGAGATTGATGCTCAATCTCATAGTCAAGCCAATGCCTCTGAGCACGAGTTCTCCTATCTGACGAAAGAAGGCGATACAGCCGATTCGGTGTCCAGAGAAATACTTCTTGATCAGTATTTGGCGCCCCTCTTGCTCAAGCTAAATCCTAACCACTTGCTGGCTCAAGATTCTAGGCAATTTAAGCCTGGCATTCATATCCTTTTGCCTACACCAGCTCAGATAACCAAATTTAGAGAAGGTCGCTGAAAGAGCGACTCCTTTCGTCGCAATCCCTTCTTATCTGCCTGATTTCTTGCCGAATTACTTCCCCAATTACCTGCTTAATTACTTCCCCAATCACTTCCCAATCACTTCCCAATCACTTCTCTACTTATTTAGGGCTAGCGATTCTTTTGCTTGCCACGCCCAGCTTTACGCGTCTGCTCTTTCAAAAGGCTCTCGTTTTCTTTTATACTTGCTTCCAAATATCCAGAGAGCATCTTGGTTCTTTCGCCGCTCGTTTGTCTCAATCTGCCTTTGGCTAAATTGAAGTTTTCACTGGCTTCTTTGTGCTTAGCCCCTTTCATTTGTGCCAAACCAAGGTACAGATAAGATTGACCGACCAGCATGTCGCTGCAAGCATTGTCCACTGCAATCTTCAGCGATTCGCTGAAGGCAGATTCTGCTTCTTGCACTTTATTGGTTTGCAAAAAGATATTGCCTCTCAGCTGCAAATCTTCGACCAGCTTCGATTTCTTTTGTCTAGGATAAGTCCTGTCAACGGCGATGGCTTTGTCCAGCCAGGCAAGCGCCTGCTTGCTGTCTCCTTGGCCTAATAGATAGTTAGCTATCAATCGATAAGATTCAGGTAGATGCGGATGCTTAGGGTTGATAAAGTTCCTGATGCTGAGTGAGCGCATAAGGCAATCTAGATGATGTTCTTTGCTGCTGGTAAATTTCTGATAGACATTAGAAAGGTCGTCGAGATCGACCATTAGCTCGGGATCTTCATCAAGTCTTTGATGATGTTTGAGCAGCCTATCGTAATAGGTGTTCGCCTTATCGTATTCGTTATTCAGCAGGTGCAATCTGGCAATTCTGGCTTCAGCACGAGGCAACTTAGGGTTGGTCGGGTCGGTTTTACTAAAGCGTTCGAGCAAGTCCTTGTAGAGCGATATGGCTTCTTGTTCTTGCCCTTGAGTCTCAGCTGAATCGGCAAGCTTAAAAGCGTCCTTTATAGTGCTTGCCTTCAGCCTTATCGCATTGCTTGTTTCCTTTGCACTTGTTTCCTTTGCACTTCTTTTCGCCTTCGACTTTGAAAGATCGGTCGCGTCCCTGTCCTGAACCGGCACCATTGTCGCCGCATTTTTACTTCTTTCAGCTTTCTCTTTTGTACTGGCTTGAGGCAGCGCCATAGCCGAAGGCAGTTGCATCTGCCGCTCAAGATGAGCAAGTCCCTTTATCAACGGCAAATTTCCAGATAAGCTGTCTGTCAAAAATGAAAGCAGGCATGGCCCAAGCAATTGAGCCAGCAAAATAATCGCGTATAGTCTTAGCGGCTTGATAATCGCTTCTGCCCTTGTCTTTTCTGCTTCCCGAATTCTACTTCCTGAATTCTGCTTCCTGAATAAGCCAGGTTTTGCAAGATTTTTCTGACTATTTATTCTTACCCGCAAGCTTATGACATTCTTTCTTGAGACCTAGAAATTGTGCTCCAAATTCTGTGCCGCAGGCGATAGCTCGGTCAAATTCTTTCTCAGCTTCTTTGTATCTTTTGAGAGCCATCAGGGCCTTGCCGGCGATTCCATAAGCTTCGCCGACGTCCTTGTAATATGACGTGAGCGTGCGAGCCGTCACTAGGGCTTTTTCGAAGCTTTTATCGTCCAAGTATAGATTTGCTAGGGCTAAGAGTATTTCTTCATCCCTGGGACTAAGCCTGGCTGCCTCCTCATAGGCTTTAACCGCTAAGCCTGTTTGTCCGAGAGCTCTGTGACACTTGCCTTCTAGGACCAGAATGTCGCCTCGGTCGGGGGCTAGTTTATGCGCTTTCTGCAAATCAGTAATAGCTTCCTTGTATCTAAGCAGACTAATATTGGCAAACCCTCTTCTATAGTTCAATTCCACGTCGTTTGGGCAAAGCTTAAGGCCCTTCGTATAGGTTTCGAGTGCGCTTTGAAAGTCGTCTTCCCACATATAAGCTGCACCGAGCGTATAAAGAGCGCCACTACATTTGTCGTCAATGCCATTTGCTTTCTTTAGCAGTTTTATCGCTTCTGCAAAATCTTGCCTCTCATAGGCTTTAAGACCAGCGCCATAGGCCTTAACTGCTTCGCCGTTTGCCTGCTTTGATGCGGCATATTTCTGAAACTGCTCTCTGTCAGTGCGCCTTGGCTCACTACCTGCTTGCTGCAAGCAAAAGGCTGATACGAAACAGAGCAGTATCAGACAACACCGGAAGCGATTTTTCCACTGATTCTTCATACCTTCTATTAAGCTGGAAGCTTGAGCAGTTTGTCCAGTTCTAGACGGCTTGGCAGGCTCGGCGCTGCCCCTGCCTTTGTGCAGGCTAGAGAACCTGCAGCGCAGCCTTCTGCTACTGCTTGAGACAACGATTCTCCTCGTGATAGCGCTGCCGCCATACCGCCGACAAAGGCGTCTCCGGCTGCAGTGGAATCAATCACTTTGACGGGCGGTGCCGGTGTGAATTTGTAGAATATGCTGTTTGCGGCATCATTTTCAGCTTTCTCAAATGGTTCTTTGGCGATAATGACAGCGCCCCTGGCGCCTAAAGTGAGGATGGCACAGCCTATTCCTTTGTTGAGCAGCGCTTTACCAGCCGCCAGCGCCTTTGCTTCATTGCTGGGATTTATGCCGGTTAGTATTTCAGTCTCAGTCTCATTGGGGACAATATAGTTAATCTTGCTCAAGAGTTCTTGCGGCAGTCCGCCCACGGGGGCTGGTGCCGGGTTCAGCAGGACTGGAATGCCTTTGGCCCGTGCTAGTTCGGCTGCGTATATGACTGTCTCAAGGGGAATCTCTAGTTGCATAACCAAAAGGGTGGCATCTTCGAAGATACCGGCTTGCTCGTCTATATCAGACGGCTTTAGCTCGCCATTTGAATTGGCGATGATGACAATCTCGTTTTCACCGTTGCCATTCACCCAGATGTTGGCAATGCCGGTTCCCACAGTTTCTGCGCTGAGCATGTGTCGGCATTCCACTCCATTTTCAGACAGACAGGAGAGTATTGCCTCGGCATAGGCATCTTTACCAAGTTTGCCAAGCATAGCTGTTTTTGCACCGAGTCGGGCCATAGCGAGGGCCTGGTTGTTTCCTTTGCCGCCAACAAAGGTATTGAAGCTGTTGCCCTTTAGGGTCTCACCCACCTGCGGTAACTTCGGCATGGTCAAGACCAGGTCCATGCTTAGGCTGCCAATGACTGCTATGTGTCTCGCCTTTTCCATTGCCAATGAGCTCCAGATAGTTGTTTGACTGGTTTCGTTCGTCAATTTAATGCGATTGAAACGCTGAGAGGTTATTTTAGAGCTTTGCTGGGGTCATTACTGAGATTTTCGCTTAGATCTTTAGTGTGATTTTGGCATCGGCTGGATGTGTTGTGCGGTGCCGGCTCTGTATTTGCCTGTCTCAAAGGGGAAGAGTTTTGTCTAGTACTACTTTAGGCTCAGAATCATATTGCTCTGGGCAAATTGTGAGGATTTATGAGAACGGTGCTTCTTCTGTGCTTAAGCTTGAGGAGGCTGTGCCGCCAGCCTTGGCCGAAGACGAAGTGCTCATAAAGGTAAGCACGATTGGTCTCAACCGCGCCGAAGTGCTCTTCCGACAAGGTCTGTATCTAGAGCGAAATACTTTTCCTTCTAGAATCGGTTATGAAGCCTGTGGCACTGTTCTTGCTTGTGGTAGTGCGGTAAAAAGTATCTCTCCTTCCTTGTCTCCCGGCGACAGAGTAAGCACAATTCCTGGATTTTCTCAGACAAAGTACGGCGTCTATGGTCAATGGGCTGTAGTTCCGGCGCGCTATGTGGAAAAATGTTCGGAGGTTTTGAGTGATGAAGCCGGTGCTTCGATATGGATGCCTTATTTGACTGCCTACGGTGCAATCAAGGCACTGGGGGCGGTGTCAGCTGGTCAGTACGTTCTGATTACGGCAGCCTCAAGTTCTGTTGGCTATGCTGCTCTTGAAATAGTTAAGCGAGAAGGAGCTGTTTCTATTGCCACTACAAGGACAGCGGCAAAGAAGCAGTCCTTGCTAGATGCTGGTGCCGATCATGTTATTGTCACCGAAGAAGAAAACTTGGTGGCTGAGGTACAAAAGATAACCAACGGAAAGGGAGCCGACATCATATTTGATGCCGTCGCTGGGCCTCTCTTGTTGGCACTCGCAAAGTCATGCGCCTATGAAGGACAGATCTTTATCTATGGTGCTCTTTCTTTGGCTACGACAAACTTCCCCCTGCAGTTATCGCTCAAGCGTGGGCTAAAGATTTCGGGCTATACAATGTTTCAAATCACTCATGATGATAAGCGCTTTTCCCTTGGCAAAGAGTATGTCTTGACTGGCATTGCCGAAGGGACATTCAAACCTCGCATTGATAGGGTTTTTGACTTCAACGATATTGGTTTGGCTCAAGACTATATGGAGTCAAACAAGCAGAACGGTAAGATTGTGGTGAAGATATAGTGACACAGAGACATAGAAGAATTGACCGCTTAGGCAAGTGCCGCTGCCGTTGTTTTCAACTGGTACGACCTTTCGACCTGGTTTGATCTGGTGTCGTTGATTCAGAGCTGGTCAACCCATGTCAGCACCGAGCTTGTCAGCCCGTGTCAGCACCGAGCTTGTCAGCCCGTGTCCGCATCGAGCTTGTCAGCCCGTGTCAGCACCGAGCTTGTCAGACAGTGCCCGCACCGAGCTCGTCAGACCGGCTGAGCCTGTCTGTTGTTTCCTTCGTCTCTTAAAGTGTTTCCCGGCGCCTTTCGGTTAGAAGTCTGTCGGCCAGCGAGTTTCAAGTACATTGTCGACTATTCGTCCTAGTCCAAATGACATGGCGTAGATTACCGGAATAGAGCAAATGCAAATAATTTCTTCCATTGGCGGCACCTGTCTTTGTACTGATAACGAGCTAGGCTCGGTACCATGCTGGTTTAAATATTGGTCTGGGGATGGGGGCGGTGCAATCAGCGAAACAAATTCTGTCGCGCGAATTTTTGACCGTAAACTAGCCATGCTCACTGATTTGGTTGTGTCTTTGGGGACCAGCCAATTAGTTAGCAGTACTCTCGAACTGCTCGTCGCAGGGCAGAGAGCTATATATAGGTTTCCTTTAGATTTCTATACAATTGAAGGTAAAGCCAGCTTAAGGCAATGTCAAATTTTTTTCAGCTAATCTTTGCGGGAAATACCATGGTCGACTGGCTTATGAGTTGCCCGATGAGTAAAATCGCCTTCCCGATTCATTCATTGAATAGAGCAATTCGCATGGGCGTCTTTCCAGATTGAAAGCTGTGCGAGCGTAAACTGTTTCAATCGACTTGAGCACCTCAGGTATGCCTAAATGGTCGGCGTAGCGCAGCGGTCCACCGGTGAAGGCTGGAAATCCGGTGCCAATAACCATAGATAGATCTATTTCGCGCGGCTTTCTGACCACCTTCTCTTCCAGGCAACGAGCCGCTTCATCAAGCATCGGCATGAGGAAGCTTCTCTGCAACTCGTCTAATTCGGACTGGCTTAATTTGACTGTTTCGTTTTTCAGGTCGTGCTCGAAGAGAACATCCGGGCATGGTCCTAGTTTCTTGCCGCTCTTGTCCCACATAAAGAAGCCCTTCCCATCAGCTTTACCGGCGTGTCCAACTTCCCAGACTTTGAACATCGATTGGGGTGCTTTAAATCTTTCGCCAAAGTTTCGACTTAGTTCGTGGGCTACTGAAAAACAGAGATTGAGTCCTAATTCGTCAATCAAGGTAAACGGTCCCAGGGGGAAGCCGAAGCGAACCGCAGCATCTTCTAGTTGATACAAAGTAAAGCCATTCTGCCAGAGTCTGCCCATTTCCATCAAATAGACTGTGAGCAGGCGATTGACCAGAAAGCCGGGGCTGTCTTTGACGCTCAGTGGTGTTTTCTTCATCGCGCTAAGTAAAGACATGGCGCAGGCTGATGTGCGGGGCGTTGTGTTCGGATGGCTTACCACTTCAACCAACTGCATTTTGTCGACTGGATAGAAGAAGTGAGTGCCAACGAAACGGTCTGTTTTAGTCAGTTCTTGACCAAGATTCAAGAGCTCAAGCGATGAAGTATTGGTGGCGATGACACATTCTTTTGAAACGTGTGCTTCTAGTTCTGCCAGCACTTTCTGCTTTTTCTCGACATCTTCGACAATGGCTTCGATAACCATCTGACAGTCTTTTAAGATAGACATTTCGCTGGAGACTTTGACATTTTCATAGTCGGAAAAATGTTGTCTAAATTCTGCTGCTCTCTCGTCATTACTGGCTTTGGCAAAAATTTCAGCCTCTGGAATATTTTGCAACCATACCCTGACTATCTCAGTGGCCATGACTCCGGTACCGATGACGCCTAGTTTCTGCGGCGGTTTCGGACAAAATTTGCTGGCACTGCGTTCTGCCGATCTGGTTATGAAATCTTGCGAAAAGAATATCTGAATGAGATTGCGCGAAGTTGTGCCGGCCGCCAGTCCTGCAAAGGCACGGGCTTCAAAATCAAGCCCTTCTTGCAAATCTGATTCTAGAGCTTTACGGACCGCTTCTAAGGCTTTGAATGGCGCCGGGTAGTGGTTCTTGAATCTGATGCGAAAGGATCTTTCCATGGTGGCAAATAATTTTTTGATAGTTTCAGGTTTCTCCTGAGGCGCCACTCTCGGCGGTGCTTCGCCTCCTATCATTTCTTTCAGTTTGCTCTTTGCCTTTTCTAGCAAGTCACCTCTACTCGTCACTGCATCGATGATGCCTAAATTCAGCGCTTCTGTGGCGCTAATTGTCGATGACGTGAGAATTAAGTCTAGGGCAGCTCTGAGATTGATAAGACGGGGTAGGCGTTGGGTGCCGCCCAAACCAGGAATCAGACCGAGTTTGACTTCTGGAAAGCCGAGCAGCGTCTCGGGCGCATCACTGGCGAGACGATAGCTGGTGGCGAGTGCGGCTTCAAGTCCGCCGCCTAGACAAGGTCCATGAATCATCGAAAGAGTTGGAACGCCAAGTTCAGCAAGATCATTGAAAACCTGCTGTCCATCCGAGGCAAGCTTGAGAGCGGCTGTCTCATCGGCAAAGTGCAAAATTTCGTGCAGGTCGGCACCAAAGACGAAGTGGTCATCTTTCTTAGAGCCAACGATAACGCCCTTAACAGCAGCAGTAGATTTCAGAATTGAAAGTATCAACCTTAGTTGATCAAGAGTTGATCTGCCGAGAACGTTGGCGCCTTGCTGGCGGCTAAACCATAGGTAGGCAATTCCTTCGCGATCAAGCTCGACCAGAAAGTCATCCAGTTCGAGAGGCTTTTCTGGTGTAAGAGTTGGTTTATCAGTTGCGATGGTGTGGGTACCTGTCTGCTTTTGCATTTATCTAGACTCAGTTGTTCCCTTGAGTGTTGCTTTGTCCTAGTTTGTAACCGAATTTCACCGCCGAAGACATAAGTTGTGTCGGCAATAGATGAGCTTCTAATTGACCTGAGTCTGAATGCTTGAGCGAATCTATCAGAGCATCGGTCTTATCAATGTACTTCTGTTCTGCTATTTCGTAGCCGGCGAATAGTTTACCTTCATGTATGAAAATGAGGCTGTCTGTGTGCATACCGTCTCTCGAATAGGTAAAGCAGCCGGTCTCTCCTGCTAAATTCATCGACATGAGAGTGGTCTCGAATTTATCAGCAAGGGTGCCGCCTTCAAGCATAATCGGACAACCCAAGAAAAGCGATGCCATGCAATAAACCGTTTCTTTAGGCAATTCGTAAACTTGCAAGAATGTCTCACCATCAAGTAGGTCTTCTCTTATAAGTTTGATAGCCGCCTCTACTGGAAATGTTTCATGCGCATCTTTCCTGCCGTATATTGCTCCGGCAATTCGTCCATCCAAAATGAGCATAGCGCTGCGTGACTTCTGCTCTTCATTTCTCGCCTTGATGCAACCAGTAAAGTTGGCTAGTTCCAGTTCTTGCAGCAGAGTACCGGTGGTTTCAGGGGCGCATTTTAGCTCTCTGAAAAGTTTGCCTGAAACAGACGGCATAATCAAATCGACAGCGCGACGTGCCTTCTGCGATGAAGGGTAGCTGTCGACCCAGATAGAAAAGGCGTTCTCTTCGTCTGGTGCGGTAGACAACTGAATACGTTCAGTCGTGCCCAACATGAAGGCAAAGGTCATCAGGGCGCGATTATTGTGCATGCAAACAAATGTAGCCGGCACAGTTTGTCCAATCTTCAAAGTCTCTGTGCTGGGCAAGAAAGCTGATAATCTGGGCTTGCCGTGCTGGTGTTGATCATGTTCCGAAGGTGGAACACTGCTTTGAATCGTGGCCGTGTAGCCGCCCGGCTCAAGCCCTTCTACTTTGCACATCACGCACTGACCAGGCCTGTACTGCCAATCTTGCATCTGCTCTTCTGAAAAAGAACTAACAGCAGGCAGCATGCTAGCGGCTTTTTCACTTTCGCTCGAATTAGTTTGAGGCAGGCTAACCGGGGGCGGCAGGCTCTCTTTCATCGAATTTTTGGCAAGATCTTTCTCGTTCTGATTCTTCTTTGCAGAATTTGCAGAATTAGAGGACTTAGAGGACTGCTCTGCATTCGGCTTGTTTCGTTTAGGCATACTTTTCCCCGGCGACAACGGCTCTAGATTTTGATCAGTGAATATATTGCTGTTTCTATCTTTCTCTGCTGGTTTCTTGAGGTCTTATGCCGAATAGCTCTTTACTTCTCTGGTTGTCTCTCAAGATTAAGTAAGACATCGAGTGGTATGCAGCTTAAGGGTGGGCTAGTCAAGGACTCAGCTTGCTCCTCATTTCAGTCGGCTCTGACTGCCGTTTCTAAAAGTGTGCTTCTAGAGCCATAATTTTATCATTTGTTGCGTCCAAAGACTTTTGCTCGTTAGTTCTTGCGACTTATTTCAAAAATTCTGAATTCCTTAATGCGCGAAAGTCTGCGAAAGTCTGCAATAGTTTGCTAGGGTTCGCTAAGTATCAATAACTGTTCGATAATTGTGGAGAGCAGATAGTTTGGCAGCAGCTAGGATGCGATGATATTTCTTAAGCGGGACAAAGGCAAAGACAGTTAGGTGAGTCGTTGGTTTTTGATTTCGAGTAGGCAATCACGGATTGTCAAGTATGGCTGTGAAAAGGCTTCTGGAGCGGTTTCTTGTAGGGGAGAAACAAACTTGAACCACAAGGGACTATTGGCAACAACCTTTATTTTGTGCTTTCTCTTGGCAGGTTGCGTGGTTAAGGATGAAGGCATGTCGCCTAGCGCCCAGAGTCTGCGCGATAGCGCGGCAAAGTTCTATGAAGATATTCAGCTTGATGAAGTCGAGGCTATAACTAAGGAGGCTGATGCGGTTATTGCTGATGGGTGGATTTGTGGACGAGATCCGCGCTTCTTCAAGTCTCCGTATAGAGTTATCACACCACTTCAGAAGGCACAGTTCGCTCTTGCCTACCGCGACTTTGTATTGAGTCAAAATCAGAACCTAAACAGATCTCTCACCACTTATATTCCATACAAGAAGCGATCTGAATTTGCCAGGAAGTATTGGGAGAATTCGGACCTCTCTGCAAAGTTTAAAGCTGAGACTGAGAAATATCAGGTCTGTTGGATTCACGAATCGCTTTTGGATGCATCTGAACTAGTCTTTCGAGCGGTCGAGAAGAAGTTTGGACCAGCTCTAGACTCAACACAAATCATGGCGCACGATGTTGAGCAGAACATGGTTTCTAAGTATATGGAAGATGAACGTACTGAAAGTTCCTTTGCCTGGCAGTTGAAGGGGACAAAGTCTGGTTCGTCGAAACCTTCAAATCGTTGATGTGAACGATTAGGGATTATAATTGGTCGGACTGTTGGAGCCAGGTATCTAGATGTCTGAGAATCGTCAAAGAAGACTTTCTGAAAAAGAAGAACGAGAGCGCCTGTTCCAACGCAGACTTGCTGAATTGAGGGCCCGCAATAATCAGTTTCCATGGGAACTTTCAGAAAACGCTGATTTTGAATTACCAGCCGAACAAACAAAGCTTTTTGCCGATCGTTCTATTGAAGACCCGAATCTCACAGACGAGGAAGTAGAACGAAGAGCTCTTCTTGATCTAAACTCCTACAACTTCTGGAGCTTCTATAAGCGATTAAATTATGAGGTCAGGCGCGCTCGGCGCTATAATCGACCTCTTTCTCTTCTCTTTGTTACCATAGATAGGCTTGACCGTGTGGTGGAGAATCATGGATTGCAGGGCGAGAATGCTGTGGTGCTTGCCTGCGGAAAGGTTTTGTTGAGCTGTATCCGAGATGTCGATGTTGCCGGACGGTGTCGGGATGATAGTTTTGGCGTGATACTACCAGAGACTCCTCGCTCTGGAGCGGAGATTGCAGCCGAGCGAATCAGAACAAGAATGGAAGATCTTGGGGTGGATTTAGGCCATACAGCAATCTTTTGTACAGTCACTGTTGGCGGATCTAGTTTGGATTCAGGAGAAACTGCTGAGCAACTTATAGCTTTGACAGTGAAGGGGCTGAAAGCTGGTATAGCGGCTGGCGGCAACACCGTGAACTTTTTGATTGAATCTTGAGCTTCAAAACTTTCTTGCTTTGCGTAGGCGTTGCATATCGGTATTGCTATCTTGTTTCGTGATGCAACTTTGTATCGGTTTACTAGAAATCAAAGATAGCACTGGCTTTTGTTCTTCTTGGCAGGTCTTCGTCACCAGGATATTGCATTAAATCTAACCGGAAAATTCTAATGTTCAAAGATTGAACTTTTTAGGCGCAAATTTCGTTTCTATTACAGATGGTTTTCTGAGGATTCGAAGATGTTTCCCGAACACGATAATTTGCGAGTTCTGCTGAGCATAGACCTGTATAAGCGCAAATCTTTTGCTGAAAGAGCGAGAGCTAAAGAAGCGTGGTCATCGTTTTGTTGCAAATTCAGAGATGAAGCATCTTGCCGCAAGGATCTTTATATTGCACTCAATGAGTCGAACTCTTTGACCTGTCGGTCTTGCCAATCCGCGAAAAATCAATTGTGCTCGGACTTGAGGCGGTATTCTTGCTCGGCTTGTGGTGCTATCAATTGGGTGTCAACCGGTACTTTCTTTGAAGGGGTAAGCAATTTAAGGGCTTGGTACGCAGCATTTTGGTTCTTTGGAAGAGGGGCGATAGTAAGCTCTAGGTGGTTTAGTTTCATTGTGGGCGTATCACAGTCAACCGCATTAGAGATTTACTGGAATGTTTTGCATGTTCTAAAGAATGTCTGGTCTAGTGCGGGTCCGAAGGTTGGCTCTAGTCACTTTGTCGATCTGTTCGTTAAACGAAGCGTTTGCTCGGTTCGAAAGTCACATCCCAGTATGGAGGAACGGCAAGAGTATCTGGACTATCTAAGCTCTTTTTCTCATCCTAAGGATTCAGAATCTACCAGCGAATGCCGTGACGCAGCGGCAGCGGACTGGCAAGCAAACAACTGCAGTGCCTTTGATTCATCGTTATCGATAAATTCAGATTCCTTTTCATCCGCACTGCCATCGGCTTCGCCAGCTTCATCAAATTTATCAAGAATTGGCGTCAATACTCTTTCTGATCGCGCTGCAGATGGTAATTCATCTGATTCCTCATCTGATATTGGTATCATGATTGATGCTGGTACGTCGAGCCTGAAAGACAGACTAATGGACCTATTGCGACAGTCCCCAAGAACAGTTGACTCACTTATTGAGATTTTGGCAGCTGAAGCCAGTGAGGTTCTGGCTGAATTATCTGAGTTAGAGATTTTTGGATTTGTTCGTTCATTCGCCGGCGGTTTTGTCGGTCTTTGTAGCGAAAGTCATTCAACAAATGGCAGCCACAATTTCAACCAGCAAGACAAAAATGCTAGACAAGGGCGAGCAAGAGCGGCAGATGCATCAAAGAGTCTTTCTGGGTCTGAAGAAGGCGAAACATTCTACGAATGGTTTCAGTGTTCTAATCATGGATGTTCTATTTGTTCACCTGAGGGCGAACAAGGAGGGCTCATTCAGCAACTCAGTGAGAATATCAAATGCAATATTCGGCGGCTTTTCTCTGGACTTAGTCGAAAATATTTGGCGCTATACTTGCAGCTGAATAAGTTGACCGGCGCCTTACAAGAAGAGCCAAATTACAAGCAACATCTAAGGTCTCGAGCTGATCGCTCTAACACAGTCGAGCAAGAGTGGTGTTCAACGGAATTGCTAGACGACTACGAATTCAGAAGAGTTTTCGAGGCCTGTCTTGTCAATGGCAAGCCGGAAGCAGAGTGCATCACTCGTTTCGTTTCACCGCTTATGGTGTCTGTCCCGATTTTTTGCTAGGTGGTTATGAACCAGTTTCAGAACTAGGCAGTGGCATTTAATGGGCCAGTTTCAGTAATTTGGCGGTGGCATTTTAGGGGCCAGTTTCACTACTTAGGCAGTGGCACCTGCCCGGTGTGAGATGCCTCTATCTGAGAGTTTCGAGCTTTTCCTTTACTTTGGGTAGGCGCGGATCATTTTCTCTTGCTAGTCCAAGAAACGTTGTAAGTTCTTGTTTCGCTGCTGTTTTGTCCCCAAGTTTTTCGAATGTCGTAGCCAGCAAGTAGTGGGCATCAGGGTTATTGGGCTCAAGTGCGGCAGTCTCTTGATAGACTTCTTTGGCTTCTTCTACGTTTCCTTTCGTGAGCAATGCCGAACCCAGATTCATTTTTGCGGAAACTAGTTTGGGATCGAGCTTGATTGCTTCTCTGGCGTGTGCTATTGATTGATTCAAGTTGCCAGCTTTTGCAAAAACGTAGCTGAGCTTGTCGTGCAGTTGAGCAGAATTAGGAAACAAAAAAGCTCCTTGCTCGAGCAGGGTGATTGCATTCTCGAAGTTGCCGGCTTCAATACATTTGCCTGCTAGCGCCGATAAAATTACTTTGTCCTTTGGATTGAGCTGATAAGCGAGTTCAAGTTGTTTAATGCTTTCTTCTTCCTGCCCTGACTTCATAAGGGCTCTTGCATAATTTGCTCTGAATAGTGCGTCGTTTGGTTTTAGCTCTATGGCGCGCTTATACTTTTGAATGGCGCCGGTCCAATCGCCCTTGATAGCAAGCACCGCACCCCAGTCTCCAATTGCGTCTGCATAGGTAGGCTCGACTGTTGCTGCCGCTTCATACTCTTTCAACGCCTCGTCAAAATTTCCCTGGCTCACAAAGTTATTTGCCTTCAAATAATGAGACTCGGCTGCAACATAGTTCATAACGTTATCCGGAATCTCTTTCACTTCGCCTAAAGTTGGCGCACCCAATACAAGGTCATTGCCTTGCCATTGGCTCTTGAGCACGGGGGTTTGTTTTCGCTGCGAAGGATTACCGGTAGCAGTGTCATTCTCAGTTCTTGCCTGAGCATCGGCAAAAACCTGCTGTAGATTATTGAGACCATTGTTCGCTTTCATCGCCGCTATTAGATTATTGGAAAATGAGTTGCCCCAAGTCATCTGGTCTGGTCTGCTCGAAGACATTATTATGTAGCCTTTTCCTAGCACTACTTTATCGGTGTCAATCGCTTTACCTTTGAAAAGTGCTTTGGCCCCTGCTGTTAACTCGGCGGCACCGCTGTAAGGCGCTTCCAATATCATCACAATGCGATCTGTTTTTACCTCTTGCTTTAGGGTATCCATCAGATTTTGCATCGAGATGCAAGTTGAATAGACGTTGTCCAATGCACAGTCGTAGGCGCTCAGATAGGTGCTACCCTCAGTGGTTGGAAAACCATGGGTGCTGATGAAGACTACAACCAAGTCGTCCGGACCAGCCAAGCTGCCCAGCCAGCCTTTGCCGAGATTGTTCAAGATGTTTTGACGTGTAGCGTCGCTATTTATCAGGGTTTTGACGTGAGACTCTGGAAAGCGTCCTGCATTTGGATCCTTCAGGCAGGCAGCGAAGTTTCTTGCGGCAATATCCATTTTCGAGTCCATGCCATTGAGCCGGCTCTCTTTGAATTTTGCCGCACCTATGACCACAGCCCATTTCTGCCTAATTGGTCTATTTGTAGCTGTGGCATTCGGATTGAGATCCTGAATCTTGGTCCACTCGACTCCACTCGCAGGATTCGCCATGTTTGTATTATCTGCAGCAGACGCTGCGCTGTTGCTGTTGAGACTGACTAGACCAGCAAAGATCACCATATTGATAAATCTAGTGGACTGCAAAAATCTCATTGTTTAAACCTCAATCTGCTTCTGATCAATTATTTGTGAGCCAGTGCTACATCTACAGCCAATAGTCCAGTCGGATCATTAAATACCACCTTAACTAGGCTGTTTTTTGCGGGATTCTGCGCAAGTTTTTCATTCCCTCCAAGTTCCGGCATGATTACGGGAGTGGGATCATCCCATGATAGCTGCATCCTTGTAGGAACCAGGTCTTTGGCGCCTGTCATGTCGTTGTCCACGTAGGCTGTGAGATGGGAGGGTGGGTTGAGTTCAGCTTCGCTGGTAACACGATTCTTGGAGAACAGCAGACTAACCTTTTCGGTACCCGGTGTATTGTCGAAACTTAGCCAATCTGTGTTAGGGAGCGGATAATCGACCCCAGCTTTGATGAAATTATTGTTTGCAGTTACCTTGGACGGAAATAGCAGCGCTTTCTTACCGCTTGAGCTCTGCTTCATCATTATGTAGGCATAGCCATCGGTTTGCGGAATAACATGAAATCTAATGGCATCACCCGATTTGAAAGACATTTTGTTATTGCAGCGATAAATTTTGCCGTCCCTATAGAGTTCGATCCAGTATGAGATCGCTGGGGCTTCGCTCAAAGTGTTGTCAGTTGTTTGAGTCTGAGGTTGGGGTTTATTAACTGGTTTAACCTTTATGGCTGGTGCAAGCGCAACAGACTCAGATTGTTTTTTTTGTTCCATATCGGTATTACTTTCCGAAGCCGCAGCCACTTCCGCTGTGCTTTTGTTAATGACTGCTTTATCAAGCCACTTTACAACGTATCCGATATCATCTTTACTGAACTGACCTTCTTCAAAAATCAAGTGTTCCGCAGAGGTTGAAAGAACCAACTCTTTGTTTGGGGTGCTCAGCGAGTCGAACAACTTCCATGTCCCTGCCGGGCGAACCAGCTTGTCTTTGCAGCCTTGGATGAATAAAACCGGGCAAGTTTTAATAGCGCCTGCGCTATCAAAGTTCTTTTCCATGAATTTTTGGAAGGCAATCAACTCATTAGGACTGAGCTTGGTCCTTGCCATTGGATCGTTCGCCCACCGACTTCTTAGATCTTCTTTCTTGGTGGCTCTTCCGATCACCATTGGTCCGACATCTATAGGTTTGTCGAAACCTCCGAAAATTGCGTGCACGCCAATCTTTAGACCAGAGTCAACGTTGCTGAATCTATCACCTGCGGGCACGGAAGAAACGATGCCATCTATCAAATCAGGATTCTGCGCGGCTGCATGAATAGCAACTGCTCCACCCATTGATTCTCCCAACACAATAACAGGTAGTCCAGGATGCATACGTCTTATGTCGGACAATGCTCTTTTGATATCTTCTAGAGAACCCTCAAAATCAACTTGGGCATTGGGATTCTTCTTTGCCCAGGCTCCGAATCCCCTTACATCTATGGCGTAGGTAATTATTCCCTTTGGCGCCATAGTCTGACCAAGCTCTTCGTAGACACCTTTATGCAAACCTAGACCATGTATGCAAAAGAGAATTGCTTTGGCGGGAACTTGGTCGTCTACCCACCTTATACAAGGAATCTTATCCATGCTTGAAGCCTTGATTTTTGGCTGCGGATTGAGAGCCAGTGCCGTTGGTGCTTCAAATGATGAAAAAGACGCAGTTATTGAGACAGATACGGAAATGAGAGTGGTTAACGTTCTTTTCAGTTTCATTTTCTTACTCGACCTACCTGCCATTTATTGGGGGAGATTGCCTTGGCTTTCCATCAATACTGCTTAGCCAAGAATCACTCGGAGCATTTACGGTGGAAGGGCGCCTGCGTTGGACCTGCTTTGTATGGTTTAAGCTATTTATCCTAAATTGACTTCTAGCGCAGAAACCTAGCAGTTCCCTTGTTTTCACATGAAAGATTACCGGGTTGACCAATAATTTAGGCAGCCAACCCCTTAAATCTTAAATTATATTCCGAAGCTCTAGGTCGCGCTTGCCGGCTCTGAGTCTGTGGGCGATTCTGCATGTCCGGCGCCATTGCTCTCTGCTTCGCCAGCCTGTTCGCCTGTGCTGCTTGCGGAGTCACCGCCGTCGGCAGAACTGTCTTTCTGAGCTTCAGCCTGAGCCTGTGCTTCTTTTGCTTTTTCGTCGGCAACTTTGCTTCTGTGCTGATTTGCTTCCTGATCCATGATGACAATGTGGCCACGAAGTTCATTCATGATTTCGCGAGATTGGCTTTCATCATTATTGCCTACAGCTTCTTTCAGCTTTGCAATCAAGGAATGCGCACTGTCTTTAGTTCCTTCTGTCAGTGCTTCACCGGCTTCTCTCATTTGCTTTTCCACTGTATAGACCAGACCATCTACTTCGTTGCGTAAATCGGCCATTGCTTTGACCTTTTGGTCTTCGTCAGCGTTCGCCTGAGCTTCTTTCACTAGTTTGTCAATGTCTTCCTTGCTCAGGTTTGTGCTCGCCGTAATCGTGACCTTTTGCTCTTTACCAGAGTTCAGATCTTTCGCTGAAACCTGCACGATGCCGTTAGCATCAATGTCAAATGAAACCTCGATACGCGGTACTCCTCTAGGAGCCGGTGCAATGCCATCTAGTCTGAAGTTTCCGAGTTTTTTGTTGTCCCTAGCCATAGAGCGTTCGCCCTGGAAAATAACCACGTCTACTGCATTTTGATTGTCTTCAGCTGTAGAGCACAGTTGGGTCTTGTGGCAAGGAATAGTTGTATTTCTCTCAACTAGTTTGGCAAAGATACCGCCCTGGGTTTCGATTCCCAAAGAAAGCGGTGTCACGTCCAGAAGGACAAGATCGTGTACTTCTCCAGCCAGAACGCCAGCTTGCAGGGCGGCTCCAACAGCAACAACTTCATCTGGATTGACGCTCTGGTTTGGTTCTTTGCCTCCGGTGAGGCTCTTAACCATTTCTTTTACGGCTGGTATGCGGGTCGAGCCGCCAACCAGAACGACTTCATCAATCTGATTGTAGGAAAGTTTGGCATCGGCAAGAGCCTGCTCAATCGGCTTCTTGCAACGTTCAACAAGGTCATGGGTGAGTTCATTGAATCTAGAGCGGGTGAGTTTCATATCCAAATGCTTTGGACCAGATTCATTGGCTGTGATGAAGGGCAAAGAAATGTTTGTCTCAGTCACTGAAGAAAGTTCAATCTTTGCCTTCTCGGCGGCTTCTGTCAGTCTCTGCAGCGCCTGTGGATCCTTGCGGAGATCAATTGACTCCGCTTTCTGGAACTCTTCTGCTATCCATTGCACTAGCTTGTGGTCAAAATCATCACCACCCAAGTGAGTATCACCATTGGTCGACTTAACTTCAATTAGTCCATCTGAAACTTCCAAGATAGAAACGTCGAAGGTACCGCCACCAAGGTCGAATACGAGGATTGTTTCGTCTTTGCCTTTTTTCTCGACGCCGTAAGCTAGAGCCGCTGCAGTAGGCTCGTTGATTATGCGGAGCACTTCAAGACCAGCAATTGTGCCGGCATTTTTGGTTGATTGACGCTGCGAATCGTTAAAGTAAGCTGGAACAGTAATCACCGCTGTGGTCACTTTCTCTCCAAGATATTTCTCGGCATCTTCTTTCAATTTGCGCAGAATAATCGCTGAGATCTCTTCCGGAGTGTAGTCTTTCTCACCGATTGCTACACGGCAGCCACCATCTGGGGCTTCTTTCACTTTGTAGGAAACTATCTTCAGTTCTTCTGCTACTTCGGCGAATCTTCTACCGATAAAGCGTTTGATGGAATAGATTGTGTTTGTGGGGTTTACAACAGCCTGTCTGCGAGCCAAAAGACCGCAGAGCCGTTCGCCGGCTTTAGTAATTGCAACTACCGATGGAGTTGTCCTACCACCTTCGGTGTTTGCGATAACGGTCGGTCTGCCGCCTTCCATAACTGCTACTACCGAGTTTGTGGTACCAAGGTCGATGCCTACAGTCTTTGCCATGTTACTTTCTCTATCTCCCCGAAGGTATTGATCTCGTCCAAAGCCTAAAGTTCTGGGCACGTCTAATGTGTCCCAAGAATGAGTTGTGGCTGATTTTAACAGTTAAGGCTAGTCAAGGGTTGGGTTTGCTTGCTTACTGTTGAGTGGGGCAATGATTTTCGAAACAATTTGCGTTGTCATGAAAGTGCGCCCTCGGTTGGTAAGTTAATTCATCTGTTTGGATTTAATCTGGATTTAATCTCCGATTGGCTGTAATGCTGAAATAGTCAGAAAGAAGGATTTTTCTCGAAGCAATAACCATATCGGTATAACTCTTCTGCACCTTTTCCCAGCTAAGGCTATTTTGTTTTGCCGTTGACCCATTTGTGCTTGACAGGCTAATATCAAAACTGTCCTACCATACGAAGATATGTGAGAATTGTCATCAGTTTCAATTTCGATTAGAGATTTCGCCCTGCCGTCTCCCTTGACTGGAAGCATTGAGGCTAACTCTGGGTATGCCCAGATTTTCGGTGGCGCCGAGAAGATTGCAGCTGAAGGCAGAGACTGGCATAGCCGCCTTCAAAAACAGCGACAGAAAGAATTTGGTACTTACAAAATCGAATACAGGCTTGCCCATAAATTTGAAGGTAAGCGCTTCACTTTCAATGTATCGGGACGTGCCGATGGTTTCGTGGACGGAACTATTCCCTTAATCGAAGAAATCAAGAGCGCCATGAATCCGCTTGATCTCATCGCTCGACTGGGTGACTCCAGTCATCCGTATCGCTTGCAACTCGCCACGTACGCGTACATAGTTTATCTAGAGAGACAGGTTATTCCAGCCACGCGCTTTCTTGTGGTCGGAACTGCCGGTGAAAACCTACAAGAAATTTTGGTGAACTTTGACCTTGTTGAGTATGAAGAATGGCTCGCGCGGAGATTGGCTGAACTAGAACAGGCAGTCGAAAACGAATTGGCTAATCGCAGTCGGCGTGAGTCTCTGTCTGCTGGTATGTCCTTTCCCTTTCCAAATCCACGACCAGGACAGCGAGAGTTAATTGAGGATTTGGGTCATGACCTTGAGCATTCTCATCAGTGTTTAGTGCAGGCTCCCACTGGGCTTGGCAAAACAGCCGCCATAATTTTTCCGACTCTTAAGGAAGCCTTGGCTCGGGGACAAAGGTTGATCTATGTAACGCCTAAGAACTCGCAGCATGCCACCGCCGAAGATGCCGTCTCTCATCTTAGGAAGAATGGCACCAAAATCAAATCGCTGACTTTGAATGCCAAGGCTCGCATGTGCCTTAAGGAAGAGGTGATTTGCAATCCTAGCTATTGTCATTACGCAAGAGATTACTACGATAAAGTCGATAGAGAAAAACTGCTTGAGAAGACTGCGAAATTGGCTCAAAGAGTCAATTTGTCTGAAGAGATATTCAAGAAGTTGGGTGAGAAGTATGAGGTTTGTCCTTTTGAATTGTCTCTTGATAGCATCGAAAATGCTGATCTTGTTATCGGCGACTATAACTATGTTTTTTCGCCGAGGAATACGCTTGGTCGGTTCACTCATAGTCTTTCTAAAGACTACCAAAAGCCCAATCTGGTAATCGATGAAGCACATAATTTGCCCGGACGGGCCTGTGATTATTTCAGCAAAGGACTTTCATCGGCGCATATAGTCGAGTCCGTTGGTGATTTGAGTTCTCTCAATGTAACCGAGCAGATTAAGCTGCGCAGTCTTCTGTCTGAAACTTTGTTTGCAATTTCGAGCGTTGGAAAAGTAGCCGGCAAGAAAGAAGCAAAGGTTACTATCAGTCCGCAGCTATTCGACAAGATTAGGACTGAGCTGACTGCGCTGATGCTTGAGAGAATGAAAGGTAAAGGCAATGCAATCTCCACTCAGATGCAATCGCTAAGTCTTTCCAGTTCATCAAAAGTTTCTGGATCTTCCAACTCATCTAACGCATCCAACTCATCTAACGCATCCAACTCATCTAACGCTTCCAACTCATCTAACGCATCCAACTCATCTAACGAATCTGTCGCGTCTAACGCATCTTCTAGGTCTGCAACTGCTGCCTCTTCTGGCGCTGCTGCCACTTTTGCATCTCAGTCTGCTTCTCAGTTGCCTCTGCTGGCTGCATTGGCTCCTATAAATTCGTTGCCTCTCTTTGAAGCAATGTCGCCATTAAATTCCACGCAGCCGGAAATTCTCCCAAATTCTTCTATAAATCCAAGCCTTTCTATAAATCCAAATTCTTCGATAAATCCAAACCCTTCGATAAATTCAAACTCTTCGCCGGCAGCTTCGCTTCGCAAGATACAAGATCCGATCATTCTATTGGCTAATTATCTGAGCGACTTTCAAGAAGCTTTATCGTATGAGGGTGAGGCTTATCTGCATCTTTATACAAAAAACAGAGCTTATGGTAAGAAAGACTTTGGCGAGAGTTATGACGAGTGTTTGAAAGTTGTATGCTGCGATGCCTCCGATAGATTGAGGCTAGCGCATAAAGAATTTGCGCATGTGGTGGCATTTTCTGCCACCATCAAGCCATTTGAATATTTTGGAAAACTGTGTGGTTTTGATGAGGGCTATTCCTGCCGCGAGTATTTCAGCCCATTTCCTAAAGAGAATCGCAAAATTCTGGTAATTCCTCAGGTTTCTACTAAGTTCTCTGATCGAGAGCGGAACTATGAGAAGATTGCAGAAGCAATTCTGCGACTGACTTCGCGCAAAATTGGAAACTACTTTGTTTTCTTTCCCAGCTTCGCCTTCCTTGAGGAAGTGTATAAGCGCACCAGCAAGCTCTATGAAAACAGTGAATTTCGCTTACTGAAGCAGGAAAGCGAGATATCTAAAGCTCGCGCCAAAGAAGTTATTGAAAGTCTCAATCAGGGACTGCCGACAATTGTTTTCGCCGTGCAGGGGGGCGTTTTCGCTGAGGGGGTGGACTATCCTGGCGATATGCTCATCGGTGCTCTTATTGTCGGACCGGGTCTGCCAAACTTTAATTTCGAAAGAGAGCAGATTCGCAATTATTACGAAAAACAATATGGTCAGGGTTTCGACTATGCCTATGTCTATCCGGCTATGGCTAAGGTTATTCAAGCCGCCGGTCGTGTAATACGCTCAGGCACGGACAGAGGGCTGATTGTTTTGATGGATAAACGCTTCACCGAGGGGACCTATTTGGCGGCAATGCCTGCCGATTGGCATGGTGGCTCGGTGAATAATCTGGTGTCCAACAGTTTGGTAAAAGATATCGATTGTTTCTGGTCCTCATTTGAGAAAGACGCTTAGGGGGCTGGTCTGAAACTAAAGGAATTACCAGTCCTAATCATCGATTGTCAGACCACCGGCGCCAGTCCTCAGTATGGTCAAATTCTCGAGCTTGGCTATCAGCTTGTCAGAGGCGGTGAAATACTTGGTCCGCCTGAGAGTCACTTACTTGAACTAGATGAAGATCTACCCGAGCGTATTTCTCGGCTCACCGGCATTACAAAAGATGATATGCAGGCAGCCTTGAGCCGAAAGAAGTTGCTGAATCGCCTCAAAGCGCAACTAAAGCAGCCTGAAATCAAGTTTGCCGTTGCTCATTATGCTCAGTTTGAGAAAGGTTTTCTGGTCGATTTCTTCAAGCCTGCCAGGTTGCCCTTCGAGCTCATATGTACTTGCCAGATCGCTAAGAGACTCTTCCCTGATTTGCCTTCACGTGCTATTCGTGCCGTCTGTGGTTATCTGGGGCAGTCTATTGAGGAAGAAAAGCGCAGCGCTTCCCATGTACAAGCAACAGCTTTTATCTGGCGAGAGCTAATCGAGCGTCTGGAAAGTGAAGCCGGCATCAGTGACCTGGAGCAATTGCTGCAATTTCTCTCAGCGCCCCTACCCAAGGCTGTAAAGGAAAAGACCAGTGCCTACAACTTACCTCTTGAGCGTCTCAAGTTGAAAGAATTGCCCCCTAAGCCGGGCATTTATCGCATGATTTCCAAACAAGGTAAGGTTTTGTATGTCGGCAAAGCCACCCGGCTTAAGGACAGAGTCAAAAGTTACTTCACGGGTCGCAAAGGCAAGTCCGGCAAAATAAAAGAGTTGATTAGCCAGATTCACGACTTCCAATTTCAGGTGGTGGCAACGCCTTTAGAAGCTGCTTTGCTCGAAACCGACGAGATTAAGCGCTTAGATCCTCCATACAACAGGCAACTACGCAGTCGCTATCGTGAGCTGCGGTTTTATGATCGAGATTTTTCAGCATATAGTCTGGTTCAGTCAGAAGAGTTCTATCTAGGACCCTTCGTCTCAGATGCTCTCACTCCCTTTCTTGAGCTTGCCGATGCCTTTAGAAATGCCGCCTTTGAAGAATCAATCTTTTTCAATTTGGCCGAACTTTCAGTTATCAAAGATGGCGTGGCTTTATTTCTTGAGACCAACGGCCTAGACATTGAAAACCTTTCGCCTAGGCAATTGCTTGCTCTCGGGCTTTCCTTCTACCGTGCCCATCTCAATGCCGTGCGTGCCGAGGCTAGAGTTGCCTTGGTTAATTCTGCGGCGTCTAGAATAGATTCGCTTGCCGACCCATCTCAGAGCCTTGAAAGCATTCAAGATGGAGAAAAATTTTTAGAGCAAGAAAATCTAGAGCAAGAAGACCTCTCAAAAGATTTAGAAGATGAAGATTTAGAAGAGGAAGTGATGGATGCCGAGCAGATTGCTGAGATGATCGAGGGCATGTTGACTGGGTGCGCCAGGCTTTATAGACAGAGCAAGCTGTTGAGTCGGCTTTTGAACAGCCAAATCTATTTCAATGAAAATGGTCAAGATCGGTTAATAAAGATTAGCCAGGGAGAGACCCTGGTGGAGGCGGCATCGCTCAAGCTGCCTCCAGGAAAAGTCTTGCTAGAAGTCCCCGATTCTCAATTGCTTAAGGGGGCTAATCCTTGGAGTGGTCTGGATATCTCAGATTTCGATCGGCTAAGGGTTCTTTGTACCGAACTGAATCGTATTTCGGGCATTGGCGCCAGCTTGGGTCCCTTTTATTAAGTAAGCGTTTCGCCTGGCTGTCATTGAGCGACTAAACGACCAGAGCTATTACCTGCTTTTTACTAACACTTCATTACTTTGGTTTGGACTGAACTGACCGGGTGGTAGAACAGATAATAGGTGTTAGAAGAATTGTGGGGGTAGTTATGAAGAAGGTTATAAAATCATCCGCGCTTCTTCTCATTGCGCAAAGTTGTCTTTCTTTCATGCCGGGTCCCTTTTTTGGACCTGCCGCCCAAGCTCAAGTAGCCGGCGGCAATCAGGCAATTTATAACGATGAAAAAGACTTGATAAGAATGGACCAGTCAATGATTCAGGAATATCAGTCTGAAGAGCAGGCGGCAAAGTCTGAGCTCGCCCAGCAGGAAAATAAAAATCAGACGTATAGGCTCTATGCCGAGAAGCGGATTCAAGACCTGGAAAAAGCTAAGAAAGCCGGTACCCCGGTCAAAACCGGCAATTCTGATAAAGAACTGCAGGTCTTGGAGTCTTGGCTTAAGCGAGACGATGCCTACCGAGCCAAGCAGCAGGCTTATATAGCTCAACTAGACCAGGCTATTGCCAATTTGAGACAAGGGCAGACCGCCACAGTGGCCAACTTGGGCAACGACATAAATTCGATGCGTGAGTCTCTGCAAGATGCCCGTGATCAGCAGCGTTTCAATAATCAAATGACCATGAATATGTATAACGAACTGAAGAGTGAAATGGGTGCAGCCGCCTGGGGGGACTGCCCAAGAGACGGCACCTACAACTCGGTGGGCGGCTATGGTTTTATGGGTGGCTATGGCTACAGCCCTATGGGCGGACGCCGTTGGCTGGGTGGAGGCGGAGGCTGGTAAAGTTAATCTGAATTTTCTGAGCTGGAATCCTAAACTCTTTTCTTTGCCTGAGGACTGTCTTGACCGACGAAAAGCGCAAATCAGATGAGGAAGATGTCGCCACCGGCACCGCCAGCGGTTACCAGTACAATTTCGACACTTCCTTGCCTCTGGACTATGAATTTGGTCTGCCTGATTGGTTCAAGCAGACCGAGTCAAAATCCGACTTTGAGAAAGATACAATTGAGTCGGTGCTCGCTGTTGCTGAAGTCGAACATCAGCGCAGTGAGCCCTATTGGATTGAAAAAAATAGTCTCAGCGACCGGGACATTCGCACTTCTCCTCGCCAAAGAGAGCTTGTGGCATTACGCCTGATTGAAGATAAGCGTTTCTCAAGCATAGTGATTCGTTACGATACTATGGCGGCTCTAGAGTTGGAGTCGTCGCTTTCGCGAGTCTTTTCTCTGGTCGACCTCGACTTCAACTCTTTGGTCGATCTTGATGAAATGAACAAGGTGCTCGAACTTGAAGATTTAAGCGCCTCAGAAAAAGAGCTGGTTCGGTCGGTCTTACAAGTCACTGAAACTGTCTTGAATGAGCGGCTTGTCCAGGGGCTTGTCTCTAAAGATGCTCTGGCGGCTCTGAGTTTTGAAGACTTTCGTTTGGCTTTATACAGCACCAGGCGCGAGCCTGCCGACCACGGTACCAGACCCGAAGAGTCCAGCGCTGCTACAAACCATATTGATTTGAACGTACTAGACAACAGCGCCTCTAGTCCAATCAGTCCAGTTAATCTAGATATTGCCGCTGGCCCGAATACTGCCCAGCCTGTTTCTCCTGAGGCTCGAACCCAAGAGCCTCCCCAAGCTCTTTCACAATCTCAATTACAAGTCCCTGTAGAGGCTCAGACCAAAGAACCTCCAGAAGCGCCCTTTAGTCAACTGCAAGCTCCCCCGCACACTCCGCCGCTTTCATATTTCAAAACGCCCTCACCCAAGCGGCTGCTTTACGCCAATCTCGATCTGCCGCTCACCTCTATCAATGCAGATGCGGTAAAGCTATCGCCCGTCGGTGATTCTTATTTCGCCGCCGCTGTATGCTCTTTGGCTCGTCTTAATCCTCGCGCTATTTTGCGCATGATTCGCATTAATCTTGATGGTTCCTATTCAATTTGTTTTCCCGGCTCAAGACGCCCTCCTTTTGATGTCATGCCCCCTCGCCCGGAAGAGCTGAATTGTTATGGGATGACTGATAAATTTGGCTTTTGGTACCCTCTGCTCGAGAAAGCATACGGAATTTATGTAGCTAAGATAAGCCCTCTCAATAGCGTGCTTAGTACTGCCGGTAGCGGCAAGCCTCGTTCTCTTGTCGCTCGCCGAGCCTGTCAGGCAATTGAGACGTTAGCGATGTCATCCAGTTCTTATTTTGTGGTGGCTGATTTTGAGCCGGCTGCTCTCTTTGAAAAGCTTTTGACTCTAAACAGTGAGAATTTGGTTGTTCTAGCCGTCACACATGACGATACCGGTAAAGGCCCGCCTCCCAGACCCTATCCAGTTTTGTCGGTGCAGCCGCATCGAGGCATTGTTGAAATCAATAGTATCTACGAACAAGTGGCTGGTCTGGATCTTGAATTGACGGCAGAAGCCTTTGCAAAAGCCTTTCGCCTGCTTTTCTTTGAAGCGCCGCAGTCTGGCAAAGCCGAGTCACCAAACGCCAAGAAAACACAGAATTCCCAGAATTCAAATATTGGTGGCGTCCATACCAATCCATGGCGCAAATTTTGACCTTGAAAATAATGACAGGACCATGCCGAAAAGATGTCCAATTAGCTTTTGAAGTTGCCAAACTCTTCGATAAGACTTTTCATGGCTTCTTTTATCTCTTTTCCTTCGGTCAATTCTCTGATTTTTTCGTCTTGGCCAAAAGCTTTCAGTGCTTCGCCGGCCTTGACTCGCACTCTCTGGTTAGGATGAGATTTATAGACAAGATAAAGAGGTGCTATGGAAATTGTTTTTTTCTCTTTAGCAAGCTGGTCTATCGAAATAGAGGCGGCTTCAAAGTCCTCGCTTTTGAGACCATTGATCACAGCTTGAAACAGCATTTTGTCTATGGCACCGAATACACCGCGGGTAGCCGTGCCGACCGAATGCAAAAGCCCTGCCAATTGATTTTCAAAGTCGTTCAAGCTCAAGAAAATTCTCCAATTCCAAACAAAAGTGCTTTCTCTAGGTTATGCCAGTTTACCGGCATAGCGAAACAGGGTGACTGGCGCCGCCAGAGGCGAGATTTCTTCTCAGCCGCTGACTTTGCCGCTTCTTCTTTGAGTTCTTCTTTGGCTTTTTCTTTTCCAATTTCTTTTCTACTTTCTCTTTTTGCCTCTCTTCTTACTGCTTTTTTGATGCCTTCTCCGGCAGTGGCTTCTTATGACCACTATCTCTATGGTGAAAGAGAGCCCATTTCCGTCTGGAATGAAGATCGCAGCGACTGGGGTGAAGGTACGATCAAAGAAAGCGAAATGCTGCATGTTTATGTCGATGCGCTCACCATGCTCTATCTTGCTCCAAGCGACAAGAGTGTTTCCAACAGTAGTCTTTCTAACACGAGTATTTATAGAAAGAGTCTATCTAAGCTGCAATCTGAGCTAGAAATCTATCTGCCTGATAATAAGTCACTCAAAGAAGACTTGTATTTAAATCAGCTGCAGTTTGTCGGCGCCACTAAGGTCAATATACTGAAAGCTTATCTAAAGCTCTTTACTTGGCAGGAAGAATTGGCTAAGAGCAGACCGCTCGACCGGGAAGTGCTTTTCCTGCGTCGCTTGCTTTCTTTGATAGCAGTCGGCAAAGTCAAGCAAGCTGGTTATCTTGCCTCGGCCCTAGACGAGGTCGGTAAATCAAATAAGGCCTTTTTTACTCTTCATCCACTAACAGAGAGGCTTGTGGCTAGACTTAAGGCAGGCACTGTCGCTTCCAATCAGCCAGAGTCAAATCTAGAACATAAGCCAGAGCATACGCCAGAACAGAAGCCAGATCTAGAGACAGATCTGGTCGATTTAAAATCTTATGACAAGAGCATTCTGGGCGCGCTTGCCTATCTAGATAGCGGTGATGATGGAGCAAAACTTGTTCAAGCTCTGACGCTCTACGAAGATACCTATCCAGATAGACATTTTTACGCCCTTGCTTGTTTGCAGAAGCTGATCAGAATGACTGTCGAAGAGCCAGAGATGCGCTCACAGTATCTAGAGAAAGCCTTTAATTCGCTCCATTTTAGCGACAAGTGGTTGCGACCCGTTACAGACGAATTGAAGGGGCTGTTCCTAGAAGAACAGTGGCGAGAGCTGCATTCTCTCACCCTTCCAGAGTGTGAAAACGAAGTTAAGGGAAATTTCTCCAAGTTTGAAACGAGACAATTTTGTCAGACCGACTTAGAGCAAGGAAAAGACTACCTGCCAAAAGTATTGACTGAACAAGAAAAGATAAAACTAGGGCTAGTCTTGCATAGACTGGCATCTATCGCCTATATCGACAAAATAGACGGTCGCGCTGAAGAGTCTGGTCGTCTATATCGACTTTGCTTTCTTCTTGCCGATCGTTATCTTGGTGATAATTGCTCAATTCAAACCATGCTTCTCTATGATCTGGCAGAAAATTCCATGTGGAGCGAGCACTTCGATGAGGCAAGCTTCTACTTTAGTCATTGTCTAGGCTTGCGGCGGCGGGCAAACCCTGAGCCGGATAGCAGTATTGTTTATGATACCGATGAAGTTTTGGGCCGCACTTATATTGCTGCTTGGACTACAGCGGATGCCCGGGCTCATTATCTGCGCACTGTGGAAAGTTTAAGCGGTGCAAAAGTAAATTTGGATGAGCACAATGAGGTCGATGAAAAGAGTCTTTCTTTGGCTTTTGCTTTACTTAAGGCTAAATATAAAGAAAGCGGCGAGACGCGCAAAAGGTTGATTCTCAACGCTCTGCAAGGTCTTGCCGATGCTTGTGTCAATGGCAAATACTATGACACAGCCTTAGCTGTCGACCAGTTCATGTTAGATCTCAGACTAAATCTTTGCGACAAAGTCGAAGAAAGTCAAATTCAGGCTTTGTATTGGCAAATGGCTTGGGGTCAGCAAAATGCTATGCACCATGAGGCTGCTGCCCATTACTATTCAAAGATGATTGAACGTTATCCTGAAGACCCTGCTAATGTGCAGGCTATGTGGTATCAGTCTCGAGCTATGTGCCATGATTTGAGCGGTCGTTTTGCCCAGGCTGAAAGTGACTTTAGACAAGCATTGAAGTATTTTAGACTGGCCTATAAGAGTGAAAAGGTCGCCACCACTCGCGATACCTATCTTTGGTCAATCTGGGATATCAAATACAATCTCAGTACCCGCAATCTTTTGCGTACTCCCCACTATAACGACCATGTCTATTCTTGCTTCTTCAAAAAGGAAAGATTGCCGCTGCGAGTCTTTCTGCCTGACAATCGTCGCAACGGTTTTGGCGGCAAACTGCGCAGCATGATGTTGCAGGCTGTTTCAGAATGGACCGACTTTGCTGATTCGCCCATCAAAGTTGTTTATGTAGATAAGGCCGAAGAGGCTGATATCTTTGTGGAAAGAGTGACTACCTATACTGATATACCATACGGCTCAGCCGGACGCAGCAGTGCGGTCTATGGCAAGAAAAAGGGTGAAGATACAAGAGAGTTGAAGAAGATTCATATTCGGGTCTTCTGTCAAAGTTATGACGGTTCGGACAAAGAACTGTCAAACTATGCCCGAATTCATCTTTACACCCTTTTTATCCATGAATTTGGGCATGGTTTAGGTTTGCCCCATTCACCCAACGGATTGGACGTAATGTACTGGAAAGCCTGTGCACTTAAGCCTTCTGAAAGGGACAAAGAGACAATTCGCAGTATATACAGCACCGATGCATTGTAAAGAGTTAATTTATTAGCAAGCCGCTGCTATTAAACTAAATCTGGTTAGAACCTAGGGGAAGAATATGCAATCGGCAAAAGGCGCTAATAGCAAGAACGATACAAATGGTAGCTCTTCCAATCATCCCAATGTAATTGATCGCAATCAGGCCATCGTCTGGGCCCGTTATTTGATCGATTCGAGCGATTTTCTACTTTTCGGTACCAAGGTGACTTATATTCATCCAGACCGGGCTGGCGATGGTCTAGACCAACCTATGCTCGTTTCTTTGGCGGTGCTTACCCCCGATGGCAAAACTCTTTTTGAGTCACTAGTCAAGCCAGAAGAAATAGTGCCTAATCAGATTGTTGCTCAACACGGTCTTGACCAAGCCATAGTTTTCAATGCCAGACCCTTTAGCGACGTTGCCCATGCTCTTTCCCGGCTTATTGATGGAAAGCAGCTATTGGTCTGGGACATGTCGGCTGTGCAGGTTCTCTTTGATGAACTTTGCGTCAAATATGGACAGCCACCCTTTGTCTTTACCGGTCACAGCCTGAAAGATCAGTATGCACGCTTTGTCGGTGAAATTGATGCCGGCGGCGCCAACTATAAGCTGCAGCCCCTTAAGAGCAAAGGGATCTCAGCTGTGGCACAGTGCCGTGGTTTGATTGACACTCTTTATAAAATGGCTTCCTCCAGTCAGAAAACAAACACGGCTGAAACAGGCAATCTGGGCTGGACCGGCCAGTTTTACAAACCTAAGCTTTCAACTGCAGATAAGATCAAAGACCTACTGGGTCTCTAGAAGTTCCAGAAAGTCTTTCATAAAAGCAGGGTGCGCCGGCCAGGCTGGGGCACTGACTAGGTTTTGACAGACATGGCTATTGTCGAAACCGACACTGACTTCGACAAAAGTGCCTCCAGCACTTTCTATTTCAGGTTTGACTGTCGGATAAGCCGTGGCCGAATAGCCGTCCAATACTTTCGCCGCGGTGAGAATCTGCAAACCGTGGCAAATAGCAGCCACTGGCTTCTTGTGCTGAAAGAAATGCTTGACCATGGTTAAAACTTTTGGGTCGAGCCTGAGAAATTCGGGTGCCCGCCCACCTGGCAGAACCAGGGCATCCATTTTATCCAGGTCTATTTTTTCAAAATCGGCAGTAAGCATAAAGTCGTGCCCCCGCTTTTCTGTATAGGTTTGATCACCCTCAAAATCATGTATGGCAGTCTTTACTTTCTCTTTGCTGCGTTTTCCGGGCGATACAGCCTTTACCTTGTGTCCGTGCATGAGCAAAATCTGGTAGGGCACCATCACCTCCAGATCTTCGACAAAATCGCCGACTATCATCAGAATTTCTTTTGAACCGGACAATCTGGGCATAATATCCTCATGAAAAAGGTGGAAACAGCAATAATTATAGGTGGTGGAATTGCCGGTTTGACTACGGCCACTGCCTTAAGCCGTCAAGGCATAGCCTGTCGGGTTTTTGAGAGCAGCGATTGCCTCAGAGAAGTAGGCGCCGGTCTAACCCTTTGGTCAAACGGTATGTATGCCCTGCAAGAACTGGGTCTTAGCCAGACGGTGCAGTCAAGAGGACGTGTGGTTGAGAGTTTTCGCTTTCTCGATAGCAGTGGTACCGTACTTGGTGCGGTCGACTTGGCGCGTCTAGAGAAACTAGTAGGCTGTAAGTCTTGGACTATACACCGCCGCCGTCTTATTGAGGCCCTTCGCGAGGGGGTGGATGAAAAATGCCAAGTGAAGCTGAAGCATAAATTTTTGCGTTATAAGCAGTCAAACGGCATTGTCAGCGCCTATTTCGAAAATGGAGCCGTTTATGAAGCCGATCTGCTTATCGGTGCTGATGGTTTTAATTCTAATGTGCGCAAGCAAATGCTTGTAGATCAGAGCAAGCGTTATAGCGGTTATACCTGCTTTCGCGCCGTGACGCCTCTCAGCCCCAGTCGCATACCGAGGGGGGCAGTCTGGCATACCAATGGCGATGGTGCACAATTTGGTTTGCTGCATACCCATGACGGCGAGATGGCTTGGTACGCCACTGCCAATATGCCTGCCGGGGTTGTGGAAGACGGCAGAGAAAGAAAACGCTATTTGCTGGCTCGATTTAGGGGCTATCATGCCCTGGTTGGTGAACTTCTCGATGCCACCGATGCCGATACTATACTAAAAAATGATATCTATGACCGCGAGCCTGTCTATGACTGGACCGATAACCATGTCCTCATCTTGGGCGATGCCGCCCATCCCACCACTCCCAATTTAGGTCAGGGCGCCTGTATGGCTATAGAAGACGCGGTTGTGCTCGGACGGCTACTTAAGCCTGGTTTTGGCGTTGAGCTGTCGGCTTTGCTCGAGCGCTTTTGCCTAAGAAGAATGAGGCGGACCTCTTTTGTGACTAGAAGTTCAAGACGAGCCGGCAGCTTTAATCAAAGTGAAAATCCCCTTTGGATGAAGTATCGAGATAGCCTCACCCGTGCAGTGATGAAGGGCGGCAGCATGCCCACCATCGACAAAATCATGGGACACAAGATTTGATTTTATGAGGCAACTGCATCTAATCAAGCTCTTATTCTTAGTTTGTCTTTGGCTTTCTGCCTCTATTTCTTCACTAGCCAAGTCTGATGTGATCCCTACTGTTATTGCCGACAGCGACGCAAAAAAGCTCTTCCCTCCTTGCCGACTCTTAACACGCAGAGATCTTGAGTCAGAGAAAGGCATCTATCTATCTGGGTCCAATCGAGCCGGGTTTAGACTAAAATTGGCCGATGATCTATTGGTTTTTAGAGATGATGCTTCTCCGCTGGCCTGTTTAGGCGCAGACTGTTTCGACTTTTATAGTCTTGTCGCTGATTTCAATAAAGACGGCAAGAATGACTTGCTTTTGGTATCTACTCTAGCTGAAAATTCACCGGAGCCACGTCTCAGGTTGCAAGTTTTGTTGAGTAATAAAGATAAGTACGCTCTTGTCGATCGCAAAAGCTTTGGACCGTTAGATAAAGACTACCGTTGCCTCTCTCTTTTGCGATTAGACTCTTGTCCGGCTGTTTTGGTCAGTGAAGATATCGAGACTTTCAAGGTTGGGAAAAAGACTAAGTCTTATGTCGTCGCCGAGTTAATCAGGCTCGACAGGCAAAAGCCTGTCAACCTAAAAGAGTATCGAGGGCTCAAGACTCCGCTTTTGATTGGCTACGGTGCTGGAAAGAGAAAAATTTTCTCGGCTGAGAAACTAAAGCTCTTTGTCGATCGAAACAACTCTGAAAGGTCTAAACTAAAGGCTCTTGAGAAGGACGGCAATGGTTTAATTGCGGCAATTTCTTTTACAAGTGGACGCTTAGCAGTCAAGAAACTGGACAAGTTTTCACTGCCGCCCCAGGTCTTGGCCGATAAGATCTATAGTCTAGATACACTAGCAGTGGTGCCTATTTTGGAAAAGGCTAAAGAAACTGGGCAAGAGCTAATTCTAGAGTATAGTCAAACAGGACGTTTGGAAAAGATTATTCTTCCCACTTATATTCGGTGATACCCTTTTGGCTTCGCACCGCTTGTCCATGAGCCGCCGCTTTAGGGCGATTCTGATATTGTCCAGAGCTTGGAGCCGAGGCATAAGAAGGGTCGATTTCACTAAGCGGCACGTCATTGCTGTGACTAATTGGTTTCACTGCTTCATGCGGTTTGTCTAAGTCGTTATATCGAGAAGTCAAAAGCTCACCTTCCGGTGTCTTGACCGCCTGGTAAAAGCGCTCATTGAAATTGCGGAAAACTCTAGCCATGACTGTACCGCCGGTGACATTGCGGCCCAGGTCTTTCTTTTCGTCGCCGCCACCCCAGACGCAGGTCACCATATCTGGTGTGAAGCCTACAAACCAGATATCTTTTGCCTTATCGGCTGTTCCTGTTTTTCCGGCGGTGGGTCTGTCCAGTCTAGCCAAGGTGCCGGTGCCTCTGGCAACAACATCTTGCAGTATGTCGGTCAGCCAGGTTACTTGCTCTTGTGGAAAGACTCGGCAGATACTAGGCTGATAATAGCTGATTATCTTGCCGCGCGCGTCTTCTATACGGCGAATGGTCCAAGGCGGTGTGGCTAGTCCACCCCGCGCCAAGGTGGCATAGGCACCGGCCAATTCCAGAGGCGTCACCGCCGAACTGCCCAGGGCCAGTGCTAGAGTCGGGCTCATCTTCGACTTAATTCCTGCCGAATCAAGTGTACTGATCACGCTTTTGATGCCGACCTGTTCGGTTACTCTGATGGTACACATGTTGCGTGACTGCATAAGAGCGTCTCTGACTGTAATATTGCCTAGATACTTGCCGTCAAAGTTTTTGGGTGTCCATTTTCCGCCTTGATCATCCATTTCAAAGGGGGCGTCCAGCACTGTGCTTTCCGGGGTCATGATACCGGCCATAAAGGCGGTCAAATAGATAAAGGGCTTAATCGATGAACCGGCCGTATGCGGGTTGACAGCGCAGTTCCATTGATTTTGCCAAAAATCATGGGCTCCGCCCACCAGGGCTCTTATGGCACTGTCTTTTGTAGATAGAGCCACTAGTGCTTCTTCTTCAATTCCAAGAGGGGCACGTCTGATTTCCTGCGCCAAAGTTTTTTCTGCCAGTGTTTGAGCCACCGGGTCCAGAGTGGTATAGATTTTCAGTCCATTTAGACCAATTGCATGTTCACTGAAAGAACCTTTTACTTGTTCCAAAACATAAGATGTGAAATAGGGAAACTTGGTAAAGGGATAAGTCTTTTCTTTGACTTTGGCTCTTCTGAATTCGAGCGGCGTAGCCTCGGCTCTCATCATCGCTTCCATGGTTATGTAATTGCTTTCTTGCATGGCTTGCAAGACTTGTCTCTGTCTTTCGATAGCTGCCTTGCGATGACTCTTCTGCCCAAGATAAGAAGGAGAGCGAATGATACCGGCAAGAAAGGCTGACTCTTGTAAATTGAGCGCGTTGGCTGACTTGCCGAAATAGGTTTGGGCTGCTTGCTCGATTCCGCGTGCGCCTTCTCCGAAATAGATTTCGGTCAGGTAGAGAGACAATATCTCTTCTTTTGAAAACTTGTCCTCTAGACGATTTGCGACAATCATTTCGGCTATTTTGATTATGCCGGTTCTTTTTACATCTAGAAAAAATAGATTTTTGGCCAGTTGTTGGGTAATTGTCGAACCGCCTTCTTTCATCTGCATGGCTTTGGCATTGGCTAAAACGGCTCTCAAAATACCCTGTGGGCTAACTCCATGGTGTTCAAAGAAATGTTTGTCTTCAGCTGCCATCAACGCTAATACCAATACTCTGGGCAGGTCTTTATAGGCGATGACGGTACGGGGCAAACCAGCATCAACACTTTCTATCAGCTGATCGTCTTTATCGTAGATAGCAATTGAATCAACCGGTTTATAGTTTTTGAGATAACTTAGATCTGGAATTTTTACCAGTTCTTGCACAACCAAAAGCGAGACGACTGTACCGCCAAGAGTGCCGAAAACAAGGACGACTTGCAAGATCGCCTTGGTGAGACTGAACAGTGCTTTAAAGACATCTCTGGCATGGGTCTTGCCAGTCATCTGTCTTAAGTCGGACATCTCCTAACCTCTTCCTCGGACCTCTAGTTGCCGTTATCTCCGGCTGAATGGCTGATCTTACCTATGCGCCGATTATACTTTCATAGGCGGCTAAGCCTGTCAAACCTATTAAGACTATGGTCTATAATGGTTAGAATGACTAGCAAGAATGTGTTAATTGTTGAAGATAACGACCTGATGCGGCAGGGCCTGGTCTCGGTCATTGAAAGACAGGGAGAATTCAAGGTCGTCGGCGAGGCTCAAGATGGCGAAGAAGCTGTGCAGATGGCGCTTGAACTAAAGCCAGACTTGATTGTCATGGATATTGGTCTGCCCTACAAAAGCGGCATCGATGCTACCCGTGAAATCAAGATTGCCTTACCAGCCGTTAACATTGTTATGCTTACATCGCACGACAATGACGATGAAATTTTCGCCGCTCTTTCAGCCGGCGCTCAAGGTTATTGTTTGAAAGATAGTGCTTCAGAGCGGATCAAGATTGCTCTTAGTTCGGTTAGTCAGGGGGCTGCCTGGATTGACCCCAAGATAGCTTCCAAGGTGCTTGCTGTTTTTGAGATGCAAAGGAAGCCCCAAGAAGAGACAGATAAGACTCATGCTACTAGTTCTGGCTCTGGTTCTGGCATAAGTTCAAGTCTTTCTGATTCACTCTCTCAGAGAGAGAAAGAAGTATTGAAGCTCATGGTGGAAGGTTTTTCCAATAAAGAAATCAGTGAAAAACTGATTATCAGTATCTCTACTGTGCGCACGCATGTCGAGCACATTCTCGAAAAGCTCTCGGTGACCGGGCGTACTCAGGCGGCTGTGAAGGCTATGAAAGAAGGGCTTTTGTAGTCTTTCACCGACGTTTTCTACTAGTTCTGATCCGGCTCGTCGATGGCATCGATATCAGATGGTTTAGCCAGGCTGTCGGTGTAGGCCTTTATCCTGGTGCTGGTGATGCGGGCTTGATTTGGTATCTGACGAGCCCAAGAAGGACTGTTTTCTTCACCTTTTTTCTCGTCGCCTTCTTTGTTCTCATCACCAAACCAGTATTCTTTGGCTGAACTTGAGGCTTCGCTCTGTGCTACTTCTTTTATTTTTTCCATATAGCATTCGCGATAACCTTGCCCATCCAAGGCTTGCATGCGGTTATTGGTCATGCGAGCGGATGAGATCTTTTCTTTTGAGTCTTCTCTATGCAAAAAAGTGCGGTCAAAGAAAACAGAGACCCCTTTGAACAGTCCACGTTTTTTGATTTCGGCAATTATTTCGCGAAGATGGGGCATGTTTTTACTCAGTTTTGCTGTACTTAGTTTTGCACGGGCAGCATAAAGCTGAAAGTGGTACCGGTTCCCTCGCCCTCGCTTTTGCGAGGAATACAGTCAATTATACCGCCGTGGGCTTCAATTATGCGTCTGCACATATAGAGCCCAAGCCCCGTGCCCGGGGCATGTCTGGCACCGCTTGCTCTGGCAAAGCGGTTGAATAGCTCTTTCGCCTCTTCGGCGCGCACGCCCCGCCCACTGTCCTGCACACCGACTATTACTTTGTCTTGCACTCTTTGCACTGAAAGAGTAATTGAGCCTCGGGCCGGTGTGAACTTTATGGCGTTATCCAGAAGGTTGAAGATGACTCGCTTCAGATCTTGGCGCACAATTGTCAGCTTTACTTCTAATGTGTCTTGCAAGAGCTTGACGTTGAGACTCTTCTTTTCATAAATCGGGCGCAGTTCATCGAGACATTCCTGGCAGATTTTATGCAGGTCCACTGGCTCAGTATTCCTCTCGATTTTGCCCGCTTCATAGCGTGCCACCCGCAAAAGGTTGTCCACCATTGAAAGCAAGTCTTTCAGGGAACCTTCAGTGGTTTTCAGTATCTTTCTATACGATTCAGGCAGATCGCCGTAAATTCCTTCCTGGGCTTGCTTGCCGGTCATTTCCATGGCGATAAGGGGCGTCCTCATATCGTGGGTGACGGCATAGACCATTTCTTCCAACAAGATGTTTCGGTCAAGCAAATTACTCTGCAAAGTAACTAGTCTTTTGGCAGAGCGCAGACGAGCCTTCATTTCTTCGGCATAAAAGGGTTTGACTATATAGTCGTCTACCCCGGCGTTATAGGCGGCTATGAGATTTTCTCTAAGGCCTCTCGGTGCCAGAAAAATGACATAGGTGACTTTGCCCTTTTGGCTTTCTCTCACCCGCTTGAGCAGTTCAAAGCCGCTAATATCGGGCAAGTTTGGGTCGATAATCAAGACAGGCGGAAAATTATTGGACTGGAAGCGTCGCCAGGCTTCCTCACCGCTATTGCAGACGATGGGCTCAAATTTTAATTCTTTCAATATTAGATCAAGCAGCTTCACCGCTTGATTGTCTTTATCGGCAATCAGTATTTTCATAGTGGTTTTATCATTTAGCCAACATGAACTTTGGGTCTCTTTTCTTTGTTCGGTTCAGCTTGTCTTAGTATCTCTCTTGTTAGAAATGCCGTTTCCCCCTCTCCCAAAAGAATATATTTGAGCACATAAAATAGAGGATTGCCCTCGCTCCATTCGAAATAGACATGAGGCACCTTGCCGGTCAAGTCTCTAATATGAAGCAGTAAGGCGGCTATGGCATTGGCTGCCGAGGGGCTTTCTGCCCGCAAGACCTTATAGCCCTCCACAGTTCTGCCCTTTACCTCAAGATGTTCGTCGATAAATTCAGAAACGTCTTTCACTTGCACTTCAAAAAAAATGAAGTCACCTTCGGGATCTTGAATACTATGAGTTTCTCTTGCTTCGTTCTCTTTCTCTTTATAGCTTTTTGGCCCCGGCCTGTGGGCTAGTATGCGGACAACCCCCAGGTCTTGGCGGCTCGAATCGTTGATAAAGCGCAGGGCTCGACTATTTAGTTTGACGTCGCCTATGCGCAGTTCGGTGGAGCGAAGCGCCCTAGAAACAAAGGATGTGAAAAGGACAGTGGCAATGAAGAGCAGTGAAATAATGAGACCGTCTGGACGATCGTGCATGACTGCAAAACATGAGTAGACGAAAACAAGACTGATGGTTGAGAAGGCTAGACGCTTCCAGAAGCCCTGTTTCCAGACCAAGGTGGTCACGGCCACAGCTGCTGAGGTAATCATGACCAAGAGACCCGTGGCAAAAGCGCCTGCTTGTTTGTCGACGTCGGCTTTAAAGGCGACGGTCACTATTAGCGATACCAGAGTAAAGAAGACTACCAGGGGGCGCCGAGCTTTGGCCCAATCAGGGGCCATGCCGTAGCGCGGCAAATATTGCGGCACTAGACTAAGCAGAGCGGCCATACCCGAAGCGCCGGCAAACCAGAGTATAAGAATAGTAGCGATATCGTATATGGTGCCAAAGCCCTCGCCCAAGTAAAGATGAGCCAAATAGGCCAGGGCTCGACCATCGGCTTTACCGTGGGGTTGAAAGAGTTCAGCTGGAATGAGTAAGGTTGTAGTGAGGCTGCCCAGCATTAGAAAGATAGACATAATTATTGCAACGGTAAAGAGTAACTTGCGCGTGTTGGCAATGCGCCCGGGCAGGCAGGCTTTCTCTTTCTCCTGCTGCTCTTCTTCGCTCTCTTCAATCTCTTCTTTATGAGGGTCTAAACTATCGGCTGCAGTTGCCGCAGAGTCTTCTATCGTCTTAGCTGTTTGCGATGCGCCCTGAGCCGTTGACTTAACTAAGGGCATCACAGCCACGCCGGTTTCAAAGCCTGACATGCCCAAAGCTAGTTGGGGAAAGACTATGGCGGCGGTCTTGAACATGTCCAGATAAGAGCTATGCTCTTGGTGCAGATGGTTAAACCATTCAGTGAAATGCACCGGTGAACTTAGCAATTTGCTCAGGCAAACGCTAATAACTATTGTATTTACCGCCAAATAAAAGACCACAAGAAAGAAAGAGACCTTGATTGCTTCTGAAAAACCCTTGAGGAATATGAGACCGAGACTCAAGATCAAAAGCAAAGTAGTAAGTAGTCTATTTTGAAAGATTGAGGGAGTAAGAGGGTTTTCTACGATGTGAGCGGTGGCGTCGGCGGCGCACATAGTTATAGTAAAAACGAAATCGGTGAAAGCAAAACCGAGTAAAACCAAGACTAGAGTCTTACCTGTCCAGCCTTTCAAAAGGCGTTCAAATATGGCAAAGCTTCCCTGTCCGTGAGGGCTTTCTTTACTGACCAAGAAATAGGTCGGTAGGGCACCGAAAAGGGTAAGGATGATCAAATTGAGTGTGGCTAAAGGGGCAAGATAGCCAGCCGCAGCAAAAGAGATGGAAGGTTGAAAGCCCATAGATGAGAAATAGTCTGTGCCAACCAGGCACATGACTTTCCACCACGAATCTGGTTTGGCATGAAGACCTTTCTGGTTCATGCCTTGGAAGAACCATTTAAAGAAGCGAACCTTTAGTTTCTTAAGCCTATTCATTGCAATACAATAGCAAAAGGTCTCTCACTTAAAGCAGGATGTAGTCAAAATTCAAAGGTTCTTGACAGCGCTCGGCTCGGCTCTTCTGCCTGTTTCGTTCATGGCTCTTTTGCTCTGTTCAATATCGGCTTGCACTAGTTCTAAACCACAGGTAGTGGCAAAGAAGAGACTCAATTACTATTCAGAAATCTATAACCTGTCGGATCTCAAGACCAAAGATTTAATGGGACTTGATGTCGATTTGACCGAGAAAGATCAACCCTATACCGGTGTCGTTAAGGTAATCTTGGCTGGTCAATCGCTCGGCAAAGGCATGTATAGTCCCAACGAAGCCAGCTGGCTTTTGGATGATCTGGCTAATGATGAATATCTTGCCCGGGTGGTGAGAATTTTGCCTTTCTTGCGCAATTTCGCCTGTGCAGCCTATGGCAAGGAGATGGCTTTATTGGGCGGTGGTTCTTATGGTCGAATCGATCGCATAACTGAATCACCCACGGCCAAGACCTATCTCTATAATCTGATTCGTTCTGAGCTTTTGCCCGGGCCTAGTTTGCACCAAGCTCGGAGAGAACATAGGATGATCAATGTTGATGCCAATCGTGTTTTGATTCTTGGTGGTATCACCACCGGCAATGCTGCGGCTCTTGATGTGGAACTGTTTGATGCGAGCAGCGGCACGATCAAAACAGTCGGCAAAATGGCACTCTTTAGACGTGAATTCCTTTTGACGCGGCTGCCTAGCGGCAAGATTCTGGTAAGTGGCGGTATCGGCAACCAGACTAATGAAGCCCCCGGTGACTTGGTAAGCACTGTCGAAGTCTTCGACCCGGTAAAAGAAAAGTACTTTGTGGCCGGGCAGTTGCACGAGGCACGGGTAGGTCATAGCGCTATTGTATTGCCGGCCGGTGCCATCTTCCTTGGCGGGCGAGTGCCTGACGAGGGCGGCCAGCAGATAGACTCCAATACTGTGGAAGCGGTATTGAATCAATAAATAGATAAAGTTGTGTAGATAAAGATGAGGCTTATCTAGCTTATCTAGGTAAGCTTTTGCCTATCTGGGTTTTTCCCTAGCTTTTATCTAGAACCGCCAGTTGCGAGTCTATTGAAGCCAACTGTTTGTCGAGATCTTCTTTCTGGCTTTCTATAGCTTTCACTTTTTCAGGTGGCGCTTTCGACTTGAAGTCGGCATTGCCAATGATTTGATTGACTTTGGCCATTTCTTTTTCAAGTGCCTGGCGTCTCTGGTTGAGTTTATCTTTGGTTTTGCCCACATCAATCAATTTAGCCAGGGGCACATAGATATTCACAGAAGAAACTGCTTCACAGGCTGCCATCTGGGGCGGTCTGCAGTCCATCGAAATATCGAGAGGATTGACCCTGGCCAATCTTTCGATGTATTCACTGCCGGTGGCCAGAGTCTGCATTTCGTCTTCGTCCTGGCAGGTGATCATCACTTCGGCGTCGGCTGATGCCGGCACATTGTAAGTCTGTCTGATATTTCTTATCGAACGTATTACTCTGATGAGAAATTCCATTTTCTCTTCCGATTCATCGTCGATGAAATTTTCATCTGGACGGGGATAGGGAGCGAACATTATCGACTGGAAGTCTTTAGGGAAGAAGCTTGATTTAGGTACTCTAGACCAGAGGTCTTCGGTGATGAAAGGCATGATCGGGTGCAAGGCCCGCAACAAGCCTTCGAACACCGTATGTAATACTGCCTTGGTCTGACCATCGCCGCCATTGGCTTCTTTAGCCAGCTGAATTTTGGCTATTTCTAGATACCAATCGCAGAAGCAATCCCAAGTGAATTCGTGGATTGTGCGCGCCACATTATCGAAGTCGTAGTCGGCAAAATACATGGCCAGCAGGTCGAGTGTGACATTGTAGCGGTGCAAGATCCACCTATCTGCCAAGGTCAATTTTTCTGTATTGATGCCTTTGGGCTCAAAGCCCTCCAGTTGCAAGAGGGTGAAGCGACCGGCATTCCAGAGTTTGTTGGCGAAGCGTTTGTATTCGTCCAGCTTCTCTTCTCTGAAGCGAACATCTTGATCGCCTTTGATGCCCACCGATGTGAACCAAAAGCGGTTGGCATCGGCACCATATTTGGCGATCATATCGAGAGGATCAATAGCATTACCCTTCGACTTAGACATACGTTTGCCGTCAGCAGTCTGTATGACCGGGTGCACCAAGACATGCTTGAACGGTATGGTCTTGAGAAACTTCATCGACATGAAGATCATTCTCGCTACCCAGAGATTGATGATTTCGCGGGCAGTGGAAAGTACCGTGGTTGGATAGAAGAGTTTCAATTCTTTTGTATCTTGAGGCCAGCCTAGAGTGGCAAAGGGCCAGAGCGCCGACGAAAACCAGGTGTCGAGCACGTCTTCATCTTGTTTCAGCTCAGAGTCACCGGCGCCGCATTTGCCGCAGCTGGTCGGGGCTTCTTCAAAAGCATCTATGGTGCCGCATTTGCTGCAGGTCCAGATGGGAATGCGGTGTCCCCACCAGAGTTGTCTGCTGATGCACCAATCTCTTATGTTGCGCATCCAATCTAAATAAGTGGAAGAATAACGTTCCGGGATGAACTGCACTCTGTTTTCTTCCACCACCTGAATGGCCGGCTCGGCAAGCTCTTTCATCTTCAGATACCACTGATCTGAAAGCAGGGGCTCGATCACTGTGTTGCAACGTTCGCAGTGACCTACGCCATTGACATATTCTCTTTCTTCAGCCAGCAGTTCGGCTTCTTTCAAAGCTTCAACTGTTTCTTTGCGGGCGGCAAATCTTTCTTTGCCATGCAAAAACTCTGGGACCAATTCGCTTTGCATTAGTTTGCCGTGCTGGTCTATGACCACCGGTTTTTCAAGATTGTGGCGTTGACCAACTTCAAAGTCATTGGCGTCATGTGCCGGTGTGATTTTGAGACAGCCGGTACCAAAATCGCGCTCGACATAACTATCGGCAATAACCGGTATAGCTCTACCGGTGAGGGGCAGCAAGACTGATTTGCCGATGAATGACTGATAGCGATCGTCTTCTGGATGCACTGCCACCGCTACGTCGGCAAACAAAGTTTCCGGTCTGGTGGTGGCAACGGTGAGAACACCGCTGCCGTCTTGCAGTTTGTACTTGATGCAGAAGAGATGTCCTTTAGTTTCTTCATGCTCTACTTCCAGATCTGAAAGAGAAGTGAGACAGCGTGGGCACCAGTTGGTGACACGATTGCCTCTATAGATGTAGCCCTCTTTGTAGAGGGTGACAAAAGCTTTGTAAATGGCTTTGACATAGCCTGAATCCATTGTGAAGGCGACCCGATCCCAGCCGAAAGAAACGCCCAGGCTTTTGTACTGCGCCATTATTTGGTTGCCGTACTGGTTGCGCCATTCCCAAACCTTTTCAATGAAAGCTTCGCGACCCAGCTGGTGTCTGTTCTTGCCTTCTGCCTTCAGTTTTCTTTCAACCACCATCTGGGTGGAAATGCCGGCATGGTCGGTGCCTGGTTGCCAAAGAACGTTATAGCCCTGCATACGCTTCAGTCTGATCAGCACGTCTTGCAAAGTGCCGTTCAGGGCGTGGCCCATGTGTAAATTCCCTGTAATGTTGGGCGGGGGCAAAGCTATTGAAAAACGCGGCTTGTCAGGATGCACATCCAGATCGAAGAGTTTGTTTTCATGCCAATATTCGGTCCAGCGCTTCTCTACCTCAACCGGCAAATAGGCTGAGCTATTTTTATTAGAATCATCTTTACTGTTCACTTTACTGTCCAAACTGTTAGTCATTAACTTTCCTTCGATCTTCTTGGCCGGACCGCAGCCAGAGCCTCAGCATCAAGCTGTCCTTTCTCTTGGAAGCCCGATTATATCAGTGGCGAGCCCAGACTTTGGCGCTTTCCACCTTTGGCACAATTAGTTTGCAACCGTTTGCAATAAAAGAAACGTCCCCTATATGGATGTTAGAATCATTCGTCTTGAGTCGAGAATCTTCTTGACTACATTTTGTCGTTGTCGCGCGCAAAGCATACTGGAGCAATTTGGGAAGTTATGATTTCAAGTAACGATTTTCGTACCGGCGTCACCATCGAATACAACAACGGTATATGGCAAGTTGTTGAATTTATGCATGTCAAACCGGGTAAAGGTGCGGCATTTGTTAGAACCAAGCTGAAAAACGTAGAGACCGGCAACGTCCTTGAACAGACTTTCAGAGCTGGTGAAAAGCTTCCCACTGCCAACGTTGAGAAATCGGAATTTCAATATCTTTATAGAAGTGGTGAAAATTACACCATGATGGACCAGGTCAACTTCGAACAGATGGACATGACTGCTCAGCAGATTGGCTCCACGGTAGAGTTCATGAAAGAGGGTCTGGAAGGTATTACTGTTCTTCGTTACAACGACCGGGTCATCGGTGTGGAATTGCCCAACACCGTGGAACTGGAAGTGACTGAAACTGCTCCCGATGAAAGAGGCGACACCAGCTCAGGCGGCGGCAAACCTGCCACTCTTGAATCTGGTGCCACCATCACTGTGCCTTTTCACGTCAAAGTGGGCGACAAAATCAAGGTCGATACCAGAAGCCGTAAATATTTGACCAGAGTCTAATTGAGACTTTACGGTTCAGCTTTCGAGTCAATTCAGGGAAAAGTCGTGAAAATAGATTTGCAACAAATAAAGGAGCTCCTCGGTATTGTTAGCTCCACTGATGTGACCGAGCTTACAATCGAGTTCGGTGACCAGCGCATAACAGTTAAGAAAGAAAAGCAATTGGCTGGCACTATCGAATTTCCTCTGCCGAGAGACATGAGACCGATGCCTCCTCTGCACCACAATGGTGGCATCGACGGCACTCCTCCGCCTGTGGCTCCGGCAGTGGCTGCACCGCCTGCTCCTGCCAAGGTTGAGAAACCGGAACCGGTGGCTGAAGAGGCTAGCTCTGCCAACACAGTGGCGATTACTTCGCCAATGGTAGGCACTTTCTATCAGTCGCCCTCGCCCACCGCCGCTGCTTTCGTAAAGGTAGGCGACCGCGTCTCGGTGGGACAAACAGTCTGCATTATCGAAGCCATGAAACTGATGAACGATCTTCCCTCTGAAGTGAGCGGCAAGATTGTCAAAATCTGTGCCGAGAACGGTACCACTGTTGAATACGGTCAAACTCTCTTCTTAGTGGATCCGAAAGGCTAATCTAAACAATGATTGAAAAGGTACTGATTGCCAACCGCGGCGAGATTGCCCTGAGAGTAATTCGGGCTTGTCGTGAGCTGGGCATTAGAACTGTGGCGGTTTATTCTCAAGCCGACTCTGAGTCTTTGCACGTTAAGCTCGCCGATGAAGCTTATTGCATCGGTCCGCCCCAGAGTGTGCGCAGTTATCTGCATATACCAGCCATTATCTCTACTGCCGTGGTTACCGGTGCCGATGCCATCCATCCGGGTTATGGTTTCCTTTCTGAGAAAGCCAATTTCGCCGAGATTTGCGGCGTGCATCACATCAAGTTTATTGGTCCCAGTGCCCATGCCATAAATTCGATGGGCGACAAGTCGACAGCCCGTGAAAGTATGCGTAAAGCCGGTGTGCCGGTTGTTCCAGGCAGCCACGGCTTGATAAACGATGATGCCGAGGCCGAGAAATTGGCCAAAGAAATTGGTTTCCCGGTGATCATCAAGGCAACCGCTGGTGGTGGCGGCCGCGGTATGCGTATCGCCTCTGATGCCGGGCAATTGCAAAATGCACTCAATTCGGCTCGCAGTGAGGCTTCGGCTGCTTTCGGCGACGGCGGCGTTTATATTGAAAAGTATCTGCGCCCAATAAGACACGTCGAAATTCAGATCATGGCCGACAGCTATGGTAATTGTATTCACCTGGGTGAGCGCGATTGCTCGGTACAAAGACGCCACCAAAAGCTTATCGAAGAATCCCCCAGCCCGGCCCTTACCCCTGAATTGCGTGCCCGCATGGGCGCTGCCGCAGTGGCTGCCGCTCAGGAAATTGGCTATGAAGGTGCTGGTACGGTGGAGTTTATTCTTGCCGGACAAGATTTCTATTTCATGGAGATGAATACACGTATTCAGGTGGAGCACCCGGTCACCGAAATGATTACCGGCTGCGATTTGATTAAGGAGCAGATTCGTATTGCTTCCGGTGAGAAACTTTCTCTTAGACAAGAAGACGTCAAGTTCTCGGGGCATGCTATCGAATGCCGTATCAATGCCGAAGATCCGGCTCGTAACTTCCTGCCTTCTCCTGGTCGGGTGGATGCCTATATCGCGCCCGGCGGACCCGGTGTGCGGGTAGACAGCCATTGTTATCCTGGTTATGTCATACCGCCATATTACGATTCATTGGTAAGCAAGTTGATTGCCTGGGGACGAAATCGTCAAGAGGCGATTGAGCGCATGCAAAGAGCTCTCGATGAATATGCCGTGACCGGAATCAAGACGACTATACCCTTCCATCAAGAAGTGCTCGCTCATCCTGTTTTCGCTGCCGGTGATGTAACTACCGACTTCATTGAAAAACATATGACGCTGCAGGAAGCAAAATAGAGGTTACAATAGTGCCAACGGCTCCGTAGCTCAACGGTGGAGCGTGCGACTCATAATCGCCTGGTTACTGGTTCGAATCCAGTCGGAGCCAAGTTTTTTTGAAACTAAGGTTTGAGCAGAGTCTCTTTGACCGATCGTTTCATCTGTCTAAAAGTAGTCGAGATGTATTCGGTTAGCTCTTCCGAACGTTGTCTGGCGTTCACCAATTGCAATTGGCTGGCATCAAGATACTTCTGGTCCGGCTTACCTTTAGACTTGGCATAAGTCTTTTCCACCTGCACTATTTGACTGAGTGCTCTTTCAAGGTTGTGGGTGATTTCTTTCTGCATACGTTCCGACTCTAAAAGAAAATAGCCGGCCGAACCTTTGCCATGAGAAAGATTGAGAAGCATTGTTTGAGCCCTGTCGAATTTCTCTGAGCCTAAAAAGGTCTCTTGTGATTGAGCCACCGAAAATGTAGTACCAAGGGCAAAAGAAAATACTGCTGTGCCCATCAACAGCTTGATCAACTGCCTGCTTTCGATTGTTATTTTAGCCATTACCCACCTCCTGTCTTAATTATAGAAAGGAGAGTAGTATATAAGTCATGTCTAAAACCAGATTAAGAGCGCTTTATGGCGCCGGTTACTTTCTATTTGTCGTAAGTGTCCTGGCACTTAATATGGCTCCCGCCTTAGGCGCCGAACCAGACAGTAAGACTCCGCCCAATGCAGATGTTTCCGGCTTCGAGTTAACCGTGCCAGTGTCGGACGCCAATGTTTCTTACAGCGATCTTAATCTTGATACTGTCTCCAGTCGCGATATTTTCGAGTCTGCTTCTCAAGACATCAATGCCGGTCGTCTCGATGCGGCTGAGATTAAGTTGAAGGAAGTGCTGCGCCGAGAACCGGGAAATCTTTCTGCTTCCAACAATCTTGCCTGTGTGCATCGTCTAAAGGGCAATCAGGTGGAAGCTTTAAGAGAGCTTGAGAGGCGTTCGGGCGCTAATGACGTTTCTTTATGCAACATGGCCGCTTGCCAGATTGCTTTGGGCAAGTATGACGAGGCTCTCAGCAATCTGTACCGGGCCATACGCCTTTCACCCAGTGTTGATGCTTATCGCAAACTAGGTCATGTGCTTTCACTAAAAGGTGACGATGAAGGGGCTGTGGCCGCTTATCAGCAAGCGATCGAGATCTATAAAAGTTCGCTCTCACTGCCTGCTGCGGCAGATGGGGGCAAAGCCCAGCCCGAAGCCAAAGCAAGTACCCTGCTGGGTGATTTGCATTTCGATTTGGGTGATTGTTTGAGGCGGGTGAAGAGATTTGATCAGGCTCTGCTTGAATATAAAACGGCAGATAAGCTTTGCATCGGCGCCGGCCTCAAGTTCGGCCAAGATCTAAAGCTGCGTCAGGCAAAATGTCTGGATGGTCTAGGGCGCTATGAAGAGGCGAGAGCCATACTGAACGAACTCTTAGAGAAGAATCCGGACGACACCGACTCGCTGAATTGCCTTGGGGTGGTGCTCTGGCAGGAGAAACAGGTGCCTGAGGCAATATATGTGCTGGAGCGGGCACTCAAGATAGATCCGGCTTATCCTCAGGCGCGCAATAATTTGGGCATTGCTCTATATGAACTGAAGCGTTACGACGAGGCGGTCAATGTTTGGAAACAAGCCTTGAGTCTAAAGGCTGATTATCCGGAAGCGCACTACAATATTGGAGTGGCGCTCTATCAGTCGGGACTGATTGAGCAAGCTGTAGAAGCTTATCTAGAGTGTTTGCGTTATGCACCTCGCGACGCCAGTGCCCATAACAATTTAGGTTTGGCTTATATGAAACTCGGCAAGAAAGAGCAAGCCGTAGCAGAGTGGAAGAAAGCCATCGAATGCAACTCTGAATGCGCTGAAGCTTATACGAATTTAGGCAAAATTCTCAAGGAAAGCGCTAAAACACAGGTAAGATAGTCTTTCAAGAGACGGTGAAATATGGAAAAAGCCTTCGACAACTTTAGCTTTAGTGAAGTGGTGGCCCAGGTGCAAAGTGCTGCCATCAGCATCATTTGCCATATTATTTTCGACCTGGCCATACATGGTCTAGCCATTGCCACAGTTTTGCTTATTGCCGGGCTTGTCATGGGGTCTATGCGCCATAGACTCTCAAAACCCTTTCTAGTTGTTGCTCGCAAACTAGGCACTGTCTGCGGTATAGCTTCTTTGCCCGGTCTTATCACCCTTTGTGTCAGCCATACTTTGCCTCCAGTCGGCGTTTATAACATCAATTCACTTGGCTTCCTTTCTCTTTGGAGCCTTATCAGTGCCCATATGATTGGTGAAGAGACCAATTATCAGTTCACTGTTAAAGTCAAAAATGAGAGCAATTTGGAAGAGTCTCCCGAATAGAGCTAGACTAAAATCAGACAGTTTTCAGTAGACTCTTCTAGATTTAGACAACCGTCAATTGCGTCAGTGCCGTAGCCGTTCTAACTATTTGAGGAAGGCTCTTATGTTCAAAAATAGAAATAGGAAGTGGATACCGGTTTCTTTGAAAGAGACTGTCTTTAGAAGCTTTTTGGTCTTTGGTTTAGCTACTTTTGTATTGTCTGCTTTGCCGGTTCAAGCTCAATCTACATTAGGCAGCCCCTACAGCGGTTGGGCTCCGACCCAGCAGGTTCCCGGTGCTACTTTTATGCCGGGTACTTATCCTGGTTATTATCCCGGAGCTTATCCGGGCTCATATCCCGGAGTTTATCCGGGTGCTTATCCTGGTATGGGCACCGGCTTGCTGCCCAGTGCCATACCAGGCACTAATACCGGCATGTACGGCACCATCAATCCCATGTTTGCGGGCAATATCGGCGCGCCTGTCCCAATGGGCGGGGCTAATTTCTCCTTCCGCCTGGGCAATGTCAATTGCAATATGTGGCGGGCTCCCAGCGGCTATTACTATCCCTACTATCCCGGCTTTAGCGGCTTTGGACAGGGCTTGGTCAATACAATTTATGTCGCCCCCAATTCGCAAGAGCAGCCTGTTGCTAAGCAGCCGCCTGTCTCGGTGCAGTTCAGTGATACCTTCAAGTTTTTAGAAGATGCCAAAAAAGACAGCAAAATCAGCGATGCCGATTATACGCATTTGAAGAGAAGAGCCACCGACATTCAAAATAAAGAGCGCAGCTATCGCATTGCCCAAGGTGGAACTCTAGATAGCGACTATGAAAACGAGATTCGACGCGACCTAGACAATCTTTCCAACGAGATTGCTCAGCGGGTTAAACAATAGAAAAGCGGTCTGAAAAGTGCTCAATAATGATGCGGCGTAAGTCTTCCTGTACAGCAGATAGTGCCTTTGTTGCGTCAATAATCGAAAATCTGTGCGGTTCTTCCTCTGCCAGCTTGAGATAGCCCTGTCTAACTTTATGGTGAAACTCAATCGCTTCTCTTTCTAAGCGGTCGTGTCCGCCCGGGTGCAATCTGCCCAGACCTTTTTCACTTTCCAGGTCGAAAAGAATCGTCAATTCAGGAAGCAGACCGCCTGTGGACATCTGGTTGAGAGTCTTGATTGTCTCCATATCGATACCCCGGCCATAACCCTGATAGGCCACTGTGGAATCGATAAAGCGATCGCAAATGACTAACTTGCCTTCCATAAGGGCCGGCATGATCAATTCGTCGACATGCTGGGCTCGGTCTGCTTGGTAGAGCAATAGTTCGGCCATGGGTGAGACTGTGCCGCCCGGGGTGAGTAGTATTCGGCGTATTTGCTTGCCTAAGGGAGTGCCGCCGGGATCTCTGGTAATGACATGGGCAATCCCCAGAGCATCAAGCTTTTGAGAAAGCAGCTTGACCTGGGTGGTTTTTCCGGCGCCCTCAGGGCCTTCCAGCGTAATGAAGGTGCCGGGATAGTTTCTCTTTGGTTTGGTTGGGGTTGCCATTATCTGAAGCTGTTAATTTTTTGGGGAATCTAAATAATTGTTGCATAAATGCTATGATTGCCGCACTCTTGGGAAATTTCTAAGCACGGTCCAAATGCCTCTAACGGGGCGGCTCTGGGCTTAAACATGCGCCTGAACGGTGGGTGAGAATTTCCAAATCAAGGTGAGATATTAGCAAGTACTAGTGAGGTAGGTCATGGCTCAGACCCTTACGGCGCCCAAAGTCAAGGTTGATCGCAAATGGCAGTTGTTTATCGACGGCAAGTTCCAGGACGGTGAAAGCGAGCGCTCCCTTGTCAATCCAGCTAACGGAAAAGTTTTGACTAAGGTGGCGGAGGCTTCTCCCAGTCAGGTTGAGGAGGCAATCAAAGCCGCTCGGCGTGCCTTTGACAAAGGTCCCTGGCCGCGTCTCACTGCCTTTGAAAGAGCGCAGACACTCTTCAAGATAGCCGAGCTTATCGATGCCAATGCCGATGAACTGGCTGAACTAGAAACTTTGAACGGCGGCAAGCCCCTGCGTGAAACTCGCTATGATATCGCCGATAGTGCTAATTGCTTCCGCTATTATGCTGGACTTATCACCAAGCCCACCGGCACCACTGTTGATGTCCCGGCTCCTTCAGTAACCAGCATCGTGCGTGAGCCTATTGGTGTCTGCGGCCAGATTATTCCCTGGAACTATCCGCTTTTGATGGCTGCATGGAAGCTTGCCCCCTGTCTTGCCGCCGGCAACACCAGCGTGCTCAAGCCATCTGAATTTACACCTTTGACCGTTGTGCGTCTGGCTGAGCTTTTGCAGCAAGCCGGTCTGCCCGAAGGTGTCGTCAATATTGTTTTGGGCGATGGTCCCAAAGTAGGTCAACCGATAGCCGAATCTAAACTGGTCGACAAAATTGCCTTCACCGGTAGTGTCAAGACCGGTAAATTGATTGCCGCAGCCGCTCTGGGTAATCTCAAGAAAGTCACCTTGGAGCTTGGCGGCAAGTCTCCCATGATCGTTTTCTCGGATTTTGATCTTGATGTGGCGGTCGATTATGCCCTCTTTGCCATCTATTGCAATTCGGGTCAGGTCTGCTCTGCCGGTTCGCGCATGATTGTGGAAGATTCCATCTATGAAAGCTTTGTCAAGAAAATGGCGGAGAGAGCGCAAAAAATTAGAGTCGGTCCTGGTCTGGAAGATGAAACCGAGATGGGTCCTTTGGTTTCTGAAAGCCAAATGAAACGGGTTCTCGAATATATCGAAGTGGGCAAGAAAGAAGGTGCCAAATTGGTCACCGGCGGCGAAAGGCTGAAAGGCGATAAGTTTGGCGAAGGCTTCTATGTCAGCCCGACTATTTTCAAAGACGTAAAGTCAGAAATGCGCATTGTGCAAGAAGAAATATTCGGACCGGTGGTGGTGGTGCAGAAGTTCAAGAGCGAAGAAGAAGCTGTTGAACTGGCAAATGATTCAGACTATGGTCTGGCTGGTGCCGTATTCACCAAAGACATCACCCGCGCTCATAAGGTGGTTAAGCAGTTGAGAGCCGGCATCACCTGGGTGAACGCCTATCACAATACCTATACCGAATGCCCCTGGGGCGGCTACAAGCAAAGCGGTTGGGGGCGCGAACTGGGCACTTTCGGACTAGAGGCCTATACCGAGGTGAAACAGATCAATATCAATCTCGACCCCATCGCCGTCGGTTGGTTCGAAAATCAGGAATAACCTGCATGAAAATGCAGAGCCAACTGATTAGTGTCAGTTAAGAAAATGAAAGGGAGTTGCCTACGGGCGGCTCCCTTTTTATAAATTTCAGCTAAGGTTGCATCCCTTCAAGAAACATCTTGGCATGCTCTTTCGTCGTGCTAAAATTGACGGGTTCGCATCTATCGAGCTTTGATTTGTTTATCAGCGGCAAGACAAATTTGAAACAGGCAAAAGCAGGTCGGAGGACTGGTCTGCTTTTGATACTACTTGCGGTGCACAGCTCGCTCGCTTTGGCTTTGCCTGCCCAGGCAGAAGGGCAGTATCTGGTCGATGAAGTAAGGATTGAAGGCAATCGTCTCATTCCCACTGAAGACATCACCAGTGTGGTGAAGACACGCAAGGGCGATAAATTCGACCGCGATCAGGTCATGGAAGATCTGAAAGCGATAAACGGTCTCGGTCATTTTGATGATCAATCTTTGCAGGTCAATCCAGAGTTGACCGGCTCTGGCATTTTGCTCAAAATTCGCGTGCAGGAAAATGCACCGATTACTCAGTTTTCAATCAAGGGCAACCAGGCGATATCCACTGAGGAGATAAGCAAACTCTTCAACGATCAGCTTGGTAAACCGCAAAATATCAATGCTCTTTCAGCCGCTATCGAAAAAGTGGAGCAGGCTTATCATGAGAAAGGTTTTGTTCTAGCCAAAGTGACCGGTGTCAAAGATGATCCCGATGGCTCAGTGGAACTGGAGATCTCTGAGGGTTCGCTTGATAGTATCGAAATCGGCGGCAATAAAAAGACTAAAGACTTTATCATCAAGAATGCCATCAAGCTCAAACCAGGCGAAGTCTATAACGAAAAACAGTTAACCGCTGATCTACGTAAACTCTACGGCAACGGTTATTTCCAAGATATACGCCGCTCAGTTGTGCCCTCGGCGACTAATCCAGACAAATATACCCTCAAGATCGAAGTGGACGAAAAGCGCACCGCCTCAGTCGGTGTCGGCGGTGGTGTCGACTCTGTGGCTGGTCCTTTCGGTTCGATGAGCTTTTCTGATGGCAACTTTAGAGGGCGTGGTCAGGTTATCAGTTTGAGTTCGCAGATTGGCTCAGGCACGCTGAACAGCATGAGCAACTCGATTAATAACGCCGGTACAACATTTATGCCGACCGGACGCACCTATAACCTAGAAGCTTCCTTTATTGAACCTAACTTGAAGGGAACCAATACATCTATGGCTGTGACTGGCTTTGGTCGCAACATGGGTTCAATGTTTATCGACCAGGCCATGCAGCGTACATTGGGTGCCAGCGTGGTTTTCAGCAAGCCGCTCAAAGGCGCTTGGTCGGCTAATCTAGGCTTGATTGGCGAACAGACTACTTTGCGCAATATGGCTAATATTGCCGAAAACCAAAGTATTCTCACCAGTATGACCAGTCGTGCTCTTGAAACAGGTTTGGCTGCCAACTCGCTGCAGGCTGGACAGTTGGCTGAGCAATATCGCAATAACCAACTGAAGGGTGGCGCCTATCTTACGGTTAATCCTTCCATCACAAGAGATACTAGAGACAGCGCCATCGATGCCAGCAAAGGCAGTTTCATCAAGCTTTCGGCTAGTCCTTCCGCCGGCTTCTCGGGTGGTTTTCTCAAGGCTGGTGCCAGTGCTTCCACTTACAAATCGCTCGGCAAGGGTGTCACTCTTGCACTGAATGCTCAAGGCGGTACATCTGTCGGCGGCTTGCCCCAATTTGCCCAGTACCGCTTGGGTGGATGGAATGGTGTGCGTGGCTACCGAGCTTTCTCTGACTTGGGTACAGGCGCCGGCATGCTCATGGCCACCGCTGAAGTTCGCTCAAAGATACCGCTGCCTGAAACAAATGCTGTCTTTAGAGCTGTTAAGAAGAACGTCAAAGCTGTTGCCTTTGCCGATTTTGGACAGGTTATGGGTAACGGCATCACCAATAGTTTGCTATCACGCAATAGTATGGGGGCTTCAGTTGGACTGGGCTTGCGGGTGAATATGCCCATGGTTGGTCTGGTGCGTATCGATTACGGTCTACCAATTATCTCTTCTGTCCTCGGTCGTAATGTTCCAAGGCTGACCATAGGCTTTGGTGAGAAGTTTTAAATAGCTTGTCTGGATTTCAGGCAGCGAGCTTTGCAAATGGTGTAAACTGCCCCAAGACGCAGTTGTGTGTTTTGATTAGTTCTTTGGAGAGAAGAATGCAATACGTTCAGAAAAGTTTTGCTTCCGCCTTGGCTCTCGCCTTCTTGGCAATGCCTGCCATGGCTCAAAATGCTTCTAAATCGGCTATAGGCGTAGTCGATCGTGAAAAGGTCATCACTAGCTTTGGAAAAGCTCAGAAAGCTGCTGATGAACTCAAGAGAGTTGAAGATTCTGTCAGAAAGCTCTTGGAAGAATCGAATAAACAATACGAAGAAGCCAAGCTAGCCAAAAAGCCCCAGGCTGAACTGGAAGGTTTGCAGAAGAAACTGCAGAGCAGAATCGACGAAGAGTACAAGAAGGCTCAGACCCGTGCTCAGTCGCTCGAAACTTCACTTGAGACCGACATCGATTCGGCTATCAAGGCTGAAGCTGAAAGCCGTAAGCTCGAAACAGTGTTCATGAAAGGTGCTGTTCTGCTTGGCGGAACCGACATCACCGAAGGTGTAGTCAAGCGTCTGGCTCAGGTCAGCACCGCTCCGGCTGCTACCCCCGCAAGCAAATAACCAGTAACTGGTTTAAATCAACGAAAGGGCTTGCGTTCGCGTGAGTCCTTTTTCTTAAATCTGAAATTCAGGAGGTCTTATGCGACTGCCCCAGGAAATGCCCATAGCCATGATCGCTCAGCTTATCGGCGGACGTGTTCATGGTGATGGAAGTGTCAAAGTTTCGACTGTTTCTCCTTCACCTCTGCATGCCGGTGAAGATGATCTCGCCTTTGTCTATGACGAGAAATTGATCAAAGACCTGGGCAGTTGCAAGGCCAAAGCCATAATTGCACCAACTGGTGCTGAAAAAATGCACCCCGATCGCAATATGGTTTTAGTCGACAGACCTAACCTTGCTATTCAAAGAGTGCTCACCGCTCTGCAGCCAAAGCGCTATACACCGCCGGTCGGTATTCATCCCACTGCCGTAATCGATGAGAGCGCCGAGGTTTCTGAAAGCGCCGCCATTGGTCCTTATGTAGTGATCGGACCCAAGTCTAAAGTTGGCGCTCGCACAATCGTCATGTCGCACACTGTTATCGGCGGAGAGGTGACCATCGGCGAAGACTGTCTCATTCATCCGGCTTGTTTGATTGCCGATTATTGCAAAATTGGTAATCGAGTCATTTTGCAGCAAGGTGCCGGCATCGGCGCCGACGGCTTTGGTTATGTCACAGCCAATGAGTCCAACCTTGAGAAAAGCAAGCGCGGAGAAAAGAATCTATCTAGCGAGCCGAACCCACTCTTGAAGATTCCCCAGATTGGCAATGTGGTGCTCGACGATGATGTCGAGATCGGTTCTTATGCCACCATTGATAGAGCTACTATGGGCTCCACCGTAGTTGGTGCCGGAACCAAGATCGATAATTTGGTCATGGTGGCACACAATAATAGAATCGGCCGGGAAGTAATGATTATCGGTAATGCCGCCATCGGTGGTTCTTGCAATATCGGTGATCGCTCGGTGGTGGCGGGCAGCTCAAGCCTTTCTGATCATGTCACCATGTCATCTGATGCCGTTTTGGTCGGGGGCTCCGGCGCCATGCGCGATATCGCATCTGGTGAGATACACGCCGGTGTGCCGGCTGTGAACGCCCGTGATTTCTTTGGTCAGGTGGCGGCAGTAAAGCGCATGCCTAGAGTTCTTGATGATGTGAAAGATCTGAAAAAGCGTTTGGCTTTGCTTGAGCAGCAGATTTTAGAGAAGCAAGTGGCCACCAAATAAGATAAAAAAGAAACGGAGAAATGTCATGGCAGTTGCCGAAGATTTGAGAAAAAAGCTTGACCTGGGAGATAGACTGGCTAGTTTTGAGGGACCTGGTCTGACCTCTAAGCAGGAAGTTTTAGTCGAGATTTTCGGCGCTGCTAAAGGCACCGGTATAGTTTTTCTCTTGCCCGATGGCCAGGGTGATGTGGTAAAGGTGCCGGCTCGGGCTGACATGGTCGTCAATACTTTGCGCAACGTGGTACTGGGTGTCGACCGCATCAGACTTTGCATCGTCGAGCATTTTCTATGCGCGGCTGTGCTTTGGGGGCTAGATGATGCTTATGTCTACGTAGATGGTCCCGAGATGCCTTTGGGAGATGGAAGCTCTGAGTTTTGGATTCGTCTCTTTGAAGCCAGTGGTATCGCCAGAGGTGCAGTGTCGGCTGATCTGGAGTTAAAGGAGACGATTACTGTAGAGAGAGGCGATAGAAGTCTTATTGCCATACCGGCTGAGAAGTTCTCGGTCACTTACCTGATGGATTGGAAGCATCCTCTCATTGGTCAGAAATGGCAGAGTTGGGACAGCAGTCGAGACATCAAAGACATTTATGAGAACCGCACTTTCGGCATGTTGCAAGAGCATAAGATGTTGGGTCTCGATAAAGATGTGGTCAGTTTGACCGATGACGGCTTTACGATGCCGCTCAAGCACCCTGATGAACCAGTGCGTCATAAACTGCTCGATCTAATTGGCGATCTGGCCCTGGTGGGTGTAAACCCACTGCGTATCAAAGCCCGCTTTATTAGCATCAAAGGCGGTCATGAGATGGACGTCGATATCGCCGGCAAGCTTAGGAAATCTCTCTCTATTTAGAATTGAGTCTTTTCTTTATTTGCTTCTCCAGCAAGAGTGCTTCTTTAGAAGACGGTTCCAGCTTGATTGCTTGGTCTATGGCTTGCAGACCTTCATTAAGCTTGTCTTGACAGACAAGTATCTCAGCTTTAGTGCGCAAAATTTTAGGCTTAAGATAAGAACCGCATTTTTTCAGCTCTTCATTCAAGTCTTCCATAGCCTTATCGTTCTGATTGAGGCGGTGGAAAAATAGGGCTCTTTGCAAATAGCCCGGATAACCTTTGTTCGCTTTGATGGCTGCATCGAAGTCGCTAAGCGCTCTTTCGTTATCATTGAGCAGTTCATAGATCATGCCTCTGCGCGCAAAGTAAGAAGCGGCTTCATAAGTGCATGGGTTGAGCTTGATTGCCTGATCGAGATCGCTAAGTGCCTCTTGTAATTTATTGTCAGCTTTCAGTGCTGTTGCTCGGGCGGCATAGGCGCGACTGAGAGTCAATTTATTGTCAGCTGGACAAAGTTCAATAACTTTGTCATAGTCTTTAATCGACTCGCGCAACTTTCCGCTTTCGGCGAGCAAATCAGCCCGTCTTTCGTAAAGTTTGTAGTCAGGTTGTCTTTCAATCAATTTTGAAAGTGAGTTTAGTTTATCGAATTCTTCGCGTTTGCCGACGCCTTTTTTCGAGACATAGACCCTGCTTAAAAGCGGCACCCGCTCTCGATTGAGCCAGTCGTTAAGTTCGGCTTGGAAGAGTTGAGGGCAGTCAGCGATGGCGTCGTACTGCTTTGAGATCAGATAAAGTGAAGGCCATTCTTCGCCGTCGGTAAGAGCAATCAGCCCCTTTTTGCCGGCTATATCGCAAAGCAATAAACATTTTGCCGGGGCAAAATTATTCATCGATGCCGAAACAATCACATAACGGTTTTCAATTATCTTGATTGAATCGGGTGGTCCACCCATTCGGTCGAAGGCGCTATCTACCAAGCTAGAGCCTGATTCCACCAGATTATTGTGTTCCGGCGCAATTGCCTTTAATAGAGAGACAAAACTTTTGTCGCGTATTAGTTCGTTTGTCGAGCGTCCGCCATACTTAGTGAGAAAGTTCCAGTCGGACAGAGTTTTCTTGTGGTGAGAGCGCTCGCTGTTTGCTTGTTTTTTTGCGGCAATTGAAGGCGGCAGGTTATTAACTTGCCAAAGGGCAAGCGCAATCAACAAAATAGCGGTCTTATTTGCTTTAATCATCTTATGGATTGTACTCAAATCGGCGTTTTTGTAAATATGAGCTAATCGCTTGTCAAGGCTCGTAGAATATACCTTCACTTGTGGGTCAATATTGCTCCGGGGTATTTTCAATGGTTTTTCAGTCTGCTTTACCGTCTTGCAGAAAGATGGTTTTGCTGTCACTTTTGACAACTTTAGTTTTGGCCTTGCCGGCAGAAGCTCAGAACTCAACCAGCTCTGCGCTTGGGAGCACCGTAAACAATGCCTCTGGCAACTCTTCTGGGCTTGATGCTCTGCTTGACCGGGCAGCCGGCTCGGTGTTCAGTAAGCTGAAAGGCAAAGTCCCTGACAATCTGCAAGAGAAAATCAAGAAAGAAATCGATAGGCAGGTGTCTAAACAAGGCGGCAATCTCAATATCGGCAACACACAAGCCTTGCTTGATAAGGTTAATGCTAGGCTGCCTGAGTCAATCAAGGACCGTCTGCCGGCGCAGGTTCTAACTCGTTTGAACGGCGTCAAGATGAAACGCCTGGAGAACTTTAGCTATGAGCCCGGCAAGTTGGATCTTGCTCATCAAATGAGTCTCTACACTCCTGAGAGCGGCAGCAATTTCCCCCTCATTATTTATGTGCACGGCGGTGGTTGGACCAATCGACCGGCTGCTAGACCAACTTGGTTGGGGGCTGCCGTAAAGAGAGGCTTTGCTGTTGCCACGGTCAATTACCGCCTAGCCCAAGAGCCGGGCGGAATTTTTCCCGCCCAGATGGAAGACCTGAACACTGCTTTGCGTTATATCAAGGCCAATGCTTCTAAGTTTAGTATCGACGGCGGTCGTATCGGGCTTTGGGGCACGTCGGCCGGCGGTCATCTGGTAGCTTTGATGGGTGCCTCGGCTAAAGTGGGTTCGCTGGATATAGGAAGTGGTGATAAAACTTACAGCCGAGACGTCAAGGCTGTTTGTGATTTTTGCGGTCCCACAGATCTTTACGCTTTAGCCACCGAGACGATTCCTGGTCAAGCTTGGGATACCAGCTCGCCGATGGCGTCTTTGAGTCTTTTATTGGGCGGTCAAGCTGCCAACAAAAAGAGCTTGGCTGATCAAGCCAGCCCCATGTCTTATGTTTCTGGTCTTTGTCCCAATATCTTGATTGTGCACGGACGTAAAGACAACATTGTGCCTTTTAGTCAAAGCGAAAAATTTGCTGCGGCTTTAGCGCAAAGACAAGCGCCGGTGCAATTCGTGCCACTCGATAGTGCTGGCCATGATATTGAAAAAGGCGCCAATATCGATCTAGCCCTCAATTTCTTCGACCGCACCCTAAAGAACTAAGCGAAGCGAAACTAAGCGAAACTAAACTGTTTCGCATTGTCAATTGGACCGATAAATATCCAAATAGGAGCAGTTAAATGAGATTCAGCACCAGTGCCTTTCTAGCCCTCAGTCTTGTACCTCTTGTGCAGATGTCGGCGCTTGCCATTGATGCCAAAGAAAAGGGCAAAGACAAGGCTAATGATGGTGAGAGTGTGGCAATCACTGTCTATAACCAGAATTTCGGATTAGTCAAAGATATAAGAAAAGTCGAGCTGAAAGAGGGCATTAATAACCTCCGATTTGATGATGTCGCTGCCGCCATTGATCCTACTTCTGTCAGTTTTCTTTCTTTGACAGCACCAAATTCGGTGGTGGTCAGAGAGCAAAACTATCAATACGATCTTATGGATGTCTCGACTATTCTCTCTAAGTCGGTAGGCAAAGAAATAAAGATCAGACAATATTCCGGCGGCGGCATGCACGAAGTCAGCGGCACTTTGCTGAATTCGCCCTTGGTCACAGTATCGGACAGCAATGGCAATATTTCGCAGAGATCGCAAGCTATTGTTTTGAAGACACCATCTGGCATTGTACTTGGTGCAAACGGCGAAGTTGAGTTGGCTGAGTTGCCTAGTGGTCTTGTGGCCAAGCCGTCTTTGCTATGGAAATTGCAGGCTGATAAAGGTGGAGAGCATCGTGCTGAAATTAGCTATCAGACCCAAGGTATGAATTGGAAATGCGACTATGTGGCCGTGGCCAATAATGATGATACGGCTTGCGATTTGACTAGTTGGGTTACTCTCGACAATAAATCGGGCGCAAGCTTTAAGCAGGCTTCACTCAAACTTATGGCGGGAGACGTGCATAGGGTGACTCAAAATGCCATGCCTAGAGGCTTCGCCTTAATGAAGTCAGCAATGGCAGGTGCAGCGGCGCCGCAATTTAGCGAGCAGAGTTTTGCTGAATATCATCTCTATAGTTTGGCTGGTCGGACCGATCTAAACAATAACGAGACCAAGCAACTGACACTCTTTAATGCAGCCTCGGTGCCGGTGAAGAAACTTTTTGTTTTTGAATCTGGTTCGGTCAATCATTATCGGCAGGCGAATGGTCAAGGGCAAAAAGTCAATGTCAAATTGGAGATAGCCAATACCCAGGGCAATAATCTTGGTATGCCAATGCCGAAGGGCAAGGTGAGGGTCTATAAGAAAGATCAAGATGGCGCCATGCAGTTTGTGGGCGAGGACCTTATCGACCATACCCCTAAAGATGAGAAAGTGCGTCTTTATATAGGTGATGCTTTCGACATTGTCGGCGAGCGCAAACAGACCAACTATCAACAAATTTCGCAGCGCCTGCTCAAACAAAGCTTTGAGATATCACTGCGCAACCATAAAGAGAAAGAAGTAACCGTCACTGTTATTGAGCATGCCTATGGTGATTGGAAAGTAGTGAACAGCAGTCAACCATTCACCAAAAAAGACAGCCATACCATTGAGTTTGCCGTCAAAGTGCCGGCAAATGGTGAAAGTAAAGTGACCTACGATCTTGAGATCAAGCATTAGTAAGAGGAATAGTAAATGAAGAGAATGAAGCACTCGGTCTTGCCCCTTCTTGCATTGCTTGCGGTATCTTTTCCCGCCTTTGCTGAGGAAGTATCGCCATCTAAGGACGTGGCTATAACTATCTACAATCAAAATTTCGGTCTAATAAAAGATCGCCGTGACATTAAGCTCAAAGACGGCATCAACTATGTGCGTTTTGAAGATGTTGCAGCCGCTATTGATCCCACTTCGGTGAGCTTTACTTCTTTGACTGCTCCCAATGCTGTTAGTGTGAGAGAACAGAATTATCAATACGATCTTATGGACAATGACACTATTCTCTCTCGGTCCCTGGGCAAGACTGTCAAATTTAGACAGTTTCTTTCCGGTGGTGCTGTGCGCGAGCTTACAGGCACATTGCTTTCTAGTCCAGCGGTGACTGTGGCCGATAGCGACGGCAATCTTTCGCAGCGCTCTCAGTCTGTAGTTCTCAAAACAAGCAGCGGCATTGTGGTTGGTCCCTCTGGAGAATTGGAATTAGCCGAGCTGCCGGAAGGACTGGTCTCTAAGCCATCTTTGCTTTGGAAGTTGGAATGCGACAAAGCTGGTAGTCATGAGAGTGAAATCAGCTATCAAGCGCAGGGGCTAAATTGGAAATGTGACTATGTGGCTGTGGCTAATAGCGATGACAGTGCTTGTGATTTAACCAGCTGGGTGACCATCGACAATAAGTCCGGTGCCAGCTATAAAGATGCCTCTCTTAAACTTATGGCCGGCGATGTTCATAAAGTAGCCAATGTGCCGCCTCCGGCACCGGCCGCTCCGATGATGGCTGAGATGGCGGCTGATGCAGCTGCCCCACAGTTCAACGAGCAGACTTTTGCTGAGTATCATCTCTATAGTTTGAAGGGCCGCACCGATGTGCGCGACAATGAGACCAAGCAATTGACACTCTTCAATGCTTCGGCTGTGCCGGTGAAGAAACTTTATGTCATGGAAAGCGGTCGTGCCACCGAGTATGGTGAAGACGGCAGCGAGAAGATTAAAGTCAATGTCAGATTGGAAGTGAATAATTCGAAAGAGAATAATCTTGGTATGCCCCTACCAAAGGGCAAAGTCAGGGTCTATAAGAAAGACCAAGACGGCGCCATGCAATTTGTCGGTGAAGATCAAATCGACCATACACCTAAAGATGAGAAAGTCAGGGTCTATATCGGTGATGCTTTTGACATAGCCTGCAACCGCATTCAAACCAGCCAAGAGCAAGTAAGCGATCGAGTGCAGCGTCAGAGCTTCAGCCTCAGTATTCGCAATCACAAGAAAGAACCAGTCACGGTTACTGTGGTCGAGCATTCTTACGGCGACTGGAAAATACTCAAGTCTAGTTTGCCCTACACCAAGAAAGATTCTCACACTTTTGAGTTCTTGGTGAAAGTAAGTCCTGATACCGAAGAGAAGCTGACCTATACAATCGAAACTAAGTAGCTAAATGGCTGTCTTTCTAGACGGCGATTCTATCGAGTAGATTATCCAAGACCAGCTGGGCTGCGCCGATAATACCGGCCAGCCCTTCTAGTTCTGATTTGTGTATGGTCATTTTTTCGCCGATACGAGGCAGTACGCGATCTACCACCATCTCTTGCAAGAGGGCGAAATCGACACAGTCGGCTAGTCCACCGGTAACGACAAAAAGATCCGGGTCGAGAATATGGGCAAGACTGGCTATACCGGCTGCCACATGCTCATGCCACATATGAAGAATGCGCTTACCGACTATGTCTCCATTTCTGGCAGCTTCTACTATGGCATGGGTGGTCAAGCCTTCAATGTCTTTGGCAAGCGGCGTCTGCTCTGCGCTCAAGCCGCTCAATATGTCTCTACCTGTGGCGGCTAGTCCACGTCCCGAACCATAAGCCTCCCAGCAGTCAAAGAGACCACAGGTACAAAGACGCTTATTGCCCAGGTTCAGTCTCAGGTGTCCTATTTCGCCCCCCGCCCAGTGGGCGCCTCTAAACATCTTGCCGTTGATGACCAAGCCGCCGCCAATGCCTGTCCCTAAAGTGACCGCCACGACGCAGTTTGAGTGCATCAGACCGCGTGCGCTGGCTTCACCGTAAGCGGCGGCGTTGGCGTCATTGTCAACGTGCACCGGCAGTAAAATTTGGCTTTCAATCACTTTCTTGAGTGATGTGCCGCTCCAGCCTGGCAAATTGCCGGTCGAACCTAATATCTCACCGGTATTGCAATCGACTATGCCTGCAGTGGCGATGCCCACCCCGGCTATGCCGAACTGCGCTTCGTTTCCATCATGTTGGAAGGCTTGCACCAGATCGACAATACCCTTGATTATGTTGTCGGCTCCATTGGGGGTAGCGATTTGTCTTGGCTGAGAGACTACTCTTCCGTCTTTGACCAGAGCTGCTCTTATTTTGGTTCCGCCCAGGTCTATACCGAGGGCCGGCAAGTTGTTCTTGAGTAGGCTGTCTATACTTGTGCTATCCAACATCCAGTACCGGTTTTAAAGCGAGTTTAGATATACTGCCTGAGGTTACTTCCTCAAGGCAAAGCACTATTCTAACCGGCAAGAGCACCAGTCGGTCTATAGACCGCTCAAGTTACCGTGATCTGGGTTACCTTTGATTACAAGTTTATTGAAGCCGACAGGCTGACCATAGAAGATGTCGAAGCCGACCCTGTTCATACCGGTGATGAAGTTTCTAGTTACCATTAGCTTCAGATCATCTTGTCCGATCACAGCCGACAGAGACTTTTGATAGGGCAGATTGAGGTTGAGGTTATAGCCGTAGGTACCGCCCAGTGTGAGCCATTTATTGATTTTTACATCACCCGAGATATAGGTTGAACGAGTACCTTGAATAAAGCGGTCGAAGTAGAAGGGCGATGAACCGCGCACTGCCGACTGGGTATAGCCCACCTGGAAGTGCAGTCTGTTCAATCTTGTATCTAAAGTGGGTCCGCCTTGCAGCAAAGATCTGGCCTCGCCTGTGGAATAGGCGCCTACGCCTAAGCCGCCGAATAAGAAGGCTTTGGCACCGTATTTGTCGTTACCCACGGCAAATATAGGTTGGGTGGAGACCGAAATCTGTTCTTGTATCCGGAAGGCAGATGGCTGGGTCTTTACCGTGGTTGGACCGCCGAAGAGCGCGGCATAGTCGGAGTTGAGGTTGATTAGCTGCGGATTGTCCTGGGCCCAGCCACCGGATGATCTGAAGTTGACACCGGCGATGCCGGGTATTTTTACAGAAAGGCTCTTGTTATGCACTACTTCAGCCAGCAAGCGTGGACGTGTGAAGCCGAACATACCGTCGTTCATAAAGCGGTTGATACCAGCCTGGAAGACGGTGTCCTTATTGATTTTGCCTCTGAAGTCTGCCACCAACAGGTTAGACACTGAACCATAGGCTAGGTTGGAGGTGATTCGACTGTTTGAGAAGCCCACTCTTCCTGAAAGACCAATGCCGCCGCCGGAGGTGTCTCCGCTCACCGAATTGCCACCGAGTTGGACCATGGGAGCCCAACTGAGAACGCCGGTCTTGCCCACAGCCGTATTGAAGCTGGGACCTATATTGATACCGCCGGACATGAGGTTGTTTGTCAGCATCGGACTGACTGGCATACGAATCTTCGATTCGTTGCCCACTGTGGTGACAAATTTAGGAATGGGCACATTGAATTTGCCAAAGCAAACTCTGCCGCCGAAAACTGTCAGGTTGCCCACATCTTTGTAGCGCTCATAAACCATCTTGCGCGCTTTGAAAGTATAGCTGGGCTTGCCTACGATATCGGGGTGAGCGACCTTCTCGGCAATTTCTTGACCAGTACTGAGTGTGCCCCACATGGCATTTCTGCCCATGTGGATGGGCTTAGGCAAGGTGAGATTGCCCTTCTTGAAAGAGAGATTTTGCTTGTCGCCGTAACCGCTGCGGGCGATTACTTGTGTGCCATTCAATTCGGTATCTGGGTTGGTGATTAGATACTCGTCGGAATTGACATTGAACTTAAAGGCGCTGCCTGTGGTGAGCTGACCATCTCGCAAGATTTTGACATTGCCGCGAGCATCGATCATTTGGGTGTTTTGATCGTAAAGAATGAGGTCGGCTTCCAGTTTTGAATTTTGACCGCCGATGATGGCAACAGCATTACCGGTGCCCAAGAAAGTATTTTTGTCTTGGTCGTATTCAGTATCGTCGGCGACGATTTGAATTGTGCCTTTCAGGGTCGTATCTTCGGTGACGCCGCCGTCCATTTCGGCCATGCGCAGATCGTCTTCCGAGACTTCCAGCTCTAGTCTGGAAGAACTATCGGATGGAATAGAGCCTTCAGCACTGACCCGATTCGGTTGGTCCTTAAGCTCGGTGGTTTCTAACGTGTCTAACTTAGGCTCTTCTTGCTTGAGTTCGCCAATTTCTCCGGCATCGTCCAGTCTTTCTGAACTCTTATAGGCACCTGTAGAAGTCTCAGGCTTAGAACTTTCTGGGGGTTGGCTAGTCGATGGCTTTGTAGCAGGCTGACTTTTGGTTGGCTGAATCTTTTCTTGAGGCTGGCTCTTGCCTTGTGTTTGGCTCTTTTCTTGTGTTTCTTCGAGCGGCAATTCGGCATCGTCAATACGAGGCGTCAAAGGCAAGAGCATGGTCGAACTCGACTTCTTGCTGCTTGCAGCCAGCGCCGAAGATGCGTTTGCTAGTTGCAGCGAGGTCGATAAAGCCAGACTACTCAGATATAGCAAGCCCAAACCGAAGGCTGATCTTCTTTTGTTTGTATTGGCGGTTTTTTCTGGCACCGTGTAGCGTTTCCTGTTTGCGGCTCTGCCTGTTGGCTCTAGTTCGTATAAGAGTCTGGACGAGAATCTCCAACTCAGGTTCCCCGATAGAATCACTATTGTCTCAGCAAAACGCCTTCTCTTTATTACTTCCTACAAATCAATTGCGATAAGTATCAAGCCGATTTTTGGCTACATCTTTATAACTGCCGCACTTGTATGGCAAAATAAAGTTTCACTAATCAACATTTAGTTGAAATTATGCTCATCATATGCGGTAATTGCCCTGTGAGTTAAGTATGAATCCTTTTGTCTTTCAGTCTCCTACCAAAGTTCTTTTCGGCGAATTCAGCATCGCCGATTGTGCCGATGCTTTGATAGAACTGAAAGCCAGTAGACCTCTTTTGGTGGCAGATGGCTTTCTCTTCGAAAGCGGTGCGCTTGAGCCTCTGCTTGAAGGTTTGCGCAGTCTGGGGCAGGAACCGCCGGTCTTTACCGAAGTGCCTTCCGATTCAGACCTTGAATGTGTCGTAAAAGCGACCGAATTAGCTCGTCGCCATAATTGCGACAGTATTGTGGCTGTGGGCGGCGGCTCGGTCATAGACACAGCCAAAGTGGTTGATATATGCCTTAGTTTGGGCGGTGACTTACTTGAATATCAAGGATTGAACATCATTCAGTCACGTTTGCTGCCTCTAATAGTCGTCCCCACCACCGCCGGTACTGGTTCGGAAGTCTCTTTTGTGGCCATGATCAAAGACCATAAAGAAGGTCGTAAGCTCATGTTCGGCAGTCCTTACTTGGCACCTGATGTGGCTGTCCTAGACCCTTCTTTATTGCTTACTTTGCCCCCGCGACTGACCGCCGCCACCGGCATGGATGCCATCACCCACGGTATTGAAGCTTTTGTCGCCTCTGGTACTTTCTCTGTGGTAACTGATGCTCTCTGTCTTGAGTCTATTAGGTTGCTCTTTGACAACCTGCCCCTGGCTTGCAGTCAGGGTGACAGTATCGATGCAAGGGCCAATACTCTTGCCGCCAGTACAATGGCCGGCATAGCCTTTACAAACTCTGGGGTGGGCATTGTGCATGCTTTGGCTCATTCGGTGGGGGGCATGTTCGGCACCCATCATGGCATGACTAATGCCGTTTTCCTTCCTGTGGGCATGGAGTTTAACTTAGAGTGTGCTGCTGACCGATATGCCCGAATTGCTTCCTATGTCTTTTCTGAGCGAGTCCTGCCGGCTTCGGTGGAAGAGCGCGCCGCCTTCCTCATTGATGAAGTACGTGGGCTTTTGCAGCGCCTTTCCATGCCAAGTCGTCTGAGCGAACTAGGTGTGGCTGCTTTGAATGAGAACCTTTTGAAGGAAACGGTGCTAAACGAGCTGTCATGTATGGCCAGTTCAGATCCTGCCATAATGTTCAATCCAAGAGAAGCCAGCGGCGATGATTTGATAGAACTTATAAAGAGGGCGTACTGATGGCCGTTTTTGCCAACACCGATGAATTGAACAGGGTCATGCTCGACCTCTGGTCTGCAATCAAGAAAGACGAGCAGATGTCTCGTGCTTTGCTCGATTCGCGCTTGGTTGTGCGCTTTCACTATCGTGAGCCCGAAGGTCGCTTAACTGTCGATTGTTCCGATGGCAAGGAAATGGAAATATCGGTGGGGGAAACCAGCAAGAAGGCCACCATAGAGATGTTTATGAAGTCAGACGTGGCTCATGAGTTTTGGCTTGGTAAAGTGAATGTGCCCATGGCCTTGATCAAGGGTCAGATTGTTGCCAAAGGTCCAGTGAACAAAGCCCTTGCGCTCTTGCCGGCTCTTAAGCCCGCCTTTCCCATCTATCCGACTATCTTGGAGTTGAAGAGAGCCAATTGTCAGAACTAGATAGTCAACCTGAGCAGTCATTATTGACCATAGGTGAATTGGTGGTTGACTGGATCGCCACCACCAAGGGCGCTTCTTGGTCTGGTCCGGACACATTTTTGCGTTCGGCCGGCGGCAATGCTGCCAATGTGGCCACTGCTTATGCTCGGCTTGGCGGCAAGACTCGCTTGGTGGCCAAGGTTGGCAGCGATATTCATGGACGCTACTTGCTTGAAACCTTGAGTGATTCGGGCATTGATACTCGTTTCGTCTTTGAAACCAGTCGTTACCCGACCGCCCAGTGTTATGTCTTGACCTCTGAAGACGAAGAGAACATATTTTTCAACTGGCCAAAACCCAATGCCTGTCACCAGCTCACAGTCAAGGAACTCTCGCCCGATATGTTTGAGGGGTCATACGCCTTGCATGCTACAGGCATTTCACTCACGGTTGAGCCCCGTAGTCATTTTGTTATCGCTGCCATGCGTCGAGCTAGAGAACTGGGTCTGCTTATTTCTTTCGATGCCGGCTTTCCTTACGGTGAGGGAGAGTTGGCTCGCAAACTGACAAAGGAAGCCATGTCGCTTTCTCATCTCTTGAAGGTCAACTTGCCCGAGCTAATATATTGGCTCGGTCGCAGCAAGCACGAAGTGGCGGTGAGCGAGTTGGCTGCCAATCCCACTAAAGAAAAACATCTGGAAATCTTACTGACTTATAGCCGTGATTTTCTCAATCAAACCGGTGCCGAAGTGGTGCTTTGCACCCTAGGGGCGTTCGGATCTATTGTCGTTAATGCCGAAAGTGAAAAGTTTTACCCGCCCTATAAGGTCAAGTCGCTGGCCGGGGTTGGGGCTGGTGATGCCTATGTAGCGGCAATTCTCTACAAACTATACGATAACTATCAAAAGCTTTTGGCAATGCCGGGCGGACCTCCTAGGCAGGCGGTGCTCTTGCCGGCTAAGATGCAGCAAGAATTAGAGCAAAACAGGCAAAATTCGGGCAAAATGCCGGGTGTCAATTTCATTAGACCGCAGGATATTTTGGCTCTCGATTGGGATGAAGCTGCTCGCTTTGCCAATGCTACCGGCGCTTTAGCCACTCGCACCATAAGTGCTTCGTCAGGTCTGCCGACTCTAGCCGAAGTGCAAGCCTTGCTTTCCTGATTAATTTATCTGCTTTTCGTATTAACACCGCTGCCAAAATATATACACTTGCTAGTATTGGCTGAGGAAACATTTCACAGGCGGTATCCATGCAAGCAATATTTGATCTGTTCGAAGCCTTTCATGAGATGGCGGTTTTCTCGACGATTGCTTTGATACTGCTAGCAGTGGCTGTGATTGCTGTGCTCTTGCGAGTGTTTAAAAGCGATTTTTCGCAAATAGACTGATTTGTTTGCACTTAAATAAAATAGCCCGCTATGGGCTCAGTACCTTTTCCGCGGCGAAAAGATACTCGCAGATAGCGTACATATTGGTTATTTGTTCGGTCTTGACCTTTTCTTTCAAGCCGTAATAATCAAGGCATAGCCCACAGGCCAGCACTTCTACTCCCTTTTCTTTCAGTTCATCGAGCACTTTCACACAGGGCGACTCAGGGTCCATCAGTCTGACGCCGCTATTGGCCAAGAGCACAGCCTGCACATCGTGTCCGCTTTGACTAATTGTCTGCAGAAAAACATTGAGTAGGTTCAAGCTAAAGGCTTGATTCTTCTCATGTTCTTCGCCGGGCGGGGCGGCTACCGGTTCTCCAAATCTATCCTTACTTATAAAGATCACTACACCTGACTTGGCCTTACTTTGTTTTGCCGCCGCCGGTGGTTCTGGCGCCGTATTTGGTGCAACCTCTTCTTTCGAGATGGTGGCGACAAAGTGTTCACCTTTTGCTGCACTCTTGAATCCGAAATTTTGAGAACGGGCCAATCTGGCTAGATTCTGGATATTTACCTCCGAATCGACCAATGCTTCCACACTGGTCACGGTCTGGTCGTCCAAAATTTTCTTGGTCTTGAGCACCGGCTCGGGGCAAAGTAAGCCTCTAAGATCTATATCTTTTTTCATTGATGGTCCATTCTCTTTCAAAGTCAGGGTTTGATATCTATGTGTCCTGGAATACCTTCTTCAAAGTGTCCTATGCACGAGGCTTCAATGCCTACCAAAGCTAGAGCCTTTAGGCAGTCTTCGCTATGCTCGGGCTGCACGGCGAATAGAAGACCACCAGAAGTTTGGGGATCGTAGAGTAGGTCGGTAACCTCAAGAGGCAGATCCTTTATATAGGAAACATTTCCTTGGAATGATTTGCGATTGCCATAGGCCGCCGCCGGCACCAAGCCTTGGCTGGCTAGTTCAAGCACACCGGGCAGGAAGCGGATGCTGCTAACTTCCACCACCGCTCCTAGTTTGCTGGCTTTGGACATCTCTTGTATATGTCCTATCAGACCGAAGCCGGTTATATCTGTACAAGCATGTATGTTGGGCGACAAATAGCTAAGTGCATCAATTGCCTTATCGTTAAGGGTGGTGAGATTGGAAAAGAGTCGACTTTTGGCTTCATCATTCAATAATCCGGCTTTGAGTGCCAAGAGACTAACACCGGCGCCCAGGGATTTTGTGGCGATGATTCTGTCTTTAGGCTTGGCACCACTATTGGTGAGCAGTTTATCGGGATGAACAAAACCAGAGACGCAAAGTCCATATAATGTCTCGCTGCCCTGTATGGAATGACCACCAGCGATGATGGCACCGGCTTTGCTAACCTGGTCGGCACCACCTTTGAGAATTTCAGCCGCTATATCGAGAGGAAAATCGCAGCTGGGAAATACCAATAGAGCCAGGGCTAGTGCGGGTTTCGCTCCCATGGCGTAGATGTCGGATAGGGCATTGGTGGCGGCTATCTGACCGTAGAGATAGGGATCATCTAAAAGAGGCGGAAAGAAATCTACAGTTTTGACAAGAGCCAGATCGCCGTTCAATTGAAAAGCGGCCGCGTCCTCGAAATTATCGATGCCGGTAAGAAGCCTGGGATCTTTTGCTTTGGGCAGATTAGCCAAAATCTGCTTTAGTTCGGACGAACTCATCTTGGCTGCACAGCCACCAGCTTTGACATTACTCGTCAAGCGATGTGTGTTGTTCGTGTTGTCGTCTTTTGGATTATCGATAGACATATAAAAGGATGATTGTGTATTTGCTGAGTATCCGCATGAAAGCTAGCTTTTGGACAGTTTGCTTAAAATTTTTCTGGAGTCTCCTTGTTGATGCTTTTGTTTTCGTTTGCTTGGGTCTTATGAAAAGCGTCTATCTATGCGGGTTTTCTTGTTGGCGGCTTGGGTGTCTTTTGGGGGCTATGTCGGGGACTTTTAGATTAGTTTGATAGAGCTTAGGTTTTATGGGCGTTTTAGCCCTTTAAAAAGGTTAGTAGAGCGTGTAGATTTAGTTATGGAAATCGGCGGTCACGCCTGGCAAAAACGGTGAGCTTGCGCACTGTTTCACTTGTCGTGCCAACCAACTTGTCGTGTCTAGTTTACCTGGCACAGCCTGTTTGTAACTTGGCTGATTTCGTAAATTTTGGTGATACTTTTTTGGAATTTACAAAAAGGAACTTGCATGCCTAAGAAAGTACTAGTTGCTCTACCCCCTGGTTTACTTGAGCAAATCGACTTTGTTGCTTCAGTTGAACATCGCACACGTTCCGATCTGATAAGAGAAGCGCTGCGTCGTTATATCGACGGTTTTAAGCGTAATCAGGGACCTAGAATGCAGGTCAGTCAGGTCGGTAATCAAAAAATGGCTATTCTCACCGATAGTGAGTAATAGTTAGCCAGTCTCAGTAGTATTTCTCCCATCGTCTTTAATCTTTCCCCTTGTACCGGGGTCCGATTTCTCATAATATGAGGGTCGCCCCGGAATTTGGGGCATCTGGCTTCTGGATTTTTAAGAAAACGAGTTTTTCAGTAAAATTCAAGCGAGTTTGATGAACAGGTTTGAGAACCGAGTGTTCGGAGTAGGACGAAGATGAACTTCTGGAATATAGCCTTAACAGAGTTTGCCTTTGTGGTGGTTGTTATTCTGGGCTTGGGTTTTGTTGCCAAACCCCGTTTTATGATGCGTCGAAATCTAATGAATGGCTTTCCTTGGGGCTATTATGCCGACCAGGTGCCGCAAGGAGACCCAGCTCTCTTTCCCGGTAATGACAAAGACTTCCTGCACGATACCGGCACGGCTTTCGGCGGTTTGGAAGGCTTTGGTGAGTATGGCGAATTCAGCGGTTTCGGGCAACTGGGCGAATACGGCAATACCTTCTTTACCGGTGGTGTCGATGCCACCAGCTCGGGCGAATAACCGGCGAACTTATATAAGAATGCAACTAAGAGCCGGCAATTTTGCTATTCTGTAGTTGTGTTTAGCGTTGATAATATCAGTCAAGCTCTGCAAGTATTGGTTGTTTTACTTGCTTGTGTCGCCTTCTTTGCCAGGGAGACGGACTTCAAGGTTATTACATTCCGCTCTCTATTGGCAGCCGCTACAACCCTTGTGGTGGTTGTGCTCGGTCAAACACTGATTAAGCGTGAAAGCCAGGACCGTTCCGGCTCAACTATGGATTTAGCCCAGGTTGAGTTTTGTATGCGCCTTTACAGTGCCATTAAGTCGCTTTCCGGCACTTTTGACGACATGCCCGGCAGCGCTGAGGTTACCGGCAAGTTTAGCGAAGAGGCTGACCGCATTAAGGAGCAAGCCCGCAAGGCAATGTCCCTAGCCGCCGACAAAGACAGTAAGTCTTTCATGCTTTGTCTGAAAAAGGCTGTTCTACTAGGAGAGGTAGGCGGAAAAGGCTCAGTCGCCGAAGTGAAGGAGTTGGTCAATCGCATCAAGCTTGCCAAGGTTGAAAAACCTGAACTGGCTATCCTCGGCTCTGAACTAATCGATAAACTGTATCTGAAGCGCTCGCTCAATAAGTCCGAAGTGGAAACCTACGCTCAGTTTGTGGAAGGCAAGGTTCCAGCCGGCTGGTTTAGGGACGTCACCCGGGTTGAGCTTTACCGCGTTGCCGGTATGAAAGCCGAAGCCGACAAAGCCTTGAATCGCTACAACCAGGCTGCTTCTTCTTTTGTGCAGAAGATTTTGCTCACTTTCTTTACCGCTCTTGTTTGTGGCTTGGTTGGTCTAGTCGTCCTTATCGTTCAGCTTTTCCTCATTCCACGCAATATCAGCCAAGGACCAGCTCTTGAAGAGATTAAGGCGCCAATCAATTACGGCTTTGAGAAGGTCTTTGCCGTTTTTGTATTCTGGCTTGCCCTTGAATGTATGATTTCGCCGGTAATAGTAAATGTTGCTCGCCCCCTCAAGGGTTTGGGCATGAACTCAAACACAATCGCCTTGATTACCATGGTGATTTATTTGATGAATAATGTGCCTTCTTTGCTTTTGGTCTGGTTGCTTTGCTTGCGCGGAACAGGCATTAAGTTTGTCGATGCTGTTAAGTTGAAATTTAAGACACCGCGCCGGGGCTGGTTTGGCCTTGTTTTGGCGGGAGTCCTCACCTGGTGCGCCTGTCTGCCCTTGGTTCTGGTTGGTTCGGCACTGGCCAAAGGCTACTTAAACTCGAATGGATCTTCTAATCCTATTTTGGCTGTAGTAATGGAAGCAGCGCGCAACGGCGACGCCTTCACTTCCGTTTTGTTCGTAATTGCTTTGGGTGTATTGCCGGCTCTCTGCGAAGAGACCTTGTTCCGAGGTTTTCTCTATACATCGTTAAGAACCAAACTTTCTGCTTTCCTATCTATGATTATTTCTGCGGCTGTTTTTGCCGGTATCCATCTTGATCAGGGGGCATTTATTCAGCTTTTTGTACTAGGCTTTGTTTTCGCCTTTGTTTTTGAACGCACTCGCTCACTCATTCCTTCGATGGTTGCGCATTGTATGTGGAATAGTGGAACTTTTTTTGTCATTAGTTCTATTTTTGGTTCTTAGAAACCGGAATTTTTCCTTCCTTAGCGGGCATAATTTAGCTATTGGCATCTTTGGGTGTAAGCGATGCTTTTGCTTGGCGACAATGGTCTTAAATTTAGCTGTGCCGCCGGAAACAAAGGTGGGCGCAGCAGCAATCTGCCCTTAGTTGTTGGTCTTGCTTTAGCCTTAGTGCAAATTGCCGTCACTTTGGCTCTGTCATTTCTTCTCTTTGCTCAGAATGCCATTTTTGCTCTGCTCCTTTCAGCGTCAGCTTTGGCCTTTCTTTTCATTGTTCTAACTGTTGCCTGGCGTATGCTCTCAAACGGGCAGCGCCTTTATAACTTTGAAATTACCCCAACCGAACTTATTCTTGAGATATCCAGCTTACCGCCAGAATCGTCAGATCAAGTCAAGAAGCAGAAGCAGCAGCAAAGCCGAGATAAGCGCTCGCAAAGACGTAAAATTGGGCGAGTCATGGTCTATCTGCCTGATGTACGCTATTGCGAATACTATCCCTACCCCGATTCGGCATCGATGATTTTTCATACAGCCTATAGCCATCTCGAGGTGCCGCTCTGGCCTCTAGGCGAAAGAAGAAATGACCTGGTTGACTATTTGATTGGGCTAGGAATTGAAGTGGTCAACGTGCAGTTTGATGATGAGATACCATCTTTAAATTGAGCTTTCGCTCAAGATCTAAAAGCCAGTTGTTCCTTATTCGCCATTGCGGATCAATCTCACATTTGTAAGCCAGGAAGTCCTCTATCTCAGGATAGGCATGTCTGATTTGATCTTCTCTGAAATAGCGATGGTAAGTCAAATAAAAGCTGCCTGCCAGAGCGAGAGCCAGATCAATCAGTTCTCTCAGTGTTTCTTGTGTGTTGCCTAAAGTCGCTTGATCGACATGCAGGTTAAAAACGATGCAGGCTCTTTGCTCCCGTGCCCAAGGTAAGGCACTGATGCTGTCTTTTTCAATTAAGCGAACTGTTCCATAAATAAGGTCAGCCATTCTAGTTCTCAAAATAGTGGCTGCTTTTCTTAGGAAATAGGGCAAATAGGGCATTGGTACATAGAGTTCGGTGATGATTTCAGAACCATGTCTCAAATGCTCCTGCTTCATGTCGCGGTGATAGTTCTCAAAATAGGTGCTCAGCTGCATGGCGTCGGTGAGATATAACTGGCCATTTGTGCGCAAATAATGATCGCTATACAGTTTGAAAGCTTTTCTCTTATCTGTATGCGCCAAATAGATAAGTTCTCGCCAGTTCTCAGGTGAAAGAGACGACTGTTTACCTTGCAACTCTCTAACTTGGGCTTCTGGCACCGGCACCGGCTTATAGGTGGACAATATGCCAAGTGAGAGAAAATCGTCGCTTTTGCTATCAATGGCAAACTGAAAATCACCGTACTCTGCACCGCCGGCAATGCGCTTTTCCAAAAGTCCGTTAAGATCTTCGCTGCGGCAAAGGCTGACCTCTCTTTGCACAGTATGTCTTCTCTTTAGGCGCAAAGTCACCGATGTAATCACTCCGAAGAGTCCAAAGCCTCCCAGCACGTGCCTGAATAGCTTGTTATCGTCGGCGCTTGCTCTCTCTAAATTGACAAGCTCTCCTTGCGGTGTCAGTAACTCAATTGCTTCGACATCATCGGCAAAGGGAGACATCTTCAGCCCTCTACCATGAATATTGGAAGAAACCGCACCGCCCAGAGTAACACTGTCGACTCCGGTGGGCTTTTGTCTAATTGTCCATTGTTTATCGGCTTCGCTGCCTTTCTTGTTTTGATGATCAATGAGCTTCTCGATTACGTCTTTAAAGGTGGCACCACTTTCAAACTTAGCGGTGCCGGCGCGGCAATCTAGAGAAAGCATTCTATTTAGATGACGCAGATCAAGCATGGTGCCGCCATCAATGAACTGCTGACCGCCCATGGCATGCCTGGCGCCATGGGCAATAAAATGAGAGTTTTGCGGAGTTTGGTTAGCCAGGACTTTCTGCAGAGAGGCAAGTGAGCTGATTTGGAGAATCTTGCCACTCCCACTTTCTAGCCCTGAATGTACATCATAGATAACAGACATGATTTCCCAATTGCAGAGGTTTTACTACTTTAGTTCTCTGGTTTTTTGCTTTTCACCTACTTTCATTTTGGGGCAGATAGGGAAAGCTTGGCAGGCTTCATAAACAGTTTGACAATTGATAGGTGCTAAAATCACGCCTTACATAACCATGACTGAGGAGATGGCTTCACCTATGGCCACGATATCGGCAGCTCTGGATAATCCTTTATTGGCCGGTTTAGAACCGGAGAAACAGGTTGAACCCCTGTCCTTTGTCATTTTTGGCGCCAATGGCGACCTGACCAAGCGCAAGCTCATTCCAGCCGTCTATGCACTGTTTTTGCAGGGCTTGCTGCCTGCCAGCTTTGTGCTTTTGGGCACTTCGCGCACAGTCTTCAGCCATGATGAATTCAGGGCGGCAATGAAAGAGTCGCTAATTAAGTTCGCTCCAGACCTGTCTTTTACTGAAGAATCTTGGGGACGCTTCGCCCAATCAATTTACTATCAGCCTGCTGATTCCAGTAAAGATGAGGGCTTTCAAGAAATCAAGAAGACCTTGTCCGAACTTGATGAAAAGCATGGTACCGGTGGGCGGCATGTTTTCTATCTTTCTACTTCACCGAGTCTTTATCTGCCCATTATCAAAGGACTCTCTGCAAGTGGTCTGGTTGTAAAGACGAAAGCCAATGAAACCACCTATCCGCGTGTGGTGATTGAAAAACCTTTTGGTCACGATTTGGTTTCTTCTCGCTATCTGGACGAGCAGATTCATGAGGTAATGAGAGAGCATCAGATTTATCGCATCGATCATTATTTGGGCAAAGAGACTGTGCAGAACATAATGGTCTTTCGTTTTGCCAACGCAATTTTTGAACCACTCTGGAATCGCAATCATGTTGATCATATTCAAGTGACCAATGCTGAGACACTCGGGGTGGAAGGGCGCGGTGCCTATTATGATGATGCCGGCGCCTTGAGAGACATGATGCAGAATCATCTTATGCAACTTATGGCTCTTGTATTGATGGAACCGCCCATCTCTATGGATGCCGAAAGCACCAGAGACGAAAAGAATAAAGTCTTGAAGAGTTTGAGACCGCTTACCAAAGAGAGTCTCGCTAGTGAGGTTGTCCGTGGTCAGTATGCCAACGGTTTTATTTTAGGCAGCCAGGTGCCTGCCTATCGCGATGAGCCCTCTGTGTCGAAAACATCAAATACACCTACTTTTGCCGCTCTCAAGCTTTCGGTCGATAACTGGCGCTGGTCGGGAGTGCCGATTTATGTGCGCACCGGCAAACGTCTTGCCAAGTCAATTACTGAAGTGGCGGTTGTTTTCAAAGAACCACCTCATCGTCTCTTTGATAGCAAAGATCAAGTTTCGGGGGAAATGCGTCATATTCCAGGCAATGTTTTGGTTATGCAGATTCAACCTGATGAAGGCATTTCGCTCAAGTTTGCCACTAAGCAACCTGGTCCTCACACCACTGTGCGCTGGCTAAATATGGATTTCAAATATGGCACTGCTTTCGGCACCCGTACTCCGACTGCCTATGAAAGACTGATACTAGATTGTCTGCATGGTGACCCATCGCTCTTTGCTCGTTCCGACTTCGTCGATGCTTCTTGGTCTTATATTCAGCCCATCATCGACGCCTGGCAAGATGCGCCTGAGATTCCTAAGTATGCTGCCGGTAGTTGGGGTCCGGTGGAATCGGATCAATTGCTTGCCGCCACTGGTCATAGCTGGAGAAGGCTGTAATGGCTCAGACCGAAGTTACGGATACAAATTCAATTCTTTCTTTTCTATCGGGACAGATGGCTCTTGTTGAAGTGGCGAAGATTGAAAGAGAGCTTTCTAAACTCTGGAAAATGAGCACCGAGAATGGAGAAGGTGGTGCCTATGTAATCAAAGCTTGCGCCCTCAATTTTGTCTTGCTGGTTGATTCCAGCCTGGATGATAGCGGTGTCGACTTTGATAATTTGTTGGCAGATATTACTTTGACCCATCCGATGCGGGCGCTTCTTGCCCTGGTCAAAACAGATGAGAGCAGAAGCGAAGAAAATGCCCTAATTGAGGCTTGGGTATCAGCCCGCTGTCATTTTCTACCCGGCCGCCTAGACAAACAGATGTGCTGCGAGCAGATTACGGTCAGCTATACCGGCCGTGAATTTTGTCCAGCCAGTCTTAGCTCGGTGATATCGCCCCTGGTGATAGCCGACTTGCCTTCCTGGCTCTATGTTCCCCAATTGCACTTCCAACCTTCTGAGCTGAAGACCTTCTTGCCCTCTTTTGACTATCTGATAGTCGACTCTCGCTCACCGCAGCCCACTTTTGACCAAGCAACATTCGAAAGATTTTCTTTCCTCTTGGAAGAGGCTAAGAACGTCAATGTTATCGACCTGGCTTGGCTGGCGATAAAGCCTTGGCGGCAAGCTATTGCCTTTGCTTTTGATGAGAAAGACGTCTCATTGAGCACCGATTGTCTCAATGCTATTGACACCATAGATTTGGTTTGCGGAGACAAGGGCGGCTTTATTCAGAGTCTCTTGTTTGTTGCTTGGCTCGGCAGCCGACTCAAGCTTCGTTTTCTCAAACTAATTAGGCTGGATGACGGTGCTTGTCGCCTTGCTTTTATGGGTGCGCACGAACCTTTCACAGTCAATATTCGGGCAGATGGGCCTGTGGCAGGTTTAGCCTCTATGCAGGTGTCTTTTCATAAGCTTGGCTGTTGTTCGGTTGAAGAGCATTTGCATGTTACCTTCCAAGAAGGCGCTCTCACTGTCAAGCATGAAGATCGCAAAGAGTTTGTTGAATTGCCTCGTCTACAGTGCCGCGCCGGAGTCTATAGTTCTACCGAATGCGGACGCTCTGAGTTGGTTGACGATGCGCTAGCTTGTATTGAACAAGACCCTATCTATCTCGAGACAGTTTCTTATCTATTGAACATACTAAAGTCGGAGGCTTGATTGGAACTTGGGCGAGCGTAAGGCTAATTTGGGCGGTCAGGTCTTGAATGTGGCATCAGATGAGCGCGCCTTGTTTGATTGTCTTGCAGAGAGGATCGCCGCTTTGGCTAACGAAGCAGTCCAAACAGATGGATTGTTTACCATGTTACTTTCCGGCGGTAGCACTCCCCGTGGTTTGTATCAAAGGCTTTCCCAACTGCCTGAAGGAAAGATGCCTTGGGCTAGTACTTATCTTTTTCTAGGCGATGAGCGTTGTGTCGGTCATAACGACGGTGAGAGCAACTATAAGATGATCTCTGACTCTTTGCTCAGTCGCATTGATATCCCCAGCACCAACGTTTTTCCGACGATTAAGCAAGATAGCGACCCTAAAGAATCGGCGCGCATTTACGATCAAACAATAAGGCGTTTTTTCAAATTTGAGAAAGATGAAACTGCGCCCATGCCGGAGTTTGATTTGGCTCTCATGGGTCTTGGCGAAGACGGACATACCGCCTCACTTTTCCCCGGTACAGAGGCTTTAGAAGAGCGTAAGCGAATTTGTGTGGAGAACTATGTGCCAAAATTCGCCGCCCATCGTTTGACTTTGACAATGCCGGTGTTTGCCGCCTGTAAGAAAGTCGTCTTCTTGGTCAGCGGCAGCAAGAAAACTGAGATTGTCGGAAAAGTTTTGAAGAGGGAAGGGGATTTCCCCTCTCTTTCTGTAATTGATATGTGCCCGCAAGGCACAGTAGAGTGGTATCTTGACGAAGCTTGTGCATCAAGCCTGATATAGGAGCGTTGGAGAATGCAAGAAAAGAAAAGTGACATAGGGCTTGTCGGTCTTGGAGTAATGGGTGAAAACCTCGCTCTCAATATCGAGAGGCACGGCTATCAGATCTCGGTTTTCAACCGCTCACATGCCAAAACAGTAGACTTTATTGAGAATCGCGGCAAGGGTAAGAAAGTTGTTGGTTCGCCCGACGAAAAGTCTTTTGTCGAATCACTGCAGAAACCAAGAAGAATTATTTTATTGGTCAAGGCCGGCGATGCTGTAGACCAGACCATAGATAAATTGAAGCCCTATCTAGAGAAGGACGACATCATTATCGATGGCGGAAATTCTCACTATATTGATACGCAGCGCCGCGAGAAAGCTCTCAAAGCCGAGGGCTTGAAGTTTATCGGTTCTGGTGTTTCTGGTGGCGAAGAAGGCGCGCTCTGGGGACCTTCTTTAATGCCGGGTGGCGATAAGGAAGCCTACGAAGAGATTAGGGCCATATGGGAGGACATTTCGGCCAAGGTCGAAGGCAGCCCTTGTGTTACTTATCTCGGCGGCGACGGTGCCGGCCACTTTGTCAAGATGGTGCACAATGGTATCGAATATGGTGACATGCAGCTAATCGCTGAAGTTTATGACTTTATGCGGAAGACCTTGAATCTCTCTGCCACACAAATTGCTGATATCTTTTCCAAGTGGAATGAAGGAATTTTGAATTCCTTCCTGATTGAGATCACGGCAAAGATTTTGACTGCCAAAGACCCTGAGACAGGAAAGCCCCTAGTTGACCTTATTTTAGATAAGGCTGGTCAAAAAGGTACTGGCAAGTGGACTTCTGAAGCGGCCTTGGAACTTGGCGTGCCTGTACCGACCATCGATGCTGCTCTTACCGCCCGTGTTCTTTCTTCCATGAAAAATGAGCGTATGGATGCCGCCAGGGTTTTCGCTGCAGTCTCACAAGATCTCGGTCAGAGCAAAGGCGATACTTCTCATCCTCTTATCGATCATCTGGAAAAGGCTTTGTATGCCGCCAAAGTGTGCAGCTATGCCCAAGGTATGTCGCTTATCAAAGCAGGTTCTGATAAATACGGCTGGGGTGTAAATCTCTCTGAGACCGCTCGCATTTGGCGCGGCGGCTGTATCATTCGCGCCCAGCTTTTAGAGCGCATCAGAAGAGCCTTTGATCGAAACAACGATCTGCCTAACTTGTTGGTCGATGAAGACTTTGCACCATTTATGGTGCAGTCTCATATGAGTATGCGTGAAGTGGTAAAAGCGGCCATTGATCATGGTGTGCCCATGCCGGCTATGGCATCGTCACTCTCTTATTTCGATTCTTACAGGTCGCAGAACTTGCCTCAAAATCTCACTCAAGCGCAAAGAGATTTCTTTGGGGCTCATACCTACGAGAGAGTCGATAAACCACAAGCCGGCTTTATGCACACTGAATGGGCTGAGCTTATTCAAAAGTAGGATGCTTGACCAGTTTCACTCTTAATGCCGTAAACATAGGCACCTTCCCTCTTGGTGAAGCTGACCGCATTGTTGTGCTTTTCTCTGCCGAGAAAGGTCTCCACCGAGCTGTCGCCAAGGGGGCGCGCAAGCCAGGTTCAAAGATGTCAGGTAAGTCAGAACCTCTAAATATTTGCAAGTTCTTGCTTGCAAAGGGGAAGAGCCTAGATATCATCACCCAATGCGAGACACTGGAAACCTTTCCCGGCTTGCGTTCTAACCTGGAAAGATTGACCTATGCCCTATATTTTGCCGAGTTGAGCCAGGTTTTTGGTGCCGACCTAGGCGAAGACTCTCAAACCTATTTTGAAAGATTGTCTCTGGCTATTGCCTATATGGCAGAAAGCGAGACTCTGCCTATTTTGCAATGTTTGGAATTTGAGATGAGTCTGCTCAATATGCTCGGCTTATTGCCCGAGCTTACCTTTTGTGTTTCCTGCCGCAATCCTCTAGAAGAGCGCACCATAAGCACCTTCAATTTTGAGCTGGGGGGTGTGCTTTGCGAGGCTTGCGAAAGACGAATGCGTGGTCAGGCTAGTCGCGGCTTTCAGGTGGCCGAAAATGCCAGAAGTGAAGCCAGGGAAGGCAAATTAGCCTCGGTGATGATCACCCCGATGGTTTGGCAGCAACTTGTCTTGGCGAGAAGCATCGGCACCGCCGGGCACGATTTAACCAATCTAGAGACCGAAGTTCGCTCTGTCACTTCCCCTCAAAGGTTTACAAGGGATGACGGAGATAAGCAAGTGCATAGCCGCTTGACGGCTGCCCAGAGATTGGTTCTTGGCTATATCGAATATAAGTCCGGGCGAAGAATGCGCTCTCTTGATGTCTTGGGTGCAGTTTCTTGAAACTAGTTTTAGAGGCTAGATATTACTAATAGATCAATACCTTGAAAAGCGACTACAATACTCATGTGTGGCATTAACCAAGGAGTAGTCCGGTGCTTTCAAATAGCGATCCTGAATTGGCAAAACTCATCGATGAAGAGTTGCACCGGCAGAAAAATTGCATCGAACTTATTGCCAGTGAGAACTTTGTTTCGCAGGCAGTCTTGGAAGCGCAAGGCTCGGTTCTCACAAACAAGTATGCCGAAGGTTTGCCTGGAAAACGCTATTACGGCGGCTGCGAATTCGTAGATGGCGTTGAAAGATTAGCCATCGAACGCATCAAGACCCTATTTAATGCTCCGCACGCCAATGTACAGCCCCATAGCGGCGCCCAAGCCAATATGGCTGTTTTCTTCGCTATGCTCAAACCGGGCGATACCATTTTGGGTATGGCCTTAGACCAAGGCGGGCACCTTACCCATGGCTCACCTGTGAACATCTCAGGCAAGTGGTTTGATTCAAAGTTTTATGGCGTCGACCCCGAAACCGGTAGGCTTGATTATGAAAAGGCGGAAGCCGTCGCCCTGGAAGTAAAGCCAAAGCTGATTATTTGCGGCGCCAGCAATTATCCCCGCATTATCGACTTTGAAAGAATGCGCAAGATTGCCGATAAAGTCGGAGCTTATCTCATGGCTGATATTGCCCATATCGCCGGCTTGGTTGCCGCCGGTCTGCACCCCAATCCCTTTCCGCATGCGCATTTCGTCACCACCACCACCCACAAGACTTTGCGTGGACCTCGAGGTGGTGTGGTCATGTGTCAGGAAGAATTTGCCAAAGAAATCGACAAGGCTGTTTTTCCTGGCATTCAGGGCGGTCCGCTTATGCATGTAATAGCTGCTAAGGCTGCTGCTTTCGGCGAAGCACTCAAGCCTGAGTTTAAGCAGTATCAAAAGAATATTGTCGTGAACGCCAGCACTTTGGCGTCTGCTCTTATCGAGCATGGTCTGGCAATTGTATCCGGCGGCACAGACAACCATCTTATGACAGTAGACTTGCGTCCGGTTGGTATGACCGGCAAGAAAGCCTGCCAGATTTTGGAAGAAGTGCATATCACCACCAACAAAAATGCTATTCCCAACGATCCCGAAAAACCAATGGTCACATCGGGCATTAGGTTGGGAACCCCAGCCGTGACCAGTCGTGGTATGGGCGAACGCGAGATGAAGCTTATTGCCGAAGCCATTGCCGATGTGCTCAAGCATCCTGAAAGCGAACAAGCCAAAGATAAAACTCTCGCTACAGTAAGTGAACTCTGCCGCAAATTCCCACTCTATGAGAACAAGGTTGAAGCTGTAAGATGACCATGACCGAGCAGGAACTTGAACCGGATCAGAGCACGACCACCAGGTCGCGTGTCTCTAAGGTTTCGCAGCGAGTCTGCCAAGTCTTGCTCTTGGGGATTGGCTTGTGGTGGGCCTTTGGACCCGCCCAGCAAAGGCTTGATCAGGCGCAGATTCCAGGTTTCTTGATTGCTTTGGCGGCAAGCTGGTGGCTTACACCTGAGATTCGTTCGCGAGCAGTGAAATTGAAATTGCTCGACAAGCCCGGTGACGATAGGCGTATTCATAAAGTAGCTGTGCCCAGACTGGGTGGAGTGGCTATCTATATAAGTATTTTGGCCACGGTCTCTGCTTTGATTGCCATCGCCGGGCGTCTGCCTAAAGATGCTCGCTTTACCGAAGGCATAGCCGGTATTGCTGTGGGCGGTACTATTATTTTTGTGCTTGGTTTGCTAGATGATCTTGAAAATCTCAGGGCCAAAACCAAGTTATTGGTTCAAATTTTAGCCGGCTGTGCTGCCTATTCTTTGGGTGTGCGCATCAAGTCTATTCCCATACCGGCAAGCCTCAATATAGATTTGGGCTTTATTCATTTAACCGGCGGAGTCCCTATTGAGTTAGGGCAGTTGAGTTTGCCACTCACAGTTTTGTGGCTTGTTGGCGTAGCCAATGCAGTTAATCTTATAGATGGTATGGATGGTCTGGCTGCTGGAGTTTCGGCTATCTCGGCTTTGACCATATGGAGCGTCGCCCTTGGTGATAGTATCTCGAGACCTTATGCGGCTTTGATGGCTGCGGTCATGGCCGGTGCTTTACTAGGTTTCCTCAGATGGAATTTCAATCCAGCCAGAATCTTCCTCGGTGATTCGGGCGCCTATTTGACGGGCTTTACCTTGGCGGCAATATCAATCACCGGTGTGATTAAGGGGGCTGCGGCTGCCACTGTGATTGTGCCCACTTCTTTATTGGTTGTGTTTATCCTCTTCTTTCCTCTGCTTGATACTTCATGGGCAATTGTTAGACGTGTGGCCAAAGGGAAGTCAATTTTCTCGCCGGATCGTCTGCATATTCACCACCGTTTGTTAGATGCTGGTTTAGATCAAAAGAAAGTCGCCTATATCATCTATTTTGTTTCGGCACTACTAGGACTTGTGGCTACATTCTTTGTTGGGCAGCAAGAATACTATCTCAAGCTCATCGCCAGCGTGCTTATTATGGCTTTGTTCTTTGCTGAAGTTTTGAACCGACATCGGCAGCGTCAAAATAAACCGCAGTGAAGGCTTAAGTCTTGATGGTCTTTAAAGCTAGGCGAGAAGCTGTCTCTCTTTATTTGCTTGTAGCCTTGCCCATACTTTTGCTTGTCTTCTATGACTGGCTTTCGTCAACCGGCGACTTGTCAGCCTTTCCTGCCATGCGCCTTTGTCTAGCCTCGCGCCTAGAAAGTGGAGTATCTCCCTACAGCGGTTTTTTTACCTTTGATAGTCCTCTCACTTTGTATCTTGGTGCTTTGCCGGCTTTTGCCAGCAAGGCTTTCATTGCTATGGGACTGCCTCTTGCAGTGGTTAGTTCTTTTAAGGTGTTGCTTGGGTTGCTCATTTGCTTGTCACTTTCGGCTTGTATTTCTATCGTATACGGAGCCAGAAAATTGGAGGGCGAACTGCCCCTTCAACAGAGTGATGGCACTTCTCTTTCGGCTACTTGTGCGGCACTAGCTCCAGCCTTTTTGCTCTCACATTACTTAGTGCGCTTTCAATGGGGTGACGAACAACATCTTTTTTTGTTGTTCCTTTGTCCCTATTTATTTATGCGATGGCTATCTTTTGCTGGTATTAGATATGGTGGCTTTCTCTCTTTTGTTTCGGCATTCTTTGCCGGTTTAGCTGCTGGCTTAGATATCGTTTTTCTGCCTCTTGTCTTAGGGCATGAAATATTGGTTCAATGGAGGGCCAGGAAAGTCAGTATTGATAGTGCCTGCTGGGGTCTAATTGGCGGCTTTCTAATTAGTCTCGTGCTCATTGCTTTTCTACCCGAGGTAGCTAAAGAAAAGTTCCTTCAGTTTGTTTTGCCCTTGAGAGTAATGAAGTTGGGCTTATTTGATGATGCGATGACCAATATCAGCTGTGCTCCTGACCTGCGTTATCAGTTGATTTTCTTTACCGCCTCTATGTTCGCCGGGCTTCTTTCGTTAAGAAAGAACATCTTGCTTGCTCCATTTATGTATCTTGCCTGCGCTGGGCTAGTTCTCTATGCTGCAGAGATGAGAGGGCTCTCCAGCGACTTAGTCATAACTCTCTTTGCCTCCGGCATGACCATCATTATCAGCGCTTTTACCTATGTTCGAATTCTCTTGCACAAACCGATGGCAATGACAATAATCTCGGTAATTCTCTTGTTTGCTTCCGGCTCGCTATTTATCTCTTCTCGCAGAGCAATTGATGATTCTTTGTCTCTGCCTGCAGTTTTGCGACGTAATGCCGACCCCGATCTGGCTGAGGTGCTAAATAATGAAACCAAGCCTGGGCAGCAAGTATTGATTGTCAGCCATTTTCCTGAGGCAGCCTATCCCAGTTTGCTCTATTACGATCGAAAGCAGGCTGGGTATCTTACTTATGGCGAACCTTTGCATCTATTGCTTTCTTTGCGTACAAATGCGCCCACTAGAGTGTTCGCCGAAAATGGAGTGAAGTTTTTAGCTGAGATGATTCGCAAAGATCTTGAGTCTGACAAGATTAAGCTCATGCTCATTCATCTCAATCATGAAGTGGAAGATCTGAAAACCATTGGGTTGGCATACTTCCTCGATGTGAAGTATACAGAGTTCGGCAAGGCTTACTATTACACGCGCAACCGTGAGCCTAAAGAGTCTAATGGCTTGAGACTGCCTTTCATAATCTATAGGTTAGACGGGAAGTTAGACGAGGTGAGTCGGTGAGACTGAAAAGACTGCTCACACTCTATAGCTTTATTCTTCTAGCACTTTCATGTCTATCGCTGCTACTTAAGGGCCTAGGCTTTTTCTTCTTCCATCCTTTGATTATCGGCAATGATCAATCGGTCTATTTGGCTATGGGTCAGCTTCTTCTCAAGGGCTGGATACCATATCGAGATTTCTTCGATTTTAACTTGCCGATGATTATCTATTTGAGCAGTTTCCCGGCTCTTATGGGTAAGCTCTTTCCTTTACCTATATCTTTGCTTTTTACTCTGTCCATCTATTTGTGGTTTCTCTTAGCAGTTAGCCTGATTTTGGCAATTTATATTAGGTTTCGAGAGTCAAAAAAATCCCCCAAAGACCTTGGTTTACTTCTCTATATTCTTTTGGGGTTTGCTTATTTTCAAAGTGAACAAATAATCGATTTAGGGCAAAGAGAGTATTTGTTTGTAATTGGCTTTTTTCCTTTCTTACTATTGCGCTACTTCAAGGACAGCACCACCTCTGAAAAGAAAGATAATGAGGCATTAAATTTTTGTGCAGCTCTAATGGCGTTTTTGGCGCTGTCGCTCAAGCCCTACTTCGTTTTGTATTGGCTGGTAAGTGAATTCGTTCTCTCCCGTTTGAGAAGATGGCAAAATGTCACTGGCGGTAAGAAAAAGACTTTTAACTCAAGCGAAGTGCTGTGGCTTTGCTTGTTTCTTTCACTCTATGGCTTACATTTTCTGCTCTATCCCAAAGCCGCTCTCGATGTTCTACTTGGTCAAGCCCTGCCTCTTTATGCTGCCGGCATGGGTTGGTATGAGACTTCAACCCTGGCTTGTCTCGGCGGTACTCCCGAAAATTTCACCACCACCTTACTCTTTTGCCTTAGCTTTATCTTTGCCATTCCGCTATTGAGGCGGTCGGCACTGATTGTGCCTCTTCTCACCTTCAATTTGACCGCCTTTGCTCTCTTCATTTTCTTTAGTACTTCTTGGACATATCGCTATCTGCCCTGTCACTTCAGTAGTTTGATTCTACTTTCAGTTGAAGTCGGTCTTGTCATTGCCTCTGTTTTTCAGATGCTCAAGCCGCTGCCTTTCGCTCATTTGCTCGTCAGGCTCTTGCTTCCCTTGGGCATGCTATCTTTTTGTCTACAAGACACGTTTGCCTCTTTTCAAAAGTGGACAAAGGAAAGACTTACCTCTCCTTCCTTTTCACATTTGAGTATGGGAGCACTTGGTGATAGTTCTACGCGCGAGGTATCGCCGCTTTTGCGTGCAATTATTGCCCATAGCCAGAAAGGTGATGCCATCATCAGTATCTCTACCGGCGTTTTCCCGGGCTATCCACCAATTGTTCTTGCTAATCGCCGACCAGGATCTAGATATTTGCACGGTATGCATGTGCCTATGTTGGATCAATGTTTGGGTGAAACTAGCGATTTGAAATATAAGGAGAAGCTTGACCGGGTGGTCACTGAATACGGTGACGATATTTTGAAGAACAAGCCGGCTTTAGTTTTTATTCAAGGTGGACCTGTTTTTGAAGTTTTTGCTTCGCGTGATTTCTTCCGGAAGTATATGGGCGATTACTTCAGTCTTGGCGATCTTGGCTTTGAAAGCATGAAGGTCTATAAATTGCAGAAGAGCAAAGATGTTCCAGCCACTGGTCAAGAATTGCTTTTGGTGAAGAGACTATTAGCCGGTGAAAAGCCTGAATCTTTGGCTGCCAGTGCCGGTGTATCGTCTATCTATTTGCGTTCGCTTTTGCAGCGCACCGAGGCGGCCTTGGAAGAATTGCTTTCTAATGCGGCTCAGGGCGGCGAGATAGCCCTTATGGAAGAGTTGAAGAATGCCAGGCTTAGGATAAATGAATTAGAAGGAAAGTTGAGAGATACTCAGACAATCCAAGTAATCCAAAAGAAAGGAAAGAGCAAGTGACTGAACTTAGTTCGAGATGGAACCTGACTGGAAAGACTGCCCTGATCACAGGCGCTTCAAAAGGGATTGGTCTTGCTACCGCAGCAAGTTTGCTTGCCTTGGGGTGCGACGTGATCATGGTAGCGCGAGGCAATGCCGAATTGGAGCGGCGCGCTGCCGAACTGCAAGAGACCTACAGTGAAAGAAAAGTTCTTTGTCTAGCTGCCGATGTATCCAACTCAGACGGCTTGGCTAAAATCGAAGAGGGGATTTCTTCTTTGGAGAAAATCGATGTTTTGGTGAATAATGCCGGCACCAATATTCGCAAAAAAACTATTGAGTTTACCTCTGAAGATATTAAGTTCTTGCTTGATACCAATTTACTTTCTGCCTTTGAATTGTCCAGAAGACTGCACAGTAAGATGAAAGCATCAAAAGCTGCTTCATTGGTTTTTGTTTCATCAATCGCCGGGATAGGTTCTGTCTTGACTGGCAGCGTTTATGCCATGACCAAGGCGGCACTCAATCAATTGACTCGCTCGCTTGCCCATGAATGGGCTAAAGACGGCATCAGAGTCAATGCCGTTGCCCCTGGATTTATAAGAACGCCCTTGACTGGTGCGCTTATGGCCAGACCTGAGGTTAATAACCTGCTTGACTCAAGGACGTTCTTAAAAAGAGTAGGCGAAGCTGAAGAGGTCGCCGATGTCATAGCTTTTCTGGCACTGCCGGCAGCATCGTATATGACCGGGCAGGTTTTGGTGGTGGATGGAGGTATGACTAGTTTGACCGCCCAAGGTTTGCTCGATATTTAAGTTACGATGCGAGCGTCTGATAATCGCCTTAGGTGTAGAGTAATCTCCCATTTTGTGGCATAAATTGGACTAGTAATAAGAACTCTTATTTATTGATGGTCTGATGATAGATAAACCGCGACTGACAATAATTTGCCCGGTTTGCAACGAAGAATCTACAGTTAGTATTTTCTTCGAGAGAATCAAGCCTGTCATGGCGGCGCTTTCTGAGAAGTACGAGCCGGCTCTAGTCTTTACCAACAATGCTTCAACAGATGGCACTGTTAGTGCCATTTTGAAGATAAGAGAGAGCCATCCCAATGTCTTTTTGATAACGATCAGCAAGAATGTCGGCTATCAAAACTCACTTGAATGCGGTTTGCGCACTGCCAAGGGTGATGTATTTGTCTTTATTGATGTCGATCTTGAAGACCCGCCCGAGATGATTCTCGATTTCGTCAAATATTACGAAGAAGGCTATGACATCGTATATGGTGATAGGCGAGATCGTTCCGAACCTACTTTGATTAAGTGGGGTCGAAAACTCTTCTATCGGGTTTTGAAAGTTGTGGCAGATGACGATGTCATTTTAGATATGGCTGAGTTCTCGCTCATGGCATCCCATGTCAGGGATGCGGTGGTCAAGGACCACACTTCATTTCCCTTCATAAGAGCATCCATCGGCAGGGTTGGTTTCAAGCGCAAAGGATTGCCCTACAAGCGCCACAAACGGGTCGGAGGACAAAGTCACTTCCGCTTTCTGGGTATGGCCCACTTTGCAATTGCCGGAATTCTTTCTTCCTCCACACTATTCCTGAGGCTGCCGATATATACTTTACCTGTGTGGCTTTTGGCGGTTACCGCATGCGCTGTAGCACGCGTGTATATCGACAGCCGCTGGCTTGATGTCATCATCTTGCTCTTGGTTTGCTCATATTTCGGTTCGGCTATTTCCTTTATCGCAATCTATGTGGGAAGGACTTATAAAAACTCTCTGGGTAGACCAAATTTCGTAATCGATCACAAGCACTCGATTTTGCAGGAATAGTCTGTGACCGACAATTCGCAATTTAACCAGGCTTCCGCCTCACAGTCGGCTTTTGTCTCGGACAAACGCCGCTTTCAGTCTTTTGATGGCGGCGTGGCTGCTCAGGGTAACTACGCCAGACCCCTAACCAATAATCTGAAAGACTTTGTCGAAATTGAGCATAAACTGCTCAAACGGCAGAAGGCGAGGATTCCAATGGGGGCTGGTTTATCATTCGCCTCACCGCAGTTTGGCGAAGATGTAACTTCTATAGACCATACTGCTTTTACCAGGGTTCTTAGCTACGAAGAAGATACCGGAATTGTGGAAGTTGAGTCAGGTGCCACCATGGCTCATATCTACAATTTTTTGATTGATAAAGGGCGCTATATAGTCACCCAGCCTGGCTACCCCTCTATCACCATCGGTGGTTGTATTGCCGTAGATGTACACGGTAAGAACCAAATGCGTGACGGCAATTGCACAGCGCAGGTAGCATCGCTTAAGCTCTATCATCCGGCCTACGGAATAATCGAAGCCTCACCCGAGGTCAATAAAGAAGTATTTGAATTGACTTGCGGTGGATATGGATTAACTGGGCATATTTTAAGCGCCAAGTTGAAGACCAAAGCGATTACCTCTAGACGAATGGCTCTCATTAAGCTTCCATTTGATGATGTATCGTTGACACCTTTGATGCTTAAGGAATGTGCCAAGAATAATGATTTTGTAGTTTCATGGCATGATATGACTGCGCCTGATACGGCTTTCGGACGCGGTTTCCTTATGATGGGAAAATTCTTTCCGTCAGATGCGGGCGAGCCCGAGCAATTCGGCGGCAAGATGTCGGAGACTTGGGGGCTTGATGCAGAAAGTCGCAAGTGGCCTATGTCGCCTCTCTTGGGCGCGTCTTACTATAGTCTGCCCTTCACAAGATTGATGAATGTCTTTTATGGCACCCTTAGTCGCTCTAGAGCCGAGGCAAGCACTATTGCCATCTATGATTGCTTGCAGCCCATGACCACGCTTAGAGAGTACTATTACAAGATGTTTGGTATCAATGGTTTTCATGAATGTCAATTGATCATTCCAGAAGACAAATTTATGGTCTATATCGAACAGATTCAATATGCCATCAATAAGTTCGAAGTACCAATTACCCTTGCTTCAGCTAAATACTTTAGTGGGCGGCAAGAACTCTTGAGGTTTAATGGTGACGGTGTTTGCTTTGCTCTTAATTTCCCTCGTTGCCAACCTGGTCGTCTGCTTATTGAGTTCCTCGATAAACTTTGCCTCAAGGAAGGCTTTCTTCCCTATATAGTGAAAGATTCGAGGTTGCCACTATCGGTGGTGGAGCGCTGTTACGGCAATAATTATCATGATTTCAAAAGACGTTTGAGAGACTTCGATTCTGAGCGCCTATTTCAGTCTGAGGTTTCAAAACGTCTATGCCTATAGACCAAGATGTGCCTCTGGCTTTGTTGATCTTTTGGCTGGATGACAATCGTTATGCTGTGCCTCTAGAGAACATCGATAGGGTGCATCCGGCTGTCGAAATAATGAAGTCGCATGAGAGTGCAGAGTTTCTGGGCTTTGTTAATGTTCATGGCGAAGTTATACCGGTAATCAATGTGCGCAATCGCTTTAATCTGCCGTCAAGAGAGCTGACTCTGCACGATATGCTCGTGGTCGCAAAAGAAGGAGAGCAAAAGCTGGCTTTCTTTGTTGACGGAGTGGATGGAGTCTTGCGCTATCAGAAAGATGAGCTGGTAGTGGCTGATTCTATGCTTTACGCTAGTTCAAAAGTTAAGCTGGTCAAGTTTGAGGACGGTTTGGTAATTTTGAATGAATTGCGTGACTATCTTAGCGAAGAAGCGAAGAAATGGTTGGCTAAGTAGCCCTCAGATAATTCTCTTTAGTATGTAAGGCTGCCTATTTGAGCTTATACTTGCAAACCAGAGTTTCAAGAACGTCTTGGATGGCGGTCAGACTCTTGGCCGCTTCATCTATTTGTTTGCTAGATAGAACATGCTGTTTGGTAGCTTCTTGTATGCCCTGCATGGCTGTTACAACTTGATCAATACCGGTCAATTGTTCTTGGCTGGCTGCAGCAATTTGGGCTGCCGCATTAGCCGACTCGGCAACTGCATGAGCCAGTGATTCAATAGCTCTTCCAGCTTCCGCAGACTGCTTCACAGCTACTTCGACCGTGCGGCTGCCTTCTTCGATAGAAAGCGCAGCTTGGGCGGCGGCTTGCTGAATGTCTGAAAGTATTCTTCTTACTTCGGCAGTGGCTTGCTTGCTCTGATTAGAAAGAGCCTTCACCTCTTGAGCGACAACGCCAAAACCCTTACCCATTTCTCCGGCTCTGGCTGCTTCGATTGATGCATTAACCGCAAGAAGATTGGATTGCTGTGATAGTTCATCGACTGAAGCAGTGATATCGGCGATGGCTTGGCTGCGGTCAGTCAGTGTGGCCATAGAGTTGGCGATGGCTCGCATTTGATGCCGCACAGAAGTCATCTGATTGATGGTATCTTCGGAGGCATTCTTACCCACAAGTGAGATTTGCGCCGCCTGCTGGGCGAGGTCGGCTACGAAGCGTCCTTTTTGGGTAGCCACCATCGTTGTTTGACGCACTTCTTCTGCAGAAACCGTAGTTTCGGTGACAGTCGCGGCCGTTTGACTGGATGAAGCCGCTGACTGACTGGTGGAGATAACGATTTGACCGACAGAACTGCTTAGAACGTCAATGGCCTCGGTTATGCGGCTGGTGTCTTCTCTTAACTTCGTCACCATAGTGTCGAAGGCGGAAGTGAGACTGCCGATTTCGTCGCCATCACTAAAGCGCGGTATGGGGAAGTTCAGTTCGCCTTGTCCCACTTTTGCTGCAGCGGATGTTAGCGACTGCAGCGGATCGACCACTTCATGGGCGACAAAGGTCTTGATTTTGTGGGTGGTATAGATTGTTGCCGAGATGACTAGGAAGTAGGCAATACCAAGGTAGAGATTGTCTCTCTTGAGAGTGTTTGCAGCCTTGAGTGCTTCCGGTGCCAATTGTCCAAGATTTGGATAGTCGGTAATGCTGCCTATGGCTTGCGATATCTGCCACCATTCCCAACCAATGAATACCGTCAACACCCCAAAGCCAATCGATGATAATACGAGGGTGCTGCTAAGTTTGGATTCTAAGCCTTTATATTGAGTACTCATATGTTGAGAATTAGATGCTTGAGAATTAGCTCGATTGTATTCACTATTGGTGTAATCTGGGCTCACTCTAATATCCTGCTTTTGAAACTACTGTAAATGTACTACATGAAGATAGGCTTGTGAGAAAAAAACAGCTTCTTTTGTTTTCTCTTGCTCTAGCAGTTTGATGGCGTGTTCGACCTGCTCTATGAACTTATCCTCTTTACCTGATTTGAATACAATACCGTCGGCGGTGCTAGCCAGAATTTTCTCGGCTTCATCACCCTGGGCCGGCGATAGGAGCAGCATACAATGCAAAGTCTCGTTATTGTCAGCCCTAAGTGCCTCAATAAGCTGATATCCGTCTATGCCGGGCATATTGATGTCGGTAAATACTAAGGTAGGTTTGTCGCTTGTTTGAGCCATATACTCGAGTGCTTTTTCACCAGAGCGACTCAGCTGAACGGAAAAGCCCATCTTTTCCAGGCAATGTTGCATAAATATCGCCTGGGTTAGCGTATCTTCCACTAGTAAGACTTTCTTGTTAGCAGTCAAGATTTAGCAACCTCTCTTTCGCCGGTGTTGTTAATGCTTCTAATACGTTTTTCAAGCTCAAGAAGTCCACTTGCGATTTCTTCCAGATTCATAACATGGGTGGCAGCTCCCAGTTCTATCGCTTTCCCCGGCATGCCGTGGACAACCGAACTGGCTGCACTTTGAGCTATAGTCGTAGCTCCGCGCTCTTTCATTTGCAAAAGCTCGGCCGCTCCATCGACTCCCATTCCGGTTAAGATGATGCCAAGTGCGCGTTCGCCGTACTCTTGGGCTACCGATTGGAATAGCCTGGCCACAGATGGCCTGTGCCCGGCTATGGTGGCATCGTTACTATAGACAAAGCGTCCATCTAGAACGGTAATGTGTTTATCTTCTTCGCTGAGGTAGAGATAGCCTTTTCTGAGTTTTTCTCCTTCCTCAGCAATTTTGACCTTGAGCTTGAGATTTTGACTGAACCATTCTTTCATGCCCGCTGTAAAGCCAGGAGATATATGTTGTACCAAAATGATCGGCAGCGGAAAGCGGAGCGATAATTTGCTGAGAATTTGTTGCACCGCCTTTGGTCCACCGGTTGAGGCTCCTATGGCTATCAACTCCAGATTGGTTGGCAAGGGGGGAGTTTCGACCTCAAGTGTCTGGGAGATATTATTTTTCTCGGTTAGCTTGCCTCGCGAATTTCTCTTCACTACCTTGACATTAGCCATTGATTTTATAGTCTGAATCAAAAGCTTTGACGACACTTTGAAATCACCAGTGCCGATGTTTATCGGTTTAGCAACCGCAGTAAGTGCGCCAGCCTCTATCAACTCAAAAGCACGTTCGATATCTGTCACCAGTGTTGAGGCTGATACAACAATTATCGGTACCGGAGAAAATCCCATAATTTTGCGAGTAGCGGCAAGCCCGTCCATTCCAGGCAAATGAACGTCCATCGTAATGACGTCTGGCTTTATCTCCTCAAGTTTGGCAAGAGCCTCTTCTCCACTGCCTGCCACGGCAATTACTTCTAGGTTGGGATCTGAATCAATAATAGAGACAAGAATCTTCTGCGCCGGTAGAGAGTCCTCGACCACAAGCACCGTTGTCTTTCGCTTCTCTGTTTTTGAATCAGCTTCGATTTTCATAGAGCCGCCTAAAGCAAAGTCTTAACGGTATCTAGCAAACCTTCTTGATCGAGATTGCCCTTGATGAAGTAGGCATTAGCTCCAGCTTCCACTCCTTGCTTTCGATCGCTTTCACTTCCCAACGAGGTGACGAGAATTACGGGAGTATTTCTCGTTGCTTCATTTTCTCGAATTTTCTTGACAAAGGTTAGTCCATCCATCACAGGCATCTCGATGTCGCTGATGACAAGATCAGTCTTCATCGTTGCTAGAGCCTTAAGTCCTTCTGCACCGTCTAGAGCCATTCTTACGATATACCCGGCTGATTCAAGAATGTTCTTAAGAAGTACGCGAGAGGTTATCGAGTCTTCAACAACTAATACGGTCTTCCTCTCGCTGCTTGGTTTTGTAGTATTGTCCTTGGTGTCCAAACTGTCTAGCAAATTGGCAAGCATGGAAGACGAAGTATCTGTCTTTACCGTATGGACTGCTTCTACCACATCGTGAATATTTAAGATGAGCACGACCTCACCACTGGACATCATAGTTGCACCCGAAAAGAGCGGAATTCCTTGCAGCGGATAGCTAAGGGGCTTAACCGTAAACTCACCCTGGTCAACCACCTGGTCGACCAATAGACCAGCGTATTTCTCTCTGTGCTGCAAAACTAGCATTTCCAGATATTCAAAAGTATTGCCGCTGTGCTCTGCTTCCGGCAAATCCAATACTTTCGATAAAGAAGCGACAGGGATGAGTCGACCGTCCACGAAAAAGGTACGTTTCCCTCCGGCTGTTTCGAAAGCTAGCGGATGCACTCTGATGCCGCGGAGTAGCCCGGCCACAGGTACGACAAAGCTCTGTTGTTGGCTCAGTATTCTTATGCCGCTAAAAGCCGCCATTTTGGAGGGCAGAACCATTCTAAATGTAGTGCCGCTACCGGTGGTGCTGGAGATTTCCAGTCTACCGGAGAGTTCTTCGACCTTTTCTTTGACAATAGCAAGACCTAGTCCTCTGCCTGAAATATCAGATACTTCATCTCTGGTAGAGAAATCCGGACGAAAAATCAGGCTAAGGGCTTGGCTATAGGTTAAATTTGTCGCCTCTTCCAGGCTAAGAAGATTTCTCTCGACTGCCTTGCGCTTGACTATATCGGCGTTGACGCCGGCTCCATCATCGATAATGGAAATTTCGACATTTTCGACATTTATGTTCTTTATCGAGAGTTGCAAGCTGGCTTTACTTGGTTTGCCTGCTTTTGAACGGAGCTCCGGAGATTCTATGCCATGGTCTAGAGCATTTCTAATGATGTGAATGAGTGGGTCTTTTATTCTCTCAAGAAGCCTTCTATCGATTTCGAGATGACCACCTTCCACTGAGAAATCTACATCTTTGCCAAGATCTCTCGCCAACTCTCGCACCAACTTAGGAAAGCCCTCAAGAACCGTCGATATTGGTTGCATCGTCAATGACTTGGCTGTTTCTAGAAAGCGAGAGATCATTTGTGCCGAATTATTGTTATCTCTGCCGATTTCTCTTAGGACTTCGTCGAGTTGGTTTGCCAAAAACTTTAGGTCACTGCGCTGATACTGCTCAGACTTTCCTTGATGCAAAAGCTGTTGTCTAGCTGCTTGGTCTAGTCTGGCTTTAATCTCAGTAAGTTCGCCTAGCCGTTCAGTCATTCTTCCTTTTAAGACCAAGAGTTCTTCAGATTCGCCAAGCAATCTATTTAGCCTTGCCAGAGGTACTCTAATGGTTTGTTCTGTCTTTTGAGTTGTCTTGGATTTTGACGCGCTTTGCTCTGTACTGTTATCCAGAGTGCCGAGCATGTTCCTCAGTTCTGTAACATTGAAAGTACCGGTTTGCATCAGGCTCTCAATTGATGAAGCGCTTTCCGCAGTTCGGATTGATTCTGGTGAAGCTTGTTCTTCGGGCTTAACCGGATCTAGACTCAAAGATGTTATCTTGAGTTCGACCATTGCCTTGAGTCCTTGCTTTTCGACATCGGTTAGACCATCGCCGGTGATACCGCCTTCGCTGTCTACGAAGCTCTCAAGCGCGTCAATAATTTCAATGAATGTGTCAAGATTGAATAGTAGCGTTCGCTCAAGTGCTTCATCAGGAAGCGGTTTGTAGCTGAGCACGGCTGTCTCCAAGAGCTGACAAACTGCCGTCAGTTCGTCTTCGTTGACTGCTCTCGCGGCTCCTTTAAGGCTATGCAGTGAAGATGCACACTTTGAAATCGTCTCGCGGGCGTTGTAACCCTTCGAGTCGCTTTTCTCTGCCTTGTTTCGATTGGCAAAATGGTCGAATGCTTCTTTGATCTGGGCGACAATCTCTTTGCCTTCATCAAGAAAGGCTGCGCGCAGTCTTTTCAGGAACTCTTCATCTGTGCTCAATTCTATCTACTGAGCTCTTTCTTGATGGGGGCGTAAAATGACACCAGCTCATCATAAAATTTCTTGGCTTCTTTCCACTTAGATTTAGAAGCAGACTGGGGGATCTTTGAAGACAGGTCAGCAAGATGATTGAGCTTGAGCGAAGAGAGCGGCCCTTTGATGGAATATGCGAAGTGATTGGTTGCTTCCAAATCTTTAGATGTTATGGCTAGCTCCAAGCATTCGATGAAGGTCGATGTCACACCAATAAATAGTTTGGCTATTTCTTCCGCTTCAGCTTCACCGTATATAGAGGCAAGTTCCTTATAGGTCAGCTTGTCTTCGGCAATCGGCCCGTCTATCTTCTCTTCTTCAAAGAGAATTGCTCTGGCAATACTGCTGCTTCCCTGCAAAGATTCTTCTTTCTCTTGTTCTGCTTTAGCCCTTTGTGCAGCAACTTCGCACCACTCTAGAATGCGCCGCTTTAGCTCTTTTTCAGGTGATCCTTTGGTGATGTAGTCACTCATCCCTGCATCTAGGCACTTCTGTCTGTCGCCTTCGCGGTCATAGGCAGTGACCGCGATGATTGGAAGTTGACTGAATTCGCCGCCTAGAGACCTGATTTCACGAGTGGCGTCGTAGCCATCTAGCCGAGGCATGTCACAGTCCATCAGTACCAAATCAAACTTGGTTTTTCTGCTTGAGACTGCATCCACGGCCTCTCGCCCATCGTTTGCAAGTGTGACGGCAAAGCCTAACTTGTCCAGTTGCAACTTCAGAAGCTTTTGATTGACTGCCACATCATCAACTACAAGAACATTGAGCCCCGCACCCAGCTTAGTCTCTTTTGGCTGCTCCGCCGGTTTCGATGGAGCGGTAGGAGATGCCACTGACTGCGGGGACTCAGACTTTTTTGAGGCTTGAAGTTTCTCCGTTAGTTGCTTGAGTTCATCAAGTCCTTTTGTGAAATCCTCCAATCTAGCTTCTGTTTCTCTGCAGATTTGGCTGAGTTCGTTTACGACTTTGACGTGGTCCGTGATGTCTGCCAAGAATGCAATTAGACCTCCCGGACTGCGTCCTGGTTGACTAGAGGCTAATGGACTAACTGTCACTCTAAGGTAACGCTCTTGCTCACCAGATTTCAGGATGATTTCGCATTCGCTTTGCTTCCATTCGTTGGAGACTTGGGAGAAATTCCAAGGTAAATCTTTTTCCTGAAGACGCTTATGTCTGGTATCGAAGATTCCATCACCACCGGCTTCAGAAATCTTGGATGGACCTTTGCCACCGAGTTCTGGTGTGGAGAGAAAATCGCCCAAGAGCTCTAGCGCTCGGTTGTTAAGGAGCAGCCTCTCACCCTTTGCACCGAATACGAGGGCGCCTATTTTAGGGTTTTCGAGAATATTGGAGAGAACTCTCGGCAGTTCGTAGAGGGGATCTATTGAGGTGCGAGAATTTTGTGAGTTTTTCAGCTGCACTAGAGTGGAAACTTCACCGGTGGCGCGTGTCAGCTCGGGGCGCAGTTCATCTTTACATTCCTCAATCGCCCGTAAGGTCTCGCGCATTTCATTTAGCTCATTGGTGAGCTTGTCGAGGGGTTTATCCCAATCGCCTTGCAATCTAAATACCTCATCAAAGTCTCTGTCATTTTAACAAACCGGGGGTTGTTTAAGCCCGCACCTGCTGATTAGATTGGGCTGTAAAGGGAGTAAGAAAGTAGCAAGGAGACTTTCGTAAGGTCGGATGGAATTACCAAATAAATCTCTCCATATACTTCAGGATGCTCGGAAGATCGTTTCCAGGCATATTGGAGTTTCGGGCAAAAATCTGGAAGATTTTGTAGCAGCCCTTACCCTGCTTGCCTCTTCGTCAGTTGAGTGGCAAGCTGGCGAGATAATTCCGCTGGAGAGAATTTTGTCTTTAATTCTTGGCACTCAGCCCAACGAGCAGCTGCCGATAGGGTTGGTTCGCTTACTTGCTCCTCTCTTAACTAATCAGGAGACGTATTTTTTCAGGGAGCCAAGAGTTTTTGACTTTTCTACCAAAGTCTTACTTGATAGAAGAAAGGAAAGTCTGGACTTTTCTCGCTCTCCTAGTCTGAAGGTATGGTGCGCTGGCTGTTCAAGTGGAGAAGAAGCCTACTCTCTGGCTATTTCTCTAAAAGAGAGCGGTCTTTCGAGCGCCGATGTTAGTATTCTAGGTACTGACATCAGTGATGAGGCTCTCTTTCAGGCTGTTTCGGCTCTATATACTAGGCGCTCCTTTCGCAGTTTGGGTGAGGATTCTCGATACGAAGACTTACTCCAGCGCTATGTCAAACCCAAAACTGATGAAGAAGCCGGAGATGTGAGAGAAATCTGCGAATCTCTCAAGCCTATGGTTCTCTTCGATTTCTTTAACTTGGTCGATTTTGTAGGAGAAGACAAGCGAGTTGAGAGAGAAATTGCCCAAGGTTTTGACTTAATAATCTGCCGGAATGTTCTAGTTTATTTTGAACAAGCCGAGCAATTGTTGGTTGTGGAATCTCTGAGTAATTCTCTCAAGCCAGGAGGATATTTGGTTCTCGCCCCGACCGATCTGGTGCACGGTCTGCCTTCCGAGCAATGTACACGTCTCAACCTATCACCAACTGGCGATCTTGACGGTTGTGTCTATGCTAAATTCAACAGACCGGTCGCTTACAACTCTCCTTCACTCAGCTTGGGTTCAGAAGGTGTTCTTACAAGTGCTAGAGAGCTTTACTTGCAGTCACTAAAGTGGCAAGACCTTGACCTAAAGGCAGAAGCCATAGAATCTTTGGAGAAGTGCTTGGCTTTGAATTCGGATATGCATATGGCTTCCTTTCTATTGGCTGGTCTATATTTCTCAACCGACAGAAGAGATTCGGCGCGGGCATTACTTCTCGGTCTGCGTTCTAAGCTTTTTACTTTGCCATTGGCAGAGACTTTAGAGTTTGGAGAGGGTTTGACAGTCGATTCTCTATTAAAATTGGTTGACAATCTTCTCGCTTTGGAGGACTAGCTAAGTTGTCGGACGATCCTAGCGCCAGTTTGAATAGAGTACTTACTCAGAAGATTCTCAAAGCGCGAGCCCGCAAGCTAGCTCGTCCCATAATTGAAGAAGGCAAGAAAGACCTTGCCCATAGACTAGTGCTGGTTTCTATCGGTGGAGGACGCTTTGGTTTTGAGACCAAGTTTGTTGAAGAGGTCCTTAGGCTGCGGAGCATTACACATGTGCCTGGACTGAATTTGCCTTTTGTGGGGGTGAGCAATGTGAGAGGTGATCTGGTCACGGTGGTCGAACCAACAGCACTTCTGCAAGACTCAGCGCCGATGGCTATACAATCCCCGGTCTCTTCACTTTCTTCCACGCGAAAGAGCTCTTCCACGGATGGTCGCAGTCATGCAGTGCTTCTTCGAGGGGAAGAGCGCTTAGCTCTTCTTGTCGATGACTTACTCGGAGTAAGGGATGTAGACGCCTCCGAACTGACGGTCGATTATTCCGGATTATCCAGTCGGTTGGCTTCCTTTGTTGTGTCTGTAACCCGTGAGTATCTGATAATTCTTGATGCCGAGAAAATCATTTCTGCAGTTGGGCGTTTTTCTCCCCAGCTTAGTTAGCAGACAGCAATAACCTTTTGCTTAGGGCTGAAAAGCCCCGGGTATATGTAGGCTATCTTACCGTTCTACTTATGTAATTTAGTTTCTAGGTTTTGGCTGGAGATTTTTTGAATGACATCGTCCGATAATGCTGTCAAGGGTGCAGACCGCGCTACTGAGCTGATTCATCAGCTTGAAAGGCAGGTGAATGCTCTCAAGGACGATCTTTCTGCCAGTCGCTCTCAATTAGCCTCTATTTCTGGTTTGGAAAAGTCGGTTAAAGAGATTCTAGAGAGCGAGAGTCATTTGGAACTGTCTAAGGTTCCAGGCATCATCATGAAACTCTCCAAGGAGCACAGTGTTGGTGCTGCTCTCACTTCTGAAGATGGTCAGGTGCTGATGGCCAGCCCAGGGTTTTATGCTCTGACTGGTTTAACTTTAGGAAGTCATGCCTCAAGCTATCGCTTCTTCAGTGCCTCTGATAGTCTCTCTCTTGACTCAGAGAATCTTAGGGAGCTGGATGGCTGTCCTTGGCTTAAGCATGATAGCGATAAAAACTTGGGAATTGGTCTTGCCATTCACCGATACCTCGCCAAAAAAGATGAGGACCAAACCGAGAAATGGCTTCAGTTTATATACAAAGCTCTCACCGAGGATGGTGGCGAGACAGCAGGCGCGCTTATCTTTGTAGTCGAGTCGACCGATGAAGTGAACAGCGAAAAGCAGATTGGTGCCTTAATCAATCAATTGAAGGAAAAAATTGACGCAATCAGTGCTCCGATAAATAGTTTCCGTTCTGTTCTAGATCGGGTGCTGGAATTTAAAGAATTTGGGCCTGTTAGTGCCACTCTCCCAGTATCGGATGCTTCCCTGGGAAAGCCACAGGCTGATGATTTCTTTCCCCCACCCGAGCCTGATGCAGATTTAGGTGAACCCGATTTTGGCACCTTTGATCAACTTAACTCTGATGCATTCTTGCCGCATGAACACCAAGAGATGGTGTCACCTCCGTATGTCGAGACTGCAGAGACTGATTCGGCTATCGATGAAATTCTTCCGGTTGGTGATATAGTCGCATCCGAGTCAGAATCTGAACTGGCAGTTCAAGCCGATGAGAAAGAAGAATCTGAAGCCGAATCTGAAGTGTTATCTGACGATTCGGAAGCGAGAGCAGACGATGGGGCTGAAGCCAAGCCAGAGCTTAGTTCAGAAGATAAATCAGAAGATGACGCCTCGGTAGGCGGACAAGTAGCTCGCGACCATGACAATAGCTATATTTCTGAGATGTTCAGAGCTGAAGATCAATCTTTGGAACCTATGGAAGACATTATCTCGTCCGACACAGCTCAGGATTTGCAGCCGGATGCCGATATTTTGGTCAATGAACTTGAAGATAGCGATCTTCTGGTAGATGAAGGCGAGGGCGCTCTGTGGCAAGAATTCTCTGATTTCGTCAAGGAGACTCCTCTTTTGGCAACTAAAGGAGATGAGTCTGTCAGTTTTGAAGAGTTTGATATAGAGCAGGGTAGTCACGATACCGCATCTTCAGCCGTGCCTTATTCAGAGCCAGAATCAATTTCAGAGCCAGAATCAATTTCAGAGCCAGAATCAATTTCAGAGATAGATCTGATTTCAGATGATAATAGTGAGCCTTCATTGACAGAGATCGAGGTTGGCATCCTTGAGTTCAATCCGCTATCAGAAACTGAACCTACTGATCATCATTTAGAAGTTGTAGAAGTGCAGTCAGTCAATAGCGAGGTCGAGAGCGTCAGCGATGTTTCGGGTCCTGTGTCTGTCGATGAAGCGAAACCTTCTATTTCTGAACGTTGGGCCTTGGTTGTTGATGACATCCCAGTTAATCAGAAGTTGTTAGTTCATCAGTTGAAGAAGTTAGGTTTCAAAACTGATATCGCGAATAATGGCGCTGAAGCACTTGAGATGCTGAGAAAGCCTTACACGATAATCTTCATGGATTGTGATATGCCTGTGATGAATGGCTATGAAGCTACAGCTGAAATAAGAAAGAAAGAGAATGGACGCTCACACGTGCCTATTATCGCCATGACATCGTATGACCGTGAGACTGATAAAGAGAAATGTCTGGCTGCCGGTATGGATGACTATCTCACGAAGGGAGTAAACGAGGGAACTCTCAGTCGTGTGATCGAAACCGCATTAAGTGGTGAAAGTTTGCAGGGCAATGGCTCTTCAGATCAGGTAGTTCAAGCCCAGATTGCTGATACTATGACTGGTGGCGAGACTATGCCGTTTGATGCTGATAATATTGCGGCTACCTATAGTCGTGATGAATTGAAAGACATCATGCGTTCTTTCTTGTCTTCCATGGAAGTTTTTGTGGGCTCGATGCAGAAAGCTATAGATGATCATGATGTTGAAAAAGTTCGACACCTTTCCAACTCAATAAAGGGTCCCTGTGCTTCACTGGGTCTCAAGCTGATGACCCGGGTCGCGGCAGACATAATCAATTATGCTCAGGCTGCCGATTGGCCGCAGGTAAGACTCAAGTATCTCAAGCTCAAGACAGTCTATTTACGGTCACAAGCCGATCTGCGTAAAGCTTGTCCGGAAGTTTTTGAAGAAGCCCACCACATTATTGGATGAACAGCGATTCAGCAGAAAGGATGCCATTGGAAAGCTTAGAGGGACAAGAAGCAGGAAACGTCGCCAGACCAGCGCGGCTGGAAGAGCTTGAAGCTCAATTCGATCGCGACATGGCGAAAGAGCTTGTTTCTGCATACTTGGAAGATACAGCAGATGTTATGGAGAAAATGCAGGAGTCGATTTTCAACCGCGATGGAAAATCTCTCAAGTCTCATGCCCATATGCTCAAAGGTGCTTCGAGGATTGTAGTGGCACAGGAATTGGAAGGTCTCTGCAAAGAAATGGAAGAGTATAGTTTAGGGGCTAATTGGCTCAAGGCTGAAGCCCTATTCGAGAAACTGAACAGGGCTTTTCAAGAATTAGTGGAATACCTGAGGCAATACCTTAAATGAATCACGATAGTTTAGTTTATGCTGGATTGATTGTTTCCGTTGCCTCACTTGGCTTTGGTATCTTCATCTATATTACTCTTAGACGCTTGATGGAGATGTCGAACCCGGGTCGCAATCGCGCTCATAACCAGACTATGGCCGATATCGCCAATCTCAAGAGAGAAGTAGCCCTATTGAGTGAGACAGTTGCCAGATTTAGAACCCAGAGTCTGGCCGGCATAACCGAGTCTATTGCCGAGCAAGAGCGAGGACTGAGAGAAAATCTCCAGAAAGATATCAGCAAAGAGGTCAGTGGTCTCTCGCAAGAGTTCGATAAGGCAATCAAGACTATAGTAGATAGATTTGAGAGAAAACATACCGAACTTCTCAAGGAGTTGGAGCCGGTCAACGAAATCTCAAGCATTAAGTCCAATATGACCAGGTTGGTAACGGAAGTGAATGAGGCCCTTTCCAGCTTACCCCAAGGGCAGCAGAATGATTTTGACGGACAAGCATATGCCAGAGCATCAGTTCTAGATCGCTTCATTGCCTCTCTCGAAGATCCTGAAGATCGCCGGAAATGTCTGCTTTCTTCTCTTGATTCAGTCTTAGACATTCCAACCTTGGGAAAATTGGCGGTAGCTTATCCTTCAGCCAATTCCTGGCTAATGCTCAAAGAGTTAGCCGATCATGGCGTAGTCTCTGATGTTGCCGGTTGGGCTTTGGTGGTGGGAGCAGTTGTCGCAGAAGCTGATGGTGACGACGATCTAGCTGAGAAGCTTTATCAATCGGCGCGTTTATCTTTTGCCATTGGAGGCTCGGAGGATCATGAAGGTCTCTTCTTTGTCACAAGGGGCTTGGTCAATGTACTAGAGAGAACCGGTCGCGAAGATGTCTCGGAAGCTCTGAAGATGAGTCTGGAGAACCATATAACTGCTCTGCGCAACGAGCCTCCAGTTGAGCCTGTGAGGGCTTGCCATAATTTGGCAGATTTTTATCTGCAAGAGGGGCGCAATGCCTGTGCGGCGATACTCTATTTAAAAGTGTTGCAAATGGCAGAGATGATGGGCGGATACGAGAGTCAAGCTGACAGAGCGTGGAATGGTATCGCTCGCGCCTTGAGATTTATTGTGCTCAATGACAAGGGCGCACCGAGAGAGAACTTCAAGTATTTTTCAGCAGATACTGCTGCCTTCCTCAACAGAGGGCTCAATCGTCCGGATACCCTTCTCAACGAAGACAGTGAGAAAGAAGGTATTTTGCTTTGCACAATTAGGTTATTTGATCGAGATAAAGACATAAATGGTGCCCTTTCTTCGATTGTGGCTTTAATGAATCACCTAGAGTCTGCCAGATTGAGCAAAGATCATAAGACGTTTCTTGCCACTGAGGTGCTCTACGCCCTAGATTCTCTTGGGCTGAGTCGCAAGGCGGTCGGTTTGCCTATTTTGAAGCAATTGGTTGAAGTCTTCACACGCAGTGGCAGCTATAACAAGGCGGCTTCAGCTGGTGCTAAGCTGGTTGATGTTTCTCTAGATCTCTTTGGTGATGCTTCCCTTGAAACAGTCGGACCAATTGAAATGCTGGCTAGAGTGTATAGAGCGATGGAGCGCTTTGATCTGGCTGAAGAGTGCTATAGGCAGATCTTAGAGGTTCAGTATAAGGTCTATCCGACTGAGCATGAGAATATGATAGATGTCCTTCTCAACTTGGCAGAAGTATGTCTGATTCAAAAAGATGAAGGCGAATGTGAGATCTTCATGGAAAGTGCTGCCGAGATGTGTATCCATCTCCTAATGGAAGAGGACCCAGAGCTTTCCAAAGAGGAAGTCGAATCTAGGAGAGTGAAAGCTCAGTTGATCAACGAGCGTATCGAAATTATTAAGAGGCAAATGGGCGCTAAAGTCGCTTGAAAAAGTCTGCAAAAGTGTAGAGCATATAGTCTACCGACTGCTGTGTTATGCCGGGGTAGACGCCCACAACAAAAGAGCCTTTCATCACTTGATCTGTATTGCTAAGGTCGGCAACTGTGCGTTTGTCCACATCAATAAAGGCAGGTTGTCTGAGTAGGTTGCCGCCGAATATGTGTCTGGTGGCAATCTGCTTACTCTCAAGATGTTCAATCAAGCTCTTTCTGGCGAATGGGGCTGTCTCTTTCACTGTTAGCGGAAAACCAAACCAAGAAGGGTCACTGCCAGCGGTGGCTTCTGGAAGGACCATAAACTCCTCAAAGTTTTTGATTTGCTTCAAGCCTTCTTTGAGGCTGGCAAAGTTCCGGCGTCTACTAGAACCGAAACTTTCTAGTTTGTCTAATTGGGCCAGTCCAACTGCTGCTTGCATGTCAGTGAGCTTCAGATTATAACCGAGGTGACTATAGATATATTTGTGGTCGTAGCCTTCTGGCAGCGAGCCCAGTTGCCAACCAAAGCGCTTACCGCAAGTATTGTCTTTACCCGGATCGCAATAGCAGTCGCGACCCCAGTCGCGAAAAGATTCCACAATAATCTTGAGTTGGGGATCCGAGGTGACAACACAGCCTCCTTCGCCCATTGTTATATGGTGGGCTGGATAGAAACTACTTGTTGCCAAATCTCCTCTAGTGCCTGTCAGTTTGCCCTTGTAGAGACTGCCTAGAGCATCGCAGTTGTCTTCAATCACAAAGAGATTGTGTTTTTGAGCAAAGCTCATAACCGTATCTATGTCAAACGGATTACCGAGAGTGTGCGCCAAGATTATTGCTTTGGTTTTTGAACTATAAGCTTCTTCAAGTTGCTCGGTTCTGACATTTAGAGTTGTGAGATTCACATCAAGAAAGACCGGAACTAAATTGTTTTGCACAATCGGTGCTACAGTTGTAGGAAAGCCGGCAGCCACAGTAATGATTTCGTCTCCAGGCAAGAGTCTTCGCTCTTTTAATCTATATGATGTAAGCGCGGTTACAGCCAATAGATTGGCGGACGAGCCGGAATTGCAAAGAAGCGCATAGCGTCTGTCTAGGTGACGCGCAAAAGCCTGTTCAAAGTTGCGGGCGAATCTGCCTGTAGTTAGCCAGAAATCAAGTGATGCGTCTACCAGGTTGACAAGTTCTTTCTCGTCAAATATACGCCCGGCGTATGGTATGAATTGCCCTTCGCTGAATTCTTTGTCAGGCCATTTCAGCTTTTGGTAGCGAGCAGTCAATTCCAGAATTTCGAGACGCAGTTTCTCTGCTTCATCTAGGCTATCCGACATCGAGATCCCCTTTCTATGGGGCTATAATTATAACTTCAGTCGGCTCTCAAAACTAAGCGAGTTCATAAACCCAAAAATGAAAGTAGTGATTTTAGCCGGTGGGCTTGGCACAAGGCTGCAAGAAGAAACCCACGTCAAGCCGAAGCCCATGGTGGAAGTCGGTGGTAGACCGGTTCTATGGCACATTATGAAAATTTACGCTCATTTCGGGTTTAGAGAGTTTGTAGTTGCACTTGGCTATAAGGGTGGAGTGATTAAAGAGTACTTTCTCAACTATCGACATCGCGATAGCGATCTTGTGGTCAAGCTGCGCTCTGGCGAAATTAAGGTCTCCGGCGGCGGTGACATAGAAGATTGGACTGTGCATCTTATCGATACAGGGCAGAACACCATGACTGGTGGCAGAATTAAAAGAGCTTCTGAATACATCGGCGATGAACCGTTTCTCGTTACTTATGGCGACGGCGTTGCTGATGTTGATGTAAAAGGGGTAATAGATCTGCACAAGAAACAAGGCAAAAAAGCCACTGTAACTGCAGTGAGACCACCGGCTCGTTTTGGCGAAATCTATTTTGAGGAGGGTGCGTCGCGCACTGTTTCTAGATTTGAAGAGAAGCCCCAGACAGATTCAGGCTGGATTAACGGAGGATTTTTTGTTCTTGAGCCATCTGTGCGTGATTACATAGCCGATGATAGTTCAATATTTGAGAGAGAGCCATTGCAGCGTCTGGCGCAAGAGGGAGAATTGAGTTCTTACTTGCATTATGGTTTCTGGCAATGTATGGATACAGTGAGAGATGTTGAGACATTGCAAAAATTATGGCGTGAAGATGAAGCCCCTTGGAAGTTGTGGTAGAGCAAATGAGTATCGATGGCGTTGTAATCAAAAAGCTCAGTCAGATCGCCGATGAGCGTGGCAAGATTATGCATATGATGAGGGTCGACGATCCTCTCTTTGTGGGTTTTGGTGAGATTTATTTTTCGCAGGTCTTTCCAGGAGTGATCAAGGGCTGGCACTTGCATAGCGAGATGACCTTGAATTATGCGGTTGTGAGCGGCATGATCAAGCTGGTCCTATACGACGATAGACCAGATTCGAGCACGAGAGGACTTTTACAGGAAATTTTCCTGGGTGATAGTGATTACAAACTAGTGCAGGTGCCACCAGGTGTCTGGAACGGCTTCAAGGGTTGTGGTGTCGCACCATCTCTAGTGGCTAACCTTGCCAGTCATCCCCATAGTGCTGATGAAATATCACGTATGGATCCCTTTGATAATCATATTCCTTATGACTGGTCTCTGATGCACAGATGAGAGATCTCGTTATTGGTGCTTCCGGTCAAGTAGGGGGCGCTTTAGTTGACTTCTTACGTGGGCTTGGTGTAGATGCCATTGGCACTTATTCGACGCATAATCCACCTCACTTTCCTCTGCGCCATCTAGACATAACCGATAAGACAAAAGTCTTTTCGCTGCTTAACGAGCTTTGTCCTCGCCATGTGTATCTAAGTTCTTCTTTTACGAATGTCGAGGGCTGCGAGGAAGACCCAGAGCTGTCTCATAGAGTCAATGTTTTGGGTGTCGAAAATGTTTTTGCTGCTTGCCAGCAGGTTGGCAGTAAATTGATTTATTTCTCTAGTGATTATGTCTTTGATGGATCAACTGGACCTTACCGCGAAGATTCGCCTGTTTCTCCTATTTCAGTCTATGGCCGACACAAGGTCATGGCCGAGAAACTTGTGCTTGCCTCTGCAGATTCTTTGGTTTTAAGAACCACTGTTGTTTATGGACAAGAATGGCAAGGCAAAAATTTTGTGATCAGGCTGGTCAAATCTTTGCTGGATGGCAAAACAATCAAGGTACCAAGCGATCAGGTGGGAAATCCAACTTTTTCTCGCAATCTTGCCGAAGCGGCGGCTCTGCTCGCTGAATGCGCCGAAGGCATATATAACGTTGCCGGTCTCGAGCGTGTCAGTCGCTACCAGTTCGCTCGCGAGGCGGCTTATGTGTTTGGTCTAGATGAAGATCTCGTTATTCCGGTAAAAACTAGTGAGTTAGGACAGAAAGCACCCAGACCCTTAGAAGGTGGTTTGGTCATGGAAAAACTTCTGACAAAGCTTCCACAACTGGAGATTATTGGTTGTAAGAAGGGATTGCAACTTTTACACAAGGAACTCGAGAGGCGGTAAATTGGCTGAGCGCTTGACAAGGGTCGGTTTACTCGGTAAAATTCCAATTCAAATTTGTCGCTATCTCAAAAATCTAACCCTTAGTATTAGCCTTACCTTCAGTTACTAGAAAAGTAATCAGACTTTTGTCCTCTGCCCCAGTTTTTCATCTAAACCTCTTGTGAGGTGGTTTTATGCATTCATTTTTTGCCATTTCGGTGGCGACATTTAATGTCGCGCTTCTGTTTCTGTCGCTGCTTTCGTTTTCTGTTCTTGCTTGCTCGTCTGCGGCCGCTCAAGGTCAGCAACGCAATCTACCGCCGGTGCGCATGGATAGCTTTGTTCAACAGGCCGGAGGGATGGCTGAATCAATTTATGGAGACGAGAGTTTCAAGGGACCGCCTCCTTACTATAATTTCACCAGGGAGCATCGTATCAATACCGGCATTGTCGGTACTCGAGATGCCGGGCTCACAACCGGTCACGGTTCTCTCATGCCTTCAGCTTGGGGCGCCGATGAGTACATCGGTGGTCCTGAGATGGACTATTCTGGCGCCAATCATGGTGTTCATACCCCAACCAACCCTAACGATGTTGGTTATGACCTAAGCCAAATTGAGAGAGAAAATAGAGATTTGCTTGCTGCCTATTCCAGTTTGCAGTATCGAATTACACAACTTGAAATGCAGTTATTCAACGGTGCTCTGGGTATTTTGGAAAGAGCAAGAGCTGCCAAAGAATTAAAGGACGCCATGAGCCAAAGTTCTGAGATGGCTTCGCGTCTGGCCAATCTCAACAAGATGAGAGAAGTGGCAAGCGGCCTCTAAGTCTCTTTATCTTAGCTACTAAATTGCAAAGACTTCTTTTAATCTGCCTCAGTACGGCAGCTTCTGCGGTAGCATAGCTGCGTAGCTCATAGCTCTGAGGATAGTGTAATGCGTCACCCTAATGTTCCTGAATCTCTTGAAGGCTGGTGGATTCTTCACCGCATGTTTGAACTGGATAGATATTCTTGGGATCGTCTTGCCGAGCAGGAGCGTAACGAGCTTGTTAGTGAAGCCCGCTCAGCTTTAGCTCAGTTTCAGCAAGGCAAGGAAACCGATTTGGGTTTGGCTCAAATGGTAGGGCACAAGGCTGATTTGATGCTCACTCACTATTCGAAGGATTTTGATGGTCTGGCCTATGCCCAGATGACCTTTGATAAGCTCGGAATATGCGAATTCCTCACCCCGGCGCTGTCCTATGTTTCTATCTTGGAACTAGGTCTTTACGAAGCTACTGGCAAAATTCATGCAACCTTAAAAGAAAGAGGGCTGAAAGCCGGCAGTCCTGAATGGAATGCTGCATTCGACGAATTGCTTGCTGAGCAAGAGAAGCATCCTCATTATGGCGGCAGACTCTGGGCTCGTATTCCGCAAAGACGTTATGTTTGCTTCTATCCTATGGATAAGAAGAGAGGCGAAAATGTGAACTGGTACATGCTGCCCTATGAAGAACGCGGCAAAATGATGCTTGAGCACGGAAAAATTGGACGAACCTACAGTGGTCTTGTCACCCAAGTAATCTCCGGCTCTATTGGTTATGACCGCTATGAGTGGGGGGTTGATCTATATGCAGATGACCCGCTTATCTTCAAGAAACTGGTTTACGAGATGCGCTTTGATGAGGCAAGCGCCAAGTACGGAGATTTTGGCGACTTTTACTCCGGTCTGCAGTTTTCTCTCGATGAATTGAAGACTTTCTTTGAGGGAACGTCAGTGCCGAAGCTAAACACCTTACAGCCCGTGTAAGAAAAGTCGAAATTTGTAACTAGTAAAGGAAAGAGCCCGAAATTCTCCGGGCTCTTTCCTTTTAAGTTTGTCCTTGTCCAGGCTTGTTTTGGTTTAGCTGGGCACGCTCTCGGGCTTCTTTCTCAAGCTCCAACTGCTTCATCATCTCATCTTGCTTCCGTTCGGCGGTTAAGGTCTCTTCTTGAGTCTTTTCTCTCTGTTTATCTCTTACCATTTCATCGTAACGGCGTCTTTCTAATTCTTCCATTTGCCTTCTGCGTTCGCGTTCCTCTTTCTGGCGACGCTCTTCTCTTTCGCGATCGGCTCGTCTTAGAGCTTCCTCTTCGCGTTGTTTCCGCATTTTATCGACTGACATGGGTATTTCTCCGCAAAGTTATGGCATTAAATACATGCCAACTTGGCGGTCTTTATAAACATGGCTCAGACTAGCTCTGGCTCAGACTAGTGCCGGCTAAATCCAGCATGACAGCAGATTGAGCTTATTCCAGATAATCGTCGGTTTTATAGCGTCTCGCCACACCGGTTTTCTGGGCCGCCTGGGCCACAGCTTCCGCCACTCGCGAGGCCACCTGACCGTTGAAAACGCCAGGAATGATGTAGTCTTCATTCAGCTCGTGATCTTGAACAGAGGCGGCGATGGCGTAAGCAGCAGCCAGTTTCATCTCTTCGTTTATGTCGCGAGCATGGCAGTCCAGTGCACCTCTGAAGATGCCGGGAAAGCATAAGACATTGTTGATTTGATTCGGATAGTCGGATCTACCTGTGGCCATGATTCTCACAAAAGGTGCTGCTTCTTCAGGCATAACTTCCGGAACTGGGTTAGCCATAGCAAAGACAATTGGGTCTTTAGCCATTTTCTTGAGAGACTCAGCTTTGATCGTGCCCGGTCCGGAAAGCCCGAGAAATAGATCGGCTCCGTCCAAGGCGTCTTCTATAGACCCTTTGAAGCCGGTGGGATTGGTATTTTCAGCAAACCAGTCCTTCATATAGTTCATGTGCTCGCCTCTACCTTTGTAGATGGCGCCCATACGATCGAAGCCGATAATATTCTTGACTCCCGCATTCATAAGAATCTTCGAACATGCGACACCGGCAGCGCCAACTCCCGAAACAATCACTTTGAGAGTGCCGATTTCTTTTTTCACTATCTTGAGCGAGTTGATCAAGGCAGCCAGAACTACAACGGCTGTGCCGTGTTGGTCGTCATGGAAAACTGGGATATCGAGTTCGTTCTTTAGTCTTTCTTCAATTTCGAAGCAGCGAGGGGCAGAGATATCTTCCAAATTGATGCCACCAAAGGTGGGGGCAATGGCCTTGCATGTCTTGATGATTTCCTCGGTATCTTGGGTGGCAAGGCAAATGGGAAAGGCATCAACTTTTCCGAACTCTTTGAAGAGCATGGCTTTTCCTTCCATTACCGGCATGGCGGCTTCCGGACCAATATTGCCCAAACCCAGCACGGCGCTACCGTCTGAAACTACTGCTACTGTATTGCGCTTTATAGTCAACTTGTAGGCATTCTCAGGCTCGTTATGGATAGCCATGCAAACTCTTGCCACACCTGGAGTGTAGGCCATAGATAGATCGTCTCTTGTAGCCAGAGGGACTTTGTTTGTTACTCTGATTTTTCCGCCTATGTGCATGAGGAAGGTTCGGTCCGAAACATTTACGACTTCAATGCCTTCGAGCTTCTTAATTTCTTGAACGAGTTTCTCTCCGTGTTCGGTATCTCTTACTTTGATAGTGATATCTCTCACTATCGCGTCTTTCTCGAAGCCGTGAATATCTATCGCGCCGATGTCTCCACCCACCTCGCCGATGCGCGAGGTTAGCTTGCCTAGCATGCCCGGCAGGTTGGTTATTTTTGCTCTTAAGGTGAGACTATGGCTGGCACTTGGTTTGAGGTTCTTTTCTGAATTGGTGGAAGGCTTTTGAGTTGTAGACATCTGATTTTTCTCTTGAATTAAGGCTAACTGTACCAATGGTTCTCAGGAGGCGAACTGAATAATCAATGAGGATATGTTAAGCTGACGAGCACCGAAATCGTGCTGCTAAACCAAGTTTTTTAATAGCTTGGCAAGCAAAGCGGGAACAATTTACTTCGTTTTTGCCACAGTAATAATAGACCTTGCGCAAAAATTACGACCTAACCCAGAAAGAGGATATTTTGATGGTCTCTGACAATAAGGAAACAATCGGAAATTATGAAACTAGCCAGAGCGGCAAGAGTGTTGTCACCAGGCGTGATGTGCTATTGATGGGCGCTGTTGCCGCAGCTGGTTTGTCCACCGGCAAAGTTCTCGCCGCTGATGCCGCTAATTCTGGAGCAGCCGCACCGGCTAAGAATGCTGCAGCTGGCGAGCTATATGTTGCTAGAGACTTTAGTGGTTTGGTCGGCAAGAAGCTTGACGGTCTTTCTCAGTCTCAAATTGAGCAGCATTTGAAGCTCTATAAGGGTTATGTCGGGAAGTCTAACGAGATTCTCGCCAAACTGAAAGAAGTGGACTTGGCCAGTGCCAACGCTACTTACTCTCCGCTGCGCGAACTTCTCATGGAACAAAGCTTCGCTGTCAACGGCGTCATCTACCATGAACTTTACTTCGGCAATCTAGGAGGTTCAGGCGGTGAACCTACCGGTGATCTAAAGGCAGCTCTTGATGAGCGTTTTGGTTCAACCGGAAAATTTATGGATTTCTTGAAAGCAAGCGGCAAAAGCATGCGCGGTTGGGTGATAGTCGGCTTTAACCTGAGAGGCGGTTATCTGGATACATTTGGTTTGGATACGCACAATATGTGGTCGCCAGCCGGTTTTGTTCCGATTCTCGCATTGGATGTCTATGAACATGCTTACATGATCGACTATGGTGTTGACAGAGCTAAATATCTAGATGCTTTCGCCCGGAACGTAGACTGGGCTGTCGTTGCCAAGCGTCTTGCTTCGGTGAGCAAGTACCCCCTTGGTCTCGAACTGACTGTTTAGTGATGTAGTTCACTTAGACTAGATCTGAAGAAATGGAAAGACCCTGTCACTATCTTTGGTGACAGGGTCTTTCCAAATGTCCTTATCTGCGCCCTTCTACTCTTTGCCCTGTTACTCTTCGATAGTAAGGGTCAGTTCTATCTTGTTAGGAGTAGTGATGGTTTCGTGGCTCGCGGGTCTAACTGAGCCGCTCTCCTTTTTCTTGCTTACCACTTTGATTTCGCGAGAGAAGAATACCTTGGATTGGTTTACCATTTTTCTGTACTCTTCAGGGGTCATGTCTGCGGCTCTGAACGGACTTTCGGGGACTGCGTTCATGGCGATAGAAAATGGTGCCTCATTGACCGGATAGGCGAAAACAAATATCTGTTCCTGGGTTTTCTTGGCACCAGGCTGCAGTCCTACTTTGAATTCGAAATCACTCTCTCTTCCTCCAATGCTGACCGTCTCGCCAGCCTTTACTTGGGCACTTGATTGGAAGGAATTGGGGAAAATCTGGGTGAGCTTGCCTTTTCCGTCAAAGTTGTAGATGGTGATATTGCAGTCTCTATTAGCCTTGACGTTCACTTCCATAGTCTCACCGTCTTTATAAGCCGGCTGCTGACCAGGCTTGTTCAACCAAGCTGAGATAATACCCTCTCCGTCATAGGCGACAGTTTTGATACTCTGGTCTGTCGGAGACGACTTCTTCACTACTTGAATGCTGGTTGGCTTGTGATTTTCGACTGGTTTTTTTACTTTTGTTTTGACAGTAGCAACCTTTTGGGCCTTGCCGGTACTCGATGAATTGCTGGAACTTGTCGAAGAGAGAGTCGGTGCTGACTTCGGTGTTGTCTTCACCTCTTTAGCTTTGGGTTTGGCTTCCGGAGTTACCGCCTTGACCGGTGGGTGCTTGATTGTGGGCTGCTCAATAAAAAGCCCCCTTTCTTTTGAATTCTGCAGATCTGCCTGGCTTGGCTCTTGCACGGTGCCTTCAGCTAGAGCGCCTGAAATGAGAATTGAGGATGCCAGAAAGGAAAAACCGGCGCTTAGTAAGAATTTGACTGTGTGATTGGTATTGGTCATTTCGATATCCTCAGTTTGTCGGTTAAATTGCCGACCGCAATCTTTTTGCCTTAAATCGGTTGCCTGTGGTCAAGACCAGATTCGGGAGTAATTTAGGAGGAATTCCTAAATTTATCTTTCCACCGCTAAAGGACCTTCCATCTCAGAGTAGATCACTTCATCAGGATGCTCTGCTTTTAGTTTGAGAAGTTCATCCAGTATTTTTCTATTGTCTACGAACTGAATATTATTTGCTTCGTTGTCTGTGTATGAATCACCTAGCTCGACAGTCTGCAGGTTTGTGCTGACGGCAAAGAGGTGTAGGCGGTCTTCTTTGTCGTTTACCAACAGTTTTTGAGAACCTATGCTTTTGAATGAGACCATTTCGCCCCCCTTAACAAAAGCGGTATTGCCTGGTGGATAGGCCCGATAGACCGGCTTTCCGGGGCTGTAAAGGTCTTCGTCAAATATATAAAGATTGCAGTCCGAGCCAGGCAAAAGAGTGATTAGGGCCTGTTCGCCCATTTTGTAGCCGTTTCTTGGTTTGTTATAGCCAAGTTTGACCGGCTTTAGTTTGGCGGCGTCCACCTTGAGGGCATTCACTTTTGGATAAAGAAGGAAGGCCGCGCCAATCGCAAAACTAAGAAAGAAGGCAAGGGCAAACTTGAAGAGAGAGAGAGGCATTGCCTCCGACGGTTCTCTTGCCGGCGGTTCAATTTCGCCTTCCACTTCCAGATCTCTCAGGGCGTCGATCCAGAGCGCCAGTCTAATAGAGGTGGTTGGCAGATTAAGCCCCGGCAGGGTAGCTGTGTCGCCGCAGTGAAGCCCCACCACTGAACCGTCTGGGGCGAATATCGCAGCACCGGAGTCACCCGGGGACAAGGCTAAATCGTGCAAAAGGTGAAAATTATCGTTCTTGCGAAGTGGTCCTAATAGGCTGCCGGCCTGGGCTAGTGGGCTCATTGACGAGCTAAACTGACCTAGATGTACGGGGTATCTGACCGCAGTGAGAGACATCTGCACCGGTAGAGACTTCTCGTAGGTAATCGGCAGTGGCTTTGCCGTTATATCTGGAGCTTTAAGCGAGACAAGCAAAAGCGCGGCATCGAAACGGACCAATTGGTCTGGTTGTCGCACAAAACCCGGGTGCATTTTGATTTGATTGACTGGATATCTGTTTCCCGAAAGTGGAAAGAAGACCGAGATTTGCTGGGGGGCGCTGACAAAGGCGTCAACAACATGACCGCAAGTAACAAGCTGGCAAACACCAGACACCCATGCTTGGCCTAACAGTACTTCTTGCCCAGCTTCTGTCTTGACCACATGGGCAAGCGATCCTGCAAAATCGTCGGGGTTAATAGTCAAGGACCGAACTTTCCTGTCTTTTTTGGGTCATGGCTTTCAAATTATAGAGCACGCTAGGCTGGGCCTTAAACAAACTATTGATCGTTTATGAAAGACCCCGATTGCCTATACAATTAGGAGGTCTTAGAAAGAGTCGCGGATGAACGAACAGGCAATTGAGAAAACCCAAGAGGGAGCCCCAGGCACAAATGCAGGCGCAAAAGCTTCTTCTGAGAACAGCTTGTTCAAGAATGTAAAGCGGTTCTGGTGGGTATTGCCAAGCTTCTTTATTCCATATGCCGTCTGTCTCTGGCGTTTTTCGGTAACCGACGAAGAGTTAAATGCTGCTCGAGCCCTCCGGGCTGGTCTCATCGGGCTGGGTTGCGCTGCCTCAATCTGGGGAATCTGGCGTATTGATGTCATGTTCGGTACTAAACAGAGATTGAGCGGGGCTTCAACTGCTGTCAAGGTACTAACCTATTTCAGTGGGCTAAGTCTGTGGGTCTGCTGGCTTGTGGTTGGTGTTGTTATTGCCATGGCGTATGATCAGGTTTACGACATACCTCCGCTTTTGCCTAATTTACCGGAGTAGAGACAATATTCAATGCTTACCAGCCGCACTATAGTTGCAGAAATATTAGCTCTGGCTCCAGATTGGAAGCCAGTTTATGACAGCTTGATGGCTGATTCCGGCGGAGCTAGTGTCAGTGCTTATCAGCTATTCGAGAGGCTGGGTGCTCGTTCTGTTTTTCTGAAATGCTTGGCTTTGTCCAATGATTCTCCGCAATTGGTGCGGATTATCAAAGATGAGTATTACCAGCCAATGCTTTCCAAGATGCTTTCTTCCAACCAGAGCTTAAAGCGCTTCTGGTCTCAGCGCCGGCATGATAATGAGTTCCAAAAAGCTCAAGCTCTATCTCTGGCAGCCGAGCTTGCTACCAAAATGGAAGGCGTTCTACGCAAGCACTTGGATCAGCGCAATGAAGATGGGTTCAAGGTTCTGCTTCCTGCTTATGTGCAGCGTTCTGTGCACAACGCCGCTATTGATTATATTAAAGAGGAGTGGCAGTGGGAGAAGGAAACCCTCCAGGATCTCAATCTAGATCCTGAGCAGGAGGACCCTCGGCACTGCACCGCCGATGACGTTAAGTATGCGCCTGAGAACCGAGCTCTTTCAGCCGAACAAGTTGACCAGCTAAATGAGTTGCGAGTGGTATTGAAAGAGATGCTTGAGGATAAGTCGGTCAATCATGAGCCTTTGGTAGTTGTCGACATGATGTTTGGTTTGGCATTAACCGAGAAATCTACTATTGGTAAAGAACTGACAATGAGAGAAGTTTGCGAAATTCTCTCGTTGCCGGGCGAAACACAAGCAAGAAAAATAGCCCGCTGTCAGGTTCTGCTTGATAAAGGTCTGGATATGATTCGCAATAGAATCAGAACCCGTATGCCGAGCGTCGCTGAATGTTGGCAGTCCGATATCAATGTAAACACTGCCTCTCGGAGAGAACTTACTCACCAACTTGGACTGACCGAAGGTGAGGTCGACCGGTTGGTAGCTGGTCGGCAATATAAGACACTCGATGAGCTGAGCGCATCGGTTCTGCAAAAGTCAGGAAGATTGGAAGAAATTCGTCGAAATGGCGCCGTGGCTGCCTTTGTACCTGTTGATATAAATAGTTGCACCACAAGAGATATGATCGATATTCTCGGTGTTCAGAAGGATCTCGCGCAGAAACTGACCAGTCTCCGACCCTTTTCCAGCTTCGAAGATCTCACTGAAAAGGTGAATATTACTGCCGAGCTTGCCGACTCCTTAATGCGAAGAGGATGCACTGTTCGTGCCCAGAGCAAAGAGGGAGAGAAAAGACTAGATTTGAATTCATGCGATTTGGAAGGACTTCTCGCACTCGGCTTGCCAAGATCTGTCGGTGAAAAGATTTTAAGAGGACGTCCATTCACAACCTGGGGTGAACTCGAAGAATACCTTGCCCCGGAGTCCCAGGTTTGGCAAATAATCAGGCAAAGATCTTGTCTTGCACTTTTTCCCCACTAATTTTTTCGAGCTTGCCGTTGAGATTGCCACAAGATAGTGCGACCTCCATAAAACTAGGAGCCTCCCATGAATAACCTTTCCAATCTGGACCTAGCCAGCGATCCCTCAAACGGGGCTGTATCGATCAGTCCTGAACAGGTGAGAATGACCCAGAAGCGAGCTTCGGGCAGGGCTTTTAATGATGAATTAGCTAGGCTGGTTGTTGAGAACCTGGTTTACTCTTTAGATCCTGAGTTGGACATATTGATAGATGAAGCTGCTGCGATGTGCAATTCAGCAAATCTTTGTGCCTCCGTTGGGGTCAGTGATGTTGTTGTCAATGGGCACCGCATTGATGTGCGAGCTTTGGATGCCGAAGGCAAAGTAAGCATTGACAGGGCTTTGATCGGCTCTCAGTATCTCAGTTTGGGTACCATGGTGGTGGACCTGACAAACGATATGCAGTTTAAGGGGCAGGTGCTTGGCTTTATTGGCGCCGGCGTGTGGATGAAGACCGAAGAAGCTTGTCGCGCATCTCAAGATGACAGGGTCGCTTATGCCTTCAATGAATTGAAGCCAGAGGGCTCTTTTGATTTCGCTTCTTGCCTAGTCGAACTCTTGGCTAAGCCAATCGTTAAATTGCCCCAGACCAGTCGTTTGGCTGACCCAAAAGCCGATATTCAAGAGCTGCTCAATGGTTCAGAGAAACTTATCTCTGCACGCCGGAAGCAGATTTTTTCTTACATTTGTTCTTCATGGTCGGAGCAAACTTGTGCCATGCTTGATGAGTTTCGCCTTCTCTCTGCCAGGCAGCTGAAGCAAGTTCTACAGGATGCATCTATTTGGAATGAGCGAGTAGAGAAAATTGTAGATAGACTGAAAGTGCGATTTGAGCGTCTTTCTAGAGAAGATCTGCGTTTGCTGGTTGAGAGAACTGGAGCCACCTGCGGTGGGCAAATTGCTTCTCCATACTTCAAATCCACCCTTCTTAACGAGGCTCTAGCCCTAGAACTTAAGGGTAAGACTGTGCCGGCTAGAGCCAATCAGCTTATAGAGAAAATTATCAAAGGTGTCTCAAGCATCGAAGCAGTTAAGCAACTGGTCTCTAATCAAGTTGCCGTCGATTTGGCTTCGGTTATCAAGAAAAGTCGCGGTGAAGTAGTCCAAGGTTTTGTCAGTGCTTCAGTTGAAGAGATTGGCATGGCCTTCCAGCAACTTTCTCTCAAGCCGGCCTATGCCACACATAGTTCATCTGAGAGTGGTGTCGATGCTATTAATGAAGCTCTTGGTCTCCTCGAGGTTGCCAATCTAGCCGAGTCAACCAAGGACCTCGTTGCCGACCTTGAAGTTCTTGATTGAGGCTATATGCTCTCGACAATGTTGCCCTCATAGCCCCCAATTGGGTACAATCGGCTCATGCAAGCGGGTGCGGCAACATCGGTAGATTGTAAGAGTTGTGGGGCGGTAAATAGCTCCGACATGTCCTTCTGTGCCCAATGCGGCAAGGTCCTCTCTTCCTCTGTGGAAGCTCTCAGACAAGCCCGAGGAGTCAAGAAGCGCTCTTGTAATTCTTGCGGGCGCTCTGATGAACTAAATAATAGATATTGCGTATTTTGCGGTTCGGAAATTGAGATCTTTCAAACTCGTAAGACCTCAGCAGAGGCTTTGGCAAAGTTTAACGACGATCTCAATTCGCTATCTGCGCCGTCTTCTTCGTCATCGCAGTCATCGCCTATAAATATTTCCTCTCCTCGCCAGTCTCAAGTGGCTTTGCCGGCTCTGCCTGTACAGGCTAAGGCAACGCCGCGTCCTGACCTTTTCATTATTTTGGGCTTGGTTTCAGGCTTGGCAATGCCATTTCTTCTAGGTTCAACGCTTCTTAGCCATGTTTATCTTGCCAGTCAGATTCCGAGTCAGGGGCTACTTGTCTTTTCAGATAAACCCAATGCTGGTGTACTTTTAGAGTCATTAGACAGGAAGGAATATGTGGCTGGGCAAACCTCAAACCGTGGCGTCTTTTATTCAACAAATTTGTCCTTGCCTGCATATAGGTTGCGTCTTAGCGCCCCTGGCTGCCGCACTCTTTTGCAGAAAATCGAGATGGCTAAAGATAGACTCAACTGTCTCGGGCTTGATAAACCAATTTCTCTGCCTCTATTACCCGGCATTCCCGGAGGTAAGTAATGAGTCAGGATGCAGCCTTTGTAGTCTGTCCAACTTGCGGTAAGCAATTGCCTCGCGCGGCCAAATTTTGCGGCTATGATGGGACTGATCTGACTTTGGCTCGTACAGGTGGAGACGTTCGCAAAATCTGTAATGTCTGCGGCAGGTTTTTTCCAGGTTATGCCAATTTTTGCGCTTTCGATAGAAGTTCTTTGGAAGTCTTGAAGGGTCAGCCTGTAAAGATTACGACTACTCCGGAAGCCTTGCCCACCGCACCGAGAGTTGCTAATCCGACTGCGGCTGAACTTGGCGGCGACACCGTAGACGTCAGCAAATATTCTCAACCGGCTGAGTTGACTGCCGGACCAGGAGATTTCGATGACGATGAAGAGGCGGATGGTCCTTATTCTGCTTTGATTGGCAAGACCATCGATGGCAAGTATCTAATTCAAAACGTCCTTGGTGAAGGCGGCATGGCCGTTGTCTATAAGGCCAACCATGTGCAGATGGAGCGTACTGTTGTTATCAAAGTTATGCAAGGCTGGCTTTTGAGCAACAAAAACTCGATTGAAAGATTTGAACGTGAATGCAAACTGACGGCTAAGCTCAATCATCCAAATATTGTTTCTGTTTACGATGTGGGCTCGATTGGCGGCAAAGAACCATATTTGGTTATGGAATACATCAAGGGTGAAGCTCTTGCCGACAAGATACATAGTCAGGGGGCTTTGCCCTATGCCACTACAGGCAATATCATTGTTCAAATGTGTCGTGGCTTGCAAGAAGCCCATAGTATGGGAATTATCCATAGAGATTTGAAGCCGGATAATGTCTTGCTGCAGCATAAATCAGACCGACCTGACTGGGTCAAAATTGTTGACTTCGGTATCTCTAACTTAGTGCACGGCAGCAAACGTCTAACCAAGACCGGAAGAATGGTCGGAACGCCGGAATATATTGCCCCCGAGCAGCTGAAAGATCGCCCCATTGATATCAGAACAGATCTCTATGCCATCGGCATTATGATGTTTGAGATGCTCACCGGCAAAGTGCCGTTCGAGGGCGAGTCGGCAGAATCAATATTGATGAAACATTTGCTTGAGGATGCGCCTCCGATTTCATCAGTGCGCCCGGATATTCTTGAGGTCGGCAATCCTTTTGAACCGATTATTTCCAAGTTGCTCAAGAAGGAACCTGATGACAGGTATCAAACGGCAACCGAATTGAGATTAGATGTAGAGCAAGCTCTCAATACTGTCCTCTTGAAGAAAAACTGATCCGACTAATTTTGGCGATAGACTGGTAGATAGAGCTACTTTTCAGATTGGGTGCAGTTATGCTGAGTAAACTCAAAGCTGTTTCGGTCAACTTGCTGCTTCTTGCAATCTTTGGCGCTCCTGGAGCGGCTTTGGCGCAGTCTGTCAGTCCTTCTTTTCCTTCTGCTCCGCCGCCGGCAGTCAGTGCTCCTGTCATTCCGGTGGTTCCAGTTCAGACCCAGCCTGTCTTTCCGGTATTCCCGGTTTTGCCGCCGCCACGTACCGACTTCACGTTACCTTTAGTACCCACCGATTACACTAATGCGTCGATGGTGGCTCCGCTTGGTGTCTCGGGGCCAATTCTCAATCCGGCTAATGCAGTCAAAAAGATTGACTTCAACTTTAAAGATCCGCGTTCTGAGACAGAAGATGGAATCATGGTCAAGCATCTGCCCGGCGCTCAATACGAAAGACCGCAACCAGCTGCCATCCACCTCAGTGAAGGGACACTTTTGGTCAGTGTGCGGCGCCCAGCTCATCTAGCAATAGTGACCACGCCCCGTGGCGATATCTCAATAGATTCAGATGCCGAGGTGATTATTCGGTATGAAGATGGCATCTTGAGGGTGCTCAATCTATCAGGCTTAGGGGAAGGCATTAAGGTAAGAATTCATGGCTCGGAAGTTAGCGCCAGCCTGAATGGCCAATCTTTTGAGTCTGTTAAGCATGAGCCTAGGGCAATGGCTCTCAAGGTTGGGCATGAACTGGTTAGTTCTGATCATGCTCTCAGTCGCGCTGATCTAAGACCCCACGATGGGGTGGCAAGGCGCCACTTTGCTTTACTGGAAGACAAATGTATGGCTGTAAGTGAGTTTAGCTTGGAATCCGCTTTAGACAAAATGACTCTATTGGTCGATTTGCAAACCAAAGTAAGCGGAGTTAAAGAGCGAAGAATTCTTGGAGACCTAGCCAAAATGGCAGCGGTGCTAAACTACATGAATGGCGCCCAGGGTTTTGAACACGGTTCGGAACACGGCTCAGGAAAAAGACCGCAATTGGGCTCAAATTAGCTGTAAGCTTCAAGGAGTAACATGTATTTTTCGCGTGTGGCAGGACTTTCAAGGAAAGTTGCAGTTTTTCTCGCCCTTACCCTGAGTCTATCTGCCAGCCTTACATTTGCCCAAGGCGACGAAGAGGCGGGGCTGCGCTCAAAAATAGAAAAACTAAGAAGTTCTGGCAAAAAGAGTGATCTCGGTTTAGCACTGTATCAGCTCGGTCAATATCTTGCTGAGAAAAGAAGATTTGACGATGCTCTGCCTTTCCTTGAAGAGACTCTGGCTATTGATCGCAGCATTGCCAAACCAGCTGATGTATTCAAAGACATTAGTGCTATTGCCATGGTGTATGGCTTTAAGAAAGATTTTGCAGCGGCTGAGAAATTTTATGGAGAGTGTCTGAATATAGCTCGTGAAACTGGTTCTCTCAAGTTGGAGGCTTTGACTTATTCCAATCTTGGCACCAATGCTATTTTTGCCAGACGCTATGAAGATGCCCGCGGTTACTTTGAAAAGAGCAAAGACTGTGCCGCTAAATCAAACGATTATGTTTTAGAAGCTCAAGCGCGTCTAAATATCTCAAAAATATTGAAGAGCGAGGGGAAACTGAAAGAGGCTATAGCCGAGGCTGAAAGCGCGCTCAAGTTGCTTGGAGATAATGATCAGGAGTCGCTGGTCGGTGAAGTGAACCTTGCTCTGGCCGAACTGAAGGAACTAGCAGGTGATATCGCCGGTGCTATCACCGCATACCGCAAATCGGCAGCAGTTTTCCTGAATTGCGGAGAGCCTTTGAGAGAAGGCAAGGCTCTTCTCAATCTTTCCAACGACTTACTCGCCTATGGTAAGCCAAATGAAGCTCTTACAGAGCTAAATAAAGCCCACGAGATTTTTGACCAAGAAGAAGATAAACATAGTCTTGCCTTAGTATTGTCTAGACTAGGCTCAGCTTATGCCGACATCGGTAATTTTGCAGAGGCGCAGCGCTTTCATGGTGACTCTGCTAAGTTGGCTTTAAGCCTTTCTGAGAATAGCTTGGTCTTAGAAAATCAGTTTGAGCTTGCCTATGATTATTATCTTGAGGGCGCTATAGATAAGGCGCTCAAGCGCTTTCTGGAGATAAACAGCATGTTGTCCGGGCAGACTTTGGAAGATAAAGAGCTGCCTGGCGAGACCTTGAATTCAATTGCTATGTGCTATAGAGAATTAGGTCAGTACTCGGCTGCAAGCGAGTATTACGAACAGGCTTTCAGAAAGTTTAGTTCGCATGGGAATCAGCTTAAATCGCTCGCAGTTATGAATAGTCTTGCTTGTCTTTATCTTGACTCCGGTAAGTTGGATCTTTACCAGAAAAAATTTGCTGAGCTTGAGAATGCTATGAAGGATCTTGGTAAAGAACAAAAAGATTCACTTGAGTTCAAAAGACTGGCTGGCTATGTCTATTTCAACCATGCTCAGTTTCTCAATAGATTTGAAGATAGCTATAGCAAAGCATTGGATGAATTCAAGATCGCTCTTCAGGACTTTGAAGATGTAAGTGACCGCAAGGGACAGATTAGAGCATTGAATGGTCTCGGATTGACATCGCTGAATCTGGCAGGTGTAGCTAATCGTGCGGACAAGCAAGTCAATGATGATAAGGCTATGCAGTTGGCTTCAAATGCACTGTCTTATTTCAAGAAAGCCCAACCTCTGGCGGTTGATTCTGGGATTATCGACCTGCAATGGGAATGCTCGTATGGTTTAGGTGCGGCAAATCAAATATTGAATAATCTCAAAGATGCAGAGACTTACTATTTCAAGGCTATCAGCTTGTTTGAAAAGGAAAAAGCAAAACATACCAGAGACGATTCAAAAACGCACACACTGGACTTACGTGGCGCTTGCTTTCAGTCTTTGGTTACGCTTTTGGTGAAAAGTAATCGCTTTGATGATGCTCTAGAGATTGCAGAAAGAGGCAGAGCAAGAGCCTTTCTAGATCTGCTCGAAGGTCGTAAACAGGGACTCAGTACTGTCTCTACCTCAAATTCGGAAGAGCACCTTAAACTGACTGAGATTGGCAGTCTTTCAAAGAAAGTAGGTGGTTCGGATCGAGCTGTCGAAATAGTTCCTAAAGTCCAGGTAGTGGAGGGTGATTCTATAACCTCGGAAGCGTCGGCGAAAGCTCCGGACAAGGCTGAGTTGAAACAGCTTGCCATTGAATCGGACAGCACTATAGTTGAGTATTATTCAGCTGGTGACAGTATATTCGTCTTTGTGGTGGAAGGCGGGCAGGTGAAGACAGCTTTACCTCTCTCTATTTCATCCCGAGACCTCAACAATCTGGTGGCTAAGACCTATGATTCTATAATTTCTCCCCCGCAGTCGTTGACGGACTTACAGGCTTCCAACGAGCGGCGGCAGAGAAATTTGCAGGAACTTCATAAGCTCCTTATTTCTCCTATTGAAGGACTTCTTCCTTCCGAACCTGCAAAGGTTGTTACGGTCGTTCCGCATGGCGCTCTTTATAATGTGCCATTTGCCGCATTGACCGATGTGAAGGGAAACTTATTCATAGAATCGCATACTCTTGCGGTCGTTCCGGCGATTGGTGTCTTTCGTGGCACCCATAAGCTGGCTCAATCTCTAAGTGGCAAACCTGCCAACATGTTGGTTTTTGGCAACCCGACTATGAGGAGCGATCTAGGTATTCCGCCCCTTCCTTATAGTGAGCGCGAGGCGAAGAAGATTGCTGAGCTTTTTGGTGCAGGTGCAGTATTGAAGACAGGAGCCGATGCTTCTCGGACTAATTTGCGGGAGCTTGGTCCCAAGTCGGAAGTGATTCACCTTGCCACCCATGGACTGATTGACCAAGATAGACCTATGGACTCTTCAGTGCTTCTGGCATGCAGTGCAAATGATGATGGTCTATTTACAGTGAGAGATATTCTTAAGCTTCCCCCTCTCAAGGCAAGATTAATCACACTCTCAGCCTGTCAAACCGGTAGAGGCAGAATTACTGGGGATGGGGTTGCTGGACTTTCCAGAGCTTTTCTCTTGGCTGGTACACCTTCCATTATTGTCAGTCTCTGGAATGTCGACGATGTGATGACAGAGTTTCAGATGAGTGCCTTCTATCAAAGTTTTTTGAGCGGAAAAGATAAGGCGGCAGCACTTCGTGAAGCGCAACTTAAAACCGTTAACTTTATGGAGAAAGATATGAAATTTCCTCCAGCCAAGGATGGTACTAAGATTCGAGCTAATCCAAGGTATTGGGCCGCCTTTCAGTTAATTGGCGAACATAAATAGAAGCTGTTTTGGGGAATAAAGCTGAGGGTCTGAGAGGTGTATGCTCCATGAAAAGAAATCTCTCCAAAATTCTCACTTACTTTACTGGCGCGCTTCTTTCTTTCTCCTTTGCAGTCCTCCCAGCAATTAGCGAGTCGGAGGCCGGATGGGGCGGCTGGAGTTCCGAGGCGCAATGGGGCGGGACGAATTCGGAAGCAAAATGGGGCGGTTGGAATTCAGAAGCGAAATGGGGTGGCTGGAATTCGGAAGCTCAGCATGGCGGTACTAATTCAGAAGCCACTTGGGGTGACTGGAATTCCGAGTCGGGATTTCCAACCGGTGCTCGCGGGTATCGAGGGCGAAGACGATGGTATAGGAACGCTCAAGTTCCTCAATTTGCCAACTATCAAGCTAGCCAAAATGCTACGATGCGGCGAATCGCCAGCGATCAGTCGGTGGAGCGGGCTCACGAAAAAGATCTCGCCAATAAGCCTGATTCTTACTTCGTGCAAACCTACGGAAACACTCCGAGTCCAACTAGGATGAGTGAAAGAACTTATTCTGGCTCTGATAGTTACCAGGCGAGCTACGGCAGTGCCTTACCGCCAGCACACAAGCCAGGTGGCATAATCGCAACCTATCGCCGTAATAACTCAGGCAACTAGTTGCTTATCCCTTCAGCTTGATTGGGAAGATTGCCGGCTTGGCTATCTCGGCTCTCAATCCACCAAATACGCGGAAGTTAAATCCTGAAAAGCCGGGCGCTCCATTGGCGCCCATATTGAAAATTGGTTCGGCTCTGACAAATGCAGTGACCGGAAGTCTTGGATTTAGTCTTCTTCCTACTTCTCCGGTAATAATAATTACCTGGTTGTTCGGACCGCCCCTCAATCTTCTATTGCCAAAGTTAGTGACCAAGGTGGTATCAAAAAGATAAGACCACGGACCCTTTCTCCAAACTCCACCTGCTGAGTAGAACTGGTCGCCTTCCTGGAAATTTGAGAAAGGATCTCTGAAACGTATCTGTCCGAGCACGCTACCGTATATGACACCACTCATGCCTACGCGTCGACTGATCGTGGCAGAGGGAATGATGTCGTAGAAGGCTACTGATGGAGCATTTACCGTGTTGATAAAGAGAGCGCGCGGGAAGAGCGTGAAGGTCAGTTGGGTCTTTTGATTGATGGGAACATCATGTTGTAGCTGTCCACCAACAGAATGAATATTTCTAGAAAGACTGGAATCGCGTTTGTCGTACTGATCTCTGAAGAAGAAATAGTTAGCAGAAACCCTGGTTCTCTTACTCAAGGCATAGCCTAGGTTGACGTTGGGAAGAACCCTGTAAATCATGTCGGACAAGTACGGACCATCAGTCTGGAATGTATTCAATTCGAAGCGCAGACTATTCTCCACTGAAGCGTTGAAGAACACCCGCCCCGGCAATCTGTAGAGAGCATGAGCTTTGAAGTTCTCAAAATTGTTGAAGGTTGACACTCTCTCCGGCAGGCGAACCGGAGTCAGATCTATTGGAACGAAGTCATTGCCTCTTGAAACCGCGGATGCATCTGCAATCGCTCGTGGTTTATCTGCTGCCAGAGAATCTGCCAGTGCGTCGCTTGTTGGCATTGCTTCAGGTTGACTTGCATTGTTGCTTGATGCTTGATTGACACCGGCGTCTGAAGAAGCGGCATTAATGCTGACTGATTTACTTTCTTCTTTTTTTTCCTCTAAATCAGCACTAGCAGATTTCTCATTTGTCGATGGCTGAACATCTGCCTTAATAGCTGGTTCAATCACCGGTCTTAATCTGAGAGTATCGAAATCAGCAGTATTCACTTCTTGCGGAACTACAGGCGGTAGCGTTTCAGCCTGTACCTCATTACTAAGTGTCAAGCTGAAAGCGAGAAGTGCACAGCACAGAAGACCTTTTGTTGATCTATGTGGTCTTCCTAAAGAATAGTCGATATCAGCTGGCGGCATACTTTTAGAAATGAGCCTGGTCCAAAAACACTAGTAAGAGAGCTGCAAGAAGGTTGTCAGAAGGATTCCTGGGCATAGAATGCAAAGTGATTATAGCCGCAAGTTTAATCTTTTGACAGTCATTATTTTTATATACGCTTTTCCTTAGCAGCCAAGCAGACCACTCTTAAGCGCTTTAGCCATCTGCAGGTGTTATATTTGCTTATCTATATGTACAGGAAGTACTGGAAACACGGAAATTTGCAATCAGATGCCTGAAGAGAGAGAGCCCGAGCCGAGGCAGTTATCCACCAGTGGTCGAGACCCCGCCATAAGGGTTGTGTTGCAGCCAAAAGATACCAACAACCAAGGTACGGTTTTTGGTGGCATTATTCTTAGTTATATTGACCTTGCCGGAGCTGTCGAAGTTACTAAGCTAACTCGGCAGCGTATTGTAACCGCCGGTATCAAAGAGGTGAATTTCCTCGCTCCCGTGTATATTGGCGAAGTGGTTAGTTTCTATACCAAAACTCTTCGTGTTGGAAGAACTTCAATAACCGTTAAAGTTGATGTCGAATCAACCAGAGGGCATGAAGCCGTTCATGTTACTTCTGCAGAGCTCACTTTCGTCTGTATTGATGAACAGGGTCAGCCAACTTCAATTGTCACTTACTAAGAGATAAACTTGCGAAGGAATTTGTCATGACAACTTTGGATCCAGTTTTTGAGAAAGCCGGCACTGAGCGATTGAGGCTTTATCTTGGCACCGGTTGCGGAAAAACTACTGCTACTTTCGGGCTCACTCTTAGAGCTTTGAGCAAAGGTTTGAATGTTACCCTCGTATTTTTCGATAAGTTGGAAGAGAACTCTTCGGAGGGGAAAGGTCTGAGAATGCTTTCAGAGAATCAGGCTGAAGGATTCGGTAAGTTAGTAATGAACTACACCGGAGTAAATAGAGTCGGAACCGGACCGAAAGGAAGCTTTCGGCTATATAGCTCGCCTAACGGGATCCTTCCTGAAGACAAAGATGCCGCCAAGCAAGGACTTACCTATTTGGTTGAAGGCTTGATGCGCAAAGATGATATCGTAATTGGTGACGAACTTCTTGATGTAGCTCGGGTTGGCTTAGTCGATTTTGATTATGTCAAACAGATTCTCAATTTGAGACAAGATCCCACCGTCCTTGTATTGACCGGCCGCCGTGCTCCTGATTGGCTCATGAATGAAGCTAGCACCATATCTACTACCACGCAGATTCGGCATCACGGTAGAGCAATTGAAGGAATAGATTGCTAACTTGATTCAGGTTTGAATCAAAAAGAGAAAGGAGCGAATCGTAAATCGCTCCTTTCTCTTTGTATGGTTCCTTTGTTAACAGACTAGCTCTCGGCCAGTTCTAATTTTTGCCTGCGCCGGCGCTCTGGGGGAGAGATGACGCTTTCTGAGCGTTCTGCCCCGAACCGGTTTGCGCTTTAGCAATCTCTTCCTTCAGCACTTGTTCTGCCTTCATCAGCTGAACATCGTTACCGTCGTTAGGACTGCGTTTTTTGGTCAAGTCTTTCATTGTGGCGTCAACCCACCAGGGACCTTTGTATTCCTTAACTTCTTTGGAGTCGAGAGAAATATCGTCGTTGACCGGAACAATGAAATCAGGCTTGATACCAGACTTGTGAATGTCTGTATCGTTTGGAGTGAGGTATCTGGCGATGGTGACGTTGATGCCGCTTTGATCATTAAGTCGGTTGATTGCTTGAACCAGACCTTTACCAAAGGAGGTTTCACCGACCAACTTGGCTCTGCCGTTGTCTCTCAAGGCACCCGATAGAATTTCGCTGGCGGAAGCTGAACCTTTATTGATCAGCACCACCATCGGTACCGAACAAATTGGTTGACCACTAACTGGTTGAACATTCTTGTAACCATCGGCATCAATCGTGCTGACGATAATGCTTTTCTCTGGCAGGAAAAGTCCTGCCATTTCTATAGCATTATTCAGAAGTCCACCCGGATTGTGTCTAAGATCAAGGATGATGCCGTCGGCTGTCTTAAGTTGATTCAGAGCTTTTTTCACTTCCTCTGTTGCTTTATTGGAAATGAAGCTCTCTAACCTTATATAGCCAATATTTCCAGGCAGGAATTCGGCGGTGGTGACTGCTTTGATTGGAATCTCAGCTCTCTTGAGCTTGACCTTTTTTCTCTCACCTTTACGCAGATAAGTGATTTCTACTTCTGTGTCGATAGGTCCTCTAATTTGCTTTACTACTTGGTCAAGGGATTGAGCCTTGATTGACTTGTTATCTACTTCGATAATTTCGTCGCCAGCCATCATGCCAGCTCTAGAGGCCGGTGTATCAAGAATGGGCGCGATTACCACTACTTTGTGTTCTCTCATGCCGAGCTGCATACCAACGCCATAGAGGTGAGCTTCGATTTGGTGCTTCTCTTCGTCGAAGGCTTCTTTGTCGAGGAAGCGAGTATATGGGTCAGCCAAGCTGGCGAGCATTGTTTCAATTGCCTTATGGGCATCGTCCATGGTCTTCAGCTTAGTGTCATAGTGATGCTGCCACCTAGACCAATTCTGACCGTTGAACTTCTGGTCGTAATATTGCTCTTTTAATAATTTCCAGGCCTGATTGTAGAGACCTTGAGGGTCTGTGCCGGCTCTTGGCACTTGAGCTAGAAAAGGAAGCGGTTGAGACGCTCCGCCATCGGCGATGATGATCTGGTCGGGCGCTGGTGCCTTATCTTTTGCGATGAGCAGGCTTTGTAGTCCGAAAAAGAGCAAGCAGAACAGCAGTGGTACGCCTACTCTTGCAACGACTTTTCTCTCTAGCAACTTGAATACCCCTTTTTAACCCGGAAAGCCTTGTTAGGCTATGGATTTTGTTGATTTCTGTTTGTGGGTCGGCTAACCCACATGGCCTCGTCTAGCACTACTGCCGGGCGGGCACATTTAGCTCAATTTCAATATTAGATCACTATGAGCACTCTATGCCTCAAATTGCCCCATTTTTTAGGTCAAATTTGCAAATTTGCGAGTTTTGTTGCCCGGGATTGCTTTCTCTTGATTAACAGATTGACAAATTTTAATGAATTGTGAAAATGCCTTTCAAGTTCGACTGGCTGGAGTGTCTAGCTTTCAGTCCGCCTCGAAGGAAATTTCTAATCATGGAAACCTTAGGCAGCTTAAAAGAACGAGGTTTTAAATATCTTGGCATTTGCCGTATGATAAGCCGGTTCGAGATTCTAAGATTGGCTACCATTGCAGTTCTCAGTCCCGTCAGTCTTGATTTTGCATATCTCCCCGATATTCAAAAGGTCTCTAACGGGGTTCGGTTAGTAATAGTTTGAGGGGGAGCTTGATGTCGCCGAGTCGCAGCCAGGGTACCAGCATTCTGGACCCCGCCCAGCTGGACAATTCATCTGTGGAGGCGTTTCCGGAGCTAGCTCCTCGCTCAGATAAGGACGCGCAAAAGTCGGTAGTCAAGCGGTCGGGGTCTCACCCGGAAGCGGAAAGCAAAGTGTCTGGTTCATCGTTATCTGCCAAGTTGGCATCAATCAAGATTTCAAAGGGTACCAAGCTCAAGGTAAAAATCTGTATTTCGATTGTTTTGTTCGCCAGTCTCTTCGTTTTTGGCAAAGTTGACCTGCGAAAAGCCCTTGATGTCGCCATGACAGCCAATAGAGGTTATCTAGCCGGAGCGGTGCTCTTGTTTCTCGCCTCTACATTTTTGAATGCTCACCGCTGGCAACTTTTGGCTTCGGCTGTAGGTCTAAATAAGAGCCTGCTGCAGCTTGTTCAATATTGCTTTGTTGGATTGTTCTTCAATTTATTCTTGCCGTCTACTGTTGGTGGTGACTTCAGCCGTTGCTATTATTTGTCCAAGGGTACTGGCAAATACGTAAACGCCTTCTATTCTGTTCTTGCTGACCGGACTGTTGGAATAGCCGTTCTTTTTGCCTTCGCATCCGTAGGTATTATTTTCGGACCGGGTGGCGGCGGCTTACCTCTGCAGCTCAAGCTGCCTATCTTTGCCGGTACACTGGCAATCTTTGCCGTTGTGCCCTTTATGCCTGTGCTTACAAATAAATTCCTCGGACCGGAAAACTGGATAAGCAGACAATTCAATAATTCCTGCGCTCAGGCTTACTGGAACAATAAGGGGCTGATGGCTACGACCATCTTGCTTTCAGTGATTATGCAAGTCGTGATTGTCGTATGTCACGTCGCTATAGGTATGGCTCTTGGCTTGAATCAAATACCGCTTTGGTATTACTTCGTTTTCTATCCTTCTGTGGCTGTTTTGGGCTTCATTACTCCTAGCTTCAACGGTATTGGTATAAGAGAATGGGCTTATACCTACTTCTTGACCATGGCTGGTGTTGATAATGCTCATGCTCTGACCTATGCAATTATGTGGTTGGGCTTGACGACTCTATCGTCTCTGGTGGGCGGATTAGTCTACTTGCTTGGACATTTTCAGAAGCCGCGCGAGGAAGGTTCCTTCGAATCAGAGACCGAAGTCGGTTTCATGCAGTGAAAACCAGATAAGTTTCAAATGCCGCTGATTTACAAAAAGGTTCGTTTTTTGGACGGGATGTGTCCTCTTTCCCGTCCACAAGTTGCAGCGGTCTTTCAAAGGGCAAGAGAAAAAGGGCGTAAAGCCTATCTGGTTGGCGGATCTATAAGAGATGCCATAGACCTGCCTGAGAACAGAACCCGTCGAGCTAATTTGGATTTCGATTTTGCTATCGATGGTGGTGCTGTTGAATTTGCCAGAGAAATTTCTGAGAAATTTGCCGGTCATTTTGTCCTTCTCGACGACAAGTTTGATATAGCCAGGGTGGTGCTGCAAGATGGCATCGTTCTAGACTTTGCAGGCTATTCTGATGGAATTGAGCAAGATATCTTGCGGCGGGATCTGACTATAAATGCCCTGATGATGGACGGCGAAGAATCTGATCAAGTCGTTGACAATGTGGGCGGATTTGAAGATTTGCAGGCTAACCTGATAAGGGCAATAAGCGAAGCGTCTCTCATTGATGATCCGCTCCGTCTTTTGCGCGTATATAGATTTGCCTGTGCACGGGCTGCACAAATCGACGCTGCTACGATTTCCATAGTAAGAACACACTCTGAAAAACTAGCAAGAGTTGCTCCAGAGAGAATAAATTACGAGCTTTTCTCTTTGCTCAATTATGAATGCTCAGAGTACATTCATGAAATGGGCAGCTCAGGGTTGCTTGAGGCAATTTTTGAAGAATTGAAAGAGTGCCGCAGAGTGACAAGCAATAGCTATCATCATCTTGCGCTCTTTGATCATAGTGTCGAAACTATTCCTCAGCTTGAGGCAAAGTTTCCATCTTTGCCCGAGTACATACAAATGAGCAGCAGGCGAGAGCTTATTCCAGGAATTTCTCGTCTTGCGGCAAGCAAGGTGTCAGCTCTCCTTCATGACATAGGTAAACCGGCCACTTGGCAAATTCAAGAAGACGGACGCCACAGCTTTATCGGTCATGACAAGGTCGGGGCCGAGATGATTCGACCTCTAGCTGAACGAATGCGCTGGGCGAAGCACCTTACTCGTTTTGTCGAAAAGCTGGTGCTTTGGCATCTAAGACCAGGTCAACTCTTTCATACCGGCGAACCAACTCAGAAAGCCCTTAATCGCTTTTACAGAAATGTGGGCGATGACTTCCCCGAACTTATGCTCATCACTTATGCAGATTTCGGCGCGACTATGGGACCAGGTCTTTCTGGAGAAAAGAGAGAAAAACTTGAGAATTCCTTTGATAGGCTTTTGACCGGATATCTAACGTATAAAGAGCAAATACAAAGCATGCCGAAACTACTCACAGGCGAGGATGTCATGAGGGAGCTTGGTATTGATCCTGGGGTGATTGTCGGAGAAATCTTGCAGGCTTTAGAAGAAGCCCAAGAAATTAAGGAAGTTTCGGATCGCTCGCAGGCTCAGGCTTTTATTCGAAACTATTATGATGCAAAGAGACCTGCAAGATGAAATTCTTCGCTTGATAACTGAATCTTGTGATTAAGTCGATCCTGTAGGGGCATAAAAGAGACAGCGAGATACACGCAAGAAACGCTGCTAAGCAAAAGACCTAGTGTATTTCCCAGATGAGAAGACCTGAATGGCTTTCAACAGCCTGCAGGATTTCTTGTCGGTAAAACACGGGTCCAATCCGGTGCTCCAAGTTATCTTCTACAGGTGAAAAAAATGAACGCTAAAGTGGACAAACTACACAACTACACTGTTATTGCCAGACTTGATGATGCTATTCCTCTGAATACCGAAGAATGGCTCGCCGCCGAGAGACTTCTCAATCAAGTTAGTGAGTTTGTGCCGATGAGTATGCTTAACGCCCTTACCGAAGCCATCATCAGTTATGCTGACGATCAAGCTCGCAGAGGCTATATTCTTGGACAAGAAGATCTTGTTGCCGAACTCAAGAAAAAGGCTTCCAAAATAGCCTAAGTGAAACGCTCTCTCTTGGGCTCCAGCTTGGAGCATTGGATGGAGAGCAAGACGAGAGCATAACAAAGATATTTCTTGCAGATACAAAATAAGCACCGGCCCGAGTTAATCTTGCGCCGGTGTTTTGTTTTGTCTATTTTTGTATAATTTGAAGTTCGAATCGCATGCGCACCCGGCGGATTTCCCTTGCATACCTTCCTTCCATCGATCTCCAGTGTCCGGTCATGGACCACAATCAAGAGAGAAGAAATTGCCGATTGCAGGGTGTTTTCAGTACATCGCAATTTCTCTCAGCGTGAAGCCGGTAAGTCTGCGCACTTCTATGTTTTTCATCCAAGAGACTGGGTGAACGTCATTCCTGTCACAGAAGACAATCAAGTTATCTTGATCGAACAGTATCGGCACGGTGTCGAAAAAATTACCCTTGAAATACCTGGAGGTATGGTTGATTCATCCGACGCCTCTACCTTTATCGCCGCTGAGAGAGAACTCCTCGAAGAAACTGGTTATGGTGGCGGTGAAACTTTCTTCCTCGGCAGAAATCATCCGAACCCTGCTATTCAGAGCAATGTTTGCGATACTTACTTTTCCTACGGTGTTAAATTTATCAAGGCGCCTCAATTTGATACTAACGAGGAAGTGGCAATCAAGTTAGTGCCATTCGAGGCTATTCCTGAACTGATCAATGACGGCACAATTTCTCACGCTTTGGTCATTGTTGCTTTCCACTACTTGGCTCAGTTTTCAAGGAAGAATCCTAGATTTGAACATCTAAGCCGCATGCTCTAATCCTTTGGTATCGCCGGCGATGTAGGAAGTCTGTTTTGCAATGATTCGATCTGGTACGATCAAGTCATTGTTTAGAGGACCGTGCGCATGAATAAAATTCTGGAGTTCATAAAGAACAATGCATCGCTGACAGTAATTGCCTGTCTTGTTCTCATCTGTGCGTTCTCTTTGAAGTTTCAGGAGGAAAAGCCCCAGAACGTCAAACTAGAACTGGCTGTCCAACCCCTCGCAAATGAGCAGAAGAGTCAAACTTTTCTCCTCACTGTCAAGAACGCCGATACTAAGCCTTATACTTACCTTCGGGCTAACGATGCATTAGGCATGCCTTCTCGTCACTTTAGAGCGGAAGTGACGACCGGAAGTGTCACGAGAAAAGCCTTGAACCGCGGTTGGGACGAAATTCCATTCAAGATTCCCGCGGACCAGATATTCATTTCCAGCAAGCAGAATGATGGTCTTGGTTCTCGAAGCAAAGTAAATATCGAGCCCGGTGCCGTTGCTACTTCAGAAGTCAGTCTTGAGAATCTACCCTCTGGTAATTCGCAAGTGCTATTCACCATAGATGATACCATCAAGGCTGCGCCGGTTCAGATATCAATACCTTAGTGACGAACTAGAGTCTTTTTTGAGTAGTCTTGATCATTTGTTCCACCTCAATCAGCTTTTGTTTGAAATAGGTGTTTTCCGGTTTTAGGTGCACCAATTCCTTATAGTCACTCAGCGCTTCTGTCAGTTTCCCTGCTTTTACCTCTGTTTCAGCCCTGAACTCAAGATAATCGCTGTCTGACGGTGCTCTTTTCACCAAGACTGTATAGTCTGCAATCGCTTTATCATAGTCTTTCAAATTAGTGTAAGCCACTGCTCTTTGTATATAGGGCCAGTAGAGTGCGCCATTCTCAGTGATTATCTGAGAGTATGTTTTTACAGCCTCTGAGTGTTTCCCCGAATTGTCGAGCAGTTTAGCTTTAGCGCCAAGCGAGTCTAAGTCTTCTTTGTTCAAACTATGAGCTTTCTCAAAGTCTTCGATAGCCTTAATGTACTGCTTTTGACTTTGCCAAACATAACCCCGGTCTCGGTAGGCTTGGCTAAAGCTGGGATTTATCTTTATTGCACTATCCAATAGACCTTTGGCTTTGAGGAATTTTTCTTGCCAGCAGTAAACCTGAGCCAATAACAGATAGGTTTGCGCATCATTCTTGTTTAGCTTGAGAGAATTTTCTAGATAAAGCTGTGCCCGCTCATAGAGATCAGCCTTGATAAGATTTGCTCCGTAAACCCTGCATCTCTCTGCCTCTTTGATCCTAGTTTGTTCACTAAGCTTTTCAGGCGCAATAAAGGACGGCTTCGTCTTTTGCAGTCTTTGAATGGTCGCTACTCGCTTTCTCAGCTGCCCCGCCTTATCTTTCTTCCCGAATTTCTCAAGAGCGCCAGCATACTTCTCCAATGGATAGATGAGGGTTGAATCTTCCTCGACTTCACATTGTTTCTGGCGCTGGGAGAGCATCTCTTCATAGTAATGAAGGCACTTTTCCGAATTGCCACCTTTTGCATATAGGTCGCCGAGAAAATCAAGTTCTGAGAGCAGGTCAAGTCCTAGAAGCCTTCTTTCGTTCAAGGTCTCTTCGACAATTTTGGCAGCATCTTCTCTGCGGCCTTGACTAAGGAGTTTTTCTGCCTCCATTCTCCGCTTTGACCAAATTTCGCTTTTCAGCTTTATAGATTCATTCTGTTCAGGCGTGCGACTAGCGGGGTCGGTCACGGCACTTTCAGCAAGTGCGGAAGAGATTTGCGACAATGAAACTATCGCTGAGAGAAAAAGGTAGCTAATTCTCGTACGCAACTTGTGAAGATGAACTTTCATGAGACGGTCCTTTAATAGGTACTTTCTTGCTAAACTTTGAAATATTCTAAATTAGAGGGGCGGGAAAGAGTGCAGCCGGTTGGATCTCCTTTAGAAATGGCAATACATGAACCGGTTCTTCACCAGTTTATGCATTATCTCTCTTCTAAGAAACAGGAGATGGAGGAGGGAACCGCCAAGGTTGAAATCAAGATTAGCAGAAGTCTTCTTTTCTCTGTACGGGAGGCCTTTCGTCAGAGCATTTTGGAAGGCGAGAGAAACCTTCATACTCTTGCCCATCTATTGGCGTCGATGCTCCTGGGAGAGTTCGAGCTGCATAGCAATGTTATCGGTACGCTTCCTGGCTTTAGTGAGCGTCCATTTCTGATCAGAGAGAAAATCGATAGAGACACGTTGCTCAGTGTCACCGATATAGACCTCGGTGAACATATGCTTGATCGCTTCAGATATCGCAGCAAAGATGGCTGGGTGCCTTTAGAACTATCTGCTAACTTTGTAGAGTATATTCCGCTAGAACATAGATTGTCTAAGGTAAATCGTCTTACTAGCAGGGTTAAGGCTGAGGAAGAGCTTTGGAATAAAGTGACGGATGAACTCTTTGGCGTTGGTGAGCTTGTTTCCAGAGACAAGCACTTCAAGCAGTTCAGTAAGTATGTCAAAGACATCTTCGGCATCAAGATAGTCTGCGAAGATGATCAAGCCTGCATGAAAGTGCACGAAGAATTGGAAGCTCTTACCGCAAGTCGCCTCAATCGAGAAAGGCTAGAGTTATACAAACTCAGTGATGAAGCTGTAGACATTGACACCGAATCAGAATACGAACCTCAAGCTTTGCACTTTATTGAAACCAAAGACTATCTCAACTGCGCTCCTGAAGTTATGAAACAGACGGGTTGGCGAGCCCTTAAGAGTGTAGTTCTTTGGAATGAGAGACTCTTCGAGATTCAGGTGCAGCCTCTAAGCAATTATTATCTTGAAATTGACCATATGGCTGGACCTTCTCATCGATCTTTTAAGAGGCGGCGCGACGCCATGAGAGCGGAATTAGCAGAGAGAATTCCACTTTATGGATTTTATAGAGATCTCTTGCGCATGCTTTTTCTAGCTGAAGAGACATCTTTCGAATGCGATTTGGCTAACGTTCAGATCATTCAGAGTGATTGAGAATCTATTTTATGGATGAGCCTAGACCTGAAGATCAAGCTGGGACGAGAGGCTTTCACATAGTCACCTCATCCGGTTCAATCAAGAACTATTTGCCGGGCGATAAAGTCGACAACACTTATTTGCTGCTCAAGTTTCTTGGTCGAGGTGGTATGGGAGTAGTGTTCTCATGCCGACACATGATATTGAACCGTGAGTATGCCCTAAAGATTATCTCTGGTAAGAATTTGAATGCTGAGACTTGGTCTCGTTTCGAGCAAGAAGCTAGAGCCTTGGCTAGGCTTGATCATCCAGGTATTGTCGGCATTCATAATATGGGCGTTGATGCTGGCGTTTGTCCTTATTTTGTTATGGACTTGCTTAAAGGTCGAGGTCTTGATCAGGTTCTCAAAAGAGATGGTCCACTTAGCCCTCAGATTGCATTGCTATTGTTTCTTGAGCTTACATCGGCACTAAGTGCCGCTCACCGCAAAGGTGTTGTCCATCGAGACATCAAGCCCTCTAATTTGATGGCTATCGAATCTGATTCTGGCAGAGTAAGCCAATTGAAGCTGACGGACTTCGGTCTTGCCAGGTTAGTTGATTCAACCGGACGTTCACAGGCTATGACTGCCACCGGTTTGGTGTTTGGCACGCCATTTTATATGAGCCCCGAACAAATTGAAGGAAAGAAATTAGACCAAAGGGCTGACATTTACTCACTGGGCTGCACCATATTTGAGACCTTGACTGGTCGACCTCCATTTGTAGGTGACAATGCCTTTCAGACTTTTGAGATGCACCAATCCGCGCCTGTTCCTGACTTATGCGATTTTCTGGGCGATTCGAATACTGTCGATGCGCTGCAAGTATTTATGGAGAAAATACTTGCTAAAGGTCAGAGCGAAAGATACCAGAATATGGAAGAGGTGGCTCATGACCTTGAGCGTATTCTTGCTGGACAGACTGTACAAAATTACCGAGCCGGTCGGACAGGCGGAGATAGAGTTTCCACTACTACCGAGAGCCCCAAGAATCGTAGTTCATCTCGGCAGTCTAATACTAGCAATGGTACGCATGCAAATACTATTGACGAATTCGGCGAATCATTTGAATATGAATCTGTTTCGCCATTTGCCGCCGCTAATATTGGTTTGCGTAGGGTTATTATTGTCGTTATAGCAATTACATTTATCATTGGCGGAATAGTATTGGTGGTTGTTCTGCGAAGCGAGAAACAGAAATCAAATGAAAGCGCACTTGATAAAGCTGTGGTTAAGAAGCTCGAACCTGCCCAAGTTCAGGCGACTGGAGAAGTATTGGGTAGATCGGAGGGAGATGATTCTCCAGCTTCTTCTATTCTTGCTGAGATAGCTAGCGATCAATTTGATTCTGCAGGTAAAGATTTGGTTTCCAGTTTCGCTGGTTCGACTATCCTTTCAAAGTCAAATCTTGCCGCAGTCGGTGCTTTGCCTGAGGAAAAGCAGCGAGTTGTCGATATCAATTGGTCAAAGGTCTTAGGCATTGATGTCGAAGATTACAACTCTCGTTATCGGAAACATGCGAATCCAAAGGGTAGTGATTGTGTGCCTCTACTGTCAGTCACGAGGAATGTTTCAGGCTATAGACTCAGATTTCCTGAGGACATTTATGTTTGTGCGCTAGCTGTCGGCGCTAATAAGCCTCGCTTGGTTTATTCGACAGTCTCCCTAAAGAGTGATGACAGTGTTTCTCTATATTTCGGCTATCAAACAAGAGTTTATCCTGCTGTTCTGCAAGAAGTAAAAAAAATGAGTCAAGCTGGAGTTCGAGTCTGTGCGTTGGAGCTGGCCTTTAAGAAGCTAGATAATGCTTTCGAAGTCCTTACTACCCTTCCAGATCTGAAGGAGATTTGTTTCTTTAATTCAATAACTAAGTGCATTAGTAGTCTTCCGGAGTTCGAAGAATGTCATATTTATCCGCAAGACTTAGTTCTAGTTGATAAACTGGAATCTTTGCTTTCCCTTGGTTTGCCTGGAGCAAACTTAAAGGCGCAAGATCTCGCTAAGCTCCGACTACTGAGCAAGATAAAGACCTTCAAGTTGAAAGGCAGTAAGGATATAGAGAAAGTTCTACTCTTACTCAAGCGCTATCCCAACATAAAGGAACTCTGGATTATTGATTGCGGATTGAAGGATAAAGATCTTGAGGCTCTATCAGAGTTGAAGAGTCTTGAACGGCTGCGCATTCGAAGGTCATTCCTTACTCCTGCCAGCGTTGATGCCTTCTGTCGAATGTCTAACTTGAAGACTCTCTATTTGGATACAAAATGGATCAATAAAGGCACATCAAAAGAATTCCAGAGACTCAAGAGCAAGATTCCTGATTGCCATTATGAACCAATGGTAGATTTTACCTATTGGGAGATGTTTCCGGGGCGTTCTTTGTTCCCAGCAGCGGCAAAGTAGTCCAGGTTGAAAATTGAGTAGGCAATGGATATCATTCTATCCACCTGACTTATGTAGACTAAAAAAAGAATTGAGTCCTAGTTCTTCGAATCTTGGTGGTACTGGTGGTTCCGGCTTTTCTGAGCGCGACCGTATCTCAGCTCAGGAAGATTCAGAATCATCGCTTTCTCCTTACGGTTTTCCTTCTGAACCTACCAGTCCAATTCATAGCCCGGGTTTCGTATCAACAGCGTCGGTCTTTAGTCAGCAGTACAAAGTTGGCGATGTTGTAGATGGCGTATACGAGCTTGTCTCTGTTTTAGGGCGCGGCGGCATGGGTGTGGTTTTTGCTGCGCGCCATAAATTACTGGGTAAGCTTTATGCGCTAAAACTAATAAACAAGGCGGAAGTTGACGAAATTGTTCTGGCTCGATTTAAGGCTGAGGCTATGGTGCTGGCGCGACTTAGACATAGAGCCATTGTCAGCGTCCACAATATGGGTGTAGACCGTGGTCGATGCATTTACTATGTCATGGATTTGCTTGATGGCGAGACTCTCTCGGCTTATATCAAGAACAATGGTCCTTTGCATTTCGAGCAGGCTATCGGCATTTTCTCAGAGGTCGCAGAAGCTTTGGGGGTTGCCCATGAGCGTGGCATTGTTCATAGAGACGTCAAGCCTTCAAATATAATGCTTGTCGCCGGTGAGAAGAAAGGCGAGTGGCAGACCCGGTTGGTAGATTTTGGCATCGCTAGATTGAATGTCGGCTCTCAGAGCCATACTGCAACAGGGAGCATTTTTGGCACTCCCTTTTATATGAGTCCCGAACAATGCGAGGGCACCACTGTTGATGGAAGATCCGACATCTATTCACTCGGTTGTTCTCTGTTTGAAACCCTGACCGGCCGTCCTCCTTTTAGAGGCGGCAATCCGTTTCAAACTTTCTATATGCATTTAAATATGGAACCTCCGACTCTCGCTTCCGCGAATCCTCAAGGTGATTTTCCCGGTCCACTGGAAGACTGCTTGAGGAAAATGCTAGCGAAGAATCCAGAGAATCGTTATAGAGATACTAAGGCTTTGCTTCATGATTTTGAGCGGGTGCTTGGTGGCAAGCCTGTTGCTTTAGAATTGAGATCGCATCAAGATGAGATGCTTGAATCCGATCCGGACGAAGATGCTGAAGATTCAGAGCCTGAAAGTGCTGGAATTGGTAGCCGAATTTTCGCTCCAGCATTGATAGCAATCTCTCTTGCCTTTGGTACAGGCGCAGTTTTCTGGAGTCAGCAGAAGTTTTCTACTCAACCTACAAAAATTGAGAAGATTATGGACAGGCAGGTTGCGAGCGCGGCAAAGGATCTTCAGCAAGATCCACGCAAAGAGAGTTTTGAGCGACCGTATAAAATGAGAAGTGTTTTGGAGTCGCCGCGTGTAGAGGCTGGTGCGGGATTAGATGCAGCTGGGGCGACGCAAGAAGAGTTTGAGGCAGTTGATAGCTTTTATTTGTTTCGCTATAAACCACTGGAACAAGCTCACTATATAGCTACTCAGAAGTTCATTTTGTCAAAGAGACCAGGATTTAGGTACGCTACAAGAAAGCCGCAACCTGGTTTTGTCTTCCCAAATGATTTTGTAGCCGGAGAGATACAAATTGGCTCCAGCAATCCGAGACATGCTTATGGCTTTATTGCAAGAAAGAAAGATGAACCGGTTACGTTCTATTTGAATGCCGGCACTAGAGACTATCCTGAGCTAATTGATTATTTTGCTGATGGCGATTTGTACGGACTCGAGTTCATTAGCAACAAATATGAACACATACTCAATCGCTGCATGTCCTGGAAGTCGCTGAGGGTGTTGTCTTTCTTTAATCCGCTTAGTAAGTGCATACCTCGGCATGAGCGTTATGATGAGTGCGACATCGATAAGACAGTCTTGTCTAAACTAGAAAAGATGCCTTGGTTGATTGGTTTGGGGCTTTGCGGTTCCAAAATAAGTGGTGGCGATATTGCGCGTTTACAGATTTTGCCTAAGTTGAAAATTCTCAAATTGAAGCGAATCGCAGATACTCCCTCGCTCTATCCAAGCTTGCAGAAGTCCTCTAATTTGAAGGAGTTATGGCTGGTCGCCACTGATACTACTGATGGTGAGCTTTCTGAAATTGCTAAGATACCTAATCTTGAAACTCTAAGAATTAGAAGGAGCAAGCTTACTCCTACATCTCTTAAGGCGTTCAAGCAGATGAAGAAGCTGAAGCGCTTGTATCTTGACCGACATTGGTCTGAAGTTGAACTTGCTAAGTTTAAAGCGGCAATTCCTGGCTTTCAGACAGAGCCGATATATGACAGCACCTACATGCAACTCATGCCTCCAGGCTTGGAGAGCCGGAGCGGCGAAGATTTCTAATCTTCTTACCTTACGTAGCTAAGCGGGTTCTGTGGCTTACCGTTGACGCGAACTTCGAAGTGCAGGTGAGGGCCGGTTGAATAGCCGGTGGTGCCTTCGTAAGCAATAACATCGCCCTTGGTGACATTATCTCCGACAGATACGGCGATTCTAGAAAGGTGAGCGTATAGGGTGGCCATATTGTTGCCGTGGCTAACGATGACCACTTTGCCGTAGCCACCATACCAGCCGGTGAATAAAACGTTGCCGCCGTCTGCAGCTCGAATGGGAGAGCGGTTTGGTCCTGCTAAGTCCACACCTGTGTGAAATTTCCTCACTCTAAAGATCGGATGCGATCGCCAACCGAAGGGTGATGTAACAGGAGCTCTCAATGGCATGCACATATTGCCGCTTCCTACAGCAATCGGTCCGCCGCGTTTGCGGTTGCTGTTTTCCATTCGAAAAATTTGGGTTTCAAGAGCAGCCGATTCGTTAGCCAGCTGCCTTTCGGCTTGTTCGTAAAATGCCCTTTGTCCGCGCAGCTGATCTGCCACTTGCTGCTGACTGAGCTTTTCTTTTGCAATTGCCATAGCTTTTTGCGCTATCTGAGAGACCATCTCTCCGAGGGCATTCTTCTTCTCTGACAAAGCTTCTTTGTGCTTAGCAAGCTGAGCCTGTCTTGCTCTCAATTCTTCGATTAATTTACGATCTTGTTCGGCAACTCTCTCTTGGTAATACAGTCTGTCCAAGAGGCTTTGAAGATTGTCGACTTGAAAGAGCATCTCGACGAAGGATAAGCGTTCGCCTTCATAAATTTCTCTAAGTCTTCTGCTGGCGCAGGCTTTGAGACTACCTTCTTTATTTTGAACTGTGGCAATTCTGGCTTGGGTTTCCACCATCTTGTGCTCGGTGACTGCAACAGCTTGTTTTGTATTTTTGAGCTCGCCCGTAGTTTGATTTAGCTGCTTCTGAATAACGTTCAATTTCTTCAGAGCTTTGCCTTCAGCTTTGCGAAGTTGCATCGCCTTTTCATGGTAGCTGCGCTTCTGGCTTTCCAGCTTCTGCCGCTCCTGCTGTAGCAGTCGCTTCTTAGCTTCTGTGGGGCTAATCTGGGTTTCATAGAGTACTGATTGCGAAGAGACGCTGATCGCGTGCTCGCGAGCCTGTGCCGGCACTCCTACAGACAGAGCTTGCATAGAAGCAAGCACCGATAGTGCCAGAAGAGCTGCGGTTCGATTTGTTTTCGCTTGCATAAGCTCCAGAATCTAAATATCCTGCATTGCCTGAACGGCTATGACTCACCATGCTTTGCCAGCTAATAATCTACCATTGAAAACCTCCTAATTCCTTTATTCTGAACTTGGTTTAAGTGCTTTTCAAGTGGACCTTATCAATGGAACCTGAGTTCGATTTAGATATAATTTGATGCTGTTAATACTGCATAACCGCCATGGAGTTGTCCCAGCTAGATATATATTTGGCGAGCACCTCTCAACGTGGCGAGTTTACGGTCACATTATTAAATCCTCTTTATCGAAGGTCTAGATGAAAATGCTCAAAGAAATTGTCAAGTACCCTTTGTCCATTCAGGGACTGCCCGAAAGTTCTTATGAGTATGTGGAAGTCAGAAGTCCTTATTCTGGAGAAGTCGTAGCAGCCATTGGCCAGGCAGATGAGAAAGCCATCGACATGGCTTTAGAGCAAGCTAAAAAGACTTTTCATTCGGTAATGAAGTCGATGCCGGCTTACAAGCGGTCTGAGATTCTCAATAATGCTTCAAAGCTAATCCTTGAAAATCTTGAGGACTTAGCTAAGACCATCTCACTTGAAGGCGGTAAACCAATCAAAGATGCAAGAATCGAGGTCAGCAGAGCCTCGAACACCTTCGCAATAGCGGCTCGTGAGGCTCTCAGTCTGGATGGTGAGCAATTAGCCATGGATAACTTACCTGGCAATGAAGCTCGCCTAGCCATGGTCCTAAGAGAGCCAGTAGGAGTTGTTGCTGCCGTCACTCCTTTCAATTTTCCTCTTAATCTAGTCGCGCACAAGCTCGCTCCGGCCTTGGCTGCAGGCAATACAGTTGTCCTAAAGCCCTCATCTAACACGCCTGTGTCCAGCTTTAAGCTGGCTGCCTTGCTCGCTAAAGCCGGTTTGCCCGAAGGGGCGCTCATTTTGACGCCTTGCCGTGGTTCTAAAGGGAATGCCTTGGTTAGGGATAAGCGTATTGCCGTTCTTACATTTACTGGCAGCCAGGAAGTGGGCTGGCGCCTCAGAGGTGAGGTGCACCCAGGCGTGCGTGTGATTCTAGAGCTGGGCGGTAATGCTGGTATTGTTGTGCATTCTGATGCCGACATTGAAATGGCTGCTAAGGCTGCATGTCGCGGAGGCTATGCTCACGCTGGACAGATTTGCATTTCGGTTCAGCGTGTTTATGTTCAAGAGAGAATTTATGAGAAGTTTCTCTCTCAATTTAGTTCTTTGGTAGGTGCCCTCACCGTCGGGGACCCTCTGGACGAAAAAACAGATGTCGGCCCCATGATAGACACCGGTTCGGTTGAAAAGACATGTCAGTGGGTGCAGGATGCCGTTAAGGCTGGAGCCAAATTGGTGCATGGTGGTCAGCAAAAAGGAAATAACTGTTTGACACCGGTTATCCTGGCTGATACTACCAGTGATATGAATGTTGTTTGTCAGGAAGTGTTTGGACCGGTAGTGTCTGTGATGAAATATGACACTATAGATGATGCTCTTGCATTAATGAATGATTCTCAGTACGGATTGCAAGCTGCGGTCTTCAGCAGTAACATTGATGTCGCCTTCAAGTTGGCACGTGGTATCGATGCTGGTGGTGTTATAGTGAACGATACTCCTAGTTTCCGCGCTGACCACATGCCGTATGGCGGACGTAAGGAATCTGGTCTTGGCTTAGAGGGTGTTCGTTACGCTCTTATGGAGATGACACAACCTAAATTCATTTGTCTCAATTTGAACAATCAGGTGCAATAGGTACAAAGCTACAAGTGGAAAATCACCTCAAGTCGAAAGACGCTTTATTCAGTGCGCTGAGAGGGAAGCTCGTGGTTTCCTGTCAGGCTTCGGTTGGCGAGCCACTCTGCCACAAGAGTCATATTCTTGCTCTCTCCCTCTCCGCTCTAAATGGTGGCTGTGGAGGGCTTCGCCTAGAGGGAATCGAGAATATAAAGTACGTCAGAGAGCATGTTGATAAGCTCTATGAAGGTTTCGTGCCGATTGTCGGCCTTACCAAGGCAGATGTTCCGGCTCAAGACCGGCTTAGCTCTGCTTACATAACTGCTAGTTTCGTCGAAGCTCAGCATTTGGCTGAAGCAGGAGCGGACATCATCGCTTTAGATGCTACTGGCAGGAAGCGGTCCGACAATCTTAGTCTCGCTGAAACTATCGCGAAGATTCATGCAGAGCTGGGATGCCTGGTTTGGGCCGACTGCGCCACCTTTTCTGAAGGATTGAATGCCGCTCAAGCTGGAGCCGATATCGTGTCCACAACATTGTTTGGATATACTGCCGAAACAGCGTTGCCAAAGGATGTTGGACCCGGCCTGGAACTTCTGAAGGAACTGGTGTCCCATTTAAAAGTTCCAGTGATTCTTGAGGGAAGGGTTTGGAGACCGGAAGAGTTGACTGAGGCTTTCGAACTTGGTGCTCATGCTGTAGTTGTTGGTTCGGCAATTACACGTCCTCAATTGATAACTGAGAGATTTGTCCGGGCAATTCCCCAGCCTCTGGCGATGCCTGTACAGTTTCGACCTAATGATAACTATGTGCAGCATCTAGATGAAATCGCTAGTTCTAGGTGTGGCACTTGATTCCAAGTCTTAGCATAGTTTGGGTTCATCTCTCGTTTTTGTTCGCCCTATCTGGGCTGTCTCTATTTGTAAGGTTGATGCAACCCTTGCGCTGGGGAGCCCTGAATGCCTTGCAGCCAATAATTGTTCTAACTGGAATTTTAGTTCCTCTTCTTGTAGTTAAGGATGAACAGTTGGCGATTTGGACTGGCTGGTGCCTCCTATTGTTTTTTCATGTGCCTGCAATCTATGTAAGCAGGGCGCTGACTGACGCTATGTACGATCTTGATGCAAACGCTATTGAAACTTGGGCAAATATTGAACCTTGGCTCATTTGGGGAAAATCTGGGAAATTTCGCCATGACCTTCACATGGCATATGCGGCTTACCTTCTAGAGAAACCAGCGGAAGCCGAGAAATATCTTGAGCCATGGTTGAAGGAAAAAGATATTCCTCCTATGTTCAAACCTTGGCCCCTTAAGTACAAGATTGATGGCGAGGCAATTCTCTGGAATTGGGAGAAAGTAAGCTCACTCTACGATGAGCTTGCGAAGGACGACGAGGTCTTTTCTCGTAGCTTAGGACTTCTAATAGCTAGAATGAAACTGGAATTTGGTGAAGTGAAAGAAGCTGCGGATAAACTTCGAGAGGCACATTTCGAAGAGTCTATTTTTCCTCTCTCAAGCATAGCAACAAGCGTCTTGCCATTTTTTAGCCTCACCGGTGCTAGGACGGAGTTCTATAAGCTGGTAAAAGTCCTCGAAGCCACAAAGGCTCGCCTGGCGCCAGGTCTGATCAGTCTCTGGAGCGCAAGGTGCGAGCTGGCATGTGGCGATAGAACCAGAGCCCAATCGCTTTTAGAAGATTGCTCTAAGTCGAAAGTCCATCTGATTCAAAGTCGCGCTTCTCGTTTAATGACTCCATTATTAGATGGCGCAGAATTAGAAAGAAAAATTGACCCCAAAGATCCCTCTGTATTGAAGGAAGTCTCATCTGTTTGGCAGCTATTCAAGCGAGCTGCATTTATTCAAGAAATTCTCTCTCCAAGAAGACAGTCAATCTGTGTGAACGTAATCTGCATTACTTCGATAATGATGTTTGTTGTCTCAGTTAGTTTTTTGCTGCCACTTGGAATACCGGTTGAAAGCCCAATTAGTCCTCTTTCCATGGGGGTGGATTTTGAATCGGTTGTGAAGAGAGAGCAGTACTACAGGCTTATAACTTATCTCTTCTATCACAGTGATGTATTACACATAGGCTCTAATCTGATTGGATTGTATGTTTTTGGGCGTATAGCTGAGAACATCTTTGGCTCAAGCCGATTCCTGGCGATTTACTTTGTTGGTGGAATACTTTCAGGAGTTTTCCATCTTTTTCTCTCTGACAAGATTGCAGTGGGGGCTTCGGGGGCTATTCAGGCTGTCTTTGCCGCTTGCGCTGTTGGAATATACAAAATAAAAATCTTGCCGCGCAATCTCAAGCTCCGATACCTTAGCTTTATGACTGGTTTGACTTTGTTTCAAATGGTTCTTGACCATGTCATACCTTTCATTGCGGTGTTCGCGCATTTGGGTGGTTTGCTATCAGGTTTCTTGATGGGCTCACTGATTTCTGTGAGAGATCCTGCGAGCTTGGCTTCGCTTGAAGGAGAAGTTGATGGCACACAAACGTTTATCTAGCCTAAGGTGCTGGCTCAAAAGATAGGTAAGGTAAGGGAGTTTACTAAAACGCAAATGATGCTAGATTTATAGCTACGGTTTTATGGAAGAGATTAATGCACGATTGTCCTACTTGTAAGGTACCACTGCACGGGCATGAGGAGGTTTGTCCTTCTTGCGGAACCCCTCAACGCCGTCGTAGAAGCTATAGCAAAATGCTTGGCGAGGAAAGCAGAAAACCTCCTATTAATCTTCTGCCTATTGTTGGGGCAATCATGGCTGTAATTGTGGGACTTATTGTGATGGCACAGGGCAGCTGGGTCGGCCAATTGATGAATAAGAAGCCGCAGCCTGAGGATCCCATGGCAAAAGTGACCTATTTGGATGCTAGGCAGATTATTGAGGGGAAAATAACTGAAGGTGTGACCGGAATAGGAGGGACCGCCTCCTTTAAGTGGTTAAGAGGTGGCGCTGAAGTTGATAAAAATAGCGAGGGACCAGTAGAGGTCAATTGCGAAGTTGCATTACAGGATAAGGAACAACGTCATCAGATCGTTGATCCTGTGAAAGATTACTTTGAGAAAGCACAAATCACTACCTTCACGATGAATGATCCAAAGCTGAAAGCAACTTGGACATATACTGTATCTCCGCCAGTTCAGACGGGAGCAACGTCACCTGAGGGCGCGCAGAACGCTGCACCGCCGGCGGAGCAATAGGCGCAGCTAAATACCCGGTTTCATCTCGAAGCGAAGCCGGTCAACTGCAGAAGTTTTGTAATTGTGCTTTTGGAAGCCAGCCTTTCTGTATATGACGGTTTCAGGGAAGCTATAAAATCCAACGTCATTGCCATTTCCATCAAGTGCAATCACTCTCAATTGGTATAGTCCTTGATCCTGAAGGTTGGCTGTATCAACTGAGAATCGCCTCGACTTTGTCTCGAATTTTGTAGTAAGAGATTCTGTCGGCTTAGCTGTAATCAAAGCTTCGTCTTGATCGGCAAAAGTCTGGTCCACCTTGCCAACCTCGACTCTGTAGTGAGAAATTTCTCTGTTTATCTCTTCATCTATTTGAAATTCTATTTTCCCTGAGGTAACCAGAATGTCCTCGAGTTCATCAGTCTCAACGCTGGAATATGTATCCTTCTCTTCTATAGGGAGACTAATCACTGGACTAATTCTTGGTATCAGGTGATTTCGGCAAAGCTCGATCCTCTCAATCTTCCAATTCGGTTCTAAACCAAGCAAATTCAGACTTCTTAGGTTGCTTGCTAGGCGAAAGGATACCTTGTCAGCAACTGGAAAACGATAGGTGATTAAGTCTGCATTTAGCTGGCTTGGATGCTCTGCCGACAAGCATGGACCGGGAAAAATTGGCTTCGTTAACTCTGTTTCCCAGGCTAAGGTAAATCGCTCTGCTGGAAGATTGTTGTAGCGGGGGAATGCATAGACTATTTTTCGAGCTTGCGGCCTGCTACCTTCCTTGCGAATGTCAATTTCTATCCATTCGCATTCTCGGAATTTATTTGCTACCTTGCTTTGGCTAGGAATTGGGATGTAAGAGATCCTGTGATTTATCTGTTTAGCAAGATTTATAGGCAGAAGCAACTTCTCAGTAGAAGTATCTATCCAATCTCTTGCTATTGATACATTCGGCGAGAGAAATGGATTTTCTTCCCCAGGATTTACCACCAAAAGCTGGGTTCTAGCTTTTCGAATTTGTCTCCAGACTTTAGTTGGATCAAAGAGATCTTGATATGGACGGCAAGAAATTGAAGTAATGACGTTATTGCTTGAATAGAAGCTTTCAAGATTTGCTTTGCTCAGAGCCACTCTGGTTTGCCAGATGTCAGCCAAGAGCGCTTCAGATCTAGTATTGAAAGGAATGTTGAGTATGCACAGCCTGTATGCTTCGACTCTTCCGTTTAGGAATGGCTCACAATAGGTAATTAGCCGACTTTGAATTAGATCGAGTTCCTTGAATGGAATCAGGTTTAACCAGCAAATTGTGGCAGATAGCAAGACCATACAGAGGGTTTTGGACGCCAGAGATCGCTTTTCCACTCCTGAAACCATGACGCCAAAGAGGGAAAAAAGGAAAGCCATCGGAAGGTAGAGAAATCTTGTTCCGAATAGATTCGGAAGAACTTTGAATACTTGAAGAGCTGGTGTCAGTGTTAAAAATGCTGCGGTCAATGCTAAAAGGTTTAACCGTAGCTGCAAGCGAAACCTTTGTCGTGCTTCCTTAAGCAGCACTACCGCCAATAAATAATAGGCTGCTATAGGCAAAATCAGGAGGGACGAATCTGGGTATCTCGCATGGTTGAAAGGAAACAGAATATAGCTAATTGAGTCGAAGAGGGCATGCGGGAATGACAGCGTCGAGACGGTGTACGAGCTTTTATACCCAAGTAGGTGGCTTCTAATAAGTGCAAATATAAGGTCTGTCGCCAAAAACTGAATTAGGAAACTTTGCTTGAATGGCAGTTTATGACTATTGGGAGCGAATGCAAAGAGGAGAAAGAGCACCACTGGCAGTATTAAAGCGGTTTCTTTACAGAGTAGTGCCAAGATAAAGTAAGTAAGAGATAGGTATCTTCCTCTGGTGGTCCTTAAATAATCAATGTACTTGCTAATTGATAGCAAGGAGAATAATGCCATCAGACCGTCGCATCGACACGTGATCCAAACTACCGTTTCTTGAGCCAAGGGATTGACGGCGAACAGGCTGGTAGCAATCATCGCCGCTACTCTAGGTTTCTTTGCTTGAGTCCATACGGCTAGCTGGAACGCCAGTTTCCCAACCATGTAGCTGGTTAGGGCGTGAATTAGGCAGTTTGATAGATGGAATAACCAGGAAGGCGTCTGAGATTGAGAAGATTGAGTCAGCGCATGGAAGTGCTTAGAAAGTATGACTTCAAGCAGAAATGAAAATTCGATTGCTGGCCTATAAAAGTAGCCGATGCGAGAAGTCTGTAGCCAAGGTCCCGTGAAATTTTGGACCAGATAGGTTAAATTTCCATCGGCACCAAGCTTGGCAAAGAATACATGAATCCAGTCTTCGGAGATTAATCCAAGACAAAGGCTTTGACCGTAAGCAAAAGCTGAACCAAATATTCCAAGGAACAACAGCCAAAGCTTTGGGAAGTCACTACTGCTTCCAGGATACTTTTTCACCGATGCTCTTGCTGGAATTGGCTGTATTATTTTTTTGGTCAATCTTAACCATTATCCACTGCTCGGTTGTATCTTTGCCCTTGTGTACAAGGGCGCTGCACTGCGGATGTAAGAGGTTTGAAAGACCCGCTTCGTATACGACTTTGGAATTGCCCTCGACAATCCAGGCTGCGCGCATCGTCTTCTTATCTACTTTGCCGCGAATTGGTTTGTTTTCATCAGTAAGACTGTTGAAGTAGTTACCTCGAAGCACACCATCTTTATTCACGGCTAATTGAAACATCGTTGTAGATGGTTCACCGTTCTGGCTCAGTGCATAAACCCCTAATGGTTTCCACGAGCTTGCCGGTCCGGTATTTGTTGGTTGGCCATTCGCCATCACTGCTGGTGCTGGAGTCGTTGCTAGTGACTGCGCCTGTTGATAATAGTCCGAGGCAGTTGCTACCGGTTGTGAGCCGTAGTAGACATTATCGTTCTGATAATAAATATTGTCACCGTAATCGTAATCTGTTGGTGCATCGACTGCCGGAATTCCCCAGTATCCAGCCAGGTCTCCCCAGCCTACATAAGCCCACGGATAATAGTCACCCCAGCCTCTATACCACCAAGAGCCTGGATAGCGATTCCAGTATCCATTTCGGAAAACATCGTATCTGTTGAAAGCATTTCTTAACTCTGAGCCTCGGCCTGTGAGATATGCCGGGGAGAGATTCCTGGTAATTGCTCCATCTCTCATGCCAAAGTTAAGACCATCACTGGCTAGCCCGTCGTCTCTGTTATTCCAAACTCTATCAGCGCCAGCCCTTAAGTCCGATTCACTAACTCTATTTAGAGGTCCATTATCTCCTCTAAAGGAGTCGTCACCGAATCCACGATCTCCAAAACCTCTGTCGCCAAAACCGCGGTCACCAAATCCACGATCTCCAAAACCTCGGTCACCGAATCCTCTGTCGAAGCCTCCACCCATGCCACCTCTAAAGCCGCCACCTCCGTGACCACCTCCGCCTCTAGCTTCGCATGGAGGCAGCAAGAATAGAGAAGCGCATAGCACTGTTAGTTTGAATAAAGGCAAAAATTTGGTTCTCATTTACTTGCCCTCGCCTTTTGCGCATCTAACCATCTGAACTGCTTTTCCATCCGCTAGTCTATTGCCAGCAATGTATCTAGAACTGGAATTCCAGACAAATGAGTCAGGGGACAAGACTTTTAGATTGTAGACTGCTCCACTTTTGAGCCCTGAAACCTCGTAGCTCTCTGCCATCTTGGTCCACAACTTACCCTCTCTTACCCAATATGCCGTTCCCACGCCGCCATTGGCACTGAACATCCATGATGAGAGTAGACCGTTCTTCGGATTAATTCCAATCTTCTCTTCTGCCACGAGTTTTCCATTGAGTAAATAAGAGACCGAGAGAAACTTACTTTCAAGCTCCTTTACCTTGACCTCCATCAAGTTATCTTTGCCTTCAGCTTTCCAATCGCCAATTAACCAAGAGAGGTCTGAGAGTTTTGCTTTAGCATTGCTGTTTGTTTCCATAACATCGAGCATTACCCATTGACCGCCGCGCTTAACGTGCACAGCTAGATAATTTTGCTCGCTCAAGGCGTCTGCAACTGTGGTGCCTTCTTCAACTGCGACAGAATCATTGAGCTGTCTGATCTTGTCTATCTTGACTTGCAAGGATGGGTGCATTGGGCCTGAGAGAATTTCCTTGAAATATCTGGCTATCGATTCCCTTCCTGAATACCTGTTCCCGTCCGCATCCGTGAAAGTTCCATCTGTAGCCCAGCAGTTTGCCACAGCTTGAAAGTCTCCAGCTGAAAATGCTTTGGCATAGTCTTCTGCTTGCTTGCGAAGAGTTGTCTCATCCGAATCAGCAGAGAAACCTGGCAACGTAAAAACTACAGAGGATCCAAGCGCTAGAAATAGAATGGATATTTGTGGAAATCTCAAAATTGTGACCTCTTGGCTTGAGAAGCCTCTATTTTACTTGATTAAATTGTCTGACAACTAAGGTTTCAAGTAAAACCCTTGTACAGGCTGTTTTATGAAAGACAAGTGGGACGGTGCGGTCTCTAATTCTTATCAGCGCGGCTTCTCATTACATCGTTGAATTAATCTTTTTGATTGAACTTTTTGCCCGCAGAGTACGTCTTTAAGATAGATGGAGGGCTGCAGTATGGCTGGAATTTTTCAACAAATAAGAATGTACGTCTATTCGCTGGAGACGGATCAATTCTTCTCTACAAAGGATTTGATTGGTATCGGCAAAAGAAGCACCATAGACAATGGTATCGCTCGCCTAGTAAACATGGGACTCGTTGTGCGGGTGGCTCGCGGATTGTTTGTGAAGCAAGGGTTTGATCTGAGCACCTTGACCATAGATTCTATTGTGGCGGCTAAGTCAAAAGCGTTTGGTCGGGAGATTATTCCAGACCCTGATAATCCAGGCGAATTCTTGACGAATGGTTCTTCTAGTTCCTTCGATACAATATTGGGCCGAGTTACTGTTAGAGGAGTCTGTCCTAGGAAAATGATGTTAGCTCGAAATTCGCTTGCATCACAATTGTTGCGTATTTGGGATGGACTAAAGCTGAACAAAAGTTGCCGAAGAGTAATTGACTGTATCAATAGCTTGAGAAATAGCTATCGAAAAGAAACATTAGGCAGGTACCTTAGGTACCTGCCATCATGGATTACAGATCAGCTTTCAATTAGAGTTGAAGCTAGCTCTTCTTAGCTTTCTTCTTATCGGCACCGAGCACGCCGCGCAGGAACTTACCGAGAGGATCATAGAACTCATCGACTACGCGTTCTTTGAGCGGAATGATTGCGTTGTCTGTAATGTGAATGTCTTCAGGACAAACTTCTGTACAGCACTTTGTGATGTTGCAGAAACCGATATGGCCTTCGTCTTTGAGGAACTTCAAGCGGTCGGCAGTATCTAATGGGTGCATCTCAAGGCTGGCGGTTCTGACCAAGAATCTCGGTCCCATAAAGGCATCTTTACGGTCATGATCTCTTAGAACATGACAGACGTTCTGACAAAGGAAGCATTCAATACACTTCCTAAACTCTTGAACGCGATCGATGTCTTCTTGATAGAAGGTCCAGTCTGCGTCTTCAGCAGGAGTGAAAGCTGTGATTCGCTTATTCACTTCATAGTTCCAGCTGACATCGGTAACCAGATCTTTGATGATCGGGAAGGTCTTGATGGGTTGAACCATAATCTCTTCATCCGGACGGAATCTATCCATACGGGTCTTGCACATCAAAGACGGCATACCGTTCACTTCTCCGCTGCAGGAGCCGCATTTTGCTGCCTTGCAGTTCCAACGCACGGCCAATTCAGGATCGAAATTTTGTTGAATGTAATGGATAGCATCCAGCACAACCATGCCCGCTTCAACAGGCACTTTATAGGTCTTAAATTCGCCTTTTTCTCTGTCGCCTCGGTAGACCTTGAGAGTGGCTGTTCTAGTGGAGGTTTCAGGCATTACTGGGCTCCTTCTTCTTGGCGAATAGCTCTTTCAAATCAGCTGGCATCTCCGGTAGAGGGGTATGTTCCAACTTCATACCGCCGGAGGACAATTCCACTGCAGTGTTAACCTTGCCCCAATCGGCTTCAGTGTTGGGATAATCGAGTCGACTGTGGGCGCCTCGACTTTCTTTCCTTGATAGTGCGCTTCTGGCAATCGCTTCTGAGCAGACAAGCATGTTGTGCAAGTCACGGCAGAGGTGCCATCCGGGGTTGTAAGCTTTGGAACCGGTAGCTTTGGCTTTTTTCGCCATCTCCTTAAGTTCTTCGAGCTTACTGATGCCAGTTTGAAGATCGCTCTCTTCTCTGAAAATGCCAACATATGTCGACATTATTTTGTTCAGTTCTTTTGCGACATCATAAGGGTTGACACCGTCGGTACGCTTAAATGGAGCCTCCATTTCATTGATGGCTTCTTCAATTTGCCCTTTGTCAATCTCAGGATGACCAGTGAGAGCCTTTACATAATCTGCGGCACCTAGACCGGCTCTTCTACCGAAAACTACTAGGTCGGAAAGAGAGTTTCCACCTAATCGATTGGCACCATGCATGCCTCCGCTAACTTCACCGGCGGCAAACAATCCGGGAACTCTGGTCATACAGGTGTCGGCTTCCACACGTACACCACCCATGATGTAGTGCATTGTCGGTCCGACCTCCATGGGGCCTGCTGTGATGTCTACATCGGCCAAGTCTTTGAACTGGTGATACATCGAAGGTAGCTTCTTCTTCACACGCTCTGAGTCTTGATAGCTGATATCCAGGAAGACACCGCCATGGGGAGAACCTCTTCCTTCTTTCACTTCGGTATAGATAGCTCTTGCTACGTTGTCTCTAGTGGACAATTCCGGAGGTCTTCTAGCCTCAGTCTTTTCTCCGGCAACCGCTGCGTTAACCCATTTAACGGCTTCTTCTTCAGTAGCTGCATAATCATTTTTGGTGGCTTCAGGCAAATACTTGAACATGAAGCGTTCGCCTTTGTTGTTGCGAAGAATACCACCTTCGCCCCTGACGCCTTCCGTTACCAGAATGCCTCTCACACCTGGCGGCCATACCATGCCGGTGGGGTGGAACTGCACAAATTCCATGTCAATCAGGTCGGCGCCAAGGTCATAAGCCATGGCATGTCCGTCCCCAGTGTACTCCCAGCTATTGGAGGTGACTGTGAATGATTTACCGACTCCGCCGGTAGCCAGTACAATCGCTTTGGCTTTGAAGAGTATGTAGCGACCGTCTTCTCTGTAATAGCCGAAGGCTCCAGCTACTCTGTCGCCATCTTTGAAGAGTTTGGTGATTGTGCATTCCATGTAGACGTCTATGCCTTGGTGCACACCACGGTCTTGTAAGGTCCTGATCATCTCGAGACCAGTGCGGTCTCCTACGTGACAGAGTCTTTTCCATGTGTGACCACCGAAAGCTCTTTGGAGAATTTTCCCGTCTTTTGTTCTATCGAAGACAGCGCCCCAACGCTCCAGCTCTTTGACTCGATCTGGTGCCTCTTGGGCATGTAACTGGGCCATTCGCCAGTTATTCAACATCTTGCCACCATTCATGGTGTCCTTGAAGTGAGTCTGCCAGCCGTCCTGCGCATCCACGTTGGCTAGAGCGGCGGCGACGCCTCCCTCTGCCATGACAGTGTGCGCTTTGCCGAGCAAGGACTTGCAAATCAGTCCCACGCTCACGCCCTGGGCGGAAGCCTCAATGGCTGCTCTAAGACCGGCACCGCCGGCTCCGATGACTATGACGTCATGTTCTTTTATTTCGTATTGGCTCATGATTAAAACAACTGGAATGCGAGGGATGTATTTTGGCAGGCCATGCGGATGTAGACATCAGTCAAGGCTACCGATATGAGAGAAGTCCAAGCCCATTCTTGGTGCTTCTCGTTGAGAGCGGTAACGCGCTGCCACTTCTTATAGCTGTGTTTATTTTCCGGACAAGAGAAATTGTTGAGATTTCCTCCGACCAAGTGTCTACAGGCATGGCAGCCGAATGTGTAACCGGAGAGCAGGATACAGTTGAAGACCATCACTATAGTGAGAACGCTCATATGCAGACCATTGTCATACCAAATAGTCTTTAGAGCGTCGTACCACAGGATACCGACGATCGGAACTGCGAAATAGAACGCATATCGGTGTAGGTTCTGAAGAACGAAAGGAAATTCGAATTCGCCTGTATATCCCTTTCTTTTGAACCATGTAACGGCACAACCCGGTGGGTGTGCGAAGTAAGACCTGTAATAAGCCTTCCTGTAGTAGTAGCAGGTGGCTCTGAAGGCGAGAGGAAAGGGAAGTATGAGGAGCGCCGCTGAGAATGGCAGATCTGGGAAGAACTCCTTCATGTTTGGCGAATAGAATGGAGACAGGTAAGGTCCGAACTCATAGTAGTTGTTTTCAAAAGCTCGGTAGGTAGCGTAGATACCAAAAGCTGTGAATACAACAGCAACGAGTAAAGGCTCAAACCACCAATTATCTGTTCGCGCCGTGGCGCCGGAGTAAGCGGGTTCGCCATTAGAGGCAGGGACCTTCTCCGTCAATTTAGTTTGGGTCATATTCCGTGTCCTTAGTACTCTCAGTCAGTTGAGCGAGATAATCTGAATAAAAAATCCTTTTGACTTTTCAAGAGATTACTTCCTGACACTAGAGATTATAGCTACCTGAGATCACGGCTGGCACTAGTGTTATCTCATATGATCTGGGTTTACAAGAAGGCGCTGTTGCTGACGTCCCTTTGAGGTCTCTGTTAGTTGTATTTGGCTAAAGCTCAACCTTTTACTTAACTGAAGAGTAGGTCTTCTCATTGACAGGCTGACATCTCCAGGACATATCAACTCAGCTTATTGGATTTCGCATTTACAAAAATTAAGTTGGCTTTCTGCACATTCTGGAACCGCTAGGTTGCTTCGACGTCCATCAGCTTGACTTAGAAAGCAGAAAAATGGGTGAGGTTCTTTACTACCTTTTCCCTAATATTTCAGAACTAAAAGTCTTACAAACACCGAGACAAAAGGTGAGGTGAAAAATGGCTAGAGGTAACCAGGAGAGACGGAAAGCTCGGAGGGCTAAGGTCACAGGGGAAGCTTGCGATAAGCTGGAGAAAAGACTTGATTTATCGGGTAGCCTGGCGCTTGCTTTCGATAAAAATGCCGAAATTTCTCGCAGATTGGACCGAGCCATTCCTCTTAATACAAACGAATGGCTCAAGGTAGAGCAGCACTTAATGCGCCTATCAGAATTTGTGCCTATTGAAATGCTTACTGGGCTCACTGAGGTGATTGCACTTTATGCTGACGATCAAGCTCGAAGAGGCTATATACTTGGGCAGGATGACAGCCGGATCGTCCAGCGAGAGATTGCCTGATTTATCGGTAGTTTCTGCTGTGCTGACCCTGTCGCCTTGTTCAGCAACTCTGGAAACTAAATTAGATGACGGATTCATCCCTTCCACTCAATTCGGTCGAAGTTCTTAAAGATTTAGTGCTCAGAACTGCCGAGCATAGGGACCTCACAGCTATTTCGTCTCTGTACAATTTTTACGTAAAGTCTTCCACAGCAACTTTCGCTTGTGTTGAGGAGACTCTGGAAGAGCGGAAGAGTTGGTTTCAGGCACATGTTGATGACAAAAAGCCTATCTACGTTGCTGACCTGCACGGACGTGTTTTAGGTTTCGCTTCACTTTCCTCCTACAGCAATAGGTGCGGCTACAAGGACACATGTGAAATTTCCATTTATATTGATCCGGTTTGCGTCTCCCGTGGTATCGGCAAGTCCCTTCTGGATAGGCTTCTTGAGGATTGTCGTCGGCAGTATCACGTAGCACTAGCACTTATCTGCTCTGAGAACGAACATAGCCTCAGGCTTTTCCGTTCCAGGGGCTTCGAGGAGGTCGGCAAACTAAGGCAGGTTGGCTATAAGTTTGATCGTTTTTTGGACGTGTCGATTTTGGAGCTGATCTGCAGAGGAAGCCGAGTTAGCAGCATGGCTCCATGATGCAAATTGGCAAAGCACTGCGCTTATCAGCTTTGTGTGCAGCTCTAGTCCCAGGGGCTATCTATCTTGCACTGTCTCCGCGAAATTGCTTGCCAATTTACCGGAATCTTTTGTTCCATCCATCAGCTTTTGACAATGACCTGGCAGACGAGCAGTTCCTTCAAATTTTTGGAGAGATTCCTCAGCAAGTTTACTTCTCTAGCGGGCTTAATCTTTTGCATGGGCTTTATTTCTCCGATAGTTTCTCCTGTGAACCGGCAGACGTTGTCACAGTCCTAGTCAATCATGGCAATTCCGGAAATATTCTTGACAGGTATACCTTAGTCAAATGGCTTAGAAAAAACGGACTTTCAGTCTTTCTGTACGATTACGCAGGATTTGGATTGAGTGAGGGAATTCCAGACACTAGCTCAATAGTTTCTGATGGCGTCAGTGCCTTTGATCTCTTGGTGACAAGGGGCGTTTCACCAAGCCGAATAGTACTTTACGGCGAGTCATTGGGCGTGGCCGTATCTACTGCCGTAGCGCTTGTCAGAAAACCTGCTGCCATGTTGCTGCAATCAGGATTTAGCTCACTGCGTCAGATTGCTGTTGATACATTTCCAATGTTAAGCATTTATCCACAGGAACTGTTTCCAACTCCCTCTTTAGACAGTGCGGCAATGCTGTCTGGAAGGCATCCTCCTATCCTTATTGCGCACGGTATGAAAGATCCGACAGTTCACTATTCTCATGCGCAAAGACTCTTTGACTCGGCATCTAGAGAGAGGAAGCTTCTTTTATTGCCTAACGCTGTGCATAATGATCTTGTTACGAATTTCTCGGATGAGATGACTCAGGGTCTTTTTTGGTTACTTTCGCATTTGAATTAGGCATTACTTACTTATTGTGTTCTAGTGTTTTCCAAACAGGAGGCCTCCTATGGAAAGCGAAGACAGTGAGTCAGGAAGCCGTTTGAGTTTTGTGTTAAGTAGTCGGAAACTCTGGAAAGAGGATTGCGAGTCCTTGTCTGCCTTGATTAAGGGGCTCTATAAAGTTGCTTCTGGCTGGCAGTCCAGGGGTAACTTGCATTGCGCTAGGAGAATTTATGAATTTATTCTGGCAAGGCAGGGGGCTTGCTCGATTCCGATTTCAGTCGAAATCCTAAAGACTGAAGCAAATTTGGCGTTGATTTGTCTTCGGGAGAAGCATTTTCAAGAATCCGAAGCACATTTCCAGCGCTGCATCGAACTCAGCAAATCTCTCTTGCAGGAAGAGACTGAGATTTTCCAGAATCTCATGGATGAGTACGTATGTCTGCTCCGCAAAATGGGGCTTTATGGTCAAGCGGATTCCTTTTTAAGGAATAGCCTAGGTCCTTAACCCTTTCGTTCAAAGGCAAAGAAAGAGAAAACCGTCGAGAAATCTCTCAACGGTTTCACCTCTTAATTTGCTTAGCCCTATTAGGCTTTACTCAATTTTCTCTCTCTAATCAAGTTCAATGCGGAACCCGCTTTGAACCAGCCGATTTGTTCTTCGGTCATGGTGTGCTTAAGTTCGATAACTTCTTTGGTTCCATCTTCATGCTCAACAATCATTTCTACTGTTTTGCCTGGTGCCAGAGAACTTAGACCCCTCAGGCTGACTCTATCCGTTTCACGAATCTTGTCGTAATCGGCAGGTTCTGAAAAGGTAAGTGCCAGTATGCCTTGCTTCTTCAGGTTGGTTTCGTGGATACGAGCAAAGCTCTTCACAACTACGGCTTTGCAGCCAAGGAAGCGAGGCGACATGGCTGCGTGTTCGCGGCTAGAGCCTTCCCCATAGTTCTGATCACCGACTGCAATCCAACCAAGTCCCTCAGACTTATAGTGTCTGGCGACCTGAGGATAGGAGGCTCTCTCTCCGTTGAGGACATTTAGCCCGACTCCGGTTTCTTTTGTGAAGGCGTTGGTCGCACCAATAAACATATTGTCTGAAATTCTATCTAGATGGCCTCTAAATCTCAGCCAAGGACCTGCTGCAGAGATATGGTCAGTAGTGCATTTGCCCAAGGCTTTCATCAAAACAGGCAATTTCTCGTAATCTTTGCCATTCCATGGAGCAAAGGGCTCGAGAAGCTGAAGCCTTTCGGAATCAGGCTTTACGACAACAGAAACCTTGTCTCCGTCTTCAGCCGGTGCGATGTAGCCTTTGTTCTCGCAGACAAAGCCGTTTGCCGGTAATTCATCTGCTGTAGGCGGAGCTAGCTTTACTTCCCCGGAATCAGTTTTGATGGAATCGGTCATGGGATTGAAGGAAATTCTTCCCGCCAGTGCGAACGCTGTAACTATTTCGGGGCTGCCGATAAAAGCTAAGGTCTCAGCGTTTCCGTCATTTCTCTTTTGAAAATTACGGTTGAAGGAAGTGATGATCGAGTTCTTCGTGCCACTCTCGATATCTTGGCGTTTCCACTGTCCTATGCAAGGTCCGCAGGCGTTTGCCATCACAACCGCGCCAATGTCGGACAGTGTTTTCATTTGTCCGTCTCTTTGAATTGTCTCGTAGATCTGCTCAGAGCCTGGTGTGACAAGGAATCCACAGGAACTTTTCAGTCCTGCCTTTACGCCTTGAGCTGCCACATGCGCAGCTCTGCTCATGTCTTCATAAGATGAATTTGTGCAGCTGCCTATCAATGCGTATGAAAGCTTGTCCGGATAGCCCTTCTCTTTTATTTCAGCGGCAAAAGTAGATATCGGTCTTGCCAAATCGGGTGTATGTGGTCCGACAACATACGGCTCAAGTTTATCGAGATCGATTTCGACAATCTTGTCATAGTATTTCTCAGGATTTTGAAACACTTCCGGATCAGCTGTAAGCTCTGCTTTGTGCGCATCAGCAAGGTCTGCTATTTCTTTTCTGTCGGTAATTTTGAGGTAGGCGGCCATTCTCTCGTCGTAAGGGAAAATTGAGGTAGTGGCCCCCAACTCTGCACCCATATTGGTGATTGTGCCTTTGCCGGTGCAAGAGATAGAGCCTGTGCCTTCGCCAAAGTACTCGATGATGCAACCTGTGCCGCCAGCTACAGTCAGCTCACCGGCTAGCTTGAGAATGACATCTTTAGGAGAAGTCCAACCATTTAGTTTGCCCTTGAGGTGAACGCCGATTAGCTTGGGCCATCTAACTCCCCACGCTTCTCCGGCCATTACGTCTACCGCATCTGCGCCGCCCACACCGATGGCTATCATGCCCAACCCGCCGGCGTTTGGTGTGTGCGAGTCTGTGCCAACCATCATTCCACCAGGGAATGCGTAGTTTTCCAAGACGACCTGGTGAATAATGCCTGCTCCTGGCTTCCAAAAGCCGATACCGTGTTTGTTAGATGCAGAGGCGAGGAAATCATAGACTTCCTTGTTCTCATCGCAGGCTCTGTCCATGTCTTTGTCTGCACCATCGCGCGCCAGGATCAGGTGATCGCAGTGCACCGTAGATGGTACTGCTACCTTTTTCAGTTGCGCCTGCATAAACTGAAGCAAGGCCATTTGAGCCGTGGCATCTTGCATGGCTACGCGATCGGGTCTTAGAAGCGCATAGCTTTCCCCACGCTTCAACTCACCTTCAGGATAATGGTCAAGGTGGGAAGTAAGTACTTTTTCAGCTAATGTAAGGGCCCGTCCCAGTTTCTTTCTCGCTTCAGCATGCTTGCTTGAGAGCTTTTCGTACAGGGCTTTTACGTCCGATGCGTTAAGTTGAGGCATTTGGTATCTCGTCTTTTGGATGGTCGAAACTAGCGCACCATTGACCGCTGCGCGCGGCTCAAGTTGCGTTAAGTCGCTATTTTACATTGTTTTATAGCCAAAATGAACCGCTTGCCAAGGGTTTGGAGTTCATTTCCGTTTGCCTTTAATTCGTGATAACAGCCTTTGTTGCTTGCTCTAGCGCGCTATCCAGTTGTCGCTGATAGACTTCGTTCGATTTCATCGGGTTCCTTATTTCTAGATCAGGCTTCACGCCCTCGCCTTCAAGAGAAACTCCACCGATCAGGCAAGTCGAAACTGCTAGGTAAAGAGCAAAAGGCTCTAATTTCCGCCTTGTAGCATAATGGTTCTCAGTTTTCAGAAGAATTGCTCGAAGCTCAGATGATATATCTTCTTCAGAGCCAATTGCCTTAAGGTTTGCACTATCGAAAAGCCTTCCGGCAACAGCCGCCCCTGCTGTTTGCTCGCCTACCAGAAATGAACGTTTGCTGTTCTTTAGAACATGAGCCAGCAACTCTTTGCCGCTTGTAGTCTCACTATCAATCAAAGTTACGATTGGCTTATTGAAACAGAAGCTTCGCTTCTTCGCTTGACCATCTCTTCCTCTATATTCCAGGTCTGGATGATACTCTTTACTCCTGAAGACACAGTCCAAATCAGTTGTGTTTGCGCCCCCATAGCCTTGTCTAAGGTCTAGAACCAATGCGTCCAGTTCGGTATTCATGAGCAGATCTTCTAGTCTCTCCTTACTGGCGCTTCCCCCCGCAAAAATGTGTACATACCCAATTTTTACTATCCGTCCTCCAGCCAGCCTTTCGTGAATTCGGAAACTATTCTCTAAGGCTTGCAGATAGAGTTCGTACAGGTCCGTCTTAAGAGGCAAGATAGATAGAGTCTTTTCCAAGCTATTTCTCTTGATTCTGACAAGGATTGCATGCCCAGTCCGATTCACTAGGTTCTTGTAAGTCCAAGAGGTCTGACCATCAACTGCTATAATTTGATCCCCTGCCGAAAGTCCAGCTCTCTCTGCGGGGCCGCCATTTAGAACATAGCGTACGGTCCCGTCTGGTCTTCCATAGCCACCGGTCGCAAATCCACAAAAATACGTCTGCGAGTCTTTATCAACTAGCTGAAACAGAGAACGTAGAAAGTAAAAAGCCTCATCATCCTCTGTTAGGAATCTACAATGGCTAGTCTTAAGGCGCTCAAGAGAATGATTGATAATCTTAGAAAGATCTCTCATCCCATAAGCACTTTGGGCTTCAAGTTTCATTGTCTTTGTAAAGGGGAGCCATCTCTCTTCAATGAGAGATTTGAATACGAATTTCTCGCGGACCAAGCAGTCCACAAGATCGGAAATTGCTAACAAGTTGTCAGTTTGATCCAACTTTTCTTCAGCCACTTTTGAGAGGGCGGCTGGAAGGCTACCGAGCAAAACAAATAAAAGTATGCAAAGTCCCGATCTATATATAGTCAGTGAGCTTGTTTGGCTAGTTTTGATAGCCAATCCTCCCCTTTCTTAAGATGCGTTGGCTCTGCATCCGTGGTTTTCCTTGGTCACAGGCAGTTAAGTAGAATATCAGAATCTCAATGGTTTCAAGATGTTTAACTGCAAAAGCCCGAATATTTACGTTCCTACCCTCTATTTTATTGAGGGTCTACCGAACGCGCTGGTTGCCCTTTCTTCGGCTGTTCTGTTTCAGAATCTCGGCTGTAGTATCGAATTTATAGGGCAAGCGACCACTGTCCTTACTCTTCCTTGGATGTTGAAATTTGCATGGGCTCCCTTGGTGGACATGTATGGCAAGAAACGTCAATGGATTTTGGTGGCACATACGGTGCTGGCATGTATTGCCTTCTGTCTGGCATTAGCAGTTCAACCGTCTAGCGAGAAGAGCCCTCTTTGGCTCATCTACTGGCTCGCGTCGATAATGGCAACTATGGCGATTGCATCAGCTACCCAAGATATTGCCATGGACGGGTTCTACATCGAATGCCTAACTAAGGAACAGCAGTCGTTTTTCGTTGGTGTGAGAAACGCCGCTTACAGGATGGCTATGCTTTTCGGCCAGGGGTTCCTTGTTTTCTTGGCTGGTTCTTTATCGCACAAGTTTGGTATTGGAACCGGTTGGTGTGTTTCGTTCTTAATCGCCTCTTTAATCTTCCTTTCGGCCTTCTTCTTACATCGAAAGATACTGCCGCTTGATTCCCGGACAGTTGAGTCCGACTTAGGGACAGCGGTTGAAGGCATCAAAAGCGTTGAGAAAATTAGATTCACAGAAGTCTTCAGTACATTCTTCGACCGTCCACGACTTCTACCTATTCTTGCATTCGTTCTTCTGTTCAGGCTTGGCGATACCTTGATGCTCAAGATGGCAACTCCCTTTTTGCTTGCCAAGGTTGGTGAGGGCGGTTTAGGTATTTCAACCGAAACTGTAGGATTGATTTACGGTGGTGTGGGTGTTGCTTTGCTTTTTTGCGGCGGTATTGTGGGGGGCTATTTGGTATCAAAGTTTGGTCTCAAACGAACTCTGTTGCCAGCTGCAGTTGTGCAAAATACAGCGATAGTTCTTTACTATGTAATGGCTGTCATCAAGCCAGGAGTTCTGGTTGTCGCAATATTTAATGGATTCGAGCAGTTTGCGTACGGCATAGGACTGAGTGCCTATACAGTCTTCCTTCTCAGCCTTGCCTCAGATCGGTTCAGAAGCGGACATTATGCAATCGCCACTGCGCTAATGGCCCTTGGTGGGCTGATTCCGGGATATTTTAGTGGAAGTCTCTGCACCCAGCTGGGATTTGAGAAGTATTTTCTCTTCAGTTTTTGTCTATCTATTCCTGGTATGATTGCCATCCCGTTTTTGCCAATCGAGCCTGAGCGGGAAGCTAGTTCTGCTTAGACTTTAATATTGGGAGAAATTCTTTGAATTATCGCCGACTTGGAAAATGGGGAGCCAAGGTTTCCTCCGTTGCTCTGGGTAGTTGGCTTACCTATGGAAACACTGTAGACGAGAAAGCTGCAGTTAAACAGATTGCCAAGGCTTTCGAACTAGGTATTAATTTCTTTGATACAGCCAATGTCTATGCTCAGGGGCATTCTGAGGTAGTAGTCGGAAAAGCTCTTAAATCTCTCCGGCGGGATTCATGCTTTGTCGCCACCAAGGTTTTTTTCCCAATGGGCGAAGGACCAAATGATAGGGGACTATCCAGAAAGCATGTTTTTGAGCAGTGTCATGCCAGTCTTAAACGTCTTTCGCTGGATTATATCGACCTTTACCAATGTCATAGATTTGATCCTGAAGTGCCACTTGAAGAGATTGTCGCTACTATGCATGACCTGAGTCGGCAGGGCAAGATTTTGTACTGGGGCGTTAGTGAGTGGAGCGGCTCTCAGATTGAGGAAGCCTGCAAGGTCGCCAGTGCCCTTGGGGCAATGCCACCTATCTCTAATCAACCCTGTTACAACATGCTTACACGCAACATCGAAGCCACCGTAATTCCCACTTGCGAGAAACTCGGTGTTGGGCAAGTGGTTTTCTCTCCTCTTGCGCAGGGTGTCTTGACCGGTAAGTACGCTGTGGGACAGCCCATTCCGGAAGGAACGAGGGCTGCAGACAGTCGTGTAAACATGTTTATGCTCGGACGCAGTCTGATGTCTGATGAGACCCTAAATCTGGTGGATAAGCTTCGAGCCGTGGCGGAATCATTGGGAATTTCTCTCAGTCAATTAGCTCTTGCTTGGTGTCTAAGGCAGAGCAATGTTTCAAGCGTCATTATTGGGGCAACTAGGTTGGCGCAGATCGAAGAAAATGTGAAGGCTTGCGAGATTAAGCTAGATTCGGAAATCCTGGCTAGAATCGAATCTATCTTGGGACCGGTTCCGGCTAAGTAACTTCCCTGGCTCAGTCTTAACCTTTCAAGATTCAAGTTTATGCCTACTGGGCACAAACTCAATGACCTGCTTAGGTGAACTATGCTCATAAACAAATCGAAGAAACCGACTTTATCCGACAGGTGGCGCACTTTAGCAGTGGCAATAATGCTAGCTGGCACCTTGAGTCCCTATGGACAACTGGCTTGCTTCGCTCAGGATCCACAGGTTAAGAGCGACTGGGCAGTAGATGAAGCCCCAAAGCCTAAGCAAAACTCGGAAAATTCTCTCACACCAATTACTGATCAGAGTACTAAAACAGGCAGTCCTGAGCCGTCTGTCGGGAATGCTACTACAGGCGGTGTGCTTGGCGTCGGCGACGGTCCTCCGGCTGGCTCAGACCTCAAATCCGTTAACTCCAACTCCTCCGGCTCTTCTTCTGAGGCCAATGGCAGTTCTGGAGCGGCGACAGCTGCCGATATACCTATGGTGGTTCCGGTGGTCAGCCCATCGACAAAGGCTGTTATTGAAACTGAGGCTAAGAAACCCGCAGTGGAAGCCCAAAAGACCATTGCACCGTCAACTGTAATTAAGGCAGGCACAAGCTCAGCTAAGCTTTTTGGCAGAATTGAGCAGATTACCAGTGGCAAGGGCGCTAATTTCCCTATAGTCTTCAAGGCAGCTACGCCTTCTCTCGATACAAGTTTGACTGCATCAGCCTTGAAAGGGCAGGCTCAGGATATAACAATGTATTCTGGAACGGTGGCCAAGAGCTTTCCCGAAGATTACCGCGGTACATGGGGTGGTTCTCTAAAAGTCTGGACTCTTGAACAAGCCCCCATCTGTTTTCAGATAGACCCGGAAGAAGCATCAAAAGTGCAGCGCATATTCACCAATAAGGCTGAAGGCTCAGTTAACTTTATGTTCGCCAACGACACAAAGGGCGGCATTTATCTTGCGCCGGCTCAGATTATGTTTCAGGTATCAGGCAAAGCAGTTGACCTAGACAAGCAGATGACACAGATGATGGGCGGACAGAGTCTTGCTTCCATGGGACCCATGGGGCAGATGATGGCACAAATGGCTAATTCGATGCCTGTTCCGATTATCTTTGCCTTCGGCGACCTTCAGACGAGTTCTATGGCAAAAGGACTGTCAGGAAACGAATTCGTGCAGAGAACGCTGCGAAATACCGTCAGGCAGCTATCTAGAGAAGTTATAGAGCAGCAGATCATCGCTCAGATGAACGAAGTTATGAAGGCTACAGGGCGCCCTCGTGTTCGTTATGAAGAGTCGGTTATTCGATTTACCAAGGTGAATCCGCAGCAGATGTATGTCCAGGCTGCTCAAGTCGTTTATGGTCCCGACCGCAAGTTTCAGCAGAAAATCGTCATGTATGGTTACGTAACACGTGGACAGGTCGTCAATACTAATCCCTACTCTGGTATCATGCAGATGCCCGGACTGCCAGGCATGACCCCTGGCAGCCAACCGAGTGGCGGGTTCCCCCAAATTAATCCAGGTTCAATACCTGGACTTACACCGGGGCAGAATCCTTTTGGAAACGGCGGTTCCATACCTGGCCTGCCGCCTGGATTCAATCCTTTCCAAGGGTTATTCGGTCAGTAAGAAAACAAAAGAGAACAATGAGCACCACCTATTCACCAGAATTACTCGACGAGTTAGCACAGTTCGTTTCAGATCTGATTACACAGAATGATTATCCTGGTTTCGAAGCAAGAGCATTTAAGGTAGGACTACCCGACCGATTTTTCTCGGCTAGTTCAAAGCTCTTCGGGGCGGCTCTAGATCACGAATCAGTTTTTGTAAGATTGGTTGCCTTGCGTTGGTTTGAGGAAAAGCCAGGCACAATAAAACCCTTTGTCAAAGCAATTATCGATAAACTCTCTGATGCTGATGAGTATGTGAGAGCCGAGGCTTTGCACGCATTAGAAAAGTACCATACCCCCACTAGCGGCAATGCGCTCTCTTGTGCGGAGCTATTGCTAGACCAAAGCACTTTAGTCAGAAAGGCTTCTGCAAAAGCGTTAGCAAAGATGCTTCCTCGCGTCAACGAAGGAAGCGCAAAAGAACTCGAAGATGTGAAAAAAACAAATCTTGAGAGAGTGCACAAGTTGCTTATGGATGCTTATTCCGACAATGATGTATTGGTTCGTCAGAAAGTAGAAAAGGCTATGCGCAAAAGTGGAAGTTTTGAAAGAGCTTGACTTCGCCTATTGTTTTAGACTTTTGCCATTCTCTGCAAAATTGATTTAAGTACAGACAGATAGTCTTCGTCATTTGTGATGCGGCTATAGAAGCCGTGTTCAAAATACTGTTCAGTGAAGTTCAGATCGTAAGAAAGAGACTTGATGAGATCGTCAAGTTGTCTAGAGATTTGTTTTTGGACATCCACAAGGTCTTTTAGCGAGTCTTTAAGGCTTACGATGGCTTCCGTCAGCTCATTATCTCTAAAGCCACCGTCTTCGGGCTTAAAAACCATTTTGCGGACTCTTTCGGGACTAATATAGATTGCTCGCATTTTTTCATGAATGAGGGCGTTTAGATTGTATAGGCAAGTTGCCATTTCATGGTAATGACCTCTGATCATCTTTTCTTCCAGGGTCACCCGTTTTTCACTTAGTCTGCCGATAACTTCATGCACTCTGGCTGCCAGAGCTAGACTTGCATCCATGCAGGCCAAAATCTCTTTTACAGCAAACTCCTCATCCTGACTATGAAGGTTCATTTTTGTCTCCGACTAAAGAATAACGGCTGCCATAAATGGCAGCCGTCATAATCATTACACACTTTATACCTAATCCGACCCAATCGATTTATGTCGAGGAACCGGTTGTGCTGCCAGCGGGGGTTGCGGTCGAGAATGAATCGCTAACTTCCATGGTGCTTACTGATAGGTGTGTACCTTGCTGTCTTCTGAAGTTGTCCAGATATCTGCGAAGGGCTTCTCTTATCAGGTCGGAGCGAGTTCTGTGCTCACATTGAGCGATAAAATCAACTTGCTCGAGCATAGCTGGTGGCAGTGCGATCAGGACCTTTTTGGGCATATTCGATTCCTCATGGAGACTTTTGGGGTGACGAAAACCGCCTCTGAAGTAGCGACTTGCTTCTTTAGAGGTTTTCAGTTCAACGGTTCTTAACTATAGGTAACCGCTTCTTGGGTGGCGAGTGGATTTATCAACCACCTTCAACGGCTATTCAATTTACACATGAAAGTCGATATCGTAAAGGTCTAAAAGGGGCATAAATACGGAAGTTCCAAGAAATACACTTAAAAGGTTTTTTGGAAAGTCTAGATCGTAGACCTGGTAAGACTCTGAGGGAATTGGCTGCAAAATTTCAAAAAACGGTATAGATACTAGGTCTTCCAAAGGACATATCCAGCTATTGCACTTATGAAAATTTGTGCTAAGAAACTGCCTGTAATAGCCGCTTTTGGGGTCTGCTCTTTCTGAAAGTGGCTTTGGCTCACGGTTTGATTAGCAATGGCGATGTTTTATCTGTCATGCTAGTGACGGGCTCAAGATTGCTGGCTTTTGCGATATCTCTAGCATGGCCTAAAGCATGGCTGATGCTATGCCTTTGGCATTAAATGATATCGCTAGTGGTATCATTCTTGCATATGTCAAAAACGAGAGTTCGGTTGGGTGAGCTTCTTCAGGTTTGAAAGCCTCACCAGTGCAGGTTTTGAAGCCTGAGAAAGCGTGGCTCTGGGCCTTGCCTGGGTTTTCTACAGGATTTGCACTGTATATGCATTATCTCTTGGTTTTAAAAAGTCAAGGCTTGGTAAAAAGAGAGGAAACATTGGATCATTGAAGGCGTATCACTTATTGGATCAAATCAATGCTCATCGCCAGTTGGAATGTCAACTCTATATCTGTAAGGCTACCCCACCTGCTTTCCTTCTTAGAGCAGTGGAAAGTGGATCATCTTGGTTTGCAAGAATTGAAATGTACAGATGATAAATTTCCTTACAGTCAACTTAGTGAAATTGGCTACAGCAGCCATGTGAAAGGCGAGAAAACATATAACGGTGTGGCTCTCTTAAGCAGAAACAACTCTGAGCAGAGTTGCGAACTCTTCGCTGATGTGTTACCCGGAGCGCCGGACCCACAACAAAGTAGACTAATCGCAGTTCATCTTCCTGACTGCGATCTTAATATATTGAATTTGTACGTGCCGAATGGTTCGGCTGTAGGTTCAGAAAAATACGAGTATAAGTTGAAGTGGTTTGAAGCCTTGTTGAGCTTTGTAGAGACTAGCTATAGGCGCGATGCTCGCTTGATAATTATGGGTGACTTTAATATCGCCCCTACCGATCTTGATGTGCATGATCCCGAGCTTTGGAAGGACCAAGTCTTGGTTTCACAGCCCGAAAGGGAATGCTTTAGCAGGCTATTGGACTTGAATCTTGTCGATAGCTTCAGAGCTTTAAATCCGGAAGCCGGTCTTTTCTCTTGGTGGGACTACAGACAAATGGCTTTTCGTCGCAATCACGGATTGCGTATAGATCATATTTTGGTTTCTCGACCACTAATGCCCCTAGTAAAAAAGGTCTGGATAGAGAAGGCTCCTCGAAAACTCGAGAAGCCTTCAGATCACGCACCTGTAGTTATTGAATTAGACCTTTAGCTCTGACTCTAATATTTGAAGAGAATCTCAGAAGCTTCTACATCACTCAGACCAGGGAATTTTCCTTCAATTACTTGGTCGGCTAGCTTGCTCACCGCTTTGAAATAGCTGTCTGAGGGTCTTTCTCCAGTTAGTTTGCGCCTCAAATCTTGACAGAGAATATCTGCAGCGGCGATAAGGGTCGGATTGCCTTCTGAATGCGCATAAAGGCTTGTCACCAAGATAATGACAGCATCTTGGATGCGTGCGCTCATTTCGGCAATTCGGCATTGTCTATCGGCTAGTTTGAGCTGGTGCTTGACCATATTTTGCGAAAGTTCGAGCGGTGACTCAGAAAGAAACTCTAAGGCATAGTCAACGTGAGATTTCAGACCCTCGTCCATACCTGGCACTTCATGTTGGTCAACACCTTCTAACTGCTTGCCGACCCACCACATCGAATATGGAATCAACTCGTTTCTGAGCGCAAAAGCATGACCCGGATTGAATGGGTTGAAAATCTTGATTCCTGATGCTGCTACCTTCTTACCTATGGGCTCGAAGTAGGAGACTCCATGCTGCTTTGCCAGCGACTTGAAGAAGGCCATGCCGAGCATCTCGCCTTCTCCTTCGTAGATGCAGGGGGCAAGGAAGTCATGAATGTTGTCGCCAAGCAGGTGCCCGCTCAAGAAAGACCTTCCTCCATGTGTCTTCATGAAGAGTTCAATGGCACATTCTTTCTCAGCTTCAGAGCCGAATATCTTCGCAATTATGCATTCCAATTCCCCCCTATAGCCCTGGTCGAGCAGCCAGGAGCCCCAGGCCACAAGGGCGTCTGCGCCGACAATCAAGGCGGCGGCTCTGGCTATTCTTCTCTTGACCAGCTCTCTGGTTTCAATTGCCTGACCATAGGTCTGTCTAAACTTAGCCCAGGGAAGCATATTGGCGAGCATGATGCGCATCACGCCGGCGGCTGTGGCGCACAGAGCAAGGCGACCCATGTTGAGACCGTGGTAGGCGACTGTGAGACCATCGCCGGCAGTAGGGACAAGCAAGTTCTCTTTTGGCACTTTGAAGTCTTTAAACTTTAGACCGTTGTTGAAAGCATGCTTAAGCGCGTGCAGCGAGTATGGCACTACTTGGAAGTGCTCATCTTCCTTCTCGGGCAATTCGGCTATCAAGGCAGAGGGCTTGCCGTCAATAAGGCAAACTAAACCAACTGTTCGCCCGGGTACGGCATTAGTGATGAAGAGCTTCTCTCCGTTAACCACATAGTGGTCTCCAGACAGTTCTGCTTTGGTCTTCAGGGCAGTCAGGTCAGAGCCGGCGCCAGGTTCAGTGAGGGCAAAGCCCGAAAGGGCTTCCCCGCTAGCCAGCTTCGGCAAAATTCTCTTCCTTTGTTCATCCGTTCCAAAGGTTCTTACTGGGTCAACAGCACCTATGCAGCCATGCACAGATGCTAGACCGGCAGCCGTGGGCTCGATAGAGGCAACCTGGCTGAGGAAGGTCATAAACTGACGTACAGTGGCACCTTGCCCACCGTATTTATCCTCAATGAGCATACCCCAATAACCGGCCTGCGCCAGTTCGTTAAACACTTGCTTGCTGATCTTGCCTTTCTCGTCGAGCATTGTGCCGGCTTTTTTGTGCTTGCGCAGCAATTCCAGCGATTTCTGCATCGAGGGTAGGCTCAAAGAGCCCTCTGGCATTTTGGGAGGACAAAACAGTTCTAGTGGCACCTTCGCGTCCCAGACAGCTTTATGGACCGGACTGTTGGATGTTTTGTATTGCTCAGCAAAGAGTGCCTCTACCTGGTCGTCGGCCCTATCGACTGCGCCTGTGCGCTTGGCTTCTTCTTCAGACTTGCCAGCCAACTGCATGGCGGTCTCGGCGAAGCTGGAAGCGTTGGCACCGTTTGTGCCGTTGGTGCCGTTTTTTCCTTGAGAGCCATTTTTGAGATTATCTGCCGACTCAGGTTCCTTAACGGATGTCATATCATCACCTCATCGAAAGAGCGCAAACTCTGCCACTAATCTAGTTTTAATAGATTCTACTAGACTGAGGTTAACGGTTTCTCAAGTGCTTCGTCAACGTGTAGTTGTGTAATGGGCGCTCAAACTTCAAAGATTAATAGAGATGGGATCTTGGCTGCTCGAATTTATCTTGATGGTGAGTGGTGCACCGCCTATGATGCGCTCCAACTCAGTGCCCGCCAATCTATAGCGCCAGCCTTCAAGAAGTTGAAGTGGTTCACTATCTGCTTCTTGAGCCCCCTTCACAGCTCGCACAAAGCGCTGTAATTCGTCTCTTGTGGCAATCAGCTCCGGCGCGATTTCTATTTCTTGAGATCTCACCTTGAGGACAGTGTAGAGTACGTCGGCAATCAAGACATCCGCCTTGGATGGGACCTTTCCGGATGGCCATTGGGGGCATTCTGATTCTTTCATAGCCAGGGCTTCAGACACGACTTTCAAGATATTTTTGCTGTAGCCGGCCAGTTGCCCTTCCTTAATTCCTCTGATTCTGCCAATATCCGACTGACTTTGGGGTGGTTTTTTCGCTAATTCCAAAATGATGTTGTCAGAGAGGACAAATCTTGGTGGTTTGTCAATTCTTCTGGCTTCTTGGTCTCTCCATAGACAGATGGATTGCAAGACTGCTAGTTTTCTTCTGGTAAGGCTTTGGGCGCCTTTCACCTTCATGAATTCTCGACCAGACTCCTTTTCATAGTAGGAAGGGTCTTCGTATTGCTTGCATTCTTCCAAAACCCAATCCAAGCGTTCTCTTTTTTCAAGGCGATTGCGCAAATTCTGGTACAGATCGATGAGGTGAAGAGCATCATCAATGGCATAGTCAATTTGAGATGGGGTGAGCGGTCTAAGAGACCAATCAGTGAATGATTCAGTTTTGGAGAGACTTAAATCGAAAATGCTATTCAAAAGCTTGCCATATCCGGCTGGATATCCTAGCCCTACAAAACCAGCAGCAAGCTGGGTATCAAAGATATTGCGAGGAATTAGCGATGATTTCTGATTGATTATCGCCAGGTCTTGCGAGCCTGCGTGGAGCACCTTGATCTTGCTGGCATCAGCCACATATTGCCAAAGTTCATTCAAGTGACCGTTATCCAACTCAATCGGATCAACCAGATAGACCTTCTTGTCTACGGCTACTTGAATTAAGCAAATAAGTGGGTAGTAGCTTCTTTCTGGAATAAACTCAAGGTCTATACCGAAGATAGAAGATCTCTCAATGCTACCCAGCATCTCCTTAAGGTCTGCGGCATTGTCGATAAGCTTGCCGCTGGACTGGGAGTGTACCTTGTCAGTCATCTTTTATTGCTTCCCTTGAGAGATGTTTTCGGCACCAGTTCAGTGCTCCAGGCTTGCCCATGATCACTGAGCATTCTTGCAGTGTAGCAGGCAAAGGAAATTCCAGGCTATCGCTATCAAGGCAACCCACATCTAAACCAGCTCCTAGCGCGATGGCGGCCGGTCCTGCTGTATCCCAGGTCTTGAGCTTGCCTGAAAGATGAATGAAGAGGTCAGCTTCCCCTTCTAATATTCTTGCCACTTTCAGTCCAATGCTTCCTGTCTTGATTAGCTGTAGCTGCTGAACAGATTGAACCCAGGGATGCGCTCTCCTGTCTCGGGTGCCCATCAAGACACGGGCCTTGCTATCAGAAATTAGAGAGCCATCAACGCGCAGCTCCTTGTGTTCTTTGCTTTCGTCGTTTAGGTCTATGCGATAGGCGCCGCAATCTACACCACCGTGGTAGAGTCTTGCCGTTTGGGGAGCGAGAACGAAACCGTAAATTGGCACCGGTGCCGGCCTAGCGTCTGTGCGTGCCAAAAGACCAACCATAACGCAATAATCATCGTGGTCCATTATGTAGTTCTGGGTGCCATCTATAGGGTCTATCAACCAAAACCTTTTGAAAGACTCAATAGCAACTTGATGGTTCGCATCTTCTTCTGAGATAACCAGATCTTCTCTAAAGCGCTCAATAAGCCTATTCTTGATTAAGGCAGAGATCGCCAAGTCGGCGTTGGATACTTGGTCTTCTGGGCTAGTCTTCTGGCTTACTTGCAAATTGGAACGCATAGAAAGTGCCATTCTACCGGCGTCTTTCATAAGTTCAAGCACGTAGTCTATGTCTTGTCGGCTAAGTGGCCCGTTGCTGGCGATAATTCTGCTTCCTTCGTATCTGCGGCCTTATCTGCGGCGTTCTTGGGACTAGCCTTTATAGAGCCGACAGCCATATTCTTCAGCTAATTTGTTATCGAGAAGGTCTGCTACATATGCAACATGCCAAACCAAGTCGTCAAGCTCTTCTTGGTCTAGATTGGCAGTCGGTCGCTGGGCGACAACGAGAACAACGTCTTCATGAGTAGAAAGGGCGCATAGCGAAAGGTTGGCGTTGAGGTCCAAAAGTCGCCGATAGAAGAGTTCCTTATTAGATTCAGGAACATGCACCAGAGGCGACGTTATTCTAATGAGCGAAGAAGACCTGCCGCGGACGTCTTTTGGCCCTTCCTGCACCAAGATATAGACCTTGGCGCTGCCTTCCATGAGCCACCAGCCAAGACCACCTGCATCCGACAACTGAAAGTCGGCGGCTTTCATACCACGCTTTTCAAAATAAGACTCGACCATGGCTTTGGCGTCTTGTGCCGTGACCTGACTTACTTTTTCTGCTCCAAAAATGCCCATTTGCTTCTGTCCTGCTTGGTCCAATCAAAATCTTCTTCAAGTATACCGAAGACAGTCTTCTACATTATTTATTAAGCGTGCTTAATAATGTGTTACGTAAAAGAATGCAACTCAACCCTTACGCATTCTCTTCGCGAATGCTACTATTTTTCTACGCTTACTTTCCCGAGTAGCGCAGCGGTAGCGCAGGTGACTGTTAATCACTTGGTCGCTGGTTCGAATCCAGCCTCGGGAGCCATATAAACAAAGAGAGAGGAGTTGCGGCTCCCCTCTCTTTGTTTTATATGCCTTATCTTTATAGATTAGGTTTATTTGCTGTCGGAGGAGGCTGCCTTTTTGTCCTTGACTGCCTTTACCGACTTTGCCAGCCTGATTATGATTACAGGCAGAATTACTATTCCAGCAAAGACAATAGCCATCGAGATGAAACCAGTATCCATTCTTTACTCCTTCTTGAGAGATACCTATTTAAATTAAGACCTAGAACGCCAGAGAGAAAATCAGACTAATTATAGTATTGCCCTAACGATAATAGGAAATAAAGGGCTATTTTTTTCCTTGTAGCAATTGATCACCTAATTAGGCAAGCTCTTTTGCCAAATTTCGGGGGTGACGTTCTCAAACTTGTCAATTAACCAGTTGTTTTCTTTGAGTACGACGACCACCATGTAATAGACGGGATTACCGGCAGAGTCGTTGTTGGCTATGTAATTGCCGTTGACGAGAAAGACAACTTTAGACTTGCCACCTTCTTTGATCATCAAACAGCCAGGAGGCATAAAGTTTTCTCTGAAGCTATCTTTGAAGTTCGGCTCCGATTGGAATTTCTTGACGAAATCCTCCAAGTTCATGTCTTCCTTCTGGAATCGTTCCGAGGTTAAGTCCCAGGCCGTTCTTAGTAGACCTTCAATCTTCTGATTGTCCCTCAGCGAGGTAAAGAAGCTATCAATGCACTCTCTAGCTTTTTCGTATTGATTGGAAGCATCCTGAACATAGGTGCCGCCTTCTAGAACTAAGGAGTTGTTTGGACCCATTGGACCTTTAAGGTCCCATCTTGCTCCCACCCTAATATCAGCCTGATTAGCAGAAGCCATGTAATTGGTGATGTCGAACTTACTGAGATCAACTTTGAGCATTTTTGACTTGTTGCCCAGAGTCTTAAACAGGAAAAGACCGGGAAACTCTTTGCCATCGTCTGTTTGCTCAGGCGGAGCGTAGTAAAAGAGAGTGCCTTCGTAGTGTTTGGTAATCAGCAGTGGGTTGTCGTTACCCATCTGATTGAGCAGCATGACCACGCCGGTTATCAGTGCGGGAATAAGAAGAATAACAGCGCCAATTGCCGCGTTTCTGGCGGTAAGCCAATCTGGTTTGGTTAGTTTGAACGGCTTGCCCTTCGACCCCTTTTTATCGGTGGTCATTGGTTTCCTTACACCGGTGGTTCGCCTTGCCGACGTATCAGAAAGAGAAGAAGGGGGTCTTGTGGAGCGGGAAGTAATACGACCAGTGGTGCCACCACCTTCGGAGCCGGAAAAATGACCCGTGCCTGTTTCAGTGCGCCGAAAAGTTGTTCTTTCACTTGCCGCCGGCGGATCGTCTCCGAATAGGCCGCCAGATAGATCAAATTCCTCCAGTTCTTTCGATGAGCCTGGGGCGATTGTCGAGAAACCCATTGACGGGGGTGCGCTGAGCAAAGAAGGCATGGCGCCGGTATCGAACTGAGTACGCATACATTGCTCTAATGCGTCTCGAAATTCCTGCATGCTTTGGAAGCGCTGCTCTGGCTTTTTGGCCAGTGCTTTGAAGGTTATTTGTTCCAGTTGCTCTGGAATGCGTAAATCTGGTCTTGCCCGAGCAAAGCCTTCCGGCATTTCAGACACATGCATTTTCATGGTGGCATATATAGTGTCTCCCATGAGTGGCGGCAAGCCGGTCAAGGCTTCATAAAGAACCGCCCCCATAGAATAAATGTCCGAACGATTATCCAGAGTCTGACCCAAGCATTGCTCTGGACTCATGTAGATAGGGCTTCCGAAGATTTCACCTGTTTGGGTAAGATTTTGCTGCATCTTGCCAGAGGCATTGGTTAGTTTGGCAATACCAAAATCAACTACTTTGACAAAGTCTTTGCGCCCTTCAACTTCGACCAGCATTATGTTGCTAGATTTAAGGTCTCGGTGAATAACGCCTTTTTGGTGGGCATGGTCCAATGCATCGCAGGCCTGGGCAAAAATCGGAACTGCTCTTTGAAATGGAATGTGATTATCTCGCTTGATCACATCAGTGAGGCTGTCGCCCTCAAGGAAGTCCATAACGATGTATGGCTGGCCGGTCGCCACCACGCCGCAGTCGTATACGGTTATCACATGTGGGTGTTGCAGGTGTGAGGCCGCCTGAGCCTCTTGTTGGAATCGCTTGATGCTCAGTTGGTCTGTGACATGTTGGGCTTGGAGCATCTTGATGGCTACTGTTCTGTCCATCATTTCGTGGAGCCCACGATAGACAACGCTCATGCCGCCTCTGCCGACTTCCTCTATGACCCTATATCGGTCGTTGAGGATGGTTCCGAGCAATTCGTCCTTTTGCAAGAACATGAGCATACTCTTGTCGTAAGGACAAACGGAGATATTTGCCGGAAACTCTCGTTTACAGCTTGTGCAGATTTTCTTTTTAGCGGCCTGATTCAGGTCTTCGAAAGCCATTTCTACCCATGAGCATTAACAGGTTCGATTTTAGCAAAATCTTAAGCGAGGCTCACAGTAACTTTGAGATCCTTGAGAATTTGCTCCGCCGCACGTCTGCCCGAAACCATAGCCCCGTTGATTGAGGCATTGTCTCTGTGGTCTCCACATACGTATAAGGTGCGACCTGCATCGTCTATCTTGATTGCTTTACGGGGCATGTCAAGCCATGGAGGGGACTGATCTGGCAAAGCCCGTTCGATTTTCATAGTCTTCAAGTGTTCTAGCTTGTCATACTCCTGGCCAAACCAAGAGATAAGTTGCTTTCTGACGCCTTTCTCAAGGCTTTCCGGGGATTCGCCTTCTTCCAAAACTGTAACCGAGTAAAGGTGCTTGTCTCGCGGAGCTAGAGCGGGCGAGCAGTTGGTCAAGATTGCCAGGTTGTTCACGACTCCGCCTCCTGAATTTTCGCTTTCCAGATTACCGTTTAAGAAGAGCAGCGGTTCAGTGCTTGGCACTATGTCATGGCTGAAATAGAGACAATTGACAGTTCTAGTCTTTGGTTTCTCTATTGATGGGCAAAGTCTTCCCGCTTCAGTGCCTTCTGTGGCAATAACTACCGATCTTGCCAAAATCTTGCTGTTGTCTGCCATGACCACAGTCAGAACATTTTGCCCTTCGAAGGAAGTTCTATCCGGTTCAATATTACTGACGCGAGAATTAAATCGGATTGTCTCTGCCGGCAGTTTTGCTGCCAACTGTTTGCTGATTTCTCCCATTCCAAGTCTTGGAATCGCCACGTTTCCTTCAGACATCATTTTGAAGACGAAATCAAACATCCGCGCGGAGCCAGACAGACTTGCATCAAGGGTGATACCGCCAAAAAAGGGGCGGAAGAATCTGTCTATAATCTTGGGTGAGAAGCCGTAATCATTCAAGAGAGCGTCATGGATTGACTTTTCCGGGCGTCTGAATATCTCATCAACAGAAGTGTTCATAAGCTTCTGTCTCAGATAAGCAATTTTGATTTTGTCACCCAGTGGTGCTACATCTGACATCAAGGTCGATACCAGGGCGGTTGGATCTCTGAATGGGTCAGAAATGCGGGTAAAGCCATTTCCGTGTCTAACCATGGCGCCACTTTGGAAGGCGCAAAAATCGAGCTTGGAATAGTCTAGTTGTCTGATTGCTTCGGGGTAGGCCGTGAGAAAAACTTGGAATCCCAAATCCATTCTATAGCCGTTATCTACCAGAGTGCGAACTCTGCCGCCTGGTTCTGAATTCGCTTCCAAAATACAAGTCTTGAAGCCACCTTTGATCAGTTGGTGGGCTGCACTAAGACCTGCAATTCCTGCTCCTATAACGACCGTATCAAGTACTTCCATTGTGACCCCATCCAGACTCTAGAGTTATTTTCTGCTTTCTAAACTTCATAAGGAGCCATGATTTCCAGAGTATTGCCCGAAGGATCCTTTATGTAGACCGACTTGGTGCCGTCTCTGTGAGTCTTTAACTCTCCAAAATTTTCAGCCTTCTCGTTTACAAATGCTATGTGAGGTGGATGTTGTCCAGGGATGACGAAGGCTAGCTTGATGTTTTGAAATTTGAGAAACGCCCAAGTATCGTCCTGATAGATAACCTCACATTGGAAGGAATCTTTGTAGAAGTTGACTGTATTGATTAGATCATCGACTTGAATAGCAATATGGTCGATCGGATCAAGACTTTTGCTCTCAGCTTTTTCAGACATGCTCATTTCCACTTATTTTAGTGCTGTGCGAAGGTGCCACAAATCGGGAAAGCAGCGCTTATAGAGGGTGCTTCTCAAATAACCTACTCCTTCGGAGCCGCCGGTTCCTCTCTTAAATCCGATGATTCTTTCAACCACCGTTACATGATGGGTACGCCAGAGCGAGATAAGCTCGTCTAGATCTATAAATCTCTCTGCTAGGTCATGCAAGTCAATATACTTGCCATCGGTTTCATCATCATATAAAGCTAGCAACTCTTCAATGCGGGCGGCCTCCAACTTTCGGCTTTCCTCTTCATCTGCGCCGGCTGGAGTAGATGGCAGCTTGAAGCCGTGTCTTCTCAGGTAGGCATAGAAAACTTCTTCCAGGCTTGGTTCATTAAATCTCTTGACTAGGTTCTCGTAGGCTTCTTTGTCTTGGCGAAAATGTTGCAGAAATCTCTCTTCTTTCAGTCCTGCCATAAACTCTATCTCGCGGAATTGAGATGACTGAAACCCGGAAGCTGGATTGAGTTTGTCTCTAAAGCCAAGAAAGTCTCTGGGCGCCATAGTCTCTAGAATATGAATTTGCTGAACAAGTACTCGCATAATCGCTACCACCCGTCGCATGTAGTGAGTGGCTCTTCTCACTTTGTCCTCGTTCAGCAAGCTAACGACAAGATCTAGCTCATGGATCATCAGCTTAAACCAGAGCTCATAGGTCTGGTGGATGATTATGAAAAGTGGTTCGTCATGATGAGCTGGTTCGGACTGGCAGACCTGTAGCTTCTTCAGCTCTTCGACCATAAGGTAGGAATTGTAAGAAAGCGGAGAGTGCCCACCAGAGGTGATACCACCGTAGGAGCTGCTCTGTTTCTCTTTCTGACTGCCTTCTTTGTTTTGCATTTCCCTCAGAACCTCATTGCGAACTCGATCAGTTGTTTCCGGTTTCCTTGCCTGTCTCCGCTGGAGCGTTCAACTTTTCCATACCGTTACCGGCTGAGTCGACGGGTGCAGTTTGAGGCTTAATATCTGATTTTTGCTGGCTAGAAGTCGGAGTTTTCCTTTTATCCACACTAGCCTTTGATGCCTTTTGCTTTGGTGCCTTTTTCTTCTTTGGCGCCTTGAGGGGCAATGCACCAGGCGCAAAGGGAAGAAAAACGTTTCGATCTAACTCCTCTCCTTCCACTACTTTGAGAAAGCTGAGAGGCTTACGAGATGAATATTGAAAAGACACACGAGAAGATGACAATTCTCTCTTCGCCTTCTTAACCAATGCTTCATAGGTTATTTGATAGGTCTCTACAAGGATGCCATCAGACTTCACTCTGAAAATTTTGAACTGGCATGGATAGACAGTTAGCGAAGGACAGGAAACATACCAGATATCTCGCTCTTTCTGAATTTTGTTGATGCCTACATGGCCACTTAGTACCAATCTGACATCTTTTGAGGCACCCAGAACCTCCCTTGTTTGAGCACCTTGTTCAACAATAAACTCTTCCCAAGGCGGTCCACTATCGTACGGGGGCGGCGGTAAAAGGGGATGGTGACTGACTGCTATAGTTAGTTTGCCCCTATTTTCTCGCAGGTCTTTCTTTAGCCAATCGAGCTGTGCTTGCTTGATGAAACCAGCGTTGGAGTTGGCTTTAGCTGAATCTAGTCCAATTAGATGCACTCCCGGAACCGGGTCAAGAGACCAGTAACATTCGGGTCCACCGTCTTTAGGTTCCATTCCGCGACCTTTCAAGTCGGGTCCGTAAGTTCTCATACGGTCGACCGGTGCCGCTCCAGTTATGTCTTGTTCTCCAAAGACGAAATACCAGGGGCAGTTGAGAACCTGAACAACATCAATGAAGAGCTGCCAAAAGGTATCGTCTCTGCCGGGACTTTCGACTTGGTCTCCGCCGAAGAGAACAAAATCTACAGCCTGTTCTGATACTGTCTTCAAAGCGTTTTGCAAGAAAAGTTGGCTCTCGGCAAGGAGCTTGACGTTATCTGGAATTCCAGAAGATAGATGCACGCCTTCGATAAAGGCAAAAGAGAAATCTCCAGAATTTGCTGCACAGGCGTAATCAAAGGCGGATTCAAGAGAGAGGGCGCCCAAGGAGGCTAAAAAGAGACTCGTTTTGGAGAGAAACGAACGCCTAGTAAGGCGGAATTGGCTTCCTCCCTCCTTATTTCCTAGCAAATCATCAGCTTGAGACATGCCATTAAGTTTAGCGGCAATTCTTTATTGGCAACCGCAATTTGTACCTGGCAAAGCGTTACAGCAGGATAATTAACTTTAAGCCCTGGTAACCAGACTCAAAAGTTCCCTTCTCAAGTCTTGGTCTTCCTTGTATACGCCTCGACTTTCCATGGTAACTGTCAGGCTACCTGGTTTCTTTATGCCTCTGAGAACCATGCAGGAGTGCTCGGCTTCTACCATTACAAACACGCCAAGAGGGTCAAGGGTGGTTTCAATCGCGTCAGCGATCTGAGAGGTCATTCTCTCCTGAACTTGTAATCTCTTAGAAACGCACTCGACAACTCTGGCTAGCTTGGACAGTCCAGTTATCTGTCCTTCTTTAGGAAGGTAAGCTACATGTGCTACCCCGGTGAAAGGAAGCATATGATGCTCGCAGGTGCTAGAAAATGTGATGTCCTTTACTAATACGACTCCAGCTTTTTCTTCGTGGAAGCGGCAAGAAAGCTCCTCCTTTTCATTTTTATGGAGTCCTTCCGTGAGCTCTTTAAGCATCCTGGCAACCCGGGAGGGGGTCTCTAGCAGACCTTCCCGCTCAGGATCTTCACCGATAGCAATGAGAATCTCCTTCACGGCCTTTTCAATGCGATTTGAATCGAAGGCTGCAGGCTGTGACCGACATGTCTTCGCCAGCTGTAGCTTCTCAGCCTGCGCAAAAAAAACATCACCTTGGATTGTTCGATCTTGGCATTCGGTTTTCATATGAGCGCCTTCTCCTGATGGTCAAGATTCTTGTGCCGGTTTAGATACAAAGTGTCGAGCACTTCTAGATACTACTTGAAACCCTGTGAACGAAGTATGAACCGGGACCAAGGTGACAGAAAAGTTGACAACCATTTGGGCAAAGATTACTTCATTGAATTATCAGGAGCCCCGGTTGAGGCGCTATACTTTTCAATTCTGTAGTTAGGACTGCGCTTTGAGGACTTTCAAGAATGACAGCAACTGCCACCCGTGAGATGGACATAAATCAGATCAAAGAGATTTTGCCTCACCGCTATCCATTTTTGTTAGTGGACCGGGTCACCGATTATGAACCTGGTGTGAGCGCAAAAGGTTTCAAGAATCTGACCGCTAATGAACAGTTTTTTGAAGGGCACTTTCCTGGTAGACCAATAATGCCGGGTGTTTTGATGGTTGAGGCATTAGCCCAGTTGGCCTGTGTCGCTCTTTTGGTGAAAGACGAATATAAAGGAATGCTTGGAGTCTTCACAGGCATGGACGGTATCAAATTCAGAAATATGGTTGTGCCTGGCGATCGGCTTGATCTGGAAGTAGAACTCTTAAAGATTAGAGGCCCGCTTGGCAAGGTAAAGGTCTGTGCCAAGGTTGGAGATAAGGTTGCTTGCGAAGGAGAGATTTCTTTCGCTATGGTCAAAAAATAGATTGTTGAGTTTTTCTCGCCCCAAATTGCTGGTTCACTAACTAAAGAGAGTATTGCGATGCCATACGAGTCGTTGATCCATCCCACTGCCATCATCAGCAGCGGTGCTAAGGTCCATGAAACCGCCAAAGTTGATCCTTATGCGGTAATTGGTCCGAATGTCGAGATAGGAGCAGGCACCAGAATCGGCAGCCACGCCATAATAGACGGATACACCAAGATTGGTGAAAATTGCCGAATTTTCCCCGGAGCGTCAATTGGCTTAGAGCCTCAGGATCTGAGCTACAAAGACGAGCCAACGGGTGTAATAATCGGAAATCGGGTTCAGATTCGAGAATATGTCACTATACATAGAGGGACCGGCGATAGATTCACCACCATCGGTGATGACTGTTTCTTTATGAATTACAGTCATATCGCTCATGACTGTCGATTTGGTAACGGAGTAATCTTGGCGAACAATGCTACTTTCGCCGGACATTGCCAGGTTGGAGACAATGCTGTTGTGGCAGGCTCCACAGTTTTTCACCAGCACGTTCGCATCGGTCGCATGGCTATGTTGTCTGGATTGTCTGGTTCTCGACTTGATATTCCACCGTATGCAACTTGCGATGGTCGACCCTTTAGATTCCGCACCGTCAACCTGGTTGGCATGCGTCGCCAGAAGTTTTCGGCTGAGACACGATCTGCGATTAAGCAGGCTTACATACTGATTTATAGATCAGGCATGAATAACACTCAGGCGATCGAAAAGGTTATTGAGAAGTACGAGGCTGTACCAGAGGTGATGGAGATAGTCGAGTTCTTCAAGTCGTCCAAGCGAGGCGTTGCTAAAGGTTATGATGCCGACAGCAACGATGAAGATCTGGAAGCGGAATAGTTGACTTCACCAGCTACAGAGCAAGACCACCAGGCTGCCGGTACCAACGCCTTCAAGAGTTTGTTCAAAAATCGGCAGTTCATGAGTCTGTGGATTGCGCAGATTTTTTCGCAGTTCGCAGACAGGGCTGTCTTTGTATTGTTTGTCGCAGTCTTGACGGCTAATGAGAATGCCACCATAGCTGGTAGACATTTCGGCGCTGCCCAGCTAACTAGCCTGCTGTATGTAGCCTTTACTATACCTGCTGTAATGCTAAGCCCGATAGCAGGAGTATATGTAGATCGATGGTCCAATAAAATGGTTCTCTGCCTCTCAAATATGGCGCGAGCAATTTTTGTCTGTCTAGTTTCTCTTCCTTATATAAAGCAATCGCCGGTAGCGGCCTTTTCTCTTGCCTTTCTGATTTCAATTGGTTCGCAGTTTTTTGCTCCGGCTGAGTCTTCATCTATTCCAAGGTTGGTAAAAAAAGAAGAGCTTTATGCCGCCAACTCACTCTTCTTCACTACTATGATGATTGCTCTCGGATTTGGTTTTGCTATCGGTGAACCGGTGGTATCGGCCACAGGTATCGGTAAAGCTCCATATGCGGTGGCAATTACCTTTTTTCTAGCTGGCTTGTTTGTACTGCAGATTACCGACAACAAACGAGGCAAAGAGCAGCCCGATGTCTGGTGGGAAGAGTTGCGCTTTGGCATCGCCTACATAGCCAACAATCAAACCGTATTTCGTGCAATTTTAAAGATCACTTTTCTCTTTTCCACAATCATCACCCTCAACATTATTGCAGTAGCCTTGGCTCAGCAAGTAATGAACTTGGAGGCTTCAAAGTTCGGCTATATAGTCGCCGCTGCCGGCATAGGCATGGGTCTGGGCAATTTCTTGGTCGGGCACTACTACAGTCATATTTCTCCCGCTCTTCTCGCCTACAGAGGATTCAGTCTGCTAGGCCTGTTTATGACTATGCTTGGTAGCCTTGGCTTCATCCAAGATCTGTTGTTTCCTGCCATTGGTTTGGCTGGTCTGCATTTCCATGGTCCTCTCATCGCAGTTCCTTTGGCTGTGGCCGCTTGCATTGGTGCTTCTTGCGCCTTTGTGGCCGTTCCGACCCAGTCACTGCTACAGGCAGCCGTTCCGGAAGAATTGCGCGGTAAAGTATTCGGAGCTCAAAATACTGCTATGTCGGCGGCTTCGACAATCCCTGTGCTTCTCGCTGGTGTTTCGGCGGATAATTTGCCAGGCGGGGTTTCTACCACCCTGCTTATTATTGGGGTACCTACCTTGATTGTTGGCTTGATTAATCACGGCAGAACGTCCTCTGACTTGAAAAAGGCTGGCACTGGCAAGGCAGGTAATTAGACCGCTATAATATTTATCAGGCGTTTTGCTCTTCAAGCCCAACTACTGGAGCTCTTGGCGATAGAACTGCCTATATAAAGTAATACTTAGACAGTTATATTAGGTTGCCAGGTTGCCAGAATCTAATAGACTATAACTTGGCGACTACTATCTTGGATTCTTATGCGGAACCGAATAATCCTTCTATCACTCATAGTTATGGTCTGGGCGGCGCTCAAGGCTATAGACCTCTTTGTGACCGGTCCGGAGATTTTGTTCATTCTTAGCGGTCTGATTTTAGTTATGGCGACTCACAGCATTTGGCTTTTGACCGCCCAAAGTCGTCACCGCCTTCGCATTCGCAGGCGAGCGCAAGCCGTCAGGTCGGTTGAATCTGTGCTGCCGGCGAAGGCTTATGAGCCTTTTGTTGATATTTTGATTTCTGCAAAGAACGAATCTCGAGTAATTGAGACCACCGTTCGTAACATGTTCAAGCTCGATTACGAGAACTATAACCTTTGGGTCATCGACGATATTTCGGATGATTCGATGCCTGATATTTTGAGGAAGCTGCAACTTGAGTTTCCTCGCCTGAAAGTGATCAATAGATTGCCCGGTTCCTGCCCCGGTAAATCAGCAGCTCTCAACGAAGCTTTGGCTCAGTGCAAAGGTGAAGTGATTGCAGTTTTTGATGCCGATGCTTATGTTGATCCTGATTTCCTCAAGCGCATTTTGCCTGACCTTGAGCCTGAGAATGTTGGGGCTGTTCAGGCTCAAAAGCGAATGTATAAACATCAGAAGGGCTTTCTGGTCGAGTGCCAAGCGACCGAGTACGCCCTCGATACTTATTTCCAAGTTTCTCGTGACCTCATCGGTGGTGCTGTAGAACTGCGCGGTAATGGTCAACTAGTTAAACGTCAAGCTCTGGTCGATGTCGGTGGCTGGAATAACAAAGCTATTACCGATGACTTAGATCTCTCGATGCGCCTATTGGTAAACAACTGGGATATTAGATTCTCTTCTGAGGCAATTGTTTGGGAAGAAGCTGTAACCACATTCAAGTCTTTGATCCGCCAGCGTAGGCGCTGGGCTGAGGGTAGCATCAGACGCTACCTCGACTATATCTTTCCTCTCAATTCGCCCTTCAGGCTTTCTCTGGTTGAGCGCTTAGACACCTTGGTGTTTACTGTTTACTTTGTGGTACCAGCTTTGATGCTGCTGCAGATTTCATCTGAGTTCATCAATCTGGTCTCCGGTGTACCTACTTATGGCAAGTTTCTTGGTCTTGTCGCCCTCGGTATTTTCGTAACCACTCAAATAAACGTCTTCATAGCAATGAGAATTTATCGGGCACCAATTTCGGTGCTAAAGGCTATGACACAGAGTTTCTTTGTGACTGCCTATGTGTACGGACATTGGGTTCCAGTTATCGCTGTTTCCTTTTCAAAAATCTTGTTCGGCAGACAGGTGTCAAAATGGCACCGAACTGAGCATGCTGGAGTGGCAGATCATGCTTTTCGCACCTAAAGATAACTAGGTAGCTTTATAGATTTGGAATGAGGTGCCACTGAAAATGGTGCCTCATTCCCTTTCTGAACGAAATATAATCAGACGTGGATGGGCTGGAATATGTTCCCGGGGCGAAAATGCACCTGACAACCGCTGCTTTGCAACCGTATTTGGTGCGACAGGCTTGTCAGTATGCCCGGAAGTCTGAAGATCCCCACTGGCTCTATATTTGAGAGAAGGGCATAAGGCTCATGATTCGATATACCGCTTGGAAAGTGTATTCTATCCAACAAACTTTTTACAAGCCGATATTATTCCCGAAACGCACAACAGTTCCGCTCTTCACTCTGCCTACTACAAAAATACGAGTCATTAAATATGGACCTCTCGGAGAAAATGAGTAAAATGGGGATTGGTCTCGGGCCGAGTTGGTCCAGGTCTGGTCAAATCATTCGAAAAATGATTTCCAAAACACGAAAGCTAAGAGATGGAGATTTGCATGCTTAAAAAGTTAGCGTCCTCTTTCATACTAGCCTCGGCTCTGGTTGGCACAATGGTCGCTCCTTCGTATGCCGATGACGACACATTCAAAACAGTTTGCCTGTTCCCTGTCAGAGTTCTTGGTTCTGGTGTAGGCACCGTAGTTGGTGTTCCCCTCGGTGCGGTTAAAGATGGTACCAAAGGCGCCATCATGTCCACCAAGTGGGTAGCCGGCAAGCTCGGTAACGAAGATGGTATGTATCAACAGTGGACTGGTGCCCTTGTTGGTGGACCCTTCGGTATCGTTGGCGGAGCTGCTTATGGCTGCTTCGACGGCGGCTGGCACGGTATGAAAACCGGCTTCGAAAAGCCGTTCAGCAAAGAAGCTTTCACCTTCAAAGAAGACTAACTTCATAGTTGGTCAACTGAGTATTTAAATTAGATACTAATGGTGTGCTTCTAAAACAATGTTGGGAATTGAGAGGGTGGTTCTCTCAGAACCATCCTCCTACTCCAGGTGGTAAGGAAATGAAAAACAAAGTATTCGCTCTTGTGACAGCCTCGGTGCTGACCCTTGGAGCTGCAATGCCCTCGATGGCCGCCGACGGCCCTCTCGGCAGCGTTGCTAGCTTCTTCGGTTCCGTAACCGCTGGTGTGTTCGACGCTCCTCAGGGTGTTCTCGTGAACTCTCTCTGGCGCATGCCCTACAAAACTCAGCGTATCCTCGCTGAGAAATTCGGTGATGAAAAAGGTCTAGGTCAGAATTTGGCCGCCTTCGTAATCGGCGTTCCGACTGGTTTCGTATGGGGTATGCCCTACGGTGCCATCACCGGAGCCCGTCACGGCTTTGTCACTGGCTGGGAAAAGCCCTTCAGCACAGAATCTTATCTGGTAACTGAAGAGAAGTAATTAAGGAAGAGTTGCCCGGCATATGCCAAGTGATGCCGGGCACCCCCAACTTAGTCTTAGAAATTAGAAACGGTGGGAAAAATGACTAAAAAAGTTCTAGGTAAGCTAATTCTTTCGGCTCTCGTGGCCGCTGCTTATCTTCCGGCAGTAGCTCCGGAAGCTCAAGCTATCGACTACGAAGCCAAACCGGTCAACTGGGTGCTGCAAGCTCCGGTTCGTACCGTCGGTGCTGTCAGTGGTGCTCTTTTCACCGGTGCTGTCAGCGGTCCGATCGATGATGGTTACCATTGGTTCCTCAAAGGCACCAACCACGTAGCCGAAAAGTTCGGCGACGAAAAAGGTTGGGGTCAGCGCATGGCTGCTGTTCCGATTGGTGGTTCCACCGGTCTGGTGTTGGGTAGCGCTCATGGTGTTTATCGCGGCTTCTTCCACGGCTGGAAGAAAGGCTGGGAAAAACCCTTCAGCCGCTGGTCCTTCCTGACTATGGAAGAGAAATAATCGATTTTAGCGAATCACTTTTAGGAAGATGGTGAGGATAATGCAAAAGAAATTTCTGTCGTCATTGCTGGCTGCTGCAGGACTGCTAGTCGGTCTTAATGCGCCCAGTATGGCGTACCCCGAGCGTCCTGAATCCGCTCGCGTGATCTACGAAATGTGGTACTTCCCCTGCCGCGTGGTCTCGGCTGCCGTGACTACTGCTTGGGACGTTCCCACTGCTGCCTTCCAAGATGGCATCAAAGGTGCTATCGGTGGAACCAAGATGGTTGCTCGCAACCTCGGCAAAGAAGATGGTGTCTACGAGATGGTAGCTGGAGCTGTGACTGGTGGTCCTATCGGACTGCTCGGCGGCAGCACCTATGGCTTGCTGCACGGTGCAGGTTATGGCATGAAGCATGGCTTCATCGGCTATCCTAGCCCCCACAGCGGCAGCCATAGCATGATTTTCCAGGGCAAAGGTTTTGTTGTTCCTTACGACGACAACTACTAATTGCTAGATACCTAGAAACTTAGAAAACTTGGCTAAATAGCAGGCATCAACTCGGTAACGAGTTGGTGTCTGCTTCTTTTCTTTGTCATCATGAACTACGGTTAATCTGCTTTGCTGTCATGTTCGATCCGCAATAGTGGCTCTTATTCGAGTTCAAAACCCCTCAATTTTGCTAGACTACTAACTATGGAAATATCTGGTAGACGCGTACCCCCTAAGCGTATTGGCGAGCTGCTGGTGGCGGCTAACGTCATCAGACAGGAAGTATTGCTTGAAGCTCTGAAGATATCAAAGAACTCTCAGACACCAGTTGGCCGCGTGCTTATGACCATAGGTGAGCTCTCTGAGAGTGATGTTGAGACTGCTCTTTACGTTCAGGGTCTCATCCGCAATAGCGTCATATCCGCTGATTTCGGCGTGAAAGTAATAAACGTTTCGGTCAAGGGCAAGATTCCTCTCGACGAGGCTTTTCGCAGACTGGGCTGGACTCCTCCCGCCGATATGGAAGAGCAGTCTGGTACTTTTGGTGAACTAGGCAGTCTGCTTGTGCAATCTGGATTGATTGACAAATCAGTTTTAGAGCAGGCGCTCTGGCAGTCGCAGGAGAATAATCTTCCCCTTGGACGTTGCTTGGTTCTCAATCGAGCCATATCCTCCAATCTTTTGCAGTCGGCTCTTACTGCCCAGGTCTTGATGAGAGACGGCAAAATCACAGAAGAGCAGGCAATTAACGGTCTTAAGAGTGCCGCTCGAAAGCAGCAGTCCCTAGAGCAATCTCTTGTCGATGCCGGTGCCTATCGGCAAGGGCAGAAAGAGTCAGTCAAACTTGGAGATTTGCTTACCCAGGCTGGTTTGGTTACTGAAGGCGACAAGATTTCAGCCATTGAAATCGGCTTGAATGAAAATCAGAAGATAGGCGAAGTCCTAGTGCAATCTGGCATGATCGCTCCTGGAGTGGTTGATGAAAGTCTGCGCCTGCAAGAGATGGTTTCGAGCGGACAAATAAGCGGTCTGCAGGCCGCCGACATCCTTAGGCAGGCAAATAGCCGCAAAGTTGGCATTGATGTAATCATCGAAGAAAGAGCCTCACGTAAAGACGAGATCGAGAAAGTAACCGGCGTGCTGGAATTACTTCTACAGTCGGGCGCTCTTACCGGTGAAAACTTCAATAGAGCTCAGTCGTTGGGACGGCAGCTGAACGTTTCTATCGCCGAGGTCATTCTCACCAAAGAAATGGTGGAGAAGCGTTTGATCCAAGCCGCCTATCAAGGTCAAGGCTTGGTAGTAGACGGAATAATCAATAATTCGCAGTGCGTCTTGGCGATGAAAATGTGCATCAAGACCGGACAAGAGTTTCATGAAGTTCTTAAGGAACTTCCATCTGACACAGCGCAAGTAAAGACGCCTAGTCAGGAAGAAGTAAGCGCTGATAAAAAGAGTGGTTGGCTTGGTAATTTGTGGTCTAAAGTGACCAAGAAGGATTAAGTGCTGAAGTTTTCCGTTACTGAGCTTAGCGGATTAGCCGAAACTGAGCTTGTCCTCACTGGTGGTGCCAGTGCGCCTGGTTTCTTGGCGCCTGTGGTTACTGATACTCGCAAGGTCGAAGCCCAAGATTTTTATCTAGCTCTCAAGGGAGAGCGCTTTGATGGGCATCGTTTCGTCATGGAAGCCGCCAAAAGAGGCGCTTCTCTTGCCATAGTAGAGAAAAGTCAAATCGAGGCTGTCAGACAAGAGATCGGCTCAACAGCGCTGGCACTATTGGTAGTGCCTGATACATTGCAGTTCTATCAAGCTATTGCCTTGCATGCCCGTCGTAGGCATAAACCATTTGTGATTGGGATAACAGGATCATCGGGCAAGACCACTACCAAAGAGATGGTCGGTTGTGTCTTCTCGGCTTCTGGCAAAGGCGTGCATAAGTCACTGGCTAATCAGAATAATGAAATTGGAGTGCCCCTAACAATTCTTTCAATGCCCGAAGAGACATCTTATTTAATTCTTGAAATGGGCATGCGGGGGCTCGGTCAAATAGATGAGTTGGCTAGAGTCGGCGAGCCTGATCTCGGTATCATCACCGGTGTCGGTACCACCCATATTGAGTTATTGGGCAGTAAAGAAAATATTGCCCGGGCAAAATGCGAATTGTATGCCAACCTGGAGAAGCGCGGCGGCATTGCCATTTGCGGAGAGTTGTCCGATTTGGTGAGAAACGCCTGCACAGAAGTCTTTTCTGGCAGGGTTTATGATTTCGACTCTGACAAGGTCGAGATCACTGCTGTTACTTCTTCAGGCACCGAGTTTTCACTTAAGATCAATGATCATAGCGAGCGATTTTTTGTGAAGGCGCATGGCTCTTACTTGGTGCGCGATGCTTGGTGTGCCGTCAAGGCTGGCATTCTGGCTGGTTTGTCAGTTGCCCAAATCAAAGAAGGATTGGCTTGTTGGAGCACAGTCGAAGGTCGCGGCAATGTTATAGAGGCTGCGAACGGACTGACCATCGTGGATGAGTCCTATAACGCCAATCCCGATTCAGTGCGCTGTGCCGTTGATGCCATTCTTACCTCTAGTAATTTCCAAAATAAGCGCAAGTTTGTCGTGCTAGCTAAAATGGCAGAGCTGGGTGACTATACCGATCCACTGCACCTCGAGCTTGGGCAGTGGCTTAGAGATAAAGCAGTCGACTTTCTATTTACCGTTGGTGCGGAGGCTTCTCTCATTGCCAAAGGTGCTAGTGGCGCTATGTTTAAGATTTTCGCCTGTGCCGATAAAGCAGAGGCTTTTGATCGCCTGAGATCACTGCTTGCTCCCGGTGATTGTGTGATGATTAAGGGATCACACAGTACAAATCTTGATGAGTTGGTTTTGAAGCTAAATGAGACTGGATCTTTCTCTGCAGAGAAAACCGTTGTCGGTGACGGTTCTTGACGGCTTTCGCTTAAGATGTCTGCTTTTCTAAAGAAACTAAAGAATAGCCATGCTGTACTGATGTTTGCTTGGCTTGCCTTTCTTGAGCTGGCTGTTTTTGGAAGAACTTTCCGCAATACCGGTTTCTATTTAGATGACTGGACAATGCTCGGTTACTTGCATTTTGCGCCGCAGGATATTTTTGCCAAAATTTCCTATTATTTCTTTATTGACGGCAGAGTGGCCATGCGACCTGTCGAAGCCTTGCAGTTTCCTCTCATGCAGGCTTGTTTCGGCGTTGAACCTTTTGGATACCACTTTACTTATGCGTTTTTTGAAGTGCTGGCTATTTTCTTCTTTTATCTCTTGCTGGTCAGACTCTTCGAGAGTAGGGGCTTAGCCTTCATTGCCGCCAGTCTGGCATTGTTGGATCCCCGCCACGACACTACCCATTATTGGGTAATGTGCAATTCGGTCTCGCTATCGCTCTTCTTTTCTACCTTTAGTCTCTGGTTAGCCGATCTTTCTACATCAGTCAAAAGGCGCAGTCGTCTGCTTGTCTTTCTCTCATGGCTAAGTTTTACAGCAGGCATTTTTAACTATGAACTTTTTTTACCTTTTGCTGCTTTCAACGCTCTCATTCTTGCCAAGTCAGCACCAAACAAAGGTGCGAGATTTAAGTCGTTTTTTCTCGCTGGTTTTTTCTTTGCCTTGCCTGTGCTTGCCTTTGTTGTCTATCAGAAGATATTCATTCCGATGTTCGTCCAACCTTTGGTGCATGTGCCGGTTTTTGACATTGCCGAGATAGCCTCCACCTTGGTAGACGGCCTCAATATTCAGCTCGGACCCAAACTCTTTAGCGAAATTGGTCAGCGAATTTGGCTTGAAGGTTATCTCTCCAGTCTAAGTACTCTTCTGCCTATGATGGGATTGGGTCTAATTTTTGCGGCATTGAGCTTTCTGGTGTTGCGCGATGAAACCCAAGCCGAGTCATTTGTTCAAGCAAAAAAGACTTATTTGAGAGCTATCTTGGTTGGTTTAATAGCAATACTCTGTTCTTATTCTATCTTCGGGCTTAATAAGGAGTATCACCCGCTCATTGAAAGCATCTTCAATCGGGTCAATACCGGTGGCGGACTTGGCGGTTCCTTGGTGCTCTCGGGTTTGGTTTGTTATTTGACAGTCATTTTGAGAGAAGTCTTTCTCAAGCGAGGTAATTCATTACTGGCAAAACTATCTACTGTTTTGCCAGCCGGCTTCTTGTTCATTTTGACGAGTTTTTATTGCCTGGCCGACCTTGTCACGGCTAAGCAATGGCAAGTCTCTTGGCTGCTGCAGCGCACTGTCATCGAGACCTTATTGCAGAACAAAGCTAGTTTTAGTAAGCAGTCATCTATCTTTCTGGTGGGCTGTCCGCGTTATGTTAATTGGGCGCCAATTTATGATGGGGTTTGGGATTTTGGCATGATGTGTCAGATGATGCTTAATTCGAGAGATGTCAAAGGCGGTGTCGTATGCGATCGACTGGCTTTGTCTAAAGAGAAAATTCAAGATATTTCCAAGGGTTTCACGGTTGAAACATACCGATTTCCTGATGTCTTTATCTTGCATACTTATAGGCATGAGGTAAAGAAAGTGCCAGATGTTGCTTCCTTCCTTCAATATCTTGAAGACGGTGGTCTTTTGGACAAGTTTCTTGACAAAGATTTGCTAGAGGCATGGAAGAAACAGGTAAGCCACTAGTTTTGGCGAACTTTTTTTGATGCTCGACTCTTGTTGCTCAATTATTGTTGCTCGACTATCGGCGAAGTTTTTGTTTTTTGCAATTCCAGCCTTTCGGCATCAGGCGTGTGATAAATGGTGCCATGAGTTTCGTAAACTTTTCTTGGTTCCAACTCGCTTGGCTCGGACAAGATAGTTTCCACTTTGGTGTTTGGCTTCAAGGCATCGGTGCAGTCTTTGGCAACTAGGTCACCTTCTTTGAGGTCTCCGAAAATCTCAGTTAGTCCATTCATCATTTCGCCCCTCTCTACTGGTATCCAGTTGGTCAAGCCGTTTTCTATTTTGCAGACAAATGTCGAAAGGGTTGATTTGGTCTCGACTGATTGGGGCGGAACAAATAGTGATGGTTTTTCTCTTCTGGTGGGCCACAGAACGCGGCAAAACATGCCGGGCAGTATCTTCCACTGCGGGTTGAGATAGTTTAGCTCCACCGGCATAGTTCTGGTTTTTTGTTCGAGAGAATTTCCTAGTCTTGCGACTGTGCCTACAAACTTGGCACCAGGATGAGTGGAGACTGTAAATTCCACCGGAGCTCCAGGCACTACACCAGCTACATTTGCCTCCGGCACCGGGGTAATGATCCTCAAAAGACCTAGCTCTTGCACTCTAATAATTGGTGGATAAGCACCTTTACCCAGAGGTCCGACAAAGCTGCCCACATGCATATTCCTTTCAGTGACATAGCCGTCAAAGGGCGCCTTTATAATCAGATAGTCGGCAATATCTTTGTAATTCTCGCTTGCTTCTTTTGAGGCTGCCAGGCTTTCTGTAGTCACTTTAACGGCATTCATTGCAGATTGTACATTCTCTTCCCAGGCTTTCACCCTTTCTTTGTCCGCTTGCACTTTCTCTTCAAGCACGATGACATCATTGGGAGCAATGACACCCGGCGTCAGCGAGGCTTCTTTGGTTCGCTTGTATGTATCGTTATCGCCTGCCAACTGAGCTTTGGCTTCCAGTAGGGCCGCCTTTGCCGCCGATAGTCGTGATTGTGCCTCAAAGAGGGCGTTCTGCATCGATCTCGATTTTGAAAGATATTCGTCTTGTTGGGCCTTTAGCTCTGGTGCAGTCAGACGGCACATAATCTGACCTTTCTTGACTATAGAACCCCGGTCTACTCCTATCCATTCGATAAAGCCAGGCACTTTAGGATAGATCGCCACATCCTGATAGGCTTGAATTTCGCCGGGCAACTCATCAATTCTGAAAAGCGAGCGCTTCAATACCTTAACCACTGGTACCTTTTGAATGATCGACTCATGCTTAGCAGCAGGAATTTCTACACCCTTGCTCTGACAGCCGGCTAGAATAGGAATCAAGAGTAAGACTATGGCTTGTTTCTTCACGGCTTTTGTCTCATTCTCCTCTGTCGTCAGGGTGTATAGAAGGCGAGGTTCTCGAACTATGCTTTTGCACTACGGCAAAAAATAGCGGTAGAACAGTCAATGCCGCCAACGTAGACATTGTAAGCCCGCCAATAACGGCGCGTCCAAGCGGGGCACTTTGTTGTCCGCCCTCACTGAGAGCGAGGGCCATTGGTATCATCCCTGATACCATAGCTATAGAGGTCATTAAAATCGGTCTTAGTCTTTCTTGGGCTCCATGCAGAGCTGCTTCTTCGGCAGACTTACCTTCTATTCTGCTCATCTCGGCATAGTTGACCAGCAAGATGGCATTGCTTACTCCGATACCAATCGACATGATCGCGCCCATAAACGATTCTATGTTGAGGGTGGTGCCTGTCAGGTAAAGCATGACAAGGACACCGCAAACGATAGATGGTGCGGTAGAAAGAACAACTATCGCCAGCTTAGGTGATTGGAAGTAAGCGGTGAGCATTAGGAAAATCACCACCACTGCCAACGATAACCCGAGGAAGAGGTGCGAGAAAGTATCATTTAAGACCGGAGCCTGTCCTGCCAGCTTGACTCGCACGCTTCGTGGCGGCTTACCTGCTCTATGAATTGCATCTTCAACTAATTTGCCGACAGTGCCAAGGTCCATCCCCTTGATATTGGCTGTCAGTGACACCAGTCGCATCATATTGTCTCGGTCGTATTCGCCGGCGCAATGCCCGAATGTTACCGATGCAAGATCCCGCAGAAGAGGGTGCTCATGCTGATCACTCAGCATGGTTGGGAAGTTCTTCAGTGCCTCAAGGGATTGTATTTGTTCTTGTGGCACTTGAACCTGTACCTGATAGGCTACACCGGTTTTTCTGTCCATCCAGAAGTTTTCTAGTATGTAGCGGCTGCTTGATGTGGCGGGCACTAGCGCGTCACCCACTTTAGCCGGAGTTAGTCCAAACTGACCGGCCATTTCTCTATCGATGTTTATATTGACGGTGGGATAATCAAGGGGTTGTCCAAATTGCAAATCTCGCAGATAGGGGATTTTTGCCATTTCTTCTTTGATCTTGCCGGCGTGCTCCTTGCAGCGTTCCAAATCCGGACCTTTGACAATTACTGAGATCGGTGTGGGCGAACCTAGGTTCATAATTTGACTGACCAGATCGCCTGGTTCGAAAGAGAAAGATATTGTTGGTAATTCCTCTTTGAACTTTTCTCTCAACTTGTCTTTGAAAGCAGGCAGTTCAATATTGGCCTCTTTTCTTAGGCTGACGTCTATAACTGCTTCATGCGGACCGCTAGTCCACAAAAAAACCGAGCTTATGACAAACTGTACTGGTTGCTGTCCGGCATAGCCTAAGGTAGCTTCAACATTGCCAGGTCCAGCTTCTCTTGCAATAAGATCGAGCATTTGTTTGGCTCTTTGCTCGGTTACTTCCACCCTCGTGCCGGTGGGGCATCTCATACGGATTCTGAATTCGTTGGTGTCAGAATCAGGAAAGAGTTCGCGTCCTATTTGAAAGAAGAGAAAAATGCTGAGAGTGGAAAAGAAAATCAGATAAACCGGAATGATCACTTTTTTCCATTGCATTAGTTTTGCAACCAGAGCAGCATGGGCATTTTTAAAATGCGAGAAAAATCCTTCTTTTTCTTCTTCAGCTTTCTTGTGCTTGATTAAATAAACCGCCATCACAGGCACCAATGAGCTGGACATAAAAAAGGACCAGACCATGCAAAAACCAACAGCCAGAGATAGCGGCACAAAGAGCGCCCTGGTCACTCCGGTCATGAAAAAGGCCGGTACAAATACAGCAATAATGGAAAGCATTGCCAATAGGCGAGGTACTCTGGTTTCAAAGCCTGCTTTTAATGTGGCTCTCGTTACAGGTTCACCCCTTGCCATATGGGCGTGGATGTTCTCAATATCGACTGTTGCCTCGTCTACAAGAATGCCTATAGCTAGTGCCAGACCTGAAAGGGTCTGCATATTGATGGTCTGACCAGTGATATAGAGTGACAGACAAGCTCCCAGCAATACACATGGAATGGTGGTCACCACAATGAGAGTGGCTCTGAGATCTCGCAAGAAAAGAAAGATCATCAGACCAGGCAGTATTGCCCCTAAAAGTCCCTCGTTGAGAACCCCCTTAATTGAATCAGTGACATGCTTGCTCTGGTCGAATTCATAGCTTATTGTCACGTCTTCCGGTAGGAGCTTTTGCATTATGGGTAGATGCTCTCTTACGGCATTTACTACCGAAATAGTAGAAGCGTCGGCTCGTTTAACAACCGGGACATAGACTGTGCGCCTACCATTGTGAAGAGCATAGCCGGCTAGAATATCGCTTGCATCTGTTACTTCGGCCACGTCGCGCATAAAGACAGTTGGACCCGCTCCCATCTTGATTGGCAGCTTGTCGAGCTGGTGAATATCAGGTAAGTCTGTATTGATGGGCGTGATCTGTAGATAGTCTCCGATGCGGGCATTACCTGCTGGTACAACTTTGTTGCCCGTGGCCAAAGCGTTTACGATGGCGTCGCCAGATATATTGAATTTGCGCAATTTGTCTGAATCGACACTGATAACAATTGTGCGGGCGTTACCCCCGAAGGGCGGAGGCGCCGAGGCACCGGGGATGGTTCCAAGTTCGGGTCTTACTCTAACAAAGGCAAGATCTTGCAGTTGATCAATTGTTTTTGTGTTGCTCGATAAGACTAGCTGACCAACAGGCAAACTGCCGGCATCAAAGCGCAATACGAAAGGTTCAAGTGTGCCCGGCGGCATCAGGGTGCGGGCTCTACTCACCATGGCTACGCAGGTCGAAAGCGCTTCAGACATATTGGTGCCCGGATGAAAATAGACCTTCATCATCGACAGGTTTTGAATAGTCTGCGACTCGATATGATCTACCCCAGGAACATAAAGGAAGTGTACTTCATAGGTTGAAACTATGTACCCTTCCATCTGGTCTGGAGCCATGCCGCCATAACCTTGCACCACATAAATTACAGGCATGTTGAGGTCGGGGAAGATGTCTTCCTTCATCGATGTAATGGCAAAGATGGATCCAAGCATGATACTTATTACTGCCACAATGACAGTAATCGGTCTCTTCATGGCAAATATCTGCAGCCACATATCAGGGATTTCCTCCCTGTCTTTGTGATAGTTCTACAAGCTTGAGAAAAGGCTTGATGTCACCATGAGCATAAGCCGTGGCAAGCATGGCTTGCCAGACTCGCGCCTTAGAAATGGCATCCTCTACTTCTGCCTTGGCTCTGATGCGCTCAGCTTCAGCTACTTCCACCACATTGGTCAGCCCTACTCTGTATCTTTCTCTGGCCTTGATTTCATTTTCTCTTGCCGCTTCAACCAAGACTGGTGTTTCTCTTGCCACTTCCTTGGCTCTATCGAGCATGATCTTGGCTTTAGCGTCTTGCCTAATCAGCTCTTGCATAGCCAGGTCATATTCAGCTTGCCTGGCTTGTATTGAAGAACGCTCAACAAACTTTTGCGCTCTTATTTTGTAGTAATCCATGATCGGAAACTGCAAAGTAAAGCCGACTGCATAGTTAGCGTTCTTTGGCAAAATACCTGCCGCCACAGGCGGTGTGATACGTTTATCCCCTGAGCCCCTGGCCCAGATAGCCGATTCCAACCAAAGGTGGGGATACCAGGAGCGGTCAAGATAATGCAGTTTGGCCCTCGAAACTTCTACTTCATTTGATCTAAGCAGGGCTAAAGGGTGACGGGAAAGATCGCCTAAAGTTCTAAAGTTAGGAGCTTCGGGAGGCATAGCCAGAAGCGGACCCTCGACAGTGGCTATGAGCGAACCGGCCATACCGATAGCTTCGGCTAGATCCTGCTCCACCAATTCAGCTTCTCTTTCTGCGTCAATCAGGGCTATTTTTGAAAGCGATACTTCGGCATCGGCTCTAGCTGCGTCTACACCAGGTCTAAGGCCTTTGTCGCAGAGTGTGTGCACCACCTTTGCCCATTCTTTCATTCTTTCAAGAGTGGCTTGATAAGCCATAATCTGCTTTTTGGCCATCAACACTTTGATATAACTGTCTGCTGCTCTGGTCTCAACATCAAGACTAGTGAGATTGTAAGAAGCCTTTGCTCTGTCTTGCCCTCGCCTAGCGATAGTGACATTAGCTTTACGCTTACCAAAATCAATAAGCTCCCATGAAAAATTCATGCCGGCATTTGAGTTGAATATGCTGCTGAACTTCGAGGTGTTCACCCCTGGTCCAGACTGAATTGGGATGACGTTCAAAAACTGAGGCAGAATGGTACCGGCATTTACGTTTTGAGTGGCCCTAGCTTCTTGCAGAAGCATATCCATACGGGGTAAATATTGAGTCTTTGCCACTGCAATTTCGTGACCTGCGAGTTTTGTTTCGCTATCAGATCGAGAAAGCGATGGATATCTCTTCTTGGCAGTTTCTACCGCCTCATTTATTGTCACCGTCAGCTTGTAGACACTGGCGGATAGAGGTGGTCTCAGCTCTGGCTTGGGACCATCCTGCGCTTGGGCGCTCTGAGGGGTTGTGGCAATTTGCAGGCAAAAAGCAACTAGGCAAAAGACAAAATTGAGCAACGAGACGTGGCAGTAACCGCCCTTCAATTTGGACAAGCTCACTTAGTAAATGAATATACCACCTAAGTATACTAAGATTCGCCTTGATTTTGATGGTTTACAATCGGCTTTGATTGGCTTTACTTGGCTATTGTTTATTCAATCACGCCATCCTCACGCAGGCGCGAAAGCTCTTCATCGCCATAACCCAAGGCGCGCAATATCCGGTTTGCTTCTTCCTTCGTATCTAAACAAATGAAGTCATCAGGTGCTTCGTCATTGTTTCGATATAACTGATATATCGGATTCTTCATTTGTGAAAGCTTTCCTAAAATTGGATGATCAATTTCGCTAATTACTCTCTGCCTGCCTTCCGGTAGGAAGTCCAAAGCTTCATCGACCGTATTGACCGGTGAAACACAGCAGTCTGGTTCTTTGAAAATCTCCATCCATTCTGCAAGGGTTTTGCGTTCGATCTCTGGAGCAATCTGCTGCATCAAAAAGACTTTGTCTTTGAGTGGATGCTTACCAAGCAAGTCAGTGCGTCCGATTTTCTCTAGAAAGATCTGCCAGAATTGTGGTTCGACCGGGGCAGCTGCCAGATAACGACCATCTTTGCAGCGATAGAGCCTATGGTTTGGCAAAGCTTCAGGATACCGGGTCTCTCGTTCTCTGCCCGCTTGAGATGGGTGCAGCATGGCAGTGGCGACAACTCCAAGGGTTGAAAGTGCACTCTCGAACATACTTATTTCAACATGCTTGCCTCGACCCGTCGTGCTTCTCTCCAAAAGCGCTGATACTACTGCTAGTGCTCCATAAACACCCGACATATAGTCTGAAACGAAGACACCTGGCACAACCGGTATACCGCTTTCATCCCTTGTTTCATCTAGTATGCCGGCTTCTGCCACAAAGGTAAGATCGTGTCCCGGACGATCTTTCCATTTCGACTCTTTGCCGTAGCCCGATATAGAGCAATAAACAAGCGCCGGGTTGATAGCTTTGAGATCGGCAAAAGCAAGACCGAGTCGCTCCATCGCCCCGGGTCTGAAATTTTCGATGACTACATCGCAGTTTTGGACAAGTGACTTCACTATCTCTATTGCTTTTTCTTTCTTGAGATTGAGTCTGAGCCTTCGCTTGTTGCGATGCATGCTCCAATAATAGAGACTTTCCCCAGCCACCAGCGGTGGTAGGTTCTCATTCAGACCAGGTTTCAGTCTGTCGATTCTAAGAACCTCGGCACCCATGTCGGCAAGTAAGGTGCTTGCAGTTTCGCCGGGTAGCAGATGGGTAAAGTCGAGTACTTTTATTCCAGCTAAGCTCAAGGCTTACCTCTGTATTCTTCACTAGTTTAGAAAAGAAAGGCGGATCATAAACTGACCCGCCTTTCTTGATTAGCCAACTAAAGGGTCAATTAGCCCATGTTCTCGATGATGGCATCGGCAAACTCGCTGGTTTTGAGTTTGGTTGCGCCTGTCATCAAGCGTTCGAGGTCGTAAGTGACTTTCTTTTGCTGAATGGTCTTGGCCATCGACTCATGAATGAGGTCGCAGGCTTTGCCCCAGCCCATGTACTCAAGCATCATTGCTCCAGAGAGAATGACCGAGCCAGGATTGATCACATCTTTATCTGCGTACTTCGGAGCGGTACCGTGGGTGGCTTCGAAAATAGCGCAGTTGTCGCCGATGTTGGCGCCGGGAGCGATACCCAGACCACCGACTTGGGCGGCGCAGGCGTCTGATAGATAGTCGCCGTTCAAGTTTGTTGTGGCGAGAACGGAGTATTCATCGGGACGTGTGAGAACCTGCTGGAACATCGAATCAGCAATGCGATCGTTGATGAGAATTTTGCCGGCAGGCAGTTTGCCATCCATTTCAGCCCAGAGTTTTTCTTCTGAAACTGTTTCTTTAGAGAACTCTTTCTCGGCAATTTGATAGCCCCAATCTCTGAAGGCGCCTTCGGTGAATTTCTGGATGTTGCCTTTGTGCACCATGGTGACAGACTTGCGTCCTCTCTGAATGGCGTACTCGATGGCTCTTCTCACAAGTCTTTGCGAACCGGTTTCAGAGATAGGCTTGATACCGATACCTGAGTCGGGACGGATTTTCTTGGCGCCGGGAAGCGATTCGATCAGTTCAATAAGCTTCTTAGCATCCTCAGAGCCTGCTGGATACTCGATACCAGCGTAAACGTCTTCGGTGTTTTCACGGAAGATAACGACATCGAGCTTTTCGGGGGCTACGACTGGTGAAGGAACGCCTTGGAAGTAGCGAACCGGACGTACGCAGCAGTAAAGGTCGAAGATCTGACGGAGTGTGACGTTGAGACTTCTGATACCGCCGCCAACTGGAGTGGTCAAGGGACCTTTGATGGCTACGCCGAATTCTCTGAGAGCTGAGATGGTGTCTTCAGGAAGCCACTCTTTGAAGTTGTCGTGAGCTTTCTCACCGGCAAATACTTCAAACCAGGCGATTTCCTTCTCACCGCCGTAGGCTTTCTTAACTGCAGCGTCAATAACGCGCTTGCTGGCTTTCCAGATGTCTCTGCCGGTTCCATCACCTTCGATAAAAGGAATAATCGGCTTGTTCGGAACTACCGGTTTACCGTCCTTAAAAGTGATTTTCTCGCCCTGGGGCACTTTCAGCCCGTTATAAGTCTTGTCTATTACCTGTCCCATGAAACCTCTACCTTATTCGAAATGAGCTTTGTTTAATTCAAATTTGGTGCTGAAAAATTCAGACTGCGTCCGAGATTACCACCCACTTAGGTGAGCTAGCCGAAACGGTAATCAAAATGTAAGAAGTTAGAGTTGCCAGGAGGCTTGTTTAAGATAAGGTGGCTGTACCGCTGCCCCTACTGATAAGTGTATATACTGCCTTTGGAATCCCGGGTGTTGGTGAATTTCAAAGAGGTACTCCTGTGAATCTGGCAATTTCGTTGCGCCGAGCTGTAGAACTTTGGCCTGATCGTGAAGCCTGTGTAGATGGTCTGAAAAGGTTATCTTGGTCCGAGCTAGGTCAAAGAGTTGCTTCGTTGACTCATGCCTTTCGCGACCTCGGGCTGACCAAGGGTTCAGTGGTTGCTTGCATGGCGCCAAATTGCGTTGAGTATCTCGAACTCTACTATGCCACCAGCTGCTTGGGTCTCGTCCTGGCGCCAATCAATTTCCGCCTTTCAGAACAAGAGGTGCGCGAAATATTGGTGCACAGCGGAGCCGAGATTCTAGTTTGTCACACCGATTTCGCCTCAACTGCCGCCACAATGCTCTCAGATCTTGAGAGCGCCGGTGGTACAACTAATCTCAAACTAGTTGCCTGGCTCGGACCCGGTATCCTTCCTCAGACAACGGTAAAGAGCACTCATTACGAAGGTTTCGTTATGAGTTATTGGCGCCGCGAACCCTTAGATATTGAACTTTATAGCGAAGACTTGGCTCAGCTGTATTACACATCCGGCACCACCGGCCAATCTAAGGGCGTCATGCTCACACATGGCAATGTGGCCAGCAACGCATTAGGTGCTATCGCCGAACTGCAGTTGACCGATAAAGACATTTGGGCGCACATAGCACCAATGTTCCACTTGGTAGATGCTTGGGCTGTTTATGCCATTACCTGGGTAGGTGGTAAGCATGTGTTTATGCCCTATTTTAAAGCCGACGATGCCCTCAAGTTGATAGAGACTGAGAATGTCACTATTACTGCCCTAGTACCGACCATGGCTAATGCTTTGCTAAACTCCGGCAAAGTTTGGGAGTATTCCTATTCTAAGTTGAGAGCAGTGATGACCGCTGGGTCTCCTGTGGCACCAGATACAGTGCGGCAGTTGGAAGAAGTATTTGGCTGTGACTACATTCAATTTTATGGAATGACCGAAACCAGTCCCTTCCTGACGATTAGTCTGCCTTTTGCACCGCATCTGGCCAGAAGCAAACAGGAAGTGCAAGCGATTAGAGCCAAGACCGGGCGCACTTTTATAGGCGTTGAATTGAAAGTGGTCAGACCTGACGGTAAGAATGTCGAGAAGAATGGACTTGATGTCGGCGAGATAATTGCCAGGGGACCGAACGTATTCAGGGGTTATTGGCACAATGAGGAAGCCACCCGAGAAACACTTCGAGATGGTTGGATTTATACAGGTGACCTGGCTGTCATCGATGAAGATGGCTATATAAACATTGTAGACCGCAAGAAAGATATGATTATTTCGGGCGGTGAGAATATTTATTCAACAGAAGTTGAACATGCCTTGCATGATCATCCACAGATTGTTGAATGCGCCGTATTTGGCATACCCGATGAAAAGTGGGGCGAGTCTATCAAAGCTTGCGTTGTTCTTAAGTCTGAAGCAACTGTAAGCGAGTTGGAAGTAATTGAGTTCGTCAAAGAAAGATTGGCTCATTACAAAGCGCCAAGAGAAGTTGAGTTCCTTTCTGAGTTACCGAAGACTGGCAGCGGCAAGATTCTCAAGAAGGTTCTGCGTGACAAATGCTGGCAGGGCAGGCTTAAGCGAGTCAACTAATTTAGAAGATCTGGAAATTCTAGATTTTCCAAATCTGCCGGCTCTTTAGGTCCTAAATTAGTCAATCCTCTCTAATCTCTTTAATTGAGGTCTCTAATGCAAAATGACAATGCCTTGACAGTTATAGAGAGTGAATTGATTCCGGCGAGAGTGTGGAGTGGTTTTTATACCGAAGACGAAATCTTAGAAGAGGCCTTGGAGTCTTTGCTAGAAGGTGTTTATGATGACACTGAAGTTGAAGAAAATTCAGAAGAAATCTCACTTGATGAAGCCGAAATTGAAAGACTTAGGCTAGTCATAGCCCAACAGTTTAAGCAGAAACGTCTAAGCGAAGCCAGCTGGCCTGCCCATACCGATTGCGATAGGCTAAGTGCAGCTTTTGCTGAATTGACCGAACGAGGTATTGTTTCTCTAGAGAACGCCGGGTATACAATCAGTGATGGCTGGTCCGACTGGGACGAAGTCATTACCAACGAGTGGCATGCCCAAGGACGCTTGAATAAAGTTAGGGGAGGCTGCTTCTATCACGGTCAAGATCTAGAAAGGGCAGTGCAGGGAGCCGGTCTTAATTTCGCATTCTCTGCTATTTCTGGTGATGACTCGGATGGGCTAGTTATTGGCAAAGAGATTGTTGAAGTCCTAGAGAAGCATGGCTTCAAGCCACTTTGGAAAGGGTCAATATCAGAAAGAATCTTCATGCCGATAGTTTGGCAGAAGAGATGATTCTTTATAGCTAGTCTTGCTTGAGAATTTCTTGCTCCAGAATTTCTTGCTCCAGAATTTCTTGCTCCAGAATTTCTTGCTAAGGTAGTGAATCTTACGTATACTTTGCTTGGCAGATTCACAGGTGTTCCTCTTTCAGTTGTAATCGCGCTTAGGCGAAGTTTGAAAAATATAGTCAGAAGAAATAAATTGTATAACTACTTCGCCTCGTGCCTCTATTAGTGGTGGCAAAGGGTGTATATGCTTTCCTTATCTAAACTGTTTATGACAGCGTTGTTGTCTATATCGTTGTGCTGCTTAGTATCGCTAAACGGTGCTTACGCCCAGGCGGGCAACAAAGTGGCATCGACCGATACTAGCGATCTGGCTACGCAGTTGAAGGCTGCTAAGGCGGCTTATGAGCAAGGAGAGTCGAACCTTGCACGCAAGCACCTTTTGGTGCTGGTTGAGAAGTCTCCCGATATATACGAAGCACACTACTTGCTGAGCCTCATATATGGTCAAGAGTCAAACTTTTCTCTAAGTATTGTCCACGCCCGCAAGTGCATTAATCTGAAAGGTGATTTCGCCCCGGCTTATGCTGTTCTAGGGCGGTCATTGGCGAGCATGAACAAGTTTGACGAGGCCATTCCGGCTCTAGAGAAATCTTGTCGACTTGATTCTCGATCTGCTAGCAATCTTTCTAATCTTGCTGTAGTTCTTGCTAAAAGCGGCAATTACAAGAAGGCTCTTGAATGCTTTAAGTTGGCTAGTGAATTGGACCCCCATTACGTTAACGCCTATCTGGGGATGTCGTCGTGCCTCGGCAAACTTGGCGACTTAGATGGGCAGGTCGCTGCTTGTCGCAAAGCCTGCGAAATGGTTCCGGAATCTGCCTTGGGTCACGCCAGATTAGGAATACTTCTTTCAGAAAAGGGCGATTTCGTCGGCAGCTTGTCAGAGGGGTTCAAAGCTAATGTTCTCAGACTTAAGGAATCTTGGAGTGAATTCCTCGGTACTTTCTTGACGGCTTGGGCCTCGGTGTTTCTGGCATTCGCTGCTATTTTCGCAGTGGTATTCGCGGGTTCCAGGTTTAAGCCGCAGGAGGGAGAGACAGTTGTTCGCTCTTTCTTTTTGACCTTTTACAAGGACAAGCCGGGTCGCTTTGTTGTTACCTCTGATCGCTTAGTCTTTGTTCCTGAAGCCTTTTCTGCATGGTTTGGTTCGACCAATGTCAGTATCCAAAGAGGACAGATTGAGAGCATTAATTATCTCAGCACCGTGGGTGGAGGCACTGTTTCTATCCTGACTCGCGATGGCAGTGTCCATCAATTCAGAATGCCTTTGCTTGTGCTCGATCCGCTTCGTTCATTACTTGTCAGTCAGGGTTTAGTTTCCCGCGATCCAGAAGCTCCACCATCCGGCGCGGTCTCGCCAGATGTTCAAGTGCAGCCAGCCGAAAGTTCAGCGGCAAAGAGTGAGTCTGAAGCAGTTATTGATGCTGTAAACGAGAGTCAATCCGCAGCAAAGGACGAGGCGAAAGTCTCTGAGAGTGGTATAGATGCAGAGTCCGATGTAGAACCAATCGCCGAGCCAAGTAGTGGTAACGACGAGGCTAAAGAGCCTGAGAGTGCGGCGGAAAGCACACAAGAAAGTTCAGAAGAAAATTCAGGCTCTGAAGCGAGTGTAACAGAGGAGAAGAAGGAATGAGTGTTATTCGTAACATTCTAGGTTCTAATTTGGTGCCCTGTTGTCAGACTCCAGCCACTGGCTTTTACCGCGATGGTTACTGTGTGGCAAGCGAGGAAGACCCTGGTTTGCATACAGTTTGTGCTGTAGTAAGTAAAGAGTTCTTGGACTTTACTAAGAAACGAGGCAACGATTTAAGCACTCCAAACGAGCGCTTTGGTTTTCCTGGGCTCAAGCCCGGCGATCGGTGGTGTCTTTGTGCTGCTCGGTGGTTTGAGGCATACCAGGCCGGTGTCGCACCACCAGTGGTACTGGATGCGACAGATGAAGCTACACTAGATATAGTCGATAAGCAGATTTTGTTGGACTATTCCTACAAGCCGGAGGAGTGAGTCTGCGTCTTGACGGCAAAACGGATGGTCGTCTCGTCGATATTATTTGTTTCATTCTGCTTGATAGTATCATCGGTAATGGCAGCACCATTTGTTGCGGTTGTGCTAGTGATTTTCTTTGCTGCATTGCCTTGATCATAGACGGTCAAAGCTAGACTATCAGCACTAGCAAGTTTTCCTTTGATCAGATCTATCTCCTCAAGCCAACAGGTGTCTGCTTTAATTTTGATTTCTCGAGCGGTGAGCTTTAATTGTTGCGAGGCTAATATCTTGCCTTCTTGGTCAAGGTAGTCTAAGCGAAGAATTTGACGGGTCTTGATAGGAAGATTGGTTTTCCACAAGAGAATTAGTTTGCTTCGATCGTCTGAGAGTTTTCCGGCGATTAGTGCCAGATCTTTGTCTAGCTCAAACTGCTGAAAGAGGCTCTCTCTTTTATCAATAGAAGCGATGTTCGCGGTCTCAATCTGGGGATGGCTAAAGAATATTGCAAGAAAAAGTATGGCCATTTCGCCTGCATTAACTAAAGTGCTCTTCGATAGTACTTTCCCAGCTGTTTGCTCTCTGCCAATCTTAAGACCATTGACGATTAATTGACGCATCGGGGTCTCTACAAAACGAAAGAGAAAATGGCTGCCGATGGTGAGAATAACAAGGAAAAGGAGGAAGTAGAAGTCGTTTCTGAATTGGGGCAGGTATAGCCCGTGATAGCACAGCAGCGGGTGATGCAGCAAATACATTGCAAAGCTAATTTCGCCTAGAAATACGAGCGGCTTGATAGAGAGGAACTTTGAAACGACACCTTTATTGATAGCCGCTAAAAAAATGATTGCGGCGAAGCCAATAATTGGGGCTCCGGCTTGAATGCACCAGTATTTTGTGGCGGTTCCAAGTCCACAGCTAGTGGCAAGAAAGTGGGCTATAGGTTTGGTATGCCACATAAGCAATCCTGATAAAAGCAGCGCACCTAGCTCTAACAGAGTCGCTAGTGATGCGGAGATCTGCAGGTTTTGAAATCTTTCTCTGTAAAGTTTAGCGAGGCACATGCCGGTGAGAAATTCAAAGAGACGTGGAAACGGGCTTATATAAAGCATCCCACGCATATCTACAGAAGTATCACTCAACTCAGGTAGGCCAGAGACATTGCAGAAATAGATAAAGGTGACTGTCAGCGCCAGCGAGCCAATCCAAGTAATTAGCGGCTTGCGATTAACCAAAGGCAAAAGCAATGGAAAAACAAGATAGAAAAAGAACTCGGTAGATATAGACCAAGAGGGCGCATTGTACGAAAAGTAGAACTGGAAAAGTGGAATCCACGCATGCAGCATGGCTAGATTGCAGATAGTCACCAAGGTAGCGTTGGCCGTCCCTGGAAAGGTGAGAAGGTATTTCGGGAAGAGGAAGAGTCTGATTATGAATATGGCTATATGCAAGGGCCAAATTCTTGCTACGCGCTTTATCCAACAGTCCTTTACTTGATCAAAGCCGGTAAGGTTGCTATAGACGTAACTAAGAATAAAGCCAGATAGTATGAAAAAGAAGCTAACAGCCTGGCAGCAAGATAGTTGCTGAGGAATATCGTCTAGCCAGGTAAAATGCCCTTGTCCGTGATAAACGACAATGAGGAAGGCGGCAAATATTCGCAGACCGGTCAGTGCATCGAGTCTGCTTTTGCTTGCAAATTTAGCCGTCGGTGGCTGTGACATCTTTGATTGGCAGGCAAGAATATTTAGATGACTGCGAATATCTCATTTTGACGAGGTGGAAAGTTGCTGCATTAAGTACAATTCTCAACCAAAGCGCTAATAATTAGCTAATAAACTTCCCACAGGAAGCCATTTTTGAGGCTGATTGGCGCATTTTTTATACAAGTAGGTATTGCTTAGGTGCTTTCTTGGTAGTAAACAAGAGCTCCCTATGCTAAGCTCAGTGGCATTTTGTCAAGCATATCAGTATAAAGCCTGGAACCTCTAAAACGTGGCAGAAAAGGTGTCAGAGAAAGTGGCTGAGAAAGTCACAGAAAAATTGGCGCAGAGCGGCACTGCAGACCTAGTTGGACTTAATTCCAACAGGTATGGATTTTCGCCCGGTTTTATAGAGTTTGCCACCAAAGACGGCTCAAATAAGTATTTCGTCTGTGGATTAAGTTTGGTCTTAGTTCTCAGCACTCTTCTTTACCTGGTAGAAGCAATTTGCCAGCCGGCATTTACTATTGCCGAGTCTTGCTCTGCTTTGGCGGCCGTGGAGATGTTGCAGTCAGGCGATTTGCTGACGCCGACGTATTACGGCAAGCCCTTCTATCACATCCCTGGTCTAAGTTACTGGGCAATGTTGCCCTGCCTGAAGATTTTCGGGCAGTCTCTGTTTGCAGTCAGGCTTCCTTCCATTCTGGCGGCTCTTGCATTGATAACATTGACTGGTCTTGTCGCAAAAGCATTGGCTGGTGCTAGAGCTGGTATCTTGGCTGCGCTAGTGCTTGCTACTTCACGAGAGTTTTCTCGGTACGCAGCTCTTTGTATGTGCGATATGTTGTTCTCGCTCTTTTGCTGCCTCGGACTTACTTTCGCCTTCATGGCTTATGCTGAGAGTCGAAAGCGTTCACTTCCCTTTTCTGTGAGTTTGGCTTCCTGTGCCGCATCTGGCGATGGCGATCTTGAGGAGGTTTTACCTAGGCATAGTTTTTCGAGAGAAGCATTGTACGTTTGCTTAACGGCTTGCTCTCTTGCGCTGGCTGTATTGACAAAGGGACCCATAGGGGTACTTCTGCCAACTTTGTCTCTCTTCATCTTTCTTCGTTGCTATCGTAGTTTCAAGCTTTTGCAAGGCAAGAATATCTTGCTAGCTTGTGCTTTATTTTCTGCTATAGGCTTGCCTTGGTTCTTCGCAAATTATCAGGTGCAGAGCATGACCTATTTTGATGCAATGTTCTTGCATGAAAATTTGCAACGCTTTATTGGAACAGCCAAGAATATTGGAGTGATTCCGTACAATCAGATGTTGGCTTTTCAGCATCCGCCTTATTACATGCTCAAGGGTTTCTTCGTTCTCTTTGCCCCTTGGACTGTGCTTATGCCATTGGTTATCTTTAGTCTTGTGCGTTTGATGCGAGCGCCAAATGAGACAGCGAGGCTCAAGCAAGCAATTGGCTTTAGCATTTGTTGGATCTCTGCAGTTATTGCATTTTTTACTCTGGCTGATAGCAACTGGTCTTACTACGTTTTGCCCACCATGCCGGCTGCTGCCGTTCTTATGGCACTCTGCGCCAGTCGATGGAAGCTTGGCTCTGCGGCTGTAAAGGGCGGTGTGAAGTGCCTTGCTTGGCTGGTTGTTGCCGCGGCATTTTTCATGCCAATTGCCCTGCCGATTCTATTCAAGGGGCAGTTAAATGCTGCTTTGCTTTTCGGCTTTAGCATTGCACTTGCCTCTCTAGGCACTCTTTTGTTCTGGGCAGCCAGCCGAGGAAGTCTATATTCAGTTCTCTGCACAACTGGCCTAATTACTTGGCTGATTACCATCTACAGCGGTGGTCAGATTGTGCCGACAGAACAAGCTCTAAAGAATCCATTGCCCCTGATGTGTGAGACGATTGCCAAAGCAGGTAGAGCAGTGTCCGTAAATGTTCATAGTTCCTTAGGAATGGACTATAACTTGAGAGACTTGCTTACTTTTAGAAATCAGAGAGCTAGTTCTCTTTGCGATGATAATGCTTGTCGAGAACTTTCATACGCCGGCCGCGGCGGTTTCCTTTTGATTCCGCGCAGCTACTGGCAGCAACTAGGTTTGAGTGACAAGAGTTATTTCATCATTGCCAGTGGTCAGTACTCATATCAAGACCTTTATGAGGCAATTAAGCTAAAGTCCTTGCCTCAATGGAAACGTGAAGATCTGCTTTTGGTGCAGGTGCGAAGATAAGACTTGTTTTCCTATTTCAGGATCTGTGGGGATTTCAATCTTCTCTTTTCAGCAAAGAGATTGATTTGAAATGGTGCTGCAGGAACGCCACTTTTGTTAGTAAGATAACTTTCTGAATAGTCGCTGTAGCAGTATCGTAGATGCACTGGCTTATCGACTTGGTCGCTCCAGACTTTGACTATGTTTGCAGATATCTCTGCGTGCGCGGGTTGAAATTGGTTGTTTATACCGGCTATTTCAAAGCAATCCTTACCTACAAGAGTTAAACCGGTTCCAACCTGGTCGCCAGCGTATTCAAAAGTAAGGGTGACTTTGTTGCCTTCTACATCTACTGACTTGAGTTGTGGTCCAAAACTATTCAACTTTTTTCCATAGATTCCTTCTGCCACTTGATTGGCTGCACGCACTCCAAGTTCGTACTTCTTGGGGGGATGAATCTGCTGGGCATTGCCTAGATCGAAGGATGTAATTTGTCGGACGTTGCGAATTTCCAGTGCCTTTGCTTGCGCCTCACGCAACTGAGCCCAAACTCCCTGTCCAAGCGTTTCGGTAAGACTTTTGCAGCCAGGTAGTTGAATGTACACAAAGGGCAAGTCAGTTTCCAGCTTCCATCGCTCACGCCAAGAATCTATAAGCAAGGTGAAAAGGCTCGAGTATTCTTTTGCTTGTCCTAGGTTGGCTTCGCCCTGATACCATAGAACGCCCTTAATTGGAAATTGGAGTAGCGGACTGATCATGTAGGTAAAACCAAGAGAGCATGCGCCTCCATTCAAAAATGTGATTTGCTCTTTGGGGATGTTTGGCTGGCGAAACTGTAGAACTCTAGAATAGGGAGAGACATTTTTTAGATGACTGCTGGGAATCCAAACGTCTATTGGACTACCAGGAATTGCTGCTGTTATTATTCCGACTGGATTATTCAAGCAGGTTTGCAGCTTTTGTCCGTAGCAAAGAGGCAAGGCTGCGTAGTTCAAGGTTTTAATATCGCTACCTTTTGTCCAAGAGGCTTTCATCGCTGCAGCGTCGCTTTTGGCTAAGGTAGGAGGAATTTGCATTATGCGCAAACTCGCGCTTAGATTGCTTACTATTCGTTTTTGTTGATCGGCAGGCAGTTCTTGCAATAGTAGAGCCATGTTCGACTGCCCGGAACAGAGCCAGACCTCGCCAATCATCACATCTTTGACGATAAGTTCTTTTGAGTCTTTTGTGCTTGTTTTGCCGGAAACCTTGATTGTGTGTGGACCGCCTGCAGACAAAGGTTCAAACTCAACCTTGAAGTTTCCTTTCCCGTCTGCGGTTACAGTTTGAGTTGCCTGATCTAGCTTAACGGTTATAAGTTCATTAGGTGCGGCTTTACCCCAGATCGGAATCCTACTGCCTTGCTGGATCACCATGTGATCTGAGAAGGGTAAGCCTAACCTTATTGACTCATCTTTCTGCAGAGAGGTCGCTTGGGCTGAGTTGACGTTTCCGATGCTTGCAAACAGCGTGAGCAGAATGATGGTAAGTAGACTTCTCAAATCGGATTCCTTTGTTATTGGGCTAGCCCAGGCAAGCATGCTTGCTTCTCTGCTGAAGCGTTTGTACGCGAGAACAAAGATGCACTACAGTATACACAATAATAGTGGCATGCCAGTAATTATTGCGAGTTTATTTGCCTCTTAGTGAGTTTCGGCATTCTAAGTTAAGTTAGTTCGCGCGCCTTGAACTCTGAATCAGGCAAGCTAGATAAGCAAGTGCACAATAACTCTAGTCCCACCGTTCACAGTTTTACAGTAGGTATTGAAAAAGTGTGAACGGGAGTACAAGTGGACGGTACTACTTGTGGACGAGAGAACGTGAACACGCTTCGAAGATAGCACGGTAGTACGGGAGGAATGTAAGTAGAGACGACGGTGCGACAATACGACAATACGAAGTTGGCTATTGAGTCTTAGTAGCGAACGGCTCTAGCTAGTTCAGTGATTAGTTTATGGGCTTCAAGGTGACTTTGTCTTCGGGATTCTCTAATCAACTAGCTGTTGTTGACAAAAGGACAACCGTTCAAAGGCTTACAGCTTTGGTAAAGGACGTCCTCAACTAGCTGATGCGTCGAGCATAAGACAATACGAATGAACGTACTTACGTAGGCTTTTAGACTTGACTCGTTCTGAATCTTCGGATGAAGGGTCTATCCGCCTACCCAATAGATTTAGGAGAGAGTAATAGGGATAGGTGTGTATCTTGAGATTTGGATTATTAGGACTTTGGGCGTAGGAGATTTTCTTCTATTTTTAGCTTCAGAGAAAGGCGAAGGCTGGCTATGCGAGATCTCTTAGTTAGTTGTCCCGAGGGGACTAAGACTAAATCGGACGGCCCCAATGTGAACCGAATTCACTTTGAGAAAACTCTAGAAATTTCTCGGGAGTGATTTCTGGAAAATTCTCTTTGTTTGCTCTTCTACCTTTGAATAGCTGTTGAAGCCAAAGGCAGCGGCAAATGAGGACTACGGAAAGCCTGACTGTTGGTCCGATAATGTATATTATGTTTCATCGACTAAAACCGGAGCCGAAAACGAGTACTGGGCGGGCTTTTCGGGCAATCGAATTTTGCTGGCGTTTTTCGCATTTATCGAGCTTTAGGAGAGTGATTCGTCAGTCGTTAGAAAAAACAGCCTCGAATATCTCACTTTGTAGCCAACCTCGTCGGGCGAGAACTTCCTTGAGAGAATTTCCGCTGATTCTCTTTTCAAGCAGTCCGATAGCAATTGCCTCTTCGGTGATTAACCCTAGTGCCAAGAGAGAAAGACCTTCCTGGTCCGTGCACTCTTCTTCGCCCGTGATTAGATCCTGCGCTATTAGCAAGCCATCTAACTCTTCTTGAGAAATCCATTGCTTAGCCAAAAGAATTTCTCCCAAAGGAATATCGCTCGTGTTCTGCAGAGCCATAGCTTCGGCGAGTTGCTCTAGGCTGATCATTCCAGAGGCTAAGCAGAGCTGACCGAGGCGCAAGCGTTTATTGAGTTTTTCTCCTTGCGCCTTTGAAACCTCATCAGCCTTTATATTGCCCTTCAAGCTTTGCGAAACCAGCTCGATTGCTCTATCTATCTTTGAGTTTGGGAAAGCCTCTCTAAGGCGCCCTAATCGCTCAATAAGCTTGTGCGCCTTTTGTTCGTCAAGAATAAGGGAGATTTTGTCCAAGTTAGAACCACCGAAAAAGACTTTGTCAGAAAAGTCTCAGATGCAACTAGAGAAAAAGAATACAACAAAGGCTAAAGTATAACTTTCAAGCATTCTTCAATGGTTTCTTCGAAGCGAACCTCTTGTCGAACTACCGTATTGTCGCATTGACGATAATACGTATTGTCGACAAGAAGACGGTAAGACGAGAGCTATTGTCGTGTGTAAGTCCAGTCGCATGTAGGTCTAGTCGTATATTAGAAATGACGCAGGTAAGCATTGTGGTATTGCGAAAGTGTCGTCAGTTTCTAATGTCGGAATTAGGACAATTGATAAAGGATGCAAGAAGAGATTGAATGCTAAACAGTGCTGCCACTATCAATAAAGCCATAGACTTCAAATACCTTTTCGCCGAATGGAAGGAGATGTTCAATCCTTCCACTGCCGGCAGAGATTTGATGGCCGGCATTACCGTGGCCATGGTGGCGTTGCCTCTCAATCTGGCATTAGCTGTCGCCAGTGGCGTCGATCCATCGATCGGACTCGTTACTGGTATCGTAGCCGGTGTGATTACCGCTCTCTTTGGTGGACAGCGTTATGCTGTTACCGGACCGGCTGCTGCGATGGCCGTAGTTCTGATTGAAATTGCTCACGGCTACGGTCTCATTGGTATTTGGTTCGTCGGCTTGGTTGCCGGTCTTTTGCAAATAATTGCCGGATTATTGCGACTTGGAAGGCTCATAACCTATATTCCAATGCCTGTAATAGTTGGCTTTGCCAATGCAATTGGAATTCTCGTTGTCTTCAATTCCCTAGGCGATTTTTTTGGATTGCCCAACAAAGTTTTATCAGAGCCAACTGATGCGGCGCACCTTGCCAGCACTCCTTTCATTCCTGAGTTCTTCAAAGATGTTTCGATACTGTTTGAGAAAGTCGTAGTTAATCATTCAACAAACTATCAGGCCTTATCGATAGGTATCCTAGTAATTCTAGTTGCAGTATTGGTACCAAAGCTTACCAAAGCAATTCCAGGTCAACTGGCGGCAATCATTGTCGCTTCACTGGTCGCTTCGGCCTTTCATTTTGATGTACCGAGGATCATTGATCTTGCATCAATTCCTCCCCTAGATCTAATTCCTCAGCTTCCGACTTTCCCCACTAATCTCGGTGCCGAGCAAATTCAAGCTCTCTTGGTGTATTCACTGACTGTCTTTATGTTGGGTTCTATAGAGTCTTTGCTTAGTGCGGCTGTCGCTGACGGTATGACAATGTCGGCGAGGCACCGCCCTGATCAAGAGCTAATTGGTCAAGGCTTAGCCAATGTCTGCATGCCGTTTTTTGGCGGTGTACCGGTTACTGGTGTTATAGCTAGGACCGCTATCAATATCAGCGCCGGTGCAAGGACAAGATTATCAGCTATAGTCCATTCAATCGTATTAGCCTTTATGGCTGTTACTCTGACAAAATTTGCAGAACAAATTCCGCTCTCGGCGCTCGCCGGAATTCTAGTTTTGACCGGATTCCGTCTTATTGAGTGGGATGAAATTCGAGAGATTTGGAGAGGTTCTCGAACTGAGGGCTGGGTGATCATAATCACCACCGTTGCCTCGGTCGCCGTCGACCTTACAGCTGGTGTTCTCGCTGGTCTGCTGCTTACTTGCGTACTCTTTGTCAGACAGATGAGCTCGGTTCGTCTTGTGTCAGAGGGGGATGACCTTGATGAACGATTAGCTGTTGGGCAGCAAATTCCAAGTTGTAAGTTTGTAAGAACTTACCTAGTTGATGGTCCGCTTTTCTTTGGGGCGGTGCAAAAGTTTACTGAAACGATCCTCATCACCCAAGACCTCAAAGCTGTCATTCTTCATATGCGTGCAGTTAACGTGCTTGACATGACTGGTGTCGAGACCCTTTTGTCTATTCATTCACAGTTGAAGCGCAGCGGCGTGCGCATGGTCATTGCTGAATTGCCCGGACAGCCTCTTGAATTATTGCGCAATAGCGGTGCCCTCAAGGTTCTTGGACCAGAGAATTACTTTTACGATTATCGGGAAGCGCTTTTGGACGTCAACGAAAAGCTTCTCACCACCACATGCCAGGGGTGTTCGGCCGGCTTGAAGAGCAATGTCAAAGACGATGGACCTAGAGACTGTAAGTTGCGCTCCGCTCTCTTAATGGACAACAGCAAGTTGACCAAGATTCTCAAGGCGAGAATGGACCGTACCCAGAAAATGCTGACTGGTCAGTTTGAAGCAATTAAGAGAGACATGTCGCGCCTTGTACCGGTTAGAGGAGAAGATGATATTCCAGAAGCCCTCAGGGAAACGCCTATTTCAACCTTGCTGAAGTGTCAGAACATGGGACAGATAGATAGCTCTCTCAGTGACAGTCCTGAGCTGATCATCGGTATGTGTATTGACTATAGAAAGTCTCTCACCCTGCCTCAAAACTGCGCCTACGTCATTCGACGAACCGGTGCCAATATGCAAGGCTCTGAGTTTTCTCTGGCTTTGGCTTTGTCGGCAGGCATTAAATATATGGCTCTGATTGCCCATAATCATTGCATCATGTCTGATCCACATAAGAAACGCGATGATTTTGTAAAGTCGCTATCGACGATCCACGGTTGGGAAGTCGCCGAAGCCGCTCGCTTCTTTGATAAGCACGCCAGCTCTAGAGAGATTTCCGATGCCATCGATTTCTCGGTGAAAGAGTCGCGGCGCTTGTCTAAGTTGTTCAAGGGCGCCACCTTTGTACCGATGCTCTTCTTGATTGAAGACAATATGCTCTATCTGATCAAAGACTGGGTCGAGGATGAGTTGGGCAAAGACCCTTTGGAAATTGCAGAGGATCTTGATGTCGGAGAGTCTTTGGTGTGAGCGATAAGAAGAAGCTTAGCGGCCTTGCAGTTTTGCTGACTTCGATAGCGGTGTTGAATGTGGTGGCACTGCTGCTTGTTTATTTTTCACTTCTCAATCGAGGCATCTTTGATCTAAAGCCTTTGGACAATAGCGCTTCGAGCGGCAAAGGTGAAATATCGGTTTTGCCAAATCGAGAGTCTGCGCATCTTGTCATTGCTAAAAACACCGATGCTTTAAGTAATCCAAAGCTTGACCCCGAGGCAAAGATAGAGCTGCTGAGGACCCGCGCTGATGCTTATTTGCTGCTTGAGCAGTTTGCCGAAGCCTTGAATGATTATAGTGCGGTATTGGCTGTCAATATAGCTGCTGCAAGTGATAAAGCTAATTACAAGCAAATTCGCAAAGATTGCACTTTTGGAGCCGGAATTGCCGCTTCTCACCAAGACAAGTTTAGTCAAGCAGCTGACTTCTTTGCGCAGGGAGAGAAAGAATTCCCCGAGGATTCTGCCTTTGTATTTTGCAGTATCGACTCTTTAATTAGGCTTGGTCAAAGGAAGAGAGCTGTCGAAAAGAGTAATAGTTTGCTTGCCGCCAAGCCCAAAGATAGTGAAAGAGTGAGAATAGCCGAGGCTTTCTTTCGGCTTTCTGATTTTAAACAACTTGATGCTTGTCTGGGTGAGGCAAAAACTTTCGAGAATGATTTCGACCGTCAGAAAGCGCTGCTTCTCAAATTGCGCTCGGCTATCTGCTTAGGTGAATTTTCTCGTGCCAAGCAACTCTTGGAGATTCTACCCAATCGTCTCGCAGCAGAGCCTCTGTATCAAGAGAGTCTACTTTCTTGCTTGCGCGGCTCGAAACTGAGCAAATCGATTGGTTTTGAGCAAGTACGCGACTTTATCGAAAAGGTGTCTGCTGCTGATGACAGCAATGTGTTTTTAGATCAAGACAGCGATCAAGACAAATTCAACCGTCTTGTTCTTGCTCGGCAAATGCTTAAGTTGACCAATGGTTGTTCTGCCAAAGATGAGCATGAATTAGAGGCGATGCTTTTGCGTAAAGCAGACACTCTTAAGGTAACAGGCAGAGATTGGTCGCGCCTGATTCGCCTTCTTAGTGCTGCTGAGCGTGAGCGGCAACTGCAAATGAGACTGGCAAAAACATCAGATGATGTTGATGATCGAGTCAGTTACTTCGAGCTTCTTACTTACTGCGGCGTTTCCGGAAAGAGCCTGCCCACGCAGTCCGCATTGGAGTCGCTCGAGTTTGGTCCTTTTGCAAGGAAAGTACGCGTAGCTCAGCTTGCTTTAGACCTTCATTATCCAGCATTTGCTCAGTCCATCATCAAGAGATTAAGCGCGCAGCGACCGACTTCGAGTGATGTTGCTAGGCTAAATCTACTTCTTGTTTCTCAAGCCCTTTCTCAAGCCAGTTTTGCAAAAGTACTCAACGCAAAAGCTGAAAGTTTAGAAGATCTCGACAACGCCTTAAGCCAATTGAAGCTGTCTGATCCAGCTGTCTATGACTGCAATTTTTACACCAGCGGCTATTTGTCTGAGTATAGCAATGCTCAAGATTTCGAAACTGTCGCCCTTGCTTTACAAGGCAGAAAGGATAGGGCAGAGCAGCAGCAATCAGCTCTACTTAAGTCTGCTCTTTTAGGTGGTGCAATTGCTGAAGACCTTTTTACAAGATGAGTAAAAGTAAATTTCAGATTCTCCTCTGCAAACTCGGCAGCTGAAATCGTTAGAGACAATTAACTACGCTTATCTATTTATATCGGGCTCTTTTGACTGGAGCAGGTCGTCTCTTGCTTTATTATTTTGTCAAGCGATGGCGAGAGGCTGAATATGAAAGACCGCTTTAACGTAATAGTCATAGCTCTAGTGGCTATTTTGGTTTCCACAGCTATTTTTGTAAAACCGCGTGAGCGTGTCACTTCCCTTTTCGATGCAGACAAACTGGTAGCCGGAGCATCGGCCTCTGGTATTTGGGATACTCGCTTTGCCGAGAAGGTCATGAATACAGTCTTCTTCGGCTTGGTGCTTACCAAAGACGAGTACACTATTCAGAATGCCGAAGCTCTCCAAGCTCTGCGTTCATGGGCTGCCCAAGAGTTTCACAAAGATCCGCGCTTCCTGCATCCGGTAATTCTTCCCACCCCGGTGGCTAACTCGACATATATCAACGCTAGTGTTTACAGCGCATTTGCTGCACCCTATTACAGTCTTAGGGCTATGACTGGGGATTTGATGAAATGGCGAATGGAAGCTTACGCTCAAAGCAAATCTTTCAAAACTTTCTTTGAGAACTGCTATGACTATTTTGGCAGAGAGCCAGAGACTGCTTCATTAATTGCTCGCTATCAATCAGATCGTGCTGAGCTGGCTATTAATCCACTTCTCTCCCTATTATATTTCGGCTTTTTTACTTTATTAGCACCACTGGTGGTTCCTAAATTGGCTCTAAAAGCGGCAGGCTGGCGGGCGCCTTTTCTCTTTCAAGATTGTGGCGGTTCGCCTCGACTGGCCGCTGCTGTCGGCTACTCTTTTGCTGTCACTGCTCTATTTTACTTTTTTCAGTCGGTTGTGGAAGAAGGATTGGCCGGTCAGTCACTACTAGCTGCTGCTTGTAGCGGGCTTGTTTCTCTTTTCCTCCTTTTCCCGATCAAGATTTCTATTGATGGTGAAAATATTCATGTCTTGAGAAGCGGACTGCGTGATCAAGTTGTGAAAACAGTGCTCTTTGGTGGGGCTAGTTTGGTGGTGATCCAAGCCTTAAACTGGCTTAAGCAGGGCGGTTTGACAAGTCCTGATCCCCTCACTTTACTGATTTCCGCTTTCGTCGGTGACTTTTTGCATGAGCCAGTACAAGCTAAAAAGACCGTGGCTTTGGTCATCTCCGCTCTTTGGGCGGCTGGCTTCGCCTTTACTTTGCGTTCGGTATTGCGTAGAGGCGGTGTCAGTACTGCCGAAGTAACCAAAAGGCTGGCTGAGAATTCTAGAGTGCTTAAGTAGTGCTAGAATTAAAGCTTGCCAGCCCTTGTGTCGGAACTGGTATACGAGTCGCACTTAAAATGCGATGCCCGTAAGGGATTGAGGGTTCGAATCCCTCCAAGGGCAATTTTCTTTACAGTTAGGCTTCAGTCTTCGGCTGGAGCCTTTCTTTATGGCTGCTCGGGCTGTGCTTGCGGAGATTATGATCAATTGCCAAGGACTCTCATATTGAATGTCTGTAGAGTAAAGTAAAGTGAAAGGCGAGGTTGGTTTGTTGTCGTGAAACATAGCGAAGCATTCGAGAAATTGGTAGCCGAGGTTATGCCTCGCATCAAAGAGATATCAATCGAAGAAGTTCTAGAGAAACAGAAGAGTGAACATGCTTTTGTTCTTATCGACGTACGCGAAGACCATGAATGGCAGCAAGGACGTCTTCCTGGCTCTATTCATCTTGGTCGCGGCATTCTAGAGCGCGATATTGAAAAGGTTGTAGCAGATAAGTCAACTGAAGTGGTGCTTTATTGCGGTGGTGGCTTTCGCTCTGCTCTATCTGCAGACAACATGCAAAAAATGGGCTATGTAAACGTACTCTCTATGGCCGGCGGCATTCGCGGCTGGCGTGAGCGACAATTGCCGGAAGTGAAATGAAAACTAGAATTTTCACCCTGTTTCGTTTCTTGATCGCCTCATCACTTTGGGTTTGCCTCCTGAGCCTGCTTAGTCCTTCTTGTGCCTTTGCCGGCGGGGTTGAAGACTATTTATACGACTGGTCTCAGATGCGAAAGACCGATCCTAATGGCTTTTACTTGATGATTGGTGGAATCTCACTGATTGTCTTCTTGTCCCTCACCATATTTGGTGGCTTTATCTATTATCTGTATAAGGGCTGGGGCGAAGAACAAAAAAGTGAGGCAAGAAGAGTTGCCGCAATGAGGGCCAAGGCAGAGGCAGAAGCTGAGCCGAAAGCTTCATCAGAACCTTTATCAGAAGCTGTATCAGATAAGCCGGATGATGCCTCAACTGGTTCGTAGCTCTCAGTTTTGGACTGATAAATCGATCACTGTCGGATAATTCAATAAAATATCACCGCTAGTGGTGCTTGACGGAAGTCAAGTGTTGCTAGTCATGGCGCCACTGCCCATAATGTCATAAGTACTTCCGATATCTGAGGGTGCTTCTATGGCTCAGCGCAAAAAACAAAAACTGATAATTGAGCATGTTCAAGCCGATGCTCTCAGTCTTGATGGACTTGAACCGTTGCTGGAAAATGGTGCAGTTGAGTTGGCGCAGCCCACTGAAGCAATCGACTTTAGCCCTGCTGAGACAACCTACAGCGAAACCGGTTTGATTTTGGATTTGCTTGCCGAGCTTGAAGGGGTTAACACACTGGTTCTTGAAACCAGCCGCCAGCTGATGCAAACCAAGGCTAGGGTGCAGGAACTCGAGGCTCTACTTATGGGTGAGGAGATCCTTGTGGCGCGCATCAAAGAATTGGAAGGCGAAGTGCAGCGCGTGATTGAACTAGAAACATGGCTCGATGCCTTGAAGGTTGAGAATGCTTCTCTCAAGAGACCTTGGTGGAAAAAGATGCTGGGTCTTGCTTAAGCCTTTACTCTTCGTTTTCTTTGACCGGCGGAATCTCGTTTTCTGCCACCAACGCTAGACCGTCTTTGAATGGTCTAGCGTATTTGTATATTGGCTTCAAGACAAACTTGCCTGATTTGTCGACAAACCCATAGGGACCGGCTTTTTCAGTCTGTACAAGGCCTAAGCCTTCAGAGAAAGGCGCCGCTTGATAGAAGCGAAATTCCTTACTGTTCCAGATGCCCGATTCAGCCTCCGGCTTGCCGCCGCGATAGTCAAAGAGCCCGGTAGTGTCATCATAGACTACGAAATAGCCTTCCTTGACTGGAAAGATATAGTCATAATTGCCTGTGAATGCCGGCGCGGCAAACTGTTCGTTTATACAAAATTTGGTATCAGCTTGACCGATTGATTTGTCATCGAAATATGCTGGAGACACTGCTCTGCTAAGGGCTCGGTTCAGTTTCTCCGGCTCTTTAGGTGTTTCGGTGGTTAGGTATCTTACCCACATTTTGGGGCGGAGGTTGTTTAGGGTTATACCCTTGAATTCGGATTTGCGCATCAATCTGCCGAGATTATCAAAGTAGAAAACAGTTTGGTCTGGGTTGTCGCCAGACAAACCGGTGCCATTTGCCGCAACCAGCTTCCCGCCTCCAGAAGCATAGGCAATATCAAAACGAGCCGGCACCACGAAAGTGCCTGTCGTATCAATGAAGCCCCAATGTCCGTTCAATTTTACTGGAGCAAAGCCATCTTTGAAGTCGCCGACATCTTCGAATGTGAGCTGGAACAACTGCTTGCCTTCTTTGTTGATAAAAGTCCAGCCTTTCTCGACTTTGACCGCGGCAATATCGGCACTAAAATCGTGTGCACCAAGAAAGTTGGGTACTATTTTGATTGCACCAGTCTTGTCTATAAAGCCCCATCTATCTGCATCCTCAAAGGCGGCAAGACCGCCAATGACCGGACCGAGGCTTTGATAGGGACGAGTGAAGACAATCTCTCCCGACTTATTCAAGAAGCCTAGCCCTTGAATCGTCTTTATTGGCGCCACACCTTCTGAGAAATTACCTATAGCCAGTGGCTTCTTCTCTAACTCGTCAAGACTAACAATAACCGCACCAGATTTGTCGATGAAACCATTTGGTGATTTCTGCGGAGTGCTGCAAGCCGTCAGAAACTGAGACAAGATAGCCACCAGCATTACTATTATTTTGTGCACGGTCTTTGGTCCTTTGTCTGGCAATTTATTTGTTGTTTGATTGGCAAGCCGTAATTTCTTTTACATCTACATCATGACCAGCTTTACGCCAAGCCATAGTGCCTCCTTGCACATTGTGCAAGCTTTCGAAACCATGCTGCAAGAGCAAACTGACAGCCATCGTAGATCGATAGCCACCGGCGCAAATTACGTGAAAGGTGGTGTCTTTATCTAGGTCACTGACGGCATTAACAAGCTCACTCAGGGGTACTGAACGGGCGCCGGGAATGTGTCCACCCACATATTCACCTTTGCGTCTCACATCAAGAACAACAACTTTAGGATCGTTCTTTAGCTTCATTGCCAGTTCATTGACTGAAAGTTGAGGTACCGAGACGACTTTTAGTCCCGCTTTCTTCCATGTTTCAATTGGAGAGCCATCGGTACTTTTAAGATAGCCGGTGACGTTCTCTAGACCGGCTCTGGCCAGTCTTATCACTGCTTCTTCGGCTTGCTCTTTCGAGCCGATAATTATCTTTTCTCTTTCGGCGTCTACAAGAATGCCGCTGAAAGAGGCAAACTGACCGCCCAAGCCGATGTTTAATGCACCGGCCGGATGCCCCTGACAAAACTCGTCTGCGCTTCTCACATCCAGCAACAATGCGCCGCGCTTCTGTCGTGCTTCAGTTTCTTGGGCAGTCAATTCTTCCAGCTCTGGTAAAGCCGCCAGTTCAGCGGCTCCACTGCGATTCTTTTCCACCGCTTTGGTAAAGTACTTTGGTACTTCCGGCAGGTCTTTGGTGAGCAAATCTATGAATTCGTCTTTGCCCATAGGCTTGAGGGCCCAGTTGAATTTCTTTTGCTCGCCGATGGTTGAGTGACGCTCTTGCGAAATATTCTTACCGCAGAGTGAGCCGGCACCGTGGGCGGGATAAACAAGGGTGTTATCCGGAAGAGTGAGAATTTTGTTCTGCAGGCTGTCATAGAGATGCGCCGCCATTTCAGCCGGTTCATAACCCCAGTGGCAGACCAAATCGGGACGACCGACATCACCGACAAAAAGAGTATCGCCGGTAAAGAGCATGCTTTCAAACTGATCAGCGCTCTTCTCTTTTGCTTCAGCCAATATGCATATGCTCTCGGGGGTATGACCAGGGGTCTCAAGAATAGTGAGTTCGAGCTTGCCCAAGGCTAGCTTGTCTTGATCCTTTACTCCTAGATGATCAAATGCCGCTTTCGCTCTGTGAGAAATGACCACAGAGGCTCCGGTGCGCGCTGCCAACTCTATGTGTCCTGAGACAAAGTCGGCGTGCAGATGAGTTTCAATGATGTACTTGAGCTTCAGCGAATGAGCTTCCAACTCGTTCAAATATTCACTGACATCTCTTTGCGGGTCTATGATGCAAGCTTGCCCTTCTGATGCCAAAACATAAGAGGCATGAGCCAGACATCCAAGATAATATTGTTTGAAATACACCATAAAATCTCACCTTTAGACCTAAAAATGGCAGTCTTAATTAGAGGCTGACACTGCTTCAGGTCTTCTCAACTTTAGAGCTTCAATTATATAGGCAAATACATGCTCTATTGCTCTTCTTTGCAAGGTGCAAGCTGGTCACTTTAGAGTAATATTTGTCAGTCTGTCATTTCCGGAGTGCCCCATGTCGTATCGCAGGCTTCTAGCCCTTTCTTTGCTACTGACTTCAGTCTGGGGCGCTTTTGCCCTGCCCTTGCCCACTGGTGCCGAGGAAAGTGCGAAGAGCTCCGCCGCAGCTAAAAAGAGAGATAGCCTGCGTTTGACAGCCGATGTTGTGCCTGAAAAGTATGACCTCTTTTTTGAACCAGATTTTGAGCATGGCGAGTTTGAAGGCTCAGAAACAATAGTGATCAAGGTCCTCAGGGGCACCAAAACTGTTGTTTTGCACGCCAAAGATCTCTCAGTATTTGACGCTTCGGTGGCAAGAAGAGGCGGTAAAGATTCCTTTGTTAAGCTTGATATCGCCATCGACCGTGATACTCAGATGCTTACTCTCAGCAGCAATAACTTGCTTGCTCCAGGCGATTATGATCTGGCTGTAAAGTTCAGGGGCAAGCTGTCCGAAAAGCTGGCTGGCTTTTATATGTCGTCCTTCAAAGACAAGAGTGGCAAAGAACAGAAAATTGCCACAACCCAGATGGAACCAACTGATGCCAGAAGAATGTTTCCCTGCTTCGACGAGCCGGCTCTAAAGGCTAAGTTTAAGGTCAGTGCTGCCATACCTCAGAACATGGTAGCTATCTCAAATGGAGCTGTTGAATTTGAAAAGCTTGATCAACGCAGCGGCAAAAAGATAGTCAGCTTTAAGACCACCCCACCATTCTCGACCTATTTGTTCGCCCTTGTCATCGGAGACTTTAAGCCGAGCCGTACAGTGGAAGTGGCAGGCAAGAAGATAAGGGTATTTGCTCCAAGCGGCAAGGAGGACTTGACCGACTTCGCCTTGACAGTCGCCGAGCGCTTGCTTCCCTATTACCAAAAATATTTCGGTATCGACTACCCCCTCGAAAAATTGGATCTTATTGCCATTCCAGACTTCTCAGCCGGCGCCATGGAGAATCCTGGGGCGATAACCTTTCGCGAATCAGCTCTATTGGTCGACAAAGGGGCGTCACTAAGTACGAGGATGAATGTGGCCGGCATTGTCGCCCATGAAATGGCCCATCTCTGGTTTGGTGATTTAGTCACTATGAAGTGGTGGAACGACCTGTGGCTGAATGAAGCTTTCGCCACCTGGATGGCCACTAAAGCCCTTGAGGCTCTTTATCCGGAATGGCGTCCATTTGATGAATTTTCTTTGTCTAGGGTGGCCACTCTTGAGTCCGATGGCTTGCTTGCCACGAGAGCCGTCGAATATCCGGTCAAGACTCCAGAAGACGCAATGGAAATGTTCGATGAGATCACCTATGAGAAGGGCGGCTCGCTCCTTCGCATGCTTGAGACCTATCTTTCTGAGTCGGTTTTTCAGACCGGCATTCAACAGTATATGAAAGAGTTTGCCTTTGGCAACGCTGGAACCGATGATCTCTGGCAAGCTTTGTCGAATGCAGCTCGTAAATCTGGTCAATCAGGCATTCAGAATGCCGATGTGCAAGCACTCATGCAAAGCTGGGTCTTTGAGAAAGGCTGCCCGGTTGTTTCGTTTAGCTATGTCAGCGAAAAGAGCAAGCAGGACACACAGTCAATTAGTCTAAACCTCAGTCAAAATCGCTATTTGCGTACGGGGCAGAGCGAAAAGTCAAAATCTAAAGAGACAATTTGGCAGATTCCGCTCAACATTCGTCTTGCCCCTGCTGCAAATGGCGGGCGCTCAGTGCAGCCGGTCTTGCTTTCCACTCCTATGGTAAGCAAAAAGCTTAATGCTCTGCCTCTCTTTCTCAACGGCACCGGCTGTGGTTTCTTTCGCACCAGATATGATGCAGTTGCTTTAGACAATCTGCTTGCAAGCAAGGTCGATAAATTGCTCAACTGCCAAGAAAGAGTGAGTCTCTATAGCGATTTACACGCCTTGGCTGTCTGCGGCTCTAACGCCAAGGCAGTGGGTGTCGAGAATATGAAGGGTTATCTGAAAGCTTTGGCTCAACTGAAGGCAGATGAAGACCCTTATGTGCTTTCTTTACTTATTGGTCAGACCGCTTACTTTAAAGATTTCATCGCCGAGGGGCAGGAAGAAAAGTATGCTGAGTATGTTCGCTCGCTGCTTAAACCCCATCTCAGTCGTCTAGGTTTTGAGCGAAAAGAGAGTGACAGCGAATTGCTCGGTCAACTGAGGGGGCGTCTGGTCATGACCCTCGGCACAATCGGCAAGGACATTGATTGTATTGAGTTTTGCCGCACAGCTTTCGCTAACTATATCTCAGATGAGACAACAGTCGACCCCGACTTGAGGCAGGCGGTCGCGCATGTCAATGCTTTTAACGGAGAGGCTGACGAATATTCCAGACTTTTGCAAAGCGTCAAATTGAGCAAGAATCCAGAGGCATATTACCGCAATCTCGGTGCTCTGGCTTCTTTCAGAGGCGAGAATCAAATCGACTATACACTCAATATGGTGCTAAGCAAGGATGTCCGTGCCCAAGACGGTCCTCGTATTCTTTCGCGCTTACTGGGCAATAAGGCAGCAAGAGCGGCATGTTGGCGGTTCATCCAGAGCAACTGGTCAAAGTTGGAAGCCAAGTTTGATGATAAACATTTGCCCGATTTGATCGAATCTTGTGCCGTCTTTACCGAACCAGCCGAGCTTGAATCATTGCAGCATTTCGTTGAGGCTCATCCTCTTAAGAATGGACGCCGCTCTGTGGCCAAGACTATAGAGATTGTCAGCGCCCGTATCAAGTTCAAAGAGGGAGCAAAAGATGGTGCGCTAATGGTCTTTAGAGATGCTCTTGACCAAAAGACAAATTAGATCGGTGACTCGTACTGGAATCGTCCTTCTCTGCTTGTTCTCTTTCTTCTTTGGGGTGAGCCCATCTGCGCTGGCTTCTCCGCAGGTTGTTTTTTGGTCGTGGCTACGCGATGATGATCTGCGCAACGCACCTGGGGCGGTGGCATACTTGGTTGGACGCTGCGTTGTGTCTGAGCAGACTATAAAGGTCACACCTCGCCTAAATAAGCTTATTTTGCCTCCTAAAGCCGAGCTTTATGCGGTCATTCGCATCGAGACTGAGAATCCATCGATGCTCGCGATCGAGCCTCTAGTCTCTGATATTTTGGCATTGGTGCAAAAACGCGCTCCGGTTAACGGCATACAAATAGATTATGATGCTCGTTTGCGGGAGCGTGACTTTTATCGTGCGTTAATGAAGACGCTGCGCCGGAGAATGCCTAAGCAATTAAAGCTGAGCATGACCGCCCTTGCCTCTTGGTGTTTGCAGGATGACTGGCTGGCTTGTATGCCTGCCGATGAAGTTGTGCCCATGGTCTTTAGCATGGGCGCCGATCAAAAGCGTGTTCTTAACCTTTTGCAGGACCGGCGACTGAAAGTGCCTTTCGGTCCTAGCTGCGTCGGCTTAAGAATAGACGAACCTTTGAGTTTCCAACAAGTAATTAAGGACGCCGATAAATATGAGCGAATCTATCTATTTAGCAGTAAGGGCTGGAATGCCGGTTTGGTAAAATCAGCTCTTTCCTGTATTCGCCCAAGTCTCAAAAATCAGTGATTGAGGAGTTTGCTCTAGCCATGCCGTCAATTTCTTCAATAGTTAGTTCGCGCCGCTTTCTCGCTCTAGCTACTGCACTCTTGCTGGGCTCGGGGCTACCGGTTGGCGCCTGTGGACCCTTCTTTGATGATGTGGTTTTCTCTTACAAAAGTCATCCTGATCTACCTTTTCAACGCTTTGTCGGCGGCGAGGTTGGCATAATCAAGCCTGGTTATGCTCGCTCTTATCTTGTCATCGCTTATCGCTATTTAAATGGTAAGCCACTCAGCCAGGAAGAAAAGAGAGCCGCCCTTAGACTGATTGCCTACAGGTTGGGATCTTCTCTCTTATATCCTTTTGAGCCGGTGTCGCAAGCTGCCAAAGATTCCAAGGGGGACGGTGGCGTAGAACCTGATGCAATGAGCAAATGGTTTGAGACTCGCAAGAAAGTCTCTGGGGTAAAGAATAGAGATATGACCAGCTTCGATGTCTACAGAAATATCGAGGGTGAAGACTATATTTCCTATTTGAACTGCAGTCCCGATGCCTTCGCTACTGCCTCACGCACTCTAGAAGCCTATATTGCCAAGTACGGCAGCGGCGGCAGTGAGGTAAAGGAATGGCTTGAGGGGCAAGACCAGGTCTTTAGTCATTGCACTAGTCCGGGCTATGATTATGAGAAAAAGGCGCAGCGTCCCACGCCTCCATTCCCTGTTCCTCTTGCCGCTACCGCCTCGCTCAGTCAAAGACAAGACAGGCTCTATCAAATCGCTGCTGCAAAGTTTTATTCTGGTGATTTCGATACCGCTAGGGGTCTCTTTAATGAGATAGCCCAAGATAAGACTTCTGTTTGGAATAAGATTGCGGCGTATATGGTGGCACGCACCTTCATTAGAGAAGGCACTTTGAGCAAAGACGCAGCCAAGGCCCGTAAAGCCCTAGAAGCAGCCCTAGAGAAACTCAACTCGTTGAGCCGTAGTGCAGATTTTACAAACCTCGCCGAGTCGATTGATGAACTGAAGCACTATGTCGCCATTCGTCTGCAACCTGATGAAGTCTTCAAAGAGCTTGTCGATCACCTAGCTAACGGCAAAAGCAAGAATTTCTATAGAGACTTAGGTGACTTTACTTTTGTTCTAGATAAGTACTTTGATGAGAGCTCAGATGACTATAGCGACACTCATCAGATTGCCAATAAAGATCAGGCCAAGTTAGTCCGTTCATATGACCTTTCCAACTGGCTCTACAGCTTGCAAGATTCTTCCCCAGAAAGTCTCAATGAAGCTAGAAAACAATATGCCCATAGTAAAAGTCTTCCTTGGCTTCTCTGTCTAGCTTCAAAGCTCAAAGCTTCGGACAAAGCCTCGGACAAAGATTTTGCCGAAATCAAGAAGGCTCTTGCTAATGTAAATGGCGTTGGTATGACTGCTGCCCGCTTTCATCTGAGTCGCTTGCAAATTGAGTCGGGCGAACTGGCACAGGCTCGCGCCACTATCGATCAGATGCTTGCCAAAGACATCTCAACCTCAGATAAGGCCGATCTGTATCGACTTAAAATTAGATGTGCCAATAGTCTTGAAGACTTGCTGAAATTGTCTTTCGTGGTACCGGCGGCGGTGGTATCTGGTTGGTCGGCAGTAGAGCTGCCTGAAGACTTTGAGAAAATAGAAAAGACAGGCAAGTATTCCAGCCGAGAATCAATGCTTTTGCCAGAAAGTGCAGCCTTTATCAATACTGGTCTTACCTTGAAGAGTTTTGGCAAATTGGCTGCTTCACAGCAGGTAAAAGCAAGGCAGAAATTTGACTTTGCCCAGGCTTATTTTGTCAGAGCCTATCTCTTGAAAGACAAGCAAGAGATGGAAAAAGCTTTCAACTTGCTGAAAACGCTTTTGCCTAAAGAAAATGCTGCTATTGTTTCGCAGATGCAGGCGCAAGTGGACAAGCAAGCTGTGGGAAGCGATCAGTGGAACTTCCTGGCTGCCTATCTGATCTTGAGAAATCCCGGTGCCAAGCCAGTAGTTACTGCCGGGCTGCCCCGTCGGGAAGCTTTCTCTCGTATTGACGATTATTCAGATAACTGGTGGTCGGACGTCAGCTTTGATGAAAAGGATGACGACAAGCCTTTTGAAGTGCCCGTAAAGGCTTTGCTGGAACCTGCAGCTAAGCCGGAAATCGAGAAACTTAAGGCTTTGGGCTGTGCTCCAAACAAGCTTGGTTCGGTGGTCGTAGATTATGCATCTAAGTATTCGTCGGATAGATTGTTGCCTGAGGCTTTGCATCTAGCCGTCAAAGCTACCCGTTTTGGTGCTAAAGACGATAAAACCACAAAAGTCTCGCAGGCTGCGTTTAAGTTACTTCACAGCAGGTTCAAAGGAAATGTCTGGACACAAAAAACTCCCTACTATTATTAGGCTCTCGCTGCTTGCCAGCTGTTTATTGGCTCAGTCAATAATTGGTGCTAATACTCTAGTAGCTTCGGCGACGGAGCAAACAGCTGCTGTAGCACCGCCTTGCAAGACTTGGATCAAACCTCTCGGCAAGCCGCTCGCCGCTTTGGTTTGTGTCCACGGTCTTGGTCTAAACAGTAGTGCTTATGAAGATTTTGGCTTGCGTGCTTCGAGACAAGGCATAGCTGTTTATGCGCTTGATGTGCGCGGCTTTGGTTCTTGGATCAAGTCGAAAGGAGCAGAGAATGTAAATTTCGACGACTGTCTCAATGATGTTAAATTGACCCTTGAAGCCGTGCGCAAGTCTAATCCTAATGTACCGGTATTTTTGCTCGGCGAGTCTATGGGCGGGGCTATCGCCTTGCGTGTGGCTTCTCTCTACCCAGAGCTTTTGGATGGCGTCATTTCGTCAGTGCCTGCTGGTGAACGCTTTCAGCAAGGTAAAACCGACTTGCAGGTGGCAGCCCATTTTTTGACTGGGCCAAGGCGTAAATTCAATATTGGCAAAACCATAGTCAATCAAGTCACCCAAAATGAAGACCTTAAGAACGAATGGACTTCCGATCCACTGGCGCGTCTAGATCTCTCTGCCAAAGAACTCTTGCAGTTTCAGGTCTTTATGAACGGCAACCATGACTGTGTCAAAAAGCTTGTTAAATTGCCGGTTCTGATGGTGCAAGGCAATAACGATAGATTGGTCAAACCCGATGAGTCTTTCGATTTGTTCAGACAAATAGCCAGTCCCGATAAAGTATTCTTGGCTGTACCCAGTGAGCATTTGATTTTCGAGCAGTCGCAAAGCCAAGATCCCTGGCAGCGTGAGCAGAATATGCGCCTGGTGGCAATTTGGATGTTGACCAAGGTCTTTGGTCATGACCTACACAATGCAGATATTATGGCGTCATTTATGCGCACACCGGCGCCCGCCCTGACTCAAGTCGCAAGCCAAACAAAAGCAGTAGAGTCGCTGCCGAAAGAGGCAGCCGCTGAAGCTGCTAGCTTTGCCAAAGATAAACCAGCTGCGCTCTTGTTCTACACAAAGTGGTGCGAAGGTGCAGACCACGTGGCCAAGCTTATGGAAGAGGCGAAAGGACAGTGGGGCAATCGGGTCAATCTGGTCACAATTGATAGTGATAGCAAGGAAGGCAAGGAGACCGCAAAACGATTTGCCGTTGGTGCCATTCCGAGCATTTATTTCCTCAAAACTGGTGGAGAACTAAGTTCTGTAATGGTTGGTCAGGCTAAGTTTCCCAACTTTATCAAACAGTTAGCCCAGGCAATTATCGATTCAGACAAATAGCCTGCCGCTCAGTTATCCCTGTCTGCGCGCTTCAGCTGTCGGTGCAGCTTACGGTATTCCTTCCTCACTTCATCAACGATAGGACTGTCAGGTCCAAAGACTGCTTTGTATTTTTCTATAGACATCTGATAATAATTCTTCGCTTCATCAAAGCGCTCCATAGAGGCTGAGCATTTGGCTAGATTTCTGTACATACCGGCTTCGGCATCGCCCATATTGAGTTTCTTGGCAATTTCGAGGGCTCTTTTATATTCAGCTTCGGCTTCTTGAAAGCGACCATTGGCGTAAAGAACCAGGCCCCTTGTGCGTCTGGCATTCTCTACATAACTATTCTCCGAGCCTGAAAGCCTTATCTTGATCTCTACAGCCTTGGTGGCATGGTCTACGGCATCTGAGCGCAGTTTTGCAGCCTTCTGCAAAAGCTCTTTGGCTTGTTCACTATCATTGCTTTTCTTGGCGGACAGCTCCAAACGACCGGCTTCGCCAATTTCTGCTCTAGAAAGATAGTCTAAAGTGTTGGTATATCTGAGGGTATCTTGCGGCTCTACATCAGCTACATATTTGAATAACTTGTAAGCTTCTGGGTCGTCGTCGCGTCTAATAAATAGCAGAACGGCAATTTCGTATTCGATATCAGCCAGTAAAGTTGGCTTAGCGCCTGCTTCCTGCGCCATAGTCAAAGCTCTGCGCAGACCGGCTTCAGCAGCTGAGGCATCGATTGAACGCAACTGCATGGCTTCGTTTACGGTTTGAGACCATGGATATTGCTCGGGCCTTTTGAAATTGAAATGAGGAAGTGCTAGAAAGGCGAGCACTGCTGTGGTAAGTAGAGCGGTCGCCAGCACGCCAAATAAAACTAGTCTGCGTCTCTTTTGCTGTTTTGGTTGGCTATAGAGCTTGGAAGCCGGGATAACAGCCCCCGCTTGCGCCAAAGATTCAAGCTCAGTAAGGAGGGCGGCGGCACTTTGATAGCGATCCTCGGGGCTTTTTTCCATGGCATGAAAGACAATTCTTTCTAAGGCATCACTTATCTCAAGGTTCTTGTCTATTTCTTTGAATGGCTTGGGTGCCTGGCTGACTTGGGCAAGGAGCAAAGCAAAAGTACTATCACCTGCAAATGGTGGTTTGCCGGTCAATACTTCATACATCAGACAGCCTAATGAGTAAATGTCGGTGCGATGATCTATTGCCTGCCCCTGGCACTGCTCAGGGCTCATATAGAGAGGCGTGCCGAAGATTTCACCGGTTTGAGTAAGTTTTGGGGATGATTGATCTTCGGTTAAGACCTTGGCTATGCCAAAATCCACCACCTTGACCAACCAAGCCCCATTGCTTCGTTTTTGTAAAATAATATTCGAAGGCTTAAGATCGCGATGTACCACACCTTTTTCGTGGGCATGAATGAGTGCTTTACTGACTTGCTTGAAGATATCTATTGCTTGGTCTTCAGAAATAGCTTCTTTCTGGTCATATAGATCATCCAGCAGATCATCGAGAGTCTGACCCTCAACAAAGTCCATGACGATAAATGGATGTCCTGTATCGGTCAGTCCAAAATCGTGCACCATGGCGATATTTTCGTGCGAAAGCTGGCTGGTGGTGCGAGCTTCTTGCTGAAAGCGCAGAAATATTTTTGACTGTCGGCTGAATTCTTCCTTCAAGACTTTTATCGCCACTATCTTGTCGAGAAGCAAGTGTCTGGCTTTGAGAACTACGCCCATAGCTCCTTCGCCAAGCATACCTAGAATTTCAAAATTAGCACCAATAGGACCAATAGCAGCGATTACAGCGGCCGGGTCCTTTTTTGTTGCCTCACCCACGGTTTGGCTAAAGTCTTCTGTATGCAGAGAGCCGTTTTCAGTCGGCACCGAAACTAAGGTGACGTCGTTTAGGAGTTCCTGTTCTTCCAAGCTTGCTCTTCCTTAGGTATTTTTGGTAACCCTGTTTGTGTGCCTATCTTTAGGGTCTGTGTTTTGCTTCCCATTGTCTTAGCTTGGCTACGCCTTCTTCAAAACTCTGGGCATTGTTGTAGAAAGTATGGGTGCCGTCTGCTTTATCTGGATCTCTCACATAATAGATAAAATCGGTGGAAGCAGGGTTAAGTGCCGCTCTCAGGCTCTTCTCGCCGGGGCAGCCTACCGGACCAGGGGGCAAACCCTTGTATTTGCGGGTGTTATAGCGACTCTTAAGATCAAGATCGCTTTGATAGATGATGCCATTGCCCTTCCATTTACCGGCCAGTTTTGATGCATAGACGACAGTAGAATCCATGGCTAGAGGCATGTTGAGCTTTAATCTATTGAAGATAACTGAGGCGACAACCGGTCTTTCTTTATCTAATTTAGCTTCTGTCTCAATGACCGAAGCACAGGTCACCGCTTCGTGGACAGTCAAGTGTTTGGGATTGGGAGTCTCTACGACTACCTTCTTGAGGATCTGTCTAAACCGCTGGGTCATTTCTTTGATGATGCTGGCCGGCTTGGTATCACTCTGAATAAAGTATGTGTCTGGAAAGAGATAACCTTCTAGGTTACTTACGTGCGAATCTAAATCGCTGATCAGGCTGACTTGGTTCATCAATTTCAAAGCCTCATCTCGGCTCGCTAGATGAAACTCAGGAATTCTCACCATGGCATCAGCTATTTCATAGCGGGTCCAGCCTTCAATAACGGTCAATTTACGAGGCTCTATACCGCCGGCTTCCAGTACTGAAAGAGCCTCCAGACTGGTAAGCGGTGAAGGAAATTTGTAGTCACCGGCTTTGAGCACCGGTGTTTTTCCTGACAGCTTGATATAGAGTCTAAGAATTGACGCATTACCAATCACCCCTTGACTCTCAAGCTGCTTGAGAGTCTCTTCCAAGCTGGTTCCGCGCGCCACAGTAAAAATTTGATTGGCATGGCTGTGGCTGATCTTTGTCTTGAGAGCGCCATCAAAATAAAAATAGACGCCAACCAACGAAAGTATTGCTACCACCGCCAGTATCAGCAATATTTTTATGGCTCTCATCAATTAGAGATTCGGCGGAACACTCAAGATCCAACGAGGATTCTCGGCGGAGTAATCAGCTGCTTTTGTCAAATAGAGATTGAGCTTGACCAGACGTTCCTTAATCTTGTTGCGAACGGCGTCTTTACCGCTTTCTCTCTCAGACGCTTTGCCGGCAGCCTCGTTCTTCTTGGCTTTGCTCCGTCCTCTAGACTTTGCCACTTCTTCCATAACTTCATTGGCTGAAACATCAAAGTCGTTGCTAACAATGAGAGGCTTGTTTGACTCTCTATGCAGCCTGATGCAATTTCCTTCTATTGCATAAACAAGATTATTGAGATCAAGGACCGGCACTTCAATGAGAGTATTTTTGATCAGTTGAGTCTCTTTATTCAGCACTTTTTCAAAAAACTGCACCGACTCTGGGCAAAGACGCCGTTCTTTGTCCAGCGACTCTTTATAAAGCAATTTCAGTTTATCGGGACGATGCTCTTTTATTGCATTGTAGTAGCTGCCGAATGCTGATTGAATAGCTTTCTTGTCATGTTCGCTCAGTTCTTTGATGGCGACAGTTTCTTCTCCTTCAGGAATATTGAAGCTCAGTTTCTTGTGCCCAATCTCGCCTTTCGAATCATCAGCAGCTATTACGATTCTGGCTATCTCTTCCGATTTTGGTCCAGGGGTTCTTTTCTCTACAGTGACCAAAAGCTCCGAATCAGGATGGCTGACATATTCCAATTCGATTTCGTTTAGACCTTTGTTTATATAGCCAGTAATATTCAAAGGTAATTTCATAAAGACTATTGGACCGCCCAAAACGTTGACACCGTCAATAGTGGCAGCTTTGAAGGGGAGGGCCCGCCCCTTTACTTTCAAAACATAGGCTTTGTCGCCAACTGTCTGAATTTGCTTAACTGTCTGAGCTTTTTCACTTGTGCCGGGTTTTTCTGCTTTAGCATCGCTGCCTGTCTTAACCGGGGTCTTAACCGTTTCGGCAATTTTTTCTGTTGTTTTCTCCGACTTCATTTCTGTAATCTCGGCCATTGCCGAGTTGCTAGATTGAAAAAGGAAAAGACTAAAGACCGTTAGATTCAAGAGAGCCACATTCTTGGAAGGCGATCTCTTGGCTTGGTTTGGCAGTTGCATATATCCCGTTCCGCTTGCATCTTGTTGACTTGAACGCCTAATTTTAACGGAACAAGGCAAGTAAGCAAACGTCTGTCGCTTGTGATAAGCCACCTGGCGCATTAAAATCCAATTACAAATTGTGGAGTCCCGATGAGCGTCCCGAAGACAGACTTATTGAGCGAAGTAACGGTCAAGCTTGCCAGAACTAAAGAGTTGGGCAAAACCAGCAAGTTGGGCAAAACTAGCAAAGTAGACAATGCTGCCAAGCGGCTTGGAGCCATAGGCTTGTTCTTGTTATTTGGTCTCTTTTCGGTCGGCACATTCAGCCCCGCTCAGGCACAGAAGACCTTGACTGGTTCAGTTGAGACCTTGCAAAGTGGTGGCTCTCAGGTTTATTTGCCTGGCTCTATCGCCGGCTTTACAGATAACAGTCGGCTTGAGCTTGGCGCCAGCCGCAGTTCGGTGGTCAAACCAACCATTTTCAAAGGCTGGCTTGAAAAGAACAATCCAGATTTGCAGGCAATTCTCTCGGCCAATGATGAAAATGCCATAGTGGAAGTAGCCGGGCGCTGGGACCACGCCGACAAAACCCTCAAGTCATTAGGGCTTAGCTTTAGGCACATCAAAAGCAAACAGATTACAGAAGAGCTTTTGCAAAACACTAAAGTTTTGATTCTCAATTGCGCCGGCGAGCTAAAGCGCGAAAAGCTGCAGTTGGTGCGCGATTTTGTCGCAAGGGGTGGCTACCTGCTCAGTACCGACTGGGCTCTTGATAATGCCGTGGAACTAGCCTTTCCTGGTACCATCTCATTCAATAAAGGGCTAAACAAAAAGCCCATATATCAGGCTAATTTCGTCAGTCCCGATGCAGTTCTAGCTGCTGGAGCTGTTTCTAAAGCCTACTGGAAACTTGACCAAGAAGCTCACATGATAAGAGTGCTGGACCCTCGCAAAGTTAGAGTTTTAGTCAACTCGCCCGACCTTGCGCTTGAAGACCCCGACGGCAAAGGTATCTTGGCTTGTATCTTTCCTTTCGGCAGAGGTTATGTTTTACATATGACCGGACATTTCGATAACAATGCGGCCATAACCATTGGCGATTTTCTGCCTGACGCAGCTCCTTCCTTGGGCATTGCCCTGCGGCAGGCTCTAGCCACCAACTTCGTCATGGCGGCCTTGCGGGGGCAAAGTCTTGGCGTTGCCCACTGACTTACTATCACTAAAGGCATGTGAGTTTTTCTCAGGCATCGGCGCCTTCAGCGAAGCTCTGCAGTTGAGTTTTGCTGAGAAAGTTAGTGTGATTCAGGCTTTTGACCAGAGTGCCTGGGCCAATCAGGTCTATTTGCTCAATCATGGACTGGCACCGGATAAACGATCTCTAGCCACCATAAAGCCCGCTTCCATTGCTAAAGAGGCATCGCTGTGGTGGCTCTCTCCTCCTTGTACACCCTTTAGCCGACGAGGACAAAGGAAGGACCTCGAAGACGAGAGAGCCCAGCCTTTTCTGCATTTGCTCAGTCTGCTGCCAAGTTTGAGACCGACCTATGTGTTTATCGAGAATGTCATTGGGCTTGAGGGCAGCCGCATGGAAAACCATCTGCGCACTGTCTTTGCCGAAAATAACTATGCCCTTGGCTCGATTAAGATTTGCCCAAGCCAATTTGGCGTACCAATGCTCAGACCACGCCTCTTTTACTTAGCCATTGACGCGCTGTCCGATGCGCCAAGCAGTAGACGCTTGGAAGATGGGTCAATCTTTTTACCTATTGAAGACTTTAGAGTGTCAGAAGAGAAGCGCCGATTGTCCGCCTATCTTTTGCCGGAAGCAGAAGCCAAGTTGAGTCCCAGATTAAGCCAGGAAGAGTTTGAGCGTTATGAAAGCGTGCTTAACGTGATTAATGTACTCGATGTACTTGATGGCAAAGACCAGACAGCACGGGCTATTTGCTTTACCAGTGGCTATTTCAGATGCCGTAAGGCAGCAGGCAGTATGCTCCGCGATGAAATGGGCGTGCGATATTTCCATCCCCGCGAGATTCTCGCCTTGCTCGGTTTTTCGCCGCGCTTTGTCCTTCCCCAAGACCTCAGTGCTAAAGTTGTCTATAAACTTTTAGGAAACAGCGTCGATGTGCGGTCGATAGTTTATTTGTTGCAGAGTTTATTCGGAGCCGGTCATGCCTAAGTTCGCTAAAGGGCAGAAAGCATTCAGAGCCAGGGCCGGGGCAAAATATATCGCCTTCAACAAGCCCTTTGCCGTGCTCACCCAGTTTAGCCCAGAAAAACTAGCCGACGGGACCATTTCAGACAAGCAGACTCTGGCTGATTTTTATTTGCCCAAACAGGTTTATCCAGTGGGGCGTCTAGATTTTGATTCGGAAGGACTCTTAATTTTGAGCGATGACGGGCGTCTCACCACCTATTTATTTGAAGGACGGCATCCCCGCACTTATCTGGTGCAGGTCGAGAATGTGCCATCGCCGCAAACATTAAAAGGCTTGCAGAGCGGCGTCGTTATTGGCGGCTACAAAACCCAACCTTGCCTTGCTCGATTGCTCAATGGCGAGCCCGATTTGCCCGAGCGCAGCAAGCCGGTGCGCTTTAGAAAGAATATTCCCACCACCTGGATTGAACTTACCCTCTGGGAGGGTAAAAACAGACAGGTACGTAAGATGACAGCGGCAGTCGGGCATCCCACCTTGCGCCTCTTTAGGCAATCTATAGGTAACCTCTCTCTGGCACAATTAGACTTGGCGCCTGGTGAGTGGAAAGAACTGAATCTTGAAGAATTGAGTTTGCTGCTCAGTACAGGGTGCTCGAATGAAAGAACCTCACGAAGAGAATCTCAATAGCAAGAGTGCTTCAGGCAACAGTGCCGATAAGACTTCTCTATCTAAAGAGAAAGAGAAGAAAGAGAACCTGAAAGATCTCGGTCTGGAATCTGAACCAAGGAAAGTTGCCGGTGAAGCGCAAAAAACGGCTGTTGATCCTGTCAGTAAGCTCTTCAAACTAGATGAAGTTGGTAAGGGCTTTGCAGTTAGTACGGGTATGGAAACCCTTGGCCGTCTACGCAATGACCTGCTCAACGGTCTCGTTAAGCGCCAGGTAGCAAGTGAACTGGTCAGTAGCATTAGCCTGGACCTCTCGAAAAAATATATGCAGGGCAAGGTGCTAGCCGATCAATTAGAGAAAGGAGGACAGCCTACAAAGCCGCTCAGTCGAGATGAGCATGCAGCTCTTGCTGTTTATAGGAAGATCAAAGACGAACTGCCTGCCAAGTTTCCCTTTTATGATACTGCCGTGCTTAAGAAAGACCTTGATGCCGGTATAGCCCTAAAGCTAAACAAAGCTAGAGCCGAAAAGCCTGACGAGAAATCTAAAAGCGAATTGCCTAAAAACTCTTTGTCTAAGCCTGATAGTACCAAAGATAGTGGCGAAAGCAGAGTTAAATCAAATACTAAGTATGACGTAAATGCAAACTCCAGTACTAAATCTAGACCCGAACCCGAGACTAAGGCTGGCTCAAAGTCTAACTCTCTGCCCCATGCTCCAACTGAGCCCAAAGCTCAAACTGATAAGTCAAATCAAAAAGAACGTACACTGGCTGCGCTAGACGGTTACGCACCTGGTTACTTATCTGCAGAATCTCCTAAGAGCAAAGTGGAGAAAGCTAACCCCACGCCTCAATCAAAGAGCACAATCGATAGGTCTGAAGAGCCTCTCAGGCGAGAAAATCTCTTAGGACAGGCGACTGACATCGAAGCGGGTAAGACTAAAGAGATAATTCAGAAGTCGCAGCTAAATGCGCTCACAAGCCACATTAGTAAAGACAACTTAGATGAAAGACCGCAGAATTTACATCAAGACAAAGAAAGACGGCAAGAGCCGGAGAACCACAGAAAACAAGACAGTGTCAAAGAACAAGACAGAGAAGACATAAAAACCAAGGCTTTAGATCATAATATTTTAGAGCCCAAAAGACCGGCAATCAAAGAGGAAAGTAACCTCAAGGAAGGGGCTTGGAATCGCTCTGAGACCAAAGATGCGCTAAAGCTTTCGCAGAAGGAAGTAAATATCTTTGTCGTCCTTGATATTTTATTACATAAAATAGCCCGCTCAAGCCTAGCCGGTTTGGTTTTTCATCGCTCTGCCGAAATTACTCTGGCCCGTCTTGGCGAGGTACTGTCTGTACAGATACTCAAAGACATTTCGCAAAAGAAACCTTTGCTAATTACTAATGCTCCGGACCGTTCGGTAAAGACACTCATACTCTTTCCGGTCAATCTACCTCTAGTGGATACTGCTGTAAAACCAGCTAGTGCCAAAGCTCTAGAGACTGGCAAGAAGGGCCTTGACAGTGTGCTTTCTTTGCCATTTACCGAGCAATGGCAGCAAGAAAGATTGCTAAGCTACAATACCGCCTATAGAACCACTGCCAAAATATGCACTGTCATAGATAAAGTGTCTCATTTGGAAAATACCAAGACCCACAGTCAGTTTGAGTGGCTTCGGTCTGATAGAGATGCTAAAGTCGCGGTAAGCAATTCAGGAAGTAAATCTGGAAGTAATTCAATAAATGTTTCAGGCAATGTTTCAGGGAATGTTTCAGACAATGCTTCAGGAAAATCAGATAAAAGCTTAGATATTGTGTTGGATCAAAATTCAGAAAAGCAGCCCAATCTGGGTGCAGAAGCAGCTTATGCCGGGCGGCAAAGTAATGATATTGAAGTAGAGCATCCTGCCAAAATCGACTGGCCAGAGCCTGCACCTGATGGCGACGATGAGTTATCTGCGCCAGGCAGTGAGATGGTCTTCGCCGCAATAATTGCTCTGGCTGCTGTGGCCAGAACAAGACAGGAGAATTTAGCGAGCTTTGGTGAGGAGCGTACGATTGGTGTTGGCGGTCAAGTCTTGCACCGTCCAAAGATCTTGATTGCTAAAGACGATACTCTTGCCTCGATTGCAGACCGGTTGTTTCATGACCGCTCTCTCGCCCATCTGATTGCCGACCTCAATACCAAGGTCTCTGATCAGTTCATACTGAGTGGCAATCGAATCATCAGATTAAAAGTAAGACAAGAGATTCAACTGCCTGTCTATACCGACATAGTCACTTTCAAGAAAGAGCGAGCAAACACTGCTCTTTACAGTGCAACTTTGGTCACAATAGTGGAAGACACAGAAATTTCTAAAGAAGCTTTGAGAGAAGCCTTTAGCCCATTTGTCAAAAGTCTTTGATAAATTATAGTCAACTACCCGGCTCAAGTGCCCGGTTCAAAGCCAAATTCGGAATAGAGCCAAGCATCGAGCTTTGTTTTCTCTTCGTTGATGCTGTCAAAATCGATCAAGCCTCTTCTAATTGCTTCAAATACAAGTCTAGTGCGCGGGTTGAAGATCTCGATGCCGGCAGTCTCTCTGATAAAACTATCTTCGCCCTTAAGTAACTTGTTCAAGAGATTTGAGAGTCTGTTCTGTGCCCCTCTGTATGAAATATGCTCTTTCTTGGCTATTGCCTTATCGGTCAATCCAGCAAAAATATCCATCAAAGTTTCATACTCGGCATCGGTTATGGCAGTGTCCTTAAGCCTTGTACGCACGGCTTGAATTTGGGCGCCGATATAAGGAAGGTCGTTGAAATAAATACTTTCTATTGCTTCTTTGAGCTTTTCATCATCTTCACTCTTTAGTAGGTAACCATGAATCGCTTCATCGGGTACGATTTTGCCGAGCTCGCGAATATAGGCTTCGTGTTTGTATTGCGACCAAAATAAGATCTTCAGCGTCGGCTTGTCCTTCCAGATGGCGCGGGCGGCCTTAATGCCATTGGTGCCTGGCATAGAAATATCCATCAAAATTAGGCTTGGATTGAAAGATTTACTTTTGGCAATAGCTTGCTCGCCGTCTACCGCCTCATCGAAAAGTGCCTCAAGCTTCTGTTCAAGAAAAATCGACTGACTAACTTTGCGGGCATGTTCGCGCAGCGAGGGAAGGTCTTCGCAAATGAGAACTTTATGCTGCATACCGAAAACTGCCTCAAGACGACTTATCTAGAACACGCAATTCAAATTTCACACCTTTATCTTTCCCAGCAGAATCGATCTTTATTCTTCCGTCAATTAGTGCTGCTCTTTGCTCGATATAGCGAAAACCTCTGGAGTGAAAGGCACTGGAGTTAATTCCCTTAAATGGCGTTCCCTCAATCTCTTCAAAGCCGCAGCCATCATCTTGCAAAAGAAAAACTATCTCGTCGCCTTCCCTGCTAACCGTCAATTGCACTTGTTTAGCCTTGGCATGTTTGACCACATTGTTTAAGCCCTCTTGAATGATGCGATAGATAAGGAGCTTCTCTATGTTGTCAAATTGAAGTTGATCATCCTCAAAACTTGTATTGAGACGCACCATATGACCAGCCTTTGCTGCCGAGCTCTGCAAGAGATCTTTCAAGGCGGCAATTAGTCCTAATTCTTCTAGAACCGAGGGAAATAGGCTATCCATTACCTGTCTGATCTGACTTGAGGCGCCCTCTATCTGCTTGTTAATTTCATTGATGGCCGCTTGATCCAGCATACAGTTCTCAAGCTTCTTGATTGAGATCTTCAAAATCTTTAGGTCGTTCAAGACCTGGTCATGCAGGTCACTCGCCATGAGTCTTCTATCTCTTTCGTCTTGTTTGACTAGCTCCAGTTTGGCGGTATTGAGGTCTAGGGCTTGTAATTGCAGCTTTAGGTCTTTGTTCCGCATTTGCTCCTGGTCTTGCTCATATTTGTGCAGGCAGAGACCTAGTAAAAAAGCAAGCAAGATAATGGACGAGAGTGAGAGTGGAAAGATAGGCAGCTTGATTTCTGTTAGCAAGTAGCAGGCTAAGGCAAAAATGGCAGTCACTTGCAGCAGTGCCGGAAAACGAAATCGGGCTGATACCGACTTAACTGTAAAGGTTGTAGCTGCTCCAGCGATTGATACCAATAGTAGTGCCGGCAGTCTATTTAGTTCAATTTGACTGGTGAATAGTTCGTCAAGGCTTCTAAGACCCAATACCAGAACGAGCGCAATGAAAAACATACCAAAGAAGAGGGCACATTGACTTGATTTGAAATTTGCCTTCATCTATTTGTTCGCTATTTCTTAGTCTTTATTTTCTGTATAAAGCCCTTTGCCAACCAATATTCAACCGAATTTACCGTGCCATGCTTCTGCACGAATTCCATGCGCCTCAGGCAATCATCTTTGTCGCCGCCGTAAAAGCTAGCCAGACCTAAAAAACATTGCGCTTGGGCGAGATTGTAAGTACTATCTTGCGCTTCTTCCAAGACATCCTCTTCAGTGGCTTTTCCTTGCCAGTGTTTGATCAGTGAATAAGGCCACTTTAGTCTATCTAGTTTGCTTCTCGATTCTTGCAATAGCTTGGCTTGCGCGACCTTATCTTTGGCGGACATCTCTGCCAAGAGAGAAAGCACCGCCGCGTGACCGGCAAAGTCTGAACGCCAGCCGCCCTTGCTCAGCCATTCAATAGTGGCTTGGGCTCCAGCTTTGGGTGTATTGGTGAGCAGATAGGCGCCAGCCCGATTTACTGCCGCATACTTGTTACCGGGATTGAGAATCAAGGCTTGATTAAAGTCCTTAATGGCTTCCAGAGGTCTAAGAGTGCGCAGATACACAGCACCGCGATTATTGAAAGAAAGGTCGTTTCTGGCATCGAGAGCAATTGCCCTATCGAGATCTTTGAGAGCTAAGTCATACTGCTTCAGGTCACTATAGGCGGTGCCTCTTCCCCTGTAGGCTTTGGCGCATTCTTTGCTGCGACCGCCGTCAATTTTAATCGCTTCGTCAAATTCAGTTATAGCTTGCTTGAAGTCTTCTCTTTGCAAATAGTCTTCGCCGATTTCATAGTGCCTTTTAAACTGAGGGTCTAGGGCCAGAGCTTGGTTTTCTGGGCTGGTGGAAAACAGACCAGCCAGGCAGAGAAGAAGGCTAAGGTTCATGGCCGTAAAATAGCGAGGGCGTGCAAAAATCATAATTTTCTCCTGCCAGATATTCTAGCTTCGTTGGCTAAAATATGGCTGACATGACCTTAAGGTTCGCCATAGCAAATAGTTTGTAAACAGACTCTTTACATCTTTGATCTATAGTGATCAAGAAGGTTCAACTGCGCCGATTTGGGTATGTCTAGAAAAGGTTGTGAGGTTTTGTCAGTGTCAAATAACTGGGGGTCGCAAGAATCCGACTGGCAGCTTAAGAAGTTGCAGCAGGATTGTTTGCGCACCAGCGATCGCATTCTTGGCGTTTGCTTTGACTCTTTGCAGAGAGAAGTAAAACAGGTTCACCAAGAGTACGAAAAAAGATTTGGCCCTCAATCGGCTCAGTTTACCGAGTATATCACCATGCTCATGCAGAAAATGCAGGCAAGCGGCTTGACCACGCTCACTTGCATGGAATGGTTGAGCCAGGCTTCTAGTGGCTACCTGCCGCAGGCTAGCGCTCCTGCTGATTTCGACACTCAATCACAGACCCTCAAACATATTCCCGAAGAGTATAGGCAAGGCTTTCTTCACGAGACTCCCCCCAGCGAACCTCCTGGTTTTCAGTCCAGCTATCCAAATGACGATGAATTTGGCAGCAGCGAAGTGGATGCCCTTAATGCCAACCAGAATAATCCTTTGCAGAGTAATCCTTTGCAGAGTAATCCTTTGCAGAATCCGGCGGTCGTACAACCTAATTTGCAACCTTTAGCTTCAGCCGAGCCCGCCGCGCAGTCTCCAATTCAGAACAGTTTGCAGCCTTTGTCTGATAATAATTCGGTTTGGGGCGGTGCCCCAGATTCGAACGAACTGCCCTTTAATCCTTGGGGCGAGCCTCAAGAAGTGACTCCTATGCCGGCCTCTCGTCCAGCCCTCAATTCCTTGATGCCGACCACTTGGGAAAACGGGGTACAGGTTAATCCTTCTTTCAAAATAGCACCACCAGCTGCGCCGGTTGCTGCCGCCGAAGCTGTTTCGAACCAGGCTGTTTCGAACCAGTCTATATCGCAGAATAACCAGCTAGCTAAATTTGAAAGCGCTGAGTCAGGGTTTGATCCCGGTAGCACCTTGCAGTTTCAACGCAGTCCTATTAGCGAGCAAGGCTTGCATAATAGCTGGGGGCAAGATTCATCCGGCGGATGGTCTACCAATCAAGCAACGCCCAGCGCAGCCGAACTTCCTCAACCCGCACCGGCTCCTGCTCCTGCTCTTCCTCAGGCTCCTAATCAGGTTCCAAGTCAAGTTCCTAATCAGGTTCCTAATCAGGTTCCTAATCAGGCTCCAGCTCCTAATTTCCCAGTTGAACCGCCTTACCAACCACAACCGCCCTATCCTCAATCACAATATGGTTGGGGGCAACCTCAGCCCCACGAGAGTCCTTCGGCTGAGCCGCAGTTTAGAGTAAGCAATTCAAGTACGAGTGAATGGGCGAAACAGCAGCAGATTTCGCAGCAGTTTCAGATTCCGCCTTCGGCACCCTTTGGTGGTCCAGACCTGCCTCCCCAGCCTCAGATAAGCCAGAATTGGTCGCCTCAAGGCAATTCAACTTCTGCTCCAGCTTGGGGGCAACCACACCAAATGCAAAATCAGCATAGCAATATGCAGAACCAGCAAAGCAATATGCAGAATTTGCAAACTCAGCCAAATGGATATAGTCAAGCTAATGCTCAAATGCAGCAACAGTTTAGCGAACAGACTGATCGACGCGAAAATCAGCAAGAACAAGACTATGAGTACAATCCTGCCACCGCATGGGATTAGGCAATATCGACTGAGCTATAAGTAGTTCAGAATTTCCACCAGAAAGCGTTCGGGTGGAAGGTATTTTTCAAGGCGCCAACGCTGCACATAAGTTCCTTTTGTACTTACTTCCAGCACTGCCACTGTGGGCATAGAGCCATTGGTATTTTTCTTGGCAAATTTGATCTCTTCTTGACTGCGCTCGGCATTGACCTTGACAAAGATGGCTCGATTTTTGAGTTGTCTACCTATAGTGGGATGCTCGAAAACATCATGGTCTAGTTTGCGGCACCAGCGGCAATTATCTATGTAGAAATCGACTATGAGCGGTTTTCCGCTTTTGGCAGCTAGTTTGAGGGCTGAGGGTAGGTCCTTTTGCCAAGTGATTAAGCCAGGCTTGGCAGGTTCAGCGGCTTCAGCGGCGCAGCAAAAGGAAGCCTGTGCCAAAATGACGAAAAGAATCGGCAAGAGCGCCATACCGGCTAACTTTCCAAGATACTTGCTCATTCTTCTTCTTCTTTGTGTTCTAGCTTGTGATCAGATTTGTGATCAGATTTGTGTTCTGGCTTATGCTCAAGATGATGGTCGCTATCGCAGCCAGCATCTTCGGTCCAGTGCTTGAGATTGGCAAGACGTCGCCTGACATCTTTCAAGGCCGAGTTGCCAGCTATCTCTCTGGCAAAGGGCACGTTTAGCTTCGCTTCGGTGTAACTGCTCAGCTTTACAAGAGTCTTCTGTCCACCGTCTAGCGGCGAGAGGTCCCAAACACCTTCGAAAAACCGCAGTTTATCGGAAGACATGAGGCTGTATTCCACCTTCTTTCCAGGGGTCTCAACTTCTCTGTAAGTGCAGTGCGCCTTGCCGATTATCGGTAGATCGTCAAACTGCTCTTCGATTACAGCGACTCCATTAACATGCGACACAACTCTACGGCGTCCTGGTTCTTGACAGCGCGACAGCTTGATATGTTCGAATACCTCTTCAGGAGGTGCTTTAATAACTACTGAGGCTTCAACCGGCTTGTGATCTTTCGCCAATGCAGGAGCCGGTTGCGCCAGCCAATAGTTGATGCCGGTGCTCACTAATAGAGCAGTAAGAATATGCCTCTGATTCATAAGTTATGATTCTAACCTAACAATAAGGGCGAGGAAAAGCTCCCCCACCCTTGATATTTTTCCCAAGTGTAGGATGATCGATGGTGTTTTCTAGAATCAGCCTTGAATCTTGAACCTCTAGATAATATATTTTGCTAGTTCCCCGGGTGGTTTTGGAGAAGAGCTTGAAGATTAGTCGAAAGTATATCGAATTGAGTAAGCCGGACCTCTCTAAACTTGTCGTCTCCAAACTAGTATTGGCTTGGTTTGTGGGCTTGCCGGCTCTGGCAGATCCCGGCATGATCAAGCGCATCGTTCCCGCCAAAGTAAATCCGCCGGATCCCTTTTGGGTCGGTTTTTTCAATATTCTCAACTATGCTTCCGGCATAGCGGTTGTTACTTTCATCGTGCTCGGAATCATTTGGTTCATCAAAAACAGGAACATTCTTGACGATGCCGATGAAGAGATAGAAGGCGAAGGCGCAACATCCTCTGAGCCGGAAGTGCGGGCAGATTCGAGCGGCTCTGAGAAAAGTGAGCCGGCTGCAAACTAATTGAGCCTGGGGTAGATCAGATTTCGTATCTAACCGAAATAGCGATCATTTCTCCGAAGTCACTGGGCATGGTTGTGACTCTAATTTCGACATCTTGTCCGGCAAGATTGATCGGCATCTTTTTGTCTTGTGGTTTATTTGTCTCAGTTGGATCCAGTCCGACTATTTTCTTATAAGAACTGGCCAGAGGCTGATTGATCTGCAGTGGCAATTTGCAATCAGCCTGCACCTGTCCAGATTTGATATAGCGCAAATTCATCGAAACTTTGTCAGGTTCTAGATGAATATCCGTCCATCTCTGTTGAATCGCCTTTGTCACTATCTCTTTGGCTAAGGATAACAGCTGTTCGCCGGGCTTGAGAGGCGGCGCTTTGCTCTCAGCCTTGGCAGTAGCTACAGCCGGCTGCGGTTCGCTAACAGTTTGCTGTGCATCTGATTTGGGGCTTGCAGACTCTCTGCCGCTCGCGTCTGCCACAGCACTTTTGATAGGCTCGGGTGATGGCTCGTCGGCAATAGCTGCTTCCAGAGGAGCAACTTCAGGTTCTGATATAGATACTGGCTCGGGTTCTGTTTGCCGCTCTGGCTCTGATATAGGTATTGGCTCGGGTTCTGACTCTGGTTCCAAGAGATCGTTGTCTTCGCTTTCGAGAGGTGCCACCTCTGGTAGTGGCGCTACCAGTTCTTCCATAAAAGTGGTGTCTTCATTCAGGTCTGCAAACTCAGATTCGACCACTTCTTCCAGCAAAATTCTCTGCGGGTCTATCGCCAGAGCCGGAGCCACTTCTGATAGCTCACTAGCAACATTCTCAAGCATCGAATCAATAACGACTTGCTGTTCAAGGCGACTTTCGATATCGCCGGCAGTGATGAGAAATTCTAAGTTTTGCGGGGTCGTTTCTTGGGGCTCTTTGTGTCCATTACCATTGCTCGGTTCACTTGCCTCCTTTATTTCAGAACTTACAGGCTGGTCAAGGCTCTTTGTCTCAATAACTTTTGCATCGAGAGTATTCTCGTCTTGTTCTTTTAGCTCAGGTTCTTTTAGCTCAGGCTCTTTCGGCTCCGGGTCTGCAGCAATCGGGCTTTGGTCCTCTTGCTGCTTGCCTTCTGTTTTGCTCGGCTCCTTCGGAACATTCACCTTACTGAGACTATCTAGATCATCTAATTCGTCGTCATCTTGAAAGAGCGCCGACAACTGTTTACGAGCCGGCATCTTGCTAGTCTTTGTCGCAGGCTTTTTGACCGGTTCACTAACAGAGCTTGGCGCCGCGGTTTCAGAGGCTTTAGCTTCAGAGAGCTTGGCTTTCAGTGAATTGCAGAAAAATTCAAAATCATCAGCTGTGCAGACAAGCTTTTTCAACTGTCCACTTTTGAGCTGAATTTTCAGTGTGTCTATGGCAATCAGATCATCTGGATCGACCATGGCAATGGTATATTGCGTGCCGTTTTGAGCTATCGGTAGAACCTTGTGCTTCAGTCTTATTTCTTCCGGCAACAATTCGACTATTTCGGGTGAAGGCGGCTGTTTTGATAGATTGATATAGTTGACGCCGAACTGCAGTTCCAGAGCGTCTTTGAGCTGGTTGTTCGAAATCAGAGAGAGCTTCTCTAGAACGACAGTAAGCCTTTCTCCTGAACGTTTTTGTTCGGCATGGGCCGCCTGAAGTTCTTCAGGTGAAATGAGACCTATTTCTAATAACAAATCTCCAATTTCGTTGCCGCTAACCAAGCTGCTAACTCCCAATCAGGCCTTATCTCTTCTCTATCTTCGCCCATAAATTTTGTGCCACTGGGCTACTCACCCTAAACAGGGTAATTAGTTCGCTCTAGTTCACTGCTATTCTTCGCCTTTACCAGGCAGGAACTTGAGAACAGGCGCCTTGCTTAATTGGTCGATGACAATTTCTTCTACAGTGTAATGACAAGTGCTGCCGGCATTGTCGACAAGCACCCTGGTACTGCCTTCTTCGCTGGAAAGAGCCTGCAAAGCCTGGCTCTTGTTTGTGCTTGCGGCGTCAAGGCGATTCTTTAGCAAAATTGCGTAGACCTTGCCGGCTGGACTGCCGTTCTGGCTGATCCAATTGAGGGCATCCAAAGTTTCTGCCGCTTCTTTCGGCTCTTTTGCCGAGCCTTTCCTTAGTATTTCTCGAATTGCCATAGCAAGCTCACCTTTGGAGCCGCTGCGATATTCTTGCAATTTAGTGGTTTTGGCAATAACCGTCAAATAGGGAGGCAATTCTATTGCTGGTTCTTGGGAACCTGACTGGCTTACTGGCTGCTTTGCTTCAGGCAAACTCGGCTCAGCCAAAACTTGAGCCCAAGCCGGGCAAGAGACTGATAAAGAAAAGAAAGCAGCCGCAGTAAGCCAAGTTTTTAAGTCGATTAAGGCGAACTTGGCGGCTGCTTCTTTCATAGTCTTACTTCAAGCCAATCAGGTCTACTTCGAAGACCAAGGTGGCGTTGGGGGGAATGACGCCGCCGGCGCCGCGAGCACCATAGCCAAGTTCGGCAGGTATGATGAGCTTGCGCTTGCCGCCGACCTTCATGGTCATAACGCCTTCGTCCCAGCCTCTTATTACCGAGCCGGTACCAATCAAGAACTCGAAGGGCTCGGCGCGATCGACAGAGCTATCGAACTTCTGACCATTGGTGAGCCAGCCGGTATAGTGGACAACAACGGTTTGACCTTGTTTGGGGCTTTCACCTGTGCCAACTTTAAGGTCTACATATTTGAGCCCGCTCGGGGTTGTGACTTCGGCTGCTTGTGTCGGTTGTTGCATTGAATTATCGCCTGTTTGTGATGGATTTACAGTTTGAATTTTGGGATATGGATCAGCACCGCCGCCAGTGGCGTCACCTTGTTTGTCGCCGTCCGACTTTGCCTGGGTTGAGCAGGCGCTCAAGCTAGTTACAGTCAGTGCTAGAACCAGTAACTTTTGCCAAAGGGCAATTGATTTCATCGCTTTATTTCCTTGTGACGATAACGATCCAAGTGGCATTTATAGCAGAGATAGGAAGACAAGTTATTAATCGGGTCGTAGTTTCACCATTTACCAGCATCGGGGCTTCTGGCAAACTACCTCTTGAATATTCAAAAGGCAGTTGGTATTTGCTTTGAGCGACAAATTGGCATCGATTGACGAGTCTAAGCCGGCTATACAGCAAGCCGGCAGTCTGGCGCTTTTTGAGGCTAGTGCCAAAAATGACAGAGATTTCTTTGTTCCTAAAGTCGATGCTGATGCAGAAAGAAACAAGCTAAGCGGCACCGATAAGCTCAAACTATTGGTTGAAGGCACGGCTCAGGGCATTTTCACCCACGGTGCCAGTGAAGTAACCGAGCACCCATTAAGGCTTTCGGCTGAATTAGCTGGAGGCTATGCCCTGGGTTTGGCAATGAAAGGACCAGCCTGGGTCAAGTTACCGGCTCTGACAATTGCCACGGCAGGGGGCGCAGTTTTTGCCCATCAGGCAGTAGGGACTATCTCTGAGACCAATAAGATTCTCAACCGAGCCGATTCGAGTAATCTTGAGCAGACGCAGCAAGAAATAGCAAAGACCATGGGACCGCTTGCCTTTAACGCAGCCCTCATGGGGCTTACCGCCAAGATGGGCACCAAGACCGAATTACCGAAAGAGCCGCCCAAACTGCCGATATTTAACGGCGAACTAGCCTTGCCTTCTACATCTTTTGGCTCGTCTATGAGACCAGCCTATGCCGGAGTCGGCGAGATGGTCAAGCCGCCAGGAAACTTATTGCCCGGTAGGAATGCTGAAAGTGAAGGGCTGCTCTCTAACATCATGAAAATGGTTGGAGGCAATAGAAGCGAAAGAATCACCAGCGGGCGAGGCATTTACGGCGAGATAACCCACCGGTTAGATAATATGCAGCCTGGTGAGAGGGTTCCGATAGTGCATGCCGATGGCACCACCACCACTTTCGACCAGTCAGGCAAGATTCTAGTCGGTTTCGGCAGTGGCGAAGCCAGACTGCTAGACCTGGGCAAGCCCATTCAACAGGTGCATGCCTCAGACTATTCTGAAGGGATAAGACATTTCAGAATCAATGGCGCCCAGACCCCCAACCTTGAGGTTAATCCCCTTGCCCATACTGTTAGGGCTGAACTAGCCGGTGGTCATCACCTGCATATGGTGGACAATACGGTCAATGGTTACACCTTCTTCCCTCACCGAGACGGCACCAAAACCTGGATTGAATATGGCGGCAGGGTGGTGATGGAACTGCCAGGCGGAGTGGCCGAACATAATTTCGTCAAAGAACTTGCCCATGTCAGGCTTGTTGAAAGAGCCGACGGCAGCAAACAGTTCCGTTTCTTGTCTAAAGATGGAGACCTTCTCCCTCATGTTATTGAGCTTGCCTCTAAGTCGGAACTCGATGCCAAAGAGACCTCTAGGTATCTGCGCAGCTTGGCCAGACAAGCCCAGCAACAGGAAAGGCAGCAACCTACTTTATCGCTTGAGAGAATGCAGCCGGGAGGCATACCACAGGCTTCCACCGGTGCAGTGAGCGACCCAGTTAAGCGAATGTTGCCGCGTTATCCAGGCTCTTTCGACCGCGTTTTCGACAGACATATCGCCGGCGTAGATACCCGGGTGATGCGCAGCGATAGTCTAGATAGTCCCGCCCAGATGGGTCTAGCCCAGCAAGGTCATAGCTGGTTGGTGACCAATTATCTCAATCACTTAGGTGGCAAGCGCTAAAGCCGAAAACTCAGCCGACTGCATCCTTGAGAGCACTTCTTGCCGCCAAAAACTTAGTTGTCACCGAAAGAACTTTGGCTTCATGCTTCAACCGGTTGTAGGTATCTTGCAATTCAAGCAGAGCTTGCTGGTCTTCCGGCACGCTATACATCGTACCTGCCACCCAGAATGATAAGCGCATGGGGTCTGTGGGCAAGTCTTCAGGCAATTCGACGATGCGATTATTGATCTTGCTTGAAAGTCGCAAAATGTCCTTGATATAGGTCATGATTTCGGCTTGCACTTCCTGGCAGTCTGTATGACTGGGTTCATCTTCCAGCCACTCAACTTCGCCCTGCAGATAAGGCAGGTCTTCGATGGTGCGAGTCACTCTAAAGCGACGGTCACCTTCAGTCAGTATGTTCAGACGTCCATCGGGCAGCTTTTCTACATCGATGAGTTTTGCCGTGCAGCCTATAGCCCGCGCATGCGAAGATACCGGCTCATACAAAAGCACTCCAAATATTCTGTCCCCTTCCAAGATGGTGTTGACCATCTGTCTGTAACGGGGCTCGAATATGTGCAAGGGCAAAGGGCTGCCTGGAAAGAGCACCACATCAGGTAGAGGAAACAATGGAATGATAGTACTCTTTTCGCTCAAACCCTTCACCTGTCAAACTGGACGCACGGGCGTGTAATTACAGCAATCGGCAGGACATTTATAGACCAACGCGGGGTCTTTATTAACCAATTCTATCTGGTCTATAACAAGTTTACCCATCAGCCTTTTGAAAAGCTCGCTATTGCCGCTCGATAGGCTGCGAATAAAGTTCATACCTAGTTCTTTGGCTTTGGCGCTGGCTTCGGTGTCCAAATCATAGATGATTTCCATATGGTCGCTGACAAAACCAATCGGATGCACCAAGACCGACTTGCAGCCATTTTCAGCCAGGCTGGTCAAATGATCGCAGATATCTGGTTCCAGCCAAGGTTGGCTGGGCGGGCCACTACGGCTTTGATAAACCAGCGACCAGCCTGCAGTCTGAAAACCTTTTTTCTCTAGACCCTCTATGGTCATTTGACAGGTCGCTTCCAGCTGTTCTTTATAGGCGCAGCCGCTAGCCATAGACATCGGTATGCTGTGGGCGGTGAAGGCAATCTGAACTGTTTTGGGAGCGTCCGGCTGCGATTTCAGTGCCTTTTCAATACAATCCACATTGGCTTCAATAAACAGTGGATGGTTGAAGAACACCGGCAACTTATCAATTTCTATAGAAGTTTGACTCTCTTTGGACGCCTTTTCTATATCTTCTAGATATTGTCTGCAGCCGGAATAAGAGGCATAGGCCGAGGTGACAAAGCAAAGAGCCTTCTTCACACCGGCCTGCGCCATCTCTTTTAGGGTATCGGCAAGCATCGGATGCCAATTGCGATTGCCGAAGTAGACTGGCAAATCGATGCCATGCTCTTTCAATTCGCTTTCGAGAGCGGCAATCAGTCTCCTGTTCTGCGCATTTATCGGCGAGACACCGCCAAAGAGCTCATAGTGGTGAGCTACTTCTTTCATACGCGCTTCGGGTACATTCTTGCCTCTCAAAACATTGGCAAGAAAAGGCATGACGTCATCCATGCCTTCGGGTCCGCCAAAGGAGAGAAATAGCAAAGCATCATATTTTCCGGTCACTTTTACCTCAGCTGTTTTTCTTTCAATAACTCAAGCACTTCCGACTGATTGGGAAATCTGCCTGATTTTGACTTCGAGAAAATCAGATCACCGCCGACTTCGACTTCAAACACACCGCCGTATGATTGATGAAGAGTGGCTTCCAGACCTAATTCTTTCTTGAGTTCAGCCGCCAAACTGACGGCTCGCGATTTGTAGCCTCAGGAACCGCAATAGGTGATGTTTACTGTTTTCATCTCCAATGAATACCTCGTGTAATTTTTTGATTTAGAGCCTTTTCAGACCGCTGTTTAGGTTATAGCTGCCTGCGAAGAGACAGACACTTAATTTTATTAGATATTCGAGACTGCTTGCACGTTCATTACTATTGCTTGATAATTCGACAGATTCTTATGGCTGGCTTAAACAAATGAAACTATGTCAAGTGGCGCTCTTTCGCTCCCGTGCGAATTTAAACACTAAGAGCGCGACCGCTCTTGCTTTAGCCTCTTTAGCATTGGCATTGTCTTTGGCTAGCGGCGGCATTAGCTGCGGTGCTGCTTATGCCGAGCCCGCCAAATCAAATGTAAATGCGGAAAAGCCCCAAGAGCAGGGAATCTCTTTTGAGATTAGGGCTCTGAGCGGCAAGCTTGATGCTCTGCCTTTATTTAATAGCAACATGCCCGAAGTGGTGCCGACCCAAAATGGAGAGCCAAAGGTACTGCTTTCTACTCTTGAAGCCGGTGCTGCCGAATTTCCCGATGCTCATCTTTCTTATCGGTTTAAGGGCAAATTTGGTGTTTTCATCCACCATATAAACAAGCAAGACCAGTCGCCGCCCAAACTGCTGCGATTGTCACTTTATGCTAAAAACGAGAGTGCTAAACCGGCTCGCATCAAATTGCTTAAACGCAGTACTTATCTCAGTCAACCTGATGCACCATTTGTCAAAGATATCCCCGATCTAGAAATACTCGGTGAAAGTGGCGACTGCCAGATCAAGGCTCGTTATGCCGGTCCCGGTGATCGCTTAAGTTATGACTTTGCCACTGGCTTGGCTCAAAAAGACTACCCGAAGGGAAATAGTAAAATTGTAGAATGCAAGCCCCAGGGCTGTACTTTGCTTGAAAATCTCGATGTGCCGACCCGAGCGCTTACCCCCGCTCTAAACGGCAGGTCTTATATCGGTTGGTTTGAAACAGATAGACCAGTGCGATTGTTTTTAGTCAGCAGTTTTGTCGACAATGCCGAGGACTTGGGTCCTGACCAACCTCTCAAGCTGGCTATGAGCATCGATCGTCCCTTGCCCCGTGAAAGCGCCAAGCATTTTCCCAGTAATCCTGATGCTAAAGGCGGAATAATTTACGGACGAGTGGCGGGCATTTCCAAAGGTTTGACTTTCAATAGTCACAATCATATCGATATCAATAACAAAGCTCTCAGTCTCGCCTTTCCAGTCTCCACTCTCAAGGGTGGCACCTTTGGATTGGGGGGAAGTATTCAAGCCGCTCCAATGTATCGCCGCTATTTTGATACCGCATATAGGGCGCAAGGCAATTATGCCGTCTATCACAAACTAAGTTTCAGAATCGAGAACACTACTAACTCTGCCCGTCTTGTAAAAGTTTCTTTTGCTTGTCCACTAAAGAAAGACGGCAAGAATGGCAAGAAAGAAAAACAGCTGTATTTCTTGCCTGGCGATATGAAGACTGCACCGGTCTTTTATAGAGGTTCTATAAAGCTAAGCGAAGACAAGAAAGAAACTTACTTCCATATAGTTTTGCACCGCGGACAGAAAGCCGAATCTCTAAAAGAGCTTCTGATAGAGCCTTATGACTACAAAGATGTCAGCATTGAGTTTCTCTACCCTCCTGATGCTACGCCGCCTCAAGCGATTTTGTTTGAGAGTGCTGTTTAAGAGCCTCGGCAAGCTTCTATTTCTCTGACTTTTGCTCGGGATCTGCCTTAACTGTTTCGTCTTTATCGCTCTTTTTGTCTAGCTTGTTTTCTTGAGCCTGCTTTTCAGTCACTTCCGATTCGGCTGACTTTGGTGCAAATCTTTCATTCAAGGCACTCAGTTCAGCCGTTTTGCCCTTCTTACTAAGATAGCCGCCATAGCTTTCTATAATCTGCTTGGCCAAAGAACCGTCAGTCTTACCAGGGTCGCTTTCGGGCAGGGCAGCAAAGGTTTTCAGACATTTCTCAAAAAGCGGCTCGGTGTCGGCTTTATCTAAGAGCGAAGAGACTCTAGCCAGGTCTAACCTGGCTTTGAGAGCCTTGTTGCTGTTTTCGCCATCTTGTCTGTCGATGAGCTGCGAAACTTGATTGAAGTTATCGACCGCCTCTTTGAGCTTGCCTTGTTTTTCATAGAGCCGACCAAGGCTCTGCAAACTTGGCACTCGTTCATAACTGCTGCCATTTTTCTTGGCTTGATAGACCAAGGCGTTTCGATAGCAAGCTTCGGCGCTGGCGGTCTGACCCTGCTTTTCATAAACTGAGCCCAGTTGATTGAGCAAGATGGGCATGGAAGGGTCGCTATAGCCCCAAACCGAATTACGCAGAGTGATTGTCTCGCGCAGGGCGGTTTCAGCCTCTTTTAAATCTTTAGCACTGGGTTTGCTGATCTTTAGTTTGCTAAGAGCCGTTTGATAAGACTTTTCAGCCTTGAGAGAGATTTCCTTTACTTTCTTAGGGTCGATGGTTATCGAGCCGTCCGGACCAATAGACTGCACTGCCGACATAACGCTTCCGGCTGCGCTAGAGCCACCTGACCCACCTCCCGGCAGGGACAACTTGCTGTAGGGGCTAGTCATGGCGTTGATGGTTCCGGCCGAGGGCAGGTTCTTAGGCATGGCCATCAAGCCGCCGTATTCCATTAGCCCCTGCGCCCCTCCAGACCTCACGCTACAGGCTGAAACCACCAAAAGTGAAAGAGCGTAAGTGATTGCTGTGCTTTTACGGGCAAGAGGCAAGATACGGAACATAGTCCCTCCGGGGGCGAGCTAGAATTTGTTCATCTACGCCCATGTTATGCCCGCTACGGGGCAAGGTCTCTCTTTTTTATATCTGTGGGGACGGTTTTGCCTGTAAAATGGTGGACATAACATATATTTGGACTTGCGGGGCGACTGCAGGTCTGTGGCGTTTCCAAGCAGGGTAGACCAGTGACATCTTTAGAAGCCAGTAAGACCAGTGAAATGGAAGACAGCAGAAAGTCGGTTAAGGCCGTTAAGGTAGGTGAACTTCTAGTTGGGGCTTCTATAGTTAGTTCAGCTGAAATGACTGAGGCCATTCAAGTATCGAAGAGATTGGCCGTGCCCATTGGTCGGGTCTTGACCATGAGCGGCTGTGTCAGAGAAGACGTGTTGGAAGGCGCTCTGCAACTGCAAAGACTGATAAAAGAGGGGTCTCTTTCTGTCGACGGCGGCATCGAGACGCTTAAAAGAGTGCATGAAGACCGCATCGAGTTGGCTGAAGCCTTAACCACTGAAAGCCAAAGAATGGCTTTGCTCGATACTGCCGAAAGTTTAGGCGAGCTTTTGCTCGATTCGAACATCATCTCTGAAGATGATCTGGTCAAAGCCATGCAGACAAGCTTTGACAATGGGGTGCCCCTTGGCACTACTCTTGTTCTTCAAGGTTTACTTTCACCCAGTCTCTTTCCCTCAATCTTGAGCGTTCACAAAAACATCGTCAGAGGCGTGACCGGCAGAGACGAGGGTGTGAAAGAAATTCAGGAGATTTTCTTGCATTGGCTCAAAGCAGAAGAATCTTTGCGCGCCCATTCAACTTACAAAGAAAGTGAGCGCAAGAACGACCAGATAGAAGCCACTGCCGTAACCACCGTCACAATTGCACCGGAGATAGACAAAAAGGCAGAAGAAAAGCAGGCAGCCGAGAAAGCAGTCAAGGCTAGTGAAGCTAGAGCCAGCGAATCTAAAGAACCCAAAGAGTCTAAAGAAGCGAAGAAAGAAGCCAAGCCTGTTGCCGATAGTGAACTTAGATTGGTCGACTTGCTCAAGCAGTCTGGTTTATTCAGTCAGGGCGATGTGCAAAAGCGATACGAAGCCATGCTGCGCGATCCAGAGCGGTCAGCTCGTTTCTTTATCGAGCTTGGTTTGATTGGTGTCGATGATGCTAAAGTCGCTCTCAGAGCCCACGGACTTCTGGCTAAGGGCACTCTCAGCAAAGAAGAAGCGATTTATGCGGTACGCAACGACCGAGTCAGTGATTATGAAAAGCCGATTGTTGAAGTTAAGGAAGAAAAGGTAAAGCGCTATATGGACCAGCAGTGGCGGGGCAGAATGTCCTCCGTCATTGGTGGAGCCTTGGTGGGAGCCGTGGTGGCAGGCTTTTCTATCTCACGCAACAAAAAAGGCAAATAGCCAAAGTCTGAGCTAGCGGCTATTTGTTGCTATCTTTAGTGCCTTTAGGTATTTCTTCAGCTTGGCTCTCGCCCGTAGCTTTGCTGTCGCCTGTAGCTTGGCTCTCGCTGCTTTCGCTCGGCTTTGCCTGAGGGCTATTTGGCTCGCTTTGGCTTTCAATTTTCTCTGGATCAGCAGGGATCAATTCCAGTCCCTCTAACCTTTTGATCGCTTCTTCTTTGTCGCTTGGTAGGTCCTTCTCCATTGAAACAGCCAGCTCGCGCGCTGTCTCGGCATCTTGCCCAATACCTTTGCTTGCTTCTAAGAGTAATTTGTAGGCTTGCAGACGGATCTTTGTCGCATCAGGATCATCTTTAGATTTGCCCTTGGTCTTTTGCCAGTTAAGCACACCGAGGCAAAGCTCAGCCCGCTTATTGCCAGCCAAGGCGGCTTTAGTCAGATATTTATTGGCTAAAGTAGGGTCGGCGGTGCCGCCATAACCGAGCAAGCTATAGACACCGAGTTTAGAGATTGCTTCGATATTACCGCTCTCAGCTTCTTGTTCAAGGCTTCGTTTGGTCTCACCTGCATACATTTGCACGCCCTCTTGCCTGGTCAGGTAAGAGTTGAGATCGAAAGTTTCGACACTCACTGCACGGCTGCAGCCGCCCAAAAACATAGCCAATATGGGCAGACTGAATGCAGTCAATAAAGCTAGACTGAGCTTGGTTTTGCTTCGCTTTTGTCTTCTCAAAGCTTTCAACCGTTTTTCTCCAAGCTGTCGCAAAAGAGCTGCGGACAGAGCGATCACTTAAGCTACCGACTTAGGCAGTATAAGACCATTTTCAAATGAGTAAAAGAAACCAAGTGATAACTGTTTCTTATCTTTAGCAGCAGAGTGTTCTAGTTTTGCTTGTATTCAGAAGAAAGATAGCCGCCTATCATTGTTTCGACTGTCTGCAGTTGATCATCCAAGAAAGCAATATCGGCATGAAAACCTGGTGCCAGTGTGCCTATCAGCCCAGAGAGCGAAATGGCTCTGGCGGCATTGGTCGAAGCCATCATAGCGGCCTCGCCGAGACTGCAAATACCCCAATCAATCATATTGCGCAGGGCATCATCCAGTGAAATCGATGAACCGACCAATTCGCCCTGTGATGTGCCGATGGCGGCTCGGTCAGAGACAAGAATCAAGCGGTCGGAGCCTTTCAGTTCAAAGATGAGCTGGCAGATAGGGGGCAGAACGTGCAAGCCGTCTGCAATCAAGCATGTACTTACTCTTTTGTCCAAAAGGGCGGCACCGATAGCGCCGGGTTTGCGGTGCAATAAAGGCGCCATGGCATTGAAGGCATGGGTAAGCAAGCGAGCGCCGCGGTCAAAAGAGCGATTTGCCTCTGCAAAAGTGGCATTGGTGTGTCCAAGCGACACGGCTACCCCTCTAGCCTGTAGAAAGCTTTGGAAACTGCCGTCCGGGTCGCCCTCTAGAGCGGCAGTGACCATCTTTATCGAGTCGTCAATGAGGGTAGCAAGGCTGCCTTCTTGCAAGGCTGTTTCAATTGGGAGCACCCATTCGGGCGGGTGTACACCCGGCTTGAACGGCGACAGATAAGGACCTTCAAGATGAATGCCCGGCATGCGAGCAAGACCACGCTCAGCCTGGTCTATTTTGGCATTGTCGATAGGTTTGCCGGCACCCTGCTTCTTAAGAAAGTCTCGGTGCTTGATTAGAGAAGGCAGCGAATCGGTAATGAGCGTAGGAAGGAAACTGGTTACACCCTTTTGGGCTTGCTCCAGTCTTAGCTTCTTTACATCGTCCGGGCTGAGGTCTTGCCAAAAATCGCAAAAGGGGGCGCCGTTCATCTGTAGGTCGATCATGCCCGGTATGGCAAGCAATTGACGCAGGTCTAGAGTTTGAGCTTGCTTTTCCAAGGCGGCGGGGACTTCGTCCTCTTTATAGAGGGCTTTGATTAGGCCGTCTTCTAATAGAAAGACTGTTTCTTCGGCGGCCTCGGGCTTGAAAATGCGTTTTGTGTAGACCAATTTTGCAACCATAGAGACCTCAGGGCTTTCCAAGAGTAATCGGGGCGTATAAAATCAAGAAACGTACAGCTAATTTTTGCACTTATTCGATTTTAAGCATCTAATTTGGAATAAGCCTTAAGCCTGTACAATTGCAGCCGAACTGATAAGCATTTTAAAGAAGCATTAGTGTGCCCTGAACGAGCCAGTAAATGACCGAAAGCCAGAACAGTCCAAATAGTTCTTCGACCTCTCTGCAGTCGGTGCAGAATTTGGATTCGGCCGGTCTGGCTGCCAAGATAATGGAATTGCAGGAAGCCCTAGTACAGAGTCAGGAAAAGAACCTGATGCTTTCAGCGCAACTGCGTGAACTGGAGCGTCAAGCCCGCGACGGCGAAGATCTCAAGTCTGAATTAGCCAACCAGGGTTTGCTATTGAGCGACAAGAGTCGAGAAAATAAACAGTTACACCAAGAGCTTGGTCGCCTTGCTACCTTGCTTGAACAAAAACTGCAGGAAGTTGAAGAGCTAAGAGCCTCCACCACTGAATTGCAGCATCAACTCAAGACCCGCGAGTCTGAGCGTGATCTGCTTGCCGTCATGTTGAATGAGGCCGAAAACGCCCAGCGCCGTCAGCATACCGACGATCAGGTGCAGCAGGCAAATAGAGAAACACCAGGCTGGCTCAAGGCCTTCAAGGGCAAAAGCCCCTAAATTAGTAGCAAGTAAATTTTGGACAGTACAGTGGAAGCAATATCAAAAGAAGTTCTCTCGGGTAATAGAAGAGCGCTGGCTCGCGCCATCTCTGTGGTGGAAAATGGTGGAGAAGAAGCATCACAGTTGGTGCGCAGTCTTTTTGAATATACCGGTCGCGCTCATATTATTGGTGTGACCGGCTCGCCAGGTGTCGGTAAATCGACCTTGGTAGATGCGCTAATCACCGAATGCCGCAAAGAAGATTTGAAAGTGGCAGTTTTGGCTGTTGATCCCTCCAGCCCTTTCACCGGTGGTGCCATACTTGGTGACCGCATACGCATGCAAGGACATACACTCGATAAAAGTGTCTTTATTCGTTCGATGGCTAACCGCGGGCATCAAGGCGGAGTGGCTCTGGCAACCTATGATGCCATTCGCATGCTGGAAGCCTCTGGTTTTGAGGTGATTATTATTGAGACCGTGGGCGTCGGACAGTCCGAACTGGCAATCGCCCAAACCGCCGATACAACCGTTCTTGTTTTGATGCCCGGTTCAGGCGATGACATTCAAGCGATCAAATCAGGCATCATGGAAATAGGCGATATATTCGTTGTGAATAAAGGTGACCTACCTGGTGCCAACAAGTCGGCCAGTGAGATCACTGCCTCTCTGGAATTGGCTTCTACTAAAGCTGAAAAACACTGGCATCCGCCGGTTATCGTTTCGATAGCCGAGACCGGTCAAGGCATAAATGAACTTTGGCAATCAATAAAGAAACACAAGCAGCATCTCACCGAAGCCGGCTTGCTATCTAAAAGACGCATGGAGCGCATACAAGCTGAACTTTCTGAGATAGTTGCCGATATAGCAAGGCGCAATTTGAAGAAGTCATTGAATTCAAATAACGAAGTCAAGGAAGTTCTAGACGATATAGCCACCCGCAAGGTCGATCCTCATACCGCTGCCAGACAGCTGATCGGCAATATGTTTCAAACCATCCAATACTGATAAAGATATCTTGGATAAATTTCAATAACTTTGTATCGCTCTAGATAAGCCACATAGCAAAGATAGTCAGGTTTTCTTATTGGATTCACATAAAATTCTATGGCGGTTGCATATATGGTGCGTATGTAAGCCGGCTTGACGTGCGGATTGCCAGACAATACGATATTTGCCAAGGAACTTTACATTAGTTCTGATTGCATAAATTCTTCGGGCGGGACTTTTCGCATGTCTAAAATTGCCATTATCAGTCAACCCGACCAGGGCGTCTTTATTGACCTCGGCGGCTGCTCAAACTTGCAAGAGGCTCTAGAGCATCTCAGCTCTACTTTGCAGTCCTCCAACAAGTTCTGGAAGGGCTCTAAAGTCATTCTCGGCATGGGTTCTCTCAAGCTCTCTAATGACAAAGCGGCGCAGGTCTTAGCCATAGCCAAAGGCGTCGGTGTTTTTCCCGAAGAAATCTATGCCAAAGAAGAGAAGACCAGAGCTGCTTTCACCGACTGCGGTGTCAAAGTTTCTGATGTCAAACCGATGAATCTGCCCAAGGTCAATCTGGAAATACCTAAAGACCAGATTCCTGAAGCTGAAGCCGAAGCTGAAAATGCAGGCGGCAAGTCAGTAGTTAACTCGGTCAGTCTAGTCGAACTCGAACATGACTCTCTCGAACATGACTCTATGGAAGAGAGCGACATCGAACTGCAAGAGAAACTGCCTGAAAGCAAAGACGGCACCGCCGAAGATACCGCCAGCCAGATTCAAAAGCTGCCCCAGGTGCTCTACATCAAGCAGACCCTTCGTTCTGGTCAGACCGTTAGTCACAAAGGCGATCTAGTCATTGTCGGTGATGTCAACCCTGGTGCCGAGATTATGGCTGAGGGCGATATCACAGTCTGGGGCTCGCTGAGAGGCATAGCCCATGCTGGTATCGGCGGCAATATCGAAGCTGAAATCAGAGCCCTCAATTTGCAACCGATTCAAATTAGAATCGCGCATGCCATTGCCCGGGCTCCCGATCGCAAGAGAGTGACATATGCCAACGGCAGCGGTCCTGAAACCGCCCGCATATTCGAAGGCAAAATTCGAATCACTAAAAACAAGTTTGACTAAATGTCGAAGCGATTGAGCACCACACTCAATTGGTCAGAAAAAAAAGTAAGTACGTAAAGAGAACCCAAAGTAACAGCCACACGAGGAAATTAAATGAGCGGTCGAGTAATCGTAGTCACCTCAGGCAAGGGAGGAGTCGGAAAAACTACGGCTTCAGCCAATATCGGTGTCGCCCTTGCCACAAGCGGCGCATCGGTAGCCCTTGTCGATATGGATATCGGACTGAGAAACCTGGATATTTTGATGGGTCTGGAAAACAGAGTCGTCTATAACCTGGTCGATGTGGTTGAAGAGCGCTGCAAACTCCGGCAAGCCCTTGTAAAGGACAAAAAGCTTCCCAACTTGAGTCTTTTGCCGGCTGCCCAGACCCGGGACAAGTCGGCTGTTGATGCCGACCAGATGAAAAAACTCTGCGAAGAACTGAAGAGTATGTATGACTTCGTTCTGGTGGACAGTCCTGCCGGTATCGAGCAAGGCTTCCAAAACGCCGTAGCCGGCGCCGAAGAAGCAATCGTGATCACTACTCCTGAAATGTCTGCTGTTAGAGACGCAGACCGCATCATCGGTCTTTTAGAAGCCCGCAAAGATGAAATCAAAGAGTATCGCCTGGTCTTGAACCGCTATCGCCCAAACATGGTTCAGAACAACGACATGATGAGCATCGACGATGTACTCGAGATTCTCTCAGTCAAGCTTCTGGGCGTTGTTCCTGAAGATGAAGAGATCATCATCTCGACCAACAAAGGCGAGCCTGTTTCAGGCACCGACAATGTTCGCTCCGGTCTTGCCTATCGCAATATCGCCAGAAGAATTCGCGGTGAAGAAGTTCCGATCATGGACCTCGAAGTCAAGAATCCTACCTGGATGAGCAGGATTGTCAGTTTCTTCAACCCGACAGTCAGGGTTTAAGGAGGTCAATCATGCAACGAATATTTGAATGGTTCATGCAACCTAAAACCGATGGAGCCCGCACCACAGCCAAAGATCGCATGCGTAACATGCTCACGCATGACCGTCTAGAGCTGCCTGCTGGGCGTCTAGAAAGTCTGGAAGAAGAACTGGTGGCAGTTGTATCCCGCTATTTCGAGCTGGATAAAGACACAACCCAGTTTGATCTGCAACAATATGAGCGGAGGGCATCTTTGATCGCCAATTTCCGCCTGCTCAGATCAAAATGCTGAGGCAGTTGCTGCCTGGCTCACTAGCCTAATTGGCTTCAGTACCTCAAAGAAGGGTCTCGCAGGAGACCCTTCTTTGAGACCCCAATTGGGAAAACCATAGCGGCACTGACTAATCGCAAAGCCTAACGGCAAAGCATAACCGCAAAGCATAAATAGAGAACGCTTTGACAACCCAGACCCTAGACAATCTCAACTTCGTTCCCGGTGCTCTGAGGAGCCTGATTCGTGCCGTTCATGGCATCGACTTTTGGCTTCTTGGAGCAACTGCCTTTTTGATCATGGTGGGCTTGAATGTGCTGCATTTTTCGCAGCATACCCAGGGCTATTTCGAAAAGCAGCTGCAATATATGTGGGCTGGACTTTTCCTTATGGTTGTCATTTCTCGCATTCCATACAAGCTCTGGACCAACAAGTATATGGTCACATTCTTGTATGTACTCAACCTAGCCTTGCTTGTCGCGGTAATGGTCAAGGGACACTCTGCTCAAGGGGCGCAGCGCTGGCTGGCTCTTGGTCCGATCACCCTGCAGCCATCAGAGGTAGCCAAACCAATTGTGATTTTTTCACTGGCGGCCTGGCTGCGGCGCTTCCCGATCAATGGCTTCTTTGATATTTTCAAGATCTTGCTTATCTTAGGACCCCCTGCAGTCTTGGTGTTTAAGCAGCCAGACTTAGGTACTTCGCTTACCTTTGGTGCAGTCTTTTTGGGTCTTTCATATTGGGCGGGTGCCACAGTCACCGACATCTTAGTTCTGGTCAGCCCTCTAGTCAGTCTTATTCTCAATGCTGTAAACATCGAATGGTGGCACTATTTCTTAGTGGCTCTAGGCCTTGTGCTTTTGCTTTTTTGGCGGCGCTTCGACTTCAAGATTTGGCTGAGACTTTTGCTCATTGTCGCCATAGTTGCCGCCAATTACGGCATTGGTCATGCCCGTCCGCATTTGTGGGGGGTCCTGAAAGAATATCAACAAAAACGCCTGACCAGTTTCGTCAATCCATATGACGATCCGCGCGGCTCTGGCTATCACATTTTGCAGAGTTTAATTGCCATCGGCTCGGGTGGTTTTGCCGGCGCCGGTTTAGGGCACGGCAATCAGGCTCAGGGGGCTTTCATTCCAGAGAGACATACAGACTTTATTTTCGCTGTAATTGGCGAAGAACTCGGCTTCAAAATCTGCGGATTGGTTGTCTTAGCCTACTTTGTCATCTGTCTGCGGGCTCTATTTATTGCCCACCAGTCGCGGGGCGACCCGGCTGGGGCGGCCATAGCCATTGGACTCATGTGCATGTTCTTGTTCCACTCTTTCATCAATATCGGAATGACCATAGGCATTATGCCGGTGGCAGGCGTTCCGCTGCCCTTTCTCAGTTATGGCGGTACGGCTTTGATTGTGGATCTGGTCTCAATTGGTTTATTGCAGTCAATCTACTATTACAATCCACGCGAGAAAAAAGACGATCTCTGGGGCTAGTAATGGCTTGAGGAAAGATCGCCCTAATTTGATGTTTGCAGCCTTGTGTCTGAACAGCCGCTCCTAGCGGGTATATTGCTTAAGTCAGTCAAGGGTCGCATATGGGTGATCAGCCGGTAGAGACAGAAAAGCCCAAGGCGGGCGAAGTGCCTACTAGACCGGCTGAGACAACCGGTCTAGAGTCTGAGCGCTTTTCTGCCTACAGTGCTGGAGTGTTACAACCAGCCGAAAAAAGAGACAGCACCCATCTTCCTAAGGTAGATATTGATTTTCCGGTATTCCAATTCAAGCCTGCCAGTGATAATCAAACTGGGGTCTTAGATAAAAGAGACGAGATCAAACTAAGGTCAGAGGTCGATCCCCTGCTTTCGCAAGACGGGCGCAAACTGGTCGCACTGGCCGAGAACAGAGAAATTGCCATTATGTAGCATTGAAAGAGCCCCCGCCGGGGCTCTTTTGATTAGAAGGCTCGAATTTTTTGACCAGCTTAAGTCCTAGCATCTTGTGCTGATTGCCGGGAAATTCAACACATAGCAAAACGCCATATTCATCGTGATACGTAGCTATTCGGTATACTTTGCCAATACCGTAGTCTGGATGTTGAACACTATCACCAACATCGACCTTGTCACCGTTAGCCAGTTCTACAGGTCCGTCAATATGCTCTGGCAATTCCAGGACCATTTCAAACGGTGGAGAATCTTCTGGAACCATTACTATGCCTCACTTACTCAACTTGAAATAGATACGGGGAATAACTGATTCATCCTTGAACCGAGGTAGATTATTGACCCAGCCTCGTTCTTGCTGCGCAGAAGGCACCGCTTTTAGTGTCTTCAGGCATAAGATCACGAATGGTCTATCATGATCGCCGAGAGCTATATCAACCCGGGAAGAGTCCAGTTTGCCCCAAGAAATTGGAAATCCTTTCTTGTAACTCGCTTCTGTATGCAAAATGTCATCATGACCAAGCTGCTGGCGCAAGAGTTCATGAAGCCTAGTGCCATAAGCTTGGCTAACGCCTGCCTTGCCTTCTCCCGTCCAGGCGCGGTTAGGTCTTTGGCATACTGGGCCAAGTCCTCCAGAGCGTCTATCAGCTTGCCCGATCTAGCCAGCCTATCAGCCGCTCCAATGATCGACCCTACGCCCATTTCCGCTACTAACTCGCTGGCTTTCTCCGTTCGCTTTTCTAGCGGCATGGCTTCCCAATGCTCATTAGCTAGCGTCATTACTGTCTGCAAGTCCCTTAACGGTCGGATGTAGTCTCCGCTCTGCGCCACTTCCTGGCTGTAACCAGCTATCACCTGCGAGACTTTCACCCCGCTCATGATCGCCGCTGATAGGTGGTCTGCCAGCTTCTGCGCCGCTTCCGGTATCTTCTCCGGTCTATCTACCGCCTCTATCATAAAAGTCCCGGCGACTATTGCGCTGTCATACAGCCCCTTTCCCACGTTGTAGAAGCCTTGTGGTACTGAATCCGATACCGCCTGAATCTGGCTCTTGTAGGAGTCCTGGGCTATGTTTGACGCCTTGCCAAACGCTTCGATTATCTCCCTTTGCTGCTTCGGGTCAAGCTTGTTGAAGCCCTCCCACTCGTTTCCTTGATACTGCACATACCCATGCAAGACTACCTGGTCTGGCTTTACGGCTTCATGTACGCCGCCTTCATCGAGCCCCGCCGCCTTAATCCTATCGTTTACCTGCGCCTGCTGCTCGGCTCTAGCCTTAGCTTCCGGCGACAGCTCCGCCATTTGGTCTCTGACTAGTTGGCTGTAGCGCTCCTTCTCCGGTCCTTCCGGTAGCTGCTTCGCCCATGTATGCAGGTTCTGCACCGGCTCGGCTGCCGGGTTGCGCTTCACCTCTTGAGCCAACAGCGTTCCTGTGTCCATCTGGTCTAGGGCTTCTTGCGGCTTCTCTGCTTGCCCCTTCGGTCTGTAAACCGCTTCGGCGTCTTTCAAGACCTTGGCTATTTGCGCGTCTTTGTACGGCGCCGGTAGCTTTTCTGCTTTGTCTAGCTCTTCTACAAACTTGCGAGCCCATATGTCCGGCTGCCTGGCTTTCTCTCTCAAATACTCGGCCGTTATCTCCGGTTGCAGCTTGGCTTCTCTTTGGCGCTCTGCTACTACCTTCTGCTTGCCGCATTCGTCCAGGGCAATAATCTGTATGCTCTCTAGCTGGTCGCCTCCGGCGCTGCCATTGTGTGCATTCTGGTTAAGCGCTTGCACTGCTTTTACATCAGCCGCCCCGGCTACTCTTGCCGCCTGGGCTTCCGGCTGACTTTCCAGCACTCGGCTCTCTACTTGTCGCCTGTCGCTTTTCTCGTCCACATCAGCCATACAGGGGCGCGCCTCTCCCTCGGTTGCCCTATTATTCCCTGTTACGACCAATAAAAAACTAGCGCTCATCTCTGCTCTATCTCGGGTATTGCTCTGGCTTTGCACCTAGCGCCCTTATCCATGACTCTCTCGCTTCTTCCACTGAAGCCGCCCCAAAACTCCCCATTAGTGCCTCTTTTGCTTTCTTGTCCGCTACCATTCCTTCTACAATCAGGTTCTGTATGTCCACGGCATAGCTCGCCATTAGTTCACCGTAGTAACGAATTCTTGCTGCCTCCTGATGCAGCCCTGTTAGCACACACCCGAACCCGACCAGGGTACTCTATCACTAGCTGGTTATCTGCTTGGCTTGAGCCATTTAACCCGCTTACTATCACTTCTCTTGCTACGTCTGAGATAAGAGAAACTGGTTCTATGGACTAGAAGACTTGTTTTTCCAGTTGAGATTGCAGCACTATTGACCATTTTGCTCTGCACCAAAACAAATATTCTCTGGCTTTGTCTTGGTTTGCATCTCGTCAATGAGTATTTGCAATACCGCTATATGAAGGACAATTTGATCTTGGTGAAACCAGCTGAGAATGCTCGTTTCACTATGTTCGAATATTTGAAAGACTAGAAGAACTGCATAACGCAAGAGAAATTAGATCTAGTTTGCGCTAGTAAGAGATTTTGCAGCAAAAGGGTATGCAGAATATGTAGTTTCAGTGAGCCATTGTCTATGACTGATAAACAACAGGACGATCTCAGCCCAGATGAGCGTAAGTTGCGCATAGACGAACACAAACTCGAGATCGAACGCGAGAAACTAAAGCTTGATAATCATAAGTTTGCCCATGATCGTTCATTTAAAAAGACCTGGTTGCCGATAATATTGCCAGTTTGTACAACGGTTGTTATTGCCATAGTCTCATCAACCATAACTCTTATAGATAAAAAGGCACAGGAAGAAACCACTAGAAGAGCCGGCATACAAGCTGAGATAAAAGATAGACACGACTGGTCGGTCAAAGTGGTCGAGCTATATTTAAAAAATCCTGCTTCATTCGACCTTTCCAATGACCGCGAAAAAGCTGGGCGCAATTTGCAATTGCTAGCCTCTGTGGCACCAGCCGAAGTGCAGTCGTTATTGGAAATAGAAGTTGCCAAACTAACCCCGACCACTAACAGTGACGGCACCGCGTCATCTGATTGGCTTTCTACCCTGGGGGCAATCTCTAGGGTGCAAAAAGCTATTGGTAAGTCAAACCAGCTCAAGAAAGCGGCCTACGGTCATGAGAACAATGCCTCTGAAAGCCTAAGCCAAGCAGCGGCAGCAAAGCCTTTGTCCTGTACAAAGTTTGATGAAATGACAGTTTATATTCAATACCCTGAAGGCAGTTGCGAGCTAGAGCATGAGGCAAAAGAGTTCATCACTTCAAAAGGGGCGACCGTGCATTGCCGAGCCGCTAAAGAGACCGGCAAAACTCTTTTGGTGAAATACTATCTGCGCCGTGAAAAGGAATTTGCCGAAGAACTGCTGCTAAGTCTTAAAGAGAAGCTCAAATTGAGCGATGGCGAAGCTAGGCTAATAAAAAGTCAAGGTCACACCATGCCTGAAGGCTTTGTTGAGGTCTGGCTGCCCAGTGCCAGTCAGAAAGACGGTTCATCCTAAATGGTTTTTATTGTTTGAAACTGCCAAGTGCTTGGCATAGATGCTCAAGAGCACGGATAATTTGCTCTGGATATTGGCGATGCAAAGATGGAAACTAACAAGTCCGTCTGGAAACTAATTGGAAGTTTACGGGTCAAAAGAGGTAGCAATGACCAGCATCCGAAAGATTGTCTTAGAACTCGCCGCAATCAGCTTCTTCTCTCTCTTCCTCGAACTCATGATCATCCGATGGCTGTCATCAGAGATCAGGACTTTTGCCTACTTCAAAAATGTCCCGCTCATGGCCTGTCTATTTGGCCTGGGTGTGGGTCTGGCCTTGAGCAAATCACCCAGAGATTGGAAGAAATGGGTCCCCTTTGCTTTGCTCGGCATAGTTTCATTGATTTGTTTTGCCGATCCACTCAAACTAGTGCACATCACCATCGTCGACCCTACCGAATATTACATCGTCGGTCCGATCGCCTGGAAAGCTATGGACGTCACCCGACCGGTAGATTATGTCTTGCAGACCTTCAAAGGTTATGCCGTTTTGATGGGTGTATATTATCTGCTTGTTTTGACTTTCATTGGTGTTGGGCAAAAAATAGGCTCTCTTTTTGATCAGCTCAAGCCCCTGCAAGCCTATACAGTCGACATTGCCGCCAGTTTACTAGGCGTGTTTTGCTTCTCACTAATGTCTTTTTTCTCATTGCCACCAGGTTGGTGGATGCTATTGATCTTTGTGCTGGGTAGTTATTTCTTTCGCAAACCCTTGCAAATCCTGGCTTTGCTGGTAGCAACCATATTGGGCTTTGCCACAGCCGATCCAGGTGTCATCTGGTCACCTTATTATCGCATCAGTGTCAGAGACGGTATCATTCCGGCCGACGGCAACAGTCCCGAGCTATTTTATGGTTACAACATCGACGTAAACCATGATGGCATTATGGGCGCTTACGACAACCGACCCGAGACAGTATGCCGCCTAACCGAAAAGCAAAAGGAAAAGGTGCTGCGCTACTATGACATGCTCTACGATCTAATCGGAAGTAAACCTAGAACAGCAATGATCATCGCCGCCGGTGCCGGTAATGATTTAGCCTGCGGACTCAGGCACGGTTTGACCGCTATAGATGCTGTTGAACTAGACAAGACATTTATTGAAAAAGGAAAGCAGCTTCACCCTGAAAAGCCCTACGATAATCCTGCGGTGACGGTTCATATTGATGATGCCAGAGCCTATATGCAGCGCTGCCAAAAAAAATATGATCTGGTAGATTTTGCCTACCTAGATGCTCACGCGGCCTTTTCGTCTATGTCTTCCATTCGCCTAGATAACTATATTTACACCGAAGAAAGCTTCAAGAATGCTAAGCGACTTTTAAACGATAAAGGAATTTTGGCAGTGACCTTTTATGCCATGACTTGGTGGCAAGAAATTAGGGTGTTTAAAACAATCGAGAAGGTCTTTGGCGAAGAACCGCTGGCTTTCTGGTCTCCAAATGGACAAGCTGTCACTATCTTGATCGGTCCTGGTCTAGATAAGCAAGCCGCCCTTGCTGCCGGCTATAAACAATTCAATCGCAAATATGTTGAAGACAACCATGTTCCCAAGCTCATAGCTGACTGGGACCGAGTAGAAACAACCACCGATGACTGGCCGTTCCTATTTTTGCGCGGCAGAGAGATGAGTCTTACCTATTGCGCTGGTCTGCTCTTTACTCTGCTTATTGGTTGGACCTTTGTGCGCCGCTCTTTCGGTGCCACTACCAAAGAAAATCTCAGCCGGGTTATGTTTTGTCTAGGCGCAGGCTTTATGCTGCTTGAGGTGAAAAGCGTTTCGCAAATGGGTTTGGTGCTGGGCGCCACATGGCTGACAAATGCTTTTGTGATTAGCTCGGTGCTCTTTATGATTTTGGTTGCTAACCTTCTTCAACTCAAGTTCAAATCGAAAAACCTCAAGGTCCCCTATATTTGCATATTTGTCAGTTTGATACTTTCGTATTTTATTCCTATCTCGGTCTTTGCCGGGCTAGATATAGTGCCGCGAACGATTGTTTCAAGTCTCTTTTTAGCCTTGCCCATTCCATTTGCCGCCTGGATTTTTGCCATTACTTTCAGTAATTGCAAAGACCAATCGAGGTTGCTTGGTATGAACTTACTGGGCACACTGGTGGGCGGAGCCATGGAATATGTCTCGATGATTACAGGCATTGCCGCCATGAACCTGCTTGCCCTGGTTTTATATGCTTTGGCCTTTCATTACACCTGCAAGGCGGAGCGCGAAGGCGGCTATGCTAAAGCTGATTGAAGAAAGCAGACCTAAAACTCGTTCCGACTCAATTCGCGCTCGATAGAATCAATCAGCAAAGTAGCTTCGTCATCAGTCATTGCATCGCTGTAGAGCACTGCCGCCACCAGTGAGCCGCAGAATGCATCCAACCAATCATCTTGATCTGGGTGATTTAGCAATGAGGTTCTCAGATTTGCTGAGAAGCCGATATCCAGCAATTCATAAAGTCCATCGGTGAGGCATAAAACGGCATAGACGCCTTTTCTCTCGGCGATATCCCAGGGTCTATCAAAAGGACCTTCGAACTCGTAGCGGCCAATCAAAATAGTGGGCTTTTGCTCAGTGGCGCACATACTTGCCGGGTAATCATAAACTCCGCAGCCCATAAAATCTTCCTTTCTTACTAGTGACGGGCAGAGCATAGGGCTTAATCGGTTAACAAGGTGTAGTGGCGAGATTACTTTGCGTTTAGCGATTTAATCACTGGGCAAAATACTAAGGTCGCGGCTATGGAAGTTCTTCCTTCTATATCAATGAAATCAGAGTTTCCGCTCTCCGCGACAACCTTACTAAGTGCGACAGAGCCATGCAGACGACCTCAATTTCAGGCGATCTCAATAGAATCTTTTTGCGCAGAGCCTGCCGACTATATCTGCCCAACCTAAATAATGCTCATGAAGCCCCAGCCAATATGCATGCTTCTTTGGTCGCCAATCTTGAGTATTTCGGCTATCTACTTTCAGAAGACCTGTTCAAACAGCTTACTCAATTACCGCTAGATGCCTTACAAGAGTTAAACGAGGCTTGCTGTGATGCCCTGCGGGCTCGCCACAACTGGGCTCCGGTGGTTCCACCCATGTATCCAAATTTTCCTCAGCAAGTGATGGAAATGGCAGATGCTCTCTTGTATATCAATGCTCTCAGCCATTACTTTACCGATGGCAAGTTCATACCTCCGGCAATAAAGAAACCACGAGCGGCCTTAGCTGAATACACCAATTATCAAAAGATTGAACTAGGCAGCTTGTCCCAATTTGAAGAGCTATTTAGACCACTCTTAGACTCTCCAGTCTCTCTGGACCAACAGGCGCAAAGCGATCTGATTTGGTTCTTGCGCATTTATCTACCGCAATACGGTCGAAACCCAATTGATTTTATTGAAAAACCCATCAACAATCGCGAGATCAAAGCGGTTGTTCTTAAGGCTATTTATTTGTACGGCAAAGACAAACCCGAAAATTGGACACAAGTAAGCGACTATATTGTCAGTCAACTTAGCACCGCCATTGATGTTCTGCGCTTTTCTGCAGCCTTAAGCGACGGCGACATTTCGCTTGCCACCGGCACAAAGTATAAGACCTTTGATAGAAAGACAAGACATTTGCTCATGAGAGCTCTTGAGCTAACGCCGCATTTAGCTGAAGACCTCTCTCGCTATCCCAAGCCTTTTGTCAGACTGGCAGAGAAACTTCACCCTGGTGAATTCAAGGACAGATATCCCAAGCTTTTTGATGCAATCACAAAAGTCAGAAATAATAAGCCGCTGGAAAGATTCAATAGTCTTTTAGAAAGTTATCTTGTCTCAGATATTAGACAAGCACTTAACTTATTAAGGACTCGACCGGGTGAGCTTTCTAGACGCCTGGATTTGCTATTGAGAAGATCACCTGATCAGCCGAAGTCTGGCTCAGATACTGATACAGAAACAGAAAAATCAGATTGGCAAAGGCAAGTTCTCAGTGTCTATGATACCGTCATTGGTGAAGTGCCGACACCAAGCCTTTTGCAGATGGCTGAACACTTCAAGCATCGCCATAAGAAGCGTGCTTGCCGTGTCTTTATGCCTAAAGGACCGATCAGTAAGGCATTTTGCCTAAAAGACATGTTACCGCTCTTCTCTGAGACTCTCTGTCTTAATGTGGTGCAGCTTATTGAAGACGAGCTCAAGCAGCGCTTTGCCAAGCTACCGCCCCTCGGTAAATGTTATGTTTCCTCTGATCTTAAGAGGTTCAATCAACCTTTCGCCTTAAGGTCTGCATCAAAGGCCCTTTATACGGCCGCCCGCGGCAGCCGGTTTGCTCTAAGCACAAAGGACACTCTGCGTCTTTTTGTTTTCTGGCGCAATGGTCTTTATCGCACCGACCTTGATCTATCAGCTATCTTTTTTCAAGACGATCTGTCCCATTATGCCACCATAGCCTATTACGATCTAAAGCATGAATTTGGCTGTCATAGCGGCGACATTGTCGACGCACCGCAAGGGGCTTCAGAGTTTGTCGATTTTTCAATTAAGAAATGTCTGGCCAAAAAGATTCGCTATGTGGTGATGTCGGTGTGTAGTTACACCCGACAATCATACTGCGAACTGCCGGAGTGTTTTGCCGGCTGGATGTCTAGAGAAAAGCCACAGTCTGGTGAAATATATGAGCCAAGAACAGTAGAAAACAAGCTCGATCTCTCTGCCGACTCAAAAATAGCGGTGCCGGTTATTTTTGATTTAGTGGAGAGGCAAGCTATATGGTGCGATCTATCGCTTAAGGCGGTGAGTCTTAACAGGCTTGCACCACAACAGGTTGGCGAAGCACCATTGCCTGCACCCTTACCAACTTCATTACCTGCTTCATTGCCTGCTTCCGGGCCCACGCCCTTTCAGCGCATAAGAAATGCCCTAATTGGTCTAGCGGGGAATAATCCAATCAATAATCAAGTTGGCTTTAGCATGATGCTTAAGGCTATGGTCAATCTCAAGAAGGCAAACTTGTATGACCTCTTTAGACTGCATGCCGAGGCAAGAGGCGAACTGGTCAGCGATAAAGCCATGGCTGATCGGGTCTTTGCCTATGAGGAAAATCCACGCTTTATACTCGACCTAGCTGCCATAGCCGCTGAATTTATGTGAGTTAGACCGGATCAACTACTTAGGTTTACCGCCGACCGAATATGTTGCACAATATTTTGTACGAATCGAGGGAGGCGTCATGGCATCTATCAAAATTCAGAAGAGAATTGGTAAAGCGCAAGCTCGTGACGAGCTCGCGACACTCATTGAAGCAGTTAATACCGGCGATGGAGCGGTAGAAATAACCGACTACGGCAAGGTTGCCGCTGTTTTGCTCAGCGTGAAAGATTACGAATGGTTGTGAGAGTTATTCTCAAAAGTAGTGTTTTGAAATTTTGAATAAGGCGGCGTATTCTTTCAATCGCCAAACCAAGAGAGGATACGCCTAATGAAGAAAGATACAGTGATCGGACTAAAGAAGCCAGAGGTTCGGGCTGAAGATCCTCGCACCGAGGTGCTGCGGCGGGGTGCTCGGCAGCTGTTGGTTCAGGTTCTGGAGGCTCAGATCGATACCTTCTTGACTGCTCATGCTCACATCAAGGACGATGCTGGCAACCGCTAGGTCGTAAGAAATGGATATGGTCCAGAACGAAAAATACAGACCGGCATCGGGGAAGTTGCGGTGCATGCACCGAAAGCTACGGACCGGCGCAAGCACACCGGCAAGGTAAAATTTAGCTCGACCATTCTGCCGCCATACTTGCGGCGAACCAAAAGCATCGAAGAACTTCTGCCCTGGCTCTATCTGAAAGGCATATCTACCGGGGAATTCGGCGAGGCTCTTGCAGCTCTGCTCGGCAAGAACGCCGCAGGATTGTCGGCCTCGACAATCAGTCGACTGAATGTGAAAGCCGTAAAGCCGACATTGCCAGTTCTCAAACCCAAGTTTTACTTTTGCAGACTCGCCTTAAACTCGGGTGTAAGCAACACCTGTCCACTTGATTTATAGCCGTTCTCTTTGATCAACTCCTGCACTTCTGCCTTTCTTTTGGCAGTGTCGGGGTGGCTGCTCAAAAACTCAAGACCTCTAGAGCCTTTCGAAAGTGTAAGAAGCTTATCCTTTACTTGCACCATGCCTTCGGGATCATAGCCGGCTTCAACCATATACCTTAAGCCGGCTTGGTCGGCTTGGTATTCTGCATCGCGGCTGAACTTTTGAAACATCACATACTTGAGAGCATTTGTCACTCTAGATTGTTCAATGTTTTTGTCAGTCAGTTTTTGCATTAGTCTGACTGCAAGAGCGGCTGTAGTCTGGTCGCTCACCCTCTGCGAGACGTGGCGCAGCGTAACATGGGCCAGCTCATGCCCTAAAACACCTGCCAATTGGGCATCGTTATCGACTAGATTGAGCATACCGCGAGTTACATAAATACGACCGCCCGGAATAGCGAAAGCATTTACAGTTTTGGAATCTTCCAGAACAGTGATTGTGATTGGGAAAGGGCTCTTGGCGTTGGCTGAGAGCTTATCCATCATTACCTTAACAAAGCCTATCGCCCTAGAGTCGTTTGAGACAGGAAACTGTTTGCGCACAGATTTGTCCATCTCTGTACTCAAAGCTTCTTCCTGGGCAGTGGAAATTTGAAACGATCGGCGAAAGGCACCTAGCAACCTGTCTTTAAGCGAGACTTTATCAGCCGCATAACTGCCTGAACCTGCAAGCAGGCAGAGAGATAAACTGAGAACGGTTAACTGTTTTCTTTTCATTTTGCTTTTGTCCGTTTCGCTTTCTAGTTTTTCGGCTTTTTCTTGAGGAAGGGGCTGGATATATTTTCTTTCACTACATCGGTTGTGTTTTTGAGGGCTCTAGTCAAACTGCGCTCGGCATCGAGAATGGGAACCGCCGGAAATTCATAACCGAGGATCAGCTTCAGTAAGGCAGCCATCTCTTTGACGTCAGCTTTGCGGTCTAGTTCCATATTGCGCAGAGCTGTCTTTACTACATCAGCTTGTCTTTCATCCTTCAAACAGTTTTCTACTAATTCTGGCAAGCTTGGGTTTACATATAGCCTTTTTAGCATGTAGAAAATTAACCAGCTGGAAAAATTATCTAGATAAGCGCCAAAATGCTTGAGTGAACGGCGGGGATGCTGAAAAGCCGGATCACCCGTCTCAATGGCAGTTTTGCCCATCAAGGCGGGAACATACATACTGTCGTAATCAACTATCTTTAGATCGTTATTGCAGAGCAAGATATTATCAAAACTAAGGTCACCATGGGCAATGCCCTGCCTCCGCAGGCACAAAATCATCTCGGCAAAACGGTCGGCAAGATAGCTCGCTGTTGCCTCATTAATTTGAGTCTTTCTTAGCTGGTTTAAGGTTTGCCCCTTAAGCCAATCCATTTTAAGAGCTGGTCGCCATTCGCCGTTTACTTTGATGCCACGCGGCAAATAATAAACCTGGGCGACATATTCTTTGATGCCCCCCTTGAGAGCAATCTTTATCGCCTCATAATGTTCCTGTCTATTGGGCACATGCGACATAAAGCACTTGAGCGCTATCTCTCTATCTTCACCAAGAAAGTGATAGACCCGCGAATTCTTACCAATCTGAGTGTCTTCGAGACAGCAAATTGAATTTCTCAGCTCAATATCTTCAAAATTATCATTTGACTTGACTGCTTCATTGAAGTCTTTGAAGGTACCGTATGTGATGCCTTCATTTGTCTTGCGCTCATGACTTAAGCTAATCATAGATTTGCCCAGCTTGGCTTCTCTAGCTTTGATCCAGGCTGGCACCGTACTGATTGGAGGCAAGGGCTGCAAATCTATTTTGCATGTAAGTGCCTCGCTTACAGATGGAATGGCCTCAAGGCCGTTTTCACTTTCACAAAATGATCTAATCAGTTTAGCGGTATTGCGAATCTCTGGATGGCTATGACTTTCAAGCAAGGCAAAGGCATAAGATTTGAAAGGATCACCATAATCTTCTTGCCTAAATAAAAGACATTCATCGCCCCCGGCTAGTTTGTGCCAAAGGCTGGTATCGAGGGTGATGCAGTGCAGCGATGAAAAGATAATCCAGGCAGAGAAATTATCAAGACTGAGATTGAAGTGTTGTTTGTCCCGGCGTGGATGCTGGTAATTGTAATGCCCTAGCTCTAGACTGTCGTGCCCGTCTAATTCGGGCACAAAAAATGTGTCATAGTCTATCAGTTTTATGCGGTCCATCTGGACAAGCAAATTGCCGTGTTGCAAATCGAGATGGGCGAGACCGGCGCGGTTTAACGTTTGCAGCAGGTCTTGAAAGTCTCTTTTGACATTTGCGAGTCTATCGGGAAACTGAATATTTGAAAGTATGTAAGAGTCTAGGCTCTCGCCTTCAACCCACTCCATCTTGACAATGGGATACCAGGCACCGGCGGCCTTAACTCCTTGCTTGATGTATTCGAACTTGATCAGATAACGGCTGTCTACCGACCTTAGGGCTTTTTCTATGGCGCGATAGCGCCTTTCATGGCTTTCATCATGCCAGTGAAAGCATTTCACAGCCCAGGCCTTTTCGTTTTTCACCACCCGGAAAACCGAGGAAGAATTACCCACCAGAGCTAGGGGCAGCCCATTGTGATCAACATCTACTTCGCCGTCTATCAGCTCATCGTCGGCAAAGCAAAGCCCTGAATCTCTCAGGGCTTCAACATAATCACCAGAGTTTGGCCAGGGCATGACCTAATTATAATTGCTTAGAGTAATTTCTCGATGTCTTTGGAGATGTCTTCAGGCTTGGTATTCGGCGGATAACGCTTAACCACATTGCCTTTGCGGTCGACGAGGAATTTTGTGAAATTCCATTTGATTGCTTCGCTGCCGAGCACACCGGGCGCTTCACCAGTTAAATACTTGTAAAGCGGGTGGGCGTCCTTGCCGTTTACGTCAATCTTCTCGAACATTTGAAAGTCGACGCCATAGTTCTTCTTGCAAAAGGCGCCAATCTCGCTGCTATTGCCCGGTTCTTGAGCACCAAACTGATTGCAAGGAAAGCCCATTACGGCCAGACCGCGCTCAGCGAATTTCTTGTGTAGTTCTTCCAGACCGGTATACTGCGGTGTGAAGCCACACTGTGAGGCTGTATTGACGATGAGCATTACCTTGTCTTTGTAATTGTCGAAAGACAGGTCTTTGCCATCCAGAGTCTTGGCTTTGAAGCTATAAATTTTTGACTCGCTCACGATTTTCTTTTCTCCCTGGGACTTATCTTTGCCTACGCTAGCCTGTTGAAAGATTCCGCAAACGGAAACTGCTAAGAGGGGCGCAAGGCAAAAGCTCAATGCTTGCAGTTTACTGACTTTATTTGTATTCACAGTCGAGCCTCCTCTTTTCTATTTCGCCATCTTAGACTTGGTGTTATGAATGGCATGTGAACACTTTCAAAGGGAGTATGATAGCCGAGAAGTTGTACATCGTGTCAGTGAAGGGTTAATCGATGAGTCTCAAGGAAAAAATTTCAGAAGACCTTAAGGTGGCTATGAAAGCCCGCGAGCAAGTGAAAGTCGACACATTACGCTCGGTTCTCTCTGCTTTTACTTACAAGAAAACCGAGCTTAAGCGCGATATCAACGACCAAGAAGAGATTGATGTTCTGGTCAAGCTAGTCAAGCAGCGCAACGATTCAATCGACCAGTTTACTAAGGCTGGACGCAACGAACTAGCCGAGAAAGAAACCCTCGAAAAGGAAATAATCAGCGCCTATTTGCCTGCCCAAAAGTCTGAAGATGAAATCAAGCAGATTGTCAAAGATATTATTGCCGGTCTAGGCGAAGGCGAACGCAATCAGGGCATGGTTATGAAAGCAGCTATGCCCAAGCTTAAGGGTCTAGCCGACGGCAACTTGGTCAAAAAGATCGTTTCAGAACTTTTGGCTGGTTAATCTAAGGGGCTAAATTAAGGGGCTGACTTAAGGGGCTAGCTTCGCCACCTAGTTGAAGAGGTTTTTGGGCAAAATTGCCTTACCTATAGTATTGCCGAAAGCTAAAATACCAAGCGGAATGGCAGCTTCGGGACCTGAGGCGGCTGATACTCCGGTGGTAATGACGCCGACCAGCATCGCCTCGGGCATTTTATTTACGACTCTCTGGGCGGTATCGGTGACAGTCTGACAGCTTTTGCTCATATCTAAAGGCAGTCTGAGCGGTCTTTGCTCTCTCTGGGTCATGGCGTACTCCGGCAAGAAAACTGGTAAGTGCCACAAAACTAAGCCTGCATTCGTGAAAAATGCGTGAGTAAAAGGGCTGTTGGTCTTAGACTATCCGGTCGCTAGGCATATGATACTCAGGGCGTGGTCCTCAAGCTCGCTGGTTAAAGGAGCCAGTATTTCTAGCTTTGCAAGAGCGCCAAGGTCATCATTAAGAATGAAAAGCCGATCTGGCTTTATGGTCTCAACTTCTTTGATGAAAGGTCGTAAGCAGTCTTGTATTTGCTCTTGTCTATTGCCAGCTGGCTCAAGCTCGATGATAAGCTCTTGCGCAGCACTAGTACTAGCACTAGTACTAGTTTGCTCGTTTAGGCTTGTCGCCAAAAGATAGGCTTGCCTCAGCTTGGCTCTTTTGGCAGGCAGTGCAACTATGCAATCTGCCGGCATGGGCTGGTCAAAAGATTCAGGCAAAGGCACCGTGCTATTGACGAAAAATATAAGTAGATCTGTTTCTTGCTTATTGTTCATGGTTTAAATCTTAATAGCTGGGGCGCGAGCTTTCTTGTACATCGGCTGGGAAAGGCTTACCGAAGCGATTTATCGATGGTTTTAGTTCGATTTTCTCTTTTATTGTCTGATGCAGTTGGGGAATGGTTACCCAGCCATCCATTCTTTCGCCGTGTTGGTTATCCAGCAAAACTACTGTTTCACCGGCAGAGTTCCTGGCGATGTCATGAATTGTTTGCACATGCGCACCACCTATAGTGGGCACGCCCATAGGCAACATACCGTCTTGCTTAGCTTTGTTTAGGCGCGGCGCATCGGGCAAATCATATACCCATGGGTCGTTTCCTAACCTATAGGGTCCGGCTACATACGGCATCGCACTCTTGAGCAGCATTTTTGATGCCTCTATATTATCTTCGACAGTCAGGTTCGGACCGCTGTCTTCTTTGCCGACAAATTGGCCTTTGCCGTTGCGCAGACGATCTTCTCCGATGGTGCGGGTAACCTGTACCATCTGACCGTTGTACAATTCCTGACCTGTTACTTTCTGGGACGGTACCATTATGTAGTTCCAGTCTCGTCTTGATTCAACTTGCTTGACACCGTTCACTGCGGTTTCTTGATCCATGCGACCGGTGGCATACATAGCGTTGATTAGGCTCATCTGCACCAGTTGGCTTGAGATATTGCGCACCTTATTGCTTGGTTTGTCTATATCGTAAGCTTTCTCGTCATCACCCGGTCTTAAGGCTTCTTTGGGCGGTGTGCACTTTTCACCTTCAGCAGTCGTCCAACTGCCTTTTGATGCAACATCTCTAACTAGTTGGGTGTAGACATCTGGATGCTTTGTGGCAGTGTAGATCTCTACTGTGGTTATATTGCAGGTAGGGTGAGCCCCTTGATCAATTTGCATAGGATTGCCAATATTGTGCAAAGCAGTTTCAGCCAATTGATTCAATTCTTTTCTGGAGTAAAGCGGGCTTACCAGCTTTTCATCGAGAAGCGCGCGAATGTTGTCGAGTGACTTCACTAGACTCTCTTCTTTGACACCCCATTTAGTGGCATTCTTTTCTAGATCGCCGACAAATCTATCAAGCCTTTCAGTATTCATGTTTTGCGCTCTGGCGGCGCTCAAAAGGTCTTCCTTGGCTTCTTGTAGATTGTCCGAGCTGAGCGACAACTCGCCCCTGGCGATTCTTTCTAGATCGTAGCTCTTAGAGGTTCTGCTGGTTTTATCTTCGACTTTGTTTCTATACTGATAATCGCCGTCAGGGTCAGGCAGTCCCTCAATTATTCTCTCTTTCTTGTTTTCGTCTAAAACGAAAACATCGCTATCACCTTTTCTTGTTAGAGTGCGCTGTTTTTCCTCCCCTCCAGCGGCAGTGAATGTATCTTTGATTGCTTGCAGCTTATCGCCGTCGTATGTAAATTGGCGTTTTGCACCACTTTCAAATTTTAGCTCTAAGGGACGACCAAGCTGATCATACTCAGTGGTCTTTCTAAAGTCGTCTCTAATGAGATTGCCGTTTTCTTTTTTGTACTCAATCGCTCCATCAGCTGTAATTTTTAGTTCTTGTTTTTCTTTGTCTCCTTCTTTGACTGCTAGGGTCTCTGTCTTGCTAGCTCCGTTTTTGTCTTTACGCTCTGTTGTTACAGCGGCGATTTTGCCATCTTCCCATTCGATGTGTCTTTTATCGCCGTCTTTATTGGTCAATTCAACTAGGTTGCCTTGAGCGTCCGATTTCCTGGTGATACCGTTCTCGGTTACTGCGCTGGCGCCGTCTTTGTACTTGGTTTGCAGTTTGCCTTCCTGGTCTGTAAAGCTAAGGGTGCCGTCAGGCTTGAGTGACATGTTCTTGCGCACTTCGCCTGGGTAAGCCGGATTGGTGTATGAATCACCGTCTTTCTTCCAGATGCTTATCTCGAAAGTATCTTCGTCAAGTTTTCTAGATTCTTCCAATTCGTCAAGAGTGGTGCCCTTATAGTGTCCGGTCAGTTGGCTGCCGTCATTTAGTGTGGCAGTTAGTTTACTTGGCCAAATACCATCGGCTTCGCGCTTGAGTCTGTTCTCTTCACTAATGGCGCGACTGCTTGCATCTAAATGATCAAGAGCCTTACTGCCATCGCCTGTGGTGAATACACCATTTTTGCTCATCGACAGGGCGCCGCTAAAGTTGCCTGTGAGCTTGCCTTTCTCATAAATTGCATAAGACGACATTTCGTAGCCGTCTTTTTTGACTATTGAACCATCTGAATATTTATTGTTGCCTACAAAACGAAACTCACGTTCACCATTGATGGTAAGTGAAGTGACCCTATCTGGATTTTGCTTGTCTTCGTATTTTAGTTCTCTGACTGTTTTACCGTCGCTCGAGATGGTCTTGGTGATCTGACCGTTCTCATTGCGTTCATAGGTGCCTTCTTCCAGTTTTACCGACTTGCCGATTGACTGCTCATTGTTTTGGCTTTCTTCAAATTTGCTCTTCACCGCCGGTTTTTCAAGTGTTGCATTGCTCTTGGCCATCTCTTTCTTTAGTGTGTCGCAGTCGGCATAGAGGCTGTTGAACCAGGCTTGACTTTCGCTAGGGTTAAGAGGAAAGCCCGAAAGATCTTTGCCTTCAGAGGCAGCTTTACCATCTTTGTTTAGAGGCAATAATTTTAGGTATGGCACACCTTGAATCTCTTCAGGTTTAATGCCTAGTTCCTTCAGTATCTGTTTTTGCTCTTTAAGTTGGGCTTGTTCGGCAGCGGGGAGCTTGGCCGGATCGCTTAGTAGTTTATCGATGTCGAGTTTTACAACTTTAGCCTTGCCGTTCAGTTCGGCTTCTTTTGTGCTCATGGTACGGTCAAGGGCACGGCAGGGTCCGCACCAGGTGGCGCCGATGTCTATCAATATCGGCACTCCGTCTTTCAGAGCTTGCTCTCTAGCCTGTTTGAGTTCGCCGTTCTTAAAGAGAGACTTACTTTCACTTTCTGCCTTTTGGGCTGGGAAAGTGACGGTTTTTTCCGAAACCAGATCAAGGGTGGGCATGAAGGGCTGGGCTGTCTCTTTAGCTTTATCTGCCCCTGATTTAAGAACGCTTAGCTGCAAGCTGCGCTCGTCTTTAGACGGGCTAAAGTCTAGGGGCTGCAAGGTCTCTTTTTCATTAACTTGCTCTGTGGCAGGCTGTTCTTGCTTTATGGGCTGTTCTTGCTTTGTTTCGGCTGGTTCTTGGACTTTACTGAGATTTGGCTTCTCTGACTCTGACTCGTTCTCTTTCTTTTCATTGCGCTCAAAACTCGACATGGCTAGCCTCAAAAGAAGTGCTTTAAGTCGGTGCTGTTTCAGTAGTAAGGCAATTGATTCACACCTGGACCCAGCCTAGGTGAGAAATGTTTCAAAGTGGTTGCAAGCCAGCCTAGCCTAGACCCGCTTGCCGTAACTACCCTTCAACTCGACAGAGGCAATAAACGAAATGCTGTGTCGTACCGAATGGAGTTTTATGCAATTCTGCACTATGTTCGACTAATCGAAACTTTGACCCAAACTGATCATGCAGCGACTCAGAATCATAGCGGACAACTTCAAGCCCGCTGCACTTTTCTGGACCCTCAGGTCCAAAAGTCGCGACAATAACGTGACCTCCAGGTCTGACTGAAGCAGCCACTCGACTTACGTAAGCCACTCGGTCTTCTGGGCTTGTTAGAAAATGAAAGACAGCGCGGTCGTGCCAGATATCAAATCGTTGCGCTGGCAAAGAAACTTTAGTAATGTCGTCAATAATCCATGAAACAAGAGCTGCCTTATCTCTGAGACGCTGCTTTGTTTCGGCAATAGCCCTTTCCGAAATATCCAACATTGTAATGTCGGTAAATCCTGCCAACAGCAAATCATCGACAAGATTCGATGCTCCTGAACCTACGTCGATGATGGCGCAGTCTTTGGCACCATGGCTGCTCTTCATTATTATGTCTATTGACTTGCTGAGACGGGGCGTATACCAGCTTACAGAGTCTACCGGCTTAGTTTCGTATACTGTTTCCCAATGATTTTTTTTGTCTGCCATTGATATTTACCTTAACCAAGCTAGGTTCGCAAAATCTAATGATACAGCAAATGAATATAGTGGCAGCTATAGCGCAGTCGCCAGTTTGGTTTCGAAAATGCCTAAGCTTGCCAATCTTTGAAGATTTTATTGACCTGTCTGCCTGACTAGCCAATCAACTGGCCAATCAACTAGCTAGCGACCAATTATCAATCAGAAAGTTCCCGCCACAATACAGTTCTAAAACTGTAGCCACCGGTCACTTTTCAGCCTTCAAGACTTGTAGCATGCACTTGATGGCTAGTTTACCGAGGCACTACAGATTTAACCCTATGACTACGCTCAAATGCAGACAGCCCTTCAACAAGCGCTTCGCCCAATATCTAAAAGAACGCTTTGCTCCACTGGAATATGGTTTCCTATCTCTCATATTCAGCCTGGCAGGACTTTGCCTTTCTTCCAGCCTGCGCCTCGGCACGCTCAGCCTGCCTTTGCAGAGCACCCTGTCGTCAATGGCTGTCACTTTGTTTATGTTCTTTCAGTTGCGTGTTATAGATGAACATAAAGACAATGAAAACGACTGCCTTTATCTGCCTGAGCGCCCTGTGCCCAGGGGGCTAATCTCGCTCAATGAACTAAAAATTGTCGGACTTAGTCTTTTAGCTATCCAAATAACCCTTTGTCTAGCTAATAAAACCACCTTACTATTGCTCGCGCTCTCTTTCGGCTATATGGGACTCATGGCTCGCGAGTTTTTTGCCGGTCCTTATTTAGCACGCCGCCCCATGGTTTATATGCTGGTTCATATGCCGGTGATGCTCTTTATCGACCTGGTCATAACCAGTTTTGACTTTGGTCTTAGCCGGTTCGATCCGAGGTTGCTTTACTTTTTTGCTGCCAGTTTTTTGAGTGGTGTCATTGTAGAAATGGGCAGAAAAATCTTGCCCCGGCCCAAAGCAGGAATCACAAGCTACAACCATGTTCTAGGGCTCAAAGCTGTAACAATCTGGCTGCAGCTTTGCATAGTCTTGGCCCAAGTTTGCCTTTGTCTTGCTTTGGCACCGCTTTCATTTAGCTGGCTGGCGATTGTTGCCTTTCTGGTTTTCGATGTTTTTGTCTTGCCTGGTTATGGCAAAGCCACACAGCAAACACTTTCCAAAGTGTTTGCCGGACTCTCTAATCTCTCGGTTCTCTTTGGTTATGTAACCGTCTTGATGGTTACGCTCATAAATTATTTGGTTCACTAAGTTCTCTAAATTCTCTAAGGTCTAAGCATATGAAAGCGTTAGCGTTAAATTTAAGAAATAGCGATGGCGAGCAAGTTCTCGGCAGCAAGGCAGAGGGTCTTTTTATGCTTGCCGAGCTTGCAGAAAAGGCAAAAGCAATGCACCCTCTCAAGGTGGCGCCCTTTTCTGTACCGCCTTTTGTCGTGGTCAATGGCGACTATAGAGAGCTTGAAGAATTTCTGACTATGTATGCAAGCGAAAAGTTCGCAGTGCGGTCGAGCGCCCTAGCTGAAGATCGAGCCGACGCTTCTTTTGCCGGACAATATGATAGTTTTCTTTCAGTCAAGAAAGAAGATGTAATCGAGTACATAGCTAAGGTGCGCTCTTCTTATCTATCTGCACGCAGTGCCGTCTATAAAGAACTGCTCGATGGTAATAATGCTACTGGCTCAAAGACACTAGAGGCACCGGTGATAGTGCAAGTCATGGTCGAAGCAAGCTATGCTGGTGTTGCTTTTTCCAGTCATCCTCTTTATCAAGGACAGCCTGTTTTATCAATGACCACAGGTCTAGCAGATCGGCTGGTGTCAGGTGAAATAGACGGACAGACGATAATTGCGGCTCGGGACCTGCCCCCTGAATTTAAGAGCGTCTGGTATCGCAAGATACTGCATGCCATCAAGCTTATTTCAGAAAACTCTGTTATGGCTGAGAACTCTGGAAAGACCGGTGCAGTTGATATAGAGTGGTGTCTTGATAGGCGCGGTCGTCTTTTTATTGTGCAGGTGCGCCCCATTACGGTCAAACCGCTGCCTATAACAGTCTTTGATGCCAGTAATATTCAAGAGTCTTATCCGGGCAAGACCAGCCCACTTACTTTCGCATTTGCCCAAGAGGCCTATCGCGAGGTTTACAAAAGCTTTGCCCTTTTTATGGGTGTGCCGGCAAAAAAGGTCGAGACAAGCAAAATATTCGAGACAATGCTCGGCTATTATCAGGGCAAAATCTTTTACAACCTAGCCAGTTGGTATGAACTGGTTTCTATGCTGCCGTTCTATCGCACCAACAAAAGCTTTATGGAAGCGATGATGGGCTTAAAGGCGCCTTTGGCAGAAGAGCTTGCGCCCTCAAAAAAGGTCTCTGTTTCTGAGAAACTGAATAGCCTCTATTGCTTGGGCAAGATGTTGGTGGCTTATCTGACGCTCGATGCGGCTGTCTGCAAATTTGAAAAACGACTTGAAGCTGCAGTCTCGCTCGACCGAGAAAAGATCAAGCAAATGGACCTTGTTGAGCTTAGAAATATCTACCTAGCTCTCGAAGAAAATTTGCTTAGACATTGGCAGACTCCTGTGGTCAACGACTTTTATACAATGATCTTTTCGGGTATCTGCACCAAGCTGTTTGAGCGACATAATCTATTAGACTTTCTACCCGGCTGTCTTAAAGCCGATATACCGGTGGTTTCTTCTGAACCACCACGCTTGCTTAGCGAATTGGCTTTGTCAATCAAAAATAGAGATGAGTTCTGCCGACTGGTCAAATTAGAGCACTTTGCCGATGCTATCGCCCTCTTGAAGCAAGAAGAGCTAGCCTGGCAGAAATACAAAGACTATCTGAGACTCTTTGGCGACCGCAATCTCTCTGAGCTGAAGCTGGAAACACCAAATCAGGAAGATTGTCCGGCTGTACTTTTGGGAACGGTGGCGGCGCTTTGTCGCAAGCCATTGACCGAAGTTGGGAAAAATAAGATAGCAGCCGAGACTATAGAGAAAAGAGCGCCGTTTTTGCTTAAGGCTATAGCCAATCGCACCGCCGTACTGATTGCGCGTCGCGAGAACCTTCGCTTTGCCCGAACTAGAGTCTTTGGCTTGGTTAGGCTTATCTTTAACTGTGCCGGTGAGAGACTTTATCAAGCCAATCTTATCGATAAAGCCGACGATGTTTTCTATCTCAAGCGCGATGAGATATTCGCTGCGGCAAACGGAACCAATCTATCATCTTTGCGCTGTCTTATAAAAGCAAGAAAAGAAGAGTGGCTGGCTTATCCTGAACAGTCGCCTCTGAGAGTCAGTTTTGTCGGGCTTGTGCAAGCCAATCAGACAATTGATGCAGACAGCCCTGAGCAAAAGATGGCGGCTAGCGACTGCTCTGCCCCCTCTTGCCCAGATCGCCAATATATAGGTAAAGCGGCTTCATCTGGCATTTTTAGAGGGCGGGTGCGGGTAATTAGAGATCCGCATCAAGAAAAGCTTGAAGCAGGTGAAGTCTTGGTGGCGGAGCGGACAGATCCTGGTTGGATCATGCACTTTAGTTTGGCCGGCGCCCTAGTGGTCAGCCACGGCAGCATACTCTCGCATACCGCAATTGTAGCGAGGGAAATGAAGATTCCCTGTGTGGTGGCACTAGCCGGCGCCGAAGAGTTGCTCAAGAACGGCGATCTGGTGGAAGTGAACGGCTTTGCCGGCACAGTAAAAGTATTAGAGCGCAATGACGAGGTCTGTCATGAAAAATCAAAAGTGCAAATCTAAACTTAGATATTCGCAGTGCTGGGAAGATGTTAACCCGCTCTTGCAACAGATCTCTGGACTTACTAATGCCAGAGTTTTATCGGTTGCAGCAGCCGGTGACAATACTTTATCTATAGCCAGTTTGCCCCAGGTCAAAGAAGTGCTGGCTTTTGATTTTTCAAGGGCGCAGTTAGCCCTTCTTGAGCTTAAGATGGCAGCCTTTCATTCACTGAGCCACCTTGAAGTATTGTATTTTCTTGGTGCCAGAGGTGATAGAGCCTATGCTGACTATCGTTTGGCAGTTTATAACAAGTTGAGAAAGCAGCTCAGTCAAGCTTCACGAGAATTTTTCGATAGCCATAGAGGCAAAATAAAAATTGGCGTCATACATTCGGGTAAGCTGGATAGTTACTTTAGACTATTCTCAAGCTTTGTTTTGCCCCTCTTGCACGACAGTAAGACAATAGACGACCTGCTGCAGGCAAAGTCGTGCCAAGAGCAAGAGCTGTTTTACGAACAGCGTTGGCACACCGGGGCATACAAAATTGCCTGCAGAGTCTTCTTTTCTCGTCTGTCTATTAGCCTATTGGGTCGAGATCATGACTGCTTCGATCAAGCTAGTGATTCATTTGGCAACTTTATTGAACGAGCTGTAGAACAGCATCTCAAGTTTGGGCATTTGTCGGACAATCATTATTTGCATTACATACTAAGAGGCGGCTATGGAGAGCAACTGCCCCATTATTTAGAGGCTCGCAACTATGAGGCGGTGAAAGACTCGCTTTCTAAAATCAAGCTGGTGGAAGCCGATCTACATAGTTTAGCCTCTAATTTGCCAGCCAACAGTATCGACGCCTTCAACCTGTCAGATGTCTTTGAGTACATGAGTGATGCTGAGGCTGCTAAGCTTGCTCATTCTTTGCAGAGAGCTGCTAGACCCGGAGCTCGTCTGGTCTATTGGAATATGCTGGTGAGAAGAGATCTTGGCAGCTATTTGAAAAATCAAGTGCAAGATGTCACTAAATATGATGCCTACTTGCCCACTTATTGCCGGACGTTCTTTTATAAGTGTTTTGTCGGACAGGAGCTGCACCGTGATCAATTGGTTTGAAAATACTGCCGCTTTGTCTGCCTTGTTTGCAGTACCGTCAATTTTGACGATACTTCTTTTGGCGCTTAGATATGGAAGAAAATTCGGACTTAGTCTATCTGGTGAAAGCAGCCGCAAGTTAGTGCATTTGCTTATGGGCTTGGTCTGCCTCAGTTTTCCCTTTGTCTTTTCTGACCCAGCCCCGGTCAATTTTCTGGCTCTATTTATCTGTCTATTTTTCTTGGTATTAAGGGTCAACCCGGGGGCTGCCGAGCTTAGAAAAGTTCTATTCTCGGTGGATCGATTTTCACTTGGTGAAATGTTCTTTCCTATAGCCGTTGCCACCATATTTAACTTAGCTTCCGCCCCGCTCTATTATCTAGTACCAATGGCGGTACTGGCTCTGGCCGACTCTGTGGCTGCTCTTGTGGGCGAGCGCTTTGGCGCCCATATTTATAGGCTGCAATATGGTGCCAAAAGTCTAGAGGGCTCTCTGGCTTTCTGGCTTACGGCAATGCTAGCCGGTTTGAGCTTGCTTGTCTTTTGCGGCGTGGGAGTAGTGAAAGCCATTCTAGTGGCTGTTTTACTCGCCTGTATGGCTTGCGTGGTTGAAGCAATATCCTTTGGCGGCGCCGACAATCTGCTCATTCCGGTATCAATTCTATTTGTACTTGAAAAGGCTTTGCCTTTGCCTGAGGCTAATCTAGCAGTTCAGGTACTTATATTTGCCGTGCTTACTTTGGCTGTGCTCACCAACAAAGAAAGAAGCAGTCTCAATGACGGCGCCACTCTTGGTAGTCTGGTTTTTCTTTATTTTGTCTTCACCGAAGGCGGTGCCGCCTATCTGCTCATGCCGCTAATTTTGCTTTTTTCATACAAACGACTTTTGCCGAGGCGCTTTCGCTATTTATCCAACCGACATGGCAGTGCTGCTATTTGGTGCTTTATTCCGGTTTTACTTTTTCTGTTTCTACCGGCTCTAACCAAACGTTTTCAGCCTGCCGATTTACTTTCGGCTTATGGGCTGGCTTTCGCCATTCACGGCGCTATCATTGGTTCGGCTCATATTAGTCTGTCCTCAAAACGCAAAGGCAGAACCTTCCTACTAATCATCAATGCTCTCAAGAGTTGGGCTTTGCTCTTTCTGCCTTCATTTATTCTCGGGCGCGGCATAGACATTGATCTTTCCATCTGCATAACAGCCCTGAGCGGCCTAATGTTTGTATTTTCGGCTACATTCATTTTTGCTTGTTTTACCAAGGCCGCCGATGTCGATGAAAGAATCGGCAGATCTCGCTGGTTCAAGCAAGGGGCGCTGGCTTATCTGGGTTCTTTTGTTTACTTAATGGCGGTCTAACTATGTCCAAGCAAATTATCAGTCCAATAACAGAAAAAAATACAAACTCTGATGCCGATGTATTTTTTGCATGCAGCAATGCTTTTGATCTAGCACAGACTTTGGCGACAGCCATTCAAAAGGCAGAGACTACCGACGGCAAGTGCGTAATCGGACCGATAAATTCAAATACCTGGCATCGCTACAGACTAGTAGAGCGAGACTATAGCCAAGAGTCTTTGCCTGCCTTTAGTGCCGAGCCCTACGACAGTGACTATAAAGAGCAGCTTGCCATTCTCGCCGAGTATAGATTTACAGCGGCGGCTCGCTATTATTCATCGCTTTTTATTTTCGATTCATATACAGATTCATTTCTTAGTATCAAAAGGCAAGCCGCCACCCAAAGCTGGTACATGCCGGCAATTGAAGTAGGCGACTTGGCAAGAGATTGCCACTTTCAGACCTTACTTGCCGAGATCTACAGTCTTTCTTGCCTGGCTTTTGCCGACAACTATCTCTATCAGCCGATTTCATTCGAAGAATTCAGCAAACTATACCAGGGTCTAAAAAATATCATCATAGACTTTCCGCCTGTGCTTTGTAGGTCTAAGAGCAGCGGTGAATTGCTTGGTTATTGTCTAATTTTGCCTTACTTACAAGATACGATTTTGTTCAAGACCATAGCCAGAAAACCAGGCGCTCAGTTTGCCGGCATGGGAAAAGCCATGGTTCAGACAGCCATCTCGCGTTATTTGGCAAGGGGCTACAGCCGTGGAGTTTTCGCCCTATATAAAGATGATGGTTCCAGCCGCTATATGCAAGACTGCTTTGGGGCACAGATATTTCGCAGCTATGCCTTGTTTAGTCGCCAGCTCAAGACCAGCCCTGAGGAGTTTTAGAACTATGAATATTTTTGATGTACTACGTCAACAAAGCACGCTGGGCGATAAAATTGCCATCGTCACCGCCGGCGGTGAGATAAGTTACAGAGAACTCTTTGAGAGAGTAAAAGTCTATATTGCTTGGTTGAAGAGCAGAAAGTCTATTAAGCGGGGCGATAGAGTGGTGCTTGCCATCAAGCCATCAATAGATTTTTATGTAGCTCTAATTGCCCTTGCCGGAATAGGCGCTGAGGCGGTCTTGATTGAACCAAGCGATTTGGGTCGGGCTCTGCGCTGCCTCAAGTTTGCTGAACCGCAATATATTTTGCTTGGTCTAAAGCTACTTTTGCCGGTCTGCGGCAATCTGAAAAAGGCTCCGCCTAAACAAGACTCGCCAGAACAAGACGCGGGCATGGCTTTGATGACCTTTACTTCCGGCACCACTGGCGGCATCAAGGCAATAGAGAGAAATCATGATTTTCTTATGAAACAAGCTGAGATTTTAGAGAATACTCTTGAGCTTAGGCAGTCGAAAATTGTTCTAACCACCTTACCTGTTTTTGTCTTAGCCACTTTGCGGGCGGGACAGACTTCAATATACGTATCTCGAACTGATCTGCAGTTTGCTAAAGCGATTGCCGCAAAGAAGCTTGCTTTTGAGCCTGACCTTATGCCTGATAAAATTATTTGTGCGCCGCAGTTTGCCCAAATGCTTGCAAAAGATGGCGACACAGCCAATTTGCTTAAGGGGAAGCATGTCATCGTCGGCGGTGCACCGCTTTATGCCCCAGTGGCAGCAGCAATTAGAAGTCATTGCAAACGTTTGACCTTGGTTTATGGTTCGTCTGAAGCAGAGCCGATAAGCCATCTAGAAGTAGATGAAAGTTGTCTGAGTGAAATGTACAAGGCAGCAAAAGAAGGGTTAGGCTTGCTTTGCGGCACAATTGATCAGTCAGTGGAACTAATTATTTTGCCTCTCGCCAGCTTTGAAAAGTACCAAAAGATAAGCGCGTCCCAAAAGACTCAGGGAGAAAAGCTTAACTCAGAAGATCTTGAGAAAGCTCCGCCATCTTTAGAAGGTAAGGTCGGCGAAATACTTGTGGCAGGAGAGCACGTCAATAAAGCCTATTATCGAGGGGTCGGTGAAAGTGAAAACAAGCTCTCTATAGGCAATAAAGTTTTTCACCGCACCGGTGATACCGGCTATCTTAAAGATGGCAGACTTTATTTGACCGGGCGCAAGTCGTCACCTTGGTCGCATGTTGTAGAAAGTTTTGTCAGCCTAGATGGTGCTGTAAAGAGATCAGCCTTTCTGGCCGCTGGCAAACTATTGGTTGAACCTTACAAAGGTGCAACTTTAAGCAAAGAGACCAGAGAACAACTGACCAAAGCCAATATAGCCATTGAATATACAAGGCTAAGCGTGGATGCCCGGCACGGCTCTAAAGTGATTGCTTAATTTAGTCTCTTTGTCTTTGCGGAGCGCTGACCACAGCTGAGCCTTCTTGTCTTTCGAAAGCTTCAATCTGGGCCACCGAAACGGCAGCCGCACCCAACTTATCGCTATGACCGAGGGTGACCATACGGTCTTGAACGGCAAAGATATCTTCTATATGTCTGGCTAGAGCGCGGGCTTGCGGCATGACTTGCTCAACTGAAGCGGAGAGAACAAACTCTGAATTGACGCCGGAAGTCATTAGGTGGCTGCGCTCACCGCCCCAGGTGGTGCTGAAGCGCAGGTGCAAATTGGCGCCGGGGGCGCAGGTCAAGGTCAGCTTGCGGGCAAAGCCGTGGCTATTGATATCAATCTCGCCGAGCAATTGATTGAAAGTGTCGGGGCCATTGGGCAGTTGACCGAGCATTTTGCCGGCAGGCACACCCAGTTCTTGCGAGAGCACATCTACCAGGGCAGCAAAAGAAGCAACACCTTGCAGATCTATAGTTTTTCCAGTTCCGTCAAAATTCATGGCAAATACTCTGTTTATAGACTAACCTTATCTTAAACCTTCCAAATGATGCCAGTTGTTGGCAAATTCTTCAAGTACAGTAGTTTTATGCAATCAGATATATCTTTCAAGACTATTGCCGAATGGGCAGAGATGATCAAGATAGAGCATACGGTCTTTGCTCTGCCTTTCGTCCTCTCTGGTTTCATCCTTTCCACACCGGGCTTTCCTTCTGCCTCCACTTTGGGCTGGACTGTTCTTGCCTTTGCCAGTGCCAGATGCGCTGCCATGACCCTGAACCGGCTCATTGATGCTGATATCGATGCCAAAAATCCACGCACAAAAGATAGAGCCATTCCAGCCAAGAAAATAAGCAAAGGGCTGGCACTGACAATCAGTATTGTCTCTTTTGCAGTGATGCTTTTCGCTGCTTCTATGTTGCCGCCTATCTGTCTCTGGTTGTCGCCAATTGCAGTGTTTTGGCTCAGTTTCTATTCCTTCACTAAACGCTTCACCTGGCTCTGCCATATTGTCCTAGGCATAGCCTTGGGCGGCGCCGCTCTAGGAGGCTGGGTGGCGGCAAGTGGAGCCTTAGTTGGCGCTCCACCTTGGCTGCTGGCTCTGGCTGTCACTACCTGGGTGGCTGGGTTCGATATCATTTATGCATGTCAAGACACCGAATTCGACAGCAACCAGAAATTACATTCGATTCCATCTCGGTTTGGTGTGGCTGGCGCTCTCAAAATTTCGCGGGCTCTGCATGTTTGTACAGTTCTTTTCCTGCTTGCCTTGGGGCTCGCTCTCAAACTGGCTCTTTTTTATTACCTTGGGCTTGTATTGATTGCGGGCATGCTGGTTTACGAACATCGCTTGGTGAAAGCAGATGATCTATCTAGGGTAAATGCTGCTTTCTTCACAGTGAACGGCGTGGTCAGCATTATTTCTTTTCTGGCTTTTCTAGCCGATAAGCTAATGCCGCTTCGTTTTTAAGGTCTAGGGCGATAATTTCACCATCTACGGCGCCAAAATACAACTTTGAGCCGCTTATTAGTGGAATCGACTCGACTTCTTTCTTGAGAGAATAGCGCCAGAGCGAAGCACCGCTTCTGGTGTCAAACGATTCGAGGGTGCCGTCTTTACCAAGCGACAAAATCTGATTGCCTTGAATAATCAGATTAGCTGCCGGTTTGGCTTTGAGCGGTGCCTTCCACTTTAGCGAACCGTCATATTTTTCACAGCAATAAAGCCAGCGGCTATTGGTGGCAAACATAACCGAAGTAAAGACGATAGCGCCACCGCGGTTAATGGCTCCGGCCATGGGATACTCCCAAATCAAACGACCGGCTTCGGCATCAAGGGCAAAGAACGAACCGCTTTGGGTGCCGATATAGACTGTATCGACCGATGTCACAGGCGAACTGACAATATTGCCCGATGAGACAAACTTCCAATTGAGCCGACCGGTGGCACAGGCTATAGAAAAAACGCTACCGCCGCGGCTGGCAAAATAAAGAGAATCGCCATGTACACGCGGCTGCGAAACGATGGCGTCGCCGGCGCTGAAATTCCAGAGTTTGCGCCCTTGTCTAAGATCTAGACCGGTGACTTGCCCTTGCATATCGCACAAAATAAGGGTGTTGCCGTAAGCTGTAGCCGGTGCCAAAATCGCAGCCTGTCCGAAATATTGCCAGAGGGGCTCGGCAGTCTGAGGATTGAGAGCATGGGTGACACCCAGACAATCGCTGATAATTAGCTTGTCGGCCAAATAAAGTGGGGCGGAGAGAATGGGCGAACCGGCATCATAGGCAAAATTCAAAGCACCGCTCTCACTGGCTAAGCTATAAAGTCTGCCGTCGCTCGATGGTACATAGATGTTCTTGCCTTCTCGATCTTGCACCGGCGCCGCCGACCAACCGATTGGACCATGGCTGGCAAATTTCCAGAGCACCAACTGCCCCGAATTGGTCGATGGGGTAAGATTGGCGTCATTAGCCGGTCTTGCCTCTAGTTTGTTCTGCGAACTGGTGGCCACCACTTTGGTTGTGTCTTTGCTTTTGGTACGCGGCCGGCTGGGCGGCAGTGCCGTGACATCGTCGGCTCTAGGAGCCGCCGGACCAGCATCAACACTGGCTGCTTTTTCTTTAGGCTCGCTTTTGGGGGCTTCAGATGCATCCCCGGCTAGTCTGCCGGTTTCCAGCCTGCCTGCCAGCCCCATTCGGGCCACGCGCAATTCAAAAATCAGGTCGTCTACTATTCCCAGCACGTCGGCCATCGACTTATAGCGTTCTTCTGGAGTCTTGGCCATCATACGCTTGATCACTTTATCTAGAACTTCAGGCACATGGGGATTGAGCCTTTTGGCTGAAGGCACGGGGGCGCTAGTATGTTTCATGGCCATTTCGATCATGCCCTGCGCCCGGAAAGGCAGTTGCCCGGTGCACATTTCAAAAAAGAGAATACCCATCGAGTAGATATCGGACCGATGATCTTGCTGCTCACCGCGGCAAAGCTCGGGGGACATATATGCGGGTGTGCCCATGCCTTTGGTGGAAGAGTTTAGATAGACCCGGCCCACAAGCAAGCGCGCCAGTCCGAAATCGCCAATTTTCAGGTCGCCTTCATTGGTGATAAAAATATTGTCTGCCTTGATATCTTGGTGTACCACCCCTCTTTTATGGGCAAAAGAGAGCCCCGAAGCCAGTTGCTTCATCCAGTTGAGGGCATGTTCAAGAGGCAGAGGCCCCTGGGTGACTCGGGCGGCTAGGTTGCCGCCCGGTAGATATTCCATAGCTACGAAATGGTGATCGCGGTTGGCTCTCGATTCCACACCAATGTCATAGACAGTGACTATATTAGGGTGCTCCAGCTGGGCAGCTAGCCTGGCTTCTTCCTTGAAGACTTCAAGATTTTTCTTATCTGCCATCAAGCTCGGCAAGAGCATCTTAATGGCGACATCCCTCAAAAGCAGTTCGTCGCGGCAGTGATAAACCACGCCCATACCGCCCACGCCTATTTCTTCAAGCACGGTGTAATGCCCGTCTTCGAGCTTTTCTCCGCGTGCGAAAATCTTAGGGGGCATCTGATTTCCTTAAGTAAGTCTCAGAAAATGAGCGGAATCTTGGTGAGGTTTTACAGCTTCCATTATAAACAGTTAGAGTTTGTCAAGAAATCAAAGCAGCCCAGGTTGTAAAATAAAGCTCTTAGTGCCGAGCATTAGCTAAAGATTCAACTAAGTACCAAGATTAAGGACCAATCGATGAACCAGTTTGATCTCGAAGTCGGGCAAGTATTCAGTGCTTCCCCTTCAGACCCTGATGAAGCCAAGCCCGAGACTGTAGAACTTTCGCTAATTGAATATGGCGCCCAAGTATTGCAAGACGAAGCCGAAGCTATTCTGCGCATTAAGGACCGTCTGGCACCAAGCTTTGAACATGCCATCGAACTTTTGGTTGAGTGTAGCGGCAAAGTAGTAGTAACCGGCATGGGCAAGAGTGGTCATATAGCGACAAAGATTGCCGCAACATTTGCCTCAACCGGCACCCCAGCCTTCTTTGTTCATCCAGCTGAACTGCGCCACGGCGACTTCGGCATGCTCGATAGTCGCGATCTGGTCATCGCCCTTTCCAGTTCGGGTGAAACTCAAGAAATCAAATTGGTGCTTGAACCAATCAAGCGGACTGGTCTCAAGCTTATTGCTCTTACCGGCAATATGCAGTCTACATTGGCTCGTTATGCCGATGTAGTGCTCGATGTCAGTGTCGACAAAGAGGCCTGCCCCCTCAATCTTGCTCCTACTTCATCCACCACGGCCGCTTTGGCTATGGGGGACGCTTTGGCTATGACTTTGATGGCGGTCAAGGGCATTGCTCCGGAAGACTTTGCTAGAAGTCATCCCGGCGGTAGCCTCGGTCAGAAACTAATTACAGTCGAGTCGATCATGCGCTCTGGCGTCGATGTCCCGATTGTTTCGCTTAATGCCGCCTATGAAGCGGTCTTGGAAGAAATCACCGCCAAGAAACTTGGCTTTACTGCTGTATGTGAAGACGACGGCAAGTTGAGAGGTGTGATCACCGACGGTGACTTGAGACGTTCCATCTCAAAATATAGAGAGTCGGTTTTTGAGAAATGCGCTCGCGATATCATGACCACATCACCCAAAACCATCTCTTCGCAGAGCTTAGCTGTAGAAGCCCTAAAGCTGATGGAGAAGTATTCTATCGCCGACCTGCTCATCGTCGACCATGCCACCAGACCGGTTGGTTTGATTGACTTGAAAGACTTGCTTAGAGCCGGTGTAATCTAGTTCTTCTTATTCTTGAGAAAGTCAGCCTGCTCAAGCAAGCGGTTGTTTCTTATTTCTTCGCCGCTGAAAGTGCCGTCAGGGTCGCGATAGGGCAAGGCTGAGCTGGTGCTGAGGCGGGCTTCCTCTTCTTCGCTCAGCTCATAGATCAGTCCGTTGGATGCTTGCATCAAGTCTTTGTCTATGGTCTTATTGGCTGCCATGGTGCCGCCTTTCTTGCCGCCCACCGCTGTAGTTTTATAGACATTAAGGCCGAGGCTGCGCAATGTGCCCCTTACCGCCGGTGCTGCCGAATAAGTAAAGAGCATGCCCCAGGCAGAGAGCAGTCTTTTGTATTGACTAAAGACTTCGATGGTCCAAAGTTCTGTGATTTTGCGCGGCGAAAAAGGATCATGAAAAACCAGATCATAGGTGGGCTCAAGTTGCTTCAGTGCAAGCCTTAGATCTTGATTGAGAAAGAGAGTGCTTAACTTTAGATCGCCAAGCTGCATAGAGCGAGGCTCAAGGCTGGTAAAGATAGAGCAGTCGATGTCACTACTTAGAGCCTGAAAGCAAGGCTGGGCAAGCACACGGGGAACGGCGTCGCAAGCCAGGTCGTGGTCAGTGTCTATGGCGCAAATCTGCAGTTCTTTGAGACCCAGCTGCTTATATCTCTCTTGCTCAAGTAAATAATCTAGCAAAACCAGGCTGTTATAGCCGAGCCCAAAACAGGCGTCTATAACCGCTAGACGTCCGCCTTCTCGGGCAAGATCCTGGGCAAAGCCGAGGCGGTCAAGCACAAAGAAAGAGGGACGGGCATAGTCTTCGAAGGCTTCGGCATAGGCACCGTGCAAATTATGATAAAGCTCCTTTACTGACGGTTCCTTCAAACTGAGCGAACCATCGGCGGTGGCAACATATTCTCTTTCTCTGGTCATCTAAATAACCATAACTATCTTGCCAAAGTTGGCATCGGCTTCCATCATCTTATGAGCTTGGACAATCTGCTCGAAAGGCATGGTGCAATCGAGATTAGCTTGTAATTCTTGGCTGGCAATAAAGGGCAAAAGTTCGCTTTCGAACCGTTTTGTCAACGCTATCTTTTCTTCCAGGGTGCGCGATCTCATTGAAGTGCCAATCAGCTTCAGCCTTTTCATCAGAATTAGGTTGAGACTAAGCTCGGTCAATGTGCCACCCAAAAGCCCAATCAACATAATGGTTGCCTTGGCGGCAGCACATTTAATATCTTCTTCCACATACTTGCCGCCCACCAGTTCGACAAATAAATCGATATCGCCAAAAGACTCTTTGACTTGTCTGGAAAAACTCGCATCTTTATCGCATTTCAGAGTGGTGAAACCCTCTCCAATCAGGGCTTTGGCTCTATCTAGCTTGTCTTGGGTGCGACTTGTGCCGAGGGCTTGGGCTCGATACAACTTGGCTATCTGAGCGGCTGCCAAACCGACACCGCTGCCCACTGCCGAAATAAGAACTTTCATGCCAGGCTTGAGCTTTCCTTGTAAGACCATGGCATCAAAGGCGGTGACAAAGGCTTCAGGATAGGCAGCCGCATGGGCAAACGAAATGTCCTTAGGTATGGGCATGGCAGTCTCGGCATGAACAAGCAGATATTCTTGATAGCTGCCGCCGCCTACCAAGCCAAAGACGCGATCACCCTTCTTGAATTTGCTTACACTGTCTCCGACGGCTTCCACCTCTCCGGCATATTCAAGGCCCGGCACATCGGCAGGTACACCTTGAGGAGCGGGATAGCGTCCGAGACGCTGGGCTATATCGGCACGGTTAAGGCCAAAAGCGCAGACCTTAACAAGCAATTCATCTTTGCCGACAACCGGTTTTTCTCTTTCCACTATTTTTAGAACTTCGGCTGCGCCTGGTTCTGAGACTATGATTGATCGCATGGGCACCCTTTAAATGACTTAGCTTATCTTACTAAAAGCTCGACAAGCCAAGTTGGCAAGTTGTATTCTTTTTGCGTGAATGAAGCAACAGAAAAACAAATTAGTACTCAATCTGCTGATCTAGCCGCAGATGCAGAGAATGCTGCCGGTGAAAAGAAGCCCCAGAAAGATGCCTGGGACAAGCTCGGGGCCGTGGCTCCAATAATTTCAGGCGTTCTAATCTTTATTATGGGCGGCTACTTTACTTATTCTTTTAACCAGCAACAGTTGCGCCTGCAAGAAATACAAACAATCGAGAAATTTATTCCCCACCTGATGGGCAATGACAAAAGTAAGAGAGCGGCTATTTTAGCCATTTCTTCCTTAACAAATGCCGAATTGGCATCCAAGTTCGCCCAGATTTTTGCCAGTCAGGGCACAGTTTCGGCTTTGCAGTCAATTGCCGAAACAGGCTCAGAGAAAGATAAAAGTGTTGCTGCTTCGGCCTTGGCTGAAGCCCTAGAGAATCTCGCAGCCCGTGAAAGTCGGCTCAATGAGATGGAAAGCGCCTTTCAAAAGGCTCTCGGTGAAAGCGATAAGGCCAATGAATCGCTAAACGGTCTCGATAAGCTCGACGAGGCTACCAGGCTTGAGAAATTAGCGGCTATGTGCCGCGAACGCGGACAAAATAATGTCGCCGATAGCCTACTGAAGCAGGCTCAGCTGATAAGAAGCAGGCTTTCGGATAAAGCTGATAAGTTGGACAAAGAAGACAAACCTAGTAGTCCCCCTCTACCGCCGGCTCCCAGTCATCCGCATCAACATCAGCCCCAGACTCAGCCCGAAGGCAATGCAGAAAAGAGCGAAGAGAAGACGCCGGAAGCTGCCAATCAGACAACACCAGATAAGGCTTCGGCTGAGGCAGAGACTAAAGCAGCGCCATAAGCTTAGTTATTTAGGTCTTTGGCCAGGGCTTTAGTCTATTCAACTATATATTGAGACCAGAACTCGGTTCTTTCTTTCCAATCGCAGTTGCCACAAATCAAGGTAACTTTGGCCCCAGCCGTTTCATGGTTGGAGTCACCGGCGCCGTCCCAAACCGAAGCAGTCATCTCCACATACTTTTCATATTTCTTGACAGCGCCTTTGCAAGAAGGACAAAGCATTTTCCCTGAATCGACAGCTTTCTTGATGGTTGATAGAGACATCTCTTTACCTGAACATATAAAGTGGGTCGTAATTGAATAGCGGCTGATTTGGATTTTACAACTAAACTTTGCCTTCTTAATTTCGAGCTTTTAAAGACTAACCTTCTAACAACCCAGCGAACAGGCTTGACAGATTCTATACTTAGAACTATTCTAAATACAGAACCGGTAAGCAGCGAGCAGCCGGATTTATTTTTAACCCTTAATTAGACTAAGTCTATTAATAGAAGAAGCCTAAGGAGGCAGACATGAATACTCCAGATAAGAATGACACCAACGTAAACCCCAAGACAGATTTGACTTCACGTAACCTTGAACAAGCCTTTGCCGGAGAATCTATGGCTAATCGCAAATATCTATATTTCGCCAAATTAGCCAGGCAGCTGGGTGATGAAGAAGTGGCAGCTCTTTTTGAGAAAACAGCCAATGAAGAAACTAGCCATGCCTTCGCCCATCTCGAACTTATTTATCCCCTTGAGGGCATGACCACGGCAAAACTCTTGCAATTAGCCTATGAAGGCGAAATGTACGAAACCGAGGTTATGTATCCCCAGTTCGAAAGAGAGGCGCTAGAAGAAGGTCACCTTGATGCCGCCGGCGAATTTATCGAACAAGCGCAAGAATCAAAAGAACATGCCGAAAGATTCTACAAGGCAGCCAAGAGATTTAAGGCTTTCAAACATGTCGAGGCTTTTCATGCTAATCGCTATAAAAAGATGCTCGACAAAAAAATATCCTAAAGAGTTATGATCATTAGGCCTGCTAACCGCTAGGTGGAAACCCTTTCTTCGTGAGACTCTTTCTTCATAATGAATGCAGAAACTGATCGTTTTCTGGCTGTCACCCTTGATGTTAGGGTATCGACCTACGATATAGACTATGCCGGGCACGTTTCCAATATCAGTTATTTCCGCTGGCTGGAAGATATGAGGCTGAAGATTCTAGAAGAATATTTCCCCCTTGATGAACTGATGCAAGAGGGCTATATGCCTATTCTTGCCGGCAGTCAGATTAAGTACAAGCGTGCCATTCGCTTGTTCGATAAACCCAAGGGCGAAATGTGGATAAGTGATATCACAGCTGCCACCATGACTTTTACCGGACGCTTTTTGGTGAATGGTGAAGTCTGCACCGAAGCCAGTCATCAGGGACTTTTTATCAGTAGTACGACCGCTAGACCTTGTAGGCTTCCACCTCGAATTGTGGAAGCCTATAAGACTTGGCAAGAGAAAAAATAGGATATTGAGGTAAAGACAAAAATGACTTCTTTGAAGACTCAGGCAAAAGTCGCCGTCATCACTGGTGCCACCAGTGGTATCGGTAAGGCAATCGCTAAAGCCATGGCTGAAAAGCATCTCAGTTTGGCTATAAACGGTTTTGGCTCTGAAGCTGAGATTGCCGGGGTAATCAAAGAATTGAAAGAAGCTGGTGCCAAAGACGTGGTGCACTTGCCCACTGATATGTCACGCACCACAGAAGTTGAGCACTTTATCGAAGCGGCTATTGAAAAATTCGGCGGTGTAGACGTACTGGTAAATAATGCCGGTATTCAACATACCGCCCTTGTGGAAGATTTCCCGGTTGATCGCTGGGATCAAATTATTGCCATCAACCTCTCGGCAGCTTTCCATACAATTAGGATGAGCCTGCCTAAGATGAAAGCTAAAAATTGGGGACGAATCATCAATATCGCCTCGGTGCATGGTCTGGTGGCGAGCACCCATAAGGCTGCCTATGTGGCGGCTAAACACGGCATAGTCGGGCTCACCAAAGTAGTGGCGCTCGAATGTGCCGACACTGGTATCACCTGCAATGCCGTCTGCCCCGGCTGGGTAGAAACTCCGCTGGTGGAAAAGCAAGTGGAAGCTATAGCAGCAGCCAACGATATTACTGTTGATGAAGCCAGACATAGACTAATAAGCGAGAAACAACCTTCCAATCGCTTTGTTTCTTTAGATGAATTGGGTGCTCTCTGTCTATTTTTAGCAAGCGACCTAGCTGGTTCAATAACCGGCAGCAGCATGCCTATAGACGGCGGTTGGACAGCCCGCTAATGACACGGTCACATAAGCCGCCCCTGCTTACAGCTTTATCGGTCTTTAGTTTGGCTTGCCTAGTTGGTATTTCGACTTTCGCCTGTCCAAGTCAGGCAAGGGCTAGAGAAGCTCAGAAAAAGCCAAAAGTCGGTAAGCAATCATCAGTGAAACAAAATTCGGCTAAGCCGGCGGCAAAAGCTGCTTTTGGCGGCGATCTTAATCTTGCTGTCAAGACTTGGCTGAATAGACCTGAAATTAGACATTCGCGTGTCGGTGTTGAGGTGATGGACCTAGCCACCGGCACCGTGCTTTTTCAGTCCAGCGGCGACAAAAGACATACCCCGGCGTCAACCGCCAAAGTAATTACCACTGCCTGTCTTTATGATCTGCTCGGTCGGGACTTTGTCTATAAAACAAAACTGCTCACTGCCGGCACAATTAAAGATGGTGTTCTAAATGGTGATTTAGCTCTTGAAACCAGTGAAGACCCTTCTTTTTCCCGCGGAGACCTGGCATCTTTGGTGCTCTCTTTGCGTAACTTTGATGGCGATAAGAGCGGTGTCAAACTACAAGCAGTAAAGGGCAAAATTTATCAGCTGAGCCCTAATAATGGTGCCGACAACTTTCATGTGCACTGGCTCTTAGAAGACTTTGGTCAAGAGTGGATGCCGGTTTCATCTAGTCTGGTGGTAGATAAAAATATCGCTTATTCAGCTGGTATACCGAGCACTATAAAAATAGACGATGGCGGTTCATCTTTAAATTCAGTTTTGGACGGTGTTCTTTCGGCCGATCTCGCCAGTGCCTTTCTAATTTTTGATGAAAGTACTCAGACAGCCAAACTTTGCCGTGGTATCGCTTCCGGTTCTAACGGCAAGCCTGACCCAAAGGTACATAAAGATGGACCTTTTGTTGTGGCTAACCCTACCGCCTTCAACTTGGCTTTGTTCTCAAGCACCCTGGCTGAAAGCGGCGTTGAATTTGACCGGCGTATTTTGAGAGACAGCAAGGTGCCCGGCTTTTTAGCCAAGCAACCAACCTTGGTCTTGGCTGAGCATAGTTCCAAACCGTTACCCCAGCTAATCAAGCTTTGTCTTTATGAAAGCGATAATCTCTATGCCCAGCAGTTTCTTAGGACAATTGCCCAGATAGGTCTTAATGCAGATAAACAAGGCGGTGGCAAGTTGGCATCTAAGAGAACCTCCGACCTTGAAGAGCGAGGTCTGGCTCGCATTGGACAGTGGCTTTCTTCTATTGCCGTGCCTAATGCTGAGGTGATTTTGTTTGACGGCTGCGGACTTTCTAGAAAGAACTCGGTCACACCCCATGCACTAAATCTGGTGCTGCGTTATATGGCGCAGAAGCATCCTGAATATCTTGATCTTTTGCGCAGCCAAGGTGCCGGCAAAGGTGAAAGCGGTAGATTTAGATTTAAAACCGGAGCCATGGAGACTGTCCGCGGTATAACCGGCGTGCTCGATACTGCCCAGGGCAAGAAACTTGCCGTCACTGTTCTTGTCAATGGTCACAAGGCTTCGGTCAGTGATGTACGCATAGTCATAGCCGATCTAATTGAGCGACTTAGAAGAGTCAATATAAAGGAAGCCAATTCTAAAGAAGATAATAATGCTGATAAGACGCCGACAGCGGCAGAATCGAATTAGATACCTACTGACTTAGGACAACTCTTTTGCCTTATTTTAGCCATCGACGACTATGATGCCGCCCTCGTTGACGGCGATTGGAACCATGGCAACAAGCATTGGCAAAAGCGTTCGGATCTCGTCAAGAGTGCGAGAGTTTCTGATGTCACGCCCAAAGTTGACTAGTTCCATCCAAAAGCTGGTGTAGCCTACAACTGAGGCTTTATTGTCAAGTTCGAGAAAAAGGGCGCCGAGAATTTGCGCACTGTCGACATAGCGTTTGGAACCATTGCAAATCCACTCGAACTTTAGTGGAACAGTCAGAGAGGCAAGTCCACCCTGCTGCGAGTTGCCTCGCATCCTGTGCCAAGAAGTGTTGGAAGATGGGAACTTGGAAACAAAATCCAGGTAGAGCTGGTCGCAAATAGAATCTTTGACGGGAAGCTGCAAGCAAAAGTAATTGAAAACCAGCTCTTCGAACACCCCGTCCACTGGATAGGTGATGTATTTGTGGCAACCGAGTGGCTGCCCGAAAGCAATCGGACAACTGGCACACTCGCTAAAACCGTTTTCAAAACTGCTTAGCTCTTCGAGTATCGTTTGATAGTTGAGCTCGATTGACTGCCGATTGGTGCCTCGGAGCTGCATGCGCAACTGATGTCGCTGGTGTTCGGGCACCTGTGTCTCAACCATTTCACGCATAGAGAGAAGCTTCAGCTTCCAGAGAAAGCCTTCTCTGCCGTTGTCTCTTTGCAGTGAACAGTTTCGCCAGCCTATTATGTCGGCGCCCATGCTTCCCTCGATTTTGTTCAGGTTGTCAGACGAAGCAATCGAATCTTTAGCAGGCAAAGACTGATGCTTCCGATTTACTCTATGGCTTTAGAGAACGAGACCGTACTTTAGTGAACAGTATGATGGGCGCTTATATTGGCTGCCAAAATATTATGAGCTTCCGGTCTGGCCTTTTCTTCGTAGACATCTTTGATGCGTTTGCGCAGAGCCAAGAGGGTGCGAGGCAATTCACTCTTGACGCCCTCGCGCACAATCCACTGTGGCACGAAGAAACCTGGATCTAAATACATACTATATGTAAGTTCGGTTTTGGTGCCACCGCAGGTAGGGCTCATTTCCCAATAGCCGCGAAAATCTTTCAGAGTACCTGCAATTCTTCTAAATTCTATTCTGCCGCCTTGCTCGTCTTGCTCATAGCGAGATTCGACTGTATAAGAAAGCTGGGGCAAGAGAGGCAAGGGATTTGTATCCATAGTCATGCGCAGAACTGAAAGATGACTTTGATCCGTCATCACTTCCACGTTCTTCACACGGGGCGAAATTCTGCCTCTGAACTCAAAGGGATTGACCATAATCGGCCAGACTTTGTCGGGCGACTGATCTATGACAATTTTTCCCATGACAAACTTGGTGCTGCCGACATCTTTGAGACCGACTACGACCTCACCTTTATCGAGCTTTTTGCGCTCTTCAGCTGTGGCTGTGGAAACTTCCGGGGTTATGCCTTTTGTGACGCTATGCACTATTTGTGATTGAGCAGGCAGACCGACTTGGAGACTCACCGCCAGCGATACCATCAATAGTAAGGCGGCTTTTTTGGATCTTGCGACTTTCAGCATCTTTTAGAAACTTCCCCTTGGCATGAGCCGGGTGGCTTTGCTGTAAGAAGATCACAAGTGGTCATAAGCAAACTTCTTTAGCGTACTCGCATATAGTCGAACATATATCGACGGCCGTCAAGAGGCTTGCTTAAGACAAAAATATATATACAACATGGTCTAAAAATCCCTCATAGAGACATTATTCAGAGATCGAGGAGATTTCAAGTGATGGCTCTGCCAAGATTTTTTATGTTTGTCACTGAGAATTAACTCATTGATAGAGATAATATTCACGTATTGCGCACCAATTATGGTGTCATAACCGGCAGGCTAAAATTACTCCGCGGTGTGCCGGTCACCTATAAGGACTATCAGTCAGATAATTAGCGGTGGTTAATTTCCCCCTTGCTAGCCTCGATTTTGTAGTTAAAACAACAGCACCTGTTGACAAGCGGCGGATATGATATAAATATTGTCTGACGATCTGTTTTAGTTAGTCGGTATTAGTTAGTCGGCGACTTGTGAGGAATACGATGCCAACCTTCGACAAAGACCAGGTTCCTTTATTTGCTAGAGAAGGTCTCTTCAGGCAGAAGTTGAATCAGCTCAGAAACACCGGCAGTGTCAACCAGCCGGTCAAGCCTCAAGGTGATGCCCACAGCCGCTATAAAGAGCTGGAGCAAGGCTCTTATCTGTCTAATGTTCAGTCCACCATCGGCACCTCTAAAGGTGACCAACAAGAAGCTGAGCGTATTGCCCTGCTTGATTCGGTTACTGAACTTTACAATCGCAACACGGTCACCCGCATATTAAGGGACGAGTTGAAGCGCACTAAGCGTTACAAGCATTCTCTCGGCATCTTGGTCATTAAAGTAGATGAACTGACCAAAGCCGGCAAAACCCATGGTCAAAACACCTTTGATTCCATACTCAAGGGCACTGCTAACTTCATCATGAGCAAAGTTCGTGACGTAGATATCCCGGCCCGCTACGACACCGATACCTTCCTGGTTATTTGCCCTGAGACTGACCCTAAAGGAGTTTCGGTCTTGGCTGAGCGTATTCGCAGCAAAATAATGCTAGAGCGCGTCTCAGATGTTGGTCAAAACTGGCATGTTACAGTCTCTCAAGGTATAGCCGGCTATCCGGGTAATGCCCTCAAGGCCGAAGACCTCTTGCAGTCTGCAATTGATGCTGCCAATAAAGCCAATGCCTCGGGCGGCAATCAGACTGTTACAGCGGCAACCCAAGCCTAGACAATCTTAAAATTCAAACTAAGACCGGTGATTAGATCAGTTACCGGTCTTTTTTAATCACTATCTAGATTACGCAAAATCTGCGGTGCACTAAGCGCCTCTCTGCGCGCCAAAGCGGTCTCGAGCTCTTCTACTTTCTGGCTTAGCAGTTTACTTTTCGCTCTCTCTTCAGAGAGTTGCTGCTGCAAAAGTTCCACCAAGCCGTTGTATTCAGAATTATGGTCTCTGAGGTGGGTGGCAGGTGAGACAGCATCTGCCGAACCGGCATGGCTGTTAGTATCAGAACCTTGCACAGCTCGTCTCAGGTCATAGCCCTCGGCGGCATAATAATCGAGAACATGATTGAAACAGATCTGAAAAATTATAAAGTGCAATCAAAATAGCTGTCCAACTCAAATTTCTCAGTGTCGCCCATGGTGCTACATAGCTGGTTCTTCGTCAGCCAATCGAAATACAACTAAGAAGACTAAGGTGATTCATCTATCGATGACCGGAAGCGTTCAAATAATGCAGAGCTGCTGTTCAAAAATCAGAAGAAGTCGCCGACCTAGAGGTCTAATAAACAGTATTTGATTGAGCAAGCAGGGTGCTCACTGACCTTAGGGAAACTCAACTAAACCACATACTTCGCCACGTCACCACATATGGTGCGGCTCAGTATATAGACTTTGCTAAAGAGTTCTTTCAAAGAGAAAGCTCCGCTCACCAAATTGCTTGGCGAACTGATAGCTTGGACCGGCAGTGGCGATGCTGGCGCCCCTAAGTCAATCACTGTCTATTCACGCATGCTGGTGGTCGAGAAAGGCGAAGCGACGCCTGCAGCTAATTTTCGATTGCCTCTTAATTAGAGCCAGAAAACATATATAAAATAACAGAGCCGACTAAGCTTAGACTAAGTTACCAGGACAATTGCTTGAGTAAGAGTTCTAGGTCGCTCAAGTCGGTACAAGCCAACATATGAACAGCAAAAGCACACTGGTCATCATCTAGGCGGCCGCTGAGATAATGCTTATAGCACTGAAAGACTGGTTCTTCGATGGCTGGGTTCAGCAAGCCTTGCTTATGCAAGTAATCTGCCAGCGGGCGATTTTCAGCCTGGCTCTGCTCTTTCAACTGCCCAAGCTGGGGAATGTTGACGCCAAGGAAGCTGAGAAAGACATCCAAGGGAGCGGGTTCTCCCTTCTCTTCTGCCTGGCTTTTCTGCTTGTCGCTTTCGGAAAGAGCCTTGGAAAGCGACATACCAGAGCCTTTGACGGTTGCTAAGACAAAAGTAGCGTCATCGGGCGAAAGGGTGCGGTTATTGATCATTTCTTGAATAGCCAGGGCTTGACCAAGCTCAACTTCTGAGATTATGCCGACCCTGGTCAAAACCTTACCGAGGGGCTGCTCGTCGGTGAGACCTTCCTGCACTGCCTGCACTATGGCATTATCGTCTACCATGCCTGAAAGCAGCAAAAGTTCGCCCAGCCTAAGACTGTTTGCCTTTTTGAGGGATATGGCGCCAGGTTTGGACGAGAGTCCAAGATTTTTTAGATGGGCCAGATTTTGCTTGACCAACTTGATTGAATTGACGGCAGATTCGCGGTCGAGCACGCCTTCTCTAATCAAAGACTGACAACAAAGGGCAATAAAAGCCACTTCCTCGGCAATGGCGCCGCGCATAGAAAGCACCCGAGCCAGAGGCAGTCCGGTTGTGAGACTGACCGAAAGGGTTTCAGATAGAGTCTCATTGTCTATAATTTCGGCGTCAAAAAGCAGTTCGCCCAGTCTATTGGTCGATTCGAAGAAATCACAGCTTTCCCCTAATTGATCAAGGGCTTCACTCAAGCTCTTGCCCAGTCTGGTGAGCTTAAGCGCCTCTATACCTGCTTCCTGTGAAATTAGATGGTCACGAATAAGACTTTGCACGGTCAGTACGTTCTTAAAGCCTTCTTCAGTCAAGAAGCCCGATGCAATCAAAACTCGCCCCACCGGCAAGCCGGTTTTGAGCGAGACCGGCATGGCGTCGGCAAACTGTGCCAGAGTTATCAGCTCTGATTTGACGAGCAAATCGCCTACTAAGATTTTGGAACCACGCTTTGTCATGGCTAAAAGTCTACAGCATGTCCGATTTTTTGATCAGGGTTGGCAACTAGTGTTCAGCCAACTTAGCCTTTATATGTTCTACGCGATGTCCGATTTTCTCGCTCTCGCTGGTCCGTCCACATTCCTTTAGAAATTGCTGATATTCTTTCAAGAGCTCAATTAAGTTCGGGGTTTCGATTCTGGAAGAGGCTTCTTCCAGGCTAATTGCCCTGAGAAACAGAGTTTCAGCTTGACTATCTTTACCATGCCAGTGATAAAGCCAGGCGAGATCTGGCATGTAATAGCCAAAACGAGTGGCACTGGGACCAAAAACCGACTCGGCATTGCGCATAGCCAGCTCGTAAATTCGTTCAGATTCAGCCTGGTTGCCCTGCCTGTCTAAGGCAAAAGCCAGTCCCATCAGCGAATTGATTACACCGGGGCTGACCATGTTCAGGGCTTCAGCCTTACTAATTGCCTCTTTGAAGCCTCGTTCGGCCTCGTCAAACTGTCCTTCCGAAAGCTTATCTCGGGCTGACTTTTCCAGTTTGAGCCAGTCTGAAAAGCCGGCATTTTGCATACCCTGGCTAAGATCGGCCGGGTTAATCTTGCCGAAAGTTCTAGATTCAAGTCGACGCTCTAACTCTGCTGAAAAAACCGCATTCACTGCAAGAGAGGCGGTAATGCAAAATGCAAGCCATTTCAAATTGCTAAAGCCAGAGATCACTGTCCGGCATTCCGCGCTTTCAGATCATTCATTTGCTGTTCGAACTTAAGGGCTTCCTGCCCTCGTCCAGCTTTCTTAAGAGTATCGATAATTGAAGGCAAAATCTTGTTATAGAAATTGGGATGATTCTCACCACCCTTGAGCTTGCCTTTCAGGTAATTCACATAACCTTCGGGATCTTTCAAGATCACACCGGCATTGTCTATGACTGCCGGTGCAGAAGCGGCTCCAGAGCTTGCGGTGCCTGCACTGCCAGAGTCTGTTTTCCCGGCTTTAGCTGCTTGATCCTTACCGCCTGCTGCCTTAAACTCCTTCGCCCTTTTGAGATTCTCTTCGTACTTGCCGATAAAGTCAGAAAGCTTGTTTATCTTATCTCTCAGTTGTGTCTCGTCTAGCGAATCAAGCGCATTTTCAATCTCGACCAGGTCTCTATTGATGTCTTTGCTATAGCCGACTCCGGCTTCCTTGAGGCCTTTCAGTCGATTCAAAAGGGCTTCTCTTTCTGCCTTTAGCTTACCGTCTTTGGCTTTATAACTGGTCACATCAAAAGCTTCAGGTGAAAGTTTTGTAGCCTGCTCGCTCTTCAATTCTTTGTCCTTGAGCAAACTAGCAAGACCCTCAGAAAGAGTCTTCTGTTCATCACGGTTGAGTCTGATGGTGCGATTGGTCAGATCAGCCGAGGCATCATAAAAGGTAATCTCGGCAATCTTTACATCGGGCACTGCTTCAAAGCCTTTCTGGGCCAGTCTGAGAGCCTCCAGCTTGAGAAAGTCGTCATCGAGGGTGGGGTCGAGTCCAGCTGAAATGATGATGATATCTTTGTCTATCCTCGAACTCACTTCTTTTTTCTTGCGCACATATTGATTTTCTTGCAAATAGCTAGTGGCGCGGGCATTGGCATCTTTAGTTTCTTCCTCAGTGAGGGCAAGCGAGGCAAGAAGCTGATCTTCACTCATGCTGCCGCTGGCGAAAGCTTTAACATCTCCGGCTGAAATACTGATTTTCTTATATCGACTGAGGGCGTTCTGATGAAAGAAGCGCACCTCCACTCTGGGCACCTTACTGTCGAGATCCATAACCGTTTTAGCCAACAAGACCGCTTCGATTTTGCAGTCATGGTCATTAGCCTTGGGGTTTTTATAAGTGGAAACATAAACCAAATCGGGCGTCACTTGAGCGTTTACCCTGATAGAAGCGTCCAGCACTTTAGCCTTATCAATTGCTGAAATAACTTCTGAAGAAGTAAGAGCGTAGGACTTTTGAGCCAGCGAAAAGCTAAAGGCGAGGAGGAGTGCCGTCGCTGCTAGATTGATTTTTTTCATTTCTTATATAATCCGCTAGATGCCTGATAGAAGTTTTGTCCTAGGGATTATCCAGGTCATCGATAAGAATAACTCTGCCCTTGGGCAAATTTCTTTTGAAGGCCCTTCCCACACATTCACTTATGCCCGATACGGCGTTCAATGGTGCAAGACGGCGCTCAATTTTATCTTCCTGTAAAAGAGACTGTGTGGCCACAGTACTGGCTGTAACATCGCGACTGAGCCGCACTACTGTTTGTAAGTCAGCTGCCGGTTGGGCAGATAGAGAAGCAAAAGAAATGGCTTGGTAAGCAAAAAATGCCAGACTGCAAAAAAACAGTCGGCATTTTTGAGGATGTTTTATCGAATTTGCCCTCAATTTTTGAGTTCCTAGCAAAGACCTAAGAACTTACCAAGTCGAAACCAAAATGTTTTTTCGAACAGACTAACTTTGTTCTGGGTTTCGATTAAATGAGAAGCAGTTGCCTGGTGCGCCACTCTCTCAATTTCCAGTTCTTCAAGCAAGGGCGCCTTGATAAGCTCTGGCAGGGCGGCAATTTCATCGGTTTTGTCGGCGAGATCAAGCTTTAGTAGTCTGATTTCGTCATTGGTGATCTTTAGCACATTGCGCAGCGTAATCAGTTCACGACGTTGTGACGCAATAACATCATTCAAAGCAGAAATTTCGTGTTTATAGTCTGGAATGTCATCAGCTTCGATGATGCTCTTCCAGCTATTGCTCTCTATTATTTCGCTTTCCTCAGCAGTCTCTTCGCTGAAGAAACTCTCGACACTGAAGTCGAGCAGGCTGTTTAATGGCACCGAGATCTTTGGCTGAATTTCAGCTCTTTCGCGACTGATGGCATGTTCAATTTCGTCATTGAAAATCTTGCCGAGCAGCTGCTCAAGTTTGTCCACCGTCTGTGATTGCTCACTAAGAGGCGGTTTGACAATTTCAAGATTTGGTTTGACTGAAGGGCTAACGCTATACATGATCAACCTCTGATAACACTTAGTTGTCATCAACAACACGCTTAAGTGTATCTCAGCTTCCTTTAGTTTGTATAGAGTTAATCTTGCGATTTAACCGCTTGGCTACCCTGCATTAAACCGGCATTTTCCTTGGCACCATCTACTTAGCGATTGTGCCGCTTGCCACCAAGACAGCCTTGTCCGGGTGTATATATTTGCGCAGCGCCTCGTCGACTTTTTCCTTGGTTAAACTGAGATAGCGTTCAGATATATGATCGAGTTCGGCAGCACCGAGCCCAAGGAATTCAAATTCGGTCAAGACTCTGGCGATGCCAAGCGAAGAACTGAGTCCAACTTTAAAAGATCCAAGGGCTCTGCCTCTTTCCTTCTCTAAATCATTGACATCTATACCTCTGTCCATAAAGTCTTTGAGAGTGACTCTTGTCAGTTGCACAGCTCTCTTGAGATTGGCCGGATTAGTGGTTAATGAAACACTCCAGGGTGCGCCACCAAAAGCAGTGTCGGAAAAACCGGAATAAATGCCATAGGTTAGACCGGCGCGATCTCGCACCACCTGCCCTAGTCTTGATGTGATTGTATCTTGGCCCAAGGCGGCATTGGCTATGCGTGTGGCATAGAAATCACTACTGGCTCTTGTCACCTGGCAAGGATGAGCCAGGACTATGTCCAGGCTCGATTTCTCCGGCAGATAGACGGCAATCTCTTCAAACTTCTTGGGTAGTGCAGTCTCGGGAATCAGCACTGTTCTTTGCGAAAGCGGCATAGCCTTGGCATTGGTCCAAGCACCAAGCCTTTCATCTACCAGCTTGTGAGCCTTATCTAGGTCGATATCACCAACAATGGTGACGATCATCGAAGCCGGATCATAAAGGCGACCATGTATATCGACCAGTTTCTGCCGGTCTATTTTGGCCAGATCTTTTAGCTGTTTATCAAAGTCTTCATCATAAAAGGGATGATCTTCGCTGTAGAGAGACTGTCTGAGCTTATTCCAAGCCATTGACTTGGTGGAATTCTTGCTTTCAACATAGCGAGCATTCCATTCGATTTTGAGCTTCTCAAGCTCATCAGTGGGCAAGAGTGGATTAATGAGCAGATCGCTTACCATATCCAAATAGGCGGGTAAATCTTCCACAGCAAGATGGGTGCCCATTCCCACTCGGTAATTGTCGACATAAACTTCCAGACCGCCGGGTATACCCATCTCTTCCAGGTTTTCAGCAATCTTTAGTTTGTCGAAATTCTTTGAACCGCGGCTGAGAAGATCACCAAGCATTTCAGAGGGAGAGCCCGGTTCGCCGTGGGTGAAATAACGTCCGGCTCTCAGATTGATAGCAATACCTAGTGACTCTGTGCCCGGATTGTTCATCAAGAGCAAGGTGAGACCGTTCTTGAGGACTACCCGCTTCACTTTCGACAAATATTCGCTTTCTTTAGCCTTTTCAAACTTGATGGTGACCGGTGTGCTCTGCCAGGTCAACAACTCTTTCAACTCTGCATCTGTATAGACTTGGTTGCTGGCGCCATGGTCAATGGCTGCCGGCACCGAATCTTCATCATCTTCATCTAGATCTGCATCTAGATCTAAATCGCTATTTTGGGCAACTTCATCTTTAGGATAGAAATATCCTACCGTGCGATTGCTGCGCTTGAAATAGGTGCGCGCCACCCGCATGATATCGTCTTTGGTGACCTGGTCGAAATTGTCATCATAGTTCAAAAGCCAGGTAAAGTCGGCTCTTGATTCGGCCTCACCAAGCATAAAAGCTAGCGATGAAGGGTCGGCTTTGGCAAGAATCGTACCTTTGCGATTACTGGCTTTGATGCGGGCCAGCTCTTGATCGCTGACCGGCTCTTTGGCCAATCTTGCTATTTCATTAAGCAAGATATCTTCCACTTTTTGGGGATCTACATCTGGATTGACCATGGCTCCCACCATGAGCAAACCAGGATCTCTCAAATCATCGTGACGGGCAAAAACATCGGCAGCAAGCGAGGTATCGATAAGAGCTTTGTAGAGTCGACTTGATCTTTCATAGGTGCTGCCCAAAATCTGCCTGGCGGCTGAGACGGCATAGTTATCCGGATGGGCCGCTTCCGGCACATGATAGCCAAGCCAAACTCTCACCATATCGCCTGCCCTGGTGATCTCAAAGCGGCGCTCGCCTTCTTGGGGCGGTTCAACTGTATAAACTTGCGGTATCGGCGACGGTGCGCTTTCTATGGCGCCAAAATATTTGTCTATTACCGAAAGAGCTTCTTCAGTCTTGAAGTCTCCCAGAGCAATAACTGTGGCATTGTCCGGCCAATAGAAAGTATTGTAGAACTCTCTTAAGCGATCCATTGGCACGCCTTCCACGTCAGAGCGCCAACCGATAGTGGGATGGTGGTATGGATGCTCGCGAAAAGCAATGGCATAGAGTTCCTTTTCCAAGGCTTCTTCCGGTTGATTCTCGCCGCGCTCCAATTCATTGCGAACGACACTCATCTCGCTGTCATGATCTTCTTGGCGCAATCTGAGATTACGCATGCGATCAGCTTCCAGCTTGACACAAAGCTCAAAAAATTCGGTCGGCACTACTTCATAGTAAGAGGTGCGATCAAACCAAGTGGTAGCGTTCCAGTAGGCTCCGATCTGAGTAAGTAGGTCGTCTAGACTATTACCCTTCTCGGCGTTGTGTTCAGCCGTACCCTTAAAGAGCATGTGCTCTAAAAAGTGAGTGGCACCGGTGTAGCCAACCCCTTCATTGCGACTGCCTACCTTATAGATAACCAGCAAGGTGGCAACCGGTGCCGAATGGTTTTCTGAGATCAACACCTTGAGGTTATTTGCCAGCCTGAACTCGCTTACCCCTTTTTGCTCGGAAACTTTCTTAGGCATACCTGCCTTTTCCACCGACGCCTTTGCCAAATGCTTACCCTCTTTAGTAAATGTTGCCTGTTTTCTAAAAGATAATGTCTAAAAGAACCTGCCTACAGAACACTATAGCGGTCTGCCCGCCATTAGCGCTAAGCGGCAATTGTAATACTTTCATCATAGACTTTCAAAGCGGTAGACCGTAAAATATCAGACTGTCGACAGGGCGAATTTATAAGTACCCAAGAAGTACCCAAGCTGAGTGGAAGCAGTCGCCCGCAAAGCTCTTGGAAAGCCTGGTCGGCTCAGCCGTTTTCTATATCTAGGAGATATTTAGAGGCGATGCGGTTCCTTCGCTTTTCTATTTTGAGAGCTGAAACTTTTGTATCTGGTGTACTTGGTGTACCAGGTGTACTTGGGGTACTGGCAGGGTTTTGTTCAATTTGTTTACTGAGTCCGCCTTGCCAGGCGCTCGATTCTGCCGCTTGGCACAAGAACACAAAAGAAGGCGGACGCGCCTATGAAAACGGCAATTTTGGTGAAGCGGAAAGACTCTTCAAGGCAGCCATAGAAGACCTCAAGGGTGCCCCGCAAAATGACATAAGGCTGGCTGAAAGCTATAACAATTTGGCAGTGCTTTATGTCAATCGCAACCAACTTGCCAAAGCCGAACCTCTCTTTGAGAAAGCTCTCAAAATAAAGGAAGCGGCTCTGGGCGGAAGCGATAAAGATGTAATTGCCTTGACCAGCAAACTTTGTGTTTTCTATTTCAACAATGGCAAGAGAGCGCAGGCGCAGCCCCTCATTGACAAGATGGTCAACTATGGCGAACTCGAAACCAGACAGTTGATTGAGATAAATTCAGCCTTTTCTAAGTTGGCTAGCTATTACAGCAATCACAAGCAAAAGCTTGAAAACGCTGAAATTGCCATCAAGCAAGCTGAAAGCGAAACAATGAGCGAAGCCAAAAGCCAGGCTCAGGAAACAGCAGTCATGCTCGATAGTGTCGGCGATGCCATCAAAAGCCAGGGCGACTTGGTCAGACAGGCAGAGAGGCTATACAAGTCATCATTAGCGCTCAGAGAACGCAGCCTTCCGCCCCAGCATGCCGCCCTTTCTGCTTCATTGGAAAATCTTGGCAGAGTTTATCAAGCCCAGGGAAGAACCGCCATGGCTGAACCTTTGCTGCGCAAGGCCTATGAAATCAGTTTGACCACCCTGGGCATGGAAAGGCGTGAAACACAAAAGAGAATGGAAGCCCTAGCACAGCTCTTTACCCAACAAGGACGCTTATCCGAAGCCCGTTCCCTTTATACAGCCGCCCTGGAAAACAAAGAGAAGTTCAAACCATCAGCTGATTTCTTGGCTGGCTATGCAGCTCTTTTGGTAAAGGAAGGACGTTACAGCGAATCGCTTACCTATTATGCCCGCGCCGTAAAGATGCAAGAAGCTTTGAACGGTCCCCAACATGCCAGTTTGGCCGCCTTGCTTGATGCCTATGCCTATGCTTTGGCAAAAGCCAATAAGCAATCTGAGGCAAATAAGATTAGTCTGCGCGCCAAGGCAATTAGAAGCTAGCCGGCAAATTTTTGTTGTCAATTTTTCTGATTAGCTGGTCTAATCTAATTGAGCCAGTTCTTGCAAAATAAGAGTAAGACGATCTATGCCCTTGTTGAAAGAACTGATGGGCAGGCGCTCATCTTTGCCGTGCATGGTCGCTAAGTGCTCGGCGTCAATCTCGACTGGGGCAAAGCCGTAGGCCTTTAGACCAACTTCTCTAAACCAGTGCGAGTCGGTAAACCACGGTACTATAACTGGTACCACCGGCGTCTTCCCATCTTTGCTCTCAAGGGCATTGACCTTCTTCACAGCTTTTACAAAAGCGCTTTCAAATGGTGATGGCTCAGCCTTTTCCCATTGAATTACTGAAACTTCAATGCTGTCGTCTTGCAATATTTCTCTGATTTGTTTGATGAAAGCCTGATGATCGACGCCGGGCAAAAGGCGACAATCAAGTTCGCAGTATGATTCAGCCGGTATGACATTGGTCTTATAACCGGCTTTCATAACAGTAAGAGAGACTGTGTTGGCCAGCATGCTTGATTTGAGCTTGTCTTCTTTCAACTTAGATGCTGTAGCTTTGTCTGCACTAGTCGATTTTTCAATGTTGCGATAGAGCGTTCCCAGTTGAGCCGGTTCAGTATGAGCGATACTCTCATAGAAATGCTTTACCTCAGGCAAAAGCGTAAAGGGCGGCGGGTTATCGGCTAGTCTTGCCAAAGCGCGCACCATGCGATTATTGGCAGAATTATCTTGGGGCATCGAAGCATGCCCGGCTAGACCTTTGGCAGTCAGACCAAGCCAAAGAATATTCTTCTCGGCCACGTCCACACCCCAATATTTAGCCTTACCGTCGCTATAGGCGTCGATAATGAAGCCTTCATTGATCAAGTATTCGCAGTCTTTTATCAGTTCGCCCTTATTCTTGACGAACCAGGCTGCACCATGGGCGCCACCAACTTCTTCGTCGGGTGTACCGAGAAAAACCAAATCACGATCTAATAGTTTGCCTGAGCGCTTGATGGCAATCATCGACATCAGCTCGATTATCCCCATACCTTTCATGTCTATGGCGCCGCGTCCCCAGATTTCGCCGTCTTGCTCGGTGCCCGAAAAGGGCGGGAATTTCCAGTCGGGCGCATGAGCCGGGACTACATCTATATGGTTGAGCAAGACCACGCCTTTGCGCTTGCCTGTTCCTTTGAGACGGGCATAGACACAGGCTCGTCCGGGAGCAGTTTCAAAGACACTGGCTTCGATGCCGTTCTCTTTCAATACTTTGGCTAGATAGTCTGCGCCGAGCTTTTCATTGCCTGGAGGATTTGATGTATCCAGCTGTAGATATTCTTTAAATATAGTCAGAGCCTGGCCCTTAACCTGAATATGAGTATCAGTTTTCCGATCTTCAGCCTTGACGGCAGCAGCACTGCCAGAAGCACTACCAGCAGCCATGCATAGATTGGGATTGGTCAAAAGAAGCTGCAGCGCCAATAGAGAAGAGAAGATTGACAATTGCGATTTGTAAGAGAAAGTAGATGATTTCATTAGCTCTAACTTTTTTGCATTCAATAGGGTGAGACCGAAACTATTCTACCGACTTTGAGTCTATTATTTGAGTTATGTTCGGTGGTTCCAAAGAGGATACTTCAATGAAAACCCTGCAAATAGCCTTGCTTGCTACATCTCTCACCTTCATCGGCGCAGCCAGCCAGGCTGAAGATGCTGCGGCACCTAAGGCTGCCCCTGAGAAAAAATCGGCCTTGAAAACAATTGAGGGCGATATCAAAAAGGTCGGTGTCGGTATCGGCACTGGTGTTAAGAAAGGCGCAGTCGGGATTGTCAAAGGCACAGAAGCAGTTGTCAAAGGCACTGGCAAAGGAATCGAGAAAGTCGGTGAAGGGGCCAAAAAAGGCGTAGAGAAACTGACTGGGCATGGCAAAGCCAAAGCCAAAGACTCTGCCGATAAAGCCAAAGACGCCGCCGAGAAAGCTAAAGACGAAGCTCCGGCCCAGTAAGACCCAAGCAAAAGAAAGGAGAACCCCGTGCAGTCAAGACAGTCAAAACAGTCAAGAAACAAAAGGTCAGGAAAGCTACCTTTGGCGAGTTGTCTGACTCTCGGGGTTATTCTTTCGCAAAGTTTGGCTCAGCCTGTTTGCGCCGAGACAACAGGCAAGAGAACAAGCGCGAGCGCATTTAAAGCTGTTGCAAAAGATCTCAAACATGGCATCGAGGCATACAAACTGCCGAATGGTCTGACCGTACTTTTGGTAGAAAGAAAGACCGCACCGGTGACGGTGGTAAACATGGTCTACCATGTCGGCTCAAGAAATGAAGCAGTGGGCTATACCGGCTCTACCCATTTTTTAGAGCACCTCATGTTTAAGGGCACAAGCAAGCATGACCCGCTTAAAGGCACTGGTCTTGATGATGTTCTCAAGAAAGTCGGTGGTATCAATAATGCCACCACCTATTTTGACCGCACCAACTATTTTGAGGTGGTGCCCAAAGATTCACTGGCACTTGCTCTAGAACTGGAAGCCGATCGTATGCGCAACCTGCTCTTGCGCAAATCGGATCGTGATGCCGAGATGACCGTGGTGCGCAACGAATTAGAAAGAGGTGAAGACGAGCCTTCTGACTTGCTCACCAATATGACTTTTGCCACAGCCTTCAAAGAGCATCCCTATCACCATCCTGTTATCGGCTGGCGCTCTGACGTAGAAGGCGTGCCCCTTACCCGCCTGCGCAAGTTCTATCAAGACTTTTACTGGCCAGATAACGCCACATTAATGGTTATCGGCGATTTTGAAAAAAGTAAAACTCTAGAGCTTATCAACCAATACTTCGGCAAACTGCCCAAGAGCCCATCTAAGTTTCCGCCTGTCTATACAAAAGAGCCGCCGCAAGAAGGTGAAAGACGCTTTGTCGTTTCGCGAGGCAAAGAGCTTCCCCGGGTGATGATCGCTTTCCATACTCCTGAAGCCGTTTCTAAAGATACTGCACCACTCGACATTCTCTCTTTCGTACTGGGCGACAGTTCGCGCAAGTCTACCCGCTTATACAAAAGCCTTATTGAAAGCGGCTTATGTTCAGAATGTTCCACCTCTAATATAAGCCTGCTCGATCCCGGTCTATTCATTATTCAAGCCACCGTGCAGCCGGGACAAAATCCGGTAAAAGTAGAAGAAGTGATCAAGGCTGAGCTGAAGAGGCTTGCTGATAAGGGAATCACCGAAGCCGAGCTGAACCGGGCAAAGCAATCTATTGTGAAGCGCTTTAAACTCTCGCTCAGTGATCCGATGGGTCTGGCGCAGTCATTAACCGAAGGCATAGCCTGTGCCGGTTGGCAATGGTGGTGCAATTATCCTGATCAAGTTTTGGCTGTGAAGAAAGCCGAGACCGATAGATTGACCTCCACTTTCAATGAGAACAATCGCACCGTCGGCTATTATTTGCCCAAGGGCGAAAGTCTGAGCCAGTATAGCGAGCAATATCTGAAAGCGGCTGAAAAAATTGAGCTGCCCGCAGTTGCCCTTGAGCAGAGCTTAGTTGAGAAACAGCACTTAGTTGAGAAAGAGCCTTTAGTTGAGAAAGAACCCTTAGTTGATTTAGTTCAAAAAGAACCTATAGTAAATAACGAGACTGTAGCTCAGGACAAGCCAGCCGCTAATGCAGTTTCGGCAACGCCAAAGCCTGATCGTGTTAAGTCAAAGCCTGATTACAGCAAGCCTTTGCCTGATTCTAGCAAAGCCGGCGGCAAAATTGCCCCGCGCGTCGAGCGTATCGTGCTCAAGAACGGTCTGACCGTGCTTATGCTCAATATAGATCACTGTCAGACTGTGGCTGTCTCAGGCAAAATACGAGCCGGCGACTATTTTGCCAGTACCGGTCAGGCCGCTTACCCAGAGCTACTCGCCCGTATTTTGGGTTATGGCACAAAGAAATTCTCAAAAGAAGAGCTAGCTCGCAAATTAGAGAATATGGGGGCAAACCTAGACTTTAGCTCGGAAAGCTTCTTCCATACTTTCGATAGTGAAGTAACCTCGGACGATCTGGAAGATATGCTCAAGCTGGTCGCATCTAGTTTGATGGAAGCCAAATTAGACGAAACCGACTTGAAAGAAGTACAGAAGATTTACGCCGCACAACTCAAAGAAGAGTCGAGTCAGACGGCGATGCTGGCTTGGAACAAGCTTTTGACTCGTATGTATCGCAAAGACAGTGTTTATTTTGCCGATTCTTACGAAGACCAAATCAAGCAAGTTAATGAAACGACAATAGATAATCTGCGCGACTATTACAGCAAGCATTACTGTCCTGCCAACACTGTGCTCACCTTGGTCGGCGACTTTAAGGGCAAACAAGGCAAGATCAAAGAGCTTTTAGAAAGCGAATTTGGTCATTGGCAAGGCTCGGCTCGGCAAGAGATCAAGGTGACCGACCAAGTGCTAAACAAAGAAGACGAGATTAAGTCCCCACTGGTAAGCAAGTTGCCCGATAAAGCCAATGTCGACATCGTGCTTGCCCGTCCGGTCGACTTAAGCGTCAAGGCACCCGATTACTTACCTAGTCTTGTGGCCAATGCCGTACTCGGCTATGACAGTTTTGCCTGCCGCCTGGCTCCGGTGCGTGACCGCTATGGACTAACCTATGGCATTTACAGCCGTATAGTCGACCCTGAATATCCCTTTGCCCCTTGGTCTATAGAGCTTTCGGTCAACCCTGAAAACGTCAAGAAAGCACTAAAGATTGTCGATGGCATTGTCAAAGATTTTAATGCCAAAGGCATCACCCAGGCTGAACTAGACAAAGAGAAATCCCATCTTGCCGGGACTTTCCAGGTGGGCTTGCGCAGTCCTCGGGCTATGGCTCGCAAATTGAGTGAGTATGAACAATTGGGTCAGCCCCTCGCCAATATTGATAATTTCCCAGAGCGGCTCTCTAAAGTGGGCTTGGGCGATGTAAACAAAGCTATTGCTAAATATTTCGACCCCAAGAAGCTCAAATTATCGGTGGCCGGCAACTTGAAAGGTGAGCTTGATTAGAAAATAAGCGCCTCGGGTAAGTTCTTGAAGTAGCTATTTTAGATCTAGAGATGAGCGACAAGAAATTCGACATTGACGAAGGCTGGTCTTCAGCCAAAGAGAATAAATTCACCAAGATGGTGAATGAAACTCGCACTGACAGAGAAAAGTTCAAAGCCGATAAGGTCCGAAAAACCTCTGAAATCGAGGTGACCAAGCAGCTTTCCGACGAAGAGCTATCTGAGTTGGAAAAGTCTTCAATGCTCGATCCCTTGACTGGGCTTCTCAATTTCAAAGCATTTTTCAAAAAGCTCGACTATGAGCTAAGAAGAGCCAAGCGCTATAAGCGTCCGCTCTCGCTCATGTTGGTGCAACTAGACAATCTCGAAGGTTCCAAGCGTCAGTACGGCGCAATGATCGAAGAAGAATTGCTCAAATCAGCGACCCAGACTCTCAAAGCCTGCATTCGCGATATCGACTTCCCGGGTCGGGGCGAAGGTCCTTATTTGTTGGTAGTTTTCCCTGAAACCTATTCATCAAAAGCCATGGTTGTAGCCGAGAGAATGCGGGAAAGGCTGACCACCCACAATATCAGCAAAGATCTGCGGCATCTGCGCGTCACAGCTAGTATCGGCGTAGTGTCCTTCCCTACCCATGCCAGAGACGAGCACGACTTGTTAGCCTTGGCCTTGGAGTATGCCAATCACGCGCAGAGCCAAGGCGGCGACCGCGTCTATAACGGCTAATGCCCCACAAGCAATAAGCTAGCCTTTCCAGGCTAAGCTAGACTAAGCCTATTCGAGATCTTTCAGGGTCTTTTCTTCACTTGGTTGTCTAGGCTCTTCTGTTTTCTCAGGTGGACGAGCCTCTGGACTGCGTGTATCACCGCCGGTGGAGGCAGCGCCACTAGACTGGCTGCTCTGGCTATTCTCACTGCCATCGCTCTTCTCTATTTTCTTCTCTTTGATGCCAATCGGATAACTGTTATAAAGTTTACCGTCGAAGTAAACCTTAAATTCGCATTTGCCATCAGCCTTGACCGAGACACCACCGGTGATATCGACAGCCTTTCCTTCCTTGCTGCCTAGAGGTGGTACATATTCGTCAACCACTCTGGTTTCTTTGCTCCAGAGCACTTCACCGTCCAGGTTGACAATCTCTACTTTCATACCAAGCGAATTAATCGGATCTTGATTCGGATTCCAGACCTGTCCGGACAAGCGTGGCATGCCCTGGGCGAAGTCTATCTTGACCTGTTTCATCGTCACTGAAGGCACAGAGTTGGAAGGATCCATCGACCGGGCCTGTTGCAGATAGGCATAGCCGGTCTCTTGTTCACCTTTATCGAGCAATTCTTTGCCCCGTTTGGTCAGAAGCAAAGCCAGCTTCTTGCGAGCGGCATCATCTCGGGTGGAGAGCTTGGTAGCTTTGCGCATCTGATCAATAGCCAATTCCAACTGGCCGGTGCGCTCATACAAGTCTGCCGCCATCTCATAATTGCGGGGATTATCGGCTATAGCGTTCAACTTAGAGAGATAATTGAGCGCTTCCTTGTCTTTCTTCTCTGCTGCATATTTTTCAGAGAGTCTCTGATAGATCGTCGCCAGTCTCGCGTCGGCTTCGGTATAACGAGAGCCTTCTTTCAAATCTTTTACTTCTTCCCAGAGTCGCAAAGCCGACTCCAACTTACCAGCTCTAAATTCTTCATCGCCCCAAAGGGCTGCCAGATCAGCCAACTCAGCCCGTTTACCAGGCACATTCTTGAGGGCTAAAGGTCTAAGCAAGCCAACCGCTTGGTCATATTGAGCATGCATCCGATAATAATTAGCCAACTGACTTGCCAAGCTTGGATCTTCTGCAATACCGCTGCCTAACTGATTTGCTTTCGCGATTGCTTCATTTGCCTTCTCGACTTGATCAACACCGATATAGGCACGAGCCAAAGCTAACTGCACTCGGGCTGCGCCCTGTCCACTACTGTTATTCTCAGCGGCTTTGCTGAGAGTAGAAACAGCAAAGGCATATTGCCCGTTTTCAAGCTCTTTCAGCCCCTTTACCAACAATCGGTCCGATTCAGGGGCTTTGGTCAAGAAGTAGAAAGTAGCACCGGCCGAGACAGTCAAGATTACTAGAGCAGTGACTACTCCAGCGGCTTGGGGCGCGCCGCTTTTGAGCATGTGTTTCATGCCCTCGGAGCGCCGTTTTCTCCGCGGTTCATCGAACTCCCAAGCTGTTTCGCCGGTATTGCGACGCACATCGTGATGCTGTTTTCGCCGCCCCGACTGGCTTTGCTCAGCTCTCTCTTGTTCAGATCTTAAGAAAGCGGCTTCCTCATCGTGCCCTTGGACACGAGAGAAAGCCGCTTCATTGTTTCTATTTGAATCTAGGCTAGTTCTTGAATCTAGATTAGATCTTGGATCTAAGTTAGTTCTTGAATTAAGTCTATTTCCTGATTCTAATCTGGATTGAGAAGCCGAGTCGACTCGATTGTCTTCAACAACCTCGTCTTCTATTGCTTCTCCACCCTCATAGAAATCTTTGCCGCATGAGACACATTGCTCATAGTGAGATGGATGGGATGTGCCGCAGGCAGGACAACGCATGATATTTGATCGCTCCTTGGTATCAAGGGTAGATCATACACCTTACTTGATTTCTACTTTGGCGCCGGTGGCTTCCAGTTTCTTCTTCATTTCTTCTGCTTCTTCTTTCTTCACTTTTTCTTTGAGTGGTTTAGGAGCAGAGTCTACGAGGTCTTTGGCTTCTTTCAGACCGAGACCGGTTACTTCACGAACAACTTTGAGAACTTCGATCTTCTTGTCGCCAACGTTGGTGAGGATGACGTCGAATTCGGTCTTCTCTTCAACAGCAGCAGCAGCGCCGGGAGCAGCAGCAACAGCCATTGCCATAGGAGCAGCAGCGGTTACGCCGAATTTGTCTTCCATTTTTTTCTTGAGGTCAGCGGCTTCAAGAAGGGTGAGGGAACCGATAACGTCGAGAAGTTCGTCGACGGAAATTTTAGTAGCCATTTAGTTTATTCTCCAATTTTCTTTTTCAAATTAAGCAATTAAGCGTTGTTTTGTTTCTTTGCGACTTCTTCGGTCAAAAGGGCAATGTCTCTGATCAGACCCTCGAAGATACCGGCAATGCCTCTGGCGCCGGAATCCAGACCACCCATGATGGAAGAGAGAAGTTGCTCTTTGGAGGGGAGTTCGGCTAAGCCTTTAACTTCCTCTTTAGAGAGACATTTACCTTCCAGTACGCCGCCCTTGACTGAGCCTTTCTTGAGACTTTTGAGAGTCTCAACAACGGCTTTTGCCGGAGCAGCAGGATCGTCATAACCAACCACAACGGTTGTCGGTCCTTTAGCTAGCTTTTCGATAGCCTCAAACTCAGTGTTCTTACTGGCGATTTTCACCAGGGTGTTTTTCGTTACTTTGACCTTAGCATTAGCTTTATCAAGGGAACGACGAAAATGAGTCAGTTCTGCTACCGTAAAGCCGCTGAGATCAGCAACAATAGCCACTTTGCCGTTAGCAAAGAATTGATCAAGATCGGATACTACTCCGGCCTTGTGTTCTTTAGTTGGCATTAGGCCTCCTTAGAGATTGCTATCTCGGGAATACGGTACTTAAGAACGCCTTGGTCGGGTTCCTTTAAGAAAGAAGACTAGCTGGGCATAAAAAATCCCAGTCTTCCTTTTTAAAGGAACCAGACCGGGGATCACAAAGCGAGAATTCGCTAACGACTGCTCGATAATTGTGACCTAAAGCCGGTGTTGCCATTAAATCCTTACGGATGCCGAGCTATCTGCGGTCTTAACAATATAGTCAGTGACAGAAATGTCTCTGACATATATCGAGGGCTCATTCTCGCCAGATTATTCAGTTTCGTCAAGCGCTAGAATGCTGATATAAAGTAGGTGTTACGTCAATGATCATGAGTTTTATCAAATGAAAGTCTTTGAAAAGCACGTTTTTGTTTGCACCATGGGCAAGACTTGCGCCGAACAGGGCGGTGAAGAGCTTTGCAGTGCCCTGCGTCAAGCCGTACTTGACAACGGTCTGAAGGGCAAGGTCAGAGTCAATAAAGCCGGATGCTTTGACCAATGCGGACATGGTCCGATGGTGGTCGTGTATCCAGAGCAGACCTGGTATGCCCATGTCAGTTGCGAAGATGTACCTCAACTTGTCGCAGACCACCTAATCGGAGACAAGCCTGTCGAACGTCTTTTGTACGATGGATCGGGTCGACTCGATAAGACTAAGAAGATTAAGTGATAAGCAAGAGCGTTGCCAAGAGCCCATCCGCCTGTCTGAACTGAACTTAAAAAAAATGCTGATCTCGCTTTTGTCTATAAACCGATATCGGTTTGTAGACAAAGAGGCTGTTTGAAAATTTGCCGAAGGAAATGCCTTACCAGCCAGTTGCTAAGAGATGCGCAACCACAGCTCTCACTTTTACCAGTCTTGCCAGTTGGTTATTTACTTAGCAGCAGGTTTGCTTTCAGCTTTAGCTTTGTCGGCAGCTGTCTCTTTAGGAGCCTCTTTAGGAGCTTCTTTCTTGACTTCTTTACCGGAGTCTTTACCGGAGTCTTTATTGGGTTCTTTATTGGGTTCTTTTGCAGGTTCTTTTGCAGGCTCTTTCGCCGAATCTTTTGCAGGTTCTTTGCCTGCGGCGGCTGGGCTTACTTCTTTGGCATTTCCTTTGGCTTCTTCTTTAGGGGCATCTTTCTTGGCATCACCCTGAGCATCGGTTTGATTATCGGCTTGAGTACCAGATTTATCTTGCCCCTCATTAGAACCAGTGCCTCCGCTAGTATTAGCTGAGGTATCACCAGTCGCTGAGGTATCAGTTCCTGTTGCTGAAGTGGAAGCAGTCATAGAAGCATGTGGATCATTTTTCCTTGCTTCCTCAAGAGCGGTTGCCGAAATATTGCCGTCGTCGCCAACGAGCCTGGAATCAATCTTGACAGCAGCCAGTTTCTCAGCAAAAGAATGAGCTTCGTCAAAAACAGGTGGTATTGCCAGTTGACCAGTGGTGTCGATAAAGCCACGTCGAGAGTTGCCGACAGCCACTACAGCAAGACCTTCCGAAAAATCTTCAGCATAAGTGAAACGTCTTTTGATGACTGTCTTTCCGGCTTTGTTCATAAAGCCGTATTTGCCCTTTTTGAGCGATAGACCCAAACCATCATGGAAGAACGAACGCGAATTGAGCGGATCGCTCATCGATATAGTTCCGATATCTCCGATGATGACAAAATCAGCGCCAAAATAACCTTCCGCCACTCTGTCTCGGAAGGGTTTTACTCGATCAAACTTAAGCTCGGTAATCTGCTTACCTTCTTTGTCAATAAAGCCCCACTTGCCAAGTTGCGATACTGCGGCAAAACCTTCTGAATATGGTTCGACGTTCTCGTACTTGGCTTCAATCTTGGGATCACCTTGCAGGTCAATGTAACCCCACTTACCGCCCTCTCTAAAAGGACAATAAATTAGATCGACCGGCTCTAGAGGTGTGGAAGCTTCACCGCAATCACCGAGTTGTTCATACTTCGGCGGTACAACCACATTACCGGTCTTGTCGATCAAGCCCCATTTGCCGCCAAAAACCTTGACTGCGGCATATCCTTTATTAAAGGGATGGACATCTTCGTAAGCCCTTTCGATAACAAACTTGCCGGTATTGTCTATAAAGCCCCAGCGAGCCGAGAGGTCGGCAGCTGCTAGTCCTTCAGAAAAGGAGAAAACTCGTCTGAACTGCGGTTTGATCACAAACTTACCTGTGTGATCAATAAAACCCCACTTCGGTCCCAGTTCAGGAGCAGCCTGAATGGCTGGCTCTTCTTTCTTGCCCGCGCATCCAGTCAGGCTTACTAATAAAACTGTTGTCAGAAAGCCCTTTACGACCCTATTGGGAATGGATTTGTTCTTGCAAAGAGATTTCATCGAAATATCCAGCCTGTGTTCTTTTGCCTTGAATTTTTGCGACATATTGCCTGTAAAGATTACCGAACTACCAGTTTAAATAATAAGCTTTAGAGCGCGCCTTGTCCAAGGTCACCAAATCAAGAGCTGGGGAAATATGTCGAATTATCTATTAGAAGTTGGCGTGGAGGAGTTGCCCGCCGGATTTGTTCCAGAAGCTATGGAACGTCTTGGCAATTTCTTGAAAACTGAACTAACCGAGAATCATATTGAATTTGGTGGCATTACTACCTTGGCCACGCCTAGACGGCTAACGGCAATCATCAAAGACATAGCGCTTGAACAGAAAACCACAAGCAAGAGGGTGAAGGGACCGCCGGTCAAGAACAGTTTCGATGAGAGCGGCAAGCCTCTTGGTTCGGCTACAGGCTTTGCCACCCGCAATGGTGTCAAAGTAGAAGATTTGGAACGTGAAACCATTGGCGGTGTCGAGTATCTTTTTGCCACAGTGGTCAACCAAGGCAGACCGATTGCACAGGTGCTGCCACAAATCATCGAGAAAGTTATTGGTCAGATTTCTGGTGAGAGACTTATGCGTTGGGGCAATTCCACCATGAAGTTCTCTCGCCCGCTGCGCTGGTTTGTTTCGCTCTTGGATGACCAAGTAGTTCCATTCAACATAGCTGGTATCGAGAGCGGACGAAACTCGATTGGACATCGTATTCTCAAACCTGAGACTGTTGAAATCAAAGATGTAGCCAGTTACGAAACGACTCTGGAAAAGGCCTTTGTTATGGTTGACCAGAACAAACGCCGTGAAAAGATTGTTGCCGAGGTCAAGGCAAGAGCCGCCGAACTGCAAGGCCATGCCATGAGACTTGAGCTAAACGAAAGCCTGGTGGACGAGGTTGTTTATCTAACCGAATGGCCAAAAGCCGTGGTGGGCGATCTTGAAGCCGAGTACTTGGCCCTACCATCGATGCTCATCGAGACAATCATGGTGCACCACCAGCGGTATTTCCCTGTTTCTAAACTGGAAAAGGTCAACGAGGAAGAAATTGACCATAAGCTTTTGCCGCATTTCATTACAATTTCAAATAATGACAGAGAAAATGCCAAAGCCAAGATCAAACAAGGCAACGAGCGAGTTTTGCGCGCCAGATTGGCTGACGGTAAGTTCTTTTATTTTGATGACGCCAAGTTGAATCTAGAAGATCGACGCGAAAATCTTGCTAAATTGACCTATCAAGAAGGTCTGGGCAGCTACTTAGACAAGACCGAGCGCATGACTAGACTGGCCGAGAAGATGGCTGAGCTTGGTGTGGCCCGCGGTGCTGAAGCCGCCGACCTCAAAAGAGCTTGCGCCTTATTGAAGCTAGACTTGGTCACCGGCTTGGTACGCGAACTCCCTGAATTACAGGGCTTTGTCGGATCTTGGTACGCAGCCAATGCGGCAAATGCAGCAGCAAAAGCCTCAGCTTCCAGTCAGACAGCTAGCAGCGTTAGCAGCAGCAGTGGCAGTAGCAGTAGCAGAGGAGAGAATGCCGCCGTAGTGCGGGCTATAGCTTCGCATTATTCTCCCAGAGGCAGTCATGACAGTATCCCAGCCGATACTGTTGGTCAGATGGCTGGACTCATCGACAAACTAGATCATATTGTCGGACTTTTCGCCATCGGCAAAAAGCCTACCGGTTCTTCAGATCCTTATGCTCTAAGACGCTCGGCTCAAGGTTTAGTAGATATTCTTTTTGACGGTCTAGGCGACCGCCAGGTCGATGTGGAAGCCTTGGTCAAGTTTCTTTTGGACGATTACTCCACCCACCTACAAAGTTCGGGCAAATTCGATGCCAAGGCTGTAGAAAGCGAGGTTCTAGATTTTCTAGAGCAAAGATTGAAAGGCAAACTACTCGATCTCAATTACTCGAGAGAACTGACCGACTGTGCCCTATCTTGCGGAGCACTCTCTGATATAGCTTCCTTAAAAGTAAGACTGGCTGTACTCGATGAATTGCTTTCCGATGCCAAATATCAGGGTCTGATTAGAATGGGTGTGCGTGTCGGCAATATTCTCAAGAGCGATAGCGGCGATAAAGTTATCGAAGACAAGCTCAGTGAACCGGAAGAGAAAGCCCTCTGGCAAGCCTTTAAGGAGAAAGTAAAACTGGATGAAGGCGCCAAACTCACCAGCAAAGCTGATTTCCAAGCGATGCTTGCCATGCTCGGTGAACTCTCAACTCCAGTCGACGCCTTTTTCGACAAAATTCTGGTCAATGACCAAGATCCGGTAAAGAAAGCCAATCGTCACGGTATTCTCAAGAACATCGACAAGTGGCTGAAGCGACTGGGTGATTTCACCAAGCTGCAGTCTTTGATTAATTAATTGACAAGTTAAGTAAAAGCAATCAAGGGTGTCGGAACAATTGAGACGCTTTTACGCCTGTTAACTTAGTTCAGCTTATCCAACCCATTGAGACCCGATCAAATTAAGACCCCATGTATCTAGACAGGTAGACCTTGCTTAAGACTACAAATCAGAGCCGCACCGCGCCAAGCAACAAGACTAAGCAAGGAGGCTGCCTTACAGGAGCCGGCTTGATAGACGCAGCCAAACCTTTTTTGGTTTTGGAATTGGGCAATGGTAAAAGGTTCTTACTTGCTGTCACTCTCTTGAGTCTGACTTTGGGCTTTGGTGTTCTTTCTCTAAACGCCGGGGCAGCCAATGCCAAAGGGGTGGAGTTACCGCCGGAAAGTTTGCGCACACCGCCTCTGGCTAAAGAAAACTCAGTCAGCACCTATGTGCCTTCAGAGACCTGCGAAGGGCAAGGACTGGCGGTCAATTTGATTTATGGCGAGAAAGCTCGTTATGAAGAAGGCGCACCGGTAGTGGTGGTAATTCCGGGCGGCGAAGGCGCCGACGGTTTGTCTTTCAATACCCATATGGCCCAGGTCGGGCTCATCGAAGTTCGTTTTGCCTTTCCCGGTGGCGGTAGCGCCAAGTTTGGCAGCAAGGGCACTTTCGACAACCGCGGTGCTCTTTCGATAGAGGCTCTGCGCGATGTTCTGCTTTTTGCCGGAGGCAAGAAACCAGACTACAAGGGCAGATTTATCAGCGATCTGACCAAGCAATCCGGTGCCCCCCGCCCCCTCTCAGACAATATCGGTATCTTGGGCTGGGACAACGGTGGCAACCAAGCCCTGGTGGCTCTGGCTAAGTTTCCCGAAGATCTAGGCTTCATCACCTGGCTGGCCTTTTATGAAAGCCCGATTGGCTCTATGTTCCATCCATCCAATCTCGGTTCGCAGCAAGATCTGATGATCAATAAACATTACCGCGAGGGCTCGGCCTCTTCAGGCAATCTGGTGGTTGATTATCGCAAACTGCGTTGGCTGCCCCAGGGCTTTCGCCGCCCCAACCGGCTCACCGGCACCAAAAGAGGCACCCCAGGACTAAAGGGCGTACTGTTCTTTGATGAAAACGAAAATGGACAATGGGAAGAATCGAAAGAATTCGCCTTCAATTCATCGCTTGATGTAGCTCTAACCAAGCAGTTTTTCCCGCCCCAGGTGGCGGCAGCCTGTGAGCGCTTGGATGTCTTCAAAGGTGCTTGGCCGGCTAATGTCGGCACAGTCAGCGAATCGGAAGAATTCTTCGCCAACCGCGACGGCTCGCTGTATGTCAGTCAAGTGGCGGCCAAATACCCCAAGCTCATGGTTGGTATCTTTGCCAGCAGTGTGGACCACAATCAACAGCAAATCGACCACCCGCATATCACTTTTCTCTACAACTCTTTCCTGACCAATAAGGTCAAGTGGCTCAGACTAAATCCAGACCCGGTCTATGTGGCTGCTATTGCTGCCATGAACCTAGCCAACTTCGTCAATAACCGACCCAATACATCAATCGATACAACCACTGATCAAGGCGCCTTGCTGGCTCATCTTGAACCTGAAGGCATCGTGCCCGACTATGTCTATATGCAAGCTTTTGCCGCCGAAATGAGCGACAGATTTAAGCTCAAGAAATTTAGAGAGCTACTGAAAGCGCCCTTGGTCAATTATTCCAACGGTGCCCAAGATGCCCCCAAGCCTGAGTAATAGCTAAATTAGACTGTAAAGAGGGTGTGCTACTATCTATAACAGATAGAGAAATATCAGGGTGAGCGAGAGGGTCTAACATGTTCAGCAGTCCAGTTGATGTGGCGATTGTTCTAGGAGTGGCGCTCCTGGTATTCGGCCCTAAGAAGCTGCCCGAACTTGGCAAGTCTCTGGGGCAAGGTCTGGGTAATTTCAAGAAAGCTCTAAGCGATGCTCAAGAAGATGTCACATCTATAAAAGAACGCGACACAACCTCCAAAAATACTGTCAAAGCCGACGATCAGGCAAAAGCCTTGGCTCAAGCCGGCTCAGCCGTCAAGCCAGACGAAAAAGCTGCCACAATACCCGCCGGCTCCGGTGCCAACACCGCCAGTAGTAATGCTGGCAGTGACGGCGAGACCTAAAGTAAGCTAATCTAAGAAAATGCCGGAATTCAAGGTAGTCTCTAGCTTCAAGCCTGCCGGCGACCAGCCACAGGCAATCGACAAACTTTCAGAGGGTCTCAGACAAGGGACCCGCTATCAGACCCTGCTTGGCGTCACCGGTTCGGGCAAGACCATGACTATGGCGAGCATTATCGCCGAAACTAAAATGCCGGCGCTCTTATTGGCTCACAATAAAACCCTGGCGGCCCAGCTCTGCAATGAGATGAAAGAGTTCTTCCCCGACAATGCCGTCGAATACTTCATCTCATATTACGACTATTACCAGCCTGAGTCGTACATACCGTCGACCGATACTTTTATAGAAAAAGAAGCCAGTATCAATGATGAGATAGACAGGCTCAGGCATTCGACCACACGCTCTCTCTGGGAAAGGGAAGACGTTGTGGTTGTCGGATCGGTATCAACTATATACGGTCTCGGCGTACCCGAACGTTATCTATCTGCCGCTCTCGAACTGAGAGTGGGGGTGGAATATGACCGTCAGGATATTCTCAGGAAACTGGTATCGATTCACTATGACCGCAACGATCTAGTCGTGGAAAGATCTAGATTCAGAGCCCGCGGTGAGATTTTGGAAGTTTATCCTTCTTATGAAGAACGCATCATAAAAGTAGAATTTTTTGGTGACGAAGTAGAGCGCATCACCCATGTAAACCCGGTCACCGGCGAAGTTGAAGAGATTTTAGAGAGCATTAGAATCTATCCGGCCAAACACTATGTGGCCGACGAAAATGAAATAGAAGAATCAGTCAAACAAATTCAAGCAGAACTGGAAGAAAGGCTCGGCGAGCTGGCTGCCCAAGGCAAGTTGGTAGAGGCTTATCGGCTCAAACAGCGCACCAATTTCGATATCGAAATGTTGAAAGAAGTGGGCTATTGCAACGGCATCGAGAACTATTCGCGCATTCTGGAAGGGCGTAAGCCGGGCGAGCCGCCCAAGACCCTCATCGACTACTTTGTTAGAAAGTACGGCAGAGACGGCTTCATAACCTTCATTGATGAATCACATGTGACCGTACCTCAATTGCGGGGCATGTTCCACGGCGACCGCAGCCGCAAAGATACTCTCATTGATTATGGCTTCCGACTGCCCTGTGCCCGCGATAATAGACCGCTTACCCCGGATGAGTTTTTCGAAAGAGTAGGCAAAGTTGTCTTTGTTTCAGCCACGCCTGGAGACTGGGAACTTTCGGTTTCAGAGAATGTTGTAGAACAAATCATCAGACCAACAGGTCTTGTCGATCCGGTGGTGGAGATTCGCCCGATTCAGGGGCAGATAGACGATTTGATTGGTGAAATAAAAGAACGCAGCCAAAAAGATGAGCGAGTCTTGGTCACAACCCTGACCAAACGTATGGCTGAAGACCTGACCGATTATCTTAGCGAGCTGGGCATCAAGGTTAAGTGGCTGCATTCAGACATCAAAGCAATTGAGCGAGTCGAGCTTTTGCGCGATCTTCGCCAAGGTGTTTTTGATGTTCTAGTGGGCGTCAACCTCTTAAGAGAAGGCTTGGACTTGCCCGAAGTATCGCTGGTGGCAATTATGGAAGCAGACAAAGAAGGCTTTCTAAGAGCTGAGCGCTCGCTGATTCAAACAATAGGCAGAGCCGCTCGTAATGCTGAAGGCAAGGTGATTTTGTACGCCGACAAAATGACCGATTCAATCGTCAAAGCCAAGGGCGAGACCGAAAGAAGAAGAGCCTTGCAAATGGCTCACAACCAAGAACATGGCATTGTGCCTCGCACAATCGTCAAACATTCTTCCAATATATTGCTTGATACTCTGCGCGGTAAGAGTGAAGAAATTGAGCTTGAACAGGCTAATGTCAAGAGGAAGCGTAAAGAGAAAGGTGGTAAGGTCAACCGTCCAGAGCCTATACCTGAAGCCGTGCTTGAGCTATCGCAAAGAGATCTGTTACTGGCTATAAAACGTATAGAAAAGGAAATGAAGGACGCCGCCCGAGAACTGGATTTTGAGCGGGCTGCCGACCTGAGAGATCAATTAAAAGTATTACATGAAAGGGCGCAGCAATTGCGCAAACCAGGTAATAACTAGGCTTTTCAGCTCTTGGATCATATTTAGCAGCTTTTTAAAGGTGCTTAACTAAATGAGCACAACATGCTAGGCGCACTTATACTACAGTTGAGGCGTTGCCAAGCAACCTGTTCAACTCATAATAGGTTTTGCCGATATTGCAAAAAGCGCAGGGCAAATATTATGGAATTGTTGATTTCCCTCTTGGATACATAAAACGCACATACGATATTGCCGTCAAACAGACGAAGAGCAACACCGCCGCTATAAATGGTCCTACGGGGACAGCCAAGTCAGAAACAGTCGGCCAGTGCTCAATGAAACTGTGGCTCTTAAACAGCCTGCTCAAGGCAGACTTTAAGGCGCGCATATCATTTCGATCACAAACAGTTAGATCAAAAGATCTAACAGCATCGGTAAATTCATAACGAGGCAACTATGGCAAAAAGCAAGTCCCCGGATACAGATCGCATCATCAGTCCTATCCTCATCGAAGATGAAAACCTGGCTAAAAGAAACGAGTTGGAAGAACTCGACCTTATTGATGACTCAGACCAGTTCACTATTCTAGATGACGAAGACGATAGCATCGACGATGACGATGAGCCGGTAGAACTTCCTTCCACCCGCGAGATCGCCACTGAAGATTCAGTCAGGCTCTATCTCAGAGAGATTGGACGTATTCAGCTACTCAAGCCCGATGAAGAAATCGAGCTAGCCCGTAAAATTCTGCAAGGCGACATGATGGCCAAGCGTAAGTTGGTGCAAGCCAACCTGAGACTGGTCGTGTCTATCGCTAAGAAGTACATCGGACGCGGACTTTCCTTCCTCGACCTGATTCAAGAGGGCAACCTCGGTCTCATTAGAGCCAGCGAAAAGTTCGACCACGAGAGAGGCTATAAGTTCTCGACCTATGCCACCTGGTGGATCAGACAAGCCATCACCCGCGCCCTGGCAGACAAATCAAGGACCATCCGTGTGCCGGTGCACATGGTTGAGACCATCAACAAACTCAAGAAAGTGACCCGTCAGTTGGCTCAAGAGCTCAATCGCAAGCCCACTGAACAGGAATTGGCCAAAGCTATGGATGTATCCATAGTGAAACTGCATGAAATCATCAAAGCAGCCAAAGAGCCAATTTCACTGGAAACTCCTATCGGCAAAGAAGAAGATTCTCGCCTTGGCGATTTCATCGAGGATGCCGAAACTGACAGACCAGAAACCACGGTCACCCACGAACTGCTGCGCCAGGATCTGGCTAAGATGTTGAACGAACTCACCCCCAGAGAAAGAGATGTGCTCAGACTTCGTTTCGGTCTAGATGACGGACGTCAGCGCACCTTGGAAGAAGTCGGACAACTCTTTGCCGTAACCAGAGAGCGTGTGCGCCAGATAGAGTTCAAAGCCCTGCGTAAACTGAGACAACCCGGTCGGTCTTCCAGACTGCGCGAGTATCTCTAAATTCAGCTCAGCTTGAGACAAAAGCTGAAGCCAGAGCTGAAAATATTCAGAATCAAAAGAAAGGGTGGATATCCGCCCTTTCTTTTTTTACAATGGTCCTATGTTTCCTTTTACATTGGACATCCAGTCGGGCTTTGCCATCATCCTCAACAAAGAAGGCGGTAGATTACAGCTTTCAGTGCGGCGCAAGATTGGCACGCCTCCCGGTAGTCAAGTCGTGCTAACAGCTGATGAGAGCCAGAGACTAGCCAATGCTTTATCTAGTTCTCTTGCCGGCTCTGCTTCTTCTAGAGCTGGTCAGAATCACAATTACAACCAAGATTACAAACAAGATTACAGACAAGAGCCCAATTTAGGGTTGCCACAGGCAGCAAAGCCGAACTCGCCAGCAGAAGATCTCTCCGATATGGAAGCCTTCCTCGCTTCTGAATTTCCCGATCTAAAGCGCAAGAAGCGCTCTAAAGCACAGAAAGCTGATTTGACCATACTAAAGACAGCGGCTCTGGGACTTGGTTGTCTGCTTGTCCTCGGGGTTATTTTTGCCATGTCGGACAGAACGCCTACTAAAGGCGCGAGCCCAAAGCGCCAAACGCAGTTGGTCGACCCCAAAGCCAAAGTGGAAGATTTTGCCAGACTTTATGTGTCGAGCATGCTTGACTTCCGTCGCGACAGCTATAAAGCCAGCCAGATCAAGGCCATGTCTATGATGGGTGAAGAGCAGCTGGCTAAATATCTCAAAGAAACTGCCTTTCCACTTTCGGAAGAACGCATCAAGTCTTTGCCTGCCGAGCAGGATGTGCGTATTGAAACAATCGAATTTGGCGATCAAGACAAAGACTCTTATTTGGTAAAAGTCAAAGGCGGGCTGGTGGAAATGAGCTCAGGCACGTCAAAATCGCATCCACTGGCTCTAGATCTAAAAATCAGCAAAGACCCTCTAATGGTCATCGAGCAGACCGACCGCGTGAACCAAACCAAATAAGCAAAAGTCCAATTAGAGACCCGCTTGCATCAACCATAACATCAGATAAAGTGGCAGAGCGCCCCGGTACGAAAGACTGGTGCCATTCATCGCATAAGGCATAAGCTATGGCCATAAACAAGGCTAGAATAGCCAATTTTAGGTGATTGACAGAGCTTACTGAAGCTCTTCCTGAAGCTCTTACTGAAATGCTTGCTGCGGCGTTTTTTGCCGTTTCTTTATTAGCGATTTTTGGTGAGATTTGCGTTGAGAATTCTCCCTCAATTTCTAAGGACTTTTCGCCAGAAGAATCACCAGAATAATCGGCAGCATTTGTGGCAGCATTACTTGCAGAATTAGTTGCACAATTACTTGCAGAATTATTGGCAGAATAATCTGGGCTTTTTTGAAGAGCTAAACAAGCCCCAAGCAATAAAGAGCGGTAATAAAGTATTGCCAGAACGGCAAACTCGAACATATGGGCAAACTTGCGCACCGGCACATTGGCACCACCAAGATAGTCTTCGGTAATGCGCCCTGAATTAGCCTGGTGCGAAAAGCAAAAAATGACAAGCATCCAGACTGCTGAAAGCAAAAGACATAACTTAAATTGTCGCTCTTTGGTCAAATTGACTTCCTGCCTTGTCTTCCATAGTTTAATCGACTAGAAAACGCCAGAGTCTATCGGCATCTTTGGTGATACCGATTCTTTTGGTCGTCTTGATTTGCCTGGGCTCAAGCGGCTCTTGCTCTGGCAAGTCGATGAGCTGCAAAGGACTTTTAGGACTGGTAAGAGATATGCCATTGTAGGACAGATCGATATTGAGAGCCCGGCACAAGCGACCTGGTCCAACAAGGCTGCTTTCTTTGCTAAAGAATTTGTCCTTAAATTGCTCGCTTGACCGGCTGAGCGCAAGCGGTGCCCCAAGCCCCCTGATCAAGACGGCGCAACCACGCCCTTTCGGCTCGGTGACAACGTTGAGACAATGATACATGCCATAAATGAAATAAACATAGGCCAAGCCTGGTTGGTCAAACATGACGCGACATCTAGGAGTAAGCCCTTTGTATGCATGACAAGCTGCATCTTCTTGGGTATAGGCTTCTACTTCGACAAGGGGGAAAGCCAGTTCTATACCGGGTTCAAAGCGCCTAAGCAGATACTTACCTAATAGTTCAGGGGCGAGAGCTACTGTCTCTCTAGCAAAGAAAGAGCTTGGCAAGCACTTGTGAGCAGTTTTACTTAATTTGCCGTCTTTTACCATAAAATAAAGTCTGCAAGCCTACAGAGAAAGTTGAAATATGTGCGGCATCGTCGGTTATCTCAATCTAAATAAGCATCATATCGAAGAAAAAGACAATCATCTGGGAAGGATGTGTAAAAGCATCTATCACCGCGGTCCCGATGAAGAAGGCTATACCGTGCTTGGACCTTGCGCCATCGGTATGACCCGCCTCTCGATTATCGATGTAGCCGGAGGACAACAACCAATTGCCAACGAAGATGAAAGCATTTGGATAGTTTTCAACGGCGAGATCTATAACTTTCAAGAATTGCAAAAACTGGTCTTGGAACGCGGACATAAACTCAAGACCAAGTCTGATACAGAAGCAATTGTGCACCTCTATGAAGAGTTCGGCATCGACTGTCTGAAATATCTAGAAGGCATGTTCGCCTTTGCTATCTGGGATAAGAATAAAGAAAGACTTTTTATAGCCCGTGATCGTATGGGCGAAAAACCGCTTCATTGGGGTGTCTTCAACAATAAACTGATCTTCGGTTCAGAACTGAAGACCATCCTCGCCCATCCAGACGCAAGAAAAGAGCTGGATGACGAAGCCATGCAGAAGTATCTCACCCTAGAATACGTGCCGGCGCCCCATTCAATGTTCAAGGGCATTCATAAATTACCGCCTGCCCATTTTATGCTTGTGCAAAATGGTGAAATTCACACCGAACGCTACTGGCTGCCCTCCACCGAAACTGTCGATATCGGCGAAGAAGAAGCAGGCAAGAAACTAGTCGAATTGCTCTCCAAATCGATTGAATTACGCCTAATTTCAGAAGTACCCCTCGGTGTTTTCCTTTCCGGCGGTATTGATTCGAGCGCTATTGCCGCATTGGCTGCTAAGAACTCGGATTCGGCCATCAAGACTTTCTCTATTGGCTTCGAAGACAAGTCTTTCGACGAATCGAGTCATGCCCTAGCCGTAGCCAAGCATATCGGCTCACAACATGAAGTGGTGACCTTCTCGCCTTCTCTCGGCTTCGAGACCCTCGATGAATTATGGGGTATTTTGGACGAGCCGATTGCCGATGCTTCGATTGTTCCCACCTATTTCCTCTCAAAGATGACAAAGCGACGGGTTACCGTTGCCCTCGCTGGTGAAGGAGGGGACGAGCTATTCGGCGGCTATCCCACTTATCAAGCCCATAAAATGGCGCCGATGTGGTCTATATTGCCCCAGGCAGTGCGGCATGGTGTTCTAGAGCCGGCTCTTAGCAAGTTGCCGGTCAATATGAACAATCTCAGCTTTGACTATAAAGTGAAACGCTTTATAGGCTCGGCAGCAGAACCGCCGGTGCGTAGGCATTTACGTTGGATGGGCTCAATTCCTATGTCGAGACAGGAAGCCTTAGTGAAAGAAAGCCACCGGGCGATTTCCAGCGCCGTGATGGAGGAAGCTCTCTTTGCCGACCTGCCCCTGGTAAACAAGAATGGCTTGAGCGGCAGAAACAGCAAAGACATTCTAGAAGTAGTCAACAATATCATGCGTCTTGACATGACCACTTATTTACCTGATGACCTTTTGGTCAAGTCGGACCGAGCCTCAATGGCCGCTTCACTGGAAGTACGCCTGCCCTTCCTGGCCTATCCACTTGTGGAATTCGCCCTCAGTCTGCCCCCCTCTTTGAAGGTGCGCGGTATGACCACTAAATATCTGCTCAAGAAAGCAGTGGCCCCTTATTTACCGCCCTATATTTTGAAGCGACCAAAGAAAGGCTTTGGTATTCCGGTGGCTAAATGGCTAAGACAGGAATTTCGCCCTCTTGTAGATGAACTCTTTAGCCGTGAATTCGTGGAGAATCAAGGCATTTTCCACTTTCAGTACATAAACAACATGCTTGAAGAGCACATGTCTATGCGTGTTGACAGACGCAAAGAGCTCTGGACCCTGCTGATGTTCCAATGGTGGTGGAGGAAGTTTTTCCTCTAAACTTACCTCGGCTGCGTTGAGTAAAGAAATAAAGCTCTAACTATTAGGCATAAAGGCGCAAGTCTTGAGGCATATAGATCTAGTGTTCAGAAGAACCGGAAGAGGTAGATGACCGGCAAAAGCAATCTCAACTCAGACCAAGCTCTAAAAATGAGCGCCGCTCCGCGCGAGGAATTCCTCGATGCGGTGGAACGCCATATTTGCCAAGTTCTCGGTTTTGATTATGGCTTCATCGACATTGTTTCGGGGCATGACATTGTCAATCTTGTCGATTTTAGCGCCGCCGAAAAGGACGAACAAACCCTCAACCTGGTCCGTAACCTCCTCGACGAGAATAAACAGCCTCTAGCTGTGGCTAATTCTTTACTGTCTCAGAAGGTCAAGTCGACACAGCGAGCCTGGGTGGGACGCGCCTATCTGAAGAGCGATACCCGCTCTTCATCGAGTTTGCCGAGTGATGAAGGGGCTATGCCCTACGCCATCGTGCCTATTCTTTGCGATGCCCATGCCACCAGCGCCATTTCGGTTAAGGGCTTCTTGCGTGTGGTATCTTTCGACGCCTCTCGGGAGATAACTAATCAAGATCTCACCACCCTCAGGTTGATGGGCGAACATCTAGCCAATCGCACCCAACTTTTCATCGGCGCCGATACCGAAAAAGACAATGGACAGGCGGCAGTGGCAATGGCTCTCGCCGGCTCTGAGCGCAACCTCTCCGATAAGAGCGGACACGAAGAGCGCGACCACATCTTAATTCTTCATTCCAACCGCGTTTTGCGAAGAAGATTCAGCCGCATACTTTCTGAACGCTATTCGATCTTAGAATGCGACAACGAAGAGAAAGCACTGTCTTTTTTGGGCGAGACCCGCATCGATTTGATTATCGTAGACAGCAATCTGACCGGCACTTCCGGTTATGGTTTCTGCAAAATGGTAAAAGACTCTCCTGATTGGAAACATATTCCAGTCTTGATAGTGACTCCAGATTCTGGGCCGTCCGTGCGTGTAGAAGCGCTGGGAGTCGGAGCCGACGATTGTCTTGCCGATAGCTGTTTCGACAGCGAGCTTCTGGCTCGAGCCCAGTCTTCATTGCGGCATCGCCGCATAGAAAAAGAACTGGCCGTGCAGTTGGAGTTACTGGAAGATTATGCCCAGCGTCTAGAAAAGGCGCATGAACAACTCTCACAAGATAGACAGTCTCAAATGCAGCGCAACACCATGCTGGAGCAACTGAGACGTGAATCAGACATATTGCGCAATCAAGAGTCTTTGCTGCATCGCATCAGCAACACGATTAGACGCTCTTTCAATATCAAAGAGAATCTCACCGAAATGCTCGAAGAACTCTCCGGCTATTTTGCTCTCGATTGCTGCTTTCTTGTTTTGCCATCTGAGGAAGAGCCCGAAGACACAATTCGAGTAGAGTATGTAACCGATGAAAGTTACAAGGTGATTGATTTTGAGCGAGACATATCGACTCTTGAACTCTATTCCAAGCTATTTGCACCAGATCAGGCGATAATCGCCAACGACGTGGCTAATGATCGACGTCTCGATGCCTTTCGTTCACATGTCTTGAACGGCTATAACATTCTCTCTCTCTTTTACGTGCCGGTTCATTACAGCGAAAAACTGCTGGGTCTATTGGTTGGCTTCAAAGGTGAAGTGCCGGCTAACTGGAATAGAGTCAACGAAGCCTTTATGAAATCGGTCGCCGACCAAGTCGCATCGGGAGTCACCAACGCCAGACTTTACGCGAGAGTGCAAAGACAAGCCACCACAGACGGTTTAACATCGCTCTTCAATCACCGCACCGGTCAAGAGAAACTGACTGAACAGCTGCGCATGGCTGAGCGCTATCAAAGACATCTTTCAGTGCTTATGGTCGACGTCGACCATTTCAAATCAATCAACGATAATTACGGACACCCTGTAGGCGACACAGTTCTCAAGGCTGTGGCGAAACTGATCAAGAGCAATTGCCGCGACGTCGATATACCAATTAGATACGGCGGCGAAGAGTTCATGCTGGTTTTGCCGGAGGTCAGCAGAGAAGGCGCCCATGTTGTAGCCGAACGTATTAGACGCAGCCTCTCTCAAGAAGTAATCCATCACGAAAGTTTTTCGCTCTCAGTTACAGCCTCTCTTGGAATTTCTACTTTCCCGGATGATGCAATCGAACAACATGTGCTATTAGACATGGCAGATAAGGCCTTATATATGTCGAAGCGCATGGGACGAAATCAGGTGCGCACAGCCGATGAACTCAAGGGCAATCAACCGCAACCGACGGCAGTAAAGCAAGAAAACTTTGGATTCGATGTAGACAAGCTATCTGACGAAGCCAGAAATAGCACTGAACTAATGCCGGAAGTAGTGGAAATGGTCAAGCAACTTGCCCAGAATCTCTATTCGCGTTCGGACTACAACAAGATTCACCATCTCGAAGTCGCCAGACTCTCCGAAATGCTTGGAAAGGTCATGGGACTCTCCAAAAGTCAGATTGAACAGATTCGTGTAGCCGGACTTCTGCATGATGTTGGAACGCTCCGCTTGCCGGACGATATCCTCAACAAAGTCGGGGCTTATACACCGGATGAAAGACGAATTGTCAATCAACATTCGTTGATGGGCGCGGAGATGCTGCGACCAGTGAAAGCTCTGGCAGAAGTCTGTCAGATACTAGAGAATCACCATGAACGATGGGACGGGACCGGTTTTCCACGAGGTTTGCGGGGTGAAGATATTCCCTTGGCCGCGCGCATTGTCTCAATAGTCGACAGCTATCATGCCATGATTTCAGCAAGACCCTATAGACAGGCTCTAACGGTAGAAGAAGCCATCGCAACTCTGAGAGCCGGAGCTGGAAAACAATGGGACCCGTTTTTGGTCGATATTTTTATCGCCGTGATAGCGAACCTCAACGCTCCGATTTAATCCAGCTTGCAGAACCGCAGAGAGCCTTTTTAGGAGCCTTAAGATGCATAGTTGCGTAACGTGCACTATACACTGGACTCTTGAATATCCGGACTTTAGTTCCAAACCCCGAAATCTTAGATCTTGGGTCAGTGGTCCAGAATCATAAGCTCTATAGCATCCCCTGAGCCTCTATTTTGAATAACCTCATTGGCATTTTTTGCCACAGAATAGTCTTTAGCCGGCTGAATCTCGAAAACTCCTTTTTGCACGGTTACGCGATACGTTGAAAGGTAGTTCCTCTTGTCTCCGCCTACATTTTGATAATCGATCTGCAAAGGAACACCTTTCCTGTGCCGCTTACTATCTGCAATGAAACCAGTATCAATATCTTGAAGTTGTCCCAAAAGTTCTAGAGCTTTTCCCTGTTTACCTGAATTCTTAAAGCAGTTTGTCAAAACTACAACTCTAGCGCTTATAGGCGCTGAAGAATAGATTTCCTGTCTCTTCTTCCTCTCGTTCTGAGCTAGACGAAATGCCTTTGTGGTATCAAAACAGACCAATTGATAATCGTCTGGCAGATTAAGCTTCTTTCTTTTGGAAGACTCCTCTTCTGCCGGTAGCTTTGCTTCTGGTCCATATTCAACGCCACTGAAGCTCAAACCAGTCAACAACATACTAGCCTTAGTAAATGGATTGGAAACATGACCTGTCTTCCCGATCTCTAAATCAGCAATCTTGCGGCTGTGTTCATTGAAAATTTTGACGGATGTCCAACCTTCTTTGTAGGAAAGATTAACTCCAGTATCTTTGACTCTTAGAAGGAAAGAGTCTTCGTTCAAGTACAGAAGATAGTCACCTAGAAGTTCACTGCGCTGTCTCAAAACTATATAGCTCTTATCGCCAGCCACTCTGGATTCTGAGTTAATCACTTTGCTTATAGCATGCGCCGATTGAACTCCTTTCTCGGCCTCTCGTCGTTGTGCTGAAACTGGACTAGCAAAGGAGGGTGAACCTTGAACATTGAATTCAAGCATCATTACCAAAAGCGAAAATAGAACCCAAACCCATACTCTCATGCGATGCTGAGATTTTGACCAACAACGCACTTCTAATTGGGAAACTCGCTCAGATTCAAGATAACTAGCCAAAAGCAATCTCCCAAAAGGCAATCTATTGACTTCCAATTAATAGGTTAGCATTTATGCCGGCAAGCGAGGGGCGATTCCAAGAGGGGTGAAGGTTCTAAAGTCTCTGCAGCTATTTTCGGCAGAAGATTTCTGGTTTTGGCTATAAACCGATATCGGTTCATAGCCAAATTAATGAAAGCCTTTGAACTTTTTCTCGTCAAAATACGTCTATATATCAGAGCCCTTCTTGGAGTTGCACTATGCTAAAGAGCCCTGCTGACTCTGGTCTAGACAAAAAACAATACAGAGAAGCTTATAGCGCTTTCCTTGAAAGTGTTTGGGAGCATTTCGAGAAGCAATTTCCCAGCGAGGAGAGTTGCTGGCTCAGACTCTATGTGCTCTTGAAAGAGCGGAACCTACTCTTCTGTAGAAACTGCAACAATGAGAATATCGACCTTAAGCCGGGTAAAAGAAGATTCCGGTGCAGTGAATGCCACATGAATTCTTCCATCACAGCAGGAACGTTTTTTCATAGAGTCAGAAAACTAAGGGCTTGGTTCGCAGCTATTTGGTTCAGTGAAAATGGTGCCTTGATTTGCTCCACGACATTCTCGAAATTTCTGAGAGTAGCCCAGTCATCAGCACTGCACATAGTAAAAAGTATTAGAGGAGCAATTGACCTGTACTGCTCTGAGAATGTGGATTCACGGTTGCCAGTCAACACAGTCCATTTTATAGAGCTATTTGATAGAAGAAGCATATTGACATACCGCTTGATGCCGCCATATCTAGAAGAACAAGAGGCATCAGCAAGAAACAATGAAAGCCGAGCCTTCGATAGTTCTGAGGCTAACCAAGAAAATGGAATGGACGCTAAAGTGGCAGCAAATCCAGCACCAATAGATCAGCAGAAAGACCTACAAGATTGCCAAAGTCTCTCGGAAACAGATTCACTTGTACTCTCTTGCCTCAATCATGGTTCAATGACAATTGACGAACTAGCAGCAGCGGCCGGACTGAGTCACTCTCAAGTATATGAGTCCTTAATTGAGCTTGAGCTAAGCGGCGAGATTGAGCCTCAACCAGGAGGCAGATTTAACCGCAGCGAAAAAAGAAAGCAGTTCAAACTTACACTGGTTCCAAGTTCATCGGATGGAAAGAATTCTAAAGATACCGAGAGATACTGGTGGGAATTCATCGATAGCGAATCAACCAAGCTTCTTTGGCAAGACCTCCTGAAGCGCGGTCAGGCGCAGAAGTCAACATTCGAAGCCATTGAAGAGCATGGACTCCTGCGCAATTTATCGATGTGGCAAATTGCAAGAGCACGCATTATAAAACGAGAGCAGAAGGACCTGAGTGCGTTCAGCCGCGCGCGCTGCAACGCATCTAGCTGCAGTTTGTGCACGACCGCAAATGGAGCCTCTGCTGCAAATGAACTATTCAGGAAGACTTCGAGCCTGATATCAATATTGAAGACTTTAGGCATCGGCTCAGCGAGAAAGCACATTCAACTATTGGTCAATCTTTCTCTATATTTCAAAGGAACCATAGAGAAGATAGACCAAGCAAATTCTTCTTTAGTAGAAGATTTTGGTGATTCATTGACGCTCAATAGTAGTGAAGCCTGCAAGAATCAGCTTTTTGATGTGTGCTTATCTCTGGGCTATTTAGGATCGCCCCTGCTGCGCGCCACAGGCTCCCCGCCGTTTGTTCGGGTCTAACTCAATCTATATCTTATTTATTGAGACCTCAAGAGCCAGGGCTCCTTCAACAACTATAGATCAACCAGCCAGAGCAGCTAGCTCCTAGATAATATCTTCAAAGAGAGCCGTTGAAAAATATCTTTCGCCAGTGCTGCAAATGAAGGTGACGATCTTGAGCCCTTTGTTCTCTGGGCGATTGGCGATAGACAAAGCAGCGTGTACATTTGCCCCACTAGAAATTCCTGCCAGTATGCCTTCTTGAGTGGGTAGACGTCGTCCCATTTCTAAGGCTTCCTCATTAGTGACATGGAAAACTTCATCTATAAGGTCGAGATTTAGCACTCCAGGAATAAAACCGGCGCCGATTCCTTGAATCTTATGGGGGGCAGGCTGCAATGGCTTGTTAGCTAGTTTCTGGCTAATTACTGGGCTGTCTGCAGGCTCCACAGCAATTACCTTGGCAGCGGGATTTCTTTCCTTAAGAAAGCGTCCAGCACCACTGATAGTACCACCGGTGCCCACGCCAGCGACAAGAATGTCCACGCGACCATCGAGATCTTTCCATATTTCTGGTCCGGTATTTTCGTAATGAGCTTTGGGATTGGCAGGATTATCGAATTGCTGAAGCATGTAGGCATTGGGGCGGTCTTTCACTAAAGCTTCGGCTTTAGCAACTGCACCTTTCATTCCTTCCGGTCCCGGTGTCAAAATCAACTCGGCTCCGAGGACTTTGAGCATCCGGCGGCGCTCCTGCGACATTGTCTCGGGCATGGCTATGATCAGTTTATAGCCCCGGGCTGCGGCGACAAATGCTAGAGCAATGCCTGTGTTGCCAGAAGTCGGCTCGACAAGTACGGTCTTGCTCGGTTCAATTAGTCCCCGCTTCTCAGCATCTTCGATCATCGAGATGCCGATTCTGTCTTTCACTGAACCAAGTGGATTCATAGATTCCACTTTCACATAGACTTCTGCTTCCAAACCAAGAGCCAGTCTGTTGAGGCGAATCAAGGGCGTGTTGCCGACGGCAGAAGAAATACTTGCTTGTAGTGGCATCTTCTTACTGTTTAGCCTCTTCCGGACTTGCCTGCATCGACTGACCAGGAAGCGGATTGTTTGTTTTCAAATTCTCAAGGGCTCTTTCGCCGACCCCTTTAAGTACTTGACCCTTCTTGAGCAGCTTATTGTCTTTTCTCGCTTCTCCGTCTTTGATCATCTTATCGGCTTTAGCAATCAAAGTTTGAGCGTGCTTGATGGCTAGTTTGTATTTTTTCTGCATGCGCTTCTCGTCATCGGTGAATTCGGAAGCACTTGGTGACGAGCTTATCTCAGAAGGCGAGGAAGAAGAGGCAGCAGGTCTAGAGGAACCGGAGGGGTCGCCCACTGTCGGTATGCTGTTGCCGAAAAAATCATTGGTGCCGCAAAAAGCCGGATTAGCCGCTAGCGAAGTAAGAGTAAGAGATGACAAAACGACTGAGAGGGTCAAAAATCTAGGCCACCCAAGTTGGCTAAATTCGACAGTATCGAGTTCGGGTTTTCTCGTCGTTTGCAACATGTTTTGGTCCTCCCAGTTTCCGAACTAATTTCGGCTTATTTGCTGCTTGTTTGCTGCTTATTTGGCTTTCTGCAACCGTCATAAAATATGGTGACGTAGAAGCAGGGCGAAAGATTCCTTAGAAATAGATTTCTCAGACAAAGATTTTTGAGACAAAGATTTCTTAGACAAAGACTCCAGAGCTGAATACTTTCTTGGCGAAGGAATTATTGCCTTCAGAAGGAGTATTTTAAGCCAGGTTTCTAAGAGTGAGACTAACTGCTCTTAATTTTTGCCTTGAGAAAGAGACTGTCTATCTCAAGGTTAAGTAGACTTTCTAGACCATGAGCGGCTCTCAAGAGAGTGCCGTCGCTAAGCGGTTCCCCCAGCATTTGTAAACCAATGGGTAGTCCATCAGCCACGCCGCAGGGCAAAGAAATACCAGGCAGTCCGGCTAAATTGGCTGGAATCGAGGCAATATCGGACATGTACATCTGCAGGGGATCACTCGTTTTCTCGCCGAGTTTGAAGGCGGTAGTAGGCGAGGTTGGCGAGATAAGCAGGTCATAGGTTTCGAAAAGCTTGCTGAAGTCATTTGTTATAAGCCTTCTCACCTGTTGTGCCTTCTTGTAATAGGCATCGTAATAGCCAGTGCTGAGCGCATAAGTACCGAGCATTATGCGTCGCTTCACCTCGGCGCCGAAGCCCTCGCCCCGGGTGGCATAGTACATGGCATGAAGTTCCTCGGCATCGAGATTGCGGTGTCCATAGCGAACTCCGTCAAAGCGTGCCAAGTTAGCCGAGGCTTCGGCGGTGGCGACAATGTAATAGACCGGCAAGGCATAGCGTACATGGGGTAGTGATACTTCTTCCACTATGGCGCCGGCCTGGCTCAGTCTCTCGGCAGCCTGTCCGACTGATTCTCTGACACTGGCATCGATGCCCTCACCCATAAGCTCTTTGATCAAACCAACTTTGAGACCCCTCAGTTTCTCTTCGCAAGAGCTAGCAGCCAGCTTGGCTATAAAGGCTGCGTTCACGGGCTCGCGGGTGTTTTTCTGGCGATAGTCGGGGTTCAAGCTGGTTGAATCTTTGGGGTCAAAGCCTTGAATGAGGCTGACCATTGTGGCGCAATCTTCTACAGAGCGCGCAAACGGACCAATCTGGTCGAGGCTGGAGGCGAAAGCCACCAAACCAAAGCGTGAAACAGTGCCGTAGGTTGGCTTCATGCCCACCAAACCGCAAAAGGCTGCCGGTTGTCTGATGGAGCCGCCGGTGTCTGAACCAAGTGAAGCCGTGCAGAACCCCGCCTTGACCGCAGCGGCTGAACCGCCGGAACTGCCACCGGGGACGTATTCCAAGTTGATGGGATTGCGAGTTTGCTTGTAAGCTGAATGCTCGGTGGATGATCCCATAGCAAACTCGTCCAGGTTGGTCTTGCCTAAGACAATGGCGCCTGCATCGTGCAGCTTTTGAGGAGCGGTGCCCCGATAAGGACTGGCGAAACCAGTTAAAATTTTGCTACCACAGGTGGTGTGAAAGCCGGGCTCGCACATATTGTCTTTCAATGCCACCGGAATACCCGCAAGTGGCGCTTGCTCCGCACCCGAAGCGAGGAGGGCATCTTGTTCGGCAGCTCGTTTGAGCGAATTTTCGAAATTACATTCGAGAAAGGCGCCTACTTCACTTTCGTGCGCTTCTATTTGGGCTATGTGCGCCTTGGTAATTTCGACTGCTGAGACTTTTCGCTTAGCTATCAGGTCTTGCAGGCTTTTGATTGATGCGCCGACAAGTTCTTTTTCGCTAGACATTCGACACCTGTTTTATTGCTTGAACCGTTTGAAAATCAGAGAACAGTTATGTCCACCAAAGCCAAAACTATTAGACATAGAAATGTCTATCGAGGCATTGTGGACTGCTTTATTAGGAACATAATTGAGATCGCATTCGGGATCGGGATTTTCCAAATTGATCGTAGGCGGCAATATAGATTCTTGGATGGCCATAATCGACACGGCGGCTTCTAGGGCACCGGCTGCACCAAGAAGGTGTCCGGTCATAGACTTAGTGGACGAAACAGCCAATTTATGCGAAGTAGCATGCTCAGCAAAAACGCGCTTGATGGCATTGGTCTCGGCTTTATCGCCAAGCGGAGTCGAGGTGCCGTGGGCGTTTATATAATCGACTTGGTCTGGTCTAAGCCCTGCCTGGTCTAGAGCCGCCTGCATGGCCCGGGCGGCACCGGCGCCGTCGGCACAGGGCTGAACGATGTCGTAGGCATCACCGGTGCTACCAAAGCCCACCAGCTCGGCATAAATGTGAGCACCACGGGCGAGGGCATGACTGAGCGATTCCAAGATCAAGATGGCGCCGCCTTCGCCCATGACAAAGCCGTCTCTGTCTTTGTCGAAAGGACGACTGGCTTTCTCTGGTTCATGATTGCGGGTGCTCAAAGTACGAGCCGAGGCAAAGCCTGCCATAACCAGAGCCGCTATTGGTGCTTCCGAACCGCCGGCGAGCATGATGTCTGCTTCGCCTCTTTCAATGATGCGATAGGCATCACCGATGGAATGCGAGGAGGTGGCGCAAGCAGTGACGGTACAAGTATTCGGTCCCTTAGCGTTGTTGAGCATCGAAACCCAGCCGGCTGCCATATTGACGATCAGCATGGGTACAGTGAATGGCGAACAACGGTCTGGACCTTTGTCGAGCAAAACTTTGTACTGGTCTTCGATAGTCTGAAAGCCACCGGCTGCAGAACCTACTGAAGTACCAACCCGTTCAGGGTTTTCTTTGGACATATCGAGTTTGGCATCTTCAACGGCTAATTTGGCTGCGGCAATGGCAAATTGAATGAAGCGGTCGGTCCGCTTCACTGCTTTGTGATCCATAAACTGCGCTGGATCAAAATCGAGCATTTCAGCAGCTATCTTGCAAGAGGGTCGCAGTTCAACAGGAATGCGCTGCACCAGCTTGACGCCGGATCTGCCTTGCACTATGCCCTGCCAAAAGTCTTGGATGCCGACGCCAACGGCGGAGACAACTCCCAGACCAGTTACGACTACTCGCTCTTTAGTCATTGTGACAACTTTTCTCTAGCTAAACCCAACCAGAAAGGGCCGACACCCGAAGGGCGGCCCCGTTCTGAACAATACTCTGGCAAACGCCTGCTAAAAACTGATTTTTAGAGGTGCGATGCAATGTATTTAACGGCTTCACCGACGGTGGTGATTTTCTCGGCGTCCTCATCCGGAATTTCCATTCCGAACTCTTCTTCAAGAGCCATGACGAGTTCTACTGTATCGAGCGAATCAGCACCTAGATCCTTAGTGAAGCTTGCTTCCATGGTCACTTCATCACCATTGACATTAAGCTGAGCCACGGCGACCTTCTTGACTCTTTCGAAGGCTTCCTTCTCTTCCATGAGTATTTAACTCCCCCCTGAAAACGCACGTAAATCTAAGCTGGACACTAAGGAGTGCCAAGGCAAAATAGAATAACACGTACGAAGTACAACATTAGTTTTGTGAATTAGGTGTAAAGCCCGCCGTTCACTTCCATGACCTGACCGGTTACATAGGCACCGGGACCGGCGAAAAAGCATACGGCTCTGGCAATATCGTCTGGTGTTCCCATACGTTTGAGCGGAATACGCTCCACGTATTTATTTATAATTTCCTCACCAAGAGCTCTTGTCATATCTGTATCGATAAAGCCTGGAGCGACCACATTGGCTGTGATGTTGCGGCTGGCATATTCAAGGGCTACTGTTTTGGTGAAACCAATCATGCCGGCTTTGGCAGCGGCATAGTTGACCTGTCCAAAGTTGCCATGAACACCAGTGGTGCTGGCAATATTGATAATGCGACCGCTTCTCTGCTTGCTCATTATTTTCAAGACAGGCTGGGTCACCTTAAAGGCCGAAGTCAGGTTGGTATCGATGACAGCTTGCCACTCGCCTTCGGACATTCTCATAAAGAGATTGTCGCGGGTGATACCGGCATTGTTGACAAGTATGTCAATACGTCCCCATTTTGCCATCACAGTTTCCACCATTTTGGCAACACTCTCAGACTGAGTGACATTGCAGGGAGCGGAAAGGGTTTCGCCGCCCTGTGCGGCTAGTTCCTGTGCTGTTTTGCTGCACAGTTCTTCGTTAATGTCTGAAATTACGACTCTGGCGCCTTCTTTCATGAGGGCCTCTGCTATGGCTCTACCAATACCCCTGCCGGAACCGGTGACCACAGCGACCTGATTAGCTAGGCTGGCTGATGTAGTCATTTTCTTAGTACTCTCACTTCTCTATATAGATAAGATTTCCGGGCTGCCCCGGATGCAAGAGCAACTCTAAAGCTAAAAGTCCGAAAAAAACTCTTAGACTCTTCTAAGACACCCCCTCCCGCAGGGGGTATTTTTTTTGTGATACCCAGCTAATATAAAAACTCACCTTAATCCATAGAAAAAACCTTACTTGCAGTGGGGTTTCCACGTAGATGAGCGGATTAACTCGTAGTGACATGAAATACTTTCTCTATTAATCTCTTGACATAACCGGCGGGCGTGAAACATTTCGGAACATCAGAAGGCTTTGGCTATCTGGCTGTTTTGTCGCGTCCAAGTCGGCGCCAAGTAGGAAACAGGGGAAAAGCCAATGGTAGAAAAACGACCTTTGGAAGAAGGGCAGGACGCTGGGAAAAATCCGAACATTGCTAAAGATTCGGAAGGAGAAACAAAAGCAAGAACCGCTGCCGAACAAGCGGCATTAGAGAGCAAACAAGCGGCGCAGAAACTTTCTGATGCTGCTTTGACCGAGCCCAGCCTCACTGGCAAAGGACCAAATCTCAAAGCCGGCTACCAGTTTCAGCTACTGAACGGCAATGCCTATGATTTCGAGACAATGAATGTGGCGGCTGTTAAAGGTGGCGCCGCCTCTGCTCCAGAGTCTTCCATGGATCGCAGAACTTATGTGCTGAGCCGCGGCTTAGCCAGAGCCCCTGAAGGTGTAATCAATGCCGTAGTGCATGACGCCACACATTTAGATCAGTTTGCAGCCAAGATGGGAGTGGCTGCCAGTATCGGTGTGGTGATGAAGACAATCTTGCCCAAGACCGGAGTCGGTAAAGCCGTAGTGGGAACGGTGATGCTCGGCGCCATGGCCAGAGATGTGGTCAGACCCTTTTATGAATCGATGGGCGAGGCTGGCCAAGCCAAAACCATGGATCAGTTGGATAAGTCAGCCAGCAAATTGGGCGACGGAGTGGGAATGTTCGCCTGGGATACTGTGGCAGGCGGCGTCGTCGGTCTAAAAGCGGAAAGAATGACCGGTCGTTTTTTAGAAGCGAGAATGGGCACGGCTCGTTATGCTGCTTTTGAAAACAAGAAAGTGGATATCTTCTCTTCCGACGAATATTTGATTGGTCGCACACTCAATAGCATTGCCAGACCAGTTGATGCCTGGGCGGCAAAAACTGCCGATCGCTTGACCCCGAAAGAACAAGAGATCAAAGTGACGCCAGAGGCCATCAAGAAAATGTCTGAGGCTCATGCCCAGCATGCTGCCGACTTCAAATCAGTAGATATGTATCTATTTGGTGTGACCGGCAAAGACGGCAAGCATCACGGCTATTCACGCATGCACGACTTGCTTGAAATGGGCGTCGATCCACGCAATGTTTCCACCGAAGAAGCAGCCCGACTGCTGGCTAGAAATGGCGTCAGAACTGAGACCAGAGGTATTGTCGGCAAGGACAACTTTAAAGGCGAAGAACCGCAAGTACCAGGGTCTAATTCTGGAAAAGACGCTGGAAAAGACGCTGGGGCAGAGACGAGCAAGGGTGGCGATGCCGCTAAGATTCCGCCGGAAGTGCCGGCCAAACCAGGCGATCAAATTCCAGCTACTGCACCAGTGGCGGCGGCAGGCAAATATGTCACTAGGGCCGAGCAAGAGCTAAACGTAAACACAGTCAGCAAGCTGGCTGAGATGAATAAGAAAGACATGGATAGCTGGACCGAAGAAGCGGTCATGGTGCAAGATGCGCTTGGGCAGATGATTGGTCCCATGCACGCTGCCACCTCACCAAGCTACAAGCCTTTAGATCCAGGCTATATGACTATTCGCAATGCTATGGTGCAAATTGGCAACCAGGTGCAAAGTCAAGCCGACCTCAAGCATGTTTATCCACTCTTCAACAGAGCCTGGATGGCTGCCAACCAGCACATCGGCATCGGTCTCTCGGAAGTAAACGGCTACTCGCATGAATTCAACTTGTTCGGTCGCGAGATCCACTCTTCACTAGTTAAAAATATGAAGGCTAATGGTATCGACCCCGATACCGTATTGCGCTCCAAGAACCCGCCGCTCTTCTCTATTTCGGCAGATGGCGGCGCCGGTCCTCATACAATGAGACAAATTGACGGTGTCTGGCCTCTAGACCATGTCCTCTATCCACGCAATATGGTGGGAACCAGAAGTGTCACCGCCAGCGGTATCTATGGTCATGAAATCGGACACGATCAATACGGCGGCATCTTGAAGTTCGATGAGTCTATCCGTGAACAGGTGATCAAAGATGCAGTCAAAAACGGTCTTATGGCCCTAGAGAAGAAACTCTACGGCACCGAAACCGGCAAGCTAGCAGGCGAGAAGATAACTGTGCCCGGTCACGGTGAAATGACCAAGGCTGACCTCTACGAACACATTTTCAAAGCACAAGCCGACGAAAATACAGCCGACATATGGGGTGCAGCCTGGACAGGACACAATGGCGGCGGCGCCCTCGGTATTCTCTTGCAGTCGCTGCGTACCGGCGGCAAACTCGAAACCCGCAACGTCTATGGTAAAGAATTCGTCGATCCTGTAGAAAATCCACTCGGTTTTGAAGTGCACGCTTTCGACGCCCTGCGTCCAAAGATAGTGGCCGAGACAATGAGAGCAAGAGCCAACGGCGACAAGCGAGTCTTGGAACATGCCGATGCCCTAGAACGTTATGGAGCAGAAGCTTCTAGACCAGGCGATTATGTCTTTGCCAATATAGATACACCGGCCGAGCGCATCGTCATTCCTCGACAAGAGTTAGAGGCGGTCGTGCCCGAGCTTATCAAGGCTCAGATGAATACACCTTTGCCGGCCTTGCAAGGCAAAACTTTCGGTGATGTTCTGCCCGACCTACCGAGCCATGTGGCAAAAATGGACACCCTGGCTGAGCTAATGGCCGATGCTGTACTGAAAGGCAAACGTCCCCAAGAAATTCCTTTCGACACCAGCCAGTACACCATCAACCAAGTTTTCGGGGCCGGCATGCCTGCTGCTCTTAAACTTGTGGCCGGCGGTATGGACGCCACCAAGGCCAATGCCGAAGTGAACCGTATGTCCGACTTCCTGCGCTCGCAGTTCCACGCCAACGACCCTCACATCTCACCGCTGCGCCCGACATCACTGCAGGCGATCAAACTCAACTCTCCTCGCTCTTTCGTGGACGGTACCCGTATACTGGGCACCGAAACCAAGAATGCAGTAAGCAAAGCACTAAGAGCTAACCCTGCTATACGCGATTATGTGGCAGAAAGAGCCGCGGCCTATAGCGGTGCCTATGGCGCTCTCTATGCCGACAAAGTCATGCGCGAAAACAGCAAAGAAGCAGACCGTCCAATAATTTCGGCCCTGCCGACCAACGGCAAAGATCTTGAATGGCTGCAGAACAAAGACCGTACCATGCAAAACATACTCTTTATGCAAAAAGCCGGTCAGGAAATAGTCAACCCTCAGCAAAAACCTGAAATCTAGAACTTGACCAGGGGGAAAGGCAAAAACATCTGAACTAATAGACTGAACTAATAGACTAATATAAGTGGCTTATCTGGGAGGCTAATCTGATTTTCAAAGAGAATCGGATATCATAACCAGTATGATGCCTCTTAATCTCTTCAAAGCCAGACAAACTAGTAAGAACCCTCGTTTAGGGATTCTTCGAGATTGTTCCTCGCTCTCTCGGCTTGGCTTTTTGGGTCTTTCCGTATCTCTTATTTCAGTTTCTCTGACTTCAGCCATAGGTCTCTCTGCTTCGCTTTGCAGCCCCGGCTTGGCCCAGGCGCCGCCCACTTTCGAGGCTAGTAATGCCAAAGGCTCAATGCTCTATATGAAGGCAGTACAGGCCTTCAATGCCCGCGATTATTCCACCTGCATTCAAATCTTGAAGCAAGCTTCCACTTTGGAAGCCTTCAACAAGAATGTCTTTCATCTGCTTGCCCTTGCCTACTGCGAAAATAATGACAGCTATAATGCAAAAATGCAGTTCAAGGGCGCATTGCAGCTTGATCCTAATTTTGTCGAATGTCGCAATAACTATGGTGTCATGCTCAAAAAAACTGGCGATCTGGAAGAAGCCCAGAGACAGTTCAAAGAGTGCATCAGAACCAATGCCAATTACCCAAATGCCCATTACAATTTGGGCGCGCTTTATATGCAAAGGGGCGACTTAGACGCCGCAGTCACCGAGTTAAAGACAGCAGTGCGCCTCAAGCCGACTTATTTTGAAGCCCAGAGAGATCTGGGTTTGGCAATCTATCAAAAGTTTGAACGAGGCGACGGTGGCGACATTGCCGAATGTCTCGATAAGCTCACCACAGCTGCGCGTTTGCTGCCGGCCAATGCCATGATTCATTATCATTTAGCCAATATTCATTGCGCCGACGGCAATTTAGACGAGGCCGAAGCTGAATTTAGACAAGCGCTCTCTCGTGACGGCAATCTTGCCGCGGCCCATTTTGAACTGGCCCGCCTGCGTTATCTCAGAGGCGACCCCAACCGCGCTCTGCACGAAGTCAAGCTGGCTCAGAAAGCCAGTCCAATGTATAACGAAAGCAAGAACTATCCGGTCTTAGACCGCATCAAGGTCAAACAATTGCAAGCCAAGTGCGAAGAATTGTTGGACGACTATCAAGCTGCCGCCGAAACAACTAAAGAAGTAGCTTCCTTGCAGGCTAACAATAAGGAGACCTTAAAAAAGGTCACCGAGCTAAATCGGCTCGCTCGTTCAGGCGGCAAACGACGCAAGGGCGAAGCCGATCCGGAAGAAATCAAGTCGCTTATATTGACAGGCATCGCTGAAAGCGAAAGTGGTCAAAGTGAAAGTGCCGCCGCTTCCTACAGCAAGGCTTGCGAGCTTGATCCCAATTCATTTCTGGCTTTTCAAGGCTGGGGCGCCATCTTGGAAGCCCAAGGTGATTTGAGGGGGGCAGCTGAAAAGTATCAAGCAGCTTTAGACTTAAGACCTAAATACGACGGGCTCTATTACAATATGGCTTATCTTCTCGAAAAGCTAAATATGCGCAGCGAAGCCGGTCGCTGGTATAAGCGTTTCCATGAAATGGCTGGCAAGTATCCCTACGACCCTAAACATATTGTCTCGCTGCAACAAGATGAAGCCCGCGAGAGAATGCGACAATCAGGACGATAAATCATGACAAAGGCAGTCTCAACCTTAACTCTGCAAAAGTGCAAGAAAGACGGTCGCAAGATCGTTTGTCTGACTGCCTATGATTATTCGATGGCCAAGATTTTGGACCGTGCCGGTGTAGACCTCATTTTGGTAGGCGACAGCTTGGCTATGGTGGCACTCGGTCATCGCACCACCCATGCCGTAACCATGGAAGAAATGCTGCACCACACAAGGGCAGTCACCCGTGGCGTCAGTACAGCCATGGTTGTGGCCGATCTGCCTTTCATGAGCTACCAAGTTGATGTCACCCAAGCAATTATGAATGCCGGCCGCTTTGTGAAAGAAGCCCAGGCCCATGCAGTCAAGCTAGAAGGCGCCACCAAGCTCAATCTCGAGATAATTGAGCGACTGACCGGCATGGGTATTCCAGTGATGGGACATTTGGGCTATACCCCGCAAGCCATTCATGGTCTAGGTGGCGCAAGGGTACAGGGCAGATCTGCCGATGAAGCAATTAAACTTGTGGAGGAAGCCAAAGCTCTTGAGAAAGCCGGCTGTTTTTCAGTGGTACTGGAAATGGTGCCGACCGCTGTGGCCAAACTGGTCACCGAAAAGCTGGCAATTCCCACTATTGGTATTGGGGCAGGCAATAGCTGTGACGGGCAGATTCTTGTCACCGACGACTTGCTCGGCAAGTTCACCGACTTTCTACCGCGCTTTGTCAGACGCTATGCCGACTTGTCTTCGGTCTGCCAGGAGGCTGTGGCCAATTATGCCGCCGATGTGAAAAGTGGTGACTTTCCAAACGCATCTGAATCCTTCCTCTTTCCCAGAGAAGAAGAAGCTTTGCTCAGCAAAAAGGTAGAGGCCGAAGTTTAGACATCTTTGCTTGGCTGTCAAAGATCAGCTAAGTAAAATTAGCACCTGATATTAGCTTCTGAAATTAGATTCTCTAAGATTAGGTGCCACAAAAGCTTTTGCAGCACCTAATTTGATCTAGTGACAAGTGCCGCAAGAATGACTGCTGCAACTGCCGCAGCCGTGTCCGCCTCCGCCGCTTGCTTCTTTGCGCGTGCCCTGCCCGACATCGGGAGTGGTACCACCGGCACGGATAAACATGTTCCAAATGCGCGATACTTTAGCGCTTTGGCAATGGGGACAACTAGTCTCGCTCGAATCAGTCATCGAGCGCTCTACTGTAAAGTAAGAGTCGCAACCCTGGCAGCGGTAATCATAACTCGGCATCTATCTTCTCTCTCTGCTCTCTATCTTATTTTCTCTAGCGCCCCTTAAGCTTTTCCTTCATCTCAGGCTTGATATCAAGCTCACCATTCATTAGGGCTGAAACATCATTGACCATAACCAGAACCATCAAGGCAATAAGGCTGAGAAAACCCCATTTAACCATCTCTCCATGGGCTCTCTCTTCGATTGGTTTGCCCCTGATTGCTTCCACCAACATGAAAGCCAAATGACCGCCATCAAGAGCCGGCCAGGGCAAAAGGTTGATAATAGCCAGGTCCATAGAAATCATGATCGTAAACATGAACATCGAGCGCCAATCTATCTGCACCATACCGGCACCAATCTTGACCACAGCCAAGACACCATGCAGATTTTTGAAACCAGGTTTGGGGGGCGCCCCTGGTTGGGCTGGTCCAAAATCAGGAGTGAGAGCTTGCACCATCTCAGCCAAACCCACCACCATTAGACGGGTGCGGTCTACCAGTTCGCTTCCGGCCAGACCTAATGTTTCAACCGGTCCGGCGTCTATTTTGATGTATTGGGCTGGTTTTTGACCCAAGACCATGCCCACTTTACCCTTGGGGCTTGTGGTCATGACTAAATCTAATGGTTTGCCGTCCCTGATCAGACTAAGAGTGACCGGGGTAGACTTGCGGTTACCCAGATAGGCAATAACCTCGTGGGTGCTGGTCACCGGATGCTTGTCCAAGGCGACAATATCGTCACCGGCTAAGACTCCGGCTTGCTTGGCTATGGGGTTACTGGGATCAAGGGCGGAAACATAGGTTTGCTCAACTTGCCTTCCCACGGAAAAGAACATGACAACCATCAAGAAATAGGCAAAAATGGCATTAAAAGTAACGCCGGCCACAGCCACCAAGGCTCTTTGCCAGATGGGAAATTTTTTGAAAGGATTGAGTTCTACACCGAAAGCTTCGGAAGAATTGCTGGCATTGGTTTCATCGCCCAATTCAGGAATGGCGACAAAGCCACCCAAAAGAAAGGCATATATTCTGAACTCGGTGTTCCACTTCCGTCCCAGACTGATATAGGGACCAAAGGGCAGACCCACACCAAAGACTGGAGTCTGAAAACCAAACAAGCGCGCCACCAGAAAGTGACCGCATTCGTGTACCACAATGAGCACGCTCAAAATGGCGAGCATCAAGAAGATACCTAGAGCCTGTTCAAACAAGGGAAACCTCTCAAGGACTATATGGACGACTCCTGCCTCAGTCCATCTAGGAGGCTGGTGCCGGGAAGAGACTCGATCGTCACATCTTTATAGTAATACGAAAGAATCTGTGCTGCATTATAACCGCGATCGGCTAAGGCTTTAGCTCCCCATTGAGATAGTCCGAGACCGTGGCCGAAACCGCGTCCCCCAAAAATAAAGGCGTCACCATTCTGATAAACCGAAAACTGCGTACTGGGCAGGTTAAAGAGCTTTCTGGCTTCCGCTCCCGATAAGAGCCTTATGCGCGATTCACCGACTACCATAAGATTCTTTACGCGCTTGGCTTCTCCCGGGTAACGACTGACAACCAAAAGAGCAAGCACCTTTTCACTGCGGCTACTGCCATCCGACAAAAGCGGGCCGCTTTGGCTCTGGTTCAAACTAGGCTGCTGTTGCAATAAATTGGTTAAAGTCGGTACTTTCACCTCGCGCTGCCAATTGAAATGGGGCGATTCATCGTCATAGTCGTAGACTGCCTTCAAATAAGGGAGAGGCTTACCCCAAACCGACTCGGAAACTTCGGTGGTGCCACCGCTGGTACTATGAAAGAAAGCTGAAATCACCTTACCATTATGTTTCAAGACTATGCCGCGGGTTTCGGCACAGGCTCGGTTGGTCTCTTCGCTTTCAGACTGAACCCCCAAATAAACCTGGTCGTCCACTGTGTCTCTCACATCAAAACCAAGTTTTTGATTCTTGTTTAAATTGGCATAGGCGTAGGAACGGGCGGCTACGGCTTGAGCCTTCAAGGCTTCAGCCGGCCAACTTCTTGGCACCTCTGACGGTACCACCGAAAGCAAATAGTCTTCTATCGGCAAAAGATTGATGGCACTGATTTGGGTAGCGCCATTTTTCAAGGTCGGCTTAAGCAAGATTGAGCCGCGATAATACCGATTGCCCACCCCGATCAAGCAATTGGCTTGGCGTCCCTCGGGCGGCACAATAATATAGCCTTGCGAACCGTCAATTTTGACCTTGCTAGAACTTCCTTCAGAAGAAGTAAGCAAGTCTTGCGGCGCCGCTAAGGGCAAAAGCTTTTCGGTGACGCCCTTTAGAGAAGGGGCAGTGGTGGGTGTAAAGACGACATTCTCGACCGGTCCCAAGAATCGATCGCCGGCACCCTTGCCCCGCAATGCCAGTTGCTTGCCTTGCTTGAAATCGAGCAAGGCGGAGAAGCCGGTGGCGGCAGGCAAGTTACCCACTAAAGCACCATCTGCGACACTATAAACAGCGGCACCATCAGGAATATCAAGGTCGAGACGCTCGCCTTCCTTGACCAGCACTCTGATATGAAAGGGTGGAGCGGTCTTGGCGGCTGCCAAACTAATTTCTAACGGCTTAGCCGAAGTTTCAGGCGCAAACTGGGGGGCCGCCAGAGCCAAGTTTGTTTGCTCTTTATCGCTGTAAAGCTCTTGGGCACCGGCGCCGGTGGCAGAAAAGGCGGAAGCCAGCAAAACTGTAAAAGACAAAGTGAGGTTGCGCCAAGAAGAAGGCATCACAGACGGTGTGGTCGGTCGCCCCGATTTTGCCCAATTGCTGCCGTCGTCAGACTTAGGCTTGCCTGCTTTTTTTTCATCTTGCCACTGCAAATAGGCTCGCAAAGCGGCCATGACACCGGCTGCCTCATCATCACTGATGGCGCCACCGCTGATGTCCAAATAGCCGGTTGAGCGAGATATTTCGACAGAGATTTTCTTATTATCCATCATGCTTTAGCCATCATGCTTTAGCCCAAAGAAAAGACCTAAGGGCATTATATAGCCAGAGAAAGCAAGTATGGAATTAATTATATGCGCCACAAAATAGGCTGCCGGGCAGCACATTTGTATGCAAGGCTTGATACCCATCAGTATGGCGTTAATTAGCCTTTGAGAGCTTCGGCACCACCGACGATTTCGAGCAATTCTTGTGTGATCGCCGCTTGTCTGGCTTTGTTATAGACCAGGGTGAGGCTGCTTATCAGATCACGAGCATTGTTCGAAGCATTGGTCATGGCATTCATTCGCGCGGCAAGCTCTGAAGCTGAGGCTTCGAGCAGAGCCTGGAAAATGACGTTCTCAATGTACTTAGGGAGAAGCTCTTCTTCCATGACCGTTAGGATGGAAGGCTCGAAAAGTCTAAGAGGCGTGGCCACTGTCGACTTTTCCATGGCGGCTGGTAGTTCCACAGGCAAGTATTTGGTGTTCACGACTTCAGAGCGCAGAAGCGAAATGAAATCGGTGCCAATTACCTCTACGGCGTCGACCTTGCCCTCTGTATAGAGTTCACCGGCATAACCGGCGATAAGCTTGGCTTCTTCCACAGTGGGAATAGCGGGCAGGAGAGTATAGCTCTTCAACTTTTCTACTTTGATCGACTTGAAGAAGGAATTCGCCTTCATGCCGACCAAGATCAGCCCCACTTCTTTGCCTTCACCTTGCAGCACACTGATTCGGCTCATCACTTCACGGAAGACCGAGGTGTTGTAGCCGCCGCAGAGACCGCGATCGGAAGAAAGCACGATAATCGCTACTTTTTTGATCGGGCGCTTCTCTAGAAGTGGGATACCGTGCAAGTCGATAGGGCTGACTTCAGCCACTACTTCCCGCAAAATCCTTACCACAGCTTGGGTGAAAGGTCTGGCACCCTGCACACGCATCTGCGCGCGACGCACCTTGGCAGCAGCAACAAGTCGCATGGCTCGGGTGATTTTCTGCGTCGACTGAACAGATTTGATTCTTTGTCTAATAGCTTTCAGGTTAGCCATTGTTTATCCTAGCCTAGGGTTTGAAGTAATTTGACTTGAACTTGTTGAGGTGGTCGACCATTGATTGCTCTTCAGCATCACTGAGTTTGTCGCCGCTCAAGAGTTTGGTCTCGAGATCTTTAGCTTGGGTGGAAAGATATTTGAACCACTCGGCTTTGAATTTAGAGATGTTCTTGCCTTCGACATCGTCGAGAATGCCTTTGTTTGCGGCAAAGATAATCGATACCTGTTGAGCCAAGCTAAGAGGCTGATACTGAGGCTGTTTCAGAACCTCGGTCAGTTTCTGACCGCGACGAATCTGATCTTGAGTGGACTTGTCTAGATCGGAAGCGAACTGAGCGAAAGCTTCCAATTCTCTGAACTGAGCCAAGTCGAGACGCAATTTACCAGCTACCGATTTCATCGCCTTGGTCTGGGCGGAACCGCCGACGCGGCTAACCGAGATACCGGCGTTGATAGCGGGACGGACACCGGCGTAGAAGAGGTCGGTCTCAAGGAAGATCTGACCGTCGGTGATTGAAATAACGTTGGTGGGAATGTAAGCGGATACGTCACCGGCTTGTGTTTCGATAATTGGCAAGGCGGTCAGTGAACCAGCGCCCAATTTATCGGACAGTTTGGCGGCACGCTCCAAAAGACGGCTGTGCAGATAGAAAACGTCTCCAGGGAAAGCTTCACGACCCGGAGGACGACGAAGCAGCAAGCTCATGGCGCGGTAGGCGTTGGCGTGCTTGGAGAGGTCATCATAAACGCAGAGGGCATGCTGTCCTCTCTTCATAAAGTACTCACCCATGGCCACGCCGGCGTAAGGGGCGAGGAATTGGAGAGCGGGAGCGGCTGTTGCCGGAGCATTGACGATGATGGTGTATTCCATGGCGCCGTGCTCTTCCAAAATTTTCTGGATTTTACCGACGTTGGAGTTTTTCTGACCGATGGCTACATAAATACAGATGGGGCGGTTGGGCTGATTCTTCTGGTTGATGATGGCATCGATGGCGACGGCGGTTTTGCCAGTTTGACGGTCGCCGATAATCAATTCGCGCTGTCCGCGACCAATCGGGATCATGCCGTCGATAGCGGCGATACCGGTCATGAGCGGCTCGTGTACAGACTTACGGCTGACGATACCAGGTGCTTTCACTTCGATAGGCGAAAACTCGCTGGAGTTGATCGGACCTTTACCGTCCATGGGCTGACCGATAGCGTTGACTACGCGACCGAGCAGAGCTTCACCCACTGGTACAGAAGCGATCTTGCCGGTGGTGCGCACTTCCATGCCTTCAAAAATCTTACGGCCTTCACCAAGCACAACCACACCGACGTTGTCTTCTTCAAGGTTCAAGACCATACCCATGGTCTTTTCTTCGTCATCGAATTCGACCAGTTCACCAGCCATGGCTTTTTCCATGCCGTAAATGCGAGCGATACCATCGCCCACCTGCAGTACGCTGCCGACATTGGTGACGTTCAGCGAAGAACGATAATTTTCCAACTGGCTTTTGAGAACTGATGTAATTTCGTCGGGCCTGATTGCCATGGTTCGTCTTTAACCTCTGCTTCTTTGATGTTCCGTACTATCGTTATTTGTAAAACCGGTTTCTAAACTGAAAGTAGTGCTTTCTCTATGGTCTTGAGCTTGCCTTTCAAACTGCCGTCAATGACCTGGTCACCTATCTTGAGCACCACTCCGCCGATAAGCGAGCTATCAACTTTCACTTCCAGTTCAAGCTTCTTGCCCAGATGTTCAGTGAGCTGAGCCTTGATATTGGCGATGGCGGCATCACCCAAGGGCTCGGCACAGCTGAGAGAGGCGGTGAGAATGTTTTTGCGCTTATTGAGCAGACCACGATAACTCGACTCAATAAAAGGAAGAATATCGAGTCGACGCTTGTCTGCCAAAAGATTGAGCAAAGTGCCTGTCAGCTCACTCAATTTGCCGCTGAACAATGAAGAAAGAAACTTCTTCTTCTCTTCTGATGAAATGGACGGGTGGTTGAGCACCACGGTCATATCTCGGTCCGAACCGATTACTTCATTTACCAGCTTGATCTCAGCCAGAACTTTATCTGCTTCATTAGCCTTTTCAGCCAAATCCAAAACAGCTTCTGAATATTGTGCAGCTATGCCTTGCAGTTCAGTATTCATTTACTACTCTCCACTTGCATCACTCCCTACTTGCTACTTTGTTGCCGAGAGCGATGCGCCGGAGCCGGCAGTCATCGATCCTTTACTAGTGTTCATGGTCTCAAGCTGCTCCATAAACTGATTGAGCAACTGAGAGCGAACCTCAGGGGTGACAGCAGATGCTAGTTGCTCGCGGGCGAGTTCCATAGCTGCTTTCACCGAAGCTTGACGCATCTCGGTGACCAGCATTTGACGCTCAGCAGCAACAGCATTCTCAAATTTTGCCAGCATGTCGGCAACATCTTTACGGGTCTGCTCTTCAATAGATGCCTGCATATCTTTGGCGGCTTTCTTAGCCTCATCCAAAATCTGATCAGCTTCTTTCTCGGCGTTTGCCACGGCTTCCTTCTGCTTGGCGAGCAGAGCTTCGGCTTGGCTGCGAGCTTCACGAGCGGCGGTAAGAGTGGCGTTGATGCCATCTTCTCTAGACTTGAAAGCCGGAGGCAAAAATTTAGCGAGCACCCAATACATGAAAGCAACCAGCAAAAGCCAGTTGATCAAGTTATTTTCAAAGATGCTCATGATGCCGGGCGCTTCCACTTCTGCAAAAAACATTAGCAAGCCTCCTCGAGCGAACGTTTGACTCTCTCTCTGTCAAGGCTCTGGTTACCGCCTCCGACTCCAACTAACTTAGCAATTATGGTCTGCACAAGCTTCACCTGCTCATCGACCAACTGGTCGACAAGCTGCTGCTTTTCAGCTTGCAGTGTGAGTTTGGCGGCAGTAAGCTTTTCACGGCCCTGCTCCATTATCTTGCCTAGTTCTTCGCTACGAGTTTTCTGAGCCGCCGCCACTGCATCACTGATGGTGGCTTGAGCCTTGTCTCTCACTTCAGCCAGATGCTTCTGGTACTGGGCGAGAATCTCTTCAGCTTCGACCCGTGCCTTTTTGGAGGCATCAAGGTCGTCTTGTATTTTCTTGGCTCTGACTTCCAGAACCCTGGAAACTGGTGATACGAAAACTTTGTCTAGCAAATAGATAAATGCTAGAAAGCTCACCACCAGAATCAGTAATGTGCCGTTTACTTCGAGCATCTTGCCTGTTTCTCTCTTCAGATGTTGCTACCGACGGGCTGAGCCCATAGCACAGCTCCTCCTTACATGAGGAGGAGCTGCTTGCCAATATTAGTGATTGGCGTTGCCGATACCGACGAGCTGAAGAGCGACGAGGAAGGCGAAGAGACCGAGAGCTTCCATCAAAGCGGCGAAGATGATGCCGTTGACGAGAAGTTTGCCCTGCATTTCGGGTTGACGAGCCATACCTTCGAGAGCTCTAGAGGCGGCAATACCGATACCGATACCAGGAACGCCTACGCCGATTGCGCCGATACCTGCGCTGAGAAGCGCTGCGCACTTGATCAGGGTAATATTGTCAATACCGCTTGCCGCTGTTCCAGCCTGGGCAATCAATTGGTGGTCCACTGCAATTCTCCTTAAAATGACCGTTTCGCCAGCCGCCCCAAAATAGAGACCCTACCTGGTTCTCCACGAGGCAATCAGATTATATCAGGCTGAAAGTGCCATCCTGTGGGGGTGAGAGACCGTTAACACGTCTCAAAACCCGAACACCAGGCAGCTTTGAAGGGCTGGAGAAAGCAAACCGCCAATATTTTCATCAATCAAAAGTGAACAATTTCCTAAGCAAGTCTATTAATGCTTGCCATAAGCGCTTGGCAAGCCGGTTGCAAAGCGGCGGGTTTAGACAGTCTTAGCAATGAAAAATTGAAGGTTCGATTTTGGCTTTAAACCGATATCGGTTTAAAGCCAAAAACAAGACCTAAGAAAAAACGGGAGAGAAACCTCCCCCGTTTTATATCTTGATAATATCTTCTAACCTAGTGGTGTTCAGCCACAGCAGCTCCGATATAAATCGAAGTGAGAAGTGTAAATACGAAAGCCTGCACCAAGGCGATGAAAGTTTCGAAACCCATAATTGCCGTAGGAACAAGCATGGGGCAGATTTTCAAAAAGGCAGTTCTCAACATTTCGTCGGCTGTAATAACCAACAAAAGACGAAGTGCCAGGGTTGAGGGTCTGATCACAAGGTCAAGCCACTCAAGCGGCGCTATTGGTTTCAAGCAGAAGAGCTTCACATACTCAAAACCGTGCACCATAACGCCGGAGCCGAGATAGGTGAGGATTGAGATAGCAGCCAGACCGGCAGTCAAGTTGAAATCGGTGGTGGCGGCTGCCACTTCGAAATGCTCATGACCAACATGGGGCCAGCCTTCCATATGCTCGAAAACAGGATAGGGGAAGATGCCTATCAAGTTGGAAACCAAAATAAAGAGGAATAGTCCGCAAAGTAAAGGCAAATAGGGTTTGTAGCGATGGTCGCCGATAGAACCTTTGGCGATATCCGATACGAATGTATAGATACCTTCAAGAACCGCCTGACCTTTACCGCCTGGTCCTTCAGCCACCAGTGAGCCGCTTATCGACGCACAACCTACAAGGATGACTATCATCGCCACCCAGGTAAGGATGATTGTATCGGCATGTATGTCGCCGACAGTGCCGAGCCCCATGGGGAACTGTATCGAGGTAAGGGACTGATCATGAACCAGTGTTGAAAGCGGCAGATTCTTTCCAAGCATTCTGTTAGATAACTCTCTGGAGGGTTTCGTGACTTAATGAGGACTAAATTTTCTTTTGGGCTTTGAATTTCGTGCGCAGAACGCAGTACTTATCAAGAGAGGACCTGAAAAGGCACTCTGTAACGGCAATTATGATAACAGATGGCTGAAGACGCCCAGACAAGGCAGGAGTTGCCTGAATCAAACCTAATTAAACGACTATTTGCGGGATACAGCCTTCTTATCAAGCTCGTTGCTGCGCTTGACGACAAAAGCCAGCCCCAGGGTCAAACCAAGCAAAATGCCCACCACCACACCGTATGGAGCACAATGCACTTGTTGGTCGAGGAAGTTGCCGGCAAAATAGCCAGCCAGAGACAAGAAAACGATGGCCGAGCCCATCTCTGAAGCTATGAGGATCTGGGCTCCAAGGCTTTGCCCGCCTTCGTTTGCGGATTTTGCCGGGTCCTCCGGCGGCTGACTTTCATTCTTCATAATGTCTTCAACTTAGAAGGGGGTAAAGGCTCATTGTTTGAGGTTAAACAGTTATTTGCAGGGGCGGTTGGCTAAATAAAAACCGGGGCATAAGAGTTACAAGCGATTCGTCTACTATCATGTTAAGAGCAAATTCATGCTATGACTAGATGTTAATTGAGGCGGGTCTAACAGGAAGGAGTTGCCGTCGATGCTGGACCGTTTAGTACAAGTCATCAAAGCCGCTTTCAACCACCTATTGGGTAAGGTTGAAGATCCGGCCATGATGCTTGAACAGTCGTACAACGAGTTGCAAAGCAATGTCATTTCGGTCAGACAAGCAGTGGCGCAAGCCATCGCCACCGAAAAGCAGCTTGAGAGAGATTTACAAAAGAACAAAGACCAGGCAGCAACCTGGCAGAATCGCGCCGCCATGGCTGTGCAACAAAACAGTGACGACCTAGCCAGACAAGCTCTACAGCGCAAACAGGGCTATGCCCAGGCTGTTTCTGACCTTGAGACCCAGTTGAAGGTGCAGAAAGAAGCAACCGCCGGGCTGAGACAGCGCCTAGCCGAGTTGGAAAACGAACTGCAAAAAGCCAATACCAAGAAACAAGTGCTCATTGCCCGAGACAAGGCAGCCAAAGCTACCATCAAGGCCAACGAAATTCTTTCTAAAACCAGCACTTCCGGTGCCTTGAGCGTCATGGAGCGCATGGAATCTAAAGTACAAGAGAAAGAGGCAAAAGCCCTTGCTCTAGGCGAACTTTCAGGCGACTCATTGGAAAAGCAGTTCAAGAGTTTTGAAGGCAAAAGCGATATCGAGCTTGAGCTATTGGCACTTAAAGGCGAGATGGGCAAGAGCGAAAGCTCAAGCAAGCTAATTGTCGGTGATAAACAGGCAGAGGCAATCTTGCTGGAAAAACCAGCCGATGATTCGGCTATTGAACTGCAAGAGGTCCGCGAGTTGAAGACCAACGACTGAAGTATTCTTGGAAGCGTCCCTCCAAGATAGCCTTGCGGCAGCTCTGTGCTTCTTCAATCAAGAATGTGACATTGTGAATGGCTAAGAGCATTAGCCCGGCCATTTCACCTTGCCTGACTAGATGGTGCAGATAAGCCCTGCTATGGTTTTTGCAGGTCGAACAAGAACAGTTTTCGTCGAGGGGTGAAAAGTCTTTGCGAAAACCAGCATTTTTCACAGCCATTTGACCATTTGTGGTAAAGACCGTGCCGTGCCGTGCCAAGCGAGTGGGCGACACACAGTCGAACATATCGATACCACATCTAATGGCATATACAATATCCCAAGGCGTACCAACACCCATAAGATAGCGCGGTCTTTCGCGCGGCAAGAGAGGGGTTGTATGGGCAACTATTCTTTCTATGGTGCGTCTGTCTTCACCGACAGCCACGCCACCGACTGCATATCCGGGCAGGTCGAATGCGGTGACCGCCGCCACCGATTCTTCGCGCAGATGCTCATACATACTGCCCTGGACGATACCAAATAAAGATTGATCTTCTTTGCGCTTGTGTTCTTCAGTACAAACTTTGAGCCAGCGGTGGGTGCGCTCCATGGCCTTGCGCGCCTCTTCTTCAGTGGCGGGGTTCTTCACACATTCATCAAAAGCCATCATAATGTCGGGGCCGATGGCATTTTGAATCTCCATCGACTGTTTTGGTCCGATGAAATGCTTTTTACCGCCGCGATGGTCTTTAAAAAAGACACCATCCTCGGTGATTTTGCGCAACTGATCAAGACTGAATACCTGAAACCCACCCGAGTCTGTAAGAATGGGCCGCGACCAGTTCATAAACTTATGCAGACCGCCAGCCTCTTTGATAAGCTCGTGACCTGGTCTCAAATAAAGATGATATGAGTTGGAAAGCACTATCTGGGCGCCGCAATCGGCAGTCTGCTCCCAAGTCAGCGCTCGCAGGGCGGCATTGGTGCCGACCGGCATAAATACCGGTGTCTCAATACGACCATGGGGTGTAGTCAAAATGCCGGCTCTGGCTCCCGACCAGGGACAGACGGCTTCGACCTCGTAGGTCAAACTGCTGGTTTTGAATATAGATTGCATACAATGCATAGTCATAGCACAGCCGGGGAAATCAAGCTATGCCATAATGCTTTACTACTTCACAGTACTTTTTGAGCTTGCCGCCTGTGTCTATCAACAGATCAAAAGCCAATCCATTTCCTAAGTCCACGCCGTCATTAATTGGCTCGATTCTGGGACTAAATCTAGGTTCATGCCTAGCTTTATCTCTAGCTTTATCACTAGCCTTAAATATAGTCTCAAATCCAGCCTTAGCTCTGCCCCTAGACTTGGCCTTGGCTGCTCCTGTTGCCGGCCAGACCGCCACAGAGACTATGACAGACCCTGATAAAGGGACCGATACAGGCACTGATAAAGACACTGATAGAGAGGCTGGCACAGATTCCGCCGAAGCGGCTCAAACTGCCGAAACTAAAGAAGAAGTAATGAAACTAGTTCGATCCAACTCCAGACTGAAGCGCTGGTTGGAAAAGGACAAGCGCATTTTTGTGAATACCATCTCTGGTGGCAGATTTGAAGTTGTACTGGCCCAGAAGAGTGACCCTCTCACATACTTTTATATAATGGGACGCTATCAGGAGCAGACTGGTCCGCAGGGCACCGCCGACAGTTCAAGAAATATTTCGAAGAGCAGTTCAAAAACCGGAAAAGAAAAACTCTTCGAAGCAGTAAAGAAAGAGGGTCTTAGCCTGCTCAGAGACAGCGACCGCAATACCCTCTTGCTGGACGAATACGGTAAAGAACCACCAGATCCTTATTTAGTTAAAGTTTCGGATGATTCTAATTCCTTCTTTCCTTTACTAGTGGAAGGCAAGCCGAGTCAGGCTCTTAAGCTCTTGCGCAAACTAAACGAAAAACAAGATTTGCAGTGCACCATGCTGGTTAATCTGGCCATGCTGGAGGCCAAAGCCGGCGACCTCAAAAAAGCTATTGACATAATGAATAGGCTCAGCGAGCCAGAGAAAGAGGGAGCCGCCCTCTATGATCTTGCTTTTCTTCGCATATATTCTGGCAAGACCGGTTTTGCCCGCACCTGTCTAAAGAACCTTAGCAGTAACTCTGACGGCGGCAACAGTCGCTTAAGACTCTATAGCCTCGAGAGCCTTGCCCGTCTTTCCATGATGGAAGGGCGATTAGATGAAGCGATTAAATTGGGCAACGAGCTTTCGGCTTCCTATCCGGCTGCACTGGAAGGTAAACTGCTTAAGGCTGAGCTAAGCTTTGCCCAGAAAGACTATCGCCAAGCCCAAACTCTATACAAGCAGCTGGCGGAGCAAACCGGTCAGGCGCAGTTTAGCCTAAAGGCAGCTCAGTGCCTCAAGCTTGATGGTGACACCACCGGTGCCATCAAGCTGCTCAATAAAGTCTGCGATCAAATGCCCGAAAGTTTTCAGGCTCATTTCCAACTGGCCCAGTGCTACTTAGCTGCAAAAGAATTTATTCCGGCTCGACTGCAATTTGAGCGGGCTCTTGAAGTAAAGCCGGGCTTTGAAGAGAAAAGACAGTTATTCAGCGGCTTCATGAAAGTTTTGAATGCCATGAACGACGATAAGGCACTAGACCAGTGGACCCGCACCTGGGCGCAGGAATATCCGGATCAAGCCATAGTGCATTACAATCGCGGCTGGTTTTTAGCTAAACAAGACGAAGAGAAGAATTCAGGAAAGAGCGGCAGCAATACAAAAGAAGCGATCAAGGCTTATGGAGAGGCTCTCAAGCTTGATCCCAAAATGACTCTAGCTCGCTACAACCTTATTTATCTTCTCTATAAAGATAAGCAACTAGATAGGGCTAAACTGGAAGGCGAACAGTTTCTAGAAAACAGCTCAAATGAAGAAGACAGGCAGAGAGTGCGCCTGATGCTCAAAGAATTGGCTAAGCAAAAATGAAAGTAGAAGAAGCGAAAACTAATTGCAGTTAAGGAAAAGCCTGGCTTGCTGCGGTTAAATATACTGACATCCACATGGGGTTTTATGGGCACGGCGAGAAAATTCAGCAGTGGTTGCACGGCAGCTCTAGCTTTTATGGCTCTGAATGTGAGCCTGGGCGTGCCGCTTGGCGGCGACAGCGGTGTTATAAACAATCTCTCGGCCAAGTCTAAAGCCGGCGCCGGCGCAGATCTCGGCGACCAAATTCAGCGCAATCTGGTCGAGGCGAAAGAAGCCCTCGATCAAACACCGCGTCATCTAATCGGCTCACCGGTAGTACTTTTGGGCTCTTCTTTGGTGATGTCGCCACTCTGGGCGGTCGATGTCAAGAGAGGACATTTCGGCAAAGACGTTAATATGCACCACCGCTCGATAGGTCTGAGAGAAGACCTATCGAAAGTAGGCATTCAAAAAGACGTAGTCTCACTGGCCACACCCGGGCAGTTTGTTTCTGATGCTTATTTGGCAGTAGACAAGTGCCTTACTGAAAAGGCACCTCCGGAAATCCTTATATATGGAATTGCTCCGCGCGATTTCATCGACAATACAGCCTCTGGTTTGGTCACCTCAGTCTTCAATAAATTGGTCGGACTGGGCGATATGTCCAAAATAGATGGACTCTTCCTCGAAACTTTCGATGAGAAAGTCAATTTCATGCTGGAGCGCACTGTTTTTCTCTATCACAAGCGCGGCCGCTACAAAATCAAGACGGCTGAAACAGCCGAGCGCATTGCCTCTCGCTTTGATCCATTTTTAGAGAAAGAAGAAAACAAGAACCTGACGCCATTTTTGATGGGCACCAACCGGGATGAAGTCTGGAAAACCAGCCTGAAAGAATACAGCAAGCGCTATAAAGAGCCGAACGAGGCGCTTTTTGCCAAGCAGAGAAAGTGCTTACAGGCGCTCTTACAACTTTGCCGTCAGCGCAACATAAAACTATATGTGGTGGCTATGCCTATATCGACAGCAAATAGGCAGCTCTTGCCGCCCGGTTTGTACGACAAATATATGGCCACCTTACAAGAAGAAACAGCCAAGGTGGGAGTGCCTTTGGTTGATATGGCAGCGCTTGGCGGCTACCAAGATGACGACTTCTATGACACCGTGCACCTCAATCATAAGGGTGGACAGCGCTTTATTAGTCAGGTCACCTCAATCATCAAAGCCGATAAAGACGACATCGCCTACAGCCCGGCTCTGCTTAAGTTGAACGAAAAGGCAGTCAAGCCTGTGCAAATCGCCAGTCCGGCTGGTTCTAAGGGTAAGACCCTGTAAGCAAAGTAGACCCTTAAGCAAAACAAGACCCTTTAAACGAAGTTACCAGCCTAAGTTTTTCACGAGCTTGGCAAAATCGCCTCTTTCCCAGAGCCAGACATGCATAGCAAAGACTAGTTGCTCCAGGCTAATCTTCTCGCTGTGCACCATATCAAGACCCAGGCGCAATGCGGCTAGAGCTTCTGGGCTGAGAATGCCCTTTTCAATAATAAAGTCCTCTACTTTCTGTAAGTCCAAGGCTTCTTGTTTCACCAATTTGATCTGATCTAGATCTGCATTGCTGATCAATCCAAGTAACTCCAAAAGCTCCACCTGATCAGCGGGTCTTTCTTCAAAAAACTGGCGAGGCTTGATAGACGCCAACTCTTCCAGACTAAATTCAAGCAGTTGCCCGGTGCGAGCACAATACTTCAGCATCTGAGCAGCGCGCAAAGCATCCACCGTGCCCTGCTCGATATATTTCTGAGCACGCAATGCCGATTGCACCAGCTCTTCGGCCATGATGCCTTCATCCACAAGCACCTGCCCCAGAGGCATAGCCAAAGCAAGACTGCGCTCCACACAGGTGAGCAAATCAATTTCGCTAATTAATTCGGACAGGACCAAAAGTTCGCCTAACCGCACTATATTGCCGTCTCTGAACTTCTTGAAACCGCCGAATTCGAGAATCTCTTCTATATTTTCACCATGCATATGGGAAAGTTTGAGAGCACCGACCGCTTCGCCTCGGGCTATATGGCCTTCTTTGACCAAGAGCATGGCTGTGAGACCGGCATAAGCAGTCTGTTCGCTTAGATCTCGGTGCAAAATCAAGACCCGGGCGAGAGGCAGCCCAGAAACTATGCTGGTGTCCAGAGCTTCGCGCAGAGCCTCTTCACTAATTGCCCCGGCATCAATAAGCAGACGCCCAAGAGCAATACCAAAATCTAGAGCTTCAACTCTATAAGAGCTTTCCAGCAGGCAGTCGACAAAGCTCTTGCCCGACTGGCGTACTCTAGAAAGCAACTGCAGGGCGGCATCGCTCTCTAAAAGCTTCTCTCTAATCAAGTTCTGGGCTTGCAAGGTACCGAGCAACTCGGTTTCGGTCATCAACCCAGATTCAATTAAGATCTTTCCAAGAGGTTGTCTTCTGGTACCAGACATAGATAGAGCGCCGTCAATATTTTCTCGTTTGACCAGACCTGAAGCGCTAAGCAGGTCCCCTAGCTGACTAGATGTAAACTGTGACAAGCGATCGCTATCCTTTTTATGATTAGTAGAACCAGTAAAGTATATCGCCTAGTGCGATCAGAAGCCAGCCTAAGCAAGACTGCTAAAAGCGATAAATACATACACTAATGTATATCAAATCGACAGAAGGTGACAGACTGCGGCTTTCCAGCTAGAATGGAACCCTATACTTGACACCAAATGCAGTGTGTAGTCTAATTCGGCTGTACACTGACAATTAGCTGTATAAGGTCCTCTGTCCGATCTCCATTTCAGCTCTTCGGGGAAGCACTCTTGCGAATCAAAGAAATCGAACTTGATAATTTCAAGTCATTCGGCAAGCAAACACTGGTCCCGCTCTTAGACGGATTCACCACCATATCGGGACCAAACGGTTCTGGCAAGTCGAATATCATCGACAGCTTGCTCTTTGCCCTTGGTTTGTCTTCGACCCGCACCATGAGAGCTGAGAGATTACCCGACTTGCTCAATAACTTGAGTGGGCGAAATGAAGCAAGGGTGCGAGTAAAGTTCACCAACGACGAAGGCGACGAGTTGGAAGTAACTCGCCGCATCAAAGTGAAAGACAACGGCTATACCTCGACCTATATACTGAACGGTAAGGTCTCTACTCTTTCAGAAGTACATGAAGAGCTGATCAAATATAATGTCAGCCCCACAGGCTATAACGTGATCATGCAGGGCGACGTCACCGGCATTGTCACCATGAGCGCCACCGAAAGGCGCAAGATTATCGACGAGCTTGCCGGTGTGGCAGAATTCGATCGGCGTATAGATCAAGCCCAGAACGAACTCACGGCTGTGGGCGAGAAAATTGAGCTACAAAAGATAGTACTCACTGAAATCTTGGCCAGGCTTGAGGTTTTGAAGACTGATCGAGATCAAGCTTTGAAATATCTTGATCTGAAAACTCAGAAAGAAACAGTCGAAAGAGATTTGGTTTTTGTCAGAGCGGCTGAATTAGAAGAGAAAGCAGCAGCCGAGCTGAAAGAAATTGAAAAGCTCAACGCCAAAGAAGAGAGCCTCAATGAAAAGCTCGACAAGACCGAAGTTGCCTTGGTTAGCCTGAGAGCCGAGCTTGGTCGCATCGAACAAGAAATTAGAGAAAAAGGCGGTAATGAGCAGCTTCTGATTAGACAGGAGTTGGAAAACAAGCGAGGCGAACTGACCAGGGAAGAGAACAAACTCTCCAACTTGGAAGGCGTCATTGGTGAGAAAACCAAGCAAGCCAAACAGATAGGCTCGCAAATCAAGACTATTGATAGACATTTGAGCGACCTTGGCAAGCAAAAGAAACAACACACGGCCGACCAACAGGCAGTGCGCGAAGTGCTTGGCGAGAAGCAGGCGGCACTCAATGCTATTTTGGCTGAAATCGACGGCTTGCGCGCCGAAAAAGACAAATCTTCAGACAAGATTGCCGGTTTGCATACCGATTTGCAAAAGCTGAGAGACGAAAGACATCAGTTTGAAGTGCGCAAAACTGCTCTGAAAACCAAGCGAGAAAGTTTAGAGCGCGAACTGGAAAATCTGCGTAACCGTGCCACTGAACAGATTGGCCGGGTATCGCAAGTGAAAGGGCTGCTCGGCAAACTGGAAAGTGAATATCAAGATCACCGCGCCTTGGTGGCTGGTATTGAACGCAGCATCATGCAATACGAAGCAGAGCTTGAGTCAACCAGAGAAGAAATCGAAACCAAACGCCAAGCGCAAGATTCGGTTAATCGCCGCCTGATTGAACTGGAAACCACCCGCGAAGTACAGGGTGAGAGCGGCTATGGTAAGGCTGTGGAAGCCGTACTTGCGGCCAATATTGCCGGCGTGCACGGTACTATCGGTCAATTGGGTCGGGTGGACGAAAGATTCACAACTGCTCTTGAAACTGCTATTGGCCCCAGGCTCGGTCATATAGTCGTCGACGATGATGAAATCGCTAAGCGTTGCATTGAATTTCTCAAAGCCAATCAAGCAGGAAGAGCCACTTTTGTGCCACTCAACCGCATTCAAACTCAACCCCCGGGTCTTTTGCCCAATCGCCCCGGGGTAATAGATTTCGCCTACAACCTGATCGATTTCAATCCACGCTTTGTTAAAGCTTTTCAATATGCTTGTGGTCAGACCATTGTGCTTGACACCATGGACAATGCCCGCAAGTTAATCAACCAGGCCCGCATGGTCACCCTGGAAGGAGAGCTTTTCGACAAGTCGGGTAGTATCTCGGGTGGTAACGATAACAAAGCCAGAATGCATTTTGGCAGTCGCGGCGAGACCGACCTGTCGGTTTTGAAGCAGACCGCCAAGAGCCTGGCCGAACAGCTCAGATGGCTGAAAGATTCCATCAAAGAGCTTGAGAACTCACTGTCCGAAGAGAGAGCCAAGCTAAATAAAGCCAAAGAAAATATGGCGCACAAGCTAGCCGAATTGGAAGCCAAACGCAAGCTGGTCAAAGATACCGAAGAAGAAGTGGAAGGTATCAAGCCCAAGCTTAGAGAAAAGGGCGACGAAATAGACGCCCTTGAGACAGAATCGAACGCCCTCGATGCCTCAATCAAAGAAATTACCGTCAAAATTGAGTCAATGGAAGGCAGCCTGGAAAGCGCCCGTGACAAAGGTCACAAGTCTAAGCTCGACAATCTCATTTTGCAGTCGGAAGAGCTTAGACAAACGGTCAACGCAGTAGATGCCGAGAACAAAGAAATTCAACGCCATCTGGATCGCATCGAAACAGAAGAGCGTGTCGAGATAACCAATCGTGAAAATCTCACTGTGCAAGCCAACGATCTCGGAGTAGAGCTTGACGACCTGGAAGGTCAAAAGCCGCTCTTCGAAAACAATATCGCCACCCTGCGCGCCTCTATCAATGAAATGGAAGCCAAAGTCTCCGAACTATCGGAAGAGCTGGAATCGATGCGCCAGGCTAAGGAAGATATCCACGAGAAGATAACTCAGAGCGAAATTGAACGGACCAAGCACGATCAAGAACTAATTAGAGTGAAAGAGCAGCGTAATGAGCGCAAGATCAGTCATTACGATGTCGAGCAGCAGCTTGTCTTGGTCAGAGAAGAAATCGAACGCATCTTGGCTGAAAATCCGCAATACGAAAAACCAAATGCCGGCACGGTCGAACAGCTCAAGCAGCAGGTAGAAAGACTGGAGCGCCGTATGCGCGCCCTCGAACCGGTCAATATGAAAGCCTTGGAAGAATACAATCAGACTGCCGAGCGTCAGCAGGAACTATCCGAAAACTTGGATACACTTGCCGATGAGAAGGAAGAGATCATTCAGCGCATCGACGGCTATGGTCAACTAAAGAAAGAAACTTTCTTGGAGGCTTTCAACGCCATCAATACCAATTTCCAACAAATTTTCGCCGAACTATCTCATGGTACCGGCAGATTGGAATTGGAACATCCGGAAAGCCCATTCGAAGGTGGACTGGTTATCAGAGCCCAACCAAGAGACAAGAAGATGCAGCGCATCGAAGCTTTGTCTGGAGGCGAGAAGTCGCTGACCGCTCTCTCATTTGTGTTCGCCTTCCAACGCTTTGCACCGGCACCATTCTATGCCTTTGACGAAGTCGACATGATGTTGGACGGTGCCAACGCCGAGCGTCTGGCCCAGATGGTCAAGCGGCAATCGGAAAGCGCCCAGTTTGTGGTGGTCAGCCTGCGTCGTCCAATGATCGAAAACGCCGACCATGCCGTGGGTGTATCGCTGAGAGCCGACGGCTATTCACGCACTGTCGGCATCAAAGAAGTTGTCATACCGGATGAAGAACCACTGAAGGCACTGGCTTAATTTATGAATGAAATCAATCTAGCCGCCGAGCTTTCCAAATTAGCTTTAGCCGAAGTGCAGTTCAAGGAGACTGCACCACAAGCTAAAATTGCCGATAAAATTGCCGAAGAAGACAAAGTCGCTGATGGCAATGCTTTAGAGACTTCAGAACCTCAAGAGACTATTTCTCAAGAGATTGAATCTCAAAATATTAAAGCTCAAAATGAGCCGCAAGAGTTTGCCCCAACAGCAAAAGGCGGTCAAGCGGTCAAGAAAAAAGGAAAGAACAAGCGCGAAGAGAACAGCGGCGAGGCTATGAGTCTCGATAGTGGCGTCCTCTCCGCTGATTCCGGTATTGAGATTTTGGTCAAGATGGCCGAGAAAGGCGAGATTGATCCAAAGAACGTCGATATCATCGATGTCACCGATAAGTTCCTCAAGACCATTGCCACTTCGCCAAAGGAAAGTTTGAGACTATCAGGCAAGGTTATATTCCATGCTGCCGTACTTTTGCGCATGAAAGCGGAAGCTTTGCTTACCGAAGCGAATAACACCATCAATCCACCTGTGGTCGATGACTTCTTAGATTTTGATGCTGATGGCGGCCCTATCCTTTATGACTCTGCCAAGCAAGAAGTAGGAAGGCAGCTCACCTTCAAAGATTTGGAAGGGGCGATTGTCAGACGAGCCCTGAGAAAGCATCAGCCGGTGAGAGAACGTAAGGTTACACTGGAACAGCTAATCGCCGCCCTGAAAGAAGCGGAAAAGCTGGAGAAAGTTAGACAGGATAAGAAGCCGAAAGCCAAAATTGATCTATCCGGCTATCATGAAGTACATGACGTTGACGACATATTAGATCTCGCCCATGACGAAGATATTGAAAGTACGATCATAAAGATAGAGCAATGGATATCGGAGAATCTCGATCTTGGAACAAATATCGAGCTTTTCGATCTAGTAAATAGATACAGTACAAAAAGAGACTGGGTGGAAGCATTTTTGGCAGCGCTATTTTTATCAAACGCCGGTAAAATAGATCTCGAACAAGACACCTTCTATGGCCCGCTATATTTAAGTCTTTGTCGTTCTGTTGCCACTGATATTAGTGCCAACTTCGGCACCGACACCAGTACCATTTTTAATGCCCTGCCAAATACAAGTCCAGATACCGCTGCTGGTGATAGCCTAGAGAGTGAGGCGAGAAAATCATGAGTTTGAAAAAACAAATCGAAGCCCTGTTATTTTTAACCGACAAGCCCCTGAAAGCGCCTGTGATTGCCCGCAGTGTCAATCACGATGTGCAAGAAGTACGTCAAGCTCTGCTCGAGCTTATCAACGATTATGAAAGCCGCGACGGCGCCATCGAAATAGCCGACGAAGACGGCTATATGATGCAGGTCAAAGATGAATATTCCAATTTAGTCGATGAATTTGCTCCCTTTGAGATGCCCACCTCACTGGTGCGCACTCTTTCAGCCATCGCCATCAAGCAACCGGTGATGCAGTCTGAAATCATCAAGCTTAGGGGGGCGGGTGCCTACGATCACATCAAAGAGCTTCTCATCAGAGAACTGATTCACCGCAAAGAAGAGGGACGTTCTCCGATTCTCACCACCACCAAAAAGTTCCAAGAATATTTCCGTCTATCTAAAGATGGTCAGACCTGGCGCAAAACCATGGAAAAAACCGGTGCCGATAAGGCAGTTGCCGCTGCAGATGGTGGCGTCAATGATTATTCAGTGCCCGAAGAAATAGTCGCCGCCCTTGAGCAACCGGTACAGCTGGGAATGTTCGATGCTTCCCCCGAGGGGCAGTCTGATAATACTTACGTGACACCAGCGCAAACTGCTGCTTTGGCTGAATAATGTCTGATCTAAAGCAAAATACTTTCGCCGCGGTTATCACTGCCGGTGGTAGCGGTTCGCGCTTTGGTGCGGAAGAACCCAAACAGTTTCTCGACCTATTTGGATATCCAATGTATATATGGTCGATATTGAATTGCATACAGCTAGATGTCTTTGAGGCTATAATCCTTACCTTGCCCGAGCCTTATATAGATCGGGTAAAGGTTGACCTTGCCAAACTTGCCGCTCAATCTAATTTGCCCAAGGTCGTCGATAAAGTGCAAGCTATAGCCGGCGGCCCATCTCGGCAGATGTCGGTTTATTTGGCCCTTGAATTTCTCAGTAAGCTCAATCCACAGTATGTGCTAGTGCATGATGCAGCCAGGCCCTTTGCCGGGGTTTCTTCGTTCCGTCTTTGTCTTGAGACCTTGGTCGAAAAGGGGGCTTGTTCTATCGGCACGCCGGTATCTGACACAATCAAAAGAGTTGAAGGCGAGAAAATAGTCGAGACTCTTGACAGATCAAAGCTCTGGTCGGTACAAACACCGCAGGGTGCCCCCTTCCCTCTTTTATTAGATTGCCATAGGCGTGCCTTCAAGGATGGTATTAGTGTCACCGATGATGCGGCCATCTTAGAGAGCTATGGAAATTCGGTTTTTATTTTCCAGGGATCAAATCAGAACATTAAGGTTACTCTTGCCGACGATTTTAAGACTTGTCAGCTACTTGCCCCCTTATATCTGTCCAAAAGCCCCATGGAACCATAGATGGTGCATATTGAACAACCTCTATATTTCTATAGTTTTTGTTCCGCCACCACGAATAACACCACTTGCAAGTTCTAGATAATTGACTAAAATTGTTCCATCTCTGTTTTTATCCGTATTTTCAAATTTAACTAAAAGGGTGTGGCCATGGTTGACGACTATAGAGAAAGCCCCCAGGAGAAGCCCAAGTTCGCCAATGAAACAAAGTCGAACAAGCGGGAAATTGATCTTTTCCCAGCCTTGCAAGACCGCAGAATGATGGCGCTAGGCTCGGCTAGACAGGCGGCGCCAACCAGGATTGGCACGCAGATCTCCATTTTCAGTCCGGTTTCTTTTGAGGAAGCTCTCGAAATAGTTGAGTGCTTGAGAGCAAGAGCAGCCACGACTATTTCATTGGAAAACATGAAAAAGCTCGATGCCAGCAGACTGGTTGATTTTGTTGCTGGCGCTTCCGCCGCTCTTGATGGCGACTTCCACAAGTTGAGCGAACAGGTCTATGTCTTCTGTCCGGCCAATATCAAGATAACTGCCCAAACCAAAAACGCTGCTAAAGAATCAGCCAACTACGGCGATGCCTTTACCGGCTCCACCGAGTCTCTTAACAACCTCAATAGTCTCGGCATGGGTGCGCTTGATTTCTTGTATCCAGGTAGGGCTCAAGATTCAGCCAATTCTTCCACTTGGTCTACCAAGCAATAAGTCCAAGCCGAACATTATCAGCACTTCGTTGAAAGAAAGTTCTGTTAGTTTTTTTTAAGACGCCATCCCTGGCGCTTATGAAACCAAGTTCAAGTTTTTTAACAGCCCTCTTTCATTGCCGCTGGTATTATTGGAGTACAGCTAATCCATCCATACAAATAGCTGTGTTTCCTCCTATCCTAATCCACCACAACATTTCTTCCCCTTCAGTCTCTGGAGGGGAAGTTGTTTTTCGGTCTAAATTACTGCAATAAATTAGACCCAAAGTCTTTTATCGTCTACAGCTTTCTGATTGTCATTAGTCTGAGCAGCTCGGCAATTATTAGCCGCAGTACTCAAATCTATGCAAATAGTTTAAGCAGCTTGAAGCATTGCCAGGGCAAAAGTTGAAAGACGCCTCGCTCGAGCTTGGTTGGTAATTCCCCTAGACTGGGCCAACATGCCAAATATATAAACGAAAAGGGACTCGGCTAAATGTTCCGCTGACATATCCACTCGGAAATCGCCGCTCTCTTGACCGTGGCTTATCAGCTTAGCCAAGAGCTTTTCCACTCTGATTAGGTGCTTTTTGAGGATCTCACCGGCCTTTCCATCGCGCTGGCTAAGCTCCACGACTGTGTTGACGGCGAAACAACCTCTAGCTGTCGTTTGCTTGCAGCAAAGCTCCTCGACCAAACCCATTAAAGCGTTCAACGCTTGCACCGGATCGCTATCAGAGTCCACGGTCTCTTTCATTCTTTCAAAGAGGTGGTCTAGATAATCTTGCAGAGAGAGCAGAAAGAGATTGTGTTTATCTCCAAAAGCCTTGTAGAGACTTCCTTTCGTAAGTCCCATTGCATTGAGCAGGTCATCCATCGATGTAGCTTCATAACCGTGCTCCCAGAAAGTAGAAATGGCAGCATCCAATGCCTCTTCAATATCAAACTCTCTCGGTCTAGCCATTCACTTGTTTTTCCTCAATGCAAAATGAGAATAACTTGTTCGGAACTATTTGGTCAATAATTCCGAAATATTTCATACTGGAAAACATTTCTGGAACTTGAGCAAATGCACTGGATTGCCTGCTAGACGCAGCTTACCTGTAATCAGCCCCAGCGGTATAGAGCAACGATGATTGAGAAAATCAATCCAAAAACTGGAATCAGCAGTCACCTTTAGGTCAGCCTTTCCTTCGTGAGTTCTGCTCACTTTGAGCTTGCCTTTGCTTATTTGCACGCCGGCTATAGCTGGCTCTTTACCTGTAAAGGTGAAGTGCAGATTAATATCAACATCACTTGCTCGCTTTCTTTGAAAGACAGATCTAAGACCGCTGATAAATGATTCAATCGTATTTGGTATCAGTGAATTATTCACAAATCTAATTGTTTTGTGTGGAAAGCGCTTTTTCACGTATTCTTCAGCGTCAGTATCGGGCACCACATAAATGGGCTCCTCCTTTTTCTGAAGCGGCTTTAGTACTGTATCGAGGAATTCTTTTCTACCACTGAGAAATTGACCGATAACGTCATCGCCCGCTGGACAAACAGACATGCAGTAAGCGGCTTTGTAGTTCGGTCCGAACGATAAGCTTTGCCACATTGAAGCCGTCTCGTTTGGCGCTACTTTTGCTTGGTATTCTTTTCGATCACGACTGTCTGCTATCGTCCCAACCCAGTCAGTGAACCCTCCCATGAATTCGCGATAGTTATGGGTGTAGCAAGCTGAAAAGTCGAATTCGCCTGTTGGGGCTATGGCGCCCACCGGACAAGCGGAGACGCAAAGTTTGCACTCAAAGCACGGATTATAGTCAATCGGTTTGTCATAGCGGCTAATGCGGGCGTCTATGGCCACAGTGCCGAGAAGTATGAAGTTACCGAACCTTGGATGAATGACGTTCCTATGAATGCCCTTCTTTCCCAAGCCGGCGGCTTCGGCGATTGGTTTATGGGAAATCAACCATACTCTTCCTGGAAAGCGCTGCATCTCCATCGGAAAGCCCATCGATGGATTGAGGGCTCGAATGCCGAGACGCTCTAGTTTTGTCACTAACTTCCTTGTGATGGAATTTACTTCCTCCCCTTGGTGGTGAAACTCCAGATTGGCAATGGAACGGGCAGAACTCCTAATTGGTTCTTGATTCATCCTGACGACAATGCTTATAAAAGATTTGGCAGCAGGGAAAATTTTTTCTAGTTCGTACTTCTCGTCGGCAATAGAGGGTCGATCAATTTCTACGAAGCCTACGTCGTCGGCACCTAAGTTCAAAGCGAATTGCTTGAGAGCATCGTAGTCTAGCGTCCCATCCTCAGAGACAATCTCTTTTAGTTCAGTTGGCTGCATTTCTGTGTCACTACGCAGCGACCCGCCGACTTCTTTCATCGCCCGGTCCTCCATCTATGTTTATATGTCCTGTTTACTCGTTCGGAACCGAGCGGTCCATAATAACAAGATAGCAGTTCGGAACCGTTTGGTCAATAATTATTGATTTAAGCTAGGAGGGCGGACGAGAAGTACCCTCTAAGAGCCTAAGCAAAAGTGAAAAGCGCCTGCTCAAGAAAAGGCTTACAAAGAAGTAGTTAAGTTCGGCAATAATTGCCTATGACTAAGCTGAAAGCAAAGCCAAGATTTGCTCAGCCGCTTCATCAAGATCAGAACCATCCACCCTCAATAAAGGCTCATCGACGAAATGGCGGCTATATAGAGGATCGTAGTAGGTCTCCAAGATCAACTCCACCGACTCTCTAAGCTTACCTTGACTAATCTGGTCGCTAATCTTTAGGCGCAGTTCTTTGCTTAGCCCTTTAACATAGCCGAGTAATTCAATGGCTTTAAGCAGTAATTCATCGGTAGAATCAGGCAATTTCTCAAAAGCGCCTCCGCCCTCTAAATAATCATGCAAAATGCGCTCGGCTCGAACTCTCAAATTGCTCTCGACAATAATGCGCTTGGCACTGTTTTGAATGGCAAGATATAAAAAATCCGGCACTCGCAAACGCCCAATCTTGCGCGATTCTGCTTCGATAAAGTAAAAACCGTTAGCGGCAAGTTTGTCTTTCATCTGCTTGATGGCAAAGAAAAGCTCAGCCTCGAAATTTTTCTGGCTGGGTTGAGCCGCCAACCCTAAAGCACCAAATATAGAGCCACGGTGATTGGCCAACTTTTCTAAATCTATTACAGCCTGACCACGCTCAGAAAGACGCCCTAAAAGTTCGGTCTTGCCGCTGCCGGTCAAGCCGTCGATGACGACCGCCTGATAATTAAAAGTTCCGGCTTCGAACTCGGCGACAATATGACGACGGAAAGCCTTGTAGCCCCCGGTCAAACGCCAGCAGTCAATGCCGACAATACTTAAACAACTGGCAACAGCCTCAGAGCGCAGACCGCCCCGCCAACAGTGCACTACCAGTGGTGCACCACTGCGCCTCAGGGCTGCTATCTGTTCCACCAAGTCTGAAATTTTGGGCGAGATAATCTTGAGCGCTTTTCTTCTTGCCACCATCTCGCCTTCTTGGGCATAAATGGTACCAATTTCTGCCCTTTCGGCATCGGTGAACAAGGGCACATTGTGCGAGCCTGGAATATTCTCGGCTAGATACTCGCAAGGGGAGCGCACATCGATCAGGCAAACACGACTGAGAGATGCCACATCTTCAGCACTGATCTCGCGCCAAGTCATGACTTAACTCTTGCTTCTCTTAAAGGTGATGGCGCCTGTTTCTTGTTGATTACTTAAGCCACCGGTGCGCATAACCACAACTTGCACCAGTGGTTCAATCTTATCGGACTCTTTCAGATAGGCAGAGAGCTCTCGTTCCACCAAAGTCTTGACACCGTCCACACTGCCCCTCTCATTTGCCGAAGCAGCTTTGATAAATGACTCCACCTGTTTGCGCAAAAGCGAAATAAAGTCTTCTGCCGAAATATCGCGCGGCAAGATTATGCCACGCAAGGTTATATCAGGACCAGCCAGCACTGCTCCTTTTTCTGAAACAGTGAGCACCACCGAAACAAGACCATCATCAGCCAGCTTACGTCTGTCAGAGACGATCTCTTCAGAAATTTTCCAATCGCGGTTGAAATCCACTAAGACAATACCGGCTGTAACAGCACCGGCTTTAGCCCCTTCTTCTTTCTTCATTTCCAAGACATCGCCATTGGCCATGATAAAGATATTTTCGCTCTTTACCCCGCATTCATGCGCTAATTCGCCATGCTTGACCAGCATGCGATACTCACCATGAACCGGCATAAAGTAACGGGGCTTGCAGAGATTGATCATGAGTTTCTGCTCTTCCCGACAAGCATGACCGCTGACATGCACGCCGGCGTCTCTGCCATAAACGACCTTGGCACCGCGCTGACAGAGGGCATTGATTGTATTGGCCACCGATCTTTCATTGCCCGGAATGGGAGTTGCGGAAATAACCACAGTGTCACCACTAATGATGCGCACCAGACGATGTTCATCGTTGGCTATACGGGTAAGGGCAGACATGGGCTCACCCTGACTGCCGGTGGTGAGAATGATAGTTTCATTGAGGGGCATCTGTCGCAAACTTTCAATTGGTACGAGCAGATCATCGGGATAAGACATATAGCCCAGTTCTCTGGCTATTCTGGCAAAGGTCAGCATCGAGCGACCAAGCACACCCACTTTGCGATTATAATCCATAGCCAGCTGCAAGACTTGCTTCATGCGGTTGACATTGCTGGCAAAAGTAGTGACGATGATGCGACCTTGGGCCCCGGCAAAAACTTCGTTTAACTTGGAATAAACTGTTCTTTCGCTGGGTGTGAAGCCTTCTCTTTCGGTATTGGTGCTATCGGAGAGCAAGAGCATTATGCCTTCAGGGCTATCGGCATAGGCAGTGAGACGGGCAATATCAAATTGTTCGCCGTCAACCGGAGTAAAGTCAAACTTAAAGTCCCCGGTATGGACAACGGTACCCACCGGCGTCTTGATCACCAAACTGTATGAGTCGGCAATAGAATGGGTGCAGCGAATGAACTCCACTTCGAATACACCAAAACGTACAGTCTGCCTAGGGCTGACCTGACGCAGTTCGGTGCGTCCCTCCAAGCCAACTTCCGAGAGTTTTCCAGCCAAAAGACCAAGAGCCAAAGAAGGTCCATAAATAACCGGCACGCTCACTTCCGAGAGCATAAAGGGAATGCCGCCAATATGATCTTCGTGCCCATGGGTGATGGCTATTCCTCTTATCTTGTCTTGATTGCGCTTCAAGAAAGTGAGATCAGGCAGAACCACATCTACGCCGAGCATCTCCTCGGTGGGGAAAGCCATCCCGGCATCAACCATAAATAGATCTTGCCCATAGGCAAAAACAGTATTGTTCTTGCCAATCTCTCCCAGTCCGCCTAAGGCGATGATGCGCAAGACTCCATCATCGGGCAAGGTGTCACCAATCAAGGTGCCGGCTAGAGTTTTGAGAGGCTCTACTTTCTTTCTAGTTGATCCCAATTGCTGTTCCTTATTTACTTGAGTTTTTGAATCGAGAATTAGCTTCTTAGACGAGCAGATCCATAGAAGCTTTCTGTGCCGCCGACAGAGGCACCAAAGGCAGCCGCAAGCTATCGTTAATTAGGCCTTGGCGCCCAAGCAAATACTTAACACATGTCGGATTGGGGGCGATAAAGAGCCCCTTAAAGAGAGGCATCAGCTTATAGTGCAAGGCCCGGGCTTGATCCAAGTTGCCGGCAAAGAAACTTTCCATCATTTCAGAAATTTGAGGACCGGCTAGATGGGAAGCCACTGAAATTACACCGCAAGCTCCGACACTGAGAAATGGCAAGGTCATATTATCATCGCCTGAATAAATACGAAAATGTTCCGGTGCTCGGTCGGCGATGTCGGAGGCTTGATCGACATTGCCGGTTGAGTCTTTGAGGGCGGCTATGTTCTTATGATTCTGCGCCAGTTCTACGATTGTATCGACGGCAATATTGATTCCGGTGCGACCGGGGATGTTATAGACAATAATGGGTAAAGAACCGGCTGAGGCAATCGCGCCAAAATGAGCCAGCAAGCCAGCTTGACTGGGCTTATTATAATATGGTGCCACCACCAACGCACCATCGGCGCCCAGTGCTTCGGCTTCTTGGGTAGCCTTGATGCTTTTAGCAGTGATATTAGAGCCGGTGCCCATAATCACCTTGACTCGCCCCTTAACAAGAGCGATGGTGCGCTTCAATAGCTCTTTCTTTTCATCATCAGTCAAGGTCGGACTTTCGCCGGTGGTACCGGCAACCACTAGGGCCGTGCTGCCTGTCTTGATCAGATGCTCAACCAAGGTCTCTAATTGGTCATAATCTATAGCAGAGCCATCGGCCTTAAATGGGGTGACCATGGCTGTGATCAATCTGCCGAAGAGCGGCTCGGTCTTAATCAAGGTAATCTCCTTTAACTTAGAGTATTGTTTCCAGTCCGATTTGAAGTTCAGTGAGCTTAGGAGCAGCTTTGACCGCCATCACCATGCCCTTGTTGAAGCAACTTGTGTTGAAGCTGTCGTGCTTGACCGAAAGTAATTCACCGTCGCTGCCGAAGAAAACTTCCTGATGCGAAATGAGGCCCGGCAGCCTCAAGCTATGCACCCGCAATCCTGAAGCATGGGCAGCGCCGCGGGCCCCCGCCATCAGTTCTCTTTCTTCCACATCTCTTTGGTTGAATTTCTTAGCGCCATCGCTTGCCGCCATTTTATTAAGCGTGTGCATGGCTGTGCCCGATGGAGCATCCAGTTTTTTGGTATGGTGCAGTTCCACCACTTCCGAGTTTTCGAAATAGCGTGCCGCTTGCTTGGCGAACTCCATCATCAAGACCGCCCCTAATGAGAAATTGGGCACAATCAAACCGCCTACACCCTTGGTCTTTGCTTTCTGAGCCAGCCTTTTCACTGCCTCTTCCCCTAGACCCGACGAACCGATAACCGGATGGATGCCTCTCTCTATGCATTCCTGCGCCAGTTCAAGTGAGGCTTCTGCAATCATAAAATCGAGGACCACATCGGGCGAAGCCTTGAGCACACTGCTGAACGAATCGGCTATGGAAAGATCAGCCAGGCTCTTATGTTCGGGTGCTAATTCGCTGACTAATTCTCTTAGAGGCTTGCCCACATAATGGGCGCCCTTGCGGCCAAAGGCCCCGACCACATCGATACCCGGATCATTAGCCATGGCGGCAAGAGCCGCCCGACCCATTCTGCCGTTGACTCCGGCAATGACCACCTTCACTCTAGTCATAAATAAGTCCTATTTATTTGCGCTCTTACTAGATTAGTCGGCAATTTTTCTACCGGTGGAACCAAAGCCGCCTTCGCCGCGTTCACTGCTTTCAGCCAACACTTCCACTTCTTCTATTTCCACTCTTGGTACAGGCAAAATGAGGAGTTGGGCAATTTTCTCACCCGGCTCAAAAGTATAAGCCTGGGAGCCGTGGTTAATGATGAGCACCTGGACTTCACCGCGATAGTCACTATCAATGGTGCCAACACAGTTGGTCAGCGAAATGCCGGCTTTGTCAGCCAAGCCAGAACGAGGACGAACTTGTCCTTCATAACCTTCCGGTATTTCAAGTTGAATGCCGCAGGGAATGCGACGTCTATCGCCAGCCGGCAGAGTAATAGGCTCGGCGATGGCAGCAGTCAGATCGAGCCCAGCAGAGCCATTTGTCGCATACTTTGGCAGACTATGACAATGCGGCAGTCTTTTCACTTTCAGCTTCACTGTTTCTCTCTCTAAAAGTTTCATTGATGCGTGCTCTCCTTTTTCTTACCTTCAAACTTAACTCTGCCCCTGTGTCCTTTACCCGCCTGCGAATCTTTGGCACCGCGGAACAAAGATTTCAGCTTGTTCTGCGGACCGACAGCCACCAGCGAATAATCATCAACAAAGATCAATCGAGCCAGATCGATAATCTGGGCGTTGTCCACTTTTTCCACCCGAGCGAGATTTTCACCTATATCGCTCAAGCGTCCAAAATACATAAGATCTGAAGCATTAGCAGTGGAGCGCGCCGCCATCGACTCTTTCTCGGTCAAGATCTCGGTTCTCAGTTGGGCCTTGGCTCTTGCTATTTCTCTATCGGTCAGTCCATTTTTCTTGATATTCTCCAACTCTTCAAATATCAAAGACATGACCGCCTCGGCATTGCCGCATGAAACCGAAGCCCCAAAACTATAGAGACCAAAATCTCTATAAGAATGCTGAATCGAGCCGATACTATAAGCCAAACCGCGTTTCTCACGTACTTCTTTGAAGAGACGGGAAGAATTGGAAGTGGCAAGACAAAGGTCTAGAATCTGCAGAGCCTCTTGCCTCTCATCAAGACTAGAAATAGCTGGAAAAGCCAGTGCGACTTGGGCCTGCTCGGTGTCCCAATCGACCAATTCCTCAACAGCAAAATAAGCCGGCGCCTGGGGACGACTTAGCGCTGCGGCGCCAGCCGCCACAGGAAAAGCCTGGCTGAGAGCCTGCGAAACCGAATCAATTAGACGCTCTTCGTCAAAGCTGCCGGCCACCGATACAATCATTCGCTCTGGTCTAAAGTAAGTTTGGAAATGATCACGCAGAGACTGCAAAGTCAAAGCCTTCACTTCTTCGGCGCCGCCTGTGATCGGTCTGGCTTGGGGAGAGCCTTTCCACATACCGGCATAAAGCAGATCTTGGGCAACATCAACCGGGTCATCGGCATACATGTCTATTTCATCTAAAATGACCTTACGTTCCAGTTCGAAATCGACAGCATCAAAACGAGGCGCCAAAGCCATATCGAGCATTATGTCTGATACCACCGGTAATGCATCGCCGAGGGCATAGCCATATAGTTTGACTGTGTCGCGAGAAGTGGAGGCACTGACCATACCGCCCACGTCTTCGATTTCTTCCATGAGACTCTCGGCATCGCGCTTGCCTGTGCCCTTAAAGAGCATATGCTCGATAAAATGGGTGACGCCGTTATTGAGCGCCTCTTCATAGGCTGAACCAACCTCGACCCAGAGGTCGATAGCAGCAGAATAGACTGAATCGACCTTTTCGGTAACGATTCTCGCCCCATTTGGAAGACTGGTTACAGGCACCGTGCTTAACTGAGGTTGGGAAGTATTTTGAGCCTTTAGAGCTAGTGTATTCTAGCACTCTCACCAAGCGAAATGCCCCGGACAAGCTTAAATGCCCCCAATACTGAAAAGCCGCCCGGCCTTTAGCCGCAGCGACTTTCAGCTACTGTCTGGATGCCTTTGCGGGGCACAGTATTTCATTGCGCTCGTTCCAGCTCCTCACGCAATGCGGGCTGTTTGCTTTCGTTTCCGATTTGGCGCCTTTCTGGCGTTTCCACAATGCCCCTCAGCTTTCGCGGTCACTTCGCTTAACCACTCACCGTTAGTATTTCCACTCTAGTCCTCCAGACCGGGCCTGCCTAGATTTGAGATATCTAAGTTTAAGCAACGATTCACACCTGCAAGAGACTGAATGGCACAGCCATTGCGCCATTTGGGGACGAACTCCATACGCGTACTTAACAGCATTGTTCAGTTGCCCTAGCGGTCATTTAACAGTGGGCACACAATCTAACAAAACCTGAATATTTGCCTTTAGCTTATTTGCTTTTGCGAAAGACAATGAGAAAGTTGCTCTTGCCGTCTTGAGAACCTGTCACACCATAGGCAGAAGCAAATGCAGTCAAATCTGAGCGCATGACCGGATGGACCGCATCAGGCTTTTGCACCAGTGTTTTAATATTGCCGCTGCCCGGCAAAACAGACTCAACAAAGGCGGCATGGGCGTACACAGAGGGGCTAAGCCCGCTCTTATTGACCACAAGCACAACATCGCCGGCTTCAAAACGTCCCTTAACCAGCTGTTTGTAGCCGTGGGCGTTCAGATAGTTTGCATCTATCTCTTCATGGCGACCGTCACCGGGCGGCAGACGCCCCTCGATGCAGGCTTTGACATAATATTTGCAGTTATAGCTGTCGACAGGCTTGGCAGCCAAAAGTTTATGAACCGGCGGTCCTTCTTTATCTAATGACACTTTAGCCCAGCCGGGGCCTTTCAAGACATCTTGGTCATGGGCTCTCAAAACATCGCCCAAAGGTCGAAGAGCGTCATCAAGCGCCGTCAGAGCCTTTTTGGCGGCGTCTCTGCCCTGCTGCCAGATATCGGGGCTGCCAAGCCCCTCGGCGCTACTGTGCCCCGATTCAGACTTGGCTTCGGCTCTTCTTAGTTCATCTTCTTTTGGCATGTCTCTAGTTTAATAAGTCTATGCAACTTTGTAACCAGGTTAGAGATAAGACCCCATCTTTTATAATTCGCATCTATAATAACTTGCAGCAGTGCCGACGTAGCTCAGCTGGTAGAGCAACGGTTTCGTAAACCGTAGGTCACGGGTTCAAATCCCGTTGTCGGCTAATTTTTCGGGAATTAAGAAATTTGCCGGTACCACGATAGTACCTCGTCAGAGAGAAATCTCTGTGAGTAGAGGGAAACGGTGGTGAATGTTTCTTTGCAACTATTGGGCATTGGTTTCTAAAAAATATCCAGAGAAGAAACACCTTCCACTTCGCGAAATGTGCTTCTTCTCTGGATGCAATATTGCAGCTGATACTATGGGCGAGGGCAAACATGGGCAACCGGATTGTGATCAGTTCATCCCTCCAATCTAATTCCGAAATGACGGTGTTTCAGGGACATGATAATATTGATATGTCGGGAGGTGCATAAATGACTCAGTCAAAACCAGAAAAGGTTTCGCTGGACGAAGTTGTTCACCTCGTCAAACAGCTGCCTGCGGAGCAACAGGAGCTGCTACGGCTTAGGCTAAATGAAGATGCTGAAAAGCTCCCTACGATTCCTCCAAACCGGCTTATGGTTCAAAGGATTGATATTGACCAACTTGCAATTGAACAGGGCGTTCCAGAAAGTTGTACCATTGAAAGCTTGAAATTTGATTCTTGGCCAGAAGACGAGGATATTGAGGAATTACTTACTGCCCTCCACCAGTGGCGCAAAGAAAGCAGAGCTTCGTAAATGTCTGAGCGAGTCGTGGTTGACACTGACGTGATCTCGATTGTATTAAAGGGAGACACCAGAGCAGCCAGCTATGCAGCATTACTTGATGGCAAACAGCCTGTTGTTTCATTTATGACCATAGCAGAGCTCAAAAAATGGGCCCTAAAGAGAAAGTGGGGCGCTAAGCGCATGGCCTGGTTTAGTCAGCATCTTCGGCAAATGATTGTGTATTCGGTGGATTTAGAACTCTGTGAGCGGTGGGCGGAGGTTGTAGTTAAGGCTGAATCATTGGGACGCGCTATCTCGGCTCAAGATGCCTGGATTGCAGCGACTGCCCTGCAAGAAAAATTGCCACTTGTCACCAACAATGCAAAAGATTTTGACTTTCTTAGCGATCTCACCATCCTTACATCAAAATGAACCTCAGCTGGCTTGTCATCGCATGCAAGTGAGGTGAACTTCATGGAATCAAATAACTGAACAAGAACTGTGACGCTCTTTGATAATGCATATTTTGAGGTGTCCATGCTCATTCTTTACACTATGCGCAAGATCACCTAAGGCTCATCTGGAATAGGACCTAGCTTCTCTCTCCAACCAAATTTAGCTATATCAAGGAACTGTCTTGTAGCTTCCCTTTGCTCTTCAGTCCTTTCTATTGAACCCACTAATCACTTCGATACTATGTCCATGTCATGTATTTCTCATATATTACCCTTGCGGGCTTGGCTTCATATTCTTCAGATGATATGCGAAATCTATGGTTGACCATCTCCAAGTGGTGTCTTCGGCACAGAACACTGAGAGGCATATGGAACTTCTCGCAACCTTCAGACTTGCATTTCTCCGGACCTATTTCTGGCTCCCAATTCTGAATTATTGAGTCACTGGCGTTTCTCAATTGCTCAGAACTAGGCTGAGCTTCCTCAATGTGAGCTTTGCCATATGGCTCCTTATCACCGTGAAGCCAGTAGAGTGTTCCTTCACCACCACCGAATGCCAACACGTCTGAGAGGAACTCCGTGAAGCTGAGTGCTATGACTTCACAGTTGTCCGGATCTTCATGCCAGAGATCCAATATTGGATAAATTCCACCTTCAGAAGGATTAAGGTCAATCACGATCCAGTCTCCGCTGCCTCCATGAGTTGCGAAGGCAAACCAGGAGTCTGGCAAAAACAATTCAACGGAATTACAGTTTTCACCATATATTGACGCTGTAGCTGGCACAATATCTTGAATTGGAACAATAACAAACCCGTCCTCAAAAAGGTCAGCAGAATTGATATGCGAATAGAATTCTTTCAAATCCTCTGGCAACTTAAAGCCATACTTCTGCTCAAATGCTAGAGCGGTGGCCATCCAATTTGAGTCCTGTGCCGTAAAACTATGGTCTGATTTTACTTTTTCGATAAGTTCATTTAGTAATTGCTTTCCTGTCATTTCGGCTCCAATCCGGTGACCCCACCCATTTTCTTGTACCACGTCAAGCGGACCGTTTCTGTTCTCGAAATTGCTGAGCGAATTCCGACGGTGCAATTCTTCCCAGCGACCCATGCGATCTTATCGTGTTGTAGTCGTGCCTCCATTCCTCAGTGATTGTGCGCGCTTCAGGGCTTGCCATAGCGCTAGGCGAGACGGTCCAAGACTCTCACAACACGCTCTCCAGGCAAACTGAAATCCACCTCTATCGCCAGGCACTCGTGCGTAAATTCGTCGATGACGTTCAGCGTTCTGAATCTTCTGCCGCTGAATAAGCTGTCGCTAACGAAATCTAGCGACCATCTTTGACACGGATATGTGGCTGGTTCAAGCGGTTTGCGAAGTCGGCGTTCTCTCTTGCGGCATCGCTACATGAAGTCCTTCTTGTTTGTATATTCGGTAAACGCGCTTTTGGATTGCCGCTGACATGCGCAGACCGTCACGTTGCAACAGCCAGCTTATTCGCTCGTAGCCAAATCGTTTTCGAGCATGCACAATCTCCTTTATCTGTTCACGCAGTTCAGATTTATCCTTCTTGGAGCTTCTGTGTCGATGAGTGCCCCGGGGCAAGCTCATGGAATGCAGGCTTTGCGCTCACTAACTCCCACCTCTTCAAACGCCGCCACAACGGTTCTTTTCTGAGAGGTGGTCAATACTTTTTTGAGAGTGCATTCTTGTAGCCGTCGATAAGAATTGCCTGTTCGCCGAGCAGCTTTTTCATCTGCATGTTCTCTTCTTCTAGCTGCCTGAGGCGCTTGACGTCAGTAGATTGCATACCTCCGAATTTAGCTCTCCAGTTATACAGAACGTTGTTGGAGATTCCGTGTTTGCGGCAAAGCTCGGCGTTGGTCGAGCCTGTTTCCGACTCCCTAAGTATGGCTACAATCTGCTCATCCGTGAATCTGCTCTTTTTTCATGCTTCTGATGCGCTCTTTCCACAGCATCGTCAAAATTGTTCCTTAAGGCTCCGAGTTCTGCCCGCAGCCGAGCTGCTGATGTTGTTATGCCCGGCAGATATCACAGAGTTCCGCAAACTGCTTGCTGGATTCAGTTTCCAGAAAGATTGTCGAATTCTGTTCGCTCATAGAAATATTTGAATATCCTCCGGGGTGGCTCTGTTTTCGCTGACATCCGGGGCTCTTTCTCATTTCGCTTTTGCTACTTTCCTAACAAAATCGGGATGAATTTCTTCTTTCACACCATTACCAAAATCGACATAAAAACAAGTGCCAACAGAGTCGTAACACCAGATACGTTCAATTCTGCCGACGCCAAATTCTGGATACTCAACCAGATCTCCTACGGCTAAGATGGTGCCGTCTTGTCGCTTTATTGGGTCTTCTATGATAGTCGGTAAAGTAATTTCCATTTCAACTCGCGCCACTTTTGAGTTTTGTTCTTCTGTCATGACCAGCTCCTTTAGGGCTTCTCGGGAAGTTTTAGGTAAAGCCTTGGAGGCACGGAGCCATCCGGCAGTTTCAGGAAATTACGAACCCATACTCGCTCTTGCTGGGCTGAGGGAGTGGCTTTTAGCGTTTTCAAACAAATCGAAGCGAAAGGTTCAGCTTTATCACCCAGCGCAATATCAACCCTGGAAGAGCCTAGTTTACCCCATGAGGCTTGCTGTGGTCATTGAATTTCTCAGATGCTATGACCTTCTCACTGGGCCTAACGTCCTTGAGCCCCTTGTCGCCTTTCATAAATAGGACGTTTTCGGGCTCCTGCTTCGGGATCGGCATTTCAAAGCCGTTAGTTGTTAGCCCCTTAGGCTGAAAAGCATCACCCAGAAACTTGCTTATTGCCTGCCTTGCCTTCTCACTTCCTAGTGCGGTCAGGTCTCTGGCATACTTGGCTAAGTCCTCCAGGGCTTCTATCAGCTTGCCCGATTTAGCCAGCCTGTCAGCCGCTCCAATTACGGACCCTACGTCCATTTCCGCTACTAACTCGCGGGCTTTCTCCGTGCGCTTCTCTAGCGGCATGGCTTGCCAACGCTCATTAGCTAGCGTCGTTAACGTCTGCAAGTCTCTCAGCGGTCGGCTGTAGGCTCCGCTCTGTGCCACTTCCTGGCTGTATCCGGCTAGCACCTGCGAGACTTTCACCCCGGTCATGATCGCCGCTGATAGGTGGTCTGCCAGCTTCTGCGCCGCTTCCGGTATCTTCTCCGGTCCTTCCGGTAGCTGCTTCGCCCATGTATGCAGGTTCTGTACCGGCTCGGCTGCCGGGTTGCGCTTCACCTCTTGAGCCAACAGGGTGCCTGTGTCCATCTGGTCAAGGGCTTCTTGTGGCTTCTCTGCTTGCCCCTTTAGTCTGTATACCGCTTCGGCATCTTTCAAGACCTTGGCTATCTGCGCGTCTTTGTACGGCGCCGGTAACTTCTCCGCTTTGTCCATATCTTCTACGAACTTGCGAGCCCAGATGTCTGGCTGCTTTGCTTTTTCTCTCAGATACTCGTCCGTTATTTCTGGTTGAGGCTTCGCTTCCTTTTGCCGCTCGGCTACTACCTTCTGCTTGCCGCCTTCGTCCAGGGCGAATATCTGTATGCTTTCTAACCGGTCGCCGCCTGCGCTCCCGTTGTGCTTGTTCGGGTTTAGGTCTTGTGCCGCTTTCACGTCAGAGCCCTCGGCTGCTCTTCCTGCCTGGGCATCGGCTGTGCGTATAGCCGTACTTTCTCGGCTTCCTGCTAGCCTCAGGTCGCCCTTCTCTTCGCTTTCTCTGTTGGACACCAGGGCGGCCCTCTCTGAAGATACCTGCTGTATTCCCATTATTGCCGCTCTGGAAACCACTTACGCCCCCAGCCCGTTCTTCACTGCGGCCGTGAATTGGTCTATTACCTGGTTCGCCTGGTTCCTGTTGAAACTCGATACAACATCCCATTGGAATGTAATCATCGTCTTGTTTTCGTGGCCCGGATAGAACCCGGTTGTAAGTACATTTGCACTCTCAGTCAACGGCACAATTTGCCAATCTCCATTTTTGGTGCGTGGAATTTTCCAGGTGCCCATGTTCAGATCAAGTTCGGACCTTATGTTCCAGTTATATGCTGCGCGCATCAGGATCAGGATATGCTTGGGAACCGGAGAAATGACACAAGCGCAGTCAGTGCAAGGACTCGAGGGGGATTTTATCGCTTTCCACAAGATCCCGGAAACCCAGTATCTACATATGCCCACGGTTTCGTAAACCGTAGGTCACGGGTTCAAATCCCGTTGTCGGCTAAATTTTCAAACTGACTAATTAAAGATCAGACAGGCCTGCGGTATGTCTGTAACGCCGAGCATAAAAACAAGCACCTGGTAGATGACCTGGGGTACCACCAGCACAAAGGCAGCGGCGTTCAAAACGAAAAAATTGCGGCGCATCTCTTTTGCCACAGAAGAATTGAGCAGGGCCAGGACAACCACGAACAAAACAGTGACTATAGCAGCCAGTTCGATGTTCTCGCGGTGGTCATAGTGATAGATGAAAAGCTCTTTGCCGCAGTGGCGCACCTGGGCGAAGAAATCGCCATCAGCCGCCCCATTAATCGCCTTATTAGGGGCTGGCGTTAGCTCGACGACACTCATTGATGAGGCTGAATCTTTGTCCATGGGTGTTCTCTCGAGAGCTAGATTTTGTAGGTGAGCTAGTAAGTCAGTCAATAATGGGCTAGACAAGCAGCGTTGTCAAGTGAAATTGTCGCCAAGCTTACTTTAGAGACTCTCCTGCAGAGTCTCTTAGGCTAGAGCCTGAACCGCCTGCCACCAAAGACGCCTAATTTCAGAAGCCCCCAGATAACCGGGCTCTATCGGATGAGGGCGCCAATACCAGAAAGAACCATCGCTAGACGACATACCATGCCCTAAAAAATGTTTGTAGATATTGCAGAATGAGATAGATAAGCCGCCTTCTTTTGTTCCGGCAGATTTCTGGGCAGAGTTTTGGGCAAATTTCTCAATCAGATAGTTGAGATAGACCAGAAGCTCCACCGGCAACTGGCCATCAAAAAGATTGCTCTCGGTAAATCTTCCGGTACCATCGGTAGGGTCATAAATAGAATTGATAATCAAATGACTCTGGGGCAAGATTGTCTCAATGGCTCTGACAATTTGCACCAATCTATCAAATATACTCTCCACTTCAGAAACAGGCACACTGCCGTAAACAGCCTTCAGTCGCAAGCAAGCGAGCAGGTCATTGCCGCCGATCGTCAGGGTGACAAAACAGCGTTTTCCGGCAAACTGCCGCAAAGCATCAAGCTCTTGCAGTAAATCACTGGTGGTGGCACCGTCAAAGGCCAGATTGGCAAAAGACAATCTCTTATTGAGGGTGGAGAGATCTTTGCCCGTAAATTCGGGAAAGAGAAAGTCATCATTGACCAGCAAAAGGGAAGCAGCACCGAGATTGTCGTTATGACAGCCATCGATGTTTTTGGCATCGGTAGCCGGATAAAGATCGATAGACATGGAATCGCCCAAGGCAATGTAATAGTCGAATTCGAACTTCTCTGCAGTGTTTTGAGTCTCCATCAAGACTCCTGGAACAATAAATTGAGAGCCTCGCACATGGTGGGATGACTGAGAACCACATTAGCAAGCTGGTCATAGGTCATGCCGGAAAGCATCGCCACCTGTACAGTAGAAGCAATCTCACCGCCATTAAGACATAGAGCGGCAAAGCCCAAAATTTTAGAGTCTTTTTTGTCGACAATGGCTTTGAGCAAACCCCTGGTTTCACCCTCGGTGGCAGCGCGCGGAATCTTAGCAGCCGGAAGTTTGAAGACCTTGAAGTCGAGCCCTAGCTTGCTTGCCTCCGCTTCGGTCAAGCCCACCCGCCCTAATTCTGGCTCAACAAACAAGGTATAGGGTATCAAGCGCCCTTTCGTGCTGCGCTTGGGCTCAAGTCCGCGGTAATGCTGCATCAAATTATCGCGGGCAATACGATAATCATCCCAGGAGGCATGGGTAAAGAAGGGACCGCCTTTGCAATCACCCAAGGCATAGACGCCCGGCGCACTAGTTTCAAGCTTCTCATCGACTTTGATAAAGCCGCGTCCATCTACTTCCACGCCAATACTGTCCAAATTGAGCCCCTCATTGACGGCAGCCCTGCCGGTGGCGGTCAAAATCTGATCACAGACAATAATCTGACTTTCTCTTTCTCCGCCCTTTTCAATTGTCAGCTCTAAAATCTTCTTGCCATGGTCACCGGCGGTAATGGCATCTACCTTCACCCCATAAAGAATGTCGATGCCTTCGCCGTTCAAGATAAGTTCAACTTCCTTGGCGATATCTCGGTCTTCGCGAGACAAAAACTCATTGCCTCTCTCTAGAATCGTGACATGGCTGCCCAAGCGGGCGAAAATTTGGGCAAACTCTAAAGATATATAGCCACCACCGATAATGACAAGACTCTCGGGCAAGGCTTCCAGTTCCATTATCGAGGTCGAATCGAGTATTGCAAGATTCTCTGAGCCTGGGCTCAAAGGCAGATCTGGTTTAAGAGGCTTGGTGCCGGTATTGATAAAGATAAAAGGGGCGCTTACGGTGCGATTCTCCACTTCGATGAGCTTGGCGCCGTCTCTGCTTTCGATAAAGCGACCATAACCCTTGATAAAAGTGAGATTCTCGGTGCCTGTAAAGAGAGCCATATGAGTATCAATCATCTTGCTGACCACGGCTCTCTTGCGAGCCAGTACTTCTTTCAGACTATCGCCCGCCTTGCTGAAACCGTTTCGCCGCGCATCATATTGCAGACGGGTGGAGGCCACCATGGTCTTGGTCGGTATACAAGCAACGTTTATACAAGAGCCGCCGATCATCTTGCTCTCTATAAGGCAGACCTGCTTGCCCGCCTTGCTCATTGATAGAGCCAGCGACTTGCCGCCCTTGCCACCGCCCAGGACCACTATATCGAAGTTTTCAACAGTCATAGTTCACTCATCTTGCCCACTCATATATTTTGGACCGCAATGGTCTAATATATGTTCGTCCATATTTTACTTTAATGTTAGCGGGAGAAGCCATGTCCGAGTCTAAGAGCCAAGATAACAAGGGCAAGGCAAAAGCCAAAGACGATAAGAAATCGCCCCCACAAAATATGAGTCCTCAAAATATGACTCAGAGCCTCAAAGTCATTCAAGACCTGCGCATCACCCGCAGCGGGCTGAGCAAGACAATGAAAGCGATCAAGATCGAGCAAGAGCGCCTGCAAACAGCCATTAAAAATGAAAGCAATCGCACCGCCACATCCAAGTTCCGCATCGAGGCTCTGAAACAATACGGCAAAGGCTCTCTCGCTTATTCCAGCTTGCAGTCGGGCATGGAATATTTCATGAGCGAAGACAAGGGCTTTATTGCCTATGTCCAGATGCGCGAGAAAAATTCGGTCTGCGTGCTTGCCGACCCTATTTGCGCCGATGAAGATCTGAAAGAACTTATTGAAGAGTTCGTCAAAGAAAAAAGTGATCCAATCTTTTTGCACGCCTCGCATAAAACGGCACAGGTACTGGCTGAAATGGGTTTCTGTGTCAATGAATTGGGCGTAGAGACCATTATCGACGTACAGAATTTTTCGCTTTCGGGCAACAAGAAACAATCTTTACGGCAGTCGCGCAACAATGCCAAAAAAGACGGCATTCAGGTGGTCGAAGTCAGGACTGTCGACGAACTACTCTTCAAAGCTTTCAAAAAAATTTCAGACGCTTGGCTGAAAGAAAAAGTGGTGAGCAACACAGACATGCAATTTATTGTGCGCCCGATAGTCTATGTTGATGAACTAGACGTGCGCCGCTTCATTGCCGTGAAAGATAACGAAGTCGTCGGCTTTGTGATTTTTGACCCTATGTACGAAAACGGTGAAGTAATTGGTTATATCGCCAATCATCTGCGCAGCAATATCGATCGCAATTATTCTCTAGTAGACGTAATCATTATCGAAGCCATGGAAAAGTTTAAGGGCGAAGGTAAGAAGTGGCTATCTTTGGGACTTTCTCCACTTCATAAAGTGGATGACGGCGACGAGTTCAAACATAGCAAGCTTTTGAAGGCTAATTTTCAATATGCCTTTGAAAATGCCAACTATCTGTACAACTTCAAAAATTTAGCCAGGCATAAAAGCAAGTACCGTCCCGAAATGCCCGGTGCCAAGGAAGAGAAGGTCTATTGCGTTCTCAAGACTCGCTTCCTTTTGACACGCATGTATGAGGTTTATCATGTACTTGGTGTAAGCCCGGTCAAGCAAACAGTCTCACACCTGACCAAGAAAACCGTAGACTGGATTAAGGGCAATATGACACCGCGAGCCCTGATTGGCAAAGCCAAATTAGTGACTAATTTGACGCAACCAGACCATACTAACGATACTCTGGCAAAAGATAATGACAGCCGACAGTCAAACGATAAGACTGAGTGACGGCCGCACTCTCGGCTATGCCAAATATGGTGCCGTCGGCGGTCGCCCTGTACTTTATTTACATGGCGGCATGTCCAGCCGCCTAGATATTGCCTTTGCCCATGAATATTGTCTATCTCAAAATATCGAACTGATCGCGCCTGATCGCCCAGGCACAGGACTGAGCAGCCCTCAACCGGGGCGTCGGCTGCTCGACCTGGCTAAAGACATGAAAGAGCTGTCCGCCAATTTAAATTACGAAACTATACCGCTCTTTGCTTGGTCATTGGCTGGTCCCTATGCCTTAGCCTGTGCTTTTGCTTATCCTTCCACTTTTCCCCGCATTGCCACTATCGGCGGTGTGGCACCACTCAATAACCAGGAGGCCATTAACGAGCTGGGTCTATTAATAGACCGACTTGTCCTGACCTGGCCTGTTTCCTGGAAATGGTTGCTATCACTCTTACTGGCTTCAACCGGCAAGTTGCCTCCGGCAATCTTGAAATTCCAAATGGAAAGAGAGGTCAATTCAGAGCCTGACCGAGCGATCATCAAGGCTCTTTCTATTTCGCAAGGAACCCGCTTTGTCTATGAATCGGTCAAGCAAGGCGGCGACGGCATCATCGCCGACTATGACGCAGTGGCTGCCCCCTGGGGTTTCGCCCTACAAGACCTAAAATGCCGTCTCGATATCTTCCACGGCGAACTAGATACCATTTGCCCCTTCAAACATGCTCTCCATCTGCAAGAAAGCGTAAAGGGCTCCAGACTTCACGTTGTCAGGGGCGAGGGGCATTTTCTTTTGCATAGACGCCTGCCTGACGTTCTCAGTGTTCTATTGGCAAGTTCCTAGCTATTGCCTAATTGCAGGCAAAATTGCCCGCTCTGCATCTATTGTGAGAGGGCGTTTTTAGGGACATTTTTAGAAACACTTTTAGAAAGCATTTGTAAAAAGCAAAGGTAGCCAAGCCGAATTGAGAGGCAAAGACCTGTATCCTTGGCTCAGCTAGAGGAGATCTTTGCTCATGACAATCAAACCTGCATATTTTATGCTTTCTCTGAGCCTCTTGGTTCAGTCTTCCAATTTGGGCGTACTTGCTCAAATTCCCGGCATCCCGCTTCCGGGCAGTCAGCCACCTGTTTACGGCAGTTATTCAGCCGGCCAGAATCTCGGTCAGAACGGCAGTCAAGCCGGAGCGCAGGGCACAAACGGCGGCTCACAAGTTCTCTCGGGTCGAGTCAAGCATGACATAATGCCGGCCGAAAAACTTCTTTCGCAAGGCAAATATGCCGAGGCCGAAGGCGCCTTCAGAGACGCCCTGGTCAATAACCCCGCCGACATGCAAGCCACTTTAGGCTTGGGTGTGGCTCTGGCTAAGCAATTCAAACTAGATGGAGCCGAGGATCTTTTCGATCGAGTCTTGGCTACAGATCCAAATAATGCCGTGGCTTACGCCGGTAAGGCGACGGTTCTATTGAACCGCTTGCAATCATCCTCAGGCTCGGTGCGTTCACAAAGAGACAGCTATCTGGCTCAAGCCGAAAGCCTAGCCAATCGCGCCGTACAACTTTCGCCGGCTGCCGCCGAAGCTCACTATGCCTTGGGCTGTGTCTATAAAGAACAAGGCAAAATGGATCAAGCGGCCAGTGAATTTAGAAATGCGGTCAATTTTGACCCTCAACATTCTTATGCCTATTCTTCTTTAGGTCAGTGCAAACTAGATCAAGGCTCGCTGGTGGAAGCGGCCCAGAATTTTCAACAAGCTATTGCTCTCAATTCAGGCAACTCTTCAGCTCACTTCGGTCTGGGCAGCACCCTCTTGAAACAAGGTAATGTCGATGATGCCATTAAGGAACTGAACATTTCGCTTTATCAGTTCCCCAATAGCTGGCCGACCAGAATGATGCTCGGTCAGGCTTATCAGACCCAGGGCAATTCAGTGGCGGCCTTGAAAGAGTATCAACTCTCCACCTTGATCAAACCTGAAAATGCCGAGCCTTACATTCGCATGGCCGATATCAGACAAGAAAGAGGCGACCTGGAACTGGCTTTGGCAGACCTGCGCAATGGTCTAACCCAGATACCCTATAACCTCGACCTGCGCATGCGCATCGCCGACATCACCCTCAAGCTGGAAAAGCCGGATGATGCCATCAAGAACTACAAAACTATCTTGTCGATGAGCCCAAATAATGCGCAAGCGGTCAAGGGTCTCAGCCAAGCACTTTATCAAAAGGCACAAAAAGCAGCAGTGGGAGCCTTGCTTGCTTCCAACGACTATGATGCCGCTCTCAAAACTTTGGATGAAGCAATCAAGCTCAATGCCAATGATATGGAACTGCAATTGGCCAAGACCAAGCTTATGTCTCTATCGGGCAACAAACCAGACCTGGCCTCGATGGCACAGCCCACCAATGATGGCGAGCGTATTGCCTATGCCGAAGCTCTCATGGCGGCAGGTGAGTTCCTGAAAGCACAAGACATGATCAAAGGCGTGCTGGCTGACCAAAACGATGCTAAGCAAACCTATGCGGTTGCCGACATTGCCTTGATGGTAAAAGATCTGGACAATGCCGAAGCTGCCTATAAGAAAGGCATGAGCTTGGCTGGTTCGCAAGAAAGAGGTCAAGCCGGTCTCAATAAAGTGAGCCAAGCCCGCACCACTTCGGCAGACGATACCAGAGTAGCCAACGAGCTCTCTAAAAAGAATCAGTGGGACGGCGCCATATCAAAATACAGAAGCGCCATCTCTACCAATCCCAGCCTGGCAGAAGCCCATTTGGGCCTGGCACGTGCCCTAGAAAAGTCGAAGAATCCAAATTCACAGACTCTCTTGGAAGCAGTGCAGCAATATGGTTATTACCTCAATCTGCGCACCGATATGCCCAGCAAAGATAGAGAGAAAATGACCAAAGATGCCGACAAGCTGAAAGAGAAAGCTCTCAAGCTGAAAGAAAAAGAAAGCCGCAAACGCTAATTCGGTAAAAGCCAAATAAAGAAAATGACTAAGCAAACTCGCCCCTATAACTTCAGCGCCGGTCCGGGTGTTCTGCCCGAAGCGGTCTTGAAGGAAGCACAGGCTGAAATGTTGGACTGGAAAGGTACCGGCATGTCGGTCATGGAAATGAGTCACCGATCTAAAGAATTCGGTGAAATCGCCCAAAGTGCAGAGAAAGCCCTGCGTCAATTGATGGAGATTCCAGACAATTACAAAGTGCTCTTTCTGCAAGGTGGTGCTTCGGGGCAGTTTGCCGCCATTCCCCTCAACCTGGCACCGATGAGCGGCAGCCAAAGGGCTGCTTGCGACTATGTCGTCACCGGTTTCTGGTCGCAAAAGGCCTTTGAAGAGGCTGGCAAGTACAGTCAAGCTGCGCTTGCCGCCCAGGGCGACGGCAATAATATTCCCGCTCTCGATAGCTGGAAACTGAGCCCCAAATCTTGCTATTTGCACTATACAGACAATGAAACCATCCACGGTGTCGAATTCGATCAGGTGCCGGCAGTTGATATACCGCTTGTGGTCGATGTTTCATCCAGCATTCTTTCTAAACCAATTGATGTGAGCAAGTTTGCCTTGGTCTATGCAGGCGCCCAAAAGAACTTCGGACCGGCCGGTCTAACTATAGTGATCGTCAGAGAAGACATGCTCGGCAAAACAAGTGCACTCACTCCTTCTATTTTCGACTATAGCGAACAGGCTAAAGCCGAGTCGATGGTGAACACACCGCCGACCTATTCTTGGTACATTGCCGGACTCACTTTCAAATGGCTGCTTTCTATTGGTGGTATCAAAGCCATACAAATGACCAACCAAGAGAAAGCTGCCTTGCTTTATGAAGCCATTGACGGCGCCGCTCATTTTGAAAATAGAGTGGAAAAGCACTGTCGCTCCAAAATGAATGTGCCCTTTGTCTTCAAGAAAGAAGTGCTGGAGAAACATCCCAAGCTGGAAGAACGCTTTCTCAAAGAAGCAAAAGAAAACGGCTTGCTCACCTTGGCCGGACACCGCAGCGTAGGCGGTATGCGTGCCAGTATCTATAACGCCATGCCGGTTGAAGGTGTGGCAAAACTAGCACAATTTATCAAAGACTTCGATCGAACAATCAACTAAGAAGTAGAAGCTAAGAAAGTAGAAAAAATGTTCAAGATTCAGACCCTCAACAATATCTCTGTGGCGGGCTTAGAACGTTTCCCACGCGATCGCTATGAAATTGCCAGCGAAATGAATAAACCTGATGCTCTCTTGCTCAGGTCATTCAATATGCACAATCTAGAATTACCAGCCACACTGAAAGCAGTCGGCAGAGCCGGCGCCGGGGTGAACAATATACCGGTAGACAGCTGCACAAAACTAGGCATTCCAGTTTTCAATGCACCGGGTGCCAATGCCAATGCCGTTAAAGAACTGGTACTGGCGGCGATGCTGCTCTCATCGCGCAATATCGTGCAAGCCTGGGATTTTACAAGACAGTTGAACGGCAGCGACGAAGAGATAGACAAAATTGTTGAAAGCGAGAAGAAGAAGTTTCTCGGCATCGAGCTTGCCGGTAGAACCCTGGGTGTAGCAGGTCTGGGCGCCATCGGCGTCAAGGTGGCCAATGCCGCTCTCAGCTTGGGTATGAAAGTTATAGGCTACGATCCCCACATCACAGTGAGCAATGCCTGGCAATTGCATTCAGATGTAAAAGGGGTGAGTTCGATGAGCGAAGTCCTGGCTTCCTCCGACTTTGTCACAGTGCATGTGCCGCTTGTTGCCGAGACCACCAATCTTATCGACAGCAAACGTCTGGGCAAAGCCAAAACCGGCATCACCATTTTAAATTTCGCCCGTCCGGGCATAGCCGACGAAGAAGCGATTTTGCAGGCGATTAATTCGGGCAAGGTGCGCGCTTATGTTTGCGATTTTCCATCTAATAGATTGAAAGGTCATCCCAAAGTAATCAGCCTGCCCCACCTTGGGGCCTCGACCAGCGAAGCGGAAGAGAACTGCGCCATCATGGTGGCTGATCAGCTGCGCAATTATCTAGAATTTGGCGAAATCAAGAACTCGGTCAACTTCCCTGATATGCATCTACCTCAAGGCAATGCCCACCGTATGTTGGTGGCCAATGCCAACGTTCCCCATATGATCGAACGTATTTCGGCGGCTGTTTCTAACGCCAATATCAATATACTTGATATGCTTAACCGCTCGCGCGGAGAAGTGGCTTGCACTCTGCTTGATTTGCAGGAACCAGCACCGCAGGCGGTGATTGACGAAATCTCTGCCGTGAAAGGTGTTTTGAAAGTAAGAGTGCTGGATCTGAAATAGCGGCTTTATTTTTAGTCAGGCTGGGCTTATTATAGTCATATGGGTAAAGCTCACCAGTCTCTTATTATCAGTCCCGAAAGGGCGCGCAGCGAAGAAAAGCTTTTTCGCTCGCCTCTGCGCTATCCGGGCGGCAAACAAAAGGCTATCGAAGCTATTGGCCGGCATCTGCCCAGACATGTTGCCGAATACAGAGAAGCCATGGTCGGTGGTGGCAGTGTATTCTTTCATGCCCGCTCCATGGGCTTGGCAGAAAGTTATTGGCTCAATGACAAGTTCGAAGAATTAGCGTCTTTCTATTTGACTGTACAAGACGAAAAAAAATGTCGCCGTCTAATGAGAGATCTAAAAGATCTTCTGCAAAGTTTTAAGACTGCCGAACAAGCCAAAGCTTTCTTTCTTGAAGCTCGCCAAAGAGAAGAGAAAGATGCATACAAGCAAGCCCTTTTGTTTTTCTTCTTCAATAGAGTGACATTTTCAGGTACCACCAGGGCTGGTGGCTTCAGCCGCAGTGCTGCTGAAAGTCGCTTTACCCTCTCTTCTATTGAGAGGCTGGAACCAATGCCTCTCGCTCTAGAAAATGTGCGCATCACCTGCCTAGATTTTGAAAGCCTGATCAAAGAGCCTGGCGACGATGTCTTCATTTTCTTAGACCCACCCTATTACACCGCCTCTAAGCTCTATGGCAAAGATGGTTCATTGCATTCCTTCGACCACGAAAAACTGGCTTCGCTCTTGCAAAAGACCAAACATCGCTTTCTCATAACATATGACGACTGCCCGGAAGTTCGTAAACTTTATCGCTTTGCCAATATCAAGGGTTGGAGCCTGCAGTACGGCATGAATAACTGCTCGGTAACCAGAGAGAGCAAGATCGGCAACGAGCTTTTCATCGCCAATTATCCGCTCAAATAAGATAAGCAGTAAAATAATGAGGGCTTTTTGCCGGCACAGACAGATCAAAACATATCAAATCAGGTCTAGATCTAGGTCTGGGTCTTTATTTTGGGTGAGACATGGCCACAACTGAAAAACTCTTTGCCACACGTATGGCAGTAGGACGCATGGCTTACGATATGGGCTATTTTGGCCAGGCGGTGAGACATTTCCATACGGCTCTAGAGCTCGCCGGCAAAGAAAACTTGCCTGCCCCCAGCCTTGCCGATGCCAATCTGTCTCTAGGCAAAGCCTATGCCTGCCAAGGCAGATATAAAGAGGCGGAAGAGTATCTCACCAAAGCACTCAATCTAGACGCCGCCGAAGCCGACCGCCCAAGAAGTATCGAACAAGCCATGGATTATATAGAGCTGGCTTTGCTCTATAGCAAGACTGCGCGCAAAGAGCAGGCCATCGACTATAACAAGAGAGCAATCAGTCTACTCGACAAGTTGAAAACTTCGCCGGTGGAGCAGAAAGCCAAAGCTCTCAAACAACTGGCTTTGATTTATTGTGAAGAGCAAGAATATGAAGAAGCCATGGCCCACATTAGTATTGCCGTCGACGCCCTGGAAAAGGCCGGCGGCTTGAAGCAGACTTTAATCTATGGCGAATGTCTCATGGTCAAGTCGATAGTACTGGTAGAACTGGGCGATATAGACTCAGCTAGAGAAATTTATTACACAGCCATGCAGACCATCGAATTAAATCGTGGACCATTTCATCCAAAAGTGGCTAACATGATGGATATGTTCTCTGAGATGACAGCCCAAGCTGGTCGCACTAAAGCCTCTGAAATTTTGGCTAAGAAGGCAAGCAGGATTAGAAAAGTAATCAGTCGTCAGGAGCAGAATTCAATAGACTAACTAGAGAATATTATGACGTCGCTCTTCAAAAACGAACTGGCTGGTCTAAGCAAAGAAATTGATTACAAGAGCAAGCGTACTTGGTTTTATCTGCCCTATGACCAGGTGACAAGCAAAATTGGACCGCTCAGTCGGCTGCCGGCCTCGCAAGCCGGTGTCATCTTGATTGAAAATGCCTGGAAGCCATCTTTGCGCCCCTACCACAAGCAAAAATTGGCGCTAATCTTAGCCAATATGCGCAACTTCGCCTTAGAACTTGCCGGCCAAGGCATCGCCGTCGAACATATGGCTGTCAGTGGTCACTATAGCCAAGCCCTAAAGGAAATGAGCAAGAAATATGGGCAAATAACCATGATGGAAGCGGCCGAATATGAACTGCGCGGCGACCTAGCCGGTTTACAAGCAAGCGGCGCACTACAGGTGGTGCGGCACGAAGGTTGGCTGACCGAGTTGGAGGACCTCAAGGGTGTCTTCAAGAGCGGTAAATTCCGTATGGATGCCTTTTATCGTCATCTTAGACAAAAGACCGGCATTCTCATGGAGGCAAACAAACCCATCGGCGGCAAATACAGCTTTGACAGCGAGAACCGCTTGCCATGGAAAGGCAGCCCTGCCGCCCCCTCGGCACCAAGCTTTGCACCAAATGCGGTGACAGAAGAAGTCGGCTATTTAATTGAGAAATATTTTGCCGATCATCCAGGCAAGCTCAATCTAGAGACCCTGCCGGCCACCGCCCAAGACGCCGAAAAGCTATGGCGCTTCGCCAAAGAAGAATGTCTGCCCCATTTCGGACCTTATGAAGACGCCATGTCTACACAGTCTAGCGGGCTCTTTCATACCAGGCTTTCGCAACTGCTCAATATAATGCGCATATTGCCTCAAGATATCTTGCAGGAAGTCTTAGAAATGGACATTCCACTTGCCTCTAAAGAGGGCTTTATCAGACAGGTAATCGGCTGGCGCGAATATGTCAGAGGAATGCATGCCTTGACCGATGGCTTTAGAAACATTAAAGCAGTCGAATGCCGAGAGAAACCAGGTGATGCCGGCTATAGCAAGTGGCTTGGCCGCGACTTTGGCAATGCTCTTTGTAAGGAAAAAAGCACTGGCTCATTAGCGCCAATTGACGGCGGTGCCGCGCCAAATTACTTAGCCAGCAAGGAAGCTTTACCGCAGGCATTCTGGGGTACGCCGTCGGGACTGAACTGTCTTGATGTCGTTGTCAAAGACGTTATGGAAGAAGCTTATAGTCACCATATAACCCGGCTGATGATTCTCTCTAATTTAGCCACCTTGCTGGACATCGAACCAAGAGAATTAACCGATTGGTTTTGGGTGGCCTATAGCGATGCCTACGACTGGGTGGTAGAACCAAATGTTCTTGCCATGGGCACTTTCGCCCTGGGCGAATTGATGACCACTAAGCCCTATGTAAGCGGAGCGGCTTATATCAACAAAATGAGCGACTACTGCAAAGGTTGCCGTTTTGACCCAGCTAAGAATTGTCCAGTGACGAGACTTTACTGGGCTTTTCTAGATAGAAAGGCGGACAAGCTGAAAGGCAACCAAAGAATGATGATGCCTCTCAATTCACTTAAGAAGCGCTCTGAGGCAGAGAAAGAGAAAGACCGTGCTCTTTTCCAAAAGGTAAAGACAAGACTCTCACAGGGTCTAGAGCTAGACTAATAAAGAGATATAAAAGAGCCATCTTCCAGGCTCTGATAATTACTTAACTACTACAATCTCTTGAATACCTTTATCTTTAATAAGGCTATCTAAAAGTCGGCTTGAGATTGGCGTTATGTTCTCAAAATCACAGGTTAATGCAAGTGCAGTGACAGCTCAGGGGTTGAGCCGTCATATTCTTGATAATTTCAAAAAGACCAGTCGCTCTATTAAATCTATTTCAGTCAAGCCTGAATATCTAGATTATCTATCTTCTAAAGCCGAGCAATATTCCCGTCTTAGTGAGCAAGCGCAAAAGCCGGAACCCGCAGCAAAAGAGTCTATGCGGCTGGTGCAAGCCATTTATGACCTGCTTGAACCTTATGCCGAAGAAATGACCCGAGCCAATGGACGCGGGCCACTAGCCATTTCGATGCAGGCGCCCACCACGACGGTGGAAACAGCAGAATTTGACCACATGCGCCGACCAATCAAGACCAGAGAATTTTTTCGCAGCCGCTTTTCCACCTCGCTGCTTTCTTTGGTGATTAGAGGTGAAGACCAGAGCAAAGAAAGACGGGGTGAAAGGGTCGACTTTTTTCTTTTACCCACTTCAAAGGTAATGGGGCTGTCGCAGAACGAAGCACTCTTCGCCCCCCTCATGTCTTTCATAAAGGAAGGTTTCGAAAATTCTTGGACCGTAGAAAACAAAGCACTGAGCGAAGATCGTTTTGAACGCTTTAGCCTGCTTGCCCTTGAGCATCTAATCGACCGCACTTCAGAAGAGCTGACCCTTTAAAATAGGTTGATACTTTCTCTATCTCTCTGATTTTCACTCGGTAAGCAGCCTTGAAAGATACATCTCTTCTTTCTCTCTTGGACAAACATATTCGTACCCTGTCTCTTTCTATCGGCGAAAGACACAGCGGCAAGCCGGAGGCTCTCGACAGTGCCGCCGCCTATATAGAGCAAGAAGCACGAAAACTGGCTCAAGTAGAAGTGCATACTTATCAGTATCGCGGTCAGAATTTCAAAAATATTGAAGCGGTAGTGCCTGGTGCGTCGCCGCAATCTCTGGTTATCGGCGCTCATTATGACACCGAAATAGGCACGCCTGGAGCTAACGACAATGCCAGCGGCATAGCGGCTCTGCTTGCAATCTTGCACGACCTGAAAGACTACAAGCCCGAGCTGACCATACGCTTTGTCGCTTTCGCCAACGAAGAAGCCATGTATTTTGGTGGTGAAGGCATGGGCAGCCTGGTCTATGCCACCGCCCTAAAGGAAGCTGCGGTCCAACTTAAGGGCATGGTCAGCCTCGAAACCATCGGCTATTTCACCGCCGGTGCCGGGACCCAGTCCTATCCTGAAGAGGTGGACGCTCATCGGCTCGGACTAAGCGATGTCGGCAATTTCTTAGCCTTCATATCAGACCTATCGTCAAAGAGTTTTCTTGATGAAGCTCATAAACAGTTTCAACTCTTCCAGACCACGCCGAGTGCAGCCCTGGCTGCGCCTGCTGAGGTAAGAGGTATTTCGCTTTCAGATCATTCCAGCTTTTGGAAGATGGGCTATCCTGCCATAATGGTCACCGATACTGCCCCTTTTCGCTATCCCTATTACCATCATCAAGACGACACCCCTGACAAAATCAATATGAAAGTGTATAAAAATGCCGTTCTGGGACTGACAGCCATGACTGCCGCTTTGGCTGGTAAAGTCTGAATTACCTTAAAGGGAATCCGAGGAAACAATGAAATTTTTTGGTGTCACCGACAAAGCCATCTCGATTGATGACATAGCCGACTGGCTGCAAGAAAATATGATCGATGCCGAAATAGAATCGGATCAAGAAAGCGAACCAGGCGACTGGCAAGAACTAACTTTGCTCTTAGATAGCGGCGAGCCGGTGGTCGATGTAGTGAAACTATCTTGCGCCACTTCTGAATTCGATGAAGCCATCGAAGAAACGGTGAGGATGCTGCTGGACAGTCCGGTGCCAATCAATCCGGCATCGGCGGTACGCTGGCTTTGCCAGTATATGAAAAGAGTGAAGGTGATTTACAACTTCAGACCTTTGATCGGACTGGACAGCGAAGCCGGTTGGGTGCTGTTCGACACTGTCTGGAAGAGTGTCAGAAAAGAATTGAAAGGTATTGTTTTCTGCGAAGGCGAAGGCTTTACCAATGAGGAGGGCGCCCAGATTACCTGTCAGTTCACAGGTACCATGTCTGGTCAGGTCAATGCCGCAGTTCTTGGCGAAGATGGACAATGGCAGGAATTTAGTCTGGATCTCTCAGACAATCAAGCCCTTGAATATTTTCAGCGCGGACAAAAGCCTGCTTAGCCCTAAAAAAAAACAAAGGGTCGCAGCTCTTGCCGCGCCCTTTGCCGACCATTTTGTTGGTCTTTTTCTCTCTTTTCTCTTCGCGTTTAAACTTGTCCTAAAAATTAGGCATTGGCAGCCATTGGCACAGAAGCCTGTTCTGCTTCATGGGTCAAATCACAAAGAAGATTACGAATTTCCTTGATCTCGGCATTGATTTCTTCTTGCTGGGAAGTAAGCAAGGTCAAGACTCGATTGAGCGAAATAAGCGCATCATCGAAGTTATCGTTGACATATTGTGTCATGCCGAGATTGTAGAGAAAAGGAACAAGGTCGTAAGCCTGACCGCCCACTTCCTTGCACTTCAGGCTGAGTGCCTTTTTGTACAGTCTCTCCGCCTCGGCATAGTTACCTTTCTCTTCATGGAGTTCGGCTCTTTCCATAACATCGGCGGGATTTCTCATGATGACCTCCTGGTATTGAATACAGTGGCACAGCACGGCTGCAGAGTAGGTATGGCAGCGCGCTTATGCAGGACTTTAGGGTATTGGGATGTGGATTGAAAAACGAAACTGGAATCAAAACGAACGACTCTTTGAAAAGTCAAACCCTGAAAGTTGGTGCTTTAGGATTTTCTTTTCGAAAGTCTTATCTACCGAAGAAGATCGAGAGTGGAAACTCGCTTTCCGACAGAGAAGATTCAATTGCGTTTCTATGCCAATCATCATAAGCCCGGTCTAACCAACTTTGCAAGACAGCATGATTAGTACACTTTAGATAGATTTGCTATATACGTTGCCTGAAACTCAAGAGGCACGAACATCTTGAAAAGCCCACTATCAGCCCTCGCAGATGAGCTAAGATAAATTTTTCAAGATGCGCATCTGGTGAGCTTATCGAGACACCTACTACATCGAAACATTGAAAACGGCTACAAATGCCACTTTTCATCGCCATTTCATGAACCTTTCAGACTTCGTATATACAAGAAAGCATGCTAACTTAGACGAAGTATAGTGGCTGACAACCCAATCATTGCTATTGTTTAGACATGCTCTATCTATTCGTATTTCTAGGCGGATTTAGCTCACTGGTCTATCAAGTGCTCTGGCAGAGGCTTTCCGCATTTTCGCTGGGCTCTGATGCCGGCGCTGCCGCCATAGTTGCTGCTGCTTTCATGGCTGGTTTAGGGCTAGGCAGCTTGCTTGCCTCTAAGATCACTACAGATCTCAAGAGGGGAAAAGCTCTATTCCTTCTTATATTGATTGAAATACTCATAGCCCTTTGTGGTCTTGCCAGCTTGCCTTTGCTTTACCGCTTCTTCTATTTAGAGCTGACAGCAAAGCTATCCACCACTCTTATCTCAACCTTGGTCTTTCTTTCTCTTTCGGCTCCCACCCTGCTTATGGGCATGAGTTTCCCCCTGGTTACCAAAGCTGCAATAACAGAGCTAAAAGAAGCTCCAGTTAAAATAGCCTGGCTCTATGCCGGCAACACAGCCGGAGCCGCCCTCGGGGCCTTAGTTGGTGGTGTCGTGCTCATGCGCCATCTGGGCATTGAACTTTCTATCTTTATTACTGCTGCAATAAATTTTCTGGCCGCAGGCTCAGTTCTGCCTCTCTGGCGCCGGGCCAACAGCGAGTGCAAGAAAGAAATAGAAGATCCAGAAGCAATATCTGCTCTCGCTTTAGACAATGGCGCCTTTAAAGAGAATAAAAAGAATCAAGAGAATAAAGAGAATCAAGAGAATAGTGAAAAAAAGACACTGTTTTTTTGGTCGCTGCTCTATGCCTTATCTGGCTTTATCAACCTTGGACTAGAGATAATCTGGTTCAGATTGCTTGGCGTCATGCTCAAGTCAAACACTTTTACCTATAGTTGGCTGCTCTTTCTTTATCTCTCTGGTCTGGCGCTGGGCTCATATATAGCTGCAACCAAACTAAAGAAGTTAGCCGGCGATCGTTTCTTACTCATGCAACTCTCGCTCACTGCCTATACTGCTATTTTCCTCACCATAATTTATAGAGAGGCTAAGCCTGAGGCAATGCTGGCTTGGTTGAACAGCTACTTTGCCCAATATAATCCCCTAGAGATTGCCGACTTTTCCATCAGTGCCTTTCTTTCGAGCGAAGGTGAACTAATTAGATCACTCTATCTTGGACTGGCTTGTCTAATGATCTTGCCACCGACCATCCTGATGGGCATTTCTTTCTATGCCTTACAAAACACTGTGCATGACAATCTCAAAGAGCTAAGCAGTAAAGTGGCCTTGCTGCAACTAGCCAACATTATCGGCGGCACTCTAGGTCTAATTTTGCTTGCCCTGGTCGGTTTGAAATATCTTGGCACTTTCGGTTCGCTCACTGTTCTCATTGTCTTAAATCAACTGTTTCTGCCGGTCTTTCTTTATCTGCAATTTAAAAGAGAAGCAGACAGTAGCAAAGCTAAAAATTATCTGCTCAAGGGTATCTTGATCTTTGTCTTGTCCCTTTTGCCCTGCCTGGCTATGCCGCAAACACAAAAACTTTGGGTGGCTTTGCACGGCGCCTCCGATGACTTTGATTTCGAAGAAGACCACACCGGCTTGTCTGCCATCAAGCATGCCTATGAAGATCATCACTTTGTTTTTATCAATGGCGAAGGACATTCTGAAGTGCCCTTCGGCAGCTATCACACTCAAGTTGGTTTATTGCCGCTGTTTCTGCATCCCAATCCTGAGCATGTGGCAATTATCGGCTTTGGTTCAGGTGACACCTGCTTTTCGGCCAGCCTGCACAAGGAAACCAAGACTGTCACTTGTATTGAAATCATCGAATCGCAGCCAAAGCTATTAGAAAGACATGGACAAAAGACAGGCTACCAGCCCCTCAATCTTTTGTTTGCTGATCCGCGCATCAAAATAGTGAGCGGCGACGGCAGAAGATACATTGAGAGTTGCGGCAGAAAATTTGATATTATCGAAGCCGATGCGCTTAGACCCTTTAGTTCAAGGGCGGGTATGCTTTATTCGAAAGAGTATTTTGAGGCTATGAAAAACTGCCTCAATGAAGGTGGGCTGCTTGTCACCTGGCTGCCGACGCCAAGAACTTTCGAAACCTTTAGAGCTGTCTTTCCACACCATCTTTATTTCGGCAACACCGCCATAGGAAGTAATCGCCCTATTGAATTAGCACCAGATGTAATACTAGCCCGCTATCGTCAATTTTGTCTGCACGAAAAATTAGAGAGCACTGGTCATAACGGCGAAGACTTGATCAAACAATTTCTTTCTTGCTTGATGGAACCACCCAAAGAAAGAGCGGCTCTAGAGGCAAAACATTTAAACACCGATCTGCATCCTAAAGACGAGTTCTCTTTACCGCAGGAAAAAGACAACTAATGATAGAAAGAGACGACCTTGCGGTCGTCTCTTTCTGCCACCCCCGTGGTACCTTTATGCTTTGTCAGCAAAATCTTTCTATGTTTGCATAAGACAAGATCTGGTCTAGTCTGATCTAATCTAGTCTAATCTGTCTCTGATTCTATCCCCGGTGGGATAGAAAGTGCGGTCTTCTACATTACCGCCATCTAGGTGAATATTTGGTCTGATGGTGGAATTGCCGTCGCTATAGATAGCCGGTCCAAAATCGAGTACATCTTTACCAGCCTGCAGACCAACACCGACACCAGCACTGGAATTTTGATCATTGATTGAAAAATGCGCGCCACTGCGCACACCGGCTTGATCAAGCACATCCACATTGGCTCCGGTATAGGCATCGACACCGTCAGGTCCAACACCGGCACCGGCATCAGCCTGCACTTCCACAGGGAAGACTTTACCGCGCACATCGCCGTCTACACCGGTATCGCGACCGAGCTTGGCACCGAAATCGGCATCACCATTGACGACATTGAAGAAATTAGCCCCAGCGCCCACTTCCGAATGGAAGCCATCGCGGTTTACTCCCACTCCGGCACCGGCGCGGGCATGCAGTGGTCCACCAATTGGCATAAACTCGGCATCGACACGGTTTTCTAGACCAACTTGCAGATCGGTCTTGGCGATACCAATATTGACACCAAGATCTAGAGAACCGTTGCTATTGACCCCAGCACGCAAGACGCCTAGATCAAGTCCATAAAACTCTGGTTTAGGCTGATTATAGGCCCGATCAAAGGCAGGACTGGCCGGTGGGTTAGGTGCAAACTTGCTTTCCGGTGCATAGCCTGGATGCACGATGTTTACATTCTCAGCTTCAATTTGCAAGGGAGGCAATTCTTTCTCGTTGGCGGTCTTAGGCTCATTGGCTCTACCGACTTTAGGCTCAGCGGCTTGAGCTTTCGCATGCGCATGAGGTTTATGTTTCTGTTGCTCTTCTTGTTCATCGATGTCATGCATCGCTTTCTTCCAGGCCTTAGGATTGGTTTTATTTATCCTCTCTCTTTCATCAAGCGCCTTATCCCAATCGCGCGGATCACTGCTCTTCCAGAGTTCCCAAGCATGTTGGGAAGCAGCGATGTCTTTGGCGTCGTCGCGTTTATGGTGCTTATGAGCGCTTGCTTCTAGGTTAGACATAAATAGAACCTCAGGGGAGACAAAAGGGGTTTATAAGTGGGCGCAGAGAATGAGTGATCTCTCACTAGTATTGCTTCAGGGGTTGCGAACTTTATTTATATTAAGGGCGTCGCAACTGCATGCGTTTGTTTTCCATGCCCTTAATTTACATGCGCCTCGCCATGTTGGCAAGTGGTATTTTTACCATAGGCCGCTTTTGGTCCAATCCCAGAGACAGCCGCACCGCCTGCGTTTCCAGTCTCGCTAAAGCAAAACAATACCATCGCGCCAGATTAAATTCACAGTACCACAACTCCGCCACAGATAGAACACAACTTCGCCACAGCGGCTCTCCATCAGGGTTTACAGAGCAAGCAAGTTTTACTGCAAGACAAAACAAGCGCACCACTGGCGGTGCTCCCTTCAGACATTCACTCTAACGAAGCTCGTCCAGCTCTTGTTTTTCACCAAGGCGACTATCTGCATATTTATGCAAAACAAGCTTGGTGCTCTTCACTAATTCCGCGGCTTCCTGCTTACGCGAAGCTTTCTTCAATGCTTTAATCTGCTTCAAGCGGGTCTGGAAGAAATCGGTAAAAACAGTCTGCACCCTGGCGTCGTCACCTTGAGCATAGGCGCTCTCAAGCTCGTCTATATAAAGACCGGAAAGTTCATTCAAAGCGTTAATGGCCCCTTCCTGATCAGATAGCGCCTCATAGGCTCTGACCAAGGCATAATAGACAAAGGGTCTTTCTCGACCAAGCACAGAGCTATCTAGAGCCTGTCGCAAAACTTTTACAGCATCTTCCGGGCGCTCGGCTCTCAGATAGAGTTCACCCAACTGATAGCGAATATTTTCTATATGCCAATCTTTAACCAGTGACTGAGTGTCTTTCTCAAGGGGCAAGCCTGCCTGGGTACAGATATCTATATAGTGCTCAAAATTCTTGATGCTCTCTAACTGTGCCTTGTATGCCTGCCCTTTATCAATTGGCTGCAATGACAATTCTTGATTGAGAAGGGCCAAATGCAAATAGATCTGTTTATATTTGACCGGCTCGAGCTTTCTTGCCTTAGCCACCGAAAGAACGCGCCGCAGATTGAGGATGCCATCTTGCAACCGACCCACTGCGCCCTGATAGTACGCCTTGTCTCGATAGACAAGCGACGAAACAAGATACTCGCCGTATTGTGCTGGATTGCTATATTTCAAAACTTTCAAGGTGATCTTCTTGCCCACCAAATGCAAAGGCTCTTGCAGTAGACCGATATAAACAAGACCAAAGAAAACTGCGCTCAAGGAAAACAAGATCAATGCCGCTCGCTTTTCATATCGCGAGATCTCTTTAGAGCGGCGGGCTTTACCCGACTCGCCAGTTTCTGCTATTTCGCCTACTGCTATTTCGCTAATTACGCCGGTGGCCGCCAAACGGTCATAGAGCATACGTTCTGATCTTTTCCACTTCAATGCAAAGCTCAGGGGATACCACCAGGGCAGAACAAAGTCTATATATAAGAGTCTGAGAATCTCTCTGGCAAAAATATTGAGCCAGCCGGGACTAGTGGCGGCTTGTATATCAAAGCCATCTTGATCAAAACCTTTTATCTTGAGACCGAGCAAATGCTTGCCTGGCGTTGTGCCGCAAAGCTTTTCAAAGAGCACGTTATAGAGCACCGGTGAGGTGAGATAGACAATCTGAACAAGTAAATAATGCCCCGGTGAAAGATTGTCGCTCACATCACCCGGACTAAGCAAAAGAGCCAAGAAAGCCATTATTGCCACAGAACCTGGCAAACTAGCATTGATCAAACTAAGCAAGAAAACAGCCAAGACCGAGGCAATCAGGGCATCTATACTAAGAAAGCCGGAGGCGAAATCTCCAGGCAAACCAGAAAGATAGGCGAGAACAGCAGCCAAGGAGCGCTTATTTTCCAAGTCTTCGCTTATGCCAAGCAAGAGATAGAAAACAGTACAGAAAGCAGCCAGAATCAAAGCATCGATAACATGGGCGGCCAGACGTCTAGGTAATAAAGTACGGGCCGGGGCATCTTTTTCGGGCAAGATGCGGCTGCTGGTTTGCTTTAGTGTATCGACCAGAGAAGACTTTTGCCGCGCTCTCTTTTCATCTCTAGAGTGGTCGCTTTCTTCCGTCACCCTGAGCTTGATCTCGGGCTCTATCTTTTCTTTTTTAGCGAAGGAAGGCTTTTGCTCGTCCATATTACCGTGTTTCTGGTAAAACTTAGTATCTTACTAAGTTACCGCCTGCACATTAAGGCCGTTATGCAAATACGAGAAGCTAACAAAGTTATGACAGAAAACCAACAAGTTACAGGCGTAGAAATAGAAAATACAGGTGTAGCCGTAGAAGATACAGGCACAGCCCTAGAAGGCAAAAGCGGCATAATACCAGGGCATCCAGCCGGTCTACCGGTGCTTTTCTTCACCGAACTCTGGGAGCGCTTCAGCTATTACGGCATGCGCGCCATCTTGGTGCTCTATATGACAGAAACAGCCGCTCGCGGCGGGCTTGGCATGGATGTCAAAAGCTCTTCAGATATTTTTGGCAATTACACCGCCTCGGTATATCTGGCTTCTATATTCGGCGGTCTGATTGCCGACCGTTTTTTGGGAGCGCGACTGGCGGTTTTGGTGGGGGGCGTCATCATTGCGCTTGGTCATTTCACCATGGCCGTACCTTCACTTATGAGTTTTTATGCCGGACTGGCTTTGATCATTTTAGGCACAGGCTTTCTCAAGCCAAATATATCCACCATGGTGGGCAAGCTTTATAAACCGGACGATAACAGACGCGATGCCGGCTTTTCAATTTTCTACATGGGCATCAATATAGGTGCCATGCTCTCCCCTCTGGCTTGTGGCTACTTAGCCCAGTCTGAGCATTTCAAGCAAATTCTCAAATCTTTTGGTCTGGCCCCCGAGATGAGTTGGCACTTTGGTTTTGCCGCCGCCGGTGTAGGCATGTGTATTGGTCTAGCCCATTTGATATTTCAATATAAGCTGCTCGATGGCATTGGTGAAAAGGTTACTGACAAGCCCGTTGAAAGTAGCGCAGTGACTGAGATGGAGCCGGCTAAAGAAGGCGGCGGTAAATGGCAGTTGACTGAGTCGGAATGGCACAAAGTCGGGGCCATCGCCTGTCTCTTTGTCTTCAATTTGCTCTTCTGGTCTATATTCGAGCAAGGCGGCTCTTCGCTCAACTTATTCGCCGAGCGTCTCACCGAAAAGAATATTTTGGGCTTTAGAGTGGAGGCCAGCTACCTGCAGGCGGTACAGGCACTGGATGTGATTATTCTCGCCCCAATATTTTCGTTTTTATGGATCAAGCTTGGACGCAGACAGCCCTCAAGCCCGGCAAAATTTGCCCTGGGTCTTATGTTTCTCGGTCTGGGCATAGCCATTATGGTGCCAGCTGCCATGCTTTCCAGTCACGGTTTGGTCAGTCCTTACTTTCTCATTGCCGTCTATTTTGTTGAAACACTGGGAGAAATGTGTCTCAGCCCTGTAGGTTTGTCCACAGTATCAAAACTTGCCCCTCGGGCATTTCAGAGCATGACCATGGGTGCCTGGTTTATCTCGACTGCCCTGGGCAACAAACTGGCTGGGGTATTCTCAGGCTATTTTAAAGAAGACCCCCAGAGCCTCATCTATCTCTTTGGCGGTATGGCTGTGGCGGCACTGGCAGCCAGTGCCGTGCTCTTTCTGCTCACCCCGACCATCAAAAAACTGATGGGTGAAATTAAGTAAGGGCGGCGAATAGACTTTCTTTCAGCTTGGCTAAGCCAGCTTTGAGATCGCCTTTGATATGCACTCGCAAAGCCCTTCTATCGCGCTTGGTCAAGACCTGAAAGTCGCCGCGAGCCTGGGCTGCTTTCACCACCGAGAAAGTATATTTGGCATCAGGCACAGGCAAGTCTTGACTGTCATCGGCAGTGACCTGCAAGAAGACACCACTGGCGGCACCACCTTTATAAGCCTGACCGGTAGAATGCAGGAAGCGCGGACCAAAGCCCAGGCAGGTGGCCACATGCTTTTTGTCACGAACTTGCATACGCATCTTGAAGAGGCTGCTCTCGATATCGCTGTGATCCATATGCAGATAAGCCAATAAAGCGAAATAATCACCGGCGCTGAGCCTGTCTAGATGGGCTTTGAGCATGCCGACCAGAGTCTTTGCCTGCGCATTCTCTTTGATGGCGGCAGCATTTTTTTCGTCGCTGTAGAGTGCGATATCGCCTTCACTAAAGAAAGGTGTTTCTGCCGGCAGATGCCCGGTTTGTTCGTAAGCAGTGGTCAGTTCTCTGGTTTCGACCTTGCTAAACTCGACATCGGGCTGATCAAAAGGATTGATATGCATAGCCGCACCAGCTACGGCAGTGGCAAACTCAAAGCGGAAGAATTCACCGGCTAAATCTATTTTGTCGGAGAGAACAATCTCTACAACCGGCGACTTTCCTTGCATTTTGTCGAGGAAAGCTTCAATGGCTTCATTTTGCACACCATGGGCGGTGCGGTCACCGGCTAGTTTGACAAAAACAAAAAGACGGTCTGTACCATAGACAGACGATTCACCAGGAATTTCCTGGTCGACCGGTATTATAGCTTTGCCGACTTTGCCGGTGGACTCGGCCACTAGCTGCTCCAGCCAGGCGCCAAAGTCATACAGCGAAGGACTTGTAAATATAGTCAGCTTGTCGATGCCGGACACCTGTGCCTGACCCATGATGGCGCCCAGCACCAGACCAGGATTTTCTTTGATATTTTGTCTGCAGGAATTAGCCATCTGCAAAGCGGTAGAGAGAAACGCCTCGGCATCCATGCCAATTAGGCACATAGGCACAACGCCAAAGGGCGAAAGTGCGGAATAACGGCCGCCTACACCGGGCAGACCGTGAAAAATACGTCTAAAGTTCATGGCTTTAGCTTCGCCTTCCAGCTTAGAGCCTGGATCGGTGATGGCTATGAAATGCTCGCCGAACTTCTCGCCCAGCTTTTCTTTAGCTTGATGAACGAAGTGCCGCATAAAAATATTGGGCTCAAGTGTGCTGCCTGACTTAGATGAGACCACAAACAATGTGGTGGCGTAATCTAGACTGGCGTCAACCGCTCTAATCTGGGCGGGATCGGTGGAATCTAGTATCGAAAGGGCAGGATAACCGGGAGCATTGCCATAGGTCACTGAAAAGACTTCGGGGGCGAGGCTGGAGCCGCCCATACCAAGCAGCAGGACTTTTTTGAAGCCGGCATCTTTGATTTCGCTTGCAAATTTCTTATATTCGGCAATATTTTTCAGTTCTCTTTCGGGAAGAGTGAGCCAGTCAAGCCATTTGCTCTCGTCTGCATTGGTCCAGACCGAAGCTTCGCGAGCCCAGAGGGCATCCACCAACTTATCCTTGACAAAGGCGGTCAAGTAGTCTTCCACCGCCTTGGTCAGCCCGGTCCCGGCTGGAAGATTAACCGTCATAGAGGTCTTATGGCTTGCTTCAGCAGTTTTCATCTTGACTAATACTCCAAAAAGCACCGTTTTTGCGGCGGCTCGAAACATATTGCGAAAAGATATCAGAAAACTGCATTTCTTTTCTAAGGTTGTTGACGGAAGCTAAAGATGTAGTAGCTTATGTGGAAGTGTTTTCAGGCAAAAGACCCAGGTAATACGTGACAGAAGGCAACCAAACCGGACCCACCGCCGAAGTGCGTAAATCGGTCAAGGGATCCCCCCACGGCGATTCACTCTTGTCTTGGTGGCTTGCTTCAGCCATTGTCGGTGCCGACATAGGTACATCGGTTTTTTACACCACCGGTGTCATCTTCCCCTTGGTCAGTTTCGCTGCTCCAGCAATTATTGGGGTGGTCTGCCTTTTGATGTGGTTCTTCAAAGCCACCTATGAAGAAGGCTGCGCCGTCAGTCCCTTCAACGGCGGCGCCTATATCATGGTCTTGCAAACCATCGGCAAGCGCTTTGCCATCTTCGTGGGCGCCCTCACCATTCTTTCTTATCTAGCGACGGCGGCAGTAAGCGCCCTTTCAGGCGCCTTTTATATCGACTCTATCGATAACATAATGAACTGGCCGCTCTCTTCTATTGTGCTTACAGCCATAGCCCCTGTGGTTATTTTCGGCTTGCTCAATATAGTCGGCATCAAAGAGCCGGCCATGATTGTTTTCCTTATCGCCCTCTTCCATTTTTCGCTCTTGCTTTATATGGATGTTAAGGGCGTGATGATGCTGGTTGAAAAACAAGTCGATTTATCTAAGTTTCTCACCTGTTATCCCAAGATTACCCCGGAACATCTGGTGCACGGCTTTGCTGCGGCATTTTTAGGCATTACCGGCTTTGAGTCGGCAGCCCAGATAGTTGAACAGCTCAAGACCCCTACCTGGCGCACACTTAAGCAGATTTATCTTTGCGTAGTAATTCTGGTGGGCATAACCGCCCCTGTCACTTCATTGCTTTGTCTATCTTTGCTTGATGCTCAGCAAATCGAAAGCTTCAAAAACAGCTTGCTGAGCGGTCTAGCCTTTGTGGAAGGGGGCAAGCAACTGCTTATTATCTTGGTGGTGGACGCCGCCCTGGTGCTCTTTGCTGCCGTCAATACAGCTTATGTTGGCTGTATCGGTCTTTGTACAACAATGGCAAAACAAGGCAATCTGCCTGCCTTTATTTTGAGACGCTGGGCCCATAAGTTTCCCATGTTGCAGGGCTATCCTTTTGTCTGCCTGCCTTTCATGGTGGTCTGCGCCTTTATGATTTGTATTCTGCCGGGTCAAGTGGACAATCTTGGTCAGGTCTACGGTATGGCCTTCTTGGCGGTTATGTGCTCTTTTTGTCTGGGTGTGATCATGCTTAGGGTGCGCATGCCCCTCAAAGTTGAAAGAGCACCTTTCAAGAGCAAATTGACCATAACCATAAACAATCTCAAATTACCCATACCGCCGATGATTGGCTTGCTCGCCTTATTTTTCGGCGAGGTGGTGCTCTTGTTCTCGGCAGAGAGTGCCAGATCACTTGGCTTCCAGATTTTGGGCGTCATTATTATTGTCATGTGCTTTTATCGTATGGGAGTGCTTGAAGGACGTCTGCGCGAGCTACCCGACTTGCGACTGGGTATGGGCAAGTTCGTCAATCAAGAAGAGATTCCCGAAAATTTGCCGACATTTGTACTTTGCACCGGTGGTGCCAAAGCGAGAAGCTTGGCCACCATGCTGATCAAATTGCTTGAACAAGAAGAGCCCGGTCCCAAAGAGATAATCATTTTTCATGCCGAGGAAGAATCGGCAAGACGCGGCATGATGCATGAACTGTTGCAGCGCGTAGTCTCGCAACAGATTGCCCCGAGTTTTCGCAATCATGATGTGGTCTTGACCGTAAAAATCTTGCCCGAGACCCTTGTCGATGGTCTAATCTATCTCAAGAAAGCGCATCCTTTCTCTAAAGTCTTTATTGGCACTGGTTCAGACCCAGATCTCGCCGACCGCTACGCCCGCGATCTTGAAAGCAACCTGGGCGTCAGCGTTGTCAACATTGGGCGTCCTACACTTTTGGAAAGACTCGGCAGCAGTAAACAGTCCTAATTGCAGGAAGAAAAATGACTGAAAGCGAAACCAAGGCGCTCAAAGAACTTCACTTTCCGCAAGAGAGATCGCTTGGTGCCTTGTATCAGATTTATCGCACCGGCACCATGAGCGGTTGGTGGGAGAACAAACTGGGCGAAGCACAAGGCACTGTGCAATTAGTCAAAGAAGCCAATTTGCATTTATTGGTATCAGCCGATGCCGACCTGCGCGATTTCAACTATTTGCCGGCTGACGCTCTGCAATCAATCGACTTTCGCATGGTCGACATAGACAACCAGTCGCTTGAATGCATTTCGCACTTGACTGGTCTAAGATATCTCAGCTTACCCGAGCGCAAAATAGGCGACGACGGTATGTATAGTCTGCGCAATTTGCGCTTCTTGCATACACTCGACCTGGGCGGCACCGAAGTCTCAGACTATGGCTTATCAAAACTAAGACATCTCACCGAACTGCGCAAACTCTATGTCGACTCTACGGCGGTCAGTGGTCCAGGGGCAGCCGAACTCAATCAGTTTCTGCCCAACTGCCATATAGTCGTGCATTCAGGGCGAATGCTCAACTTTCCATTTGAAGTCTCACCGGGCAAGCTACTGGTGGCGCAAGCCGATCCAGGAGGGCAGAGAACCTGGAGCGAAGTAGGTGAAGCCCTCGGGACAGTGCAAGTCTCGCGCCGCGCTTTCGTGCGCCTAGAAGTGCTTGACCGCGACGCATTTCAGAAGTGCGAAAGACTAAAGCCAGACGATATACAGTCGCTTGATTATTTATTCGACGAGATAAGCGACCTCGATTTTGCTGTAATCAACCGCCTCTCCGGCTTGCGAGAGCTTAGATTGGGCGGACTGGAAATTGAGAAATATACTCTGCGTGAACTAGCCAATTTGCAAAGGCTACGCACCTTACAGCTGACCAGTTGCAATATAGTCGATCCGGAAGCGCTCAAACCAATTACCAAACTAAGCAGTTTGAAAGAGCTTAGACTAAGTCATTGCCAGCCCGGTCCCCTCGACCTAGGCGATCTGCTCAGTCGTACACCGGTGAAAAAACTGCTTTTAGAAGGGGCGGCGGTAGACGATAAGCTGCTCAGTACAATCGCCGGCGAAAACAGCATCGAAGAGCTTTATCTGGTCTTTTCATCAGTCACAGATGAAGGTCTGCAAGCCCTCAAGCACTTCAAAAACCTGCGCACCCTGGTCTTGCGCACCGACAGCATCACCGAAGAAGGTCTGGAGAATGTTCTCAACCTCACCGACCTGGTGCGCTTGGTGGTCAGAGCCGATGACATAAGCGAAGCTGTATTTGCTTCTTTTCGCTATCTCAAGCAATTGGAAGAACTCTCCCTCAGACAGGTCGACCTTAAGGGCGAAGGACTGGAATATCTCAGTGAATTGGTCAGTCTCAAAAGACTACACCTTGGTATCAGTAGTGATGCCACCAAAGAAGAATTCGAAAGCTATAAAGACCGCATCAGACTCTTTATCGATAATTTGCCGGCCCTGGAAGAACTATCTTTGCGCTATGACGGTCCTGATATTGAACTTGGTTATCTGCCTCGTTTGCGGGTGCTCGACTTATCGAATAATCCGGTGCAAGACCGGGGGCTGACTGGCTTAGCCGGACTGATTAATCTAGAGACTCTGCACCTCAAGGGCTGCAATCGCATAGGCAGCGAAGTGGTGTCCAAAATTAGTCATCTACCCCATCTAAAAGAACTCGACTTATCTCTCACTAGAATCAATAACGAGCAAGCCCAGGGACTGTCCTCCCTTTCCGAGCTGCGTTATCTCAACCTGGCTTCCACTGCTTGCGATAACCGAGTGCTAGAAAGTTTAAGCGAACTTTCCGACCTGAGATATATCGACTATCCCAAAGCCCTCACCGATGCCGACATGCCCCATCTAAGCAAGCTGCGACATTTACGTAATCTGCGCCTGGGGCAGGTGAGCGACCAAGGGCTCACCCATATAGAAAGCTTGATCATGGTCGGCGAAGTCAATCTCTCCGGGCAGCCGATTAGCGATGATGGACTGGCGTCTATTCGCAATATGAGCCATTTGAAAGACCTCAATCTCTCAGATACCCGCATCACTGATGGTGGCATGGTCTATTTGAGCAATTTCAAAGAATTGACCAGTCTCAATCTAAGCAGTACCCAGATATCAGACGACGGTCTCTCCGCCCTGACCAATTTAGTTTCTTTGCGCTCACTCAATCTCGAAAACTGCAAGCGTCTAAGAGATCGCGGTATCGCCTGTATAAGCTCGCTTACCTCTCTCAAATGGCTCAATCTCTGCAATACCAGGGTGACCGATTCGGGTATCGCCAGTCTGCGGCGTCTGCCCCATCTAAGCACACTCAGACTCTCATTCACCCAAATAACCGATGATGGCTTGGCGGTTCTCAATCAATTGCACGACCTTAATGTGCTCGACTTAGAAAATCTAGAAATAAGCGGCGTCGGCTTCAAACATATGACTGCTTGTAGGCGCCTGAAAGAATTGAAGCTCTCTAGCAGCAATATAGTTGATGATGCGATTGCCTACCTCTCTGAATTGCCTGCTCTGGAAGAGTTGGATCTGCGCAACACCCAGATAACAAAAGAGTCTTTGAAGAGTCTTGCCGCCATCAAGTCACTCAAGAAGCTTACCCTCATAGGCTGCGACATAGCCTACGGCGACCTGGTAGAACTAGCACCGCTGACCGCCCTAGAGACTTTGAATTTTCACGAATGCGAATATACCCGGGTGGAAAGAGCAGGGCTGAAGATGGCTTTACCAGGCTGTCGTATCGTGCTCTTAGATAAAGACGTCAACTGGACCTGAACAGGAGAACTAGTATGGTAATGGTAAAAATGGTGGAAGACGGCAATGCACCACCTGAGGTGCAGGCTGTTTTCGACGAAATAAAAGCGGCGAGAAAGACCAATTGGATCAATAACTTTTGGAAGGTACTGGCTGCCTCGCCCCAGACCATGAAAAGAATCTGGACCTCGGTCAAACTAGTTATGACCCCGGGCGCCCTCGACGCACTCACTAAAGAAATGATCTATATTGCAGTCAGTGTGACAAATAACTGCCCCTATTGCATTCATTCACACACAGCCGCTGCCCGCGCCAAAGGCATGACCGATGAAATGTATCACGAGCTAATCGCCGTTGTGGGCTTGGCCAATGAAACCAATCGTTTGGCTAATGGCTATCAAATGCCCATCGATGAAGAGTTCATCCCCGTCAAATAAGTGGTCTAGCGAAGATCGCTCCATTTATCGACTTTGACCAATTGAGCGCTGCGGCAAGCGGCGCTTTTTCTTTCACCACTTTATTCACCCCTTTAGACGAAGAGGCATTGATAAAATGCAAGCCGTCTTCTTCCCGACTGATGATACCGAGATGCAAGATGTCTAGACCAGGCATGGCAGTGGTAACAAAGACAATATCACCGCTTTGTAGACCGGCATCTTTAGGTAGTTTCTCAAGTGAGGCAAACTGACCTTTGGGCAAATATTTTAGGAAGCCTGAGGCAAGCACATTTTTGCTAATCTCATTTTCAATGCGGGCTATTTTCTCAAAGTTAGCTGAGCCGACCTGGCCAATTTGCTTGTAATAAGATGGATGGCTGGTCATAAAATCGAGCTTCTTGGAAAAATCAAGAAAAGTGAGACCGGGTAAATCTCTTATCAAGGCAAGACGACCATTTTGGCAGTTCTGATAGAGCCATTCACTTGTATAGTGCAGGCGACTTGCATAACCATCGACGATACCATAGCGATAACGCAAAGCGGTTATCTCCTTTCTTAGATCGTCAAAATTAGTCCAATCAATCTTTGTTTTGACACTATTAGACTTAGCACTATTAGATTTAGCTATTAAGGCACTGAGAGCCAAACAAGTTTCTACAAAGGTGACGCAATCAAAACTACTGAGGTCGACCAAGCACTTCTCTATACTGCAGTCTTTATCAAGACTGCCGCCTTGATAGGGTATAGATAGACCGGCCAGATAAAGAGCCACACGGCAGAGCCTCTCACCGGCAGGAAGACTGGACCAGTTGCCCTGATCGGCAGCCTCTTTGATTTGAGCCAGTGAAAGTGCGGGCTTGGGCGTCGAAGCAAAGAGTGGTTCCAAACGAAAGCCTGGCACTGCGAGCAGGGCAGCCAGTCCAAGGAACTCTCGTCTTTTTATGGGCAAATTCAGCATTCTAGTTTAGCTTAACCTCGACGACACTGCCCTCATTATAGAGCGGTATAAAAATGCGATCTGCACTTTCAGGTTTGATAGTAAAGGCTCCGGTAAATGTTCCAAAAGAAGGCAAAACCAATCTTCTTTCTTTTTGTCTAAGCCAATAGCAGGGCAGACGCTCGCTCAAGCCGGCGCCGCTTAGTTTTACTGCCGGATGAATATGGCCGGAGAAAGCGAATTTCTTGGCAGTCAAAAGCGCCTGGGGTAAGGGACTATCGCCATGATCAAAAATAAAGCCCTCTTCTTCAAAATAACCGCTCAACAGGTTCAATTGCCACTGCTTACTAAATTTCACTTTGCGATCATGATTACCAAGCACAAGGCTAATTTCCACATCTTTTGTTTTTTCTCTAAAGGCAATAAAGAGTTCATCGAGTTCTCTATCGATACCGTCTCTGCTATGGACAAGATCGCCTAAGACAATCAAACGACTGGCACCACAGTCAATAATGAGCCTCAGTAAGCGATCGAGATCACCGGCGCACAAACCCGGTGGGGCGAAAAATTGCCGGGCCCGAAAAGCTTGCCCTTTACCAAGATGAACATCGGAAACAAGCAGGGTCTTTCTGTCACTTAGAAAGACAGCTTTATCGGGCAGTATTGTAATCGTCTCGCCCAGGCGGCGAATTTTTTGCCAGTTAGCCATGTGATTTATGTATGCTGTGATTTATGCAAGATGTTATTTATGTCTGGTGTTATTTATACATGGTGTTATTTATACATGGTGTTAATTATGTCTGGTGTGATTTATGCATGGTGTTAATTATGTATGTTTATCTTTATGTCTGATGTTCTTTTAAAAGAATACTCTCTATAAATAATAGCGAGCGCTCTGCATTTCTTTGGCCATTTCGACTTCCATTCGTTCAATACGACTGGCAAGTTTTTCAGATGATAGTTTGCCGCGCAGACGATCCACCATAAGAGGCAAAGCAAAAGGGCTTGCCTTGGCTGTGTCAAGCTCCATGACTTTGCCGCTGACGATGCGTTCGAGGGCAAGTTGCATGCGCCGCACTTCCAGATGTCTATCGAGCACCTCTTGGTGGGCCTGCCTGATCAAAAGATTACCCGGATCGTGATCGACAAATACGTCATAAAGCAGAGAAGAAGAAATCTGCACCTGTTTGACCGTGCGGGGCGCCCCCGGATAACCCTGAAAAATGAGCCCGGACACCCTGGCAATTTCTCTAAATTGACGTCTGGCCATTTCACCGGCATTGAGACAGGCAAGTATGTCGTCCGATAATTCTTCCTGCTTGAACGAAGCAAAAAACTGCGACGCCCCTTCTTCAAACCGAAAAGGTCTATCAGAAAGTATTTCAAAACCCCAGTCATTGACGGCAATCGAAAAAGTGGCAGGCGACTGCCTAGCAAGCTTAAAGGCGGTCAGATGGGCGAGACCTTCGTTGACCAGACGGCCCTCGAATGTATAAACAAATAGATGATAGCCATCCCTCGACTTATGCCATTCGACCAGCACCTCATCTTGGCGGGGCAGAGCCGAACGCTGCGACTGCAAAAGCAAAAGAGGTTTGATAAAAGCCATTTCGGGCTGATCATAATTACCCTGCGACGCACTGTCTATAAGCTGGCGCACATGGCGTGAAAGCTCGCTCGACATAGGCAGACGTCCACCCATCCAACGGGGCACAGGACCGCTGCGGCGATTGGAAAGTCGCACATAAGCCTTCATACCCTTGACTTCAATAAGTTCAAGATAACGACCGGCAAAGAGAAAAGTGTCACCAATTTTTAGTCTTGAAATAAAAGACTCTTCCACATGGCCAAGTGAGCCACCCCGAAAGAAGGCCACTTCCATCGACTGATCAGAAACTATGGTGCCGATGGAAAGACGATGCTTGAGGGCAAGTTGCTTGCCCTCCGGACTTTCGCTATCGACTTCATAATAACCGTCTTTAAATCTAATTCTTTTAAACTCGGGATAGGCGGCAAGTGCACTGCCGCCGGTGGCGACAAAACTAAGGGCCCAGTCGAGTTCCTCTCTGGTCAACTTGCTGAAGGCTCGGGTTTGTCTCATCTCTTCTAAAAACTGTTCAGGATAGAGACGACCAGAAAGACAAGTTGTGGTTATATGTTGGCAAAGCACATCAATTGGCTGCAATACCGGATAACGTTCTTCGAGATGTCCCGAAGCAATAGCAATGCGAGCAGCAGCCAATTCCACCAGTTCGAGGGCATGACAAGGCACCATATATAATGTGCTGACAGCACCGGGTCTATGACCGCTGCGTCCTGCCCTTTGCAAAGCCCGAGCCACGCCCTTGGGGCTGCCCACCTGCAAGACTCTTTCTACCGGCGAAAAGTCGACGCCCAAATCTAAAGACGATGTGGATACAACCAGACTGATGCGCCCAGTGCGCAGATTTTCTTCGACAAAGCGCCTGACGTCGTTATCGAGAGAGCCATGGTGCAAGGCGGCACGTCCGACAAAATCAGGTTCGATTTCAATCAGTTCTTGATACCACTGCTCGGTCTGCGAACGCGTATTGGTAAAAATCAAAGAAGAGCGCGCCTGACCGGCCAGTTTCGCCACCTCTTCCACCATAGTCAAGCCGGTATGACCGGTCCAAGGCAGATTAGACAGACGCGGCGGCATCACCGAACAAGTCTCAATTACTTTCTTTTCTTTGCCTGCGACAATTAGCTTGTCTTTAGACCCGCTTATACTTGGGACGAGGGTGTCGAGGGCAGTCTCAGCATTACCTATGGTGGCAGATAGAGCAAAGACCACCGGCTGGCAATAACGCCTCAATCGGGCTAAGAATAACTCGACCAGGGTACCCCGCTTGCTGCTCAAAAGCTCATGCCATTCATCCACCACCACAAGCTTTACTTGTCCAAACTTATCGGCAAAGCCGGCATACGACATCTGAATTGAAATAGACTCGGGAGTGGTGATCAGACAGCTGGGCAGAATCTTTTTTTGTCTGGCTCTGGTGCTCGCTGATGTATCGCCGGTGCGTGTCTCGACAGTAAAGGGCAGGTCTAGATCTTTGACGGGTGCCTGCAGATTCAGGCAAAGATCTTGAGCAAGGGCGCGCAAAGGGGTGATCCAAAGGACAGTGAGGGGCAAGGCTTGGTTCTTTGTTTTAGACAAATTATCGGAATCATTCAAGAATTCTATTAGGGGACCAAACCAGGCAGCATAGGTTTTGCCGGTGCCGGTAGAAGCCGTAAGCAGAGCGCTTTGTCCGGCAAGATAGGCTTGCCATAGTTCTTCTTGAAAGGAAAATGGCACATATCCCTTTTCGCTAAACCAATTTCTTACCTTTGCCAAACCTTGCATCTTCAGGTGTTGCTCTCAAATATATTTAGCTGCCCTTGACTTGTCGGGGTACTATTGGCTTTTTCTCTATTTTCGTTTTGTACATCAGCCAGCGCTCTCAAAAATTGCAATGTGTCTGCTTCTTCAATCGGCTTATCGGTGCGTATGCGCAATATGCGAGGAAAGCGAACCGCCACCCCCGACTTATGGCGACTACTGAGTTGTATCGCTTCAAAAGCAAGTTCAAAAACCAATTCGGGTTTAACACTGCGCACCGGGCCGAACTTCTCGATTGTATTGGCTTTGACAAAACGATCTACCTCTTTCATCTCTTCATCGCTCAGTCCCGAATAGGCCTTAGCCACCGAAACCAGCTTGCCTTCATGCCAGAGAGCAAAAGTATAGTCGCTATAGAGCGAGGCTCGGCGCCCATGACCTCTTTGGGCCGCCACCAAGACGGCATCGACTGTGTATGGGTCAACTTTCCATTTCCACCAATCGCTGCCCTTGCGTCCAATGCCATAAACTGAACCGAGCCTTTTGAGCATCAAGCCTTCGACTTTCATGAGCCGACTTTGCTGACGCAAAGCATAGGCGGCGCTCAAGCTCAGTGGTCCCAGTTCAGGGGAGTAACGCAACCGGGGACTGAGAGCACCGGCACAACTCGGCGTATCGAGACAAGCACCGGGGGTAAGCAGCCTCTGCAGATACTGCTTTCTCTCTTCTAGGGCGTGCAAACGAAGGTCTTTTCCCTCGAATTCAAGTAAATCGAAAGCCATGAAAACACAAGGCACCTCATCAAGCAAGCGAGCCCCGATATTTCCTTCTTTGCGATTCAAACGCTTTTGCAACTGCCCAAAAGGTAGGACATCGCCTTCCCGAAATGCGAGAATCTCGCCATCAATAACGATACCATCAGGCAGTACCAAGGCAGCTTTGGCAATTTCAGGAAAAGTCTCGGTCACCAGCTCTTCGCCTCGCGACCAAATAAAGACCTGCCCGGCTCGTTTCACCAATTGACTGCGGATTCCGTCCCACTTCCATTCGACGCTGAAAGGCAAAGTTTTATCAAACGGACTTATTTCGGCAGAAGCTTTGTTTTCTGAAGCTCTATTTTCTGAAGCTTTGTTTTCCAAAAGCTGCTCAGCGACTTGATCAAGAAGCGCCTGAAGCGAAGCTTGCCCAGACGAGGTTACTGTGTCATTAGCAGTCAGTAGATTAGCAGTAAGTGGCTGGGCGAGAAAAAATGGATAGGGTGTAGCGGGCGAACGTTCAACGCCTTCTTTACTGATGAGATTCTGGAAGGCTTGCACTTCCGGCTTGTAAGAAATTAGTCGCTCTTGGAGAACGGCTTCGCTCAGACCCGAAAACCGACTGAGAGCCCGAACCACTAGTTTTTCAGAAACTCCCACCCTAAAGCCCCCGGTTAAGAGCTTACCTAGTAAGAATCGCTCAGTCTGGTTGAATTTCTGGTAGACAATAGAAAGGGCGACAAATATTTCTCTTTCAGGCAAACCGCGCAAGCGATCAAGAAAATTCACCAGCTCAGAGAGTTCAGTAGAAACAGATGAATAGTCAAAGTCATTGCCAAAAAGGATCATCTGTTTGCTTAAACTCAATTGAGAGGTTGCCGTGGAACTAAATTCATCAGCCTGGTTAGAGAGAATTTCAGGATCGAGCGCTAAATTCTGTGGCAATAGCAAAGATACACATTCAGCCAAGTCGCCCACATTGTCATAGCATTCTTGAAAGAGCCAGGGCTGCAAGTTCATGCCCGCATGTTGCATACAAAAACGACGCAATTGTGTAGAAGAAACGACCCTTGTAAGCTTGCGACCAGAAAGAAAGAAAAGAGCCCAGACTAGATTTTCAGTCGGTGCAGAGCGGAAGTATTCCTCCATAGCCTTTAGCTTGGCTTCTTGGGAGGTGTTATTGTCCAACTCATTGAAGAGTCTGGCGAATTCTCTCATTCGCCCCCCTCAAAGCGAGTCTGAAGGTCATTTGCCTCTAGACCATGTTCGCGCAAGAACCGCACCAAAGATCCAGAAGATCCATGCGTAACGAGAACAGAAGCGGCACCGGTGGCAAAAATAGTTTTTGTAAGTGACTGCCAGTCAGCATGGTCACTCAAAACAAAACCTCTATCGACATTGCGCCTACGACGTTGCCCTCTCACCTGCATCCAGCCGCTGGCAAAACCAAGCGAAACATTTGCACTGCGAGCCAGCTTACTTTCTGCTAGAGCGGGCGGGGCAATAATCAAAGCGCCACCATTCTTTAGCACCGACGAATTGTCGCCACTCTCTAGTTCTTTGGATTCTAAATCTAGGTCTGAATTAGATTCATAAGAATTTGCGTGAGAAGAATTTTTGTGAGAAGAATTTTTGTGAGAAGAATTTTTGTGAGAAGAATCTGCCTGAAAAGTATCTGCTTTAGAAGAATCTGAAGCAGAACCGGACATTGAGGGTTGGTTGCCTTGCGAAGAGCTAGCCTGAGAATGTCGTCCCATCACCTGATAGTCAGGAAGTTCAACTCCTTCAGCACGATAAATTTCACAAAGAGAGTGCACTGCAGGATGCACTAAAATGGGTCCAGGAAAATTACCAGAAAAATTTGGCGTCAGCGAGCCGGACAATGCTAGCTGACGGAGGGCAGCGAGCACACGCTGCGCCTTACCAAGGCTGTAAGCGAGGAGCAAGGCACTGCGGCCAAGGCGAGCGCATTCAACCCACCAGTCATATATCTCAGCTACTACTTCTATAGTTGGTCTAAATTTGTAGATTGGCAACGCGAAAGTAGACTCGGTGATGAAAGTATCGCATTGAACCAATTCAAAGGGCTCACAAGTAAGGTCATCTAATGCCATAGAAGAGACTTTGCTGAGCTTATAGTCGCCGGAAACCACGGTAATCTTGCCTTTGTGCTCGATTCTAACTTGGGCACTACCTAATATGTGTCCTGCCGGGTGCAAGCTCACCTTAACATCTGAAAAATTGACCGATTGCCGGTAGGGCACTGGATGCATCTGGGCAGTAAGCTCGGCACCCAAACCTGCTACATTCTCAAACAAAGGCAGCCCTGCGCTGCCCGTTTGCGCAAACCTATGCTGCATTATTTTTACCGTACTTGGATGGGCAAAGTACTCAGACGAGCCAACGCGAGCATGATCCGAATGCCCATGGGTGATGATTGCCCTAGCCACCGGAGCCCAGGGATCTATATAAAATTCGCCGGCTGGACAATACAAGCCTTTTTCAGTTAGATGAACCAGCTCATCAGAACAGACGCTCATTTAGCCCCAAAATTCTCTCTCTACTACAGATCTCATGCAAGTATCTCAAAGATGTCTGAACGCTGGCTGAACAGTAAGATAATAACTTCAAATAACCCAAACTAGACACGCAATGTGACCTTAAGCGGCGTCACAAAGGATCTAATTAATGCTGAACCTATGTAGTCTGAAGCCAGGCAAATAGAAACCGGACCGGAACTGTTACCGCCAAATCTTGAGGCGCCGACTTGCGAGTCGATAGTTTGTAGTTTCAGAGTATTATCTTCAAAAATCTCCAGAATCGCCGGGTCATATCTTCTGTAAGGATTGAGAGCGAGATAGTACTGCATTGTCTTTCGTGAAATGCCACCAAACAGACCATATACGAAACCTTTGAAACTCCGCAATAAAGTTTTGACTGTTGCCAAATTCAGTTCACTAGGCTCACTACTTGCTTTGCAATATAGACAATCGAAGTAGAGACAACCCTCTCCGTCACTTCTGGTTCCGTTTGTCGGCGCTTTCTCTGGCTCAGGTGATCGCAGTTGGACTCTTCCGCCAGCCAACGTGACAATAAGTTCGTCAAGTTCTAATTCAGTAATAATAGCGTTCAGTTGCTGTGGTTCGATGCCTGTTGCATAAAGTAAGTGATCAATTGACAAAGCTCCATCGCGCAAAAGGTCAAGAATCTGTAACTCTTCGGCAGACAGTACTCGCGAATAGCTAGCTCCTTCAGTAGGTGAAGTCTCCTTATCAAGCGGGATTTCACTTGATTCTTCTTTTCTAGATTCAGAGGGACAACTGCTACCCTCTGATTTAACATCTTCATCTTGTGAAAAAGCCGAAAGTGCTTGCTCGTAGAATTCCTCATCGCGAGGACTTTGCCAACGCGGCGTAATTAGACTTCTTTTTCTAAAGGTTTCCAGGAAATGTACTGTTCCTATTTCGAATGCTTGGAAAGCATTATCATTACACAATTCTTGCCTGTCTAGAGCAGCCATGATGCTTCGACTAATGTGCAGAGCACTTGACGGTGAGACTCTTGCGAACTGAGCAAGTGCCGCTGAGTTGACAAAGGCTCTATGATCAAAAAGCCAAAGAGCACCAAGCCAAGCCCTAATCTTTCTGACCCGATGGAAAAAGGTTTTTGCTGTTATCGAGCAGGTCTTCTTGCACGCAATGCAGTATAGAGAACGGTTTTCATTGCGCGCAGAAACTTCAAATGAGCCGCAAAGGCGACAAAACAATAGGCTTCTTTTCTTAAATTCGTCAAAGAGCCAGAACCAACAAGATTTTTCATCTGGGAAATTGATTTCAAAATCAGCCCAGACTTTCTTTACGAAGTCTGAATAGGAATTATCTGGTGGTCTCTTCATAGTCTTTAAACCCAACTCTTTGAACAGCGGCTACGTATATAGACGGCTTTTCGGAAGAAAAAGTTCAAAGAAATTTTGTTAGATTTTGGATTAACCGAATTCGGTTAATCCAAAATCCGCATTGCAGCAGAGTTTATAATTACGAGTACTGACATTAATTCACCACCACTTGGCATCATCCGGGTTCAATCTATAATTTATGGAACTATCTCTTAAAGGGAAAAAAGCTCTGATAACTGGAGCAAGTTACGGTCTCGGCTACTCTTGCGCAAAGGTCTTGGCTGAAGAAGGCGTCGATCTTGCAATCTGCGGAAGAGACAAAGATAAAGTTCAAAATGCGGCAAAGGAGTTGGCAAGCAATAGCAGCGCTCGCGTTCTAGGCGTCAGAGCAGATCTGACTGTTCCTTGTGACCTAACTTCACTTGTGGAACAAGCCAATAACTTTCTTGGAGACATAGATATCCTGATAGTTAGTACGGGTCATCCCCCAACCGATCCCTTCACTGTCACAACCGATGATGACTGGAGGCAGGGATATGACTTAGTTCTTCAGCCACCAATAGCCTTATCTAGACTTGTCTTGAAAGGCATGAAGGAGAAAAAATACGGAAGAATCATTTATATAGGCTCCATCTTCGGCATCGAACCTGAGTATTCTTCGGTGGTTCAAAGTACACTCAGAACTGGTCTAAACGCTCTTTCTAAGTGTATTGCCACCGAAGTCGCGTCGTACGGCATAACTGTCAACGTCATCTGTCCAGGTTACTTTGATACGCCACTGGTAAGGGAACTAGCCAAGAAGTACGCTGTTTCTGAACATGTCTCTGTTGATGAGATTCTTAGCAGTTGGGCTGCACATTCACCCGTGAAGAAATTCGGCAATCCAGAAGACCTCGGAGCTTTGGTAGCTCTTCTTGCCTCACCACGCGGTGAATTCATCACAGGTACAACCATCACCATAGATGGTGGCGCCGTCAAGAGATTCTAAGAACAAACCTAACCTTGCTTGGTTCCCAAAATCATCTAGACCAACTTAATCTCGCATGACTTATCTATTGTTATAGACCTAGATGGGGCAACAAAGGCTTTAGGCCCGGTCCCTAATTATTTTTGCTCTCCCGAAACTTGCGCGAGCAACTGTTTTGCTTTTCTGTTCGAGCTATTCAACTTAACAGCCTCTTTCAAATTCGTCAAAGCCAAATCTTTGCGCCCCATCGAATATGCCAATCGTCCTAGTAAGAAACGATAGTGGTCGTTATCTGGTTCGAGTCTTACCACAGTTTCTAGGTCGCCTAGTGCTGACTCTTTCAAGCCAAGATTCAAGTATGCCAACGCTCTATTTGAATAAGCTTCAGGAATTGACCTATCGATTCTCAAAGCTGCTGTGTATTCTGAAAGTGCACCATTGAGATCGCCCTGTTTCTGGAGGCAGTTGCCTAATACCTCATGTGCCTTTGCTGTTTCAGGTTCAATGCTAAGTGCTTGTCTTGCGAAAGTTTCAGCCTGCAAATTGTTCCCTTTCATTGAGAAAACCAGAGCCTTTCCAGCTAAGCCCGCGGCTTTAAGCTTCATATCCCCTTGTTCTGCAAGCGCAGAATAATCGGCAAGCGCAAGGTCAAGGGAATCATCTCGACAATAAGCCCAAGCTCTATCTTTCAGAACATCGCCGTCACCCGGAGCAATAGTTAAAGCTTCGGTCCAATCGCTGAAGGCTTCTTCGCGCTTGCCGCGGCGAAAGTTAAGACGAGCTCTCAAACGCAAAAGGTTAGCCTCACGTCTGACAGAAATAGCCTCATCTAATATTTTCTGGGCCTCTGCAAAACGTAAATCAGACATAGCTAGCTGATAGTCATTTCTGAGGCGCTCCAGCTTGGCATCGGAACTTTCCATTCGAAAAATTTGGGAGAAGGCCGCAAAGATATCGTTGGGGTTCTCTGCATTTTGAGAAGTTGCACCGCCAGAGGAACTAAGGCTAAGGCGGCCATCTCTAGCACCAATTAAGGAAGACCAATTTAAGGCGGTAAGCAGGGCACAGCCGGCCAAAGCAACAAGAATGAAGCCAATGGGAGGTTTTGACTTTTCTTGTTGCCTCTTCTCTTGCTTAATTCGGGACAATTCCCGCACAGACATCAAGCCGCTGGCAGAAGCAGTCTCACGAGCACCTTCTTTGTTGCGAAAACTGCCTTTATCGGCTGCAGCAGTCGTCCCGATAGCGCCAGCCACACCAGCAACTCTAGCAGTATCACCATTTTCAAAAGTCCTACCAAAGCTACCAGTCGAAAGCTCAGATTCAGACGAATCATCATCTTTGCTCACAAACTCAACCGCACCCTCACCCTCACCCTCACATTCTCTGCTCCAAGACCAATTGTTCAGCCCTTCGGCAACTTCGCTAGCGCGGGACGGCATCTGAGTTTGACCAGAATCTTGACCAGAATCTTGACTAGAATCTTGACTAGAATCTTGTCTAGAAGCTTGACCAGAATCCTGACTGGAAACTTGACCCGAGACCTTTTCAGAGACCTTTTCCAAGCCAGCTCCCGGAGCCGAAACTGCAGCCTGTCCCGCCGCAAGAACCTGCAAGGTTGGCGCATCGCCGCCATGCATGCTGTGCTTGCTGTAGCCGCCGGAAGATTCCGGGCTCGCTTCCTTGGCGGAAGGCGATTCTGAGTTGTTATTTTCGTCTGATTCGGCGTTCATACTTGGCAAGAGGTAAAAATGAGAAGCCTGCTAGGAATTCGCAAAGAAGAAACTTTTCCAAAGAAAGATAAAGCAAAGCTGTATGGCAAAAGCGTCAGTTTCCATGGTCAATATAATGAACTTTAGGTCTAATTACCAGACTATTTGGAGGCACAGATGTCCCTGAGGTCAATAAAGTCCCTGAAGTCAATAAAATCCCTGAAGTCGATAAAGTCCCGGAGGTCCCTACAGGGAAAACTTGAAGCGTCGTCTTTGACAATCGGATTGGCGCTGGGCTTAGTCTTTGGAGGGAGCGTCACCGGTGCCTACTTGGTAGGAAAGAACTCGCAGGTGGGGGCTCCGGCAGGGGCGTCGGCGGGCGACTCTAGCGCAGCCGCTCTCTCGACCGGCGGTAGTGCCGCTCTTTCGGCGGCAAGCGTCGGCGCCCTCGGCGTCGAAACCATAGCCAATATTGCCGACAGCGCCGGTAAAGCTGTGGTTAATATCGACACTATGACAGTGGTGCAGTTGCCATACTTTGCCGAGACTTTCTCGCCCTTAGACTTTTTTGGCTTCGGGGGCGGTGAAATGGTCCCCCAGCCCATATTGCAGAAGCGGCGCGGGGTTGGCTCGGGGCTTATCATCAGAGAAGACGGCTATATCTTGACCAACAACCATGTGGTCGGTAATGCCCAGCAAATCAAGGTTTCGCTGCAAGACAAGCGCACTTTCGACGGCAAAGTTATAGGCAGAGATCCCTTTACCGACCTGGCCGTGGTCAAAATAGATGCCAAAGGTCTGCCTGTCTCAAAAATAGGTGAAAGCAAGTCACTTAGACCGGGAGACTTTGCCATCGCTATCGGCAGCCCCCTAGGCTTTGACCACACGGTCACCCTGGGCATTATCTCGGCTCTTGGTCGGTCAATCGATGCCGAGAACAAACCAATTTCCAATCTTATTCAGACCGATGCCGCCATTAATCCAGGAAATTCAGGTGGTCCACTGCTCAACATCAAGGGCGAAGTGGTGGGGGTCAACGTCGCTATCAGAGGCGACGGGCAGAACATAGGCTTCGCCATACCGTCTGAAGTATTCTCGGAAGTCTCTAAACAGCTGATAGAGCAAGGACATGTCTCGCGCCCTTATCTCGGCATAAAGATGCAAATCATGGACGAAGCAATGGCTCAGGCTCTGGGACTGCCGCCCAACACCAAAGGCGCCCTAGTTGCTCAGGTCGGGCAGGGCAGCCCAGCCGAAGAAGGCGGACTGCAAATTCAGGATGTGATTACTTCTATAGACGGTCAGCCGGTGAAAGATCCGGAAGATGTAAGAGCCTTTGTTAAGAGCAAGAAAACGGGCGATATCGTCCGCATAGCCGTGCTCAGACAGGGTTCGCTTACATCAATCAAAGTCAAACTAGGCGAATTCAAAGCCCAATAGCCAATTGCGAACATTGCTCATCGATTTCTGGGTATAGAAGACCAGGAGTTTTCGATGGCAAAGAAAAAGCAGCTCAAGTTTCCGATTGCTTCTCCCATGGCAAATATGAGTTTGTCCTGGCGGTCGGTATTTCTTTTGCCGATTTATGCCCAGGTCTCATTACTTGTGCTGGGCGCCTTTTCTTACAATCAGCCGCTCAGTACAAGACTAAGTCTATTTATCACCTATCTTGCCTTTTTCTTTTACCGATTCTTAGCCAACCTGGCTTCCAGGCATCTAGTAATCGATGATGGCATGATCAAAGTCGGTTATAAAAGCTATGAAATAGCAGATCTGCAAAAAATCAGCGTGCCCATCAACAAATATGACTACACAGACGGCACTATCATTCTGCACTTTGGACCAGGCAACAAAAACAATCTCAAACTAGAACTTGCCAATCTCGGCGCCGAGAACTCTGAGAAGCTAATTGAAATTCTCTCTCGGAGGGTCTCGGGTCTACCCATCGAGCCGCGCATCGAAGAAGCCTTGCAAAACCTTAGACCCCTGAAGCAAGATAAGCTCACTAATCCAAACGAATTGGTCCTGCCCTATAAACTGCATGGCTTCATCCGCGACTTTCCAGCCCAGCTCAAAAGTGCCGCCAATTTCTGGCTGCAATCTCTAGGTCCGCTCGGCACCTTGGTTATAGCAACACCAATCTGGCTGACCTCGGCTTTAGCTTTGTTCAATGCCCTGCGCAATTGGAGCGATGTGCAAGGCAACAGACTTTTCTATGAATTGCTCTCGTCCTTTCTCTTCTGTCTGCAATCTTATAGTTTCACATTTCAGACCATCTGTGACAATTCAGGAATTGGGCGCCTTTTTGCCTATATGATTTGGGCGGGGCTGGCTCTTTTGATCTATTACCTATTCAAGGTCATCTACAGCACTAATACAATTACGGTCAATCGCCAGGGAGTGGAAGCAGACTTCATGGCAGAACTGTGGTCTGAGGAAAGAGGCAGAGTCAACTTCGACTATCTAAAAAAAGTAGAACTGGTGGGAGGCACTAGATCGGCCAGCCCGGACAAATGGAAGATCAAGCTCACTTCGCGCATTTCAACATTTTTTGGCGAAAGGAAGAAAGAAGAAGTTATAGAACTAGGGGCGGTGGCACCTAGCGATCGAGATAAATTATTGAAAGCCTTTCAAGAATTTGCCCCGCCAAGCACACTCTCTCTTGAAGTGACTGAAACACTAAAGAGTGGCGCGGAGAAATCTTATACAGATCTTTGGCTGCAAAGTCTTTCGGACGGCAATATCAGAAAAAATATCGAGCCACTTCGCGAGGGTGCCCTCTTGCAAGAAGGTCGCTATCAGATAATCGACAAAATCGGTATAGGCGGCGAAGGAACAGCCTATCAAGCCCTCGAACGCGAAGAGCTGGCGAGCGGCAAAGTCAAAAAGGTGGTCCTCAAAGAAACAATTATTCCGCCCTATCTAGACCGCCCCGCCGAATACGAGACCCTCGAAAAAATCAAGAAAGAAACTGAGATTTTGGCGTCAATCAAGAGCGATCTAGTGGTGCAATGTCATGGCTTTTTTCTAGAAGATAGAAGAACCTATATCGTTCTTGAATATATCGAAGGAAAAAATCTCAGGCAGTATGTGAAAGAACGAGGTCCGCTGCCCCAAGCCGAGGTAGTACGACTGGCTCTAATTATGTGCGACATACTCGAGGCTTTGCATAGCAGGCAAGTGATACACCGAGATTTCACACCCGACAATATAATCATCGCGCCCGATGGTTCGCTCAAACTAATCGATTTTGCCGTAGCCACAGAAAATAGAGAAGGCGTGACAGGCACCATAGTAGGCAAACATTCTTATGTGCCGGCCGAGCAGTTCAGAGGTTATGCCGAGAATCGCAGCGATATCTACGCCATGGCTTCTACTCTCTTTTTTCTGCTTACCGGCATCGACCCCGAGCCTATAACGCAATCAAACCCAAGCGAAAAAGGAATTGCAATCAATCAAAGTCTCAATCAGCTAATTGAAGAGTGCACTAGCCAAATTCCTTCCGAAAGACCGGCCAGTGCAGCACAGATAAGAGAGCGTCTCAGCGAGATAGAGCTGGACATGGAAGAGTCATTTGTAATAAATATCGCCGGCGATCTGAAGAAGCAGGTGTTGAGTGGCTGAACTCTGCATCAAACTAGATTATCAAGATCCAGTGAAAGAGGGTGCTGCCACCCTCATCAAATCTAACTTCCCACTCTGGTCGATATTGCCGATTCTAGGTGCGACTTTCTGCGCCGGCATTTCAATTTTGATGACTGTTCTCTTCGCCCTTGTTCCCTTAGTCTTCTTGACTCTATTGAAAACACTTTCGACCAGGCAAATACTCATGGACAAACGCGGCATAGAAATGCCGTCAGATCTATCCCGCGGTCGTCTGAAAGGCAGTTATCTCGGTTGGGATCAAATTGCCCGAGCCTTTGTATCTGGCGAAGGAACGGCCAAAGAAGTTGTGTTTTTGCCTTTGACCAAAGATCTACCGACGATAAAGGTGCCTCTAGATCGCCTTGATGGCAACCAGACTGAAAAGCTGCTTGTCACTATTCAGCACTTTATGCCCGGGGAGAAAGATGCCAGTTTAGAAGAGCTAAGCCAGACTCTCAAGCGCTTGAACGCCGGATTGAGCAGCGAAAGCGAATTTTCTTACACCGATATCTGGGAAGATGAATTGAAGCGCCGATTTCGACCGGCGGCATTTATGCCCCTAGAAGCCGGCGTGAGCGTGCGCGAAGGCTCAATTAGAATTGAAAGAGCCCTTGCATCAGGCGGACTTTCGGCAGTCTATCTAGCCAGTACCAAGCAGGGCAAACTGGTGGTTCTCAAAGAATCAGTCATACCTGAGTCTTACGAAAGCGAACTGAAAGAAAAAGCGAAAGAGATGTTCGCCCGCGAAGCGCGACTGCTCATGAAGCTTGATTTTGACAAGATAGTGAAAGTGCTGGATTTTTTCAGCGAGGGCGGCCGCTCTTATCTGCTGTTGGAAAGCGTCACCGGACCAGATCTCAGACAATACGTCAAACAACACGGCAAGTTGCGCGAGTCTTTGGTGCTTGATTTGGCTTTGCAGATGGCTGATATTTTGGTTTACCTGCATAGCCAAGAGCCGCCGGTGATTCATCGCGATTTCACACCTGACAATCTGGTCTTGCAAAACGACGGCAAACTAGTGGCTATTGATTTTGGCGCCGCCAATGAATTCATCGGCAATGCCACCGGCACCTTTGTCGGCAAACATGCCTATATCGCCCCCGAACAGTTCAGAGGCAAAGCTTCGCCACAGAGCGATCTTTATGCCATGGGAGGCACGCTCTATTATCTTTTGACCGGCGAAGATCCGCTTGCACTAAGCGTATCCGATCCGGCCGAGAAAGTAGCAGTTTCGCCGGCTCTGGCCAAACTGGTATATGACCTCACCTTGCCCGAAGGACGTATAGCCAGTGCCGCCGTAGCCAGAGCCAGACTAGAGATTATCAAGACAACCTCTTGATTTAGATTTTCAGTCATTTCAGATATACTATTGACCAGATTTTAAGCGCCACCTAGCAATGTGAGGCAAGCAATTGTCCGGTCAAGAAAAGAAATTCGATGAAGAACATTGGCGCCAGGTCTTAAGCGCCGAAGAATATCATGTGGCTAGAGAAAAAGGCACCGAGCGAGCCTTCACCGGCAGATATTGGAATAATCATGAGCCTGGGCTTTACAACTGTGTTTGTTGCGGCGCCCCCCTCTTTGATTCCAGCTGTAAGTATGACTCAGGCAGCGGCTGGCCCAGTTTTTATAAACCAGCGCAAGGTGCGTTGATAGACGAACACGAAGACCTAAGTTATGGCATGCGCCGAGTAGAGGTCACCTGTACCCAATGCGGCGCCCATCTTGGTCATCTCTTTCCCGATGGACCAAGACCCACTGGTCTGCGGTATTGCATCAATTCACTCTCACTCAAATTTAAAAAAAATCCAGAATAGAAAAAAGCAAAGCAAAAAACTAAAAATAGAAGAAAGTCAAAATAGAAAAAACTCAAAATAGAAAAACAGAATAAATTCAAATCTGAAATATAAGAAGACTGCCCCAATAAATGTCGCGAACCATCCTGCACTTAGAAATCGAAGACTCGGTAAAAGAGCTTCTCAATGCCTTGCTCAGTGCCCGCGGACATAAAGTAGAAAGTCTGGCTTCCGGCAAAGCCGGGCTGGCAAAAATCGCCCAAGAAAATATAGATCTTGTTGTAGTCGGCGCCGAATTAGAAGACATCGACGGCATTTCTTTTATTTCAAAACTGCGAGCAAGCAACCGCAATATCAGCATCATCTATGTTTCTAAAGTTTGGCATGATGCAGCTATATACAAACAGCTGCGCAGCGACCTGAAAGTGGACATGGTGGTGCACCGACCCCTCAAGGCTTCACTCTTAGGAGCCCAAATCGAAAGTATCTTCCAAGAAGAAAAGAAGATTACCTCTCATATCGAGCAAGAAGAAACTATATTCAAAACTCTGCAAGCCAATTATCTCAAGGTCTTGCCCGAGCGCGTCAAAAAATTGAATACCGCCATACAAACAGCCAAAACCAATCCGGAAGATCAATATTCGCTCTTGGAAGCAATTAGATTGGCTCATAATCTAAAGGGCACCGCCTCTAGTTGCGGCTTTGGCGTGCTCGGTGAATCGGCAGGCTCGCTTGAGAAAGCTCTGGCCAGCATCAAAGACAATCGCCTGGAAAAGAACGAAGCGGCCTGGGAAGAAATTGATTTGATGGTGGATCTGGTGCGCAGCAATGCCACCGTTCTCGGTGGCACGCCTTCGGCCCAAGTAGACAAACGAGCTTTCTCGACCCTAGAGATAGATCCTGAAACCGACATGAGCCTGCCGCCGGTAAGTGGACCGCCCATACCGCAAGACAATTTTGATGTTTTCGATGATTCGGCCTCGGCGAGGGTCTTGGTGGTCAGCAAGGCAGAGCTTGCCGGTGGTGGCGTACTGAGCACCAGAGCCGGTATGAAAGTGCATGTGCTAAAGGTCTCTGACCGCGAAGAGGCCCTGGAGCGGGCAGCAAGACTGACACTTGATGCGGTGCTAATAGACATCGATATCAAATTACCCGGTCCCTCCCTCAATTTAGCGCGCGAACTGCGCTCGCTTGCCCAGTATGAAAGCCTGCCTGTGGCCTTTTTAGCCGGGGAAAGAAAAGAGAAAGACTTAGAAGACAGCACCCATGCCGGTGCCGCCCTTATGCTCTCAGACGGACAAGAAGGTCATTTGAGCGGTGGCGACCTCAGTCAGGCTATCGACTATTTGCTCAGCGCCCGCAGCGGCGGACGTCCGCGCATTTTGTTGGTCGACGACGATCAAGATTTCGTGCATGTGGTGGCTTCGGTACTGGGTCAAGAAGGCATGTTGGTGAAAGTGGTGGAAAGCGGTGCCCGCATTCTTGCCGAGATGAACGACTTTCATCCTGACTTACTTTTGCTCGACGTGAATATGCCGGGGCTATCGGGCTATGATGTTTGTCGGCTGGTTCGCGGCGAAAGTCGCTATCACGATCTGCCGGTGATTGTCTTAACCGCCGCCACCGGCTTAGAAAACAGACTGGCTGCCTTTGAATCTGGTGCCGACGATTACTTGCCCAAGCCTATCGCCAAAGTAGAACTTTTGACCAGGGTAAAAGTTAGACTGGAAAGATCGCGTCTTTTAAGAGAGAGAGCCAACCTCGATGTTTTGACCGGGCTGCCCATTAGACGAGCCTTTATGGAAGAGCTGGATAAGATGGTGCAGGAAAGCGAAAGAAACGGACTAATCTTTAGCTTGGCTTTGATCGACGTCGACCATTTCAAGCAGATAAACGACAGCCATGGGCATTTGGCCGGCGACCGAGTATTAGCTGCCCTCGGTCAGTTGCTCAAGAAAAGATTCAGAGTGGAAGATATAAGAGGCCGCTGGGGCGGGGAAGAATTTATTGTCGCCTTCCGCCATATTCCTAGAAATACAGCCCGTGGCGCCCTGCAGAGAGCCCTAGAAGAATTGAGCAAGCTAGAGTTTAAGGGAGACCGCGATGAAAGCTTTTCAATTTCATTCTCATCGGGCATAGTGGAATATCCGGCTGAGAGCAAAGACTTGTCTGACCTGCTCAGACGCTCGGATGAAAAGCTCTATCGGGCAAAGGAAGCCGGACGCAATTGCATTATCGCCTAGGCAAAATCTCAGACTAAAGAGACCAAACTAAAGAGCATGAAAAAAATTCTTGTGGTTGAAGACGATGAAAGTTTGCGCGAAACAGTGCAAGACTGGCTGGGCTTTGAAAAATTTATGGTGGAGACAGCCGCCGACGGGCAGGAAGCGGTGGAGCAACTGCAAGTCAATGATTTTGATTTGATAGTTTTAGATTGGCAATTACCCCATCTAAACGGCATAGAAGTCTTGCGCCGATACCGAGGCGCCGGCGGTACCACCCCGGTATTGTTCCTCTCAGGCATGTCCAGCGCCCAAGAAAGACAAGCCTGTTTAGAAGCCGGTGCCACAGAGTTTTTGCCTAAACCGTTTCAATTGCAAGATCTGTCTAAAGCAATAAAGAAAATAATTGGGTGAAACAACTGCTAAATAGGAAGGAGACTCTTTGTAAATGAGTTCATTTATTCATCTAGTCTGTGACTACGCCCAGGGTGACCTGGCTTGGGCAGAGGTTGTGGCGGCACTGTCTTGTAAGTTGCATGACGACACCCGCATTCATACCACTTCGGTGCATCCTTTCGATACTGTCTCGACTGGCTTTGTCGTCGCCCAACTAGCCCTTGCCGATCGCGAATTGCGTCCTAAAAATATGCTGGTCTTTGCCAACTGTGCCCCGCGCAAAGACAAGAAAGATGCCCGGCCGGGCAACGAAGGCGAAGGTCTCTTGTTTGCCAAGCTAAAAAATGGCGTGCAAGTGCTAGCAGTCAATTCGGGCTATTCGCTCTCTTTTGTGCGCGACCAAATTACCGAAATCTGGAGCACAAACGTGGAAGAGGCCGGCAGTCAATTCAGGTCTCGCGATTTCTTCCCTCTTGCTGTTTCAAAAGCCTCTAGAGGCGATTTTTCTTTCATCAAGGCCAAGATGCATGCCACTGAAATCGTGCCGCAAGAGCCCGCCGAAGTGGTTGGTTATATAGACTCTTTCGGCAATATCAAGACCACCTTGCGCGCCGGCGATGCCAAACTAGAAAGTTTGACGCCCGGCACCCGGTTAAAAGTAACAGTCGGCACCCATACTTCCACGGCCACAGTGGCGACGGGCAGTTTCAATATTATGGAAGGCGATCTTGCTTTTGCCCCAGGCTCTTCCGGTCACGAAAGACGCTACTGGGAACTCTTCAAAAGAGGGGGCAGCGCCAGCGACGAATTTGGACATCCACTGGCCGGTACACCAATAAAAGTTCAAACAGCGTAATTAAGGGGTAATATGCGTTACTTAACCGCTACAAATTGGTACAGTAGAATTACCCAATAAATTCAGGGCACCTAGTATTAGATGCTCAGAGACGATCAACTACACCGGCAACTCTGAAAGAACCCATGCTCGAAAAACAGGCAACGGCGGACGCGCTCCCCACTCTACTAATAGGGGCGAGCATCATCTCACAGCAAAAGCTGGAAGAGGCGATGAATACGGCTAAAAGTCTGAACGTGCCATTGGCACGGGCTCTCACCATGCTCAATATGGTGGGTGAGTCTACCTTGAAACTAGTGCAAGATGCCGAGCAATTGGTAGTTAGTAAAGAAGCCACAGTAGACTTGGCTCTCAAGGCTCTCAGACTGGCGCGCCAGAATAATATGAACATGGAAGACGCCATAGGCGTCATCACCTCGGTTCATAAAAAGACCCAGACAGTTCAGTCTATTACCAATCCACTCACCGAGTTATTGCTCAAAGCCGAACTTATCACTAATGAGCAGCTTGGTCGTTCCATTATTCAAGCCAAAGATACAGGCATGCAGATGGGACGCATTATGGTTCTCAACCGCGATCTCTCCGGCTGGATGATGAACGCCGCCCTAACTGCTCAGCTTTTGGTCAGAGACGGCAAGATTACCAAAGACCAGGCTGTTCAGGCTCTTTTGATTGTGGCACGGCGCAGGGTCAGTATCGAACAGGCTCTTTTTGAGCTGGGACTATTTTCCGAGAAATCTGGACAGACAGTTAGAATTGGCGAACTGGTGCTCATGGCTGGTTTCCTCTCGGAAGGAGACATGCTCGAATGTCTAGAAATTGAGCTAATTAAGGAAAAGCAGTTCGGCCAAATTTTGCTCGAACAAGGTCTGGTCACCCACGACCTCTTAGAAGCCGCAATCGTTTTACAAGATATGGTTTCAAACGGCACTCTCAAGGCTTTTCAAGCTGCCGACGCCCTCAAACAAGTGAAGGCGCGCTCGATTTCGGTCTATCAGGCGGTGGCCGAACTTTATCCAGCCACCCAGGCCGAACCCAAAGAATTTTTGCCGGCAAAACTGCTAACCGACGCCGGTCTTATCTCGGCGCCAGATCTAGAGAAAGTGATTGATCCTACCGAGAAGAGTTCTATCAAGGTCGGAAAGAAAGTGCTCTCCACAGGCGCCATCTCTGAAGCCGTGCTCTACACCGCCCTTAGAACCTATTCTCTATACAAGCAAGGTTTCCTATCGGCTGAACAATCGGTCAATGCCCTCAAGAAAAGCCGCAACGAGAACCTTACTCTCGATGAAGCACTCTCTAAGCTAGGCTGGATTGTACCGGCGAGAATGCAGTGGATCTGGTCGTAAAACTGCCTTGGCGCAGCCTATTTCTGCTTTCAGCAGCCTCTTTTTTATTTGCCTGCATTTCTGTCGGCTTTTGCACCGGCGCCTGTCATGCCGATGAAATCCATCGACCCAAGGTAGCAGTAGTCCTCAGCGGAGGCGGTATGAAAGCTGCTGCCGCCATAGGTGTTCTCAAAGCCCTGGAAGAAGAAGAGATTCCGGTGGATATGATTCTCGGCTCTAGTATGGGAGCGGTTGTCGGTGGGCTTTATGCCGCTGGCATGACCCCTGAACATATTCAAGAGCAGTTCGAGAAGAAGAAGCTCATGCACGCTTATCTCACTATTCCGCTGAGCCTGCGCATTCTTGTCATTCCCCTCTTTTACACGCCGCGCCTAGTGGGCATAGAGCCTTACGACGGGCTTTATCGAGGCAAACGTTTCGCCGACTATTTGAACAAACAAATTCCTGAAACACAAAGATCTATAGAAGACCTAAAAGTGCCTTTTGGAGCCGTTGCAGTCAATCTTTTGGACGGTAAGGTGAAAGTCTTCACCTCGGGCAATTTGAGCACCGCTCTGCAAGCCAGCTGTGCCATACCAGCCCTGCGCAAACCGGTGAAGATAAAGGGTGATGACGGTCTTTATGTGGACGGCAGTGTGCTCAATAATTTGCCTGTTAATGAAGCGCGAAAAATGGGCGCCGACATAGTCATTGCTGTCGACACCACCGACCGCAGCGAGACCAAAGACTCCGACTATCACAAAGTAGGCAGTGTCACCGCCCGCGTCATCAACCTGCATATGGCCCAAGTGGACCGCGAATCTCGCCATTCAGCCGACTTCGTCATAGATCCGGCGGTGCAGTCGGTGCCGGCTGTGTCAACAAGCCCAGCCCAAGCAAGAAAGCTGATTGAAGCCGGCGCTAAAGCCGCCCATCAAATAGCTCCGGCAATCAAAGACTGCCTCGAGAAGCATACTGTCAAATAGGGCTTTAAGTGCCTAGGAGTTTTAGGGTCCTGAATCCTAAAGTCCTAAAATCCTAGAGTCCTAAAATCCTAGAGTCCTAAAATCCTAAAGCTCTAAAGTCCTAAATTTAAGAAAAAGACGGGGCTTTCTCCATAGGTGTTTCTTCACCATAGGCAGCCATATGGACATAGTTCTCCAGACCGCCTTCCAAGAGCTTCTTGACGTCGTTCATAAAACGGGCAGCCGGAGCGCCGTCAATGATGCGATGGTCGAAGTTGAGAATAATGGTGAGCATCGGTCTAACTTCGATGCGTCCTTCTCTGACCACGGCTCTCTCTTCTACTTCGCCCACCCCAAAGGTTGATGTCGAAACACAAGGCGGAATCAGGGCTTTCATGCCCCATTTGCCGATGGATGAAAGACCAAAAGTAGCACCCAAGAACATCAGTCTTACTTTGGGGAAACGCAGTCCGGCCCATAGAATAAAGCGACGGAACCACCATGGTGTGCCGTTGAATCTATTTTGCAAGTTGAGATGATGCACGGTTTCCATATCAGACTCGGCATATTGCCTCAGTTCACCGGCGATTTCTTCAACCGACTTGGTATCAGGATTTTCGATGGCTCCAAAGAATACTGCCGGTTGTTGACCGATGACTCGCTCGACTGTGAAACCGGCGACTATGTCGTTGAAAGTGACTGTTTTGCCAAAAGGCAGAACCGCCGTGCGGCTCTCAGGATGGGCTCTTTGGGCGATGCCTATAGCTTTGAGCAAGATTGCTGTGACAGTCACTTTCTGACCGTAAGACTTGAGTTTTTTGCGCAGTTCTTCAGCCCAAGTCATGTCTATATCGCAAAACAGATAGGTGGGAACAGAATCTCTACCGATGATTTGGATCAAATCTAGAACGTTCCAACGGGGACGAGGAAGGTCTCCCAAGGTAAAGTTGAAAGCTTTCTTCTGATTATCCATAAAAACCGACTGACCTCAAAAACGAATATACAACCCGTAAACCTATTATATGTTACCTCTTGGCTTTCCAGAAGAGCACCGGATAACTTTGCTTACGACAAAACAAAAAGCCATTTTGCTTTGTCTTGAGGCAATTGCACAACCTCAGCATGCCCTAAATTAGGGCGGCAATAGGCAAATTTCTTTTAATATTGCCGGCTAGATCGCCAGACTAACGAGCTAACAGACCAAAAGAACCGACAAACCAACTAACTTACTAGCGCTGTATATCCTGCTCAAGAGGCGAGAGAGCGTCTTGGTCGGTCATCTGTCCTTCTTCACGGTCGATTTGGGCTTCACCAGATATCTGAGCGCGGCCCGCAGGCTGTATAGGCGACTGGCCGGAATTGACCGCATAAGATGGGTAGTTCAAAGCGCTGGGTGCGCTATTGCCGGAGTTTTGTTCGGCGCTTTGCATCTGCTGGGTGCCACCACCGGCGCCACCTTGAACTCTGCGCCCTTTGCTTTTGTTGGCGTTCAGTTCTTTGAAAAGCCCCGATATAGACATGTCTCCGCCGCCGCTGCCGCCGCCGATATTACTTCCTGCCGCCGGCTGATTATTGCGCGCGGAGGGAAAGCCAAAAGAAGGGAAGCCGGATGGGGTGCCTGTATTAGTGCCTGAATTGGTGCCGAATAAGTTATTTGCATTAGGGTTTTGAGGCATCTGTGAGAAGAGAGAAGCAGGCGCTTGCCCTTGATTCAAATTATCTTCTTGACGCTCGCGCATCAGTTTCTCCATTTTGGCCACTGTTTCTTTCTTAAGACTGGCTTCTCTGGCTTTTACTTCGGCTATGTTTTTTTCGTATTTACTAATCTCACTTTGCTTCTTGTCCACTTCGCCCTTGAGTTCGACAAACTTGCTATAGGCAAACCAGGCACCCACCGAAAGGAAGGTAATGAGCACGCCAACGGTCAATTCCACCCAGCGAAAACCGGATTTTACTTCTTCTTCGCCTTGCAGAACAAATTCCAGCTCTTCTTTCATGTCTTGCGCCGACTGATAGCGCAAATAAACATCTTGCTGGGTGGCCCGCTGCACAATCAAGTCGGTGGCTTCTGATATTTCTTCATCAATCTCAGCCGGTTTACAGATAGTCAAGGCGAGAGGCTCGGCACCGGTAAGCAAGAAGTGCATGGTGGCGCCAAGGGCATAGATATCTGAGCGCGGGTCGGCGCCGCCCCAGTACTGTTCGGGGGGCGAATACCCTTGAGAAACCACATGGGTATTGTCGCCTTCGTCTTGATAGAGCCGGGCAATACCAAAGTCGACCAGCTTAACCCGGTCTTTGGTATCAATCATGATATTGGAAGGCTTCAAGTCACGATAAATAACCGGCGGGTCATTTGAATGCAAATAACTAAGCACATCGCAAATCTGGCGCGCCCAAACCAAGACCTGCTCTTCTGAGAAGGGCTCTTCTCTTTCTTTGAGCATGTCGTGCAAGTTATGCCCCTCGACATATTCCATGACCAGATAGTAGTCGTCTTGATCTTGGAAGCTGTCGAGCACCAGTACGATATTTGGATGCTGCAATTTAGCCAGCACATTGGCCTCGCGCAGAAAGAACTGCTGAGCCTTGGCTTTGTCTTCTTCTCTAAAGAAATCGTCGCGCAGCTTTTTGACCACGCACTTGCGCTTGTCTAAGTTGAGGTCGTAAGCCAGATAAACGGTACCCATACCGCCCTGACCCAGATAGTCGACCACCTGCCAACGACCACGCAGAACGAAGGGACCGTCCCGTCTGGGGTCCCGCTCATTCATGCCAATCTCGTTGCCGAAGCCGCCTACCATAGCTTCTCCCCTATCAGATACTTCAGTATAACAACGTTTAATCTAGACAGGAAGCTTTATTTAAGGTTAGACGACAAGTAGCTTATGTTTCTCGGCTAATTGCTCGAAAAGCGCCAGGGACTTGATATGTTGCTCTTCAAAGTCATATTCGAGCTGGTCTCTGAAATACTCTTGCAAAAGAGAGCGATCCAAGCCGGTACGGCGCACCGCTTCATCCAGCACCTGATTGAACTTTTCGCCCAGCCCCCGACGCCAACAGTCGCCCAAAAGCTCGGCAATTGTTTGAAAGTCATCAAAAGAAGCCTGATAGTAAGACCGCCTGGCCCCCCAAAGACCAAAGACCATGGGCAGTCCATAATGGCGCCGCCACCAACTGCCCATATCAAAGCGGTGCAGCTGACCTAGCTCCTCGGCACTTCTTTTCTTGAGCGACTCATCGAAATCAAGAGCAGCGTCCCCAATCATAAGCACGGCATCAAAGCGGCTGTCATCGAGACTGGGGTCTTTGCCATAAACAAACTGCGGGCAAAAACCCAGTTCTTCGGTGAGCAAAATCTTGAGAAGACAAATAGAAGTTGCCGAAGAGACCGGCACCCCGATAACGGAATCTTGCATTCTGAGACGATTGAGGGGCAGCTTGCTATAGAAAAAAACACTGCCTACTTCGTTTTGACTGGAAATAGAAAGAGTGGGAATCACTTCAAAGTCGCCACTGGCAAGCAAAAAATGGGCGCTCATTGCCCCTATATCGAGTTTGCCCTCGCTATAGAGCTGATTTAGCTGGCCGGGCGTGCCCATGGTCAAGCTCATGCCTTCAGGCAAAGATTCGAGCAGAGGCAAAGTAATGGGCAGACAATTGACGAAGTCAATCTGACCGAACTGTACTGGGCGACTAAGGCTATAGCTCTTTGGAATAACCGACTCCTGCTCAAGACAAACTAGATCATGACAGAGCTTTGACCAAGTTGGAAAAATTTGCAGTTTTCGGTAACAAAAAGCGCCGCCTTGACAGGGCAGCGCTTGCTATAAAAGTGGGAGCGGACCAGTTAAATTTAGTATATTCTTGGGTCCGGCTCCCTACTTCCATTATGCAGGTAAGGCGGCAGTCGTCAAGTAGTTCTTTGCATAAAATTTCGCCATCACCTCAAGAGGTACCCTGGACAGATGAAAATGATCGACCTGATACTGGCTAAGCGAAGCGGCGGCTCCCATAGTCGAGAACAAATCCAGTTTCTGGTGGACGGTATCATGGACGGTTCCATCCCCGACTATCAGCTTTCGGCCTGGCTTATGGCTGTTTGCTGGCAGGGCATGAATATGGAAGAAACTGCCTTTCTCACCGACGCCATGTGTCATTCAGGGCAAGTATTAGATTTGAGCGAACTGGGCTCGGTGGTGGGCGATAAGCACAGCACAGGCGGCGTGGGCGACAAAACCACCTTGGTTTTTGTACCGCTCTTGGCGGCGGCGGGCATACCTATGGCTAAATTATCAGGACGGGGTCTCGGTCATACCGGCGGCACCATAGATAAGCTGGAAGCTATTCCGGGCTTTAAGGTCGACCTGAGCACAGCCGACTTTATCAAACAAGTAAAGGGTATCGGCATGGCCATTGGCGGTCAGACAGCCGAACTGGCACCTGCCGACGGCAAAATCTACGCACTCAGAGACGTCACCGGCACGGTCGAATCGATTCCTTTGATTTCGGCTTCGGTCATGTCTAAGAAACTAGCGGCTGGAGCCAATCTAATTATCTTGGACGTGAAGTGCGGCAAAGGCGCTTTCATGGAAACAGAAGAAAAAGCCAAAGAACTGGCCGCCACCATGGCTAGTGTTGGTCGTATTCTCAAACGCCCTGTGCTTGCCGTGGTCACCGATATGGAGCAGCCTCTAGGTTATGCAGTCGGTCATACTGTAGAAGTAATCGAAGCAATCGAAACACTGAAGGGCCGTGGACCGGACGACTTGCACGAACTTTGCATGGAGCTGGGCGGACTGGCTCTTATAGAAGCCGGCAAGGCCAAGAGCAAAGAAGAAGCTGAAGCTAAATTGAAAGAACTGATAAGCTCGGGCAAAGCCTTGCAAACTTTCGCCAAGCTAATTGAAGCCCAGGGCGGCGACAGCAAAGTGCTGGAAGACTATAGCCTTATGCCCACAGCCAAACTAAAGAAAGAATTTTTGGTGCCGGGACAAGCTGCAGAAAATAAATGGATAGCTCATATCGACGGCAGAAAAATTGCCGAAGCAGCAAAAGTAATGGGTGCCGGTCGCACCAAGAAGGGCGACCCCATAGATCTCAGTGTCGGTCTGGTTTTGCAGGGTAAATGCGGCGACAAACTAAAGGGCGGAGAGGCGGCAGCCATCGTCTATTGCAACGACGAAAAACAGTTTGAAGCAGCCTGCGCCAAACTGAGCGAAGCCTTTACTTTCTCGGACAAAGAGATAGCCAAACCGAGCTTGATCAAAGCGACAGTCAAGTAAGAGCTAGGCAAGCAGCATATGCAAACTGAATTTCCCAAAGGTCTAAGGACATTTCGCCTGATACCATATGAGGTGCAAGATCCGGTCACCAATATGGCTATAGACGAAGCCTTGCTGGAACTGCACATTAGAGGAAAATGCCCGCCCACACTGCGTTTTTATGGCTGGGAGCCGGCGGCAGTGAGCTTTGGCTATAGTCAAAAGGTAAGCGAAAGGGTAAGCGATCGCCTGAAAGAATTGGGCTTAGGCATGGTGCGTCGCCCGACAGGCGGACGGGCCGTACTGCATCAGGGCGAATTGACCTATAGCTATGTCGGCCCTGTAGGCTCAAAGAGCGTGCAGCAAGACTACAAAGAAATCTGCCGCGCCTTTATCATCGGTCTAGAAAAACTGGGCGTAGAAGTAGAACTGGGGCGCGCCGACAGCGGTTATCGCAGCCATGAAGATTGCTTTGAAGCGACCACCCTCGCCGACTTGCATCACAATGGCTCGAAACTAGTGGGCTCAGCCCAGCTAAGGCGCAAAGACAGCCTCTTGCAACACGGTTCGGTAATTTTGGATCAAAAGCAAGACGCCATGGCTTATGCCCTTGGGCTTGGTTCGTTTGCCAAGACAAAAGAAAATCAAGAACACAGTGAAAGCCAAACTGCTCTAGCCAGTAAGCGGCATGCCTGCCTGAAAGACCTGGTCGAAGTCGATAGAACCAGCCTGGAAGAGGCTATCGGCTTTGGCTTCAGCAAAGTCTTCGACTGCACCTTCAGTGTCTACGATCTCACTTTCGAAGAATGGCAAGTGGTCGATTCACTCAAGTCAGATCCCGAAAAATATCGGGTCTGATTTACTTAGGACCAGCGCCGGCTTTTGCCGCTACTTGCTCTTTTTGTTCCAGTTCTTTTTGTTCAAGCTCTTTCTTTTCGAGCTTTTCTTTCTTGAGGGCTTTGACAATCTTGCCAAGCTTTCTCAGCTGCGCTTTCGCCTCAAACTGCTCACTGATATCGGCATCGTGATAAGCAATCATTTTCCATTCTTTCACGACCCGGTTGAGCATGTCTTCGTCGTAAGTGCCATCGGCTTTGCGCAAAAGCCCGGTCATCGAACGAGCAAGAAGCACGTGTCCAGTCGGGTCTCCGGAGTCAAGCTGCACGGCTTTGCTAAGCACGCGATAAGCATCTTTGTAGCGCCTTTCTAGCAAGAACTGTTCACCGTTGAAGCGCAGATGCGAAGCCTCAGACATGCGCCCACTGATACCGCGACCAAAAAATGCGGCATTGGGCAATTCACTGGAATAAACTTCTTGTTCTCGATCTATACTCGGCGAAATGACATCGGCTTGACTGGGCTGAGCCCAAAAAAGTACAGCAAAAATAATTGCAGCTGGCATAATTGCCGCCAAGAGACCAGGAAATAGAGCGCGAAAGCCAGTCACAGAGAGCGGATTTCTATTGGATTTAGTCATCAGCGATTATCCTCCGGCGATGTGCCTTCGCCACCACCCGTGACATCAGTTACGTTTACCGGTTGCCCTTGCAATTCGGCCACTTCGGCTTCCAGTTCTTTGATGCGTTCTTCGATTCGTTCTATCTGCTTTAGTTCTTCCAAGACTTTCTCTTGCAGAAGCTTGCCGTTTATAGACTGATTTTCAATAAATAAAGTATAGGTGCGCTGACCGACGGTCTGCAAATGCCTGGTCTTTTCGGTGTTGAGAGACATGACCGTCATCTTCAGCTTAGCGGCTTTGGCTGCCTTATTTGTCTCGCTAGCAGCCTTATTGGTCACCTCTTTCATTTTATTGAATATGTTATCGAAACCGGGACCTGGCATGTTTCACCTATCTCACTGCTTAAGCGACCCTAGAACTAAACTGTAATCGTGCCTTCTTCTAAATTAAACCTTTGATGTATCTTGCGAACCGCCTCGCGTCCAAAACGAGCCGGCATCAAGACACTCACCCTCATATCACCCGTAGCCACCATCTGCACAGGAATTTCAGCATCATTCAAAGTTTCAAAAACACCAGCCACGACCTCGGGACGACTGGTGAGGCGACGTCCGACCACGCTAACTTTAGCTGTGTCGGTCTCGATCTGCATAAGCGGATTACCAAGGGCCGATGCCAACGATTCGATAAGTTGCTGCACCCGCGCCAGAGCCGACTTTTCTACAGTAAAGACCAGTTCGGAAGCCGGTTCGTCTTCACGCTTCAAAACCATAACCATATCGGTCTGAATACCTAGCTCGGTCAATCTGGTAAAGAGCGAAGAAACCCCTTCTAAAGGTCTGGTATCACTGACGGCACTGAGCGACTTAAGCTTCAAGACTGCCGAATTCATATCAAGGGCAATACCGGCGATGGTGTACTCGGGCGAAGCCACTCTGTGGGTAATGAGAGTGCCGGGATTCTCAGGGGTGAAAGTAGACCTTACTCTTATCGGTACTTGATTATCCATGGCAAGCTCAACACTTCTAGCGTTCATCACCTGGGCTCCCGTAAAGGCTAGTTCCAACATCTCTTCATAGCTCACCGAAGGCAAGCAGCGGGCTTCCGAAATAATTCGCGGATCAGCAGTAAAAACACCTTCAACATCTGTGTAGATATCGCAGCGATCGGCTCCTATTGCCGCAGCTAGAGCCACAGCCGTGGTATCCGAACCACCACGTCCTAGGGTGGTCAATTCTTCCGACTCGGTAATGCCCTGAAAACCTGCCACTACAGCCACTTCACCACGAGAGAGCGTGGCTTCTACTTTATCTGAACGCACCTCTTGAATTCTGGCGCTTCCGTGGCGATTTTCTGTGATTATTCCGGCTTGCGCCCCAGTAAAGCTGCGGGCATTGACACCGAGACTCTGCAAAGCCATCGTGAAAAGAGCAATCGAGACCTGCTCCCCGGTGGCAAGCAACATATCCATTTCTCTTGAGGCTTGCCCGTGAGGGTCTGCCATTACTTGCTCGGCCAGATCGATAAGATGATCGGTGGTATGCCCCATGGCTGAAACCACTGTTGTAACTTCATGACCGGCAGCGGCAGCTTGCGCAGTAATCTCAGCAGCGCGCTTGATCTTTTGCACGTCGGCGACTGAAGTACCACCAAATTTTTGAACTAGACGAGTCATTCACTCTTGCCGGGCGACCGGATATAGACACCAATACTTTTGAATATACGTGGGGCTCAGCTCTGCCCGATTAAGACACGTCTTCAAATGATATCCCGGCCCTAAGACCAATTGTCAGAAGCAACGACAAAAATTCTTTAATGAATAGACCATGCCTGAGCTGACTGGACTCACTTACATATACAAAAGCAGACACAGAAGTGCTGCCAAGATATAAATACAGGGACGGGCTGTCAAGAGATTGCAGGCGATATTGCTATTTTGAAATGCAAGCGTATTGGGACTTTTTGAATTAACCGAATTCGGTTAAGACAAAAACTCAATTCAAAATTTTGAAATTTGACCAAAAGAGCTGGGTGCAAAACACCTAATGACAAGCGCCTGCCAAGAACACTCGACAACCGCTGTCACAATTTCGCATTTGCAATTTATTCCTAACCGAATTATTGGCGAAGCAAATTAATTGGTTGAACCGAAGCTTATTCCCACATGGGAATCCGCACATCCGATTTCTTGGCGAATTCAATTGCCTCATCATAGCCGGCATCAACGTGACGAATTACGCCCATACCGGGATCTGTCGTAAGGACGCGACTTAGTCTATCTGCTGCTTCGTCGGTGCCATCGGCAACTATCACCTGACCCGAGTGCAAGGAATAGCCCATGCCGACGCCGCCGCCATGGTGCAACGAAACCCAGCTGGCGCCGCCCACTGCATTAATCATGGCATTGAGGTAAACCCAATCGGCTACGGCATCAGAGCCATCTTTCATGGACTCGGTTTCGCGATTAGGAGAAGCCACCGAACCGGAATCAAGATGGTCGCGACCGATGACGATAGGCGCCTTGACCTTGCCGGTGCGCACCATCTCGTTCATTATCAAGCCCATTTTCTTGCGGTCGCCATAGCCAAGCCAACAAATACGCGCCGGCAGCCCCTGAAACTTGACCTTCTCAGAAGCCATTTTGATCCAACGGCAGAGGTCTTCTTCATGAGCAAAGTTTTCCAGAATGGCTTCGTCAATTGCTTTGATATCGGAGGGGTCGCCGGATAGAGCCGCCCATCTGAACGGGCCCTTGCCTTCGCAAAATAGAGGTCTGATATAGGCAGGCACAAAGCCAGGAAAGTTGAAGGCGTCTTTGACACCGTGATTGAAAGCCACCTGCCGAATGTTGTTGCCGTAATCGAAAGTAACTACGCCGCGCTTCTGAAACTCGAGCATGGCTTCCACATGTTTGGCAATAGCCTTCTCTGAAAGTTTGAGATAAGCCTCGGGCGACTCTCTCAGATGGGCAGCATCACCAAGCTCCATGGGCTTGCCACTTTCATCGAGAGGCACATAACCGTTGAGAGGATCATGAGCCGAAGTCTGATCGGTGAGAGCATCGGGCAAGAAGCCCAGAGACAGCATGCGGGGCAAGATATCGGCGGCATTGCCGTGAATGCCTATTGATACGGCTTCGCCTTTTGCTTTGGCATCAGCAGCCAATTTGAGTGCATGTTCAAGGCTGTCGGCTTTTACATCCAAATACTTGGTGTCTAGTCTTCTTTGAATTCTAGTTTCATCAACTTCAATACAAAGAGCCACGCCGCCATTCATTGTAATTGCCAGTGGTTGGGCACCACCCATGCCGCCCAGTCCGGCGGTCAGCACTATGCGTCCCTTCAGTGAGCCACCAAAGTTTTTGCGGGCTAGCGAAGCAAAGGTTTCGTATGTACCCTGCAAAATGCCCTGGGTTCCTATATATATCCAAGAACCAGCGGTCATCTGACCATACATGGCCAGACCTTTCTTATCTAATTCGCGGAAATGCTCCCAGGTTGCCCAGTGACCAACCAAATTAGAATTGGCAATCAAGACTCGGGGAGCATTGGCATGGCTCTTGAATACTCCGACCGGCTTGCCGCTTTGGATAAGTAAGGTCTCATCTGACTCCAGCTTGGTGAGCGCCTTGACGATGGCTTTGAAGCAATCCCAGTTGCGCGCCGCCTTGCCTAGACCGCCATAGACAATAAGATCGAGAGGTCTCTCAGCCACGTCCGGGTCGAGGTTATTGAGCAGCATGCGCAGAGCTGCCTCTTGCACCCAGCCTTTGGTATGCAGTGTCGAGCCATGAGGAGCTCTCACTTCAATAGCTTCCTTACTTTCCAAAATTGTTTTAATCAAATCGGTTCCGGACATGACACTTGCTTGCCGCGACATAGAAGAAATGCCTCTTTACTGAGATAATATGTAAAAATTAGGTAGTGACGAGGATTTCCCGCGTCGCTAGAGATCATATCCCAATTTCGGGACAAAATCCCAGGAGTTATCCATGGTCAAGGAACTGACTAAGCGCGATGCATCTAGTAGCTCAAATAGCTCTAATAGCCCGAACAGCTCGAATCAGGCTGAAGAGTCGATAGCGACAGCTACAAATGCTGAGGCAACGACCAAGCCCGAAGCTAAGCCCAAGTCTGAAGCTAAGCCCAAGTCTGAAGCTAAGCCTAAAAAAGAAAGAGAGTATGAAACTCTCTCGGGCATTCCGCTCAAAAGCGTTTACGGTCCTGAAGATCTAAAAGATTGGAAATATGACGAAGCCCTGGCCGACCCAGGTATCTTCCCCTACACCCGCGGCATCCACGCCGACATGTATCGGGGCAAAGTCTGGACAATGCGCCAGTTTGCCGGTTTCGGCGGTCCAGAGGAAACCAACCAGCGCTTCAAGTATCTCTTAGCGCAAGGTCAAACCGGTTTGTCTACAGCTTTCGATCTGCCCACTCTCATGGGTTATGACTCTGACCATCCCAAAGCTTGCGGCGAAGTAGGCGTTTGCGGAGTAGCCATCGACACCCTCGAAGATATGGAGATTCTCTATAAAGATCTGCCGCTCGATAAAGTGTCGACTTCGATGACCATCAATGGTCCGGCTGTGATTATCTATGCCATGTTCCTCGCTAACGCAAGAAAGCGCGGTTTCGATTGGAAGAATCTGAACGGCACCCTGCAAAACGACATATTTAAAGAGTACATTGCCCAGAAAACTTATCTGATTCCGCCGAGACCGGCTCTTAAGCTCATTCAGGACATGATGGTTTTCTGCACCAGAAATGTACCTAAGTGGAATACCATTTCGGTATCGGGCTATCACATCAGAGAAGCGGGCGCCACCGCTGTACAAGAGCTGGCCTTCACCTTGGCCGACGGATTTGCCTATGTCGATGCCGGTATCGAAGCCGGCTTGGAAGTAGACGAGTTCGTGCCCAGGCTGTCCTTCTTCTTCAATGCCCATATCGACTTCTTCGAAGAGATTGCCAAATACCGCGCCGCCCGCCGCATCTGGGCCAAGCGCATGCGCGACCACTACAAAGCCAAAGACGAGCGTTCGCTCAAACTGCGCTTCCACACCCAGACCGCCGGTTGCAGTCTCACTGCCCCGCAGCCTGAAAACAACATCATTCGTACAGCCATCGAAGCTTTAGCCGGAGTGCTGGGCGGTACACAGTCATTGCACACCAATTCGATGGACGAAGTGCTCGGTCTGCCCACCGAGAAAGCCGCCCATATCGCGCTGCGTACCCAGCAAATCATCGCCTACGAAACCGGTGTTGCCAATGTAGTCGATCCCCTGGCCGGTTCGTATTATGTCGAATGGCTGACCGACGAACTTGAGCGTGGAGCCAACGCTTACTTCAAACAGATTGAAGAAATTGGTGGTGTCATACCTGGTATCGAAAAAGGTTTCTTCATGAAAGAAATCGCCGATTCGGCTTATCGCTTCGAGCAAAAGCTGCAAAGCCAAGATCGTGTCTTTGTCGGCTTGAACGGCTTCAGAGAAGAAGCGCCCGGTTCTAAGATTGAAATCTTGAAAATCGGCAGCCAGTACGAAGAAAGGCAAAAGGCTCGCATCCAGGCTGTGAAAGAACGCCGCAATGCCGAGCAGGTGAATAACACCCTCAATGCCCTCAAAGATGCTTTACGCAAAAACGAGAATGCTTTCCCGCTTCTGCTTGAATGTGTTGAGGCATATGCCACAGTCGGTGAAATCTGCGATGCCATGCGAGAAGTACATGGCGCCTACAGAGAAACCGCTGTTCTATAAAGTGAAACAAAAGAGCCCGGGTCTACCGGGCTCTTCTTTATTTTCTGGTATCAAATTGATTTTCTTATAAGTCTTCTCGTAAGTCTTCTGGTAAATATTCTCGTAAATTTTCTCAGCAGTTAACTGGATCTTTATGCGTCTGATTTTGATTTGCTTCTTGCTGTTCTCTTTCATCGCTTGCGCGCCAGGCTTTGCTGCCGATACTAAATTGCAAGAGGCAATCAAACTCTATAACAACAAACAGTTCAAAGAGTCCCTGGTGCTCTTTGAAGAAGTAATTAAAAGCAATCCCCAAGATGCTTACGCCAGCTACTATGCCGCTATGGCTAGCCAGCAAACCGGCAATATGTCGGCAGCCAAGCGCTATTACAAGGCTGTCTACAATCTTCAACCGAACGGACAACTGGGCGGCTATGCCAAATCGATTCTCTTGAAGGTCGACCCAAGCAGTGTCGCAAGTAGTCTCGCAACCGGCACCAATAGTGGTGCTGCCACCGCCGGGCAGAAGGGCGAAGGTAAAGGAACCACCCCTGGTGCCGCCGCCTCGCAAGAAGATAGCACCCCCAAGTTTGACCCACGCTATCCGAAAGAATTTACCGTCAGGTGCCGCAAAGAACACGGTTCAATCATGGTCACCCCGACCCTGGACGGCAGACCGGTAGACATGGTCTTCGACACAGGTGCACCGGGCATAACTATCGGCAAAGATCAATTAGAAGCGATCGGTTTGAGACCGCCGAGCGGCAAACCCGATGGTGTGACAGGCGGGGCCGCCAATGCCAGCTTGATAAACTTTTGGGACATGAAAACCAAGGTCAAGCTTGGACCGGTCGAGAAAGAAATGGATCTCTGCGTGCTTGAGAGCAATAGCTCGCCGCCGCTATTTGGACAGACTTTCTTTAAGCAGTTCGACTATACAATCGACCAGGGCGGCGGCAGCATATTCTTTAGGCAAAAAGGGCTCGCCCAGGGCAAAGATCGCAATGCATACAGTGTGCCCTTCGAATTTATCAAGCACGGCAATCGCATAGTGGTGACAGTAGAAATAAACGGACGCCCAGGCAAAGTTATGTTCGACACAGGCAACTCAGCCTCGGCAATAAAATTTCACAGCCAAGAACAGGCAGAAAAATATGGACTGAGAGTGCCCGAAGATGCCGCCATCGGCTACACCCAAGGTGTCTCAGGCAGAGGGCGGGTGCGCATTTTTCCAATCAACCGCGTCAAACTTGGTCCGATCGATCAATCGAATGTCGAATGCGCCGTCAACGACGAAGGTCATGACGGGACCTTGCCGCTCTTGGGCGAACCTTTCTGGAAAAACTATCAATACACAATTGATATGGACAACAAACAGATTCATTTTGTAAGACGCTAAATAAAAACGCCAAATAAATACTTTAAAGATTCAGGACGCCAATCAAGAACTCTAATTTAAGACACTCGCTAAAATCGCTTATGAGACGGCAAAAGTCAGACTTATGAAAAGACAAAGCTATTTTTGTACATCTATATTGCCTCCTTCACTCTCTCTTTGGATTTCTCTTTCACTAAATTTAGCGCTCGCCGCCGTCTTCACTGCGGCAACACCGCCGGCACGCAGCCAGCCCGCCTCCGATAGCCAGACTTCTTCCAAGAGTGAGCGCGCATCCGATCAGCCAACCTCTTCTAATAGTCAGGCTGAAGAAATCGGCGATCGCCCCAGGACTTTCGAAAGCGCAGAGCGAAAACACGCCCGCGCCTGCATCAAAGGCGGCAAATATCGCGATGCTGTTTATTTTCTCGACCGCCATATCAGACGACATCCGCAAGATGGTCGTGTGCTGGTCAATCTCGGCTATTGTCTTGAAAAGCTGAAAGAGCCTGAGAAAGCACAAAGATATTACAGCCAGGCTATGCAATGGGGCGATGCCCAAGACAAAGTCTATGCCGAAGCAGCCCTGGCCCGCCTGCCCCATCTAGAAAAACAAACCCCTCGCTATTTTAAAAGCGAGAAAGACGGCAAAGAAGGCGAGACCAAGGTGCGCTTCATTAGAGGCGCTCGCAATATCAAGATCGAAACCAAGATGCAGGGTCGCCCCCTCGAAATGATTTTCGAGCCGGAAGCTCATAGCACCATTAGCATCGACCAGTTGCGCGCCCTCGGGCTGCCGGCACCGACCGGTAAATATGTAGACTTCACGCCGGTAATAGGCGGCTCAGACGTTAAGTACTGGTTGGTTAAGGTCAACCTCACCATCGGCAGTATCACCCTAAAAGACTACGAAATGATGGTGCTTGAAAAAAGCCACGACGAACCTATCCTTGGGCAGCCCTTTGTCGGTCAGTACAACTTTAAGGTCGACCCCGAGGCCAACACCATAACTTTTAAGGCAAAAGCAGGCGGCAAAGCCTCAAGCCAATCTATTCAATCAATTTGCTTGCCGCCAAAAATATAGTTATGGCGCCAAACAAAAGACGATAGCCGACAAACACATAAGTATTGCTATTCTGCAAAAACTTGATTAGCCAGGCAATCGACAAATAGCTGACAATCAAACTAGTGAAAAGACCAACCGCTAAAGCGCCCATACTTTCGCCCGATAGTCCGGCGTCCAGCATTTCTTTCAGCTCAAGCATGCCCGAGGCAAAGATTGCCGGTATACCAAGCAAAAAACTAAAGCGCGCCGCATCGGCTCTTTTTAAACCAAGCAACATAGCAAAAGTCAAAGTCGAGCCACTGCGCGAACAACCGGGCACAAGAGCCATAGCTTGGCCAATGCCGACGATCAAGCCGTCCTTGGCACCCATCTGTTCGATACCTTTAAGATGTTTCGCTTTCTTTTCGGCATAAAGCAAGAACAAACCCATAAAAATAGCAGCGCCGCCGATAACATAAAGCGAACGCAACTGCTCCATAAAGGGCTTCAAAATAAGACCAAGCACGACAACGGGAATGGTACCAATAATAATGGCACCGGCTAGACGCACTTCCGGACCGCTAAAGTCTTTGTTTTTGAGAGCCTTGATTGTGCCGCCGGCAATTCTCACCAAGTCTTGAAAGAAATAAGCCAGCACAGCCACCAAAGAACCAAGCTGAATAACAGCCGAAAAAGCCACCCCGAGATCAGGCCAATGCAGCAAGGCCGGCACCACCCGCAAGTGCGCCGTCGAGCTTATCGGCAAAAACTCAGTCAGCCCTTGCACAACACCCAGCACCGCCGCCTCTAAATAAGAAATCGAACCGCCGGCAACACCAGCTCCGTGCGCTAAATCAGCCAATTCCGCCTAACTGCCTCCCGACTATTTGAGACCAATAAACTTATATACAAAGTGTTTATCAGGTCTTTTCCGGCAAAATCATATGGTATCACCTGCAGCGCCGCTCAGACTTGATCGCGAAAGAGACGCACTGCTTCTTTGTATATATCTGCTTTGACTATCGAAAAATATTGAGCAGTTAATTGACAGGCTTTTGAAAGTTTCAAACCTTGACTGAGACCTCCGCGCACATGCTCCATCACTTCGTCATGCAAGCTTGGCTTGCTCAGCCATTCGCTCATATCTTTCTCAACCGCCTGGTCGCCTTCCAAGACGAGCACCATCTCACCTTTCAGTTCGCGCTCGTCGCAAATTTCAATCAGACGACTGAGGTCGCCGCGCAAAAACTCTTCGTAAAATTTGGTCAGTTCGCGGGCCAGGCAGGCGCGGCGATTGCCGATTACTTCGCGCATCATCTCAAGAGTATGCTTGAGCTTATGCGGCGATACATAGAAAGCCAGGGTGCGGCGCTCGCCTTTCAATTGATTCAGCTTCTGTCGCAGAGGGGCATTGCCGTCAGGCAAAAAGCCTTCAAAGACAAAGCTCGATAAGTCAAAACCTGACCCAACCAGAGCCATTACAAAAGCGCAGGGACCAGCCACCGGAATCACGGTCATGCCAAGCTCTATTGCTCTGCGCACCAAGGGATCACCGGGATCGCTTATCAAGGGCATACCGGCATCGGACATGAGCCCGGCATTGCGCCCCTCGGCAGCCACTTTTTCAAGAGCCTTGAGACGCTCTCGCTCATTGTGTTTATGGCAACTGAGCATCGGAATAGAAAGAGATAGATGATTGAGCAGCTTGATACTCACTCTTGTATCTTCAACAAATAGCAAATCGCATTCTTTTAGAGAGCTTTCCATCCGAGTCGATATATCGGAAAGATTACCGATTGGAGTTGCGATTATGAACAGTTTCCCTGACACCTTGACAGCCCTCTCTTTCCGCTTGTCAAAAACCAGAGCGTAGTCTAAAACGCTGCACATCTGGCACCTTAGAGCATTTTATCTTTCAATTGGCTTAAGGAGATCAGACTGGTCAGGCAAAGTTTTCTACAGGTTATCTACAGTTGTGTGTAATTTAATTCGTAAACTTAAGCAAGCACACTTGCCTGGAAAATTTTTCCTGCTCAACTGCCGCAGTTAATCTCTTGCAAAAGCCTTGATTTTTCTCATAGTCAGGAAACACGCATGGTTAAGCCAAAAGCACCTAGCTTGCAACAGAACATTGGCTCACTGAGCCACTTTCAGCCGTAGGCACCACTGCCAAATTACCCTTTGCAGGTACAATTTCTCAAAAACAAGTAACAGACAAAATGTGCACTAATAAGATCCGCCACCTTTAGATATCTATTTGAAACAAAGCAGTGGATGCGCGAAAGACATATACTGGCAGTACTATATGAAAAACCTGTCGCTTGCAATTTTTTTGCCTTTAGCCTCCAAGTGAAAAATATGTGCTTCGTCCCAGCAATCAAGACATACATATATAGAAGGCTTTCACAGCGGCTTTTCAGCAATTCGCAGCGGCTGGCGACAAACAAAAAGCAGTCTATCGGCGATCTGTTTTCGCCTCACTATCTATTACGCAAAGCAGCTCACCGAGCTACTTATAACAGCTTTCGCCCCAGTCTTTTCCGGGTGGCTTTCGGGGCATATTTGTATGCTCTTTTGACTCTCACTTTGTCAACACCGGCACTGGCAGCCGAAAAGAAAGCAGCGCTTTCTATACATGACAAATGGGCTGTCTTGATAGGTGCCACAGACTATGCCGACAAAGCCATAGGTGATGTGCCCGGCGCCACCCAGAACATACTCAATCTGACCAAAATAATGATTGACCCAAACTTCGGAAGATTTACCCCCGATCATATTTTGCTCATCACCGAATCAAAAGTGACCAATGCCAATCTAGGCACCGCCCTGCACAGTGACTGGCTTTCAAAGAAAGCCCTACCCAACCATCTCATCCTCTTATATATAGCTCTCAGGGTCAGCCCCAGCAAACACACAACCGACCTCTATCTTTTGCCGCCCGCCACCGCAAGCAGCGATATAGAAAGGCATGCAGTCTCGCTCTTGGGCACAGTCAGAGAGATAAAGAGACGCACCCAGTGTCAAAACATTGTGGTCGTGCTCGATTCGCTCACCAGCAAAGCAGACAAAGTAGGGGCAAACGAAGTCGCCTCGCGCTTGCAAAAAATAGCCGCCGACACCGGATGCATCATCTTATGCCAAGATCAAAATCTGGCAAACTCTCAGGTTGTGCCGGGCAGCGAGGGCGCCACGCTCTACACCAGTTCTTTGATAGAACTTTTACGCGCCTCAGGTGGGCTGATGCCGATCGAAGCCATGGCTCAGTATTGCGTGCAAAATTTGGGCGCCCCCGGTCAGATACCTTTCTATATAAGTTGCGCCGACCCCGATTTGGGTAAGCAGACCCTCGGTCTCAAGCCCAAAGGCTTCGACCCGCGCTATGTCAAAATCGGTCACTCTTTGGAAAAGCATCCAGAGCTGGCAATTGGTCTTTCAGACTCTTTCAAAGCACCAATCAAGCCGGAAGAATCAAAGATCAAGCCCAAAACAATGAACGACATCTTGACCGAGAGCAAACCACACAAGCCCACATCTATATTGAAAGACCTGCACGCCGCCGCTGAGACAGAGAACCCCGAAGCAAATCATGCCAATATCTCGACAAATAAGGTTCTCGGTAAAGTTCTCGATAATGGACTAGATACAAGCCTAGATAGAGGCTTAGATAAAGTCTCCAATAAAGTCTCCAATAAAGTCCTAGATAAAGTCCCCAATAGCGCCTCTAGTAACCAACCTATAAACCAAGTCGGTAACCAAGTCGGTAACCAATCCAGTAACCAAGTCGGTAACCAACCCGGTAACCAACCCAGTACCCGCCAACCTATAAACCAGCCTATTATCCATAACCATCCCAATAGCCCTCAACCTAATGCCGCAGCCAAGCCTGTGCCAAAACCTGCCCCTTTGACCGCCGACAACTATCAAGAGCATGTCATGGACCTGCTTGCCGATAGATTCGAGAACGACCCCCTGGTGAAAGAAGCCCAGAGCAAAAGCGGCCTGGTCGACCCCGCAGCCGTGTTCTCAATAGCCCGGGGCGGGCAAATCTTTGATATTGAATTGCTTGAGTCTTCAAAAGACAGCAGACTCGATGCTCTTGCCCTTAAGACCCTGAAAGAGGCAAATTTGCCGCCTTTGCCAAGCGAACTGGGCGAAGAAGTGCAGATTCGCTTCCGCTTCCATATATATGCTTCCCAACCTTAATTCGCAAAGGGGAAAGTGCCGTTTGGTGGTATGATTCCAGCTTGCAAAGATGCGACTACGTAGAAACCACATTGACGATCGCATTAACGCTGGGTAATCTGAATACAGGTGATACACACCTAATTCAAGTTACTAAATACAAATTCCCCATATTTCTAAGGAATTTCCTTAAAGGCGAAGGATTGCACCATGGCTGGTCCACACGAAATCAACGATAAAGCTGACAACAATGCGCAGAAAGCTCCAGAGGCTCCGCATCCTGATCTGAGTCTTATCGGACAAGCTAAGCCTGAAGCTCCGACTAAGAACACCGAAGATTTTAAACCCGCTCAAATCGTCGATAACGGCGACAAAGCCGGTGATAAGGTTCTGGTAAACGACAAAGGCGCCGATCCTGAGACCTTCAAGCAAATGGAACAAGTCGTGGGCGGCATGGCCAACAAGCTCAGCGAAGGTTGCCAGAAACTTGGCAATGCCTCAGATGCCGACAAAAAGATGTACAAGAAAGATTTGGAAGATGCCATCGACTTCTTTGGCGATCCCAAGAAAGGTGGTTGCTTCTCAGAAGCTCATAAGCAGGCCATGAAGCAAGCCATTACCGGCTCGCTTGAAAAATAAGCGAACGCAGCCAGTACACCATTACAAAGAGAGCCGCCCAGGCGGCTCTCTTTACTTTAACCAGAGTTTATTAAGCACTTGAAAAACTAGGGCGCCTGTTTCTGAGGCATAGGCGGGGCATATGCTAACATGACTGTGATTTGTCAATTAACAACAGAGCGGAAGAAAGTCGTGCCTAACATCAAGTCAGCCATCAAAAGAGTCGAAGTCGCCGAGCGTAACCGTGAGCGCAATCGTAACTGGAAATCCCAGATTCGTACCGCCACCACAAACGTAGAAGACGCCTGTGATTCGGGTAAAGCCGAAGATACAGCCGCAGCTCTCAAGAGAGCCTACTCGGTTATCGATAAAGCCGTTACTAAAGGCGTTCTGCATAGAAACACTGCAGCAAGACGCAAAGCCCGTCTCGCTAGTCAGCTTGTAAAATCGAGCGCCAAGAAGTAAGAAGCAGGCAAAATAATATTTAGAGACAGACGGAGAGCCAATCCGTCTGTTTCTTTTTGGCGTCCAACCAGTTATATTTGAACAGAAAAGTCGAGAAAAACAGCCAGAACCCAGGCTCTATGCCGTTTGTAGAGCAATCGCATATAAACTGGATACCAGACTGTATAGACGACAAGAAAAGAAGCTGGCCGGCAGCTGCTGCTGACATCTTTAGACCACAAGCGAGGCTCTGCATTGGATACAACAAACGTCAAAACCGTAGCTAAAACCAGCGCCGGACCTCTTATAGAACAAAATCTGGTTGCGGAGAAAAAGAATCTGGCTATGGACTTGAAGTCTCTCGATGGCAGTATCCACTTCGCCGGCATTGGCGGCATCGGCATGTCGGCGCTAGCTCGTATTTTGCTTGAGCGCGGCTATAAAGTTTCAGGCTCTGACAAGCAAGCCAGCCCCATCACCGAAGAATTGAAAGCTAAAGGCGCCCGCATTTGTATCGGGCACGAACGCAAAAACATGGATGGCGCAGGCGCCCTGGTGGTATCAACCGCAATCGTGAGCGGCAACCCCGAGTTGGAAGCCGCAAAAGAAAAGAATCTGCCTGTCTATCACCGTTCAGACATGCTCAACTATTTGGCCAGCCGCGAGAAACTGATATCTATAACAGGCACCCACGGCAAAACCACCACCACGGCCATGGTCGGTCAAGTAATGATGGGCTGCGGTCTTGACCCGAGCATCGTCGTAGGCGGCATTTTCGAACACATAGGCGCCAACTCTCGCACCGGCCATGGTGGCTATTTCGTGGCCGAATCAGACGAGTCTGACGGCACCCACGTCAAGTCGCATTCCTATGCAGCAGTTATCACAAATATCGAGCCCGACCATCTAGAAAACTATCCTGGCGGCTTTGAAGAGATTCTCTCTTGCATGGAACGTTTTGTCGCCAACACATCAAAGTTTGTGCTGGTCTGCCAAGACGATCAAGGCATCAAGACCCTGGTGAACCGCCTAGCCGGCAATAAAGAGCAGTCAGCCAAACTAATTACCTACGGCAAAACTCAAGATTGCCACTACAGCTTCAAGAGCCTCTCGGGCTTTGACATGGCTTTCTACAAAGGCGACAAAGAGCTTGGACGCCTATCTTTATGCGTACCGGGCGACCACAATCGTTATAACATCACCGCCGCCATCGCGCTTGCTTTAGAGCTGGGCGCCGATTTTGCCGCCGCCAGCCAAGCTGCCGCGGGCTTCAAAGGTGTCGACCGCAGATTTCAGCGCATCGGCGAGGTAAAAGGCACCCTGGTGGTCGACGACTATGCTCACCACCCAACCGAAGTAGCCGCCTTACTGAAAGCTTCGCGCGAATTTATCAAACAAGAGCGCCAAGGCAAAGGACGCGTCATCTGTCTCTTCCAGCCCCATCAACCGGGCCGCCTGCGCGACCTCTGGAAAGAATTTCTAGTAGCCTTCGATGATGCAGACCTAGCCTTTATTTCTGATATTTATATCGCCAGAGGCGGCGCCATAGATGGTGTCAGCTCAGAGCTCTTTGTCAAAGAAGTAGCAAACGGTCATACCCATTATCTGCACGGCAAAGTGGGCGAACTAGCCGACAATTTGCTGCCCCATCTAAAAGAAGGCGACCTGGTCTTGACCGTCGGCGCCGGTGATATAACCAAAGTAGGCCCAGCTCTGGTAGAAAAGCTCAAAATAGAGCTGGGGTCAAAATGAACTCACAAGGCATTCAGTTTGGGAAAGCATTTATGGGCCCAGAGCAAGATAAAAACGAGCAGAAGCCGCCAATTGAAATAGCTGAATCGGCAAAAGACTCAGCGTCTATTGCTAATACTATTAGCCAAAGCTCAGGGGCGGTGACAAAAGACGCTCCCTTGGCTCGCTATACGACTTTGCGCATCGGCGGCAATGCCGACTATTTCTATCAACCCGCCTCGGTGCAAGAGCTAGTCACTCTAGTGAGCGACCTGCAAAAGCGCGGCGAAAAATGGTACGTCTTGGGCGGCGGCTCAAACCTGCTAATTTCGTCTGAAGGTGTACGCGGTCATGTAATTCGCACCGCCGGTCTGACCGGCATCAAAATACTCGAACCAGGTCTTTTGGAAGCCGAAGCCGGTGCCCGCCTGCCTCACTTGGCAAAAATGGCCGCCCAGTCTGGTCTGTCTGGTTTAGAATTTGCCGTCGGCATACCCGGAACCGTGGGCGGTGCCGTGATAATGAACGCCGGTGCGCATGGCAGCTCTATTTCAGCCATACTAAAGACCGCCCTGGTCTTAGACTCGGCAAGCGGCACAGTAAAAGAAATGACCAATGAAGAGCTAGCCTTTCAATACCGCCGCTGCATACTCGACCCGCTCAGGCATGTGGTCCTCTCAGCCAAATTTATAATGCCGCAAGACCTGCCCGAACTGATCGAAGCCCGCACCAGACACAACGAAGAATACCGCCTAAAGACCCAGCCCATAGGCTTTCCAAATGCAGGCAGCACCTTCAAAAATCCATTCCCCGATAAAAGCGCGGGCTTTTTAATCGATAGCTCTGGGCTGAAAAAGACCCAGGTGGGCAATGCCTGCGTCAGCGAATTGCATGCCAACTTTGTCATAAACTTAGGCAACGCCACATCGCACGATGTCGCCGCCTTGCTCAAACAAATGCAAAGCACGGTCAAAGAAAAGTTTGATATCGACCTCACTCCCGAGTGGAAAACAATGGGAGAATTCAGCGACGACGAATTATCCGTCTGGAGGACAAAAAAGTGAAAGTAGCAGAAAAGATCACCAAGCAAACTAGAATCGGCGTCCTCTATGGCGGCTTATCCAACGAAAGAGAAGTCTCGCTCAGGTCAGGCAAGAATTGCTTCAACGCCCTCAAGCGTCTCGGCTATGAGAACGCGGTCTTGATCGATGTCGGTGAAAATCTTTCGGAAGAACTGAAAAATCACAAAATAGAAGTCGCCTTTCTTTGCCTGCATGGCAGATTTGGTGAAGACGGCACAGTGCAAGGTCTACTTGAACTGCTCAAAATTCCTTACACCGGCTCAGGCGTCTTAGCCTCGGCACTTTCCATGAACAAGCCTCTTACCAAGCGCGTTTTGCTCTCGCAAGAACTGCCCTTCCCCAGAAGCTATGTCATTCAAGAAAACGACGGTCAATGTCTCGATGAATATCTAGCCAAATTGCCCGCACCGCCGGTGATGGTAAAGCCCCTAAACGAAGGCTCGTCGGTCGGTGTCTACAAAATAGACAAAGCCGAAGAACTGGCCGACTGCGTCAAGAAAACAATCAAAGAATTTGGCGGCGCCATAGTAGAAAACTATGTAGAAGGTCAAGAAATTACAATCGGCGTACTGGAAGACTTGCACGGATACGGATACGGACACGGGCACAGCCACGCAAACGGCAATGGCACCGGCAATAGCCCAAGCAATAGCAATGGTAACGGCAACGGCAAAGGGCACAAAGAAACCCTCACCGCGCTACCGATACTTGAGCTGATTCCCAAATCGAAAGCCGGTTTTTATGACTATGAGGCAAAATACACCAAAGGTCTAACCGAATTTGTTTTGCCTGCCAAACTATCGGATACACGCACAAAAGAAGCCCAAGAACTGGCCAAGAAAACATTTAGAGCCCTGAACTGCAGCGGTTATGCCAGAGTAGATATGATTGCCGGCAAAGACGGCAACACATACATACTAGAAGTGAACACCTTGCCGGGCATGACCGACACCTCAGATTTGCCCGCCATGGCCGAAGTAGCAGGAATAAGCTATGACGCCCTGGTTGAGCGCATCTTGGTCTCAGCTGGTCTAGACAAATAGAAAAATCAGTCGTCTTTGCGGGTAAACCAGCCTAAGAGCTTCTCGATTAAGCTGCTCTCTGTCTTTTTCTTGGCGCGCCCACCGCTCTTGCCATAGGCAGAGTTGCGCCCAGTGCTGCTCGGATTGCGTGTTTCGCGGGTAGTGCGGGTTCTGCCGCTTGATGTACTTCTATTGGGCGGGCGTCTAGTCTCATACTCTTCATCATCATCATAGTCTTCTTCGTTGCGACCACGATCGCGATTAGAATCTTTCTGCAGCTTTTGCACTTTGCTCGACGAAATACGCTGATGCGAAGAGCTGTTTGTTTTGCCATCACCCTTGATGCCGCGCAACTTATCAAAACCAGACTCGCCTTCACGCCTCTTGCGCTGCTTGTCTTCTTCGCTGCGCAAAGCAGTGGCGGCGGCAGCCATGCCAGACTTCATAATGCGCTGCGAGATAAATTGTTCTTCTTTTGTAGTATTATGCGCCGGCGCCTTGAACACTTCATCGGGTATCTCAAACTCAGGATGCAACTCTTGATAGCATCTATAAAGAGCATGCCTGACATGCCTGGCTGTGGGTGGTCTATCGTCGATGGCATGGCTGGTCATGCGCTTTATCAAGATATCCAGCGACGGCAAAACTTCGGGCTTGCTTTGACTAACCACGGTAGAGGTAAGAGGCTTAGGTCTAACACCAGTAACAAGATGACCAAGAGTGGCCCCTAAGGCATAGATGTCGCTGCGGGTCTCGGGCTTGCCAAAATATTGCTCGGGCGGCGAATAACCGGCAGTAACAACGCGTGTGGCCGCCTCTTTGGCAATGAAATTGCGGGCGATACCAAAGTCGATAAAGACGATCTGACCAGAAGGCGTCAACATCAAGTTGGACGGCTTAAGATCTCGATAGATAATGGGCGGGTCTTGATCGTGCAAATATTCAAGCACTTCGCAAATTTGAATGCCGACTTTGACCGCATCGTCATCGTTGAAGGGGCCAAACTCGTTGATAACACTCTCAAGCGAGCTACCCGGCACATAATCCATGACCAGGTAGTATTTTCCCTCGTCGGTAAAATAATGGTCGTGAAAACGCACCACGCCAGGGTGGTTGAGGCGTTGCAACATGGCGGCTTCACGTCTAAACAGACGCACCGCCTCGGCTTTCTCGTCGGGGTCGGTAAACGTACTACTAAGGTGTTTGACGACGCGATAAGCTTCGTCGCTGTAGAGATCCTGAGCTAGGTAAATCACGCCCATGCCGCCGGTGCCAAGCATCTGCAACCAGCGATAGCGCTTGAACCAGGGATCGTCTGATGTTTGGGACAAATTGTGACTCCTGAATTACATAATATATGTTCCCCCTTGGGCTTGAATAATCGCCTATATATAGAAATATGGGGCGTTTCAAAGGAATCGACCTCTTTGCAGCAAGGCTAAAGCCCGACCCATTGGGCGCTTAGATGGGCAGAAATAATATTGTATGTTCATGTAAAAATGTCATAAATATCAAGGATTTGAATTAATCAAATACCAGACAAAATTATGTTGACAGACGTTTGTATGGGTGTTAATTTATAAGAGTCTCCCCCAGCCGAGAACGATGGAGGTAAAGATATGAGTCTTTCCAATGTAGCTCTGGTTGGGAATCTAGTAAAAGCACCAGAAAGGATCGAATTTTCGAGTGGACGGGTTAAGACAACGATGGTTGTAGCAGTTAACAGCTTTATTCGGTCATCGGGCAAGACCGATAAAGCATGCGACTTCTACAAGGTCGAGACCTGGGGAAAGCTGGCTGAGCTTGCAGCCCGCTGTTTAAACAAAGGCAACCAGATTACAGTCACGGGCAGACTCATTCTGGACCATTGGACCGACAGACAGGGCACCAATCGCATCACTCCTGTGGTTGAAGCAAGCCAGCTATCCCTACCCCAAAAGGGCAAAAAAGCCACTCAAGGAGATCCCGACGAAATCTTCGACAACTCGCAAGAGGTAGACGAAGAGCCGGAACTAGAAGAGCTCGACTGAAAGAACCATGAGGGTCTCGTGTAGATTCTTTTGACTTCGGTCGACAACTTTTATTCTCCCTGCCACCACACAAAGAAAAGAGAGAAAAAGCGAAGGGTTAGGTTATTCCTATCCCTTTTCTTTTTGTGTTGATGCTTTTAGTCGGGTAATTAGCTTAAACCAGAAGATTGCCAGTATCGCCAGTGGTGGCAAGAGCCTGTTAGAGCAATCAGCTACCGCTCGAAGTTCTCAACAGGGATTTCTGCCCCAAGCGGACGGACCTGCCCAGAGAGAAATCGAGTCACATCAACGCTAGTCCGATGTACCAAAGATTGCAGTCCTGCTTGCATTTTGAGCAATCTTTCCATTTGAATTGCAAATGTATAGCCATTTGCGCAAGTTGGGTGTAAACTAGAGAAATCAAGGGATTTGATTATGACAGACGCGAAAAGGGAAAGAAGAGCGCGCATAAAAGGCTCTCTAAAGGATGGTGGAGAATATAAGTTCGCTTCTTCGGCTGCTGAACAAGAAGCTGAATCTATCGTTGTACAAGCAGAAAAAGATCTTTCGGAATGTCACGTAAATTTTCGTTGGCAACGCGAGCAACTTGATCTAGTTAAGAGAGCAGCAGAAGAAATTGGAGTACCCTATCAAACATACATAAAGTTGTGCGTTTTTCGGCAAGCGAAGCAAGATCTTGGCTTTACTGCCAGCGAGTCTGCCAGCAAAGCCGAGTTTAATTCGCTGCGTAACTTAGTGCAAGCAAATGAGCAAAAACTCGAAGCTATTATACAAGCGAATCTTAGCAAAGCTAATCTGCAAACACAGACAGTAATTCCAACAGTGGGTTATCCTGATATGGTCGGACAGGGTTCGAACACTTCGATGTGTGAACCTCCGAGTGATCAGGGTCTTGTCAAGGAAGCTCCTCAATACTCGCAACTGCTCAGCCAGCGCGAAGACGATAAAGAATGACTCAACCACGTAATGATTTGAGCCAGAAGATTGCCAGTATCGCTAGTGGTGGCAAGATGAAGAGGAGCGATTATTCAATTTCGTATAGCCATTAGCGATACTAAAGGATAAAAACAAGAACGCTACTCATGGACTCTAATATAGAGAGGGAAGAGATTTATCACTTCTGATTCTCCTTGATTAGCATCCGGTCTTCACTGCATAAGGACTTAGTTTGCGGCTCTCGAAAGACCGGAGCAAACTCAACTCATTGAAATCATTTCAACTAGATGAAGACAGCTCATCATCACCCTTACAAACCAAATCGATTTTCATAGGTTCATCCTGATTTACGCCACGATAGTAGCTTGCCTGGTCAAGAAAGATAGCAGTCTGAAGTAAATCTGCATGAAGCCCTCTCTCACATAAAACAGATGAACCATTACTTGAAGTTTCAACAGAGTGAACACCCTGTGCGTCTTCAATCGAAATTTTGCCACCATCGCCTTGAATCACCCTAAACTTCAATTTGGTGTGTTCTGTATCTGACTCATCAGAAAAACTGGCGCAGAAATTAAATACCCACTCAGGTCCCTCTCCAAGATATCTAACTTCAGTTGGGTGAAGTTCCTGACCCGCACTACCCTTGAGGATGGATGATTTCCTTGCACCATGGAAACTGAAGACGGTCTGGTAAATAAAGAACTTGGCTTCATCTTCAATAGTCGCATTACAGAAACCTAAATCCACATAATCGACCATGCTATCGCTATCATCGCTAAAACGAAAGAGATACTCCACATCGCCACTAGCAGTCCTAAAGCCCAGATAATAAGAGCGCGGACCGTGGACTCTAATATAGAGAGGGAAGAGATTTATCATTTCTGATTTTCCTTGATTAGCATACGGTATTCATTGCATATTGCCCAGTTCTGCGGCGCTTGAGAGACCGAAAGAAAACTCAACCAGTTGAAAGCAACTCAACCAGCTGAAGCCTACTCATCATCACCCTCATAAACCAAATCGATTTTCATAGATTCAGTAGGATTTCCGCCACGATAGTAGCTTGCTTGGTCAAGAAAGATAGCAGTCTGAAGTAAATCTGCATGAAGCCCTCTCTCACGTAAAACAGATGAACGATTTCTTGAAGTTTCCACAGAGTGAACACCCTGTGCGTCTTCAATCGAAATTTTGCCACCGTCGCCTTGAATCACCCTAAACTTCAATTTGGTGTGTTCTGTATCTGACTCATCAGAAAAACTGGCGCAGAAATTAAATACCCACTCAGGTCCCTCTCCAAGATATCTGACTTCAGTTGGGTGAAGTTCCTGCCCCGCACTACCCTTGAGGATGGAGGATTTCCTTGCACCATGGAAACTGAATACGGTCTGGTAAATGAAAAACTTGGATTCATCTTCAATGGTCGCGTCCTCGAAACCAGAGTCTATATAATCGACCATGCTATCGCTATTATCGCTAAAACGAAAGAGATATTCCACATCGCCATCAGCAGTCCTAAAGCCTAGATAATAGGAACGCGGACCATGCACTCTAATGTAGAGAGGGAAGAGATTTATCATTTCTGATTTTCCTTGATTTGATAGGTTGGCGAAATCTCGGGCGATTTCTGAAAGACCGATCTTCCGTTCCAGACTTCCATAAATGACTCAATAGTCAGCTCAAAATGTGTACCTTCAAGAGGATCTCTTATAAACACATTGCCGTTTGGATTAACTTCATGCATGAGCACAACATGACTTATTCGGGCGGCGCCCATAATCTCCACAGCCGCCATCTTGGTATTGGCAAGGAACTCTTTAACTTCCGACAAATTCGGGTTGATAAAAGTTCTAGAAAAGTCATCACCTAACTCTTTCTTAAGCCAAGCTAGGTCAGCAGACATTTCTTGTTTGCGAAACTGTTCAGGAACATAGAGCTGAAACTGCTGCAAAAATTCTTCCTGTTTTACAGCGCCTCTTGTCAGCATTTCGCCCACGGCAGCAACACAAGCTTTGGGATGCACCTGCTGAACCACAGTATATTTCTCGATAATTTCAGGCGGTACATTATTTTTGTCGGGTAAACCGGCAAGCACTTCGTCTGGAATTTGACCGCTCTTGCCTTCCTTAATCTTTGCTTTCTCAAACTGATCGGTCAGACCAAGAAATCGGTTCCACTCTTGACGCTCATTGCGTCCAAATTTCTCCTTAAACCCAGACATGTAACTGACAAAATCTTCAAAAGTCTTTTTGCCAGCCTGAGAAATAGAAGCGCTCTTATCGCCCGCATGAGCAGCCATGCCTGGACTAATACCGGCACCAGCCTCAGCATAGGCAAAGCTTGGTCCTTGATTTGGAAAATGAGGGAAGTCTGAAACCAAAGCGCATATGGAACCCCATGTTTCGGCTGACAAATTGCCTAACTGTGATAGCGATTTATCAATCATGACTGAAACAGTCTTGGTAAATTCGCCATTGGCAGAAATTACAGAGCCTGTATCGCCGCCAAAAGGCGCACCCGGCAACACGTCTGCCGCGCCAGACTTGCCTAGTTCGCCTAGATGCCCAAAGCTTTGTTTTGCCCCGGGTATACTCACTCCACCTATGACCAGATCAAAGGTACCATCGAAAATTGCTGGTCCGAGACTTTGCTTGGTGTGGTTGGCATATCTGACCAAGTCAAGCGGCGTCAGCCCCGACCCTGTATTGTCAGCGAGCACCTTGAGCTGAGCATTTCTCTCTTGGGCTTGAGGCGACGTAACTAGCTCGTTTCTCATTGCGCCCACGCCGAGGGCTAAAGCTCCAGCACCAACAGCTGGGTTCGCTCGCTCTAAGGCATAACCAATAGCGGTGCCAAGCACCACATTCGATGCACCTCTCTGCGCTAGCTTATCTCGCTCACTCGTGACCTTATGACTACCACTCTCAAAGGCACCAAATAAAGGGGCGATACCAAATATGATGACATGATCCCCGATTGCCTTAGTGGCTTTCGGTCCAAGGGCTCTTGCCGTATCAACTCCGAGCATGTAAACAGTCAGAGCAGATCCAACATCATCTTTGGCTATACCTAAGGCTTCGACTTTCTTAGCATCGCTGCCTTCGTTTATGGCGGCTGAGAGCAGTTTGTCGCGCCCTTCAGACACTGCTGCTAATCGTTTGTCTAACTCGTGCGGCTTAATCTCATGGCGGGAAAGAAACGAAAGAGAATCTTCCCTGGCAGACTCTTTGCCTGGTTGGAGGCGCGAAACCTTACTGCCGTCTTCAAAGACCAATTCAATACTTTGCATCTGGTCGCCACCGGCGCTGCCGCTATGCCTGTTGGTTCGAGACTTCTCAAACCTCGCCCGCTCAGCGCTACTGCTATTAGCCGCTGCATGCACATTCAAGCCACGCTCGGCGAGCACGTACACCCTTGCAGACAACTTGAACAGCCGCTGTTCCCCGTCCTGATTGTCTTTAGAATCTGGCAAGAGCGTGCTCCCTAGAGGCTCAATTATATCAGCCTCAAGTAGAGCAAACGTGACAGCGCAGAACAATGTGGATTTGCACAGTTGTTGAAAAATTGGAGGCGGTTAAGGGTATACCGAAGCGATGACATTCGATTAGTTAAAGTCGAGATACAAGGAAACTTTGAGCGCTGCGGCGGGTTAGACCGGCTGCAATAAATCACTGTCGAAAATATCTGCAGGGCTAATGACTGATTCAGATAGCGGAATAGCAGTACCGTACCTTTGCTTCAGCTTCATCTGCACTTCTCTTGCCGATAGGTCGAAGCTCCTCAGTTCTCTGAGTTTTCCAACTTCAACGCCCAATGCAGTCCTATAGACTTTCCATACAAGCTCAGAACAATAAATCTTGTCGTTAGACCAACCAAAATATGGATCATAGGGCTTTCCAATAAATGAAGACCCGGCCAGCCACAAACTTTTCACTGCGCTTGCAGAAAAATGCTGCTTACGCAGTCTCTTCACAACATACTCAGATCTTACACCGCGCCTAATCCACGACTCAATTGGCGTAAGCTTAACCGGTCCGACCGCTTCAAGAACCCAGAGGCGCCCATCCTTGCGAAAGACGATACCCATGTGTGAATACTTAGAATGCGTAGCAATCTGAATAACTCGACTTTGGCTAGACCTTGATGTTTGAAAGATGATGTCGCCATCTTGGAGTTTAGATAATGCAGGCGAAGTAACCGAGGAAGCTGGCAAAGAAGAGCACGCACAAATCAAGCCAATCAGGCAGAAAACAGAGGCAAACCCAAACCAGGTTTCCTTTACTCGGTACCGCAAAATGGCAAGGAAGCTGCTCAATTAGAACTCCAGGGGGCTCTCACATAACAAAGCATCGACTGGCAATAAGATTCAAGGCTACTACGATATTCCAGATTTCAGCCGCCGACTGCAAACAGTTAACAAACTGTTTGTTGGTGAAAAAGGTGCCTGAGTACAGCTCATTTGCAATTGAAAAGCGCGTCGTCGATCAGTTCATTCACGACAACTTTGGTGTAGTCGTAGATATGGCGATATGTCTTTGGTTCGAAACCAGCAGCCTTCAAATGAGCAATTGCCTCCTCAATTTTTTCAGCCGGCAGGCTGCCCTTCTCTGCCATATCGCGAAAAATTTCTAGACTCTTCTCAGATGTTAGTTCCTCGAAAACTTGAGCGCTAACATCTTCCGTTATTGTCATCGTTTGCCTTAAGCGCCTAACAATATAGGTCTCCTTATCGATCCAAACCTCGCAGTCTTCGCTATTCTCGGTAGTGCCGAGCAGATGAAAGCACTCAACTTCATGCAGCAATTCTTCAGGCAAAGCCTTCACATCTGTCATCTCATGCCAGTTCCATGAAAGCTCAAGAGCGCCCGGATGCATGATGTTTAAGATATGATTGACTGAGCCTTGTGATATCCCTGTAGCGCCAGCAAGCAGAATTCCAAGATTTTCGGCGTACTCAATTCGTCCCCAAAAATTGCATGCAAATGTCTCGCCATTGCTCCAAACCGTGTACTCCTTGCCAGGCTTGGACTTTTCGACAAAAGGAAGCCAAGATAGCCAGTGAAACCGAAACTTCAAAGGTCGTTTGAAGTGCGTCTGAAATTCAAGCCTTGAACCAGGGAGGTCTGGTGATTCTACTGTTCCAACATCGGCGTACGAGTCGAATCTCGAATAGACATCGCATACTTTATCTAAGACTTCTTGCTCGTTCACGGCTGTTCCAGTCAAATCGATCGATCAATTCTTACATCATAAAGCAAAATCTTGGAAAACTTAGAGCTTACTTCGAATAGTCCTTCAGTCTCAAGATTTCCTCCATGCCCAAGCCTTCTACTCTACGCTTAGAGAGATGTCTCAGGGCTTGGCGAAGCCCAAGCTCTATAGCATTTTTGAGCTGTTTAAAGTCAAGTATTGCCTGAAATTCGTAATCTCACTTCCTGCGAAAAAATTGAGTCATCCAAGTGAAGTGCGTGAGTCTGAACTTCTTGGTTTCTTTCAGCAAATCTCAAAGCTTCATCTCTATCACGGTCCTTGAGCGCATCAAATAACTCACTGATTGGATTCAACTCCAACATCTGACCTATCTGGTCGCTGTCTGCGTTCATCTCCTTTAGGGTGTTCTCGTTTTCTGCGTGATGCGCAAGGACTTCAAGCGAAGCTCCTGACTTACTAGAAGGCGACAACCTGTCCTGAAAAGCAGACATAGAAGAACGATCACAGAGCAGTGAGCTTGCCTCTCTCTGTAATCGACTCTCAGATAATGACTGTTTGGACGCTATTCTGTCACCTGAATAGTCAGCGCGGTGCGCTCCGGTCCCTTGGTGCAAAGTTTGCATACTTACCTCGTGTCATTTCGGCTGGAAATAGATTGCGAACATTATTGCTCTCACATTATCGTTTTAATCTGACACCAGGTTGACTTGCGATAGACAGTTTCTCAATCAGCATGCAAACGCATATCAAGAGCACCTTCGGAGGCTAAGACACCTTGCGTCAAAGCCTCTCTTAAAAGATGTCTCGACCTAAACCCAACCTCTGTCAACTCCCACAAGGAAATATGAACAAGGACTTTGAGACAGTCCCAAGTTTATTTTTGGGTGAGTTGACGAAAGAGAGACGACCGGTCTAATCTATTCCAATCGCTGCGGCTTAAATCGTAATTCTTCCTCGACTGATTCAAAGAACAGTCCTATTGCAGGTCCTTCAGGAGGTTCCCATGTCACCAGCTCAAGTTCAAACCCAGGCTGTCCAGCCCAAAAATCTGCTTGGTAAAATCGCCATTGTTACTGGTGGTTCCAGGGGCATTGGCGCCGCTATTGCTTCACGTCTTGCCGCCGAGGGCGCAACCGTCGTCATCACATACGCCAAGAGTAAATCAAGTGCCGACAAAGTGGTGGCAGACATTGCTGCCGCCGGCGGCAAAGCCGTAGCCGTCCAGGCAAATGCTTCGTCTGCCGCCGACAATAAGGCTCTCGTAGCCCAAGTGACCAAACACGGCAAGATCGATATTTTGGTCAACAATGCCGGAGTCTTCGAGGGCGGTTCCATCGAAGCTGTTTCTATAGACCAATTCGAGCGGGTGTTTGACACCAATCTTAGAGGCGTGGCTGTGACTACCATGGCTGCCCTTCCTCATATGAACGATGGCGGCCGCATCATAAACATTTCCTCGGTGGCAGCCAGAGCTATTGCACCAGGCTTCGGTTTCTATTCCGCCACAAAAGCCGCTCTTGATGCTCTTACAAGAGCCTGGGCACAAGATCTCGGCAAGCGATGCATTACCGTCAATTCAGTCTCGCCAGGCACCACACTGACTGAAATGCTTGAAGCCGGACTGCCGGAAGAGGCAAAGCAGGCTTACATTCAGAAGACTGCGCTTGGCCGCCTCGGTGAGCCAAATGATATTGCCGCAGTGGTGGCATTCCTGGCTGGCAATGATGGACGTTGGATGAACGGCAAAGTGATGGAAGCCGACGGCGGACTAGCCGTTTAAGGCGGGATGTGAAGCACCACCCGCAGAGGAAGGAGCCGAAAAGGTTCAAGCCGTCTTCTCAAAAGAGCCCCATCAGGGGCTCTTTTTGCTGGTGGTAAGCTTTATGACGAACTGCGGTCCTAATGCATCTCAGCTGATTATAACCGAGAACAGAGAAAGCTAGTCCGCTTGGACAGGTCAGATGCAGCGGCAATTTTGACTTGGCGCACCACTTTTTCCATGGCATAATAAAACCAAGACTATCCATACATCATTATCTATATTTTGCGCATTACCTCGACATTCGTAATAGCATTAAGTGTCACATTATTGTGCTTGGCTCAAGCACAGGCACAAGATAGGATTCAAAAGTTTTTGAAACCCCATGAAGACATAGGCAGTTTCCCTCATTCAAGGTGCTGGATTGTTAAATCTAGAGAAGAGGCTGACCAAGCATTTGAAAGAGAATTGAAGCCTTGGTTTGCGAAAATGGATCAGAAATTGTCTGTTACTGCAGAAAAGCTGAACTTACCGAATTGTAAAAGAACAGTCGTTTTCAAGGTTTTCTTGGACAAGCAAGATGGCTCTGCACTTCCGATTTTACAAAGTTCATCCGGAACAAAAAGCTATGACGAAAAAGCGTTAAAAGTCATCAGGGCAGCTATTCCATTTTCATGTCCAGCAAATGATCTGCCCTATCAACGAGGAATTCTGATCGAATTTGGCAGTCAAAGTGTCAATATAAAGCTTGCTGCAAGTTCCTGAGCGAATAATCAGACGTGCACTTCTTTGGATTTTCGTACTCGGTTGCTCGATCTTCCTTTTGAACAAATTTGTTATCCATCTATGCCTCCTATAGACAAATCAAGATAAGAACAATTATCCAGAAAAAGTAAAGAGTACCAAAGGCGGCGTTTGAAGTGGTGGGAGTTAGTGAGCGCAAAAACTGCATTGCCGTCAGCTTGGCCCGGGGCACTCATCGACACAAAAGCACCAAGAAGGATGAATCTGAACTGCGTGAACAGATAAAGGAGATTGCGCATGCTCGAAAACCATTTGGCTACGAACGAATAACCAGGCTGTTGCAACGCGGCGGTCTGCGCATCAACAGGAAGCGCGTTTACCGAATGTACAAACAAGAAGGACTTCAGGTGCGCAGGCGATGCCGCAAGAGAGAACGCCGACTTCGTAAACCGCTTGAACAAGCCACATATCCGTGTCAAAGATGTCCTCTAGATTTCGTTAGCGGCAGCTTATCCAGCGGCAGCAGACTCAGAACGCTGAACGTCATCGACGAATTTACGCGCGAATGCCTGGCGGTAGAGGTGGATTTTGGTTTGCCTGGAGAGCGTGTTGTGAGAGTCTTGGAGCGTCTCGCCTGGTGCTATGGGACGCCCTGACGCGCGCACAATCACTGAGGAATGGAGGCACGACTAAAACACGATAAGACCGCACGGGTCGCTGGGAAGAATTGCACCGTCGGAATTCGCTCAGCAATTTAGAGAACAGAAATTGTCCGCTTGACGTGGTACAAGAAAATGGGTGGGTTCACCACTAGGTTATGACAGCCGAGTAGTAATGGGAGACGATGAAATGCCAAGATATGCAGATATCTTTCGTGATCCTTTAGATATTTTGACTTTTGAGGATATCAACGAGTTCTGCAATCACAGAATAGCTGAGTGTACTTACCTGGACTACAAAACTACCATCGAGGATCTAGGAGACATTGGGAAAGACGTTGCCGCTATGGCAAACGCGGAAGGAGGATTAATAGTAGTCGGAGTCAAGACCAAGGGTGAAGACAATGGTAAACCAGGCGTGCCATCTGAAGTCATTGGAATACTCGATCCAGAGAAGTTGGCTGGTGCAATTGGACGGAAATGTGCGAATGTGATTCATCCAAGCCTAGTTCCAGAAATTCACTTCTATAAGATACACGATCTGGAAAATAGATTCGTAATGCTTATTCGAATTCCACAGAGCGTGGAAGCACCGCACTGGTTAGGAACAGAGAATAAATGCACTGTGCCAATTAGGACCAATGACTTCACCGTGCACAAGAACGGAATTCAACTATTGACGCCATCAGATCTCAATAGTTACTACAGAAGACGTGAGCAACTAGAGAAGAAAAGCCAAGAAATATTAGAAAGAGCAAAATCACGAGCATCAGCAAGCAGCAGTAGCTCAGCATTCGTAGCAATAGGTATTTTGCCCGCATTGCCAAAAGAACGCTTGCTTGACTGGAAAGCACTTAAGAACCTTGCAGAGGATTTCGGATTTGACCATAGAAGACATTTGCAAAATTTTGGAACTGCACAAGAGACATACTATGTTCGATGCCTCCGCCCCGAATGGCGCTATGAAGAAATTACCTTGTGGGGAAGCATTTTCCAATGCGTTGGAATCGAGAAAGATCGGGAAACCAATTCATTTAATTTTGAAGAAGTTCTAATGAGCATTCATGATTGCACGACAAAAGCATTGTCCCTATACGAGTCCTGTAACTTTAGTGGAAATCTGAGAGTTGAAATAGAACTCATTACTGGATTTGATTCAAATGGATACTACACCTACAAAACACTAAAAAGCAGAAGAAATGCAAGACTTCCAATAGAGCAATCTTCACGTTCTGAATTCGCATACAAACCGCATGAACTCAACAATTCTCATTTCTGGAAAGCAGTAGTTTCAGACCTTCTTTTTGCCTGCGACCTAGGCACTCTCGAGACCGAAGATGTAATTACGGAAGAGACGATGAACCGCATCACCAAAACCAATTAGCTACATATAGACAGACCTGACATGTGGGATCTGTCAATTAAACTGTGGCATTAGGATTATTGGTCACTGATTGGAGTTTTTGTCAAATCTTCTGTTCTGGGGTAAATTAGTCGGTCTCCTTCTTCTCCCTGATTTCGTCTTTAATATTGATGCCGGTCAGCACGTCGGCAAGACGTTCCGGCACATTCAGTCGGCGCCATAGCTTTTGTGCGCTTCCGCATAGCTTGAACACCATCGTTAGCATTGTGTCTCTAGTCAGGCAACCGCGAGTCTTTGCAGTGCGCAATCTGACAGTCGCGAAGATTGATTCAAATGGGATTTGTTGTGCGAATGTGGACCCAGTGCTCAGCAGGGAAATCGAAGAAGGTAAGCAGATCATCTCGATCCAACTCAAGACACTGAGTGGGGTCAACGGAAGCAGTGCAAACCTCTAAGAACCAAAATCATAATATCCTGGACATAAGTTCTTTAGGGGCTGTAGCGGTGCACCTATAATCGATAGGAAGGGATATATTGCCGCATTTGTATGCCGTGGCGACGAAGAAAACTCTACTATAAGTGGCTTTCCAGCTACGAAGGCAAAGGAATATTTGTCGGACTACGTCAAGAATCCAGCAACGTTGCTTCCAGTTTCGGAGCCGACATAACTTCAAAAACAACAGGTATGTTGGGCTTATTGCCGAGCTGGCAGAGGTATGCTTACTGTCAAGTTGGATTGCGTTGACTGCGTTGATGACCGCGCTAGGAGACCCAGCGTCAAACAAAATCAGGCTCGGTCGGTATGGAATTCTACTCAAATCGTCGGCGAACACAATATTCCAACTCTTTTGCCAAATCAGCCATGTCTGGACGTTTTGTGGGATCGTTCAAAGTGCAAGCTTCCAGCATGGGCTCAATCTGATGACTTGCGGAACCAAACGAATAGGTCGTGAGCTTCGTTACTTCTTCGTTTTGCCATAATGTACCAGGTAATGGATTGCGCATTTCTGTTAGTGTGACCCAAATGGTTTTCGCCAATGAGTAAACGTCGGCCTTTTTGCCATCTGCAGAACCGGCATTATTGAGCATCTCTGGCGCTAGATAAAACGCCGGTCCCAGCTTTTGTCGGTCCTTTGTTAAGGCTACCTTCTCTGGAAACGATGCGATTCCGAAATCTCCGATACACCACTGGCCGTTAAGGTAGAAAAGGTTTTCAGGCTTGAGATCTCGATGAGAGATACTCCGATCATGCACAATTGCCATTGTCTTTGCGATAGAAGAAAATGCCACGAATTTTACTAAATCATTCGCTTCTTCCATCACCTTCGGAAATTGTTCCGCCATAGGCATCACAAGCCAAGGAATATCCTGCTTGTCATACCGGCTTGGTAAATAATAGTCGATAATTGGGATTACGCCAGGTAGGTCCTTCAGCCGACTCAGTGCTTCAATTTCGGAGGTGAAGCGAGTCAAAGTATTGGTTCGATACGAGTTCGCTAAGCAGAGTTTGATTGCACCAATCGTGGCGTCATTCTTAGTGGCTTTCCAAACTTCTGCATTGCCACCCCTCCCTAGTTTTTCACGAAGGCGCCAGGGACCGACTTGATCGCCCAATCTGTACCTAATGTGCGCGTCAGGTTCATCTGGCAAAGCTTCAAAAAATGCCCTGAAACGTTTAATCGTTTCCGGACGTGCGGCAAGTGCTTTCGCAGTCCTTGAGATTGAACCATATTTCGCAATTGTCTCATCAATCTCCCGGATGGCCCTATTCTTTCCGACCAGCTGTCCCCACATTTCGATGACGGCATTTCGAGCTATTCCAGATTGCATGCTTCCTGGCTCAAATTGGGCATTCACAGAGTAAACAACCTCCTCGAATGAGGAGGATAAGTCAATTTGTTTCAAATTCAAGTCCTCAAAATTGGTTTTGTTTGCGTAAGTATACTCATCTGACCCAGCGCCATATTCAGTCACCATAAGAACTATGCCCAGTTTTTTTTGCCGAAGGAGCGAGTTGGAGCCCGGCTGCTAGCCGCCAGCAGGAATATGGACATAGCGACTGAATCGGCTTGAAGCATTTGCCAGGCTAGGAGCGGCAGACGGTGAAGAACACTTTCTACTTGCCTCAGTCGGTCGCCGTCTGCCCTACAGTCGGAAAGCACATGTGTAAAGCCCAACCGTGAATTGAGAACTGACAATCGAATGCTGAAAGTTGCAGTAAAAGCGGACCTCTCTAGCGAGACTTTTTCTTTCTTCCAACGTCAACTACAACAGTTTCAATCTTTACATCGAGATTTTCACATACAGCGCAGAAGATGGCGGCGGTATTATCCATGCTTGGGTTACCGCGTTCCGAAAGCATTCGGTGCAAGCTTTTTGCAGGTGTATCGATGGCACGAGCCAATCCTTCGAAACCAATGGTGGCATTGACGAGATCGCGAAGAATTAGACGGGCTGTTTCTGATTCTCCAGTCAGAAACAGCTTGGTTGCTTCATCGAGCAACGCTTTGGCAAACGCAGGTTCTCGATTTACGCGTTCGACAACTGTCTGTTTAAAATTGCGTGTAAGTGCCATATCACTACCTTTTGTCTCTCTTAAGTTTATTGTCCGTCTTCTTGGTTCTGCTGGACTTCTGTTTTTCTTTCTCTTTCTCGGCTTTCGCTTTTGCAGCCTTTCTTACTTTGTATTCTTCGTGCAAGCGCTTAGCCTCCTTAATGTCTTCGTTTTGCCCCTTCTTCGTTCCGCCACCGAACAAGATAATGAGGTCTTTGCCGTCTTGTGCTAAATAGATTCGATAACCAGGACCCCAATCAATAATGTATTCTCCAATTCCATCAAACCATTTGATTGCCGATGTTAGCCCCCGCTCCATACGCACTTTTGCAGAGGTAACTTTTGCTGCGGCTTTGACATCGAGGTCATCGAACCATGTTTTGTAGGGGCTGGAACCATCTTCCAGAAGATATTCTTCTACTCTCATTCCGCCATAGTAACACATATGTTACCATTCGTCAAGCGACACAAGCAAGGCTAGTGCCGAAGCTTGCGGAGCCAACCAACTAGCTTCTTGAGCGGACGCATCCAAGAGCTTCTTGGTTCGACGACATCGCTTAATTGATCGGTAACGTGCGGTTTGGAATACTCTCGAATATCAAAGAACGGGTCACCTGTCTCGTCTACGGGGTGGTGCGGACAGTGCTTGTTTCTGAGCTGCTCTACCCAAAAGCTAGATGCAATCATTGACTTGTTGCCGTCATATTCGAGATAGTTGAAGTCGACCGAAAAACGAGACCAAGGTGTAAGCAATTGCACCATGAGACCGATGGCGGTTGAGGCCAGCACACCATTCGGCCAAACCACCTGAGGACGACCTCCAGCTGCGCCATATTGCTGAGCTTCTTGTACTAGGCGCTCATCAGTTATAAAGTTGCAACATCGCAAACAAGCTTTGCCTGGGAACGAAAGAATAACCTGTCCACTGATGAGAAAATCGTCGAGAAGCGGGCGGTGAGTGACTTCCATGCCGATGTCGATGTATGGAATGATGTATCTACGCGCAAAGCGTTCAAGTTGCTCTCTTTCTGTAAAGGAATCAACAGCACCGATGATTACATCACAAAGCTTCAATTGCTCAACCGCTTCCTGCCACGAGCCAGTTATTGAAATTATCTGAGCATTGGGCAGAAGTGCTCGAATGGTTCGCTTGGCGATCTCAACTTTTGCAAGTTCTCGCTCAACGTCAGAAATAGTGCCACATACTAGGCGATTAGTGTTAGAAAGCTCAATAATGTCTGGATCGCAAAGGATATAACGCCCGATTCCGAGGTGAGCACATTGCAGTACCAGATGAGATCCACCTCCCCCTAGCCCAACCAATCCGATTGTCGCCGCGGAGAGATTATGGTCACTGTCTGGTCCTAAGAAGCTTTGGCGATTATCGCTATTCATTAGGTTCTACTCCATTTCTTGATGGGGCAGCCGACTTCAACAAAACTGTCGACGGGTATACACGGTTGATTTCTGTCAAAGACAGCAAGCCCAGAAGCCAAGTCGTTACTAAGCACTAAGGCGCCATGGAGCCTCATAGGGCTCACTTTTAGAAAATCCAGCATGAACTTGGAGCTCTCATGCAGATCGATTGCACTGAAAGATGGCATGCCTATGCCGCTGTGACTATGCACGTGGAAAACAGCATTGCCTTTGGAGATTGACCATTGAAGAGCTTTCCTGATGGCTTCCGAGCCCAAGAGCGCACCAACGGTCAGGTCAGGCAAATAGTCTTCGTCCTCCACTGGCAGGTAGTCCCGTGCCAATATGAGCACCTTGTTTCCGTCTGCAAATGAGAGCCCGGCCGAAATGAATCCGACCCGTTCATAAGCGAAGGAATGTCGTCGCCTGAGATCGGCGCGAATTTTTTCAAGTAATCGTGATGTGATTTTGAATGTGATGTTCATGCGACGCACCTCAAGTGTTCTAGAAGTATTGCAGTCCAGGGTAGATCGGCAGGCACACCTTGCCAGGACGGTGCCCACCATTGCTTGTCGACCACGCGATGCTGGTTCCAATTCGAGCCGCGACCGTCAATTTTTCGCTCAAAAAAGAGCCTAGTCTTATAGCCTGTATGCTCAAAAGGCACCAGCAGTAGTGTCATCGTGAGTATTTGCCCGGCTGAGACCACCTGCATATTCGGAAGGAGCACCAATGCTTTTCCGCCCTCGGTCAAAATGGTCGCAGCAGGGCATATCTGTTTGAGTGCGTCGAAATGAATAGATATGTTAGTCATGATGAGGCTCCGCAAGGTACCTGGCTGAAGAATTTCATGCCTTCTTTGACACGCAGCTTTTCATCAGACTTGAGTGCAGTAAGTTTTCCGTCGGCATCGAGCAAGTTAAGTACATAACCGGGCTCAACAGGCAGGATCACGATGAGCTGCTCCATCGTGTAAATACCGCGTGGAATCTCGCGTTTGTCGCCATTCAAAGAGACCGTTATGTATCGGCTCTTACTCTGTATATGTTCAGTGCCAGATTCGCTCAGATTGACTTGAGCGTACGGCTCCAGGACGACTTCTCCATCCTCAGATTCCAGCACCAATACAGCGTCGTTTGAAATGCCTGCCAGCCGGCGCAGCATGGGCTCGCCTATTAGCTCAGTTCCCCATTCGTAACCGCGATCATTTATTGTGAATCGAAAGATACGATCATTTCGGAATGCCATGAAGTTTTTGGCTCCTTCTGTTCGCAAGTCAACCATTTCATCAAGTGACACCGATCTGGTTTCGTGATGGAGCAGCTGTATCAACAGATGCTCATCAGCGGGATCGTAGCCAGCTTCGGAGAGAATCTGTCTACCCTGCGGGACAGGATCCGTGAAAGCGATTTGGACCCCATTTACTTCAGCCAGATGGTTGCCGGAATTGAACGGCGTGTGTTCCCTAACGTAATTGCCCATTTATCGACTCCTTTAGAGAATATGGGTTAGTTTGTTTCAGCGCAGTAAGCTTACTCCGCTTACACTCGGACCAAAAAAAATTCCGATCCGATACTTGTATACTAGCGTAAGCTTACATAGCTGACAAGTTTTTTTTTTGTTTTCGAATTAAAATTACCAGATGGCTGTTCATGTGGGGTGGGTGCAACTCGTCGACCCGTATTCGCACAACAACATCAAACAGCTCAGAAAGAACGTTACTTGCCTGTTGGCAGGAGTCATGGTGGACCCTACGTATAATTAGGAATGGCTCGACGGCCTTAGACACCAAACATCGAGGCATTAATAATAAGCCGATCACCATGTTGGCTTGGTGCTTCCACCAATTAACAGAATACGAAGGCTTGCTGAACTTGGAAAGTTCGTAGCCGTCCCGACAAAGAACCTTAGGTTTCGATAGCTCCAGTGCGAGCAGGCTCAGCTGCGTAGCTTCTTGAGCTGCGAAGAGTTTCTCGTGCATCAAGATCTGACCAGCCTCGAGACCTAAAGCGGATCTGACTCGTCTTCGGCTCTGGTCGCTTGGATCTTCGTCAAGTGAGCGACTGATCACGACCGATTCTGCGCCAACATTACTGAAGCACCTAAAACCGAGAATACCTAGTGGCAAATCCTCATATTCAGGCGAGATACCAAACTTTTCTTTCCAAAAACCGATCGAACCTGATCGCCTCGGGATTATCTGGCATGAACTTGACGCTGTTTAGCGCTTTCTCACAGAGGTCTTCAACTTTCTGCGTTGTGAAATACAGTCTTTTGACGGTTGCAAACAGACATTTCACTTGTTCTTTTTCTTCTGCTGGAGCCAATGAAGCAGCTCGCTAGCGCTTACGTCGTCATCTACCATTGTCCGCAATGCAAGAGCATATTGAGGGTCACCTTCAGACATGCGCTTGAGCTCTTCGATTGGGGCCCTTGGATCGAGATCTTTAAGTTCGTCAAACTTGACTTGAAGAATCTTGCAGATCTTCTTCAGAACTTCCTCTGAGGGGAATCTGCGGCCCAATTCGATATCTGATAAAAATGCAGCAGATACCTCAAGCTTTTTGGACATTTCCCGAAGAGAAAGGCCTTTAAGCTCCCGCAATTCCCTAATTTTTTGCCCAAGCGTCTTCATATATAATGTAAGCTTACTTGGCTTACGCACAAAATGTCAAGCTCGAAGTCGTGAAAATGGTTGCCAATTCGCTTTTCAGCTGGTTTAATATTAAAGAACGGTTTGGCTAACCTAAATTGGGTGGATTTATGAGCACAAGGGTTGCAACGAAACGCGGCAAGAGCGCTAGCGGTTCACGTAAGCGCTCCGCTTCCTCATCGGAAAAAGCCAAACAGATGAGATTGTCAATCCAAGCAGCGTACGCTATTACTAAGAAATTGGAAAGTGTTCGCCAAGTCAAACCAGAGAGCTTACTTCAGCCAATGACCTTGTAGCGATTAATTGCTATGACCAAACCGCTTTTCGAGGTAGTACCATATTCACACCAGTCCTTGATTAAGCTGTTGACGGCAGGCGCAAGGACAGCACCCGAATCATGGGAACGTCGAATTCACGGTATATATTTCAAAGAGTACTTCGGCTTTCTGGAAACCAAAACAGTAGTTGCAGAAAACAATTACGTAGATCAGCACTTCCTCGATGATTACACTGCTTACTACGTTGGTTGTTTTCACGGTTATGATCGCATGTGCAGGCGTTTGCACTTTTTCGACATCAAGTTCAGCCCCGAAGAATTCACTGGATTTATCGAAAACCGTCGAGGGAAGCTGTCAGAGGAGCGGCTGCAAAAGGCATATCTTGGATTTGTTGTTGTAAAGCCACTGCCCACAACATTATTAGGCAGAACTTGTTTGAAAACTTATGCTGGCCCTGAACGGCATTATCCAATTACCAAGACATACAAAGCCAATTTGTTTGGAATCTCCTTGTCCGTTGACACAATTGCATTTCAGGAACAAGACACCGTGACTGCGGCTTGCGCTACGAGTGCGCTCTGGTCTGCTCTTCATTGCACAGGTGAAACATTCCATCATGAGATTCCATCGCCTCATCAGATCACGTCAGCAGCAAAAAGAGGATCTGGATCTCTGTCAAGAATTTTCCCAAACAAAGGTCTAACTTTTCCAGAAATGGCTCAGGCTGTTCGAGCGGTCGGGTTGGAACCACTTGTGCTTGGTGGAGGGAAGGACCAGTACACTTTGAGCAGTACATTATATGCCTACCTGAACGCAAAGATTCCTGTGGTACTCGGTCTCGAGCTCTTTGAATTTGGAGGAAAGTCTGTAGGATGGCATGCTGTTACCCTAACGGGTTTTCGATTGCCCGACTCGCGCCCTCGTTCTGTAAGTAGAAATGGTTTCAAATTGCGCGCGGACCGAATAAATAAGATTTACGCACATGATGATCAGGTTGGTCCATTTGCGCGAATGTCCTTCATGAAAGGAAAAAAGAAGGGGCTGCCATCGTTTCATTTGTCTACCTCATTCGGAGGTGTCGGTACGCACTATGCAGTTGGAGAAAACATGCTTGTCCCACTGGACAATAATATTCGCATCCCGTTTGCCACTATATTGGATACCGTTATCCAATTCGATCGCATGCTTAGAGATTGGGCAAATCTGACACCTAGCGCTAAAAAGCTTGGTGAGTTTGAATGGGACATATTTTTGTCATCGGTGAATGACTTTAAGTCAGATATATTCAAATCGTCTACTACGACTCCATCCGTAAGAAAGAATATTCTTTTTCGAAATCTACCAAAGTTCGTCTGGCGGGCAAAAGCACGAATTGGAAAGAAGCTTGTTTTAGAGCTCATTTTCGACTCAACGGATATCGAACAAGGAAGGCTTCTTCTATCCATAGTTGAATTCGACCAATCAATTTCTGCTAAAATCCGTCAGCTGACAGCATTCATTTTCGCAGATCCTCAAGTTGCTGCCCATATGGCAGAACTAAGGGCTGGTCCAATTTTTGAACACTTTAGAGCCTGAGTAACGAACTCCTTTGGTTGTTGATAGCTCGGCGGAGAAGCTTGGCAGAGCGCGGGAGCAGCATGAGATATCTGTCCAGTGATCGACGACTGACCCCGCCCATTTTCTTGGACCCCGTCAAGCGGACAATTTCTGTTCTCGAAATTGCTGAGCGAATTCCGACGGTGCAATTCTTCCCAGCGACCCGCGCGGTCTTATCGTGTTGTACCCGTACCTCCATCCCTCAGTGATTGTGCGCGCTTCAGGGCTTCCCATAGCACCAGTCGAGACGCTCCAAGACTCTTACAACACGCTCTCCAGGCAAACTGAAATCCACCTCCATCGCCAGGCACTCGCGCGTACATTCGTCGATGACGTTCAGCGTTCTGAATCTTCTGCCGATGGATAAGCTGTCGCTAACGAAATCTAGCGACCATCTTTGACAAGGATATGTGGCTGGTTCAAGCGGTTTGCGACGTCGACGCTCTCTCTTGCGGCATCGCTTGCGCACCTGATTGTTTGTATATTCGGTAAACCCGCTTATTGTTGATGCGCAGACCGCCACGTTGCAACAGCCAGGTTATTCGCTCGTAGCAAAATCGTTTTCGAGCATGCGCAATCTCCTTTATCTGTTCACGCAGTTCAGATTCATCCTTCTTGGTGCTTTTGTGTCGATGAGTGCCCCGGGCCAAGCCCACGGCAATGCAGTCTTTGCGCTCACTAACTCCCACCACTTCAAACGCCGCGACAATGGCTATTCTCTGAGAGATGGTCAATACTTTTCGAAAGTGCATACTTGTAGCCGTCGATCAGAAGTGCCTGTTCGCCGAGCAGCCTTTTCATTCTGCATCTTCCCTTCCTATAGTGCTCTGAGGCGCTTAACGTCAGCAGATTGCATGCCACCGAACTTAGCTGTCCAGTTATACAGCTTGTTGGTGGAGATTCCGCGTTTGCAGCAAAGCTCAGCTTTGGTCGTGCCTGTTTCCGACTCCCTAAGTATGTTTACAATCTGTTCATCCGTGCATCTGCTCTTTTTCATTAGACCTTCTCCTGTCTAATTGAAACCATGACTGATATTTGCTCAATCGTCTACTTGGCTTGGTACAAGTGCTGGGGATGGGGTCAATAATCCTAGATATAGAGAGTTCCCGCAGCCTAAATGGCAGAGGAGAAATAGGAGTAGATAATCTTTAGTGCTGCTCAAATTTATAGTACTATAGTGCATAGCTTTGAGAGTAGAGGCTTCTTGTGACCATGAGTGTTGCGCATCAAAAGCCTAATTCAGGTCAGTCAAACTTTCCCAGTATAAAAATAGATTCGGTATTGTATACCGTTTTTTGTTTCCACTGTCTTTGAGGCTTCGTATACATAGATTCCTATTAGTTTTCCTTTTGAGTCAACGCAATGAATAGCTAAAGTAGGATTATGTTGAGAGCCAAATAACTGGCCACTTAGAGGTCCTCCCCTCGGAATAACTTGCTTATTCCGCTGACTCTGCACAGGAATGAAAAGCTCCTTTAGCTGCGTCCATTAACCTTTACGGACAGTTGATGCGCCTAGATGACCAGCAGACGCTCAATGATTACTTACTCTAGTCTTGACTAAATATGACACGGGAATCAATCACCGTTATCGTGGAGTAACACCTAAACACAGATCCACAAAAAACTCACCCTCGGAGAGACTCGAACTCCCGACACCCTCCTTAGGACGGAGGTGTTCTATCCAACTGAACTACGAGGGCCTAGAAAATTAGTTTACCAGACCACCCCGGCATTGGCATCAACTTCCAAACCCTTAGAAACCTGCCACACCTTCACTTGTCATCAGATCCACCAGCCTCATCAGCCCCACCATCTGGCGCAATCACGTCTCCAGCTACCCCACCAGCACTCGCTCCACCAGCCTCACCATCACCACAATGTACAGACGCACTACCCCCACCCACTCCTCTCTTCCCATACGAAAGAAAGAGCACAATCTGCCACAGATGGGGCAGGCTCCAATAAACCAACAACAGCAGGGCGACAGCATAGCCTGCCACAGTCAAATACAACCCCAAGGTAAAAGACCTGGGCCTATAGTCAAACTCAACCAAATGAGCGCCCTTCTCAAGCTTTACAGCCCGCATCAGACCATTTGCTCTGGCAAGCTTTGCCTCAAAGCTATCAACCTTGACCCGCCACCCCGGGTAGAAATGGTCGCACAAAATGAAATAGCCGGGGCTCTTAAGAGTGACAGCAACTGCCAGGTGTTCCGGCTTGTCAACCATTACGCGCACACTGTTCGCCTTGCTGCGCTTGTCGGTCTCGCCGCCATCGCCCACAGTGGTTTTGCCCCAATCGGCTGGCACAAGCAAGGGCAGCCGCTCGCGCACATCGCCGTCCACAAAGGCAAACTCGGGCTTTTCAAAAGGGCTGTCTACTAGTGGGTCTTCCTCTATAAAGTCTTTTAGATACTGGCTATCTTTCTGCTCTAAATATTCAACCAAGGCATCTCGCTTCTTCTCCTTAACCCGGTTATCCTTCGCACCAGCCCCCCCAGCACCCGCCCCCGAACTACCAGTACCCACCGCACCCGAGCCCAAGCCCGCACCCGAGCCCAAGCCCGCCCCCGAGCCACCACCAGTCGCACCAGCTACAACACCATCAACCCCATCAACAACCTCATAACCCTCACTCACATAAGCGCGCGGCGTCGGTTGCAACACCTCATAAACCCGCAAGGCAAGCGCCTTGCTTTCATGCTTGAGGGCAAAATATTTCTCGTCCAGCAAAGACACATCGAGAGGTCCCTTGCCCTTGTTTTTCTTTGTTTGCGAGCCGACAAACTTTGTGGCGGTCAGCCGACAAAACAAATATAGGGGCAAGTCGTCTTGCCCGGCGCGCTCTAGCGAGCTTGTCTTATAGGCTTTCAAAAAATTCTTTTGAAATTGCGAGGTGGCGGCGGCTTCATAACCACCGGTAACCGGGTATGTGCCCACACTGGTATTGGGCAAAAGCAAGTCGCGGCAATATTGCATATAGTTTTCGCCCAGCTGAATCTTGTTTAGATCACCGCGGGCATGATAGCCGCGTGGGCTATACAGCGGGTCGAAATAACCGGTCATATAGCGCCCGACGCCGTTAAACTCGTTTGCTTTATCAAAATTAGCGGTTTGCGACATCGCTGTTAGCCTATCTGCCAAAACCGGTCGCCGGTAAAAGCCACCAAGGCTGGTGCGCTGCGGCAGCATAAAAGAAACCGTGGCAAGAGATGCGATTATGGCACCGATGGCGATGGCATAACGTTCGCTTTCTTTCATGGTTAGTTTATCTGCCACCAAAAGAAAAGCTAGAAAAATTGAGGCAATTAGACTATTGACTGCTAAAGCCCGAAAGAGCATTTCAAAAAAGCCCGGTGCGGCTAGTGTATAAGCGATACCGTTTGCGGTGAAAGGCTTGGCGGCATAAAGATCGCGGCAAAAATATAAAGCGGCAAACACAGCGGTTAGACAAAGGAAAATAGAGAGCAGCGAAATAGTCAGCCGCCCTGGTTTGGTTACTGCCACCTTAAGTCCATAAACTGCCAAAAGGGCTAAAAACAAATCGACAAAAACCATCAGCTTGACTGGGTAGCGCAGTACCGCAAGCGGTGGCACAAGCTTTAAAAGCCAGCCACTTACCGGGGTGTTGCAGCCGGCGGCGAGCAAGGCGGCTATAACAAAACCCAGCAAAAACAATAGTCGCCGTTTTTTATGCTCTTTGGCGCCAAAAGAAAGCAAAGCCAAGACCAAGACTATTGGCCCCACGCAGGCGGTCGGCATAAAGGGATAGTAACCCTTGCGACTGGCCACTTGGGCTAAGTACAAAGACAATGAGTGCTGCAGGTCACCTAAAGGTTGTCCGGTAAAGAGACAAATATAGTCGTACCAGTTGGCGCTCCATAAAAAGACCTGGCTGAGGCTAAGCCCTGAGGCTCTGGGTGAGAGGCGGGTCCATTCATATGTTGGCAAAATAGAGATCATGCTCATGGCTAAAGCCAAAGCAAACGAGACTGCCACTGCGGCAAAGTCAGAGACCACCCTGGTTTTATCAGACTCTTTGCCAAAGCAATGGCGCAAGGGCAAGAGCGCCACCACACCAAGTACCAAAAAGACCGGCACAAATATCTCGGGACGACCGGCCATTATTGTAGTATGGGCCAACCAGGCAGAGGCAGCTATGTATAAAAGCTTTTCTCGCCCTCTGGCTTTGTTGAGCTTCAAAAAGGCGACCATGCTTAAGAAGCCCCAAGAGGCGGTGGCCGGCAGCGAATAATTGGCGGCAAAAGAAAACATATAGCCGTTGAGGGCAAGTATTGCACCAAGGGCGATGGCAAGCACCACGGTCAGCTCTAGCTCTAGGGCAAGAAAAAAACCGGCGGTGAAGGCGACTATTTGGCTTAGCATCAAAGTCAAAGCCATGGCTTTGCTGTATGAAAGAAAGCCAAATAGAAAGCTTGGAAAATAGAACAAGCCGGGCGAGGGGTTGGCGGTCTGGGGCATGCCGCAATATAAATAGGGGTTCCAGAGGGGCAGGCGCCCTTCTTTTAAGGCTGCACTGATGAGCCTGGCAAAGGGTTCAAAGAAATAGGTGTGGTCTGAGACGAAATATTCTCGCCCGGCAAAAAGTACCGGGTAATAGAAAGCCAACAAAATCAGGGTTAAAACAAAAAGGGAAACCAGATAGGCTTTCCCTTGATTTGTATGCACTGTCTTTATTCAGCTTTAAATGTGAGGAATTTCGAGGCTGTGTCTTGGATTGTTTGGCCAACTGGAATGGCTGAGCCAGAAATCTGTGTCACTGCATTTTTAGAGAGTTGCATGAGGGGCTGAACGCAGGTCAGACCGGCAGCGGCAACAATCACTGTGCAGAGCATCAAGGCAAAAGCAGGAAACTCTTGCGGTGAGCCGACATAAGGCTTGGGCTGGTCGCGACCGGGCAGTTGGGCGACTTTTTCAGACGGCTCGGGCACGATCATGGCGATCACTACCTTGGTGTAGTAATAAACCGCCGGTATCGAGGTGATTAGAGCGCAGGCGACCAGTACCCAGCCCAAAGGCAGACCCAAGAAGGGTTGGGTAATTGAAGCACCGGCTGTGAAAACAAAGACTTTGGCAAAGAAACCGGCAGGCGGTATGGGCAGACCAGCCAGGTTGAGCAAGCAGACCGACATGGCGATAGCCAAGAGCGGACGGCGGCGAATCAGACCGGCGTAGTCTTCGATGCGGTCAGAGCCTGTTTCGTTGCTGAACATTATGGCGGCGGCAAAGGCGCCGAGGTTCATAAAGCCATAAACCAGCACATAAAAGACCATGGCTGATAGACCGGCTTCGCCGCCTGCCATCAAACCAATCAATATGTAGCCGACATGGGCGATGGAAGAGTAGGCAAGCATACGCTTGAGTGAGGTCTGAGCCATGGCAATGAGGTTGCCGGAGATCATAGATAGGATGGCGAGCAAGCCGAGCAGACCGAGCCAGACAGCTTGGTACTGACCGAACATAACGCTCAAGAGTCTTATGGCGACTACAAAACCGCCCGCTTTAGAACCTATTGAGAGGAAAGCTGTGACCGGTGTGGGGGCGCCTTCATAGACGTCGGGGGTCCACATGTGGAAGGGCACGGTGGAGAGTTTGAAACCGACGGCGCTGAGTACCAGGGTCAAGAGCAAGACTTGGAAGAACGAGGCATTGCCGCCGGCACCCACTGACAAGGCGTCGCGGATGACGTCGAAATTGGTGCTGCCCGAAAGCCCATAGAGGAAGGAAAGGGCGTAGAGAAGGGTGGCGGTGGTGGCGGCTGTGGAAAGCAAATATTTAAGGGAGGCTTCTTGGCTCTTGATATCGCGCTTTTGGAAGCCGGTTAAGAGGACGCAGCAGATACTGAGTGTTTCGAGTGCCACAAAGAGCATGATTAGGTCGGACGAACCGGCCAAGAAAAGATTGGCTAGAATCGCCGTCAGCAAGATGGCGTAGAACTCGCCGGTATTTTTGCCGAATTTATGGTCATAGCCCATGCTCATGAGGACGACCACGATGCCGACCACGATGCTCAAGAGGGAGAAAAGACTGTAGAGCGGGTCGACTGTGAAAACACCGCCGTAAAGCTTGACGGTGGTGTTGAGGTCGCGAGTGAGAAGAAAACCAGCGGCACCGAGGGCGACCAGGCTGACTATCGGGGTCATGCCTTTGGCTTTGGGAGCGAACAGGTTCCAGAGGGCGGCAAACAAGATGCCCACCGTCAGAACGATGTGCGGCGCCAGGTGACCTAACTGTTGGTAGTAATTATTGATTGCATCCATAGTTGCTAAGAATTCCCCTTTGAGCACCCTTAATTTTACATAGGTAGAAACTGTCCTTACAGGGTTTCGCAGACTCTTTAGCTAAGCTTTGCTTTAGTTTATGCAGATTGGCATATTGACAGCCTAGGCGGCTTCTTTACAGCTTAGTGAAAGCTTGAACTGGTGAGAGCCGCTTGCCGGTATATGCGAAAGGCTTATGAGTGATAAATTTGGGTAAGATAGTTCTTACCGGGCGGCACGCTTAACGATACGACCGACAGCAATGAGAACCGCTAGACTCAAAGGTCGTACACAGGCACTTAATTTTCGCACTCAGGAAGCACTTGATAATGTCCGAAAGAGCAAAGAGGTTTTACAGAGACCAGTCAGGCAAACTGCATATCAAGCCCGATAAAGCAGCAGCTTTATTGGTGATGGAAGACGGCACCGTGCTTGAGGGGCTGACTTTTGGGGCTGAGGGACGCGGTTTTGGCGAGCTGGTGTTTAACACGTCGCTTATGGGCTATCAAGAAGTCTTGACCGACCCCAGTTATGCCGGGCAGGTCATTACCATGACTTATCCCGAGATGGGCAACTATGGCACCAACAGCGAAGACCTTGAAAGCAAGAAAGTTTTTGCCCGCGGTCTAGTGGTGCGCCATCTCTCTAGGTTGCATTCTAATTTTAGGGCGGAAGAAAGCCTTGAGTCTTTTATGAAGAAGCACAATGTGGTGGGCATAAGCGAGGTCGACACCAGGCTTATTACCCGCAAGTTGCGCGACCTGGGCGCCATGCGCTGTCTGATTACTAATTTGCCCGAAGATTTGAAAGCCGGCGGCGAGGCCCTTACCAAGCTTGTCAAAGAATCACCAGAAATGACCGGGCAAGACCTGACCAACGAAGTAAGCACCGACAAGGTCTATAAACTGGGGCAGGGCAATAAACTAAAAGTGAGCGTGCTCGACTTTGGCTGCAAGGCCAATATTCTCAATGAGCTGGTCAAGCGCGATATCGAGGTCACGGTTTATCCGGCTGCCACTGCCGCTAAAGCCATATTAGACACCAAGCCTGATGGCATTTTTCTATCTAACGGACCTGGCGACCCGGCTGCTTGCGGCGCTGTGCTCAAAGAGTTGCCTCATCTGATTGATAGCAAGATTCCCATTTTTGGCATCTGTCTTGGTCACCAGCTTTTGTCTATCGCCATGGGCGCAAGCACATACAAACTAAAATTTGGACACCGCGGAGGAAATCAACCGGTCAAAGATTTGACCACTGGAAAAATAGAAGTAACAAGCCAGAATCACGGTTTTGCCGTTGATGATAAGAGCTTGCCTGAGCATCTCGAATTGACCCATATAAACTTGAATGATAACTCGGTGGAAGGTTTTAGGCACCGCACCTTGCCTATCTTTGCCGTGCAGTATCACCCCGAATCGAGCCCGGGTCCGCACGATTCTACTTATTTGTTCGACCGTTTTGTCACTCTAATGTCTGGTGCAGTCAAGGCCGCCAAATAAGCGGCTTCATCGTCTATCCCTTTCTTTTCGAATTCGGGTATCAAACTTGTATAAGTTAGCCATATTTGACTTTGACGGCACCCTCGTCGACTCTACCCCCGGTATCATCGACGTGATGAAGATCGTTGTTGATGAATACAACTTTCAAGAAGGCATTTTGGAAGAATGGCAGCACCTGGTCGGTGTGCCTCTACCAAGACAGATGGAGATTATATTTCCCGACCGCGACGCCGATTTTCATTTGGAAGTAGCCAATCGTTATAGAGAAATCTATGACAAGATGGCAATTGAAATCTGCCCGCCTTTCCCGCATATGGTTCCTATGCTTAAGAACCTGAAAGATGCAGGCATTACTGTCACCATTGCCTCGTCTAAGCGGTCAAACCTTGTGCAGGTGGTTATCGACCACCACAACCTCAATGAATATTTTGCCATGGTTGTGGGCGCCCAAGAGGTGACCAATCACAAGCCGCATTCAGAATCGGTCGATGTGACAGTAGAAAAATTTGGCACCGCCCGTGAAGAAACAGTGGTCATCGGCGACAGCATTTTTGACCTCGACATGGCTCGCAATGCCCGCGTCGACGCCATCGGCGTCACAACCGGCGTGCACACTGCCGAGATGCTTGCCAAGTCTGAGCCGACTCATATAGTTACCGACTTGGTGGCAGTCGAAAAGATTATTTTGAACGGCAGAAAACGCTAGTTTAAAAGTAAGACAAATAAAGAGGGACAGACTTTTCAGCCTGTCCCTCTTCCCCATTTTGCGATCTCCTTAAGCCGGAGAAAAGTCAGCTTGTGGTCCGTTGGCGGGCTTGTCAGCCTGCTTCTTGGGTTCTTCCAGGAAGTCTTTCGGTAGGTTGACGAAATCAGTCTTTCTAGGATGAGATTCGACAATACCTTCCGAACTGACAAACTTGACGCGGGCATCGGGATCAGCGTTTAAATCACCACCCACAGTGATTATGCGAGATCCAGATCGGGCTTCAACTTTGCCGCCGAAGACAAACACTCTGGCACCGCTGTTGACGACTACATCGGCACCGGGTCTGACTATCCCGGCTGTTCCCTGCATGTACTCATATTTGTCGCAGTTTTCAGCTCTGACGAAGCCTTGTGAGACAACCACTCTCTCGCGGGGAGGGCAATCAACCCCCTGAGCGCGAGCGGCGTCCTTATCTTCTTTTGCTGCCGCCTGTGGTTTGGGTGCTTCCGCCAGCTTCAGGGTGATACCTGGAGGCAGTTGTCCCATGCCATTTTTGCGATTGAGCAAGACGGCCATGTCGCTATTGAGGGCGACTATACGCTTCATCTCTTCGGCGATTTCTTTGGGCGTAGCGTCGGGCTTGCCGGTTACACCGAGCGAGCGACGGGCTATGTCTTTCAATGAATCACCCTTTTGAATGGTGTATTGCTTGCCTTCGAGCACTTCCACTGCCCAGCTGGAATACTGCTTACAGCCTCTTTCGTCGAGGGTGACGGCAGGTACCCAATCTGAGTATTTGTCTTTGCTCGCGGTGCGATTGACTTTCAAATCGGCTTGAGCTTCAAGTGACATTCTCACCTGGGGATCAGCCTCACGACTGCGTACTTCAGCTACGCCTTCGGGCAGTTTCATCGCATCATTTTCTTGCACTATCGACCGCTTCGGCGGTTCTATTTCAAATCTGTTCACGGCAGGTTTCCTCAGCCTTTTTAAGAAAGTGTAGAGTTAGTTATTTTTTCTTTTTGGTTTCGTCTACACAGTCATCAGCTTTGGGCTGCGGCTTAGGTTCCGGCTTAGATTCAGGTTTGGGAGTAGGTCTATGTACCGGTCTGGGAGCAGGTTTGGGAGCTTCCATCTCGATGAAGGTGATTTGGTTCTGCTGAATCACGGCGGTAGGAGTAGACTCTACTTTGCTGACGCGCTTGTCGAGTTCGTCTACTTTCTTGAGCAGAGCTTCATCGATTTGTTTCTGTTCTTGCGGGTTTCTGCCGTCTTCGACGATGATGACGGGCTTATCGAGACCAGCACGCTTGAGGGCTTCCATAGTGCCGTCAGCGGTGGCGGCCATGGTGCCGCAGACAGAGTCTAGTTCGAGAGCGGTCTTGGCTTTGGCATCGGCCATGCGCTTGGCAGACATGGCTACGCTTTGAGCCATGGCGTTGGTGTTCAGTTCGCGACCGGCTTGCAGTTGCAGGCTCCAGCCGTTGAGAGCTTGCGAAGACTTGTTGTCGGCTGCGGTACAGACATTGACCATGGTGCGCTGGAAGTCTTCTTTCTTCATGCAGGTTTCGTTGATAGTGGTCTTACCACCCGAAACACCGATACCGAGCACGTATACACCGGCGCTGCCGCCTTCGGAACAGAAACCGCCGCCGCGTACATCGGGAGCATAGGCAGATCCGCCGTAGACAGTGGTCTTGTTGACGCTGTGGTCATTGATGGCTGCGCTGCCGCCTGCGGCATTACCGCCGGTGGCTCTGGCGTCGGAAGCAGAATTACCGCCGGTGGCTCTGGCATCAGAGTTGCTTCTCGAATCAGAGTTGCTTCTGGAGTTGGAGTTGGCGTTGGCGTCCGAATTGCTTCTGGAGCTGGCGTTGTTATTGTTTGTATTGTCGTTGCGGTTATTGTTGGCGTTGTTGTTGGTGTTGTCGTTACGGTTATTGTTGCCGTTATAGTTGCGGTTGTCGTTGGCGTTGTTGTTGCGGTTATCGTTGGAGTTACGATTGCTGTTGTCGTTGCGATTACCGTTCAAGTTGACCAGGTTCAGGTCGCCAGGAGTGGGCTGAGGCTGGGTGGGGGTCTCATGGGGTCTGTCGTATGTCATTTTTGGTTTCCTCGTCGAAGGCGTCAGAAAACAGTCACGGTGGGTCGCGACTTTTAGCTGATTTAGTGGGATAAAGGAGCTCGGTGCTCTGGGGGAGATGCATTAAGATTGCCATAGGTTTGTGACATATTTGTGAGCGCAAAGTCTTGTTCAGGCTTTGTTTTGCGGTTTCTACGTAGCAAACAGGGAACAGTTTGTGACATTTTGCAGTCATAAGCCAAATGACACCAAACTTAGTCATATCTATATGAGATGAGTTACAAATAAATGCCGCCCACAAGCCCTACTCTTGCAAGCAAAAGCCACATAGCGTGGGCAATACAGCCAATGAGACGGGGTTTATAGATGAAAAGCCTAGGCTTTATAGATGGTTTGTTAGGCGCGTTAAACGGGCTCAAGCCGCCATTCTGCTATCATCAAAAGCCTATGTGGCAAAACACTTTCGGCAGCAAGAGAAATAGCAAGGGCGGGCGGTCGATCGCTGGCTTTGGCGCATCTAGTTTTGCTGTTTCAGTGTCTATGTTGTCACTGTTTAGTGCTTTTGTTTCTTTTTTTGTTTGCGCCTTTGTTTGCGCTTTTGGCTTAGACCTGGGCTTTGCCGGGGCTGCCCTCGCCCAGCAGACTGACAATACAGGCGATAAGGCTAACGAGAAACCCAACGAAAAGCCCGATATAAAATCAAGCACAGCCGCCAGCAGTGAACAGACAGGCAAGCAAGCCCCTGCCGAAACAGCACAGAATGGGGTAAAACAGCCCGACACTGCGCCAGCAGAAACAAGCCCCAAGGTTTTGCTCAAGCCCGGTCAGGCTCTTACTATAGATACCGGCTTTGAAGATATCGTCTGTACAAACGATGTGGAACTGGCCCGCAAACAAAGAGAGGCTTTTCCTGATAATGCCGAGGCAAGCTTTATATATGCGGTGGCGCTAAGCCGTACCTTTAAGGTAGAACAAGCCCTAAAAGAAGTACGACGGGCCAGAGGTCTGGCTGAGAAAGAAGGCGGACCGGCATATTTTAATAAGATGATTAGCACCTATGAAAATATGCTTACCTATTGTCCTACCGACAATCAGGTGCGCTATCACCTGGCTTGGGCCTATTACATGAAGGCTTACCTTTTGGCTCGCTATGACAAACAAGATAAGACCCATCCTTCATATAAGGAATGGATCAAGACTTTGAAGGAAGATCCGGCGCAAGATCAGTCTAAGGATCCAGCTAAAGATCCGGCGTCTGCTAACGCAAGCGCCGCCCGGGTGAAAAGAACAATCGAGATGGCTTCGCCCAAAGCCATTCCACAAATTCAAAACTATTACAAACTAGCCCTAGAAAAGCTCGATCAGATATTAGCCAGTAATCCAACTGATGTCTGGGCACGCATATATAGAGCACATCTGGCTTATGAAGCAGGCGGAAAATTGGACGAATCTATTGCCGAGTGGTTGAGTGTAAAAGATGCTAATCCAACCAATCCGGCGCCCTATTTCTTTTTAGGCGAGGGTTTTCTTAAGCAGGGCAATCTGAGAGAGAGCCTCAAGAATGTCTCGCAGGCAGTAGCCTTGCGAAGCGAAAATAAAGAAGTAAGCGAGAAAAAAGATATCAGCGACAATAAAGAACTGAAAGAGAAAGCAGAAACCGCTGCTAAACCTGCAGCAATTGAAGAACAGAACAAAGCAAAAGATGGAGGGCAGTGAATAGCCACCATGTGGATATTCAAGACAGACGCATTCAAACTAATTTTGGCCCTGGCGATTCTCGGAGTAATCGTCGGTTTGATGTTTTATGCGCAGAAGCAGGCCGAAAAAGAAGAGAAAGAGTACGAAGCTAACAGAAAAGCCAATCCTACAGCCGATAAGATATCTATTGACAACTATAATCTCTCGGAAGTTGACGGCGAAAACAAGGTGAAGTGGAAACTTACCGCCAAGAGCGGCGTCTTCGAGAAAGACAATAACGTTCACCTTACCGACATAGTGATGCAATATTTCGACGGCGACCAAGTAAAGATGCAAGTGAGCGCGCCCATTGGCGTGGCCAACGAAGACAGTCGCGAAGTGAAGCTTGACTCGACAGCCAAACAGCCGGTGGTGGCTGAAGGCGAACAAGGAAAGTCAAGAATGGAAACGAAGCGCCTGGAATTAACGAAAAAAAATGGGTTCAAGGCTACCGGGGGTGTTAACATCGTGGTGGCCGGGGTAGCCAAGGTGACCGGAGATATGGCATCCGGCGTTCTCGGTAAGGCAGATCTTGATGGATTCAAGATTACGGGACATACCCATGCCATCATCGAGTAACCCTAAAGACGAAAGCTATAAGAGATATCAGGCAATAAGCACCAAACAGTTGTCAAGCAGTCGAGTAGAAAAGAAAAGAACAAACGAAAAATGGCGACAAAAAAGATAGCAACCGGTCTCATACTCTTAACCCAGCTGGCGGCGATGATACCGCTGGCAGTGCCGCAAGCAATTGCCCAAGCCCCGGCGGCAGATGCCGGCGGCCCTATCGATATTGTTGCCAACGAGCAAGAATTTGCCGGTGACCATATGGTGGCGCGCGGCAATGTCAGAGTAAAATTCAAAGACACTATTATTTTGGCGCCGCTAGCCACTCTTTATAAAGACCCGGTCACTGGACAATCACAAAGAGCAGTCTTTACCGGGCATCCGCATCTTGTGCAGGGCACCAATAAAATTGATGCCGATGTGCTTACTTTTGAAATGGCCAGTTCAAAGATTATCGCCGAAGGTCATGCCCATTCTGAAGTAATCAATGACGCACCGGAAGAAAAGCCGCAAGAAACAGCTAAAGCCGGCACTAAAGGCGCCAAGCCTGTGGCAGCGAAAAAGGCTGATGAAAACGAATTTGGTGACGATGCCCCCGAGCAGGAAGAACAGACTACAGCCAGTGCTGCCGGCACCGGCGGTAGTGCCGGTTCAAGTGCTGGTGCAGCCAGCCCCTTGGGCGGACCCAGCGAGAGTGGACCAACCAAAATCATCACTGATGCAGATAAACAGATATACGACAAAGCCACCGGCCAATTTGAAGCCTATGGCAATGTGAAAGTGCGCACCGGCGATATCAATGTCATCGCCGACCAGCTCAAGATGGCCTATGGCATAGACACAAGACCGGAAGCGGCTATTTTCACCGGAAGGGTCTCTGCTACCCAGGGTTCAAATAATACCCAGTCAGACCGTATGACTTATTTTCTCAATACCAAACGCTTGCAAGCCGATGGTCATGTCAGATCTAAAGTCATTCAAAACAAAGCCCAACCGGCAAACAAGACCGAGCCGTCTAAGCCTTATGCCGAGCCCACCAGCGAGCCTATTGCCAATGCTGCATCCAGCAAAGGGGCAGGCGACTTCCAGGCCAATCTGGTCAATGGTGCCGATGCTGAAACCGACCCGCCCATCATCATTGTTTCAGACAGCCAAGACTACAACAAATATACTGGGCGCCTTTCGGCCCACGGCAATGTCAAAATCTTTTATAACGACACAGTCGGCATCGGCCCCAAAGTTGTGCTGATTCGCAACGCCGATGGTCAAGCCGAAAAGATAATCTTCACCGGACGCAGCCAGATTACCCAGCCGGGTAAACGCTGGATTGCCGACCGCATTCAGCTCACTGTAGCCGACCGCAAAGTGCTGGCAGAAGGCAACACTAAAGCCTATATCTTGCCGAAGAAACAAGAAAACCCTGGTCTTGATTATCAGCTTGCCCAAAGCAAGAACAAGCAGGTAAGTACAAGTAGGATAAACGCGGCCCAATGACGTCAACTTTAGTTAGTTCTGGTCTGAAGACCCTTGTTATAGACAACCTGCAAAAAACCTACGGCAGAAGAAGAGTAGTGGACGGTGTCAGCTTCCACGTCAGCCGTGGTGAAGTGGTCGGCCTTTTGGGCCGCAACGGTGCCGGTAAGACCACTTCATTTGATATGGTCTTGGGCTTGGTCAAGCCCGAGCGCGGTCGCATCACCCTTGGTGACAAGAACATAGCCCAATTGCCCATTCATGAGCGCAGCCGCCTTGGTATCGGTTATCTGCCCCAAGAAGCTTCAATTTTTCGCAAATTAACCGTCAACGAAAACATCAAGATCATTCTTGAGCTCAAGAACATACCAAGACGCGAGTTTAACCAACGCATCAAAAACTTGCTGGAACAGTTCAGCCTTGATCACCTAGGCGACACCCTGGCTGTGCAGCTATCAGGCGGTGAAAGAAGACGTCTGGAAATCGCCCGCTGCCTGGCATCAGAACCTGAATTTATCTTGCTGGACGAACCCTTTACCGGGGTCGACCCGATTTCAATTACTGAGATTCAGGGCTTAATTAGAAGGCTCAGAGATGAATGGAACCTCGGCGTCCTGCTCACCGACCACAACCCTCGCGCTACGCTCAAAATCACTGATCGCGCCTATCTTATCGACAACGGCAAGATCCTTGTGGCCGGCTCTTCGCGCGAAGTAGCCGAAAGCCCCGTTGCCCGCAAACATTATCTAGGCGAGGACTTTACCCTATGACCTTTGGTCTGAAGCTTGTCGACCGCTATATTGCAAACGAGTTCTGGCAGCCGCTCTTATTTGGTATTGGTATCGTCACCGGGGTCTGGTTCGGCGCCGAACAGCTCAAGTCTATCTTTAACTTGGTTATGCGCTCGGGTGTGCCCCTCGAAATGGCTTTGACCATTCTCGGTCTGCACTTGCCCGAAGTCATCGTTATGACCATCCCCATCGGGGTCTTGCTGGGTACACTCTTGGTTTTCAACCGCCTCTCGGGCGACTCTGAAATTTTGGCTCTGCGCACAAGCGGCGTCAGCTTTTATCGCATTATGGCTGCACCCTTGATGTTTGGCGTGCTTACTAGTTTTGTCAGCCTTGGTTTGAACGAATGTGTTGTGCCCTGGGCCAACCGTACATCTAAGCGCCTTGAATGGGTGGCACTTTATAAAACCGAACTGCCGGCTGGTCAGGCTAACTTTACCTATTTTGAAAGGGGTAAAGACCTGGCTTTGAACCGCATTTTTTATGTGGGCTATTACAGCGGCAGAGACCTGAGCAATATTATTGTGCTCGACTTTAGCACCGATAAGCTGGTGAAAATTATCGCCGCTTCAAATGGTCTCTGGAATAACGGCGAATGGACCCTTATGAACGGGCGCACCTATGTGCTATCGGGCGACTCAGATGTGACTAGGGTGTTGCGTTTCGACAAACTGGTCATTCCCGGTTTGGGCACTGTGCAAAAGGTGATGGAGACCGGTAAGGTCTCGCCCAAAGAAATGAATATGCTTGAGCTGGGTCATTATCTAGACCTGCTGAAAGAGTCGAACAGTGTCACCAATGACCTACTAGTGCGCTACTATCAAAAGTTTTCGCAACCGCTTGCCTGCTTGATTGTTGCTCTAGCCGGAGCCCCGCTTGGACTTTTGGCTAGACGATCGCGTTCAAACATGGGTCTCATCTATTCGGCTGTGATAGTTTTCCTCTATTACGTGCTGCAATCGTCATCGGGCGCCATGGGTGACGCCGGGCGCATACCGGCTATGCTTGCCGCCTGGATGCCCAACCTGGTCATTGGCGCCTTGGGTATAGTGATTCTCTATTTCAAAGCAAAATAGTAAAAGCTGGAAATATTTTCTTTATCGGCATGTCACCGGGGCTGTTTTGCCTTATTAATAGGTATCGGCTTTGAGAATGAGATTTGTCTTATCAGGCACCCGCTTAAACCTTTCCGTCTAGTGCGTAAAAACCCGTATTGACTTGACCATTTAGCAACCTTAATCTTGATCCAGTAAATATATCCCAGGCAGCAAGCGAGACCTACCTTTGGCTAGCACTAGTCAAATCGCTAAATCTCTTCACAGCGGTTCGAGGCGCTCGAACAAAATGCTGGTAACCCTGTTCGTGGCGGGCACCGTCATGGTGGCGGTACCGGTAACCTACCTGGCTTTAAAAGACTATCCACCAGTGAGAGCCCTGCAGTCGGCTCTGGTGCAAGAAACAGGCAAGCTCTTAGGCAAGTTGCCTAAGCATCAGACACAAGGGCAAGCAGAAAGCAATCTGAGCGCCCCGTTGGGTGCAGTAGGCGGAGTCTCTGCAGTCGGGCAAGGTCTGCAAACAGGTGGTCAAAAGCCCACCACATCTGAAGAGATGCGCATAGTTGACCAAGCAGTGGCGCAGTTGCAGAGCGGACTAGAGAAAGATCCAAGCAACACCACCTTGCATAACCGCCTGGGCATGATTTATGCCGAAATAGGCGAGATGCCCGAGGCAGAAGCACAGTTTAAGCAAGCCATCTTGCTTTCGAGGGCCAAACTTTCAGAGCTTTATACCAAAATTCAGGTGAAGCGCCTCGAGGGCGACCTGGCTGCGGCATCGGCAATGATGCTCAATGTTTCATCGATACAACTAGATCTTTCATCGGCCCATTCCAACCTGGCTAGAGTCTATGAAAAGCTCGGCGACAGCCAGCGTGTGGTGAAACAACTAGATGAGCTAAACCGCGATGTGGTTATCGGAGGCGGACTAGCCTCGGGCACAATCAAGGCAAGTGACAAATCCGACAAACCGGCTAAAGCCAGTCCAGAAATTGTGGCTGGTCTAGCCAGAGCCGAAGCCCTTATGCAAGTGGGTAGAATGCTCGATGCCGGTAGAGAACTGCGCACACTGCTCGCGGTGGCGCCCGATCTAGCCGAAGCCCACGAGCTATTGGGCAAGACCGGCATAGCCACCAATAATTTTTTCCTGGCCCGCAGAGAGTTTGAAGAAGCGGCCCGCCTAGAGCCGACCAAAGCCGCTTACTTTAGCAGTCTCGGTTTTATTTATGACCGGTCAGGCAAGAAAGCCAAAGCCATGGAAGCCTATCAACAGGCTTATAAGTTGGAACCCAAAAATGCAGTCAATGCCTTCAACTTGGGCAATGCCTATGCGGCAAACAATCAAAACAGCCAAGCCACCAACTATTTCAAACAGGCTATAGAGCTCAATCCCAATTTGGCCTCCGCCCATAACAATTTAGCCTCGATGTATTCGATGGCGGGCAACTATGAGGCGGCAATCAAACAGTTTGAACAGGCAATTTATCTGGCACCACAGATGGCATCAGCCCATTATGGTTTAGGGCTGGCCATGTACAATCTCAAAGATTATGCCGGTGCAGCCATGTCTTTCAAACAAGCATGTTTGCTCAATCCTAATTTGATAGACGCCCAGGCCAAGCTGCAAGTCTGTCAAAGAAAAGCGACTAGATCACTATAACAAAGCCGTTTTCGATGCCTAATTTGATCTTGCTTGGGCCATCTGGTGCCGGAAAATCTTCTTGCGCCAAGATTTTGGCAGAGCAAACCAAGCTTAGTCTGGTTGATAGCGACAAGCTTATTGCAGAAGGCACGGGCATGAGCCCGCAGCAAATCTTTGCCACCATGGGTGAAGCGACCTTTCGCGAGCTGGAAAATCAACTTTTAGACAGCCTCTTTGAGGAAACGGCGCCCTTTGTACTGGCCTGCGGCGGCGGGCTGCCGATATTTCCCGGCAATATAGAGAAATTGAACCGGCTTGGTTTGACTGTCTATTTGAAAGCCGGGCCGCAAGCCCTTGCCAAGAGAGTTCTGACTTCGGAAGCACGACCGATGCTCGATGGTGAAGGCGACCTTGTCAATCGCGTCAGTCAACTTCTTGCCAAGAGAGCGCCTGTTTACGAGAAAGCCCAATTTACTGTGGATACAACCGGGATGACAGTAGAAGAGACTGTTCAAACTATCTTGAACTACTTGAAATAATTGATATATGCCTGGTTAGCAGTGCTATCATTGGCTATTGAGAAATTCGACCTTGAAAAGGAGCGGTCCTTTTGACAGTCACGCAAGACGAACTAATGTATTTGCAAAGCCAGCTTGAAGGGCTGGAGTCGATTTTCATGGAATTAATGCCCTTCGGCATTGAGCTGAAACGTCAGCATGTACAAGATTATTATGACAAGCGCTTTGACGCAGCCACCAAACCGGTTTCATCGGTAGCCGAAAACGAATTGCGCAGACAGTTCAATACAAAGGCTAACCAAGTGCGAAACCTGGTGGATAGCGCCGAGAGTCTCGGTGACGCCGGCAACCGCCTTAATTTGATTAGAGCGGCGGCATCTTTGCCCGAAGAAAGAAGCAAAGGGTTGCTCAATTCGGTCATGACCTTTTCTAAAGCCCTGGTTATGGAAAACAGGGTAGAGACCGATGTCTTTGGTGAGATTTTGCAGTCTAAAGAGCTGCGCGCCGTCGAAGCAAGAGTTTTGCTTGGTGCCGCCATGTTTATCATCGACCGGGAAGTACCCACCAACGAAGGCATCAATATGCCAATCATCGATGTTCTGGGTGAACTGGTGCAGATGGTGCGCAGAGAGCAACTATTGACCAGAAACGATCCCTTCCTTGTGGAAGCTCAGTGCGCCTTGGAAGCCATGGAAATGGAAGAAGAAGAGCTGCAGTCGTGATCAAGCTCTTGGTCATTAACGGACCTAACTTAAATCTATTGGGGCTGAGAGAAACCAGTCACTATGGCACTTTGACCCTGAAGGACATTGAAGCCAATCTCGAAGTGCGGCTGAAAAACAAGGCTGAACTGAGCTTCTTTCAGTCAAATCATGAAGGGGCGATAGTAGATCGCATTCAGGCGGCTTATCAAGAATTCAAAGTCTCAGAAGAAACCAAAGGCGGCATAGTGATTAATCCTGGCGCCTATGGTCATACTTCTATTGCCATCAGAGACGCCCTTTTAGCAACCGCCATCAAGTTTGTCGAAATTCATATCTCTAATGTCTATGCCCGCGAAGAGTTCAGACACAAGAGTTTGCTTTCTGATATCGCCAGTGGTGTTATCGTCGGCTGCGGTCCCCTCGGTTATGAACTGGCTGCCGAAGCCCTTTTAGCCAAGCTGAATTAAGTTAAGCCAGTAAGCTGAGAGTAATAGGCTGAGACTAATAAGCTAAGCAAACAAAATAAGTTAAGCCAGTAAGCTGAGAGTAATAGGCTCAGCCTAATAAGCGAAGCAAACAAAATAAGCTAAGTCAAAGCAGCTATTGAATGACAACAGAATGTCTAAGCGTTGAAACTCTCTTGGGTCGAGACCAAGCCTGACTTGGCTATGGTGGCAAAGCGCTGGCGTCTGGTGAAATGACCGCCTTCCGATGCTCTTGCTATGGCTGCCACCTTGGCTTCTTCGCTGTGGCGACCACGGGCTTGACGCAGATACTTGAGGGCGCCGCCTTCGCCGAATTGATTGGTCAGGTCTGCCACCAAGGCAACGCCCATGGTCGACTGTATGCCTAGACCTTTGGCTATTTCGGCGGCACGCTCCACATGTTCGCGCACCATCATCACTTGCACTCTTTGAAAAGCCGGTTCTCTGACAGCGGCTTGCATAGCCCGACCCAGTTCATTGCCGGGGGCAAAATGGGCGCGTCTGACAAAATTTTCGTCCATCAAATTATCGGCATTGCGCCCAAATATCTGTCTAAACTTGGCTGGGTCGGCTTCTTTCATGCGATGCAATAATTCAGGCAGGTTGCCCGACTTTTGATTGCTTTGCTGTATGCCTACCGAAATGCCCGAGCCGGCGTCGTTCCAGTTAATGCTGTCGGCGCGCCCTTCGTTGCGACCAATCAAAGCCACCACTTTATCGACATCGGAACCACCCAGTCTGATGCGGCGACCGCGGCGGCTACCGCCTTCGGGCAAGGATTTGTCAAAAAGCTCGATTTCAACATTTTGACCGTTAGCCAGTCTTTCTAGGTCTTTCTGCGAAAAGAAAGAACCGTTCACTTCTTTTAGGGGCGTATTGTCTGCCGGAGAGATAGTCTGAGCCTGGTCGAGATTGCGAATCATGGGCATCAAAGCGCGGGCTTCGGCATCTCTAAATATTTCAAGCGGGTTGGATGCCGCTCTCACGCCATGGTCGAGGGAAGCCATCGTATCGAGCGAACCGTCGGAACTGCCTGTTTTGTAGCTATCGCGAAAAGCCTTTTGCTCGGCACTGACGCCGGCATTTTCGCCTCCATCGCTGCTGGTCATGCCGAACATGCGGTCGAGGGCTTTAAAAGCAGTGCGCCGCAGTTCGTCTGGGCTTATCTCGCCGCCCTTTTGAGCCTTAATTTCATGAACTTCCTGAATGAATTTGCTTTGCGCCATTACAGCATCAGACTGACCCAAGACGTTGGCTTCGCTTGCTTCTTTGCTGTTTCTATCTGAGATGGGACTTTCAGGCTTTAGGGTCATGAGAAAAATTGCAAGCTCGGGGGAGATTACAGCAAAGCATAAGCCCATGCCCTAAGGTCGGCAATGAGGAAAACACGTACTATAATAGACGTTTGTCGGTTATCACCTCGAAACTATGCCATTTAGAACACTCAACTTACTACTAGCGCTTACGCTCTGCCTGACCTTTTCAAAGGCTTATGCAGAGGGCGAAAGCAGCGGTTCTGCCAAGAGCGAAGGGCAGAAGAGCTCGGGCAAGGGCTATAACAAAGAAGCAGTGGCTAAATATAACCAGGGGCGCGAGCTTTACCGACACGGTTATTTCAATAAAGCGGTGGAAGCCTATAAGCAGGCGATCGCACTTGACGACAGACTGGAACAGGCATATTGCAACCTCGGTCTCACCTATATCAGACAGAAAAACTATGCCAAAGCCCAAGAGGCGCTTAACAAAGCTTATGCTCTTAAGTCGGACCGCCCTTCAACCTTAAACGGCATGGCCTCGGTACTGTTTTTTAGAGGCAAGAAAGAAGAAGCCATTGAAAAATGGCAGGCTGCTATCAAAGTCGACCCCAAATTTGGCTCGGCCTATATGAACATGGGCAAGGCCCTGGAAAGTTTGGATAGGTTTGATGAAGCCAAGCAAGCCTATGTCAAATCGCTGCAATTAGAGCCTGATCTTTCGCAGGCTTATTATCATTTGGGGCTTTTGATGCTCAAAGACAGCAAAGAACCTCAAGCCCATTATTTATTGAGCCGAGCCGTTTCACTCGAGCCCGAGTCTGAAACAGCCCGCGATGCCCGCAAACAGCTGGCTAGTCTCAATGATAAGTTTGAAAAAGAGTACAAAGAATTAGGGCTGAATGAAGATGCACCGGCACTCAAGCTCGACCATGAAGAGCACAAAACTGCTGATGCGCACCATAGCGGTCAAGGGCAGCATAAAGGCGAAGAGAAGAAAGGGCTGAAGGGCTTGCTTAAGTTGAAGAGCAAGGCGGCAGCACCGAAAGAGTCGGGTAAAGACGCCAAAGATTTGAAAGAGAAAGATCCTGCTAAAAGCACGGTGATGAAGCTCTATAATCCCAATATCGAGCCTGATCAATAGTCATAAGTAGCGATAGCCATAATTAGCGATAGCCATAAAAATGATAAGCATCGACGATAAGAAAAAAAACTTTGCCCAAATCGTAGATGGCAAAGTTGTCGACGATTCTGAACGGGTAGAGGTATCAATCAAAGGTTCTATCTCTGGTTTCAGAGCCACAATTGAGGCTATCAAACCTGGTTTTCCCTTTAGCACCACTCTCTATATCGAAACCGATGTACTGGGTGAAGGTCAAAAAGAAGCTCTCTTTTCCATCACAGTTACGCCCAGAGTGGCTAAAGGTCTTTCAGGCATAATCGGCAAACTGCTCTTGCTGGACGCCAGAGAGGCACCCACCGGTTCCAAAATCTTCGACAACGAATTTATCGCGACAAGCAATAACGAAGCGATTTGCCAGCGCTTTATCAATTATCCGGGTGTGGCTGAAAAAATAAGAACATTGAGCCGCTATTGCGGTTTTCGTGAATTGCATATTCAGGGCGGCAAAGGGCTTGTCCTGGTCATTCCCAATTCTTTTGACAGCATCTCTTACGACAAAGTAAAAGCCAGCTTTCATGAGCTTGGTGAACTGGCGCAGATTCTCTTTGACTTTTGATGGCTCACTAAAATGGCTTACTTAGACGATATCAGCCGCCTTATCAATACTTACTTAGAGCACTATGCCGATAAAGAAGAGCGGCAGCGTCTAGAAGTCTTGTTGCGCCAAGTAGATGAAGGCGACGCCGAGCTGACCAGCCGCAAAAATATGGTGGGGCACCTGACGGCAAGCGCCCTAGTCTTAGATAGACAAAATAGGGTACTGCTCATCAAGCACAACAGTCTTAACCGCTGGCTGCAACCGGGCGGTCATATAGACTGGCAGGAAGCGCCGCTCAAAGCCTCAGTCAGAGAGCTTAGCGAAGAGACCGGTATAGCGGGGCAAGATTGTTCTTTGGTCAAGGGTTATCCGGCGGCGGCATTGCAATCGGCTTGCGCAGAAGAGCTTGCCGCCTTCGTTTTTCATCAAGACATTCAACCTATAGACATTGACTCGCATGTTATTCCAGAAAACCCGGCAAAGGGCGAAGGGCGCCATTTGCACCATGATTTTCAGTTTGTCTATAGACTGTTGAACGACAGGGCCGAGCTTAACTTACAACAAGACGAGGTGAGCCATTTTAGATGGGTCGGCCTCGACACACTGATATCAAAAGAGTACGGCGTCAGGCTGGCTCGGGTTGCCAGCAAAATCAAAGAAAATAGCCGAGTTTAGTGGTTCTCGCTTTTCTCATTCATAATTTCGGTCAAAGCTTGCAGCCGGGTATTGGTCAGTCTGGCTGCCGTCAGTCTAGTGCTGCTGCGCTGTTTTCTCATACTCTCTGTCGCGCTTTGCTGAGCACAAGCATCGAGACCAACCGCCTCTTTTTCAAACCAACTGTCGCTGCCCATAGGGCAATTGGCTCTCGCCACCGCTCTCAACTTATTCAAGTCACCGGCATGCGAGGCGGTACCTATGTTTCTCAACTTGTCGGCGACTTTCTCGGGCGATATCACTGGTAAAGACTGTGAAACTGCTTTACTGCTCTCTTTTAAACTTGATTCGACGACCGGATGAAGCTCTCGCTCTTCCTTTAATTGTTTGGGCCTGAATTGCCCAAGTCTCAAGATCACGTGCCTGAACGCAGTCTCACAGGCCTCAAAGTAAGAAGGTTTCGCCATAAGAAAAGATACCTGTTGCTACCTAACCACACCTTCTTCCAGCTTATCCTTGACAAGCTCGATTGGGGGGCAGCGGGGGGCAAACTTGAGCGATTATTTACAATTGCCGGGCAGCGTAGAGTATATACTCGCCTTGTGCTAAATTTACTCTAGAAGCACTTAGTTACGGATATGACCGGGAGGTTACATGTCGGAAACAACTACTGAGCCGCAAGTTATCAATTTGACTGAAGCTGCCGCTCAAGAAATCAAAAGACTCCTCGCTGATGAGCCTGATAAAACAGGTCTTCGCATGGAAATCCGTGGCGGCGGCTGTTCTGGTATGTCTTACGGACTGCGTTTTGACAATGCCCAAGAGAAAGACCATGTTCTAGAAGCCTTCGGCGTCAAAGTTTTCATCGATCCCAAAAGCGCCATCTATCTGAAAGGAACCCACCTCGATTTTCAAGGCGGGCTCAATGGTCAGGGTTTTGTCATCAAGAACCCCCAAGCCAAGGGTAGCTGCGGATGCGGAAACTCATTCTCGGTCTAATTAGATATTTCGGTTAAAATTTGAACGGGTCGAATGTTGAGTTCGGCTCGTTCTTTGTTATGTCCATACTTTTCTCAAGCCGCCCTCGTGAATCTCACAGCCAGGCTCAAGAATAGTCTCAATTTATGCAGTTACTTTGCCAATCCATTCAACAGACTCAATAAATTCAAACAATCAAACAAACAAGATGCAAGAACAATCAAAATGCGCCTTTCCTGACGGCATCAAAAGCGATTTCGACTTTGGTCTTTTGTCTCTAAAGGGACCAGACGCCAAAAGATTTCTGCAATCGCAGTGCACTTCAGATGTAAACGCACTGGCAAGCAAGCAAGGTCAACCCTCCAGCCTGCTTGACCGCAAAGCCCTAATCATTGCTTACTTTCATTTATATTGCCTCAGCCAAGAGCATTATTTGCTGGCAGCGCCCAAAATACAAATAGACGCGCTGAAGAGTCATCTTGACCGTTTTATCTTTGCCGACAAAGTCGAAATAGAAGAAGAAGACTTTGACTCCTGCACTCTTTTGAGCGGCGAGACAGCCGCTCTGAAAGTGCGCAACTTGGTTAAAAGCCTGGGCACAAACAACAAGCAAGAGCTTTCATTGCAAGATTTGATTGAAACAGATGCCGGTTATATCTTAAGGCTGCCGATGCAAAGCACAGACTGCTTTCTTTTCTTTTCAAATGAAGGTGGAAAGACCGCCGCTTTAGCCCTGCCCGAGCTTGATGCCAAAGAAATTGAAGCAAGAAGAGTGGAGGCCGGCTATGCGCTTTTGGCAGTCGACTATAAAGACACTCTATTGGTGGAGCTGTCTTTAGCATCACCGGCGGTATCATATACCAAGGGCTGCTTTCAAGGGCAGGAAGTATTGGCCAGGGTGAAAGCCCAGGGCTCGCCGACAAGACAACTAATGGGTCTAGTTTTAGATAGAGCGCTAGACTTAGCGCCGATGTCTGAAATAAGATTAGCCCCCGGCCAAGATTCAGCAAACAAAGATTCAGCAAACAGAGAAATAGCTGGCACCATAGCCAGCCAAGCCTATAGCCCACGACTGCAAAAACATCTAGCCTTGGCTTTTTTGAAGCGCGACCTGCGGGTGCCCGGTCGCAAGCTTGAAATCAGCACAGAAAGCGGACCAGTGACCGGCGAAGTCACTACTTTGCCCTTTATCGAAAACAAAAGTGATGCCGACCTGGCCAAAGTTTTGTTCGACCAAGCCCTAGATTTGTTTACCCGCCAAAACGACACCGAACAGGCTATTGAAAGGCTGGAAGAAGCACTCTATCTAAACCCAGCCTATGAAGACGCTTTTGAAGCCCTCGGTGTGATTTTGTCTAAACATGAAAATGCCGAAGGCTATATAGATAAAGCCATTTCGGTCATGGAAAAGCTTGTGGCGCTCAATCCTGATTCGATTATGGCCCATGCCAATCTTTCGGTCTTTTATTTAGAAAAGGGCGACAAAGAAAAGGCGGAAGAAGAGAAAGCCATCTCGATGAGTATACGCATGCGCGAGGCGGCAAAACTAGCCATGCAAGAGAAGAAAGAAAAGGAAGACAAAGAAGCACTCATAAAAGAATCGCAAGAGCGCATCAAGATGTTTTTGCAAGTGCTTGAAATAGACGCCGATGACCTCTTTGCCAATCAGGGTCTGGGTAATTGCTATAACATTTTGGGCGAGTATGACAAGGCAGAAGAATATTTGCAAAAGGCAATCGCCATCAAACCCAATCATACCCAGTGCTATGAAGATTTGGCGGCGGCTTTGGCAGGGCAAGGCAAGATAAAAGAAGCAGTTTCTGCTTATCAAAAGGGTATCGAAGTGGCGGCCCAGAAAGGCGACATGCAACCGCTTAAACGCATGAAAGAAAAACTCTCGGCTTTGGAGGCAAAAAGCCCGGTCTAATGCCCAAAAGCAAGCTGCTCAGTCTGTTTAGTATCTTGGTCTATGCATTTTTGTATGCACCAATACTGGTACTGGTTGTCTTTAGCTTTGATGAAAGCAAACTAGGTGTATCTTGGACCGGTTTCACCTTCAAATGGTACGCCTCGCTCTTTCAAGACGAAAATGTTTTGCTGGCACTTAAGAATAGTCTGCTTGTGGCAGTCGCGTCGGTCTTTATTTCGACTGTCTTGGGTGTGGCTGCCGCCATGGGCTTGAGCAAGCTCAAAAACAGCGGCGTCAAAGTCGCCCTCAATGCCTTATTGATTTTGCCTGTACTGGTGCCCGAAATAGCTATGGCGGTTTCGGCGCTCTTGCTTTTTATCAGCCTTGGCATATCACTGGGCTTAGGCACAGTCATCGCCGCCCATGTGGTTTTCTGCCTCAGCTATGTGACCATGACAGTCATGGCTCGTTTGCAGGGCATGAACCCCAGCCTGGTGGAAGCCGCAATGGACCTGGGTTTGACGCCACTACAAGCCTTCTTTAAGGTCACCCTGCCACTGATTGCCCCTGGTATCATTTCTGGTGCCCTACTAGCTTTTGTGCTTTCCCTAGACGACTTCGTCATCACCCAGTTTACTGCCGGTGTCGGTGCCACCACTTTACCCCTGCGCATTTATAGTATGGTCAAATTCGGCGTCAGCCCCGAAATCAACGCCCTTTCCACTCTTATGCTTTTGGTCACTGTTTTGATTGCAGGCAGCGCCGAGCTAAGTCGAATCAAGGGCGCAGCAAAGCAAGGCTAGTTTGAGCCTGTTTTATTTGTGTTCAGGCTTACTGAGTAGCTCTTTTATAGTCTTGCAACTACATCGGCACAGAAGCCGCAGAGGTCGCCGAACTGATTGTCGCCGCCGGGCTTGGAGCCGACATCGCCGGTATATTTCCAACAGCGGGCGCATTTGTCGCCCGATGCTTTGTAAGCAGCCACGGTCAAGCCGTCCTCGCTTACAGTTGAAATAACCTCAGCACCATCTTTAGGCAGACCATTGTCTGAGACCTGGGCACCAGATGTGATGAAAACAGTGGCTAGATCTTTTTCCACTTTCTTGATCTTGGCTGCTTTCTCTTTGTCTTCAAATGACATCACCACAGTGGCTTCAAGCGAACTACCGATGGCACGGGCCGCTCTTGCCTGCTCGAGGGCTTTGTTGACGGTTAAGCGCACAGCCATCAGGTCAGACCAATAGGCGGCAGCTTCTTTGTCTTCCAACGAGGCGTCTACAACCGGATAATCAGTGAGCAGAACCGAGCTTTGATTGCCGAAAGATTGCTTGATTGGCTCACTTAAATGTTGCCAGATGTCTTCAGCCAGGTGCGGGGTGACCGGTGCCAACAGACGCACTAAAGTATGCAGCACTTCACAAAGCACAGTCTGCACCGCTCTTCTTGCCTCGTCTTTAGGATGCGAGGTATAGAGCCTGTCTTTGACGATATCGAAATAGAAGGCAGAGAGATCGACACCGCAGAAGTTTTGCAAAAGCTGATAATACTTGAAGAACTCGAAGCGATCGAAATCACGGGTCACTTCAGCGACTACTTCATTGAGCCTGTGCAGTACAAAACGATCGAGAGATGATAGTTTAGACTTATCGACTTTGTCGACGGCAGGATCAAAATCGCTCAAGTTGCCGAGGAGGAACCTGGCGGTGTTGCGCAGTCTTCTGTAGACATCAGCCAGTTGCACGAGCATGTTTTTGCCGATTGGAATGTCGTCGGTATAGTTGACCGAAGCCACCCAGAGTCTCAAAACATCGGCGCCATATTGCTTGATCACTTCATCGGGCTCGACCACATTGCCGACCGACTTAGACATTTTGCGGCCGCTTTCATCGACGACAAAACCATGGGTAAGAACGGTCTTGTATGGTGCCCGGTCGCTGACCGCTACGCTTGTCAAAAGAGAAGATTGGAACCAGCCGCGGTGTTGGTCGGAACCTTCCAAATAAAGTTCGCAAGGAGTACCACCCAGTTCTGGTCTTTCATCGAGCACGGCCGCATGGGTGACGCCTGAATCGAACCAGACATCCATGATATCGGTTTCTCTGATGAAGTCGGTGCTGCCGCATTTACACGAGAGCCCTTGCAAGAAGTACGAGGGTTCGCGCTCCCACCAAGAGTCTGAACCTTCTTTATCAAAGACGGCAGCCACTCTTTCGATGCTTTGATCAGACATTAGCGGTTCGCTGCAGCCTTTGCAATAAAAGACCGGTATTGGCACGCCCCAGGCTCTCTGACGGCTTATGCACCAGTCAGAACGGTTTTCGACCATGTTGAAGATGCGGTTGCGTCCACTATTGGGCAGCCATTCCACAGTATCGATGCACTCTAGGGCGCGTTTGCGGAAGCCTTCCACCGAGGCGAACCACTGTTCGGTGGCTCTAAAGATGAGGGGCTTTTTGCACCGCCAGCAGTGCTGATATGAATGGTTGAAAGTGCTGTGGCCAAGCAAGGCTTGCTTTTCTTTGAGATGCTCGACCACCAAGGGGTTGGCTTTGTCATATCGCTGCCCTTCAAAAATGCCGCCCTCTTTGGTGAATATGCCGCGACCATCGAGTGGCGAGACAACCCCCAAATTGTAGACTTTACCGATGATAAAGTCGTCGGGACCGTGACCGGGTGCGGTATGCACACAACCGGTACCGGCTTCGGCGGTGACATGATCGCCGTTGATTACTCTTGAGAGTCTATCTAAGAAAGGATGCTTAGTCTCTAAAAGCTCCAGTTCATGACCTAGAGCCTGGGCTAATACTTCCACCTTGCTTTCGGCTTTGCCGATGGCAGCCAAGAAAGCCTGCTTCAAGCTTTCGGCGATAACAAGAATGCTTGGTTCGCCTTCCACTTGCAAGAACTGATAGTTGAAGTCTTTATTGAGTGCTATACCGAGGTTGGAAGGAAGGGTCCAGGGAGTAGTGGTCCAGATGACAAAGGCCACTTCTTTATCTTTTACGGCAGCGGGCAATTTGGCGTAATGCTCTTTGCTGCCTTCTTTGTCCACCAAAAACTTGACATAGATTGAGTGTGAATTATGGTCGGCATACTCAACTTCTGCTTCAGCCAAGGCGGTTTCACAGGTAGGACACCACGAGACCGGCTTCAGCCCTTTATAAAGATAGCCCTTAGCGGCCATCTTACCAAAGACTCTTATCTGTTTAGCCTCGAAATGCTGATCGAGAGTGATATACGGCTTTTCCCAGTTGCCCCAGACACCGAGGCGTCTGAAGTTAGTCTCTTGCCCTTTCAAATTGCTGAGAGCAAAAGCCCGGCAACGCTGTCTCAGCTCAACCGGTGTCAGGGCGGCGCGACCGCCTTTTACATCTTTGAGCACGGCATTTTCGATGGGCAAGCCATGGCTGTCATAACCAGGCACATAGGGCGAATAGAAGCCCTTTAGTGCCTTGTACTTGGTGATGATATCTTTGAGAATCTTGTTGAGAGCCGTACCTATGTGAATCTTGCTCGAAGACAAATAGGGGGGACCGTCATGCAGAACATACTTGGGGGCGCCGGCTCTCTTTTTGAGATTAGCCTCATAGACCCCGTTCTCGTCCCAGCCCTTTTGAATCTCCACTTCCCTTACGGCACTATTAGCCTTCATCGGAAAAGCGGTTTTGGGAAGATTGACCTTATAGTCGGGCTTCTCTGACATAGTTTTCTCCTGATAAAAACAAAAACGCCGACATCTCTGCCGGCGACACTTTCGCCAGCTATATTAGTCTCAGATAATGATTGCGGACACCAATAGAGTCGACATGCAGCTAATCCCTAAATCTTGCTCGGGATAATAAGCATAAATAAGCCAATGATGGTCGTCAACAAATCTGCAAGAAGCGTAAAGAGATAGAAATACCGAGTTTTAAAGAGTCTAAAATCTCATTATCTCTACCGGCTGGAAAAACATCGAAAAACATGGAAAAAATCGAGAAAGTAGCAAGAGAAGCAGCGCTTAGAGCAGGCGAGCTGCAAAAGGCAAGAGTAGGCAAGGTGAAATCACTTGACTACAAGAGTGCTTTTAACATAGTCACCGATGTTGATAAGGCCAGCGAAGCTCTCATCATAGAAACAATCAAAGCCAGCTTCCCCAATGATGCTTTTTTGGCGGAAGAAAGCGGTGCCGAATCGGGCAAGCAAGAAAGCGCCCGACGTTGGATTATCGACCCGCTAGACGGCACCACCAACTTCGCCCATAGCTATCCTTTCTTTTGTGTCTCTATCGGTGTGGAAGAAAAGGGTGAAATGGTGCTCGGTGTGGTCTATAACGCCATCGCCTCAGAGATATTTGTTGCCAGCCGCGGTCAGGGTGCCACTTTGAACGGCGAGAAGATTGCGGTCTCGAACCGCACCACCCTTGATACCAGCTTGCTTGCCACCGGCTTCCCGCCGGATACTTTAAAAAGCGTGCACCACAATATGGACAGCTTTCGCACCATCACCAATATGTGCCATGGCGTCAGACGCGACGGCTCCGCCGCCCTTGATCTTTGTTTTGTGGCAAGCGGCCGTCTAGATGGTTTCTGGGAAAGAAAACTGGCCCCCTGGGACGTGGCAGCCGGTTCTTTGATTGTCAGAGAGGCGGGCGGCAAAGTGACCAATTTAGAGGACGGTCCTTTAGATATGACAAGCGGTCATATTCTAGCCACAAACGGCAAAATTCATGAAGAAGTGGTCAAGGCACTGGCTCTTAGTACCGCTGCCAAATAAGGGCAGGGCTAAGGCTAGAAAATAGTGAGGGCAAGAGAAAGCCACAGTGAGGCTGGAGTTTAACTAGAGCCTGGCTAGATTTTGACTTATTCTCTTGCCTAGATTTTGACTGCTTTTCTTGCCTAGATTTTGACTAGACTTTTGCTTTGGCATAGCGGCCAAACCAAGCGCCGATTGTAATTATCAGCACCTCGATGAGCATGCGTGGCGAATCAGTAAGGACATTTACCTTAGAGCCTTCAACGTTGTTCCAGTTGATAGCCACTTCCTTAATTGCATAGCCCTTCAGTCTGGCGATATAGAGAAGTTCAACGTCAAAGGCAAAGCCGTTTAGACGAGCGACTGAGAAGATTTCTTGGGCAGCTTGTCTCTCAAATAACTTAAAGCCGCATTGGGTGTCGTGAATACCCGGCAAAAGCAAAGACTGCACAATTAAATTGAAAGTATTGCCGATATATTTACGATAAGCCAGAGCGTTCACTTTGGCAGTGGGATCTTCCTTAGCCCTGGAACCGATGACAACCTTGGCGGTGCCGCCACCACTGGTAGTTACAGCCAAAAGCCGCTCGACTTCTTCTATAGGCGAGGAGCCGTCAGCATCATTCATGAGCAGATATTGCCCTTCAGCCTTGAGCATACCGGTACGCACGGCAAAACCCTTGCCCTGATTGGGTGCATAAGAGACAAGACGCACGGTATTATCAAGAGCGTGGCGGGCGAACTCTTCCACAACTTCGACCGTACCGTCGAGGCTGCCATCGTCGACCACCAAAATCTCAAAGGTTCGCCCGCTTTTCTCTAGCTCGGCAAGCAAAAACTCATAGACCGACTCAAGAGTACGCGGCAGCCGCCTCTCTTCGTTATAGGCCGGAATTATTACCGATAAAAACGGCATCTAGAGCAAGTACTGCCTTTCCGTGTTCTTCCCTATCTGTCTAGCGGACAGCCGCCCAGGCGGCCCACTAAATAGATACCCTATTTAGCCAGTTGACGCTCGGCTTGTGAAGTAATTTCAGGCGGAACAAACTGAGACTGGAGAGTTCTGTAGTTGCGAATATAGCTCAGTTCATCAAACTGAATGTACTTGCCATAGATGCGCTCACGAGCGGCTCTGGAATTAGGGTCTTCAGCATAGCCGTTTGTAGGTGAGAACATGCCGATGCGATTGTTGGGATTGTAGGCGGCACCATTTGAATAGGCATTGAGATGCTCACTGCCCGAAATGACAATCTGACCAAAGCCTTCGGCGATCATGGCATTGGCGGCCAAAGTGCCTTGCGAGCCACGCAAACCGGGTACCGGTATCTTAGAGAGCAAGGGCACTTCATGTATTTTGGCACCCAAGGGGCTCAAAGCCGCATACATAGCCGTATCTTTCACAAATTGGGTTCCGTCGAAATGATACTGACCAGGCGCACTCATAGCCCATCTAGAGGCTTCATTTGTGGCATTGAATGAAGCAGCGAGCGGTACCGATTTACCGACATTAAATAAATAGCCTGTGGCATTGGCGCTAAAATTGCCGCCGCGATTGGCCACTGCGGCAAGCACCGCTTTCTCTGTATTGCCGACAACAATGGCTGCAGCTGCACCGGGCACCATGGCGCCGATACCGCCGGTTACCGAACCGATGCGATAACCTTGCAGGAAGTCTTCTTTAAAATTGGCTCTATCGTACTCTTTGGTCATTCCCATCCAATCAGCCATATTGTGGGCGCCGTAATAGGTGAGACCACCGGCGGTGCCACCCAGGACCACACCACCGGCAGTGCCGACGGCAGCGAGACCTATACCAGCGGCTGTGGTAGAGACACCCAGTAAGGCAGCTGTACCGGCCACGGCACCGGCCGAAGTGGCGGCGCTGGCGACACCAAAGCCGACTACGGCTCCGACTACACCGGCACCGACAATGGCGTATGTGCGCCAGTCTTTGTACCACGGTACATATTCACAGGCTTTTTCAATTTGTTGTCTCTGCTCATCGTTAAAGCGTGTGTTCCAATATTCAGGATGGTCACGCTTGAGAGCTTCCAACTCTTCGCTGGCCGAGCCCTTCTCATTGAGCATGCTATAGCGGTTGATGACCAGCATACGACGCTCGGCGTCTTCAAAGTCATTGACTTTCTTGGCATTCTCTTCCAGTTGACGCTTGGTCGCTTCCAAAACTCTCAGCTTATCTTCAATTTCTTCTCTAGCCATCTCGCGTTTGGCTTCGACATCAAATGACTTACCAGGCAGTCCGGAAAGTTCAGCCTTGAGCCCTTTAATCTCGGCATCTAGTCCATTGACACTTTGTTTGCGTTCTTCTTCGCGTTTGATGGTGAGCTGCTGCATTGCCTTCAAAATCTGATCGGCACCGATATCAGTACGATTAGCACCGTTCTTCAAGACTTCATCAAAACTAGCGCTGGAACCTCTTCCAGAAGAAGTAAGCTGTCCTTCAGCCATCTTCTTGTTATAGAGGTCTGCTAGTTGTCTAAACTGAGCGGCATTGGTGGTGGTACCAAGCGCCATCTGATTATCGAGAGCCTGCCATTCAGGTGTATTGTACTTAAACTCAAGCTTGTCGCCGTTCTTTTCTAGACGACCGACAGCACCGGGATCATCGGCCTTGATTTGCACCATAAGCTTTTCAGCATCGGCTGTGCGTCCCTGACTGGTGAGAAGACGCATATACTCAAGTCTAGCGTTGTTGGCACTGTCAACAGTGGCTTTAATGCGATCTTGTACTTCCTGACTTTGACGAGCCATAAACTCAGGATCGCGGTATAGAGTAGCCAGTTTATCTAGACCAATCCCCTTGGTCTGCTCCACCGCTTCTTTAAGCATGGCTTCTTTTTTAGCCGGATCTCTTTCGATAGCCGCTTCGGTAACTTTCTTGGTGATTGCTTCACCACGATCTTTGACGCCCAAGTGCTCGCCGACCGAAGCCAATGCCTTTTGATAGGTCGGGTTATCGCGAAAGTTTTTATTCTCGCCGGCTTGAATAATCATATGGGCGGCAAGTTGCACATCTTTAGGATCTACCAAAAGTTTGCCGTTCTCGCCTTTCTCAAGACCATATTTTTCATTGGTCAAACCAGCAGCCATATACTGGGCATAGAGCATCTTGGTGGCGGAAGAAAGCTCACCAACACCGCGCAAACGTTCCATATCGGTCTGCAATTGGTTCATGCGAAGCAGATCGGGATTGTTGGGCTGTTGCTTCATGAGATTATCAATCTGAGTTCTCACTTCGCCAGGGTTGGAAAGAACTATATCGATACCAAGTTTTTGCGAGAGAGCTACTCTTTCAAGAGTGTTCTGCTTGGTCAACTCGGTAAGAGCCTCGGTCGGTACATTGTCGGTCTTTTTGATGGCGGTGGAAAACTGTGTGTCTATCTCACGCTTAAGCTGTTTGACCCGCTCGTCCACAGTCATCTCTACTTCGTTGCCTTTAGAGTCGGTGACTTTGATCTTGTCTTGCGGGTTAGTATGTTCTTTATCAAGTCTGGCAATTTCTACTGCTGCAGCCTTGGCGTTAGCCAAATTAGATTTGACGTCATCGGCATGGGTTGTGACTTTGTCACCTAGTTGGGTGCGATCGACAATTTGAAAATTGTCAGACTGAGCCGGCTTTTCTGCCTTGGCCGGTGCATCTTTCAGCAGTTGCACAGTATCCACCACCGGTTTAGGCTGACCCTTGTCGCCTTCGGTTGGCTTATCTACCGGTTTTACTTGACTATCGCCCATAACACTTCCTCTAGAAAAGACAGCCAGGCTCTAAAATCTGAGGGGGGGTAGGCTGTGCTCTTTCTCTATACAAATGTGCCCAAAATTGGACAAATTCAGTCCTTTTTTTTCATGAAAAGTCTGGAAAGGCAGAACTATTCAGCGCTTCTCTTGACATCCGCCTTGACTTAGGGATTTGAATTTTGCCCTCTCTGCAAAATTGCCCTCTCTACAAAAGAAAGAGTGCAGGATCTGCTCCTGCACTCTTTCTTTCATGTCTTTGAACTGTCTTTCCAGACTGCTTTAGGGTTGATCAAAAGCGCTCAGACCGAGTGGGTCATTTGCAGAAGTCTGGGCTTGTCCGGCAGGCGGCGGAGCAGCTTTGCCTTCTTTAGCAGCCTTATCTCTTGCGGCTTGCTCTCTAGCTTGCTGTTCAGCTCTAGCCTTGGCCTCACTAGCTTCTCTGGCGGCTCTTGCTTCCGCTTCTTTAGCAGCAGCAACTTGAGCGGCTGTATTTTGATCTTGGCTGCCTTTATCTTGGCTCACTTGACCTTCTCGCACTTGCTCGAAGACCAAGCCGGTGGCATTGGTTTCGTTAGTCAGAGGTGCTTCCATACGCTTGGCTTTGGCATCGGCGTCGGCGGCATCGCTGTAGCCTGTAGCCGAGCCTTTATTGAGCTCGTCAAAGCCCTTATAAAAGACATAACCGAGAGCGCCTTTGCCTATTTGCTCGCTGCCGGCAATAGCCGGTCTAAGCAAGAAGCTTCCGAGCAGCACATCAGAGGCCATGTTGCCGGTCATACGCTCGACCAGAGAACCGTTGCCGATGAGTGAACGCTGCAAAGCCTCACCAACTGTGAGCTGTCGACCAAGTTCGCTATCGACACGGGGACGACCTAGGGCATCAGTGTCGATGGCATTGTCATAAACACCGGTGATGCTGCGATAGGCGCTTGAAGCAATGAGCGAACCTCCAAGCGCCGCCCTGGTTCTAATCTGATTAGAAGTTCTCTCTAGTTGAGCCAGGTTGGTGTTATTGGGATCGATCTTGCCCCAGTTGCGGCTGGGACTGGTGAAGTTATAGAAGCGATCGCGGTACAACATGTCGGCAGCGCCGCTTGCGGTTCTAGAGATAATTCCAGGCTCGCGGGTGCGGGTGCCGAGTATGCCGTCGATGCGCTGAGAGGTGAGGTTGCCGTTTAGACCAAGAGCACGCGGGTCGCGGCGCAGAAGGTCGCTTATCGAGGCAGTCTCGGCATCGGCAAAGTCAGGATGACGACGGGTGATATTCAATACCGATTGCAGTTCGCCGCCCATGGCATGAGCTTCCTGCAATTGACGCATGTTCTTGATACCCATACGTTCCAAGACCGGCAAGGACTCATCGAGACGCTTGATGAGATCAGGATCTACATCCGGTTTCTTCTTCAGTTCAGCCAAGACATTGCTTACACTTTGGCTGTCGGAAAGCATCACTGCTTCTTTAGCCCGGGTCATGCGACCGCGCTCAGGCAAGAGACCTTCGCGGGCGGCGTTCTCCATGAAAGCACCCATATCGGCATATTTTGCTTCGAAATAATAGGCTTTCAGGTCGCCGAGATTGCTCACACCAGAATTTTTCAGGAAAGTGATCTGGTCTTTGATAGCTTGTTCGTCGGCATATTTGCCGGGATTTTCTTTGGCTATGCGACGGACAATCGTGTCGATCTTGGTCTCAGGACGCAGACCAACAAAGGGCACATTATCGCCCAGTCGTTTATTGCCGGCCACAAGAGCCTTATCGACTTCACCGGCAAAATCAACCATGCGCTGACTATGAGCTTGGGCTCGTACTTCAAGATCGCCTACGGTCTTGAGGTCGATGAGGTCGGCGGCAGCCAGTCTGGCAGCCAGAGCTTTGTCAGCCGGTCTAGTCTTCATGATAGAACCCATAAACTCAGTCAGCTGAGCCTTGTTCATATCTTTTAGACCAAGCATGCGATACATTTCTTGGGCTTCGGCCTCGGTCATGTCTTTGATGGGTTTGCCCATAAGAGCCTGAGCCCGCAAAGCATTTTCAGAAGGCGAGATAGGCAGAGCCTTAGCTTTAGCTTGTTCAATTGCCACAAGCTCTTTAGCGAGATCGGCACCCTGACCGGAAATTTTGCCTGAAGCAAGCATTTCTTCGGCAAAGCGCACGCCGGAACTGTTAGCATCGACGAGTCCGCCGGCCACTGCTTTGTACGACATATTTTCGGTGCGGTAAGAAGTACCGAAGAGACGCGAACCATATTTGAAGCCGGAGACCATGGCGGCCGAGGCGCCACCGTGGACCAGGGTATCTCTGAAGTTTTCAGCCTCGCCGGTCATGCCGTACATAACCGCTGAACGCACCCCGATGGCGCCCACTAGACCCATGGCGTCACCACCGAGATCGGCGGCAGGTCCCTTGAGTTTGGCATATTTAGCCAGCACTATCTTGCCGCCGGTGTTGAGCACAAAGGCTGCAGCCATCGAAGCCATGTCGGCAGTACCGCTGGAAGAATCGGCTCGCACTAAGCGGGCGGCATCTTTGAAGGCCTGGGGATTATGTAATTCGCCGAAGGCAACAAGCTGGTTGAGCATCGTGTGCGGCACATTGGGATTTTCTTTCTGCCAAATAGCCAAAGCCTCTGAAGCCATTTGTCCAGCCACTTGGGGCTTGTAAAGCTCATCAGTGGTCTTGACCTGGGTGGCAGGAGACTTACTCAATTGCAAATCGAGTTGGTTCATCATGTCGTGTCTCAGATAGATCTGAGCCAGCTCTAGACGGTAAGTAACCGATAGGTCTTTCATACCGTATGAAATCTCAGGCTCGCCTTTAGCGTTACGCTTGATTTCACCGTTCATCGAGAGCTTGAGACCGGCTAGCTGTTCTTCGAAAGGTCCGACATTGCCGATACTCTTGCCTTGCAGCTCCATCTCTTTCTTCATCAGGTCATAAGGCAGACCATCAGCAGCTTTGAGCGCCGACTGCGACCATTTCTGCATATCGGCCAACTGATTGACACCACCTTCGACAAAGGCGGTGGCAGATCTCTGCACCGAACCAGGTTCATATGGTTGCTTGGCAGTAGCCATCTCGACCATCTTGTCGCGGCGGCCAAAATCACCTAGATATTTGGCGTACTGCAACTGCAGGTTGGCGCCATACTGCATATTGACGAAAGAGAGATAGTTTTCGGCATGCAGCTTGTACCGTTCTTCAGGTGTAAGATCCTTACCTTCGGCATTCTTGCCGTCGGCGAGCATCTTCTGGTTGCCTTCGACGATCTCGCGGTTGGCTTTCTGATATTCGGGGCTGCCGAACTGTCTGATCAGTTCTTCATAGGCGGCCTTAACCTCGGGCATGGTCAAGTTACCCTTGCCTTGCTCGGTTCTGATAAAGTTTTCCAACTGCTCAACCGGCTTGTCTCTCATCTGCTCGGCAAGCGGCTTAGACTTATCGATAACGAGGGCGGGTACGCCATCGCCGGCAGTACCGACTGCACTGGTATCACTACCGGTGGCTTCATAAAGTTTCTTCAGTTGCGGACCAAGCTCGGGATCTTTCAATAGAGCACCCAAAGCTTCAGCCTTTTGAGGACCGAGAGATTCGGTTATGGCTTTGACTTGAGCGGCAGCACCGGTCTTATCGTCGGCAGCCACCAAGGCATTGCCGTACTGGGTGCGCATCATCAATTCCATATCGGCGGCTTGCCTATATGAATGAATTGGGCTGGCAAGCAAGTTTACTTCATAGGCTTTCTTAGGATCACCGCCCACCGAAGCAATATAGTCTTGCTGGGCTTTGGCATAATCGGGGAATTTCTCGGTCAATTCTTTTTGAGCAGCGGCGCGTTCTTCCGGCTTTTCCGATTGCCCTTTTTGCATAATCGCCAAGAGAGCAGGATCAGACTGCACCTTAACGGCTTCTTGTCTGTAAACTTTGTTGGCGGCCAGTACGGTTTCAAACTTATCTTCGCCCACTTGCTTAATTAGCTCGGTGGCAGCGGTGACGGCAGCCGGTTGGAAATGATTTTTCATCTCTACCAAGGCATTGATAGAGTCGTCCATGAGCTTTTTGCCGTTATCGTCTATTTTTCTGCCGTCGGTGGCTTTGCCCAAGGCATCGAGATAGTTGGCACCGGCTACGACCCTGTTCTCGACAGAGGCGGCATCGTAAGGTTGGGCAGTAACTTGCGGTTTGTCGGCACCTTCAGCCGGTTTATCGACAGGACCGGCTGGTTTGTCACCTGAGCCTGCTGGTTTGTCGCCTGTGCCTGCCGGTTTATCGACTGGACCGGTTGGCTTGTCGCCCTGAGCTTGGGCTAGGGCTTGCTTGGCAGCTTCATCGTTGAAAGCCCTGACTTTGTCGTGCAAGACAAAATAAGCATCAGGAGGAGCACCGTTTGCATCTTCGATACGTTTCATCTGGCGTTGGAAATGGATGTCGTCGAAGATAGTGACGTTCTGTAATTGCAATCCAGTTTCACCAAGCTTTTGCAGATCTTCAGGAGCAAGCTTGGAGTGTTTCTTAGCAGTGGCCTCATCGATACCGGCAGCCTGCAATAGTTTTGTATTGCCGTCTTCGGCTTTGCCCTGACGGTAGTACCAGAGAGCCATATTGCCGTAAGCAGCATCTTTGATGCGCGACACGCTAAAGAGTTCGCGCTCTTTTTCTTTGAGGCGGGTCTTCTCTTCTACATTAGTTTCGGTCTTGAGCTTTTTCTGCACTTCGGCCAGTTCAAGCTTAGCCTTCTCGATGTCTTGCTTTGAGACCTTTTCGGCTTCGCGAATAGCTTTCTCGTAGGCGGCTTTAGCCTCATCGAGCTTACCGGCTTTATTGAGAGCCGGCACTTCTTTATCTAATATGTCGTTGACTTTCTTTAGCTGCTCAACAGGGTTAACCTTTTCAGGAGCCTGCTGCAAACCTCTATCAAGGCCTTTATCGGGGGTCTTCTCTGGCGCTTTCTCTGGCGCCTTGTCTGGAGCTTTGTCTGGAGCCTTTACCTCGGCCTGACCCGCTGGTTTGGCTGGGGCAGTGACATCGCCGTCTTTTTTGACTGCGCCGGTGGGAGCCTCTGTTGCTTTGCCGTCGGCAGGTTGTCCCGAACCGGTTGGTCCGCTGCGCTTTTCTGGAGCGCCGTTGACAATGTCGAAGTTAGGCTCGTGTTTGGGCTCTTCTTTCTTTTTGTTATCGCCCGACCCGTCTAGTGCAGCCATCTATATAGACCTCAAGAAATGCTTTCCAACGCATTAATTAATTTATTCCAGCATCAATAGCCTTTGAAACTGGGGAAACTACGTAGCAGCGTTGTCAAGCGGACTATTTCCCTTACTTTTAATCATTACTACACCGGTTTGAATTTTTTTGGACAGGGCATCAATTAATTTCTATAACGGTGACGCCGTCGCCGCCTTCATATAATTCGCCCGGTCTAAACTTGATTTTGTAGCGCCCCTCCGAGAGCAGTGAGCGCACGGCTTGCTTTACAGCACCGGTGCCATGTCCATGGATGATCATAAAGGGGCTGATGCGGGCAAGCACACAGCTATCTACAAAAGACTCTGAGAGTTGCAGGGCTTCGTCTACCCGTTTACCTCTTAAATCGAGTGTATTGACCGATGTTCGTACAAAAACCGATATCGGTTCACTGACATCTTTAAACTGACCTGAAAACTTTTCTGAAAACTGCCCCGGCGAGTTTCGCCCTCTCAGTGACCGCCGCTGCTCCTTAAGCTTGCTGCCCGCCACCGCTTCGATTTCAGCAGGGCGCGCCTTTACTTTTAGACTGCCCAGTTGAATAAGCAACTGTTCGCCATCCACTGACAAAACCGAGCCAATCTGATTGAGGGCTAGATGTCTCACCGCTGCTCCCGGTTTGAATTCGGGCGTAGCTTGCACAATTAAACGCTTTTTGTCGGTCTCTTTCCATTTCAGCTCAGACTTGATTATTTCAAGATCTTGTCTAGCCTTCTCGGCCTTTTTCAGCGATGGGCTGCGCTGCAACTCTTTCACTGTTTCTGAGACTAACTTCTTTGCCGCCTCAAATTCAGAAAGCAATTTGCTGCGCTCTTCCCCCATTAGTTTTTCTTTGTAGCCCTTCAGTTCGGCTTCTTGCCTCTGCATCCGTTCGGTTTGGGCGGCCAGTTCCTGGCTTTGTCTGAGGTTTTCTTCTTCTTGGGCACTTAAGGAAGCCATTTTCTCGGTGAGATCTTTGATAAGCAGGTCGACACCGGTATCGTCACCCATTAATGATTTAGCTCGGGCAACCAGGCTTTCGCTTAAGCCTAGTCTAGAAGCCACGGCTATGGCTTTTGACTGACCGGGCACGCCCAATCTCAATCTATATGTAGGACGCAGATTCTCTTCGTCAAATTCGAAACTGCCGTTTAAGAAAGTGGAATTACCGAAAGCTAGAGCCTTGAGGGCACCCAGGTGGGTAGTGGCGACAAAAGTAGCGCGGCGTGTTTCTAACTCTTCTAGAATGGCTTGCGACAAAGCAGCGCCTTCTTTGGGATCTGTACCGGCACCGACTTCATCGAGCAAAACTAATAGGCCGGCGTCGGCAGCTTCGACTATTTCAATGATATTTTTCATATGGCTTGAGAAAGTGGAAAGACTCTGCTCAAGCGACTGTTCATCACCAATATCGGCAGCCACTAGATCAAACAAGCCGAGACGCGAACCTCTCCCCACAGGTGGAAGCAATCCCGCCCGCACCATGAGGGCGCAGAGCCCCACTGTTTTAATAAAAACAGTCTTGCCGCCGGTGTTTGGACCAGTAATTAAAAGAGCACGTTTGCCGTCTTCCAAAATGACATCATTGCCTATAACCGACTGAGCTTGACTGCGCAGCATAAGCAGGGGATGTCTAGCATCTTTCAACATAAGAGAGCGCTCTGCGGTCAATTCCGGCATATTGGCGCCGGTGAGATGGGCCAAGCGGCCTCTAGCAAAGATGCAGTCTAGGTCGATAAGTACTTCATAGCTTGCCTTTAGTTCAGCGGCATAGGGTAAAAGCTGACGCGAGAGGCTGGCTAAAATGCGCTCGATTTCAGCTTCTATTTCGGTACCTTTCAGCCTAATCAAGTTTGATAATTCCATCACCGAAAGAGGCTCGACATAAACTGTTAGACCGCTTGATGAAGCGTCGTGCACCACGCCTTCTATTTGATAGCGCATAGATGAATTGACCGGCAAAACAAATCTGCCGTGTCTAACGGTATAGAGTTCGTCGGTCAAGACCTTGCTGCCGGCAAGCTTATGAATGATATTGCGCAATTCTTCTTTGACGCGGTCTTCCAACTTGCGGGCATCATGCCTGAGGCGGGCAAGCAAACTTGAGGCCGTATCTTTCACCGAACCATCGTCTTCGATTGCTAGTTCAATTTCTTTTTCAACATTGGGGCGAGAAATAAGCAGTTCGCCCTTTAGAAAGAGCAGTGGAAAACTAGGCTTCTCTAAAAGCAAAAGTGAATTTCTTGTTTTGCGCGACACCGAAAGCAAGCGCCGCATGCTCAAAAGTTCATGGGTGCCAAGAGTGGCTCCTATGGCAAGCTTTTCCAATGAGGCCCAGTCTACTTCCAGCGAAGACAAATCGGGTTCGCCTTTTGCCGCCACCAGATATGAAGCTTCCTGACTTTCAGAAAGTCTCAGCCTGGCTATATCTAAATGCTGACTGCCTAGTTCGGGGCGCAAAGCAGCTAGACGAGCGCGCCCTTCCATAGTTTGTGCCAACAGAGAAAGTTCGTTTACCAGCTTGTCCCATTCGAGAGACTTGAGGCTGCGCTTTTCTATACTTTCTAAAGACAATTATTCTAAAAGACGACGATGCTAGTTAACTTGGTTTAGTTCAGTTTAGTTCAGTTCGGTGATAGTTTCAGCACCGGCAGGGGCGGCGACAACCTGAGGATAGTCGGTGGCCACAGCCAGACTCTCGATGCCGAGATTGCCGAGCAGTTTTTTCAGTCTAATTTTTTGCAGCTCGTAGCTGCGATTGTTGCGCTTGTGCACAATACCAATCTTTTCCAGCTGCTTGATGGCATCCATATGTGCTTCCGGTACGGAAGAAACGTCTACGGTGCCTCTCTCGTTTAGCCATGAAATTGTGGGAGAAAGTGTTCCCAGTAGCTTGCGCATCGGCTGTTCGAAAACCGGCATAGTAAAAAATCCTCGTACCAACCTTCCCCATTTCAAATTCAATGATTCACACTAAAATGTGGTCTTATTGAATGAGTTTGGGGTCGGCATGCTAAAAACGGGCCGCCAAAGGAATATTAACAGCTTGACATTCAATATAGTTAGTAAAGCCTTGAAGCCCGTATACGATAATGCTTGCTGCCTAATATGAAGGCTGCCACTGCGGTCTTTCCATAAGACAGGAGCAGAAACGCTTAACAGAGAGTTACAGTTCAAAAGAAGTTGAGCTTGAGGAGAATCAGTGATTTATCAACTGCACGGCGTCAAACCTCTTTTGGAAGAAGGAGTCTATATTGCCCCCAATGCCGTTGTCATCGGTAAGGTAATTGTGCGCCAAGAGGCAAGCATTTGGTTTTCATGTGTTGTCAGGGGCGATATCAACTCAATTTCTATAGGGCAGTCGAGCAATATTCAAGATGGTGCCATTTTGCATGTCACCCAAAGGCACTCACTTTCAATAAGCGAAAGAGTGACAGTGGGACATGGCGCCATTTTGCACGGCTGCCATGTGGAAGACGATTGTCTGATAGGCATGGGAGCCATTGTGCTCGATGGGGCGGTCATCGGTAAGGGCTCTATTGTTGCCGCAGGCAGCGTTGTCGCCCCCGGCACCGTGGTGCCGCCGGCTTCTATGGTCATGGGCGCACCGGGCAAGGTGATGCGGGGCGTGAAAGAAGAGGAGACGGCATTGATAGCTCTCGCCTGGCAAAGCTATGTGAGCAATGCCAGAGACTTTGCCAAAAACCTCGATTTAGTTTGAACTGAGCAAGTTGCGGCTCTGTGCCGAAGGCGCCACATGGTCGTTCAGCCAGCTCTTGATTGTGGTCATGGTGCTTGGCTCGATATGCGAAGTCTCAATCAAGACATGGCCCTTACCCTTGAGCCAGCACATGGTGGTGTCGCGGCTTTTCAGACGGCTCATCAATGACTTAACGGCCTCGCAGCGCAACATGCGGTCTTTATCGCCTTGAATAATAAGCACCGGCATATCAGCAGGCACCTGCGAAACATGGTTGATATTGCCTTTGATATAAGAAGCCGTATTGAGCAAATCAAGACAGTTAAGATGCTTACGCACAAAGGGATCCTGCAAAGCTTCATCGGCAATGACCGGGTCTTCCGAGGCAAATTTCTTTATATAAGGAACAAGGTTGACTTCGCCCATGGGATTGGCCACCAGATGAGCCAAATCTTTGACCATCTCGGGCTCTAGATAAAAGCGTCTTTTAATAGCCGGGCTGGAGAGAACCAGACCATCTACTTTGTCGGGAAGAGCAGCGGCGATGCGGATGCTCATACCGGCGCCCATACTTTCACCCACCATATAAATTGGCAGGTCGGGATACTGACTTCTCAGCACAGTCACCAACTCTTTGAGGTCTTCAAAGCTGCGTTCATAGGCAACTTTAGCCTCGACCTTAGAATTTTCATCGTTGCCTGCGGCGGTCCAACGACCATAACCCCTCAGGTCGGGAGCAAAAACGAGCATGCCCTGCGAAGCCAGTTCGCGAGCCATGGTGTCATAAACCCGACCATGCATGACCAGTCCATGAACGGCGACGACTATTCCGCGGGTGGCGATTTCATCGTCTTTCCACATCGAAACTGGTCGCTTCGGCAAGAAATCGAGGGTTTTCACCGGCTCGTCTTCACGAACAGGCACAGCCTCGGCACTTTGAGCCAAGCTAAAAGTACAAAAACCAGCGGCGCAGGCAGCAAGGGCAGTTGTAAGAAGCAGCCCTTTTCCAATTTTTATGACATTATCGACAAATGGAAAGGAACTTAACGACATCTTTCCCCCTGGGTCGTTAGGCTAGTAGCTGCGAAGAGCGTGGACGAATATTTATTTCACTGAAGCTTATGTACCAAGAAGTAAGTACCTTTGAAACGCACTTTCTGGACCAGTCAAATTAAATCTGAGGATTAAAACCGTGCCCAAACGAACCGATATCGAAAAAATCCTTGTTCTCGGAGCAGGACCAATAACCATCGGGCAGGCATGTGAATTTGACTATTCCGGCTCGCAAGCCTGCAAAGCCTTAAAAGACGAAGGCTATGAAGTTGTACTGGTTAATTCCAATCCAGCCACAATCATGACCGATCCCGAAGTGGCCGACCGCACCTATGTCGAGCCTGTCACAGCCTCGGTGGTGAGAGAAGTTATCGCCCTGGAAAGACCCCAGGCGCTCTTGCCCACCATGGGCGGGCAAACCAGTCTGAATGTGGCGGTGGAACTGGCTGAAAGCGGAGTCTTGGACGAATTTGGCGTCGAACTAATCGGCGCCAAGTTGAAAGCAATCAAGCTTGCTGAAGACCGCGATCTCTTTAAAGAAAAAATGCTTGAGATTGGACTTTCGGTGCCCAATTCGGGCATTGCCCGCAATGCTTCAGAAGCAAGAGAAGTAGGACAGCGCATTGGTTTTCCCATAATCATCAGACCGGCTTTTACCCTGGGGGGAGCAGGCGGCGGCATCGCCTACAACCAGGAAGAACTGGACGACATAGCCGGTCAAGGACTGGCGGCCTCGCCGGTCAGTGAGATTTTGCTTGAAGAAAGCGTACTTGGCTGGAAAGAACTCGAACTGGAAGTTATGCGCGACCGCCTCGACAATGTGGTAATTATCTGCGCCATCGAAAACTTAGACCCGATGGGGGTGCATACCGGCGATTCCATTACTGTCGCCCCCTTGCAGACAGTGACAGACAAGGAATACCAAAGACTAAGAGACGCCGCCATCAAGGTCATTCGCGCTATCGGCGTCGACACCGGCGGCTCCAATATTCAATTTGGCATCAATCCCCAAGATGGCCGCATCGTCGTCATCGAGATGAATCCGCGTGTCTCGCGCTCTTCTGCCCTGGCCAGTAAAGCCACCGGCTATCCGATTGCCAAAATCGCAGCCAAGCTAGCCATTGGTCTTACTCTCGATGAAATTGCCAACGACATCACCCGTGAAACCAAAGCAGCTTTTGAACCCACCCTAGACTATGTGGTCACCAAAATACCCCGCTTCAACTTTGAAAAGTTCCGCGGTGCCGACACCACCCTCACCACCCAGATGAAGTCGGTGGGCGAAGTCATGGCCATCGGTCGCACTTTCCAGGAATCTTTTCAAAAGGCGCTACGCGGCATGGAAGTGGGGTTGACCGGCTTTGCCCAGGTGGAAGCAAGGAGCAAAGCCGACTTTTGGGAATGGCGCCGCCGTCTCTCGCTGCCTTCGCATCACCGTATCACCGATATTTACGGGGCCCTTTCCGCCGGCATATCACCGGCTGAAATTATTGAACTGACCGATATCGACCCCTGGTTTATCGACAACCTGGCTGAAATTTTCGAGACCACCGAAGAATTAAAAGAAGTCGGTCTTAGGCTGGAAGACCTGGACCGCGAAATTTTGCTCAAGCTGAAGCGCATGGGTTATGGCGACGAACAGTTGGCCCGCATTATGGGTGTATCGGAAGCCGCAGTCTGGCAGCGCCGCCGCGCACTAAATGTGGTGCCAAGCTATAAGATGATCGATACATGTTCGGCTGAGTTTCAAGCTTTTACGCCTTATATGTATTCGACCTATGAAAGTGAAAGCGAAATGTTCGAAGCGGTTAAGCCGCGCGTTCTTATTTTAGGAGGCGGTCCAAACCGCATCGGTCAGGGCATCGAATTTGACTATTGCTGTGTCCATGCCAGCCTCGCCTTGCGCGACTTGGGCTTTGAAGCGGTAATGGTCAACTCTAACCCAGAGACAGTCTCCACTGATTATGACGTCTCTGACAGACTCTATTTCGAACCCCTCACTTTGGAAGATGTTTCGAATATCGCTGAAATTGAAAAACCCGAAGGCATTATTGTGCAACTGGGCGGGCAGACACCTCTGAAACTGGCTAAAGGACTGGAAAGCAGAGGCTATAAAATACTCGGCACCAGCCCTGAAAGTATAGATATGGCCGAAGACCGCGAAAGATTTGGTGAGCTTATCAAGGCTCTGGGGCTGAAGCAACCCGAGGGTGCCATCGCCAGAAGTGCCGGCGAAGCCATCGAACTGGCATCAAAAATCGGCTATCCGGTCATGGTTAGACCTAGCTATGTGCTGGGCGGAAGAGCCATGTCTATTGTTTATTCGCAAGACGATCTGGAACGTTGGCTCAGTGAAGGCTTTGCCAAAGGCGACATGCATGTGCTTATCGATGAGTTTCTTGAAAATGCCGTCGAAATAGATGTTGATGCTATCTCAGACGGCAGAGCCACAGTCATCGCCGGCATTATGGAGCATATCGAACAAGCAGGAATTCACTCGGGCGACAGCACTTGTGTTTTGCCCAGCCAAAATATTCCATTCAAAATCATTGAAGAAATTAGAAAAGCCGTCACTGAGCTGGCCGACAAGCTAAAAGTGATTGGTCTAATGAACATTCAGTTTGCCCTAAAAGACGAAGAACTTTATATTTTAGAGGTCAATCCCCGCGCCTCCCGCACCATCCCCTTTGTTTCAAAGGCAACCGGCGTGCCCTGGGCGAGAGTGGCGGCGTCGGTCATGGTCGGTAAGACACTCTCTGAACTGGGCATCAAGCCAAGACTTTTACCGCCCCATGTTTCGGTCAAGTCGGTGGTCATTCCTTTCAAACGCTTCTCGGGCTCGGTGATTTCGCTTGGTCCTGAAATGAGATCGACCGGAGAAGTCATGGGGGTAGCCAGTCAGTTTGGTCTAGCCTTTGCCAAAGCGCAGCTGGCCGCCGGGCATGGTTTGCCCACCAAAGGGCGAGTCTTTGTCAGCGTTTCCGATACACACAAACAAGAAACCATTCCGATAGCGCAAAACCTCTATCAGATGGGCTTTGAGCTTATTGCCACCAGGGGCACCGCCCAGGTGATTAGAGAAGCGGGCATTCCCTGCCTTTTGACCAACAAAGTCTCAGAAGGTCGCCCCAACCTGGTTGACCGCATCAAAAACGGCGAAATTCAGCTGGTAGTCAACATACCCTCAGGCCGCACAGCCAGAGACGATGACCAGCTTATCAGGCGGGCGGCGATCAATTACAACGTGCCTGTGGTGACCACGGTCTCGGGCGCCAAGGCAGTAACCGCCGGCATTACGGCTCTGCAGGGCGGCAATTCGAGCTTTGCCGTGAAGAGCCTGCAAGAATATCACCGCAACATAAGCCACTTAGAGACGACCAGCAATAAAAGAGTCTGAGCCTGCTCTAAATAGAGTTAGACCTAAACAAAGCTAAAACTATATTGCTTAAGCCATAAGTGGAAAAGCGTGTAATAAAAGAGCCGAGGAAAAAGGCTAGAATCTTGGGCGTCTATACTTTCGCTTGAGACTTTAACCGTGTCGAACTCTATTGATCTAGCTAAATATATCGATCACACCTTGCTTTTGCCCCAAGCCACCAAGGCTCAGGTGAGCAAGCTTTGTCAAGAAGCAATGGAGCATAAGTTCTTTGCTGTTTGCGTCAATCCCTGCTTCGTCAGACAGGCAGTGAAAGAACTATCCTCTTCCAAAGTCGCCGTGGCAACAGTTATCGGTTTTCCTTTGGGAGCCAACCTCACCGACATCAAAATTGCCGAAACACAGCGTGCCGTTGCCGAGGGTGCCGAAGAAATCGACATGGTCATCAATGTCGGCGCGCTCAAGTCGGGAGACCTGGACTATGTCACCGAAGAAATCAAATCGATTGTGAAAGCAGCCAAGGGCACGCCGGTGAAAGTAATCATCGAAGCCGACTTGCTCTCTGATGACGAAAAAGTGCAGGCCACCGAATGCTGCGTCAAAGCCGGAGCAGCCATGGTGAAAACTTCCACCGGTTTTGTCAAAGACGGTAAAGGGGCCACCGTCGCCGATATAGAACTAATCAAGAAAGCTCTAGGCTCGGCCAAGCTAGGCATCAAAGCTTCAGCCGGCATCAGAGACTATGCCAAAGCCAAAGCCCTTATCGACGCCGGTGCCACCAGACTGGGAACATCGGCCGGGGTAGATATCGTCAAATTACAAACTGCAGATGAAAAGGCAGCCGCCTACTAAAGCCTTTCGAAAGGCAAGGAGAAAGATCAATGAAATTGAATAAGATTGGAGGCGGTGCGCTTCTTCTTATGGCAGCGCTTCTCAATACAAGCCCCGCTACGGCTCAAGAAGAGTCGGAAGCCATGAAAAAAGGCGAAGCGGCTTATCACAAAATGAACTTGAAAGAAGCCACCAAACAGTTCAGAGAAGCAATCAGACAAGAACCCACCAATGCTAAAGCGCACCAGAGACTGGGCGCCGTTTTGGCAGCCATGGAAGACTATGACACAGCCATTTTGGAATGCAAACAGTCGATTAAACTAGACAGTAAAAGCTTCCTGCCCCATGTCGTGCTTGGTCAAATTCTCGCCAACCAAGGCAAAATACAAGAAGCCATGGTCGAGTTCCAAGAAGCCTGCAAATTGAAGCCGACGAGTTTCCGTTCCCACATGGACCTGGGCTTTGCCTGCACCCACCTGGGCAAAGTAGATGAAGCCATTGCCGCCTACAAAAAAGCCAGCGAACTGAATGATAAAGACGCTTCGCCCTTGATTAACCTGGGTGTGCTCTTGGCTCAGCAAGGCAAGTATCCGCAAGCCATCGAAGCTGAACAACAGGCTATCGCCCTCGATAAAAGAGTACCCGAGTCTTATATCAACCTGGGCAATATCTATGCCGAATCAGGCGATACCCAGTCGGCTGTACAAGCTTTCAAAGACGCTCTCAAAATTGCCCCCAATCATCCAAATGCCTTGAGTGGTCTAGGTTGGATGCTCGAGAAACAGGGCGACTATAAAGGCGCCATCGAAAACCAACGCAAAGCTCTCAAAACAGTGCCTAACTTCTCACCGGCAAAGCGTAGACTGGCCACAGCGCTGGCTGCATCCGGCGACAACAAACAAGCCGAGGCCGAATTCAAAGGCGCCATTCAACTGGCTCCCCGCGATGTTACCGCCCACGTTGAATACGCTCAGTTCTTAGAAAAGCAAGGGCAAAAACAATCGGCCCTGGCCGAATACAAGAAGGCTTTGGAAATCAAACCTGATTCCAAAATTGCTCTAGAAGCAATGAACAAGCTGGAAAAGACAAAGTAAATTGAGAAAGAAGAGGAAGAAAAAATCTTCCTCTTCTTCTTTTATTTGTCTACTTACGCTTGATGTCTTTATCTAGATCGCCCAGTTGGGCTGAAACTGCACCCATCCAGTTGGTATGCCACAAAGTATCTACATAGAGCTTGCGCACGGCACCGACCAGACCCAGTTCGACATTGTTTAGTCGCTTGATGATGCTCAGATCTTCTTTCAATAACTCTTCCGATTCTTTGAATTTATTTTGATAGCTGAGCACCATGGCATAGCCATAGAGGGCGCGCACAGCCCAGATATTGTCGGGCATACCGTGTGAACGCCACCATTCGATACCAAGCTTGTAGAGACGCTCGGCTTCGTTATAGTCGCCTAAGCGTCTATAGATGTCGCCAAACTTAGCAGTCGCTTCCCAGTAAATGGTCGGATGCTGTTCTTTGTCTTGTTCGGCCATGGCGAAGAGTTTGTTGTAAACTTCAGCAGCCTTGCGCAACTTATCTTGTCTCGAATAAATATCGCCCAAGACTCTCAAACATTGAATAGTCTGACCATTCAATGTTTCTTTGCCATAAGAAAGATCAACTGATCTGGTACCGGCGGCGATGGCTTCAGTATAGTCTCCGGCCATAAAGGCCGAATAGGCCACCAAGCGCAAACATTCAGATAGTGGTCCGGGACCTTCCTGTCCGTCCTTCTCTAACTTTTCAGTGACCGAGACCAATTTGCGGGCATACTGCTGAGCATCGCTCCAGTGCTGACTTTCAAAATAGAGTTGCACCAGTGAAAAGACAGAATCGGCATATTCTCTACAATTGGTCCCCATGTCTCTTTCTATGTTCTGCAAAGAGAGTTTGATGGCTTCTTCTTTATTGCCGAAGTCGTCTATAGGTTTAGTCTTGCTGCTGGGATTGACGAGCCAGAGTGTATTACTGTCAAAGTTGGGATACTTCTTACTGCCTTCCGGCTTAAGAATGAACCAAGACCAAAAGCCGACAATACCGACCAGAAAGAAAATGGAAACGCCCCAAATTATTGCTTCCACCGATATGCGCGTACTCTTCTTTTCGCGCTTACGCGGTGTTTCTTCGCGATAGACACCGGCTTCTGCTTCCCATTCGGCGTCTTCGGCGGTCATAAGCAGTTCTAGGTCATCTTTAAGATCGGCGGCACTCTGATAGCGAGCATCGGGATCTTTAGCCAGACACTTAGCCACTACTTCTTCAAAGCGCGACGAGATGGGCTCCATCGAAGGATCTAGCCCCATGTCGCGGGGATTATCATTCATATGCTTGTAGGCGGTTTCAAGCACGTTCTTGCCGACAAAAGGAGGCTTACCGGTGAGAGATTCATAGATTACGCATCCGAGTGAATAGATATCGGAGCGGTTATCGACTTTCTTACCGGCACATTGCTCGGGACTAAGATAAAGCGGGCTGCCGAAAGCCTCACGAGTGCGAGTCATAAACTGATCGGTCTTGCCGCCTTCAGTTTCTTCGGCGATGATACGGGCAATACCAAAGTCTAGAACCATGATGTCGTCTGAGAACTTTTGGTTATCTAAAATAATGATATTGCTTGGCTTGATGTCTCGGTGCATGATATCGGCTTTGTTAGCCGCTGTCAGAGCATCGCAGACCTGGCTGAAAATACCGACGGCGCGCTCTGGTCCGATGTGTCCGGTTTTGGAAAGCAGATCTTCGAGACTCTCGAAAACCAAGGGTTTCATGATTAAACAAACACGACCATCAACAAAGACCACATCTTTATAGGTGGCAATATTTGGACTATTGAGCGCAATCAGAGCCCTTATCTTCTGCTCCAATTTCTTGTAATTTTTGATGGTCGAAATGAGATGCTTATGTATTACCTTGACGATTACTTCCTGACGGTTATTGCTGTCAATGGCCAAATAAACCGAGCTGAGGCTGCCGTCGGCTATTTTCTCTTCTATTTCATAGTGGTCGAGCACCTTGCCGATAAAAGGATCTTTCGACTGGGAAAAGGCGTCGTCCTTGAAACTAAATGTATCTCTACCTGACGTCATATATTGCACTCATATTTTGTACTCATATTTTGAGTCTGCCAAACACCACTGTCTTTAGATGCCATTATGAAATCGGAACAAAAGGGAACCAAACCAATCATAATGCTTCTTCGCTTCATAAGCATAGGAAGCACAGGCAGTTTTCTCTGAACCGGTAAGCCCGGGTAAGGCTCGTTCAAATTCGGCGGCGGCTTGTCTAAAATAGTCGCCCTTTTCGCGCTCAAGCAAGTAGAGCCCATGCCTGAAGCGCAGGCGACTGAGCAGCGCCTTTTCAATTTGCGGCTCATTCTGCATATATTCAAGCGGCTCCAAGTATGGATCTTCGATATCGAATTTCTCGGCGATTCGATAAAGATCGGCTAGATTTGCCCTCTTACTTATCTCTTCCAGTTTGTTGCCATGCACATCTTGTTCCAGTTCGGAAGAACTAATATTTCTGCGCCTATCGGCCAAACGTTGCAAAAACTCCACCGAAAGATTTCTTTCCAGATAACGCCTGGCTTTTTCTAGTTCGTGGTTATCTTCCATGTGCACAATAAAGACAGTCAAAAGATCGTTCAGCACTATAGGGTCGCCGTACTTTTCAATATGAACATCATTGAGAGCGTCTTCGGCGTCATGCAGCACCTCTCGCATATCATTATTGAAAGAATCAGTCGCGCTATCGCGGGGCTGCGAGTTTCTTTGAGCGGCTCGATAAGCAGCTACAGCGCCTAGATTAGCCTTCAAGCTAAGCTCTATATTGCCTTGCCTTTCAGAGGCAACCAGTCTAGTTCCGTCACTTACAGTTTTATCCAGCTTGTCTAGTACATCGACACCGATTTTGACATCTTTGTATTTCTTCAGATCATCTAAAACATCGGCAAAATCTTTGCCGGCTTTTTCATAACGCTGATCTGCATATTTGATATCAGCACAGTTTAGATTGAGCCGACAGATTTTGAGCAAATTCTCCGGCGAGGGCTCCTTTACTCCGCCTCTCAAAAAATCTAGAGTCGGCTGCACTTCCAGCAGTTCTTTCTTTCTTCTAGCATCGAAAAGACGGGGTCGATAGGTATAGGTCAAGAGCGGCTGTGGATCTTTCAACTTCAATTGGTGCTCGGGAATCTTGGGCACCGGCCAAAGAGCAAAGACAGCCACGCCCATTAGTAAAACTGTGACCAGGGCGGCCAGCACCAAAAGTGGTGTCATTATACTGAAACCACTTTGCTCGACTTGATTGGCTCTAGCAGCTGTAGGCTTTTTTGACGAGGTTGTTAAAGGCACTTCTTCTAAGGCGGCAATCAGTTCTTCCACATCGGCAAAGCGACTTTCAGGTTCTTTCTCAAGACAGCGCGCCACTATGGTGTGAAGCAGCGGGGAGCCGACATGGTTCAAAGACTCAAGGGCGGTCAAGTCGGGTTTCTTCTCTACATGCTTGAGCATCACCTCAGTAGGATTACGCCCAGCCATGAGTTTGCGCCCGGTCACCGCTTCATACATAAGACAGCCCAGTGAATAAATGTCGGCGCGCCCGTCCAGCTGACGCCCGCGGCATTGTTCGGGGCTCATATATAGTGGCGAGCCAAATACTTCGCCCGTTTTAGTAAGCGAGTTGAGCTCTCGCCCGGCGGTCATCATAAACTTAGCTATGCCAAAGTCGACTATTTTGACATCGTTATTTTGACGCAAAATCATGATATTGCTGGGTTTTAGATCTCTGTGCACAATGCCGCGGCTATGGGCATGGGCAAGCCCCTGACAGACCTTGATAAAGACGGGAATAGCCTCATCGATGCTCAAGCGCCCAATGCCTTCTTCATCAGCATCGGCCCGCTCGATAAGCAAGTCTTCCAGAGACAACCCCTCTAGAAATTCCAAAATCAGATAAAAACCCTGCTCTGATGCCCCACAGTCATAGACCTGCACCACATTAGGATGAGCAAGACTGCCTGAAGTCATGGCTTCTTGTTGGAAGCGCTTTACTGCAGTTTCGTCTTGCGAAAGATCGGCTTTGAGAAATTTGACTGCGCCAAACTTATTCATGATCACGTGCCGGGCGCGATAAACCTCGCTCATGCCGCCTTCGCCGATACGATCAAGAATCTCCCAGCGATCGAGGGTCAAGCCGGTCAATTTCTTATGATCATTAGAATCAGTCATATAAGCACTAGTTTAGCATCAAGAGCTTGGCTGAGTAGTCGACAAACAACTACTTAGATAAGTCTGTTTAGCAGTTCTGTGCCGCTCATAAATAGTAACTGCTAAAAATTTGGGTCTATAATCTCTGCACAGGAGATCTGAACTTTGCCTTCAAAATATTATTGGTCACTCTTGGCTTGCAGCCTGCTCGGCGGATTCTCTACTCAAGCTGAAGCCGCCGCCGAAGACGGATATATCTTCAAGCAGGATAGTTCAAGATATGGCAAGCTGACCTGCTATGTGACACCGACACGCTTTCGCATGGATGCGATGGATTTGCAAATTCATCTCAAACCGCCCTACAAGTTCATCATCATGTATAACACCGAGCAAAAGCTGCAGTACAAGACTACGGTGGACAGTGTCGCCAAAAGACTGACTCTGCGCACAGTCCCAGACAAAGAAAAGAAACTTGGCACGGTGGAAGTCTTGCGTCGCATAGAAGACCGCAAGATAGCCGGCTTTATGTGTCAGGGTTACCGGTCAGAGCACATATACAAAGATAAGAAGAAGTTGCCAAGGCCGCGCATGAACATCTATGCCACCCGCGAACTCAATCTGCCTAAAGAGATGGAGATGGCCTGCGCCCATCTGAGCGACTGCCCGACCGGCTTGGGTTTTCCTCTGCGCCTGCAGTTTTTTGAAAACTACAAAGATGAAAAGACCGGTTTGAGCGGCATTAAGTTGACACAGCTTCTCAATACACTGAAAGCAGAGAAAGCCAAGCTAAACGACCAGATATTCCAAGAACCAAAGGGCTTCAAGATTGCACGGGATGAAGCGGAAGTAGTTCTTGGCGATACCGGGTATTGATTTATTAAGAATAATTCTCACCCCTAAGATCGATTGCAAGCTGGTAAGTTTTGCAGCCGCTTACCGAAAATACCCACCGGCTGAAATCTGGATATTGTCAAGGCTGAATAGTCGATATCTTCCTGAGAAGCTCTTAATTGACTGAGCCCGGTTGAGACTGCTAGCCTTTTGTACAGCTATTGAGAATTATTCGCAAAGAGATTAGCGGGTAATGCAAAAAGTGGCATTGTCCAAACTTTAGTCAAAACAAATCACAAACCCAAATATAGATTGAACGCAGAATGAGAAGGAGAATGATGATGAATCGCAGAAAGCGCGGTCAAAGTATGGTTGAGTACGCCCTCGGTATCGGCTGCGTAGCCGCCCTTTGCGTAGTCGCTCTGGGATCGCTTGGCCACATCGCCGGCGACATGGTGTGGAAAGTAGAACAAGCCACCAACTATGGCGGCACAAAGTCTACCGAGCCAGGTCGTACAATCCAGATCACCGGCGACAACGCCAAACCCTGGATCATCGACTAGTTCCGAGAGTTTAATTGCCGCCGCTTCGAGAGTTTCTCTTTAGAACCGGCGGCAATTTTTAATCTCCAATTGCAACTTTGATGAGGGCGAGCTGCCTGTGCCGTCAAGAGTCATAACCAGTAAAGAGCAAAGCCGCCGCTCAAAAAAGCGGAACGGTCAGGCCATGATTGAACTGGCCTTGAGCCTGCCTTTCTTTTTGCTGATCATGGTCACTATTCTCTATTTCGGCCGCTTCTTTTATATGAAGCAAGTTGTGCTTAGTGCCTGCCAGGAAGGCGTCACCGACCTGGCTTTGAGCGCCTCACTCTCTGACCCATCAAGACGCGAAGCCATACTTGGCTTTGACCAAACGGGCAAACAAGTAAATGCAAACTCGCGACTCTCGGCCATTTTAGGGTCGGCCAACTTGCTATCAGCCGGCACCAGCGGCGACCTGCCCCCTGGCTCAGTGGTGAAAGTGCTGCCTTATGACGCCGATGCCGCCGACCCCACTCTGGCACCAGGCACAGTGGCAGTAAAGATTACCTATCCTTTTAAGTTTATCGGCAGTGCTTTTCCTGCCCAAAACAGCGATAACGAATTTGGTTCAAATTTTGGAGTTTATGCCGGTGAAGGCACCGCCGTAAATTTCAGAGACAGCTTGATAAGCGAAATAGCAGTCTGCGGCAAACAGCTGGCAGACTGAATCTGTTAAGAGAGGCTCAAAGTGGTACAGACCTTAGAACAAACAAACAAGATGTTGCTGTCTAAAGAAAGACAGCCGGTTAAAAAGCCGCAGTCTTCGCCGCTTACACTCATCTTGGTGGCACTGCTGGTTGTCTTGGCGGGCGCCACTGTTTTTAAGGCTATGACACCAAAGCCGGTGGTACAGACCATCAACGTAGTAGGCGCTGGGCAGGACATTTTGCCCGGCACTAGAATCTCTTACAACAATTTGCACTATGTGACCGTACCGGCATCTTTTGATCAAGAAGGTCTGTTTGCCAAAAACAATATGGTAGTAGGCAGAATCGCCCGCACTTTTATAAGCAAGGGTGAACCTCTGCACGATACAAGCCTGCTTAAGCCAGGTCAAACCCTTTCTCAAGAGCTTGAAACCCATGAAAGAGCGATTTCGCTAAAGCTTGACGACGAAGCCCTTGTCGACCACGGTATCACCGGCGGCGACAAAGTAGATGTCATCTTTACCGCCACAAAAGAAGGCAAAAAGTACACCAAAACAATCTGCCAAAACCTGCCTGTAATTTTCAGCTTGCCCAAAGAAGCAGTGAAGAGCAAAAGTCTGCAAGGTCATGACGCCTCGCGCATCACCCTGGCAGTCACCCCCGAACAAGCCGAAATTTTAAGCCAAGCGGAAGAAACAGGAAGGATCAGATTGGTTTTGCGCAATCGTTTAAGCACAGTCGAGCCCAAGTCATACGGCATAGCCGAGGACGATCTTTTGCCGGCTAAAGCCCACCAGACGCAGCCGAGCTTGCCTGCCGCCCCGGTCTCTGTGCCTTTCAACAGCAATCTGGAGCCAGCCCTGCCGCAGGCCCTTGCCGTGCCGCCGCCGCCGCCACTCTTTGACCTCAACCAAGTTAAGACCATGCCGGAAGTGAAAAAAGCTGCCGACTGGGTTGTAGAAGTATTTACTGGCAACCGTAGAGAGACGCATGAATTTCCACGCTCGCAGTAAAGACAAAGGCAGAAAGACTGCCCATATAAAGCGAAGCAGGCAGGGGGCAATCCTGCCTCTGGCGCTTTTTCTAGTCTTTGTGGGCATTGCTTTTGCCGCCTTGACTGTAGATGTCATGCGCAGCACCTATAATGTGCAGATTCTCAAGTTTGCCGGTAAAACAGCGGCTCTTGCCGCCTATGCCAGTCAAATAAAAGAGACTTCAGATCTTTATGATGGCAACACAGCCAAAAACAATATTGCCGATGCCCTAAATGAAATCTCGGGACAAGGCAATAACACAATCGCCTGGCATCAAGCCCTTTGCGGACCAGATAACGGTCAAAATAACAGCGGCAGTTCGGCGGTACAGTTCAGCGCCGACAAAATCGAATTCCCCGAAAATCAGCAAGACTCAAACGAATTTTTCTTGACCCTAAAAGTAAGAAGGGAAGGGGTGGACGCCTTACGTCAATTCTTTATGCCTCTTGTTTTTGCCCTCAATAGTTCGGTAAATCCCAAAAGCGACGAATTTAGCCTGTTAAGTCCGGTCATAGATGTAGAAGTGGCGGCTCAACCAGCCACTCGCATCGGCGCAGGTGTAAGCCGACTCGATGCCGATCTTGAGAAAAGAAAACTGGCAGGCTTTGCCGCCATGCCAATCGCCCTCAGTAATTTGCAATATGCCGCCATCGCCCAAGCACCGCCGGCTCTTGTCACAATCGATCTAGATAATGCCGCCGCCGCACCGGCAGCCGGACATATAAAGGCAGCCCTAGTCAACTTGAGCGGGGGCACAGGCAATAGCTATTTTGGTGATGCCCAGGGCAATAAGGCCGTAACCGACGCGATCTCCAACTTGAAGTATTTCATCAAGGGTGATACCACTGCCATTCCACCGAAAGCTGTGGAAAGAGGGATGATCTTGTCTGCCATAGACCACGAGAGCGCCGCATTCACGAGTCAGAAAGCCAATCTCACTGCCATAGTCAACACACTAAATAGTCAAAAGTTTCTCTATATGTTTCCGGTGATGAAGGGCAATCCATTGCCCGGCACCCGTTCCGGCCAGCATGAAGTCTTGGGCTTTGCTCTCTTCCAGCTGCAATCTATGGCAGTGGATCCGGCTGCTGGAACTGCCTTGGCTTTGACTGTAAAGCCGGTTAGTTCAATCGTCATGCCCAATGTCTGCCATGCGGCGGCGGCTTATGACGGCAGCGCCCTAGCCCAGGCAACTGCGCCTTTTACCACAAGAGTTTTAGCAGGCGAACACAGCATGGCGCCCAAGAAAATCTCGATGGTCATGGCACCATCTCTGGTGAGGGCACGCTAATGCCAGTAAGCAATATGAAAGTAAGCAATATAAAAGAAGGCCAAATAATTGGCGTGTTGGGAGTGAAAGGGGGCGTAGGTTCCTCTACTTTCGCCCTTAATTTAGCCAGTGCTCTCGCTTTGGCTGAAAAGGTCAACCTGGTGGATGGTAATCTGCAACAACCCGACCTTGCCACCTTGCTCAATGTCTCTCCCCGCTTTAATCTGCAAGACTTGAGCCCGCGACTTGATGGGCTGACAGAAGAAATGCTCGCCAGCATGTCGTTGCCCGAAAAAGATCTAGGCAATCTAACCTTAATCACCCCGCCCCTAGTTCTCGACCAAGCCCTGACTATCTCGCCCTATGCCTTGGTCAACCTGCTTGCCGGGCTGAGACAACTGAACCATACCACCGTTATCGACCTGCCCAAGATAATGGACCAGACCCTACTCGACTTGCTCGACAGCTTAAGTCATCTCTTTTTGCTTATCGAAGCAACTGTGCCGGCCATCGCCGCTGCAGCACGCTGGTTGAAAGTGATAAGCGACCTGGGCTTTGCCGGTGAAAATCTCACCATTGTGCTTAACCGCGCCGGTGGCAAAAACAAAGAAATTGAAGGGCAAATATTGCAGATGGTCAAAGATAGAGACTTCAACTTAGTGAAATTGGCCAACGACTTCAAAGAAGTAGAAAATGCCGCCGTAGTGGGACTGCCCCTGGTGCTCACGGCGCCGCGCTGCGCCTATAGCCGCTCGCTCAAAAATATAGTTGCTTCAATCTCTCTCGAATACAGCAGGAGCTAGACATGACCGATCTTAGATCAATCATCAAAAGTAGAGCCTCCGAGCTGCAAGGACAAGGCAAGCAAAGCAATGCCTCTGCTTCAAATGCAAATGCTTCTCTTGCAGGTGCAATGACACCGGCTGCCAAAGAAGCAAATGAAAAACGCGCCGGTCTAGGCTTAAGCTTGCGCCCAGCGCAAAACAAAGCCCATATGGAACACCATGATCTGAAGATGCGTATTCACGAAAGACTGGTGGATAGCATCGATGTCAGCGTCTTGATGAAACTATCGCAAGACAGCGAACTGGAAGGCGCGGTGCGCGAGACCATCAGAGTTTTGGTGGACGAAGAGAGACTGCCTTTATCTGCCTCTGAAAGAGATACACTAACCGAAGAAGTGCTCTATGAGACACTCGGACTTGGTCCGCTTGAGCCACTTTTGAGTGATGCCTCTATAAATGATATTTTGGTGAACGGCAGCCAAAGTGTCTGGATCGATCAAGACGGCAAGCTGGTGGAAACACCAATTAGATTTAAAGACGACAAACATCTGCTTCATATAATCAGCCGCATAGTTGCCCGCATCGGTCGCCGCATCGATGAAGCTTCGCCGATTGTAGACGCGCGCTTGCCCGACGGCTCCCGCGTCAATGCCATAATTCCGCCTTTGGCTCTAGATGGTCCGGTACTATCGATTAGACGCTTTAGACCAGTACCTTTCAATGTCGATGACCTAATTGAAAAAGGTGCTCTTTCGCAAGAGATGGCTGAATTTCTCAAGAAAGCAGTGCAAGCCCGCCTCAACATACTCATTTCAGGCGGTACTTCGGCTGGTAAAACCACCTTGCTCAATGTTATGTCATCGCATATTTCAGGCTCAGAACGCATTGTCACCATAGAAGATACCGCCGAGCTGCGCCTGCAGCAAAGACATGTGATTAGACTGGAATCTCGCCCGGCCAACTTGGAAGGCGAAGGGGCAGTAAGACAAAGAGAGCTGGTCAAAAACGCCTTGCGTATGAGACCGGACCGCATCATAGTGGGCGAAGTGCGCGGTGCCGAAGCTTTAGATATGCTGCAAGCTATGAATACCGGTCACGAAGGTTCGCTCACCACAGTGCACGCCAATACCGCCCGCGATGCCCTAGCCCGTATCGAAACTCTGGTTTTGTTGTCGGGTGTAGATTTGTCGCAAAGATCAATTCGCGAACAAATCGGCGCAGCCTTTGACCTGGTGGTACAAGTGAAGCGACTATCAGACGGCAAACGCCGGGTAGTAAGCATCTCTGAAATCACCGGCGTGCAAGAAGGGGTGATTGCCATGCAAGACCTCTATGAGTTTAAAGCCACCTTGAAAGAAGGCGGCGAGTTGACCGGGCGCCACCAAGCCTGCGGTATCAGACCGGCCAAATCGCTGCGCTTTCAAGAAATGGGAGTGGAGCTTCCCTCCGAGCTATTTCAAAATGTCGAGATTGCGGGTAGCGAACCATGAACCACACTCTCAGCATCGACCCTACTTATTTAGCGCTCACCCTGCTTTTGACCGTGGTTACAGGCATAGTCTTGACCCGACTTTATAGCAGACTGAGATGGAATCGTCAGGTAAAAGAGCGAGTGAAAGAAGCACTTTCACCGGCTCTCAGTCAGACCTCGGGTCCGTCAGATCAGAAACTCTTGAAAGAAAGAGTACCAGTAAGCAGCGCCATTGCCATCAAGGCACCGGCATTTATAAGCGATCTTGTAGCGATGAGCGGTCTAGGCATGGACGCCTCCGAGTTTACCGGACTAGTGCTTATTTCTGCCTGCTTGAGCCTGCTTGGCGCCAACTATTTTGAAGCCCCTCTCTGGTTGACCTTACTTTTGCCCCTGGCTATTCTTGCCCTGCCGATTATCATTCTCAAAATCAAAGCCCAGGCAGTAAGAAGAAAGTTTCAAGAACAACTGCCAGATGCCATCGACCTCATGGTCTCGGTGTTGCGCTCGGGGCACAGCCTCCCGCAGGCGGTCAAATCAATCGCCAGCGACTGCCCGGCCCCTCTTTCCATCGAGTTTGCCCATATAGATCAGCGCATGAACCTTGGTCTGACTCTTTCAGAAGCTCTCGCCTTTGTGCAGCAACGCTATAAGCTTACCGAGTTGGACCTAATAGGCAGAGCGGTGGCTATACAAGCAGAGGTAGGCGGATCATTGGCTGAACTGCTGGACAAAACCAATGTCACTCTTAGAGGCAGACTAAAGCTAAAGAGACAAATCGGTGTGCTCACCACCCAGAGCCGGCTCACCGGTTTCATAGTCGGTCTTTTGCCCATCTTTCTTGCCACCGCCCTTGAAGTCTTGAGCCCTGGCTATCTCAATCCGCTCTTTACGAATGAGACAGGCAAGCTTCTTTTGATCTTAGCCATAGGTTTGCAATTTTTAGGTATGTTCCTGATGAAGAAAATGACCGAGGTAAAAGCCTGATGCCTGAATATCTAAGCCAATATCCCGAGTTATTTGCCTTTGCCGCCGTCGCCCTGGTGCTGGTCGCTGTGCAATGGCGCCGCAAGACCCAGTCTGCAGGTAGTGGCGGACTTATGGGCACAAATCTCAGTAACAATCTGTTCGGTAACGGTCCTCTTTATTTGCCGGTCTACCTAACCAATCCAGCCACTGAAATTCTCAGACCCTTCCCTGCCTATCTAGAGAAACTGCAAACCAAGCTCAACTATTGCGGCTTCCGCGGCAATACCCAACTGGCTTTTCTAGCCTCAGCCAAACTCTATCCCGCCCTGCTTTCAACAATACTTTGGGCTTTCGTCAATCAACCTCTGATTGTCTTGGGCACGGCCATCTTTCTTTTCTTTGCACCAGATTTGGTGATTACAGTTTTGGCCGGCAGACGCAAAACCGCCATCAGAGAAGCCCTGCCGGAGCTGTTGGACCTCATGGTGCTCTGCGTCGATGCCGGGCTTGGCCTAGATGCCACCTTGACCCGTGTCGCACAAGAAAAGCAAGATAGAAATGATATTCGTAGCAATCGCAAGAGTTCGCCTCTAGCGGAAGAGTTGCTTACTCTCAACCGCGATATTTTGCTTGGCATGAGCAGAGAAAGAGCCTTTCAGGAACTATACAAACGCACCGGCGTAGAAGAGCTGGGCGCCTTTGCCGGAGCCCTCAACCAAGCCAATCAGCTGGGGTTGAGCATCTCAAAGACCCTGCGCAACCAATCTGAATATCTGAGAACTAAACTCAGTCAAAAAGCAGAAGAGAAGGCAGCCAGGCTACCCATCTATATGGCTTTTCCCCTGTGGTTCTGTATTATGCCCGCCCTCATGGTGCTGGTCTTGGCGCCTTCGCTGCTCATCTTCTTCCAGCATGTAAAGCCAGGTGGCATTCTGCCTTAATCTATTGAGAAGGTTCCGCCAGCTCAGTTGAAAAACTGCCTTTAGGCACCCAATATCTATCCTTCGGTCTCAAATCACAGGGCGGCAAACTGTTTCTGTGTATATTCATTTGTCTACTGTAATTTTCTCCAACAGAACCCCGGTCTTGCATTTGAGCCGGTTCAAAGTCCTGGGTTTTCGATGAGTTTAGATCAGTGCTGATTTTGTCTTCTTGAGTAGATTTTCTTTCTTTGAGAGAACTCTGGATATTTTTAGAGTTCTGGTTCTTCTTAGAGTTCTGGATTTTCTTAGAGTTTTTAATTTTCCTAGAATTCGTTTTCTTCTTTGAGTTCTCGGCTTTCTGAATGTACTTAAGAGCGCTATCTGTTTTCGCAGGAGAGACTGTCGCTTCTTGCGAACAAGCAAAACCGACATAAACTTGACTAAATAGGCAAGCCAGCAAAAGTCTTGACCAAACTAGACCAAAGCACCTCATGACTTGATTTTATCAGTTAAAACTAAGTGCACGACATTGAAACGCCCATAGACTTGAGCAGTTTCTGTAAATCGAGCAAACAGGTATAGGTCGGCATCAGCCAAAGGGTCTCGCCCTCTTTTAGTTCATTCAAAGACAATTCCAAAGCTTCTTGCAGCTTGGGCACGCAGACAATCTTGTCTGCGGCATATCCGGCATATTTCATGCGCACGGCCATGTCTTCGGCTCGCTGCCCAGAAACAACCAAACTGGTTTGGGCGGCAGCCTTGGCCAGCTGTTCGAAATCGGCATCCCACAACCAGGAAACATCTCTGCCATCGGCCAAATTATCGTTGATGGCAATGAGCAAACGAGCTTTATCGTCTTTCACACAAGAGCTTACCGCCTGGGTGGCACCGGCTGGATTTTTGATCAGCTGGACAATCACAGGCTTGCCGTCGATAACAAGCTTCTCAGAGCGTCCAAAAAGAGTATTGTATTCCTTCAGACCATAGCGAATTGCCTGATTGCTCACACCCATATAGTGGGCGGCGGTGGCTGCAGCCAGTGCGTTATAGACATTGAATAGCCCAGGCAAGGGCAAAACACAGTCTTCTTCGCTACTGCCAATTTGCAATTTAAAACGCGAACTGGTGGCAAAGACCTCTACATCTTTGGCGACAATATTTGGTTTGGGTCTAGAGTTTTCACAACTGGGACAATACCAATGACCAAGCTGACCATAAAAGACATTATGAAAAGCCACTTCGGCGCCGCATTTAGAACAATAAGCCAACTCTTGATTTGAACTGGAAACCGTGGCTTCTTTGACCGACTCTATGCCATAAAAAAACCTTGACTCATCAGGTACAAGTTGGCTGACATTAGGGTCATCGGCATTGAGTATGGCGCGGCTATGGTTTTTGACAATACCGCTTGAAATTAGCTTGGCTGTTGTATCCAATTCACCAAAACGATCTAATTGGTCTCTAAAGAGATTGGTGACCAGCACAGTCTCGATCTTCACTTCACGCGCCACCACAGGCAGTGCGGCTTCGTCAATTTCAAACAGACAAAGATCGGCTTTAATTCCGCTAGCCCAGTTGGCAGACTCGACCAAAGAGGCGGTGATGCCGGTGACCAAGTTGGCACCCTGGCGGTTATGGGCAAAAGTAAAACCAGCCACTCTGAGAATCTCGGAGAGGATACCACTGGTAGTGCTCTTGCCATTGGTGCCGGTGACGGCTACAACGCCTTTTTTGGTCTGTGCCGAAAGATTGCTCAAAACAGTAGGAGATAATTTGCGGGCGATACGACCAGGCAAATTGGAGCCCAAGCCCAGACCGAGCTTTCTGATCGTACCGGCAGCCAGCTGAGCGACAAGAACGGCAGCCTTATCTGAGACTGTTAGATTCTTTTCTCTAGATTCAGTGCCACCCGGCTCGGTGCGGTTTGTTTCGACCATTTCAGCGGTTCTCTCCCAGACAAGATGTCGACTCGGTTTTTGCTTCGACTTTATTGAAAATATCGTTGACGTGTCTATCTATGAAAGCACGCAAACTATAGGGACTGGCTTTAATGGTCAATTCCTCGCCCAGGCTCAGTGGATATATTATGTGAGGCCCATCGATATAGACTTCGCCGGTGCGCATCATCGACTTTACTTTCATCTGTTTGGCTTGATCGAGCATGCCGTTCAATAAAACAAAATTTTCGCCCGGTCTTGTATAGGGTTCGCGGACAAGATATTCAAAACTGCGACAATCGATGGGGCTCACCTGCCCGCCGGCTGAACGCATCGAGCCGGTGGAACCGGCCGGTGTGCTCACCCAAATGCCCGAAGATCTTTGCTCTTCTTGCCTGCCGTCTACATTAATAAAATACCGACTGGTGGCCGCCGGCGAACTATGGGCAATCAAGACTTCATTCAAGGCCAATTCCTGAATAACTACTCCATCTATAGAAAGTTCGAGGCGCAGTATATCTATTGGATGCAGTCTTTCGTCGATTATGCCTTCCAGACAGTCTTGAAAATTGTCTTTATTGCCTAGGCAGAAATGACCGAAACTGGAAGAGCAAGATGAGTTGACACCAAGAATTGGCACATTGCGCAGAGCATGGGAGGCATCGAGGAAGGTACCATCGCCCCCCACCGATATCATCAAGTCGATATCTTCGACTATGCCGGGCACCTGAGAGCGCCAGAGCGACTGGAAACTGATGCCCAGTCGGCGCAGCTCAGACTCAACCAATTCAAGGGTTTCCACATGCTCTTCATGGGCAAGCCTGACCCGTGAAACAACATCCGAGCCGCTTTCCATAAGCTTGAGAAAACGCGCTTCTTTATGTTCCTGCGCCTGAATCTGATAAGTTGACTTCTTGTGAACGACAAGAACTTTTTCAAGCTTCAAATCTGATTACACCAAACTAAGCTAGAGCTTACGAATGGCTCAGATTAGCAGATTTATAGCCTTCATTACAAGCTTATGTAGCTATCAAATAACATGGCTGGAAATAAGATATAATCAGCCTCTGTCTGTTTTAGCCTGGTTGCGGCATTTGCTGCACCCGAGCCGACTTTTTTGCAATGGAGGAGCTATGGCGCTCACTGGTAACGAGATCCGCGACAAATTTGTTTCGTACTTCGAAAACAAGCGTGGACACCTGCATCTGCCCAGCTCCAGCTTAATTCCTGACAATCCCACCTTGCTTTTGACATCAGCAGGGATGGTGCAATTTGTGCCCATCTTCCTTGGTCAAGCAAAACCCACCGAGCCGCCACGTGTGGTCACCGTGCAAAAATGCGCCAGAGCCGGCGGTAAAGATTCTGATATCGAGAATATTGGACGGACAAGCAGACACCATAGCTTCTTCGAGATGCTTGGCAATTTCAGCTTCGGCGACTATTTCAAGAAAGAAGTGATTCCATGGGCTTGGGAATTCGTTACCAAAGAACTTGGTCTAGAGCCCGAGAAGCTCTATGTCACTATTTTTCAAGGTGACGAGCAAAATCCACCCGACGACGAAGCCTTTGAAATCTGGAACAAAGTAGTCGGCGTTCCGGCTGAGCGCATCTACCGCATGTCCAGAAAAGACAATTTCTGGGGTCCGCCCGGCCCCACCGGTCCTTGCGGTCCTTGTTCCGAGATTTATTATGACCGTGGACCCGACTATGGTCCCGAAAGCTTCGACGATTATTGCTATAAGGGCGTCGAAGGCGATCGCTATATGGAGTTCTGGAACCTAGTGTTCATGGAACTCTACAAAGATGAAGAAGGCAAATTCAGCCCTCTGGAAAAGAAAAATGTGGACACAGGCTCTGGTCTTGAGCGGGTAGCCTTGATTTTGCAAGGCAAGAACAATACCTTTGAAACCGACCTGTTCTTCCCTATTCTAGAGAAAGTTTCAAACTTAGCCGGTGTGCCCTACCGAGGCGGCATCAATAACGGACCTTGGAACTTAAGCCAAGAGACCAAGCAAGACAGCTATCTAAAAATCATTGCCGACCACGCCAGAGCCGTCACATTCTTGGTATCAGACGGCATTCGCACCTCTAATGTCGGACGTGGCTATGTGCTGCGCTTCATCATCAGACGCGCGGCACGTTTCGGCCGACTGCTCGGCATCACCGAACCTTTCATCTACAAACTTGTCGATGAAGTGGTGAAAATCTACGGACACTTCTATAAAGAACTGGTCTCTCAAAAAGAGAGCACAGTGCAGGTGATCAAAGAAGAAGAAGAGCGTTTCGCTAAAACCATCGAGCGAGGCACCAGCCTCTTGAACGATATGCTCGGTGCAGAGGGCAAAATACTTGCCGGTGAAGATGTCTTCAATCTTTATGCCACCTATGGCTTCCCTATTGAATTGACAGCCGAGATTGCCCAAGAACATGGCAAAACAGTAGACATGGAAGGCTTTGCCAAAGCCAGAGCCAAACACGAAGAAGTTTCTTCGGTGGGCAAGTTCAATGTCATCATCACCGGTGAAGAAGCCCTCGGTAAAGTCTTGAAAGAACACGGCGCCACCGAATTTACCGGCTATGGCAAGCTGAAAAGTGAAGCCACCATACTGGCCATCATCGGCAAAGACGGCAATTTGTTGCGCGAAATCTCTGAAGGCGAAGAAGCCGACATCATCTTGAATTGCACGCCCTTTTATGGTGAATCGGGTGGTCAGCTCGGCGATACCGGCTACCTAAAAAATGAAGACGGCATCTTGCAAGTGCTCAACACCAAGAAGCATGAAGGTCTGCATATACACCGGGTCAGATCTATATCGGGCGTCATCGCCGATGGTGCCAAAGTAAACGCCGATGTCGATGCCGGCAGACGTAAAGAAACAATGTTGCACCATTCTTCCGCCCACGTCTTCCATGCCGCAGTCAGACAAATATTTGGCAAAGAAGTTGTGCAAGCCGGCTCGCAAGTCGGACCGGCAGCCATGCGCTTCGACTTTACCTTAAGCAAGCAACCAAGCAAAGCTGAACTGGCCCAGGTCGAAAACCTGATGAACACTTGGGTGCGCACAGCCAGCCCGGTCAAGACCACCGAGATGTCTATCGACGAAGCGAAACAGACTGGCGCCATAGCTATGTTCGGCGAGAAATACGGCGACAGAGTAAGAGTAGTGCAGATGGGCGACTTCTCTTTGGAATTTTGTGGCGGCACCCATGTGGCCAATACAGCCGAGATTGGGCAAATCAAGATAATTTCGGAAGGCAGTATCTCGCAAGGGGTACGCCGCGTTGAAGCCCTCTCGGGCGAAAAAGCCTGGAACTATATCTCAGACCAATTGAGACATCTCACCGATGCCACAGACCGTCTCAAGATCAAGCCTGCCGAACTAGGCAGTCAGATAGACAGGCTGCAAGACAATCTCAAGCAGAAAGAAAAACAGCTGCAAGTGCTGGAAGAGAAATTGGCAGTGGCTCGCATCCCCGAGCTTATCGCCAAGGCTTCTAAAATGGGAGAGACGACTGTGGTAGCGCAGGCGGTGCAAGATATTTCGCCCGCATCACTCAAGAGCCTGGCCGAAAATCTGAAAAATCGCGAAAATCTTGCTGTCTTGTTGGCGGCTCCGCAGCCTGATGGCGGGGTTTCTTTGGTGGCGGCTTTCAGCCCAGAGCTGGTCAAAAAAGGCCTCAATGCCGGCAAAGTCGCCTCTGAAGTAGCGCAGATATTGGGCGGCAAAGGTGGTGGGCGCCCAGACATCGCCCAAGCCGGAGGCAAAGAACCTGAGAAAGTTTCAGAAGCCCTGAACCGCTTCAATCAGATCGTCAGCAAACTGCTTGCTGTTTAAGGAAAATTGCCATGAGCGAAAATAGTCCGCAATCACCAAACCCGATGCCGCAACAAGTGCTTATTTATGCCGACGGCGGCTCTAGAGGTAATCCGGGGCCGGCCGGCTGTGGTGTTGTGCTCAGCAACGCCGCCACCGGTGAAAATCTAGAGAATATCTCGCATTTTCTCGGTACAGCCACAAACAATGTGGCCGAATATACCGGTCTAGTTCTTGGTCTAGAAAAGGCCCTTGCCTTAGGCATACCCGAAGTGGAAGTGCGCATGGATTCGGAACTGGTGGTCAAACAAATAAAGGGCGAATACCGGGTCAAAAACGAAAATCTCAAACCTTTATATCTAAAAGCTACCGCTCTCAAAAGCAAATTCAAAAAGTTTGCCATCAGCCATGTCAGACGGGAGCAAAACAAGGAAGCCGATCGTCTTGCCAACCAAGCTATGGATAGAGGAGCGTAAGTAATGCCGATAAGTAATTGGGTGAAAGTCAGCCCCAAGTGGAAACATTTGGCACTAGCATGCTCCGCCCTGGTCTTGTTTAGCTGTACTGCCGCCCAGGCAGCACCGCCGGTGCGTATTGCCGTCGTCACAGGCAATGGCAGCGGTGTAGAACAAGACATAGTCGACCGTATATCTAGTCAGCTCTCAAATATGCAAGACGTGGCACTTTCTACTGTAAACCCCGACTGGTACGTGGTTTGCAATATAAATGAAAGCATCGACCAGATGTCAGGTTCAATTAGATATAACGGCTCGGTCTTGGTCAAAACCAATTCCGGCCAGGTTATTCATACTGCAGCAGTGCAAAAATACAACCAAGACTTTTCGGTCTCAGGCGCCCCCCAGCTCAATAAAAGGCTTGTGGACAACGCCGCCCGAGATGTAATCAACGCAGCCAGCACCCGCGTCATTGGACCGATACAGCAGGCTGTCATGATTGAAATGGAAACCCGCGACCGTATCATTCAATCGCAGAGTTTGGGTGATGAAGACAAGTACCAAGAAGCCATCTCGCTCTTGACACCAATAACCCCGGACACGCCGCATTTTAAGGACGTAAGAGCTCTTATCGACCAGTTCGAAATGGAACAAGACGCCCTGGAACGAATGCAGGCAGCCCAAGCTAAAGCTCAAAAGGGCAGCCTCGGTGAGGCAATAAATATAGCTTCGGGCGTAAATGCCAAGAGCAAAAGATATAAGGCATCCCGCACCAAAATTTCCGGTTGGAGGGACATGCTGACCAAAAAGAAAGCTAAGTAAGCTGATTAAGCTAAGCAAGCTAAAAGATAGATTAGGCAAAAATAAATCAGCCGCTCAATCCTATCTTTAAGCACCGAAAGGTTAATCCAGTATCTTTAACAAACGCCGTATCAGGTAAGGAGTAGATGATGAAATTGAGGAAGACACTGGCGCTCATGTTTGCGCTCTTCTTGCTGGTTGGCTCGATGCCCCAAAGCTCGTTAGCCGCCACTAAAAGACGTATTGCCATTCTGCCGTTCGAATACGGCTCAGTCTCTGGAGTGGTTGGCACATATGACGTTGGTAAAGGCATTGTCAGCCTGCTCATCACCAAACTAGTCAACGATGGCACTTATTCAGTGGTTGACAGACAGATGCTCGACAGCATCTTGAAAGAACAGAACCTATCGGTTTCAGACCGCGCCGACCCAGCCACCGCCTGCAAAATCGGTAAAATTTTGAGCGTTGACGCGATCATCGTAGGCACGGTTACTCAATTTGGTTATGAAACCAAATCGTCAAGCGCCAGCCTACCCACCGGTTACATCCCCTCCATTCCTTATGTAGGTGGAATCGGCGGCTTCATCGGCACAGTGCGCTCCAGCAAGAGCAAGGTGAAAGTAGCCGTTGATGCCCGTGTTATCGACGTAAACACCACCGAGATTTTGGCCGCCGTGCATGGCACCGGCGAAAGTAAGAGATCATCCACCGGTGCTTTCGGCGTCGACGTTGATTCTTCCGACTTTGCCACTTCAATTGCCGGTGAAGCAACCTTGCAAGCCGTCGAAGATATGGGTGGTCAGATTATCGCTGCTGCTGCCAAAATTCCCGACAACCAGTCTATTGCCGCTCAGAACGTAGAAGGCAAGATTGCCGATGTCACCGGTAACTCTATAACTTTGAACGTAGGCAAAATCAACGGTTTGGCTGTTGGCGACAACCTCGCGGTCGAAAGACCTTTCAAAACCATCACCGACCCCGATACCGGTAAAGTGATCAAACAGATCAAAAACACTGTTGCTGTCATCACCCTAGACTCGGTTGATAAAGAAAGTTCGACCGGCAATATCGTTAAGGGCTCGGGAGTACGTGTGGGCGATTCGGTCAAGAAAGTATCGATGGAAGTATCAGCCATCGTAGTCTCACCTGTGGGTGGAGCCAGCGAGCCGGCCGGTATGAGCCGTTCGATGAGCGCCACCGGCACTATCATCAATAATGCCGCCAAGCAGGTAATCAACGACGCCGCCAACCACGCCGTCAATAGTGCCACCAAATTGCTCAACAAGACCAATAAGCCGCACTAAGGAGAAACTATGAGAAGCTCGATCGGGAGCCTTTTATTGACCGGACTTTTGCTTACAAGCTTGGCCTCGGTTTGGGCCAAAGAAGTAAACTTCGACGAAGTCTTGAAGAACGGTAATTACATGCTTCAAATTGGTGAGTCGGAAAAAGCTGCTGCTTTCTTCGCCGCCAAAGTGAAGAAGTATCCAAGCTCAGGCGCCTGTCACACCGCTCTCGGTCGAGCCCTCAAACGTTTAGGCAAATTAGACCAAGCCAAAGAAGAATTCAAGCAAGCCACTGAAGTAGAGCCCACCTTTCCGGATGGCTTCTATGAATACGGCGTGCTTTCCGAAAGCGACAAACAATGGACCCAAGCCGCTCAAGCTTTTGAAAAATATCTGGAATTGAAACCAGAAAATGCTCAGAGACGCACCATTGAAGATCGCATTCAGTACTGCAAAGGACAATAACCAAAGAGGAGCTCAGCTGTGACCGAGAAAAATTATGCCTACTTCCAGGGTGCAATAGTTCCTCTGGAAGATGCCAAAATCAGTATCATGAACCATTCGTTCATGTACGGCACTGCAGTCTTTGAAGGCATACGCGGTTACTGGAACGCTAAAGAAGAAGAACTCTATCTCTTTAGACTGAGAGAGCATTACGAGCGCATGGCCGACAGCATGAAGATCATGTATCTCGACGTCAAATATTCCATTGACGAACTCTGCAAACTGACCGTGGAACTGGTCAAAAAGAACGCTCCTCGCACCGACACCTATGTGCGCCCCACAGCTTATAAGACCGTGCACAGAGTCGGTCCCTCCCTCGAAAACAACCCTTCAGACATTTGTATTTTCACAGTGCCTTTCGGTGATTACTTTCATGGCGCCGCTGGTCTGAAAGTGCAAGTATCGAGCTGGCGCCGAGTAGAAGACAATGCCATCCCCGCCAGAGCAAAGATTGTCGGCGCTTATGCCAATACCGCCCTGGCCAAGACCGATGCCCTCATGGCCGGCTTTGATGAATGTATAGTTCTCTCTGAAAACGGTCATGTCTCTGAAGGTTCAGCCATGAACGTCTTTATGGTCAAGAATGGCAAACTGATCACCACACCTTCCACCGAGAATATTCTGGAAGGCGTTACCCGTCGCACCATAGTTGAGATGGCCGAAGGCGAACTGAATCTGAAAGTGGAAAGCAGACAAATAGACCGTTCCGAACTCTATATTGCCGATGAGCTTTTCTTCTGCGGTACAGGCGCTCAAATAGCTCCGATTATCGAAGTTGATCGTCGCCCGATTGGTTCTGGCAGCGCAGGTCCTATATCGACTATGATAAAAGACAAGTACATTTCACTCTGTCGCGGCGAGATGCCCCAGTATCACCACTGGCTGACACCCGTCTATTGCAGAAAGAAAGCTGCGACATAGAGAGCTGTGACATAGAAAGACTATTCACCAGTCTAAAAGCAATCCAGGAAAATGATCATGAATAGAACGGCGAAACTAACTTTATCGACACTGATGGCGGTGGCGGCCATTTTGGTTTCACCCATGGTGAGAGCCGCGGAAAGCCAGCAGGCAATAGTCTTTTATCACTATATAAGAGACCTGTATTACGCCAAGAATCTCAATCAGATCACCAAGTTCTGGGCAAAACCAACTCGAGAACCGCTGGAAGCCCTGAAGGGACAAGCAGCTAAATATAAGCTGGAAGAACTGAAAGTGGGCTATGTCTACAAGCCCAAGATCAATGTGCAACGCATGCAGGGAATACGCTGTTTGATGAAAGGCACGGCTATTGCCAATGACCTCGGTCGAACCTTTCCGTGTTCCCTTGATGTGATTATGATCTTTGAAGAAGGTTCCTGGCGAATAGAGCACTATCACTGGTCAGCCACAATCAATCAGTAGTTAAATTTCTTTCTTTACTGAAGACTTGGCTGACCAGTAAGTTGCATCTACCAAGTCGGTCTGGCACTGCCGCTTGCAGCGCTACTAGCAGATTGGCTCATGCCATAACCTGACTGCGGAGCGAAAGAACCATTTTGGCTATTATTGGAAGATCCGCTGCTGCCTTGCTTGTCGTAAGACTTAAGAGCATCGCCTTCACCGGTTTTTGATTCAGAGCCATGCGATTCAGCGGGCTTGCGACCTTCAATTGATTTAGCCTCGCCTGAGTCCGAAGAAGGCTTGCTATTTGACTTCTCAACACCGTCAGCGCCGGTCTGTCCGGTCTGTGATTGATCTTTGCTGCTGCTATCACCGTTAGCTTCACCCTTACTGTCTAGCTTCGCGCCACCGTCCGGCGAGGTTGGGTTTTGACTTTTGCCTCCCTCATTTGCTGATTCAGGCTTGCTATTTTGCTTCTCTATACCGTCAGCACCTGCCTGACCTTTTTGTGATTGATCTTTATTAAGGCTATCACCGCCGGTTTCACCCTTACTGTCTAGCTTGTCACCGCCGCCCTGTGATTTTGGCGAATCACTTTTGGAGTTGGACTCAGAAGCTTTTGATGCACTTTCGCCTGTCTTGCCGGTGCTCTCGCTCTGCGAACCTTCTTTACCGGCAGAATCAGCACCTTCTGCATTGGGAGAACTCTGTGATGGATTATCGCTACCGGCAGCCTGCGAACCATCGGCTCCACTATGACCGCTTTGATTAGCCTGCTCTTGTCCTTTTGATTGTGTTTTCTCAGAGCTGGTTGTAGCCCCGCTCGATTTAGAGACACTGGCTTCCGCACCATTAGCCTCGGCACCATTAGACTGGGTATTGGCATTATCACTTTTACTAGAAGCTTTGTCATAACCACTTATTGGTGCGGCATTGAAGTCGAGATTGCCGTCTTTAGAGACTCCGGCTGCACCATTCGCTTTGTTCTCGACAGCCATGGCGGCTGCTTGTTTATTTAGCTCATGAACATCGAAATTGTTGTTTTCAACAGTGCCTTTGCTCTCGACTGGTTTATCGAAGCGTTCATTATTGTGTGTATCAGCCATGATAAGAAACTCCTTTGGAGAAAAGGAAGTCAAAATAAGCGAAAAAAACTGAGCTCCAAGCAAAGGAAGCTTCTAATTTATTCTCTTAACTGGTAATTTGACTTGCGAGGGGTAGAGGGCCGGTAGAGGGGCATGTAAATTGAAATCTATGCAACGAGCATTTCAATCACGATGTCAGAGTAGCAAAGAGGTTGTAACAGAGTTGTAAATATTTTAAGACAAGGCAGGAGTTAGAAATGTTCAACCTAAACCGTCCACTGAAAGGCACAATGCTGGCTTGCTTGGCAGCATTAGCAGCTCTTTCCACAGGCAAAACACTGGCACAAAACGCAAACGGGCTACCGCCTCAAATAGTTTTGCCAAATTCTTTTATAGGTTCTTCTATGGGTTCTTCTTGGGGCTCGGTTCCTTATATAGGGACTTTTAGGTCGGTGCCTTATGTAGGTTCAGTTCCTTATGTAGGTTCGGTGCCTTACTTGGGGTCGGTACCAAATATAGGCTCTTTTAGATCATTCGGTTCAGTGCCCTATCTTGGCTCTGTGCCAAGTATAGGCTCGATTCCCTATATAGGCTCAATTCCAAGAATCGGTGCCCTGCCTTACAGCAATTTTTATCGCCCCAGCGCCTTTTCCGGCGCTTTCAGCGGCAATTATGCCCGCCCCTTTCAGAACTACGGCATTCCCAATTCGGGCAGGCTTTCCAATACAACAGTCATCCAAACAGCCCCCAGCAAGGCAAGCGGCAACTATTATTCTGGTTCGGTCGGCGATGCCAGCGCCTCGGGCGGTTACTATTCATCTTCCAGTTCCAGCGGTCAGAAAAGCCAAGATGATTATGCCTATCTAAACCGCATACAAAGGCCGAAGTCTCTCAATAACTCATCAGACAACTACTGGGGCTCATCGGGTAATCCTTTCCCTAAAGACTTAAAATCTGTACCCTGGGCCCCCTAAATTATCAAGATAAACTGGCGGTAAGCCTGGCAAAGTCCGGAATCGGGCTTGCAATGGGTATAATCTACTAGGTCCTGGCGCGTAAGTTTGATGAAAGAACTAATAGGTAAGCCTTTATTTGACATCCTAGAAAAGCAGGACCGCCCGGCTGATGCCCTGGCTTTGGTGCATAAAGCCTATGATTTTGCCTATAAAGCCCATGACGGGCAGATGCGCAAGTCGGAAGACCCCTATATCATTCACCCGGTCGAAGTAGCCTGCATCTTAGCCGAACTCAATGCCGACACCGAAACCATTTGTTCAAGCCTTTTGCATGACGTGCTGGAAGACTGCGACGTCAAGCCAAAAGAAATGGAAGAGGCTTTTGGCCCTGATATCAGACGCATCGTAGAAGGCGTTACTAAGTTAGGCAAGTTTTCTTTCAGTTCAAAAGAAGAAAGACAAGCCGAGAACTTTCGTAAGTTGCTTGTGGCCATGGCTGAAGACATTCGTGTAGTCTTGGTCAAACTGGCAGACCGCCTGCACAATATGCGCACTATGGAGCACATGCTGCCCCATAAGCAAGCTGAGAAAGCCAAAGAGACTCTGGAAATTTATGCCCCCCTCGCCAACCGCTTTGGTTTGGGACGGATGAAGTGGGAGCTGGAAGATCTTGGTCTAAGATATCTGCATCCAGATGAATACCAAGAAATCGAAAGATTGGTGGCCGACACTAGAGCCGAGCGCGAACTCTTGCTGGAAGAAGTCGTGCAGAAACTAAGAGTAGAGCTGGATGGTCGAGCGATAAAGGCTGATATTTTCGGCAGACCCAAGCATCTCTTCGGTATCTGGAAGAAGATGAAACAACAGCAGAAATCTTTCCATGAACTCTACGATGTGCTTGCCGTCAGAGTAATCATCGAAAGCAATCCAGACAAAAACTTCTGCGAACTAGAAGCTGACCCCGACACACAAAAGTGTTATGAAGTGATGGGCACGGTGCATGCCATCTTTCGACCGATACCAGGGCGCTTCAAAGACTATATAGCTATGCCTAAATTCAATAGCTATCAAAGTTTGCACACAGCCGTGATTGGACCCAAAGGCAAGCCGGTCGAAATTCAAATCAGAACTAGACGCATGCACCATATAGCTGAATATGGTATCGCCGCGCACTGGGCCTATAAAGAAGCCGGAGAGGCTGTCAAAGCCGATTCAAGCGCCGACAAAAAACTAGCTTGGCTGAGACAGTTAGTCGAATGGCAACAAGATCTCAAAGACGCATCTGAATATCTCGAAGAAGTGAAGATGGACCTTTTTGCTGATGAGGTCTTTGTCTTCAGCCCAAGGGGCGATGTCATCGACCTTCCCTCAGGTTCTTGCCCAATAGACTTTGCCTATCGCATTCATACCGATATCGGGCACCGTTGCATCGGGGCTCGCATCAATGACCGCATCGTGCCCCTCAACTCGGTCATGAAAAACGGCGATATAGTCGAAATCATTACCAGTAAAACAGCCCAGCCCAAAATGGACTGGCTTAATTTCGCCAACACTCATGGGGCAAAAAACCGCATCAGACAGTGGTTTAAGAAACACCACCGGGAAGAGCATATCCAGCAAGGACGCCAGATGCTGGAAGCCGAACTGGGACGCAACACCCTGGAAGAGTTTCTCAAATCGGACAAGCTCAAAGAAGTAGGCAAACGTCTCAATATTGCCGATGCCAACGATATTTTGGCCGCCGTCGGCTATGGCGATCTTTCAATCAACCAAGTGGTTAATCGCATTCGCGAAGTAGACCAAGCTGAAAAGATTCAGAAAAAAGGCTATGCCATACCCACCCCACAAGAAAGCAAGCCAAGCAATATTTCCAGTCTGGGCGGGCTTTTACATCATTTAGCCAAATGTTGCCAGCCGGTGCCGGGCGAACCAATCGTCGGGGTTGTCACCAGAGGTAGTGGCATAGCCGTGCACCGCATCGACTGCAACAATCTGCTCAAAATCGAAGAGTCGCGGCGCATGGCTGTAGACTGGTCAAAAGACCGCAACGCCAGCTATCCAGCCGGTCTGCAAGTAGAATGTCTAGACCGGGTCGGTATCGCCGGAGATATTCTCAAGAAAGTCTCGGACCACAAAGTCAATCTGCGCGATCTGCGGGTGGAAACGCACAGAGACAAGAAAACAGCAACTATCTTTCTTTTGCTCGATGTCAACGACATCGACCAGCTGGCGCGCGTCTCGCAAGCCATATCGCAAATATCAGATGTGATCAGGGTCTTCAGAAGAGATCACCGCCGCCGCAATGTCTCAGGCAACGGCAATGGCAGCGGCAACGGTAATGGCAGCGGTAATGGCAATGGCAACGGCAGTTCAGAAAAGAAAGCTGGCTCCAAAGCCAAAGCCGGCGAACGCTCGCGCAAACGTAAGACTTCTGAATAGCAGATAAGGTCGTAGACGAGACAGCGATAATTGAAACTAATACTGGCTACAACCAACAAAGGCAAGCTAAAAGAGTTCCAGGCTCTTTTGCAGCAAGCCAAGCTCAATCTTGATGTGGAACTGGCGCCAGCCGGCTTCGACCCGGAAGAAACCGGTTCTACTTTTACCGAGAATGCTTTGATAAAAGCCAGAGAGGCCGCGCGCATGACCGGCCAACTCTCACTGGCAGATGACTCCGGACTGAAAGTAGAAGCCATGGACTGGCGACCTGGCATTTATTCGGCGCGCTATGCTCCAGGCACAGACGGTGATCGCCGCAGCAAACTCTTACAAGAGCTAGCCTCAATACCAGAGGGCAAGCGCAGAGCCGCCTTTGTCTGCGCCCTCGCCCTATGCGATGGCAAGCAAGATCTTTTCGTTTGCGAGATAGATTGGTGGGGCAAAATCGGCTTTTCAGAGGCAGGAGAGCACGGTTTTGGCTTTGACCCTATATTTATTCCAGAAGGCTACGAGATTACAGCCAGCCAAATGGAACCCTCTTTAAAGAACAAGCTCTCGCATCGCGGTATGGCCTTTGCCAAACTTGTGGATTTTTTAAGTAATCTTTGCAAGCCCAGTAGCCAAGAGGCAGTTCATTAAGAGCCCAAAAGGCAGCGCTGGTCACCCTGCACCAGCCACTGAAATTACTCTCATGATGGAATTAAAATCAATACAGGTAAATACAGTTCACAAGGGCTAAGCTGTCAATGTAGTGCAGACTACATGACAAGGAGAGCCATGTCTGAGTTTCTAACTTACTTGCAGCCCAAGGGCGCGCCCAGCGACGAGAGTGCCTACAAGGCGCCGACTGTGCCGCAACTGCAAGAAAGCAATGCCACCACCCATACAGCTCAAGAAGCCCCACAGCAGGGTGAATCAGAACAAGCCCTGATCAAGATGCTGGAAGATCGCCATAGAGAACTCTTGCTCTGGATAATGAATCTCGAACTTAGACTGCCCCCTTATAAAGTCTGAATAGATGTCTCTCAGCCACGCTGAACTTGAAAAACTCTTAGAAGCGGCTAGGATGGCAGCCAAACATGCCTACGCCCCCTACAGCAAATTGCCCCAGGGTGCAGCGCTGCTCACCGACAGCGGTGAGATTTTCACTGGCGCATCAGCCGAATTTGCCACCTATGGTGGTTCGATATCAGCCGACATCGCCGCCTTAGTCAATGCCATGAATGCCGGCAAACGCAAATTCAAAGCCCTATGCGTGCAACCCTTCAGTTATCCATCGGGTGTAGCCAGACAGTTCTTTGCCGAATTTGGCATTGCCTTGACTGTAGTAGCACCAATCAATAAAGTCGGCACGGCAAGCGAAAATTCTCAAGACGACGCCTCACAATATCGCACCATAGACTTGCAAAGTCTTTTGCCTGAACACTTCGGACCAGCCAACTTAGAAGCTGCAGACAAATAAGCCAGCGGTTCCGGCTGTATAATTCTTTCATGGAAAATACAGAGACAACCTGCCAAGCTTGCTTTCGTCCGCCCCTACCGGCCGGTGTCGATTTAACAGCAGAGACTAATCAATGGGTTTCTTACTGCCGCTGCCAATATACATATAAGCCCAATGTGCAGTTCACCATCGCAGTTTGCGGAAAATGCAGGCGGCGTATACCTTATCAAAAGGGTCTAAATTACCGAATTCCAACTGATCGCTTTGAACTTTGTAGTTGTGAAACACCGGATGCCCAAAATATTTCAGCGCAGCTCAAGCCGGGCGAGAGCGACCCCTTTAGCCTTGAACCAAATTCGGTTCTAAAAAACAGCTTCCCGAAAGAGAAATACAAACCGATAGCACTCCTGGGTGATACCGTCCGAGCCACCACCCTGCTTTGCCGCGACAAAGAAAGAAACACCAGGGTGGCGGTGAAAGTCTTCAAGAATATTCCCGTCAATTTGCATCAAACTTTTGAGAGCGAGATGCGCAAAATCAAACAACTAACCCACACCAATATAGCCAAAGTAGCCGACTTTGGCATTGAAAACAATTGCCCATATGTGGTTAGCGAATACAAAGACGGCTTCAGCCTCGAACAGTGCATGGCTATGTACGACATTCCCAGCCATGATGTCGCCGTCAAGATTTTGATAAGCCTCTGCGAAGTACTTGCCTATGCCCAAAGCCAAGGTGTGCTGCATAGAGATATCAGACCGGGCAATATCATTTTTATTGATGATACCAACGCCGAGCCAACCATAGCGGTCACCGACTTTGCCATGCCCAAAATCAAAAAGAGTGAAGAACTCAATCATCCATGGCTGACTCTCTATTATTCCGGCGATGAAGCCCGCAATCTGGAATACAACGAAAAAGCCGAGCTATACAGCATCGGCAGCCTTGGTTATTTTCTCTTGACCGGTCAACCACCTTTCAAAGACGGCACCGCGCTCGATATCAAAAATAGTCACGCCCTCAAATTGCCGCCGCGCATTTCGTCGCTTAAATTTGCAGCCGATAGACCGAGAGATTTGGAAGAAGTGATTGAAAGATGTCTTGAGAAAGACCCCAAAGAACGTCTCGAAACCATCGCCAAATTGAAAGAACGGCTGGAAGTCTTTCCCCGCCGTATTCAAATGCAAATAGAGGCGGTAAAAAGAGCCAAGCAGAAGGCAAAAATGTTGCGCCTTGGATCAATTGCCTTGGGTGCAGTCATTGCCTTAGCTCTGGCAATCGTGGCTCTAGGGCATAAGTAATTCAATTTTGAAAAATCTGCGCCCCAAGCCCGCAGCCGACAGCCGAAAAGATAAGACAACAGATGGAAGCGACAAAACAACCAAAAGCCTTGGCACTGCCAAACTCAAGAATTAAGAAGATCAAACCAAAAAAGAGCGGAACAACGGCAAAGAAAGTAAAAGCAATTATCAGCAAAGAAAAAACGCCCTCAACTGGAAGGAGCCGGCACACAGGCTCTAGAAAGGGCTGCTTACTCAAAAACTTGATGCTCATCATAGTAAAGAAAATGAGAAACTGCACGCCCAGAGAGTACTGGACCATTGAATTGTAATTGCGATCTAGTTCTTCGCCTGTATACTTTCCCATCTCTAAATAGCCTCACCCCAACAAGCAATAATTAAACAACAGACTGGAAACCATACTTGGCAATTTTTTCAACATCCAGATTTTCTCTGTAGAACATATTGTAAGTATCAAACGGAATTATGCGACCATCTGGATGCACTATGTGCACACAGGCTCGTTTAACCGACCTGACATCAAAGTTAAAGCGGTCCAGAAATTCGATAATGATCACCCTGAAAATATTCCGGTAAGAAAGCTCTGTTGGCACCTGCAGCTTGGGCAGACAACAAAGCAAATCACCTACTGCATGGGAAGTATTCTTTTCTGCTTGATTGAGAGAGAAGAGTTGAAAGAGCTTTTCTTTCATGACCGGGTCTTTCTCGTACTGAATGGTATTGCCGCCCTTAAGCAGTTCTTCAGGCGGGATTAGCCCCGATAGAGGTACGACTTTTTGGTCTAACTTGAGGGCATAAGCCATAGCTATGCAATCAGGATGACAAGGCACAGGCAAAATATCAGATTCTGAAAATAGCTTGCTCTGGCTCAAAATCTGCTGGCGTACTTCAGATAGAGTAAGCCGGTCGCAAGCAGGGTCAAAAGTCTCAAGGCGACCGGCAGACTGCACAGGCTGAAAAGTAACACCTCTGACGCAAGGTTCTTGCAAAGCAAAGTCGATAATCTCGCCTATTTCGCCGTCATTCAAGCCTTTTTGCAGAGTAACCACCAAGGTGGTGGAAATATCAAACTGATTGAGATGGTCTAGAGCCTGTCGACGAATCTGACGCAGATCCTCACCTCTTAGCACTTTGAGTGCATCGGCTTTAAGACTGTCAAATTGCAGATAGACTTCAAAACCGTCTTTATATTGTGCCAAACGTTTGACGAACTCTTTATCTTTTGCCAAACGGATGCCATTGGTGTTGACCATGAGATGACGAATCGGTCTCAGTTTAGCGGCATCCATAATTTCAAAAAACTGAGGATGTATTGTTGGTTCGCCACCAGAGAGCTGCACCACATCTGGTTCACCTTCATTTTTGACCAGCTCGTCGAGCATAAATTCAATTTCGGCTAAGCTGCGAAAACCGCCTTTTTCGGGTGAAGAATCGGCATAACAAACTGGGCAGGTCAAATTGCAGCGCTCAGCAATTTCGATGAGAGTCAGACAACTATGTTGCTCATGATCTGGACAAAGACCGCAGTCATAAGGGCAGCCGTGCACCGTAGAAGTGTTGAAGCGCAAGGGGGTCTGCGGCGGCTTCAAGAAATTACGAGAGCGCTTGTAATACTCTATATCTACTGAAATCAAAACCCGCTCTAAACCATGCTCTAGGCAGTTCTTGAGCATATAGACCTTTTCATCCTGAAAGACTATTTTGGCTTCCACTTTCTTTAGACAGTGGCTGCATAAACTATTGGTCAATTCATAAAAGATGTAAGGTCGCTCGTTTATTGCTGTCATTGATTTCTATTATTTAGTGAGATAAGACAGATGATTATCACAGGTATAGCAAGAAATTGCTCGGCATTGAGTCCCCAGTAAAGATGAGGCACCGGCTTGATAAAGTCAATTAGAAAGCGAAAAGACATATAAAAGAGCATAAAGCATCGGTATTGCATGCCCGGCTTGGAAAAGAAAGAACTTTTTCTGTTCAGCCTAAGCCAAATCCAGAAAACGACTATGGCGACTATCTCATAAAGTTGGCAAGGATAACGCTTCAGACCATCGCCAAAATCGAAACCGGGGTCAAAACTAAAGCCGAAAAGATCTATTGCGCGGCTTTGTATGCCATAGGTCTGGTCGTATTTACCGCTTAAAAAACAGCCGATGCGTCCAAGGGCAATACCAAGCAGCAAGGGCTCGACAAAACGATCGCCGGTCTTAACTTTGACGCCGGTTAATAGCCTGGCTATTTCTACAAAGAGCCAGCCAAAAACAAGGGCACCGACAAGCCCCTTGCCGCTCATGAAAAACTGAGCCAACTTAGTACTAGATAAGACTTCTGGGTGATTCATCAAGACCACGAGCTTGGCCCCAAAAAAAGCACCAAATAAAGCGCCGGCGGTAACGGCGTGGCGCTTACCAGCAGTCAAAATATTCTTTTGCGGTCCCTTATCTTGCTGATTAATCTCTTCTTTTTCAGTCTCTATTTCTCGGCGCTGCGCCGCTGTATAGAGCCGAAAGCCCAAAGCTATAGCCAAAAACTCAAAAAGAGTATGAACTTCAATAGGAAGCTGACCTAGAGACATTTTTCCTTGCTCTTTCCCTTAGACTCAATCAGCTTTGGAAGTCTTTTCTTTTAGGCTGACTATGCGGCTTTCAATGCTCTGCGACAGGGCATGCTCTTTGCCATAGCATTTCTTAGCTATGGCTAGAGCATCTTCGGCTCGGCGCAAAGCTTGCTTGAAGCGCTTCTGCATTGTATAGAGATCTGAGAGATTATCAAGACAAATAGCCACGTCGGGATGGTCTTCACCCAATAGTTCTTTGAATGTATCAAGTGCCCTCAGTTGCAGGGCTTCCGCTTCGGCTAATTTGCCTTCTTTGATATAAATTCCGGCTAGATTATCCATAGCTGAAGCCACGGCGGGATGCCTCTCGCCATAGTTGCGCTTCATTATAGACAAAGACCGCTCCGAAGCCTGCCGAGCCTCTTCAAGCTGCCCCTTCTGGCTCAATGCGGTAGCCATATTCCCCAGTGCCAGAGCCAGGTCTGTGTGGTCGCCGCCGAGCTTTCTTTCATAAATTGCCACAGACTTCTCAGAAAGCTTGAGGGCATAATCCCATTCTTTTAGCTTCAAATGCAGCACTGCCAGATTGTCCATCACTGCAGCCACTTCAAGCGAATCGCCCCCCTTGACTTTGCTCAGTATGGCGATCGAGCTTTCATAGAGAGTGATAGCCTCATCATACTTACCGGCTTCGGTCAGAATACCCGCTAGATTGCTCAATTCGACGGCAAACATATAACTATCTTTAGACGGGCGACGGTTGAGCAGCTTCAAAGCCTGCCGCGAAAAACCCTCGGCTTTCTCATAGTCGCCTTTGGCCTTATACAAGAGCGACAGATTGCTCAAAGAAACAGCCTTGCGGCTATCGTCCTGGTCAAAAGAATCAGCCAGTTTGAGGGCATTGTCGAACTCTTGGGCGGCGCCGGGCAAATCGCCTTGGTACAAGAGTTTGCGACCTTGCTCGGTGAGGCGATGCCAATTTTGATTGGGCTTCTCTTCAGCAGCAAAGACAGCTTGAGGTGCAGCAAACAATAAGAGACTTAAGCAGAAAAGACTTAAGCAGAAAAATGCAGGCCTAAATGAGCCCCCTGCACTAGGACGCTTGCCTAATCTTGGTTCCGGGGTGAAATGCTTCAAACCTGGGCTCTAGGCTGCATTGGCTAACATCACGCCTTGCGGACGCCTCTTTAGCATAACAGTCCAGCCAGCCCAACTGCCGACCTAATTAACCTTCTCGAAAACTAACTTAAGCTAGTCGCAGCTATAAATGCTAAATCTAGATAGAGCTAAAGCTAAATGGGGCTCATATTGTAAACGGTGTGCGGCTGACAACGGCTATTGAGCTCAATAACCTTATCGTGGGCACCCATCTTCAAATAGATCTCGCTAAGCTGCGAAGACACGAGCCCCACAGCCGGATGAGCCGGTCCCAAACACTCTTCGGTAAGATGCAAGGCACGATTGGCGACCAGGGCAGCGGCGGCTGCCTTGTTTTGCTTATAGTAAATGCGCGATAGCTTGATGAGAGCCTTAACCACACAAGTTTTGCCAAAGGCATGCGAATGTTCTTTAGCACGCACCGCACGCAAGGCATACTCAGCGGCACGCTCTAGCTGGTCTTGCTGCAAATAGAGTTCAACAAACATATCTAGAGTGGAAGCCAAAAATTTCTCTTCCACCGAACTGCTTACTTCAGCTTCGGCTAGAGCCGCCAAAAGCGAGTCTTCGGCATTGCGCCAGTCGCCGTTAGCGAGCGCCCGCTGGGCAGCAGTCATGTACATCGACCAAGCATTGAATTTTGACATAGTAAATCACCCCAGCTCAGTTAATGAGCGAGTCTAAACTAGACGCTAGTAAATAGTAAAAGGAGTTACCGGGAAATTGTCCTTACTATAGGGGTGATTTGTGGCGTTGTTGTGGCGAAATCGGTCAGTTACCACTTATGCTGTTCATTTTTTAGGATTTCCCCTGATTTTGCATCAATCTCCATCTCTATCTTTATACGAGGCTTCATTTTCAGATCTATTTTCCAGACTAGAGGTGTATCGTCTCTTTCCAGTTCGATTTCTTCCACTGATGCCTCTGGATATTTGGATAAAGCTAAGTTTTCAGCCTGTTCAATTGTAAAGGTGACATTCTTTAGCAGACTGCCGCCGCCATCAGCCCAGGCAGCGGGGGCGAAAATGGCAAGAAGTCCCAAAAGAAGCAAAAGTGATAGAGTCGGAAACGATTTACGGGGAAAATACATCTACAACCTCGACTTGGATAATAATGGTTAATTGTACTTGCGGGATAAGCCACTCAAACACTTGAAAGCTGCTGTCTGGAGCCTAATATTTGCTCTCTTTGCTTGGCAATCTAATTTGCTTGCAAGCCAAGCCGTCTGGGCTGGTTCTCTAGACCTTGGGCAAGTCTCAAATAAACTGGCCTTTCAACCGGAAAAGCCGGTCTATAAACCCGATTTTAGTCGCTTTAGCCTGGGGCTTGATGTTGATACTAAAAATGGTGCCGGGCTTTACCCCCTGATCAAAGAAGTTGAACCAAATAGTGCCGCATACAAAGCCGGTTTGCGCAGCGGTTGTGCCTTGGTTTCAATCGATGGAAAAATCGCTGCATTTATGGGCATCGATCAGTTGCAGGCGGCCCTGACCGGCAAAGAAGACTGCAGTCAGAAAATAGAATTTATGCCTGCAAATGGCGTAAGCACAAGCAAAACCAAGACTATCAAGGTCAAGAGACTTGCTTTATCACAGTTTGAGAACAACAATCTGGCTAGACGTCTTGCCGACGATCGCATGATTTATCCTGAAAGATTGGTCCACTTAACAGGCGGCTTCGCCCCCATCGACTTACCAACTTTTTTGAGGAAACTAGCCGCTGAAGGCCCGGCAGTGATCGAATTTTACTTAAAGGAACCGGATGCCACTCTTAATAGCAAAGTGGCATCGACCAATAAATTACTTAGCCAAGCCCAGCTTGAAATGCCTGAAGATGAGAGTAAGGCTGCACCAATCGGCATCATATCTATAAAGATTGACGACCCGGCCACAAGGCCACTGCGTCAACATTTTCGCATCGACAAGGCCCCCGCATACATATTTATCGGCTTTGAAGGCGATACCATCAAAGACTATGTCGACGTGGTCAGACACCAAATTGATGCAGCCGATCTAGAAGCCGAATTGAATGAGATTGCTCTTTTGCAGGGACGAAAACTAAACGGGCTGCCGCTTCTCTACCCAAGTCTGGCGCAGCGATGGAAAGCAATAACCAATAGAGAAATAGAACTGGCGAAAGAGAAACTATTGAAATAACTATTTTCTGTTGCCGTTTTTTATTAGCCACACGTCTACAGGCAACTGATAGAGGGCTCTTATCGTGAGGGCATCCGAGTCGCTTATTTGAGCGGGACCAAGCGGATTATTGACGCCGGCATCGTACATGATGTCATCTTTGTTGCGTGAATGCTGCAAGCCGAATACATGACCAAATTCGTGGCAAGCGGTGCGGTAAAGCAAGCTGGAGTTAGTCACCTTGGTATCAATTTGCACAATGACCGGACAACCACGCACTGCCATAAGAGGGAAATTGACACCGCTCGAAGGCGGATAAATAGTATAGCCGCAGCGGTCCATATTGTTGGTGAAGAAGACAAAGACATCGGCAATGGCAGGGTCTTCCACTAAGGCATAGCTCAGTATTTGCTCTTTCATCAAAAAACTCCAAGGCGCCAAAGCCGAAGCCACCACCTGCTTGGTTGTGGGCTGATAGCCTGGTGCCACAGGCAGAGCCTTGAGATAAGCAGGGCTGTGAAAAGAAGCCGCATAAGGCGCTAACTTATCGGAAGGCAAAATTCTTCCAGCCAACCCATCGGGCAAAAGTTTGCCGTCGGTTACATAGATATTGATCGGGCGTGCGGCTGGATGCCAGCGCAAAATGATGCTGTTTAATTTGCAAGAATAAGGTCTGGTTGTGCCCCTCAATCTTTGAAAAATGGGTTCGGCGGCACAGGTGAAACTGTCTATGGGGGCGCACATGACAAAGAGCCTGGCAAAGGCATTGATAGCCACAGCGCTGTCGCCCTTTGCCGCCGCACAAGAAGCAAGATAAAAGCAAGTGGCAATGTCGCGCGGATTAAGAGAGTTAGCCTTACTGAGCAGGGGCAGAGCTTTTTCATAGTCTCTATTTTGATAATATTTATAGCCCAATGCTGCCAGAACTTTGGGATTACTGGTCTTGCCTTTAGCTAGAGCCCCCAGCGCCCAGAAAGAAACCGAGACCAGGAGTAGACAGATTAGAGACAGTTGCGTTCTTTTCAATAGTATTGACTGAAAGTAAGGTCTAAAAATAGTTTGCTCCCGGTTTTTAGACCGGTTTCCGAGGAGTAACCAGTCTACAAGTGTAACCAAATCCATGAAATTATGAACAGTAGTGAAAAAGTCCTTATATAAATCATGAAACTAGATTCTCCACCGGTAATCATCAGCCTCACCATAGCCGGCTCTCTCTTGCTTGCGTCTTTTATAAACTCGGGCACAAACGCGGGTAAGGGCAATAAACCAAGCGAGTTCAACCAGGTCAAGCAGGTGAATAGTCGCTACAATCCAGAAAACCTGGGGGTTGTCGGTCTGAATATGACCATTGGCGGCTCTAAAGAAGCGCCGCAATATGCTTTAGCACCGTATCCAGTAGTGGTGAAGGTTTCGGAAGGCAGCCCCAGCCAAAGCCTTGGTATCACAGCCGGTGCCCACTTATGCAAAATAGACGGCGTAGATGCCGGTTTGATGCCGCTTACAGTACTGGGCAGCTCTCTTAGGGGGCTCGCCGGTTCAGAAGTAACTTTAGAGATTGAGCCACCGGGAGCAAAATCGACGACCACTTTCAAAATCAAAAGAGCCCCATTTCAGTCACTAAAGAAAAAAGAAGAAAGTGGTCTATATGCCAAACAAGCAGTGATGGAAGGCTCTGAGGGCAAAGGGCAGTTACCGGCATTCTTTCTCTGGCGAAATAGAGAAAGAGCGCTGGTGGTGGAATTTTACAAAGGTCGAAAAGAAAGCCCGGTCGAAAAGCTCATCGAAGAGACAAACAAGGGACATGGCAGTTGTGCCGACTATCTTTCTTATGAGATGACAGATGCCAATATAGTGAAATTGATCGATTATATGGGACTGAAAGAGCCGAGTATTCTATTTCTGCCGCGCCAAGCCTGGCAGTACGAAGACTCTATGATTAAGCCGGCGCAGGCACCCCAAGCTAGTCTTGAACAGGCGCTCGACCAATGTCTTAAGTCTCACGCCTGGCTTGACCATTAAAATTAAGCTGCAAGATGCCTATCTTGAAAGAGACTGATATAGTAAATTGGTGGCATTCCTAAAGAGTATCTTGCAGCATGAAAAACCATATTAAGATTGAGCCTCTTAAGTTATTACTGGCAGTTGGCATTACTTCTGCCGCCTCTATGCAGAGTGCGGTTCTAGCCTCTGACTACGACCAGGGGCTAAAGCTTTATCAAGCCAAGAACTATGCTGCCGCCTTACCCCTTTTAGAAAAGGCTGCCAATGCCAAAACTAATGCCTGGCAGGCACAGTATCTCTTAGGCAATACTTGTTTGGCTCTGGGCAAAATGGACGAAGCCAAAGCGGCTTATCAAAGATGCCTAGCCACTTGCAACGATAGGAGCATTCAAGACCATGCCAAAGGCGGCATCGCTACAGTCGATGCTTATAAGCAAGCCCAGGCGCAAGCACAGTCACTAAGAAGGACCACTAGTACTAGCGGTACATCTGGGACAAGTGCTACGAGTGGCACAAGATCTTCTTCCTCCGCCAGTGCCAGTGCTGCCGAAAGCGAAGAGGATGAGCCGACTGAGAAGAAGGTCGACAAAAATGCCCAGATTCGCAATGAGCTTTTGGCCAAGGCAAGACAAGAAGCAAACAAGATAAGACGCGAAGCAGAAGAACAGATCAAACACGAGAAAGAGAACTCGAATGAGGTCTTCAAATACAGTGACGGTAGCCGAGGCCTAGACATATCAGACGAGCGGGAAGCACAAATTCGCAAAGAAGCGGAAGAGAGAGCCAAGCGTGTCATGTATGAGGCTGAGCAAAGAGCCAAAGGCTACCGCTCCAACTAGAGAGTCTTCTTTGCTAGTTTTGGCAAACGGCTAGTTTTGGCAAAAGGCTAGTAGTCGACTTCGGTCAGCTTTTCATCAAGCTCGATAACATTCCATGTACCGGTGACAAAGCCGGTGACAATGGTTTGCATATGCTCGGCTTCTTCTTCGCGGTGGGTTTCTTTGAGCAAATTGGCGTAATTCTTGAGCACTTGCAAGGTGAGCGGGTGTTCCGAACCTAGTTTCTTGGTGCGAATATTGAGAGCGGTCTTGTAGGCAGACTCGGCATCTTCATAATGTTTTGCCAGGTGTTGCAAGAGTCCCAAATTGACCAAGCAAGTGGCAACCGATGGGTCTTCTTCACCGAAAAGCGACTCGTACTGCTTAAGACAAGCCGAAGCGTACTTGATGGCATTGTCTATGTCGCCGCCGTAATAATGTAATTTGGCTAGACTATTGAGACTTTCGGCCGTGACCGGCGTAATCCCGCCTTCTTTCAATGCCAAAATTTCATGCAGCCGAGCGGCTTGGCTTGCCGCTTGCAAGTGCTTGTCTTGCTTTGAAAGCACGTCTACAAGGGCAGAAAGTGTAGTCCATCTGCGGTTATCGGTAATACTATGCTGCTCGACCAGGGCAAGCGCCTGGGTCAGGCTAGACTCGGAAGCGGCCCACTGACATTGCTCGGCAGCAGCCCTCGCTTCATCAAAGTGTTTCTGCCATAGTTTTTCGGCTTCTTGCTGGGTCAACTTGGGCGGAGTCGGTGCCTCAGGCAACTTAACCGCCTGAAAGCGCCCGGTCTTGCTCCATTGTCTGCCGCTAATCAGAGAAGAAGCAGTGCTTTTGTCTTTGTCGACCGGCACTATACCAAGCGACTGTCGCACCTGACCAAGAACCGAAGAGAGGTGCACCACTTCCGGATGCTGGGCGCCTAGTTCGCGCAATTTCACTTGATGAGCTTTAGCTAAAAGCGGTTCAGCATTGTTGTAATCGTTCAACACATGATAAATGAGGGCAAGATTGGCTACCATACAGGCTGTATCAAAATGATCATGACCTAAAACTTGCCCATAGATGCCTACCAATTCTTTAGCCAGCGGCACAGCATCTTCAAACTTTTTTTGAAACCATAGACACTCGCAAAGTCGCTCCATGACCAAGGCTCGCCTGCGATCTGTACGCGGCAGATCATGGGCTTCTTCTAGTGCGGCATACCAGATGCTTTCTGCATAACTGTATTTCCCTTCGGTCTGGGCTTTCTCAGCCGACTTCCAGTAATCTTCCAGTTTCTGAATAGCTCGTTTCAAAATTCAATACCTTACAAGACAGGTCAGAGTGCCTGCGCCAAATTTTGTCAGAAGTAAGGGATACCGATCAGGCCGGTCATAGACAAAAATCAAGAGACGCCCTGAGTTGCATGGAAAATCAACTGAAAGCCAAGGCAGGCAGCAGCAAGAAGACACAATATACAAGTCAGATTGCGCCGAGCAAACAACTCTTTGCATCGTGACTGCTGCTTCATTTCCTCTACCCCTAAGAATACTCTCTCAGAAAACTTTTGTTTCTATGTTAGCAAACCAATGGGCACCACAGGAAGGGCATTTGCTCGTAAAGCCGGACATGTAAAGAGATACCGCCGGTTATCTATATATAAATTTGGTCTGCCTGCCGCCGCACTGTGCCAATAATATTGAAGTCGGTCAAAACGGAAACAATGCAATGGGCTATACAGACCTAAGAGACTTTATCGATGTTCTCGATAGAAACGGCGAACTGATGCGCATCAGCGAGGAAGTTTCTGCCGACTTGGAACTGGCTGAAATAACAGATCGAGTCAGCAAAATGAATACGGGCAACAAGGCCTTACTTTTTACCAATGTAAAAGGCTATGAGATGCCCGTTTTGATCAATGCCTTCGGGTCGCACAAGAGAATGTGCCTTTCCCTAGAAGTTGATAATCTTGATTCAATAGCTGACCGCATCAGGTCCTTCATAAAGCCGAAAGTACCTGAGAGCTTTATGGACAAACTGGCCTTCCTGCCCATGCTCATGGAAGTAGCCAAGTTTCCCCCCAAGCTTACAGGTGGGCAAGCCCCTTGCCAGGAAGTGGTGATCACCGACCCCGCTTCGCCAATGCTCGACAAGATTCCGATAATCAAGTGCTGGCCCGAAGACGGCGGTCCCTTCATTACTCTTGGCTGTGTCATCACTAAAGACCCCAGGCACGGCAACCGCAATGTCGGCATGTACCGTCTACAAAAATTCGACAATGTCACCACCGGCATGCACTGGCATAAGCACCATGACGGCGCCCGCAACTTCGAAGAAAATCGGCGGCGCTCACAACAAAGCGATGCCAATCAACCGGAAGAGCCGCCGAACTACGGCACTTTCTTTGACAAAGAAAGCTATCAAAAGCCGGGCAACAAAATGGAAGTGGCCGTGGTGCTCGGGCCGGACCCAGCCATCACCTATGCCGCCACCGCCCCTCTGCCTCCCGAAATCGACGAACTTATTTTTGCTGGCTTCTTGAGACAGAGCCCGGTGAGACTAACCAAATGCAAGACTATCGATCTAGAAGTGCCGGCTAACGCCGAGATAGTCATCGAAGGTTATGTCGACCAAAATGATTTGCGCACCGAAGGACCCTTCGGCGATCACACTGGTTTTTACAGCCTGGCTGGTCTTTTCCCGACTTTCCACGTCACCGCGGTCACCCACCGCAAAAATCCTATCTATCAAACCACTATTGTGGGCAAACCGCCGCAAGAAGACTGCTATCTGGGCAAAGCCACAGAGCGCATCTTTATGCCCATGGTGCAGATGCTCGTGCCCGAGATAGTAGATATGAACCTGCCCTGGGAAGGGGTCTTCCACAACTGTGTCATTCTCTCGATAGATAAGCGCTTCCCCGGTCATGCCAAAAAAGTGATGAGTGCGCTCTGGGGTCTCGGGCAGCTTATGTTCACTAAGTTCGCCATCATCGTAGACAAAGAAGTGAATCCGCACGACCTTTCGGAAGTCGCCCTGCATGTCTTTGGAAACACCGATCCACGCAGGGACATGATGTTTGCCGATGGTCCCCTCGACATACTCGATCATGCTTCGCCGCTCATGGGTTATGGCTCAAAAGTCGGGATAGACGCCACACGCAAATGGGCGTCTGAAGGTTTCAACCGCACCTGGCCAGATCCTATCGTTATGTCGGATGACGTGAAACGCAGAGTTGATGAGCGTTGGACTAAGCTAGGCTTCAAAAAGTAGTTGCCAAGAGCCACTATTTAATCTAAGAGTGTTGAAAAACCCACCGGCACGGGAATATCACAACTACGAATTCATATTCGAGTTATCACATATTCTCTCCGGTGTGTTCTATGAGCAAGTGGAAGCGCATAGCTAGTTTTCTCATGCTCGCCTTCGTGGCGGCGACAAATCTCACCCTTCCCGCCATGGGACATCGGGTGCAGCCTGTGGACATCTACCACAGAGCTTGGCAGTTGGTCAGAGACAATTACTACGACGCCAACTTCAACGGCCGCAACTGGTCTGAACTGGAACACAAGTTTGACAGCCAGATCAAAACCACTGCTGACGCCCACAAATATGTCAAAGTGATGCTCGAATCATTGAACGATCCCTACACTCGTTTTCTCGACCCTCGCGCTTTTCAAGACGAGAACGACGCCATAGACGCCAGAATTGTCGGTATCGGCATCAACCTCACCCAAAGCAAAGACTTGCAGAGACTAATCATCAACCGAGTCATCGAAGGTGGTCCGGCTGAGCAGAGTGGTGTCAAATCTAATGACGAAATTGCTGCCATCGACGGTTTCAATGCCACAGGCATGACCCCCGACCAAGCCGCCGACCGCATCAGAGGCAAAGCCGGCACCCCGGTTCAACTCACCTTGCGCAACAGCAAAGAAGTCAAAACAGTCAATATCGTCAGACAGCAAATACAAATTAAAGCCGCCACCTGGAGGCTCGATAAATCTACCAATATCGGCTATATCACCCTGCACACATTCATCTCTAATGATGCCGCCGCCGAATTCAAAGAAGCTCTGCGCAACTTGGCAAAAGCCGACGGCTTGATCATCGACTTGAGAGACAACCCCGGCGGTCTGCTCAGCAACGCTCTCGATATCGCCAACATGCTTCTTGAAGGTGGCGCCATCGTCAGCACCATCAGCAGACACGGCAGACACACCGACATCGCCGATGGCAGCCCAGTGACTCACCAACCGATCGTTATCTTGGTCGACAACGAAAGTGCCAGCGCTTCTGAGATTTTAGCCAGTGCTCTCAAAGACAACGGCAGAGCAATTATTGTCGGTGAAAAAACCTACGGCAAAGGTCTGGTTCAAGAGATTAACCGCCTGCCTGGTGGAGCCGCCGTCCACATCACAGTTTCTCGCTACCTCACCCCAAGCGGTCTTGATATCAACAAAGTTGGTGTCATCCCTGATATCACCATCACTGGTAGAGGCGAGCAAGAAAGAGTAGCAAGAGAATGCCTCAAGGAAAAAATCGCCAGCCTGAAGCCGATTCGCACCAGCAGCCGAGAACTTGACCTGGCACTCACCAAGTAACCACTAAAATGCCAAAGCAAGATATAAGTAATAAGAGACTGAGCAAACCGCCGATTCTATCGGCGGTCTTGCTGCTTAATATCTTGCTTGCCGGTCTAGCTGGACCTGTCTCAGCCCAGGGTGCACAGGGGTCAGACCAGGCGCCTCCAGGCTCATTCTTGCAAAGCGGCGCACAGCCACAACTGCAGCAGCAGCCGGCTCCAAACTATTCATATAATTCGCCACCGATAAATCAGGGGCAATTTATGAATCAGGCACAGCCTATGCTAAATCAGGGACAATTTATAAATCAGGCGCAGCCTATGCCGAATCAGGGTCAGCCTATGCTAAATCAGGCACAGCCTATGCTGAATCAGGGACAATTTATAAATCAGGCGCAGCCTATGCCAAATCAGGGACAATTTATAAATCAGGCACAGCCTATGTATCAGGCGCAGCCTATGAGTCAGGCGCAGCCTATGAATCAGGCACAGCCTATGCTAAATCAACAGTTTCAACAGCAAAACTTCAATGGCGCCCCTAGTCAATTTCAAAGTCAGAGTCTGCCGCCCTATCAGGGCAACCAAAATAGCAACGGCTTTGCCAGTCAAGCACCCGACCTGACACAGCAAAATGGGGTGCAACAAGGTATGGTGCAGCAAAATCAGAACCTTGGTCAAAGCTCGCAGTCGGTAAACAGCAATTTGCCAGCCGGTTGGACAGCCGACTTTCCCAGCATGGACGACTTCAACAAGGGCAATCTACAAAGTCAAAGTCAGAGTCAAACTCAGAGTCAAACTCAAAACCAAAGTCAGTCCGAAACAGCCTCTACAAGTCAAAACCAGCCGAGCGCACTGGCAGGAACAGGCGCTGTGGCAGCCGGCATCGGTTCAGCCCTGGTGCGAGGTCTCGGTGCAGTGATGGCGGCAAAATCGGGTTACGGCTATGGTAGTCCGTATGGCATGTCCCCTTACGGCATGTCCCCTTACGGCATGTCTCCTTACGGCTATTCAGGTGGTGCAATGGGTAGCCCCATGGGCGGCTTACTGGGCAATTCGATGCGCATGATGGGCGGCTCACCCTATGGCATGTCTCCTTATGGCATGTCCCCGTACGGCTATAACGCCAACCCGGTCAATAGTCTGATCAACCAAGGAATCTACAGGATGTTCAGTCGTTAGCATCGGCAGGAACAAGTAGAACCGGCTAAACTGTGCTAATTTGGAAGTAATCTGGAGGAGAAAAGGTGCAGAATTTGAAGAGTACCGCTAAACATTGGGCAAGAACCTTGCTTGCTCTTTCGCTTAGCTATGCTCCGGCAATGGCTCAGGCACCCGAAGCCGCCACTTACGAAAACTGGCAAAGTGCTCCTCCTGGAGCCTACCTGAAAACACCGGCGGCGAAACCGGCAAAAGCTCAAACAGCAGCAAAGCCAGTCGCAAAAGCAGCGGTAAAGACAACCAAAACAGCAGCAGGTAAATCGGCTCAGACTGGACCATCCGGCGCAGTACTGCCTTCTCACAAACCTTTCATCGAAACACCAGCTTATGCCGGACAGCAAGATAATTCAGGGCTCGGGCAGTCCGACTGGGTGACACCGAATACCCTCGGTAATACAAATACCGGTCTCTCAGGCATGTCTACACAAAATATGCCTATGGGAGACAACGGCGCGGATGCTTCTTTTCAAGCAGATCAATCCGCCCAAGCAGAAGAACCGGGGCAATCAGGATGGAATGTACCGGCAAACTCGATGCCTAACAACCAATTTGGCGGTAACTATTCTACACCTGCAAATGCCATGACTGGTGACCAGGGTGGGGGTAATTTCTCAAGCGGCGCGCCACAACAGTCAGGCTGGAACGTACCGGCCAACTCTAATTCTGGTAATTCGAATTTTGGCAATGCTAATTTTGGTAACTCTAATTTTGGTAATTCGGGCTTTACTAATACAGGTTTCAATAATGCTACTTCGCCTGAACAATCAGGCTGGCAGCTGCCCGGCGGTAAGACAGTAAAAACAAGTAAGACTCGACCTGCCGCCACATCGCAGAGTCAAAGCGGCTGGCAGATGCCCCAAGGGGGAAACAACTTCTCAAACCAACAGCAACCGCTCTTTGGGCAAGTGCTTGAACAAGAGGCAGCAGGCGGCGGCGGCAATTTCCAATCAGCCGGTGCCATGCCGGTGGGTAACTTCAACAATAGCGGTTCGGGTGCCGGCGGCAACTTGATGGCGGCACCGCAACAGACTGCAGACGGCATGCCCGCCGGCGGCTTCCATGTCAGCCCAGAGGCTTCAGCCATGCCTGAAACAATGAACTTACTGATGAATATGGCCAAACAAAACCAAGTGCAAAATCGCACCGTCGGCGGTGCGCCTCGCCGCGGCATGACCACACCGCCCATAGTGCGCGGCGTAACCAATCAAGTAGGCAGAACAGTGAACCGCGCCGTCAATCGCAGTGTCAACCAAATGCTTTACCGCGGTCTCAACTCTTTGCGTTTTTAGTAACCATTTTATAAAGCCCATCAACAATGCTGGTGATTCTATCGACCCTAATCGTATAGTCACTGCGCAATGTGGCTGGTAAAAGTCTTACTGCATCAGCTAATTTGCCCTGCATCAAATAAGCATAGCTAAGCTCATCGAGCATGCGCGCTTCTTTGTAGCAAGTCGATGAGAAGAGTGCGTCATCTTGCTTGAAAGGCGCCTTTTCAAAATAATCCAGGGCACGCTCTAAGCAGGCTGAAGCAGCGGCGTTATCGCCGGCACGGGCATGCGCTTGGGCAAGGTCGCAGAGGGGTTCTATCAACAAATGATTGGCAGGAGGTTCACCCTTGTGCCTGGCTTCACGTGCCAGACTGTGCTCTTTCATTTCAAGCAAGTGTCCATAATCATTCACCGCTTCAGACTCTTGATAGGTCTCAAATGAGGCTCGTGCTCGCACTGCTAAGCAGAAAGGGAACAAACTATGTTCGTCGCCTAGACAATTCAAAGCCTGATAGACAGCTTGCCTGGCTGTTTGTAAGGCTTGACTGGGCAAGCCCTGGGCAAGCAGAGCGCGACTGCGAATGAGCAAGGGCTCGACCACGAGGGCGTGCAAATTCTCGTTTTCGACAGTGCCGGGCAGAACCAATTCATAAGCCTGTTTAGAGAGAGCGGCAGCCAAAGCCGGTTTGCCTTCTCTTTCATGCAGCTTGGCCAAACCCAACAAAGGAAAGTAAGAAGAACGATCACTTTCACCAAATTCTCTGCGACTAAGGCCTAGCGACTGCCTAAGATAGCGCCCGGAAAGTTCAAGTTCAGAAAGATCAAGATAAAGCATACCCAGATGACACAAGGCTTTGACCAAGAGCCTATCGAGAGCCAATCTATTTGAGGCGGCGATAGTATTCTTCTTTTGCTCTCGGTCAGCCTTGAGACCATCGACTATATGCTTAAGCTTGGCCAGACACTTCTCTTTGTCGACGGCGAAATCTTTATCGACACTCCGGCTCAATTCCAGCACGATTGCTTCTAAATCAAGGCCATGCAAGAGCGGCTCATAGAGAGGCAGTTCGCGTGCCGTATCTAAAATTTGTCTAGCCAAATCCATGGTTTCAAGAGCATCATCGAACTCTTCCATGCGGCACTGCGTGCGGGCAAATATCACCAAAAATTCGCAAAGGCGCGATATCTGATCGGCATCGACTTTGCCCTTCTGCAAATTTCGCAATTCGGCAGAAATCTCGGACAAGACCGGGCGAGAAGCAATTGTAAGCTCTCTATAGCGACCTTGATCAAAGTCATCTTTGACAGCCTGGTGTACTTCTAAGAGCCTACGTCTATCCATGCTTAAGCACTGTATTTCTGCCGCTCTGGGCAGACTTCAGAGATCACTTCTTGAATTTTGTTGAGTATGCTGCCCAGACCGAAACGCATAGTAGCCGAAGCAATAACCGGATTGGGAACCTGGGCCACAAGCCAGGCGAGGTCTTCTTTGCGTACCCGATCGGCTTTGTTGAGAACAGTAATCATAGGTTTATCGACAGCGCCGAGATCGCTCAAGACATCATGCACCGAGCTTATATGCTCAAGCACATTAGGATGCGAGGCATCCACCACATGCAAGAGAATATCGGCAACGGCGACCTCTTCTAAGGTGGCGCGAAAAGCCGTCACCAATGATGTGGGCAATTTCTTGATAAAGCCTACAGTGTCTGAAATGAGCACCGGACTATGGTCGGGCAGAGTGGTGCGCCTGGTGGTCGGGTCTAGTGTGGCGAATAGTTTATCGCCGGTATAGACATCGGCTTTGGTCAAGGCATTCAACAAAGTCGACTTACCGCTATTGGTATAACCGGTCAAGGCCACCACAGGCAAATGCTCGCTCACACGCCTCTTTCTCTGCGTGTCTCGATAACTCTTAATGCGCGCTGCTTCTTCTTCCAAGAAAGTAATTTTCTCGCGAATGCGACGGCGATCTATTTCCAACTTGGTTTCACCAGGGCCTCTGGTACCGATACCGCCGCCCAATCTAGAAAGGGTCTGCCCTTTACCAATCAGACGAGGATAGAGATACTTGAGCTGGGCCAATTCAACTTGCAACTTACCTTCTTTAGTCTGGGCTCGTTGGGCGAAAATATCCAAAATCAATTCGGTGCGATCAATTACTTTCACCGCCACAGCCTCTTCTATATTGCGCTGCTGGTTGGGTGTCAGCTCTTGATCGACAACAAGCAGGGTGGCACCCAATTCTTGAATAAGCAAAGCCACTTCTTGAATTTTGCCTGAACCCAAGAAAAATTTGGGGTCGGGTCCCTGCCTTGTCTGGGTGAGGCGACCGCAAACAGTGGCTCCAGCAGTACGGGCTAGACGTGCCAGCTCATCTAAGTCGTCTTCTACCTGCCAAGAATTGGCGCCGTCGCAAACCAAACCAATAAGAAAAGCTCTTTCTTCACCTTCAGCCACAGCCAATTCGGGGGCGCGAGTGCGAAACTCTTCTTCGAGTGCCGAAATCAACTCTTCGAAATTATCTTCTTGTACGCCGCGTACTGTTTGCGCCGGCAAAATCTTCCACAGTTTGCCATCTGAATCGCGCCCGGGCAAAAGATGAGCAACCTGAACTAGATCGGCTAATTTAGCCTGTTCCCCTTTAGATCTAGAAAAATTACCACGGGGATCAACCGTCACTTGAGCCAATAGGTCAAGGCGATTGCGCGCCATAAACTGCAGACTTTCCTTAGATGAGACCAGTTCGGCATGGGGGCTTTTGCCTGCTCGTGCGCCATTTTCGGCAGGAGCCTGCACCGCCGAAATAATGCGATGACCACAAAGACGACCAGGACCAACACGTACACCGCGCAGTTCAGGCATCTGCACATCGGCAGGTGAACCGACTGTGACATTCACAACTTGACCACGTCTATTCACGACAATTGAGACTGCATAGCCAGTCTCATGAGTAATTTCGGCGATGGAATCAGCAATTTCCGTCGTCAATATCTTATCTTTAGGAATACGCTTCTGCAGTAACCGATTCAGTTTTTTGATTTCAGACTGCTTGAGTCCTTTAGCTCTTCCCAAATCTAGTTTGCCGTGCAATATGCGACCTCCGCGGGTTTCAGAAAATGAGCGAATCTCACTGCATCATACCCGTTTATCAGTCGAAATACACCCATAATTAATGTATAACAACTACCTGCAGCCGCTATCTAAAAGGCCTTTAGCGGCTCTCTTGCTCAGCCGAAACTTCTTCATCTTCTTCTGACTCGGTGACGGCGCGAAACTCGCGATTCTCGCCCCGAGTGCCTTTTCTGCGCTCACGAAAAACCGTACCGAGGGCGCCCCAGTCCATGACAAGAGTACCGCCGGCAGCACGGTGCTGCTTGTCCCAATTCATCAGCAAATCAAGACAAGCATGGTCGATATATTCCAAGTCTTCAAGATGAATATGCAATTCACTATCGCCTTTGACTCTATCTACGGTATCAGCCAATTTAGGTAGGCTCAAGAAAGTGGCTGCGCCACTGAGAGACACATGGGTGCGATTGCGTTTTGGATCGTAACGTAGTTTGATCTCAAGGTGCGAAAACATATATAGCAATTTGCATACAGAAAGCACTACTCCGGCAATAACACCGGTCAAGAGATCTTCACAGACTATTAGTATGACCGTGGCCAAATAGATGAGAGCCTCAGAGCGTCCGTATTTGCGCATGTCTTTGATTACTTTGAAATTGACCATTTTGTAACCGGTAAAGACAAGCAAAGCCGCCAATGAAGAGGTAGGAATATGCTCAAGTACATGAGGAAAGACCACCACAAACAACAAAATCCAAAAGCCGTGCAGTATGCTCGACAGTCTAGTTTTGGCGCCGGCAGCCAAGTTAACCCCGCTGCGCACCATGACGCCTGTGAGAGGCAGACAACCGACCAGACCGCAGAGGCTATTGCCTATACCTTGCCCAACCAGCTCGCGGTCATAGTTTGTACGCGGTCCATTATGCATTTTGTCTAGAGCGGCACAAGTAAGCAGGGTCTCGGCGGTGGCGATAAAGGCTATGGCAACGGCGTCGAGCAAAACCTCGGTACTGAAAAAGCGCTGAAAATCGCCGATGGTTGTCACCGTCAGCGAGGCAAATAAATTATCGGGAATGGCTACATATCTAACCGGCAAGGCTAAAAAAGTAGAAAATCCTGTCGCCAAAAGAACCGCCACGAGAGATCCAGGCAAAACTTTCAGTCGCCCCGAAGCAAACTTTTGCCACAAAATCAGAATAATGACAGTCACTAGACCCACTGCAGCAGCTAGATGGTGAGTGGTTTCCGCCGCTCCGGTGCCGGGTACGTTCAAACCTTTCCAAATAGCCGAAGGTATAGAAAGTAAGTTATTGATACCGCTGCCTTTGGGCGAGTCATCAACCATGACATGAAACTGGGCGGCAAAAATTAGTACGCCAATACCAGAGAGCATGCCGTTGATAACCGCCGGGGGAACGGCACGAAACCAAGGCGCCGCCTTGAGACAACCGGCGATAATTTGCACGATGCCGGCTAGACAGATGATAACTCCAAGCCTCTCGGTACCATGCTCTTTAATTAGTTCGAGCACAACCACTGCCAGTCCGGCTGCCGGTCCGCTCACCTGCATAGGACTGCCGCCTAGAAAGCCGACAACAATGCCGCCGATTATGCCGGTGACAATACCATGAGCCGGTGTCAGACCAGAGGCAATGGAAATACCCATACACAAGGGCAGAGCCACCAGAAAGACCACCACCGAAGCCAGTAGGTCGGCCGAGAATACGCTTTTACTCTTTTCTTTAATAGTTGAACTAGCCGAACTAGCCGAACTCGCTGCAAGAGCCTGAGCCTCCGCCTCTTCTTTGTTGCGCATACGCAGATGCGATTCGAAAGGCGAAGGAGGTCTTTTCTTTCCTGGACTGTCCGCCAAAGAAATCACCCACTAACCGATATCTACAAATTTTAGCAGATCATAAAACGAGCCCCGATTAGCAACAGATTAGCAACCGAATGGCAAGCAATTAACAGGCGGCAATAGTATGTCTGATTAGAGGGCGCGCCCCACTCTCGCCGCATCTTTTCAAAGAAGGCAAGAGCTTGCCTGGATTGAACAAGCCTTCTTGGTCGAAAGCCTCTTTAATATTTTCCATAAAAGCTAAATCATCAGAGCTGAGCAAGGTCTGCATCTCTTCGACCTTTTCTATACCAATGCCATGCTCGCCCGAGAGAGTACCGCCCAGAGCAACACAAAGAGAGAGTATTTCCTTGCCGGCCAACATCACCCGCTTTACTTCGTCAAGCTTGTCACGGTGATAGAGCATACAGGGGTGTAAATTGCCATCACCGGCATGATAAACATTGGCAATTGTCAGGTCGTATTTTTCACCAATCTTTGCTATGCCATCGATAGCTTCTGCCAGTTTCGATCTTGGTATTACGCCGTCTAAGACATAGCCATGCGGTGCAATGCGACCGAGAGCCCCGAAAGACAACTTACGAGCTTTCCAAATACGCATGCGCTCGGCTTCGTCTTTAGCCCAGGTTACAGATATCACCTGATTTTTTTCCAGACAACTCTGCACAATAGCATGGGCGGCATCAATGCCGTCACCATCTAGTTCAATGATTAATAGAGCGGCCGCCTCTCTATTGAGACCTAGTTTTAGATAATCTTCCACTGCATTAAGAGTAAGCTTATCGATCATCTCCATTGCCGCGGGGATCACCCCCTGCGCCACTATATCTGATACCGCCTGCCCGCATTCACCGACCGTAGAAAAATAGGCAAGCAAAGTCTCGACCCTAGAGGCTTTGGCAGTCAGTCGCAGTAAGGCTTCTTGGACGAGAAACAAAGTACCTTCCGAGCCGACCATAAGCGATGTAAGGTCGACACCGCCTCTACCAAAGCCGCCGAATTCGGCAATTTCACCACGACTGTCGACACCACGCAAAGCCAAAACATGATGGGTGGTCATGCCATATTTGAGGGTGTGCGGACCACCGGCATTTTCGGCTATATTGCCGCCTATGGTTGAAGCTATCTGCGAGCTGGGGTCGGGCGCGAAATAAAGTCCATATTTGCTCGCTGCCTTTGAAACAGAAACATTGGTGGCACCGACCTGCACATGAGCAACCCTTTCGTATGGGTCGACAGCAAGTACTTTAGACATTCGGGTAAAGACCAGCGAGGCACCGCCATGCACACAGGTTGCACCGCCGGATAGACCGGTGCCGGCGCCACGTGCCGTGATTGGAATCTTGGCTGAGGCTAGCAGTTTCACCACAGCCTGGGTCTGCTCGATAGTGGCAGGCAGGACCACCAGGTCGGGCACAGCCATATCGAGTGTTTCGGCATCTGATTCATAAAGAGCCAGGTCAAGACTATCGGTAAGCACATAGTCAGCCCCGACTATGTCTTTCAATTGCTCAATCAAAGCCTTTGCTAATTTGCTCAACTGCCCGCAGACTACCCCTGTTTAAGACTGATTATTGCTGCATGGGCATCATTTGCATTTGCTGCATCATTTGCTGCATTTGTTGCATTTGCATAGGTTGCTGCTGCATTGGTCTGCCGCCACCCTGTTTAACTGTCTCGCGGTCATTGATCATATGCTTGAAGCCTTGATCGCCGTAGTTCCAGGTAAATGTGCCGGTTTTCTCGACAAACTGCCGCTTTGAATTGGGTGGAAACTGCAAAACAGGATTATTGGTCATCGAATTTATAACGCCTATAAGCATGGCATTGTACATAGGGTTAGGACTTTTCTGCAAAACACGCACATTGCCTATGCGCCCATCGCGAGCCACACAATAACCGACCTGGCATAGCAATGGCGGACTGGTCTTGAAAGCCATCTGAGCCAATGTGTTGAACTTAACATATATAGACTCGGCCACACGTTTATGCCAAGCATCCCACAATAGTTGCATCTCAGCCGAATTATCCACTTCGGCGGCTTTCGCTGCTTGCTGCTGCAAACCAGATTGCATGGGCGGGCGGCGCTGAATCGGGGGCTCGGGCGGCAGACTGTCTTCCATAGCAGGCATCTGCTGACCGTTAAACTGACCACCTTGATCTGTCACTGCGGCATTCAAGGGTTTGCGCGGCGGCTTGGCGCTTTCGACATCAAAAGAACCAGGCGGCGGCTCCAGCGCATTATCAAGCGGATTTTCATTGGGGTCACTGCCAAAAGGGTCGCCGTCTACATCTTTGCGCTTCAAGCTGGGACCATCGCCCCTGTGGGTGTGGTCTTCCTGCACACCGCCCTGGAGAGTATTTTGAGCGGTGGCAGGCAAAATTGCCAATTGCGCCCCCAGCAAAGATACGAGCGAAACACCCAAACTGATTGTCAAACTGGTAAAAAGCGACTTATTCATAGCTGCTACTTTGGTAAGAGGGTCTAAATATAAGGAAGCCCGATAATGCTAATGTACTCCATATTCCAAAAAAGTAAATTCGCGTTTCTCCCAGTATTCTAAGGCAAGCAATGTGTAAAGACCAATCTTCTGCAAAGTCGGAACAAAATATCGGCGCTGTCGGCAGCAAAGCCGAGAGCAAGCCAAAGAAAATCAAAGCAGTGCCCACTTTGACCCAGGGCTATGTGATTGATAGCCATGCCCATGTCACCCGTGAGTTCTTTGCCGAAGAACGAGACCAAGTGCTTGCCAGAGCCAAGGGCGGCGGTGTGGGCAAGATGGTCAACCCGGCAGTAACTTTAGAACGTGCCGCCCTTGATGAACTGGCTGAGCTAACCGAAAAAAACGATTGGATCTTTGCCGCCTGCGGTCTGCACCCACACGAAGCCAAAGACTGGCAAGATGATAGCGCCGCCCTAGTGGAAGAATATCTTGCCAAACCAGGCTTTGTGGCGGTAGGAGAGTGCGGGCTTGATTTCTTTTACGACAATAGCCCAAGAGAAATACAGATGCAGGTATTGGCCAGACAAGTAGAGCTTGCCGTAAAGCACAATTTGCCCATCATCATTCACTGCCGCGATGCCTGGTCTGAGACCTTTTCAATATTGAAAGAGTACGGCAAGGGCAAGTTAAGGGGCGTTTTTCACTGCTTTACCGGTGGTCCAGAGCATCTTGATCAAATCAATGGGCTCGACTTTTACGTTTCCTTTTCTGGTATTTTGACCTACAAAAAATCGGTCGCCATACAAGAAGCCGCCGCCCTGGTCAGAAAAGACCGCATGCTGGTGGAAACCGACTGTCCCTTTCTTGCCCCGCAAAGTGTTAGGGGCGAGCGTAATGAACCATTATTTGTTTTGTGGACGGCAGAAAAATTAGCGCAACTGAGGAATATTAGCCTTGATGAAGTGGTCGCCCAAACTACAGCCAATGCCGAGCAGCTATTTGCCATATGACCTCCGAAAACTATAGTAATACAGAGGCAAGCTCGCCTTCACAGGCTGGCAATGCCAATACGGCTCTCACACTTTTGGGTGATGAAGTCTTGCTTGACCTGGCCGGACCCAAAGACCGCTTTCTCTTTGATTTCTTGCTCTTTCTTTTACCGTTTTTTCTCTTACTGGGCATAGTTTTAACAGCTTCAGCTTTCCATATAGGATTAGCAGTTTTAGGCATTATTGCCTGTATTGCTTTGCTTATTGTTCCAATCACTTTGCTGCGTATATTCAACCTCAAACTTGGCTTTATGAAGGGTCAAATCAACCTACCAGGCATCATTCCTGGCACTGTTAAATACAGCGAAATCAAAGCAATTAAACTAGAAAAGGTAAAGCATCCCGCCGGTATGCAAAGAGTCTTGCATTTTACCGTAAAGGGACAAGGCGACAGCCTAGAAAAAATATCGGTCAATATCGAAAATCTCACCATAGAAAGTGCCAAACTTTTATGGCATTGTCTGGCTAAGAACTGCAAGAACAGTGAGATTGACTTTGCCTTAAGACAGTCTTTAAATGACTGGGGTAGTGCCGAACAAGACTCTCTTAGCAAAGCCTTCTCATTGCTTGGCATAGAACCCGGCAAAGAAAGCGATCGAGATCTATCAATCGAGCTTAATTTGTCTAGATTGAAGATGCGCAATTCATATTTTGACTATTTGAGCAGTCCCTTTCAGTTTTTCATCAGGAGCTGGACGATTCTCTGGCTGCTCACATTTGCAATAATTTTCTCAGGACTGCACAAGGTACCGCTGGTCCAAACATTGCTTTGGGCTTTTAGCGCTCCTATTTTGGGCTTGTTTTATTTGCTGTCGTCCCTGCAAGCATTGGGTTCAGCGTGGCTGCCGATATCGCTTGCTCTTGGATTACTAGGCTTGGTCGGTTTAGTTTTGGTTATTAGGGAAGGCATTGCTCATATTCAAAAACTCAGTCAAGCCATCGACCAGATCTATATCGACTATCTCGGCATAACCAGTCGCACCAAAACAAAAACAGGTTATTTGCCTCTCTCGTATATTCAGTGGAAGCACCTGCAGAAAGTGGCCGTTGAAGGCAAGGGAAGAGCGAACCGTGCTCTGGTTTTCACTCCAGATACAGAGGGCAAGGCAAAGATATCGGTTCCGCTTTATAGTCTGAACGACAGTAAAGCGATAGAAAAACTATTCGAAGCACTGAAAGTCTGGGCACCGGAAAGCGCCATCGAGCCAGATCTATTTAAAGAGTTGGGGCAAAATACAGGTGGATCATTCACCGAGCTTTGGCTAAGCTCACTGAGCAGCGCACCGGCGCTAGAGGCGTTGACGCCGCTTATGCCTGGTGCAAGGCTGGAAGGTCGCCCCTATCAGATAGAATCTTTGCTTGGTTCGGGCGGTCAGGGTGTGACTTATTTGCTTAAGTGCACCGAGACAGCTAAGACCTATGTGCTGAAAGAAATTATTTTGCCAAGCCGCACCGGCTATTTGATGAAAGAAAAACTTTTGCAAGACTTTGAAAAACAAAGTCGTCTGCTTGCCAGAGTTAAGCATGACAGAATAGCAGGGCTAAAAGAGAGCTTTGTACATGATGGTAGAGCCTACCTTTTGATGGACTTTGTCGAAGGCGAAAGTCTCTTTGACCATATTTTAGATAAGAGAAATTCTGGCTCTTCTGAAGCTTTTGAACTGGAGCAAACAGTCAAATTTGCCATCTCTTTGTGCGAGATATTAGAGTATTTGCACGGGCTTGAACCACCGGTCATACATCGCGACTTTACCCCTCACAACTTGATTTTAGATAAAGACGGCAAGCTAAACTTGATTGACTTTGGTGTAGCTTTAGAAAGTTCAGAAACAACTGCCTTACAGAAAGCCAATATAGTGGGCAAACAGAGCTATATGCCCATCGAACAGTTGCGCGGTCAAGTAGATCAGAGCTGCGATATCTATGCCTTGGGCGGTTGTATCTATTTTATGCTAACCGGCCTAGAGCCCGAACCATTATCAGATCTATCAAAGGCAAAAGAACTGGCCGACCCCAAATATGCCGATCTCTTGCCTGTACTTGCCGGATGCACAGCACAAGAAGCAGAAAACCGTTTTAAATCAGCTGGTCAGTGCAAAGAGTCTCTGCAAAACTGGCTTACTGCGAGGGCTGGATGAGCATTCACCGACTAACCTATAAAGACAGTTGGAGCGGTCCAGTTTACTGGCTCCTGGTGCTTTACTTTCCCGGCTGGGGCATCGCTAGCGCCATCTTATTATTTATACTCTTTTACGCATCCCTGTCTTATCTGACTGAGCAGGATTTTCATTCAGCCATAACCTTGCTAGGCGCCTGCTTTTATCCCCTGATAATCTTTTTGGGCGGCATCATTCTTTGCAATATAATGCGCGAAAACACAATCGAAATAGATAATACCGGACTGACTCTGCCTCTACGTTTAAGCAAAGGCGAACTCGGTTCTTTCATTCCCTTTCACCATATCGAAAAAGTGGAAGTAACTGAAGCAGATAGTCAAAATAAGCAAGAAAACAAGCAAGAAAACGAGCTGGGCGCAGCCACATTGAAGCTGACACTGAAAGACAAGCAGCATATAGAGATGAATCTGGCTAATTTTAGCAACACCGACCGTGAGCAGATTTTGCTTTCACTTTCACTGCTCAGCCCCGATAGGGCGGTCGACGAAAGTCTGCTGAGAGCAAGAGACAAAATTTCCAAAGAAAACGATGAGAAGAGGCTCTTGAGCTTTACTAGCATGTGGGAAGAGGAGCTAGCCAGTCGCTTTTCATCTTCGGCATATATGCCGCTTTATCCGGGGCAGAAACTTTTGGACGGTCGGTTGGAAGTATTGAGACAGCTTAATTTGGGCGGTTGGTCGGCAGTCTATCTTTGCCAAGAAGACGGCAAGCGCATGGCGGTCTTAAAAGAGTCTGTGATACCGGCGGGTGCCCGTGCCCAACTGAGAGAAAAAGCGCTTTCGATGTTTGAGCGCGAAGCCCAGCTATTGATGCGCATTAAACACCCAAACATAGTCAAGGTCTATGATTATTTCACCGATAATATCAACGACCGGCACTATATTTTGCTAGAAAATTTGAGCGGCGAAAACCTGCGCAAACTGGTGCAACTAACTGGTCCCAGGCATGAGCTAGACGTTATCAACGATGCTCTTACACTTTGCTCTATTTTAGAGTATCTGCATAGCCTCTCACCACCTATGGTGCACCGCGACCTCACTCCAGATAATATAATTTTAGACAAGAATGAAAAATTGATCTTGATTGATTTTGGCGCCGCCAATGAACTAATTGGCACCGCCACCGGTACTATGGTCGGCAAGCAATGCTATATTGCCCCGGAACAGTTTAGGGGCAAAGCCTGCCCCCAAAGCGATCTTTACAGCCTGGGCGCCACCCTTGCTTTTCTCTTAACAGGAGAAGACCCGACCGCCATGAAAACGATAGATATCAATGAAACTTATCGGGGCACGCTAAAAATCAGAGAAGGGCTCAATAGTCTAATCAAGACACTGACCGCCCTTGACCCTCAAGAGAGAGGCACTGCCAAACAAGCCAGCGGCACTTTGCTTGAGTTAATAACCGCCGAGACATTAAGATAGAGGTTAACGCACCCGCCATGAATAACGGCGCAAAAGCTGTTGCGCCTGGGAATAGGCGTTTGACTTTGCTTCCACTTTCTTGAGCAATTCCACCGCCCGAGGGTACTGACCGGCCTTAGCATAAGAAAGAGCCATCTGCACATAGGCATCATTCAAAGTCTGATCAAATTCATTGGTAAGCTTCTTCTCTTTTAGAAGCCTCTCCAGAATAGCCACTCCTTCTTCGCAGCGGCCTTTATTGATGAGAGCGCAGGCAGCGCGGGCTTCTTCCTGAACCATATAATTGCCGGCAAAATAATTACCGGCGATAATCAGCACCGCCCCCAGTACCAGAGCCCTGACGATCATAAACATGCGATTTTCTTTTTTGCGTTTGCGCGGCTTGAGCGGACGGGCTTCTAGTCCATAGTCAAGCATAGCCTGCGGATTGCCGAGAGCGGCATAACTATCCGAGGTTTCCATGGGTCCACCGTCGTCTTTTCCTGGGTTGAAAACCAAATTACCCTTGCCCTGAAAGGGAATCCAATTTTCTGGAGGTTTGACCGAAACAGTTTTTTGTCGGCCTTTGCAGGCGGCTTGAATGTCTTCCCAAAGTTCTTCAGCACTCTGCTGTCTTTCATTGGGATTCTTGGCCATGGCCTTCATGATGGTTTCATTCATTTCAGGCGGGAAGGTGACTTCGGGCTGCACTGCGCCAAGTGAGGGAGCGGGATTATTGACATGCATAAGCATAAGAGCCATGAGATCATCGGCTGAGAAGGGTCTTTTGCCTGTCAATGTCTCAAAAAAAACAACACCCATACTGTAGATGTCGGTTCTATAGTCGACATCTACACCGCGGCACTGCTCGGGGCTCATATAAGCCGGGGAACCGCAGACTTTTCCTTCTAAAGTAAGAGAAGCGGAGGAAGCACCGGAGTCGCTCCACATTTTAGCGACGCCGAAATCTAGCACCCTGATGGCATTCTTTTTGATTAGATCAAGCGCATCAAGATCGCCTTTGATGTCGACATCTTCTAGAACAATGTTCTCAGGCTTAAGATCACGGTGAATGACTCTGCTGCGATGGGCTTCACCGATGGCCGCACAAACCTGCTCAAACAAAGGAAGAGCTTGCTTTAAATCTAAATAACCGCGTTTGCGCAGAACATCCGAGAGGGTGACACCTTTCAAAAGTTCAGTAACGATATAGGGCTGACCTTGGTCCATGACACCAAAGTCATAAAGTCTAATTATATTTGGATGAGAAAGGCGGCTGACGGCACGAGCTTCTCGGTGGAAACGCTTGACCGAGTCAGAATTGGCACCGAGGAAGTGATGGAGCAGCTTGACCGCCATTTCACGACCGGTCGACTCTTGTATGGCCTTATAGACCATGCCCATGCTACCCTTTCCGACCGGATAAAGAATGCGATACTTCTCTCCGAGAATCTTGCCGATAATCGGATCATCGGGCAAATTGACGAGTTTGGAACCATCATCAGGACACTCGCTGAAATCACCCTGGAAGTGTGTATTGCACTCTAGGCATAACTTCATTGCTAGCCTCTTTTTACCTTCTTCTTGAGCTTACGCATCAGCTTCTGGACTTCTTTGTATTTTTTGAACTTGCTTGGGATTTTCTCAAGCATTTTCAGAGCTTCTTGCATTTCAGCTTTTTCAGCGCCCTCACCGGCTTTCGATTCGGCAATAGACAAATAGACGCCATAAAGTTTTTCTTGCTCTGAGGCACTTAACTTAGAGCCTTTGGCTTTATTTTCTAGCATCTCACGGGCCTTATCGAATTCGCCGTTTTTGATATGCTGGTCGATTGAGGTTTTGTCGGAGGGCAAGACATCGGGCAGTTTAGCAGTATCGAACTTGATCAAGCCTTGCTGCATGGCATAGAAGACGCCACCGCCGGCAGCACCAAGTACAACCAGCAGAGCCAAGACCATCACAGCCGGATGTATAGCCGGGCCGGTTCTGCCTCTAGACTTATTGGACATGGGTTCGCGCTTAGATTTCTGCGACTGCCCTTTCATATTGCGCTGCTGCAATTGCTGCACTTGTTCAAGCGGCACAGGGTCAGGCATAGCCGAGCGCACCCCGGTGTCGTTGGGGTTCATGCGTGCTTGATTGAGTATACGATTGACTAGTTCAGACTTAGACTCGGGTTCGTCAGACATAGGCGGGGGAGTCATACCGGCAACACTACCGGTGCCGACGCGACCTAGAGATGAAGAGGAAGCCGAAGCACTGGGAGGCTGTCCCACTCCAATAACGTCTTGTCCTCGCATACCCGAATATGTAGCACCAGGCGGCTTGCTCTGCTCCTCCAATTTGCGGTTGAGAGCTGCGATGCGGGCACTGACTGCATCGCCCGACATGGAAGCCTGTGGCATGCCGCTTGCCGGCGAAGGCGGCTGCATCGCCCCAGAGGCAGCCGCGGCATTCTGTCCGGGATAATTGGTCATAGAACTGCCCGGGCTGGCAAAAGGCGAGGTAAAGGCAGGGCTGCTTCCACCTTCTTGCATGGCATCCATCTGACGAGAAATTTTGCCCGGAGGCTTATTGATCATCTCAGCCAATTTGGAAGCCGAATCGGTTGGGCGATTTGCCGGTGCCGCTCCTTCTTTCTCAGGCGCTTTCGACGCCGCTTCCAGAAGCCGAGACAAGGCGTCGACTTTAGACTGTGTCAGGGTCATGGGGTCTTGACCCTCTATATTGGGCAGACCTGCTTGCCCATCTTTATCAAGATTGGCAGCCATTACCCTTTCTTCGAGAGCTTTCTCTTCTATTGATTTTTCTTTCTCTGCTGCGGGCTCTGAGGCGGAAGCAGCACCTAAGAAGGCTCCCAAAGATGCTCCGGTAGCGGCAGCGGGAGCAACTGGACTATCGAGCAGCTTATCGAGAGCATCGGCTACGGCATCGCCAAGGGAGGGTCCATCGTCTTCATCATCGCCTCCGGAGGACGGCGACTTAGAAATAGATTCAGCTTTCTTTCTATCGGCAAGTTTTTCAGAGATAGGACGATCATCGAAGTTATCGTAATCAAAATCAGGCTTGGTTTTGATTGGTTTGGCAGCTGGTTTCTCAGGTTCGGAAGCCGCTACAGAAGCCGTTGCAGAATCAGCGGCTTGCTCTAGATTAACTTCAGGTTCTGAAGCCGCCTTAGTCTCAGGTTCAGAAGCAGGTCGGGCAAAGGGCGACTCAACTACCGACTCAGAAGATGGGGACTCTTCTTTGTTTGATTCTTCTTTCTTAGCTGGCTCTTCCTGAGCTTTCTTAGACGCTTCTTTCTTGGCTTGCTTTTCTTTCTTGAGCAATGCCTTCAATTCTTCCAGAGAAACTTCTTCATCGTCATGTCTGGGTGTCTCGACACCGGCCAAAAGGCGAGCCACTTCATCGGCTTCACTTACCGGTGTGGATACTGGCGAGGCTGAAGCAGTTTCAGAATTTGTCGCAGCGGCTTCGGGTAAGTTCAAGCCAGCCAATAGTTTAGAGATAACCGGGGACTTAGGCTTAAACTCTTCAGCTTTAGGTTCTTCAGATTTAGGTTCTTCGGCTTTGGGTTCTAGAATCTCAGGTTGACTGAAATTGTCAAAAACAGGCTGCTCCACTATAGGTTGCGCAAACTCAGACTGGCTGCTATCTTGCGACTCTCCGAACTTAGAGTAGTCGGCACCGGAAGTGACAATTTCATTGCTGAACAAAGCAGAGAAAGCCGGCGCCTGACTTTCTTGCGAAAGACGCATCGGTTCAGGCTCACTGTCTGAAGCATAAGAAGCCGGTTCGTCAAAGCTGTCGCCTTCTCTATCTGGGGCAAACTTAGTTGATTGCTGACCGGTGGGGGTCATCAAATGAGTGAGAGCACTTTCTTTGGGCTCGTCTTCTGAAAGATTTTCTCCAAGCAAACTACCAAAGCCGAGCGGACGAGAAGAAGTCGATTCCAATCCATACTTTTCAGGGTTTTCCTGCAGGGCTTCCTGCTCTTGCTGAAAAGCCCGAGCCAGAGCATCAGCTCCGACATCTTCGCTGCTTGCTTCTTGATCTTCAAATAAGGAAGAGAGCTTGCGCTGCGGTCCGGAAATGCGAGTATTAGAAACTCTCGGACTGGGCTTTACTTGAGCTTCAGGTAGGGCGGCGGCATTAAAGTCAGATTCCACTTCACTGGCCATGTCGCTTGGCGCCTCCAAGCTGGACTCAGGGAAAGCTTCGGCAAGCGTCGCCTCAAATGATCCGTTTGTACTTGCTAGAGCGGCTTCGGCGCGGAAAGCTTGGGCGAAATCTATCTCGCCACCACTGGCAGGGGCAGCAGCAAATAGATCTTGTGAAGCAAGATCTGGCTGAGAAGCTAAATTAGGTTCAGAAGCCAGAGTAGACTCCGAAACCAAGTTAGATTCCATAACAGGCAGAGGCTCTGCCGACTGGGGCGGACTAAAAGATGGTTTTTCTTCGACTTTGGCTGCTTCTTCGACCGGCTTGGGGGCGCCGGGCAATTGCACGGCCGGCTTATCTCTATTTAAGTCGGAAGGTAGCCTGACCGGCGAATTGTTCTGCAGGGTCGGCCGACTAGGCACCACGGTCGGTGCATTGCCCGGAGACTTAGGTGGAATACTTACTGCTTTTGGCGCCAGCCCCTCCATAATCGGTTCTTCATCGCGCAGATTGTAAGGCTGCGAAACTCTGCCGGCAGGCTTAGGTGTGGAGGGAGACTTCAATATGGGCGGGGCGCTTCCCGAAGAAAGCGTATTCATAGGTTTGGCTTGAGGAGATTTGAACTTATCTAAGGCAAGCGGACGAGCAGCAGCCGCACCCATCGGTCTTGGCTTTGCCTCTATCGAGCTATGATTATCAGCCGCTCGGCCGTTATTACCGTTATCGTTGCCATTATTGCCGCCGCTTGGAGAGTTATTAATTTCGGTCTGTGCCTCTAAGCGGGCATCAACACTATTTTCAAAATTACTTTCGTCAATGGCTTCCAGAGCATCGTCCGAATTGGAAGCAGAATAATCAACCACCGAAGGTTTGGCTTCAGAGACTACTTTTGCCCAGCTATCAGAAGTGGAAGAGGAGGGTGGTGTGGGGGAAGAGTTAGTATTACTAGAAGATTGACTGGCAGATTGCGGAGGCATCGAGCCGACAGCCGGCACATTGGTGGAGGAACCGGTCGGCTTCTTGACCAAAGCGGACAACTTTTCAGAAATATCTGCCTTGCCCGGCTCGCTCTTGGCCTGGCTATTGCCGCCTTTCTTACTCAGATAAGGTGTCAGATCTGGCACATCGTCCTTCAAAACTACCGTCCTCTCAAGGTCAAAACTACGAGCCTATTGCCCCCTCATTCGCTCACTTACCCGATTTGGTTGATTTTGCAACCTGTCGGGGTCTTGCTCGTTACCGCTGGTAAAGGCAAAGCCTGAACCCTCGCAAGATTTAGTAAGTTCGGACGCGAACAAGTTGATTGAACTATGCCGGTCCTTTGGATTCTTCTGAAGAGCCCTAGCAATAACAAGATCCACTGGCTCAGGAATACCCAGATCTGGTCTGACGGTAGCCATAAGGGGAACTTTCTCGTTAACAGTCTTAACCATGAACTCTTTGTTTGAGTTGGCCCGGAAGGGTTTGCGCCCGGTGAACATCTCGAATACCACCAAGGCCAAAGAGTATATGTCGGTGCGGTGGTCCAGAGGCAAGCCACGACACTGTTCGGGGCTCATATAGGCAGGGGAACCCGCCACCGTGGTCGGACGAGAGATAGCGTTCATACGATTTTCAAAAATTGTATAGCTGATACCAAAGTCGAGAAGTTTCACCATGTCTTTGCCGGAGGAATGATCCAGAACTATATTGTCGGGCTTCATATCTCTGTGCACAAAGCCTTGATCGTGCGCAAACTGCAGCGCCTTGCAGATCTCGAGCGTTATATTTAAGACTCGTCCTGGATTTATCGGACCCTTTTGAATAATTGTGGTGAGCGCAGTGCCTTCCAAAAAGTCCATAACCAGAAATGGCTGACCGTCGTCGGTGATGCCCGAATCGAAGAAACTGACAATATTGGGATGTCTCAATCTCTCAAGGGCGGTGATCTCACGAGAAAACTTTTCTAGACTTTTGGAATCAGCCCCCTGGTAAGTGTGCAGAACCTTGACAGCCACGAAGCCGCCCATCACAAGCCTGGTGGCTTTGTAGACTATGCCGGAGGCGCCTTTGCCCGCCACGCAGTCCACGGCATAGCGGTTATTTATGAGCGCACCAATCAGGGGCTCCTTACCAACATATTCCAGAGGGGCGCGATCATTCGGACAGACGGTGTTCTCGTCGTCGAAGTAGTTATTGCATCGCAAGCACAACTTCATTGGGTTGACCGAATTTAAGGGGAGGGGAAAGGCACAGGAGTTAGTAAAGATCTTATGGTCTTTATTTAACTTACCCAAAAATGTGGCCCTTACACCGAGAGATTTCCCGGCTGGGCTACAGCTAGATAAATTATCAGCTTGGCAATAGAAAAGTTATGATGCCTGATAATTGTCCCCGGCAAGCCTTTCCACCGCGCCAGCCAGCTCAAGCATGATTAGAGCACTGGAAAGCTCGCCGGCCGACAAACTACTTTTCTCAGCCAACTGGTCGAAATGAATTTGCGGATTGGCGCAAATAAGGTCATAAACTTCTTTCTCTGGTCCGAATAACTCCACCGGTACCGGTTTGCCATCGTATTGCCCGGTAATCCAAGCAAACTCGGACAGCAAGTCGTCAATAGAAGAGACAAGCTTGGCTTTATTAGAAGAAATCAGATGGTTGGTGCCATCTGAAGCCGGTGAGTCGATGCGTCCAGGAATGGCAAAAACCAATCGCCCCTGGTCGAAGGCCTGATTGGCGGTTAGTAGAGAGCCAGATTTTTGACCAGCCTCAACCACGAGCACCCCTTGCGATAGACCAGAAATGATGCGATTGCGCTGGGGGAACATCCAGGTCTGGGGCTTGGTGCCAGGGAAATATTCAGAGAGAACGGCACAACCGGGAGTCTCAATGAGCTTTTGATGGAGACGGCGGTTTGTGGCAGGATAGATAACATCGGGGCCTGAACCCAAAACAGCCACCGTCGTGCCACCAGCTTCGATGGCACCCCAATGACTATGCGAATCAATGCCCAGAGCCATGCCACTTATGACGGTGATGCCTCTTTTGCCCAATTCAGAGGCAAATTGCTTGGCAACCTTTTGCCCATAAGGACTGGGGTTGCGTGTACCGACCACGGCAATAGATTTGTTCAAGCGGATAAAATCGGGCTTTCCTTTGATATAGAGCACCGCCGGCGGCTGATGTATCTCTCTGAGACCAAAGGGGAAATTGGGATGGGCGAGACAGAGAGCCCAGACATCTTTATCTTTGAGCTCTTGCATCAAGGCGTCGGGATCGATGCGACTGCGAGCCGAGACTATTTTGCCCACTACTTCATCGGTCAAAAAGGGCAAGCGCGCAAAAGGGTCTTGACCCAACTCGGCAATTTGCAAGGGATCTGCTTTCCAAAGCTTTTCAAGGGAACCAAGCCGGTCGTAGATCAGTCTCAGCTTGGTACCGGACATTGCTATCTCGGCGCGGTCGAAGGCTACCCAATACTTGGTTTCACTCTCAAGGAAATCAAGAGAGTAGCCCGACTCTTGCATCAGTTGGCAAGAGAAAGCCTTTTTAGGCGGACTATTCTCAACCGCTTTCTTATCTTCGTCCATTTCCACCTCTTGCCCTAGAGCTTAACACTAAAGTTCTTGCTAGCATTTAAGACAGGTTTTCCGCGGAAAAAGTTCAATGAAAAGACCAGATTCAAAGATAAAATTTGTCGGGACAGGCAAAATCGAAACGTCTCGAAAGCTCTCGATGCTTACCCTAGCAGGCTTATGGGCTTTCAGCCTCTTTCTGCCGGCAGCCGCCCAGATGTCGAGTGACGACCTTGCCAGACTTAAGGGCATGGAAGAAAAACTCTTCTTTAAAAACTACGAAGACGGCGAGGTGGAAAGTCGCATCACCAGGCTGGAAAAGAAAGTCTTTGGCGACCAAGGCGAGGGCAGTCTGGCGGAGCGCTTTGCCAAACTGAAAGAACTGATCAAACCCGAAGCAAAAGAAGCCCCCAAGAAACCGAATATTGACACTAAGACAGCGCCAAATAAGACAGTGCCAAATAATAGCCAAAAGTCGACTTACCAAGGCTCTAATGACGATCTAATGGACCGCAAGCGCCGCGCCATGCTTGCCAAAGAAGAAGAAGTCAGCCAACTGCAAGCGGAGGCAGTGGAACTCTGGAAAGCTCGCAAAGGACAAGAAGCAATAGAGAAATTCCAGCAAGTACTGCGCCTGGCGCCCGACTATGCCGAGGCCCATTTTAGTATGGGCGTAATTTATGAAGCAGCCCGCCGTTACGGCGAAGCCCTCGACTCATATAAAAGAGCCCTGGCTCTTAATCCCAGCAAGAGAGAATATCAAGAAGCAGTTTCGTCATTGGGCAAAAAAGCCGAAAAAGAACAGGCCGAGCAAGGCGAGAAAGCCGAACTAAAAGAATTAGCCATGCAGGCATCGGCCGCATACAAGCGAGGCGAATACAATTCGGCACTGGGCTTTTATAAAGAGCTTGACAGTAAAGCCCCGCGACAAGCCATGGTCAAATACAACATCGCCACAATCTATCTCGCCTTGAAAAATCCGGTGGATGCCCTCGACTATTTCAAACAAGCCTACAAAATCAAACCCGATGAAGAACGATATAAAGAAGCCGTGGAAAAACTCTCGGCCAACCTCAAGCAGGCTCAACAAGAAAGAGCAGAAGCGGAAGCCACTTATATCTCTAAAGAGGGTGGTGATGCCGACGGCAGCAAAACAAACAAAGCAATAAAGGGCGGCAATCTAGCCGGTCGAGGCAGTACTCAGGCAAGCGCCGCCTATGGCATTCTCACCAAAAAGGGTGAAGGCGGTGTGGAAATAACAGCGATAGCGCCGCAATCTAGAGCCGACCGCGCCGGTTTGAAGAAGGGCGATATTATCAAAGCGGTAGACGGCACCATAACAGAAAACAACAATGCCTTCAACGACATGCTCAAGCGCAAGCAGCTCAATGAAGGAGTGCAAATGATCATTCAGAGAGGGGCTAAAATAGGTCAGTTTGTCATGTAAGACAAGAGTCTAGGGTCTAGTATCTAAATCTAGCTTTTCTAGCCTTTAAACTATAACCGACAAGCGCTCTTGCAGAGGTGGAACTGCCTTTGGTGCGGTGCTGGAAACAGCCTTGATATTGTATATGGTGTCGCGCTCAACCGGTTGATAACCGCTGGAGGAGATCAATTCTTCCATACGCTCTTTGGCCAACTGCAAAGGTGTTTTTGCTCCGGCGGCATGGGTGATTTTCTCTTCGCCGATGGTACCATCCATATCGTCTGCGCCAAAGGAAAGAGCCAGCTGAGCCAGTTCTACGCCAAGCTGAATCCAATAAGCCTTGATATGGGGAAAGTTATCGAGCACCAAGCGAGATACCGCTACATCTTTGAGCAAATCTTGAGCAGTCGGTTCATGAACTTCCGGCTCGATGTCGGTACCCTCGTAATAGCACTTGAGCGGAATAAAGCACTGGAAGCCGCCCGATTTGTCTTGCTGCTCGCGCAAAAGCAACATATGATCGACTTTGTTCTCAACTGTTTCACTGATGCCGGTGAGCATGGTGGCATTAGACTTGAGCCCGAGCTTATGAGCAATGCCGTGAATTTCAAGATAGATGTGAGCCGGTGTCTTTTTGACCGCCATACGCTCCCGTACTTCTTCATCGAATATTTCGGCGCCGCCGCCCGGCATAGAGCCTAAACCGGCTTTGATTAGCCTTTGCAGCACTTCTTCATAGCTTATGCCTTCCAGATTGGCTAGGTACTCAATCTCGACAGCGGTGAAAGCTTTCATATGAATCTGAGGATAATCGGCTTTGATAGCCTGCAAAACCTCTTCGTAATAATTCAAGTCGCAGGCAGGGTTTAGTCCACCTACCATATGTATTTCGTTGATGCCCAGTGCAGCACCTTTACCGGCTTCTTGCAAAACTCTGTCAACCGACCAGGTATAGGCTTTTTCGCGCTCGACCGGGTTGGCATAAGAGCAAAAGCGGCAGGTCTCTACACAAAAATTGGTGGGATTGAGATGCATGTTGTGGATGTAATAAACATGCTTTTCTTTGCCGGCGCCGGCGGCTCTGGCTCTGGCATATTCGGCCAGACGACCGACGGTGAGCAGATCATCACTTTTATAGAGTCTGATTGCGTCTTCGCGGCTGAGACGCTCGCCCTGCATCACCTTATCGACGATGTCTTTCAATTCATGATTTTCCGAAACGAGACAATCAGACATGCCCTTGGAATCCCCCGGATAGCCGCTATCAAGTCAAATCGTAGCACCAAAGCCCCGCTATTGCCCCGCCATGCTTTCTAAGGTAAAGGCAATAAGTCTTTAATTCAGCAATTCTTTAATTCAGCAAGTCTTTAATGCTCTAAGTCATTAATTGGGTGCGAATTTAACGGGCGGTCCAGTTTGGATTGACTATTGAAGTGAGGACATGGTCTTTGAACTTGCCGTTGATGAGCAAATAGTCGCGGGCATAGCCCTCAACTGTAAAGCCCAAACTGCGCAAAAGCCAGCCGCTGCGCTCGTTTGCGGGCTGATAGTTAGCCATGATGCGGTGCAGATTGAGAGCCGAAAAACCATAGGTGATCACCGACTGCAAGGCTTCTTTCATCATCGAGCGACCTTCTCGCTCTTTGTCTATGCCATAACCGAGAATACCGGCATGAAAAGCGCCCTTGATGATATTGGTCAGACTGGCGCTGCCTATGACCATGCCCGAATCAGAATTGCGTTCGTAGATGAAGAAATGCACTGATTTATCGTGCTCGAATTCTTCCAGATTTTCAGTAAGACGCTTAACCCAGTAGGCCTCGGTCAAGAAATCGTCTGGCCAGGCAGGACCGGAGCCCGATAAATGGTCCCGGTTGCGAGAGTAATACTCGACCACGGCCTTGGCTTCACCCGGCTCGGGCAGGCGCAAAATACAACGACCTGTATTTAGCTTGGGCTGCGGCTTTACTAACTTAGCCTGGGCGGAGAGATCTTGCAATTGGAGCCTCACTTCACTCAAATTGGGCGCTGATGGAGAAGAATTATACTAAAAGAGCGATTGCCGATGTCTGCAACCGCCCTCTAATTCAATAACTCGCTTACTCAGCCTATTTTGCTTAGTCTATATTACTTAGGTTAATCTACCCAGTAGCTGGGCATGGTCAAGTTGCCGCCGTGATAGGCGGTGCCGACTCCGATATCATCCGACACCTCGGCGAAGGCATCTAAATTACTTTGCGAATTTTCTTCCGGAGCGAAAGAAGACTGTCCGCTCTGATGGACATATTCGACTTTCACCAAACTATTGCTGCTTTCTTCGAAATTGCGCCAAGACTCTTTCACTGGACGATCGAAGAGATACTCATCTTCCGAAGTCCATGCCAGGAAGCAGTCTTCACTGGAGGGCAGGGGCTCGAGCATGGGCAGGCGTGTGGCTCTGGCGGCGGCATCCAGCCTGTCGTTCAGACTTTTCTCTTGACTTTCTCTTTCTTCTTCGGCCGAGAACCAATAAGAAAGAGCTTTGCGCTGTCTGTCACGGGTGGAAAGACCGTCCGGGCAGGAAATTTCACCAGTGGCTCGGCGCTTGAGATTGCCTAGATTGGCGGCGTGGTCTACTTCGAACTTGCCCTTGATGCTCGACATCTTGCTCTGGTCGTTAACTACGGCTCGCAGGTCGGGCATGGGCAGATTTCCTGAATTGACTTCGGCGAGTACAGCCGGACGGGCCAGCTCAGTAAGACCTTTAACCAATAGCATGACATTGAATAGCATGTCTTTCTCCCTTAACCGCCGCCTTATTCGCCCAGAAGCGCTTGACTTCTCTTGCAAGCAATGTAGGTTAAGCCAGGTACCAAGTCAAGGCGCGACTACGTAGTTTCCCCCCTTAAATTTAAGAGGCGGCTAACTAAACTCAGAATAAACCAGCTTTTTGCTCATGACCATTTAAATACTCCTTAGATATACAGATCAGCAAAATGTTGTCCCTGCAAATATTGAGCATCGCAATGTTGTACTGCCGAACCCACTAGATAAAGCTACGCCGCTTTTTCTGCTCTTTCGGACTGGCAGAAAGACCAACTCCTAAACCAAGCATTCTTTTGGCTATCAGTTCAAAAAAGCGGTCGCGCTCTACACCCCTTATCACAGCCTGATTATGGGCTTCGCTTAGAACCACCGGATAACCAAAACCCTTGTTGCATTGCGACATAACGGCCCTAAGGGCAAACTGAAACATTTCGTCGTCGTCAAAGACAAATCGGGGAAACTCGAGTCTGGCCACTTCGCTTGGCCCAGAAAGATAGGCAAAACAAATTTGGTTTTCGGCCTTAAAGAGCTTAGTGACCGAAGCCTGTGAAGCGAAGACTGATGATAACTGGCCCCGCTCAAGCAATCTCGAATAAATGAGCCTGTCGCTGAGGGGCCAGATACTCGAGCAAGGAAAGGCTTCTTCGTTGAGACCGGCGCAAAGATTTTGGCAATGACTCAGTTCATAGGGACATATGCTGACCCTAAGGGCATTGACTAGATCGGCACTGCGGCTTTTAGAGATATAGCCGACACAAGGTATTTTGGCTGCGGCAAAACTATCGAAAAGGGTCTCCTGCCTCTGCAAATAGCTTTCCTGATAACCCACAGGCATTTTCTCAAGCGACCAACTCAAAAGAGAACCATCCACCAAAGCCAAGACCTTGCCCTTTTCTTTCTCGCTTGCATTGGCTAGCTGACATTCGCGAAAGAGTATCTCCAGTTCAAAGATAGAACGCTCGAGTGCCACATAAAGTTCGTCAATGTGCACACGTCTTCTGTCTACCAAAGGGTAGAGATCATCTGGACGGGCATAGAGCCTGGGTTCGCTATAGAGCCTGGCAGAGCCGCGATAATCTATAGAGGCAACACCGGCGTTAAGCAAATAAGCAGTGGAAACTTCATGATGACTGCTCATAATCTGCGAGCCATCGACTCCGACAGCCACATAACTATGCGGCTCTTCAGTGACTGGGCTGAAACAGCCAAGCTCGGAGAGGGGCTTGAGCAGGGGCCAAAGCACCCAGGGTCTATTCTCGTCTAAGCGACTGGCAAAAGACTTATCTAGGCTGGCTTGATGAAAAGCCCTGAGAGCCAATTCAAGCAACCTTTCACTCTCTTTGATATCTTGGAGGCTGTCGCTGCCAAGCTCATCGAGTAAGGGCATAAGCTTTAGAAAATCGAGCATAACGCCCCTTCTTTAGTTGCGGTAAACTTTAGACGAGACAATTTTAAGCTCTTTTCAAATCTAATTGAGCCACATTCAAATACGAGTGCAATTCTAAACACGTGGAAAAACAAAACTTCTGGAAAATCAGCGAACCACTGGAAACGACCCTCTCTAGGCGGGTTTCACAACTGCGTCGCCTGAGGAATTTGACTCTGGAAGAAGTCAGCGAAAGAACCAATTTTACTGTGGCGCGCTTGGAAGACATCGAAGCCGGTCTGGAAACCTGGCTCTCGGCGACCGACAGACAGAAACTAGCACGGGCCCTCACCGTCGACCCGCCGGTTTTACAAGAAGTAGAAGTAAAACCGAGACTGGAGCCCAGTGCCGACCCAAAACGCTGGCAAGCAATTTTAGACGACTTAACCGAATCAATTTTGCTGGGGGCGCGGGAGCTTTCCTGTCCGCAATGCGGACATACACTGCGTTGCCGCGTGCAAGAAGGTCTGGACATCAATGAAAACCCGATCTTTTTTGCCAAAGCTTTCTGCCAGAAATGCCCCTTCACTTTGAAATGAGCCTCTGCCAATAGGCTTAGGTAGCTGCTCTTTTCACGAAGCAATGCCGAATAGTTTCATCAAGCTTCTCTCTTAGTTTAGATAGACGAGCATTGATCTCTAGGCGACGCTCTTGCAAGCTCAGTAGATGCTTGCGTCTATGATCATCGAGGGCTTCCGAAAAGAGTTCGTTCAAAGCTATTTCTTCGCCCTGAGCCCACCACAGATCTTCAATCACCGAGCCGATTAAGTCATGCTCGGCATCATCGAGCATTTGCGAAAAGAGTCTGTATTCATTAGCCAACATAAACTCGATAGAATTGCGCACTTCCATGCGCAAACTCTGAGCGGCAGCCGAGATAATGGAAGCCGATAGTTCCTTGTCCAAGCCACCAACGCGGCAATTCAACTGGTTGAGGGTTTCTTCTAAAAGATAGCGGCGGAAAGCCATTTGATTGATAAGAAAATCAGGGACATACCCGGTGCAAACCATATGCACAATCTCGGAGCGAGGCGGCAGAGAACCTAGAGCATGGCGGCTGCGCACCGAAAGTGCTTGCAGAGTGGAAATAGCCCTGTAGTGTTTGTCGATGAGTTCGCGCAGTCCGTTGACCACGGCATCTTTCAAACCAGGCAAGGTAGAATCACTGCTCAGATTTTTGGCCATGAGCATCATTATTTGCTTGCGCAGAAAGTCTACATTACCGCCTAAATCGACGATAGTGCGCACCGCTATGCACTCTTTCAAATCCATGATGCCGAGCAGCAAATGCTCGGGGTTGATGTAATTCAGTCCCAAAAAAAGAGCATACTCGTAAGCCCTGTGCAAGGCCTGCACAGTTAGGTCACTCATGCCATAGGCTTTGCGCGTATCACCACTGGCCGAGTGTGCCACCACCGGCAATGTCACCGACGGCAAACCGGAAGAAAGATCCGGGCGGCCGCTGAAAGGCAGCTCCGATTCCATCTTGCTCTTTACCTTTTCTTCCAGCTCTTTGCGCACAGCTTCTTCGTCAATTTTCATGCTGCCTAGAGCTTCAGCGGCGATGCCGGCATAGTCGCTGGTAAGAGCGGCAATGATATGGTCGGTGCAAATATAACCATGTTCAAGGTTGATGCACTCATCAAGAGCTAACTGCATCACTTGCAAAAGACTGTCACTAGAGCGCTCGAATACAGAATCCAACATAGATTTCCCTGGGAGTTGCGGTAACTATATAATAGTAAGTCATTTGCCCTCCTCGTTAAATAGAAGCAAAGAGGTCTAAGGGGCAAGACATACCGAGAACGGCTGGACAGGCGGTTCTATAACACAGGAAACACAAAGTGAGAATTCTTCTATCTAACGACGACGGCATTCATGCACCGGGTCTGGCGGTACTGGCCGCCCATCTAGCTAATGACAGCCGCCACGAAGTTTATGTCTGCGCCCCCGACCGTCAGCGCAGCGCCACTGGTCATTCCCTCACCTTGCATAAACCACTCAGGGTTCAGCACGAAGAATCAGCTTTCGATTTACAAACCAATGCCGTCAAGGGCGCCTGGTCAACCACAGGTACCCCGGCCGATTGCGTCAAGTTAGCTGTTTGCGAACTGATGCCGGCACCGCCCGATGTGGTTGTCTCGGGCATTAATTCAGGACCCAACCTGGGCAGCGATCTGCTCTATTCGGGCACAGTGGCTGCAGCAATGGAAGCCGCCTTTATGGATATCCCCGCCATTGCCGTCAGTGCCAAACAAGACAAACGTTTCGTCTATGAAACCGCCGCCCATTACATCGGCGAATTGCTCGGCAAGTTAAAAGATGCACCGCGCACTGCACGCGGACTGATTAACATAAACGTACCGGCCCTCAAGAAAGATGAAGTTAAGGGGGCTAAACTTGCCGAGCTGGGACTGCGCCTCTATAAAGATAGCTTCGACAAGCGCTCCGACCCGAACGGACGTGATTATTATTGGCTTTCCGGTCATGCCATTGAAGATTCGGAGTCGACCAGTTCTGATGTTTATGCAGTAAATCAAGGCTATATTTCAGTCACTCCGGTGGTTTTCAATATGACAGACTTTGCTCTGTTCGATAAGCTTGCGCAGTGGATATAGAGATTTTGACCAGTAAACTAACCAGTAAACTGACCAGTAAACCAAAATGAACACTTTTACTTTCAAAGAAATGCTAGCCGATCAAAACTGGCTCAGTAAGTTAGCAATTGGCACTTCAGTCAATCTCACCGCTTTGCTCGTCTTCCTTTTCAACCCGCTATTTCTGCCCCTGAGCGTCATCATGGGCGGTATCACGAACGGTTATCTGCTCAGAGTAATGCGCACTTACATAAAGGGCAGCAAAGAGCTTCCCGAATGGGACCAATTCGTCGACCTGATGATTTCAGGAATAAGTTGGCTGGCAGTGACCCTCTTCTTCCAATTCGGCGGCTTGGCGCTTCTCGCTCTTTTCCTCACCCAAGGTGTCGCTTCAGGCAGCACCTTCGTAGCCAGCAAAGGCTTCACCAACTGGGGGATGACGACCTTTCTTTCTGTTTACTGCTATTTTGTCCTGACTTCATTTTTCACCTCGATACTTATGGCTAATTTCGCCCAAGAAGAAAGTATGAAATCAGGCTTTCAATGGTTGAAAGTATCTATAAGAATGATGAGAGCCCCAGGAAAGTTTCTGGTCGTCTGGCTGGCAGGGCTGAGCCTAATCTTTCTAGCTTCTTTCCTACCTGGACTGACCTTTATCGGTCTTATTATTTCGCCCTTTCTCACTTTTCTTGCCCAAGTGGTGCAAGCGCGCATGATCGCCCTGGTTTGGCGAGAGACGGCAAAACCTGGTGAAGAACCCAGCGACTCGGCTGCTAGCGCTGCACTATCGTCTTGATTCTTCCGTCTCGTCCATAGACTATTTTGTGGGCGAAAGTGCCCGGATTAAGCTCTTTGTTCTGAACGTAGGGATAAGCCCCCGGAGTCAATTCAGGAGTATGGAAATGCTGCTTCAGGTAAACACCAATCCAGTGCAGAATTTTGTTCATTTCCTGATAGAGCTGGAAAGCTCCCTCTTTAGAACGCTTGCCGACTTCGGAAAGGTCATCTAGAGCTTGGTCGACTGAACGCGGCAGTTTGACCGAAATATTTGAACCAGACGGCAAACCAGACTGAACAAGCGGTTTGCCGGCTTTGGCCACAGCAGGTGCGGGGGTGACCACTATCTTTGCTTCACCGACGCCGGGTATGGCTACGGCAATCTGCTTGGCTCTTCCGGAACCGGCTGGGCTCGGCAAATTTTGCGCTTGGCTTCCATCCTGTGCAACTAAACCGATATCGGTTGAATTTTTGTCTTTACTATTTTTTGTTTTTGTTTCAGCCAAAGCAGGCTGCAGCGAGCAAGCCAAGAGAAAGCCCAGAGACAAGAACCCGATCTGAACGACCAATGCGCTTTTACTTTTAAGAAATCTCATACTTCTCATTAGTAGCCGAAAGACAGTCAAATTATGTCATAGCAGGGCCAATTTATCGGGACAGCAAAGTAATTTCTTGATAACCTTTGAATTTGCCTGCCAGCCGTTAAAGAAATCCACTTGACGTGCATTAAATTACTGGTTTGCCCCATTAGAGCATGTGGTAGGATTGTTTTAACTCTGGAATCTATATTGGAAGCACTGGAGTTATTTTTCGATTGGGCGACTGCCGCTCAAACCGAATTGGAATTAATTTTCGAGGCAGCTTGAGGCACAATACAGCACTTTGATGGACGACCCTCTTAGTAGCGGTACGGCAAGCAGTACGGCAAGTAAAGAATCAGAAGACCCTCCCCAGTTGTGCAGCCTGAGTTTTTTCGGGGCAAGGCACAGACTCTCAGGCGTCCTTAAAATAAAGGAGACAGGTTCAGTGAGAAACTGAGCCTTTATTGCTTTGTACCAAATCGCCTGGATACCAGTTCTAATTTTGATGAATGCCTTCTTCGTTGCGGCGGAGATGGGTCTTGCCCGCGTCAGACGCACACGTATCGATCATCTGGCTGAGAAAGGCAATATGTTTGCCAAGAAAACTCAGCTTTATCTAGATGACCCTGAGAAGTTTATATCAGCCTGCCAGCTTGGCATAACCATTGCCACCCTCTTGCTTGGTGCGGCCGGCGAATCGGCATTGGCTGAAGGCATAGCCGAACATGCCACACGCGTGGGCGAACAGGCTGCCTGGAGCCACAAGACTATTGAGAGCATGCGTTGGTTCTCTTATGCCGCCGCCTTTACATTCACTGCCTATGTGCAAACGGTAGGCGGTGAACTACTGCCCAAGATGCTTTCTTACAGCCGTGCTGAAACGGTTATTCTGGCCACTGTGCTGCCTATGCACTTTTGGTGCATAATCACCTGGCCCTTTTTGAAAATATTGAACGGAACAACAGCTATCATCGTCAGCGTCTTGAAAATCAAAGAGCCGCCATCCACCCATACTGTTCACTCTGAAGAAGAACTGAAGATGCTTGTATCGGCAAGCCACGAAGAAGGTGTTCTTGAATCGGAACAGGAAGAAATGCTGCACAGTGTCTTCGACTTTGCCGATACAACGGCAAGTGAAGTGATGACACCGCGTATCGACATGGTCTGTGTCTCTGCCGAAGCTACAGTCAAGACATTCGTAACTGAAGCGCTCAAGCACGGTCACTCTAGACTGCCTGTCTATGACGAAGACGTCGACAACATTTTTGGTGTTGTCCATATAAGAGACGGTCTGCGGGCAATCATGGAGCATAAAGAAAACGCCCATATAAGAGAGTTAGCCCGCAAAGTCTTGATTGTGCCTGAAAACAAAAATCTGAAAGACTTGCTCACCGAATTCAAGCGCACCAAAACCCATATGGCAGTGGTCATGAATGAGTACGGCGGCACCCAAGGGATAGTCACCTTGGAAGACCTTCTGGAAGAGCTGGTGGGAGACATTGCCGACGAACACGAAATCGTGGAAGAGTTCATCACCCAGGAAGAAGACGGATCTTTCTTGATTGACGCAAAGCTGACCTTAGATGAAGCCAATGAAAAATTGGGTCTGGAAATGGAAGACGAGGAATTCAACACAGTTGGCGGCCACGTCTTTGGCAGGTTGGGACGCGAGCCTCAACCAGGCGATCAGGTGGAAACTAAGGGTTGCCTGCTGATAGTGGTTGAAGCGGATAGACACCGCATTATGAAACTGCGGCTGATTAAGATTGAAGACAACGACAGCGAAAGCACCCAAGTTCTCACCCAGACAAATAATGCCATAAGGCCTGAACCTGAAGGCAACGATAAATCTGGTGGCAATGGTAAAAATGGAAACAGTTCTGGTAAAAGCAATCAGAAATCTGGTCAGAAACAGCAAGAGGAAGGATCCTGAATGCCCTCTATGACCAGGGAAGAACTTTACCGCCGAGCCATGGTGGTAAGAGCGAAAAAAAGACTTTCACAGAATTTTTTGGTTGAACCGTCCTATCATAAATTAGTGAGCGATTCACTCAATGCCGCTCCCGGCGATACCGTAGTTGAGATTGGTCCGGGTTTAGGCTTTCTCACCGAGCATCTGGTCACCACCGGCGCGCGTGTAATCGCTGTCGAGCTTGATGAGGACTTAACCGAGCGCCTCGGCCAGCTGGCCGCAGAACACAAAAATCTGACAGTGGTGAACCAAGACTTTCTCAAGTTTGAACCAGCCGATCTAGCGGCAAAAAATGTCAAAGTTGTGGGCAATGTGCCTTATCAAATCACATCGCCTATCTTGGTGAGAGTGCTTGGCGAAATAGACAGTCCATCGCCTTGGTTACCCTATTTGCATTCTTTGACCATGATGGTGCAGTTAGAGTTGGCACGAAGGGTAACAGCCGAACCAGGCACTAAAGACTTTGGACAATTGACTGTTTTAGCCAACTATTATGCTCAGACCAAATTTTTGACTAAGGTGAAAGCCGAGCATTTTGTGCCGAAACCCAAGGTAGATTCGGCGGTGATACAGCTTATCAAACGGGCGGAACCAGCTGTGCAGGTGAAAGATTTGCATATTTTCCGCAGACTTGTAGCTAGCGGCTTCAAAGAAAGACGCAAGATGATTCGCAATAATCTTGCATTTCTAGGTCTACCCGACAACGAACTGACGGCCTTGCTGATCAAACTAGGCATATCGCCCTCAGCCAGAGCCGAAACCATTTCGCTTGAGAAGTTCGCCCGTCTGGCAGATGCTGCCTCTGAAATTTTGAAATGAGCTCGAAGATAAAAGTCATCGCCCCCGCCAAGATCAATCTCACATTCGAATTGAAGGGACTTTTCGAAGATGGTTATCACCGGGTGAGTTCGCTCATGCAAAGCATAAGTTTGGCTGATTTACTCACTTTCGATATAGAAAGAAACGACTCCCCCGCCATCGAGCTAAAGGCAGCCAAGGGCAAGTTTACCAGTGAGTTTCCTATAAGTCCTGATAATCTCATTGCCAAGGCGATAAGGCTCTATCTCTCGTCGATGGAAAAACCCGAACCCCTCAAGGTGAAGGTTGAAATAGAAAAAAATATCCCCATTGGTGCGGGCATGGCTGGTGGTTCGGGCAATGCCGCCGCCGCACTCTTGGCGCTCAACACCTATTTTGAAGGGCGGGCAGATCAAGGAAACGCCCCCAAAGCAGCCCCCTTTAGTCAGGATGAATTGTTGAGCATGGGCTCTAAGCTCGGCGTTGACGTGCCCTTTTCCTTTCTAGGGGGAACAGCTAGGGCAGAGGGGCGCGGCGAGATTTTACATGCCTTGAATCTGGCTTGCGATAATCAAGCCCTGCCACTACATATGGTTCTGGCCAAACCACGCCATTTGCATATTGCCACCCCTTGGGCCTTCAAGAAATACGACCAATTTGAAGATAAGTTTTCACTCTCGGAAAAATTGAAAGACCGCGGCATTACCGATGATGCCACTGGTTTTGCTTGCCAAAACTTGCTTGCCGGCGACCAGGAAAAAGCAATCACCGCTTTCGGAAACGACTTCGAGCAAGCAATCTTTCCAGACTATCGTGAACTGAAAGGAATCAAGCAACGTTTTATGAATCTTGGCGCCCGGGTTTGTCATATGACCGGCTCGGGTCCGACTATCTATGCCATTGCCCGGGACAGTGAACATGCGGTGCAATTGAAAGAAGCCTTCGAAGAAAGCGTATTGAAAGAAACAACTATTTCTTGCGCGGCCAAATCTGATCCGGTGGATCTTTTTGTGGTGCAAACCCTAGAGCACGGCGTTAAGATTTTAGATTGATGGCAGAGGGACTGTTAAGGATGACAAAGAGGCAGGCTCAAAGTAAGGGCATAAAAGTTCAAGCTGAAAGTAAGAAAGCTGAAAGCAAAAAGACTGAAAGCAAGAAGACTGAAAGCAAGAAAGCTGAGACTAAGACTAAGAAAACCGAGACTAAGTCCAAGAAGACTGAGCTTAACAAGACTGAGACTAAGAAAGCTCAGACCAAGACCAATAAATCTAATTCTGGTCAAACTAAATCTGGGCATTCTAAGTCTGGGCAATCTAAAGCCGGTAAATCCGATCTTTCTCGGTCCGAAATCTCTCAGTCCAAACTTTCTAAATCTGGTCTCTCGGGAGCCGCAGTTCCCAAAGCTGGTCGCGCGCAGGCAAGAGAGATAATGGACGCCCTTCTCTCTCTCTATCCTGATTCGGCTTGCGAGCTTGTTTTCGCCAGCGATTTTCAATTATTGATCGCCGTCATACTCTCAGCCCAGTGCACCGACCAACAGGTCAATAGGGTGACAGAAAAACTCTATGCCCGCTTTCCAGATGCAAAAGCACTAGCCGAAGCCGACCTGGAAGAAATCAAAGCCATCATCAAACCTACCGGCTATTTTAATGCCAAAGCCAATAATATTCAAAACTGCGCCCGGATGCTCATCACTAAATATGGTGGCAAAGTGCCGCAATCGGTGGAAGAACTGACGATATTGCCCGGAGTTGGTCGCAAAACAGCCAATGTAGTCTTGGGTGTCCTGCACAACATACCCGGCTGGAGTGTGGATACCCACGTGCAAAGATTGTCGAAACGCTTTGGTTTCACCAGAGAAGAAGACCCGCTAAAGATTGAAAACGATTTGCAGAAGCTTTTCCCCGGCGAAGATTGGTCCAAATTATCGATAACGATAATCTGGCACGGACGCAGGCTTTGTTATGCCCGTAAACCGGCTTGCGGAGAATGCCCGCTGCAATCTTTCTGCCCATCTAGCGAAGTCTGATTTGAGCTTTAAGGCAAAGCCTGTTTTGAGAATTAAGGCAAAGCCTGATTTAAAGCCAAACCCGATTTATCAGCCGCTCTGTCGCAAAAGTAAAGGCAAAAGTCAATCTGGCCCCAAAGCCAAGCCGGACCCAAAGCCAAACTGGACCCAAAGCCAATCTGGACCAAAGACTAAAGCCAAGGCCGAGCTGTGGATTGACCGTGCCCTGTTAGCCAATCGGTCAATTGGGTACTATAAATCCATCCCCTTCTTATATCTATTGGAGCAGAAGCATGCCCGAAGAAAACAGCTCTGAAGCGGTTCAAAACCCAAAGAGTGTGCCGCGCCTGGGCTTTATCGATAACGTCCTCGAGGCTCTCAGGCATGTGCGCCAGTCGGTCAAGAACCAAGGCGGGAGAGTACGCTCCAGCGACTATCTTTCCATTCTTCTGGTGCCGGTCACTTGCGTGGCATTGCTGGCCGCATCTCTTTGTGCCTCATGGGCGCGCCTTTTGGTTTCACTTTTGGCTCTCTGCTCGGTGCTCTTCTATGTGCTGGCGCGCATAGGCATCATGCGCACCCTTACAGAAAGACAAGCAGCCCTGATCTGGCATATTCTCATGGCCACCTTCCTGATGGGCATCACATTTGCCTTTGTCTTCCTGGAAATTCTCAACTCAATGCCCAATTAGGCTGGTTTTTGCTGTATCGTTTTCGTTTGCTATTTCTTGACCGGCAAATCAATTTCTCTAAGCGGTCTAGAGGCGGTGAGAGTATCCACCGTCGGAGAGCCGACCGCGTGCACCAAGCGCACCTGAGATTGGTTGAAATCAATCAAGGCATTGGCTTTATCAATTAAGGCATTGGTATAGTCATGCTGAGCGTTGATGACGTCGATATAGGTGCCTACGCCTTCTTTAAAGCGCACCTCGGCGAGCCTCAAGCCCTCTTCGGCATATTGCACGGCGTCAGTGGTTTCTTTGATCAAATTCTCGGCTGAAATAGTAGAGAGATAAGCATCGCGCACTTCTTTAGTAATGCGCTCCAACTCCCGCAAAAAATCCAGCTGGGCTTGTCTGGCCATATACTGAGAAGCACGCAATTGCGATACTTCCTGCAAGCCCAAACCACCCAAATTCCACTGCACGCCGACTCCGATAGTAAAGAGAGCCCGGGTTGTATAGCTTGGACTGCCGCTAGACGAACTGGGCGCAGCAAGCGGTAGACCGGCTGAAGACGAAACGGCGCCGACACTGAGACCATTGGAAGAAAGAGTGGTTTGTTGATTGGAACCGGATAGAGGCGAATTGACCGCCCTAGAACCTGTGCCAATGACATTGCCGCTCACCGCCACGGAAGGCAAAAGAGTAGAGCGAGCCACCTTGACGGCATCTTTAGCGGCCATGCGCAGTTCATCATACTTCTTGAGTTCGGGACGGCGCTCGATTGCGATACGAAGCAAATCGCCAGGCTTGAGGGAAGCATCAATAAGTCTTTGTTTTGAGACAGTGCGAGAGCCGACTGAAAGATCGACACCGGTATCGGCATTAAGCAGGGCAGCAAGCTTGATGGCATGCTTACGTCTTTCCACCTGCTGTTTAATGAGATGCTGACGATCGCTCGCCAACTGATATTTAGCCTGTAGAACATCGAGTTGGGTGTTGACGCCGTTCTCAAATAAATCTTGATTGACCAGCAATAAAGCTCGCGAGACTTCCACTGCTTTGATGCGTATTTGCAAAAGCACATCGGCGCGGACCAAATTATAGTAATCATCGGCGGTATCAAGCAAGACATCATTGACGGTGCCTTTCAGCTGCGCCCGCGAAGCTTTGTAGCGATGCTTATCTTGCAATGCCGTATAGATTATGCCGCCGCCCTTAAACAAATACTGATTGAAGCCGGAGGAAGTGCTGAAAAAAGGATTAGCGATGGGAATGGCTAAACCCGCGGGTGAAACATAGTTACCCTTGATGCCCTGATAGCTGAGTGTATTGGTCAAGGAGGGCAAGAAGCCGCTGAGCGCTCCGTAATAAACCCATTTCTCTTTCTCGGCCTGAGCTTGAAAAATTTTGATTGGTAGGTTTTGAACCAAAGCCTGCTGCAAGACAGAACGCAAATTTATCTCGCGAGATGAAGCAGCATCTAATTCATAAGGATTATCAGTTTGGGTCAAGCTGATCAGAGACTTGAGCAGGGGAGGCTTGACCATGACATTCTCGGCATCAATAAAAATACTGCCGGAAGACTTGCTCACTTCTCGGGTCAGATCATCAAGAGAGGTACGTCCCTCTGGGTCGGCTGCTGGCAGTCCACGCAAACGCGGCATTTCTTGCTGCAATAAGTCGGACATACCGGGGGGCTTAGGACCATCAGGTTTAGACATAACCGGATCACCCGCCCAAGCCGGCGGAGCTAGCCCAACCAAAGATATATAGGAACTGCCAAGAGCGATGGAGCAGGCGAAAAGAACCGCGCCGGCTTTTGAGGCGCAATACTTATTGAATCTGGAAAAGTGGATTGAAGAAGAGGTCAATTTGCAACTATTTGCAACTAAAGATGCTTACCGCTTAAACAATAGCGCAACCAATGCGCCTTGTCTGCCCGGCTGCAAAGAGATAAAGGTAAATAATTTGCCAGAAGCACTGTCTTGCAGATTAGTTTTAGCTTCGGAAGCTAATCTAAGCGCCTTTGTCTCGCTTGCTTCGCCACCACAGACAGTGCGATTGCCGAGCTTTTCTCGGGCAATGACCGCCGAGACGAGCGGCCGCCCAAGTCAAAATACCGTCTGAAAATGCTAAACTATGTCACCTTAATACAGTTTATTCAGGGAAGGGCTATGCTGCATTTCTCGGTTCACAAGAGTTTTACATGTCTATCTGCGTCAATGCTTGCCTTGGCATTTGTCAGCGCACCGGTTTTTTCTGCCGAAGCGACTGACAACCAAAGCACCAAAGCAGATGCGCAGGCAACCAAATTGGTCGCCCAAAAGGCAACTAAAAAGACATCAAAAAAAACGGCAAAATCAGATTCTACTCTCAAGGGCAATAGCAACCTTGTTGAGGTCAAGGCGGCGCTCTTAGCACTGAAAGAAGCCTTGAGCCGCGGCGACGCCGAGAAAGCCGCCGCCGCCTGGTCGGAAGACGGTAGCTTTACCAACATGGATGGTCTTGCCTTCAAGAACCGCAAAGAAATTCAAAAACGCTTTCAAGAAGTCTTTGCCAAGGAAGGCAGACCAAGTGTCACCTTCAATGTGCAAAGAGTAAAAGAACTGAATGATGGCGCTGTTCTAATCGAGGGACTAGTGCATCGCAGCAATGCACCGGCAGCCGAGAGTATCGAATCGAGATTCAGTATGGCTGTGGTCAAGGAAGGCGGACGCTGGTCGATCAAGAGTGCGAGCGAAAGCCCTTACCGAAATGATCTGAGCACCCAAGCCAATCCTCTTGATGCCTTTAGCTGGTTGATTGGCGACTGGAAAGTGGAAAATGAAAACGGACGCCTAGACCTGAAAGTCGACTGGGCTCACGGTAAGAACTTTATCTCCTGCCTCTATCTAATTAAACACGGCAATGCCTCTGAACCGGAAAGCCGCCAGGTTATAGGCTTCGACCCGATTAACCAAGCCCCCATTTCTTGGAGCTTCGATGCTTCGGGGGGTTACGGTCAAGCTCGTTGGATCAAAGAAGGCAATAAATGGCTCATAGACTCGTGTGGAGTAGATAGAGAAGGTAATCAAACCACCTGCACAAATGTGATCACTATGGTCGATAAAGATACATTTACTTGGCAGTCAATCAAGCGCACCATCAATGGTGAATCGCTGAGTGACACGGCTGCCTTGAAATTAGAAAAATTGAGCAAGTAATTGACAGATAAAGACCAATCAGCAAAAGCCTGATTAATCTAGCCTGACTAATCTATCCTGGCTAATCTAGCCTGACTAATCTATAAGGTACAGAAACGTGAAGACAGTAAGGACAATGAAGACCTCAAGCCAAGCCGGCTTTATTCGATTGCTAGCCGCCTTGAGCCTTTCATCATTATTAATCAGTCCAGCCTTTGCCCGCGGTGGTTTTGGTGGTGGCGGCTTTGGCGGCGGTCGTAGTTTCGGCGGTGGCGGCTTCGGTGGCCGTGATTTCGGCGGCGGCGGCTTTGGCGGCGGTCGCAGTTTCGGCGGCGGCGGCTTCGGTGGCGGTGGTCGTGATTTCGGCGGCGGCGGCT